>SWCD01011961.1_pt1 | contig 837554 bp, 674 predicted proteins | sample 4693011 | NCBI WGS metagenome assembly SWCD01 (sample SAMN10267278, study PRJNA491770) | bioreactor metagenome | isolation source: DHS bioreactor inoculated with marine | place: Japan: Omine Ridge, Nankai Trough
CCAGAATGTCTTGAAGAGGGAGATTCAATGTCTAATGGTGGTGTATTCGTAAACGACCTTGTCTTCCTGGTTAACTATGTCTTTAAGGGTGGTCCAGCACCAGGCCCATGTTAATCGACAACGTTGTTTGATTTAGGATTATAATAATCCTTGATATAAATGGCCGTTCCTGACAACAGGAACGGCCTTTTTTTCTTTGAAAAAATGGAACTCAATAGTATATTGTAGTGTTAAGATCTCTGAAGTAGATATTTAAGTAAAGTAGTTGTCAAACATACTTGATCTGCCCCAGGGATTCAGACAAAACTGTACTAACAAAATTGGGATTAAAATTCGAAGTTTGGTGCTTGTCACAAGCTTTCTTATAAATAATAAATATCAGTTACGAAATAAAAAAATTTGACGTTATAGTAAATATATATGTGTTTTTTAATATAAAGAGTTATAAGGAGTTGCTGATGAGGAGACATTGGTGTCATTCGTTTATTCTTCTGGTGATATTGCTTTCAATGACAGCGTTTATTTCAACCAGTAGTTTTGCAGTTGTAAATACAGATGGTTCCGCACCTGTAAAGACAATTATTAAAGGACGTTTAACAGTTCTTTTTGATGATAATATTAATCTTGATAATACCGTAAAAGCTTTTGGTCGAATCTCGGTGAATGCACCAAGCCTTGATCCATTGTTCACCAAATTTCAAGTTAATGATGTTAAGAAGATATTTCCATGGAGGAATGAAGCACCAAAGGCCAATTCCGGCAAGCATGACCTTACTCGTTTTGCTGAAATTACATTCCCTGAAGATGTAAATATTGATGAAATCATATATGAGCTATCTCAAAATCCAAATATTCGTTTCATCGAACCGGTGTATCAAATTCCTTTGTCAGCCTCTCCTGATGATCCGCAATGGTTCCAGCAATGGGCTATGGAACCAGGGCCTCCTGATCCTGATTTCTATGACGCCTGGGATCTTGAGACTGGTTCTGACATAATTAAATATGGTTGTATTGATTCCGGAGTAAACTATAAGCATCCTGATTTGGCCGGAAATATTTGGGTAAATCCGGGTGAAGATATAGATAACGATGGAATCGTTTATGATCCTGATGATCTAAATGGTATTGATGATGATGGCAACGGTATAATTGATGATTTAATTGGGTACGATTTTCTCTCCAGCCTGAGCAATCCTCATCCAAATGAAGATGGTTCTGGTAGAGATACTGATCCTAATGATTTCACTGGACATGGAACTCATGTTGCAGGTATTGCTGCTGCGATGACCAATAATGATAGAAATGTTGCTGGAGCAGCAGGCGGCTGGTTCGGAGGACATCCTTCACGTCGTGGAGTACAGATCATGTGCCTCAGGTCTGGTGGTACAGGCTCTGATGGCAATGGTTATGTTAATTCCAACGACTGTGCAGCGGCTATTGACTATGCTGCTATGATGGGTGCAAATGTTATCAATGCCAGTTGGGGTGGGGCTACAATTAATGCCTTTGCTGCAACAAATGCTATGGCTGATGGTGTAACATTTTGCCATGCATCCGGCAATGATAACTCTCAGTCTTCAGATGCTTTGGATAATCAGCCGGGAATGATTTCGGTTTCAGCTCTTGGACCATATAATGATATAAAAGCCGGGTACTCAAATTACGGCTACTGGGTTGATGTTTCTGCACCAGGTTCTACTATTCTTAATACATATTCAACTCAAACATATACTCCGACAACTGCCAGCCTCTCAGGTACTTCAATGGCTTCACCTATGGTAGCTGGTTTGGCACTGTTAATCAGATCAATGATGCCTTCGCTTACTAAAGAACAGGTTGATTCACTTGTTGTAGTTACAGCGGATGATATTTATGGTGTCAACGATCCAGTGTATGATTTAAAATTGGGATCAGGACGGATTAATGCATTTACTGCTTTGTCAGCTTTAGCAAATGCAAAATTTACTTCTGATATTTATGAGGGTAATGTTCCTCTAACAGTTAACTTTACCGACCAATCACCAAACTCACCTGTTGGTTGGGATTGGAATTTTGGTAATGGTGATGGGTCTACCGATCAAAATCCACAATATGTTTATACTGAACCCGGTGTATATGATGTTTCGTTATTAGTAGATGAAAACAATCTGTTAGGTTTAGGCGAGGAACATCTTATAAATTATATGTGGGTTCGTGCTGACACAATGTCAATGGACTCAGTTGAATTTAACCCTGGTGAATCTGTTGCTATTCCGGTTTACCTTAATAATTCAGCGTCAGTTAGTGATATTGTTTTTGCATTCAGGTTAAATGGTCATGGCGGTACAATAGATTTCGATTCGATATCAACAGTTGGCTTACGCACAGAATATTTTGAAAGTGTCAGTCAGATTGCTGAAGATAGTTTTGTCAAAATGTACGCCTGGCGTCTCAGAAGTGATGTCGGAGCCGGAAGTAATTGGCTCCAGCCGGATACGGGCGCGGTCTTTAAAATATACCTAACGGCAAGTCCTTCTGCTCCGGCAAGTCAGTTAGTAACCATCGAAACCGCTAATGTTAGTGGAAATGTTTCAAAAATTACAACTCGCTGGGGAGAGTATTGGCCTGTTTTTCATGATGGAAAGGCCAGTATTTCGTCTTGTCAGCATGGCGATGCCAATTGCGACGGCCAAATTCTTCTCGATGACCTGATTTTATTAGTGAATTATATTTTCAAGGGCGGTCCTCATCCTGATCCAACAGGTGGAGAAGTTAACTGTTTACCGGGTATTTTTGTGAATGATTTGACTTATTTAGTGAATTATATTTTCAAGAGCGGTCCCCCTCCTCCAAATTGCTGATACATATTTAAATAATTCCTGTTAAACGGCGTAATAATTACGCCGTTTTTTTTAATCATATTTGAGATATATACGTTTTTATATTGACGATGGTAAATATTTATGCTATCATTTTACGGGAATAAGTGTGTATAAGAATGTGATATGCATTAATATTTAGAAATAAAGTTGGGAGGTGAAAGCCTTATATCAATTGTTAAAGAGTTTTTATTTTTTATTTAATTTTTTTTCTTTAAATTGGATTTTTATTTTAAATGGAGGTTAAGTAAATGAAGTTTATATTAACGATGTCCCTGATGGTATTGATATTTGCAGGGAGCGTTTTTGCTCTTGATCCTGATCCAGATGGTATTGTAGATACTATGGATTTAGTTGTAACTGTTGATTGGGATAATGACAAAGTTGTAGCTGAGGCATATTGTTTTACTGATTTTACAATTGTTGGCTCAGGTATTGGTTTCTCATGGGGTGCTTCTACTGCTGAATTAGTTATGGATAGTGCTGTTGGGACTCCACTTTTTAATGCAGTTACTATTGCAGCTCTTTTTGAAGACGATGACATAAATGTAACTAATGCTAATAAACGATTTGTACTTGGAACTTTAGATTTTGGTACTGGTATTCCTGGTGATGCTGGTGGCCGTAGACTTTGGGCAACATACTATTTCACTATAACAAGTCGGGTTGCAGATGATTGTGTCATAATTGATACTATGAATTTTAATAGTGCTTCGAATAATCTATATTCCAACGATAACGGAAGTGACTATTACATTGAATTTTTTGGTAAAACATGGGAATGTGATCCTACTGATGTAAACTCCAGTCCAGATGATCTTCCTGAAACTTTTTCTTTGAGTCAGAACTATCCCAACCCGTTTAACCCTACTACTGAAATTAAATTTGATATCCCTACCCGTTCCCAGACTACTCTTAAGGTTTATAATATCCTTGGTCAGGAAGTGGAAACTTTGATTGATGAAGAAATGTCTCCAGGACGTTATGTTACTGAATGGGATGCAACTGAATATTCATCAGGTATCTATTTCTACAAGATAAATTCTAAAGATTTTGTCGATACCAAGAAAATGGTATTAGTAAAATAATAAGAATATAATTCTGAAAAAACCCCTGCTTTGCGGGGGTTTTTTTGTGGAACTTGTTGAATATATTTTATAATTTATCGTATTATTGGTACAACCAAATAAAATGGAGTAATAATTGATGAATAATAATCCCCCTGTTTTTTACAAAAACCCCGGACTGGCGGCGGTTCTCTCTTTTTTCTATATGGGCTTAGGGCAGATATACAACGGCCAGCTTGGCAAAGGCATAGCCTTTATAGTGGTCTATTCTATTTCATGGCTTCTTTGTTTGGTTATAATTGGGTTGATTACTACACCGATTATGTGGGTCTATGGCATGTATGATGCCTATAAATCTGCAGAGAAAATAAATAATGATATGTCTCGCACTCAGGGTCAGAATAACCCGGGCGTTCATTAAAATATTTTATGGTCAACAAGCAACTTCGCGCACCTCTTAAGCAAACATTATTTGGTGGGCGGCACATGTCCTCGTGTGCCCCTAATTAACTTTTGCCTCTTATGAAAATACTTCCTATATTGTTGAATGCAGTTAGTAATTGATATTGGCAATACCAATGTGGTTTTTGGAGTTTATAACGGCAAAAGACTTATTGAAAGCTTCCGAACCACTACTCTCAAAGAGTTGACCGATGATGAAGCTGGTCTATCACTGACAGGTTTCCTGAAACAAAATTCAGTTGAAAAAAATAAAATATCAAAAGTTGTAATCGGCTCGGTTGTTCCTCAGCTTACCTCCTGCTATGAAAAAGCATCTCAAAGTTTATTTAATAATAAACCGGTTGTGGTATCACACAAGTTAGACCTGCCGATTACTATTGAATTTGATCAGCCTCATCAAATAGGGGCTGACAGGATTGCCAATGCCGTTGCAGGATATTTGGCATATGGCGGACCAGTTATAGTTGTCGATTTTGGAACGGCTACAACCTTTGATGTTATCAATGAAAATGGTGCATATATTGGGGGAATTATTATTCCGGGACCGGAAACTTCGATGGCACAATTAGCCAAAAAAGCATCGCGATTGTTTGAGGTAAGTTTTAAAAAACCGGAACATGTAGTCGGGAAATCCACAACTGAAGCCTTGAAATCTGGATTGTTTCACGGAACAATCGGTCAGATAGATTATATTACCAAGCTGATAATTGAAGAATCCAATTTTAAAGACTGCAAGGTAATAGCTACCGGTGGCTTATCAACTGGTATTGAAAAGCATTCAGAGTACATCACCGAAACCTCACCAAATCTTACCCTCGAAGGTTTAAGGATCATAGGGGAGGGGAATTAGGGATGTGGTGGCCCATAGCTTGCTATGGAATAAAATGAATTATCATAGTTTTATAACCCACAGCAAGCTGTGGGGCACCCAAATAATATAATCGTCAGGAAGGGATTCCTGACGACTCATAAGAACGATTATTCCACTGTCATTTTCTATATTTTAACGTACTTTATCATATAAGTGAATATGTTTAATTTAATTGCAACCGTTTTAACGCGAAAGGTGTCTTAACCTTAGCAACTATGAGTAGGAACCTGTTCTGGAAACTGTTGGAGCCGGAGCATCCCAGAGCCGAAAGGTTTTGCAGGAAGCTGACCGGAGATAACGATGAGGGTAATGACCTTTATCAGGAGGCTATTCTTGTCGCCTTGAATAAGATCAACACTCTTCGGGATCATGGATTCTTCAGATCCTGGTTGTACCGGATAATCATCAATCGGTATAAAAACCGATTCCGTTCGGTCTGGTGGCGCCGTCATACCGAGCTGACCGATGAGATCAGGAATACAGCCAGAGGCGATGATCCAACCAACAGGTTAAATGCACGGCGCTGGATAGAAATTGGGTTCACTGCTCTTAAACCGGAAGAAAGAGTTATGATAACTCTTTACGAAATGGAAAGCTGGTCGGTTGGTGAACTGGCTGAGCTTTTTGGAAAACCGGAAGGAACAGTTAAGGCGAAATTGTCAAGAGGTCGATTAAAGATGCGCAAAATGATTGAAAAGCATCTGAAGTTGACTGAACAATGCAAACCAAAAAGAGAGGCCGGATATGCGTTTTCGCAAACCAAGGCACAAGCAGAATGATTCGCAAGAATCGAGGCAGAAAAAAGCTGAACAAATTCTAAACAGTTCTTTTGAATCTGTAAAAGAAGATGAAAAAATCAGTACTACGCCTTTGAATATCCTGCAAAAACGTATAGAATCACAAACGGTTGACAACAAATCAAAGGAGTATTCACTAATGGCTAATATTACAAATCGGTTGTTTAGAAAACCAGGGCTAAGCATCGGACTGGCATCAAGCCTGTGTCTGATTGCCCTGTTTGCCTTTTTACCGGTATCATGCAGTGAAACCACAGGCTACAGCGTGGACATTGTTGAAAAAGATGATGGTACTGTTACTGTGGCATCAGCAGACGGCGACCAGCCACAGCTTATAATTGAAGTACAGGATATGGAAAACGGGACGGTTAAAAAGGCTGTTGTTGATGCAGATAAATTGCAAGAAGGATTAGCAGCCGTAGGATTAGGGGATGCTGAGATTGTTCATGATTTTGATGGTGAGAGCCATACATTTAGTATTTCCAATCTCGACAGCGAATCAGATGCTCAAAAAGTTGCCCTGACAGTTTCACATCTTACAGGAATGGATGATAATATTGAGATTCATCCTGTTATTGAAAAAGTCAGAGCCAGCCTTTTAAGCCATGCTACAGATCGTCTCTTTAATGTCGATGTCAATACCGATGGCAAGACTGATGAAGAAATTCAGGCTGAAATTGTAGCTCAGTTAGAAGCTGCTGGAATGGAAAATGCCGTTGTATCCTTTGAGAATAATGATGGACAGATGCAGATTCAGATTACTTCTGATGGTGAAGGAATCGAAGGGGATGGCACTCAACAGATGTTTGAATTTAAATTCTTTGATTCATCAGCTTTAGAAAGTGGCAAAGCCTATTTTAAAGAAGAAGGTTCAGATGAATTCAAGGAAGTTGATATAAATAATATTGATTGGACCGACGGCGATAAGCAAAAGAAAGTTGTTATCAAGAAGAAGGTATCCACAGATCAATAAAAAATTCAGAATATTTGATTCAAAAAAAAGGGAGATGAATTATCATCTCCCTTTTTCTATTGGTAATTTTTATTATTAGCTATTATTAATAACTTTCAAATAGCGGTCGGCCCATAGTTCACGGCGGTGGTGATTTTTAATATGTTCGTGGTACTGGGCACCCAATCTGTCGCCGTCAATTTTTCCCTGCTTTAATTGCAAAATAATCTCACTCAGCTTTTCGGGTTGATCGGTCGGGAACCAAAGAGCACCGCCTGCTTTTTCCAACTCCTGCACAGCTTCTCCACCTCGGGAACCAAAGATGACCGGACGACCCGATGCCATATACTCAAACAGCTTGCAGGGGAAAGTTCCTTTGGTAATCGGGACCTCTTTTAGGCTTTCAACTAATACATCGCTGGCGCGGAGGAAGTATGGAATTGTTTCCAACGACTGTAAGCCGATAAAGCAGCAATTCTTTAATCCGTAATCTCTGACCATGCCTTCCAATGCCTGACGTTTCTGGCCATCACCGGCAAATACAAAATAAATATCCGGTTGATCGACTAACTGTCGGGCTGCTTCAATTACCGTCTCCAAAGTATGTGCCCATCCAAGAGTACCGGCATAAAGGACAAGAAATTTATCTTCCCAGCCGAATTTTTTTCTAATACCATTGGAGTCGCCAGTAAGGAATTCGCTGCCGACACCGGATTTTATGGTTGTTACTTTAGATGATGGAATACCGGCCTTAATCAGATTTTTCGTAATACCATCAGTTGCCGATACGATATGGGTAGCTTTCCGGTAAAGAGAATGCATCATCTTTTTTAAGAGACGGGTGAACATAGAATGACGAAGATTACCGAATTCTTCGCTTGATTCTGGTTGAAGATCTCTAATTTCGAGAATATATTTTGCTTTTCTGAGTTTGCTGAGAATCCATCCAATTACAGGAGTTGTAACCGGTGGGGATGATGCCAAAATTATATCAAAATCACCTTTGATTCTAAAGCTGTTTATCAGGGTTGAGAATAAAAAAGTAATAAACCCAACCATTCTTTTACCGGGATATCTGTTGGACGCAGGTAGGACATAGCTGCGGTAAATATCTACCCCATCAACTATTTCATGAAAAAAGAATTTCCCCCTATATTCTTCGGGTACTATTCCGTCAGGATAATTGGGAATTGCCGTCAAAACCGAGACATCATTGTCTTCTGAGGCGAAAAATCGGGCAAATTCCGCTAACCGTCTTACAGCTCCTCTTTCAGGAGGAAAATGTTGTGTAATAATCAAAATTTTCATATTCTATCCCACGCAAAATTACAAGTTTTTTAAGAGATTAGCAAGGAAATTATTCCCTATTATAGTGATTTTTAGACGCTATTTCTTGACAGAGCAATGAATAAAGAGTAATATAAAAAAAGAACGTTTTTAGTAGTGTTTTTGTGTATAAGATTAAAGTTAAGCATATTGAGAGGAGATCAAATTATGCGTCTGAACCTAATTATCGTAACAATCCTTTTGTTGGTTTTCAGCGGAATGGTATTAGCCCAGGATAAAGCTGAAGCCAAAGCAGAAAAAGCCAGCCACGAATATGTGGGTGCAAAAAAATGTAAGGCATGCCATAAGGATGTTCATGCCAGTTGGTTAGAAACAAGCCACTCCAAAGCTTTTGACCTTTTATCTGCTGAAGAGAAAAAAGACTCAAAATGCCTTCCCTGCCATACTACCGGAACAACCAAAAAAGGTGTCCTTTTGGAAGGCGTTCAGTGTGAAGCTTGTCATGGTGGTGGAAAAGATTATAAATCAATGAAGATAATGAACAAGAAAAAATGGGCGGCTGATCCTGAAGCTCATATGAAATTGGCATTAGATGCCGGTTTAGTTATTCCTGATGAAGCTGTTTGCACTAAGTGTCACACCAAAGAAGGTAACCCGAATTTCAAGCCTTTTGATTTTGCCAAGAGAAAAGGTGAAGCTCATGTTTTCCCATCAGCAGCACCTGCTGAAAAGAAATAAGATCAGTTATTTTTTGTAATATGATAGATTCAAGCGGTCAATTTATTGGCCGCTTTTTTTATGCGAATTAGTCAGTGTCTATTTTTAACAAAGGGAAAGTTCTTACAGAGACCCATTTGTTTTCTGCTAACGGAGTAATTAAATCAAGGGAACTGGTTGCAAATTTTTCATTAGGCAAATAGGGGACAATATTTTCTTTGACCAACAAAACCCTATGAAAAGATATTTCCCGGGCTATGGTGACATGAGGCTGGTAATCCTTGAATGGCAAAGTTAAGCCAAGTTTAGAATAAAGCCTGTAGTATAAACTCGTTAATTGTTCGCTCTTTTTAACTTCCCAACAAATTACAGGTGCTTTTGGATAGAAATCAATTATTGATCCTAACTCCATCTTAATTTCTAATTCCGTAGAGGTCTCATTACCAATAATGCCGGCTAATTCATCAAGGGGGCGATCGGTTTCAAAAGGAAAAACAACGGTGACATGAGAGGCAATATGATCATAAAGAGGATCATATCTTCCTCTGAGAGGAGCGATGATTTTATCAAGTTCGACCGGAAGATATGCTACCAGAGCATATTTAATTTGTCGGCGGTCCTCTATGTTTTGTTCCTGATAAAAATAATTATACATAGTTATTTGAAAAAGTTAATTTCTATTCTTCTGTTTTTGGTTCGTCCCTGAGCAGTATCATTGCTGGCTACAAAATTTATCTCACCTCTACCATAAGTTTTAATCCTGCTTTTTTCAACTCCCATTGTTACCAGATAATCTCTGACCCGGTTGGCTCTTTTTTCTGATAGAGCCAGGTTAGCATGAGCCTGACCGATATTATCGGTATAGCCGTTAATCTCAAGCATGATTCCGGGAATAAAGTTCAGTACCCGGGCTAAATCTTTTATCCGTTCCATATTTTTTGGATCGACCTCAAAAGAACCGGGGACATAGTTAATATTCAATATCATCGGTTTTTCAAACATGACCAGATCGACACATCCATGAGCATCAACATCAATGCCATAGAGGGTATTGGGGCAGTCATCAAGCCCGTCAGGGATGCCGTCAACATCGGTATCAACCGGACAACCTCCAGTATCAACCAGAGCGCCATATATATTATACGGGCAGTTATCAAGAAAATCGGGGATACCATCAAAATCGGAATCAATGGGGCATCCATAAATATCAACGAGTCCTCTGGCACGAGGATCAGTACCGTCACAATTATCCAGCCCATCTGATACTCCATCGCGATCACTGTCCATCGGACAGCCTTTGCGATCAACAATAACGCCTATGGGAGTATCTGAGCATTCATCATCACTATCAGGGATGTTGTCGCCATCGCTGTCAATAGCAAGAATCGGATCTTTTCTGGCTACCGGTTGGTCATCACCCCAGACTCTTTCTGAAGGCCAGCCTCTTTTAAATTCAGATGACCCAAAAGAAAATGTCAGAGATACAGAACTACCCATCAACCAGCGATCACGATTATTATTATATTCATCAGAAAATTCAGTTCCGAATCCGGTAAGGTAATCGACATGGGTATCAAAATTTAGTGATATTCTATTGGAAAGCATAAACTCAAAGCCTAATAAACCTGATCCATAAACTTCAGAAGAAGCAAAATCCGTGGTTTCGTTGCGGGATCCTTCCGCTTTCCAGACAGTATCTTCGACTGGATCGAGAATTTTCCATATATGAAGTCCACCGCCAATTCCCAAAGCAATATTGAATCTGCTTCCCGGAGTTAACAGGTATCTTTTGATATCCGCTCCGAGACGGATTGATTTCAATTTTCTGACAGCATTATCACTATTGGAATCGAATGAAAAATTAGACCCGGTGGTGTCATCGTACATGGAATAGAATGTCAGGGATAAATCCAAATCCCAGTGATCGGAGATAGCATAGGTAAAACCAAGACCATAAGCTGGCTGGAACGGAAATTTGGTGGAATCACTGCTGGATAAATTGGCAACTTCACCTTTGAGATCCAGGGCGTACCTGTAATCAGCCGCAGATATTGATGATGCAATTAGTAAAACAAATAAGAGACTAAATATATAAATGACGAATCTTTTATTCATAAACCAGTTATTAGTACAATTTCTTAACCTGAGCACCAACATAATATTTTTCCAAAATACTGTCAAACGACACTCCCTGTCGAGCCAGTCCGATAGCTCCGCACTGACACATGCCTACTCCATGGCCGTAGCCGCTTCCTTCAAAAACGACATCAGTGATGTCGTTGCTGCTATTACGTGAAATGATAACATTAAAATTATCCGACGGCAATATTAAATCCGGGTTAGAGGTTCTCCCGATAACCCAGCGAATGCGATCACGGTAGAACCGATAGACATCCCTTTCAGTATGAATAAGCAATCGTGCTACTCTTCCGCCGGGAGATCTTTCCGAGATAGTTACATTAATAATTTTACCGATTAAAAAATCACGACCCCGATCACTGGAAAGATATTGTTCGATTCTTCCTCGGAGCTGTTTTTCCGTAAAGGTCTCTTTCCACTTATAATATTTTGACCATGAACAAGCACCGCCGTCATTGGCTGCTTTAAGATATGGTATTGATTTTCTGTCCCAGACATGGGCGATATCATCAGTCATCCCGCCGCAGGTGGAGTGGTAGTAGGCTTCGATAAGCTTATCTTCATATGATATTACATTACCGGCAGTGGCTATAATTGCATTATTAATCAGTTTGTTTTCCACTGAAGATCCTTCATAAACCTGATCGTAAATACTGGCTTTTAAATCATATTGTTCAGATGGATATTGTTGTAAATGTGCCATCGCATAAGTACGGGCAGCAACGGCCTGTGCTTTTACCGCTTCTATTTCATTCTCTGTTCTTCTGCCAATTTCGGGTGGAACTACGCCTTTGAGGTAATCTTCCATATAGACAATATTAATAAGCTGGACGTTCAGACCATAGGGGAGAATTTGAGTTATACCCCGGTATGGTTTCCCGTTTACTTTGATACGATTATCTGAACCGCGCGGAATAATATTTACTTCATTGACGTTCCTCTGAATCTCGGCACCATTGTGGTTTTTAACAGTAAGAAGTTTACCGCGACTGGTAATCTCTACTGGCTGACTGGAATAGTAAACATTCTGTTGACCCTGAGCCAGGCATTCTATGGCAAAAGCTTTTTCAGCAGTAATATTTGCTACTTTGGAGTTTTCATCGAGAAGTACTCTGACAAACGGAACACGAATAAATGATCCCGGTTCTTCATCTTTAAGGCCTGGCACTGTAGCACAGCTCCAGACAATAATCATAAGGCATAGTGCTGTTCCGATACGGGCTGAAAATTTTATGAGTTTTGAAAAATAACTTTTTTCTAATTTTTCTGGCTTCATTATCGTCTCACATTTGGTGGTTGTACAATATGTCCCGGGATGGGGATTAATACATCTCTTTTATCTTTATGTCGGTAGTTTTCCAGAGTTTCTGAGCGTAAACATGCTTCGCCCATTACAGCAAATGCGGCTGCCTCTACAAAATCACCGTCAATACCAAGTTCATCTACCTTTTTGATTTCAATGTCAGGTAGATATCCACTTAAACCTTCTCTAAAGAAAATGTTCTTTCTACCTCCTCCGGTCAAATATAACTTTTTCAAATCCGGATTATTTTTATAGATATCCTGAATCCCTTTTACTACTGAAATAACTGTCAACTCAGCCGTTGTTGCCATCAGATCTTCGTTTGGAATTTTAAATTTTCTTCCAAATTCTATTATTTCATCAGCTAATTTCAGTCCAAAATCCTCTCTTCCGGTAGAGACCTGTCTATTGGAAAAGAATGGATTGCTCAACAGCAATGTAATTAATCTTTGGCTGATAGTTCCTTTACGAGCAATTTGACCATTTTTATCAAACGGTATATTGAATAGTTTTTCTGCAAGAATATCACATAGGCTATTCCCCGGACCGCAATCACTGGCAGTAATTTCCTGATCTGATTTTTTACCAGGTAAATAGAAATAATTTGAAATGCCACCAATATTTATAATCAGGCGCGGCTTAGTGCTTGAGAATAATTCAAGCATAGCTCCTGTTGTAACAGGGGCGCCTTCGTTGCCTGCAGCGATATCAGCCTGTCTGAAATCACCTACCACTACTCTTCCGCATTCTGCTGCTATCCGGTCAAGAGAGCCAATTTGCTGTGTTCCATTGATTAGAAACCGGCCGATTCTGACTTTAGCTGGGATATGCCTGATAGTTTGTCCATGTGAAGCGATCATGTTAACATTTATTTTTTTTGATTTTAACTCTTTTATAAATTGGTTAGCTTTTGACCCATAGAATATACCAAGTATATTATCAAGTTGAATTATTGATTCAGGATTAGTTTTGTTACAATGAATTTGATTATGGATTTGTATTTTGAGAGAATCCGGAAATGAATAAATACGTTGAGCTAAAACTTTGATATTCTTTTTTTTCTCTGTTCGTGAAATTCTAACTGCACAGAGATCGAGGCTGTCGGCTGAAGTGCCCGAGTTAATTCCCAAAACAATCAGCCTTTTGCGCTTCATGAGCGTGTTAAGTAACATATTACATAGAATTAATATATCATCGTTCTGTCCAGTTTGAACTTTAACCCGCCAATTCTATTTAACGCTTTTTTAATTCTGTTTTCATCAACATCGCCTCTTTTTACAGCTTCACAGAAAAATTTATAAGCGATTTTAAACTTATCAAAGTCAGCTCCAAATAGAAGAATATCATGGCCTGCTTCAAAGGCTGTTATAGTTCTGGGGCCTAATTCCCCGAGCGACTCGGCTCCCGACATTGTTAGATCATCGGTGATAACCGGCCCATCAAATGAGAGATGCTGGCGCAGCATTTCTGAAATAATTTTTTTTGAACCGGTGACAATGGTGTCATCTATATTGGGGAGGTGAAGATGAGTAGTCATAATCATATCTGCTTCAAAACTAACACCGGTTACAAACGGAATTTTTTCCCGATATTGCCAGGTTTCCAGATCATAATCAGCTGTTGCAGTTTCAAGATGAGGATCAATAGCGCTGGCTCCAAGACCAGGGAAATGTTTAAGACAGGAGAGCATTCTGGTTTTTTTAGAAGTTCTTACTGCCGCTTCAACAAAGACTTTTACAATATCCGGGGTTTCACCAAAACAACGTCCTTCAGTGCATTTATTCTCTTTGTTAAGAAGGATGTCACATACCGGAGCGAGATTCAGATTGATACCGATGGAGTCCATGAAGAGAACTGCCCGGGAATATTCCTCACAGAATTGCTCAATTTTACCTGACTTACCATATTCATAAGCTCCTTTAAATTCGGCTGGGGCTCCACGCAAACGAGAGACCCGTCCTCCCTCCTGATCGATTGCAATAAAGGGTGTTGACGAATTATACTGAGCTTGAATTTCCCTGATATTATCTTTGGCTTTCTGATGGGAGGGGCAGTTTTCCTCAAAGAGAATCACTCCCCCAATATTATTTTCTTTCAAGAACTCCAGAAAAGCCAATGGCGGTTCCTTTCCGTGGAAACCAATAATAAACAACTGGCCGATCTGATCAAGTATGTTATTGTTTTTCATATCCATTTTAATCCCCAATTATTAAAAATTATCTCACACAAACGAGATTTCGCCCTTCATCTTTAGCCTGGTATAAGGCTTCATCAGCAACGGTAACGAGTTCTTCCTGAGGTCTTCCGTTTTCCGGGAAGGAGCTTATACCAACTGATACAGTAACATTGAGCTTGCCATGTTTGGCGGCATCAATTTTTGCTATCTCAACCTGTTCTCTGATTCTGTTTCCGATAACTACCGCCTCATTTTGAGGAGTTTGCGGTAATATAATAACAAATTCCTCTCCACCATAGCGAACAAATATATCTACATCTCTTATACAAGACTGAATAACTTTAGCTAAATTCTTCAATACAATATTGCCAACTTCATGGCCATATGAATCATTAAATTTTTTGAACCAGTCAATATCAACCATAATCAAAGAGAGTGGCAAATTATATCGGCTGGCACGGCGTTTTTCTTCCTGGAGCTTGCGGATGAAATAGCGGTAATTATGGGCGCCGGTCAGATCATCGATTATGCTGAGTTCTTTGGTCTGTTTATGAAGCTCCGCATTTTCCAGAGTCATGGCGGCAGAACGGGCAACAGTGGAGAGGGTCTGGAGGTCGCGATCTGAAAAATGATTTAATACTTCTGATTCTACAATCAAGATTCCATTTATACGTCCATGCGAGTTCATTGGAACCATCATGGCTGATTTTGTATTTTCACTGAGGGGAATAAAATCTTCGCGTTTAGTAGTATCTTTAATCCTGATTGGTTCATCAAGTTCACAAACCTGTTTTACCAGAGGAAATAGTTTTGTGTTAAGAGCTAACAATTGAAAGTTATTTTTTCTGGCGATCAATCTTGCTCTGTAAATATAACGGTCGTTATGATCTTTGAAAACAATGGCTCCATGAGCATATCCCAATACTGAGTTTATGATTCTCATGATAGCTTTTATTACATCATCGGGCTGGAGCGTAGTGGACATGTTACGAATGTTTTCATAAATTATTTCCATCTGTCCCTGGTATTTCTCTAATTCCGATGTTCGTTTATTCAGGGTATCAAAAAGTTTCAGCAGACGTTTTTCGGATTTACGCATATAGTCCGAGCCATATGAAATCGCTAAGTAAAAGATTATAAAAAAACCGATTCTGTAAGAGACGGTAAAAGCTGATCCTATACCTATATTATTATATACAGCCAAAATATATGCTATTATAACACCTGATGTCACATAGATTGCTGCCCAGAATCGCAAAAGATAAGCCGCTACAGAAATAGTCAAAAGAAATAGAGAATAGTAGGGGGAATCAATCCCTCCGGTGTATAAAATTATCAGAGGTATTACCAGAATATCATATAATATTGATGAGAGGTAAGCCAGCTTGATATCAAATTTACCACTGACTGCTTTGGTAAACATCAACAAATGGATGAGATAAGTTCCCATCATGATATAAATGAGAGTGGGGTCTTTAGTATATAAATTATGATCGAAAATATACCAGATTAAAGACAATAGTATACCAATTCTTGAAACAAGATAAATGGTGTCAAGACGCGGTAGAATTGTCTTATTTCGATCAAGATACAGTTTCATAAGCATAACTTTCCGTTATAAAATATTATCGGCTTTGGCGTAGTAATGTTTATGAAACTAGAAAATTTAGGAGGAAATTATCGAACTTTGAGGGGGTTTGGATCATACCATTTTGTAAATCAAAAGAACCAGTACTCCAATTGTCCGGATCAGAAGTATTATGTCCGTTGCAGCTTATAATAAATATTCCCATAAGGTGGGGTAATTGACTGTGAGGGAATGACATAGGCGAGTATTTGTAGTCGTGAGGATAATAGCAGCCCTGGATCATAGTTTTACCTTAACAAAAATGTAGACGATGTAATTCTGTCTGTAAACAATTAAAATGGGCGTTATTTTTTGTAGCTTTGTTGTATATATTCCTTATTGATAGAGGAACATCGTTATCAATATATCGTAAATAGATATTAAAGAAGGGAATTGTATTGTGAAAATATTAAATGATATTTCTCCATTGGCAATTGGTACTATATTAATACTATTTATTTCTCTTGGTATGACAACGGTATCTGGCTCAACATTTGAATCCGAAGAGCGTATTCATATATCCAATCTGCACAGTATTACCGAAGATTTTTATGGCTTTGCTGAAGATATTGCTATCGATGGCCAGATTGATGGAGAGTTAACAGCCTTTTGTAATAATATGAAAATCAATGGCGAGATTACCGGAACGGTTACATCCTTTAGCTATGTTTTTTTTCACAATGGAAATATCAATCGTAGTTTGCGTTCATTTTCATACTCTGCTGAAGTTTCCGGTTATGTTGGTGGATCGTTACTATTAGCTGGAAATACAGTTGCTATCAAAGAAGGTTCGGTAATTGAAAGGGATGCTCAATTATTCGGATCGCATATTTTCATGGATGGTAAAATCAATGGGACCGGATCATTTTTTGCCGGGGATACTATCAAAATTTCCGGTACTATTGATGGTGATATTAAGCTTGAAGGTAGCAAAATTTATATTTCTCCCACAGCAGTCATAAATGGCAACCTTGAATATGATACAAAAGATCCGGGAGATTTGGACATAGCCGATGGTGCTACAATTTATGGAGAAGCTATTTGGGATCATGAGGATGAATCATCAGATGAAGAATCCGATACTGGAGCAATTACAAGTATTGTTGTGCCGATCTCAAAATTTTTAGCAGCCTTTCTGTTTGGCGTAATTGTGATTTCCTTATTCAGACGTTATGCCAAAGAATCATTTGATCAGCTTCATCAACGGTTTACAGTTTCATTAGCGACAGGATTTCTTTCTGTTTTTATTTTTGTATTCAGCATATTGATATTTTTGTTTTCGCTTATTTTTATGATTATAGGGCTGGTTGTTATTTCATCTGATATGGCAATTGTCGGAGCAATTACGTTAATATTGTCGATATTGCTTTTGCCCATCAGCAGTTTCCTGACAGTATGCGGAGGAATTATTTTTTATGCTGGTAAGATTGTAGTCGGTCTGTTATCTGGTTATTTTATTTTCAAACTTTTTAAACCGATACCGGCTGAACCGAGAAAATTACATCTTTTTGTTGGATTATTTGTTTTGACGCTGTTAAGCTCAATCCCCTTTTATATTGGTTCACTGATTTACCTGTTTGTTGGAATAGTAGGCGGCGGAGCAATTGTTTTAAGCATAAAGCATTGCCATAAAATGGCTGGACAGCATTTAAATTCACAGGAAGAACAAGCCGAATAATTTTTTAGATTAATATCCGCTCGATGAACCTCGTTTTCGGGGATCAGATATTGGCGACATAAGCTCACTTTTATCATCGATGTATATCAATTGAAGATCACTGTAATGAGTTCTTTCTTTAATATTATGTCCATAGCGAATCAAAGTCTGTAATACATTAATATCAAATGAACCCTCTTCAAGATAGAGAATATCCGGAAGCCATTGGTGATGAAAACGCGGATGGTTTACAGTCTCCAATGGTGTTAATCCAAAACGGGCAAAGTTAATTATTGCCTGGGCAACAACCGTAATAATTTTGGATCCGCCCGGTGCGCCAAGAGCTAAAAATGGTTTATCGTTTTTTAATACAAGAGTAGGGGACATCGAAGATAGCATGCGTTTACCCGGTTCAATTTTATTAGCTTCTCCACCAACAAGGCCAAAAATATTAGGGACGCCCGGTTTGACAGAAAAATCATCCATTTCATTGTTCAAGAGAAAACCGGCCCCCTCAACAACCAGCTTGCTTCCATAGGAAGCATTGATTGTATAGGTTATCGCAACCATGTTGCCCTGTTTATCGCATACTGAAAAATGAGTAGTCTCATCAGATTCCTGTGGTACAATTCCGGGCAATGTCATTTCTGACAATCCGGCGTGCTGCGGATCAAAGAGCTCGCGCCTTTTATCAAGATAGGCACTATCTAATAAACCGAGCGGGATAGAATAATATTCCGGATCACCCAAATGTTCTGAACGGTCAGCAAAAGCGAGTCGGGACATTTCACAAAAGAGGTGTGCAAATTCCGGTGACTGTGATGTGTAGCGTGTGAGATCAAATGGTTCAATTAATTTCAGTATTTGTCCCAGAAGGATTCCTCCTGAACTGGGAGGCGGCATACTGTAGACAGTAAGGGAATCAAAATTAAATACTATCGGATTTCGCCAGGTGATTTTATAAGCTTCAAGATCATCTGTGGTAATAATACCGCCATGTTTTTTCATGCAGGAATCTATAAGGTCTGCTGTTTCACCAGTATAAAATCCAACCGGTCCCTGAGTGGCAATTTTGTACAGAGTTTTAGCAAGGTCTTTTTGAGTTAATCTTTCACCAACCTGGGGAGTACTTCCATTGGCGAGAAAAATATCTGCGGTCTCACTGTAAATAGACAATTCTTGCTTATAGTCTGCAAAAGATTCAGCCAGTTTTTGATCTACTATAAATCCGGTATCAGCAAGCGTTGCCGCTATCCCAACAAGATTTTCCCAAGGTAAAGTGCCATAGGTTTTCCATAATTCATAGAGTCCGGCAACTGTTCCGGGAACGCCGCTGGCCATAGCTCCAAGAGTAGACAGGTCATCAATGACAATTGAATCTTTATCAAGAAACATATTCTGATGAGCATGCATTGGTGCTTTTTCTCTAAAATCAAGAGCACGGATTTTTTTGGTTTTACCATCGCGGATAAGGGCGAATCCTCCTCCGCCAATATTACCTGCCTGGGGATGAACAACCGCCAGAGTCAATCCAACGGCCACCGCCACATCAAAGGCGTTTCCTCCCTGGATGAAAACATCACAACCAATGTCAGTTGCAATCGGAGCCGAAGAAGCGATGGCACCATTTTCATAAAGCTTGGTAATGTTGATCTCGGAGCATCCCGTAAGAAGAGCTCCCAATAAAATTAAAAGCGTACCGCAAATTGCGATACGCTTTATATAGTCAATTGTAAATTTCATTTATAAAAAGGATTAACCTTTCTTTACCAGGAATATTTTACCATCAGGAACATCAATTTCCATCGCCAGCCCATCGGCTAGTTCTTTGGAAGTAGTTTTAATAATAGTAGGTTCTTCCTCATCACTAAACAAATCAATCAATTTTAGCTTGGGAGTTTTAAATCCTGCAGCTTTAAGATCTGCACGGATAATAATCTCTTTTTTGGGAGCTTCGAATCCATCTGATAATTCTCCCGGAGGAGGAGCAACAATAGTCAACAAACCGGTTTTGTCACCTTTCTGGAAAGCAATGTCAACCGAGGGATCGTTGCAGTAAAGGAAGGAACTGATGTTCTCGCCTTCGAGAATAGATTCAATAAACGATAACTTTTTGTGGTTACCGCCTGAAGAAATATCAAATGAGAAGAAATAGAAATTACCCTGTAAACGGGAACTGCAAACTCCCAGAACTTTATTGCCAGAGGTAACGATTTTGCGCACTTTGGATTGATCGGTAGTCTTTAACCCGCCATACATATGAGTTGGGAATGATCCGCCTTTGTGTTCAACTGCCGCAATGCGATAATCCAGAGTCGATTTGATGCGGAAGTGATTAGCAAGAATCTGGCAATCTTTGAAGTCTTCATTATACTTGGGCATCAGTCCGCACATGATTACAGTAACACCGGCTTTTACCAGTTCTACAATCGCTTCCTGATCCTTTTTTGCCATTACTTCAGTAGATGGAATAAACACCAGTTTGTATTTACTCATAGTATCCCAGGTTTTGTTTTCTCTGACGCCAAATCCAAGTTTAAGGCGCATCAGATCACGACAGAAACCGGTAGTAGAATCATCAAGCAGACGATGAACATAACTGAAGACTTTATCGCATTCGGTCAGGCTCATCCAGGAATACATCCGGTTGCCCACAATAGCAATTTCCGGTTCGTAATCCATATCTTCCAGACCGACTGTTGTTATTGCCTGGTTAAACCGGCGAGCAACTTCGTATCCGGGAGAGACGGTGCCGTCATTATGCAGAGGTGAACCATACCATTTTTCTCGATCAACAAACATGTAATGATTCATTCCCTTGTATCCAGCAGCAATACCGGCAGCAAAATAGAAACGGCGAACATTGTTGCTTATTGGTGCAATTTCTTCTTCCCGCTTGGGATCTCCTGCCGCAGCACCGGATACAAATGATGATGCAAAGGCGAAATCATATTCCGATTTCAGGAATCGACCCTTAAGGGCTAAATCAAAATAACTTCCCTTGGGGAATGTATTTGTACCTAGGAATGGAGCCATGTCTTCGGGGACAAGGTTGTAGGCTGGCAGAAGGTCGCCAGGCTTGAAATAAAGAGATCTGAATATCAATGGTTCCACAGTGTATGATGTAAACATATCTTCCAGTGTTTGCAGATAGGTTCTCAGAATATATTCCCTGAAAGAGAACCAGTCCATCACTTTGGAATAATCTTTAATTTCCAAACCCTTGAATTTACGAGGAGGTTCAACAACATCAAAGCTGCTGTTTTTCTCTTTATACATTGAATTTAATTTTTTGATTTCTTCGTATTTTTCTTCAAGGAAAGCCGTATAGTATTTACTCAAAATATCCGGATTATAATCAGCACTGCCCGGATCCAGAAGACGGCCAAAAGATGTTTCAAAATCGAGTTCAACCATAAAAACCGGACCACGTGGATGGACATAATTTTTGGTTGTTTCGATAAATGTCCTGAAGAAACTTTTCAGATGAAATTGAAAATTCTGATGCAGATAACTTGGAAGATAACCGGCATCAACACCGTATTCCGATTCCAATTCCTTTTCATGACCGGATGCATCGCGAGCAAAAACTTTGAGATCATTAAAAATAAATTTAGGCAATCCGCCATATTTCATCTGTCCGGCAACCCAGGGGCCGGGGCGAAGAATGACTTTAAACCCGAATTCACGGGCTAATTCCAGAAAGACTACCAGGTCATTGCTGGGATCGGTTAATCCGGAAAAATCATAATATTTGTTATCATCCTGGTGTACATTCCAGGGTACCGCTGTTGCCAGAATTCTGAACCCAGCTTTTTTGATACGCTCAAAACAGATAGACCAATATTTTTTATCAATTCTAAAATAATGTAATTCTGCTGCGAACGGGGAATAGGTTTCCTTACCAATCGAGAACTTGTTTCCAATAATTCCTAACATATAACGCCTTATCTTACAATAACTTAATGTTCAACATTTACTACACAGTTAATTAAGATAGCTCAATAGCAATGCTAAGTCAATATAAATCGTGTAATTCGTTGCTACGCAATGGGATGGATTGGCTATATCAGGTTTTTTGGAGAATTGTTAAACCATTTGAAAAAAGACTATTTTAGAAAGACCATCTTGTGGGTTTTGGTGAAATTACCGGCTTTGATTTTATAAAAATAAACACCTGACGATGCTTTTTCTTTATCCTGAGTTTGCCCGTCCCAGATAACATTGTACTTACCGGCTGAGAGTTCCTGATCAACAAGAGTTATAATCTCCTGCCCGAGAACATTGTAAACTTTTATTGAAACCATAGATTTTCTGGGAAGATCAAAATTTATATTTGTTTCAGGATTGAAAGGGTTGGGATAATTCTGGCTTAGCTGGTATGAAACCGGCAGACCGGGTGTTACTATTGGTGTAATGTCAGTCGGATTGCCAAAGACTGCTTCTCCAGTCCAAATTGGGAGAATCTCATTATCGTTAATATCAACTAAGAGATATTCTGAACCGAAACTGAATGTTAAAGTATCAAATGTAATTCCATCAGTAGCTATACCGCCCCAACTGGAAATAGTAAAATAATATGTCATCCACAAGCGTCTTCCGTTGGCATCTGCTGCTACTCCCGGTAGAGTAGTGTTTACTCCTGAAAATAAAAACATCAGGCTGTCATTGGTAATGTCGAGAGTATCTCTTAAAAACTTGAAAGGACCAATATCAAAAGCATCGCTTACGAATATTTCTGCTTTAGTGCTATCCATCTGAAAATTTGGATTGTCCCAAATGAATCCCATCGAAGCTCCGCTGATTTCTTCATCGTTGTAAACATATAGTTCGGCAGTTGCATCCATATTGAGGGTGTCAACAGTTACTACTATTGAAACAGTATCAGTATTACCAGGATCTACAGCAAAGGTACCAGGTGCCAATATTGTAGAAATTAGAAACAAAAAAAATAAAAGGCTGAACTTGTTATACATTCACCAACTCCATAAGGAAATTTCATCTAAAGATCATTCTACATCAATAAACGATACAGATTCAATAATGTTCATTCTCACAAGTAAGACTTTTACTTGTAATGGTTTAGATATAAGAATATTTCCACTACTATAATAATTAACATTCCTGATAAGTCAAAGATATTTATTTGTCTTGATTATTATGATATAAAGATTTTTAGTGATTGTAACAAAGTTACTTCTTATATTTAAACATGACACAGAAATACCCGACTTATCATTTTGGCAAAGACTTCAGAGACAAGCTGGATAGATTTGTTAAACAGTTTATTGATGATGGCTTGAATGAATTTTCAAAAGAGTTTGCAAACATCGATGATTTTATAGCTGGAGCATTAGTTGACAATCGTGATGCGGGGGAAAAGAAACTCCGCACTACCCCCAAAGAAAAATACCTGCTCGAAACTGTAGCTTTTAAAATCTATGATGAACTCAATCGTAAGGCATTCAATAAGACTGAAAAAACTCTGATTGTATTGCCAGATTGTTTATCGCTTCATAATCCTGACTGCGAAAAGGAAGACAAACCATACGGTGATATTTGTATGTCCTGCACCAAAAGCTGCCGGGCGTATCATGTAGTTGAGCTGGCAAAAAAGTATGATGCCGAAGTTACCTTTTCAAAACGCAAACTATCTGAACAGATTGAACACTATGCTAAAAAGATGGGCGATTTTGGCGTGATCGGGATTGCCTGTATTATGATGTTGACCGAGGGAATGCGTACTGCTCATGATTTGAATATTCCGACAAGAGGTGTCCTGCTCAGTTTTACCGGTTGTGATCATTGGAACGAGAAGGAGTTTGCATCGGGTTTTCAACTGAGCTGGTTGAAATCAATTTTAGAGGAGAAGCATGGGCGTTAAACTTTGCATGATAACAGTTGAAGATTATGACAGGCTCATTGAAATATGGGGAGATGCCGGACTGCCGTATCGACCATTTGGAAGAGACAGCAAAGATAAAATTGCCAAAGAGATGGCACGAGAAGACACGGCGTTTATTGGGTTGTATGAAGATGATCTTTTGGTAGGAGTTGGCTTGGCAACTTTTGATGGACGCAAGGGCTGGATCAACCGGGTAGCAATCATTCCTGATTATCGTAATAAAGGTTATGCATCGATGATTATCGGAGAATGCGAAAAGTTTCTGGAAGATTGCGGAGCAGAGATCATTGCCTGCTTGATTGAAGAATATAATACTCCCTCAATGGCATTGTTCAAAAAACATGACTATCTTTACAGCGAAGACATCCACTATTTTTCCAAGAGAAAATCAGAAGAGACGTAGCACACATAGTGTGACCACATTGTGGCTTTTCTCGCAAGGCGTTGTATTAAATTATCTTTGATATAGGGTAGCCCATCGCTTGCGATGGATTTACTGTTCAGGATTCTTTTAGTAGATTGTTTAGTAGGGACAGGCCACTGTGCCTGTCCAGTAAAGGATACCTCAAAGCACACGTAATGAAATGGCGGGTCCGCAGGCGGAACCGCCCTACAAGACTAATCAGAATAGCAGGATCGCTTAGGGATCCAACTACTACTTCACCTTAGATAAATGGCAGATGTGGATATCTATCACCTATAAAATTCGATCGTGCGTCAGGAATCATTGTGATTGTATCACTTCTCCACACTCTTATTCAAGTCAAAGCCGCAGGCTTTTAATTCACTAAGTAAGCCTTCCGGTGAAGGGGTCCATTGTCCCCATTTGCGAGCCATATGTTCGGTCCAGCTATATTTACTAAACGTAAATGTTTCTTTGCGATTATTTTCCAGGGGAACCATATAGTCAGCTTCCTTATAATAATCCTGGGATAGATATCCACCATCCATAACTTTCATAGCTTCATCAATCATCTCATCTGTCAATTCAGGATATTTGTCTTCAAATAAGAAATAGTTTAATGGATAACGCGGGCGCGTGGGCGGGTTTTCATCGGGAAAACCAACGGCAAGTTGAACAATAGGAAAAACTCTTTTGGGAAGATTATAGTTCTCAATGATTTTTTTCGCGCGATAAGGAGCATTCCCTACATAGCAGCTTCCCATTCCAAGACTCTCAGCCGCAATAACCAAATTCTCTGACATCAAAACCGCATCCTGCAAACCAAAAAGCAACAATGACAAATCGCATGATCCGGTTTCCCAATCTCTTTTTTCCATAATCTTTTCAAGTTTGTGCATATCAAAACAGATGGTAAAAAGAAGAGGAGCTTTGAATGCTGTTCTTGCTGGTCCTCGTCTTAATAACAAGCTGCACATCTGTCCGGCGAACGGAGCTTGTTGGGCTGCTCGTGCCAGAGTTTCTATCTCTTCTTCAGTGGGAATTTGCTTAGTGTATTTACGGATAGATTTACGGTTCATCAGGGTGTCGATAATTTTATTATGTATCATAATTCCTCTATTGTGAATATTTAATTTGAAGAGACAATTGTTGAATCTTCAATAATATAATAATGATAAATATTTACAAGGAAGTCAATGTCGAGATTAAAGAGTGAGTAATCTACTAAGTTTATTAATATGAAAGTGGCAGGATCACAGGGATCCTCCCCTACAGAAGAATTCTACTGACAAAGCAGTAAAAGACAGGCTATGCCTGTGGCGGGTCCGTAGGCGGAACCGCCCTACAAGACTATGATCAAACATTGTTACAACGCTTAGCGGTAAGACACACATCGTGTGTTATTTTTTTACCAGTCCTCGTAAAATCTTTAGATTTTTAATGTCGTCTTTGAGGTCGTCACCTTTGGGAGTTTCGAGAATCATGGGGACTTTTTTCAATCGGCGATCATTGACAAAATTGCGGAAAGCTTCTATACCAATTTCACCCTTGCCAATATGTTCATGACGATCTTTACGTTCACCGAATGGTTTTTTACTGTCGTTCATATGGATGATTTTCAGTTTATCCAAACCAATAGAATTATTGAAATTTTTCATTGTCTTTTTGTAATCCTTGGGATCGCTTAAGGCATAGCCGGCAGAAAATATATGGCAGGTATCCATGCAAACACCAACATGATCTTTGTCATCAACGAGGTCAATCATTTCAGCAAGCTGCTCAAATTTATATCCAAGATGGGATCCTTGTCCGGCGGTACATTCCAGTAGGAGAGTACATTCATTGTTTTTGAGTTTTTTGAAGAGCTTATTGATGGCTTTACCAATTCGTTTTATTCCGTCTTCTTCGCCAGTTCCTACATGTGATCCGGGATGCAAAACAAGATTCGGAACCTTAAGAGTGTTACAACGTTCCATTTCTTCGGTCAATGAGTTTATTGATTTTTCGTAGAGAGCTTTATCGGGCGATGCGATATTAATTAAGTAAGATGTATGCGATGTTGCAACTGTAACTCCCAGTTCATCTATCAGCTCAAAATATTTTTCAACATCATCCGGTTTTAATGGGGCAGCTCTCCATGAGTTATTGTTTTTATTAAAAATTTGAATTGTGTCGCAGGTTGCATCTTTTCCACGTTGGATAGCTTTATAGACTCCACCGGCAATTGATTCATGCGCTCCAAATATCATTTTTCCCTCACAGGTTTATCATTTCATTTAAAATCAAAGTTACATAATTATTCTTATGATTACAACAAACCTGTTACAAGAATGTTCATTTATTGAATTATAGCAGCATGGCTGCACTTTTACTGACGCTCCCTGTCAGTGGTTTTTTTTATATTTTCCGTGCGAACTCTTTATAAGGAGTACAAATGGAAAAAGATATTTACATCAGAGATACCAGCATAAGCGTTGTTGAAGTACTTGAGGAATTAGCTCAGGGGTATAGCTGCGATCAGGTTGTGAAAAAAATGCCAGAGCTTAGCATCAGTGATGTTCTTAGCACTGTAAAATTTGCTGCAGAAATAATAAAACAGCATATTACATCAGAAGATAAAATTGAGATTTCCGGTGAGGTTGTATTAAGGGCACATAGAGGTAGATTGATTAATCTGACAGAAATCAGAAAAGACTATCCCAGAGCTTATGAGAAATGGACGACTTCTGAAGATAACCAGCTTGTTGATTTATTTAAGAGGGGATACAAATTTACGGATATTGCCAAACAGTTACAGCGTAAAAGCGGAGCAATCAAAAGTCGATTGGAAAAGTTAGGGTTACTTGGCAACAACCCACCAGGGGCGATCCCTTAATCAGAGACAACACACTCCGCTTCGATTTCCACCAGCCAATCAGCTCGAGCTAATCCGGAGACTTCTACCATCGTTGCGGCAGGGCGTATATCCCGAAAATATTCACTATGGGCTTTGCCGATCTCTTCCTGTTTGGAAATATCAGTCAGGTACATGCGGGTGCGGATAACATCGGTTAGTTTCCCGCCCCCGTCTTCGATAGCTTTTTTAATTATTTCCAAGCATCGCATAGCCTGCCCATAGGCATCACCTGGAGATGCAGTTGATCCATCCGAAGCAATTGGACCGGTTCCGGCAACAGCCAATATGTTCCCAACTCTTACAGCCCGACTGAAACCAATTATAGGTTCAAAGGGAGATCCTGATGAAATGTTATTCCTTTTATTGTTCAAAATACTTCCATTAATAAAATAAATGCAAAGCAAATAAAAGTAGCTAGGCTACTTACTTTAGATTCAGGCTTAGTATCTTCACATCGGTCATGTCTTCGATTGCATAACGAACACCTTCACGTCCGACACCGGAATTTTTCATTCCACCATAGGGCTGATGATCGACTCTGTAAGTAGGGATATCATTAACAACTACGCCACCGCATTCAATATGCTTAAAAGCATAAAAAACGTCTTTCATCCTGTTAGTAAAGACGCCAGCTTGTAATCCATATTCTGAATTGTTTATCTGATCGATAACTTTTTTGAAGTTTTTGTATTTAAACAAAACCGCTAATGGAGCAAATGCCTCTTTGGAGCAGACATCCATCGAAGTAGTAACATTGGTTAAAATTGTCGGAGCAAGGGTTCTTCCTCTTATTGCTTTTCCACCGGTAATAATTTTGGCACCTTCGGCAACAGCTGCTTTTACATTGACAAGAGTATTTTTCACTGACTCTTTATCTACCATCGCACCAATATCTGTTTTAGGATTTAGCGGATTTCCAATTTTCAGTTTGTTGGTTTTATTTTTTAGCATGCGGACAAATTTGTTATAAACTTTTTCATGGACATAAATCCGCTGAACTGAAATACATGACTGTCCAGCTGAAGCAAAAGCACCATAGAGCAAACGGGTAGTGGCAAAGTCAAGATCAGCATCATCAGCAATAGCAACTCCGGCATTCCCGCCCAATTCCAAAACAACTTCTTTAGTACCTGAATGTTTTTTGATCCACCAGCCAACTTCGGAAGAACCGGTAAAGGTGATCATTTTAACCCGAGGGTCATCCAATAGGGGGGTGGATTCTTTGGAAGAACCGGGTAATATAGAAACTGCTCCTTTGGGATGATCAGTTTTGTCGATTAGTTCTGCCAGCATAAGGGCAACAACCGGAGTTGAAGAAGCCGGTTTTAGTACAATAGTATTTCCAGAGGCAATAGCAGGACCCACCTTGTGGGCTACTAAATTTAATGGGAAGTTAAAAGGTGAAATACCAGCAACAACACCTTTTGGAAAACGTCTGATCAATCCAGTGCGCTCTTCAGAACCAGGAGCCCAGTCCAGATCCATTATTTCACCGCCGATACGTTTGGCTTCTTCGGCCGCAACAGTGAAGACGCCAATTGCACGGGTAACTTCGAGTTTGGAATCCTTGTAGGACTTGCCTAATTCCAAAGACATCATTTTGGTGAATTTTTCTATATTTTGCTCCAACCCTTTTGCGATAGCGAGGCATGTTTCCGCTCTTTTATAAGAAGGCAAATCACGAGTAATCTTAAAAGCATCATTGGCAATTTTAATCGCTTTGGTATAATCTTTTTTGGATGCAGCAGCAACAGTGGCTACATGAGTGTCATCCCAGGGGGAATAGACTTTAATTTTCTTATCACTACTTACCCAGCTTCCACCCAGAAACATTTTATAATTCTTAGCCATTATTATTTCTCCAATATTATTATATAATAGAACAGGCTCCGCCTGTTAGATGGGGCAGACTAATCTGCCTAATCTTTCTGTTAGCTTTATATTTTCAGTGTAATCAACCGGACAATCAATCACAACCGGTTTGTTACATTCAAAGGCTTTTTTCAAAACATCTTTGAGATCATCGCCCTTTTTGACTCTGATTCCAACCGCCCCGAATGATTCCGCCATTTTTACCCAATCAGGATTTCCAAAACGGGTTCCAAAAGTATGACCAAATCTGGCTTTTTGTTTCCATTCAATTAATCCATAAGTCCCATCCGACCAGATCATATTGACAGTCGGGGTCTTAAGCCTGAGAGCTGTTTCAATTTCCTGTGAGTTCATAATGAAGCCGCCATCACCGGAGATAGTCAGAATTTTGCGATCAGGATAAACAAGTTTGGCGGCTATTCCTCCGGGTAAAGCGATTCCCATAGTTGCAAAGCCGTTTGAAATCAAACAGGTGTTTGGTTCATGAGCAGTATACATTCTGGCGATCCACATTTTGTGGGCACCAACATCGGAGATTAGAATATCGTTATCATCAAGTACTTCTCTGACATCGTTTAGAATCTTTTGAGGTTTTATCGGGAAGCTGTTATCATTGGCATATTCATAAATATCATCATGAATTAATTTTTGATATTTCCCCGCATATTCCCCACGGGATTTGTCGAAGGTGCCATCAATTTTTTCGTTTAACTCCCACAAACTCGAAGCAATATCCCCGACAACTTCCACTTTCGGATGATACCAGTAATCAACTTCAGCCTGATCAAAATCAAAATGTAAAATATCTTTTTTTCCATCAGGATTCCAAAACTGGGGGGAATATTCAACAATGTCATAACCAATGCAGATAATCAGATCTGATTCTTCAATTGCACAGGTAACATGATCGCGAGATTGTAAGCCAATAGTAAATAAGTTATGACTATAGTTATGACCGGCAGCTCCTTTACCCATAAAAGTATTGCAAACCGGAATATTGGTTTTTTCTAATAAAATACGAAGTTGTTTGGTGGCTCGTTTTCGGATTGCTCCATTACCGGCAAGAATTAAAGGCTTTTTTGCTTTTTTAATTAGCTCTATAGCCTGATTTATAGCTTTGTAATCAGGAGCCGGACGACGCACTTTTCTTATCTCAAAAAATTCTTCGTTTATACATTCTTCTTTTGCAACATTTTCGGGAAACTCCAGATGTGTACCACCCGGTTTTTCGGCTTCAGCAACTTTAAAAGCTTTGCGAACAGCTTCGGTAACAATGTCAGGTCGTGAGATGCGGGTGTTCCATTTGGTAATTGGTTTTAACATTGATACGACATCGATATGCTGATGAGATTCTTTGTGCATCTTTGAAGTATCTGCCTGTCCGGTTATTGCTACAATTGGAACACGATCCAAATAAGCATCACTCAACGGTGTTACGAGATTTGTAGCACCCGGACCAATAGTCGCCAGACAGACTCCGGCTTTGCCAGTTAATCGACCATAGATATCAGCCATAAATCCGGCTCCCTGTTCATGGCGGGCAAGGATAAATTTTATCTTTGATTTCCGAAGAGCTTCCAGAAAATCAATATTTTCTTCACCGGGAACTCCAAATATATATTCCACATTTTCGTTTTCGAGAGCTTTTACAAGCACTTCCGAAGCATTCATTTATATTTCCTCTGGACTAACTTTGAGTCATAATATTTTAGTGTAACTGGTTAATATTAACCAATATCACCTGGATAATCATTATAAAATTGCAACGTTTATTGTGTGGTCTTGTTCCCATACTATATTGGATTAGAAGACGAAATTTCTATGGAAATATTTTCCAATCATTAAGAAAATATATAAACTCTGACTTCTTCCAACCTTTTACGACCCCTACTCTATTGTTATATAATCAGTTATATTTATTTAGCAAATATCTCTGATTTTTGCAATCAGATGGCACACAATTTACAACTATAGAATAAAAAAATAAGGAAAAGCTATGAATATTACAAAAAAAATTAAAAGACAGGATGGCATGTCATTACTGGAAGTTCTCATATCAATGGTGATTTTGGGAATTGCACTTGTGATGTTGTTGAACATGGCCATGATTTCATTAACCAGTAATGATTGGTCAAAAAACGCCACTATTGTTACCCAGACGATGCAGCAGAAGCTTGAAGAGCTGAGAAATATTCCAAATCCTACCGGTGGAACGGATTCACTTAATGGGATTTTCATCAAGTGGGCTGTCACTAAAAGAAGCGATCATTTACGTCAGGTAGAAATAAAAGCTGCCTGGCAGGATATGATTTCGAATACAAAAACTACCAGCATGACAGCATTTATTAGAACAGATTCAGCTTGATCAGAAAATCATAAATTTGAAAATGTTTAACTTTAGAATATGATAGAGGAAAAAATGAAATTCTTATTGAAGAAAATAAAATCAAAGAGAGGTACTTCCTTTCTTGAGGTAATGATAGCCCTGGCGATAATGGGAGTAGTTACTACAGCTATTTTCAAGCTGTATATAGCTTCTCATAGAAATTATATCGTCCAGGATGAAGTTACTTATGTTCAGCAGAATGCCAGAGCCTCGATTAGCGAGCTCAGTCGCCAGATTAGGATGGCCGGTTACTCATTGCCACATGGATTGGCGTCAATTGAATCATCAAACACGAATCCTGATACTATAACAATTAATTATCGTACAGAAGATTGTGATACCTATTTAAGTGCACCAATGCCGCAACCATCATCCGAGTTAAAATGCGCTACTGATTTATCATGTTTTTATGCAGGTCAGTGGGTATATATTTTTGAACCTGACTCTGGTGGTGGTGAATGGTTTGAAATTACACACGTACAGGGAGCGGCAATGCACCTTCAGCATAATACAATGACATTATCAAAAAAATATGGTAAAGATGCAATAATTTTGACTATTTCTTCGATCAAGTTCTTCGTTGATAATACAACTGACCCAGATAACCCAATGCTCATGATACAATTAATTGGACAGTCCCCACAAATATATGCTGATAATATTACTGATCTTCAGTTCCAGTATAGAATGAAAAATGGAGTGTTAATGGATACTATAATAGTGGCGGATGATGTCAGGGAAGTAATCTTGTCCGTAACCGGTCGATCAGCAAATCCTGATGTAGATATTGCAGATCTTGGCCATGGCGATGCTTTCCGTTATCGTTCCTTTAATACTTCTGTCTATTTAAGAAACGTTGGCATATAGAATTTTGGAAAGAAATATAATAGGAAAATCAAGGATTGAATTATGAAAAAATTTATACTTAAGAATGAGAGTGGCTTTGCCTCGGTAATTGCTCTGATTATGGTCGGAATGCTGACATTGCTGGGCTTGGCAGCTTTAAATAATTCAGATGATGAATTGTCAATTGCCAGCAATGATTTACAGGAAATGAAAGCATTTTATTCTGCAGAAGCCGGAATGGAAATTGCAGCCGCGGCTATTTTGACATCTTATGATCAGACTAACATGCCACCGTCATCACTACCGGATGATTCTATTTCCATGAATAATTGTCGAGTCTCTTATAAAGTTGAAGATGATGGTCCGGCAGAACAAAAAGTTATGGATAATGGCAACCTGGCTGGTCTTTTTGCGACTGTAAAATCATTTTCTATTGTTGCACGAGCGCGAAATTCTGTTGACGAAACAGAAGTAGAACTGACACAAACATTTGAGACGGCTAATATTCCTATTTATCAGTTTGCCCTTTTCTATAATTATGATCTTGAGTTATCACCTGGTGCTGATATGAGTTTTTTAGGCAGGGTTCATGCAAACGGAAATATGTATATGCAGACCAGTACAAATATTAATGCTGACAGTTATTTAACTTCTTCAAAAAATATCAGGCATGGCGTTCATCCTAATGCCGGAATTTCTGATGAATCAGGTTCAATTAATATAAAAAACACAACCGGCTCATACGTTGATATGGAGTTAGGTAGTGGATCATGGGTTGATGCTGATTATGGCAAGTGGTACGATTCATCAGTCTCTATGTGGCAGGGTAGAGTTCAGGACTCTACTCATGGCCAGGGTGAATTAATGGTTCCAATGAATGGCGGGGTTGATCCTCATAAGATGATCGAGCCTGCAACTGGCGGCAACTCTGATTCATATGAAGATCTTTCGTCGTTAAAATTTATTAATCAAAAAGCTTATCAATTGGTTGGTGGAATCTGGACCGATGTTACTGCTGATATGCAATCCAAAGCAATTATTTCTTTTGCTGATGACCAGTTCTATGATGCTCGTGAAGGATTGGATGCTGATATTATGGAATTGGATATGGGAAATTTATATGATTCCGGCTATGCTCCCGATAATGGTGTTATTTATTATTCTGATCAAAACGGTTCTCGTGATTTTCCAGCTCTGCGTTTACATAATGCCGATACTCTTGGAGCTCCAATAACTATTGCCAGTGAAAATCCGGTTTATACTAAAGGTGATTATAACACGTTAGGTAAAGTTCCTGCTTCAATTCTGGCTGATGCCGTAACATTTCTTTCAGATAGCTGGGATGATACCAAAAGTGGCGGCCCGTTAGCTCAAAGAGGGGCAATTAATACTACTGTAAATGTTTCCTTTATAACCGGGAATGTTCCTTCTGAAAGTGGTAACTATAGTGGTGGTTTTGAGAATCTTCCGAGATTCCTTGAAAAATGGGCTGGTAAAACATTTACCTGGAGTGGGTCGGGAATATGCCTTTGGGATTCTGAGCAGGCCGATCAACTATGGAGTTCAGTTTATTTCGATGACCCTATTAGAAATTGGACCTTTGATATGGATCTTGATGATGTAATTAATCATCCTCCGGAAACGCCGATAGTCCGCATTTATCAGCGAACCGGTTGGAAACAATCTTATGTAGCATATTAACATAAAATAGCCACAAGATTTTAGATTTTGTAATTGAAAGTGTGAGAAAAATGAAATTAGGTCTAAAAGAACTGAAAGAAAAAAATGGGTATGCCTCAATTATCGCCCTGATCATGGTTGGTATGTTGACCATTCTCGGTTTGGCAGCCCTTTCCGGTTCTGATGATGAATTATCAATTGCCAGCAATAACCTTCAGGAAATGAAAGCTTTTTATGCTGCCGAAGCAGGGTTGGAAATTGCGGCAGCTAATCTTCTTACTGAGTTTGACAGCACTGGTGTTCCTCCCTTGATGATGCCAACCAGCACTGCTGATATCAATAATTGTGAAGTGACCTATGCTACAACCGATAATGGCCCGGCTGTTCAAAAAGTCTTAAGTGATGGTGTACTTGCCGGTCTTCATGCCCTGGTAAAATCATACACAATAGTTGCTGTTGCGGACAATTCGGTAGATAATGCTCTTGTAGAAGTTACCCAGGTTTTTGAAACTGCTATGGTTCCTATTTTTCAATTTGCCGTATTTTATGATACCGACCTTGAAATAGCTCCCGGACCGCTTATGACTCTGCTTGGACGAGTTCATTCAAATCGTGATTTGTATCTACAGTCAGGTAGTGGTTTGAACATTGACAGTTATATCTCTTCAGCAGGGGATATAAGGCATGGGCGTCATCCGGAATCCGGGATGTCAACCAGTAATGGTGATGTATTTGTAAAGAATAGTTCTGGTGCTTATAAGAACATGAAACTACCTGATGATTCATGGCTGGATTCTGACCGAAGCGTATGGTATGATTCCTCAGTGGCAAGATGGCAGGGAAGAATTCAGGATAAAACTCATGGACAAGGTGTTATACATGTACCAGTATCCCACTCAAGCAATGACCCTCATAAACTTATTGAGAGAGCAAGCGGTGGAAATACTGATTCTTATGAGGATAAATCATCATTGAAGTTTATTGATCAAAGAGCCTATCAGTTGGTAGGTTCAGTCTGGAACGATGTAACCTCCGACATGGAAACAAAAGGGATTATTTCTTTTGCAGATAATCAATTCTATGATGGACGTGAAAATATAAACCCTGATCTTATGGAATTGGATATGGCGAAATTATATTCCGAAGGGTATGCTCCTGTTAATGGAGTCATATATTATTCGGATAATAATGGCTCTCGTGATTATCCGGCATTAAGATTAAATAGTGGTGATTCTCTTTATGCTCCATTGACCATTGCCAGTGAAAATCCCGTTTACACTAATGGAGATTATAATAATCTGGATAAAAAGCCAGCTTCCATATTAGCTGATGCCGTCACATATCTTTCCAATAGCTGGGACGATTCCAAAAGCACTATGTCGAAATCTAATCGTGTAGCCAGTAATACAACTGTAAATGCATGTTATTTGACTGGTAATGTTTCATCATCGGGTGGTTCTTATAGCGGTGGTTTTGAAAACTTACCCAGATTTTTGGAAACATGGTCGGGCAAGACATTCAGTTGGAGAGGTTCGGCTGTAAATCTTTGGGTATCAAGACAAGCAGTTGGAATTTGGGGTGGTTCATATTACGATCCTCCAAACAGAGATTGGTTATATGATACTGATCTTGATGATCCATACAACTTACCTCCCGAAACACCGGTTGTGAGAACATCACAGCGTGTTGGCTGGAAACAATCTTATGTAGCGTATTAAGTTAAGAATTGATGAGATACGCAAGCCCGTCTTATTGGCGGGCTTTTTTTATTCTATATCAATATCATAGGGCATGCGGGTATAGATTTCACCATCATCAATTTTAGTAAGTGAGCTTACTGTCTTCTCAAGGGGATTGTCATCACCGGAAAAAATGCTGAATATTGAACCGATTATTCCTTTTTTAGGCAGTAATATAAATGGTCTTTTTTTGGGATATATTTCAACACGATAGTCTTTAATTCCTAAAACCGCAGCAGTATAATCGAGAGCCTGTTTAACTCCCCCTAATTCATCTATTAAACCATTTGCTAAAGCTTCCTGACCGGTCCAGACTCTTCCCTGAGACAAAGCATCTATTGAATCAGTGTTTAATCCTCTGTTCTCAACTACCAGGGTCAAAAAGTGTTTATAAAAAGCCATCAAATGACTAAAATACTTATCACGTTCAAATTCAGTGAAGGGTCGGGTTGTGCTGAGCATTCCGGCATATTTCCCTCTGGTGTACAATTCTTTGCCAAGATCAATATTCTCATATAACCTGCTCAGATCTGCCTTGCCGCCATAGATTCCGATTGAACCGGTTATGGTTCCCGGATTGGCAAATAGTCTTTGCCCCGGTGTGGAGATATAATATCCCCCCGATGCAGCTACGTTACTCATTGAAATAGTTAACGGTTTTTGTTGAGATGCTTTTTGGACATTATGGTGAATTTGTTCACCTGCCATTGCCATCCCACCAGGTGAATTAATCCGATAGACAATTCCTTTTATATCCGAAATGTTTTTAACATAATTAAAAGTACCAGCCATATTTGCCGGAGTGATATTATCACTGCTATTTAGAGGATTCGATGAAGTATTGTTGCCAGTGATTTCACCCTCAGCCACAACCAAAGCAATAACCGGTTTGCGCGGCCAGCCATCATTTAAAAGGGTATCTTTTAAATAGTGATTAAAACTAATTCTGGGAATCGGGTTAAGAATATCCTCAAAAAGATTATCCTGATAACTCAGACCATCAACAAGATTATAATCCAATGCATCCGCTGAAGTAAACGGTCCATTATCGATTAAATCCTTCACAGAATCAGCAGAGATGTTTCTTCCATTGGCAATAGCAGAAATAAACTGTTGATAGATGTCATCCAAAATACGGTTTGTTGATTCTTTGGTCTCTTTGCTGGGGGTAGTCTGTGTAAATGGTTCTGCTCCGCTTTTGTATTTCCCAATGCGAAGCATATCAACTTTAACGCCTAACTTGTCAAGCGTACCTGCAAAAAAAGTTAATTCTGCTCTTAGTCCTACCAGTTGTAACTGGCTAACCGGAGGTATATAAATTTTGTGAGCAACACTGGCAGTGTAATATCCGATATTGTTGGGGTGGGTTAAATGACAGACAACCTGTTTGCCTTTATCTTTGAAATATGCTAAGGCTTGCCGTAATTCCTGAGCTTGCCCGAATCCCATAGACAATCCATTAAGGCTGAGTACCAACTCTTTTATCGAAGGATCATCGGCGGCACGATAAATATTGAGGATATACAAAGCAAACGGTGTTCGCGATTTTCCAATTACTGGTTGAGGTGGATTCTCTCCGGGACGGCCGGAGATTTGCATGGTAAGCCCTCTTTTTTTTTCAGCAATAATCGATTGTTGCCTTATTGAGGTAGCCCCAATATAAGAAGTAGTATAACCAATATCATCATGCTTGATGTAGTTACTTTTTGAACCGGTAAAATATTTAAGGAAATTCAGACGAATACCAACCTGAAAGTCCTTTTTGGAATTCAAAAATCCATCAATAAATATTCCTTTTAGAGGATTAATACTGAGATGATAAATAAATTCTGCATCTTTAAATCTCTGACCAGTAGAAAATAGAGCGTCAACTGCAAATGTGTATTTATTATTTACAGGTCGATAAGCAATCGAATATCGCATCTCAGTTTCGGTCTGAACTCTGAAAGATTTGTCTGTGGCAGTATCTTTGACAGTAATTTTTGCTTGATTCAGATTTGTAAAAAGAGCAGCTATTGTAAGTGGACCGCCATGACGGATAGTGAATGATAGATCCCATGAATGACGCTTATGAAAATTAACCGGACCATCTTTGAAATATCTATATGATAAACCAGCGGCAAGTTGGTTTCCAATAGCCATACCCGATGACATAACATATTCATTATAGGCTTTCCCGCCGGGGTTATCTATATGGCGGGTAGCAGTGGCGAAATTATGCCTGGCAACAACAGTTCCCCAACTTTTAGCATAAGATGAGTTGCTGTAGTCGGCTATAATTTGATATGAGGCTGCGTGATACCAGCCTAGAATAGAGGAATTAACCCAGGCTGCTTCTGCTCCATAAACCGATGCTGCCGGTTGATAATAAAAGAGACCATTCTGGGTGGGAATTCTCTCACCAAGAACAGGGGAGTGGATTATTCCGGTAGCAAGTATTAACAACAGGAGAATAAATTTACAAGATTTAATCATCAGTCTTCATCCTTTTCAATTCCTCTGATATATATATGTCCGCCGCCCTGTACGTTGCAGCTAATGGTATTATCACCATCATCAGCCACCAGGCTCATTCGGCTTTCCTGAATAAGATCTGCCTGAAATTCCAATCCGGTAACTTCAATCTTACCTTCATCAGATGCTGCCAGAGAGAGAACCGATGACAGATCAGAAGGCACCGTAATATCTATATCTTCATAGTGATTGCTTATGATAATTTTTTCCTCAATCATTTTTGAAATGCTGATAATTACCGGTGCAGATTTTCCTCGAATTACATTTCTATTTCCAATTGGCTGGAATTCCTTAAGATCGATTCGCCCATAGTTGTTGCGGACATTAATCTGACCGGCAAAATTCTTGATACGAATATCGCCTTCTCTATTTCGAAAAGTGGCTGTGCTATTCAGGCTTCGGATATTATTTGCTTTTAAAGTTCCATTAGTAGTACTAACTGTAATTTTTCCATAGATATCTTCGATGGAGATATGACGGTTGCTGGTTGCCAGTTCCAGTTCTTTGGTCACATCTGAAATTGTCAAACGGCCTAATGATGAAGGAATAATCATTTTTGAAAACGGACCCACACCGGTCACATCAAAATAGGATGCAGCAATTTCAACTTCAGAGCTGTCAGGAACAATAATTTCAATTTCAAGAATCGCTGATTCGTCATCGTCCCAGGGTGCGGGGTTGGGTGATTTCAAATGCACCTGGATTCCATTCGCAGAGCGGTCAAGGTTAACAGTAATCAAATCGATATGATCAATTGCCTTTGATCGGCTTTCTGCTTTGGACTTTATCACATAAGAAACTTTTACTATCGGGTCAGGGCTGGTAGTAATTATTAGTTTACCTTTTAGTGTAGAGGCTGATTTGATATTGATATTGATTTGACTTTTGGTTTTGATTGAGTCAACTATTTTGCCAGTTGTAAAAATTCCATCTGCATCCTTTCTAATTTCCTGAGAATAACTCTCCGAAAAAAGAAGTGATCCTGTCAATAAAACTGCAAAAAATAATATTATTTTTCTCATAATTACCTGTATTTATAAATCATATACTTGTTTCATTATTATCGACCCGGCTACGGCTGCATTTAATGATTCAACTTTGCCGGTATGTTCAATGCGCAGCTTAATCTTTGACTGTTTTTTCATATCATGTGACAGGCCGTCCGCTTCCGAGCCAACCATCAGCAATCTATTATCCGCATTTTTAATTTTCATTTTATTCGTTTGCCAACTATCACCTTCAAGAATTGCCGCAATAGCGACACCCTTTGTTTTTTCCATAAATGATTTCAGTTCATTTATAGTAGCTTTGAAAATTTTTATTCCGAAAACAGCTCCGGCAGTGGACCTGATTACTTTTGGTGAAAAAACTTCTACGCAATCTCCACACATAATAGTCATGCCAAAATCAAATGCCAGAGCAGACCGCAACAGCGTACCAAGGTTACCCGGATCGGAAATATTTTCACATACAAGTATATTACGGGAATTAGCCGGATAAGGTTCTTTCAGTTTTTGATCCGGTGTATTAAATATGCCAACGATTCCCTGTGGAGATTTCGTATCACTAATGGTATTCATATGTGACAAAGATATCTGAGTAGAATTTATTTTTTTCTTAGAAAGCTTGTCTAAAACGGAAAAACCACGATCTGACAGCAATGCCGGTGTATATAGTACTTTATCAGGCAGAAACTTATGTAGAAAGCACTCCTCCATCAGGCGAATGCCTTCAGCCAAAAACATTTGATCGGAACGCCGTCCCTTTTTGGTCAGTAATGATTTTATATTTTTTAATTCCATCCTGGAGAGCGACATTGTATTATCCCTTAAATAATGTATCTGTTTAATGAACCGATTTAGATAACTGGTTGGCAAGTGAAAATTATTTTTTATAGTATATTCTTTCTGTTAATTTCAACTTTTTCAGTCGCTGAAGCCGCTCAAAAATTCCGTATAGGCGGCTTGGATGGATTAGATCCACAGGATACCAGACCTCCTTACAAAATAAAACTGGCTTTATCCGGTGGGGGAGCAAGAGGGCTGGCGACAATTGGGGTTTTAAGAGCATTCGAAGAAAAAGGGATTTCCATAACTGCTATTGCCGGTACGTCTATGGGTGGAATTATCGGGGGATTGTATGCGTCGGGATATACACCTGATCAAATGTCTGAGATTGCCACCAGTCTGAATTTTAAAAATTTGTTTTCCAATACTCCGGCTCGATCAACAATGTTTCAGACCCAGAGAAGAGAACGAGGAAAAGATCTTTTAAATATTAGATTCAGAGGATTTGTTCCGGTAATTCCTCAAGCTTTAACAGCCGGTCAAAAATTAACTGAATTATTAACCCGTCTGACAACAAAAGCAACTTATCTCTCTGCGGGAGATTTTACAAAACTTCCGATTCCGTTTGTCACTATTACAACTGATATGGTCACTGGCAAAGAAGTTGTTTTGTCCAAAGGCTCCATTGCTGATGCCATGCGGGCAACAATGGCATATCCACTCGCATTTACCGGAGTGGAAATGAATGGGAAACTTTTGATGGATGGCGGGATGGTCAATCCAATTCCAGTGAAAATTGTCAGAAAGCTAACGTCCGATAATAATTTTGTAGTCGCCATCAATACTTCATCGCCATTGGTAGGAAAAGATAAACTGATCTCTCCGCTTGATATTGCCAATCAGGCAACTTCGATTATGACAGCAGACAATCTTATCCGGAATTTGAGGGATGCCGATTTTGTGATATTTCCGGTTAGTGACAAAACTAATGCGGCGGACTTTGAACTAAAGGATACAATAATAAATTATGGCCATAATGTTGGTCTCGCTACAGCAGATAAAATTATTTTGAAGCTTCAGCGATTAAATGACAGTACTATTTATTCTTTTTCTGAGATTACTCTTAGTGATGAGTTATCCGGGTTAAGGGAAGATTTTGAAGGTTATTTATTATATCAATCGTTTACTTATTATGAAATTGTTCATCGGCTAAAACGCATAGCTAACAAACATGGATTGTACCAGATTGATGTTAGCATTGAAGATAAAAATAAATATGATATCAACTCAACCCAAATGACTATTCTACTTGATGGCTTTTATAATTTAAAAAAATCTGAATATAAAATTATAATTGAAGGCAACACAGCCTTTAATGAATCGACTTTATTAGAGCAAATGGATTTGTCTGATTCATTGATCAAACCTGAAACTATGACAAATGCCCTTGATGAATTAGAAAAGTTCTATCATCAGCATAAATATGATCTGGTAAATATCAAGGATGTCGGAATAGATCATCACAATAAAACGATTACAATTGTTATTGATGAAGCAATCGTAAAAGATGTCAGAGTTGATAAAACGGGTCGTACCCGCCACTGGTTTATAAGATCATTGTTCCCTATCAATAAAGGAGAGCCATACTCTACCAGATTAGCTACCCAGGGTATTAATAATATTTTTGGGACAGATTTATTCAAACGGGTTACAATAGATCTAATTCCGGAAAATGATAAGCCGGTCGTTTTAATCCGGGTGGATGAGAAACATTATTCGCAGGTTCGTTTAGGGTGGCATTGGGATGATGAATACAATTCTGAAGAATTTGTTGAAGTACTTGATGATAACATTGCCGGTATTGGTCTTGAATTTATAACCCATGCCCGTTATTCACCGGATCGCCAGGAATATTATAGTCGTTTTAAGTCGGATCGTATTTTTTCAACCTACCTGACCGGAAAAGTACGTTTTTATCATTCTTACCTGAACCGCCATATTTATAATGATCATGATTCTCTGACAGAGAAGCATGGGGAATATAAAACCGGATTAGAGTTCAGTCTGGGACAGCAGATTTCCCGATTAGGAACAGTTACGGCCGGGCTTGCCTTTGAGGAACTTGAATATAGAAAGCGTAATCCTGAGAAAATTGAAATGTTTGGTTTGAGAATATTCAAACTGGAAACATTGGTAGAAAATTTTGATCAGGTCCCATTTCCAACAGTTGGAAAAAAACATTATTTTGAATTAAAATTTGCTGGTCGATTATTAGGTGGAGATGTTGATTTTACCCGTTTCTATACTTCGATTGAGGCTTATGTCCCGTTAAGTAAAAAAATAAATTATCATCCTAAAATGGCAGTTGGCGTTTCAAGATCAGGACTACCATTATCTGAGAAATTTTATATCGGAGGATTATACTCATTTTCCGGCTACAGGACCGATCAATTGGATGGTGATAAAATGATTATGATGAGTCATGAGTTAAGACTTAAGCTGCCTCTCTGGCTTTTTCTAAGCAGCCGTTTTGAACTGGGGAATGTCTTTGAGAAAACCGATGAAATCAAATTGAGTGATCTTCGTCCGGCTTTTGGGATTACACTTTCGCTTGATACTCCGGTTGGTCCATTTGAAGCTGGCTATGGAGTTACTGAAGATAATATTGACAGAATTTATTTCAGAGCAGGTTTTGAATTTTAGATTTGGAGATTATTAGAAGCGATAAGCAGCGCTTACCCGATAGGTTTCATCCAATTCACTATGATGAAGATAAGCAAGATCGACTATGATGTTTTTGATATTTACTCCTGCTCCAGAAGTAAACCGACCAATATCAAACCCGGCTCGTCCAAATAAAATTTCACGATAGCTCAGTTCCCACCCATAGTGACTGTCCAAAGAGAAGGATCCGCTGGAGTATTGGGCGGCATCACCAAGCTTCTCAAATTTAATATCTCCACTAATTAAAAAACGACCGATGAAGTCAGAATATTTATACTTATAAGCAAACCCGGGTTTTATTGTTGGATATATTGATTCTGTATTTGAACCATCGTCAAAAGTTTCTCCTGAGTATCTGATAAATCCTGAAGTAATATCGCTGACCATGAGTCCTAATGTAGCTTTTTTGCTGATCTCGTATAATATACCTGCGTCCAATGTGAGGCCTTTACCTGTCTCTGTACCAAGATCGCGGTAGATGATTTTAGCTGTTAATCCAAAATCCAGACTACTTCCAATTTTACCGGACAGTGCAGCCGAGAATAAGAAGTCGCCATGAGACTCTTCGGATACAACATAGGGGCGATTAAATTCGTTAAGCTGAGTTATTTTTATACCACCACCACCAAGGTAATAAATATAAAAACCAAATGCTTTAATAAACGAATTACTTTTTGGATGAGCATTTACATAGCCGATATAATCATGGTTTAACAGTGAACCGAATGTCTCGGCGTGCATAGCTGTAATATAATGCCCTTCCAATTGGTTCATACCAGCAGGATTCCAATAGGGGGCAGTGGCTTCAAATGGTCCGGCAACAACAGCACCACCAAGAGCCAAACCGCGTCCTCCGGCTCCCAATGAAAAAGCATCGCCAGCGAATTTAGCTGACATTGAAACAGAGGGGAGGATTATTATTAGTAATAATAAACTAACAGTTATTAATATTGTTTTTCTAATACTCATAAGTTACCAGTATAACGAATCTAATATATTGACGCTACCTAAGAAAAATAATCTCATCTATTATTTGAGTGATCGGCATAAAAAAAGCGGGATATTAACTCCCGCTTTTAAATTTATCGACCAATAAGATATTAGTTATCAGACTTGGTTTCTTTCTTTTCACCGTGATGTTCTTTGGAAGAACCACAGGCTTTTATCTGAGCAGGGGTGCAGGTTTTGGCGCAGCCGGCTTTTTTAACATCGCCAGTAGTACTGGTTGTAGCAACCGCCTGAATGATTTCAGCTTTGTAACCTTTGTTGGTTACTGGAGTGATAAGAGCTCATCTATTATTTGAGTGATCGGCATCGAAACAAACGATAGCTACTTCCTGAGTATGGCTGACTTTTAAAACTTCAAGAACACCATCAACACCCAAAAGAGTAGTTTTAATTGAGTTCTCACAGCCACCACAAGTCATGCCTTTGATGGAGATTGTACGGTTTTCGCATTTACCATCGTATTTTTCACAAATTTTCTTCCAATCAGCACATTCTTCCGGGGTACAGTAATTGGATTTTGATGGATCGCAGGATGCTTTTGAGCTGGTAAGTTTAGCTTCGACATCTTTGCTTCCACAACCTGGACCAGCTTGAACCTGGGTAAATCCAAAGGTTAAGCAGATAACTGCAAACAGAATAATTCCCAATGTTTTTCTCATCGTTGATACCTCTCTATACGGTTATTATTATTTATTTACTTTTCTTTTTCTAAAATACGTTCTTTTTGCTTTAAAATCAACTTATTTGGTCTATTTGCAAGAACTTTTCTATTATTCTTTTATACCGTATTATACAGTATATTTCCTATAAGGATTAATAATTAAAACAATTATTATCTTCTAAAAGTTCAAAAAAAGTTGCATGGCTACTTATATGAATAACAGTAAGTTAGTAATTGATATTATAAATATAAGGATCGCTGTTGACAATTGTATAACAAATCCGTATATCCGGATATATGAATATTGATATAAGTGATATTTTTAAAACCCTCTCAGATCCCACAAGGTTACGGATTTTGGTTCTTCTCACAAAAGGTGAATTGTGTGTTTGTGATATTACTGATATTCTAAACCTGCCCCAGTCAACCGTTTCGCGCCATATGTCCCGGTTGAAATTGACAGGATTAGTTTTGGATACTCGAAAAGGGAAGTGGGTTTTTTATAAATTGAATAACCATCATGATGACTATATGATTAAGATTATTGAAATTATAGGGGCGATTAGTATTCAGGATCCTTTTGTAATTGATTTGAATAATCTTGAAAATCATGATAAATGTAAAAAATGTTAACTACTAAATTATAGAGGTTTTTATGTCAGCCAAAGGGTTGTCATTTTTTGAGAGATATTTAACAATCTGGGTAGGATTGGCAATCGTAATCGGAACTGCGATTGGTTATTTTCTTCCGGAAGCAGGAGTTTATCTTGATAAGTTGTCTTATGCTCAGGTTTCTATCCCGATAGCTATCTGTCTCTTTTTTATGATGTTTCCTATCATGGTAAAAATTGATTTCTCCCGGGTCAAAGCAGCAGCTAAAACTCCAAAACCTGTTATCCTAACATTAGTAATTAACTGGCTGATTAAACCTTTCAGTATGTATGCCATTGCCTATTTCTTTTTAGGTTATCTATTCAAGGATTTAATTCCCGGAACAGAAATAATTCATGGTGAAACTGTCGAGACATATCGTTCATACATCTCAGGAGCAATTTTACTCGGTATTGCCCCTTGTACAGCAATGGTTCTTATGTGGGGATATCTGGCCAGAGGAAATGATGCTCTAACATTAGTAATGGTGGCTATCAATTCACTGATGATGCTTTTTCTTTATGCACCGCTCGGCGGACTGCTGTTATCGGTAAATCTGATGCCAATTCCCTGGGAGACAATATTATTATCAGTGTTGATCTATGTCGGCCTGCCGTTGATAAGCGGTTATTTCATGCGAAAGAAGATTCTAAAATCAAAAGGGATAGAATATTTCAATCGTGTTTTTCTGCATCGCTTAACGCCAGTATCTATAATAGCTTTGTTAACAACGCTGGTAGTCTTGTTTGTTCTGAAGGGAAATATATTAATACAACAACCACTTGATATTGTTCTTATTGGGGTTCCTCTGTTTGTCCAGACGGTGGTTATTTTTATTATTGGCTATTTTGCAGCTCGTTTTATGAAGCTCCGCTATGAAGATGCCGCGCCGGCTGCTATGATTGGAGCATCGAATCATTTTGAAGTAGCTATCGCCACTGCAGTGGTTTTGTTTGGTTTGGGTTCAGGAGCTGCAATGGCAACTGTTGTTGGGGTATTGATCGAAGTGCCGGTTATGCTGATGCTGGTTAGATTTTGTTTAAAAACTCAGACGATGTTTAAACAAGGATAAGAAATGGATAAAATAAAAATATTAGTTTTGTGTACCGGTAACTCCTGTCGTTCGCAGATGGCTGAGGGTTTTTTCAGAGAATACGGCAAAGAAAATGTTGATGTTAAATCAGCTGGACTTGATCCTTCGCAGGTTAACCAAACTGCTATAAAGGTTATGGAAGAGATTGGAATTGATATTTCCGGTCATACATCAACATCGCTTTCGGAATATATAAATGATCCTTTTGATTATGTTATAACTGTCTGTGATAATGCTGCTGAAAAATGTCCGGCATTTCCGGGTGGAGGGGAGAGACTGCACTGGCCGTTTGAGGACCCGCATTTTGCTGAAGGGACTGAAGGGGAAGTCTTAGATTTTTTCAGAAAAGTCCGCGATCAGATAGGATTTAAGATTAAGACTTGGTTAGATGAAGAATTAAATAAATGAGGCCATGCCTCATTCAAGATGTGCAAGCTTGTCCATCTTTGCTTTGATAGCTTCCATTACGCAATAGACTGTCTCTTCTACATCAAGGTAATTAGTATTAATAACCAAATCATAACGGCTGGGATCATCAATATCGGCATTGAATAGTTTCCGAATATACTCGCTTCGCTGAGAATCGGACTGGGCAATATATTCTACTGCATCCTGCTCGGTTATATTTTTGTAAGCCACCAGATTTTCCAATCGTTGTTCATATGGTGCCACTACCCGAATATGAAAACCTTTTAAAGGACCTAATATAAATGCTCCACCTCTACCGACAAGAACCACTCCGCCTAATTGCGACATTGATAGAATAACCTGATAAAGATGCTGAGAGAAATCTGAATGATCAACAGCTTGACCTGTGACCAGAGCTTCGACTAAGGTATCAACCCGGGATAGATATTTTTCATCAAGAGCATCAATGATCCTTTTGCGATAACCCGATGAAGCACAAATGGAATCAATTATCTCACGATGGATACGCTGGTAATCCAGCTTTTGTGCCAGACGGGATGCAAAGTATGAACCTCTGGAACCTGATTGTCGGGAGATAGTAACAATGGGTGGTGGAAGCGGTATTAAATCAGGTTTGGAGTTCCGTTCTTCCTGCATTTTTTCCCAGAGCAGAAACTGCCTATTAATTATTGATTCAATTGAAGTCATAAAATCTTTCTTGTTATACTATTAATAATATAATAATCTAACTGAATTTTGCAAGGGCATAAAATAAAAATGAGTTCGCATTTTAGGGTGGGCTTACTATTCGGTTTCACCAATAGATCAGGCAACACCTGTGGCGGGTCCGTAAACAGAACCGCACACAAAGTATGATTTTCCGCGAAGCGTTGTATCAAGATATTATTATAAAATTAGGAAGGCTGGTCCGAAAACAGAACCGCACACAAATATTAAATCTTATACATCAATTCAAATCGAGCCCAGTTATAGTTGTCTGCACATGAACAATAAAAATTACCCGGGATGAAACTCTCCCACAGCAAATGTCCGGTAAGGTTTTTATTTATTTTGAAATCTAATTTGCCTATAAGTAAATTCCCTCTGGTACTGCTATTTCCAGTTATAAGCGGCTCTCTAAAGTCATGAGTTCTTATTGCCATCATATGCAGATAATCAATACTGAGTTTTGTATTTGATGAAGGTGTAAAATTAATCCCTGATGTAAAAGCAAATAGGTTGCTCCAGTAGGCAACTCTGTTTTCTTTGATTTGAGTATAGATATAAGATTCACTCCACTTGGGCCATCGGCTAAACAGGGGATCCCAGCCTTCACCTAAATAAACAATACCTGTTGAAATATTTTTAGGTAGAAATTCTTGTTCCCAATTTGCTTTATAGCTGAATACCAGATATCCTCCGGCAGCAGAAATATCATTATCATCTGACTTTCCGAACTGATAGGCCCCTTCGAGTTTAAAGTTGATTGGTGTATTCTCCCACTTATCATCGTCAAATCTCAAGCCAATTGTATTTCTTTCAGATTTTGATGTGTTGACTGCTGTGCGCTTGATATTTTTCCTGATATAGTAAACATCAAAATCAAGATCTTCCCGAATTGTTTTAAAATATAATCCAAACCCATTCTCTGGTTGTTCGATTAGAGGTGCATTTTGGTCATTTATAATTGGTAAAAATTCATCTATCTTTGGTTGATAGAGATAAAAGAGGGTCAGCTCTTTATCTTTTTTAATGCGCCAATCAAAACGAGCGGCATTAAAATAAATTGATCGTGAACCTACCAGAGGACCGCCATCCATTACGACAAATCCTTCACCAAGAATTAAGTTTTGTCTTCCTAAGGTTATTGACCCTTTTATATTAAATGGATCTTTCCACTTAAAGTATAATTGATCTATAAAAATTTCATTCCAGTCAAACTCTTTATCTTCAGGGGAAAAATAATAACGAAATTCATTAGTTAATTTTACTGCAGTTTCAAATTGATCGCAAGGATACCATTGAGCCATTATGCTGGTGCGGTGGCGGGTGAATGTATAACTACCTTGAGCATCGTCATCAAGGGTGATAGCATTATCCCAGGTAACAAGACGGAATCTTTCTGAGAAGCCAAGCTTCCATTTTTGGCTATCTTCATTTTGTTCAATAGCCATAACAGATATATTGATAAAGAATACTGTAAAAAGAAAAAGCAGGCTTGCCTGTTTCATGAACTCTCCCTGATCATAGTTGTTCTGTCATTTAAATTGACTTGTTATTAATCCATAGTCTTCTTATAAATGACAGTCTGGTAAATAGCTTATAAATGATAGTTTAGTAAAGAGATTCAATCAAGGCAAAAAAACAGATGACTGAGTCCATTCCAAAATATAAATCTTTTTTCTCAGATGCAGGACTATTCTATGCCGCCGCTATCTGGGGTTCTACTTTTTTTATTGTAAAAGATGCCCTTTCTGATATAGACCCGGTAATGCTGGTGGCTTATCGATTCCTTATAGCCGGAGCCTTATTATGGCTGTTCCTGTTATATAAAAAGAAATCAATTTTCACCGGGTTAGGTAAAGCTCTTGTTTTATCAATTATTTTATGGGCTCTTTATATTCCACAGACAATTGGTCTTAAATATACTACTGCCTCTAATTCCGGATTTATAACAGGATTGTTTGTTGCCTTTGTCCCTATATTTTTACGAACGATTTTCAAACGCAAGCCAACCCTGATGGAAGTAATCGCCTCGATTGTTTCATTGATAGGACTGTGGGTTCTAACAGGTGGTCTAAAGGATATTAATTTTGGCGACTCACTCACGCTGATAGCGGCTGTGACTTACGCTCTCCATGTTTTGTATTCTGATAAATATATGAAATCCGGAGTTGATCCCTATGTAATAAGTTGTCAGCAATTTTTAATGATAGGCCTATTTAGTTTGATTACCGGATTAGTATTAGATCTTCCATTTACAATTGGTAGTGTCAGGGCGGGATGGATTGTTATCTTTTTAGCTCTGTTCCCTACTCTCTCGGCATTTTTAATTCAGATGATTGCCCAGAAGATAACCTCGCCATTAAAAGTATCTTTAATATTTGCACTGGAACCAGTCTTTGCTGCGATTTTTGCCTGGACATTAGGGGGAGAGGAAGTAGTATTTCACCGAGCATTAGGGGGATTGTTTATTTTCTCGGCTTTGATTTTATCGGGGATGCCTTCACCAAAACGGAGACAAAAGCTTTAGCAAACAATTGTCTCCGAATTGAGATTTGTAATTTTAGCACGCTGGAGGAGCTGCTCCTCCTTTGAAGATATAATTTACCAGAAAAACTAAATCGTTGATTAGAGTTAGGCCGTCGAGTGGCGGGGCCACATCGCCAGCCTCAAGACAAGCTGGTTCCTGTCCGCCTTTAAAAATATAATTCACCAGAAAAACAAGATCGTTTACCAGAACATTTCCATCAGGCGGGGAGACAACATCACCTCGCGCAATACAGCATCCGGGAGCACCGCCGCCAAAGGCCTGCCAGAAACCATGCCCCAGAACAAAATTATCGGAACTACTGGCTCCAACTGATGTCTGGTTCAGGGTGGCATTCAGCTCAAAGTTAGTTGATGTTCCCTTACCGCCACCGTTGGAAAGGACCTGCCAGTTGATTTGCTCACCGGCAGCAGGTGCCAAAAAGACTCTGCTACCGTTTTGATCACTACTGGTAGTGGCTACGCCATCACTTTCTGCGCTGCTTTTTGGTGCAGCGAAACATAGCCCTACAAGCACAATGGCGATGGTTATGATAATTAGATTTTTCATTTTCAACTCCATTATTTGTTATCTGCAAGTTCTACTTTATTGGAGCTATCAGAATTTTTATCAGCCATTAAAACATTAACCAAAGCTGTAATTTGTGCCAGATCCTGCTTAACATTGCTGAGTTCATCTAATTCATTCTCAAGTTTAGCAATTTGTTCTTTTAGAATATCAATTTCGGCAACCTTGTTGCTTAATGATTTATTCATCATATGAAGTTCTTTAATTGCTGCCAGGCTTATTCCTGCCGGATCAAGAGAGGCGATTGTTTTGTCATCATCACCAATGTTGAAAGTGGCATAGAAATCCTGAGCCATCGGACCAATATGCTGGACAGATTCGTCCTGATCTTTATAATTCCAACGGTAAATCTGGAGATTTGAAATATCTTCAAGCAGGCTTGAGCCATTTACCGGAGTAATATTTTCTTTAAGGTCCCGGCTTGATCCTGCTAACCACATCGATCCGCCAGTTGGAAGATGCACACCCGGAGGAGGGGCGGTTGCATCAAAGAGGGTATCACAGGATGTAAAGAGATAGAAACCGCCAGTTGCACGGGCATTCCAAGTGTTCATTCCTGTAGAGTATAACGGGAGGTCGGTTGTACCGGTAGCATCAATACAACAGTCAGACCATACAAATGAACATTCATGTATCGATCTGGCAACATTGCCAGCAGCAAAACAACTTGTACCAGAAGCTACGTTGCGGTATCCACCGGGAACGGTAGCATATTGTCCTTGCCCAATTGAGTTTTCAAATCCACCACCGATAGTACCCCAGGCACTAAAAGCGTTGTTTCCTCGTCCACCACCAATAGTTGCATATTGTGCGGTTGCAGCATTTTTACTACCACCACTGACAGTTGTTGAGAAGAGAGAGGCGAGATTCTCTGCACCACCGCCTACTACGGAAGTGTCACCGGAAGCTGTGTTTCTATAACCACCACCAATTACCGCAGAATTACCATTGGCAAGGTTTGAGTTACCACCACCGATAAAAGTATATTCATTTTGAGAGAAGTTGCCAACACCACCACCAACAGTCGCATAACTAAAAGCCTGGTTATCCAAACCACCGCTGATTGTACCGTAAGGATCAGGGGTATAGTTAAAAGCACCACCACCGATAAATTGATGATCGTTAAACGGAACTCTATTGTTTTGTCCACCGGCAATAGTTGCATAAGATGCAGTAAGTTCATGGGCTTGACCGCCACCGATGAATGAGTGGGCACCAATAATAACGTTGGTATCTCCACCACCTATTGTTGAAAAATCACCGGTAATATAGTTAGTATTACCACCACCGATGGTAGTATAACCAGAAGTTGCTTCGTTACTATGTCCACCGCCGATAGTTATGTATTGATCGCTAATTTCTATGCCATCATTAGTACCGGCTTTGTTGTCACCACCACCTCCGATAGTACCATAGTTATCATAAACTTCGTTATTGGTATTAGGATCACTAGGCACAGCGTTACCGCCACCTGAGATAGTGCCGTACATTGCCTGGACGTAGTTATAATATCCGCCACCAATCGTGGCACCATCACCGCCAGCCGAGTTACCGCTACCACCACCGATAGTGGAGTAATTACTGGTAGCTCTGTTTCTCATACCACCGGCGATTGTATTGCCGGAAGTACATAATATTTGGTTATTAAAACCACCACCAATGACAGCATAATAGCCATCATTGATATTGAGGAAACCACCATCTATCACAGATGCATAACCGCATCCGCAAAGACTGTCGCTGCCTAAAGTATTGCGGTAACCGCCGCCAAGGAACGAGAAGTTCCCACCGGCAAAGTTACCATATCCTCCTACCAGTGATGTCAATCCGCAATATGAAGTATTATAAAGACCTCCGCCAAGAACTGATAAAACACCGTGGGCATGGTTGCCCCAGCCACCACCAATAAAAGCACCCCAGCCGGTTGAACGGCCATTGACATCAAAATTTATTGGATTGGGATTGAGGACATTGGATGTATCCAGTGTAGTATCAGCAGAATTGAAAGCTTCAATCACGTTGGCTTTGCCACCTACAATCGAACTATAATCAGAGTTGACAGTATTGCTGTCACCTCCGAGAAATATGAAAATACCATCTTTGCTGTTATTAGGACCGGGGGTGAACCCCTCGACCGATCCGGCTTTATAGGAATAAGGAGATGCTGCAATCATGACTCTGGGAGTGAGTTCATCGTCAGAGCCAACTTTGACACCCAGGTATCGAGGTACATCATCAAATACTGTTGAGGAAAGCTCGGTTACAGAGCCGAGCAAAACACTAAAGATACCACCGGTTACCAAAACGTCTGCCTGAGTTTCTGTCCAAAGCGCCCCACCGGTAGAGGGACTATCATAAATTGAAAATATTATTGAAACGGTTGTATCAAGCGGGTCTCCACCGCTATTGGTGAGCTGTCCCTGATAATTGATTATCTGGGGCGTGGCTCCCTGTGTGGAAGCCGGAATGGAAATAGCAAAAATTGCCAAAACCAGTAAAAGGGTTCGCGTAATCGAAAACTTCATTGTTCACTCCTCATAATTACAGGCAATGCCTGTTTTTTTATTATTGATTAATAATTTTCTTGTATTAGACCATTATATGGGTCGTTTTAGTATACTATAACACTCAGAGAAATCCTATTAAATAATTATGATTATTGTATTTGATCATATTCGAATTACAAAGAGACTTGCAAAATGTTGTTAAGTATTTGTAAATTTTATACTATAGGGATCCATGATGTTTATTAAGTTATTGAATACAATACGGTTGTTTAGTGATAAATAGCAGGAATTATTAATATAGGGCTGTGATTCAATCACCCGAAAAAACTTGACATTTGGTGATAGGACGGTTAATTGTGGTCTTATTGATGCGCCCATAGCTCAATTGGATAGAGCGTCTGATTACGGATCAGAAGGTTGGGGGTTCGACTCCTCCTGGGCGTATTTTATTTCGTAAATTTCTAATTGAATTATATTATCATAGTTTAGTCATATCAAATTTAAAAACACAAATATCAAAAAAGCCACCTTGTAGAAGGTGGCTTTTTAATAAATATGTAATTACACATTAAAGTGTGCATTTATTATTACATCAACATGGTGGCGGGACGGCACCGCTTTTAAAGACGTAGTTAACAAGAAAGACTAGATCGTTAACCAAAATAAGACCATTGTCGGCGAGAGCATCACCCTCCTCGACACATGATGGTGGCGGACCACTCTTAAAGACATAGTTAACCAGATAAACAAGATCGTTAACAAGAATTAATTGATTGTCATGCAGCGCGTCGCCACGAGTGCGGCAGCATGATAAGATGATGGAAAGGGATTGTTGATCACTTGCCCCGACATCATCAGTAGCTTCTGCGGTGAATGAAATAGTGCCGTCAGTGGTAGGTATACCTGATAAGAGACCAAATTCCGATATTGTCAACCCGGTACCACTTAGATCCCCATTCAGATCACTCCAGGTAGTTAATCCGGTACCACCAGTAGACTCCAATTGAACGAAGTATGATACACCTTCAGTCCCATCATCTAGTGTTGTGGTAGTAATATCAATTGCAGGATTAATTGTAAATGTGAAGTATCTATCTGTTGTGTCTGGTGTATCATCTGTAACCAGAGCAACAAAATCAATATCCCCGGTATATAGGGGAGTTCCGGAGACAATTCCATCAGTTGACAATGAAAGACCTGTCCCAACCAGATCTTCATAACGATCAGTCCAGACTTCATTTCCATTTTGGTTAATACAGTCGAGTGATTGTGAATAAGGATGTCCGATAGTCCAATCAGATAACGCTTCGGTTGAAATTGTCAGTCCATTATAAACACAATTAGTGCTTTTGAGGGTGAAATCATCAATATTCCAACCACACCAGTTCCAACCAACATTAGTAGTCCCCATAGTGAACCTGATATATACAGTGGGTTGATTATCAGCATATGATGATATATCAAAAACCTGTTCAATCCAGGAATTATCTTCGATTCCATAATAATTTTCCCATATTGTATGCCAGGTTGAACCATCAGTACTTATTCTTATGTAGGCATGGTCGAATTCCGGTCCCTGAACTCCTAACCAGCGCCAGAATGCCAGTTCTATATTATCCATACCACTACAGTCAATAGCTGGACTTGTAACATGGTACTCAGGCATATTACTCGTATAATCACCACTCAGGTTGTAACCAAGAATATAACTGCCTGAATAGGCATTTGAAGGATCCGGGTTGCCATGCTCACCACCGCTACCAGTTGGAAATCCTCGTTCCCAGTCTCCGCCCGAAATTGTCCAGCCAAGATCTGATTCGAAACCATCAAAGAAAACCGTATCAAATACATTTAATGAAACGGAACGGAATGGCTCTAAATCATGATCGTAAATAGTTCCCACGGATTGTTCATCAACACTTAAATAATAGTCCATTGTTTCATTACAACTGATAGGAGGAAGTGTTGCAATATATTCATTTGTGGAAGATTCCACCATATCAACAGAAATGTAAGGACTGCCATCAATTGAATAATGCAGCAGACCAGTCCCTGACACAGGAGTCCCAAGTCCGTATCCAGCAACATTAACGCCAAAAGATGTCTCTTCTTCGGGATTTATAATTTCCGGGACATCATCCGGATATGTAAATGATATACCATGAGCGACAGCTATTGTTACTGTTATTTCAATATCGTCATCCGAACTACCCTGACCATCGAGCCAGTCCATAGATACAGTAAGTTCCAGAATATCTGTCGGAACCGAACGTAAACCAGCAGCGATTATCTGAGTAGTATAGGTACTTGTATCTGTTGCTCCGCCTACAACCTCTCCATATCCGGCATCAAAGAAAGTTGTGGGGAATCCACCTAATCCCAGTTCATCAACACGTGTTTCTGCTCTTGAATTCATGTCGTCAACAAGAGCTGTATAAATCCAATTGTAGTTTCCCCCAACCCAAATATTTTCTAACGCAGACCGCGTATTAGGGCAATACTGTCACCACGTGGCCGTGCCTTCTTCAACAAAAACGGTATGAGTGTTCCCATCCTCAAAGACGTTAGATCCCGGAATTCCCGGATAGGCCATTGCGGCAGCCTCGTGGAATCCGGTTGATTGGGAAGTCATTACTGCCTGCACAGCAATATTATTTTCCTGCAGATTGTTATAACCGTAGTCGTAACCATCCCAGGTTACAGTTGTATCCCAAACTGTGTCGTTCATTAAGAGGTATGTGTCGATAGCAAAAGCAAGAAATGGGAAATCATACAGATGACCACCTGATGTCCAGCCCATACTACTTACTTCTTCAACCACATATACCTTTATGGTGCCTTCCCAATATGGTGGCTCAACATACAGTTTTTCTGATGTTTCTGTATTATGTTGGTCTGATATATCAGTGATATTTCTATCTCGATTTAGGGGAGAGTAATTCTCAATCTGTTCAGTTGCTGCAACTGGTACAATCAGAAACAGCATCAACAGAATGATGCATATTTTACAATGTTTCACGATTCTTCCTTTCTCCTGATAAATTTGCAATCTTTTATTAAATTTCCTATTATCATCCATTTAAACCATACCTAATAGGTTAAATATAAACGAAATTTAGGATTTTACAAGAAATGATTTTGGTGGTGCTCTCTGAATCTTGCTTGTGGGCATTAAATTTTTGAGGTTGCATCAGGGTTAGATATATAATCTGGCAAATTCTCATAGATGATTTAAAGAGTTGGAACTAATATAATTTTACAATGTTTGTCAGGTATTGATTTGAATTGATTCAAGGTAGTTAATTCATAGATAAATTAGTAATTTATAAACCTAAAAGGTATTTAAAATGAATGAAAATATTACTCGTGTAATTTGGATATATGCCATTGCTTTAATCTTATTGGGAGTAATTGGGTATTTGGTTACAGGATTACAAAGTATCACAGCTCTTATCCCGACATTTTTTGGTATTGTGATCATTTTATTGATGTTAGTTTTAGGCCGTTTTACTCAACCAAAAATTACTCTGTGGATTATTATTATACTTTCACTGATAGGTTTTTTTGCTACTGTAAAAAGTATTCCCAATGTTTTTGATTTACTTATGGGGAATGATGTCCAGCGTCCCGCAGCAATTATCAGTCAGGCAATTATGGCTGGCTTGTCAATAATTACCAGTATATTTTTGATATTGAAGAATAAGACAATCAGAAAATAAACTTCAAGAATTCAACAGTTTTTATTGGACCTATAAGGGCTCATAATAATAGGCTTTTGCACCTCATTTTGTAATTCTTGTAAGCATAATTTTTCAAAATTATAAATATTTATTGTTCAATTAATAAATTTCCCTTGCTAAATCGACTATTAGGGACTATATTGGTCCTGTATTGTGGGAAAAAATTATAAAAACTTAATTGCGAAAGCCAAGAAATTAATAACCTCTTGTCAATTCTGTACTTATTGCTTATATTAAAGAGGTTATCAATTGGAAAATATTAGGATTTGAGCGGCAGGGATGGCCGGTAGAGATAAATTAATTACTAAGTATTCTTATATTAATTAAGCATTATTTGTAAACAACCAGTAATATTTTAAACGGAGGACGTATTAATGAACAAGCTGGTATTAGGATTATTATCAATCCTATTGGTTGGACTATTGATTGTCGGTTGTAGTGAAAAACCGGTCGATCCTGTGTCTAACAACGATTTGATTAAACTGGCCAACTTTATGTTGCCGCCAGGAGCTACTTTAGAATCAGCTACATTCAATATTTATGTGGTTGCTTCCAGCGATCGTACTGTTGAAATAAAACGAATTACCGGAAATTGGGATGAAGCGACTGTAAGCTGGAATAGCTTTGGTGGAGCATATGCTTCTGATGTATATGGTTCATTTGTTGTCAATTCACTTGGTTGGCATTCGGTTGATCTTACCACTCTGGTACAGGAATGGTTAGATGGAACCTATGACAATTTTGGTTTCCTTCTTGACCAGGAAGGTATCACCTATCCAAGATCAATTTTCCAGAGTAGTGATAACATCTCTGATATTCCTTATATGGAAATCTGCTATTCTATCGGCGGAGTCCCGTACTGTGAAAATATTAACCCTCTTGGTGATTCTTATATTAACGAATATTTCCCGGATTTGACACATGGTTTCCTTGATATTCTGTTTACAGGATGGGCCGCTGATAATGGCTACGAGAAACAGTCAATGCTCATGTTTGAATTCACTCCTGCTCCTCGTTTGGCTTCAATAGGTGACAAAGTTTGGTATGACGACAATGAAGATGGTATTCAGGATGCTGGCGAACCTGGAGTCGAAGGTGTAGTTGTTTCTCTTTATAACTGTGCTGGTGACTTATTAGCTACAACAGTTACTGATGCCAATGGTAATTATTGGTTTACTAATCTCCCCGCTGGTGATTACTATGTAGGTTTTGCACTCCCATCTGGCTATGAATTCTCCATGCAGGATCAGGGTGCCGACGATGCTGCCGACAGTGATGCCGATCCTACAACAGGTATGGCAATCTGTACAACTCTGGATCCAGGTGAAAATGATATGACCTGGGATGCCGGTATTTTTATTCCTGAAGAAGAATGTGGTATTTGTGATGGTAAAATTACTGAACTTACCCTTCGTTATCTTGGTGCTGCTTCTGCTGATATTGTAGTAGAAACCAGAAAGGGTAGTGTAATTTTCTCTGGCTCAGTTGCAGCTGGAGCTACTTTCAATTTTGTTGGCAATGACAGACATGGTACAATGGGTCCTGAAATCACTGTTTTTGTAAATGGTGTTGAGCATGTTGAGATCCATACCAGTTGTTCGCAGTTACTTGAAATTGGAATGATCTTTGGTGATTTTGAAGTTATTGATGGCTACAGCCGTAATGGCGGAAGAATTTGTACCTACCAATAAACGAACTTTGATTACTTATATAAAAACAGCCACTTTAATAAGTGGCTGTTTTTTTGTCTCGAATTTTGAAAATTAGGTATGAAAAAACTTTCATAAAGATGATTATTTTTTGAACAATTCCTGCAATAATCTGCTTTTAATGAAACGGAAATATCTTCTAACTTATAGTTTGTTAAGTGTTTATGTATTTAATAACCATTATGGCCCAGAAGTTGATTAACATCTATTGTAATAAAACTAAATAATTATATTTCGGTGATTATTTTATAGGAAATATTAAATTTTTTACGGTAGAGATGCCGGATGGAGATAAATTAATAACTGAGATTTTTTCTATTAATTAAGCAAATGGATAAACAAACTAGTAATATTTAAATGAAGGACAAATTAATGAACAAACTAATGTTAGGATTATTTTCTATTCTATTAGTTGGACTTTTGATTGTCGGTTGTAGTGAAAAACCGGTCGATCCAGTCTCTAATGTTGATCTGGTTAAAATTGCCAACTTCATGCTGCCGCCAGGTGCTACCCTGGAATCAGCCAATTTCTATATTTACGTGGTTGGCGAAAGTGGACGGAATGTAGAAGTCAAACGTATTACCAATTCCTGGGATGAACCTACAGTCACCTGGAATACTTTTGGAGGAGCTTTTGCTCCTGATGTTTATGGTTCATTTGTTGCCAGTTCAATCGGATGGCATTCTGTCGACCTGACTGCTTTAGTACAGGAATGGCTTGACGGAACTTATGAAAACTATGGCTTCCTTCTTGATCAGGAAGAAATTACATACCCCAGAAGCATATTCCCAAGTCGTGAGAGCGACATAGACAAACCTTATATGGAAATATGTTATTCTATTGGTGGCGTGCCGTATTGTGAAAACATAAATCCATTAGCTGATGCTTTTATCAATCAATATTATGCTGATCTTCAACATGGCCTGCTTACGGTTCTGTTCACTGGTTGGGCGGCTGATAATGGATATGAAAAACAGTCAATGCTGATGTTTGAATTCACACCATCTCCTCCTGAACTGGCTTCTCTTGGCGACAAAGTTTGGTTTGATAATAACGAGAATGGTATTCAGGATGGTGGAGAACCAGGTGCTGAGGGCGTAACAGTTTATCTTTATAATTGTGATGATGAACTATTAGCTACCACTGTTACAGATGCCAATGGTAATTATTTATTCTCTGATCTTCCTGCTGGCAATTATTATGTTGTCTTTGATCTTCCAAGCGGATATTCTTTCTCCCCACAGGATCAGGGTGCTGACGATGCTGTTGACAGTGATGCCGATTTATCTGGTAAGACTATTTGCACCAATCTTGAAGCTGGTGAAGATGACATGACCTGGGATGCCGGTATCTTTTTCCCTGATGAAGAATGTGGTGAATGTAAAGGTAAGATTACTGAATTGACCTTTCAATATCTTGGTGCAGCTTCAGCTAACATTGAAGTAGTTACCAAAAAAGAAGGAACTACAATATTCTCAGGAGTTGTTGATCCTGATGGTTTATTCACCTTTATAGGTGACGACAGACACGGAACAATGGGTACTGAGATTTCAGTATATGTTGATGGTGTATTGAATGTCAAAATTCATACCAGTTGTTCTCAGCCTCTCGAAATCGGTATGGTCTTTGGTGATTTTGAGGTCATTGATGGCTATAGCCGTGAAGGCGGTAAAATCTGTGTTTATGATGGTCCTGGTGATGATCCTGATTGTGGCACATGTGAAGGAAAAATTACCGAACTAACTCTTCGTTATCTTGGTGATTCATCAGCTGATATTGAGGTAAAGGCTAAAAAGAAGAAACATAGTAGTAGTGTACTATTCTCTGGTTCAGTTGATGCTGACGCTACCTTTAATTTTGTTGGAAACGACAAAAAAGGAACTATGGGCACAGAGATTAAAATCTATGTTGATGGTGAATTAAACGTCAAGATCCATACCAGTTGCTCTCAGGAGATTGAAATCGGTATGATCTTTGGTGATTTTGAAATTGTTGATGGTTATAGCCGTAACGGCGGTCAAATCTGTACTTATGAATAAGTAACCATAAGATACATATAGATTAAAAAAACAGCCATTCAATGAGTGGCTGTTTTTTTTATTTATAATGCTGTATTGGTTCTATCAACAAGGTGCTGGAGCAGGCCCGCCTTTGAAAATATAATTTACCAGATATACAAGATCTGTTACGTTAATCTCTCCATCGTTATTTACATCCGCTTCAATTAGTGATGGAGGTGGAGGACCCCCTTTGAAAACAAAATTTACATAATAGGTCAGGTCAGCAACATTACAGGCATCATTTAAATATCCATCAATATTACCCCGTAATCCTACGCATCCTGAGTAAACTTCACAGGAATCACCAATGCCATCAAAATCACTGTCTTCCTGTAATGGATTTCGGTGGTAAGGACAGTTGTCATCATTGGCGCAGTAACCATCATTATCCTGATCGTTATTAGGATCGTCTGGACAGTCATCGCATAAATCTCCGATACCATCATTGTCAGCATCAGCCTGATCATTATTAGCCAGTCCCGGACAATTATCGGTTTCATCACATACAAGATCAGCATCAAGATCATCACAGCAGCTCAGTGATTGTGTTTCTCCGTTTATCCAGAAGAAGGGATAGCCTGGAGGGGTTACCCAGTAGCCATAGGAACCGTACCAGTCACAACAGATCCAATAAAAGACATCGCAGGTATCGGGAGTAAGATTGTAATCAAAAACAACCGAGGGATATTTAGCGGGTAAAAATCCTCCATATTTTATTCCAAAAAAGAAAGGACCATCAACACACAACACACTATCCAGAATAACATTCCCCGGATCAGGAAATGCAAAAGTTGCTTCATCACACAGTACGGACTGGCGGTATAGTTCTTCACCGGGACCAAAGCATTTATCTCCGGTAACCTGAAGATCATACACTACTATCTCAATAAATATCGGCCAATCATATGTAGCGTTCTGAGCTAATAGGAAAAAATCTACAGAAGTAATTTCAAATGGATAGGTTGGCGTTCCACAACTTGAAGGGTCAAAGTATGAAATGATCTGATCACCATATTCCCATCCGGAATTGAAACTATAGACAGTATCCAAATCAGTATGGTTAAAAAGTAGGCAGGCATCATCACCACTTTTTTGTGATGGGATATTAATTTGTTCGGGATAAGTAAATGATTCCCAAAATTGATTTGATTTAAGGCTTTCATAAGAGTCTGCAAAAACTGATGATGCAATTAAGAGGAGTACAAATAGAGCAGATATAATTTTTATCATGATCCCTCCTTAACACAGTACCGCCATGCAAAAGATTCAATATTCATTTTTTTATTAAAGGCGGTTCCGCAAAGTTCGTTATGTGTATTATTTATAGATAATGAATTAGGAGAATTAAGTCAAGAAATAGATATAATACCGCATGTATCATAATGGATAATTATGATACATGATCGATATTGTATTGTATGATCCCTCACTCTTCATCTGACAGGTCATCAGAATTATTGCGATACTTTCTATCGCGCTTAAGGTCCTGCACTCGCGCTTTGATTTTCGTCTCGCGCAATGAGGCATTAGGACGTAATGGAAAACCGCATATTTTCTGAATTGCCATGACCTTGTTGCGGGTCTTTTCCCTTTTTCTCATAACGATTAGGTTTGTCTCAAGTAATGCCAACCCTTTAATGGAATCAGGAAGAAAAATTACCCAAAGTTGGGTGGGTAGTTGCAAGACCATCTGTTTGATGTTTTCGAATGCGTTTAAAGCAGCCAAAATTTCTTTTTTCATACATGATCACCACCTTCAATTTATGCCGGTATTTATTTACCGACTACGGAGTAAGCAAGGGCGGAAAGTGTGTTCTCTACCTATTAAACAAATGAACAGTATGATTTTGTTCCAATTTTATTTTTAATGTTTAGTAATCGCATCGCATTCAATGACATAAGACAATAAAAAAGGCAGCCTTGCTGCCCTTTATTAAAACGAACTAAATAATTGTGGTTATACCACTACTTTCCCATTCCCGGCATTTCAATTTTTGTATAACCTTCAGGGATTTCATAAATGCCTGCAGGCGGGTTAGCGTCTTTGTATTCCAGAAGTTTGTTTGATGAAGTTGATTTGGTTCCCATCATTTCAAGTTCGCCAGTTGTGAGTACTGATATACCTTTAATTTTATTAAATTCCGAAACCAGATCTTCAAATCCGGGGAAGGAAGCCATCATGGCATTGGTAGCCAGATAGTAAAGATTATAATCAATATCAATATCCTGAGTTGCCCAAATTTCAGAAGTAGTGCTCATCATACCCATCTTGATTTCAAGGATATATTTTTTGGTATTCCAGTCATTGATTTTTTTAGTCTCTTCTGAAGCTGTTACGGAAACATCAAGTGTTCCCATCATTTGCTCAGCCATTATTTTAGCTTCTTCTGCTTCCTCGGCACTTTTGGTGGCCTCAGCAAGCAACACATCAAAATCCAATGGAATCACGGCATAAGATTTATCATTGTGATTTATACTGATTCCGATATTTTCATCAACTTTGATCAGGAAAGAATAATTTTCCGGAAGGGCGGTATAAGCTCTATTTTTTGTCATCCAGGTTTCGGTAGTGTCATAGCGTTCCGGGGATGACTGCCCCATCATTTCCATTGCACTGGTGTAGGTCTGTTGTTTGAAATAAGAATCTGCTGAGGCGATTGACGCAAAAGCAACCATTAACAAACAGATCATGCTAAGAGTAATAAAAGTGGATTTCATGTAAAAACTCCTGTTAATAAAAATTTGTTTTCTGAATAAACAATAATGATTGATAAATTACAACAGTTACAATTACAAAAATAAAAATTATTTTGCATCGTATTCCTGAAGTATTGACAGAGCATTTTCTGATTCATTTTCCATAACCATCAATTTTGCTCCACCTGTTGCCTGTAATATATGAGGTCCTGCACCACCATAATCATCGCCTGAGACAAATGCTTTGATATTATTGGATTCCAAAATTCCAACAGCATGTTCTGCTTCATGTCGGAATTGATATTTTTTGATACAGATAGTATTAGACATTTTATTTATCCTTTTAAGAATTATCCATTTATTTGTAATACTTTCTATCTGATTTTTAATTCAATTATAGTTGCAATCAATAAAGATATTCACATTTATAGTTATACACAAGAATGAAAGATATTCATGATTTTTTACATATTCATACATTGCCAAATGACTGGGGATAATATTGGAATATTTTGAAAATTTTTGGGCAGGAGCTGTTGATATTGCATGGGGATTACCTCTGGTAATTTTATTGGTAAGTGCCGGAGTATATTTAACAATTGCCTGTCGTTTTTTACCCTTCCGAGGATTAAAACATGCTTTCGATATTTTGCGGGGTAAATTTGATAATGATGATGATCCCGGAGAGATAAGCCATTTCCAGGCTCTCAGTTCAGCACTCTCTGCTACTATTGGTATGGGAAATATAGCAGGAGTAGCAATTGCTATTTCGGTTGGTGGCCCCGGGGCTATTTTCTGGATGTGGATTGCTGGATTGATCGGGATGTCTACCAAGTTTTTCACCTGCACTTTGTCGACGATGTATCGCAAAAAGGATGAAAATGGAATCGATCAGGGTGGACCAATGTATTATCTCGAAGTCGGTCTTGGGAAATATTTCAAACCTCTGGCAATTATGTTTGCCATATGCGGGATGATCGGTTGTCTGTCAATGTTCCAGGTAAATCAACTTTCTGGTTTGCTATATGCAGATTATGGTTTTAACAGGGTTGTTACCGGAATAGTATGTATGATACTGGTTGGAATTGTAATTCTTGGCGGGATAACCAGAGTGGGAGTAGTGGCGGCCAAAATTGTTCCATCAATGTTCCTGTTGTATCTGGTCTCTGCTCTGTTTGTAATCATTTCTAATATATCAAATGTCCCCGAACTTTTTATGATGATTTTCAGAAATGCTTTTGGAGGTGAGGCAATAATTGGCGGAGGTATCGGGGTTGCATTTGCAGAAGTATTAAAAACCGGAATCCGAAGAGCTGCCTTTTCAAATGAAGCCGGAGTTGGAACCGCACCTATGGCGCATGGAGCCGCCAAAACCAAAGAGCCAATCCGCGAAGGTCTAATTGCGATGTTGGGACCATTTATTGATACGAATATTGTTTGTACTTTGACTGCATTAGTAATCCTTAGCAGTGGTGTATTAACGGGAGAACTGGGCAGTGACTCCGAAGCAGTCGTTATCACAGTCGAGGCATTTACTTTGGCTATGGGAAGTATTGGTCGTTATATCCTCACGCTGATTATAGTTCTTTTTTCGGTTACAACTATGATTTCATATTCGTATTACAGTCTTAAATGCGCCCGTTATCTGTTTGGAATAAAAATCGGAAGTAAATATGTTTATGTATATTTGTTGAGTCTGCCATTAGCGGCCTGGATGGGACAGGATACGGTTGTAAATATTATTGATACCTGTTTTGCTTTGATGTCTATACCAACTTTGGTAGGAGCATTATTATTATCACCCAAAGTAGTTGCTGCAATCAAAGATTATTATAAAAGAATGAATTTATAGTGGCATTGCCACTCTTAGGAATGGATTCCTGACAACACAATGTTTCTAATTATTTTTACTTAATATTATTTTCATTTACCGGAATAATTTTTTCAGCATGCTTGGTGCTGTTATGCTGGTTGGGTTCTATAACCGTTCGGGGAAGTTCTTTATCACACCTGACACCATCCAGCTTGATAATTCTTGCCGGAGTTCCGGTGACAGTACTATTTGACGGAACATCATTCATAACAATAAAACTATTGGCACCGATTTTTACATTGTCGCCAACTGTGATTGGTCCCAAAAGGGTAGCCTGTGTTCCGATAAAAACATTATCACCCAGAGTGGGATGACGCTTGCCCTGATGTTTTCCAGTTCCGCCTAAAGTTACATTATGAAAGAGGACGCAGTTTTTACCAATATGAGTGGTTTCCCCAATTACAACTCCGGCACCATGATCGACAAAAAAGCCCGGACCTATTGAAGCACCCGGATGAATTTCCAGACCGGTAAGAAAACGGCCTATCTGTGAAAGGAGGCGAGGGATAAATGGAATATGGATGTTATATAAAAAATGAATTATGCGATGAGTCGTTATCGCCTGAAACCCCGGATAGAGTAAAAACTCAATATTTCGGCAGGCGGGATCATTGCGATAAGTTGCTTTGATGTCTTCTATAATTGCCAGCATAACTCCCCAAATATTTTAACCTAATATATTATAATTTACTTTTCATCATTAAACAATAAGGTAGATATATATCTTTCGCCGGTATCGCAGATTGTAGTTACAACAGTTTTGCCGGCTCCCAGTTTTTTTGCTGTTTGAAGAGCCGCCCAGACAATAGCACCGGATGATATTCCGGCTAAAATACCTTCTTCTTTGGCTAATTGTTTGGTTGTTTCAAAGGCATCTTCGTTCTCTACTTTAATAACGCTATCGACTACACTGGCATCATAATTGACCGGAATAAATCCAGCCCCGATTCCCTGGATAGGGTGAGGACCCGGATCTCCACCAGAGAGAACAGGTGATGCCACTGGTTCAACCGCAATAATTTCACAGCCGTATTTTTCTTTTAATACACTGCCGGCTCCACTAATTGTTCCACCGGTACCAACTCCGGCAACAAAAGAATTCAACTGAATATCATCCAAATCATTTATAATTTCTACACCGGTGGTTTTTCTATGGATTTCCGGATTAGATGGATTACTAAATTGAAATGGCTGAAAATATCCATCTTGCCCTGATAGTTCTTCAGCTTTGTCAATCGCCCCTTTCATTCCTTTGTCACCTGGTGTTAAAACTACTTCAGCACCATACATTTTTAATAAAGCCCGACGTTCCAGACTCATTGTTTCAGGCATAGTGAAGATGCATTTATAACCTTTGGCAGCAGCAACCATTGCCAGAGCAATTCCAGTGTTCCCCGATGTAGGTTCTACAATAGTTGTACCTTCATTAAGGTCACCCGATTTTTCTGCTGCTTCTATCATGGCGATACCAATTCGGTCCTTGACAGAACTGCCCGGGTTGAAGCTTTCCATTTTTACATAAACAGTCGCATCTGTATCAGATGTAAGTCTATTCAAACGAATCAGCGGAGTTCTGCCGATTGATTCTGCAATATTGTTAAATCTCATTATTTACTCCTATCTTTCTATTATCGAACAAATAGTTTTTTTATTCATTAGTAAATATAATATACTTTACGGATCTAAATTAGAAACAAGATAAGATGGATATTGTTTCAGGTATTTAATTATCGGAACCAAAGGGACAAAGCTTAATAAGAAAGCAGTTAGAGCAATCCGGTTTGCGGGCTTTACATAAATTTCGCCCGTGAAAAATCATAAGGTGGGAATAAATAATCCAGTCTATTTTAGGGACTAATTTCATTAGTTCTTTTTCTACTTTGGTTGGTTCTTTTTCTGCTGTAAATCCTAAATGACGGCTGATTCTTCCGACATGAGTATCGACTACAATTCCTTCGGCCAGACCAAATCCCTCACCCAAAACAACAGAACCAGATTTCCGTCCAAGACCTGTTAGCGAGGTTAGTTCTTTTAATGTCTTTGGGATTTTACCATTATATTTTTCAACCAACTGTTTTGCAGAAGCAATTATAGATTTGGCTTTGTTGTTATAAAATCCTGTTGAGTAAATATCCTTTTTAAGTTCTTCAATATCTGCTTTAGCAAATGCTTTAACCGATGGATATTTTTTGAATAGGGCAGGTGTTACGGCATTGACCCTTTCGTCGGTGCACTGTGCCGAAAGAATTGTTGCTACCATAAGCTGATGAACGGTTTTATAGTTTAGTGAACAGCAGGCATCCGGGTAATGTTTCTTCAGTAGTCTTATGATTTTCTTAGCACGGGCTTGTTTTGATTTGATTGACTCTTGTGGCATAATTACTCACAAGCCAAAATAACTACCCGGTCAATATCATTGAGGTCCTTTAACTGAACGATAGACTTATATCGGGGATCTTTTTCAGTAAGGCTGCTGACTCTATCGGCCTGATTATATCCGATTTCGAACATTATCCGCCCATCTCTATTAAGATAATTTGGTGCATCCTTAACAAGAGTTTCAATAGCACTCAAGCCATCGTTATCAGCAACCAGCGATACTTTTGGATCAGCCAGAACTTCAGGAGGAAGATCGGTATATTCTTCATGCGAGATGTATGGGGGATTGGAAAGAATTAGATCAAACTTTTCATCTGGTTTTAGAGCAGTAAAAAAATCGGATTGACGAAATTCAATATTTTCTTTGCCGCCAAGTTTCTTACTATTTCTTTTGGCTACTTCGATTGCATCTTCAGAAATATCCAAACTAACGATTGAACAATCGGACAATTCGTTAGCAAGAGTTACAGAAATTACTCCGGAGCCTACACCTACATCAAGTATACGAGGAGAAGCGATCTTATTGCAGCGGATAAATCTCATTGCTGATTCACATAAAATCTCTGTTTCTGGAGTAGGAACCATTACGGCAGGGGAGACAAAAAACGAACGTCCATAAAACCAGGCTTCTTCAAGAATGTATTGAAGAGGGTAACGGGTGACACGCCTTTCAACTACCTGATCAAATTTATTGAGAATATCATCAGTTAGAAGTTTATCACCATCAAGATACAATTGCAATCTTTCTACATTCAAAATATTGCATAAGATAATCTCAACTTCAGCCAGACCCTGATCGATTCCTGCTTCTTCCAGTTTTTGGCTGGATCTGGCAATCAAAAGTGGAAGTTTATTCTCAGCTGACATATATCATGATTTCTTTTTTACTGCAGTGAAAAAACCTGCCAGATATACAATTGCTAACAATGCAATCCATCCCCAGCAGACAACTTTTGTCAAGAATGGATCAAACTGAATCGAATGAGGAATAAGATAAATTGCCATCATAAGAGCAAAGCCGATGATTCCTAACCCGCCCAATGTTATAGATGAGAAAATATCTTTGCAGCATTTCCCTCGTGTAAAGGAACCTAATCCTGCTAATACCAAAAATATTAGATAAACAAACAAGGTTTGAGTTTTATTGTCAGTGGCATCGGTTCCAAATGGAACCCCTTCCCAGATAACCCCGAAAGCATAGTGGTTCATCATAAATCCAAAAGGATATCCTCCAAGAAATGCAAAAAGAGCCGCAAGGGAGTAAGTAGTAATTAACGATCTGGTTTCAATTTTACCCTGCATTAGTTCAAGACCTTTTATTGCTCCAAGAGTGATAAGAAAAACGGTAGCGAACATACAAAAGATATGGGAATAGAGAACAACTGGCGGTACTTTACCAATATACTTCAGGACAAATGGTTTGTCCCCTGTGTTCATAAAACCAGCCAGCCTGCCACCAACATTATCTCTAATTTCAAAATAATATAATTTTTTGCCGCCTTTTCTACCGGTGTTCATTTCAATACTATAAATGTTTTCCAAAGAGTCGGAAATTTTGAGGGGAGATGATCCATACTTACTGGGATTGATTGAAATATCCTGTGATTTTCTGTGCGATCTTAGAACCGGCTTAATATTTCCACCAACAGGTCCATCGATTTTTAAAGCAATAGTTATATTATCATTTTCAAAAGAACTGGCCTTGGCAGTATATTCGAAAGTATATCCGTTTTCAGTATGAGTAACAAACTCAGGTTTTCCTCTTGAATTAGTTCGAGCGATGTATAACATGCCAATAGTAATGACAAATGCTAAAACATATCTTAGAATTTTCATTTGTTTACTCCATCTTTTCTTGTTGTTTAAGAAGATCAGCCTGTTCGTATTGGCGAAGAGCATCAATAAGCTCGGTTAAAGTGCCTTGCAAAATTTCATTTAGTTTATAGAGGGTCAAACCAATCCTATGATCGGTGACTCGCGACTGAGGAAAATTATAAGTTCTGATTTTAGCTGATCTGTCACCGGTTGAAATCATAGATCTGCGGTCGGCATCAATTTTTGCATTTTTCTCGCTCATTATTACATCATACAGTCGGGCTCTAAGTACTTTCATCGCTTTGTTTTTATTTTTAAGCTGTGATTTTTCATCCTGGCATGTTACCACCAATCCGGTTGGAAAGTGAGTAATACGGACAGCTGAATCAGTAGTGTTAACCGATTGCCCGCCTGGACCCGATGAACGATAGACATCGACTTTAATTTCATTTTCTTTGATTTGAATATCAACCTCTTCCGCTTCCGGCAGCACTGCTACTGAAATTGCCGAAGTATGAACTCGTCCCTGAGTTTCTGTTTGAGGAACACGCTGAACGCGGTGGACACCCGACTCATATTTCATCAAGCCATAGACTTCGTCACCGGATAATGAAAATATTATTTCTTTGAAGCCGCCCGACGTCGAAGCATGACCGCCCAGAACTTCCAGTTTCCATCCTTTACTGTCAGCATATTTTTGATACATTTTATAAATATCTCCGACAAAAATACCGGCTTCATCGCCACCGGTACCGGCTCTGATTTCAACAATAGCGGATTTGTCATCGTTGGGATCGCGGGGGAGGAGAATCAATTTGAAATCCCGTTCAACATCTACCAGTTGGGTTTCATAGGTTTCAAGTTCCTCCTGAGCCATAGCCGTAAGTTCTTCATCTTCGTTGGCGGCAATTATTTCACGAGCTTCATCCAACCCAATTTTTATTTGGCGATACTCGCGTCCCTTTTCCAAAATTGTTTCCACATGGCGTCTCTCGCGGTTTAGTTCAATCATAAGATTCTGGTTGGTGAGCAATTCCGGGTCAGACATCTTTTTATCTATTTGATTTAATTTTTCTTCGAATTTTTCGACCAGTTCGAGCATTATTTTACCCTTAGAGTTTTAACTTAATTAAGATTATAAAAATTAAGAAGATTCGGCAAGATTTATGATTTAAAAGAATATAGCTATGATGAGACAGAACTTTTATCGGTAGGGATATCTTTCTGGTCGATTCCCAGCGCAGCTTTGAGGGCCGCCATGCCGACTTCAATTTGTTCCAAAGTGGGTTCTTTGGTTGTGATTTTCTGAAGCCATAGACCAGGCTGAATAAGAAATTTTGTTATTTTGTTATCTCTGGTTTTACCGGAGAGTTTTAAAATTTCATAGGAACCACCCGCCACAAAAGGCAATAGAGAAAAATGGATTCCAAATCTGGTCAACAATGTAGGAGCAGCGCCGGTCAGATAGGCATATAGAGTATCAGAAATAGCGTACATCGCAATTGCAAACAGAGCTACAATTAGTATAAACGAAGTACCACAACGAGGATGAAAACGGGTATGCAGGGCTGCACGTTCCGGTAATAATTCATCGTTCATTTCATAACAGTAAATAGATTTATGCTCGGCTCCATGATATTGGAAAATTCTTTTGAAATCACCAAAAAATGAAAGAATCCAAACATAGATCAAAAACATGGTTAATCTGATTGCCCCGGCAACAAGGTTAAAACCGAGAGCCTCTTTATCAACTCCAACAAATTGAGAAATGGCGAGAGGCACAAAGAAGAAAATAAAAATACCAATCGACATGGCAAACAAAGCACTTAAGCCAAGCATGAGGTTGTTGGACTTTTTGGGTTTGTCGCTTATGTCTTCACCCTTTTTAGCCGCTTCCTCTTTATCCAATTCCTGCATAGCAATATCAGCAGAGTAATTAAGAGTCTTAATTCCGACTATAAGCATTTCCACAAAAGAGACAGCGCCACGAATGATCGGCACACCTAATATTTTTTTACGCTTGGTCCAGGAAATAAAAGGATCAGTCTTTACCAGAATCTCGCCATTAGGTTTGCGTACAGCAGTAGCAATTTTATCTTTGGAGCGCATCATCACTCCTTCAATAACAGCTTGTCCGCCTACATCAAGATTTGGCATTTAAACTTTCCTTCAATTTATTCCGAGACATTCCTCAGAGAGATTAAACATTAAAAAAAGCGGCGCATATTAAAATGTTATACGCACCGCAAATAATTTTTGTAACAAAAAGTTATTATTTTTTGTCGAACTTTTTGTATTTCCGATTGAAGCGCTCAACGCGTCCAGCAGTATCGATCAGTTTCTGTTTACCGGTAAAAAACGGATGACAAGCAGAGCATATCTCGACACTGATCTGCTTCTTAGTTGAATGAGTTGGGTATTTTTCACCACAGGCACAACTAATTTCAATCTCAAAAACCTTAGGATGAATATCAGCTTTCACAATAAACCTCATAATTATATATTAACATAACCGATTCCATTTCTATTGGAACCAGAGCCTATAAATATACAAATTCTCTTGTTTAACGCAAGAAGTATATTGATAGTTCAGGCAGATTTAATCTATCCCTTGTATTTCAGCAAATCATTGTGATTGAGGGGGTTGGCTTATTTTCGGGGTTATGGTTTCTGTCAATATGAAAGGTTATTGGATTGGATTTAGCATTACTGACCAGTAATATTTGCCATAAACAAGTCTTTTAATTTCAAAGTATGGTGAGAAAATATTCATTAGTTCGTCTTTTTCAAAATAGTTTTTCAGAATTATAAATTCTTTTTTATTATCAAGAAAACGCTTTTTGAAATTGTTGCCATGATCATCAATATGATGAGTTTGGTTTACCGATCCTTCAGCCGGAGGATTATTATCAATCAGCCAAAGCGGACAATTTGCTTTTACCGGACTTTCCGGTTTTATTGGATCTGTGATATTTTTAAATAGGTTGTTGTAATCCTGTTTGGGGTGATGGGAAAACCAAAAGCATAGAGTAACAATGTCAAAAGAATTCGATTCAAAAGGCAGTTGATTAAGGTTTGCTCTGACAAAATCCACAGGGCAATAGTATTGTTTATTTTTGGCTATTTCTAACATTTCATCTGAAATGTCACAAGCTACAATTGAAGAAGCTGTTTCCGAAATCCTTTCTGTCCAATAACCCGATCCGCAAGCAATATCCAATACATTTTTACCTGCGCACAGTTCTTTAATATAATCGACTTCGTCCGCAATCTCTTTTCTTCGGTCTGGCATATCACGAAAATAAATCTGTTCATATTCGGGAGCGCGCTTGCTGTAGTAGTTTTCTGTTTTTTTGTCACGCATTTTTATCAATAACTATACTGGCTAATTTTTTACCAAGAAGCAAAGCTTCACTTATTATTTTGTCATCATCAACCGCTGTTCCTGATTTATTGAAATCTTTAGAGCAATACTGAATCATTCCTTCGTTGGTGACATCTATCCATTTAAAATATCCGGCAACAACTCGTCGGGCTCCTTCGAACCATCCCCGTTCACCACCAACCAGCACCATTGCTCCAGGGCGTTTTTTATTTATCAGGTTTATGAAATGATGATCTGGGTCGATATTCTTGTAATCAGGGGGACGGAAACAGTTGCACCTATCGATAAAAGTTTTCAACTGGGCCGAGACAGAATCAAAGTAAATCGGAGAACCTACCAATAGACAATCACAGTTGATAACATTATCATATAATTTATAAATATCATCTTTGAGAAAGCAAAGTTCCGGAGTGGGTGCCTCACCGCAGGCTATACATGGTTTCAAATCAAAATCATTTAGCTTAATAAATTTAACACTTATGTTGTATTTTTCACCCAACTCAGAAGTGATTCCATCGCCAATTTTTTTCAGAATGAAATCTGTTGATGAACCTGCGACAGGAGAACCGGATATGGAGAGAATATTAATCAAGTTCCATCCCTTCCAATTCTTCCAGCTTAGCATATAAATTCAGTATTTCATTTTCAATCTCCGATTTTCTTTCAGAAGCTGTGTTTAAGGCTTCCCAATCGGAGCGGGGGATATTATGTAAAATATCTTTTTCAAGACCGGATAATTCTTTTTCCAGATCGGCGATTTTTGATTTAGTCGATTGAATAAGTTTTTTATGTTTAGATTTTCGTTTTGATTTCTCCTTGAAGGTTAGATAGGCTTCTTTGGATTTTGCCGGTTTGACAGGAGCATTATCTGATTTTTCTGCTAACTTATCTTTAAAGAAAGCATAGTTGCCATTATAAATATCCAGACGGCCATCAATAACATGAAAAATTTTATCAGTTACACATTCCAGGAAATGACGGTCATGGCTGACAATCAAGCAGCTTCCTTCATACTCAATAAGAGCTTGTTCGAGAACTTCGCGAGCATCAATATCAAGGTGGTTGGTAGGCTCGTCAAAAATTAAAAAATTTGCCGGGTAATACAAAAGCTTGGCCATCGCCAGTTTTGTCTTTTCACCTCCGGACAATGTCTTAACTAATTTGTATGAATCCTCGCCGGTAAATCCAAACCTTGCCAGAAATGATCGTATCTTGCCCATCTCTGCAGTTGGATCAATATCCCAAAGTGTGTCAAGAGCACTTAGATTTGGTTCCAGTTCAGTAAGCTCCTGATCAAAATAGGCAACATCAACATTATTGCCCAATTTAATATCTCCTGAGATAGGAGAGAGTTCACCTATCAGTGAAAGCAGAATTGTTGTTTTACCAGAGCCGTTGCGGCCTATTAAACCGATTTTGTCTCCCCGATATAGATCAAAACTAACATCGCTGATAACAGGATCAGAACCATAGCCGATTGTCAGATCTTTTACTTCAAGAACATGTGCGTATGATCTTCCTGATGACTGTACATTAATGTTAGGACCGGAGCCATCGCTTCTTGGGGGAGGGAGGCGTTTGATACGATTAAGATATTTAAGTTTGGATTTTGCCTGTTTGGTTTTTTGTCCGGCCATGTTGCGCTGGACAAAATCTTCAAGCCGTTTTATTTCTTCCTGCTGATGTTTATAATGATGTTCGTGAAGACGCTTATTTTCTTTACGTTCAGTCAGGTAATGTTCAAAACTTCCTTTATATAGATGCAGCTTGGCAAACTGAATTTCCCACACCTGATTGACTGTTGCTGAAAGGAAAGCCCGATCATGCGAAACGATTATATAACTTTTTTCAGTTTCAGCCAGATAACTTTCCAACCACAATGTAGATTCAATATCGAGGTGATTGGTAGGTTCATCCAACAGCAATAAATTACCTCGCCCTGCCAGAGCATGAGCAAGTCCGGCTCTGTTTTTTTCGCCACCGGAAAAATTTGATAATCTTTCGTGATGGCGTTCTTTTTCAAAACCAACTCCATGAAGGATTGTTGAAACATCATTCTCAAATGTAAAACCGCCATCAGTTTCAAACTTATGCTGGAGCTGTCCCAGCTTATCAAGACTCATTTTATCAGTTGGCATATTCATCAAACGCTCTTCAAGGATAGCAATCTCTTTTCTCATCTGAAGAAGATCACTTCGTGCTGAGGTTACATATTCAGATAGAGTTGTATCCACAATAGCCGATTTATCCTGGGCAATATAATCAACCAGGCATTTGCGAGAACGAGTAATTGTTCCTCTGTCAGTATCCATATTTCCTACTAATAATTCAAACAGCGTAGTTTTACCGATCCCATTTTTCCCCACCATGCCAATGCGATCTCCGGTTTTAACCGTAAAAGATATTTGATCGACTATAACTTGATCTGAGAATTTTTTGGAAATGTTTTCAGCCGCTAAAAGAGTCATCACGACTCACCTTTACCAATGCCTTTTGATAACAACATCTCAGCAACTAAAAATAATACTGCCAGCCACAGAAAGATTTGCCATAATTCTTTTCCGAATCGAAACTCAGAAATTATCGAAGCAGCATTTGTATTTTGCTGTACAAGATTGTAATCATCAGCTCCGATAGCATCGGCAAACTGCTCATCGACTACGCCCACCAGATCGCATTCATCAGGGTTGATATTCAAAGCAAAACGATCAATCTCTCGTCCCAGATATCGAACATTATAGATACCGCTCTGATTGGCAGGATGAGGTTTAAAAATCAGGTTTCCGTTTTCTTCTTCAGGCGCAAGATAATAGTACTGGCTGTCTGGTGTGATCATTTCAACAGAGGCAGTCATCTGAAGATTTACTGATATGGTTCTGCTGATATTTTCTCCGGCAAAAAGATGGACATCATATCCTGAAAGATCCGAGGCTAAATATTCGGTAATCCTTGAAATGAATGGTACAAAAAAAGCATGCCCTGTAAGATCGGAATATTGCGGTGCCATTGGCCCGGTGAAAGTCAGGACACGTCCTGAGCCATTTCTATTTTCTACTATGGCCGGACGATTTCCGGAAAATTTTGCTAAGATATTTGACTCTTTGGTTGTATGCAACTTGGGGAGAGTGTAAAATTTTAGTTCAGGAAGTTTGTCGGTTTCAAATTTAAAAACAGAAAAAATCGGGTGAGTTATATCAACGTTGTCAAAAGTATAGTAGCCGTCTCTGGTGAAATCCTGGCGCAGTCCTTCATCAAAAACTACACCGGCCATATCTGACCAGTTATTATTGAAATCATCAATTTCGGTAGTACCGCCAAATATCAGAAAGAGAGAGTTCCCCTGAGTGACAAAAGATTTTAACCTTCTGACATAGCCTTCCGCCAGGGGAGGAGTTCCTGAAAGAATTACAACATCATAATCATTAAAGTTAATTCCGGTTAACTCATCGAGATTTACTTCTTTGAGCGACCAGTATTGATTCAATGCCAACGAAGGAACCATAGCCAAAGATATTAAACCAGCGGCATTGTCTCCTTTGATGAGCAAAACATTAAACTGCTCAGGGATTCTAAAACTGAAATAATATCTGTTGTCTGCTTGAAATTGGTCATCGGAAAGTTCAATGTAGCCGTCATGTAATCCACCCCGAGTGACAGAGTGGGCAAAGCTGACTGATGTTTCATTTCCTGATGAGACCTCGACATCAACCTGTGAAACTCTGTGGCCATCAATAAAGAGTGAGGCGATAATATCAGAACGGTCGCGCTGGCTGTAATTTTTTATAGCTGCAGTTGTGGTAAACTCATGACCAGCTAATATCAGTTGTCCCCCAAAATCGACATTGGTAATACCGCAGTTATCGTATTCTTCAATCGGGATTTCAATTAAATAAACTTTGGCATCACTATCTTCCAGAACAGAACTATCCGGCAAGGAGACACGCTGTTGATCAGAAATTATATAAAGTTCCTTGTTCAGATTGGAAGCTTCCTTTAACAAATCATTAGCTTTTTCCAGAGACTCCTGAAGTTGGGCGATACTGCTTCCTTTAGTCAATTTTGACAACTGATCTTTGGCTATTGCTGATGAAGAGAATTTGGGATTAATCCTGTTTTCTGATTGATCCAAAGGTATCAGGCAAACCTCGTCAGCTTCACCAAAGGAATCAAGAATCTGTAAGGCCCTCTTCTGTGAAAGATCAAAAAGGTTGCCGTCGCTGACTTCACGATTCATCGAAGCCGAATTGTCGAATAATAAAACGGCTGACACCGAGGCATGAGAACCTATTCCACCGCTTTGCATTGTCGGTCGGGCAAAGGCTAAAACAATAGCTAATAAAATCAACATTCTCAAAATCAACAGAAGCAGCTGGCGGATCTTTAATTTACGCACCTGGCGCTTCTGCATTGCTTTTAGATGCTTCAACGATGAAAACTCAACTATCTTAACCCGTCTTTTTGAGAAAAGATGAATGATTAATGGAATCAATGCCGCAAAGGCAGCAATGAGTATGGTTGGGTTAAGAAAATTAAACATGTTTTTTCGTTATTGCTTAAATGGATTATTCATAAGCTCTTTGGCTTCTTTTTGATGATAGTCGGCTGATGTGTTTACTAACACCAGTCCATAATAATCTTTGGCAGCATCATGATCACCAAGAACATCGCTGGTTTTACCCATCCATAGGTAAATCATCCCGATATAAAATGGTCTGGTTTCCAAAAAGAGAGCTGTTTCAAGATAACTGAAAGCGTTGCCGGTATCATCAAGACCCAAAGATGAAATCCCCATCCAGAGAAATGCATTTGCTGAACTGGATTGGTTTTGAATTTGTCGATTATAGAAATTTAGGGCATCATTGAAATAATTCGTAGCAATTGTCTGCTCTGCTTCTGAACCAGTTGTTTTAAATATATAACCAAGCATAATTTTAGCTTCTGCTTTGGCTGTATTATCTGGTGAAGCGATTAAGTCTGTAAGAATTTTGCGAGCTGTTTCAATATCACCGGTAAACAAATGATTCATACCCAGGTTAAAAATAATCAAATTGTCTGATGGATTAGACTCCAGCCTTTTTTCTAATTCTACTCTGGCTTCATCATATAGTCCATTCATCATTTTATAACCGGCCAAGGTCATATACCCGGCATTGTCATTTGGGTTAATCTGCAGCAGTGCTTCCTGCACGGCAGTAGCTGCATAGTAATCACCGGTGAAGAAGCTGGATCTTTTTAAAATAGAATAACCCGATATAGAATCAGATTGGGTGGCAGCACCATCCAACAATTCCCCTGCATACTGATGCATCAGATTATAATCAAACATTGCTTCCGCTCGTTCAGCATACTGGCGGTAAACCTGAACAGGGAATGTAAGAGTATCTAAATAAGTGAGCCATTCCAGTTCAATATCAGCAGCAATTTTACCATAGATTTCTGTAAATTTATCAGCGAGATTTAGATCATGCGACTCTTTATATAATTTTCTGAATTTATCATAACCATACTGATCGATTAAGAATTTTACAAATGTCGAAGCTGTCCGATCGGCAAGAGTAGGGGGAGCCTGAAGGTAGTCGCTCGTGTTTAACAATTTTGTAATTGGAACGTTTTTATTTTCTTTAACAATTTTTTTCATGTCGTATAAAGCAAAGGATAAATACCCAGCCCATCCCTCAGAAAGAAATGGAGGTGCATATCCAAACTGCCTTAAAATAGATGTATGAATCACAACAAAAGGATCAGCCGAATTTAGTCCTCGGGCATAAAGACCAAAACTGTTATTTCGGGTTGGGTCGGCAACCTGGCCAAATCGGGAATCCCAGATAACTGAAGAAAGCGGACAAGGACATAAGAAAAGCTTATGCTTACCGGGGAGATTCAGATTAAAAATAGATTTAAACATGCGATATTCTGTCTCATGCAATCCTTTAACAAGGTTCCAGTAATAATCTCCAAGTGAATTAGGGACAAAATAAATGTCCATATGAGCGGTAGGATTAAACTTGAAATCCCCTTGTCTGTTATGATAAAAATTACAATCAGAAGTATCTACATCAGTTTTTTTAAGCGGAGTTATAACAAGATTGTAATTTGCTCCCTTTTTGCCTTTGATATTTTCCAGACGAGCAGGAAGCCCATATTCGACTGCGAAACTACGGGAATAGGTATTAGCTGGAGGTCCTAGTGTAATAACATGGGTAATAAATGCAGCTCTGGCGCTGTCGATCTCCTGCACTTCCAGATCCAGAGAAAAGGAAAGCAAAAATCCTGTGACAGGAACTCCCTTTACAAAACTACTGGTATCAGCCAGTAATAAAACATCCCCATTTAGACTGTCAGTCTGATAAACAGAAAGTTCGCATTCCAGAGCATCTTCAGCTACAGCAGTTACAAAACCACCTAAAAGAAAAACAAGCGTTATTAAAAAAATTAAATTTCTAATCATATTTTATTATACCATCAAAGGTTAATTATTTTCAATTTTAATATCTTCCACCACGAGTAGACCATCAGTCAAAACCGGCAACACTGGTATAGAATCGACTACAGCGGCATTGGCGACATCATCGGCAAAACCATCAGAAGTAAGACGTCGTCCATGCTCTCCCTGTTGGATAACTTGCGCCAGAGCGGTTTTGTTAGTTCGGTATAAGAGCAATGCCAGCGCACCGGCATCGTTTAGCTCGGTTTCAATATGGTGCTTTACATTTAAAGTATGAATCAACATCCCGGCGCAGATAGTATCCTCTATCGAAAATCCACCTTTTTGGCCGGCACAAACAATTGCCAGTTCATAATTTGTGCTGGCTATTCGTTCAGCAACTTTTGAAATATTTACCAATGCTCCGCAAATTACTAATTCGGCATTATTAGCCATGCCAAAAATCGCCGTTCCATTGCTGGTCGTCATTATAATTAATTTATCTTTAACAATTTCCTCAATAAATTCAGCCGGTGAATTTCCGAGATCAAAATTTTCTAACTTTATATTATCTCTTTCACCAGCCAACAGTGAAATATCACTCCCTATTTTTTTTCGCATCTCGCCTGCTTCAACTGAACCGGGGGAGGGGATCACGCCTTTGGCACCGTTTATCAATGCGGCGCAGGTTGAGGTGGATGACCGAAGGACATCAATTGCTACTACTGCTTTCCCTTTACTGGAAGCAGTTTTAAAAGGAAAGGGTGTTAAATATAAATCAACTTTCACTATTTATCTCACTTATGCGAAGCGTTTTTATAAAATGGAGGTTTAACCACTTTTGCTTCAATTTTTTTATTCCTGATTGCTATCTCAACGGTGTTACCGGATTTTGATTTTTCTCTTGGTACATATCCCAGAGCAATCGGCTTTTTCAAACTCGGAGAAAAACTACCCGAAGTAACTTTTCCTATTACTTCATCACCATCAAAAATATCATGTCCGTGTCTTGGAACCTGACGGCTGTCCATCTCAAGACAGACCAAACGACGTTTTGGCTTTTCTGCTTTTTGAAAAGCGATTACATCTTTGCCGATAAAATCTTTATCCAACTTTACAATCCATGATAGCCCGGCTTCAATCGGTGTAGTCGTTTCATCGATGTCATTACCATAAAGAGCCATTTTCATTTCAAGCCTGAGAGTATCGCGGGCTCCTAATCCGATAAACTGCATATTATGTTTTTCACCGGCAGATATTACAGCCGGCCATAACTTATCAGCATGTTTGGGATCAAGGTAAATTTCAAATCCATCTTCGCCGGTATATCCGGTACGGGAGAACATCATTTCTTCACCGGCAACTTTAGTTTTGGCAAAAGTGTAGTATTTCATATTTTCCAGATCATAATCTGTCAACTGTTTCATTACTTTAATTGCATCCGGACCCTGAATGGCAAGCAGGGCAGTAATGGGAGAATTATCTACAATCTCAGCGTCACTGATCAGATTGGTGCGGAGCCAGTCAAAATCCTTTTCGATATTAGAAGCATTGACAACCAGCATATAACTTTCGGGCATTTTATAAATTAGAAGATCATCGACAATCCCGCCGGTAGGCAGAGTCATGCAATTGTACTGTATTTCGCCATCTTTAAGTACTGACACATCATTCGTAGTTACTTTCTGCAAAAAATCCAGGCTGTGCTTGCCGCGGATTTCGAACTCGCCCATATGAGAGAGATCAAACAGGCCGACCCCTTTGCGAACTGCTAGATGTTCGGCGGTTATTCCTGTGTATTGAACCGGCATTCTGTACCCGGCAAAGTCAACCATTTTGGCACCGGCTTCGACATGATAGTCATGAAAAGCGGTTTTAATTATATCATCGGACATGAAAGCACTTGTCCCTTTGAGTCGAGGTTTTTATAATTCAGTTAACAGGGTTAATAAAGGTAACTGGCTGTTAAAGTCAACAGGCCTAGCCAGTTTTTATTTTAGAATTGTTTGGTACTAAGTTCAATTTGTAGGGACAGGTCTCTGTGCCTGTCCGAAAAGAGGACAACCACAGGGGGTTGTCCCTACATCAGATTATACTGCTTTTTTGGAGCGGGCGGGAATCCTTTCCTGCCCGTTTTATTAATCTGCTGTCAGGAAGGGATTCCTGACAGCGCAGTTTTTGAATTATTATGACTATAAAATATCTAACTAAATACTCAGAAAGCTACCCCTGCATTAATCAGAAAGTTAAATCCGCCGGTGTTGCCAAAATCGCCCTGGGTGGGGTTTGAATCATAGATATAATCAAAAGCAACTTTACCGCCTATTATGATCGGTCCGAAAATATTGTAGTCTGCACCAAGTCCGAGATTAAATGACGGGCTGGTATCTTTTTGTTTGTAGGCTTTGGTATAGGCATGTATTTTTCTGATATTAAAACCAATTCCCAATTGTCCAAATATAGAATGCCGTTCACCTTCTTTTATTAGATAAGTCGCCATAGGACCAAAATAGAAACTACGATATTTGAGATAGAGATCCCCTTTTTCCAGTTCAATGTATCCGCCAAAAACACCGAGATAAAATCTAGAACTGATTCGATAATCAATGCTTCCTGATGAATTAATCGAAGTACCATAGAGTTTTGACATTTTAGTTCTTACTGGAGTGAATAAACCACCACCGACAGTCACTTTGAATGATGTCTCGTTTCGTGGAGATATTTCCGAGGCGTTAGAAGTAATCGGGATTAAAAATAGTATTAACACAAGAGCAATTATTGTACTTTTGAGATAATGCATTATGAATCCTCCCTGAGAACAATAACTTTCCTGGATGAATACTTATCAAAACTGAGTTCATAAATATAAATACCCTCTTTAACACTTTTGCCTTTGTTATTGGTTAAATCCCAATCAAGAGAATGAGTGCCAGCTTCAACAAAACCTCCCCACGCCTTAACAGTATAACCGGTGGCATTCATCATAATCAGCTCAAAATCTCCTGCTTTAGGTAAATCAAAAGTAATATTATAAGATGATGTTGTAAGTGATGGGATTACTTTTAAATTCAAACCGTCATCATACTCTTCCAATGAGAGTATCTCGTTATTGGTAGGTTGATTGGAGCAACCAATTAATAAAATCAGCATTAACAATATTACATTGTATTTCATCATTTTTCTAAAAGACCTCCGTTTATTTTTTTTGTATTTTGGGAAGATAGTAATATTAGGGGTTGAATGTCAACTCGAATAGTTTACATAAGTAGAGCAGACCTGTCCACAGGCTTGGCCTGTTTTTATGAATAGTAAACCTACTGCAAGGCAATATCATTGCGCACAGTGGGCTATTATATAATTTAAAAACTAATACTAAATACTTGGCAGTTTAGTAGGGCAGGATCCCATAGTGATCCTGCCAATAATAAAAAAGGCAGAACCTATAAATGGATAATGGTTCTGCCCTACAAGACTGCTTAACCGTAATACATTATATTGGATTAGTTCCAATATATTTTAGACGCACATTTCAATTTGCGTCAGGTAAAAGTGGCAATACCACTTAAATATGCGGAAGATTAAAACAAATAACTTTGGGTTCGGTCATCTCCTGCAACGAGAATTTGAGGCCTTCACGACCCAAACCAGAATATTTAACACCACCAAACGGCATTGAATCCAAACGATAATCAGTTGAATCATTAATCATCACGCCACCGCAGTCAAGATCATAAGCTGCCTTAAAAGCAGTATCGACATTGCTGGTGAAGATACCGGCTAACAAACCATAGGGAAGAGAATTGGCTTCTGCTATGGCTTTGTCAAGGTCATCGATTTTATAGAAATTGACTGTCGGTCCAAATACTTCTTCGCAATGGATAATTGTATCGGGTGATAGATTTTCCAAAACGGTCGGAGCATAAAGTGCGCCTTTGCGGGTTCCACCTGTAAGGACATTGGCTCCTTTATCAACGGCCTCTTTGACCCATTTTTCAACTCTGATAGCTTCGCCTTCAGTGATCATTGGGCCCATATCGGTATCTTCTTTTAATTTATCACCGATCTTATATTTATTGGTTAAATCAACGAAACGTTTTTTAAATTCATCATAAATATCCTTGTGAATCAAAAGTCTCTGCACGCCGATACAGTTTTGTCCAGCCGCCCAGAATGAACCGGAGACGCATGATTCCACTGCCAGATCCAGATCAGCATCTTTCCAGACTATGACAGGAGAGTTGGAACCGAGTTCCATGCCGATTTTTTTGATCCCGGCTTTTCCTGCAATATGCTTGCCTGCTTCAACGCCACCGGTGAAAGAAATCATTCTTACCCGTTCATCGCTGACAAGCGGATCACCAATTACCGAACCATTACCTGTGACAACCTGAATGGCATTCTCTGGAAGACCAGCTTCTAATAAAACTTCAACTAATTTGATAGCTGATAGTGGTGTGACAGTCGCTGGTTTCAAAATTACCGAGTTACCGGCGGCAATAGCTGGGCCAAGTTTATGAGCAACAAGATTGAGCGGATCATTAAAAGGTGTAATTGCCAGAATGACGCCTATCGGAAAACGATAATAATATCCACGTCGTTTTTCACCACCGGGGAATGAATCCCATGGGATGGTTTCGCCAAGAATCCTTTTGGCTTCTTCGGCGGAACAGGTAATTGTATTGACGCAACGTGATGCTTCTTTGCGGGCTTCATTGATAGTCTTGGAGCCTTCGCGGGCGATTATCGTGGCGAATTCTTCGATTCTCTCTGACAATAAATTGGCTGCCTTAAAAAGAATCTGCGCCCTATCATAAACAGACATCTTTTTAGTGACTTCAAAACCTTTTACTGCTGAGGCAAGAGCTATTTCGCAATCTTCGGCATTAGCACTGGGGACAGTATCAATAACAGAATTGTCAAAGGGGTCGATAACATCAATTTTATCATCGCGGTCAACCCATTGGCCATTTAAGAGCATTTTCATTTTCTACCTCCCACATGGATAATATCAACCAGACAGCTATAACCAGTCTCTACTTTTCCAGCTCCAGGGCCTACGATTGTTACATCGCCAAGAGCATCGGTTGTAACAGTGACAGCATTTGTCGCTCCCATAATTCCTGCCAGAGGATGAGTCATATCGATTTCTTCCGTCGCAACACTTCCGCTGACTTTGTCGCCCTCACGGGTAACTTTGCCAATCAGTTTGAAGCGTTTGCCGCGAGCTTTGGCTTCTGTGATTGCTTCGGCAGTGATTTCAGTAATTCCTTTGCAGGAGAAATCACTCGGCTGGCATTGATAGCCAAAAATAGTATTGGCAATAATGGTAACTTTTGCCAGAGCATCCCAACCCAAAACATCAGCATCCGGGACAGCTTCGGCATAGCCAAGTTCCTGTGCTTTTGTCAGAGCATCTTCGTAGGACATCCCTTCTTCCATCATGGAAAGGATATAATTAGTCGTGCCGTTGAGAATTCCTTTTACTTCTTTGATCTCACATCCGGCCAGAGTCTCTCTGACTAAATTCAACAATGGGGTTCCGCTAATAACGGTGCCTTCATAGAGGAACATTGCTCCCTTTTCTTTTGCAAGCTTGTCTAAATTCTGGAAAAACAAAGATACAGGACCCTTGTTGGTGGTCGTGACATGCATCCCTTTTTCAAGGGCGGCTCTGATATGCGAGGTTGCAGGTTCTGCGGTTTTAATATCGGTGTAGGTCATCTCAACCATCATGTCGGCTTCGGCAAATTTAACCATGCTTAATGCATCCCCATCGAATTTACCTGGGAGAGTATCCAGCTTGTCATTTTTGCCAACAGTATCAAGAGCTTTTTGCAGGTCGATGCCATCCTGATTGTACAGACTCCCTTTGAGCATATCGGAAATTCCAACAACAGTGATATCGAACCCATAGGTTTTTTTTATCTCATCACCTTTTTCAAGAATAAGTTCGGCCAGACCCTGTCCAACCGTCCCAAATCCCAGTAGTAATAATCGCATAAATTTATCTCCTGTTAGTTACATAGTAACTATTTAAATGTAAATTCTTATTTAGCCGAATACCGATCAGAAGCATCGAACATGTCCATTACGAAACAACGTGAATGAAACTTAGCCGAATGCTCTACGCCTTCAGGTATAAAATAATTGTCGCCTTTTTTATAAACTTTGGTCTCTCCACCGATTGTTAATGACATTTCGCCATCTACCATCAATCCCCATTGAGCACAATGTGAATGAGGCGGTACAAACGCAGTCTGATCTATATCAAAAAAGACAATTTGCTTGTCAGCACTCTGCATCAGCCAGCCCCGGACACCATCAACCGGAATATCTGCTTCAGGAAGATTCCTGATCATATCAGGATAAGCGGTGCTGTCCCATTCTTTTTTTATCTCACTCATAATAGTTACCTTCCTACTTGTAGGATATGCCGGCAAAAATTGCTTTATGACCACGTTTCATAATTGCTTTGGCATCTTTGTCACAGCGAATACATTTATGATAAATCACATCACCGATCAACTCCGCCTTCTCTTTCCTCTCATCATCAGGGAGGAAATAAGCTTCCATCGTATCATAAGGACGCGCGGTGCCATCGCTTTCGTATTTGATAGTTATATCTGTTCCGTTATCGAGTACTTTGTACGCATTATCAGTCCAGTTGAATCCTTCCATACCAAGATCAGGATTTATTCTCAAATGAGCGGCTAATGAAATATTTGGTAAGCCCGATGCTTTGAGTTCTTCAGCACACTGGATAAATGTTTCCGGGCTGGCAGCGTTGCCAATGTTAATTTCATAGAGGGGAGTAGTGCCGTCATCGCGGAGGAATTCTTTGACAATGTTCAGCAACATTCGGAACTGAATTGCATTTTGAGTAGAGAGAAGCATAGAAATTTTAAAACTAACCGCCGGGATTTTTCTTCCCCAGTAACAGGCACCTACAATTGTTGACCAGCTGGGATTTAAGAAGAAATTGGCACCGGTCTCAAGCGAAGCTCTCAGAACTCCATCCAAATATATCAGGTGATTATTATCACCGATCTCAACTCCACCAAGGTTGCCAAAGGCTGTTCCCATATTTTTGAGAATCAACTGGCTGGTGCCGTCACCGAGATCTTTACGGTCAAATTTTTCTCCGGTTATTTTTTCTATTTTGGAAAAGCGTTCTTCGGGCAGAGGTGTCGAAACAAGATTAGTGGAACAAAATTTGCTCGCTTTGGTCAAATTTTCTGCCATAGCCAGAGTAGTTAGCAGGTCGCCGCTGTAAACATATTGATCGGTGAGAGCAACGACAGAAATCATTTCGGTCGGAAAGAGAACTTTGCCATTTTCGGCCAGTCGCTTAATGCAATCAGCGGTAACATAAGCACCCTGAAACCCTGAAACCTGGGTTGTGCAGATGCCAGGCTTGGACACTTTGATATTTTCATTGGCGATAAAATCTTCGACTTTTTGGAAAGACTTGATATGTCCCTCGGCTTTTTCCAGAAGATCTCCGAAGCCTTTTTCACTGGCTATTTTTTTTCTAGTTTCATAATCCTGCATCGCAATAATTTTGTCATTGATTGCTTTGGCTCCGCCATAAGCCTCAATAAGATTATCGATTGCTTTGAGATCTTTATCGCTTAAAAGACTAAAATGCATTTTGACCTCCATTTGTACCCTTGCATTTATAAATGCGTCTGGTATTGTGATATTATAATTTTGAGATCAAAGGTAAGCTAAATTTTCACGAAATTCAACAGGCATAGCCTGTTTTATTTAAGAATATTTGATTTGTTTACATTAGTGGGCTTTAAATGTCCTTATCTACTCTGAATTTAAGTGGGCGGTAGATGTCCTCATCTGCCCCTTACTTTCTTACAGCAGGCGAGGGCGTCTGCCAGCCATATGAATTTCAACTGCCGAGGGCAGAATTATTAGGAATTTTTAATATTAAGGCTTCTACTTGATACAACGCTTTGCGGTAAAACAGACTGAGTCTGTTACTTAATGCCGTTTACTCGTAGAGGATAGGTGCCTAATATCTTGATATAATGGGCTATTTCGGCGAGATGTTCGAGTGCTTTTTGAGAATTGAGGTCTTTCATTGAGCCTTCGAAATCGAGATAAAAATAGTATTGCCAGGTTTTTTTGCGGACTGGGCGGGATTCGATTTTAGTCAGGTTAATATCTCTCAATGCAAAGACAGATAACGCTTTAAATAAATAGCCCGGTTTGCTTTCCATTGAAAATACAATCGAAGTTTTAGTCTTTCCGGTGGTTTTTATCGGTTTGCGTCCCAGAAGAAGAAAACGAGTATGATTATTTTGTTCATCTTCGATTGATTTGCGGACTATTTTCATCTTGTAAATATCAGCAGCATAGGGACCTGCAATTGCGGCTGAATTTGTTGATCCGCTTTCTGAAAGCATTTTGACTGAACCGGCGGTGTCATAATATGAAATCGGGGCAATATGTCTGTTTTTTTTGAAAAAGTTGCGGCATTGATCCAGAGCAACCGGATGGGAATAGGCTTTGGTGATTTTTGAAAATGTTACACCTTTGGGGGCTATAAGACAGTGGACTATCCGTTCCTGGGTTTCACCAATAATATGCAGATTACGCTCCAGTAAAAGATCGTAATTACGGTGAATTGAGCCTACCAGCGAGTTTTCGATAGGGATTACCCCAAAATCTGCTTTCCCATTTTCAACACTATCAAACAGAGATTCAAAAGAGTCGCTTGTGACCGGTTTAATATTTTTCCCCACAAGTGAATGGGCGGCTACTTCGGAGAAAGCTCCCCGTTCGCCTTGTATTGCAATCTTTTTGTAAGCCATATCTTAGTTATCGAGTAATTTTGCTTTTTCTTGAATCTTCTTATTAATTTGTAGGGACAGGTCTCTGTGCCTGTCCTTTTATTAAGACAACCAAAGAGGATTGTCCATTTACTAAAAAATATTTGTATTCAGCATTACCAATGTACAATCATTAACAACTTCCACTCCTGATTCTTCCAAAAAGGTGGCTAAGCCACTGTTTTCGGTGCCAGGATTGAAAACAACTCGGCGAGGATTCAGATTAAAAATACTCTCTTTTTCAGCATCTGATATTTTTGAATTTACATACACGCTTAGCGTGTCTACCTGATCAGTAATATCATTTAGAGATTTAAGACCTTCGATTCCATCAACAGTATGTCCCGCAGGATGTACAGGAAGGGGTATGAACCCCTTTTCTTTTAGTAACCTGACTGCCTTAAAAGAGTATCTATCCTCTTTTGGCGAGGCTCCCAATACGGCAACTTTTACTCCTGGTTCAGCTTTCATATCTTTCTCCATAAACATATTCTCATACTTACATGAATAAACAGAATTTGATTGAAATAGTTGCGATAAAATATAATAAATTAAATACATATGATGTTTAGAGAATTGATTAGTTATTACATAATAATCTACTATACTCATTAAAACACATATTTGGAAAATGGAGATTATTGATGAATAATACCGATCCTCTTTTGACTGAAATAAAAATATCCATTAAAGATTTACCGAATCTCCTTGTTGGTGCTGATACGGATGTTCCCACATTAAATGGAACTGAAAGATATATTAACTTTGACAATGCTGCTTCTACTCCAACATTCAAACTGATATCCGAGAGTGTCTCATCATTTTTGCAGTGGTACTCCAATGTTCATCGTGGGACCGGTTTTAAATCACAATTATCCAGCTGGGCATTTGAACAAGCTCGAGATCTCGTAGCAGATTTTGTTGGAGCAGATCTAAAAACCCAGGTTGTAATTTTTACTAAAAATTCAACTGAGGCAATAAACAGGCTATCATATAAATTTATTCTGAACAAAGATGACATTGTTTTAACAACCCTGATGGAACACCATTCTAATGAACTTCCCTGGCGTAGATTGGCAAAGGTTGTACATGTAGGCCTGAACGAAGATGGAACAATTAACAAAGACGAATTTCTTGACAAACTTAAAACATATGGTTCAAAAATAAAACTCGTTGCAATTACCGGGGCATCAAATGTATCAGGGTATATAAATGATCTGGATTTCTTTGCTACTGAAACTCACAAGGTGGGTGCAAAAATTATCGTTGATGCTGCTCAACTAGCTCCTCATAGGTCAATTGACATGAAACCATCAGATCCAGCAAAACGACTGGATTATCTGGTTTTTTCCGCTCATAAAATGTATGCGCCATTTGGTATTGGGGTTTTGATTGGTGATCGCAAAATTTTTGAATATGGTGACCCGGTAACTGTTGGCGGCGGGGTAGTAGATATTGTAACATTGGAAGAAGTCTACTGGGCGGATCTGCCCGATAAAGAGGAAGCAGGCACGCCTAATATTGTTGGCGTTGTTGCTCTTGGAAGTGCTATTCGCATGCTGGAAGCTGTCGGCTGGGATGATATCATAAAACATGAAGCAGAACTGACTGCATACGCTTTGGAAAAATTGAATAATATTGATGAAGTTACAATCTACGGTGACACAAATCCAGCCAATGCTGCCAATCGACTGGGTGTCATTTCTATGAATATTGGTGAATTACCTCATGGATTAGTAGCAGCTATTCTTGGTTATGAAGGGGCAATAGGTGTCCGGTCGGGTTGTTTCTGCGCTCACACGTATGTAAAAGAATTATTAAACGTTAGCGATGCAGATTCCAAATTGCTTGAACAGCAGATACTGGCGCGAGATCGTTCTCAGATACCCGGAACGATACGTGCTTCATTTGGGATATATAACACCACCGAAGAGATTGATAAATTTATTGTAATGGTCAAGAAGATTGCCAGGGGTGATTATTTTAAAGACTATATCCTGAACAAAGAAAAGGGTGAATATACTCCAAACGGCTTCTCATTTGATTTTGATAAATTTTATCAGTTGTAATAAACGGAGTACAATTTACGAACTCCGTTTATGTATTTATTCTAAATATTATTTTCATACCATTATAAATAAAAAGATTTTGTTTGAGCTTATTCCAAATGAATATCTGATTGACAATATGTATACAGCAGTCTATTCTGTAATGATTTAAAGATTTTGCAATTAGTTTGGTTTGCAATGATGTACACAAAAGTTATGAAAATCATAATAAATATCTTAATCAAATATATTAAAATTTGCATTGGGATTTTCGATAAAATTTTTACATATTCGGGAAAAATACCTTCTCTTCTTTTATTATGTATATATATACTTATGGTTTTTGCTTTTGCAAAGATTTATGCCAGTATGCCAGCTAATAGCTTCTATCACTCAACGTCAAAATTTGAGTATAAAAATTTTAATTCCGATGCTGATAGTATTCTAGCTTGTATAAAAAAAGAAATAACCAAAACTTATAAAGAATATTATAAAAAAGGAATAAATAGATTTGATGGCTGGTTAATTGATATTGATAAACTTGACGTGTACATATTAGATCTAAAAAATTTCCCAAAAGAAATATATTTTACTATTAATTTTTCTACGACATATGAGACATTTGATAATAATCCTATTCACAATTATGTGTCATATACAATCAGAATGCCCATTTATGAAAGAATTATAATCGGTGATACCTTATATTCGATAATAACTAGAGATAGTTCTGGATTCACTAATCAAGGAGATTTGTCAGATGTTCCGGATATTAAAGTACTGTTCCCCTTTAATTCTGAAAATTTTCTTCCAGAAATCACTGTTTTCCCAATTTCACTGGAACTTTATTATGATATAGTATCCATAGGAGAAGGGTTTAGGGGATTTCCATCGGAGGTTAGTGGGCACTTTGGTCGAATGCTTTATTTTAGTGCTGGTATTGCTACATCAAGTACTTTTGGTGATATTGTTCCATTGACACAAACCGCAAGAAATACTGTTACTATAGAGTCAATTCAAATGATTATACTGATTGGTTTGTTTCTAAATGCTCTAGTCAATGATCTTACAAGAACAGTTTTAAGCAAAATAATAAAAAATGATAGATCTAAGTAAATAACATATACAAATACAATTTATAATATGATTCAATACGTATTCGTAAAGGGCAGAACCATTTTCCATTTATCGGTTCTGCCATTTAAATGTTGCGTCAGGAACCGTAGTAATCGCATTACTCGTAGTAATCATATTACAGTAGTAATCGTATTACTACTCAGTCGGTACTTTGCTGGGATCAAAATCAGCAACATTCTGGGCTAATGTCCAGTTATGTCCTTCGGGGCATGTAACAGAACACATACGATCACCCCAGAATTGATCCTCTGGTTCCTGCCTCACTGTTGCGCCAGCCTTTTTAGCCTGTTCAAACTGTTTATCAACATCTTCTACGTAGATATAAAAACCGTGCGGGGTGCCATTTAGAGTAGATGGCGCTTTGGATTCTTTGCCTTCAGGGCCAATCATTATGACACAATCTTTATATCCCAACTCGGCGTGCATAATTTTACCGTCTTTGCCGGGCATAGTCATTCTGGTCTCAAGGTTGAATGCGTTTTTATAAAATTCCAAAGATTTTTCTACGTCTTTGACAGTAATGTAAGAACTGATCCATCCCATTCCTTCGGCTTTTGGGGGTCTATCGGCCATTGTATTTCTCCTTTATAAGGGTTTGAAAATGTACATTATGTGTCTTCTATTACGCTAATTAAAGAGAAATTGTTTCCAGATCAATCACATTATTAGATAAAATAAAAAATGTGACACACACTTTGTTTGTTTTAATTACAAGGCATTGTTTTGAAGTTTACTATATTAATGGCAGAATATTTTCCGGGTCAAATTTGGCTTTGATCTTTTTGCTATAACCGGCATCGTCGGAATTGTCAGAATTTTCGAGGGCAAATAAAAGTCCATCGCGTGTTATTTTGTTCTGTTTCATGGTAGCAAAATCATCAGCTCCGGTGATCGGCATCACCCGGAAAGTTGCCGTTACTATCAGACCCAGCAGTCCCCAAGATCCGGAAAAAATTTTTACAATGTCATAACCAGAAACGGATTTAAAACAGGTTGAACCCGGTTTGATAATCTCTCCCAATGGGGTAACGATCTCAGCCTGTATAAAATATTTTTTAATCGGGACCTCGTGTTTATGAAGTTCTCCCGACAATCCCACCGCCAGTGCTCCGCCAACTGATCCAACATAGGGGAGATCACTATGAGGGAAATATATTCCTGCTCGCTTCAGGTTAAGATTAATTTCACGCAGGGGATACCCGCTGCCAACAACAATATAAAAATCTTCCGGGACAACTTTCAAAAGCTGATTTAGTCTGTCAGTCCTAATAGTAACAAGGTCACCAAATTTATTTCCTATCGGATCAATATTATTTCCAAAACCTGTAACAAACGATGTTTGTTTATTTTTATTAGCTAATTTGAAGAATAAAGAGGCGTCCTCAGATGTCTCGGGATGAAAAGTAGGAATACCTTTTTGGTAGGTGAGCCTGTCTTCAGGGAATTCATTCCCGATTATTTTAATAAAGCCGTCTAATTTTGTCATAAGCGGAAGATAAATAAAATATTATCAAATAGTCAATGATTACTAAATGATAGTATCAGATTATTTTATATAATTATCGGAACCGACCGTATACTTTTGCGTAAAAACAACGATTGCTAAATTAACATATTTTACTAACTTAGGCAGATGAAATTTAAGCTCATAACATTTTTAATTATATCCGTTCTATTAATGAATGGCGTCAAGGGTGCCTCGTTGCTGATTCCAATGGATGATGCCCAGAGTGACCATTTGAAAGCATACGGAGCTGTATTTCGTAGTTTAACCGATGGCAATAAAGCTCAATGGCTTCTTAATTATAGAGGCGGATCATTCCTGGTTGATAATTCAGCCGATATGGTAAGCCTTTGCTTATTGATGGGTGTTGACGTTGAACAGGTTTCAGAAGGACAGATTGCCGATATTTATCGTCAGATCGAAGTAGAAAATATGGAGCGGGTAGAACTTGAAAAAGCTCCTGAGATTGCGGTTTACTCACCCCCATCGGCCCAGCCCTGGGATGATGCCGTTACGCTGGCATTAACATACGCAGAAATAAAATACGATATTATCTGGGATGAAGACGTTCTTGACGGAGGACTCGAAGATTATGATTGGCTCCACTGCCACCACGAGGATTTCACCGGCCAGTATGGGAAATTTTATGCCGCTTTTCATAATCAGGTTTGGTACCAAAACGATGTTAAGATAAACGAAGATATGGCTGCTCGGGCAGGTTATACAAAAGTCTCTGATATGAAACTCGATGTTGCCCAAACAATTTATGATTTTGTCCGCCGGGGTGGATTTTTATTTTCAATGTGTTCCGCACCTGAGACAATTGATATCGCTCTTGCTGCTGAAAACGTGGATATTGTCCCGCGCCAGTTTGATTATGACCCGATCGATCCGGGAGCACAGAGCAAGCTTGATTATTCCAAAACTTATGCCTTTGAGAATTTTGACATAACCCTTGATCCGATGCTCTATCGTCATTCTGATATTGATACCTACCCCGACCGTCAGATCCGGTTTATGCGAGCCGAAGATGATTACTTTTTTCTTTTTGATTTTGCCGCCAAGCTTGATCCGGTCCCGACAATGCTGGTCCAGTGTCACACCAATACAGTGGGTGGATTTATGGGACAGACAACCGGATTCCGTAAATCGTTATTGAAGAAATTTGTTACGGTTTTAGGTCAGCCTGATAATTTTGATGAAGTCCGGTATATCCATGGTAATTTGGGGAGAGGAACATTTACATTTTTGTCGGGTCATGATCCCGAAGATTACCGCCACATGGTTGGCGATCCCCCGACAGAATTAGAACTACACAAAAATTCACCGGGGTATCGCTTAATTTTGAACAATGTCTTATTCCCCGCCGCCAAACGCAAAGAACGCAAAACCTAGCCACGAAGTGGCTTTTTCTGCGAGGCGTTGTACCTAAGTTACACATTAATTATCATGAAGTGTCATTCCTGCGCAGGCAGGAATCCATCTTAAGTTTGTAGGTCAGAGCACTGTGCTCCCGCCCCAGAGTGTAGCTTGGCCACCTTGTGGCTTTTACACACCTCGTGTGGACATCTCATGTCATTTTTCGCAAAACGTTGTAACTCTACTACCATTATTTATATCTTGTTATCAATCTATATTCAAGTGTAGGGGCGAAGCATTCGTTTATATAAATTTAAATTTTATAATATTCTATTCCAAATGCTTCGCCCTTACAAAACTCTCATCATAACCTGAATGGGGCAGATGAGGACAGGCTTAACCTGGTTCATCTGCCGCCCACTTATATTATAGTTGGCGGGTCTGTGGGAAGACCCACCCTACTAAACTATCATCTAATTGACAACTACCATTCAATACCGTAAACTCCTTTCATAATGGAATACGATAAAACATTTCTTGGAATAGATTTCGGTGAACGGCGGATTGGCATCGCCAAAAGCGATCCAACCGGACTGATTGCATCTGCACTCAAGACCTTAGAAGTCTCTTCAATGAAAGATTCAATCAAGCAAATCAAGGATGTGATAGATGAATATGAACCTAATGGAATCGTAGTCGGCTATCCGTTGCTCCCCTCTGGAGACAGGAGCAAAAAATGCGATGTCATAGACCTTTTCATTGATCAGCTTAAAGCTGTATTCGATGGTCCTATCCACAAAGAGGATGAAATCTATTCATCAGGTGAAGCAGAAAAGGTAATCCATGCCCACGGTAAAAGAATTGGCAAAGATAAGAAAAGAATCGACCGTCTCGCGGCTGTAATAATATTACAGCGTTTTTTAGATGAGTCGTTAGAAAAATAATATGGTAAAAAAGATTTTATTTATAATAGCTTTGGTTCTATTACTCACTGCAATCTGCTTTTACTGGAATTATATTAAGACAGTAGAACTAGGCAGTGGCACTGCCACTATCATAATAAATCCCGGTGATGGTTTTTCCAAAGTTGCGGATGCAATAATTGCCAAAGGAATTGTTGATTCAAAGTTTTTTTTAAAATTGTCGGCAAAACTTAGAGGTATAGATAAAAAACTCACTCCGGGTAGATATGATTTCACGGGAGAGAATTCCTGCAAATCAGTATTGGAACGTTTTGAAAAAGCGGATTTCCTTCGCATAAAAGTTACTTTCCCGGAAGGTTCCACAATCTGGCAGGTAGCAGGTTTGCTTCAAAAAAAACTGGAGCTTGATTCTGTTGAAATAGTAAATCTGAATACCAATCAGGATTTATTAAATGAACTTGATTTGCCATATTTAGAAGGATACCTCTTTCCTGAGACCTATCATTTCCAATGGGGACTATCAGAGATAGATGTTCTAAAAATTATGGTGTACCAATATCATCAACAAGTAGAGTCAATTTGGACAGAGTCATACCATAATAATTTGACAAAATCTGAGATGATAATTATGGCCTCTATTATTGAAGCGGAAGCCAGAGTTGATACGGAGCGGGTGATAGTTTCCTCGGTTTATCACAACCGAATAACAAAAAAGATGAGACTTGATGCTGATCCGACAGTTATTTATGGACTTGGTGGACTTGAACGACCTTTGTATACAAAAGACCTGAAAAAAGATACTCCCTACAATACCTATATGCATAAGGGCTTGCCGCCAACACCGATAAATTCTCCCGGAATAAAATCTATAAAGGCAGCCTTAAGACCCGCAGAAACCGAGTTTTTGTTCTTTGTAGCGGATAACAATGGCGGGCATTATTTCTCTAAGTCGAATGCTGAACATAATCGGGCAAAGAAGCGAATCAGGGCAGAAGCCAAGTCAAATAAGTAGGGGCGAAGCATTCTATGATTTGTAATTTATTTCATAAATCATATTATGAGAATGCTTCGCCCTTACAATGAAATTATTATACAATTAATCTAACAGGCAATGCCTGCTACAATTGTGCTATCAAATTATGAATATCAGTAGCAAACTTTTCTGTTTTGCTTCTGAATTTCCCTTCTTCGAAAACCGCAAAAGCAATCGGTTCTTCAGAACTGTAAGCCAGAAGTCCAACAACTTTACCTTCGGACTTTAACGGAAGCACCATAAAGGATCGGGATTGATCATCGAGCAACAATTTACGTTCGAAAAAATTTCCACTGAATGAACTGCAGAAATCTTCGGTATAAATAGAACCATCTTCGGCCACTTTTTCAAAAAGTGATGATTTGGCAGGAAGAGTAACCATGAGGCCGTCGCGCAGTATTCCATTATTCCATGTAGAAATAGCAGCCAGTTCATGGGTGTCCTGCATTCTGATTACCAAAACACCTTTGTTAATTTCCAGGTTGTTATTGAGATCTTTGGTTAAACTTGAAAAAGCCTCGGTAATACTAACCGCACTTACGTCGGGAGTATTAATTCCAATTATTGATTCAATTGAATTTTCCTGATTATTAGTAGAATCATTGTCTTCATTATTATTGAATAAACCCATCATTGCCTCATTTCACTGATGTCTCAGGTTTCAAATTGTATTTTTTTACTTTACGCCAGAGAGTCGTTCTTCCAATTCCCAAACCCTGTGCTGTTTGAGTGTAGTTCCAGTTGTTCTCAACCAGCGCATTTTGAATAAGCGATTTCTGGCTTTCATCGAGACGGGCTACCGGTTTTGATTCGGCAATCCTGTTGGAGAGGCGGTTTATTTTCTGATTGTAGCCAATAAATACAATGTTACCTGCTTCAAGAAAGTTATTGTTACATAACGCTGCTGCTCTGCAGAGCGTATTTTCCAGTTCACGAATATTACCCGGCCAATCATGCTGGAGCAGAAGATCAATTGCAGTTCTTGAAATTGAGACAGGTTTTCTATTATTCTCTGTGGAAATTTTCATTAAAAAATATTCTATCAAAATTTCAATATCTTCAGCCCGCTTTGAAAGATCCGGAATATTAAGAACAATTGTTCCAATTCGATCCAGAAGATCGCGGTGGAATTCATTGGCTGAAATTAATTCCTCAAGATTTTTACTGGTAGTACTGATAAACCTGATATCAAGTTTTTTTATTTCGGTTTCAGTATTGATTGAAAAATTCTTAAAAAATGAAATCAATTTTTCCTGAACGATGAGAGGGAGAGCATCAATATTTTTTAACAGCAATGTCCCTTTATGAGCTTGTTCTAAAAGGCATGGTTCGATTGTTATTGATTCTGTGTTATCTTCTGATCCAAAAAGCTGCATATCAAGCAACTCAACTGGAATTGCTGAACAATCCACCACCACCAGCCTTTGGTCATTATGATGTGAATGATGATGTATCACCCGTGAAATCAATTCTTTGCCTGTTCCCGAAGAACCGGTGATCAAAATCGGAATATCTGTCGGAGCAACTCCCTTGATTGTCTCTTTTAGAGTGATGATCTTTTTTGAAATGCCAATGATATTATCAAAGCTGTATTGCATTGCCACCTGTTGGCGGAGAAAACTTCGCTCATATTTATAGGTCCGGTGTTCAAATGCTTTTTGGATTCGTGAATTCAACTTCTCCTGAGATATTGGAGTTGTCAGGCAATCAAATAAACCTTGTTCAGTGTTATCGCTGGCCATACTTGCATCATTAGTGATGGTGATTATTTCTGTAAAAGGGGATTGATTGCGGATCTGTTCGGTAATTTCTGTTGATGAAGGCATGTTATCATTTAGAAATACCACTGCTACATGAATTTCTTTTATAGTTAATAGCTCAGCGGTCTGAGCCATTGTTGATGAACGCAGCAGATTGTAAGATTTTGATTTATTAATTACCGAAAGAGCACTCTGTTCTGTTTGCTCAGCATCCAGAAAGAGAACATTAATATTATCATAGCCGTTATTCATTGATTTGTATCTCCTGGCAAGTGACAGCAATACTGGTACTAAAATTATTTTGATCGGTATTGATATTGTGGTTAATGTTTACATCCAATTTGTCAGCCAGCAACTCGGCATTAGCGTTGTCAATAGTTTCAAGTAGATTTGGATTGATTTGTGACTTAGTGATGGTCGAAATTGAAATGATGATTTTGTTATCAGCTTTCCTGTTAAAGATTCGTACTGTAGTGCGTCCGTTATTTTTGGCAGCCCTGGCATGATTTCCCAAAATAGAGTAAATCAGGTTCATGTATGACTTATCCGGAACAGTTACGTGAGGGAGATTTGGTTCGGTTTGAAGTTCGATAAAACCTTTGTAGTTTTTTCTGGTAGTATAACGATCAATGGCATGCTCAGCTTCATATTTCAGATTAGTCTCTTTTTGTTCAAGATCAGAAAAGACTGAAACGAGATTTTTTAGTTTTAACTGATGATCCACATCCTGGATTTCATCAAGAATGACTCCGAGAAGTTTTTTTGTTTCGGGTGATTTGCTTTCTGTTTCCAGAATACTGGCAGCAGTAACAATAGTAGAAATTGGCCCACGCAATTCAGCATTGGTCTCTTCAAAAATTTCTCTGACAGGTTTTACCTGTTTTTTTTTGGAGGGAATCAATTTTACGATTGAAAAGCTCATATCAGCCGAAGAAATATTTTCGATATTCATTTTATAATTTGAAATCAATGATTTCATTTTGTCAGTTGTTTGGCTGAACTCTGTGCCAATCAACTCCCGTGAATTCGATGAGAGTAAAGTCCCGGCAGCATTGTTGGCGTGGACAATATAACCGGAGGTACGGTTGATTATAATCACCGGATTTTCTACTTCCAGTTTCTTATCCAACATATGATATGTTTGTGAAGCCGGTTTTACTGATTTACGGAACAGCTCAACCAATTGATGGAAGCGACTATCCTTATCTTCCTTTTCAGAAATCAAATCAGGTCCAAACTGACCCAAAATCAGTTTATCGCCATTGATAGAATCAATAGAGGCGGTTCTGATTCGAAAGGTTTGGTTTCCATTGGAATTTTCTGAGGTATATTTTTGAGAGAATACGGCCTCATCTTTTCCATTACTACAGGATTGGATCGTTTCAGCAGGGAATATTTCTAACTCTTCAGGATGAAAATATTTATCTCCCTTGATTAGGAATACCAGATCTTTCTCCGAGGCAAGATTGTCTAAAAATGCCTTTTCATTGTTGGTTAGCCAATTATGAAGGCGGAGACTAAGAAGAAGAGAAGAGGCACCTGCGACAATCCCTTTACCAGAGATTATATTCTCTTTTTTCAGATCAAATGGTATCTGCTCAGGTTCATCATCAAATCGCAATTGAGGATTGATTACTGATTCCGGAGTTACTACCCGTTTTGATATAAAGAACTCATCCGTAATATCTTTGTTTCGGATTGAATCCTTGTTCAACTGTTTCGTTTTCATATTTACACCTTGTTTCAATTTGAGACATCTACTATAGCTATCGGTCATCAGGTATGCGACTTTAGGTGTAATTCTTTTTTTATAACCTTCAGATTAACATGACAATTAATGAAAGCAGCTACGCTGCCCACAGTTAATGGTCATTGGAAAAGCATCTATATTAGTAATTTTTTTATAACCTCCAGATTGACATGACTATTAATAAGAGCAGCTATGCTGCCCACAGTTAATGGTCATTGGTAAAGCATCTATATTAGTAATTTTCTTATAACCTTCAGATTGACATGACTATTAATAAGAGCAGCTATGCTGCCTTTTATCTTGACTTGGGTAACAGTGTGCCTTACCTTCACTTATGCCGGTAAGAAAAGGACAAGTCGAACATACCGCTCGCCTTTTAAAATTGAGCTTAATCCCTGAAAAAATTATTCCCTCTATAATCGAAATTGGTGTAATTACAGATAACTTCCTGTATTTGAAAGATGTTGAAACTGATGGTGTTAGTCCTTACAAGTTGTTTCAGAATGGATCAAAGGTGATTGGATAATGGCTAAAGTAACTGCTGTCATACCTGCACGTCTGGATTCAAAAAGATTTCCCGGAAAAGTGATTTCTCAATACAAAAAGAATCCCCTTATCTACTATGTCTATAATGAAATAAGCAAAGCCAAAAAAATAGACAGTCTGATTATTGCTACCGATAACAATGAGATTAAAAGTGTTGTCGAAGGTTTTGGTGGTGAAGTAATTATGACTTCAAAACGCCACCGAACCGGATCTGATCGTGTTGCCGAAGTTATCAAAAAAACCGGTGGAGATATAATTCTGAATATTCAGGCAGATAATTTTGGAGTTAAAGCCAAAGTTTTAGATAAAGCGATCACTGAATTCACACAAAAGCGAAGTTTAAAATATGCCACGCTGGCAAGTAAAATAACTGATGATAAAGAATTATTGGATCCAAATCTGGTCAAAGTTGTTCTGTCTAATGATGATTTTGGTCTCTGGTTTTCCCGGTATCCGATTCCGTATTTAAAAAGCGGAAAAATAAAAAACAAATCGGCTCAACAAAACTTCTATGGACATATTGGGATTTATTTTTTCAGGAAACAGGGCTTGATGAAATATGCCGGTTGGAAACGATCAACTTATGAAAAAGCGGAATCATTGGAGCAACTTAGAATCCTTGAGAATGGAGCTAAAATCAAGGTATTCAAAACAAAAATGAAATCGGTTTCGGTTGATGCTCCTAAAGATGTAAAAAAATTGTCACATATATATGGTTAAAGGTGAATCATGGCTGAAAAAACAAAATATATTTTCGTAACCGGAGGTGTTGTTTCTGCATTAGGTAAAGGGATCGCATCGGCATCAATTGGGCTTCTGCTTCAACGTAGGGGCCTCAAGGTTATGAATATGAAACTCGATCCTTATCTGAATGTCGATCCGGGAACTATGAATCCCTTTCAGCATGGCGAAGTTTTCGTATTAAATGATGGATCTGAAACTGATCTTGATTTAGGGCATTATGAAAGATTTTTGGATAACACTCTCAGTGCTGATAACAATGTTACAACCGGCCAGATTTACCATACCATTATAACCCGTGAGAGACGCGGTGATTATCTGGGGGCAACGGTTCAAGTCATTCCTCATGTTACAGAAGAGTTAAAAAAACAGATCAGGCGTTTTGCATTGTTGGAAGATAAGCCTGATGTGGTAATAGCTGAAATTGGAGGAACGGTTGGTGATATCGAATCGCTTCCGTTTATGGAAGCGATAAGGCAGATGGGTCTTGAAGAAGGTTATGACAATGTTATGTATATTCATGTGACCCTGGTGCCATATATTTCAGCAGCCGGTGAATTCAAAACCAAACCGACTCAGCATTCAGTACGTGAATTAAGAGCAATTGGTATACAGCCCAATATGCTGCTATGCAGATCCGCCCGACCAATCGATGACAGCTTACGCCAGAAAATCAGCCTCTTCTGTTCGGTTCCAACCAAATCCGTCATTGCCGCAGAAGATGTTTCTACTATATATCAGGTTCCGCTTAAGTTTCATGAACAGGGGATGGATGATATTGTTTGCGAGCATTTTGGATTGGATCTTCCTGAGCCGGATATGGAAGACTGGGAGAAGATGGTTGAAAAAATCAACTTCCCTAAAAATAAAATCAAAATTGCCATATGCGGCAAATATGTAAATCTCAAGGATGCATATAAATCCATTATCGAATCATTTGTTCATGGAGGGGTGAGTAGTGAAGCCGAAGTCACCCTGATTTGGGTCAGTTCTGAAGATATTAAACAAAATGGTGCTGAAAAACTTCTACATGATATTGATGGGCTTCTGATCCCCGGCGGATTTGGCGAGCGTGGAGTTGAAGGAAAAATTGAAGCTATTCGCTATGTCAGAGAAAACAATATTCCATTCTTTGGCATCTGTTTGGGAATGCAGTGTGCTGTTATTGAGTTCGCCCGCAATATGTGTAATCTCCCTGATGCCCACAGCTATGAATTTTATCAGGAAGGACTCAAACATCCGGTAATTCATTTGATGGCCGATCAGGAAGGGGTCAGTGAATTGGGCGGGACAATGCGGTTGGGTGCATATCCATGTGTGTTGGAAAGTGATACTCTCGCTGTAAAAGTTTATGAATCCGAAGAAATCTCGGAGCGCCATCGCCATCGTTATGAACTCAACAATGTTTACCGCGATATGCTGACCGAACATGGTCTTGAACTGAGCGGACTTTCACCTGATGGAAGATTAGTAGAAATTGTTGAGATCCCATCTCATAGATGGTTTATCGGAGTTCAGTTCCATCCAGAACTGAAATCACGACCGACCCGCCCGCATCCGTTGTTCAGGGATTTTGTCAAAGCATCAGTTGAGTACCATCTGGAGAGGGACATCGAAAAAAAAACTGAATCAGTGAAAGTTGCCGACTTGACTGAGAGTGCTCAGTAGTTTTGTGTTAATTTCCGAGATATTTCTATTTTTTGTAGGGGCACAGCATGCTGTGCCCTTTTACTGTTGTATTATATTTTACTTGGTTTACAAAAATGATAATATCTGATATAGGGACAACCCCCTGTGGTTGTCCTTTATATGGACAGGCACAGAGACCTGTCTCTACAAAAGACGCAGGAATTTCATTTTGTAATGTTTCATTAAACATACCAGAAATATAATCCGTCTTTAGGTATAACGAATAGGGGAGATATGCCAAAATATATTTTATCAATTATTGTTGTACTATTTATAGCTGGCTGCAGCGAGGATAAAGAAGCAGATAGATCAACTGAGTTATTTGCAGGCGAGTTGACAATTACTCGTATAGAAATACCCTATGTTAGAACCGACTTTATCAATTTCACTGTTTATGGCCGATCATATCATCTTGATCATATTAACAAAGAAAGTAATTTGTGTGATTCCTACGGCAACCTTGCCGGCTTTGGAACTAATAAATTAATTTTCCTGCCTGATACCACGTTGCCGAGTAGCAATTGTGATAATATCAGAATCCCAAGAGGGGAATATGATGCGATTTTCAAGGGAGCCAGCCTTGAATTGGGGCCAAAAATCGAAACTCTTTATATTGAAATTGATGAGAATACTACTGATGTGGAAATTTGGAAATATCATTTTGTACTGACACAGCAGTAAGTTACTATTTTATTAAATTAACGATTTCTTAAGTAATTCATCTGTATAATATACAGAACAGGAATTGTATTATGTCAAAATTTCTTCATATGATTATTTTTACCCTTCTGATAGCTGGCTGTGAGAAAGACCGGCAATTTAATGGCGATTATACTGATTACAGTGGAGTTTTCATAATCACAGATGTTGATTTTAATGTTGAGAGTACAATGACTGACTATGTAACATTACGGGTAGTTGATGATCAGTACTACCTTGCACATCATAGTGGTGAAAGTAACATGTGCGATTCTTATGGAATAATAGAGGATTTAAATACGGATACGATTTCTCTTTATCTTGATATGGATCAATACGATGATGCTAAATGTATCTATTACTTAATACCCAGTGGAGAATTTAACTCAATTTATAATGGAGAGAACCTGAAATTAGGACCAAAGACTTTTAGATATTATACAGGTGGATGTATGGGACATACGCGCACTCGAACCTATGAATTTAACTTAGTCCGGCAATAACCTACATCAACAAGCCCTGCTTGTAATTATTCAAGTATGCCATCCACATCAAAGCAATCGAAACAATCGCATAAACTGGTAATAAATATTTTCGCCAGGAATTTATACTATTCCCAATCATTACAAATAATGGAAACGCCACTACTATATGGCGATAATAGCAATCAGTAGTCCCGGCAGTAGGCGTAAAAAGAAATATCCCAAACATAAATATCACCCAGGGTACAAGTACCTTTTTATTAAAAAACAGAATTACTGCCAAAATTATGAAAACCAACATGATATAAACTGGGTGCCCGAATTGAAATGTCATCAGGGATTCAATTATTGGAACTAGTGGAAATGTTGCTCCATGCGCATAGTATGGTTTCTCCTGAAAATGAAGATATAAAAAGAAATCATTAAATTTCCATAGATTATAAAGGCAATAAAGTAATAATGAAAAGCCGGTTGATATTAAAGTGACAAACAGGCCGAGTCTGTTTTTTTGAGTTAGAGTCTTCCACTCAGAAATCAAAATCCATAATATGGGTAATGCTATTACAATCCCTGATGGATAAGTTATGGATAACAATCCCGCTGGTATAGCAGCGTAGAGGTAGCTTCTCTTTTCTAAGAGGTAAAAGACAGCTAAACTCAAAAATAAAAAGAGGGAATAGGGAAAAGCAGTGGCATAATAAAATGATGTCGGAAACAATAGCAGGGCTACTACCGAATAAATTGCCGATTCCAGGTTAAATTTTTGACTAACCATATTAAACAAAAGCAGCAACGCTGCCCATAATGATAACAAACTTGTAATTGGTAAAGCCCAATGGAATCCTATTCCAAATATTGATAAGGCAGAGCCAACAGTTTTAGCAATTAAAGGATAAAACGGAAACCAACCGACATTACCGCAGATCAATGAGTTATCTTCAGGACAGGGAAATGATTCATAACCGCTATATGCAATTGAATAATAATGCTGGCCATCCCATTGGGTTAAAGCACGGGGAATAGAAGTGTATTTACTATCACCAATTGAGAACAATGTGATTATAGCAATGACATAAATAATAAAAATTAGGGACGGAATCCCAAAACTTTTACTTTTCAAATATGAATAATTCATTAAGTTATCACCATCATAACCATAAGGTCAAGTTAGTGTTAATTATGGACTTTAGAAAGTCTAAATATTTATATCCGGGCATCTTTCTTCTACTGGCAGTCTACTACACCCTGCCGTTTTTGATGAAAATCAACTACTGGGGCGTAAGGGACTGGGATCTTTTTACAACAATTGCCGATATTCCGATCGGTTCTATTATTTATTATGGCCAGTTTCCATTTTGGAATCCTTATATGGGGGGCGGGAATATCCTTTTCCATCACCCCGAAGTGGCGATAGTATCTCCTTTCTTTATATTAAATTTATTATTTGGTGCAGTTATAGGTTTAAAATTACAGGTATTGATCTGTTATTTCTTAGGTTTTTGGGGGAGCCACAGGTTTTTTACATCTATAGGGATGTCAAAATTAACAGGTCTGATAACATCAGTTGCCTATTTTGGTTCTGTTCATTTTGCGCTACATTTTGCCGAGGGTCACATTCCCTTTACGCATTATGCCTTCTTGCCCTGGTTTGTCTATTTTGTATTTCAATCAGTTCAATCAAAGAAAAATATAATGTGGGCATCGCTGATGTTAGCCTTGATGATTCTTGGTAATGGGGCGGCGATTCCATTGCTATATACTCTTTTGTTTACATTTCTATTAGTAGTATTACGCACAATACAAAACAGAAACATTGTAGAACTAAAGAACCTTGTTCTTTCTATTATAGGGGGGATCGGTCTCTCAGCAATCAAATTCATTCCGATGACCATCTACCTCTACCAGAATAAATGGCCCGGCAACCCTGAAGAATCAATTCCGTTTGGTGCTCTTGGTTCGATATTTTTTGGTCTGAAGCATTCTCTTTTTGCTCAGAATTACGAGAGTCAGCTTTGGGCCTGGCATGAATATGGGGCATATATTTCGCCAATTCTGGTAATACTTGCTATTTATATCCTGATAAAAAATTTCAAAACACACTTTGTGTGGATGATACTGGCAGTTTTCTTTTTGTTATTGGGGATGGGTAATTTCGGAGCACTTTCACCCTGGACAATTTTGAGCCATTTCCCCGGATTTGAATCAGCCCGATGTACCGGGAGATCATTTCAATTTGTAATATTGACAGTCGCAATCCTCGGCGGCTTCGCCCTAGACAGGCTTAGCCTGTTTTTTACAAAGTCAAATAAATCTATAATCAAGATTATTATTCCACTTCTGGGAGCAATTATTATAATGACAAACATGGCTTTTGCATGGCCGATAATGAATAGTGCCTTTCATAAAAAACCTGTAGAGATTGTCAGAGCAACAGTATTTCAGCATGTTATTGATGACGATGCTCATGCTTATCAAAATTATTTAGCCAATAAAGGCTCGCTTATTACTCCCTGGCTTTCAGCCTATCATCCCAGTCGGGCGATTGTTGATGCTGAGGAAAATGTCCTGATGGAGTACATTAAAAGCGGAGAAGCCGAAATAATCCGACGTATTTATAATAATAATGAGATCACCTATGAATTGGATGCAAAAACTTCCGGTACAATGATGATCTGCATGGGGTATGATCCCGGTTGGAATGCTGTTGATGGACGACCGTTAGTTGAAGATCAACGGGTAATAGCCTTTGATTTTGAAAAAGGCAGACAAACTATTGAGCTTAAATATCAAACTCCATATTTTTACCTGGGTTTACTTATATCTTTTTTAACTATTGCAATTTTTGGGTTAATAATAAGAAGAAAGTATTAATTAATAAGGGTGGCTTCGCCACCCATTGAAGTTGACAATTATAGGGTAATCAATTATCGTTGGCGGTTGCATATTTATTTCAATATGGACTAAGTTGTTTGGAGATAAGATATTGAATATTAGATTTTGTTCTAAAGCAACAGTGTTGCTTTTAATTATAATACTGGTTGGGGTTAGTATGGTAACCGCTCAACCAATCAATACCGATAGCAGCGGACAGGACATTTTAGGCAGTTACCGTTACTATGACCAGCCGATTGATCCTGATTTATATTTGATCCGTCCTGGTGATATTTTGAAGGTTACTTTTATCAATGCCCATCTTGCTTCTCTTGATTTGACTGTTAATCCTGAATGTAAGATAGTCCACAGTACTCTGGGAGTGTTTGATTTAGCAAATAAAACTCTCTCGCAGACAAAAGATATGTTAACCAGCATACTTTCAAATTTATACAGTATCAATCAAATTGCTTTTTCGGTTAATAAGAATCCATCGAAAGTTGCTATTAACATTAGTGGAGCAGTACAAAACCCCGGTCTTTACACTGCCTTCACTTCGCAGAAAGTTTCTGAATTAATAGATTCAGCAAATGGGGTAAGTTATTCTGGCTCAAGAAGGAATATTATTTTTTCTGGTGGCCCAAGTGATATAGAAGTGGATTTAGATAGAGCTTTTTATTTGGGGGAAAATGAAAAGAATCCATGCCTTTATGCAGGTTATAATATTCATGTACCTGGAAAGACCGATGACCGGGTACAGGTTGTCGGCGAAGTAAATTCACCACGTGAAATAGAGTTAATTGAAGGTGATGATTTAGATTTACTATTAGCTCTGGCTGGAGGGGTGCGAAACACCGGGGACGGGGAAAAGGTAGAGATTATTCGTGGTAATAAACGCGAATTATGCAGCAATCTTGAAATTCACCCGGATGATATTATTTTTGTCCCGCTAAAAGAGAATGTTACCGATCAAAACAAGTTAATTATTTTTGGTGCAATAAATAATCCCGGAAGGTATCCCTTCAGGCTGGGGATAAAACTTAGTGATTTGATAACAGAAGCCGGCGGGTTTGATGCTCAGGCTAATATGAACAGAACGATTATTTTTCGGAGTGCGGTGATTGATGAATGGGGGAGATCCACAACCCTGAGATACCCCCTTAAAAGTAATGGCGGATTAAATGATATAGTTCTGAGACCATATGATTCAATCTTTGTTCCAATTTCGGCTGGCTATGTAAAAATAACAGGAGCTGTTCAAAATCCGGGCTTGTTTCCATTTATAGATGGCGAAAATGCTCTTTATTTTATAAATCTGGCCGGAGGTTATCAGCAGATTGCTGATAAAGAAAATATTGATATCTATAATCCTATCTCCAGAGTAACCGAGACTTTCTCGCCAGAAGTTAAAATACACGATGGAGATGTTCTTATGGTGCGCATCCGCGAGGAACTAAAATGAGCGATAACAAAACCGGAAATTTCTGGCTCTTATTGGAGCTAATGGCTAAGCGCCGTAATTTTATTATTTCATTTGTGTTAATTTTTACCCTGATTGCTGTTGTCGTTTCATTTGTACTTCCAAAAAAATACAAAGCGACTGCTGTTCTTTTACCACCCAAAGATTTCACTACTGCAACTCCCGGAGGAGGGTCGCTTTCCGAAGCGGTTTCATTAACCAAAGGGGTTCACTTGCCCATGATGGTCACCCCATCGGATGTGTATGCGCGGATGCTTTCCAGCAGTACTATTGCCGAGAGAGTTATAAAGCAGTTTAATTTAATGGAATATTATAATACCGGCAATTTTACTGAGACATATGAAGTCTTGATGTACTATTCTGATTTTAAAGTATCCGATGTAGGCCTCCTGGAAGTTTCCATGATTGATAAAGATCCGGCTCTGTCTGCAGATATTGCCAACGCTTTTGTTCATGAACTTGAACTTGTTAATCGGAATCTTGTCAATGAACGGATAAAGCAAAACAAAGGTTTTATTGAGGAACGTTTAAGTAGCGTTAAAGATGAACTTGATTCCGCAAGATTTGATTTTGAAGATTTTCAACTAACCAATAAAGCAATAGATTTTGGAGAACAGACGCGATTGGCGGTTGATCAGGCGGTAGCTCTGAAAATTCGGATGGCTGAACTTGATCTTAATATTAAACTCAAAGAAACCAAACTGGGTAAAGAGCATACCGAATTAAAAGAATTAAAACAGCAATATGAAACAGTCAGAGAACAATTAAATATCCTCGAAAACAAAAACCCGGACAGTTCTTTTTTCTCTTTGCCAATCTCAGCTATTCCGTCGCTGCGGGGACAATATGAAACGCTTTATAGTCGTGTCAGAGTAAACGAATCACTTTACAAAATACTCCTTGAGCAGTTTGAACAGGTCAAATTTCAGGAGCAGGAAAATACGGTTGTGCTTTCGGTATTGGATATAGCCCGAATTCCGGAGATTCGCTTTACTCCCAAACGTACTATTATTGTGTTAAGTACTTTTGTTATCTCATTAATGCTGGCTATTTTATTGGCCGCTTTTATGGAATTTTACATCCGTCTGGAGAAAACCAGCCCCGAAAATTATAAGAGATTATCAATGTTTTTGAATTCTTTTCTCGGTTGGCTGCCGGGCATGAAAAAGTCCAGGTAAACTATTTGGATGATTTCAGTGTATAAAAATCAGTTACCAGATGTCGCCTGTGGATATAAAAAATAATTTGAAATGATTAAGGTAAAATAATGGCAACTTCAATAATTTCATCATCAGCAAAAATTGGCGACAACACAACGGTCGGCCAGTTTTGTGTTATTGGTGATAATGTTAAAATCGGAAATGGATCTGTTGTAGGCCACAATGTAACTATTCATGCTGATACTATAATCGGAAATAATGTACGGGTTGATGATGGAGCTGTAATAGGCAAGCTTCCAATGCGAGCCGCCAACTCGGCTGTTACCAAAGATCAGGAATTACCACCGTGTAATATCGGATCAGACTGTATCATTGGAGCTAATGTTGTTATTTATCGCGGTTCTGAAATTGACCAAAAAGTTCTGGTAGCAGATCTGGCTACTGTTAGAGAAAATGTAAAAATTGGCCGCAAGACAATTGTTGGGCGCGGCGTGGCGATTGAAAATTTCTGCAACATAGGCAAATACTGCAAACTTGAAACCAACAGTTATATCACTGCCTATTCTGATTTGGAAGACCGTGTTTTTGTTGCTCCCTGCGTGGCGACATCAAACGACAACTATGTTGGCCGTACCGAAAAAAGATTCAAGCATTTCAAAGGGGCTGTTATCAGAAAAGGGGCGCGAATCGGAGTTAATGCTACTATTTTACCCGGTAAAGAGATTGGCGAAGATTCTCTGATTGCGGCCTCGGCGCTGGTTCACAAAGATGCTCCGGCAGGAAAAATTGTCGCCGGTGTTCCCGGTAGGGCGATTAAAGATGTACCTGAAGAACAACTCCTGAAAAATCAGGGTTGGAAAGACGATTGAGGATCAAATGGCTGTTCAATTATTAAATGTAAATAGACAATACGAGCTTTTAAAATCTCAAATGGATGAAGCTATTCTAAATGTTTTGTCGCATGGGAAATTTATTTTAGGTCCCGAAGTTTCTCAACTTGAAAAAGAAATAGCATCACTATGTACAGTTGATTATGGCATTGGCGTTGCCTCTGGAACCGATGCACTTTTGTTAGCTTATCGGGCTGCAGGAATTCAACCCGGTGACGAAGTTATCACAACCGATTTTTCTTTTTTTGCAACTGCCGGGGTTGTTAGCCGTTTGGGTGCTATTCCGGTTTTTGTCGATATCGAACCTGACAGCTACAACATAGATCCCAATATGATAGAAAAAGCGATTACCAAAAAAACAAAAGCTATTGTACCGGTTCATCTTTTTGGTCAGGTTGCGGATATGGATCCAATTATGGAGATTGCTCAAAAGCATAAACTGGCTGTTATCGAAGATGCCGCTCAGGCTATCGGTGCAGAATATAAAAGCCGTAAAGCAGGATCAATTGGCGACTACGGTTGCTTTTCATTTTATCCTTCTAAAAACCTGGGAGCTACCGGTGATGGCGGTATGATTGTCACAAACAACAAAGATAACAATGAACTCTGCCGAATGCTCAGGGTACACGGTTCAAAACCAAAATATTATCACAAGATTGTCGGCTACAATTCCCGTCTGGCTTCAATTCAAGCAGCAGGATTATTGGTAAAATTAAAACATCTCCAATCATGGTCAGAAAAAAGAATTGAAAACGCCAGGCGTTATACTGAAGCCTTTCAAAATATTCCCAATATCAAAACTCCAATAACTATGGACTACAGCACCTTTCATATTTTCAATCAGTATACCATTGCTGTTCCGGATCGTGATGGAGTAATTGCAAAACTCAGGGAAAAAGAGATAGGTTGCGATATTTATTATCCGGTGCCATTCCATCAGCAGGAATGTTTTGCTTCTCTGGGACACAAAGATGCTGATTTCCCGGTGACTAATAAAGCTGCAGCAGAAGTTTTTTCTATCCCGATTTATTCTGAACTTACTTTGGAAGAACAGGATGAAGTGATTTCTGTTATAAAAGAAATTGTATCATAAGTAATGTGATTACTTTTGTAATATAGTTACTTATGTAATAAGATTACTTTGTGATAAGATTACTCTGTAATAAATAATTTTCTGATTGAATCTGTAAATTGAATTCAAAATTTATTAAACAATCTTTTGTTGCCGCCAGTCTCATTACGATTGGAACCAATGTTCTGGGAAGAGTCCTGGGTTATGTCAGAGAAGCGGTGGTGGCCGGTTATTTTGGAACCAGCGCTGCTTTTGATGCTTTTCTTATAGCCTTCACGGTACCGGAGATAATTACTTTTATAATTTTTGCGGCTATCCCTCCAGCCCTAATTCCTTTTTTAAAAAAGTATTCCAATGATAATGAATTAGAAAAGTCCAAACTCTTTACCGGATCATTTATTTCCTTTGCAATAATCTTTGCTTTGTTTGCCGTTGCTGTTTTATTTCTGAAAGAAGAGATCCTCTGGATCCTCGCACCGAATTTGACGGGGAGTGATTATGAAACAGCTCTGAAACTAATGACTATCCTGGCTCCTTTTATTTTCTTCCGGGGTATGGAAGGTTATTTCCGGGCCATATTGTTCAATAATAAGCATTTTGTAATACCGGCTATATCTCCAATGGTTACAAATATTTTCGTATTAGCAGTAATACTGTTTGCCTATGACAAATTCAATATTTTCGCCCTTGCTTATGGATGGCTGATTGCTTCGATAGCCCTATTTATTGTAAACGGAATCTTTGTCTTTTCTTTAGAGAAACGCATTTCAATAAGCAAAATCAATTTTGGATTAGTCCTCAAATTATTAAAACTTGTGGGAGCGGTGGCGGTGGTGGAATGTATCGCTTTGCTTTATCCCGTAGTAGATCGTTTTCTTGCTTCCCGATATTTGGGAGAAGGGCAGATTGCCGCTTTGCGATATGCCACTTTCCTGATTCATCTTCCAACAGGGATGTTTGTAGTTTCGTTTGCGATGGCATCGTTTCCGTGGATTTCAGATTTTTCGTCGCCATCAAATCTGGAGCGATTTAAAAAATTATACAATGAAAGCCTGGGACTAATATTGTTTCTTATGAGTTTTGTTGCAGTGGCATTTATTTTATTCTCTTCGGAAATAGTCAGCCTGGCATTGCAGCGGGGTGCTTTTGATTCTCAATCTTTGATACTGACAGCAGAACCGTTAAAATACTTTGCTGTCGGAATTGTTTTTTATGCGGTTTACATTTTTCAGATGCGGTTCTACTATGCCCGTTCCGAGCTAAAAAAATTAGGTTTGTATTTAGTGCTTATGCTGATTATCAAGATCGTATTCAGCCTTTTACTTATCGAACGATGGGAACAAAACGGTCTTGCGATGGCAACTTCAATTGCCTGGCTGGCAGGTTTTATTTTAATGAGCTGGGATTTAGGAAAGCGTCTTGAGATAAACTATTTTAAAACAATAATTCCCCAGGTATTGAAAATTCTGATCGCCATGATATTTACAGCCGCTCTCTGGTTATTGTTCGATAACTATTGGCCATCAGGAAGTAATGATAATTTTGTTAATCTTTTATTGCGCTTTTCGGTGATAATCGGTTCGGGAGGAATCTTATATTTTATTGTAACCACATTGCTGAAATTACGCGAACCATTTATTGTAATAGATCTAATAAAAAGTAAATTTCCTAAAAATAAAAACTAAGTTTTCCGAAGCCATTTTAGTTTGGCAGGCAAAGTTCTCAGAGCATTAAACCGCCCGCTTAAATATTTCTCCCATTTACAACTATATTCGTTGAATGATTCGTTGCCGGTGATTTGATACATTACTTTTAGTTGAGCAATATGAAGACGATGGTAATGCACTGCTGCAGGATTAATTAGTTCATCTTTTGAAATATGATAGAGCGACCAGTATTCCATATCAAATTTTGGCAGGAGTGTTTCCAGAGATTCTATTCCGGTTTGAAAAAGATTTTCAGCTTTTGCATTTTTATCAATCCTGACCAGATCATGCAATCCCCAGAGAGTATAAATAAAACCATTAAGCACTCTTTTAAGAGGATGCGAGGGATACTCTTCGTAAAAGATGACGCCATCCTCATTACTGGTAATGCCTCTATCTTTTATATCACGATCAAAAATTTCAAGTGCCTTGATACTGCAATGGAGATATTTGTTATCATTGGTAATTTTAAAAACTCTGCTTAAACAGGAAATAGCCAATCCCTGAATCATTGCCGATGGGTGGGGATCAAATAAATTAAATTTGGGCATCGGGAAGGTCGAGAGCCAGGAGCCATCAGGTTGCTGTTGATCCACAAGCCAATCTGAGCATTTAATAAATTTATCAAGCGACTCTGTTTTATTTGTATCAAGATATATCTGCAAATGACCCAGAGCATAAAAGCAGATAGATACATGGTGATAATCGTTTTTATCTTTTCTGGCGTATAATGGAATTTCATTGGAATCATAAGGGCCATCATAATATGCCCGTTGGGTCTGGTCCAGATAGTAATAAAGGACATCATCGGGATTATAATTGAGATCCCTTCCGGTGTGGCTATAATTATTTGACCTGATGCCAATATATTCCAACAGATTGGCTATTTGTTCATTCTTAGCTGACATAATGTAAAATATTTGATTAACTGTTTTTTTACAAGATTTTTAAAATAATAAACTGGAAAACAATCGGATAACTCGTTATTCTTAATTATGTCAAAAAAACGTGTCGTCATATTTGGATGGGCCAATTCGGTTCATATCATCCGGTGGGTTCAGGGTCTTCAGAGTCGGGGTTTTGAGGTCAAGGTTATCTCGCTCGGCGGAGTTGAGATAGAAAATTGTCAGACAAAGATATTTCCCCGGAAAAGCAGATGGTCATATTTTACTAGTGCTCAAGCTGCGGCCCGCGAAGCTCTGGCTTTTAAGCCGGATTTGATTCATGCCCATTATGTTACAGGGTTTGCTCTTTGGGCATTATTTACTAAGTTTTCGCCTACAGTACTATCGGTCTGGGGTGCAGATATTATCGATTTCCCCAAATCATTTATAAGTCGAATGTGGTTAAAATATGTTTTTAAAAAATCTACTCACATTACAGCAACCAGCAAATTTTTAGCTAATGCGGTTTTGAAACTTAGACCTTCAGCAGAGAAAGATTTGTCGGTTATACCATTTGGAGTTGAGTTGCCCGATTCGTGTGAACAATTATCCGAAAGCGGTTCTATCCGGCTATGCTTCATTAAAATGCATAAATTAAAATATGGCCCGGATGTCTTATTGAAGGCAATGGTAAAAGTGATAAAAGTTATTCCTGATATTTCACTCTCGATGGCGGGCGAAGGGGAGATGACCCCAAAATTAATAAAAATGGTTGAAGAACTAGGTATCAAAAAAAATGTAGATTTTACGGGATTTATTCCTAACAATGAGATATATTCTTTTATTATGAAGCATGATATTATGGTTATGCCTTCGGTGATGGATTCGGAGTCTTTTGGGGTAGCGGTTATTGAAGCCAGTGCCTGCGGACGACCGGTTATTGCCTCAAAAGTTGGTGGTGTCCATGAAGTTTTAATTGATGATAAAACCGGAATTCTGGTACCGCCAAACGATGTTGAAAAATTGGCTGAGGCTATAATCAAGCTGGCGCAAAATGCTGATATGAGAAATAAAATGGGGAAGCAGGGATATGACTTTGTTAAGAAAAACTACTCCTGGGACTGCTCTCTTGACCAAATGGTAAATTTGTATGAGAGGTTAATCGATGGCTCCAAAAAAACAAAAAAAGATTCCACTGTTTGACCTGAAACTTACAACACACACCAAAAGAGAAGTCAATTCGGTTCTAAGTTCAGGATGGCTTACGGCAGGACCAAAAGTTGATAAATTTGAGAAAGAATTAGCCCGGCTTCTAAAAGTAAAATATGTTACGGCGGTCAGTTCCGGGACTTCGGGATTGCATCTGGCTTTGCAGGCGATTGGAGCCGGCTCTGGTATGGAAGTGATTACCTCGCCATTGACTTATGTAGCCACCGTCGAAGCCATAATTCAGGCTGGTGCAAAACCTGTATTTGCAGACATAAATCCAACAACCCTTACGATAGATCCCCAGGATATCCGGCGAAAAATTTCCAAAAAAACTTTGGCTATTGTTCCGGTTGATATGGCTGGATACCCATGCGATTATACCGCTTTGAATAAAGTATGCGATGACCATTCAGTTGTTATGCTTGCCGATTCGGCTCATGCTATCGGGGCGGCCTATAAGAAAAAATCTATCCCGGCTCATTGTGATGGAGCGGTCTATTCTTTTTACTCTACCAAAAACCTGACCTGCGGTGAGGGTGGCTTGGTAGCTACGCGCCATAAAATTCTGGGGAACAGGGTAAAAATGATGACTGGTCATGGCCTAAGCAAAAGCACATTCAAGCGAAAAAAAGATAACAGTTGGGAATACGATGCGGTCGCCTCAGGCTATAAAGCCAATATGTCAGAAATCCATGCCGCTATCGGGTTGGGACAATTGAAGACTTATAAAAAAGATCAGAAAACAAGGGCTGCTTTAGCCAATTATTATTTGAAGAAACTGGAACAGTTTAAAGATTATCTCGGATTGCCATTCGAAGAAAAAAATTATCAGCATGGCTGGCATCTTTTTATTATCAGATTGAATCTTGTCAAACTCAAAATTAACCGAAACCAGTTTATTCGAGAGATGGCTAAAGCCGGAGTAGAATGCGGAGTTCACTACAAACCAATATTTGACCTTTCATTTTACCGAGACCATTTTGGACTTTCCCGGCAGATGTTTCCCTATGCTGCTTCTGTCAGCCAGCGTATTGTCTCTTTGCCGTTGTATCCGTTGCTTAAGAAAAAAGATGTTGATTTCGTATGTGATAAAATAAGGAAGATTATTAAGAAAAATAAAAAATAGGTCACATTGTGACCGTTATTGGTTGTTGTCTTACAGTTATTTTTTTATTATTTATTATTATGCCGGCAAATTTACCTCCACAATATTACGAATTAGAACGAGAGTTCAAGGCTGAAAAAGATACTCGGGAAAAACTCCGCATGGCTCAGGAGCTCCTGAGAATGATGCCCAAGCACAAAGGGACCGCCAATCTTCAGGCAGAAATGAAGACCAAAATCTCCAACCTCAGAAAAGAAGTTGAAGGAGGTACGCAAACTCACGGAGCGCGACAGGTACAGGCCAATGATTATATCGAACGTGAAGGGGCCGGACAGATTATTCTTATTGGCGCACCCAGTTGCGGGAAATCTTCGCTGGTTGATGCTCTCACCAATGCCAAACCGCTGGTAGGTGATTATCCCTACACTACCCGTGAGCCTTTAACGGGGATGATGAATTACGAGACTGTGCAGATTCAGCTGATCGACACTCCGCCAATCTCTGATGAACTGTTTGAAAATTATCTATCAGGGTTGATTCGCAATGCTACCATTGTTGTGCTGGTGTGTGATCTTGAAGTGAAAACAATGTTTGATGATTTTAAATTCATTCTTGCCAAGCTCGAAGAAAAACGAATAATACTTATGCCTGAGGTAGAAGAAGAACCCGAAGATCCCAAATTCTGCTACAAGAAAATGATCCTTTGTGCCCATAAAACTTTTGAAGACGAAGAAGGCCAGAAACGGGAAAAATTAAAGGAGATGTTCCCGGGGTTTGTGATGGTTTCAACTTCGATTATCGATGATGAAAGTTTGGATGATTTCCGCAAAACTATTTTTGAAGCTCTGAAAATCATACGGGTATATACCAAGCCGGTAGGCAAAGAGGCCGACTTTAAAGATCCGATTCTTCTGCCAATCGGGGGAACAGTCGAGCAAGCGGCAATTGGACTTCACAAAGACTTTGCCAAAAAACTAAAGTTTGCAAAAATATGGGGACAGGGCAAATTCGATGGCCAGCGCGTCCAATCCGATTTCGAGTTACATGATGGGGATATCCTCGAGTTTCATATTTAGTAATATTAATATATGAGTAGGTCAGGAGGTCTGCCCTCCTGACTTTTGTATGTTCTGTCAGTTTTACATAAGTAGGGCAGGATCGCTCTGGGATCCTGCCCTACGAGAATCCCCTCTGTAATTGTGGGTCACCCCAAATTAATAATCATCATGATACAACGCTTTGCAGAAAAATACACAAGGTGTGCGCCTCGCGGTAGGAGTGACAAAGTGACATTTCTACTTGACTTAACTACCCTAATATTGCGAACTTAATAGTATGAAAGAATCCCTGCATTACAATATCAAAGATATTCTGGCGATACCACATCGCGCCCTATCCGCCAAGCGGATTTTATCTATGACATTCTTTCTCTGTATCGGAATTGTACTCTACTCTTTGTTTACCTATCTCGCTCTCGCAATTGATGGCGAGTCGCTTAAATCCTACTGGGCGGTCTATGGTTTGCTCCCGTTTGCATTTTTTAAAATGAGCAATATCATGGCAGGGTTTTTGTATGCGATTGGAATATTCACATTCTTATTATCAATGATGCTGGGATTTTTTGCCGTCTCTTCTATTGAAATCGAACAGATTCGCGGCAACCGTTTTTTCAGTCTTGGGCAGGCGATCAGATTCAGCTTCCAAAGATTGGGGCAATTATTTGTATCTGAATTAGCTATTATTTTATTTGTATTATTTATAATTATTTTGTTTGCCCTTCTTGGTCTAATAACTCGCATTCCCTATTTGGGGGAATGGATCTTCACCCTGACATTTATTTTACCCGGATTTGTCATCGCCATGTTTACAGTTTTTATTATCCTGATCTTAACAATCTCAATAGTCTTACTACCGGCTGTGGCTTCGGTAGAAAAAAAGAAAGAATCATTTAATGCGATTATAATGACCTTCTCAGCCATTGTCCGCCAGCCATCAAGATGGGTAGCTTACACTGCCTATTCTCTAATCGTTGCAAAATTAGGCAGTTATGTTTATGCCTATTTCTGTTATCGCGCCATCCAATTTTCGACATGGTCAGTATCTTTAACCGCCGGTGACAAACCGATTGATCTTATCAAAGCAGGTCTTTCGCATTTGCCGGTAAGATCAGATTTGGTGAGAGAGACACTCAGCGTCTTTCCGGGAGTAAAGTGGGGAGTTCTGGTAAGCAAATGGGCCTATTCCAATAATAACGATTTGGCTGGATACCTGATGGCCGGAATGTTATTTTTGGTATTCGTCAGTATAATTGCTTATGCTTTTTCGATAATTGCCACCGGACAGGCAAGAGCATTTACAATTATAAGATACCTCAAAGATGATTATAAAATTACCAATGAAACACCAATGTTCGAAAAGGGGCATAGCCCCAATATTTCGGAATAGACATAGTTACTGCGATGAAAAGAATCCGCTTAATTAAATCAATGCAAAAAACAGTTAGTGATCTGGCTGCTAAAAATAAAAGAATTGGACTCGTTCCTACAATGGGATTTCTCCACGATGGTCATTTATCATTAATTAAGCGGGCAAAAAAAAATGCAGATATTGTTATTGTTTCAATTTTTGTCAATCCCACTCAATTTGCGCCAACCGATGATCTCAGAAAATATCCTCGTGATATGAAAGGGGATCTTACTAAAATAAGAAAAGCCGGAGGAGATTTTGTTTTTACTCCTGATGCCAAAGATATTTACCCCAAAGATTTCCAGACTTATGTTTCTGTCAAAAAATTAACAAAAACTCTCGAAGGGAAATCCCGTCCTACACATTTCAGTGGGGTAACTACAATTGTCAGTAAGTTGTATAATATCTGTCGTCCTGATGTCGTTGTTTTTGGAATGAAAGATTATCAACAGGCGATTGTTCTCAAACAGATGACCCAAGACCTGAGCTACCCCATAAAACTTATAATAGCCCCTACTATGCGTGAACGGGATGGATTGGCGATGTCTTCCCGCAATTCATATTTCAATCCGGATCAACGCCTTGAAGCATTATGTCTTTATTACGCCCTTACTACTGCAAAAAATATGGTTAAAGCTGGAAAACGCAAAACCGAGATTATTGAAAAAGAGATGAAAGCGGTAATCAAAGCGGCCTGTCCTTCTGCCAAAATAGAGTATATTGCTTTTACTAATTTTGTGACTTTGTCGCCTGTCAAAAAGGTTGAAAAGGATACGATCTGTTCTTTGGCAGTCAAACTTCACAAAGTAAGACTTATCGACAACACAAGGCTTGTGTAGCCCGCAAAGCTTGGGTTGTATTCCCATAATATTTCCTTTTAAAAAATCTTGACCTCACGTATATCTTATATAGATTACCTGCAATTGAAAGTGGATATCTTTGTTGTAGATGAAAAGGGTATGAATAGATGAAAGAACGCAGAAATATTGGTTTGGAATCTCCCGGAGTATGTGTTGCGGTTGTAAAAAAAGATCTTGATGGCTGGACATTTCTAGTGCTTAAAAGAGCACCCTCTGAGTCATACGGCGGATTCTGGGGATTTGTTACCGGAAGTAAAAAAGGGGATGAAACCGTTGCACAGTCAGTTTATCGCGAGATGAAAGAAGAGATTGGCCATCCACCAAAGAGTATGTGGGCGACAGAATATATTATCCAGTTCTATGAACCTGAAAATGATAAAATCTGGATTCTTCCATTGATAGTTGCGATTCTTGATGTTGATACTGAGATTGTTCTCTCCGATGAAAACGTAGAATATCGCTGGCTGCTGCCCAACAAAGCCAAACGCCTTCTGAGCTGGAAAAACCTGATGAGGGCGGTTGATGATATAAATGATGAATTATCAATATTCCCGGCCAGAAATTGGATAGAGATCAAAAATTAGTGATTTTATCACATCTATTACTTAGATTATTAAATAGAATCTGGAACCAGTAGGATAATTCAAAGTTATATGAGTACGGATTATTATTAAAGGTCTTGACGAATATACTGTTTTAGGTATATTTCGACCGGATTTAAACGATACAGGATTTTGAAATGTTGATAACTGTTTGTAAATCAAAAATTCATCGGGCAACAGTCAGGTTTGCAAATCTTGACTATATTGGCTCAATTACTATTGATTCTGACCTGATGAAAGCGGCTGACCTGATTCCTTATGAGAAGGTTCAAGTGGCTAATATTTCCAATGGGGAACGGTTTGAAACATACGTAATTGAGGGTGAACCCGGAAGCGGGGATATTGGTCTCAATGGGGCTGCCGCTCGCAAAGGTTCTGTAGGGGATCTGGTAATTATTATTGCTTATGGCCATATGGATAAAAAAGAAGCATCCGACTTCAAACCGGCCATTGTCCATGTCGATAGCGCAAACAAAGCTGTATCTTCGTAAATTCGGGCTCATTTAGTAATCATCGTATAGGGAGAATCAAATGTCTGACAATAAAGCGGTTATCATTCTTGCGGCTGGTAAAGGCAAAAGGATGAAATCCGAAATCCCCAAAGTTCTTCACGAAATCAACGGCAAACCGATTATCAATATTCTTCTTGATACCTTGACTAAATTTGATTTTTCCAAAATAATAGTAGTAGTAGGTTTCAAAGGAGAAATGGTTGAAAAGGCTGTAAAAGATTATCCTGTAGAAATTGCCTGGCAGAGAGAACAATTAGGAACCGGACATGCTGTCCAGATGACCACTGATATTATGAAAGATTTTGATGGTACAACTCTTGTTGCTCTTGGCGACGTTCCGTTTCTTTCCTCTGAATCCATTAATTCACTTTTTGAACTTCATGAACAATCCAAATCATCAGCAACTTGCCTTTCAGCAATATTTGAGGACCCTCAAGGATACGGCCGGATAATCAGAGATGGTGAGACTAATATTTTAAAAGAGATTGTTGAACACAAAGATGCTTCCGATGAAATTTTAAAAATCAATGAAATCAACAGCGGGACATTTTGCTTTAATAATAAAGAACTTTTTTCAACCCTTGACGAAGTAAAAAACAACAATTCTCAGGGTGAATACTATTTGACAGATACAATTAAGATAATGCATGACAAAGGCTTAACTGTGACTGTTGCGGTAGCGAAGAACCCCGATGAAGTATTGGGGATAAATTCTGCCGAACAGTTAAAAGAACTTGCTGATAAGTTCATACAATAATTTTATATACTTTTATTGATCAAAATCAGACTTTAATCGTTATAAACATATAGATAAGTTATTGTTGGTTCGATAAAATTAGTAACCGATTATTATTGACCTTTATTATTAACTGATATACATTTAGCTAAATGTAGTTTGAGAGTTTATATGCGAATTTCAATTTTTATAATTATTTTATTTTGTGCCACATCAGCATTTCCTCAATTTGCTGACAGGCTTGATTTGGAAAGATCCACACAAGCAAACAGTTTGGGCGTGATGCCGGTAGCAAGGCCATTTTCACTTATTGATTTATCCCGGATACGTTTTTCGCATAGCTATTCATTGTCTTATTTTTCAGGTTACAACAGCGGATCGACCGGATTATGGAATACTTCGATGTATTATGAATTCTCTTCAAAACTTTCATTAAATGTTAACGTTGGTGTACTGCACAATACCAGTGCAATTTGGGGAGATGGTAATAACAATGCTACTTTTTTACCGGGGTTCCTTCTCGATTATCATCCCTCGGATAAATTTAGATTAATAGTTGGAATGCAAAAATATAGCGGAGGTCATTATAACCTGAGACATTAACTTTCCATCCGTCTCGGCTCCTTCGGTTAATTGCTGACGCTGACAAAATATCACAACAGCATCTTCTTCAAACCGAATTATCCTGCCAGCATATTCAATTTAATCCCGAAGGCTTTAAGACAAGATATCCTGCTTCATGAATAAAAAGATTATTAAGAAAATATTGACCGGTATACTATTAGCTGCATTGATTGTGGTTATTGTATATACAACATTTATAACTACCAAAGTTGCCAGTGGTGTTTCGGTGATGGTGGATACGCCCGAGCATTTGATGCAGCTGCAAATTATGGATGCCAGTGGCGGGGAAGTTAAGAATATTAGTTCAATAGTAAAAGAACAAACTGGTGATGACTTACTGGTACAGATAGTTGGTGAAGATAAATTCGAAGGACAGGAACTCCTGCACACTATGATTATCTCACACGAAAAGGATGAAACCACATCAAAGCTATTGGCCCGAAAACTGGGAATTGATCAATCGCAAATAATATACAAACCTATTACACAAAATATAAAACAAGCAACAGCTACTTTGGTTGTGGCATTGGATTTTGATACTTTAGTATCTTTAGTAAATCATAAAAAGGAGAAGTGAAGAATAATCTTGGAAAATAATTCATCTCTTGAATTGGCTCATCAAGCCGCACAACATGCTCTTACCAAAAAGGGATATGATGTGAAAATACTCAAACTCAAGGATATTTCTTCAGTTTGTGACTATTTTGTAATAATTTCCGGTTCAGCCAACATCCAGGTTAAAGCGATTGCTGATGCGATTATAGATGGACTGCGCGAATCGGGAATTAAGCCGTACCATTTAGAGGGACAAAACGAAGGAAACTGGGTGCTGATCGACTACATAGATGTTGTTGTCCATGTATTCCATGAGCCGACCCGTGATTTTTATTCGTTGGAAAAATTATGGGGTGATGCCCCCGTCGAGGAATTGGTTGAAAATTAAATTTGAATAATAATAATAATAATAATATAGTGGTGAGGAAATGGAAGTTAAAGATTTAAAAACAAAAACAATTGCAGATCTTTTGAAGATTGCCGAGGAGCTTGATATCCCTGGAGTTTCGGGACTCCGAAAATCAGAATTGATTTACAAAATCATGGAAGCGACCTCTTCTAATGACGGCATAATTTTAGCCGAAGGTGTTCTTGAGACGCTTGATGAAGGCTACGGATTTCTCCGGTCGCCGGGATATAATTATCTTCCCGGTCAGGATGATATTTATGTATCGCCTTCACAGATTAAAAGATTCGATTTACGCACCGGCGATATTGTTGCCGGGCAGGTTCGTCCTCCCAAAGACAATGAAAGATATTTTGCATTGTTGAAAATCGAAACGGTTAACTTTGAAAATCCGGAAGCAGCCAAACATAAAATACTGTTTGATAATCTAACTCCGCTTTATCCTGATCATCCATTCAAGCTCGAAATTGGTCCGGAAGAACTCACAACCCGTATTATCGACCTGATGTGTCCCATCGGAATGGGGCAGCGTGCCCTGATTACATCGCCACCCAAAGCTGGTAAAACGATGATTTTGCAAAAAATTGCCCAGGCAATTACTACCAATCATCCCGAAGTCACCCTGATTGTTTTGTTAATCGATGAACGTCCTGAAGAAGTAACCGATATGAAAAGATCAGTTAAGGGTGAAGTGGTATCATCCACTTTTGATGAACCGGCGGATCGTCATGTTCAGGTTGCCCATATGGTTTTGGAAAAGGCCAAGCGTCTGACAGAATACGGCCATGATGTGGTAATTCTGCTTGATTCAATCACCCGACTGGCAAGGGCGCATAACGCCGTTGTTCCGCATTCCGGTAAAATTCTTTCAGGTGGTGTCGATTCTAATGCGCTGCATAAACCAAAAAGATTCTTTGGGGCTGCTCGAAATATCGAAGAGGGTGGATCGCTTTCAATTATTGCCACAGCTTTGATTGAAACAGGATCAAGAATGGATGAAGTTATTTTTGAAGAATTTAAGGGAACGGGTAATATGGAACTGGTTCTGGATCGAAGACTTTCAGACCGTCGTATTTTCCCCGCAATGGATATCAATCGCTCCTCAACTCGTAAAGAAGAATTGCTTCAGAGCCAGGATATTCTCAGTAAGATCTGGGTCCTTCGCAAGTTCCTGGCCGAGATGAATCCTATCGAAGCAATGGAGTTTTTAATTGATCGTCTGAATAAAACCAAAAATAACACTCGCTTCTTAGCCTCAATGAAAGACTAACACACACCGTGTGTTAGACCGCGAAGTGTTGTACGAGTAGCTTTAGTTTAGTAGGTCGAAAGTCTTGACTTTCGACAATAGATTAAATTAGAAAACCGGTGATCAAAAATCATCGGTTTTTTTTATCAATAATTATTGATATATTACATATTCACATAGATCGTACATCTTGAGTGTTTTAAACAAATTGATGTATATAAGAGTCAATTAATTGGAACATTAATTTATAACTATTTGAAGAAGTATTTATAAGTAGATAGGGTCCAAAACATAATGAACAATAAAATATATCAACCCAATTATACGATTTCATTATTATGCGAGCATAAGAAACAATATCAAAAAAATATTTTATTTGCCTGGCTTATTATATTTCTTTTAACAAGCTTTGTATGTTATTTACTGATTACAAATAATGATTCATACAATGATAACAATAATCTGATGGTTTCATCACCATTGAATAACAACATAGATAGAGATAATTATCAGATACCCAAGGGGGCATCCATAGGTACTTTTGTTAATTCAGATAATTCATTTTTCCCTACGGGGGGGAAAGTTAAGTACAATATAATAAAAGGCAGCAGCCCTACGTTTACTAATTCGGTACATAAATCATCCTCTAAGATATTTGCGGAACTGGAATATACCGGTATGAATAATTTTAGGTCACAATATTCTGAAACACATTACAATGATGATGACGATTTTGGCTTGCCTGTTGCTACTACTATGATAGACATTTATTCAACTAAACGACATTCCTATCTTTCAGGTATTACCCGCATCAATCTTCCTGATAAAAACAGGATAGCATGCATCGACTGGGTTAACCCGCGGTGGCCCAAAAATGGTCGAGGTGTAGATGCCGTAGTATCTATAATGGTTTATGTAAGCAGCAAAGGTAAAAAAGATTGTAAAATTATTAAAGAAGAATATCCCGTTTATGGATTCGGCAAAGCATTACTTGAGGCGATAAATGAAAGCATCTTCTGGCCGGCAAAAGATATATATGGTAATAAACTTGGCGGATCATATTTAATTACATTTGAATTTTGTGAAGATTGTAAAGAGAACACAGTAGAAATATTGTCAGGCGATTTAGTAATAAAACCAAGAAGGAGATTATAAACAATTAATCTATAGTCCCAATTCTTTAATCTCAAGATCAAACCTTGTCGGTCGCAATCTAATCAGCCATCCTTCTCCAAAAGGATCCTGCAAAGCGGAATCAGGATCATCAATTACTTTTTTATTTACTTCAATCACAGTTCCAGATAATGGCGAGAGTACTTTATGCGATCGAAGATCTGTTGACATGATTTGTAAATAGGAACTTCCCTGGCGAAGCTCGTCGCCAACAGAAGGGAGATATATATTTTGCACTTTCCCTACTGTTTGCAAAAACGAATGCTCAATACCCATCAATACAATTCCGTCTTCCTCAAGAACCAACCAGACGCTATCTTTTGCAGACTTGAATATGTGCGGGTTTTCTTCAGAAGTATGCGATACTGCCTCCGCATCAGAATTTTCTATTCTCCCCGATGCGGTAACCATTTCTGATGCGCGGTTCAGTACGCCATGAAGTTCTTTACGGGTGAATGGCTTGGCAACATAATCAAAAGCACCCAATTGAGTTGCCTGCAGTGCTGTATTAATTGTAGCATAGCCGGTAATCATAATCACCGGTAAATCCGGTTGATCATCTTTTACCATGCGCATAAACTCCAGTCCGTCAATTTCGGGCATCATTAAATCTGTCAGGATAATGTCAATTTTTGTTTGCTTAATTTTCTCAAGAGCTTCTCCGACAGACAGCACGCCGCAAACATCGTAGTTTTCTTTTTTCAATAATTTTTTAATACTGTCTAAAACAATTTGTTCATCATCGACTACCAGAACATTCAAAGTCTTATCCATTTTTTACTCCTGGTAATTATCAATTTAATTTACCCACTCATCTTCATTGGAGGAAGGCATAACAATTCTGAAAATAGCCCCGCCATTATCTGGTATATCAACTTCTATAACGCCATGATGCCGTTCAACAATTCTCCAGCTTACAGCAAGTCCAAGACCGCTGGTTCCTTTGGTTGAAAAGAAAGGTTCAAAAAGTTTATCAATCAGATTCTCAGGTATACCAGGACCATTGTCCTGGACATTAATGATACACTTATCCTGACGGCGGTCATAATCGGTTGAAACTTTTATTGCTCCTTTTCCTTTCATGGCATCACATGAGTTTAACATAAAATTCAATATCACCTGCTGCATCTGATGTTGATCACAATTGATTAAGGGCATATTTTCATTTAATATTTTTTCTATTGCAATATTTTGAAATTGAGGAAGCCTTTCAACCAATGAAAGAGAGTGCTTTACAATTTTATTTGGATCAATATTCTCCAGTTGCGGTGTGTCCTGTCTTGAGAAATCGAGCAGGTTCCTTACAATATCACGGCAGCGAAGCGTCTCGCGAATTATTACTTTTATATCATCTTTATAGGGACTCTCGTTTTCAAGTTCTTCAGCCAGATCTTCAGCAAAGGCAAGTATCCCTGTGAGAGGATTATTGATTTCATGAGCCACACCAGCCGCCAATTTACCTACTGCTGCTAATTTTGCAGACTGGGCTAATTGCTCCTGAAGATTTCTTCTTTTTGAAACATCTCTCGAAATAGTACAAACACCGATAGTGCTTCCTTTATAATCATGAAGGGGGAAACGGACCGTTTGAAAATGATGATCCTTGCCATTGATATTAAAAATTTCATCAAAGGTAATGTGCTTGTTTTGCTTCAAGACATTTTTGTCATGAGCTATAATGCTTTTAGCAACTTCCCTATCAAGAATTTCCAGCGGAGTCCTGCCTGTAAAATCTTCAGGTTTGAGTTTGAAAGCTTCAGCGCATACGGGATTTACAATTACATATAGACCATTAAGATCTTTGATGGAAATCCAGTCGTGAGCTGAGTCTATAAAACTTCGGAAACGTTGTTCGGCAGTATTTATCTCACGTTTCAAATTTACTTTCTCTGTAATACGGTGCCATATTCCAAGAACCGCTTCAATATTTCCCTGACGATCAAGGATTGGCAAACGAGTAACTTCCCAATAGGCTTCTTCGGGTTTTTTTGTCTGCCAAATCATGCTATGAGGATTACCACTTATAAAAATATCATCAAGAAGGTGTTCGGTCTCTCTGCATCTTTCCGCCAGACCAGTGTTAACCAGAAGTTCCTCGCAGGTTTTACCTTCAGCTTCCAATGCGGTTAATCCGGCAAACTTGCAGAAACTGGCGTTCACTTTTATTGCTTTCTGATCTTTATCAAGAACAACTAATAAATCAGGAATGTTATCGACCAGATTTTGTAAAAAGAGACGCTCGGTTTCAATTCGTTCTTCAAGAGCAGTGATTTCCTGTAGCTGACGATCTGTCTCTTCACGGGCATTGGCTACGTCCCAGAATAGTCTAGCAGTGGCATGATCCATCAGATGCGCTCCTCTGGGGAGTACTTTATGAATTGTATCCAGTACCTCATCCTGACCGGTAAGTTCGATCACCATCTCAAGATCAGGTAGGGTGAGAGCATCTTCCATTTTAGCAGAAGTTTTTATCCCATGTTCACGGGCAAATACCAATCCGGGGGCATTAGGATCCGGATCAACGACAAGACAGATGTCTAAAGATATTTCTTTTAAGTGATCTCCGGCAGCCAGGTCAATGATTGCATGGGCACCTCGTCCACCACCTATAATTACAGTGCGCATATTTCCCCTTGGGGATTGATATGTTTTCTTCTATACCTTAATTTATACTTAAATTGGATCATGTAAAACATTTTTCTTTCACATACTTGATGTTGTGAGCGACACACACTCTCGTGTGCCCCTTTAGTATCGCACCATAAATGATGCGCCACCCGATCTCCTATCAGCCAATTAACTAAATTCCTTTTCCAACATATTTTTATAATCATCAATCAATTCAACCATAGAATTATAAACTGCAATCGGTTTGGCTGTAAAATGCAATAGAATATTACTTAGCATAGGCGAAATATACGGATATAATTTCTGTAAATTCATCAAGCGGTATTCATAAAAAACCGAAGCATCGCCAGGGGTCATAGAATTTTTTATGTCATCAGAGATATTTTTATCTTTCAGAATATTTACAAATGAATTGATTCCTTTTCCCACAGCATAATTAATTATATTGCCAATCGACCAGAGATCAAAATCAGACACATGCTGATTCAGGTCAAAATCTATCCAGCGATACTGCCCGGTATCAGCATCGATTATTATATGATCATTGCGGATATCGCCATGACATGTTTTATTTTCATGCAGAAAATTTATCGCCTCAAAACAACCAACCAGGTTATGTAAAATGTTGGGCAGGTCAGTCTTATAATAATCCTCATGGGATTTATCAATTTTATATATGTAGTTGAAAATTGTTTTTCCCCGGATAAAGTCGATTACACGAATATTATTTCCCTTTTCATCAAGAACCGGATAGCCCTGCATAAACCTGGTATCACCTTTAACCAGATTAAGAACTTCAGCCTCTTTATCAGGACTTCGGTAACAGTGCATTTTGAAAACGCCGATATGAACATGAAAATCTTCGTGGAAGACAGTCTTCAAAATTTTATCTCCACCTGTTTCCATATCAAGGGCGCTGAAGACCCAGTATTTGGGTTGGTATTCTATCCCGAAACGGGTTTCGTATTTGTTCCCTTTGATAACAAAATCATGCCCCTCGACCCGGATAATATCTCCGCGGGTGATGCGCATACAATCGGAGGTATCAGTTAAAATTTTTACCTGCTCAATATTGTGCCATCCGGTAAGCTCGATGATGCGGTCTATTAATTTCTGCTTTTCGTCCATAGTTATGAATTAATATCAGCAAGGGGTGGGAGGCAAGATTGAACACCCATTTGACAGAAAGTTATTTTTGGAGATAAAAGTGTATTCTTTAATTTTAGTGAAGACAAAAAACTGGATAACTCATTGTAAGTGATAAGCTACCCAGTTTGTATTTCATATTATTTACTATTAATTTAATTACTAATTCCCATCAGCAATCAAAATCATATAATCAAATCCTAATAGATCCTTTTGTGGGTCATTTATGTAAATGACACCATTTGTTAGTTGCCAATATGATTCACTCCACCATGCATAAACATTCGCATCAGTTGAGAAATACAGTTGAGTAATCTGGTTATCTTTTATTGCATCATCGAATATACTTACATAATAACTAAATGAATTATCCAATTCATACATGCTATTTGATACTGTACCTGTTAACACAACACAATTCCAATCACCCGGGATCCCCGGTGAACCTTGTGGGCCAGAATCTCCTTGCGGTCCTGTTTCACCTTGTTGCCCTTCTGCTCCTGAAGGACCCATTGGTCCTTGTTCACCCGTGCATGAACAAATCAATATGATTGCCATAACTACTAGGAATAAATGTTTCATTTTTCACCTACCTTATATTGTTTTTTGTTATGAAAATACAATTGTAATAGTAAATATTTTTTAATCCAAAAGACATATCTATGGTTTAAATTGAAATTGATGCAATCCTCCCCTTTCAATTATTTTATTACCTTGATAGGAATTACCCTTGTCACATTATAATATATTCTACCTAATTGTCAATGTTCGTTTAGTGTATGGTAATAGATAGGATTTTCAACTAACTGGATTTGAACAGTAAACCCATCGTAAAGCAATTTCATTGCGTTCAGTGGGCTACCCAGCTTGTTGACTGCCGATTACAAATTAAATAGTAGGATCAGACGAGGACGTCTGCCGCCCACAGAAGCAGCATCGCTGCATTTATTTGTCTTTTTCTATAATTCTTTATGCGTAACCATTGCTGATGCCTGAGCAGTGGGGAAGATTGTAACTTCGGCGATCTGAACATGCGCCGGTCGGTCAGCAATCCAAACAACCGCATCGGCAACATCACCAGCTTCGAGAGGTTTGTAACCTTTATAAGTATTCATTGCTCGTTCTTTGTCGCCATAAAACCGGACCACCGAAAATTCTGTTTCAACCAATCCCGGGTCGACGGTCGACACCCTTAGAGGCGTGTCAACAAGATCCAATCTCATCCCTTTCGTAAGAGCATTAACAGCATGTTTGGTGGCGCAATAGACATTTCCGCCCGGATAGACCTGGTGCCCTGCAATCGACCCTATATTAATGATATGGCCGTTTTTTCTTTTCACCATCCCCGGTATAACTGCCCGGCTGATATAAAGCAGTCCTTTGATATTGGTGTCGATCATCTCTTCCCAGCCATCAATATTCCCCTCGTGGAGCTTTTCCAATCCCCGACCCAAACCGGCATTATTTACCAGAATTTCAATTTCTTTCCATTTATCAGGGAGTGATTCAATAGCAGTTGCAACAGCCTTTTTGTCCTGAAGATCCAGTTCCAGAATCAGGCAATCTGTTTTAAGAGATTTTTGAAGTTCTTTGAGTTTCTCTTTTCTTCTAGCCGCTAATATTAATTTCGATCCCTGCTCAGAGAATTTCAGGGCACAAGCCTGTCCAATCCCAGCCGAGGCTCCGGTTATCAGGACAATTTTATTTTTCAAATCAGTCATTATAGTTCCTTTCATATTATTCTATAATAGTAGGGGCGAAGCATTCTATCAAACAAATATAAATATTTAATATTGCATATATTACAAATGCTTCGCCCTTACAATTTAAATAAAACATGCAGGAAAGGATTCCTGCCTGCGCAATTTTGAGTAATCGAGGGTTATACTTTGTCGTTCCCGACATTGATCGGAAATCTATTCAAAGGCGGGTCCATTAAGCGGAAACGCCCGAAGACTATTTGTGTAAAACCCACAAGGTGGGCACAAGGTGGGTGTATAAATCTTGAACAAGTGTTGTTAATTTGCCCCTGTATTGACTAAATCCTATAACATATTTCACACACACACACTTCGTGTGATTAATTTGCAAAAAATCACCCGTTTAACAGGATGACATGAAACAACATAACAATTATGTAATATTCTAATTGCTCCATTATAATCCGGCACAACAAATGCATTACTATTTCATGGAAAAATACTTAAACCAGATCTTATTCTGTCCGATAAGTAACTTGAGCAGTTTGTATATCGGATAGGATCAAGTTCCTATTGGAGGTGCAACTGTGATAGCAGAAAAGAAATCAATGTCTCAACTTGGGCTGCCGAAAAAGACGTATTGGCATCTATATAGTTTGCAGACGCTTCAGTCGGAGAAATTAGCTAAGATAGTAAATAAAGTTCTAAAGAAAGAGTATGTTCTAATAAAGTAGATAGGCACCAATAAAACTTGACAAAGCAGAATATAAAGGATACGTTAGAATCCAAATTTGTGTGTTTATCCACAAAAGATATAACAATTTATAAGAAAGTACTGAAAACTATTTAATAGTATGTGGAAAAAGAAATTGACAATAATGCTCATCCCCGGCTCGGATGGTACTCCCAGACAAATGCGTATCCCTGAATATCTGGTATATGGATGTATTGGTATTGCCCTAATCCTGCTTTTTAGTAATTTTTTCTTTTCAGCTGAATATTTCTCAGATAGAGTTGCCACAAAAGAACTCGATAATCTCAAAGCTGAAAATTTAGCTCTTCACGAAAAATATGAGCAAATGCGCTGGAACCTTGCTGAAGTGACCAGTCGTTATGATGAACTGATCGACAAGGAAATCAAGATTAGATCTCTTTTTGATATTCCTGCAATTGATAATGATCAGCGCCAGTTAGGTATTGGCGGGCCTTCGATTCCGATAGCATCAGAGCGTTCGGAGACCGAAGAACTTGCTTTTGAAACCGAATCTGAAATTGATCATCTATTGAGAGTCTCAGAATTTGAACTAAGTGCTTATCAGGAAGTGGAATCTTCGATGATGAGCATAAAAGATCGTTTAGAGCATACTCCGTCAATCTGGCCCTCAAGAGGCTGGCTTTCACGCGGATATGGAATGAAAAATGATCCATTTACCGGCGTCAAACAGATGCATCGAGGCATTGATATTGCCAATCATACCGGTACTCCTATTATTGCTCCGGCTGACGGCAAAGTTAAATCTGCACGTAAAAATGGTGGAATGGGTAAATCTATCGTAATAGATCATGGTTATGGTTTCAAAACCCGCTATGCACACCTCTCTGAATATAAGGTAAAAGCGGGCCAAAGAGTTAAGCGCGGCGATGTTATCGGCCTGATGGGTTCTACCGGATATTCAACCGGCCCACACCTTCATTATGAAATCACCCGCAATGGACGTTCTCTCAATCCTTATAATTATATCCTCAATGATATGTAAGAATTGATTATATAAGATTTTGAAAACCGCTCATCAGGGCGGTTTTTTTATTGAATTAATTACTTGCCTTTTTATAATTATAATATTAAACTAAGAGTATATAGGTCTCTATTAGGCATTATGTCGTAGGCTTTATAGGTGGAGGGGATAGGTAAACAAGATGAAAACTGAATCTACAAATTTTAATAAGCACAAATCATCACGGGATTTTTCCGATGATGATAAAGAAGTTAAAAGAATTATTTCCCGTATCAAAGAGGGGGATAAGCAGGCCTTCACCGAATTAGTAAACCGCTACCGGAATCAGGTTGCCTCATTGGCTTACAAAATGGTCAGTGATTATGATGAAGCGGCTGATATAACCCAGGATGTTTTTGTGAAAATGTCCAAAAATATCTGGCGTTACGATGAAAAGAAAAAATTCTACACCTGGCTCTATCGAATTACAGTCAATGCTTCAATTGATTATATCCGCAAACACAACCGCCATCGTCATGAACCGCTCGAAGAAGTATATAATTACAAAGATAAGGATCAGATAAGCCCTGATGATAATTACCATCGCTGGCAGATTAGTGATTATATCAAAAAAGCTACTGCTTCATTAAATGATAAACAGCGTTCAGCCTTTATGCTCAGAGATGTTGAAGGATGCAAAATTGGTGATGTTGCTAATATAATGAATATGCCCGAGGCTACAGTGCGGTGGTACCTGCATAGAGCAAGAACCAAGATTCGTACAGAATTGACTCGTAAATGTCCGCATCTTTTAATGTTGTTTGGTTTTTTCTAATATTGGCTAATTGTATAAATTTTACTTTCCTAAATAGTCATTTAATCTCTATATACTACTATGTCTAAGACCAAAGAAATAGATCTGCGCATCAAGGGAATGCATTGTGCCGGATGTGCCGCAAACATTGAAAAAGGTTTGGGGCGCGTTGAGGGAATTGAAGAGTGCCGGGTGAATTTTGCCTTGCATTCAACAACCATCACAATTGATCCGGGAACAATCACCGAGAACGAAGTTATAGAAAAAATAAATGAACTTGGTTATCAGGGCGAGGTTGGGACACCCGATATTTTACTCTCGAATCTCAAAGAGACAGCCAACGCCCGCCAGAGATTTATGTTGTCCCTGCTCCTTTCAATTCCAATAATGATGTTTCATTTCTGGCATCAGTTTCTCGAAGGACATTTGATAAATCCTTTATGGGATAGTGTCGTTCCTGCTGTTTTTGCTACTATTGTTTTGTTTATATCCGGCTCGTATATTTTAACCGATGCTTTTAAGCAGGCTATTCACTTCCGCTCCAACATGAATACTTTGATTAGTATGGGAACTCTGACAGCCTACTGCTGGAGCCTGTTTGCTCTTTATAAAAATATGTTTCAGAACGGTCAGGAGAATATCTTTTTTGAATCTGTTGGAATGATTATCACTCTTATTTTGCTTGGCCGATATCTTGAATCCAAATCAAAAGGGAAAGCCGGCGAAGCAATTAACGCTTTGATAAAATTGAAGCCTACTAAAACAACAGCTATCATAAACAAGGTTGAGATTGAAATTGAAACAGCGGCTGTGAAAGAGGGAATGGTGTTGATTGTCAGACCGGGAGAAAAGGTTCCGGCCGATGGAGATATTACCGAGGGTGTACCGGTTGTTGATGAATCAATGTTAACCGGTGAATCGATTCCTGTGGAAAAGAAGAAAGATGATAAAGTTATCGGCGGATCTATTAATGGTAACATTCCTTTCAAAATGAAAGTTACCGGAGCCGGTGATAATACTCTGCTTGCCCAGATCATAAAGCTCGTAACCGAAGCCCAGAGCAAAAAAGCACCAGTGCAGTCATTGGCTGATAAAGTTGCCGGTGTGTTTGTGCCTATTGTCATCTCGCTCGCTGTTATTACTTATATTGTATGGAATATTTTTGATCCGGAAAACCCGATGATGATCCGAAGTGTCATTTCGGTTCTTATTGTTGCCTGCCCCTGTGCATTGGGATTGGCTACTCCGACTGCAATTCTTGCTGGAACCGGAAGGGCGGCCAAAGAGGGGATAATAATTCGAGGTGGCGATATTCTCGAAAAAATAACAAAAATCAGTGCCATCAACTTTGATAAAACCGGAACTCTCACTCACGGAGAACTGGAAGTAGTAAACGTTATTGTTACCGGAAAAATATCAGAGAGAAAACTGATACAACTGTCAGGAACCGCTGAGATTCAATCGGAGCATCCTATTGCCAGGGCAATAGTAAAGCATATGAAACAAAAAGAAGTTGAACCGGGTGTAATAAAAAATATCGAAACATTTCCCGGGTTTGGTCTGACCGGAGAATTTAATATGAATTCTCTTATTATTGGCAACCGTCAGATTATGGAACAAAAAAAGATGTTGTTCGGGCAGTCATTAATTAAAGCCGATCAGGAAATGAAAAAAGGAAGAACAGTTGTTTTTGTAGCTGTTAACGGGCAGGTGGAAGGAATTATTTCTGTTTCTGATAGACTCCGAAGTGAAGCCAAAGATGTGATTGCTCAATTAAAAACGACTATGCATGTTGGAATGATCTCAGGTGACAACCGAAAAACCGCCGAAGGGATTGCCCGCTCAGTTGGGCTTGAACATTTTGAATCGGAAATCAAACCGGAACAAAAAGAAGTTATTATCGATTCTTTCCGTAGGGCTGGTTTTGTAACAGCTATGGTCGGGGATGGTATAAACGATGCTCCGGCATTGGCGGCAGCAGATGTGGGCATTTCGATTGGGAGTGGTACTGATGTGGCCATTGAATCTTCGGATGTTGTTTTAATAAGGCCAGATTTAACATCGATTAATGACATGTTTAAAATTTCACATGCTACATTGAAAGTCATCAAGCACAATCTTTTCTGGGCATTTTTCTATAATATTGCGGCTATCCCAATTGCAGCCGGTCTGTTTTATCCATTGATTGGATTATCTTTTTCACCGGCTATTGCCGCAGCTGCAATGGCGATGTCATCAATCATGGTCGTAACAAATTCATTAAGACTGAACTATAAGTCATTATAATAGACAGGCAATGCCTGTTTTATTTTACATTTTTTGCAACTAAACTGTAGAAATTACGAATACACCCGATAAGTATAATATAGCATACACCGTATGAAAGCATACAAGGTATGAAAACACACAAAGTGTGCTTCGTTAATAGATGACAATAATTGCCGGTTCGAACGACCGGCTTTTTTTATTCCTATTATCTCCCTGCGGCTTGTTTGATAATACGGGCATACTTCTCAGTTAAAGGTCCCGAAGCAAAAGTCTCAGTTGCATATTTATGACCAAGATCTGCAAGTTTGGCTCTCAGTGGTTCATCATTTAACATTTTTAGTAAAGCATCTGATAGATGCTGGCTGTTATCCGGCTCAACTAACAATCCGGTTTCATTATCTTTTATTATATCTGTGATCCCACCGCTATTGACCCCAACAACAGCTGTTCCGCAAAGCATTGCTTCGGAGAGCGCCAACCCAAATCCCTCTTCATAGGAATTAAGGACAACCACTGAAGCTTTGTTATATGTCTCACATAACTTATCCTGAGATACAGGTTGGTTAATAGTAATATTATCACTTAAGCCAAATTTATTGATAAGTGTTTTTATCTCATCTTCCAATGGTCCTTTGCCAAATATTTCCAGACGGGCTGATGGTCTTTTCTCTATAATTAGTGCCATTGCTTTTATCAGATAATCTACTCGTTTTTGTTCGGTGAACCGAGTAACAGAAACAATCAGATCATTTTCTTTTTTTATATCAGGATCTTTATAAAAAATAGATTCATCATGAGGAAGAGGCAGCACCTCCAAGGTGTTTTCTAATTTATTATCAGTTAACAAAATTTCTTCCTTGAGAAAATTAGAAACCACTGTCCAACGATTAAGGCCCCGGCAGAAATTCTTTAAATATCTATAAATTGCTTTGGAATATTTACGCATCATGCGGACATCAGTACCATGTGATGAAACAACCATCGGAAGAGAATATTTTTTTGATAAATGTTTCATTACCATTCCGCTGGGTACCAGCCAATGGCCGGCGACAACATCAATTTTTTCCTTCTCAACAATTTCCGAAGCTTTCCATTTAAAATAGTTGAGAAACCGCATAAACTTGAATATCCCGTCAACTGATCCCAAAACGATCTGCTGCATATTACCTTTGTAGGCTATATTCTCATCTTTGTCATCATCGGCATAACGGAATCTATAAACTTCCACACCATCCACTACTTCATATTCTTTCAATCCGGGATCATGCGGAGCCAATACAATTGGTTTTATTCCGTGTTTTAGTAAGTTTTTTGCCAATAGAGATATAAATATCCCGGCATAGTCCCCGTTATATCTGGGGTAATTATGAGTTAGAATCAATAGTCGTAAATCATTTGTCATAAATATAGGGTAAGAAAAACAAACCTTTTGTAAAATATAATTTTTTAATTCAATTCTATTATGTTATATTTCAAATTCAATTATGGTTACAAATAATTATACAAATATCGATTTTGCCAGCGAGATAGAATTTGATAAAATTCTTACAAATCCTATTTTGGATATTGCTGCCAGATTCTGGGAAAAGGATCGGTATGAGGCCTTCAAAGTCTGCTATCGTTCAATGAGGGTAATTGATGATCTCGTTGATTTCCGCAAAGCCTCAGGGGAAGAATTATCCGAAAGTGAAATTGTTTTAATAACTAAGCAGATACAGGATTGGCTTGAAGCATTAAAAAATAATTCTCCGATTGATTCTTTTCAGGGATCTCTTCTGGATACAATGACTGAATTTAATATTCCCATCTGGCCCTGGGAGCGATTAGCCAAGGCGATGATTTATGACCTCAACCATAATGGATTCAGGACATTTTTGATTTTTTTACGTTATTGTGAAGGGGCAGCAATAGCACCAGCATCGATTTTTATGCACTTATGCGGTCTTAAGCCTGATAAATCAAATGTATTTACTGATATTCGAAAAGCAGCCCGTCCATTAGCACTTTTTTCTTATATTGTACATATTCTCCGTGATTTCCAAAAAGACCAGCAGGCAAGCCTGAATTATTTTGCAGAAGACATTTTAATTTCAGAAGATGTTACCCTGCAAGACCTTAAGGATACTGCTGAGGGGAAAATCATAAAACCTGAATTTAGAGCATTGATTGGAAAATATCATCAAATCGGGGAATATTATAGAAAAATGTCACGAACTAATCTGGATAATATTCTGCCTATGCTCTCACCCCAGTATCAGCTTAGCCTGAATGTCATCTATGGGCTGTATCTTCAAATATACAAACGAGTTAAGCCACTAAACGGCGTTTTCAGCACTACCGAGCTAAATCCTGAACCATCTGAAATTAAAGACGAGCTCAACCTGATTATTTCTGAATTCAAACCTTTTTAATTTTTTCAGGGAAGATATTTTATTTTCATTGGTATTGATTATTGATGATTATGAAATATAAAATGATTCGGAAACATTTATAGCTTTTTTGTATAAAGAAGCGGAGGTTTTAGAAATGAAAACAATATCATTGTTCTTTTTGGTTGTCTTTTTACCATTAACCTTGATTGCCGAAGATATGGCTGTTACGGTATATAATTCCAATCTTGGGGTAGTAAGCGAATCCCGCGGGCTTAATTTTACCAGAGGAATAAATCAAATTGCTTTCCGCGATGTTCCCTCGGCTATTGATGCCAGTTCTGTTACTTTTGAGATTATTGATTCCAAATATGATGTTAATATTTTGGAACAGAATTACGCCTATGATCTGGTAAGCCCGGATCAGATTTACTCCCGGTATATTGATAAAGAAGTTGATCTTCTCGATAAGGAAGGTAAACTTATTAGTGGAAAATTATTAGCTTTTAACAGTGGGGCGATCACTCTTCAGGAAAAATCTGGTGGAATTAAAATTGTCCAGCTTGCTAATATTGCTGAAACAAATTTCCCCAAACTTCCTGACGGATTAATAACCAGACCTACCCTTTTGTGGAAATATAGCAGTAATCATGAAGGACAATTGGATTGCAAAGTTGGCTATCAAACATCTGGTATGAACTGGTCTGCTGAATATATAGGAGTTCTTACTTCTGATGAAGACAGGATGGATCTGTCAGGATGGGCTTCAATTACAAATAACTCCGGTAAAACGTATGATGATGCTACCTTGAAACTCGTTGCCGGAGATATCAGAAGAGCCAATCAGCAGAAAATGAGAGGAACAAGAGCACCGGAACTCTCTATGATGGCAGATTCTTACAGTGGTTTTGAAGAGAAAGCCTTTTTTGAGTATCATCTTTATACTTTACCTCGCAAAGCAACACTGGCGAACAAAGAAATTAAACAAATTTCACTATTTGAACCGGCGAATACTGCTGTTACAAAAGAATATAACTATAATTCTGATCTTAATCCCAAAAAAGTAGAAGTCTCTATTAATTTTAAAAATTCTGAAGAAACAGGTTTGGGCATGCCTCTTCCGGCTGGAAGAATCAGGCTTTTCAAGGGGGATGACGATGGTTCTTTGATTTTATTGGGTGAAGATATGATCGACCATACTCCCAGGAATGAAAAGCTGAAAGTAAAAGTTGGATTTGCTTTTGATATTGCTGCTGAAGAAAAAATGATCGACCGAACCGTGATTTCCAATAAAGTTGATGAACGATCATTTGAAGTTGAATTTCGCAATCATAAAACAAGCCCGGTTACAATAAAGGTTACCAAAAGCCTTTGGGATTCCTGGGAAGTTTTGGAGTCCAATTTTACCTATACTAAAAAAGATGCCCGTTCTATCCAATTTGATGTACAGGTTGGTGCCGAAGAGACGGTAAAGCTGACATATAAAGTCAGATTTACAAGACAATAACAGGATAGTTGACAAGGTTGACTATAAGTTTTACATTCACGGGTGAAATGAAATAAGAAGGTTGGTAATGAGGAGGATATTTTGAAACGATTTATGACAGTTCTGATGATTTTTATGGTAGGCTTAATTCTGGCTGGCAACGTAGATGCCAAACCAAGGAAAAAAAATGTGAAGGCCTATCTCACCGGTGTTAAAATATCAATTGTTGAAGGAAGATTAGAAGAAGCAATCGGTTTACTTGATACCGTTGCAGTATTCTATGGACCTCACGCAAAAGCACTATCTCTTAGATCTCAGATCTATGTTGATCTTCTTGAGAGTGAGTCGAGTCCGGATAAGAAAAAGAAATATGTAGAAATGATGATTACTTACTCTGATTCTCTGAACCTTTGTTGTGCAAACGAAGAGATCAATAAGAAGTATAGAGATAAATGCGATGAGTATCTTGAATTAGCTGACTCTACTAAAATAAAATACTGGCGTGAATTTTATAATCTGGGTGTTGAACAGCTAACCAATATTGAAGAGTTGGTAGAAGATCTAAAAACAGAAGAAGACTCTGCTACTATTGCCTATATTGAACGAGATATTATGGTCAATATCGATTCAGTTCAGAATAATATGGATATGGCTCTTCTGATTGATTCAACTGATCATCGTCCCTATGTTGCTATGGGCAACGCCTGGGAACGTAAAGGAGACTATAGTAAAGCGATAGACTGGATGCTGCTTGGACTTGATAAATCCAACGACAAACAAAGGCTTTTACTTCCACTGGCGTACAATCATATCAAACTTGATGACTACTGCGGTGCTATCCCGTATTATGTTTTGTACTGTGAAAAAGAATCAACTGATGTAATTAATCATTATTATCTTTCAGTCTGTTATTCGAATTGTTCTGCTAAAATTACCGACTCAGTTGCAAATGAGGATGGTTCCTATACCAAAATTCGCGGAAATGAAATTTTTATTGATTCTGCCATGACTACCTACAGGAAAATTCTCGCACTTGATCCGGAGCATATTGATGTTATAATCGGAGCCGGTCGTTATTTCTTTATGTCAGCTTCCAAGATGTCAGATTCTGCCAGCCATTACAGATCATTGAATCAAGAGGATAAGTTTCAGGAATGGAATGATACCCGTAACGTAATGTTTGATTCTGCCAGAGTATATTTTAAAACGGCCTTTGAACTTCAACCTGACAATTTGAATATTGCCGAACAATATGCGTTTGCTTGTGCTCTATTGGAAAATTGTGAAGAAGCAATAATCGGATATAAAAAAGTTGCAGAATTGGCTCCGGATAATGAAGATAACTGGACCATGTTAGGTGATTGTCAGTTGAGGATGAAAAATTTCGATGATGCGCTTATTTCTTATGAAAATGTTGTCAGAATTGATCCTAAGGATAAAGATGTTTGGGAAAACCTGGAGGCTTTGTATCAGCAAACGGGCGATAAAGCTAAACAGGCAGAAGCCAAAGCAAAAATTAAAGAACTCTAATTATGAAATTGTATGGATGTGGTAACTTATTCCATCCGTAAACGAAATACGGCAGGCACTATGCCTGCCGTTTCTTTTTAATTATGACAAATTTTAAAAAACAGATAAATGAATATGCTTTTATTGCAGTCAGTGGTCCCAGACAGGGGCTTTACTTATATAGTGTACCAAAAAGGATTGGTAAATTAGAAAAAGGACAAAGAGTTTATGTCCCTTTTGGAAAAATAAAAAAAGTTGGTTTTTATATCGGCCCTGGACAGCCTTCAGGAAATTTCACGGTAAAACCAATAACCCATACCATAGATCAGGAAAGCTATTTTACCGATGATCTTTTTAAAATGTGTATTTGGATAGCTGAGTACTATTGTGCCAATCCCGCTGATTGCCTTTCAGCGGCATTACCTCCTTTGCTGAAATCACAAACTAAACCGAATTATTTTTGGAGTGATACCGAAGTAATTCTTCCTGATACATTAACAAAATATTTTAAGACAGGGAAAAAAGTATCAGCGACAGCATTAAAAGAGATTGATGACTACAAAAAAGGGTATCTGAAGAATCTTATAAGTGATAAAACATTAATTGAACGTCCAATTGAATTTAGTATTCCTGAAAAACCAACAACAAAAGTATATCAATGCCTCAAACCAGAGACTTGGGAGGAATATTTCCAGAATAAAAATATTCACCCTGATCCATTTGAAGGCTCTCTTACCAAGAAGAATCTACTGGCTCAGGGATGGACTGACCATTATATCAAATCTGCTGTTAATGATAAGATACTTGAAATTTATACTGAAGAAAAAACATTTACCCCAATTGATATTCTTACACCCCGTACTGATCTTGATAAGATTAAACTCAACGATGAACAATTGTGTGTAGTGAAGGAATTATCAAATAAGACAGGCAACGCCTGTTTTCAGCCATATTTATTGCATGGTGTCACTGGTTCCGGCAAGACAATTGTATATTGTCATCTGGCTCAGAAAACAATTGATCAGGGGAAAACTGTATTAATCTTAGCTCCTGAAATTGCGCTGGCCGGAGCTACACTGGCATATTTTAAAGGATTTTTTAAGGAAAGAGTCACAGTGATCCATTCGGGGATGTCAGACAATGAACGGATGGAAAGCTTCAATGGCATCAGGGATGGGAAATATAATATTGTTATCGGTCCCAGGTCCGCCCTTTTTGCGTCATTGCCAAAACTGGGATTAATTATTGTCGATGAAGAGCATGATTCTTCTTACAAGCAAAGCAATCCTTCACCCCGTTTTCAGGGACGCGACTGTGCCATTATGCGGGCTAAGCTAAACAATATTCCAATTGTTCTGGGTTCTGCAACACCTTCAGTAGAATCATATTTTCAGGCACTTAATGGAAAATATAAGTTGCTGACTTTAACCAAACGTCCGGCAGGAGCAACTCTTCCGACTGTAAGAATTGTTGATATGAAATCAGCAGGGCTAAAAGGGGATCTGCATTATTTTTCTTATCCTTTAAAAAAAGAAATTGATGATCGTATAAAAAATAATGAGCAGGTTATACTCTTTTTAAATCGACGCGGTTATTCACCCCAGATGAAATGTTCTGACTGCGGTGATGTTCCCGGTTGTCCAAACTGCCAGGTTAAACTAAACTATCATCGCAGTGGAAGAAAATTAACCTGTCATTATTGCGGTTACACAACTTTCAGCAAAGAGACATGCGACAAATGCGGTGGAAAAGATTTATTATATTATGGAGCCGGCACACAGAAAGTCGAAGAGTCAATTCCCCGATTATTTGATGGCGTTGAACCATTGCGTCTTGATTCTGATTCTGCATCTGGACGATTAAGATTAAGAAAAATACTTCAGAGCTTTTCATCGGGGGAATCAAATATTTTACTTGGGACACAAATGGTTACTAAAGGATTGGATATGCCGGGAGTAACATTAGTCGGCGTGTTGTCTGCTGATATGTTATTGGACATGCCTGATTTTCGTTCTTCGGAGAGAACCTTCTCGCAAATTTTACAAGTCGCAGGGAGGTCAGGAAGAGCCGAAAAACCGGGTGAAGTATTAATTCAAACCTACTATCCCGAAAACGATTTGATAATCAATGCCGCTAACCAGGATTACAGAGCCTTTTTTGATAAAGAGATTGAGTCGCGAAAAGCATTATTCTACCCGCCGTTTTCCAGATTGGTAAATTTTATTTTTTCATCAGCGAACGAAAAGAAACTGGAAAGCGAAGTATTGGAATTCCGAAATCAGATTCAGAAAAAATTATCTGATGCAAATATTTCTGCCACTATTTTAGGCCCGGCACCATGTGCTTTATATTATCTAAGAAAGAAATACCGCCGCAATCTTTTACTGAAAACCAGACAGGTCATGAAAGTCAGCCAAATGATTAAAGAATGGGAACGGGAAAATAAAAATTTTGGCATCTCATCAATCATCAAAGTTGTCAACGACATCGATCCCGACAACATGATGTAACACACGTAGTGTGTTTCTTCCGCAAAGCGTTGTAATGAAATTGCAATAATGAAATCATAAGTATGTATTTATTCTAAGTTCGTAGGGCGGTTCCGCTTTACGGACCCGCCATTAAAAGTTTTGCATCGTAAGGGCGAAGCATTCTTCTGAATATACTCATAATATTTGATAAAATTATTATTTGAATGCTTCGCCCCTACATGATATACCGTTAGGTAAGTGTAGCTATGCTATGCGTCAGGAAAGAGCGATTTAATCGCCGTCAGGATTGGCTCTGCCTGTTTCCCTCCAAGCTATTTATCCAATGCCGCTCCTGACGGATTATGAAATAATGTCAACCAAGGTGATTGTTGAAACGTTTCAATCACACATTTATAAAATTGAGAACACTCACAGTTATATATAACAATCTTCGTGCCGTAGTGATCAGTTTTATGAATTACATCATATTCTGTTCTATAACAGGGTGTTATGTGTTTATTGTAAAATTGCAATGTCAGTCAAGATGTAATAATTAACGCAGATAGTTGATTTGTTCGTAAAACCATACGAGGTTTTATAATCCTCATAAAAAAACCACTGCCATAGAGCAGTGGTTTTTTTAATTCTAATAAAAGTAACTTCGTTACTTCTTTTTGGCGTCTTTGCCTTCGGCTTTCTTTTCGCCTTCAGCACCTTCGGCTTTCTTCTCGCCTTCGGCTCCTTCGGCACCTTCAGCACCGGCTTCACCTTCAGCTCCTTCTTCGCCCTCTTCGCCTTCTTCGCCTTCTTCACCTTCGACAGTAGCAGATTTAACAACTGTCGGGGCACTGATAACAACGATAGTTCGTTGCAGTTCAGTAAGAATTGTGACCTTTTCCAAATCCAGTTCACTTACGTGGATAGATTCGCCAATGCCTAACTCTTCAACGTTAACTTCGATTTGATCGGGAATATCGCCTGGCAGACAGGAAATATCAAGTTCACGCAAAGTAGTCTGCATAATGCCGCCATCGGTTTTTACACCGATCGGATCTCCTACAAATGTAATCGGAACCGACACTTTAATTGGACGGGTCATGGAAATAGCATGAAAATCAAGATGAGTGACACGACTTGTTATCGGGTCGCGCTGAATTTCACGTAGAACAACTTTGTTTTCTTTTCCATCAACATTCAGTACAAGAATACTGCTGCTGGTGGCATCTTTCATAGCTGCACGGAATTCTTTTTCTTTCAACGAAATTGAAAAGGAGTCAATTTCCGGTCCATAAACTATCGCTGGAATTCTACCATCAGCTCTGGTTCTGTGGGCACCGCCTTTACCCGAAGTCTCTCGGATATCAGCGGTCAGGGCAATCTCTTTCATCTTCTATTAAACCTCCAAAAGTATTGTTTGCAAAATTACATAATCATCGGTTGATCTTTAAACAGCGAGGATACCGATTCTTCGTCAAATATTCTCTTGATAGCTTCGCCGATAAGTTCGGAACAACTAAGAATTTCAAATTTATTAGTCAGATTTTTACTGGACAGATCAATCGAATCAGTTACAATCATTTTTTTAATAGGCGAGTCATTAATCCTATTAATGGCTTCACCTGATAAAACACCATGAGTACAGGCGGCAAAAATATCAAGAACGCCCCTGTCTTTCAGGAAATAAGCAGCCTGGCAAAGAGTGCCGGCTGTATCAACCATATCATCACGGATTAAAATATTTTTTCCTTCAACATCGCCAATGAGGTTCATAACTTTTGCTTCATTAGGCTTTGGGCGGCGCTTATCAACAATAGCCAGGTCGGCATTTAGTGATTTTGCCGTTGCCCGAGCCAGCTTTATCGAACCAACATCAGGGGATACCAGACATAGATTATCAATCTTTTTATCTTTAAAGTATTTGTTAAACAGGGTAGAGGAATACATATGATCATGAGGTAGATCAAAAAATCCCTGAATCTGGCTGGCATGAAGATCCATTGTCATAACTCTGTCGGCACCGGCAGTAGTTATCAGATTTGCAACAAGTTTGGCTGTGATAGCAACCCTTGGACGATCTTTGCGATCAGCACGGCTGTAGCCGTAATAGGGAATAACAGCAGTGATCCTCATAGCTGAGGCTCTTCGAGCAGCTTCTATAAGCATAAGTAATTCCATCAAATTATTAGCCGGGGGATTGGTAGGCTGAATTATGAAAACATCAGCGCCTCGAATATTTTCGTTGATCTGAACAAAAATTTCACCATCGGAGAAAGTTGTCACAGTACAATCAGTAAGCCTTTCGCCGATATAAGAGGCAATGTCGGTTACTAACGGCCTGTTGGCATTCCCGGTAACAATTCTGATTTCGTCACGTACAATCATAGTTGACTCGTATCACTCCATCAAAGTTAAACCTGTTTTAAAACAACCATCTGGCTGTTCTAAACCAGGTTTGCATTCACAACCAATTAAGCTGGGGCGGCAGGATTCGAACCTGCGAATGCCAGCTCCAAAGGCTGGTGTCTTACCGCTTGACGACGCCCCAAAATTTTAAGGTCATCATCGCTCTTGTTTTTTAAAGGCTGCTACTAGTACCAACCTTTAATTCTTTTTCATACGCTTCCAGGACCATCTCTTCAATCGTTTTTCTCATCTCGCTATTAACAGGATGAGCTATGTCCTGGTGGGTGCCGTTGGAACGTTTTCGACTTGGCATTGCAACAAAATAACCTGCATTCCCTTGAATAATTTTCATCCCTCGTACAACGAAGGCATTATCAAAAGTTACATTTGCGAAGCCTTTTAACCGTTCTTCATCTCTTAAAGTCACCCGGATTTCAGTAATCTCCACGGTGCCTCCCTTCAAAAATGAACCTGCCTAAGGAGGGTTATTGGTCCAACAATATTAGTTTGCCAACTCCCCCAACCGGAAGTATTAAAATCCTCTCTTTCCGGGATTTTATTAAAGATCCCAAATATCGTAGGTCCTGATCCGCTCATACGAACCAAGCCTGATCCAAATTTTTTCAGATCATCTTTTATCCTGCCGAGTTGCGAGTAGGATTCAAGATGCACCCTTTCAAAGTCATTGCGTGAACCGGATAACTCATCTATGAATTTTCCGACCGTCTCACAACAGCGTAAAATAAAGGGATCCCCAGATTTTGTCAAGTCCATTCTGAGGCGGGCATAGCTCTCGGCGGTAGAAATAGCAAGGTCGGGAGTCACTAAAACCATATGATAATCAGTAGGATAGCTGGTTTCTTCAATATTTTCTCCTCGTCCAGTGACGAGCGCTTGACCACTTGAGAAAAAGAAAGGAAGATCTGATCCAATTTCGAGGCTCAGTAGCGACATTTTTTCATAATTGAGCTTTAAATTAAATAAAATATTACAGGCTAAAATTGTCGCAGCAGCATCGGATGAACCCCCGCCCAAACCTGCTGAAATTGGAATATTTTTCTCCAAAGTTGCATGCAGACCCATTGTAAGATTAAATTCCTTTTTCATTAATTGAAAAGCGCGACAGACAAGATTTTCATTATCAGGCTTTAACTCCTTGGTATTACTGATAGTAAGAGTTATGTCCGGATCGTCAGTTAGCTCAAATGTCAGGTTATCGTACAATGAAACTGCCTGAAATAGTGAGTTGATATTATGAAAGCCATCTGGACGCTTATTCAAAACTTCCAAAAAGAGATTAACTTTAGCAGGTGTTTTTAAGGAGAGACGTTTATCATTTTTTTCAATAACAATCATTTTGATTCCTTGAGGTTCCATTTATACAGGGAATTTATAATACAACACAAATTTTTTTTGTCAATCAGTCATATTTTCAGCCTTTAATTCGATGTTGCTTGTCATTTTGACAGAATTTATATATTTTCAGAGTCCGGATAAATAAAATATTATTTTGTATTAGAGGAGATATATCATGGACCCCTTCGGAGCACTCAAAACTCTCAAAACCAAACACAATAGCTATAAATATTATCAATTGAGCAGTCTTGCCAAACATGGTGATATTGAGAAACTGCCCTATTCTATCAAGGTTTTACTGGAAGCAGTCCTTCGTAATGTTGACAACCATATTATTAGTGAAAAAGATGTAATTAAATTAGCTGGATATAACGCTAAAAATGTTGGCGATGTGGAACTTCCTTTCAAACCGGCTAGAGTTCTGCTTCAGGATTTTACCGGAGTTCCAGCTGTAGTCGATCTGGCTGCGTTGCGGTCGGCTATGAAACGGATGGGTGGCGATCCTAAAAAAATTAATCCTCTGGTCCCGGTTGATCTGGTTATTGACCACTCGGTTCAGGTTGATGCCTATGCTTCCGATGATGCGGTCGACATCAATATCAAAAAAGAATTCGAGAGAAACAAAGAACGTTATCAATTCCTGCATTGGGGACAAAAATCTTTTGATAATTTCCGTGTAGTACCTCCTGCCACCGGAATCTGCCATCAGGTGAATTTAGAATATCTCGCAAAATGCGTACTGTTAAAAGATGGCGTGGCTATCCCGGATAGTCTGGTCGGAACTGACAGTCATACGGTGATGATCAATGGCCTTGGTGTTGTTGGTTGGGGTGTTGGCGGAATTGAAGCCGAAGCGATTATGCTGGGTCAGCCAATTTATATGCTCACCCCTGAAGTTATCGGATTCAAAATGACCGGTAAACTTTCAGAAGGTGTTACTGGTACTGACTTAGTATTAACAGTAACTCAGATGCTTCGTGAAAAGGGCGTGGTCGGGAAATTTGTAGAATATTTTGGACCTGCTCTGGATGACCTGCCGCTGCCAACCAAAGCAATGATTGCCAATATGGCTCCAGAATACGGTGCTACAATGGGTTATTTCCCATGGGATAATTCCACTCTCGATTATCTGAAATTGACTGGCCGGACCGAGGAAGAGATTGATCTGGTCGAAGCCTATGCCAAAGAACAAATGCTCTTCAGGGAAAAGGGATCGGCTGAACCTATTTTTACTGATTCATTGGAACTGGATATTTCAACTGTTGAATCTTCACTGGCCGGACCAAAACGCCCACAGGACAGAATCTCATTATCCAACATGAAATCAGAGTTTAATAAAGACCTTACCGCTCCAATTAAAAAACGCGGTTTTGAACTCTCCAAAGATGATTTGAATAATAGTGTCATTGTCAAAAATGATAATAAGTCTGAAATCGGGCATGGTGCCGTTGTTATTACTGCGATCACTTCCTGTACCAATACTTCTGATCCATCGGTTCTTGTTGCCGCCGGTCTTCTTGCCAAAAAAGCAGTCGAAAAAGGCCTGACAGTTAAACCGTACGTTAAAACATCGCTGGCACCAGGCTCAAGAGTTGTAACAGACTATCTGGATAAAGCTGGCTTGACCGAACCATTGAAGAAGCTCGGTTTCCATACTGTAGGATATGGTTGTACTTCCTGTATTGGTAATTCCGGCCCATTATCTGATCCAATTATTTCTGCAATCAACGAAGGCAACCTTGTTACTTCTGCTGTACTTTCAGGAAACAGAAACTTTGAAGGCAGAGTCAGCCCGCATACAAAGGCCAACTATTTAGCTTCTCCGCCTTTAGTGGTTGCTTATGCCTTAGCCGGGACTGTTGATATTAATTTAACATCAGATTCCATAGGTCAGGACAATAAAGGTGACTCGGTCACCTTGAAGGATATTTGGCCGACTCAAAAAGAGGTCATGGATGTGGTTGCTTCATCGGTTGATCCGGAAATGTTCCGCAAACGGTATGGTAAAGTTTCTGATGGTAACGAGATGTGGAACAAGATCGAATCACCTTCAGGCGATCTTTATGAATGGGATGAAAACTCAACCTATATTCAGGAACCGCCATTCTTTGTGGACATGGCCAAAGATGCCGGAGATATTCAGCCTATAACCGATGCTCGTGTGTTGGCATTGTTGGGTGATTCCATTACTACTGATCATATTTCACCAGCCGGAGTAATTAAGTCTGATTCACCTGCCGGAAAATTCCTGATGGACAACAAAGTGCAGTTTGCCGATTTCAATTCCTATGGTTCCCGTCGTGGAAATGACCGCGTGATGACCCGTGGAACATTTGCTAATATCAGACTTCGTAATCTCCTTGCTCCAGGGACCGAGGGTGGTGTGACAGTGCATTATCCTTCCGAAGAACAGATGTCGATTTTTGATGCTGCTATGAAATACAAAAAAGATAAAACAGCTTTGGTTGTTATCGGTGGCAAAGATTACGGGATGGGTTCTTCACGTGACTGGGCAGCCAAAGGAACCAACCTGTTAGGTGTAAAAGCAGTATTGGCGATTAGCTATGAGCGTATCCACCGTTCCAATCTGGTCGGAATGGGTGTTCTTCCATTACAATTCAAAGATGACGACAATCGCGAGAGCCTTGGGCTCACTGGTAAAGAACTGTTTTCAATCGAAGGATTGTCAAACAACATTAAGCCTAAACAGGAAATTACAGTTAAGGCACTTTCATCAGATGGCGAGAAGAAGTTCAATATGATTATCCGTCTGGACACTCCAATTGAAGTTGAATACTACCGCAATGGCGGAATTTTACATACGGTGTTAAGACAAATAGCATCTAAGTAACTAGTATGAAATATTGCAGGCAAGGCCAGGGTGTAGGGCAGGATCCCTTAGTGATCCTGCCTTTTTTGTATTAGTAAAATTTATATAAACATCTTAAAATCTTTCCCGTACAATACTAAAACAAAAAATTTGGAGATATAAATTTGAAGCCAGAAATCACAACCCTCTTCACCTATGATGTTCAGAAAAAAGCAGCCAAACTATTTGGATTAGATTTAGATAATATCAAGCCATTAGATGGCTTTGAGAATTTTGTCTGTGAGGCCACCCTGGGTTCCTCTAATTACATAATTCGTATGACGCATGACAGTCATCGGGATGAAAACAAAATCCAAGCTGAACTCCACTGGGTAAATTATCTCGCCGAACATGGTGCTACAGTTTGTGTCCCCTTGAAATCATTGAATGATTCCCTGGTAGAAATTCTTGAGTTTGATGACTACAAAATCTTTGTCGTTGTTTTTGAAAAAGCCAAAGGGGGATGGGTTAAGCGGGATGATATTACTGATAACATGGTAATAAATAGGGGAAGGCAGATTGGGAAGATTCATTCTCTCAGTAAAAACTACTCTCCTATTAGTAATACAATCAAAAGAATGAACTGGTATGATGAAGAGGATTTTGCCAACTTTGAAAAGTATCTACTTCCCGATGATACCAAAGTAATATATAAAATCCATGAGCATTTTGATTATCTAAAATCTCTTCCTCAAACAAAAGATAACTTTGGTCTGATTCACATGGATGCCCACACCGGGAATATTTTCTTTGACGGAGATAATCCCACAATATTTGACTTCGATGACTGTTGTTACGATTTCTATCTCAGTGATATTGCTATCCCGTTATTTTATGCTGTATTACATCTACCGGAAAAATTGGAACAAGTTGAATATGGGTTGAATTTCCTCAAGAATTTTATAAAAGGTTATAAGGAAGAAGCCGAGTTTAATAATAAATGGATAGAACTTGTCCCGCATATATTAAAACGACGCGAATTAGTTTTATATATAGCGATCCACAGGGCGATGGATATCAATAACCTCGGAGAATGGGGGACAAAGTATATGGATGGCCGCAAAGAAAAAATCCTGGGTGATGTTCCGTTTCTAAATGCCGATTTTTCATCTATTATCTAATTTAGAAGATACTATTGCAATAATTATAGATAATAGTTAACTCATTTGACTCTTCGCTGGTAATAATAAAATCAGCTCTGTTATCGTTATTCAAATCACTATCAATAATAATATTAGGTTTTCCATTTACCGGATAAGAGATCGGCGACGAGAAAACTCCATTTCCATCATTCAAAAATATTGAAATACTTTCTGACCTGAAGTTTGTACAGATCAAGTCATTATCACCATCATATTCAATATCAGTTGAGATGATTGAAAATGAGTCATCGAAATACTCAGTATATTCAGGATCAGAAAAAGTACCATCACCATTATTAATCAATATCGCATTTCTATAACTATTCGAGGTATAAAAGGATACTGCAAGGTCAATAAATTCATCATTATTGAAATCACTGGCACATAATGATAATGAAGAACCATCCAATAAATAATTTACAGTTGTGAATGTTTCATCACCATTATTAATAAATACATTGATTAATTTTTCAGAAGTAGTTACAGCCAGATCAAGGTCATTATCTAAATCAAAATCTGCTGAAACTAAATTGAAAGCACTCCCATTAGCATTTAATGTATTTCCACTTCTAAAAGAACCATCACCATTGCCATATAAAATAGTAACGCTACCGCCATGCAGGTTTGAAGCTGCCAGGTCAATATTATTATCACCATTTAAATCTTCGGCGATAAGGGCATAATTGCCATTATTAACACCATACTCTCCGTCAGATATAAATGTCCCATCACCATTGTTATCATATATTTTTACAAAACTTTGAGCACCTACAGCAATATCATTGTAGCTGTCACCATCAAAATCTGCTGAAATTACTGATCTTGGATACAAGCCTACATCATACAATTCATGTGCTTCAAAAAATTCATCACCTTTATTGAGAAATACTGAAAAATTCATAGAGGCTCTATTTACCACAACGATGTCATTATCGTTATCATTGTCAAAGTCACTTGAATGAAGGAAATATGGTCTTTCACCTGTTACATACTTTGTTCCTTCAGACATAAATAAGCCATTTTCGTAGTATAATAGAATTGAAACGTTGCCTGAACCGGAGTTTGTTACAAGAATATCATTTTTATTGTCATCATTAAAATCTGCTGAAACTACTGTAAAGGGATCGTCACCAGTCGAAAATCTACCATACAAACTAAACACACCGTTACCGTCGTTAAATAACACAGTTACACGATTATCACTAGAGTTTGTAACAACCAAGTCGTAATCGTTGTCATTATCGAAATCTTCAGAACAAATAGTTCTAGGAGCATCACCAACATCATATGAAACCTGGTACTCAAAATTGCCTGCATTGTAGTTAAATTGAATTGTTATTTGACCTGAGTAGAAATCAGAAAAAGCTAAATCGACTTTACCGTTGTTGTCAAGATCGGTAACGGCTACATGATTTGTTCCATGCCCGGCATCGTAATTTACCGGATCTGCAAAAGTACCGTTATTATTATTTAACATAATGACAAACTCATCAGATGTCTTATTTAATACCCCCAAATCGGTATCACCATCATTATCAATATCAACCGAGAATACACAAACATGTCCAGCGCCTTCAATTGGGTATCTTGAAATATTAAATGTACTGTCACCATTATTATATAATACAATTATATCATGGTTATAGTTTGAGAAAGCCAGATCATTTATGCTGTCGCCATTAAAGTCTCCAGCACATATTGATGTGAGATAATATGCAATATCAATATTCAAAGCCTCAGAAAAATTACCTTTACCGTCATTGTAAAGTATAGAGACTGATGAGGCGTTTTCGTTAGCTACAGCAAGATCTAAAAATTCATCACCATTCAAGTCCACGCTAACAACTCCAGTGGCGCCATCACCTGTTGCATAATTTTCCGGTCCTGCAAATTTGCCCTTACCGTTATTTAAAAAAACTGAAATATTATCAGATATGTAATTTGTGACAACAAAATCATTGTCGCCATCATTATCAAAATCAGCAGTATTGACTCCTCGAGGATTACTACCGGTTCGATACTCTGCTGCAGAACTTAGTGAAAATCCACAGGCCCCTGAATCAATGATTGGTTGTGATGGGTTTCTGCTGTCATTGCAACTTAGGATGCTAATGATAATGACGAATATTAAGATTATCATTGTAGACGATTTTTTGTAAATCTGCATATCTGCTCCATACAAAAACAAGTTTTGATATATGTGATAATTACCTTAAGTTAAGGTATTATTAATAGTTTCTTTTGTCAATGATCTACTATTTTATTGAGTTTGCCTGTCAAAGAATTAATTAGAGAGTTTACTAAAAAAAACAGGATCATGAGATGATCCTGCCTTACAATATATCCAATGGAGAAAAGGATTTTTGTTTATCTTACACAGCTTATTTTTGCGGTATCGCTGGGATTAAGATTTTGTTTTTCTTTGAAAGTAATTTCAACTGCAGCTGTATCCCGTTTCTCTACAGTTATCTCTTCGTTGTAATAATTACCGACACCTTTTATGAGACCAATTAATATATTTATCAGTCCACGATGTGATTTGTAATGCATAACCAATGTGTATTCATCTTTCCATTCAAATTCAAATCTGGGCGGGTGAGCATCTTCAATATTACTGGTCATAGTTACATGGACAGAGTCCATATCAAGAAGAAAATCTTTGGCATGCTTGTGTTTTAAATATAAATGAGAATACATCTTCTGAGAGAAAGTGTTAACCCAATAATCTCCGAACTCTTCGGTTAATTGTACACAATTTGTGTTTAACTGTTTACATAAATTTCGAATAATATTTTTGAATGATTCATCATCAATATTGCTTGCTGGTGAAAATATAGTCCCCGCCGTTAACCCCGCATCTATTAGAGATTTTTCCCAAATTTCAATACTAAATTTGGAAATAACCGTCTCTTTCAGGCATTGAACTATAATACCCTTCATAATCATCTCTGTTTTTTAAAGTTTTGAGATCTATCCTGTCTTAATAGTATTATCGTGAATTTGCGTAATTTACTGAAGAGAGGTGAGATAGAAATATATAAATATTAGATCTATTCTGTCCGAAATTAGTTATTTAACATTTTTATAAGTTCGATTTGGCTTAAAATTCCCGATACTGCTGTTTCGACTCTCAAGACCCATCTCCCAAGAGTAAATCTTTGAAATCCAATACCTTCCATCAATTCCAGCTCAAACGGAACCCATCCCCCTTCAGGTCCAATAGCTACAATTAGAGAGCTTTTTTTATTAGAATAAACATTGGATAAATTTTTTGGCGATTCAAGATCCGGGACCAACAAAGCTGGCTTTTCAGGCATTTTAATAGTTATTGCTGGTAACTCTTCTTCAAAAAACCGTTTAAAACGGTCATGAATTGAGACCTCCGGAAGTCTGGTATGTTTTCCCTGACTCAAGCCTTCAATAAGAAACGGCGTATAATTTTTTGGTTGTAGCAAGGGAGAATGAAAAAAACTTTTTTCAACCCGGTTAGCTCTGATCAAATAGAGATGTCTGACGCCCATTGTTGCCGATGTAATCAAGACTTTTTTTAATGTCTGAGGACGGGGGAGAGCACATATTAAATCTATTGTTGGCATAGGGGAAGGTACTTCTTTAAGTTCATGCGGTTTTAGCACAATTTCGTTATCAGTTAAACTTACAATTTCTGCTTTCCCCCGGTGGCCATTGACCAGTCCAATTTCAATAATATCTCCTATACCGGATCGTAGTATTTCTCTAATATGAATCGCTCTATAATCGGTAAGATGAATAAGATCATTCTTCTGATCTGAGTCTGAAACAATTATTAAATTCATTCTGAAATTATAATCTAAAACCACAGGGATACAAAGTTTTTTTGTCCCTTTCTTAACTTATTGACAATTTCCTTTAAAAACATATCTTGGTCGCCTGTAAAGTAAGGTATAAATTATGATTTCATTGATTGTCGGTTTAGGAAATATCACAGAAAAATACAAAAATACGCGCCATAATGTTGGTTTCGAAGTACTGGACCGAATTATTCGGATGCTTAAAATCGATAAAATAAGTAATTCAAAATTATATGATTATTGTAATATTAAATATAAAAGTGACAAGGTCACCTTGGCGTGGCCGCGAACATATATGAACCGGTCTGGCTGGGCAGTTGAGGAACTTATTGAAAAATATGAACTTACGCCGAAAAATATGCTTGTAATAGTTGATGATTTCAATCTGCCATTAGGAAAATTGAGATTGCGTAAATCCGGTAGTGATGGCGGCCATAATGGTCTTGAGTCGATAATAGATACAATTGGTTCAAATGATTTCTCCCGTCTTCGTCTGGGGATTGGTCCGATACCTGAAAATACAAATAGTCCGGATTTTGTATTAAGCAAATTTGAATCTGATGAACTGAAGCTTGTTGAAGAAATGCTTGACAAAGCTGCTGAAGCAGTGCTTTTTAGCATAAATAATCGCTTCGATGAAGCGATGAACAAATATAACAATAACCCTGCTTAACTAATTGCATTTAACTGTTAAGCCGTTTGATTTTTAACCAACGTCCGAAGGGAGGACATTGAATGCGCACGTATGAAACTACGTTCATAGTCAATCCTCAAACTGATAACGCCACCATTGATAGCCAGGTTGGAGCAATTGCCAAACTGATCTCTGATAATGGGGGTGAAATTATTAATGAAAACAGGGTGGGTACCAGAAGGTTAGCCTATCCTATTCAAAAACTCACACAGGGATACTATACCACATTTGTGTATAATGGAACCCCTGAAATTATCCCAATCCTTGATCGTCATTTCAATCTTGGAGAATCTTATCTGCGTCATATGACAATTCTTTTTGAAGGTGATCTTGATTCATTTAAGGCATCCGATGAAGAGAAAGAAGACCATGAAGAGAGATCCACACCAGTAGCTAAAGAACCTGAATCAAAACCTGAGCCAACAGTTGAAGCTGCAGAACCTCAGGAAGAAGAAAAGGTTGATGAAGCGGAAGTGAAAACTGAAGAACCGGTTGTGGAAGAATCCGAAGAAGATAAATCAAAATCTGATCAGCCATCTGAGACGACTGATTATGATGAAGATAGTCAGTTATAATAATGGTTAACCAGATAAATTAGGAAGTATATAAAGGTGAAAAATCTTATGATGAGAAGAAGGAAATTCTGTTATTTTTGTGAGAATAGGCTTTCCAAGCCTGATTACAAAGATGAACGTTTACTTCGTCGTTTTGTGAATGAACGAGGGAAAGTTATTCCCCGTCGAATTTCCGGAAATTGTGCTCGACATCAACGCAGCCTTACGGTTTGTATCAAACGCGCCAGAATGATGGCCTTTATGGCTTTTGAGAGTGAATCGTTCCGTTGATAAGAGAATACCGAATATAGATTCTGAAAAAGCACCCAATACTGAAAGAAATTCAGCATTTCTCACTGTATTGGCCATGCTGGCATACTCGGTATTAGCTTTTGGAAACTGGCTGGAACAATCAGTCATACTGATGACTGTTGTTGCCGCCCCAATAACTTATTTTTTGATGATGTATCTTTATTATGGTATAGCAAAGCTGGCTTTTAGGAAGCAATATCTGATTCTGGGATCAGGGGCAATGCTGGCCATAATTCTCAGCTGTGTTATTATTGAGTCATCCCGGATGTCTTATGCCTTCACAGGCTGGGGAGTACTGTTATCAGCAGGAATAATTTCTGGCCTGATGACTCAAAGGGGTTACCGCCCCAGAATGGTATATGTTGTCTCAGTTATTGGGCTGACGATTTTTGTGGTTCTGCATTATTTTTCAATATGGCAGGATCTTAGTAAATCATCAGTAGAGAGTATTCAAAAACTATTAGCCGAGGCGGAAAGCCAACTTGCTATTGTTGGTGAAAGTAAAGAAAGAACCAGATTGGCAATTGAGATGTTTCAAAAACTACTGGTAATTATTTTTAGATTGATCCCGGCTGAGATTATTCTTAGTACAGCCGTACAGTTTAGTGTCGGCTATATTCTTTTTGTAAAATGGATTGATCGTTATCACCTTACTACTCCCCGATGGGAGCCGTTTATTTACTGGCAGATGCCGTTTGTATTTATTCCGGTAGTTATGGTATTTATTGTAGCTCGTCTTTTTGGTGGAGAATTTATTGAACTTACTGCTGATAATGCTCTGGTAGTATTGGCGACTTTTTATTCTCTTACCGGGATGGCGTTGCTGGAATATATGCTTCGGAAACTTCGCTTCTCTACTCTTATGAAAACTCTGTTTTATATTATGCTGTTTTTCCTGCCGTTGGTAAGTCCAACTTCCGGGATAATCATGGGTGTGGGAATTAGCCTGCTTGGTTTTATAGATAGTTTTGCCGACTGGCGAAAAGTTCGTTTAAGAGAATTAACATGATAACAATTTTGTTGCAATGATATTTGAAAGGGCGTAAAATGAAAGTGATATTACGTGAAGATGTTGCGGGTGTCGGATCTGCGGGTCAGACGGTCGAGGTAAAAGGCGGCTATGGTCGTAATTTCCTCGTACCGAGAAACATGGCTATCCTGGCAACCCGAGCCAATCTTAAATCAATTGGCGAGATTAATAAACAAAAAGAAATCCGCGATAGAAAATCACGCCGTCAGGCTGAAGTGGTTAAAGAGCGGATTGAAAAACTGGAACTCTCTATTGAAGTTCTGGTTGGTGAAGAAGACAAGCTTTTTGGTTCTGTCACCAACGGCGACATTGCCGATGTTTTAGCAGAAAATGGTGTTACTGTTGATAAAAGAGCCATTCAGCTTGAAACCCCTATCAAAGACCTTGGTGTTTACACCATCGCTCTGAAAGTTGATAAGGATGTTTCAGCGGATCTTAAACTATGGGTTGTAAAAAAATCGTAAGATGAAGTTTCTTGAGGTTAAAGTCGACGGGTTGGCGCTTGATATGACGACCAATTCTCCAGTGGTGATTTTATCGCCTGACAGTCTTAACAAAGTATTGCCAATATGGATTGGCCATGCTGAAGCCTGGGGAATCGCAATGGAACTTTCCGGAGTTGAATCAAAGCGTCCGATGACTTATGATTTATTGAAAGCTATTATCAGTACTGTTGAAGCGGTTGTGGATAAGGTTGAAATCACTGAGTTGAAAGAGCAGACGTTTTTTGCAAAACTGCATCTTAGTTGTGGTGATAATAAATATGAAATAGATGCGCGTCCGTCAGATTCAATAGCGGTTGCATTAAAAACCGGAGCCTCGATTTTTGTCAATGAGGAGCTGTTTAATATTGAGCAGATGGAATCTGATGACAAACCCCCTATTTCAAATGATCCCGAATCGCTTCGAGATAGATTAAGAAATATTAACCCTGAAGATTTTGGGAAATATTCGCTCTAAAACATATGCTTGGTATTAAATTTGTCAGATGTTTTTGTCTGTTGCTAATTTTGGTAATATTGTCAGGTTCAGTTCTGGCTGAAAACGAGACTGACAGACAAAATATCAAACAGTCCATTGCTAAAGGCAAACGCCTGATTAGAGAGGGTGATTATCTGCAAGCTACCCGACTCTTTGAAGGATTAGCAGGGCAGTATCCCAATTCATCTGAGATTGATCAGTTTATTTTTTATCGAGCAAAAGCAGAGTATTATTTTGGCGACTATGCTGATGCTATCGCTGGATTTTCTTATTTTATAACTCGCTATCCAAATTCCACCCAGAAGTCCTACGCATATTTTTTTCAGGCAAATGCTTACTACCATATTGGCGATCTTAACAATGCCTTTAAGCAGTACCTGAATTCATACCAGCAAAGCAATGACGATGATCTTAACGGACTTATTATTACTTCATTGACGGCAATGTATGAAAATGCGTCGTCTGTTGATGTTCATGTATCTGAATTCGACCAGCTAAATGAAAAAAAGAAATGCCTTCTGATTAATAGACTGGCTTCGGTTCTAATTGAAAAGAATAATATTCTGGAAGCTAATAATCTTTTGGCTGTCTGTGATGATGATCTTATTATCTCAGACACTCGATCATCAGGTGATAAATCTGATCTTGAAATAGCTATGCTGCTTCCACTTTCCGGTGAACTTAATTCTTTTGGTCAGGATATTTTCAATGGGGCAGTCATTGCCTCGGAAATTTATAGGTCGAAGCATAATCTGAAAATAAAATTAACTCCCTATGACACATATAGTGATCCTGTTTCAGCTGCGAGAATTGCGGGTGAACTGAACAATTCTACTGTTGATGCAATTATTGGTCCTCTCACCAGTGAAGAGGCTGCGGTTGTTTCTGCTCGTATGAATAATAGTCGATTGCCGGTTTTGATTCCAGCCGCCACCGAAGCTGGAATTACGCTTTTGTCAGAATCATCATTCCAGCTTTCACCAAATATTGAACTGCAAGGTATCCGGATGGCAGAATATGCCATCATTGAATTAAAAGCTGATTCTGCTGCTTTGATTACATCAACTGCAAAAGAACATATTATGACAAGCCGAGCCTTTGTGGAAAGGTTCAAAGAGCTGGGCGGGACAATTGTAGCTATCGAATATTATCATACCCGCGATAAAGATTTTGGAAAGTATATTCGTGATTTAAAAGCTATTATGCTTGGGGCTACCAAAGATTCCTCCTACTATATCGATGATCGAGGAGATACTATCGAAGTAGATATTCTACCTATTCATCTTGACTGTCTGTTTATACCGGGTGATCAAAGGCAGGTTCGTCTGCTTCTTCCCCAGATACATTTTTATAATATTAATACTGTTTATCTTGGTACCGATGGCTGGGGTGATGATGCCATCTACCGATTGGGTGATGATATTACCAAAGGCGCAATATTCCCTTCGCCGTTTATGAACAGGGCTCAAACCGAGGGCTATTCTCAATTTGCTGTTCAATATGATAATCGCTATGGCGAACCACCCAAAAGACTTTCCAATCTTGGCTATGATGCTATGACCCTTATCTGTCAGGCATATCTGAACAATGGACGCTCAGCATCAACACTAACACAACAGATAAGCCAGACAAAGAATTACGGCGGAGCATCAGGAGTAATTACTTTTGGAAAGATGCGGGAAAACATTGAAATGCCCTTATATCGAATAATTGCCGAAGAAGCTATTCCGTTGAGCCAAATTGAAGAACCCGACCCAACCGATTCGACAGAATAATCAACTCTGTTCTTTACTTCCCTCATTGTTTGAAAGTCGTTATATTGATTGCTGAATATGTTAGAATGAATATAGAGAAAGGAAAATATGTCTGAAAAAAATGTTGCTCTTAAATTGTCAGTTAACGGTGAAGTAAAAGATGTTACTTTTGAACAGTTAGCCCTGATAAATAATCTCGATCTGGCCGCTTTGGTGCAATTACTTATTGAAAAAGAAATTATCAAAGGGGAAGAGATTATGGATATGGTTAAGAAGATCAGAGAAGAGCGCTATCGGAATTTAGATGAACTGAAAAAATGAGCGAATCTCCCGAAAAAGATCTGAGCCCAGTCGGTAATAGTGTTACAGAAGACACTAATGTGTTAGAGTGGAAATGCCATCCTGCTACCCGCAAACCCTGGATCACAGCAGGCGTGACAGTTTTTGTCCTGGTTATTTCTATGCTTGTGTTTGCCTCCACTGATTCCAAAGGCTTTTCGTTTTTAGCATTACTTGTCATGTTTGCATCACTGGCTAAATATTATTTCCCGACCAAATACCGCATGACTGATGAAAAGATATCTATTAAAACTACTACTCAAACCTTGCATAAAGAATGGAGTATTTACCGTTCTTTTTATCCTGATAAGAATGGGGTTTTACTTTCTCCATTTGCTCGTCCGACCAGAATGGAAAATTTCCGGGGTTTGTATGTCATGTTTTCAGGTAACCGGGAAGAAGTGATAAGTTTTGTAAAGTCCCACATAGTATCAAATCCTACCGAAGAGACTGAGGATAAGAAATGAGTTTTTTCAAAGGAAGCACCGATTTTCCCGATGCGGAAAAAACGACAATGACGGAAGAGGAGCAGGCGATACTCAAAAAAGTAGCCACAAAAGTTGTTGAACGTCGGATGGCTGTTCCGGCTATTGTCTTTTTGGAATCGGTCAAACCATTGAACTATATCGGATCGCAGGTACTGGTCTTTTTTGAACCGATAATACAGACCGTTTTTAATTTCAAGGATTATGATAATTTTCGTTCAGCTTTAGAGAAGCGGGAATCAATAGAGACGTTGATTCTTAATATCGAAGCTTTGGATGCGGTCTCTTATGAACAGGAAAAACGGATCAAAAAGTTCATGAAAAAAGAGAAGAAAAACTGGAAATGGTACCAGCGTTATCTGGGCGTGTTCACTCCTCGCGTTGAAATCCCCGAAGAGATATTAAATCCTCCTGGTAAAAAAGTAATCCCGCCTGAGAAATAAATTAGTAAAGTAGGTCGAAATCCCGGTGGTTTCGACTGATCAGATTTTGTAGGGCAGGATCCCAAAGCGATCCTGCCGTTTTTTATTAATGAAATTTAAGAATACCGATTATATAATTTTTTTCATATAAACTCGATAGTCATCCCGACTGAATTCTGACCATCCAAGATGAGAGTATAACGAAACTAATTCTGAGAAGAGTATATGTGTGGCTAGTCTGAGTTCCTTGTATCCTTGCTGTTTGGCATAGTCTTCTGCAAATGACATCAACCCTTTACCTAAGCCATGTTTTTGAAATTGTGGATGTACTGCCACATTTGCAATAGTCATATAATCATCTTCGGGCATGAGAATAAGACCACCTACTAATTTGTTATCGGATTCTGCAATCCAAACCGGATAGGAGTTAATCTCTTCTGCATAATCAACAGTAAGTGGGGGGAGAGTCTCGCCTTTGAGTCTTGATGAGTAAATTTCATAAGAGGCATACATACAATTTGTAAGAGCTTCAGCATCAGCGATAACAGTTTTGCGAATTTTCCAGTTTTTCTTTTTCATGATATAATCTTATCTCAATCAAAGTAAAAAGGCAGAACTGCTATAGAGTTCTGCCTTCAAATATAAAATCAAACTAATTCTTCAAATAAAAGTGGCTTCGTCACCTATATATCCAAATTCCTCACGTACAGGGCGTTCTCCTGGATGAATTTACTGCGGGGACCCGTCTCAGATCCCATCAGGACGCTAAACAAATGATCTGCTCCGGCAGCATCTTCAACTGAGACCTGAAGCAAGGTTCTTGTTTCGGGATCCATAGTAGTTTTCCAGAGTTGATCCGGATTCATTTCACCAAGACCTTTATAGCGTTGAATATTAGCACCTTTAGGGAACGTTTTCATCAGCTTATCTTTTTCATCTTCACTGTAGGCATACTGTTGTTTTTTGCCATGTTTTACCAGGAACAACGGAGGTTGAGCAATATAAATATGTCCTTTTTCAACTAATGATTTCATATAGCGGAAGAAGAAAGTCAGAATCAAAGTTCTGATATGAGCGCCGTCAATGTCAGCATCAGTCATGATAATGACTTTGTGATAACGAACTTTATCAGCATTAAATTCTTCGCCGATTCCGCAACCAAGAGCAGTAATCATCGAGCGAATTTCGTTATTGGAAAGTATTTTATCAATACGCGCTTTTTCGACATTGAGAATTTTTCCTCGAAGGGGGAGAATAGCCTGGAAACGACGGTCGCGTCCTTGTTTGGCCGAACCTCCCGCAGAGTCACCCTCTACAATATAAATTTCGCATGATTCCGGATCGCGCAGAGAACAGTCAGCCAGTTTTCCCGGAAGAGCAGCACCGTCAAGTGCCGTTTTGCGACGGGTTAACTCTTTGGCCTTGCGAGCTGCTTCACGAGCAGTAGCCGCAGAGACTAATTTCTCAACAATCTTTTTCCCAATAGAAGGGCTCTCTTCAAAAAAGGATCCCAGATATTCATTAGTGATCTGCTCGACAATTCCTCGTACTTCGGAGTTGCCCAGTTTAGTTTTGGTCTGGCCCTCAAACTGTGGGTCGCCTACACGGGCTGATATAACCGCAGCAAGGCCTTCTCGGCTGTCTTCACCAACAAGGCTGATGCCGTTCGCTTTTACCAGGTTGTATTTGAGAGCATAGTTGTTGATGGAACGGGTAAGGGCAGTTCGGAATCCGGTCAGGTGAGTTCCACCTTCGATAGTGTGAATATTATTAACGTATGAATAAATCGATTCAGAGTAGCCGTCATTGTATTGTAATGCAATTTCAACCTCAACATTATCTTTGGCTTTCTGGAAATGAATCGGTTTTTTAAACAGGGGTGTTTTATTTTCATTAATATATTCAACGAACGATGAAAGCCCACCCTTGGCAAGGAAGTTCAATTTTTTATCAGTGCGATGATCGACTAAATCAATAGAGAGTCCCTGGTTCAGAAAAGACAGTTCACGCATACGGGAAGCGATAATATCAAATTTGAATTTAACCATTGAAAAAATTTCGGCATCCGGCATGAAACAAGTTTTGGTTCCGTCTTTTTTACTTTTGCCATTCTTTTTAACGTCACCTTTAGGATCGCCTCGTTCATATTCCTGGCGATAGACTACACCATCGCGGGATACTTCCACCCAGCACCATTCAGAGAGAGCGTTAACAACCGATACCCCTACACCATGCAGACCACCGGAGATTTTATATGATTTATGATCAAATTTTCCGCCGGCATGCAGCTTGGTCATCACAACTTCAAGAGCTGAAACTTTTTCTTCGGGATGTTCTTCAACTGGTATTCCACGACCGTTATCGGTAACTGTAATAGATTCATCTTTGCCGATCTCAACCAATATTTTATCACAATATCCACCCATCGCTTCATCGATAGAGTTATCGACTACTTCATAAACGGTATGGTGAAGACCTCGTTGTCCTATATCTCCGATGTACATGGCAGGACGACGCCTGACAGCCTCTAATCCTTCGAGTACTTTGATAGTGGTGGCATCATAAGAGTGGCCGTTTTCTTTGGTCTTTGATTTATTTTTTTTCGACTCAACATTGGTTGACATTATTAAAAAATTATCCTTTCTCGCCCTTTACGAACCTCAGTTGTTTGACAACTTTTCCATAGGGTTGTTTGCGAATTGATTCCATGATTGACTCTGACTGCATTGATAATTCCTGCCGCCAGGCCGAATCCTCAACAGCAATGAATAAAGTACCTTCCTTGAAACTAATAGCTTTGGATACTTTGGCTACCTGCTCTCCGGCAATAACCGGCCAGTTTGAAACCATCAGCCAACCGTAATATTTTTTTGTCAAACCGAGTGATTTGACTACCGAATCCAACGCTCCGGAAAGTTTGTAAATATTAGCTTTTTTTCTTTTTTCTTCAGTAAAATCCATACTCTCAACAAGTAATTTCATTAGTATTTTATAACCCCTAAAGATACATAAATTTTATATTATTAGCAAGTAAAAATGACTTGATAACTTATTGTGTACAAATGAATTAGGAGAAATATTAGAGTGTTGAAATTCAATGGTTGCTATTAATGTAATACAAGTAATATTTTGGATTGAATTTATAAAAAAACCGGCGTATTAGTGTACACCGGTTCTCTATAATAAAATTAGTAATACTATCTTTTCTTTATGCTTCCTGATCCTGCCACATGTTTTGTGATGTCTTTGGGATTACCATAATATTTAATATCGCCGCTGCCATAGATCGAACAATCCATGATTCTGTCAGCATAAACATCAATGTTACCGGAACCTTTAATTACAACTTCTGCATTTTGGGCTATTAGCTCACGAGTGTCTATATCACCAGAGCCATAAAGGCTGAGTTCCAACTCTTCGATTTCCCCCTTAGCATACATATCTCCCGATCCTTTGAGGACATATTCAAAAAACTCTCCTTCGAGATTATCTATATAAATATCACCTGATCCTTTAAGGGTAATTCCCTTTATCTCTGGAAGAGTGATGTCAATTCGGCAACCCTTCCTTGATCGGTAGGATTCTTCACAATAAACCCGAAGAGTTTTTCCTTTAACTTCAGTTTGGATATATTCAATAATGTTGTCATCGATAGTAACTTTAATAGATTGCTTTTCGCCTACAGTGATATAGATATCAGCAGAGCCTGAGGAACGGATCTTATTAAAACTCTTTACTTCCCTGTTTTCTGAAATACGGTCTCCTGATCCTTTGATTTTATTATTATCAAACAATCTATCAAACAAATTATCAGCATTTACAACCGGTCCAAGAATCATCATTGTAAACAGGGTGATAACAACGGTAGCAAATTTCCTTAACATGGTATCCCTCCAACAAATTTATTAAGTTATTTAATAAGGATTACGAATAGAGTTAAGGAAAGGTTGCAATGGGAAAAGAAAAAATAAAACTAATAGGTACATTTGTGTCTGTTGTTCTGTTTGTGCGGGATAGCAGTTCTGCGTTTCCTACTTAACCAATCTTCGAGTAATTTCATCAGCAATATGAAAACCCTCATCAGAGAGCCTAAGGCTCCCTTTGTCGGGGATGAGATGTCCTGATTCGATAAAGAGATCATATTGTTTACGATCAAGTCGATCTTTTAATGGTACGCCGAATTTTTTTCTGAATTTTGAGCGGTTGATGCCTTTGGACATGCGTAAGCCAAGCATGATAGCTTCAGTCATACGTTCTTCCAATCCTGATTCATCAACTGTTCTTGGGAAGATACCGGAATGTAATTTGGAGTTGTATTCATTTAGATTGTCAATATTATAAAATCTTTGACCGTTGATAAACGAATGAGCCGAGGGACCTAATCCAAGATAATCGCTTCCGTCCCAGTAGCGTATGTTGTGCCGGCACTCGAAACCCTCTTTGGCAAATGACAGGATTTCATAGCGTTGATATCCCTCTTCAGTCATCTTTTCACAGCCCCCTTTATAGAGTCCAAGCATCAAATCCGTATCGGGGAGTTTTAATTTCCCGCTGGCAATTTCATCCGCCAGTTTTGTTCCGGGTTCAACTACTAACTGATAGAAAGATATATGGGCCGGTTCCAAGTCTATAATTTGGTCAATATCAAAAGAGAGTTTCTGGCTGTTCTGGTAGGGAAGGCCAAAAATGAGATCAACCCCAAAGTTTTTAATATCAAGAATATTTGCATTATAAACTGCCTGATAGCTATCATGGATGCTGTGTTTCCTATCAAGTAGTTTTAGTGTCTCTGTATCAAAAGACTGAATCCCAAAAATTGGTCGGTTAACTCCCAATTCAGATAGTATTTTTAATTTCTCAAGAGTTATTGATTCGGGATTGCATTCAATAGAAAATTCAAGATTGTCTGATATAGTAAAGAATCGCTTGAGATGGCTGAGCCACTCAGCAAACAGGCTTAGCCTGCTTAATGAAGGTGTGCCTCCTCCGATAAATATTGTATCAATCTCAGCATCCTGTAAATATGGATCTTCGGAAGCTAACTCGGTTTCAATACAAAGCGACCGATAGAATTCTTCTTCATGCTTTTTATTGTGTAGCTCTTTATAGAAGTCGCAATACGAGCACTTGTTTTTACAGAATGGAAAATGAATGTAAAGACTTAATTGCATGTATTAAATTGATATGCCGATTCGATCCAGGCGAATATGCGAAGGGAAATTATACAAAGCATATCCAATCCAATGAACCGCATCAACAACGTATGGAAAGCCCCATCCGGGAGCATCAGAATCAGGTTCCCATGACCAGTATACAAAAACAGCCTTGCCTCTAATATGATCTTCAGGGACACATCCCCAAAAACGGCTGTCGCGACTGTCATCCCGATTATCACCCATGACAAAATATTCTCCCTGAGGGACAACATATGGTCCGAAATTATCTCGGTATGAAAGATCACCCGGGATAATTCGTTTGTCAATATTTTTGGAATGTACCGGTATTTCTGCAACCTGTTCTTCTACATAAAGGATTTTGTCGGCAACCTGAACGGTCTGTCCCGGAAGAGCTACCACCCGCTTGATAAAATCCTTGGTTGGATTATTGGGATATTTAAATACAATAATATCCCCAAGTTTGGGAGGAGTACCATAGTCATAAGCCAGTTTGTTGACGAAAATATAATCGCCAGCATACAGGGTGTCTTCCATTGAAGCGGAATTTACCCGATAAGCTGAGACGACAAAAACTCTAAGTAGAATGGCCGCCACCAAAGCGATGAGGCCGGTTTCTACATATTCCCGCCAGACCGGTTTATGTACTTTCCGGTTTAAGACCTTTTTGGCCTGTTTATTGACCTCGGCCTGCTTAATTTCCTTTATTAAAAAATCTTGATCCATACTTTAAAAGTTATCGGTTTTATCCCATACTACTTTAGGTATCGGATGTTAATTTATATAAATATATGAGTATGTTGGGCTTAATCAAGGGATTCCGTTCGTTAACTTACTCGTAATAAAATAGAAACGATCACATCGTTCAGCAACTGCACAATTTGTTATGGCACTATAGGTTATACGTAGTATTACCTTGACAATTAACCACATTTAAGTAAATTAGTTATGCAAGGGTATGTATTAAGTCTTTTGATAAATATTATCAGGAGTAATTCTGTTTTAAAAATATTATGGGGAATAAATTCTAATGAAAATTAATTCTACATGGAAGTTTTATATAAAAATTAACCTGACGGCACTTATTTTCTGTTTGTGCTCAGGAAATCTTTTGGCTGGTAATTATGAGTATTCAGAATTCCCTCACCATAGTTACCAATCTTCCCTAACTGCTTCATCTCCTTTGCAGGATAATTATGATGTTCTCATTTATGATATCGATCTTACAATTGAAATTAATGATACAAGTTATATTAGTGGAACTGTAAGTTTTGATGCTCGTATTAAAGAAGATGATGTTGATGTAATAGAGATTAATCTGAGTGATAGTTTAACCGTTACAGCTGTATATGATGATTTTGGTGAGCTTAATTTTGATCATGAAAACGACCTAATAACCGTTAGGTTTGATCACCTGTATAATACAGGTGATACTATTTCAATTACAACTGAATATTGGGGTATACCGGATTCTAACTGTGGGAGTGTTAATCAGGGATTTGAGAAAAAAACAGAGGGTAATACTACTATCATAAGTACTCTTTCTCAACCTGAATGTGCCCGTTCATGGTGGCCATGTAAAGATCGGGTTGATGATAAAGCAGATACTTTTTATATATCTATTACGGTTGAAGATACATTGTCTTGTGCTACTAACGGGAAACTCACTGATTCTATTCCAGATTTAGACAAGAAAACTGTTAAATATAAATATTTAGTTAGTCATCCTATGACAACATATAATTTTGCTTTTGCAATATCTAATTATTGTGTAGAGAAAGACATATGGTATTACAACAACGGTTTAAGTTCTATGCCTATATATCATTATGTAAAAAAACCATTTAGTTGTGATAGAATAAATAAATGGAAAGAAACACCCGAGCTTCTAACTTTTTATTCAGATTGGTTTGGTTTATATCCATACGCTGATGAGAAATATGGTCATGCTCAGTATTTCCGATCATTTATGGAACATCAAACAATAAGCTTTATGGATTCATCTATAAATGCTTTTGATAATGCGGAATATTTTGCCCATGAATTGGCTCATCAATGGTGGGGTAATAACATTACCTGTAGTACCTGGAATGATGTCTGGATTCAGGAAGGCATGGCGACTTATGCCGAAGCACTCTATTTCGAAGAATATGGTAAATCACCAGAACCAAGTTTTGATAATTATATGAGGGGTAAGCGGTATGAGAAAGCAGACCGCGCTCTTTATGATACAAGTGTAACTGATCTTGATGTTCTCTTTGATACGACTTTTACCTACAACAAAGGTGCCTGGGTAATGCATATGCTCAGGAAAAAACTAGGCGACGATAGATTTAAAATTGGTCTTAAAGCCATAACCAGTCTTGAAGACAAATACAGCTCAATCACAACAGCCCAATTCCAGAAAGAAATTGAAAATGCTACTGGCATAGATTTAGAAAAATTCTTTGATCAGTGGGTCTATGGCAAAGGAATCCCGGAGTATGAATGGTCATACTGGTATGGGTTAGCTAATCCACTAGATACAGACGAAACTGAGGATAAAACAAAAATCCTTTTTGCTTATATAGAACAAACACAGGATGACAGCCTTGGGATTTTTGAAATGCCAGTTGATATATTTATTGATTATAAGAGTACTGCTTTTAATGACACAATTGTAACATTTGAAATTGATGAAAGAACCAATAGGTGTTTTGTTGAGATAGAAGGTGATATTGATACAGTCTATTTTGATCAGGATAATTCTGTTCTGCAAACTAACAAACTAGCCAAGTGGCGTACCCGAATTATTAAAAACAGTGATGTTCCTGAAATTCCAGAAATAGACTTAGATTCTGGCTTGGTTGGTAAAGGGTATAATGACACGATTTATACCAGTGATAATAATAGCTCAGTTATTTTTGATATAGCTACTGGTAGTGTGTTACCGCCAGGATTGACTCTTGAATCCAGTGGTTTGATTAAGGGAATATGTGAAAGTAAGGGAACGTTTACTTTTTTTGTTACTGCGTCAATTGATGGTACTATAGTTGACTCAGCTCCTTTAACAATTAAAATTAATTCCTTACCAGAGCATTTTAACCTGTATCAAAATTATCCGAATCCTTTTAACAATGGAACTATAATTTCATTTGATATGCCCAAATCGGGAAATGCCACTATTGATATATTTAATATTCTCGGACAAAAAGTAACTACGCTGATCGATGGTTTTTACATTGCTGATCATGAATATAAAATTAAATGGGAAGGCAAAAATGATCTTGGACGCAATGTGTCATCTGGAATCTATTTCTATCGCCTTAAAAGCGGTGAATATTCAACTACTCGTAAAATGATGCTTCTTAAGTAGACCGATTGGTTCATTATATTGATATGTAATTGAGTGTTTTTCAAATAAAATTCTGTTATAATAATGATTAGTCTTAGTCCATTTTTAGCTTGACAAAACATTCAACTAATTATAAATTATAAGTAGATGCCCACAGTATGTAATATATATTAATAAGCAACAGGGCAGCTACCCCACCATTTTAAATATGTATTCATTAATCTTGAATACAGCAATCAAAATAATTCCCTCCTTTAGAATAATACCGCCATGATGGTAATTTTAAACAAGGGAGAGTTGCCTATGGATTATTAATCCACCAGGCTTTATTTAATTGATTAGTTCTGGTGGTCCTTCGAGTTCTTAGAGAGATTACACCACTCTCTCGCGGAGCATGAAACAGAATCTGTGTCCATTAAATCGGTTTTGGGTCAGGGAAAGACCCGATCAGGGAATGACTTGGTCATGTAGACCTGAAATAAAAACCCGGCACACGCTCAATCGTAATGGGTTAAACCGGTAATCATGATACAGAAATTGTTTCAAAATGAAAAGACATCCGTAAAACGAATAGCTCAATCCTGCTTTTTAGCAGGATTGAGCTTTTTTGTATCTATATGTTAAGGTGCAAAGCCCATATTTTATCTCAGTAATATATTTATAAGCATAATTAATAAAAGTTCAACTTCCGCACATTTATTTCCATAACACATGAATTGACAAGGACATAGATGCCTTTGGAAAGTTAAGGGCAATTATTGGCACTATCCTTGCAAAAGCCTTCTGTGAATGAAATGGAACCTTTTACAGGAGGTTTGACGTGAGAGTCAAATTTGTGCTGACTATGGATGATCTTCTGGTAGAAAACAAGACCATTGATCAGCTTATTCTGGATTGGGAGTCAGATATGGATCAGGGAGAGATATTGGAATTGTCTCATAAGTGGATAACATCCAAAAACTTTTTAACCCAGCGAATGGTTGGATTATTGAAGGTTGGGGAATCTTCACTGACAATCGAACCGCTGGAGGAAGAAGAAAAGGAACAACATGACCAGTTCTGAGCTGTTAACTCAGGTTTCAGATTTAACCGACAGGGCATCGCAGAAGGCCGATGAATATGCCGGAGTGTTGGGGTCAACCAAAGAGTTGATTGTAGAGCACTTTGGGGATAACGGTCTGACTGCAGCATATATTGCGCTGGCGGTGCTGGTTTTGTTTGTTGTTTCCAAACTGGTAAAGTTGAGTATCTCAACGATGAAGTACCTTGTAATCCCAGCTCTGGCACTGGCAGCTTTGGCAACATTTATTACACCGTTTTCATTCTTTGTCGCCCTGCCCGTGACAGTAACCGCTTGTTCACTTGTTCTACTCTTTAAGGGGTAGAGTGACAAGATTCATTAGCAGTAGGGTGGGTCCGTTTTCGGACCCGCCGTCAGGCGAAGCCTGTTTACTTAATGAGTTGTCAGGAATCCTTTCCTGACAGAAATGTAATTAAGATTTAAAATAAGGCAGGAAGGGATTCCTGCCTTTGTTTTTTATTTCATTATGAAATGAACAATTAATCCTATTGGGCTAACAAACTCTTTGATGGTAGTAGGACACTCATCAGTCAAACAGATCCAAACTCATCCCAACTTTGACCCATCTACCCGGCATTTTGATTGATCCAACTTCAATATAATTTTGATCAAATATATTAGTAATATCAAAAAACAGTCGTAGACTGTTATATGTGTATGAAAGTCTTGAATCAACTATAGTATAGCTATCGCCTTCAAATCGTTTTTGATACCGACCACACAAAGTCTGATTTATAGAGTTATTATATCTAAGATCAGCCTTTAAAACTAATTTATGTTCAAGATGATCCAGAACATATTTTGATTCGTAGTCTCTACTGTTGTAATCAGCATTCAAATATGAATAGCTAAGAGCTACTTTGCTGATATAATCAAAATCCCAAATTGTTGCAGGAAAGGCTGAAAGTTCAAGTTCAATTCCACTAGTTGTTAACTCAGAAATATTGCGCACCTGCCATATAGATTCGGTATCTTTGCGAGACCAATCAATCAGATTTTCACCTTCTCTGACAAAATATGCTAAATCAAATATGAATTTTTCTTTTGACCACTTGCCGCCGATTTCATAGGTCCAGGCTTCTTCAGGTTTAAGATCAGGATTTCCAATATTCGCCGGGCTTATGTAATACAATTCGGTATAGGTCGGAATTCGAAATGATTTCCCCATTGATCCATACATGCGTATTTCTGAATTAATTTGATACCCTATATCCAATCCAGGATAGTATTCCCAATCGTAATCGGTGTATTTGTAGAATGAAAAACCAGGAACAATTGTTACATTAGAAAGCACCTGGCTGTGTTCTACGAACACTCCTGTTCTGTTTCGTTTATGGTCGCCGAGTGAGTTGCCTTCTAATTCTTCTTTAGCTAATTCTAATCCAATTACAGTTGTACCATATGATGTATTAAAACTACTTTGTAGCTCTAATCCATATTGATCAGTTGTATGCTGATTGCGATACCATTCTGGGCGGCTGCGGTCGAGAATAAAATCATCATTATGCCGCCGCCAGTTCAAACGCATAGCGTTTTTTATTGAGTTAATTACAAAATTAATTGATGAGTTAAGCAATATAGTCTCAGTATTTTCCCATTCATCAGGGAAGCGATCAGAATAAAATTTATAAGCACCGAATTCTTTATCAATGTATCGAGCAGAGAAATCAATGCCAGTATTTTCTAATTTCAAAGAAGAGCTATAAGACATCTTAGAGATGTCATATTCATTTCCTGTTCCATAACCATCAGATGCCTGTTTGCTAAACGACACACCTTGTGTGAATTTTTCAAGAGGTAGAGATAAAGTTAAAGTATTATTGTATAATCCAAAATCACCTACAGAGGCATCTATTGATCCGGTTAATTTTTCATTCTTTTTTGTGATAATATTGATAACACCACTCATAGCATTGGGACCATACAATTTTGATGCAGAACCTTTGAGGATTTCAATCCGCTCAATTTCAGCTAATGAAACCGGAAGATCCAGATTATGATGTCCGGTTTGAGGGTCGGATACTTTTATGCCGTCAATTAATATCAATGTTTGTTCAAATGATCCACCTCGGATGCTTATATCTCCCTGCACTCCATTGGGGCCTCTTTGGCGTATATCCAAACCAGAGGCATAAGACAGAAGATCCTCTACAGTACTTACCGGAGCTTTAGAAATTTCATCATTTTCAATAACGGTAACATCTCTGGCAATATCTTTTAAGGACAAAGGAGCTCTGCTTGAAGATACAATGACTATGTTGTCAAGATCATACTGTGGATTATCATCAGCTAAAACATTAGCAATTGAGATAATGAGTATTGATAAAATAAAGATATAGTACTTGTAATTATAATTCATGAAAATAGTCCTTATAAAGTAGAAAATATAGTAAAAGCATCACTCTCTAATTGTAGGGACAAGCCACTGTGCCTTTCCAGACATATGACAACCACAGGAGGTTGTCCTTACATCAAGTATAAACACTTTGTAAATCCCTAATAAGACAGGATATTATGGCTTAACAGCATCATTGTCAATACCAAAAACCAGGATTGACTCCAGAGTAATAATTGGCGATATTTGGACTATTAAAAATGGGTAAAATTATCTAAAAAAACATCTTGACCTGCACTTCTATCCCTATATATTCGTGCCCTTAAACACAAACTATGTCAGAATAATCTGGCATAAACCAGGAGATGGACCATAATGGTTACTAAACAGGAAGCCCTTGATTATCACAGTAGTGGTCGTCGAGGCAAGATAGAAGTTGTTTCAACAAAACCATGTAGGAAACAGCGTGACCTTTCACTGGCTTATACTCCGGGTGTTGCTGAACCATGTATGGAAATACATAGAAACCCTTCCGATGTTTATAAATACACCGCCAAGGGCAATCTTGTGGCTGTAGTAACAAACGGATCTGCTGTATTGGGATTAGGCAATATTGGAGCTGCCGCCGGTAAGCCGGTTATGGAAGGGAAAGGGATTCTATTTAAAAGGTTTGCTGATGTTGATGTTTTTGACATCGAACTTGATACTCAGGATCCTGATGAAATAATTAAAGCATGCGAGTTACTTGAGCCGACTTTTGGTGGAATCAATCTTGAGGATATCAAAGGACCGGAATGTTTCTATATTGAAGAGACATTAAAAAAATCAATGAAAATTCCTGTATTCCATGATGACCAGCACGGCACGGCTATTATCTCAGCAGCAGCACTGGTAAATGCTCTGGAAATTGTTAAAAAAGATATTGCTAAAATTCGTGTGGTTTACTCAGGAGCAGGTGCAGCAGGAATAGCCTGTGCCAAACTTTATGTTTCACTTGGAGTAAAACCAGAAAATCTGTTGATGGTTGATTCCAAGGGTGTCATGTATGAGGGACGTGGTGATAAGTTCAATAAATACAAACAGGAGTTTGTCAGAAAGACTGACTGCAAAACTTTAGCTGATGCTATGGTTGATGCTGATGTATTTGTTGGTGTCTCGGTGAAAGACCTGGTAACCCAGGACATGGTAAAATCTATGGCTAAAGATCCAATCATTTTTGCTATGGCAAATCCTGATCCGGAAATTACTTATCCCGAAGCAGTCGCCGCCAGAAAAGATGTTATCATGGCCACCGGTCGGAGTGATTATCCTAATCAAGTAAACAATGTTCTTGGATTTCCATTTATTTTCCGTGGTGCTCTTGATGTTGCCGCAACCGCAATTAACGAAGAGATGAAAATTGCGGCAGTAAATGCTCTGGCGAATCTTGCCAAGGAAGATGTCCCGGATGAAGTTGCTGAAGCTTATGGAGAAGAGTCTTTTAAATTTGGCAGAGAATATTTGATTCCAAAACCATTTGATCCTCGAATTCTTATATGGGAATCAACGGCTGTAGCTCAAGCGGCTATGGATAGTGGTGTGGCTCAACATCCGGTTGATATCGAAGAGTACAAAGAAGAACTTGAAGCACGATTAGGGCATGGCCGCACAGTTATGCGGAGTGTTAATCAAAAAGCTCGCACTGAACCAAAACGGGTTGTTTATCCCGAAGGAAACTCTACGCGTATTCTTCGTGCTGCTCATCAGGTAGTCGAAGAAGGATTGGCCAAGCCTGTTGTGCTTGGAGATCCCGAAAAGATTAAAACTCTTGCAAAAGAACATGATCTTAATCTTGTCGGAATAGAAATTCTGGACCCTTCCGTTTCTCCCAATATTGAGTTGTACTCAGATAAACTCTATGAAAGAAGAAAACGAAAAGGGATGACACTCATTGATGCTCAGCATTTGATGAAAACCGATAAGACTTACTTTGGTTTGATGATGCTTGATAATAATGATTGTGATGCAGTTTTATCCGGTGTTACTACCGACTACCCTGATACAATTCGCCCAGCTCTGGAAGTTATAGATCTTAAAGAAGGCGTTTCACGAGTATCGGGTCTTTTCCTGATGTTGAAAAAGGAAAAATGCTACCTGTTTGCCGATACAACCGTCAATATTAATCCATCAAAAGATGAATTGGTTGAGATTACCGAGGGAGCTGTGAGAGTTTGCAAGGCGCTCAATATTGATCCAAAAATTGCAATGCTCTCATTTTCCAATTTTGGCTCGGCACACTACCCCGAATCTCTCAAGGTTGCTGAGGCAACCAGTATACTTCGTGAAAAGTATCCTGATCTGGTTGTTGAGGGTGAAATGCAGGCTGATACTGCTCTCATGCCTGAATATATGGCAAAACATTTCCCCTTCTCACGCTTGAAAGAGGAAGCCAATGTATTGATATTCCCGGATCTGAACTCCGGAAACATAGCTTATAAATTGGCTAAAAACCTGGGTAATATGGAAGCAATCGGACCAATTCTGAATGGCCTTTCCAAACCGGTTCATGTTCTCCATAGGACTTTGAATGTGAGTGAAATTGTTGATATGACTGCTATTGCGGTTGTTGATGCGTTAAGTAAATAAGTAGAATTATATATCTTTATTAGTAGGGCAGGATCCCAATGTGATCCTGCCTTTTGTAGGGGCACAGCATGCTGTGCCCCTATTTAATTAGGAAATAATATTAAAGTGTACCCCACCCAAAGGGTGGGTTTTCTTACTTATATTAGGAACCCACCCGTTGGGTGGGATACTGAATTGTAGGGGCGAAGCATTCGTTACTACTCAATAAAATTTTAAAAATATCTTCATTCAAATGCTTCGCCCTTACAAAACCTAAAGAATACTAATCAGTAAAGATTATTTGTGAAAAAAATATCAATTTCTTGCATTATAAAGGCAAGATAGACTTGATATTTTGATATTTATTTTTATATTTCGCCCTTATAAAAACTGGGGATGTGGATGAACTCATCCTGTTCCCGAAAAGGGTCTGAAATAATTGGACTATCATAGATTAAACATGCTGTGGGAGAAGGCACTATGGGATCAAATGATCTTTTACTAATCTGTGCCTCAGCTTTCGCTATGGTTTTTCTCTTGCTGGCGTTTCTGGCGCTGGTGATGAGAATAATTACAGCTATTTTTCCTGAAAAAATTTCAAAGACAGATGAAACCATTTTAGCCGCTATGGCTTCAGTGATATCAACTGTTTATCCAGGGACGAAAATTACAAAAGTTGAGGAGATAAAATGATATTTACAGAAAAACCGAAAAAAATCAGGGTAATGTTTACACCCTTCCGCGACGGTCTGCAGAGTTCGTTTGGCGGAAAGGTACGTTTGAATGATTTCCTTCCGGCGATGGAATTAGCCGCAAAAGCCGGTATTCGTCATTTTGAATTTGGCGGCGGTGCTCGCTATCAGGCTCCATACTTCTATCTTGGAGAAGACCCGTTTGAAGATATGGGAGAGATTCGTAAAGTTGTAGGACCGGATGTTGACCTTCAGATTCTCACTCGTTCAGTTTCGGGTGTGACCCTAACTACACAGTCAATGGAAGGGCTTGATTTGCAGGCCAAGTTGATGGCTGAATATGGTACAACCTGGGATCGTAACTTTGATTATATGAACGATGTTGAAAATTTGATTAAGACCGGCCGACCGATTGTCAAAGCCGGCATGCATCATCAGGTCTGTATTGCCTTAATGGGTCTCCCGTTTAAATCTGATAAAGTTCATACTCCCGAATTTTATATTAATATTGGAAAACGTCTTCTCGACAGTGATGTACAGATTGATAGTATCTGTTTAAAAGATGCCAGTGGTACAACCGATCCCATGACAATTTACAAAACGGCTATTGGCCTGAAGAAAATTATGCCTCCAGAAATGCCCCTATGGCAGCATACGCATGATACCGCCAGTACCGCAGTTTCCTGTTACATGGCTGGTATCGAGGGCGGTGTTGATGGTATCGATCTATCTGTTCGCCCGATGGCCAGTGGCACGGTTCAGCCTGATGTCCGTTCAATGGCTCATGCTATCAAAGGTTCAGGTTACTCACTTGATATTGATGCTCAGAAAATGCCTGAAATCGAAAGCATGCTCAATGACCTTATGAAAGATTATGATTTTAACCCGGTCACAACCACTGCCGATGCCCGCGTTCTTGGTTTCCCGATGCCGGGTGGAGCAATTGGGCCGAATGTTCACATGATGGTCAAAGCCGGTATTCTCGATAAATACAGTGAAGTCCTCGCTGAGTTCCCGGTAGTAGTTGAAGCTGGTGGTGCCTGGACAAGTGTAACCCCAGGATCTCAACAGTATTGGCTGCAGGCATTCAACAATGTTCTTTATGGACGTTGGGAAAAGATGAATGATGGCTATGGTAAAGCTGTCCTTGGTTACTTTGGCAAAACTCCTCTTCCACCAGATCCTAAAGTTATCAAAATTGCTTCGGAACAGTTGGAAAAACCGGTCTTTGAAGGTGATCCTCTTGAAGTAGCACCTAAAAACAAAGGTACTGCAAAGGCTGCTCTCGAAGAAAGAAATCTCCCTGTTAATGATAAGAATATATTCCTTGTTCTGGCTTCGATGGTTCCCGGAAAGAAGATGGAACTCAACGAAGGTATCCGTCTGTTAACTGGTAAATCAAAAATCGATGTCCCCCTCAAGAAAAAAGCTCAGCCAACAGTGGCAGCTCCTGCTCCGGCAGCAGCTCCGGTTGGTGGTGGAATTACTGGTCCGGTAACTTCCCGATGCGTCGTTCAGGAAGGTGGCGCACAGCGTACCTTTATGATTACTGTTGAACCGGCTAATGGCGGTTCTGCTCCTGCAACTGCAACAGCACCGGCTGTTCCGGCATCGTCGAATGGGACTCCGGTCTTTTCAACTTTCGCCGGTATGGTAGAAGTTGTCGATGTCATGGTTAAGGTTGGCGATGCTGTCAGTGAAGGCCAGATTGTGGCGGCTGTTGAAGCAATGAAAGCCAGACATGACATTAAAGCTTCATGTAGTGGTAAAGTATCAACCGTTAATGTCGGAATTGGCGATGAAATAGATTCCAGTAAACCTATTTTAACCATTTCATAAAGGCTGGATAAATGGATACAGTTCTACAACTGTTAAACGAATCCGGCTTTGCACATCTAAGCTGGACCAACTGGGTAATGTTCCTGATTGCCGGGATATTGATCTATCTTGCCATTGTCAAGAAATTTGAACCCCTGCTTTTGATACCCATTGGCTTTGGAGCAATTTTAGCTAATCTTCCATTGGCTGAAATGGGTTCTTATGGTGAAGGGATTATGGCTCTTATTTACAATGGCGGAATTAAAACCGAGCTGCTTCCACCAATCATCTTTTTAGGAGTAGGAGTTCTGACTGATTTCAAGCCATTACTCGGAAGACCGATTACTTTCCTCCTGGGAGCTGCAGCTCAGTTAGGTATTTTTGTGGCGGCTCTGGGAGCATATCATATTATGGGATTTACGATGGAAGAAGCAGCCAGTATCGGAATTATTGGCGGAGCAGATGGGCCTACTTCTATTTTCCTTGCCAGTCAATTAGCTCCTCATTTACTTGGTCCTATTGCCGTAGCGGCTTATAGCTATATGGCTCTCGTTCCAATAATTCAACCGCCAATTATAAGAATGCTAACTTCCCAAAAGGAACGTGCTATTGATATGCCGCAGGCCAAGCCTGTTTCAAAAACGGCAGCAGTTTTATTTCCAATCATCACTGGTATAATTGCTTCTCTGGCGATTCCATCAAGTGCTCCTTTGATTGGGATGTTGATGTTCGGTAATCTGATCCGTGAAAGCGGAGTGACTGATCGGCTCAAGAAGACAGCCGGTGGTCCGCTTATTGATATCGTAACGATTTTCTTGGGTCTTGTAGTTGGTGCAACTATGGATGGAGCCAATTTCCTGACATACAAGACTCTCATGATTCTTGGTTTGGGAATGGTTGCTTTTTCATTCAGTACCGCTGGTGGAGTTGTTTTTGCCAAGATTATCAACCTCTTTCTTTCAGGTAAAAATAAAATCAATCCCTGCATTGGTGCGGCTGGAGTATCAGCAGTTCCGATGGCAGCCCGGGTTGTTCAGAAATTTGTTTCCGATCAAACCAACGGCAAAGTTAATCCTTTGATGCCTGCGATGGGTCCTAATGTCGCTGGTGTAATCGGCTCAGCGGTTGCAGCCGGGGTATTTTTGTCACTACTTAAGTAAATTTTTATTTTACTAATTATATGAGCCAGATTACAAAAGTGTGATCTGGCTTTTTCATTTAAAAGAGGTTTGTTTCTAAATAAGAGTGGCTTCGCCACCCTTTTTTGTTGCTTGAGGTTGTTTAAACATTTAAACTTATGCCGATAAAGTAATGTTGGCAACATTGTTATGAAGAACTAAATTGAGTTTTTGAAGGATTTACTTTGGGATTGTTTGATATTCTCTCAAATGACATAGGAATTGACTTGGGAACAGCTAATACGCTGGTCTATGTCCGAAACCAGGGGATAGTGCTTAATGAGCCATCCGTTGTGGCCATTGAAAAATCAACCGGTAAAGTTCTGGCAATCGGTTCGGCTGCCAAAGAGATGATCGGTCGTACCCCCGGAAGTATTGCCGCAATTCGTCCTTTAAAAGATGGTGTCATTACTGACTTTGAAAATTCCGAAAAACTTATCGCCGATTTTATTCGCCGGGTTGTTAAACATAAATATCTTATGAAACCCCGAGTTGTTATCTGTGTGCCTTCTGGTATTACCGAAGTTGAAAAAAGAGCTGTACGCGACTCAGCCGAAAATGCGGGAGCCCGCGAAGTTTATCTGTTGCAGGAACCAATGGCCGCTGCTATCGGAGTTGGTCTTCCGGTAGAACAGCCTTCGGGAAGTATGGTAATTGATATTGGCGGTGGTACTTCAGAAATTGCTGTGATTGCTCTTAATGGTATTGTCAATGATACTTCGATTAGAGTTGCCGGTGATGAACTCAATGAAGCTATTATTCAGTTCCTCAAGAAAAACTATAATCTTCTGATTGGCGAACTTACCGCCGAACAAATAAAAATTAATATTGGCTCTGCTTTCCAACTTGAAAAAGAACTCTCTATGGAAATCAAAGGTCGCGATCTTGTTGCCGGAGTTCCCAAAAATATTAAACTCTCATCGGTGCAGGTCCGTGAAGCCCTCTCAGAAACTATTGATATTATTATTGAGGCCGTTCGTCAGGCAGTAGAGCGCACCCCTCCGGAATTACTTTCCGATATTCTCGAAAGAGGTATTATTCTAACTGGTGGCGGAGCTCTCTTAAGAGGGCTGGATAAATGCCTTCGCCAGGAAACAAATCTTCCGGTTATTGTCGCCGAAGATCCGCTTACATGCGTTGTCCGGGGTACCGGAAAAGTTTTGGAGAATTTTATAAACTTCTCCAAAGTGTTGGAACGCAGCCGCAAAGACTGATTTCATTTTAAAATTTCATATATTTTCTCCTGATTATTAATCTTTTTCTGGATTGACCTGTCTTATTGTTGGAAATTGATAATGATGGTTAATGCAAATGAAGAGATTTTGGAAAGACTGGTTTCACAAGCCCAGAAAGGCAACCGGGATGCATTCTCGGAATTGGTGAGAATACTTATGAATGATATTATGGCTCAGACATACAGGATGACTGGCGATCAGGATACCGCCAAAGATCTGGCTCAAGAAACTTTTATCACCGGCTGGGAAAAAATCAAATCATTCCGGGGTGAAGCCAAATTTAAAAACTGGCTGCTCAGAATTGCTACTAACAAAACGCTCAATTATTTCAAAAAAGCATCCTCTGTTTATGAAATCTCCGGTCAACAGGCTGAGCCTGTTATAGAATATACATCCACTGATAGTTCTAATCCTGAAACTGATCTGAAAAACAAACAGTTAAAAGATGATGTGCTTCAGTTCATGAAACAATTACCTCCCCAGCAGAGAATCGTGTTTGATCTTCGTTTTTATAAACAGTTAAGTTTTGATGAAATTTCATCTGTTACTAATAAAGCAGTTGGGACTGTTAAAACAAACTATCGCGAAGCAATTAAGAAGCTCCGCTTCTGGGCTGAAGAGAAGGGGTGGAAAAAATGAGCTGCGATAGATTCAAAGAAGAACTGTTTGATTATATCGGCTTTGATGATCTTCCTAATTCTATAAAAGAGCACCTCAGCGAATGCCCCGAATGCCAAACCTTCTGGTCGGAATTGAATAGCTATGGCGATAAATTAGGTAATGAATCAGAATTCTATCCTGATGAAAGCATCTCCGATGCTTTTGTTGGGGAAGTAAATGCTCGAATTGATGAACTTGAGAGTGAGACTAAAGAAACACCAATAAAGATTATAAATTATCTGCTTCCTATTGCTGCATCGATTGTGATCTTACTCGGCATCTCTTTGTCATCAGGATACCTGGGCAATTCTGAAACGAATATTACAAATAACTTTAGTGGTGATTTGTACATGCAATACGGGAGCTATCTTGAAGAAGACGAAGATGAGATGGATATAGAGTTATTAGATGAATTATTAAATGATTACTCAACATCAGTAGTCAGTGCCTCTGACGAACAATTGCTTGATGATCTTACTGATGAAGAGATGGAATATTTGAAAACAAATTTTGATGCAGGAGATATATTATTATGAAGGTAACAAAGTTACATTTTTTAATAGCACTGGCTCTCATTCTTATATTAGCGCCAACTACATATTCACAGGATAAAGATCAGACTGAATATAATTATGAACTGGCAAGAGCACAATATTTTGCTCAACATGAGGAAAATGATGATTGTTTTGATAGAGGTCATGCACATTACTTTGCTCAGCTTGAAGAAGAAAACCAAAATGATATGGCCTTCCCGAATGCAGACAAAAAATTTGATCAATCAAAAAGAAAATATCTGGAACAATTACGAGTGTTGAAACTTCTTGAGCTTCTTGATCTGGATGAAGACCAGGATATTGAGTTTGTAAGGTTGTATCGTCAGCATCGTAAGGAAGTAAAAAAGATCGACAAAAAGCATTTTAAAAAAGTAAAAGACCTCTCTGAAGGACTAAAGGACGGCAGTATATCTGAAGTTAAGATTACACAACTTTCATCTGATATCATTGAAATTTCAGATGAAAGATCTGCAATACATAGATCATTTCTAAATGAATCAAAAGAAATTTTGACGCCTGTTCAGTTTGGAAAGCTGGTTGTTTTTAAAGAACGATTCGAGCGTGAATTGTTGGAGCAGGTGCGGGAATTTAGAAACCAGGAAAGATTTGGACCCGGACATGGACGACGAGGTATGGGTAACGGGAAACAGAAAACATTTGATTTTGAGAATAAATAAAAAAGGAGCAAATCATGAAAAAAGTAATTCTCATCACAGTAGCCCTAAGCTTGCTGGCATCTTTTGCCTACGCACAGCACGGATTTGGTGGGCGAGGTCACGGAAATGGTAACGGACCGGATATGGGCTGTCGTCCCGAATGCAACATGAAAGGGATGGGGCATTTAGGAAAGCAGGGAAGAGGAAAGGGTGATCGTGGTCATCGGGAAGGTATGATCCTGAGATTAGCTGATGAAATCGGTTTGTCTGAAAGCCAGATAGATAAAATCAAAGGATCAATTACTGATCATCAATTGTCGATGGTTGATGCCAAAGCTGATGCAAAAAAAGCTCAGATTAATGTTAGAGCTCTGATGCATGACGATGATGCTTCTGAAGCAATGGTTATGGGTGCTATTGATAAAGCTTCGATGGCTAAAGCAAATATTGCCAAACTAAAATATGCTCATCGGAATGAAATTCATGACATTCTCAATGATGAACAGCTTGATAAATTAAAAGAAATTCGTCAATCTCATACGGGAAGATTTGGAGATGGCGATGATAACGACGATGACCGACCAAACCGGGGTCGTCGATTCGGAAAATAACCTCCTCGTTTTATTAATGTGTTATCTGTTCTCCGCCGCCACTCTTTAAAGGGTGGCGGTATTTTTGTGATGGCATTTTGAATAAAAAAGTATTATGTATTTTGTAGGGACAGGTCGCGACTTGTCCCTACTTAACAGTGCTTACTACACATTGTATTGTGGGTGGCACACGCCCTCGTGTGCCCCAAAAAGCCAAATAATACCAGCCAGCAGGCGAGGGCGTCTGCCAGGCACAGTAATACATTTATTTGATAAATATCCATTCCTTTTGTAAATTGATAAACAAATATAAAAATAAGGCAAAACAAATGGATCAAAATAAATTAACGGAATCAAATCGGGAAGCATGGAACGAAGCGACCCTGAAACATCAGGCAGGAAGAAAGATAGATTATAAAAAGGAATTTAAAAAGGAGGGCTTCTCGACTTTAAGTGAAATCCTAACAGATAAATTAAATGAAATTGGTGTTAAGGATAAACGGATTGCTCAAACAAATTGCAACAATGGCCGGGAGCTTATTTCAGTTTTGAATATGGGAGCAAAGTCCGGTGTCGGTTTTGATATTTCTGATAAAGTCATCGAAGAGGCCAAAGAGTTAGCAAAAATATCTGGCAAGGCCGGTGAGTTTGTCAGAACAAATATTTATGATATTGATAAGAAATATTTTGATTCTTTTGATTTGGTGTTAATTACAATTGGTGCTCTTTTTTGGATGCCTGACTTAAATAAATATTTTGAAGTTGTTTCGAATCTATTAAAACCGGGTGGACATCTTTTGATATACGAAGAGCACCCCATTTCAAATGTATTTGAATGCGAGGGTGAGCCGGATTATGATCCTGATGATCCGCTGAAAGTTATCTATTCTTATTTCCGAACCGAACCCTGGATTGATAATACGGGTATTGATTATGTTGGTAAAACAACTTACGAGTCGGCAACATCCTATGGATTTACTCATAAAATATCTGATATAATAAACCCAATAATTAAAAACGGAATTAAGATTTTGGAATTTAAAGAATACCCTTATGATATTTCAACGCAATTTGCAGAGATTGAAGAAATCGGTAAAATGCCTCTGTCTTATATTTTAACAGGGATCAAAGAATAGAAAGTAGTGGCGTGTATTCTTCTTTGTAGGGACAACCCACTGTGGTTGTCCTACACGGGACAGTGGAATCCTTGTCGGGCGGTTCCGTCATCTGACCTGCAGCAGGTATAGCCTGGCCACCTTGTGGCTTTTAACCAGCAGACGAGGGCGTCTGCCAGTCACAATGACATAAGAATAGATACGGTTGTTCCTATTTACCCCTACGCAAAAAACCGCTCAAAAGAGCGGTTTTTAAAAATGAAATTTTACAAGTGATCTATTGTTCGGCTTGAGCAGATTGAGGTGGACGTTTACGTCCGCGAACATTTTTAACCACTTTACCAGCTTTAATGCAGGAAGTACAAACAGAAATCTTTTTAGGAACGCCATTAACCAAAGCTCTTACATTCTGAAGGTTAGGCAGAAAACGCCTTTTAGTAATGTTATGAGCATGGGAGACATTGTTTCCCGCTACTGGTTTCTTACCGCATATTGCACAAATTTTAGCCATCGTATTTCAAAAACTCCTTTCACGATCGAAGCCCCGTAATTTATACATATTCTCGGAAAAATCAAGGTGCTAATAGCACTTTTATATAAAAAAATACATTATTTTTTAGAGAAAAATACATGATTTGCTGTTATTTGATAAAAAATAGAGATTTTAAGCAGAATTTCAGCTATCTTTGATCTTGTATGGCAGATACACTCTTTGACTTAGGATGTTGAATTCCATATAATCTGTGGGAACAAATAGCTGTTTTTGGACTATGAAATAATATAAACCAAACAGGATGATTAATGCTTGATCTGAAATTTATACGAGAAAACCCAGAGCTGGTTAAAGCTGGGATTGCCAAAAAAAATGATAAATCCGATATTGATGCTATTCTTCAGATAGATGAACAGCGCCGGGAAATAATCCGTGAAGTAGAGCAGTTAAAAGGGGAGCGCAACCGGGCTTCAGCAGAAATCGGTAAAAAGAAAAAAGCAGGTGAATCGGCCGACGATGCTGTGGCGGCAATGAAAGAGGTTGGCAAAAAAATCAGTGAGCTTGATGTCAAGCTTCGGGAGATAGATGAAAAGCTGAAAACAGCTCTCTCATGGATTCCTAATATTCCCCATGAAGAAGCGCCTGTTGGTGGTGAAGATAATAATATAATTATGAAATCATGGGGAGAGATTCCCAACTTTGATTTCAAGGTTCTTCCACATTGGGAACTCGGGGAAAAATTAGGAATTCTTGATCTTCAGGCAGCTTCCAAAGTTTCCGGTTCGGGATTTTTTATTCTCAAGGGATTAGGTGCTCAACTACAACGAGCTTTGATTAGTTATATGCTCGATATACATACAGCCGATGGATTTATTGAATACAATGTTCCTTTTCTTGTGACATCCGAGACAATGTTTGGCACCGGACAGCTTCCGAAAATGGAAGAGGATATGTATAAAACAGCAGTTGAGGATGATGATCTTTATTTAATACCAACAGCCGAAGTTCCTCTTACCAATATGTTCAAAAAAGAAATTCTCGCCTGTGAACAACTCCCTGTTTATATAGTCGCGCATACTCCCTGTTTTCGTCGTGAAGCAGGAGCGGCCGGTAAAGATACGCGCGGTATGTTGAGAGTCCATCAGTTTGATAAAGTTGAATTGGTAAAAATAGTCCGACCGGAATCTTCAGTTGATGAACATGCTTCACTGTTAGCTCAGGCAGAAAAAGTTCTTCAGGGATTAAACCTTCCTTATAGAGTAGCTGAACTTGCTACAGGTGATCTTTCTTTTGCGGCATCACGATGTTACGATATAGAACTCTGGGCTCCCGGTGTGGAAAGTTGGCTGGAAATTTCATCGGTCTCAAATTTTATGGATTTTCAGGCTCGAAGAATGGGTTGTCGTTTCCGTGATGAAGAAAAAAAGGTTCAACATCCCCATACTCTCAATGGCTCCGGGGTAGCGTTGGCCAGACTGATTCCGGCAATTATTGAAAACAATCAGAATGCAGATGGAAGTATTAATATTCCTGAAGCATTACAACCCTATATGAAGGGATTAGCAAAAATAGGCTAATGGCTGATACGACAAAAAATACAGGTTTTTTTGATCGCCTTTATATTGGCAAATCCACATTTTTTAAAATATTTCTTCTAGTAGGTGTTACGGCGATTTCCGGTGTTTTTATCTGGTACACCTTTCAGGTAATCGATGTACTAAAAAGAGATACCCGCTCACAGGTTGATAAGTATGTCCAGATGTGGCAATTGGTCGCCAACTCGCCAACATCAGGGCAGGAGCTTCAGTTCATTTTTGATGAAATTATTGTCAAAGCCGAGTTCCCGATTATTGTTCTCGATGATAAGGAAATCCCGATTCACTGGCGCAATATTGATGATATTTCTCCTACAGATTATTCTGATACCACCAAAGCAAAACTTGTAAAAGAAGCTCGAAATATGATTGAGAAAAATGGTAAAATTCCATTGGAGTTTGGTACCGGTAGAATAAATTATTTCTGTTATGGCGACTCCCAGGTAATTCGGCAATTGACGATGATGCCATTTATTGAGATTGGGATTGTCTTTGCTTTTATGATAGTCGCTTTGATTGGTTTCCAGAATATTAAGCGGAGCGAGGAACGCAATATCTGGGTAGGAATGGCCAAAGAAACGGCCCACCAGTTGGGGACGCCGATTTCATCATTGATGGGTTGGATCGAAGTCATGACCGGTGAAACTGAACTCTCCAAACTCAGTGATGAGGAAAAAGAACGTCTTAAAGAAGCTCTCAGCAATATGTGGGTCGATGTCAACCGTCTTAATAAAATAGCCAATCGTTTTGGGCAGATTGGTTCTATTCCCGACTTGCAGGAGTGTGATCTTAATCAGTTATTGAGAGAAACTGTTGAGTATTATCGCCGCCGCTTGCCATTTGAGGGAAAAGGGATAGCACTTGAATTAATCACCGGTGAAATTCCTTTATTGAAATTAAATAATGAACTGTTTAGCTGGACTGTTGAGAATCTGATCAAAAATGCTCTCCAGGTTGTTGATTCACGCACTGGATTAATAGAAATAAAAACCGAACTGCATCCATCTCAAAAATGCGTTTTAGTCGAAGTCTCAGATAACGGTCCTGGTATTTCCAAAGTAGCTGCCCGCAAAATTTTCAGAGCCGGGTTTACAACCAAAAAAAGAGGATGGGGATTGGGGTTGACTTTGGTCAGGCGAATTGTTGAAGAATATCATTCAGGCAGGGTTATGTTAAAAAAATCTCGTCCGGGGCAAACAGTATTTGAGATACAACTTCCGGTCATAGGAAATGAAAAGGATAATAATGACTGCTCAAAATAACGTCAAAAAAATTCTCTGGGTTGATGATGAAATAGATTCTTTAAAACCGCATATGCTCTTTCTTGAACAACGGGGATATAAAGTGGATGGAGCGGTCTCCGGCGATGATGCTCTTGTGATGGTCAAAAAAAACCAATATGATCTGGTCCTTCTTGATGAAATGATGCCCGGCAAAGACGGCTTGACTACTCTGGAAGAAATCAAGGAGATTTATCCTCATTTGCCGGTGGTGATGGTTACCAAATCTGAAGAAGAGTCCCTCATGGAAGATGCCATTGGTCAGAAAATCGATGACTATTTGGTAAAGCCGGTTAATCCATCGCAGGTTCTTCTGGTTATCAAAAAAATTCTCGATTCCCGAAAAATAATCAGCGGGTCATCGATGAAACGCTATATGACTGAAATAAATAAATTCAATCAGAAATTGTATGGTCCGATAGAACCGGAAGACTGGTATGAAGCGGCTCGGATTCTCTCTCACTGGAATCTTGAATTGGACGCCAACGCCGATGTTGGCCTTGAGCAAACCCTCGAAGGAACCCGCAAAGAGTGGAATTATGAATTCACCAAGTATATTGAAAATAATTATTATGATTGGCTTCACCGTGACGACCGGCCGGTTTTGTCTTCTGATGTAACAAAAAAATATGTTATTCCGCGCCTTAAGAAAAAAGAGAAGGTTTGTCTTATTGTTGTCGATTGTATGCGTCTGGATCAATGGATGTTAGTTGAGCCATTATTAGCCGAATATTTCAACATTGACAGGAAATATTATTACTCCATGCTTCCCACAGCAACACCATTTGCCCGAAATGCTCTTTTTGCGGGCATGTTTCCAAAGGAAATTCACAAAATCTATCCTGATAATTATAAATCCAGCGACGAAGGTTCTCTAAACCGCATGGAGGATCGTTTTTTTGAAGATAACCTCGCTCGCAATGGTGTCCGTTTCAAAAAACCACCTCGCTATGTAAAGATTTTTAATAATACCGAGGGAGAAGTTGTAGCCAAAAAAATATCTGATTTTTTCAATCATGATGTCGTCACTTTTGTTTTTAACTTTTTAGATATCCTGGCTCATAAACGCTCCAATAATGTAATCCTAAAAGAGATCGCCAGCAGTGAAGCTGCTTTTAGATCTTTGATGAAAAGCTGGTTTACTCATTCCCCATTGTTCTCAATTTTAAAATCATTTGCTGAGAAAGACTACACCGTAATTATTACTTCTGATCATGGTTCCGTTCATTGTCATCGCGGTACCCTGGCACATGGCCGCCGTTCAACATCAACAAATCTTAGATACAAATACGGTGACAATTTAAATTCTGATCCAAAAGATTCTATTCTTATAAAAAAACCGGAAATGTGGCAGCTTCCAATGTTTTCCCTTGCCACAACCTATATTCTGGCTAAAGAGGATTTCTTTTTTGTTTATCCTAATAATTATAACGAAATGGTAAGGCAGTTCCAGGATTCATTCCAGCATGGTGGTATATCTTTGGAAGAGATGGTTGTTCCGCTGTCAATTATGACACCAAGGTAAAAGTATGGCAACGATTCTTAAAGCAGTATCTCATAGTGAAGAGGAGACTTCCGGATTGGCTGAGAAGATCAGTCTCTTTTTTAAGAAGGGTGATGTAGTTATCCTGTCTGGAGAACTTGGAGCAGGAAAAACTGTCTTTGTTAAAGGTATTGCCAAAGCTCTGGAAATTGATACTGATCTGGTAAATTCTCCTTCTTATACAATCGTCAATGAATATAAAGGCGGCAGCATAATGCTGTTTCATTTTGATTTGTATCGTCTGGGAGATATTTCCGAATTGTATGAAACCGGTTGGGATGATTATATGCAGAGAAATGGCATTATGGTCGTTGAATGGGGAGAAAAAGGGGAGACAAGCTTGCCGGCGCCTCGTTATGAGATTACCATTAAGATATTAGATGAAACCAATCGTGAAATTGATATTGCTGTGATTGAAAATGACTAAAGAATATAAAAACATACTGGCAATCGATTCATCAACAAAGATACTAAGACTCGGCCTTCAATTCGGTGGAGATCGGCTGATACAATCGACAGAAAAAAATGAGAAATCACATGGCCAATTTATCATAAAAAAAATTGGAGAATTGTTTCAATCAGCCTCGCTTGAATTTAAAGATCTGGATGCCTTAGTTGTGGGAGTTGGTCCCGGTTCGTTTACGGGACTAAGGATTGGATTAGCCGCTGCCAAAGGAATGGCTGTAGCACTTAACATTCCGATAGTAGGCGTGGATAGTTTTGAACAGGCTGCTTACTGGCTAAAAAATGTTGAAGAGTCAATATGTGTTATCGTACCTCTTAATAGGGATGAGTCTATTTGCGGGTTTATCAACTTTGGTCAGTACGATAAAAATGAAACAAAGATTATAAAATACAGCAATCTTTTTGATGAGATCGGGAACATGGCTATTGCAGCCGATGGGTTTGATCTTTTAGAAAAATTTCCTGACATGGGAAACTATGATGTGTCGCATTATTTGAATACTGAAGTTTCTGGTTTGGTTTATTTGGGAATGGAAAAATTAGATAATGAGGATCTGGCCGATGTTGCCGTCCTCGAACCGATGTATCTTCAAAAATCACAGGCAGAAATACGTTTTGACCAGCACCGAAAAGAAAATAAATAATATTGTTATTCGTGATATGATTCGAGCGGATATCTCAAATATTGCCAAAATGGAGAAAAATATTTTCTCTGATGCCTGGCCAAAATCTGCTTTCTCGCAGCATTTTAATGAATCTGATTTTGGTGCGGAAGTAGCTCTATGTGATGATAAGATAATAGGTTATTCGTGTTTTCATATTGACATCGAGACCCATCTGACCAATATTGCTGTGTTGCCGGAATATAGAAGAAAATCGGTTGCAAAAAGGCTTCTGGAAAGTATCTTATTACGAGCAACCAAGAATGGATGTGGTTATGTTATACTTGAAGTCCGGTTCAGTAATACCGATGCACGGGCTTTTTATGATAAGAATGACTTCGTCCTGTTGTATCAACGTCCCGATTATTATAGCGACCCCAAAGAGGATGCTATGGTAATGGTGCGCTATTTGAATAAGGATTAATTTTGGTATAATATATGGCATGGTTTAAAAAAGATAAACAGGGTCTTGCTACACAGGCTAAGAGGAATATCCCCGAAGGGATTTGGACCAAGTGCCAGTCCTGTGGCGAAGTTGTATATGGGAAAAAGATGGAAGACCTTTTATGGGTCTGTCCAACCTGTGATTTCCATTTCCGAATCCCCAGCCAGAAATATATTTCGCTGTTATTAGATGATGGCAAGTTAGAAGAATTTGATCTCAATCTGACTTCCAAAGACCCCCTGAAATTTAAAGATTCCAAAAAATATCCAGATAGAATTGATACTGCCCAAAAGAAAACAGGGAAAAAAGAGGGTGTTATATCCGGAATAGGAAAAATGGGTGGTATTGAAATCTCGTTTGCTATTATGAATTTTCAATTTATTGGCGGTTCGATGGGTTCTGTTGTCGGAGAAAAAATTGCCCGGGCAATTGAGCGTGCAATAGAAAAAGAAATCCCGCTTATTATTGTTTCATCATCAGGCGGTGCCAGAATGCAGGAGGGGATTTTATCGTTAATGCAGATGGCCAAAACATCAGCATTACTGGCAATTTTAAACGAAAAGAAAATTCCATATATTTCTATCCTTACAAACCCGACTACTGCCGGAGTGATGGCTTCCTATGCTTCATTAGGTGATGTAATAATTGCTGAACCAAAAGCTCTTCTTGGTTTTGCTGGTCCCCGGGTTATTCAGCAGACAATTGGACAGGATCTCCCTGAAGGATTCCAGTCATCAGAATTTTTCATGGATAAAGGTTTTGTTGATAAAATCGTTAACCGCAAAAATCTTCGCGATACCGTCATCTCTCTGATAAAATTCATGTGGAGAAAATAATGCCTCGGCATTCTTATCTTTCAGCGGAGAGGTATATCCTTTCCCGCGAGTTTTTTGGTATGAAACTTGGTCTGGAAAATATTACCGAGTTTTTAGAATCGATTCATTCACCTCAAAATAATTATAAAACGATTCACATCGCTGGAACCAATGGCAAGGGTTCTACAGCAGTTATGCTGGCATCAATTTTAGAATCACAGGGATATAAAACCGGCCTTTTTACTTCACCTCATCTGGTAAGTCTTCGGGAACGAATCACTGTAAACGGGAGAAAAATTCCTAAAACTTCGATTTGTAAATTTGTAAATCAGCATCGTAAGATACTTAGCAAACGGAAGCTTTCTTTTTTTGAAGTTATAACGGCAATGGCCTTATATTATTTTGACCGAGCAAATATTGATGTGGCCGTTATTGAAACCGGACTTGGCGGAAGGCTTGATGCTTCCAACGTTTTAAAACCTGAGATCACCATTACTACTAATATCAGCAAAGATCATATGGAAATTCTTGGTTCCAGTCTGTCAAAAATTGCCAACGAAAAAGCTGGAATAATTAAAACCGGGGTTCCGCATGTGATTGGAATGTTGCCTGATTCTGCCAAAAATGTAATGATCAAACGATGTAAAACAAAAAATGCCCCATTGCATATTTTGAAAAAGAGTGAATTTAAAACATATATCAGTACCAATAAATTGGATTTTATTTCCAACGGATATTCAGTAAAAAATTTGAAGCCGCAGATGTATGGTTTGCATCAATTACGAAACTCAGCCCTTGTTGTGAAAGCAGCATCTGTTTTAAACGACAATGGATTGAAAATAAATAAAAAAGCAGTACGCGAGGGATTAGCCAAAGCAAGCTGGCCGGGTAGGTTTCAGGTAATTGAAAGAAAAACAAAACCGACTCTGGTTTTTGATGTCTGCCATAATACCGGCGGTGTGACGGCCTTTGTAGATTCAATCAAAAATCGGTTTCCAAATAAAAAAGCTCATATAATAACCGGGGTTGTAAAACGTAAAGAACATCAAAAGATGTTTGACCTCTTTGGGCAGTTAACTGATTGTTTTCATCTTGTCCCACTGGCAACGCATCGTACAACAGATTTGGATGAATTATGTGAAAATATTAACTGGCATAATCGTACTATTATAAAACATAAATCACTTCGTACTGCTTATAAGAAGGTTTTGAAATCATCTGATAGTGACGATATTATAATTATTGTTGGTTCCCACTATTTGGTGGGTGAATTTATTGATAAAAAATTAGCTTATGAGTAATAATTCAAAAAAGAACGGCAAAAAACAAACTAAAAAAGCTACATCCGGGAAGACTGCTACTGATAAAACTGTAGCAAAAACCAGTCCTGACACTAAAAGTAAATCAATAGCTGAAGCCAAAGAAAAAGAAGATAAAGTAACCCAGCTCACCAAGTCTAATCGCCAGCTTAAACGAAAAATATTTGATCTCTATACTGTCTTTGAAATAAGCCGTAATTTTAATTCAGTTCTTAACTATCAAAACCTGCTTGATTCATTTATTCTTACTTCGTTAGCGCAGGTTAGTGCCTCCAAAGGGGCTATTTTTCTCAATGAGGAGAGCCGAACAGATAAATTTGTTTTGGCAAAAGGTAAAGGTTCCGGCAAGTTTCCTTCTCCTGATCAGTATTTTGATGGCAATGGCAGATTAGCTGAATTTATAAGTAATCTCAACAGGCCGGTTATTACTGAAGACATTATAGATGGTACTGCATCAAGCAAAGAGAAAAAGATTTTAGTTATGTTCCATCCCGGCGTTGTAGTCCCTATGATTTATCAATCCCGCCTGAGTGGGTTCCTTCTTGTTTCAGACAAAATGTCAAAAAAAGAATTCAGCCTTGATGATACCGAATTTTTATCAATCCTGGCAAATCAGATAGCGGTTGCAATAGAAAATGCCCGCCTGTATGAAGCCGAAAAACAGGCATCCAAACAACTGCGGGCAGCTCAGCATCAACTGGTCAATACTGAACGTCTGGCTGCCTTGGGAGAGATGTCTGCCAGAGTTGCCCATGAGATTAATAACCCTCTGGGAATCATTAAAAACTATATGCTATTGGTTAATCGTTCAATGGGGAATAATATTGAAGCCAGTGGTTATGTTGATATTGTTGGACAGGAGATTGACCGTATAGCAAATATTGTAAGGGAACTCCTCGATTTCTACCGTCCTGTAAAAGATGATTTGGAGCCGGTAAATGTTGTCGAAGTGATGGATGATGTTATGACTTTGATGGATCGCCAATTCAAAAAATTAAATATTGAACTTTTTACGGATTTCAAAGTTGATAAAAATCAAATCAATGGCTCAGCTGATAATTTAAAACAGGTTTTCCTGAATATCATTATCAACGCCTGTGATGCTATGCCTTCCGGGGGGAAATTGGGAATTAAGATCAAAATTGAAGATAATGAGATGATCATTACCTTTTGTGATACCGGCCCCGGTATTCCTGCCGAAATTATTCCAAGGATTTTTGAGCCATTTTATTCAACTAAAGAACCTGGAAAAGGAACCGGTCTGGGTTTATCTGTCTGTTATGGTATAATAAAAAGGCATGACGGGTCGATAACATATAAAAATACTGATGACGGCGGTTGTTTTGAGATAAGACTGTCTATCACCTGAAATACTAAGAAATGATGAATAAGAACTCAGAAGTTATAGTCATAATCGATGATGAAAAGAGAATGTGCGATTCTCTTTCAGCTCTTTTAAAAGGCGACGGCTATACCGTAGAGGCTTTCCAGAAATCCCCTGAAGCAATTGATGCTATCCGAAATAAGAAAATCGATCTGGTTATAACTGATTTGAAAATGCCTGAAATGAATGGGCTTGAGATTCTTAAAGCTGTTAAAGAGATTGATTTTGATTTGCCGGTTATTCTTATGACTGGTTACGCCTCTCTTGATACTGCTATTGAAGCAGTCGCCAGTGGAGCCTATGACTATCTTTTAAAGCCTGTCGAATTTAATCATTTGGAATTGGCTGTCAATCGTGCTCTCGAAAAGAGAAGATCCGACTTGGCTCGATTGCAGCTTCTGGAAGAACTCCGATTATCAAACATGATTCTTCAGCGAAGAATGGGGGAACTAAACGCTCTCTATGAAGCTGGCAAATCTATTGGATCAACAGCCAATTTAAAAGATCTCCTTAGGCAAATAATTATTTTGGCCTCTACCGTAACCGAAGCACAGGTTGGCTCTATCATGTTAACTGATGAACGGAAAGAATTTCTGACTATAGAAGCAGCTATAGGACTTTCTGCTGAAATTACAGCAAAAACCCGACTTCCGATAGGTGAATCAATTGCCGGTACTGTAGCTCAGAACGGGCAACCGCTTATAATTGAAGATGTCGAAAGGGATGAGAAGTTCAAGCGGATCAATAAAGAAAAATATGGAGCGGCTTCACTTCTTTGCTGTCCTCTTCGGATAAAAAACAAAATCATTGGTGTAATCAACCTGGCAAATAAAGAAGGTGGAGAGAATTTTACTAAAAATGATCTCAGGCTTCTGACAACATTTGCATCACAGGCAGCCATTGCTGTTGATGATGCTAATCAATTTGAAAAAAACCGCCGCAGATTGGTAGAGTTTGAAATACTTCATGAGATAAGCCGGGAATTGCCCAACATTCAGACTATTCATGATTTCCGCCAAGTTCTTATTGATAAATTAAAACGAATTTTCCCTATCGATTATTCTATCTGGTTTAATTGGAATGCTGGTAATAAAACGCTCTTTCCTCAGGGAGTTTCCGGGAATGTTGATATTCCTGTTACAAAGAGCGGTGGGATTGATTTGAAAAAAGTCGGTTCCGGGGATATTACAATTGGCCCTATTGACACTGAATCGATTGAATTTTCCGATACTCATAAGCTTACCGATCTACTGGTGAATAGTTTGAAAGGAAAGAATAATTTCCCTCAGCCAAAACTTGCTTATATGGCTATTCCAATATATCGGCAGGATGAATTTGCTCATGTTTTTTATCTGGGGGCTGATAGTAATATTGCTTACAGCGAGGATGATATTTCTTTGGCAAAGCTGGTAATATCTCAGGCCGCGCTCTTATTTGAAAAGGAATTATCCCTGCTAAATGCAACAAGGTTGCTTACCATGGGGAATATGATTTCAGAAATATCGCACGATCTTAGAAAGCCGCTTACTTCGATCAAAGGGGCTCTCCAGGTTTTGGGAATGAAGCATTCCGATATTTTAAAAGATTCAGAATTGTTGAAGTCTACCGAAGAAGAAATTCATCGCCTTAATGATCTTGTAAGAGAGTTGGTAGATTTTTCAAATCCAAACAAGTATCAAACAGAAAAACTTGATCTAAGAGATGTAGTTGATAGAGCATCCGAATTGATTCAACCGGATCTTAAAAAATTAAATATAAAATTTGAATCTGATTTTACGGATATCAACTGGGATTGTATTGTTAATAGAAATCAGATATTGGAAACTCTTCTTAATATCTTTTTAAATGCGATTGATGCTATGCCCGAAGGTGGTACTCTTCGAGTTGAAGGTTTAGTAGAAAAGCCGGATCACAAAAAAATTGATTATCTTGCTATCCGCATAATAGACAGTGGGATAGGAATCAAGAAAAAGAACCTCTCCAGAATTTTTGATCGTTATTTTACCTCAAAAGATACTGGTACAGGACTTGGTTTAGCTGTTGTAGAGAGAGTGATTTCAGCCCATAATGGTACCTTAAAAGTCGATTCTAAAGAAGGTAATGGAACAGTATTTACACTCTATTTTCCTTATGGGTCAATTTAATGCTGCACTATTTTGCTAAAAAACCGCAACTATTTTATAAATCCTACTTGATTTAGGCTTATAAATGCCGATAATTTAGGAAAATAAGTGATAAAACTATGGTAAGACCAAAAACAAAAATATTAGTCATCGACGATGATCCCAAAGTTGCCTGGATTTTAAACGAAGGACTGGCGACAAAGTATGAATTTGTCTCAGCTCGTGATGGTATCGAGGGACTCCAGATGGTCTCCACTGAAAAGCCTGATCTAATTCTTCTTGATATAAAAATGCCGGGAATGTCCGGGATTGAAGTTCTTGAAAAGTTAAATAAATTAGAAGTGCGCCCCGAAGTAATTATGGTTTCCGGTCATGGTGATACAAACTATGTGGTCGATTCCATTAAGCAGGGTGCTGCTGAATTTATAAATAAGCCTTTTGATGTTCAGGAAATTGAGATTCATATCAATGGTGTTCTTGAGCGTCGAAATCTCAAAAAAGAAGTTCGTGAACTTAAGAGTGAGCTTGAAGTAAAAAGTGATTGGGTAAATTTTGTTGGCGACTCTCTTGAAATGCAAAAAGTTCGGGAGATTATCGAACAGGTTGCAGATTCTGAATTGACAGTATTAATCCGAGGTGAATCCGGCACAGGCAAAGAGATTGCCGCCAGATCACTCCACCAGATGTCTTCCCGAAAAGATAAGCCCTTTATCAAAGTAAACTGTGCTGCTATTCCAAGAGACCTTCTTGAGTCGGAATTGTTTGGATATGAAAAAGGTGCTTTTACTGGTGCTCATAAAAATAAGCAGGGACGTTTTGAACTGGCTAATACCGGGACAATGTTTTTAGATGAAATCGGAGATATGCCGCTTGAACTTCAATCAAAGCTGCTTCAGGTTTTGGAGCAACAGGAATTTGTCAGGGTAGGCGGAATAAATAATATCCATGTTGATGTCAGAATTATATGTGCTACCAATAAAAATCTGGAACAGGCTATTGATGAGCAGGGTTTCAGGAGCGATCTGTTTTATCGTCTGAATGAAATTACCCTGTTATTACCTCCCCTTAAGGATCGAATCACCGATATTCCTTTGTTAGTCGATTTCTTTGTTGAAAAATACAATAAGCTGTATGAAAAAGATTTTGAACAAGTTTCACAGGATTCAGTCAACCAGCTTATGGCTTATTCCTGGCCGGGTAATGTCCGACAGGTAGAAAATATGATCAAACAGGTAGTAGTGCGCGGTAATGAGTCAATTATCAGTGAATTGATTGCTTCGGCCCATAATCTTTCACCCGCCCGTCAGGCAGTAACGGTTGGTTCTGGTGCTGCATCAATTGATCAACCTATTGATTATAGTGATGGAGACGGCTATTCATTGAAAACAAGAATAGGTAAAATAGTAGCTGGCGAAGAGAAGAAATTAATTGCCGAAGTCCTCAACAAGACCAATTGGAACCGCAGGAAAGCCGCTGAGATGTTAGATATCAGTTATCGATCTCTTTTGTATAAGATCAAAGACTACGATCTTAACGCTATCAAATAGTATTCAATAATCCGTTAAACTACCAAGTCTATCTTAAATTCTAAGAAAATGTAATAATCTGCTTCTATAATTTCTATATATAGATTGAGTTTTAGTAGTAACAACTGTGCAATAATTGAGCAATTATTTTCACAATTCTTTTTAGTTGATTGACTATATTTTTAGTAATAATGTATAAAAGAGTAAATAGATCTATTGTCTTACAGTACTTTATAAGACAAAAGAGTGTTAAAAAATTCTCTTTGAGGAATTCTTTTCCAAAAATAGGGGAATGAGATACTCTGGTACAATTATTGCTATTCAATAATTGAACAGAAGGTAGTAAAGAAGGTAGTAGTATAGGTATGCATAATAAATTTATCGATCTGGTTGATATGGAGCTTAAACGAGCCGAAAGGTATTCTGTTTTTGTTGCCATAGTCATTTTGGATCTTTCATTCCTAGAAACATACCTTGAGAAGCAGGAATCCGATCCAGCCAAAGCAGTTGTTGATAAAGTACGTGAATCTATAAGGATCATGGATTATGTTTCAATTCTGGAAGACAACAAAATTGGCTTACTATTTCCTGAGACAGCTCGACAGGGGGCCGAGATAGCCGGAAGACGGATTTCTGATATTATCAGGGATTATTTTTCCAAAAAGGAGAAATTGCCTGTTGATCGGGTAATTCCTTTCCAAATGGCTTCTTTTCCCGATGCTGCCGGAACTATAACTATTTCAGATTTTTTAAAAAATTACTCGATTAATTCACAAAATTGATTTAAACTAACAGTGCCTTTATAAAAAAAGATCGCTCATCCCCTCAGGGCGATCTTTTTTTCTTTTGTAGTATTTTCAAATCAGGGTTTGACCACAACTTTTCCATAAATATCAGAGCCAGCAATATACCAGAGATAAACTCCAACCGCTACCCGGGCTCCATCGCTGTTATTAAGATCCCAGATCCATTCATCGGAAACGTCCTCCTGAATTAAAACTGTTTCCCCTGAGACGGTCTGAATCAACAGGTCAATTTTCTGAGGAGGGAGAACAAATGTTACTTCATTTCCCAAACGCACTGGATTTGGAGCTGCGTAAGCTGCAAACTGAATATGAATTTTTGCTACCGATGAAAATGGGTAATCATTGGCTTTTACGCGCCAGAAATAGTCTTCACCAGATTCCAGTTCTTCTTCAACCTGCCAGGTGGTTTGGTTTCCATCGTCTTCAGGGACAGCATTGGAGAAGGATACAACATTGTACATAAGTGAATCAGTGGCCACTTCGAAATAATAATTCTTGGTCTCAGTGACAGCAATATTTGATGCTACTAAAGTCGGGGTGGTAGTTAAAATTGTTGATCCATTGGATGGTCCGCCAATGCCGGCAGTATATTCATCATTCCCAGCAGCAAGATCAACATAATCAAAATATGTTACCGTTGAATAACCAGTTGTATTAACATCATCATTGGCTCTTACACGCCAGTAATATCTATGGCCATCAGCCAAAACAAGATTGATTTCAGTACTTGTTTCTATAGCTGTTTCTGATACATCCAGTACCGAGGCGAGATCCCGGCTGAAATTTGGATCATCAGATAAAAAGAAATCATAAGTTATAATATCATTTTCAGGATCTACTGAATTTTCTATAGTTAGAGAAAATGGTGTTCCAGTTATGGTTTCACCATTATAGGGTGAGACATGATTTGGAACTGTTGGGGGATTATTAGTAATCACACCCAAATCAACACTAAATTCTGATAACTGGGTCCAGTCAGAATAGTATGTACCATCAGAACATCTTGCTCGCCATTGATATGATTGACCATTTGTTAACGGTGTTGTTACTGTCCATCCGGTGGTAGTGGTTTCCTCTGTGATACCAATACCTATTGCAATTTGAGAAACACCGGATTGATCAAATACCTGGAAATCATATGTAAGAGGGTCGCCTTCGTAGTCAAAGCCATTTGTTACAGTGAGAAGCGGATATTGAGAATCAACAGTTGAGCCATCGGCGGGGCTATGAATCTGCGGAGCCTGTGGAGTATTTTGGCTTGATGATTCAGTATAAAAAGATCTGGTTACACTGTATTGTGAATATGCAATTCCATCGGTAGTACGTACCCGCCAGTAATAGTTAGTAAGATTGGTGAGAGGGTCAGAAACAACCCAATTTATAATACTGGACGTATCCTCAATCTGTCCGCCTGATGAGAGGCTTAAGAAATCGGGTGCGATAGATATTTCAAATTCATATGTTATGTCAGTGCCATCAGGATCAGATGCTCTGGTAATTGACATAGTTGGCGTTAATGATGTAACTGTATCACCATCGTTTGGTAATACTAAGCCCGGTGTAGTTGGAGGAGTATTTGGCGAATGGAAATAAAATGGTCCGGCCCAATCAGATTCTGATAAGCCATTAGAGCTTTTTGCCCGCCAAAAATAAAATCTTCCACTCTGAAGCATGATATTGAGATCAATACAAGTGGACCCTGATCCTTCAGGGATATCGTTATAAGTAGTGAGAAGGTTACTAAGTAACTCATCCGAGTATATTTCAAAAGTATAAACCTGAGGTTCTATACATCCCTGATTGGGTGTAGAATTAAAAACACATAGCTCAGGTGTTGAAACAGAAATGGCTGTTCCATTGGCCGGTGAGAATAATGTCGGTGATTCTGCCGGGGTTAAACATTCGTTTCCGGAACTGAGATCAACGTATGTAAAAAAGGTTGCAGTAGAGAAATTTGAGAATGTGCTTCCATCAAAAATCCGGCATCTCCACCAGTATGTTTGTCCGTTTGCAGGTGAAAATGAATTGAATACTGCAGTCGTCCGGGTTGTTCCTTCGGCTACATCAACAACAGAATCGACAATGTTTGTGAATGTATTATTAGTGCTTAGATAATAATGATATGTCAACGGATCGTTATCATTATCATTGCCGTTATTGACAATTAATGTAAATGGTTCTGAAGTGATTGTATCATTATCGGCTGGAGAAAAATTCACCGGAGCGCTGGGAGTTCTGTTAAAATTAAATGACAAGATTGTTGACCAGGCACTGGTGTCATTGAGAACATTATCAATAGCCCGGCAATGCCAGAAATATGTTTCAAGGTTATCTAATCCTGAAAATGTAGTCTGAGCGATAATTCCGGAAATTGTGCCATTTTGAAATGATGCCGTAGGGAAAAATGAGCTTGTATCAAGAGCAAATTGATATACAGGCGTATTTGCTGAAGATACAGTAAAGCAATTCAATGTTGCGGTGCCATTTGAGGAATCGATTGTAACTTCACCATTTTCCGGTGTATCAATATTTCCTCCACTACCGTTATCCGGGGTAGTAGCCTGAAGAACATTTGATAATACTGACCAGTTGGGAACTTCATCAGCAGTTTTGATAGCTATTTCATAAGTTGTATTTGGGCTTAATCCGGTTATGGTAAATGATTCAGTCGATCCTGCTATCTGAGGTGATGGTTCCCCAAAAGCCTGAGAAGCAGATCCCCAGGTTGCATCATTAAGTGTTGAAGTAAAATATCTGATATCATAAGAAGTGGCTGTACCAGTATAACCGTCATCACCGGGTGCGGTCCAGGATATAGTAATTGTAGTAGGAGTTGAACTTGCTAAAATAACTTGTGCATGAGAATTGGAAAATCCAACCATCAATAACATAGATAAAATGGTCACAATTTTCCAGAAGAGGTTAATTTTTTCCAGCAAGAACATATTTCCAGTCATCGTCTTATTCATATAGTTATCTCCGTTAACATTAATATATCCCATAAATCGGGTTAAAGTCTAATTCCCTTTAATAGTTGTCTGCATTTATACCCGGTCAGACCACAAAATACTCAATATATCCCTTAGATTAGCCTTTTTTTCATATACTTGTCAAGCCATACTATCACTATAATTCGAAAATATTAAGTAGTTTTAATTACTTACCCCTTGGGATTAACTTCCGGGTGGGGATTCCAAATCAATGATAGCCGCAGGTGGAGTTGTATCCCCAAGAGTAGATGCACTTAATACGTTTGAAAGCCCGGATTCATTGGGAACCTCATCTGATGTCTTAATAGCGATATAATAGGTTGTGCTTAGTGCAAGTCCTTCAATTGTAAAGCTTTCATCGCTTCCAGCTACCAGAGGTGCATTTTCACCGGTTGCCTGAGTTGCCAGATTCCAATTGAAATCAGTAATCGGTGATGTTGAGTATCTTATATCATATTCTGAAGCTGTTCCGGTATTACCATCATCACCCGGAGCAGTCCATGAAATAGAAATAGATGAACTTGTTGAGACAAGAGCGATCAGATCATCAATATCAGCCGGAGCGATTTCTTCAGAAGAGGTTGTGCCATTTGCTACATTTGACAAACCCGACCAATTGGGGATCTCATCAGAAGTTTTTAGAACAAAATAATATGTTACGTCTGGTGATAAGTTAGTGACTGTATAGGTTTCATTGCTGCCTGCTATACTTGGAGTTGGTTCGTTGGTTAACTCTGTAGCGGAATTCCAGTTTAAATTGCTTATCGGCGAGGTTGACATTCTTAAGTCATACTCAGTAGCCGTGCCAATGCTTCCATCATCACCCGGAGCAGTCCAGGCTAATGTTGCCGATGTGCTGTTCATATTTGTGATACTAAGATCAGCTATGTCTGAAGGTGCTTCCTGTTCAGGGTCAGTTGTTGCATTGACTACATTTGATAATTCTGACCAATTTGGAACTTCATCGGCGGTCTTGATTGCAAAATAATAAGTTGTGTTGGGATCTAAATCATCAACTGTGAAGAATTCTGAATTTCCTGCTGATTGAGGGCTTGGTTCACTAAGAGCCTGTGACGCTGATTCCCAGTTTGCTTCAGTGATGTTTGAGGTTGAATATCTTATGTCATACTGCGATGCTGCGCCGGTGTAGTCGTCATCACCGGGAGCTGTCCATGACAAGTCAACTGAGTTTGAGCCATTGCTTGCTGCGGTAAATCCTGCATAAGATGGCGAGGCGATTAGAACAAAGAAGCTGATAAAGGAAAGAACAAAAACGATAGTAACTTTGGATGAAAATTGGTGAATTTTTGATACCAAAATTTCCGGATCAATTGAAGTCATCCTACACTCTCCATATTTTGAGACTTATTCATTATATAGTATTGCAAGTAGCGGGCCGAGTTGCTGTTGTAGTTGTAAGACCATAAACAACATTGCCTTAGTAGTGAAAAGGCGAGTATGAAAGAAGGCTGTCAACCCTTGACCTGTTTCATAAGTGGAACAGGTGTTCAATTATGAAACAGTGGGATCTGATTGACATTTTTGTAAATATGGATATATTAGATTAAGATAGATAATCTGGGGACGCAATGGCTCATAGTATTAGAAATTTATTTGTATTTATTACCTTAATATTAATATTGGCGATACACATCTCTGCTGATACATACATTTACGAGGATACCATCTATGGGGATGAGGTTTGGGATTTAAATGGTAGTCCATATATAATTAAAGGAACAGTTTTTATTGAGGATTCAGCTTCTTTTACAATAGATCCTGGTGTTATAATATATTGTTCTACTTATACCTGCATTAATAATAAAGGATATTTTTTTGCTGATGGTGCAATATTTAATGGAGATACTTCCAGAATTAGTTTAGAAATTGGATCAACAGGAATAATTACAAATTGTGATTTTTATTATGTCTCTTTTATATGTTGGGGGATTTGTTCATTATCTGTAACTAATAGTTCATTTGTTCATTTCTGGAATGTATTTATGTTGATGCATGGTGCTACTCCAGTTATTGAAAATAACCTTTATTCAATTCCAGACAGAACAGGAATCCGGCTTCATGGTCTTAATGCTGGTATTAATTGGCATTTACCAAAATATGAAATTCCATATAGTTCTGTTTACATAAATTTACGTGATGACTCATCTAATATTTTATCTTTCGACCCTGGTGTTATTATAAATTTTGGTGTTATGAGCAAAATTTCAATAGGTACCGGAGATTCACTTAATTTATCCAACGCAACTCTGATTGGATGTAATAGGACTCATTTGTCTATAAGAGATGGAGCTGAAGGATATATTGACGATTGTGATATATATGCAGTTCCAATTGAATGTAGATCAATTTCGTCTTTCTCAATAACGAGAAATTATTTTTCTAATGTTAGTAAAGCTATTTTCTTAGGAAATGAAACAGAACCTACAATTAATGGAAATACGTTTGAAAACAATGAGTATGCAATTTACATAAATAATTCATTTCCATCTAATGTTTCAATCACGGATAACTACTTTTATGGTAACAAGATTGGGTTGTTTAACGCTCAGGTGGGTTATGATATCAAAGCTGAAAATAACTGGTGGGGAAGTTCTTCGGGACCACAGCATGTAGATAATCCAGCTGGTACCGGGGATTCTATTATCGGTGAAGTTGATTATACGCCCTGGTTATCAACAACAGATGTGATAGAAATTGATGATCCTATTATACCAAAGGAATTTGAACTTCTTCAGAATTACCCAAACCCATTTAATAATGAAACCAAAATAGAATTTGTTCTTCAGCATAAATCTCATGTAAAATTGGAAATCCACAATATACTTGGTCAGACTGTCAGGACATTAGTAGATGAAGAGTTATCCCGGGGACGTAAATATATAATCTGGGATGGTACAAACGTTAATGGAAATGTTGTAGCTTCAGGTACTTATTTTTATAAAATCAAAGCTGATAATTTTGTTGAGTCCAGGAAAATGCAATTGGTTAAGTAACTTATCAAAACAAATAAAAAACCCCGCTGAAAAATATCAGCAGGGTTTAATCAAATCAATAATTTCAAAATTTAATTTTCAACGAGATCATTTATTTTGCCCGGAGCGGTGGGGTCGAGATCTCCCGGGTCTGTACCTGCTGTACTTGCTAGAATCAAATTTGGCATGAGTGATCCCGAATAGACAGTGAATGTTGCCTGATCGCTGTCAGCCCCTTTGGTAGCAGTGACAGCAAAATCATTATAACCGAGAGAATCGGTACCCGGATTCACTTCCCATCGATAAGAAACAATTCCTTCAACGATTCCATGAGAATTGGTAACACCTGAGAGGATATTCTGATTGTAGCCATTAAGGACATTGACATTAACTCCCGGAACCGGAAGATCATTGTTGCCATAAACTTGAAGTTTAAGAGTTCTCTGTAGTCTGAAATCAGAGTTATCATCGCCAAATTCAACCTGGCTTTCCAGAGCACCGCCTTCGTAAACTAAGTCACGAAGAGTATCATTCTGAGCGTTAAAATAATTTCTCCAGCCAACAATAACCGTATGTGGATTAGATGTGGGGGAGAGCCTTACCAGAGTATCACTCTCTAAGCAAATTCCGCTAGCTCCGTAGTTACCTTCACCAAACGATATAATTGTTCCTACACTTTCAAAACGGTTGTTACGAATAATATTCCCCAGATTTGAAAAACTCTCAAGGGCAACAGCCATTACATCCAAATTACCGGTAAGCCCGTTAGCTCTGAAAAGGTTATTTTCAATAATCAAGCCATGATCAGGAGTATGGCCTTCTTCGTTGGTGGCTGTGATTCGAAGCCCTATGACACCGGCTCCATAGCTGGATCCAACTCCAACACCGCCAGTACCAATAAACACATTGTCATGAACATGTATATGAGAATTACCAAATCTAATACGCAAAACCTGAACATTACCATAGGGTGATTCCAGATTGGGTCCTTCATGAATATCAAGATGGTTATTATAAACTTCGATAGGATTTTCATCCGTACCATAACAGGTTTCCATCAGGATACCGCGACAACCGCCATAAGTGGTTCCACTGGTGATGACATTGTTGTAAATTTTACTACCAGCTGCCAATCTGCTTACGGCAATCTGATATGGATTTGCAGCTGAACGGCAGGTATTATCTCCAGAGGTATAAGTAAGGTTTCTGGCATCGGAATGCAGGGTATTATTATAAATTTCCGTAAGACAGTTATTACCGCCGGTACGACCGCCAACAGTCATTCCCTGTGATGGTCCTGTTACAATATTGATATCATGAACTTTGTAATGATAATCCCCATAACCGGCATGAGTTGTTCCAAGGACAAGAACAGCGCCATCATAGTTGCATCTGCTGTCATAACCAGTGACATCACTGCGATAATTTCCGCCGGATATTTCCATATTGTAATTACCGGGAGCAGCAATTGAGGGGGTAGAGATACAGTGGCCGTTTGTTCCGGCAATACGCATATCTGTATTTTCAATTAGAAAGTCGTTAACACCATATAAAATAATGCAATTATTTCGGTTGCCAACTCCGCCGTGATTAATAGTACCACCGATTAATTTAATATTGTATGAGGAATAGCTCATTTCCAATCCGTAATAACCACTGCCATTATCTGTTCCAAAGGTGATAGTGTCATTACCCAGATTAATTACAATATCATGTCCGGTAACCCGCAATGCAGAACCAGAAGTTGACAGGTTGGTTCCGGCAACAAAAAGAGTTTCGCTGTAATTTGTACCAGCCTGACTGGCAACATAAGGGAAAGAAGAAATTGTGGTTGTGGCCGAATTTGCTGTTAATGGAATAACCAGCAATATTATTAAAGTAAAAGGTAATAATTTCCCAATCAAATTGAATCTCATCTATTCCTCCTGGTTGCTTGTATGATCCGGATAGATATATCTTTTAAGAATATAATCCCGATAATCATTGGGATTTCCATCCAGACCGGCTTCAGCCGCCTTTATTACGTTATACGTTTCTCTGGCGGTCATATAATGAAGTCTATATTTTTTTCCGTCGTTATACTTCTTTTCGGCCAAAGTGAGCATTTCATCAATCCGTTTTCCCAGAATATCCTCAACAGCTCCATTTCCAAGATAGGCTCCATGAGTAAAGGGCCGGATAAATACCCAATTCGGGCGATCTTTAACATGAACATTGGCTTTAAGCCACAATTCAAATCTCTCAAAAGAAGTTGGAACATCGGCGTATAGATTTCCATCATCAAAGACCGGATGAGTCTTAAATCGCCAATCTGACCAGTTTATCATCATCGGGCCTTCCATGATCATAAATTGATCGTCTGTTGTTTTTAGACCAACTTTGCTGATCTCACCGGAATCAAATGATTTTGGCTTATTCGGATCATCTTTGGCATAATAAATTTTGTTCACCAACGATGGCTGTGCTGTTTGTCCCAATGATGGAAAAGTAAAATCAGCATAACAACCCAGATCAAGCAGAATACTGATTTCATCATCAACACCACACATATTAATATCCGAACGGGAATTGTCCAGCGCCCAGTTGCCGTGGATAAAACTAAAATATGTTGATGAATCCGGTGTTAACAAAGCACCATGAGCTTTTAATGAATCTATCCCATCGGTAAAGAGTTTTCGCAGAGATTCAGAATTGTCATTATCATGATGCAAGTGCACTTCAACCTCGCCATAACCATTTCGACATAATTTAATAACACTGTCAACTTCATATCCTCGGAAAGATTCAATCGGGTAGAAAAATGAATGCTGAAGTTTGATTCCATCAGCGTCTATATGCTTGTCAGCCAATTCGGGATACATTTTCATCCAGGTGTTGACAATGTCAATATCACCACCCGGTTCCCAGTGATCGACAACAGTAAAAATTATATCGGTGATACCATCCTGTTCTTCAAACGCAGGACTGTTACAAATATAATCTCCGAGCCAGATATGATAGTTTTTCTGGCTGAATTTATAAGACGCTGCGCTTACAAAAAGTAAAAATAGAATCAGAACGATTATTATTAGTTTTTTCCCAAACATTCTTTTTTCCCAGTAATACCGGTCTTTTCTCAATATCTCTCAAGCATTATACGTTTGTTACAACCTGTTGGCAAGTTTAGCTATCATAGAATTGTATGCAAAAAAGCTACCATTTAACCGGATTTTAGTGCTGTTGAAATTATTGTTATTTAATGACTTATAAGCCCCAAATATCCTCTGATTAATTTTCGAGTTATTTATTGTCTCTATTAAGTACAGCTTGGCTGCTCTTAGAGGTTATAACCAACAGACTTATGGGAAGTTTCAGAAAATGGACAATGTCCAAATATTAACCACCGGCAGAGCCGGTTTTATTGTGTTTTATTTTTATAGTTATCAAACATTATATTTTCTATATATAATTATTATAAATGGAGAAATTATGTCTAAAACAATGAAAATGATCCTGATCATTTCGTTAATTTTTAATCTAAGCATTATTTATGTAGCTTATAAGGCTATGGAATATCGGGCACATATAAATGAATTTCTTGATAAATATACTTATGTTGTCCAGGAATTCTCAGGCCGTAACCGGTATAGCCTTTCTAATGAAAAATTGGGTGCACCAGTAGATGGGAAAGAACGGATAGTATTTATAGGCTCTCAATTGACAGAAAACTGGGATTTGCAAAAATGGTTTCCAAATCATGAAGTTATCAATAGGGGAATATCCGGGCAGAGAATGGCAGGATTTATTTTAAGATTCATGCCTGATGTAATTGATCTTAAACCAAAAGCGGTGGTGATTGAATTTGCTTCATATAATTTCAGAAAAGAATATTCATTAGAAGAACTTCGAGATTATACCAAATCAATGGCGACCCTTGCAAGAGCTAACAACATAACTCCCATTTTGACTACGATAATTCCAACCCGAGTGGATACTGTTATCGATGGCTACAGAGTAAACGACAGCTTGAGGAATTTTAATGAGTGGGTCAGGTTATATTCTCAATCAAGGATGATACCTTTTGCTAATTTTTACAAGTTATTAGCTGACTCAGGTGGTCTGCTACCTGAAGATCTTTCAGTCAGTCATATAGAACTGAATGATAAAGGGTATGGAATTGTATCTGAAAAGATTAATGAAATATTGAGAGAATTAAAATAATCTAAGCCTTACTATTCTTCGCAGTTATAATCAAAATCATATCATCGAATAACTGTTTTAACTGTTGGCCATTTAAACGATTTAAAAAATGATCTTTAGGATAGTTGTTCTTTTTACATATCCTTTTAGAATACCATGTAGTAAATGAATTAATAAATGGTTCAATAGTTTTTGCCAGGAAACCTTTTTCAAGTCCAACAGTATATACATCTTCCAATTCAACACCGAGACTATTAAAACCATATAGATAAGTTCCAATTGAAACCGGCATAATATGCTGTCCCATCAAGTCATCGCTGATATATTCAAACAGCGAGGGAAGACTCATGAAAAAATATTTAAAGCGAGATCGGAAAGAATGAATATTGGGCGTGGAGATGATCATCAGCCCGTCTGGTTTGGCAACCCGGCTGCATTCCCGAATAAAATGATAGGGATTTTCCAGATGTTCTATTGTCTCTACCGAAACAACCAAATCAAATTTATTGTCTTCAAGGGGGAAATCATTGTTAAGATTATGCTCTATACATTCCACTCCTTTAACGGCCCACTGGGCAGTGTCAATATCAAGAGGAGTTACTTTGAATGAATTATCATTGAGCCAGTTAGTAATATATCCGTTCCCGGCGGCAGCATCTAATACTGTAATCTGAGACTTATCAATTTTATCAGGATATTTATCCTTAATAATATTGATAATCAATTCATGGGCTTGAGGGATCCCTTTTGGGAATATTTTATTTTTCAACCGAGATTAACCTTTCCGATAGCCAATTTCAATATATTATCTATTATCCTATAACAATATTTAGATTATAAGTTTAATATATTATTAATATTTTCGACAATTTTTCTACCAACTATAGGCCAGGTAAAATTCTGTGATAGTTTATTGAATCCAGATGTTCCCATTTGTTCGGCTCTGGCAGGGTTTGATATTATTTTTATCATAAATTCTGCAAGTTTTTCAGAATCTCCGGTTTCAATCAAACATCCTGTTTTTTCGTGATCAATAAGTTCAGGCATGGCATCTAAAGTACTTCCAATACAAGGTAGCTGGCAGGACATAGCCTCAAGAAAGACCTGCCCTAACGGTTCAAAGCGGGATGGCATCACAAATAGTGAATGTTCATAGTATAATTCTTTAACCCGTTTTGAATCTGCTATTCTACCAAGATAATTGACACCCTCTACATCAGTTGAAAAATTAGTTGGCCCTACGATTGTTAAAATAGCTTCAGGGATTTTATCTCTGACTTTTGGAAAGGCTTCTAAAATTGTATCCAGTCCTTTACCGATATAGCCTTTTCCGATGAATAATATTTTTTTGGAGTTATAATCAGGTTTTTTATTTTTATCCAATATATCATAAGGGGGACTAACTCCACCACCGACTGTTACAACATGATCTGGAAAAATATTATAATCATTGATAATTGACTGACGGGCGTTTTCGGTAGTAGTCAGGACAATTGCAGCAGTATTGTATAATATCTTTTCCTGTTCAATCCAAAAATTTTCGACTTTGCCTGGTTTGCGTTTCCATTCACTATTTCTCTTTTTTGATAACAACGAAGTATAGTCAACCTGAAGAATCAGTGGAATTTTTATTTTTTCATTTACAGGATTCCATAATCCGCCTACTTGATAGATAGCGTCTACTTTGTCTTGATGGTTAAAAATTTGATTTTGTGCATATGCTGATTTTTTATTGAAAGCAGAAATAGAGGTATGATAATGAAGATCTCTTCTTGTTCCCCATTTTTTCTTTACCGGATGGAAACTGCTTAAAGTACACAGTAATTTAAACCAGGGGATTTCAATTTCAAGATGTTCAACTTCAACCGACTCCGCTCTGATTGCATTAAAAAAAGATTTTTCAAATCCGGAAAATATTTTTCCCGGAGATAGTCCGAGCAGTTTCATCATTTCCTCAATCCGGATTTATTTAGAAGTGATTCATAATAGTCCTGATGCTGGTTGATAATCGTCTCTTTGCTGTATCTTTCAAAAGCACTTTTCTGGGCGTTATTACCAAGTTTTTCAGCATACTCAGAATCATTCAATAATCGCCTTAATGAATTTTCCAGTTCCTGTTCGTCTGAAACATTGTAAATCAACCCATTTTGCTTATGGGTAATTGCTTCATTATTTCCGCCAACATTAGAGCATACAATCGGCAATCCCACCGCCATATATTCTATAAGCGAGTTTGAAAAGCTCTCAAAAGTTGAGCATAAAGCGGCTATATCAAACCCAGCCAGACAGGGGATAATATCACTGTGGCGGCCATCCAGAATAAAACGATCGGTCAAACCGAGTTCATCTATCAAGTTCTGAAGTTTGGGTCTATCGGGACCTTCACCAACAGAGATAACTTTGAGTTTTGGGAAATCATTTCTAAATTTCGACAAAACCCTAATCAACGAATCAACATTTTTAACATCGCGTAAATTGGCGGTAATGCCCAAAATGATCTCATCATCGGTTACGTTCCATTTTATTCTTTGATCTGTTCTAACCTGCCTGGGAATGTTTTTATATTTATCAAGTTCCAGGATATTGTAGATAACTTTGGTTTTATCTTTTCTTACTTTTTCCATTTTGATTGTCATATCTGCGGCAGCTTGTGAATTGGCAAAATAATAATCCGTCCACTTTCTCAAATACTGAAGGCATCGCATCGTAAAGCTACCATATCCATGTCCGATGTTTCTTCGGCTGGCAATCGTAACTGGAATTCCGGCTTTATGCGCACCCCAAATTCCGAACTTGTTGCCATCGAGGAAAAAAGTCTGAACTATATCAATTTTATTCTCTTTACAGAATTTCTTAAATTGATTTATCCCGGTGATAAAATTCAAACTGGCCATGCTGTGGATTTTATATTTTACAACATCAAATGAAAATGATTGAGTCTTTAACCATTCAGAATCATGAAGACAAACCAGATATGGTTTAAAAAAAGAGCGGTCAAGATTATTCAACAGCAGCAACAGTTGTTTTTCTGTTCCGGCTGATGGAGTGACAATACTATCTATAACAAACGCAATATTAATCATTTTCCCTCAAGCATATTACAAAGATGCATACAATTTACAGAGTTTTTCATTTTGGCATTCAAATGAACATTCATCGATAATAAATCGATAAGCCTTTTCTGCAAATTTGAGGCAATGCTCGGTATTGTTCAACAAAAATAGTATTCCTTCAACTATCGCTTCCGAATCAGAAGCAGGTACAAGATATCCGGTTTCCATATGAGTGATTATTTCCGGAACTCCACCTACCGAAGTAGCTATAACAGGTTTTTTTAGTGCCATACCTTCGAGGACAATATTGGGAAGACCTTCCGATAACGATGGATTCACTAAAACATCAGCCCCTTTAATGCATCCAATAACATTTTTATCATAACCAGGTAAAATCACATTATCATCTAATTTTAGTTTGGAAACCAATTCTTTAGCCTTTTCATAATCAGGACCGTCCCCATAAAAAATAAGGATCACCTTGCTAGCTTTGCTAGTTTTATCCACAATATTTCTGAATGATTTAATAAATTCCAGTTGCCCTTTTTCTGTACTAAATCTTCCGGCACCGATAATAATTTTATTTTCATCAGGTATGCTGTATTTTTCATGTAGATTAACAGGGTCAATGTTATCAAATAGAGAAGGGTCTATGGCATTATGAATAACAGTTATTTTTTCTTTTTTAATTCCGGTTTGTTCCAGCCATTCTCCCTGTTTTCCGGAGACAGCCACAATATGGTCAGCTGATTTTATAAATTTTTTGTCCAGCCAATGATAGAATCTTACTTTCATATTTTCCCGGGTCCAACCTCTTGAAAAGGCTATCCATTTTATTGAGGATCTCTTGCGAACCTGGCGAGCGATAAAATCAGATCTATAATCATGGGTACATAAAACAGCAATGTCATTGCTTTTGATATATTCTTCTAAAAGGGAAATAGCCTTTTTGTCATAGGCGCTGTTAACTTGAAAACAATGTGTAAAGACATCATCTTTGGCAATAGGCGCAAGAAATTCTGGTTCTTTATTCTGCTCTGAAAATGAAGCAATTGTAATATTAAAATTGGTATTCAAAGCTTTTCGGGCATGTTGATGAATCTGTCTTTCAGGACCGCCATAAAAATTGGATGCTCTTAAATGAAGAATGTTCATTATTGCTCCAGAATCCGGTTGATATAATTGTTGTATCGTACACCTAATTGCTGCCAATCATATTCTTCTTCAACAAGCCTGCGGCCTTCGGATTCAAGACTATTTCGTAAATCATTATTTTTCAATAATTCTATAATCCCTTTAGAAAATTCACTTGGTGAGTCTTTAAGAATTATATTTTTATTGTCTTCAATGTTAAGACCTTCTGCACCTATGGCAGTAGAAATCACTGCTTTTTGCATAGACATTGCTTCAAGAATTTTTAGTCTTGACCCGCCCCCTATTCGCAATGGAACGATATATAGATTGGCCCGGTCAATATAGGGGCGAACATCATCAACAGTACCGGTTACAGTTATACCCTCGATCTTTTCCAACTCTTTGACTTTCGATGGGGGTTTGCGTCCTACAATTGTAAATTTAATATCATTGACGGTTTCTTTGACCATTGGAAAAATTTCATTTGCAAAATATATAACTGCATCTTGATTAGGTCGCCAATCCATAGATCCGGTAAATACCAATTCGTTAGTCAATCTCTCGCAATTTTTAGATTTGAAATAGCTGGTGTCAACACCGTTATCGATGACTTCAACCGGATAGGTGACATTCAATCCCGAAATCGTATCAGCTTCATTTTTTGTTACAGCAGTAGCACCGTTGCTCCAATGGAAGGCTTGTTTTTCAAATGCTTCAACTTTTTTTCGTTGAATTGATATATATTTTTTCTTTAAGCCGTTATTCTCGTTCTCTTCATATCTTTTCCAAATTGATGATTCAATATTATGGGCTGCAATAATGCTTTTAACATTATTTAGATCCTTAAGGAAAACAGCATAGGGAGTCCATTCACAAATAATCAGATCAATCTTTTTTGAGTTTACAATTGAAATCAATTTATTCTGAAACTCAGGCGTAAAATGACTGGTTACTATATAGGGTAGAGGTGAAGTTAAATTTGCAAGCAGCTTATAGTAGAATTTGATACCGTTTTGACGGCGATCCGGAGGGGGGACACAGATAGGATTAAATCCCTGTTCCTTCAAATATTGATAAGAATCCGAATCAACAGTTCCATAAGCAAGATAGCTGATGTCATGATATTTTTTCAAAACTTTTATAAGATTAAAAGTTCGAATTCTCTTACCTGTGTTCAGAGGATATGGGAATTCCTCGTCAATAATTAGCAGACTCAAGACCTTCTCCTGATAATTCCTGATATTTAGCTGCTGATTGGTCTATCAATTTCACAGATGACAAATCTTTTTTTACCTGATGCTTCTAATGGGATTTTGTCAACTATTTCAAATGAAACGTTTATATCCAAGTCTATTATTTTCTTCATACCATTCTTTATTATATTCATAGTTTCGTCAGATGGCGGAGGTTGATTAGTCAAACGGACACAAAAATCATAAATACTTTTTTGAATAATTTGCATCTCTCCAATTTCCATTGATTCCGTAATTATCTGATTGGCAATTACAAGTCCAGCATGACGAGTTCCATCGGGTCCCCAAAAATAGTCAGAGATTCTACCTGAAGCACTTTTCATCAGAGCAGATTCTCTGCCGCAGGAACAGTAACCATCAATAGGAATTCCCCGATCACCAACTTTATAGCGGATAAGGGGCATTGCATAATTAGTTAAATCAGTAAGAACGATATCACCCTCCTGGCCGCTTTCCACCGAATTATCATTATCAATAAACTCAGTATATTGTGTTTCCATCGTTAAATGCAAATTTTCATGAGCTTCGCATTCGCAGGCCAGATGACCAGCCTCACGACAACCGTACAAATCAAACACCTTGCAGTCAAATAAATTTTCAAACAGTTTTCTTTGGTGTGGATAGAGAATTTCTCCAGTAGACATTATTCCATGAGTTGAAGGCGGTTTTAAATTGTGTTTTTGCAGGTATAGACAAAATATTTCCAATGCTGATGGAAAGACTTTTAGAATATTAGGACGGAGTTTGCATAAATCTTTGTAATAATTTCCAAATAAATCCTCTTTTGAGGATCCGGTGCCATAAAATGCCTGTCTGAGTATAAAACGGGATTTAATTTTTTCCTTAAAACTCTCTTTGTTTCCATAATCTACTGTTGCCGACCAAAAGAGAGCCATCTTTTCAGCCGGTTTTCTACCTACCCAGTTTTCATGGAGCCATGACATCCCTTGTTTAATCATATGACTTTCATTATCGCGGTATAATTTTGTAAGTCGCCCACGAGTGGTTCCACCGGTTGTAAACATTATCTGGTTTTTTTTGTCGTAATTAGTGCACAACATGTCCTTGATATTATTTGATATAATATCCTTGGTAATAATTGGTATTAGCTTAAGATCATCAAAACTTTTGAAAGAATCAGGAGTTAGATTTCTTTCTTTAAAAATCCGGCTATAATATGGCGAATAATTATAAGCATGAGTTAAAATTTCTTTTAATTTTAGCCACTGGAAATCAAGCAGTTTCTGGCGCGGCCAATGCTGGCTTGACTCAAATGCTCTCCAATGATACAGGCTGGTATGGCGGTTTTCTCGCTTTAGGGTATAGGGAAGAATAAATTTCCTGATAAAAGAAGAGTAAACATTATCTTTACGCTTATTATTCCTCATATTATAAGGTTTAAGATATTCTTTGAAATCAGCACTAACAATATTTATTTTTGGATTCATTTTCATTATAAGAGATTCAACTCCTCAAATAAATTTAATTGAATAAACCTTAGCCTGATAGATTATCTATGATTTATAACATTAAAGGATACTGATAGTTTCAATAAAGACCAACCAATAAAGACCGACTTAGTACAATTATATAACATATACGGAAAAAAACCAGTATTATTTAAATAGTAATGGTATTTGTTTCTGAAGATTTTGTTGAATTATTGGACTTATTATGCCTATCCATAATTTCTGCTTTTATATCATCGGGGCTACTATCTTTAATAAACAATTCTTCCCAGAGGTAATAATTAATCATTGTCCACAAAAGCATTGCTTTACTCATATCCATTTTTTGGAGGGATTTAAGCAATCTCGGATCATATTTCTGTGCCGCCATATCCACAAGTGGCTGAAATAAGGCACCAGGTATTGCCCAATATTGGATAGGAAAGCCAAATCCAAGTTTGGGACGGGTAATAAATTCTTCAGGGAAATTATATTTTCTTAAAAGATGCTTAATGATATATTTTCTTTCTCTGCATTTGATTGTCCAATCCAAACCTCTGATGTATCTTATTAAATTAGTGGTAGTAAATGGAAAAGTTAAAGTGACGCCGCTTTTGGCAGCTAATTGGCTCCATATTGGGAGTGTCGTTCCGCATCCGCCTTCCATTTCAACCAGAGATATTTTATCCATGAGAGAGTAATGATTGAATCTATCCATAGCATCCATTCGCGATTTCAGAATATCATCAGTACTGTAGCCGAGGACATCATTAATTATTTTAGTATTTCCATATTGACTAGATGACCAGATAATGTGATCAGCTGTACGAGTATTACTCAAAAATGAATGATCAAAAAATTTAAAACGATTATCAAAAATCCCAATACATCTGGCAATTGTTCTTACAAAGGATTGCATACCCTCTTTGGTTAGCAGATGAACAACACGAGAAAATCTACTGATCATGTTATGCATGCCATTACCAAAAAGATCATCGGCTCCAAGGCCGCAAATAATCGTACGGGAACCATCTAGAGCACATTTTTCAAAAAGACGCATCAATAGTACAGTTTGGAGATGATGATGATTCTCACCTGTTTCAGACATGGCATCTACAATATCACAAAGATAATTATTTTCATTAGTTTTGCATACCTGATGCTTAATGTTCAAATGATCTGCGACGCTCATTGCATATTTTGTCTCTTGTTCTTCCTTAAACAAAAAATCAAAATTAGCAGAATAAGAAGTCAGCTTGTTGTGATGGGAATTGGCAATAGCCGCCAAAAGAGAAGAGTCAAGACCACCACTAAGTAAAATTGAAACGGAAGGATCTTTGGCGATCATATTCTTGATATCAGCCGCAATGATACGTTCAGTCATGTCACTGATTTCATCAATATCTGTCTCATCAGAATGGATAGGCTGGAAATCAATAAACCACATTTGGCGAGAATCATTATTAAATAATTTTAATCTAATTTGTTCAGCAGGGCTCATTTTCCTGATACCCTTAACCAATGTTCGGGGAGCAACCAGGGTACGGTATGTAAAGAGTTCACCTAAAACTGATTCATCAGCTTCAAAATTACAACCTAATCTTTTTAACAGATACAACTGGGAAGCACAGTAGAAATTTCCCGGATCCATAGAATAATAGAGTGACTTTTGTCCTCCCTGACTGGAGAACATCTGAACTTGCCGCTGCTTCATATCAACCAGAATGGCTGAATAAAAATTGTGGGATATATAAGTATTTTTTTCAGGAGTAGTATTTGCAAATTGCTTCAGATCAAGTTTCTTCACTGATTCCGGAGAAAGAGATTCCCCAATAAAAAGAAGATTGTCATCCTGAACAAAATTCGAAGTTATATTATCAACTCCAATAAGATATTCCAAACCATTAAAAATAATCTGATGAGTATTAGTCTTGCTCAGAATCGGATCGAGAATATAATCTGTTCTGCCGACATCTTTTGAAATTCTTAAAAGGTTCATGATATTAATGATTTAATAAATGTCGAATATAATTCAACCAAAATTAGTTTAATTAATCATTTACGGGTTCTATAAGCGGTAATTTCCCGTCTTTTGTATGATTATCGGCAGGTTGAAGGTTATTCTGAGATGATTGCTCAGTCAATTTTGCGATAATAGCTATAAAACCAGCAAAAAGATACCAGTTGAAACGGAACAAATTATGACCAAACAAACCCAGGAAAAAGAGCATGAAAAACGAGACAGTAAGTGCATTAGAAATCAGATAATTAAATTCAGAGAGATTTCCAGCGCGCATAGTTTCTCTTTTAATATATTTTAAACTTGAAAAAAGTTTGTAAATAAAAAATGAAAAAGCGATAAGTCCAAGGAAGCCCATTTCACCAACTAACTGCCCGAGAAGATTATGAGGGCGAAGCCAGGATCCATGATTTTCATAATTATAAATTCCAAAACATCCTAATCCAACCCCGGTAAAAGGTTTGGTTAATAAAATTTCAAATCCAACCAACAGTCCTCTGATTCTTCCCTGGGCGGAATCTGCAGCACCGGTTGTGTCTTCAGCATTTTGAAAATCTGCAATTGAAGTGAACCTTTCCATATATTGATCTGGAGTGACAGCCGCTAAACCTACTATGGTGATTACCGCCACAACTATAGCTATCGTTCTATGTTTGCTGTTAAATGCAATAAAACCAAGCATTACTATTGCACCCAGCATTCCACCTCGAGAACCGGAAATGATAATTGTCCAAAGGGATGCCATTACAATTATAATTAATAAAACTTTGATTGCCAATCTGCTGTAATATTTAAACATATAGAAAACAAACGGAATACCCAGAACCAGGGATGATGCCATTGAGTTGGGATCACTGTATGCTCCATCTTCGGCTCCCGGACCGGCAGCTCGATCTATCCCCATTGCTACTTCAAATACACCGGTATAATAATTATATGATGACATTATTGCTGTAATTCCAATTGAGATAACATATACCCAGATAACTGTTTTAAATTTAACATTTGTATCAGCAACACGAGTAATTAAAAAGAAGACAGCCATCATTTTTGCTAATCGTATAAATTCATCTTTGGCACCAGTGATCCAAATTGAACCCATCACTGATATTCCCATTGCCCCGATGAATAAAATAAAACTGATATCAATATCAAAGAAGGTGAATTTTTTCTTATTAATTAGATAATGAATGACAATACTGAAAACGACAAAGATGGCTATAAACTTTTCAAATGGATATGCCATTACATAGATATCGGGAAATAACTCCTGAGGTCTGATTAAATAAAAGATCAGGTATAAAAACAATCCTGTCATGGGATATTTTACCGTTGCAACAATAAAAACAATACCCAGAATCAATGCAAATGGGATAAGGTTAAATGGTTCGGGAGCCAAAAGCATCATAGATCCGGCAATCATAAAAAGAACAAATATCAGAATGACGATATGAGTATCTTTTACAAATGCCTTATTCCTGAGATGTGTTTTTTGACGATCCATACAATATCCGTTTTAGTTATTTTCTATAAGGTACTATTTTTTTATTGTTGTCGCCAGTTTTGAAATAGTAAAACGATGTTTCCCTGAGGAAGAAGGCGAAATATTATCAACTCTGTTAATTCTCAGCTTAACATCTTTGCCAACTTTATTCATTATACTTTTAACGATCTCATCACTATTTAGTTCTTCCGAATCGCTAACTAATAATAAATTCAGTGATCCATCCTCTTCCTGAATTAACTGGAATTGTTTTATATCAGGTCGATTGTAAAAGAGGTGTGTGAAATATTCACCATGAATATATTGTCCATTTATGACAATCATATCCGATGAGCGTCCTTCAATTTTATTTAATTTTGGAAAGCTTCTCCCGCAAGAGCAAACTTCGTCTGCTTTTTTGAAAGATGCTAGATCTCCATTTATATAGCGAATAAAAGGGAAGGCATAGTTTGTTAAATCGGTAACGGCTATCATTCCGATTTCACCATCAGGGACTCTCTTGCCATTTTCATTAACAATTTCAACAATTCTTCCTGATGCAAATATGTGAAAACCGTCATGGTTAGAGCATTCTGCAGCTATGTTGTTAACTTCGCGGGATCCATAGAAATTGTAAACTTTAGTACCGAATGCTTTTTCAATTTCATCACGTTGGAAATCATACAACATTTCTGCTGATGACCTGACAGCCATAGGCAGTTTTATGGATAAGTTGTGTCTATTTATATATTCAGCAGCTAAGAATAAGGAAGAGGCATAACCATAGATATAGGCTGGTTTAAATTGATTGACATTTTCAATAAACTCAGAAATATTCTGTTCGGTCATGGAGAATGAATTAAGCTGTTTAAGACGAAAAATCTTATTGTAGAATTTATCACCAGAAGAGAGATCTTTTAAATCACGATCTGCTCCCCAGAAAATTGCTGTTTTATCACCCAGTTTAATATTCATCCATGACAGGAACAATAGATTTAGTGCCTCGCTCCACAGAGCATAATTATCATCATGATAGAAATTTACCGGATTGCCGGTTGAACCACCTGAGGCATCTTTGTAAGTTGTCATATTGGCGCATTTGATCTCTTCAAAATGATTCTGTAAATCATCACGTGTTAAAAAGGGAATACTTTCCAATTGATCAATACTGAATGGTTGATCAAATTTGATGTTTTGATTCTGGAATAGGTTTTTGTAAAATGGTGATTTTTCAGATGCATGAATGAGTAATTTGTTTAATCGTTCTTCCTGAAGAGACCTTAGTTGCTCATAGGATAGAAATTGTTCTTTATATAATTGATCGTATAAAGAATAGATTCCTTTTGCTTTGAGCTTATCTTTAAAGCGAAGAGCAATTCCAAACATTGTACTGTAAATAGACATATCCAAAGTTACCCATCTGCCGAAGCATCAGGTTTTTTCCTTAGAATTTTTGCTTCCAATCGATTTCTCGTATCAGAATCTAAAGCCATTTTCCAGAAGCCGATCATGGATATCATTCCGACAATACCAGCATCAGCTATAAATCCCAACCATCCGGGAATAGTATTAAAATAAAACATAAGCAATGAAGGGGGAACAGTAAACAATGCCCCCAGAGTAATCATTTTGGCTGCAACTGAATAAAATTTCCAGACATTAGCTTTTATTATTCTATGAAAAACATAAGGATAAATAAAAATATAAATAATCAGTTGTGGAATCGCAAGTCCCCAGGCAACTCCTATAATTCCCCAGTGCTGAACAAGAATAATACTCAACACCAAATTTAGAACTGCTTCGGATCCCAACACATAAAAAAGAGTTTTGTGTTTGCCTATACCCAATAATACTGAGTTAGCCATCACTTGCGGAAGATAAATTGCAATCGGGATTGAAATAATATAAAGAACTTTCACAGAGTCGGTAAAGTCGGGTCCCATCCATAAATAAATAAATTTCCCGCCAAAAAACATCAAGCCGGTACAAATTACAGCTGTCAGGAAATATAAGTATGAACATATTTTTAAATATAGAGCGCTTATGTCTTCGTTGCTGCTGGTAGCGTCCAGATGGCTTATAGCCGGTACTAAGGGAATTCCTACGGCATTAATAATTGCTCGCAAATAATTTATAATCTGGATCGGGATACTGTAAAATGTAACCGCTGTGGTGGTCAGATAGATGCCAATAATGATGTTGCCGGTGTTAAAAATAAATATTGTGGCCATTACAATTAGAAAACTGATAAAGCCGTAGCTTAGTAAAATTCGGGAATACTCTTTTGTAATATATTTGAAATGAATATGTATCTGAGGTACAAGTTTCTGCTGAGCATATCGCCTGATGATATTGCGAATAACATTCAGGATTATTGTTATCCATGCCAGAGCAATAATTCCATAGCCAGCCATCAAGGCAAGGACTATAAATACAGTCTGAAGAATAGAAATGATTACTTCAATAACATTTGAGATGTCATAACGATGAAACGGACCAATTGCTGTACCACTGGTCATGAAAAAGTTAACCGCCAGGTTGAGGCCGATTATTATCAGTGTCTTTCGCATGAGAGGGAAATGTTCAGGAGTCAGGTTAAAAGCACCCAAAAAGAAATAGGCTACAATCAGAGTTCCTGCTATTACAAGCACACCGGTGATACTATAAATAAAAGTCGAGGTGCTTATTACTTTATTAAGATTGGTGTAGTCTTCCGTAGCATAATGATGGGAGATGTAACGAGCCAGCGCCTGTTTCATTCCCATATCGAGGAAATTCATATAGGTTATAACAGAAAAGACAATCGCCCATATTCCATAGAGTTCTTTACCGAGAGAATGAACAACAAAGGGACTCAGGAAAAAGGCAATAACCGCCCCGATAACCATCTGAGCCCAGTTTGAAAAAAGTTTCTCGCTAATAGTTTTTTTGGATTTACCACAATTAGCCTTTTAATAATTCTTTTAAAGCAATCATACCGAGACAATAATTTATCTCATATTTGTCTTCGCCATACATTGCCAATCGAGGGATCCTATATGCTTCATCATCTTCCAGGGGTAGAGTACATGTACCTGTCTGAGTTGTAAACCCAGCGATATATCCCGCATCCTGAGAAAGGGCTACAACATCGTCATTGTATGACCCGGCTGGGTAACAAATTGTCTGAACGCTTTTCTGTAATTTATTTTCAAGGGTAGCTTTTGAATCAACCAATTCTTTTTCAATTTCAGTTTTGTTTAGTGTTGCCAGTTTTCTGTGCCGCACAGTATGAGAATCAATGTTTATACCAGAATCGGATACTTGCTTTAATTCATCCCAGTTCATGCATTCAATACCCAGTTTATAATCTATGTCGGCGATTTCTTCCCATTGGTCAATAATTTCATCAACCTGATTATGATCAACTTTATCCATCGTCCCAATTATGGCACGGCAGGTTTTTGTTATTTGATCTTTATTCGCAATAGTTGATGTCATTACCAGTTGTTTAACTTTTTCCGGAAGAATGTCTGATTTGTTTTTTATCTTTTCCCAGATACTACCAGTGATACAATGAAAAATATTTGATATCCGAAGATGCCAGATTCGCTCTTTGTTTTCGATACAATTTGTAGGGGCAAAAATAACCCCTGGGCAATTATATTTATTAAGAATAGGCCAGGCATATTTTATAAATTCTGAATCAGCATCATCAAAGGTCAATAGAGCTGAGTTCTTTTTTAATTTTTCATTACCTTGAATTATATTAATAAATTTATCAAGAGTAATTATATCATAATATTTTTTCATTGCTTTTATACCGGCTTCAAAAAACCTGTAATCCATCCCTGCATCATAAAACAAAAAACCTTGTTTCCCTTTTTGTTGGTCAGTGATTCTATGATATGTATAGACAGCTAAAATATTCTTTTTCTTAATAAGACTGTTGAGCCAAAAAAAAAGATGCCATAATCCGAAGTAATATGCAAAAACAGAAATGATTTTTTTGATTAATCTTTTCATAGGGAACAACCATTGGAAACTGGTATCCGCATGTCAGGAAGTGGAAATATCATTGTCACCTTCCACAAAATACCATTGATTCCCGTCGCCGAGGACTTTGGGAACTGATTCCTTATCTCCCCTGTGAATCATGAAACGGCGGCTTTCACTTCGATTAAAAAATTTGAATTCCTGCAGCTTCTTAATCAAATGGTTATCTCCAAAATATACCATTGAAACAATTGTAATCTTTTTTTCTCTTAAGTAGAGAAGAAATTCAGCGAGGAGATTATCAAGCATTTGATCTTTATTGATAGCAAAGATGTCAGCAATATTAACACTGTTGTCTGTGATTTGATAAACAATATACCCGACAACATTAGAATTATCTGATAGAGTAAAAGCCAGATAATCACGATAAGGGCATTCTGCAAATCTCCAATTCAGGAAGGCGCTTGATCTTTCACCAATGATACAATGATGGGCATGCCCTTTTTCCCATAACTTATCGAACCGCTCATCAAAGCGTGTGATTACTTCGGTTGAAAACTTATCTGTTGTTTTGTATTTATTCTCTTTGGATGAAAGTTTCAACCACCAATTAGTTGGCAGTGAAAATAGCATTGCTAACGGTTTTATTTTAAGGAGATTATGATATTTTTTTGAAGAGTCAATAATCTTAACCATCCAGGCAGCGTTGCCAAGAGTTTCGTAACCCTTTTGGATCATTGCCTTTTCTGATCTTTGATTGGGGAAGCCATATAGGATATCAAAATCATTTTTGTAAGTAGCCAGAATATTATCCTGAAACAGCTGAGCCGGTCCTTTTTTACGGTGGTCAACATGAACCCCAAGATCACCTTTGATCCCAGCCATATATTTTTTGCCTTCGATATAAATTGCTCTGGGGAAAATTGCAATAGAGCCGATTACCTTTTCAGATTCATTATCGATACCCATCCAGATTGTAGCTTTGCCATAGGGATTGCTTTCATAGAACCAGGGAAATTTATTCTGGGGCCACCGGGGGAAATTTATGGCCCAGAATGCTAACACATCATGTTTTTTCTTATCGGTGTCAGCAATCTGTATGGTATATTTATCCATCAGGGAAAAGCCTTGCTATTTATTAACGCCAATAACTTCGTATACAACCGGACGAGCCGCTTCAGCTAAAATTTCATATCCCTTGTCATTAACATGAACCGGATCAACCGAGCAGTCACGGGGGAGAAAGCCTTCATCGTCTCCAATTGCACTGGCAAAGTCCACGATGGGATAGTTTTTTTCTTTTGCAAAATCTCTTACCCAATTATTAAATTTCATTAAAGTATCCACTACCTGAAAATCTCCAATATGGGCTTCAGCTTTACCGGCAGGAATGATTGTCGAAACTATTGGTACGATATTATTTACTTCAGCCAATTGGGACATCATGGTCATGTTATCTTCAAGAACTTTTAAGGGCATCTCTGGCCTGATATTAATGGAGCAGAATTTTATAATAACAGCTTTGGGATTGAGATCCAGAACATCTCTTTTAAAACGAGCAGTCATACGATTGACAAGCTGGCCGCCAACACCGCGATTAACCATATGGACATCGGGGAAATCCTTGTCAAGATTCCAGCGGTTGGTAATTGATGCTCCAAAAAAGACCACCCGTAATTCATCCTGACCACTGCGTTCATCAATTTTTAATAGTTGTGCATTTTGTTCTGCATAAGAGAGTTTTCTAACCGGCTGGTGTGTTTGGCCAGTCAGTTTTCTTTTAAGCTCGCCGAGTGGTGATCCGCCATATTTGACATAGTGGAATATACCCCAGATAGCAAAAATGTTTAGCAGGATAGAACCAATAAAAATTATTTTCCAGATATACTGCATATTCTTTAACTCCTAAATTACATACTGACTTTACGGGCAGGATTACCCATTACGGTTATACCATCAGGTACTTCCTTGAAAACTACCGATCCGGCTGCAACAGTACAACCTTCACCGATATTGACCATGATCACAACTCCCTGTCCGATCCAGGTGTTGCTTCCTATGGTTATAATTTCATATTGACCATCAGGTTCATCCTCATCGTTTTCTTCTCCGGGACGGCCGTGCTGGTATTTGCCTGAGATGAGAGATGACTGTCCGCCAATCAGAACATTATCACCTATACGGGCAAACCCGATAATTACATAAGCCCCTATCACAGAACCAGCACCGATTGTTACATCTTTTCTGGCCAACATGCTTCCAAATAAAAACTTGGCTTCAGGAGAAATATCTTTGCAGACAGCCCGATAGTAAGCAAGTCGTAAATATTCACCGATTGGAGTAGGTTGAATTGCCAGAAATTCTTTGCAGGCACCATAAATTGGATACCATTTTTCTCCAAAGATCATACCCTCGATCCATGACAAAATGATCAATGGCGAGGTAATGAGATAGCAGATTAATAATAAAATCTTTTTAAATATTCGTTTCATCCTTAAAACCCAATTTTTAAACACCAGCCTATTAGTATTTATAACAAGTTAAAGTGAATTAATAAATTAAAAACAGACGTTGACTGCATTTTTTATTTACTATTGTATAATTTAATTATCGGACAGAAGCGGATTTAGTTAAAAGAAATGGGTATATATGTTATAATCCCGTGATTCCGTTGTATTCGCGAATTAAATCCTGCACGTCCTGTTCGGTTGCTGTTCCATCAAGGAAGGCTTTAATAAGCTCGTCGATACTTTTTCTGGTAATGCTGTCCTGATCGGTGACAGTAATACCTACTGATATAGAATCAGCAAATTCTACATCCGAGGCGATAAATGTAATCGAATAAAAACCGGATTGGGTTGTGTCGGGGCTAAAAGTAAAACTACCAGTACCATTACCGTTATCAACAAAACTGGCATTAGTCGGAAGATTAATTGCAGTTAAAGTAGGCGTTGTTCCATCCGGATCAGATGCTGTTACAGTAATATTGAGAATATCCTGCTCCGGTATTGTCGTATCGCTGATATTTCCAATTATAGGAGCTGAATTAGTAGACCCGCCTGATCTCTGTATTAGTATATCCTGCACAGCTCCCCGAATAAAATTAGTCATACTCTCCTGAGCGGTTGTTGAGCCGAGATTACTCAAATGAGAACCGTCAGTAGCCTGATATTCGGGACGAAGGCAATATTTATTACTGGTATTTTCAGTTACGGTTAAGCCGCGAAAGGAATCCCATTTCCAAATATTTTTATACTGGCCCGAATTGGAGTGGGTGAAAAAATTGCTTGAGGTAAACCATGTTGCCAGATCATAAGTCAGTTTTGCCTGAGAGGAATCATATACAGCATGTCCTAACAAAAGAGGCGTTCCAAAAGCCAAAGCGACATTTATTTCAGGATGATTACTAATTGAATCTCTTAAAATCTGATATAAAACTTTTATACTATCTGCCTGTGTTTGTGTCATATCAAACCAGCAGGCATATGGATTTTTAATAATTATCAAATCATAACCATTATTTTCAACGACTGAATCAGGGAAATAGGTTGGAGTATTATGAGTCTGGAAAATATCCCAGAAACGGTAATTCTCTTTATTGGGAACTTTGAAAAATTGTTCTAATATTCCAGCAAAAGCATCGCCGCTGAGGCCGTTGTCGCTGTTCCATATTCGCATACGGTTGGTATTGCCGCCATAAAAATCATAATCAAATCCACCAAAACGATCAAAGCCGCATCCATTTTCACCCGCCCCCGGAATGGTATCACTAAGCGGATGTCCCAGGCCTTCATCATTCATTCTATAGCTTCGGAATACTATATCAGCAGTGTCATTGGAGTTGGTAATCATCATGGTGTCTAAAGTCTCAACAATATTCCGACGGTATTGAGCATTCCAGCAGTAACCCTGAGTTATTTGTGTACCCACCGAATAGTGAACAAACAGGATCGATACTCTCTCTTTGGCTGCATGGGCAATTGAGAAGGTCAGGAGAGATATGAGTAGTATTAACAACAGTCTCTTCATATTATCTACCTTAATATATTATACCTATTTAACAAGGACCAGTTTCCCACTGGTGCCTATATTCTCGGTTTTAATTTTGTAAAAATAAACACCGGAACCATCCTGCGCGTTGCTGTGCCACGAGAATTCACCATTGTTAGTTCCTCTGGCTACTGTCTCCTGATGAATTTTTTGTCCCAGAATATTATAAATTTCAAATTCTATCTGCTGTCCACCAATTCCGCTACCTTCAAATTGAACTCTGACTTCGGCATTAAATGGATTCGGATAAGCAATAGAAGTAATACTGTTGGGAAGCAGATCTGAAGTCTCGGGATCATCATCAATTCCCGATGAAAGCACTACTCTTACCTGAAGTGAATCCGATGTAACAAAAAAGCCCTGTCCCAGGGCTATAAAACTTGAAGTATGGAGGGGAAAGGCATAGTTACCAATATCGGTACTGACAGCTTTATATTGGATCGTTAGAGTTTCTCCGGGGCGCAGTAAATTATTAACAGGCTCGCCATCAACAGGAGAATCGAGGGTCCAATGATATGTATTATAATCCTGATAAATCAAATTGGCTTGCGCTCCTGAAAATATAAAATCAACCGGTGTACCATCAATTTTAACTGTTAGATTTATAATCTGAAAATCAGAATGGATATGATCAGATAGAGTTAAGCCGCTTATCATGAAGAATTCATTATTGGTCATGGTTCTGGTAATAATAATAGTATCACCAAAAGTAGCTACCGAATCACTTATAGAATATGTGCTGACTACATCATTCCCGGAAGGGTGCAGGTAATCATCGGCCTGTACACCTATGGTTATGATAAAAAATATTGCAATCAGAAATAGTAAAATTCTCTTCATATTACCTTTATCGACGTAATAATATCAAATCTGTAGAAAAAGTTAAAAACTCTTAATTTATCAAATTATTATAGTAATATTGATTTTAAAATCAACTAATTATGTCCATTAACTCCATTAAAATTTATTGCCCAAAATAAGTAATAAATGTATGTAAAATCATTGTCAGGCTAAAAAGATAGAAGCTGTTTTATGCTGTTAAATCAACAAAAACACAACCATAAGTTGTTTTTTTTGATATGGCGTGACTAAATAATATTATTAAGCGGTTTTCTTATTACTAAGGTAATTTACAAGATTATCCAAAGAATCAAGATTGTCAGGAGTTAAGTCAGAGTCTTCCACCTGGATAGAGTATTTCTCTTCAAGGAAGCCTACAAGTTCAAGAACGCCCGTTGAATCAATTATGCCCAAATCCAATAGAGAACCGTTATCAGACAAATCTTCAGGGTTCATGCCCATCATAAAGTTATCTACAATAAATTCTCTGAGTTCTGTTCTTGTATCCAAGTTTCCTCCGAAATATTAACAAAAGATTTAAAAACTCATAAAATATAATACCCTAATAAATAGCGTAATAATTTTATCGGCAATATTTATGTTTATAACAGTACTGCACTTAAAAAGATCACCCAAAACCAAAAAATAACAAGTTTTTTTATTATTCTATTTATTTGAATTATCGATCCAGATTTTGTAATCACTTCTTTCCATCGGTTTAATATCATGGAAATTGTTGATAAATTTATCTATCAGAAGCTGTGTAGATAATATTCCGATATATGACATATTATCTTTAAATGACAAATGAGCATGAGATAAGCGTTTGCATTTATCTTTTAACTTCTCAACAAATTCAGTTTTAAATATTCCATCTGATGATATCTTTTTTTCTGACAGTACTTCTTGTATATAAGCCGGAGAATCAGTCTGGACAAAACTATTGGAATCAGGGGCCATATAAGGTTGTTTGACTCTTTTGGTAATTTCCGGGGGAAGTTCTTTTTGCATCGCTTTTTTGAGTATAAATTTTTCATTAAGGCCATGAATTTTGTATATCGGAGGAATGGCAGCAGCAAACTCAACCAACCGATGATCAAGAAAAGGAAAACGTCCTTCGACTGCATTAGCCGAACCCATTCTGTCCCCCTGTGATGAGAGGATATAACCGGCTAATAATGATTTTGCTTCAATGTATTGGGCTTTTAGAAGATGATGCCAGTTGAAGAAATTATCAGGAAGATTATTCCCAAAAGCTTCGATTGAATTTGTTTTACTAAGACCATTTTTTACATCATCAGTATAGAAGTCTTTAATTTTGGAGGTTGTATTTATCCGGGGAATATGCGAGAAATAATATTTATCAGTTTTGCTCAGCCCTGCTTTATAAAATGTCTCAAGATAGAATTTAGCTCTGGCGCCGGATAGAGGGAGAGTCGGGTATAGTTTTTTAAGTAAGAGTGGCCGCCATTTTGATTCCGGATTACGCGCCCAGAATTTTCTAATCAGCGTCTCTTTAAAAATATCATAACCCCCCAGAATTTCATCAGATCCTTCCCCGGTCAAAACAACTTTGAAATTATTTTCTCTGACTAATCCAGAGAGCATCATTAATGGAGTAGGGGCTGTTCTTAGAATCGGGCGTTCTGCATGCCAGATTGCTTTGGGGAAATTTTCTGCAATATCAAGATAGGAGCATTTTATCTGGTGATGATTTGTCCCTAAATATTTTGCCATTTGAAGCTGGTATTCTGATTCATCGTAAGCTTTGTCATGAAAAGCAATAGAAAATGTCTCAACCGGAGTATCTGTAAAATTTTTTATTAGTGCCGTTGTAACGGAAGAATCCAATCCGCCGGAAAGATACGCCCCCACCGGGACATCAGCTCTCAGACGAAGTCTGACCGAATCTACCAAAAGTTCATGCAGCTCTTCGGCCCATGACTCAACGGATCTGTGCCGGTCAAATTCTTCAGGGTAAGCGAGAGACCAATAACGCCTGCTATGTATTTCACCATTTTTTACAATCAGGCAATGTCCGGCTTCGAGTTCCTGTATATTTTTAAAAATTGTTTTAGGCGGGGCAGTTGTCCACCATGTAAAGGTCTGATCCAAACCTTCTATATCAATTTCACGAGGAATTGTTGAATCAGAAAAGATAGCTTTTATTTCAGATGCAAAATAGAGACGATCATTTTGAAGAGCAAAATATAGCGGTCGAATTCCCAACCGGTCGCGGGCCAAAAATATTTCATGCGTCTCTTTATTATAGATAGCAAATGAAAACTGGCCATTGAAACGGTTAAGGCAATCTTCGCCCCATTGTTCGTAGGCATGGATAATTACTTCGGTATCAGATTGTGTCCGAAATTTATGTCCGGATTGTTCCAGTTCAATTTTCAATTCTTTGTAATTGTAAATTTCTCCGTTATAGACAATCCAGAGATTATTATTTTCATTCGATAATGGTTGTGATCCTGATGCGAGGTCAATAATTGATAGGCGGGCATGCCCCATGGAACAATAATTGTCAAAATAGGCCCCAAACTCATCCGGACCACGATGCCGAATTGAACTTATCATTTTATTAATAAGCTGATGATCCGGCTTTTTTGGCTCTTTTAACTCTAAATATCCAGCTATTCCGCACATAAAATTATACTTATCAAAATTGTAAACTATACTCTATACGTCAGTTATTATCGGAATTTCGTCACAAATATGTTGATAATCAGCTAAAAAGATGAAAATCTTAAAATAATTCCATAATAAATATAATAAAAAAACCAGAAAGTTGTTATGAATTATATATTTATGTAACTGGGGTAATCAATTGTTTGTATTTTATAATTGACAAAAGGTAATAATCTTATATTCTTTGAGGCTGAATAATACGATTAATATTTCCTGTTTAAAAACAAGAAATATTCTCTATATATTGGGTTTACTGTGGGTAAATTTATATAGAGGCAGGTTATGTTTAGAGAAAATAATTGTTATAAAAATACAAGGAGTTTTTATATGCGTAGTTTCCTGCTAAAGCTACTGGCAATTAGTATGCTTTTGTTTCTGGTCACAGCCGGATGTGACGATGAAGATTATTCGTATCTTTCGAATCCAGACTATGATTCGGATTATTCTGACGAGGATGGCGGAAATTGTGGCGTACCAAGTAATCCTTCGGGAAGCGAAGGATCAATGCCGGAAGTTACCGAAGATAATATAAACCCATCAACCAGTTTTAATATTGGTGACTGTTCTTCGAATGTGGTAGAAATTAATATCAGTGGATTATTTAATCCCGAAACCGGTGAGCCGTTTGTTCCGGTTTATGGTGAAAATTTCTTCCTTTTTGAAGATGGCGAACCGAGAGGATTGGAGATTACCAGAGTAGATGTCTCCAACATTCTCCAAGCCGATGTTGTCTTTACTGTTGATAATTCCGGCAGTATGGGTGGTGAAGCAGATTCTGTTGCTGCTGGTATTGTAGCATTTGCTCAGCTTCTCGAAGCCAGTGGACTTGATGTCAAGTTTGGTTGTGTTGGTTATAGCGGGAGTGCCAATGGTGCTATCAACTTTACCACAGCAGAGGAGCTTGAATCATTTTTAACCATGCGTGATGGAAATCCTGTTTTTGGAACTTCACGTACTCGTGGATTTGGCGGTCCTGATGCTGATGAGCTTCATGATGTAGCTGTGAATTATGCTAATGGAGTATGGGGTGAAAACGGAGTAGTCGGTATTAGATTTGCCGATTCTATGTTTAATTGGCGTGCTGGTGCTTCCCGTCAATATATCAATTTCACTGATGAACCGACTCAACCTTCCAATATCGAAGAGTGGAGTTCGGATTTCTTATGTGATCTGATGGCTGGCAAAGCAAATATTCATACTGTTTTTAGTGCTGATTCAACACATTATTCCTGGACTGAGTTGTCTGCGGAACGTCCCTGGAGATTGTCTGAATGTACCGGTGGAACCGTTGCTTTTGTTGAAAGTGATGGCTCTGATCTGGACTTAAGCAGCCTGCCGGTGGTAGGTTCGCTTACCAACAGTTATCTGGTAGAATTTATTACCTCAAATCCGGATTGTGATGTTTTCCATACTATCACGATTTATGTCTACGATGACGATTCTGATGGTTATATTGAAATTGGAGATATCAATTACTGCGAATAATACCATTAGTAAATAAGTTTATTAAAAGCTCGCATTTAATGCGGGCTTTTTTTATGAAATATACAAAATCAGATATTTTAGCTACTCACTAAAGGTATTTATAACACCTTGACAACTCCTTGTACTATATTATCTTATGGAGAGGGTGACATTAAACGTTTGGGTAGCCTCAAACGTCTTAACTTGAAGTATTAATAGTTTACGAACTTCCAGCGATATTTCGGGTTATAAATCATGAGGAGATAATGAAAAGTTATTTATCAATAGTAATATTATTGTTTTTAACCGCCAATGTTTATGCTTCTGAATCCCCCACCGGACCGGTGCCGGGGAAATATATTGTAAAATTTAATAAGGATGTTAACCCGGCCGGGATAGCACTCTCATTAGGAAAAGATGCCAGCCTAAAAATAATTACTAACCTGAATATAAAATCAGAACTTGTCAGAAGTGATTTTTGTGATAGAGTTTATACTATCCGTGATGGCTCACTATCATTATCCGAAAGCGATCTTGTCACTCTTTTGGGAGCGGATAATATTGAATATATCGAGCCTGATTTTTACCTTGAGTTTTTTGAATATCCGACTGACAACCATTTTCCCAATCAATGGTATCTTTATAATACCGGTCAGGATTATCTCGGTATTGACAGAATATCAGGAACGAACAATGATGTCCAGATTATAAAATCCGGTATAGTAGGAAAAGATATTAATTTATCCCCTCTTTATGAAAATCCTCCGGCAGAAAATACACGGGTTGTCATTGCGGTGGTTGATACCGGAGTTGATGTTTTTCATCCGGAACTGGAAGGTCGCATCTGGAGAAACCGAGATGAAATCCCTTATAATAATATTGATGACGATCATAACGGCATAGTCGATGACACGATTGGCTACGATGTATCAGGTGATGTGCTGGATATTTTTGATCCGGAAGGGGATATTGATCCCACCGATGTAAACGGTCATGGAACTCATATAGCCGGTATTATTGGAGCCAATGCGGATGGAGTCGGGGTGGTGGGGATAGTCCCTGATGCGGAAATTATGCCGGTTAAAATCCGTCCGAATGCTACTGTTGCGGTGGGGACAGCCGGGATTTTATATGCTGTGAATTCCGGGGCTAATATAATAAATGTTAGTTGGGGTTCGCCTTTTGAATCTACTTTTTTGCGCGATGCCTTGAGATTTGCCAGGGATAATAATGTTCTGGTCTGTATAGCCTCTGGTAATTCCGGAGATAATACCCGCTATTATCCGGCTGGATATGATTCTACTTTTGTAATTGGAGCCGGGAATTCTGATGGTTTCAAAACAGATTTTTCAACATTTGGATCTCATATAGATTTAATTGCTCCCGGGTTGGATATTTTATCATTAAGAGCTGATGGGACTGATATGTATGGTCCTTATCCCAGTCAGGAACCAAACGTCAGAATTGTTAATGAATATTATTATCTGTCTGATGGTACTTCGATGTCTGCCCCTGTTGTTGCCGGAGCAGCCGGACTGCTTCTCACTGTTCACCCCGAAATTTCCCGAAAAACTTTGGAAGATGTGCTAAAATTTGGGGCGACTGATCTGGTGGATCCGATGGACACTGGTGATTTTTTACCCGGTCCGGATTCTTTGACTGGTTATGGCTATTTAAATATTGATGCCTCCCTGACCCTTCTGAATGGAGGCAGTATCTTTATTGCTAATTTAAACCGCTTTAGTCGATATACTTCAGACATCCCCATAAGGATAGCTCCTGTTGCCGGATATACGGGGGGGTGGATGTTGGAATATGCTGTTGGTCTGGGATCTGATGATTGGCAATTTTTGGGTTCCGGTGGATCTGTCCCTGCTGATTCTCTGATTTATACTTTTGGTGAAGCGGGAGTAAATGGCTTTGTAATCTTTAAACTGACGGATGATTTTGATAATTCTTCTTTCATTACCGTTAAATATGTAAGATCAAATCTGCTTGAGATTACCTCTCCTGAAGATGGTGAAGATCTTGATTATAATCTCCCTATCATGGGTTCAGCTTACGGACCTGATTATGACTCAATTGTGGTTTATTACAGCAATCTTGATAATCCGGTAAAAAGGCTGGCTTCAGCAACCGGCGAGTTTTTTGATTCGCTGATGTATGATTGGACTATTTCTGGATCCGACACAGGCTATTTTACCATTCATGTTGATGGTTATTTTTCTTCAGGTGTTATTAGTGATTCGGTCTCTGTTCATGTCTCTTCTACTTTCTCATTTGGTTGGCCGCAGGATTTAGGCGGTTACGGAGGTGTGACACCTGTTTGCGGCGATTTAAATAACGATGGCATCATGGAGATAATTGCTCCTTCATCCAATGGCCTTCTTGTTTTCAGAGGGGATAATGGCCAGATGATTGATGGTTTCCCGGTATATATCGGTTCTGATATGCGTTGTGTTCCTGCTATATATGATGTTGATGGAAACGGCAATAACGATATTATTTGTACCAATGAATCCGGAATTCATGTTATCAATTACGATGGCACCAATACAATTAGTGATGCCTTGTTGGAATGTTACACTGGTAGAATTTCTTATGAATATGCTTTCCCTAATCCAACAATTGCCCGGCTAAGGAGTGATTCCGAACCGGGGGCAGTTCCTGATTCGGCAATAATGATTTTAAATAAGGCAGGTGAAATTCTTGCTTATCGTTTTAATGGATTCTCTTATTTCTTTGGTTTGGAAGGATTATTTTCTCAGGTCACGGATAGACTTTCGTTCTCTTATGGGTTTTCAGGAGGAACATCACCTTTTATAACGGCAGCAAATCTTAACGGCGATAACCTGTTTGAAGTAGTTGCCGGATACACAGCTCCTTATCCCTATACCGGTTTAAGTATTTTCAATGGTTCAAATGGAGAACCGGCCTTTGATCTGGATGACCCGACTGTGATACATGTTTCTGATGTTTACGGGACAGCATTGGCTGATCTGAATCTGGATGGATATCAGGAAACTATAACTTTGGGCAATACTTCTGAGGGAACCCAAATGTGGGTAAAGACACAGGGGACAGAAGATTATCCCGGATGGCCAGTAGCTTTGCCGGATGTATCAAACTGGATAGGCTCATATCCAATTGCGGCTGATCTTGATCTTGATGGTGTCCCGGAAATACTCTGTACATTTTTTGAATATGATATTGCCTCGCTTTATATTTTTAATGCTGATGGAACTCCATATATTTTCCGAGATGGAAGGCCATATGGTGAAGCCTATTCTGCTCCTTTAGCTTTTGGAACTCCCGGTGTTGCAAATCTATTAGGTGATGATTTCCCAGAAATAATTATACGTTCAGGATTTATTTTCCCTGGCACAGGAAATGAGCAAATTCATATTCTCGATTATCAGGCAGAACCTGTTCCCGGATGGCCGATTGATACACCGGCACGTCCTCATCAGGTTTATTCGGCCCGTTTTGCACCGCTTGTTGATGATATTGATAATGATGGATTAGTTGAATTGGTTATTAATGGCGATGCTGCGGTTCTGATGGTGTGGGACTTTGAAGCTTCAGTTGATGAAGGAAGAAATACTTTCCGCTTCCTTGGTGATAATTTTAACAGTGGTATAACCAAAGTAAACAGGCACGCCACTGGTGTTGATAATAATGATAATAATATTTTACCTCATACAATTACACTTCAACAAAATTACCCCAATCCCTTTAATCCCTCTACATCAATTAACTTTTCCTTACCCTCCAAAAGACAAGCAAAACTTGTTGTTTATAATATACTGGGTCAGGAAGTAGCTACATTGGCTGATGGAGAGTTTAATGAAGGGTATCATGAAGTGGAATTTGATGGCTCCAATTATGCATCAGGGATTTATCTCTATCAGCTTCAGACAGGGGAGACATCAATTACCCGTAAAATGCAATACATAAAATGACAAACCGCCGATTCAAAATTTTTATTACGATCTTTGTATTACTTCTCAGTGGTATAAATGTCTATGCAGATGATCCGGAAATACCGGATGATCCTGACAATACATTTCTGTGGAATGAAATAAAGGCACTGTCTGCAATAGACAGTAAATATACAGTAGGGATTGCTGATGATGCTATTGTTGTTTGCGAGCATAACGATTCAAAAAAAGCTTTTGATGTTGTAAACGTCATTCCTGTAAATCATACTTTATTAAAACTAAAAAACATGGACAGTATCTTTGTTGTCCAGACCAATGATTACAAACTTCTTGTTTACAGTTTGAAAAATCTTCCTGAGATGGAGCATATGTGGACGCTTGATCCGGGTATTGCCTTTGCCGACTTTGCGATCAATCGCAAAAGTCTCTTTCTGTCATCATGGTTTGATGGTCTCTGGAGATATGTTTTGGATGGTTATGGCAATGCTGCTTTTGTTGATTCCAGTATGATTGGAATATTGTGCACTCAGTTAGAGGTTGAAAATGATACCCTCTATATGCTTGATAATTATAATGGAATTTTAAGATATGAATTGGGGATAGGCGGACCTCCCGATTTTATTGATTATCTTTATGTACCGAGAGAGTGTAATTATTTTACCAGGGATGATGAGGATTTCATACTTTTACAAAGAACAAAAACAGCTTTGATCGGAAATTTTGGCTTATTCGGATCAGGGATTGTAGATTCTATTGTTAATATAGACTATCCACGTAAAATAATGATCACTCCAAATTATTATGTCTTCTGGAGTGATCGGTATATTCATACTATTAACAAGGATAATCCTGAGCTTGAATTGTTTGCAGAAATCGAACTTGGAAAAATTGATGGAGATATTTTCGTAAATGACGATGGTTATCATTTATTAATACCAAAAGTTTCAGGTGGATTTAATATTTATCAACTTGATAATGTTCTGTCAGTCAGGGATGGGATTGACCGATCAGGACCAATTAATTCCTTACTGTTTTATGAAGGCAAATTATTCACTGGTGGCGGCGTTAATCCATTGGATGTTTTTGATTTTAATAATAAAAATAATCCCGAGGTATCATATACCATTCATGAAGAGATAGAAGGTGTTAGTACTATCAAAAACAATGGGGATACAATGTTGGTATTTTACAAAGATATCAACAAGGTCGCCTTTGTAAGAAACAGCCTCGATCCGGATTCCTTCTATGTTGAAAGGTCTTTTTCTTTTGATGATTCATTGGCTGATGATTTTTTGTATAGTCGCAAACCTGATGATACCCTGCAGACAATTATTTCATTAAGTCGAACTCATGCCCAGGCATATGTCTTAACAGATTCCGGGAAATTTGAAACTTATCCACCCTGGAAGGTTTTTGGTAATATAACTTCTGCCTGTTATCATGATTCCTTGTTTATTGTTTCTACATCAAAGAACCAGCTCTGGATTTATAAAATCGATGAAAATTTTAACAGAACTTTAATGGCGATAACAAATTTACCACGGCTATGTAGAAAACTATTCTGGAACAACCGACATTTGCTGGCATCAATAGGAAATGAGCTTTTTGTCTATGATCTTAATGATCCAGTTTCTCCAAAGATAGATTCAATTATCAGTCTGCCACTCTCCGTGGTAAAAGTAACTTTTGATAATGATAGAATGTATGCTATCGGTCCTGAAGGGATAGCAGTATTTGATAATGATGGTGAGTTTCCTGAATTGTTGGCTTTTGGCGGAGATGGGGGAAGCATGATTGCCGTATGGGGTGATCTTGTTGCCGCATCTGATGGCGGTTCCATTAAAACATATCAAATTTATAACAGGCCTGATGAAAACAAACCCATAATTTTGACATCTGGATTTTCACTGAAACAGAATTATCCAAATCCATTCAATACTACAACAACAATACAATACAGCCTGTCACAGGATGCCCAAGTTCATATTGCGATCTATAACATTCTTGGCCGACAGGTAAAGGTGCTGGTTGATGAGATTCAAGGTCGGAATAACTATGAAATATTCTGGGATGGAACCAACCGAAATAATCAACAGGTAGCTTCGGGAATTTATTTATATCGTATGCAGTCGGGGGATGTAACCGAACTGCGCAAAATGGTTCTGGTTAAATAATACTATTTATTTTTCTCTTCCAATTCACGCAAATCGACATCGTAGAAATTACCCATTCTCTCAATAGAAGTATCGCTTTGTAAAAGAGCCGGATTTGTAAATCCCAGGGGATTGCCGGTGATAGTACTTACATAACCGTAGCTTGATGGAAAATATGTAGCAGTAAGAATATGATCCCAGGTTTGCGCTAAAGCAGGGAGAGGATTTTCTGCTTTGCCCTCCAAACGGAAAGTATAAGTTCCGGTGGTGTCGCCATAATATAATCGGGTAACAAAAACAGGGAAATAATTGACACCGGTATTTACATAACCACTAAGTCCAGCCTGAGTGTAATAGGGAAATATTGTTGGACCGCCTTCTTCATGATCTATTTGAACTCGGGCGCTATTGGCACCGGTGGTTCCGCTTAGTAGAAGATAGCATTTGCCGTAAAGCATAATATATCCCGGAGCAGGAATTGTAATATTGAGGGTAACAAGATCAATAGTAGTACTGGTAGTCAGTTCGATCAGGCTGTTGCTTTTTCTGGCGGCAACGCCGGGTTCATCGAGGATTTCTTCGGCGTTGATTGATGAGTCCGGGAGAACAACTGATGAATCGCCAACTCTGCCACTGTTAAAAGTAATTAGTTCTGTTCCTGTGGTATCAAAGAGTTGGAATATTGCCCCGGTATCAATACTTGTTTGTGCCAAAACTAATCCGGCTTCATTGGTTAATTTTAAATGGGAGGCAACTAATGCTGTTGGCGACGATGTTAACCGAGTAGGAGGAGTTACATTTTCACCATTGACGCTGACTTTAAGGTAGAGGGAATCATTTTCTAAAAAGATTGATGAAGGCAGGTCTGTTTCTGATCCTAAATTGTGATTAAAGAATCCTTCACTGGTAGCTACTGTTGCAGTTTCTGTCCAGACTGTTATAGTTCCTGATGGATCAGAAGTGATTGTAAAATCCACAGTATAATTATTATCCGGTACCGGTGTACCAGTTGCAATGGTCAATTTGCCTTGATAGGAAATCAAGTTACCCGCCATCACATTCAGGTTGAATAGCACGAAAATAATTGAAGCAATGAATATCAAATGTTTTCTGCTCAATTCCACTCCTGATAATAAAAAGTTATATAATAACTATCGGACAAATTCATTTACAGAGCAAGTTGATTTTAAAATCAGTGACCGCTTGTTCTAAAAAAGCGGTCACTATATAAGAACAATTAAATTTCATACAAAGTTCTATTTGGTCAAAATCATTTTCTTTGATTGCGATTGTTCTCCGGATGTTAATCTGTAAAGATACATCCCTGATGAAACCACGTTGCCATCATTGTTGGTGCCATCCCAGTTTACGTTGTAAGTTCCTTCAGTAAGTTGATCACTTAGAAGAGTGATGACTCTTTGACCAAGAACATTAAAGACTGTTAATTCTACCTGAGAGCTTTTTGATATTGTAAAGCTTATTTCGGTTCCGGGATTAAAAGGATTAGGGTAATTCTGTGAGAGATTGAATTTCCCCGGAATTAAATCTTCATTAGTGTAAAGACGTGCTAACTGAATCAGGTCTCCATTTTCTGTCCATGAAATATCAGGGTAGATTCTATCGCCGTCTATATGAATTTCAACTTTTTGACCTGCTTTTGGATAATTTGAAGAGATCTGATTATCTGATTCAAAACCATAGACAGGAGTGAATTTCAAAACACTGTTATTATAAACACCACTTCCACATAAGATGCCAGTAGTGCTATAAATTTCAATTTCAGAGTTATCAGAAATAGTTTTATTATCAACTTTGATATCTGATCCATAAAGTGAAATCCAGGTCTTTGATGCGATCAATTCTTTATCAGCAAAGTCGGATTGTTTTTCATTGTTTTTTGATGGTCCTGGATAATACCAACCCGGATAGACCAACGGAGCACCAAAGTTACTCTTCACCCAGTAGCCATGACCAGGCCCCATCTCAGTCAGAGTATTGGAAATATCATCAGGGATATGAATCCTATAGGCATTGTCCCAACCAAGAACAACATCGGTCATATAATAGATACTGGTTAATGCATCCTCTACCGGTTTGTATTCGTTGGGCCAGTAACTGATAAGATTCCAGCCTTCATGAATTGGGAGATAATCTCGCAATTCAATTTTATCACCACAAATCTCAAGCTCAAAAGGACAATCCATCAGTAACCAGTAGCCATGATAATAATCAACTTCATTTAATGTTGAATACCTTGGCAGAGCAGGATCGTATGTTAATGCTCCCTGATCGAAACCAAGAATCAGTCCAACACAATCACCCAGCATATTGCCAGTTCCATCCTGTGATTCCAAAAATGTTTCCATATCAGCAGCATAGTTGAAGTTCCATGAAATCAAGTTCCAGCCTTCCTGAAGGTTTAGTTTCTGACAGGAATAAAAATTACATAGTTCAAATGAGGCACCATTGGCTGTCCAGAAAATATCGGGATCAGTGAAGACCTCTTCATCATTGATAGTAAAACTAATCAGGTTCCCAGGTACTGCTCCTTCATCTTCAGGCGAAAATTCATCATCACGATATATAGGCATATATCCAAAAGTGGTATCAGTCATCATATACATACCACAGAGGACACCATCAGGATCATAAGCTTTGATTACATCACCCGGCATAATCGGTTCATTATTTAGCATGGGATTGTAGCAATAGACATTGATCCATTCATAGGTAGGGATAACTGTGTCGCCATCGCAGTCAGAAATGACAAGCCAAACAGCATCAGAGTCGCAGATGAAAGGATCACAGGCACTAAAGTTTATTTGATAGGAACCTTCAGGTTCAGCAAAAGGCCAAACAAAGTAACCTAATCCATTTCCCTGATAATAAAATTCAGCACCTGGTGGAAGATTGGATGCTGATAATATTACACTATCCAGACCATCCAAATCGGTAGCATTAATTTGGAAATAAATTGAATCACCAACACATGCTTGTAAGGGACTATCAGGAAGTGTTAAAACTGGTGGATTATTACTACTGGCACCTACATTCACCTGATGCGGGAAATCAGCATCGCCGTGATAACTGGCCACGCCATAATTATCAACTGCTCTGATAAAATATTCGAATCCAAATTCATAATTATAATAGGCAGGTATGCCGGCATAATAAGTTGTCAGGCTTGATTCTTCCATTATAGATTTGGTGTAAATAAGATCACCAAAACGGCGGTAATAAAGTTCAGCAAAATCTATATAGATAGTTGTGTCATATAAATCAGCAATAATGAAGAGAGATGTATTAATAGGGAAAGGAGTTGGTACAGGCGTATGAACTATAACCGGAGCTTCGTTTGGTGTGATTGCTATTTGGTACGGCAGCAATGATGGATCCGCTGATGGGGCCGAACCGGTAGTTATACCATCGGTAGCAGTAACATAATAATCGACACCTGGCCATGCTACTCCTCCTGTTGGAATGATACCTCGCCATAAGCTGTCAGTGATATTTGTCATTGGTACAGAATTATAACCAGGATTCCCCGTTGTCCTGAAATAAAGAGCAGCACTAATTGGGAAAGGGATAACATCGTCGGTAATGTAAACATCAATAGTTAACTCTACTTCCGGAGGTTGTGGAGAATCTTCAAGATCACGAGTGTAATCTGAAACAACAACTTCTGGCGCACTACATGGCATATAATAAGCGGTGTCCTGATCAGTTTCACCAAAATCATCAGCTATCAATATTACTTCTCTTTCAATTCCGTCACATTCCGGATTTTTAGTATGGTAACGAATGACATATTGCGAGGCCAGACTTCCAACAAGATTATCAATGATCCCTCGGAAATCCTCCAGTATCCAGTACCATTCTCCATTAGTGGCATCGGTCAGGCTGTTGGGGGCACCATAATATTGATAATCGAAACAGTCATTCATCGTACAGTATGGTTCATAAATATGATCAATACCAAGATCCGGACCTACGGTATAACAGGTGACGCCATTAACATTCAGAAGATCAACAATTGATTGCTGGACAAGGGTAGTGAACTGTCCGCTGTATGAACAATCAGAGCAAAGATAATCCTGATCAAAATGAGCAGGAGCGTCAGTGATCAGAATAAATACTTTTTGTGCACCTGGGCGGAAATTCATTGTCGTGGCTGTTTCCAATGCACCAAAAGCATTTTCAGGGCCATCATTACCGCCAATTGCTTCAAGACTGTCAACCCAGCTTCTGAATACATATAATGATTCTGCGGGGAGCAGGTTGCCGGAGTTATACATTGAAACATAGTCATCAAAAGTGACCAGACCGATTCGGAAATCAATACCTACTGCAACCAAGCTGTCGGCAAAAAGCTGGGTGTTGGTTTGAAGATTGTTTATAACTTCATCCATACTTCCGGTAATATCAAAAACAAAAACTATATCTGTAGCTACCAGGGCTGTATCTGTGGGAGGGAAGACTTCAAATAATGAGTCCTGAAGAATATCATTTTCATAAACGGTAAAGTTGTTTTCATTCAGATCAAAAAGACCATTACCAGAACTATCAACCAGTGCTGTCAGATATATAAATGGGAATTCATCAGCAGACAAAGAGGTAATATCAACTCCCAGATTTATTCCATCAGAATCTCTATTTACATTTTGAGTAAATTCTTTGATATCAGAAATTGAGACAATATTTCCATTAGCATCAAGTTCTGTAATCCTGAATTCATGGTTTGTTCCGGTTGGATCTGATGGCATCTTTGCCCAGGTATTCTGAGTAGTTGTTAAAATATCCCAATTATGGGAACCGTCAATTCGATATGCAACTTCAAATGAAACATCATTATCAAAAGGTGAAATAAAATTATTATCACCATGATCGTTTAACCATGTTACAAATATATTATCACTATATTGAGCAACTTTAACTTCATTAGGAAACTCAGCCGAAAACAGACTTGAGTTTAACCCCAGAATACATATTAAAAATGACGCAATAATTATTGTGTTAAATGACCTTACCGATTTGCGCAGCATACCATCTCCCTATGTGCTAAATGTTTACAAGAAATCAATTCTTCAACTAATTCTGAAAATGAATAAGATCCCCTTCTCAAAACTAATCATAATATTTTTTAAAATCAGATCTACCCTATGTAAATCAGTATGTACAATTGTTGTTCACCTAATATCGTAATAATGCCTTTAAAATCAATACTTTTTTAGCTTTAACTGAATTTATCGGCCTATTATTGAAGTAAACTTAGCATCTATATTATTTATTGTATTAATCCACTGGAATTTCTTAACAATTAGGGCAGCCTTGCTGCCCAATTCATTCCACAGGCTTAGCCTGTTTTTTAAAGTGGAGTTGAGATTAATTAATTTGTCCGCTAAGTTCTCAATAGAACCATCGTAAAAGAAATCGTTTTGGTTTTGTTCACCCAGAAGTTCGGGGTAAGAGAGCCTATAGGGTAGAAGTGGAATAGCTCCGGCAGTTATTGCCTCGATCATGCTTATTCCAAAAAATTCATGCTGGGCTGTTGAAACCACCACATCGGAATTTTGGAGCACTTTAATATAATCTTCTCTGGTTTCCTGATAACCCCAATTAGTGATCTTATCACCAAACTCTTTTTTTGCTTTATCAAAAACTGAGGGTATCTCAGAATAATTTGAGCCTATTACTGATAAGTTGAAATCTATATTTTTATCATTTAGTATTTTGATCGCATTGAAAAATGTTTCAGGATCTTTGTCGTATTCCCATCGAGCCGCCCAGAGGATTCTAATAGGACTCGGATTGCGAGTTTTATTTTTTGAGATGTTTTCAATCCCAGGATAAACTACAGACGAAGTCTGTTTTATTATTTTAATAGAATCTATGTGGTTATAGTCAGGCATTCGTTTCAGGAATTTCTCCAATTCAACCAAATAAGATGATCGATGAAATTCAGAGTTGAACCATACTTTGCTTGCAGCCAGGCAGGTTGTAAAGTTTATCACAGCGGGATGTAGATCTTGTTCATCTGGATTTTGTAACGGGTACGTAAGTTGGTTCTCGTGGAAATAGGCTACCGAAGGTATTTTTCTGAGGGATATGTCGGCCAGTCCTAAGAACTCTGCAAGATTGAGCATATCAGAACAAAATAAAATGTCCCAATTCTGTCCTTGTTTAATAAGATCATGAACTTGCTCTGCAAAGGTAACAGCCGAATGACGCATACGCCATTTCCATTTGTAGGCAGGCAAACCTAAAATTGTCCATTCATGAGAGCTATGTTTTTTAAGTCCATCAAGAAATGCTTTATGACTTCCGCCATAGTATGGTTCCAGTGCTAAGATTTTCATAAAGCAAGATAAGCCACACTGTGGCTGGTAGGCAAGTGGGTTTTGTTACGTGTTAGATCGATAATTAAGAAATTAATATGTTCTCTTTGTAGGGACAGGTCGTGACCTGTCCTTTCGGTTCACACATATAAGTTGATAGCTTCTAACACTCAGGAGGAGCAGGTCCTCCTTTGAAGACATTATTTACTAAATATACAAGGTCATTAATCAATATCTGTCCATCAAGTGGTGCTTTTACATCTCCTTCATCTGGACATGTTGGCAATGGACCACCTTTGAAAACATAATTTACTAAAAAGACAAGATCATTTATAAGAATTTGACCATCAGTTGGTTCTTGAACATCACCGCGCATATCACAACAGCTTGGTGGATCTGTCAGGTTATATAGGATTGAGACATCGTCACCATATTTATTAGAAACGGCTATATCATTTACACCGTCACTATTAAAATCATTATAAGTTATCCATGTTGGGTAATAGCCAACGCCATAAGAACACTTTTGATAGAAATATCCTGCTCCATTATTAAGCAGTACAGAAACACTATTTGAACCCTGGTTTGCCAATGCTAAATCATTGTATCCATCGTAATTGATATCTAATGATGTGATAGAGACTGGTTGTCCGCTTATGGGGTATTTAACATAATTAAAAGTAAAATTCCCCATCCCGTCGTTAATAAATACATAGAGATTGAAGCCTGCACCACTATTTGAAACAAAAGTTAGATCATCATCATCATCATTATCTACATCAAGAAGTTCTTCTCCCCAAACACTTGAACCAAAATATAAGCTGTCGAGTTCATTAAATGTACCATCACAGTTTCCAGTTAAAAAAAATGCTGTTGTAGAGCTAAAAGCACATAGATCAATACAACTATCCACAAGAGGATTTAAATGTACTGAATGGATACTATTTGCGCTGTATAATTTTGAATAATAATATACATTTTCCGTAAATGAAGTATCACAATTATTTTGTAGTAGAACTATACTACCTATGTTCCTTAGAACAAAAGCTATATCAATGGAAGAATTGTTGTCAAAATCAGCTAAACACATATTTGAGGGTCTAGAACCTGTCCAAATTGTATCATATGTAAGGAATTCACCATTTCCGTTATTTATCATCAGTAATATATTACTGCTACTTCCATCATTAATAACTGCAATATCATTATTGCCCTGACAGCAGAAATCAGCAGATATCAAACTTGTAGGATCATTTAAAACGCCATAATCGACCTTAGTAGAGAAGATTCCACCCCCTGTATTTAGTAAAACAGAAACATCTTCAGTTGAATTATTTGCAGTCGCTATATCATAAAATCCATTATTATCAAAATCTTCACTGATGACACAATAAGGTTTTGTACCAACGCCAATATCAGTACTTTTAGCAAAAGTGCCATCACCTTTATTATATAAGACTGAAAATGCAAAATAAGGATTACCGACTACAAGATCATTATCGTTGTCATTATCAAAATCATCAGCAAATATTGAATTAGCACCTCCGGCTACCCAATAGTTTACAGGGGTAGCAAATGATCCGTCCCCATTATTTATTAAAACAAAAACTTCGTTATCGTCATGATAATTAGGTATCGCTAAATCGGTCTTATCATCGCCATTTAAATCTATTCCAAAAACAGCTCTTGGATCAGCACCTAAGCCATAATGAACTGCAGTGGGAAAAGCACCATTTCCATTATTAATTAATATAGAAACACTTCCAGAATAATCATTAACTACGGCCAGATCTATATATTCGTCGTTATCAATATATGCCGGAAAAAGATTTTTTGGATAAGATCCTGCAGAATAATTGTTTCCAGAAGCAAAGGTACCGTCACCATTATTTTTTAAAATTGTTACATCATCAACACTGTAATTAGCAATAGCAAGATCAACACCATTAACATTATCTAGGTCAGCTGCAAATACTGATTGGGGATTATGGCCAGCATAATAACTAGAATCATACACAAATGTCCCATTTCCTTCATTAAGCAGGATTTTTAGGCTATCATAATATTCTACAACTATTGCCAGATCATTCCTATTATCACCATTAAAATCAGATGCATAAACAGATATCCCGCCATAAGGATATTCAACTGCTTCTACGAAAGTTCTATTGCCATTATTTAGTAAAATGAAAACATTGTTACCTGTTACAACCACAATATCAACTGTGTTATTTGAGTCAAGATAAGCAGCATGTACATCATGCTGACCTAATTCAATATTGTAATATATATTCTCCCCAAAGGTTCCATCGCCATTATTGAATGAAACAACCAGTGAATCACCAGATGAAGCAGCAACTATATCAGTATGGGAATCATCATCGAAATCAGCTCCAAAAACAGCAGTTTGGCCGTACCCCAAATCATAATCAAGTCGGGTATCAAAAAGTGGCTCAAATGGATATATTGTTGATGTTAAAATAATTAATAGCGCTATGATTCTAAAAGTTATTTTTGATGCACACTTATATCGTAATCTCATTAATCACTCCTCATGATTACTTACCATTCGTCCAATGGATCGTAATAGATGTTAAATCACTATTGAGTTGTAATATACTATTTCTACCAATATTGTCAAATTACACAGGATTTAAAATACTACAATCCTCGCATTGACAAGGCAATCCGTTTGCGGTCGATTTCAACTGAAAGGATTTTGACTTTTACTTTCTGGCCCGGCTTAACAATGTCAGTCGGGTTTTTGATAAATTTGTCGGCCAGTTCGCTGATATGAACCAAACCATCCTGATGAACACCAATATCTACAAAAGCACCAAAATTTGTAACGTTGGTTACAATCCCCGGAAGGATCATATCAACTTCGAGATCTTCCATAGTGTTGACATCGGGAGAATACGAAAAGACTTCAAACCGTTCTCGAGGATCACGCCCCGGCTTGGCTAATTCTTCTTTGATATCCAGAAGAGTCGGGATACCGACCTTGTCGGTTTTATATGAATCGAGTTTTATTTTTTGCTGTAATGTATCATCATTCATTAAATCAGCAACAGTACAATCAAGATCTTTTGCCATGCTGTTAACAATGTTGTAGCTTTCCGGATGTACCGCGCTTTGGTCGAGAGGATTCTCAGCATCCTGTATTCGTAAAAACCCGGCTGCTTGTTCAAAAGCTTTTGGTCCGAGACGGGTTACTTTTTTAAGTTCTTTTCTGGATTTGAATGGCCCGTTATCATCTCTATAAGCAATCAGGTTGCCAGCTAATTGGGGACCTAAACCGGAGACATAAGTAAGCAATTGTTTGCTGGCCGTGTTGACTTCTACGCCAACAGCATTAACGCAGCTGCCGACGACATCATCAAGACGGTCTTTCAACGAAGACTGATCGACATCATGCTGATACTGTCCGACCCCGATAGATTTGGGATCAATTTTTACTAACTCTGCCAAGGGGTCCATGAGTCGTCGCCCAATGGATACTGCCCCCCGTACGGTAATATCAAAATCAGGGAATTCATCTCTTGCAATTTCCGAGGCGGAATATACTGAAGCCCCCGATTCGTTGACCATCTCAATAATTATATGATCAGGGAGATTTAATTCTTTAATAAATGCTTCCGTCTCTCTTCCGGCGGTTCCATTACCGATTGCAATAACCTGAGTTTTGAATTTATTAACGAGAGAATTAATCTCTTTGCGGGCATCCTCTTTTTCATTTTCAGATTTAGTAGGATAGATAACAGAGTCGTTTAATAATTTCCCCTGGGGATCAAGGCAGACAACTTTACAACCGGTGCGGAATCCGGGATCAATCGCGAGAATTCTCTTGCGACCCAATGGGGGAGACATCAACAGTTCGCGGATATTTTCAGCAAAGACACGGATAGCTTCTTCGTCAGCTATCTTTTTCATTTCAGCTCTGATTTCATTTTCCATCGCCGGTGATAGCAGGCGTTTGTAGCAGTCTTCGATTGCAGTTTTGACTTGGCTTGAGGTGTCGTTATCAGCAATCAAAAAAATGTTTTCCAGAATATAAATTGCATTATCTTTTGGCGGCGCGATTTTTAGTCGCAGTATTTTTTCACTCTCACCTCTAATCATTGCCAATACTCTATGAGATGGAGCTGGCATCGCCAGTTCTGTCCAATCGAAATAGTCCTGGTATTTATATCCTGCTTCTTCCTGTCCTTTAGTAACAGTGGAGCTGATTGTCCCTTCGTTGGCAAATAGTTCTCTGATTTTTGAACGAGCTCCGGCATCTTCGTTGATCCATTCGGCAATAATATCCCTGGCACCGGCTAAGGCATCTTCGGCTGTGTTAACTTCTTTTTCAGGATTTATAAATTCTTCAGCCTCTTTGATCGGATCAATATTATCCTGTTCGAATATCAATTCTGCAAGAAACTCAAGTCCTTTTTCACGGGCGATGGTTGCACGAGTTCGTTTTTTGGGTTTGAAAGGAAGATAGATATCTTCAAGAACAGCCATATTGGAAGCAGCTAATATTTTTGCTTTAAGTTCATCAGTCAGGAGATCGCGCTCCTCAAGAGATTTTAAAATAGCATCACGGCGTTTATCCAGTTCGCGAAGTTGTTTGATTCTGTCGCGTATATTTGTTATTGCAACTTCATCAAGGCTTCCGGTTGCTTCTTTACGGTAGCGGGCAATGAAGGGGATGGTTGCATCATCGTCCAACAGAGCAACTGCAGCATTAATCTGATTTGGTTTTATTTTCAGTTCGGAAGATATTTTATTTATATGATCACTGTTCATTTTTTTCCTCAAGTATTTAATTAGTACCTTAATAAGATATAATAATTAGAATAAAATCAAGACATTAAAAATACTTTTATTCAACTTAAGATATTGGATAGTTTTGTCTTAGATGGAAAATTTTGAGAAAATACTACATAGTGACAAAAAAAGATGCAATGCATCCTTGACAATTATTCAACAATCTATATATTAGATGAAACCTTAAATGAGAAAGTACGTCAATAATTAAGATGAGATTCCTTAACTGTTAAAATTGGAGATTATTCTTTGATGATTAAAATCAGAAAACAGAATAATTGTGCGCCACTCGGTGGTGTAATAGCGGTGGGAGGAGTCCGTCTTATAGTGTAGACTATTTTACATATAAGCTTTTAACCCGCCGCAACTTAATAAGTTACGGCGGGTTTTTTTGTGCCCCTGACAGAACAAAGATTGTTTTAAAAGGATTTTGAGAGGAAAATATGAGTTCGGATTTATACGTTAACGAAAAAAATACCAAAGAAGAAAATGAGATAAGCATGCTTAGTGCTTTCAAGCGCTTAACTCCATTTCTCAAAGAACATCAGGGGCGGTTGGCTTTTTGTCTGGGGCTTTTGATTGCAGTTGTCTTTTTGTCATTGGCCTGGCCCTGGTTGCTGAAGATGGCTATCGATGGCCCCTTAAACGGAGTCGTTGGCGAGTCTGCATTAGACAGTGCTTTCACAACTCTGCTTTGGATTGGACTTGCAGTAGTTGTCATTCAGATTGCTACAATTATTTTACAGTACATCCAAAGGGTGAAATTGGAAATAATTGGCCAGGATATTTTGCTCAAACTTAAGCAAAAACTGTTTGATCATATGTTATCGCTTGATGTTCCGTTTTTTGATAAGCACCCGGTGGGAAGATTAATGGCACGAGTTGAATCGGATACCGAATCGCTGCGGATGCTTTTTACTAATACAGTTGTACTGGTGGTTGGCGACCTGGTTTTGATGGTAGGTATTTACATTATTATGTTTTACTTCCACTGGCAATTGGCTCTGGTGTTAATATTATTTTTGCCGGTAATAGTTTTGCTGGTATGGATATTTCATAGATTAACCACCCATCGTTTTCTGGAAGTTCGCAAGCGGATGGCCGAGGTAACAGCGACCCTGACTGAATTTCTACATGGAATGTCGATTGTACAGATATTCCATCGTGGGAAATACGCTCGTAACCGTGTGTATCATGTTAACGAGTGTAAATTCAGCGAGGATGCTTACGTCAATATAGCAGTATGTATATTCTTTAATCTGCTTTTCTATTTTGAGTGGGTAAAGATCGGCATGATTTTGTTGGCTGGGGCGTTCTGGGATATTTCCGCCGGAGCTGTGGTTATGTTTATAATTCTGATCTGGAAAGAATTTGATCCTATTGCCCGTACTGCTGATCAACTTGGCGTTTTCCAGAAAGGTATTGCCGGTGCACGACGTATTTTTGCATTGTTGGCTATTGAACCAAAAGTTTTAGATCCGGTGTCGCCGGTCGTATGGGAAGGATTAAAAGAGAGCATCAAATTTGAGAATGTCTGGTTTTCATATACTGATGAAGAGAATTGGATATTAAAAGATGTCTCCTTTGAAATTCCAGTTGGCAAACGAATAGCATTGGCCGGTGTGACCGGTGGCGGTAAATCAACTGTGATATCATTACTGTTGAGATTGTATGATCCCCAAAAAGGGAGAATCACTGTTGATGGAATTGATATTAAAAATATTACCAAAGCTGATTTACGCCGCAGGTTTGGCCTTGTGCTGCAGGATATAATTTTATTCCCGGGCGATATTATGTCCAATATTGGACTCGAGTCTGATCAGATTACGGATAATAAAATTTTTGAATCCTGTCGTACCGTTGCTGTTGAGCCGGTTATTGAAAAACTACCGGAAGGATATAAAACAGAAGTATCTGAAAAGGGAAGCAATTTCAGTCGTGGTGAGAGGCAGTTGCTCTCATTTGCGAGGGCATTGGCGATTGATCCTGATGTGCTGATTCTTGATGAAGCGACTAGTTCGGTTGATCCTGAAACAGAAAGGACTATTCAGGCCTCGCTTAAGAAATTGATGGTTGATCGGACATCGTTGATTATAGCTCATCGGCTAACGACTATTTTGGATGTTGACCAAATACTGGTCATAAAACAAGGTGAAATAATTGAACGAGGAACGCATGTCGAGTTGTTGCTGATGGATGGCTACTACTCCAAACTGTTCCACCTTCAGTTTAAGAATAAAAATGGAGCAGTTTCAAATGCTTGATAAAATAAAATGGTTTTGGAAATATTATCGCGACTACCCCGGGGTGATTTCGATCCTGCTTATACTAACGCCTATACAAGTGGCGCTGCAGGTGACAATTCCGCGGTTGATCGGCTCTACTATAAATATTTTGAAATCCGAAGAAGTCCGGTCTTTCTGGCTGACCGATTTGCTTGAGAGTTTTGGCAACAGGTTTGATCTTGATAGTATTACTGCCTATGGCATCGGATTTATCATTCTCGGTTTTGTTTCACACATCCTCTATGCCTATTTCCAGTCATGGCGGGCATGGATGAACCTGAAACTGGAATGGCTATTCCGTCAGGGTGCTTTTGATAATATCACCGAAAAGGGTCCGGACTTTTTTAATAAATTCCGGACCGGTGATCTTGTTACCCGTATGACTGATGATGTTGCCGAGAAACTTTCGTGGTTTGCCTGTTCAGGGATTTTCCGTTTGTACGAGGCAACTTTGGCGGTAGTATTTATAATAGTAATGATGACGACTATTGATCCGGTTTTGACTCTATGGACTGCCGGTCCATTGCCAGTGTTGATTGTCATATTTTTTATCAGCTCATCTTTGCTTGATAAACGATATGAATATCTTCAGAAACGGATTTCAAATTTTAATGATATTATGGAATCCTGTTTCTCCGGAGTGAGGGTTGTTAAGTCCTATGTCCGCGAAGATGCCCAGATGAAGAAATTCAACGACTCTGCCAAAGAGCGTCGGAAAGCTGAAATTTCGGCGGTCAAAGTGACAACATTTATAGATTCGCTTTATAACTACATCTGGCAGTTCGGCGTTGTTGTTGTTCTTGTTGCCGGCGGCTACCGGGTGTTGTATTCCGGTTTGTCGGTCGGTGATCTGGCTACCTTTGTCTATTATGTCACCTGGTTGGTTTTCCCGATGTTTGATATCGGGCAGTTTTTGGTCAAGTCGCGCCAGTCTGCGGTTTCGATAAACCGTTTACTGGAGCTTGAAAAAGTTTCTCCAATGGTTAAGGACAACGGAAACCATATCAACGGCGATTTGAAAGGGAGTATTAAATATGACAAGGTCATGTTTGAATTCCCGGATTCTGAAAGAAGTATTATTGATAATATTTCATTCGAAATCAAAGCTGGTCAAACTGTTGCTTTTGTCGGGCGGGTTGGTTCTGGTAAAAGTTGGCTGGTCAATATGCTGCCGCGATTGGTTGATCCGACTGGCGGTACGATAAAGCTGGATGACCGCGAGCTTAAGAATTTCACTCTGACTGACCTTAGGCGGAATATTGGTTATGTACCACAGGAACCGGTGCTGTTTAGTGATACGGTGCGCAACAATATTGTATTCGGTCGGGATCGTATTCCTGATTCACTGATTGAATGGGCGATTGAAGTTTCCCAGTTCAGCGAAGATCTGAAATCATTCCCGAAAGGATTGGATACTCCTATTGGTACGCGCGGGATGGCAATCTCTGGCGGTCAGAAACAGCGACTGGCTCTGGCGAGAGCATTGGTTGGAAAACCCAAAGTTTTGATTCTGGATGACTGCACTTCGGCGTTGGATTCCAAAACCGAGGCAGCTCTCTGGGGAAGGCTGCATGAAGTCATGCCAGAGATGACTGCAATACTTATCACGCACCGTCCTGATACTTTGGAACGGGCTGATAATATCTTTGTGATGGATGAAGGCAAAATTGCTGAAACCGGCACGCACAGCGTGTTAATGAGTGAAGAAAGTTTGTATGCCAGGATTTACAAACGCTACCAGCTCGAAGAAGCAGTAAATTGATTTTTTGAGATTTATATTTTGTGGGCGGCAGATGTCCTCATCTGCCCCTCATAAAAACACACAAGGTGTGGAGTGGGGGAGTGGCAATTGGGATCAGTGGGATCTCATCGGAGGGAAAGTATGGGCACGGCATGCCGTGCCCTTACAAAAAAATTAAAGGATAATTAATGATTGAAACGAAACGATTGATTCTTCGGCAAATGACAAAGGATGACACTGAGGAATTCTTGGAAATTTTTACTGATCCGGTAGCAATGAAATATTTTGGTGTGATTTTTGATAGAACTCAGATGGAGAATTGGGTTAAAAGCAATCTGAACCATCAGGAAGAACATGGATTCTCTTTGTTGTCCGTTATTCTGAAAAGCAATGAGGAAGTCATTGGTGACTGTGGTTTGGAGTCTGAGGAAATTGATGGTGAATTCCGTGTAGGGATTGGTTTTGATTTCAAAAGTAAATACTGGAATAATGGTTACGCCACTGAAGCTGCAAAGACAGTACTTGATTTTGGTTTTATTAAATATGAATTTGACAGGATATCAGGGTGGATAAATCCTGAGAATGTACCATCACGGAGAGTTGCAGAAAAAATTGGAATGACAGTAGAGAAATCAATTGTGCGTGGTGGTAAAGAGCAGGTTTTGTATACTATCCACCGGGATGATTGGAAAAAGATGGAGTAGTTCAGGAGTCTTGTGCTCCTGATATTTAGTTTATCAATTCACCAATACTATCAATCACATAATCAGCTTGATCTTTTCTTTCTTCAATCAGATGCGGCCATAGTCTTTTTAAAATACCGGTCATCATGATTGTTGACATTCCCATCTCCCGGGCGGTGATTAATTCATTCGAGCCACCGTCGCCAATAAATACCGAGTCACCAGGTGACACTTCAAGTTCATTCAAGCATAATTTGTATATTTCTGGTTGTGGTTTTACAAAACCAACTTCACATGAAAAAATCGTACTGTCAAATATTGATGACAGCGGAGAATCGGGCCACGCATCTATTTCAAGATAGTCGGCATTGCTGATCAATCCCACTTTTTTGCCACTCTCTTTTAATGATTGCAGAGTACTAATGATCTCTTCTTTTACGTTAACGACAATATCTCTCATCCCCAATAACCGATTCTCGGTTGCCTTTTTGATAATATCTTTGGGGAAATTTGGATCGATAGCATGAACCGATGTTTCCACAAGTTCGTACGGATCCTTGACCTTCCCTTTTAAACGATCAGGCGAGTTATCAACCAGTTGTTTGGACCATAACTCATGTTCAATACCGAGTACTTCGGATGTCCATGGCCTCCCAGAGTCATCAAAACTAATCAGAGTATGAAACAGGTCAAAGATAATTGCCTTTTTGTATTTAATTAATTCAGATATTGTCATAATACAGATTTACTGTTTAAATCCCCAAATCTCAAATTCCCATTCAGTCAAGCCTGGGTAGGTGAACTTTTGTTTGTATTCATACTGCGATGTGAAGGTAGAATCATTTAAAAAAACAGCAGTAGGATCCGAGGGAGAAATAATTAACCATTCGGGTTGTTGCTCTAGTATCAATTCCCCATACCACATTTCTTCATTATATGGTACAGCAACTGCTGATACTAAGCCAACTCTATCCAAAATTTTATGATTACTATAATATCCTACATAACCAATATCTTCAGTACAAACGACGTCGTCTTGTTTGGCATTCTCATCTAAATAAGTAACAATGTCACTGTGGATAGTATCAAGAATATTCGATTCGTTTTGATAGTTTTTCACATTGGGATAGTTGGCAAGCAGCAGGGCTGCAACCAGACAAGCACCAATTATTATTTTTCGTGATGATTTAGATAAATCCATCGATCTAATTTTATCAAGCAACAATAGCAATGTTGCTGATGCAAAAAGAATATAAAGCGGATAGATTGGCGCAATGTACCATCTGAATACCAGAGTTGAACTAAAAGTAAGTGAAATAATTGTCACTAATATCCAAATCAATTCTATTTTTCCAAAATGATGTTTTGTTATAAGATGCCAGCACCCCATTGCAGATAAAATTGATAACACAATTCCAAAAAGATTATGCCAGCCCATGATAAAGATCAGGTTTTCAAGCGGAGGGAATGACCAGACCTGCTGATAAAAAGCCATCTTGGCGGTCATCGAATGAGGAATAGGTGAGCCAAAATACAAATAAGCAAAAACCACCCACGGCAACAACGTAGTTGTTATTATTGTAACTGATTTTATAAGTGAGTCTTTAAAATAAATTAAATTATAAATAAATAATATTGCTAAGACTAATAATCCTTCAGGTCTTACCAATACGGAAAGGGCAGTAATCCCAATTGCCTGTACAGGCAACTTTTTGTACTGGAAATAAAAAGCCGAGGTGGCCATCAGGGTGAACAAAGCGGTTTCCATTCCGGCGGTATCTATTGCCAGTAGTCTTGGGAAAAAGATATAGACAATTACAGGTATGAATGAGAACTGTTTAAAACCAATCTCACTGGCGAGCTTATATAATATTACTGCTGTCAGGCCGGAAGATAATAATGATATTACCAAGGCAGAAAAAGAAACCGGAATTCCGATAATATTTAAACTGGCTAACATCAGGGTGAACAATGGTGTGGTTGTCCCCAGCAAACGTTCGCCAGCGTTATAAACAAATCCCAAACCATTGGCGATATTTTCTGCATAGCGGAAAGTAATATAGGCATCATCGAAAGTATAATTAGTAAGCCAGTGGAAAATTACACGGATAATAATTGAAGATAGAAATATGATTGAATAAACACGAAACCGTTTTGTATTTTTTGATATTGCAGTCAATATATTTTTCAATTTCTATTTAGAATTCAGAGCGTTAACAATCATTGTTTCCGGATTTAAATTCTCTTTATACAATTTTTGGTATTTTGCAAGATAATATTCTTCATCCATATGCTCAGAAAGATTGTACTCCAGATTTTCAGTTTCCAGTATAACTTTATTATAAAACATAGAAAGGCTCTCGTAGGCAGAATATAGTTTTCGTTGATCCGGAGTACCTTCTGATGATAATTTAAAATATGTTTTTATTAAGATATGAGTACCTATTTCATGACTGAGAAACTGACATGTTTTTTTGAATGGCTTATCGAAATAAAAAAGATTACTATCATATCCCAAAGAATTGTAATCAGGTCCGTTTTTGTTGGAGTAACAGAGAACTATCTCATATTGATTTGCTTCGAACGGAATTCCAAGTAGCTTTTCCCATTTAGCAATGTAATCAGTTTCTTCAAACACTTTACAAAGTTCGTTCTGACGTGGAATCATGGAATCTTTTGCAATGGGCCACACATTATTAATATAACTCTCAAAATTACTCAGATAGATTGAAGACAACTTTTGAGATACAGTTATCAGTTTTTCATTTCCCTTGGGGATATTATCGCGCTTGATAAACTCACTAAAAAACAAATCAAACCAGTTGGCATCTTTATAGGTACGAACAAAAGGTAATAAGCTTCCTTCTTGTAGAGCTATAATCAGAGTGTCAAAATATTTCTTAAAGTCACTATAATTCTCAAGGTTTAACCAGGACGGAAGCATGGAGAAAAATCCCGACAGATCTCCTCCTTCACCCTCCTGAAAAGCTAATAGTGATTTTATTGATTCAATATATTTTAAATCATCGGGATCAATAGAATTTTTATATAAATCAGAATATTCTGAGTCATATCCAATTTTCGCAACAGCCATGATATGCCATAGATAATTGGGACCGATCCTTGTCTTAATTATTATTGGTTTTTGAAAGTGATCCATAATAGATAAAATAATTCGTTAAAGCATTTAATGCAACCTGAACTATTTAAATTATAAATTTTAAGGTGATACTTGGATTTCAATAATATATCTAATAATCTTCAAACCGGTCATCAGCTTCAGTATCATCTGATTTCCCGGCCTTGTCTTTTAGCCAGCCGATTTTGATGTTAGTATGAGAGTCAAATTCAGGGACATACGGCTTGATATCCAACAGGGGGGTACTATCAACCATATCTACATTTTTTATGTGTAAAATATTATTTTCAATTTTTAGAAGTTCAACTGTTGATAAGCCTATTTGATTAGGTCTTCGCGGGGCTCGTGTTGCAAACAGTCCGCGCTTGTTTTTATCAAGGAAGGGAACAACCTCCAAATTGAAGCCTTCTGAAAGATGAAAATTATAAATCAAGGTAATGTGAGAAAATCCATCAAGATCTTTCAGGCCGTTAACATACTCAGGATAAATTTCAATTGTTCCGTTAGCCCCTTTGGATCTTCGGGGTTGAATGGGTGCTCCCTTAGGTTCTTTAAAAGGGGTATGGATAACACCAATTGATTTGAACATAATTTCATTCATTATATATTTATGTGAAATTATTATTTAAAAACAACCATTATATAAACTATGCCATAAATTTGTGGTAATTAAAATGATGTTTTAAAGAGTTGTACTTGTATAATTTTAATACACGATGTAGATTCATTGCAATGTTAATGAATGATATTCTATAAAAACCGGATAACATAATGATTAAGTGGTTAAAAGTGATTTTTTTAATTATTGCAGCTTTAATTGTTGTTGGCTTTGCAATTCTTTATTTCAGTACCGAAAGATTATCTCAATTTGGTGATAACCCGGAAGGTGCCCGTCTTGAAAGAATGAAACTATCCCCTAATTTTGATGGCGAAGCATTTATTAATGAAATTGATGATGATGTTGAACCTGGATTGGGAATGATGTTAGATGTAATTCCCGATTGGCTCTTTGGAAAAGAAATCAGAGAACCGGATGCTGTTCTTCCTGTAAACTTACTGAGTAAATCTGATTTTGCAAATGAACCGGATACAAATTTACGAGTTATCTGGATGGGGCATTCATCGGCATTGATTGAAATTGATGGTTATAAAATCCTTGCTGATCCGGTGTGGAGTGAACGTTGTTCCCCTTCGAGCATCTATGGTCCCAAAAGATTTCATCCGGTTCCTATAGAACTTGAAGAATTACCCAAAATTGATGCTGTAATAATTTCTCATAACCATTATGATCATCTTGATAAAAATGCTGTGGAAATACTTTCTGAAAAAGGAACTCTCTTTCTGGTTCCGCTTGGAGTTGGTGCGCATCTGGAAGGATGGGGAATTGAAAGTTCACAAATAGTAGAGTTTGACTGGTGGGATGAATATACATTTAATGGAACTGATCTTAAATTGGCAGCTACACCTGCCCAGCATTTTTCCGGTCGAGGCATATTTACCAAAAGAAATGCAACCCAATGGCTCACCTGGTCAATTATAGGTAAAACGCAAAGAGTCTTTTTCAGTGGTGACACAGGTGAATATCCTGAGCTGTCAAAGATTGGGGAAAAGTACGGCCCCTTTGATATTACCCTTATGAAAATTGGCGCTTATGATGACAAGTGGCCGGGATTGCATTTAACTCCTGAACAAGCTGTAAATGTTCACCAAATGCTTAAAGGTGAACTGCTACTTCCAATACATTGGGGAACGTTTAATTTGGCATTGCATGATTGGTTTGCTCCTCCGGAAAGGTTGGTAAAGGCAGCTTTAGAAAATAGTATTAATCTTACAATTCCAAAACCCGGACAGCCAGTGCTTGTAAATAATCCTCCCGAACTGGAATATTGGTGGCGGGAATATATGCCTGATGATAAGAATTAATCAAAAGTTATATCATTAAAGTTCTTTAGCCAGATACTTATATATTCTCGTAGATTTTCTTCATTATATTGCTCAAAGGGCTTTTTCAATTTGGCAACCCAGTGCCAGATGTCAAAATATTCCAAACCATAATACCAATCCAGATGAGTAGAATCATATTTTATTTCACGACAATAGCGTTCTTCGATTCCCTGACTGCGAAGATCTGTATGAATAAAAAAGGTAAGCAGGAACTCATATACCGGATCACTAAAACCGGCATGTTCAAAATCAATAACTCCGGTTAGCTTCTTATCTTTAACCAAAATATTATCAGCATAAAGATCACCATTGCTGAATTTTAGTTCTGGAAATGGAGGGAGATCAGACTTTAGAGCCTGATATACTTCTTCAGCTAAGGGATCCGGATTCTCTTTAAAGTAATTGTAGGCTGTCTCAAGGACATCTAAAGCTGATTCGCCAACTTTAATTTTGTCAGCCACTAATGGTAGTTTTTCTAATTTGATTGATTGTAATCTTATTGATGTATCAATAAACAGATCTTCGGCCCATTTTTCTTTTTGCTTTAGATACTTAAGAAGAGATTCACCCTCAATAAATTCTATCAGGAAACAGGGTCTATCAAGAATGCCACCTTGTGGTTCCCAGCCATAGACGTGGGGTGTGTTAAGGGAAATTTCCTCCATAGCCTTGAGGATATTGTATTCATGTTCAGAATTTTTGGAGTCATATCTTAGCACAAAAGATTTATGCTGATTATTTATCTCAACATCCAGTTTTATCGGTGCATTTCTGGTACTTTTGGTCAGAGTCGTTGCTCCATTTAATTTCACCGTAGCATTAAGCGCCCAGCTCAGATATTTTTCGCATCTGGTTTTGTCTTTGAGTGGATCATAGTTCATTCTTATATAAAAAAGATTTATTTTAGCAGAGCAAGGATTATATAACTTTGAAATTGATCTTAAGAGAAAATAAATGTAGCTTAGCTATATGAAGAATATCTTATTGCTTGGTGAAACCAGGTTATATAAACAGAGTGATTATATTCAGGAAAATGAACTAAGTTCTGCCCTTGAGGTTGTAAATGATCTCCACGAAACAATCACAGACTTTCAGGCAAAGTATGGATGGGGGAGAGCTATCGCAGCTCCGCAGATTGGAACTTTCAAGCGTATAGTTTACATGTTAAAAGAACAGACATCGTCTGTTTTTATAAATCCGGTTTTGACAGAGAAGAGTTATGAAATGATCGAAGTCTGGGATAACTGTATGAGTTTTCCGGATCTTTATGTAAAAGTAAAACGGCATAAAACATGCAGACTTACATATCGGGATGAAAACTGGGTGGAGCATATCGAAATTATTGAGGGCGATATGTCGGAACTTATCCAGCATGAAGTTGACCATCTCGATGGAATATTGGCCGTCTCAAGGGCAGTAGATAACAAATCCATTGTTCTGAGAAGCGAGAAGGGGAAGTTCCCAGATATTGATTAAATCCAATATTACTTCAATCATATTAAGATACGAATTATATTTTCAGCTAAATTATTGCAATATATCGATTTTACGTAAAAAATATAAAATTTTACGTAAAATATAGATTTTTTTACGTAAAACATAAAATATTATTGAACTTTTTCAATAAATGTCGTATATATAGATATGGCTATTCAGATAAACATAGATATTATGCTGGCAAAAAGAAAGATGTCGGTAACCGAGCTTTCCAATCGCATAGGGATTTCAATTACAAATTTATCACTACTGAAGACTGGAAAGGTAAAGGGTATTCGGTTCAGTACCCTTGAAGCAATTTGTAAAGAATTGGAATGTACTCCAGGAGATATTTTGGAATATGTTCCTGAATTTATCTGAAGCAAAATATAAACAGGGGTTGAATAAGCTCAGGAGGATTAAATGAGTTCAAATAAATATAGTACGGCCGGGTGGTTATCAATAGTTCAGGCAATACTGATGCCTTTAGCAGTTGTTGTTGGTATCATACAGGGAATAATAGGTATAAAGGTATTTGGTTATGAAGGTCCCATGTATGGCCCAAGCGACATTTTAGGAATTATAATAACTGTTATTTCAATATATATTCTTTTTATGATCAAAAGATTTATTAATGAGTACTACGATTATCATGAAGTAAATTTTCTTATTAATTTAGCAATTGTATGGGGGGTTGTATTTTTTATAGGGGGATTGGCTCTTCGTGGAGTTGAAATGGTATTTTGGAAATATGATAAAACTATAACTACAATTTTGGATTTAAGCTTTTTTGCAATTGCCATGATTACTGGAGGGATAATCGATATTTTGATTGGTGTAAAGCTTCTAAAAATAAAAGAACAAATGAGTGATCTACTGGCAGTATTTGCATATCTGACCCTTATATCCGGAATTTTAGAAGTCTCCCTAATACTTTCACCAGCAGTACCGTTTTTGATCTATCCGGCATCAATGATAGTTATAGGCATAGCATTTCTTAAAAACAGAGAACAGGTAGAGTTTGTTTAGGGACACTGGGAATCAGCCATATTGTATTTTTGAAATTTGCAATATCTAAGATTGTTGATTGAATAGTATGATAATAAAGAATTTACAACATCTATTTTTTATCATTCAGATCTCATATTTCATCTATTGTAATGCAGAGTCTGCAATTGATACAATCCTTTATTTGACCTTAACAACAATCGTCAATATATTCTTCTCATGCATAATGTTTGGGATAAGCTTGTCGCATGGATTACTCAAAATCCAGTTATTGTTTTAGTAATAACATCCGTTACGTTTTTAGCATTAGGATGGTGGCAGGATGGGATCAACCTTGATTCTACTACCTATGCTGTTATTGCCCGTAATATTGCTGAACAGGGCAACTGGTTTAGTCCTCATTATACCTCTTTTTATCATCCGACTTTTGCTGAGCATCCCTATCTGGTAATGTGGGTACAGGCGATTATTTTTAAATTCTTTGGAGCAAGTGATAGCACCGCTAGAATATTTGGACAACTCTGCACAATGGGTTCTGTGATAACGGTCTATTATATCGGGAAAGAAATCAGTGGAAAAGCAATGGGTCTGCTTTCAGGCTTAGTTCTGATTCTTACCTACAATTTTATGCAGGGGGGAAACTCTACTCAATTCGATGTCCCAATGAGCTTTTTCGTATTAGTTGCTTTATATGGAGCAACCAGGTTGCTGAAAGCAAATTTATCAGATATAAATATCAGTCTATATATACTAACAGGTTTAGCACTCGGTTTTGCTTTTTTATCAAAGGGGGTTGTGTCGGGGCCAGCATGGCTGGCGTTTATTATAATTGCATTTATTTATCCTAAGAAAACTTTGTTGAATAAAAGATTTTGGCTGATCCCGTTGTTTTCATTGGGGTCGATAGCATTATTTTTATTAGGTGATATCATATATAATAATAGTCACTTCTGTAACCATTATTTTATGGTTCAAGTAGTGAGAAAATTTGTAAGTGGTGATTCTAAGTATCAATCCGAGTTGTATGCATTCATCTGGAAGTTTATAAAATTGTATCTTCCTTTTGTGGTCCTTCTGCCCATTGGGATTTATATTGCATTTAAAAGAAAAGTAGCTACGCTACTTCCGGTGGGATTGACTTTACTGTTATACATTATTTTTTATTCTACTCCCTCAGTTCTCTATTATCATTATTTCATGCCTGTTTATGCTTTGTCCGCAGTTATAGCAGGATATGCCCTTTTGATTTTAATTAAAGAGAAAATAGTATTTAAAATTACTTCAGGTTTTTTAATTATCTGGATTCTACTGGCAATTGGAATCACAATCTCCGGAATGAAAATACACCAAATCCGAAGTCAGCAGATTTACAATTTAACTTCAAAAATGGTGTCATTTTCAGAAGATAATAAAGACAGGCAAGGCCTGGGTCTGTTAATTGATGAAGGTGATTTTGAGTGGGATTATATTGCCAAAACAAGCTGGTACTGGCGCTCGGAAATTAAATCAGTCAGAACTATCGAAGAAGCTGTCCAGAATTTAAGAGATAGCTCTAAATTTACTTACATTATAATTCCAACAGATCTAAAGAAAAGAATAGAAATCGACAGTAGTTGTAATCTTATTCAATTTACCAAAGAAAAAAATCTGACAATCTATACACCTGCCAATCAATAACTTATCAAAAAAGCCACAAGGTGGCTGGATGTATTTGGGAAGATATCCGTCTATTAGTTGTATTCCCCTCGAAGCTAAGAAACAACGAATTTAACTGGAGGTGGATCATGCGTCCCAAAAAAGCAATCATTATTATGTTAATCCTCACACCGTTTTTGATAATCGCCAATGCAGTTTTACATGCAGCCGGGAATGGTACTATTGAGGGGATAATAACAAGCCAAAAAACTGGTGATCCAGTAATTGGAGCTTCTGTTCTGGTTAAAGGAACAACCCGAGGAGCGATGACTGATTATGATGGTAAATATATTATAATGAGAATGGAGCCGGGAGTTTATACATTGGTAATTACCCATCTTGAGTTTAATACTGTTGAAATTACGGATGTAGTTGTAAAGCAGGACTCTTCAATTGATGTATCCTCAAAGCTTGTTGTCAAAACAACGGATATTGACAAAGTTATTCAGGTCACTGGAAAACAGGATCAGTTAAAAGTATATGAGACTGCTAATCAGACAACTATAACTCGTGAAGAAATAGAAACAGCCCCAGTAACTACTGTTGGCGAACTGCTTGATCAAGTTGCAGGTGTTGTTACCAATACAAAAGGAGAAGTATTTATCAGAAGTGGTCGAGCTGGGGAGGTCTCTTATATCATTGATGGAGTACCTGGAAACGAAAGAAAAGGAAGTGATGTAAAATCAAATTCTGTTGGTATTCCTTCTCCAAGTTATAGTGCAAGAAACTTTGAAAGCAGGAAAAAGACAAAGGATTCGAGAACGTCTACTCCAAAAATAAGATATAATCACGACGGCACTATTTCTTATGATGAAGTATATTATGATTATGAATACGAGTATGATGACTACTACTGGTTCCCGGATGGGCAGTATGATGCCATGTTTTTCCAGAACTATGGAACCAATCCTTTCATAAATGCCTTCAGAGATAATCTCTCAACTTTTGCTATTGATGTTGATGACGCTTCCTATGTGATGACTCGCTCATATCTCGAGCGGGGATCACTTCCGCCAGAAGATGCTGTAAGAGTGGAAGAGTTTTTGAACCATTTTGATTATAACTATGACGCTCCTCACAAAGCGGCATTTCAGATAAATGTTGAAGGGGGTTCCTCAACTTTTGGACCAAAACGTAGTAAGCTATTGAAAATTGGAATCAAAGGTAAAGAGATTGATTCTTACTATCGCAAACCAGCAAATCTGGTATTTGTAATTGATGTCTCCGGTTCAATGAGAAGAGAAGACCGCCTTGAGCTGGTTAAGAAATCATTGAGAATGCTGGTTAAAGAATTAAAATCCAATGACAAGGTCGGTATTGTTATCTATGGTTCCAGAGGAGAAGTTTTACTTCAGCCGACAAGTGTCAGACACAAAAATCTCATTTTAAAAACTATCAATAAATTGAGATCCGGCGGATCAACCAATGCCGAAGAAGGACTTAAGCTGGGTTACAAAATGGCCAATAGATTTTTTGACCGCAACCGTATCAACCGGGTTATTCTTTGCAGCGATGGTGTAGCTAATGTCGGGCATACCGGTCCGGATCAAATCCTGAGACAGGTTGAGCGTTTTACTGACAAAGGCATAACTCTTTCAACTGTCGGTTTTGGAATGGGCAACTACAATGATATCTTAATGGAAAAACTGAGCAACAAGGGCAATGGCAGTTATTCTTATGTTGATGATATCAAAGAAGCCCGCAAAGTCTTTATCGAAAATCTAACGGGTATGCTTCAGGTTATTGCCCGTGATGTAAAAATTCAGGTTGAGTTCAATCCTGAAGTTGTGAAAAGTTACAGGCTTCTTGGGTATGAAAACCGTGGGATTGCTGATCACAAGTTCCGTGATGACACCGAAGATGGTGGCGAGATTGGCTCTGGCCATGAAGTGACAGCACTTTATGAAGTAGTCTTGAATAGGAAAAAAGCCAAAGGCAGTATTGCAATGGTAAACGTTCGCTACAAAGATCCGAACATTACCCATGTCTCCGAGCATGAAGCTACAGAGATCAGCTATAATATTCCGGGCAGAGTCCTCTCAGGATCATTCAGAGATTGTACAACTGATTTTAGATTAGCAGCAGCAGCAGCAGAGTTTAGCGAAATCCTCAGAGGCTCCTACTGGGCACGAGGATCAAGTCTGAGAAAAGTATTTGAGATCGTAAGAGATATTGAAAATGAAACTGAAGATGCTCAGGTATCAGAATTTATGGATCTCATAAGACTGGCAGATCGTTTCGAGGATCAGTTAGCTGAACGTTAAGCCACCTTGTGGCATTTCCGCAAAGCGTAGTATTGAACGATCGTTTATATTAGCTATCAAAGTAGGGCGGTTCCGTTTTCGGACCCGCCTTTCTAATTATGAACAACTCGTCAACTCAATGATATTGCATTTATAATGAGTTACTTAATATTAAGGCGAATAAATATACTGTTCAGCCTTTTTTAATGATGTCCACTTATTTAGTCATTGTTAAAATGACGATAAAATGTATATTGAATATAACCGTCATTTACTAATTGTATCTCATTTATTTTTGAGGTAAGAATATTACATCATTTTTATAGTTTAAAATGGAGTTGATTATGTCCGTTGTATCTACTTTCAGGGGGATTATTATCACTTTAGTTCTATTGGTCTGTTTAACATCAATTTTATCAGCAGAGGTATCTGAGGAGCCAATTGAATTAGATGTAAAAGAAATCCACCAGGAAATGGTTGACCATAAAAACGATATATTTCAGAATCAGCTTTTTTATAATAAATTTATACAGCAGCAGCCTGCAAGCAGAAGCCAGACATCTTATGATGTTTTATTTTATGACATCAGGAAACAACTCGACGAAGAGTTGGGGACTATTGTCGGAAGCAACCGGGTAATCTCTCTTATAACAGAAGATGGCGTTAATACAATTCAGATGGATTATGCCGAGCGCAGTGGTTCAAATAATATTGATTCAATTGTACATTCATCCGGCAGTCTGAGTTATAGCTGGGAAAATTGGCTGATTGATATAACGCTTGATCATACTTACAATACCGGGGATACACTTGAGTTTGTTATATACTACAATTCTCTGCATAGCTGGGAGGGAGGGGGAGTTGAAAGAAGATTTGTAACATGGTCGGAACCATACGGTGCCAGGGAATGGTGGCCATGCAAGGATCGTAATGATGATAAAGCAGATTCATTTAAAATTGCTATTACCGTTGACACCACTTATTACTGTGGATCAAATGGTACCCTTGATTCGGTAATTAATCATGGCGACAGCTGGCATACTTTTTATTATACGGAACATTACCCGATGGTAACCTATCTCTTCTCTGTGGCTATTTGTAATTATGTTGTATGGTATGATGAGTGGGTTTATAACAATGATCTGGATACGATGCCTATTGTAAACGCTGTCTTTCCTGATGATTATGCTCTCTCATTAGTGAGTTATGATAAAGCCCCGGAGATGCTGACAATATTTTCTGACCTGTTTGGATTGTATCCTTTTGCAGATGAAAAATATGGACATGCATTAGATGATGGCGGGGGAGCGATGGAACATCAGACAATGAGTACCATGGGTAATTCCGCATATATTTTTTCTTGGTTAGTCGTTGCTCATGAGATGGGGCATCAATGGTGGGGCGATATGATAACCTGTCATTCGTGGCAGGATCTCTGGCTCAATGAAGGATGGGCATCATATTGTGAGGCGCTTTATCAGGAGCAAAAAAATGGCCAACAAGCTTATCTGGATCATATGACTGAACAGGAGTATTTTAATTATAATTCGGTTTATGTTTATGATACTACCGGAGGATTTTTTACCTTAGCTCAATATGATAAAGGATCCTGGACGCTGCATCAGTTACGAAAAGTTCTGGGTGATTCTCTGTTTTTTGAATCAACAAGAGCTTTTTATAATTCTGTTTATCAATTCAACTCAGCCACTACTGATCAATTTAAAGTTATATATGAAAATATTTCCGGAATGGATCTGGATTGGTTTTTTGATCAGTGGGTTTATGGTGTTGGTTATCCTAATTATGAATGGGCTTATTGGGCTGAACCTTCAAGTTCGGGTGGGACAGATGTTTTTCTTGTAGTTGATCAGATTCAAACAACTAATCCGCAGTTATTTATCATGCCAGTTGATTTTAGAATGAGGTTTGACATTTATAATTTCATAGATACTACTTTATGGGTTGATAATAGACATAGTTTCTTCAGCATGAATATTAATCTTGATGGCGTCAACAGTATTGATTTTGATCGTGAGAACTGGCTGTTAGAGATTAACAACATGGTCTCCTGGGGGCCATTTCGAATTATTACAATCGAAGAACAACTTTCCCAGGGCCATCAATTTCAGGAATATGTTGATACTATAGAATTTCGCGGTAATATTAGTGATCCTGTTTTTTCGATAAGCGACGGGGCCTTACCCTCCGGTTATTCTATAAGCTCAGAAGGAATAATTAGCGGCTCAACCGCTGATACGGGATGGTTTAATTTTACAGCTTACCTTCATAAATACGCTTTGGATGATGAAGTTGAATTTAATTTATATGTTAATCCCGCAGAATACATTTGCGGTGATATAAACAATGATGGACTCGGCCCATTTGTGGATGATTTAACTTACTTTGTAAATTATATTTTTAAGGGAGGACCAGCTCCGCCAATTCCGTCATCGGGAGATATGATAGCCGATGGTCAACTCCTGGTAAATGACATTATCTATTTAGTAAATTATATTTTCAAAGGCGGTCCTGCGCCGGTTTGTTGATTGAATTATATGTTACAAGAGCAATTGTAGCCCACTGCTTGCAGTGGGTTTACTATTCATAAAACTGAACAGACACTAACCGCAAGCGGTGAGCTACCTTATTATTCATATATATTTAAGCCAGATTGCCGTTGGATTCGATCACGCCATCACGGAGTTTAATAATTCGTTCAGCCTGTTTAGCGATGTTCATATCATGGGTAATGATTACTATTGTTTTGCCTGACTTCCACATTTCATGAAATAGTTTTATAATTTCTGTACCAGAGGCTGTGTCGAGGTTGCCCGTAGGTTCATCGGCCAGAATAATATCAGGATCATTGGCCAGTGCCCGTGCAATTGCAACACGCTGCATTTCACCGCCAGACATCTCGGTAGGTTTATTGTTTAATTTGTCTGCTAAACCTACACGCGATAACAATTCAAGGATACGTTTTTTTCTTTTTTTATTAGAAGCCTTGGCAAACAATAAAGGAACTTCAACATTTTCATAAGCAGTGGCATAGGGGAGAAGATTAAATGCCTGAAAAACAAATCCAATTTTAGTATTGCGAATATCGGCCAGCTCATTGGAAGTAAGTTTATTTACAGAGCGATTTTCGAGTTTATATTCACCATCCGATGGGACATCAAGACATCCGACCAAATTCATCAGTGTTGATTTGCCCGAACCTGACGGACCAACTACAGCAATGAACTCTCCTTTTTTAATAGAAAGGTCAATGCTTTTAAGGGCAGTAAATTCTACTTTTCCAGTAAGGTAAGTTTTAGTTACGTTTTTCAGATCTATCATTACTAATAAACTCCATTAGTTATTTACATAACAGCCTACGGCTGTTATTCATAGTGTAATGAATCCACCGGGTTTACTGAGGAGGCTTTCATGGCCGGAAAAAGCCCGCTCAAAAATCCCATTATTCCTAATATGGCAATAACAATAAAACCAATTTCCCATGAAATCGTTGGCCTGCCCATAAAATCGAGCACTTCAGATTCTATAGGGATTCGTTTGAATCCTTCGGTAAGGACATAACTTATCGACATCCCGCCAAACCCGCCGATAAATGTAATCAACAGGGCTTCGATTAAAAATTGAGCTAATATATAAGACTTGCGAGCGCCAACCGCCATCTTGATTCCAATTTCACGGGTACGTTCTTTGATTGATACATACATAATATTGGCTACGCCCACACCTGCAATTAATAAAGTTAGTCCACCAATGATTCCCAAAAATATTTTTATACCTAATAACATATTATTCATCTCGCGTTGTCCCTCAGCTACATCCCAAATGCTAAGGGCGCGTTCATCTGTGGGATCAAACTTGTACTTGGCTCCCATTGCTTGAAAAACCTGTTCCTCGACCGCTTTCATCCGGTCAAGATCGTATGGTTGATAAACAATATTGTCCAGCCAGGGATCACCAAAAATAGCATGGAATGTTGTTGTTGGAATAGATACCTTGTTGGCATCATCACCGGAATAAGAATTCATCTGCATTTTATCAGTCTCTACGCCGATAACTGTAAATGGCATTCCATTTAACAAAATCTTTTCACCAACAGGGTTTTCTTCACCAAAAAGTCTTTGATTTACTTCATAACCCAAAAACGCTACTCGTCTTTTTAAATCAATATCTTTTTGATTAATCATGCGTCCGCCCCTTTGGGGGATGTGATTGCGCATAAATTCAAATTCGGGTGTAATTCCATTTACATGTTCACTGAGAATATTGTCGCTGTAACGGGTAGCTACACCCCAGCGATGATATTCACCTGAGCAGAATTTTAGTCCGGGTATTCTATCAGCCAGATAGGCAGGGTCTTCTTTTTGTAGATGTATTCTTCTTCCTTTGCCTAATCCTTTATAGGGAATTGTTGTTTGACCACCCCATAGAACTGATATTCCTTCACCCATCCCTTTTTGATTGATGGTTAACTGATTGTGAAGCCCTTCGCCAAAACCAAGCAAAAGCATGATAGAGATTGTTCCCCAGCCCAGAGCAATCAGAGTCAGCGTAATTCTTTTTTTCTGTTTGCGGAAGTCTCTTATAAAGACATTGTAAACTGTAGCTAAATTAATCATAATCTAAAATAGTTTAAGTGCTTGTACAGGTTGTAAATTTGCTGCTCTTCTGGCCGGGAAAATACCTGCAAAAAATCCTATAATGCCAAGTAATAGAATTGCGATAATTCCTGCTAAAAGATCTACACGAGGTGTACCTATAAATTCTTCCAAGCCTAATGATGGAACAATTGCAACAATACCCCAGGCAAACAGATAACCAAGAAAACCACCTAAACCGGTTATTAAAAATGTTTCAATAATAAACTGAATTAATATGGCGCTTTTTCTGGCACCGAGAGCCATTTTGATTCCGATTTCTTTGGTGCGTTCTTCAAGAACTACATTCATAATATTGGAAACACCGATTCCACCGGTAATCAGAGTGGCGATTCCTATACCAACCAAAAAGGCACTAAAGGCATTAAAAAAGTTTTTCAAAAAGGCAAATCCTCTGGTGGTGTCCCAGATTGAGAGTGCTTCGGTGTCATCGGGATCAAAACGATATTTAGCTCCAAGAATTTCAAATATTTCTTTTTTGGTTTCTTCCATCGAAACTGTAGGCGGGCATTGTATGACAAAATTATTGATATGTCGATGTGAGTACATTGTCTTAAAAGTGGTTGCCGGTATAAAAGCCTTTCGTGAATCGCGTCCGTTATAAGAGCTATCCTGTTTTTTTTCTTTCATCACGCCAACAACAGTAAAGGGGACGTTGTTAATCATTAAGAGTTCACCAACAGCTTCTTGATCTTTAAATAAATCATCTTTCAAACGATTACCGATAAAAACAACTCTTCTCTTTTTATCCATGTCCAAGTCATTAATAAAACGGGAACCAAATTCTGGAATTAGGTTCCGCATTATTCCAAATTCCGGCCAAACCCCAACTATATTGCGGATTGTTTCGTTCCGTTCATATTTCATGGGAACGTTCCATCGTGAATATTCAGGTGAAATATAATTTAGATTTTTGGCTTTCAGTTTGATTAGCTCCACGTCTTCAACTGTCGGTCGGATTCGTCGTCCTCGAGGAAGTCCCTTGTATTCCTTGGATGTAATCCCGGGCCAAACAATAGCAATGTTTTCACCCATTCCATTTTTTGCTTTCATCTGGGCTTCTGTTATTCCGGTTCCAAAGGCATACAATAGAACAATAGAACAAGTTCCCCAGAAGATGCCAAACATCGTCAACAGGCTTCGCAGTTTCTGACGGCGCAGATCTTTTAAAAATGATTTTAGGATTTGTAGTGGTACCATTATATATACTTTTTCTTAGTCTGCTGATATTTCCCGGGGTGGACGTTCTACTATAAGTTCGCCTTCATCGAGACCTTCGGTTACTTCAATCTTAATCCCATCTGATAATCCCGTTGTTATTTCACGAGTAGTAATCACACCGAGAGTATCCTGTACCTCGACAGTTGACACAGAATCTTCGATTCTAACTAATCGTTCGGGGATCAAAAGAATATCTTCTTTTTTGGTAATGATAACATCAGCATTGGCACTATAACCTGCACGAAGAATAGTCTCACTTAGATCCTCAATTAAGATTTCAACTTCAAACAAAGTGGAGCCTTCTTCTTTATGAGCTTTGGGGGAAATCTTTTTCAGGATTCCATTAACCTTTTCATTGGGGATTGCACCAATTTCAATTTCAGCTTCCATATTTTCATAAAGCTTGCCAACATCAATTTCATCAACATTTCCTTTGAAAACCAAATTATCCATCTCAGCCAGAGTCATCAAATCTGTACCTGCCTGATAGGATGTCAGAGGAACAACCGGATCTCCCTCTTCAACAAGAATAGAAAGGACAGTCCCAGATATGGATGATCTTATAACATTTTCTAAATTGCGATCAGAATTATTGGTTTTGCCTGACTGGATAAGGGAGAGCTTTTCCTGAGCAAGTTTTAGCCTGAGTTCGGATTCATCATAAATGGCTTTGGCTCTATCATGTTCCTGATTTGAAATAAGCTGTTTGTTTTTTAGGGAGAGTGTACGGTCAAATTCTCTTTTGGCATTATCAAAACTAACCTGATTTATTTCAACTTGTCGTTTGGCTTCGGTAAACTCCAGTGGTGTCGGATCCGGTGCAATGTCAAAAAGAGGATCACCAGCATTAACTTTATCACCAATCTCTACATATTTTTTCTTAACAATACCAGAAATTTTGGATTTTATAGAGATCTCTTTTTTTGGCTCAATCCGGCCGACTGCTAAAGCTTTGTCGATTATTGATCCTATTTCAACCGGAAAAGTTTGATTGGCTTCATCTTTTTTGGCGGAACCATCAATTGCAAAAAATAAAACGCTACCCACAACTATAATTACAAAGACAGCAATTAATGCTTTTTTCAACATAGATCCTTTCTCCCAGGCATTTTTGCCTAATTTATATCATTAATGTTGGGTTACGACTGTTAATATACAATTGTTTCGATCTGAAACAATATAATTAGCAGTTACTCAATCTCTATTATGAATGAAAAAGCTATATATTCCTTTGAACTTATCCTATTTCCAGATGTAAAAAGAAATGAACCGTTTGATTGGCAGTAATGAGGATTAAATCAGAGAGAATAGATATGTCGTTGTCAGATAAAGAACTGGCTATAAATCTCAGAGATTTTCAAATGAAGCAGGCAGGTTTCTTAAACCTTTTTTCTGGACTGAAAGATATTATTAGATTGATTCCGGATTACAAAACGGTCAATATTACCTATCAATCCGGGACTTCTTTTTATAAAGAAATTGTACCGGCGGTACTGGTAGGACGGTTTTTTGGTAAAAAGCTGGTTATGAAATACAGGAGCAATAAAGCCGAATCAGAACTGGAAGATATCGGACGGTTGATGCTTTCATTTTTAAAACTGTTCCATAAGATTGAAGTCTCCTCTGGTTACACTGCTGATGTTTTTAACAAGTATGGTTTAAAGACAAAAATTGTTCCTCTTAAAGTTGACGAAAATCTATTTAAGAAAAAACAGATTTTATCTGTTCAGCCAAGAATTATTATGTCACGCCGATTGGAACGGGGAAATAATATATCAATTGGAATCAAAGCCTTTAAAATCGTAAAACAAAAATATCCAAGAGCAGAATTATATATCACTGGCGATGGTCCCTTGAGGGAATGGCTGGAATGGTTAGTGAAATCTGAAAATATCCAGGGCATAACATTTACCGGATTTTTGTCGCCTGAAAAACTGGCTGACCAATTTTCCAAGTCAGATGTTTATCTTAATACTTCAACAATTGATGGCATGCCATTGTCGTTGCTGGAGGCTTTGCATTGCGGGATTCCTGTTATAACTACCAAAGTTGGTGAGATTCCGGATATTATTGAGAACAAAGTAAATGGCATCCTTGTCGAGTCGACCAATTATAGCCAAATTGCGGACATGATCATAAAATTGGTAGAAAACCCGCAAATGGCAGCAGATTTGGCATCATCAGGGATGAATCCTGATAATAGTAGAATATCTGCCTGATTCATAAATACCCATATTTACCATAAAATTAAAACTTATTAGACCAGTGTTATAGTTGATTCCTAAATTCAGAGATCTATAATTAACATGCTTATGAAATAGTATAATTCTGAAATAGAGATGTCTAAATTTGAGGGTGCCTGTGTTTGAGAAAAAATCCAAATTTGATTTAACGGTAATCATGCCGGTTTATAATGAAGAAAAATATATCGGCCAGACTCTGGACCAACTTTATCAGCAGGATTACCCTATGGATAAAATCGAAGTAATTGTTGCCGATGGCGGTTCTACCGATGGCACTCGTGAAATTGTTGAATCATATAAAAATAGATTTGGATCGCTAAAGCTTCTGGAGAATCCAATCAAAAAGCCTTCTTCCGGAAGAAACGCCGGGATCAAAAACAGCACTGCTCCATATACGGTTGTGATTGATGGCCATGTCTATCTGCCATCAAAAAATCTACTCAGAGATATTATTGATACTTTTAAAACTACCGAAGCCGATTGTCTCTGTCGTCCCCAGCCATTACTCCCGCCCGATCTGAATGAATTTGAATTAGCTGTTGGACTATGCCGGGGTTCATTTTTAGGTCATAAACCGGGATCAGAGATTTATTCTGATTTTGAGGGAGAAGTTGATCCGACATCATCAGGAGGGATGTGGCCCCGGGAGACTTTTGAAAAGGTTGGTCATTTTGATGAGCAGTTTGATGCCTGCGAGGATGTTGATTTTAATTATAGAGTTTTTAGAGCAGGACTGAAATCATATTTATCACCAAAGTTAACAATCTTTTATTATCCCCGATCATCGTTGAAAGGATTATGGCGGCAGATGTTTCGTTATGGGTTGGGACGGTTCCGCTTTTCCAGGAAGCATAGTATAACTTCGCCGATTCAATGGGTGGCTGCTGCCGGTGTTTTATTTTTCGGATTGATGCTGTTCTTGTCATTTTTATCTAATCCGGTTATGGGATTTTTTAAGAATGTGGTCGGGTTATATCTATTGTTAAATATATTTTCATCGGCCTATCTCACCGTCAGCAAAAAACACTTAGGCTGTCTTTTATATGGATTGTTAATTTTCCCCGCGATACATTTTGGTCTGGGCATGGGATTTCTGGCAGGCATTCTGGAAAAATTCACTGGCACTACCGGTATAAACAGTAACAGGAATAAAGTCGATGTCAATGTCTTACAGTTATAGCTCATTGGGGAGTTTCCGCAACTGTCCCCGGCAATATAAATTCAGCAAAATTGACAAAGTTAAAATCCCTGTCAAAGTTAACATTGAAGCCTATCTGGGGAATGTAATTCATCGGGTGCTTCAGCAGCTTTATAATAGAGGGGCAAATAATAAACTGATGCCTCTTGAAGAAGCCCTTCAGCTTTATCAGGAAGAGATAGAAAAAGTTGACCAGGAAAACTTGACGATTGTTTCCGAATATTTAAGTATTGATGACTATATCGGGCAGGGGCGGGAGATGCTCACCAGTCATTATGAAAAATATAAACCCTTTGACCAGGGTGTTCAATACAGAACCGAAGCAACTCTGCGATTTACTCTACCCGGTACGAATTTTAATTTTATAGCAAAAATTGACCGGCTCTGGAAGAATGAAAAGGGTATAATAGAAATTTGTGATTTTAAAACGGGTAAAACTCTACCTCGAAGCGGCGATATAAATTTCTTTCACCAGATGGGACTCTACCAATTAGCAGTGATGAAAAATTATCCGATGCTCGAAGATATCGAAGTCGCTCAATACTTTCTAAGGTTTGGCGAAGTTGTCCGGGATGTTATTACCCCTGACAGGCTGGAAATGCTTGCTGAAGATATCAAGCAGGAAATATTTGCCATTCAGGATGCTATCAAATTTAATAATTTCCCTCCCCAGGAAAGCCCGCTTTGTAATTACTGTGGATATTTTGAATTATGTCCGGCCAAAAGACATAAGATTTTTCTGGAGGATGATGAATCTGAAAATATTGACAGGCAGAAGCTGGCCTTTGATAAAACGACCGAGTTCATAGACAAATATATTCAAGCGCGTACTCTCAAAGCTGAAATTGATGCCCTCAAAGATGATCTTGATAAATTGAGTGTAGAATTAGATCTGACAAAATTCAAAGGCAAAGGGGGATCGGTTAAAGTAACACATAAAACCGATGAGAAATTTATTACCAAATCCAGAAGTGAAATTGATTATGCCAACCTTACAGCTCTGGCACGAGAATTAGGCTTGGAGGAATACTTTTCAATTAATGCCCGCTCCCTTATGAAAGAGATCTATAAACTGAACAGACTTGAGCCTGAGCAAATGGAAAAATTAGCTAAGTTTGTTATTACCGAAGAAAGCATTCGGGTAACTCCCAAAGTTGATAAAGATTACGATCCCGAAGAATAATTATATAGAAAATTTCCATCCGCAATAAAACTCATTGCCCGATTCTGCATCAGGCGGACATTGAATACACTCGGTTTTAATTCTGGGATCGATTGTCTTTGCAAAACCTTCATATTCAACAATTCCTACCGATTTGCAGGGAAAGAGATCCATCCCTTTTCTCTTTCTTGCCGATTGTACCCGGCAGTCAACCATCACGAATTCAAAAGAATTTTCAGTCTCATTACGAACTGCCTGAACATTCAGAAAGGCATACAACCTGAATCCCAATGCTTTTTTTAATCCTTCAAGACCGCTGTTTTCCGGAATGTTATGGCGTTTCATTATTCGTCTGGCTTCAATAACGGTAAATTTCCCCCATGCTTCCGTATCCAGTTCGATTGCTTTTTCCATGCCGTACTGTTTCTCAACCGCCTGAAACCATAAGCCGTCATGAGCTAACCAGTTTTTTGCAAAGTCTTCGATGATGCCCTGCATTGTCTCTTTATCAAGATCTTTATTCATAATTTCTACCTTGTTTACAAAAAACAAACAATTTATTTGGAGGTTAATATCCTTTAATCACTTGTAAATAACAAGTCTCATATTTATTATTAAAACATCGTTTGTTTAAAGAAATTTTTTATTAAACATATAAAATATGTAAACTATTTATGTTAATTATTCGTTCTTTATGTATATATTGTATTCATAGAATTGAAAATAATTTGTGGAGAAAATAATGAAGCACATACTTTGTGTACTCTTGATATTTTTTATAGCCCAAAATATTAACAGCGGCGAACTTTCACCCGAACTTCATAATCAAATTTCTTCAAAGAATAGTGAAGATATTATTTCAGTCTGGATTAAACTGCCTGATGTTATAGAGACGAAAGAGTTGAAATCAAATCTGAACTCTCTCTCATCAACTCGTAAAGGACGTTATGAATTAGCTGTTGAGAATTTTAAAACATACCATAGTAACAGCCAGCAAGCGTTGCTTGTTTTATTAGAAAATCTTGAGAATGATAATATAGTTGAGAATTATAAATCACATTGGATTGCCAATATCATAGAAGCTGATATTAAAATCTCTGAACTGGAAGAATTAGCTTCACACAATGATATTGAAATAATCCATGCTGTTCCGAACATAACAACAATCAAACCTGAAAAAACAGCTCAAGCTGCTCCCAATGCTTTGGCGGGAGTAGAGGTAAACATTGAATTTATTAATGCCAGAGCCGCCTGGGGTCTTGGGTATACCGGTGCTGGGAGAGTTGTTTGTTCATTTGATTCCGGTGTTGACGGACTGCACCCGGCGTTATTTAACAATTGGAAAGGCCATGATGGTGATTCGGCGGCGGCCTGGTTTGATCCTCGTGATCAGGAACCATTTCCTCATGCTTTATCAGGTAGTTCAAGTAGCCATGGAACGCACACAACCGGAATTATGGTAGGTCATGAGGATGGTACAGGTGATACTGTTGGAGTTGCGCTCGATGCTAAATGGATTGCTGCTGCTGTTGTGGATGTCAATGGAGCTTCGATTATTGATGGATTTGAATGGGCGGCCGATCCTGATGGTGATCCAAATACTATTGATGATCTTCCTGATGTTGTCAACCATAGCTGGGGTGTTCCGGGGATTGGCTGTCAGGATGTTTTTTATACTTTGATAGATAATCTGGAAGCTCTTGGTATTGTAAATATTTTTGCGGCAGGTAACGAAGGCCTTCAAACAGATGCCATTCGAAATCCGGCTAATAGAGCTTTGGATTCTCTTGACTGTTTTGCTGTTGGAAACTGTTATTCAAATCTTCCTCTTGCAATTTATGGATCTTCTTCAAGGGGACCTTCTGATTGTAATGGAGCAGTTAAACCTAACGTAGTTGCTCCGGGCTTATCAATCAGGTCATCAATCCCAGGTGGTACATACACCTGGCAAACAGGTACTTCAATGTCTGCTCCTCATGTATCCGGATTGGTGGCGTTGCTTCGTCAGAAAAATCCGAATGCCACAGTTGATGAAATAAAGAAAGCAATTTTAGTTTCAGCGAGTGATGGTCCTCATTCTTTACCTGATAATACTTATGGCTGGGGAGTTATTGATTGTTTGGCAGCTTTGAATGCATTGTCTGCTTCTAATTCGACCCCAAATGTCCAATTGTATGATTATGATCATCTTCCGATTTCACCGGGTGATACGGTAGCTGGAAGAGTTGTACTGAAAAATTTGGGAAGTACTGTTACAAATGTATCTGCTGCTATTGCAGGGTCAGATCCTTCTTTAACTGTGTTAAATGGTAGTGCCTATTTTGGAACACTCACAGCAGGGGATACGCTGAGTTCTTCGGATTCAATCAAAGTGATAGTATCTGACACTATAACCGAGGGAACAGTTTTATCACTCGACTTTCAAATTACCGGTACAGGCTACTTCAATCCTTCAAAATTATATTTTGTGGTTGAGCCAAGATCAGCTCGAATGATAGCTACGCATAACAATAACCGGATACAGTTTTCAGTCTCCAATTTTGGAACCTATGGGATGGGCCAGGGTTCTTTTTTTCAGGCTGGTGGTGCAGGATTCAAAGTTGATGGAGGTCTCAATTATCTCTATGAAAGTGGTTTGATGATTACTGCAAGTTCGGGTTATGTCTCCGATGGTGTCCGGTGTGCTGCTGTTGAACCGGATGGAGATTTCAGAGTCAAACCGGGAGGAAATCTGCAGCTATTGGAACCGGGATATAAATCTCCCCAGGAAACATATTCTATCTTCAGTGATGAAAGGGCTGAGAACCCTATTGGAGTCAGTATTGTTCAGCAGAGTTTCTCCTACGAGGATGTCGGTTATGATAATTTTGTAATTATGCGCTATATAATATCTAATGATAATGCCTATCCATTAAGCTTAATGCGTGTAGGATTATATTGTGACTGGGATGTTAACTCTTACTCAGCTAATGCCGGGGGATGGAACAGCAATGACAGCGTTTTGTGGACAGCCTATAATAGTGGCTCATCTATTTATGATTACAATGGCACCAAGGTTATCGATGGTGAGGTTGTATCGGCATACACCGCAACAGGTGATGTTGCTTCTTTTGGAGATGGTTTAACTGAAATTGAAAAACAAATTGCACTCGCTGATGGATTTACATCAGCTACAACTTATGACAATAATCAAAATGATCTCCTTCAATTGTTAACTGCCGGACCTTTGCTAATTCCATCAGGAGAATCAGATACTGTCGCATTTGCTATTCTTGGTGGGGCTACTTATGCCGATATGGTTGATGGAGCAAATGCTGCATCTGAAGTTTATGATTCACTTATCTCCAGTTGCTGTGAGGGACTGCGAGGCAATTTGATGGGGGATATGAAAACAGAAGGAATTAACGTTGGTGATATTAACTATCTTGTTAATTTCCTCTGGCGAGGAGGACCGGAACCGCCCTGTTGGGATGAAGCCAATATAAACGGTTCTACAAATTATAGCGTTAATGTTGCTGATGCTGTTTATATGGTGCGATGGTTATGGCAGGCTGGAGCACCAGGTCTGCATTGCATGGACTATCAATAATCTGTTATAGGAATTGCTTTGATTTTGTATTTGTCTTCTACTATTTGTGCTTCTTCTGGTTTGTAACATAAGATTAATAATTTGTCTTCTGGTATTTTTATCAGATCCAGATCGCCATTACAACGATATTCGTGTTCTCTTTCCCAATTTGTTTTTTCCCCTATCGAATGGCTTTGCCATATTTCATCAATATCTGGTTTTTGTCCTAATAATGGATCAAAGTATTTAACTGCTGTTATTCCGTTTTCAATTCCCCATTTTTTTTCAATAGCCATGCCATAAGGCTCGAAGGACATCTCTCGATAACGAGCCCGCCATTTCATAAGAGATAAAGAATCAACAGGGGAGAGACCTGTGAATGATACTGTTTTTACACCCTTTGGCATATGGCGAGCTGAAGATATTATTTTTCTGGTTGATAATATATGTTTTAGAGTATCATACGCAGTTCTTGGATAATCAACAAAAGTGACTACGTCACTCCAGTAGGCGGCTTTGGTTTCATCAGGCCAATTGTAGTTAGCAGTTCGCGTCCAGTGGATCAAATAGACGTAGTCTAATTGATTTAATTCCGAATTCAAATTATCATTACTGATGGAATATTTCAGAGGTACAGATCGCTTCTGATATTCTGTTCTGAATTTATATATAATAATTTGATTTGTAATATTAGATTTTATATATGACATCATATATCCGTCGGAGCGAATTGATACGGGAATTATAATATCAGCATTGTTGAGAACTAATTCATCTCTTTGATGCAACAAGCCCTGCTCTTGTTGTGGAAATATAGGAAGCAATAATGTTTTGCTTTGGTCTAATTCAAGCTGCTTTATAATAAGATTTTTTTGATTATTAAAATCGTCAGGATTTTTGCAATTGATATAAATCTTCTGAATGATATTTAAATCTGATGCGATAGCTGTAATCATCTCCCAGGTTTGCATTCCCGTTGAGGATATCAATGAATAATTATTTGCTTTTATCCATTTCAATGCATCGTATGTATTTTTTATCCAGGGAGTAGATCCACTCGGTCGCATAGCTTGTCTGGAAAGAAGGATTGCGGCTTTATGATTTGACATTTCAAATATTACATCAATTATTCCGTTTTGGAAATAGAAAAGGGAAAGTTGGATAATCTTATTATCAATAAATTCTGATACTGCTCAAGTGTAGTTGTATCAATTTATATGAATTTTAAAATTCAATTCAATTGTTTCTTTTGAATTAGCAGTCTTTTATATTGCTAAATAACAATTAAGACTACATTTAATGAATATGATGAGCATGAAAAACATAATTACCATAATACTGGCAATCGTTGCAGTTTCAACAGCTTCTTCAAAAACTTATAATATCGAACGGGGGAATAATCTTCAGTCGATTATAAATTATGCTGCCAGTGGGGATACACTAATATTAGATGAAATTACCTATCGGACTGTTCTAACACCCTTTGATGATTCTCTTTGTGGGAATTGTCAAAATCCTGATACCGTGATAAAAGCCAGTTATGGATTTGTTATCAGGAATAAATCTCTGGTTATAGTCGGATTGAGTCGTTCCAGAACCATCCTTGTTACAAAGGCAGGCTATGGTCTCTATATTGAAAATTGTCCTGATATTGAAATAAAAAATTTGACCATTACCGGTGGAGTCAGGGATCTTGATGGAATGGCAACTGATGCCGGAATAGTTGTTCGTAATTCCCGGGTTAGAGTTATTGATGTGGATATTAGAGATAATGATCATCAGTTGGATTCGGTGGTTGTCGGTATTGGCGGAATATTTGGCCGGGAAGGGGCTGATATCGAAATCCGCAATTGCAATATTGATAACAATGGATGGGATGGAATTGCTTTATATCGCGGTGCTACGGCAGTGGCAGTTAATAACAAAATAAAAAATGGACGCGGAGTTGGGATTGGTGTAACCTGGGATGCTTCTTGTTTAGCTTACAATAATGAAATTACCGGATACTGGAAAGGGATTGGGGCGTTTGGATCATCATGGGTGATTGCTCGGAATAATTTGATTCATGAAAATCTGGGATGGGGGATGGTTGCTACTGGCAAGTCATATATGGATATTACGAATAATGTAATTTTTCACAATGGTAATTGTGGAATTGCTCCCTGGTCAACTGACAGCAGAGGGAGGATTGTTAATAATATAGTTGTTGAGAATGGCTGGCGGGAGTATTGGGTTTGTGCTTGTGTTGGTGTCAGGAATAATGGTGATTGGGCTAAATGGGAATTTAAAAATAATATTGTATATAACAATAAAGATGGTGAGTACGAAAATATATGGGATCAGACCGGGCTTAATGGGAACCTTAGTGTTGACCCTATGTTTATTGGTGGAGGTGATTTCCTTTTGCAGGAAGGATCACCTGGCCTTTATGGGGGGGATAGTTTAATTTATAATACTGATGGAACTGTATCTCATATTGGCCTTTACGGCGGTCCTCAAGCCTGGTCTAAGTGATTAGTCTATAAAAGATTATAAAATCTTTAAACTTTTGAATAATTTCTGTCGAAATATTATATATAAAGCAATGTATACAATTGGAGGATAATATGAAAAGATTTATGGTCTTGGGAATCTTGTTGTTTAGTTTAGCAGGGTTTGGTCTAATGAGTGGTTGTGATAAAAATGATAGCCCAACCAAATCTATAGTTGGAGATACTTTATCTCCACAGTTCCAATTTATTGATTCAACGTTTGGTGAAGAAATGTTCGAGGGTTTTGATCAGAGCATTGAACTATCATTAGAATTGTTATCAGACACTCTTGGCCCATTGTTAGCTGCTTCCAAAGATAATCCAATATTGTCTTTGCAGGGAGAGAGTGATATCATTATCAGTTCAGTAGATAGTATTGTTTTTACTGATTCAAAATGGTGGGTGTTCTACTTTGATGCGACGATTACCGATGATAATGAAACTATGTACATCAGTGGTGCCGATTCTGTTCAACTTCTTCTTGGAACTACACCGCTTAGTTTTCTTGATTATCATGGAGAGCCTGATTTTGATGTTGTTAAAGCACGAGCTCAGGTTGAAGGAACTAATAATGATGACTTTAGTCTCGGATTTCATCACAGAATAGTAGTTGCTGTTGAAGAAATTGCAAGTGACTCCTTAATAACTATATCAGGTACTACCAATGATATGTTGGATATCACACTTGTTGGTGATCAGCAGGTATGTGACATCATGATGTCACAGCAGTTAAACATAAGCGGACTAGAAATTTTTGTCCGGAATGGTATGGATGATTGTATTCAGGATGGTAGTATTACTGCCTCATTTACAATTGATATAAGTTGTACTGGTGGTGGTGAAGGCTCGAATCCTTTTGATGAACTTGATATTCTTGGAACCTGGGTTGTAACTGCTGTTATCAACGATGATGAAACGGCCACTTTTACCTATACTCATGGTAATACTTATTGGCAGGTTACCAAGGAATTTGATTGTACCAGTTAGGATTAAAGATTTAAATGCAATTTTATAACAGGTGCTGTTCTCGGCACCTGTTTTTAATTAATATAGTGTATTACAATTTAAGGTTAGCTAATCAATTTACTTGACCTTTTCCAAAAGATTAGTAATTTTACAGCCTCGACATATATGATAAGGAAGAAAGTATATTCGTTGTCATGTATGACCTCGGAGGAGTGGCTGAGTGGTCGAAAGCGGCGGTCTTGAAAACCGTTGTGCCGCAAGGTACCGTGGGTTCGAATCCTACCTCCTCCGCATTTTATTTATCAATGGCGTAATTTGCAGTATTGCAATAGCTTACGAGTAATTGCTTCCCCGTGATGCTTGATTTCCCCAGTTATTGATAGATGTCCATGAGAAGTTTTTCCGCCTCACTGGTCCCAATCAAGACCATTTCATCATGTCCCCCAAGAAGAGTCGAGGGGTCGGGGTTGATATTCAATTTAGTATCTCTACCAATAGATATCACACTGCATCCTGTCTTTTGACGGATATTACTTTCAGCAAGAGATTTGCCCACAAGCGATGAGTGTACTGACGTGCGGAAGATGTTCAGTCCTTCTGCAATCATCAGTAATTTATTGGGTTTTAGAAGATTAATTATGGTATTTGCTCCCATGGAAGCATGTGACATGACATGATCTGCTCCAGCCCTGTGCAGTTTGGAAATATTTCCATCTAGATTTGCCCTGCTGACAATCTGTATATCGGATCGCAGTTGACGGCAATAGATAGTGAGATAAATATTCATGGAATCATCATGAGTGGTTATAATGACAGATGGAGCTTCCTGTATTCCGGCCCGATTCAAGGTATCAAGATCGGCAGCATCTCCTTGAATATAGTTATTATTTTGAACGAGTGCTGGATTCTTCTCCACAACTTTATAAACAATCTTTCGATCTTCCAGGGTCTGTGCTGCAGCACGCCCGACACGACCTCCACCAAGAATGAGAACAGGAACACTTGTGGTGTGGTAAGAGCGGTAAACCGAAAAAACCTCGTCATATTTTTTTAGCTGTTCTGCCGAACCGGCAAGCACGAGCACAGTTGAGGAATCGATTCGAGTCTGTGGCTGTGGAATTTTGAATTGGCCTCTTTCCCAAAGCCCAACAACTGTTACACCAGTATTTTCTCGCAGATTGCTTTGAATTAAGGTTTTCCCTTCAAGTGGTGTTCGCATTGCAGATGCTTCGGCGATAAGAAGTTTATCAAATTTTCCGATAACATTTGCCCCCATGCTCATTCCAAGTGTTCTTCGTGCCAGGGATTCACCAAGCATTTTCATAAACTGAAAAACATAAGTGCTGCCGGCCAGTTGCAAAATATCGATGGAATCATCCGCTTCTGCGTTAGTAATGATGGGTACATCTTCAGAAATTTCCCTGACCGTAAAGGATATATTTGTGTTGACCATATCATCGTTGTTGGCGACAAGCATGGCGGCATTTTGTATACGGAGGCGTTTATATGTTTCCGGGTCACTCAGGTCTCCCACGACTACCTTGAAATTTTGATCATAAAGCTCTAATGCGCGTTTTAAATCAGTAGCGATAATAGCATATTCATAATTATATTTTTTCAATTTTTCTACGAGGTTTATGGTTATGGGATCAAAGTTTGTCAGGATCACATGTCCTGCTGTGTTTTTCGGCAATTCCCGAGGAGTTTTGGCTCTTGATTGGGCTTCAAGCCATGGGGCATAAAAAAATTGAATGAAAGTAAAGGGCAACATGATGAGAAGGAAAAGAATACCGGACATGAGTACAAGCAGCGTGAAAGCTTTGCCTAAATCACTTGTAAAGGTGATATCACCAAAACCAAGCGTGGACATCACAGTGAGTGTCCAATAGAAACCTGTAATCCAGCTAAACTCCTTATCTTCAAAAAGCATTATGAAATGAAACAAAACGCTGTATATAACTACCAGCATTGACAACGCTAAAAGGAACTTGAATAGAAGTTTAAAGTTCCTCTTAGTTGTTCTGATTCGAGTAAAGTAAATAATTTGTGAAGGAAGGAATTTCATAATGAAGAACCTTTCAATACAATAATTGAGTTATTGTGTATCCGCCTATTAATTCCCAATAAAACATAAGTGTATAACATAGCACACTATATGTCTTCAGAAGCATTCAGACAAATTAAATTGAAAATTAAGCGATACATTTTTTTTCGCAAGTCATTTAAATCACGATTTTCTAAACCTGGCGACTAAACAACTTTCACACCCCATCTCAAGAGTGCTGTTTCGATTTCAAGAATATTGTCACTTGCCATTTCAGCTAAAAGTGGATGATTTATTCAGGATTATGCTGACTACATAAAATTAAGAACTGCCCCAGGTACAATAAAACAGTATTTATCATTGTTATCTTTTTGTGCAAAACTGACTCTACCTGAAAAGATAATGGTCAGAATTGCTATTAAAAAGAAACCTTGTTAGAGTATATATTTTGTTTCACAGAATTCATTCTGCTACTTCCTGTTTAATTTCAGAGAGTCGCTTTACACGCATTTCTGCCAATAGACAATAAAGGGTTGGTACAGTAAATACTGTTATCAGAACAACTGTCATACCTCCAAATGAAGGAATAGCCATAGGTATCATTATGTCTGCTCCTCGACCTGTTGAAGTAAGGACTGGAATCAGAGCCAGTATTGTAGTCGCCACAGTCATAAGAGCTGGACGAATACGTCGTTTCCCAGCTTCAACAGTAGCTTCTCGAACCTCTTTAATTGTTGATGGTCGCTTACGATCAAACACCTGTTTAAGGTATGTAGATATAATAACGCCATCATCAGTTGCTATACCAAATAATGCCAGAAATCCCACCCAAACAGCAACTGACAAGTTGAGATTTTTAACCTGGAACAGCTCTCGCATATTCTCACCAAATAAGGAGAAATTCAAGAACCAATCCTGACCATAGAACCATAACATTAAAAACCCGCCAGACCATGCTACAAAAATACCTGAAAAAACTAATAACGTAGTTGATACTTTTTTGAACTGGAAGTAAAGAATCAGAAATATAATTACAAGTGACAAAGGTAGAACAACCATCAATTTCTTTTCTGATCGTATCTGATTCTGATATGATCCTGCAAATTCATAGCTGACTCCGGCTGGAATAACAAATTCTCCTAATTTGATTTTATCCTGTAAAAGTCTTTGAGCATCCTGAACAACATCAACTTCAGCGAATTCAGGTTTCTTATCAAAGATTACATAACCTGTTAGGAAAGTGTTTTCAGATTTGATAACCATGGGACCTCTTACGAACTGTATCTCTGCCAGTTCGATAATCGGTATTTGTGCTCCGCTTGAGGTAGGTACTAGTACCCGGCCCAGTTCTTCAATATCATTTCGCAATTCTCTTTGATACCTAACACGAACAGGATATCTTTCACGACCCTCTACTGTTGTCGTTAATCGTTTACCGCCGACAGCAACTTCAATAACATCCTGAACCTGTCGTACGCTCAGTCCATACCGGGCAATTTTTTCACGATCAATATCTATTTCAAGATAAGGTTTACCAACTATGCGATCTGCTATTACAGCTGTTGGTTCCACTGATGGAACTTGTTTAAGATATTTTTCAATTTCTAATCCAACCAGCTCGATTGTTTCAAGGTCAGGACCTTTAACTTTTACTCCCATCGGAGCTCTCATACCGGATTGCAGCATGACTATTCGTGCCGCGATTGGTTGGAGTTTTGGAGCTGAAGTTGAACCTAATAATTTACCTGCCTTAACTATTTCCTTCCAGATATCGTCTGGTGATTTTATATGATCTCTCCAGTTTCGGTATGGTCGACCATCTTCATCCTGAATCAATTCCCCATTATCATCAAGTTCAAACTCATGAAGATCTTCATTATATCTGAATCGCAGTCGATAACCATTGTCATTCATTTTATATTCAGATTTATAATTGATTACTGTTTCTATCATTGATATGGGAGCAGGATCAAGAGGTGAATCCGCACGGCCAAGTTTACCAACTACTGATTCTACTTCAGGAATACTGGTGAATGCCATGTCCTGATGTTGTAAAACATCCAGAGCTTCCCCAATAGAGGCATGAGGCATTGTAGTAGGCATCCACAAAAACGATCCTTCATCGAGATCGGGCATAAATTCTTTTCCAAGTCCCGGAAAAGAATGATTCATTGATATATATGGTTGATTTGATTTAACCCAATCTGGCATCCATCCAAAAACTGTGCCAAAGCCTAACCATATTGTTACCCCGATCACAACAAGCATTGTAGGCATTGAAAGAAAGATCAGTTTGTGTGAGAGGCACCATCTTAGAATTGGTTCATAGGCTCTGATAAATAACTTAAAAAGAAATAATATTCCACCTAATAGAAGTACAACGAAAATATAATTTAAAATTATACCGGCATCTATACCGAGAGGCTCCCAGTGATCAGCCAAAAACCAGGCAACGATAGCAACTACAATGTAATTAAAATATGTAGGTACTATTGTAGTTATTTTTTGTGGAAGCTTATTCTTGAAGTGCAGATATGCTCCAACGGTTATGAGTATAAGTCCAGTGAACCAGAAAGAGAATACGAATGCAGAAAGCCCACCGAGAAGCAACCCAAATGGCCAGAATTTTCTTGAGCGGGCGAGACTTTTTCCTTTTGTAAATAAAATATGGGCAAGAGGCGGGATAATAGTTAATGCAATTATTACCGAAGCGATGAGGGCAAAGGTTTTTGTAAAGGCAAGAGGCTTAAATAATTTTCCTTCTGCAGCTTCCATTGTAAATACCGGCAAAAAAGATACAACTGTTGTTGCAATAGCAGTTAATACAGCACTTCCGACTTCAGATGATGCTCTGAATATTACTTCCAGTTTGTTTTCATCAGGATGAGCGGCATCAAGGTGTTTTAATATATTTTCACATATAACTATCCCCATATCGACAATGGTACCGATAGCAATCGCAATCCCGGAGAGTGCTACAATGTTAGCATCAATACCAAATTGTTTCATGGCTATAAAGGTTACAAGAACTGTTAGGGGTAGTAAACCTGATATAAGCAGAGAACTTCTGATGTGCATGACCATGATTAATACAACAATTATTGTTACAAGAATTTCATCAACTAAGGCTGTATTCAAGGTACCCAAAGTTTCATTTATTAAGCCAGTGCGATCATAGAAAGGTACAATTGTAACCTGAGATGTCCTCCCGTCAGGTAGTGTTTTTCTGGGAAGGCCAGGCGCAATTTGAGCAATTTGCTCTTTTACATTTTTAATAGTTGCAAGTGGATTCTCACCATATCTGACAACCACCACTCCACCTACCACCTCGGCACCGCCTTTGTCAAGTGCACCCCGCCTTAACGAAGGTCCTAATGACACCGTGGCTACATCAGCTACTCGAAGTGGAACATTACCCGTCTGCTTAACAACAGTTTTTTCAATATCACTGATATCTTTAATAAAACCCAAACCACGGATAACATATTCAACTTTATTTATTTCTATTGTTTTTGCGCCAACATCTACATTTGAATTACGGACTGCATTAAACACATCATTTAGAGTTACTTTGTTCGCACGCATAGCGTCGGGATTGACGTCAATCTGATATTCCTGAATAAATCCCCCAACAGAAGCAACTTCTGAAACACCATCAGCGGATTGTAATGCATATCTAACTGTCCAATCCTGAATTGATCTCAGTTCGTGTAAATCCCATCCACCTGTGGGATTGCCATCTTCGTCGTGACCTTCCAGAGTATACCAGAAAACTTGGCCCAAAGCTGTTGCATCTGGTCCAAGAGCAGGTTGAATGCCTTGAGGCAAAGTTCCACTGGGCAGAGAATTGAGCTTTTCCAATACTCTTGAACGAGACCAATAAAATTCTACATCATCTTTAAAAATTACATAAATACTGGAAAATCCAAAAAAGGAATAACTTCGAATTGTTTTTACACCCGGTATGCCAAGTAGAGAGACTGTTAGTGGATATGAAATCTGATCTTCAACATCTTGAGGTGATCTTCCCATCCATTCGGTAAATACTATTTGTTGGTTTTCACCAATGTCGGGAATTGCATCGACCGGTACCGGATTACGCGGTAGACCAGCAATCTGCCAGTCAAAGGGAGCACTCATTATACCCCAGGAAATCATAACAAGCATAACCAGAATAACTACAAGCTTATTTTCAAGACAATATCTTATAACCCGGTCTAATATTGAAGGATTTACAGATTTGTGTATTTGTTTGTCCTCAGTCATGAGTTTTACTCCGTTACCACATTACCGGCATGCAATTCTTGTTTGATTTCCCCGCATCGCAGCATAGACTCGCCATAAAATGAGTTCCATACGATTTTTACTTTCTGAAGCCAGTAAGCTCCAGTATTGTCCCTTGCCATAGGGCAATATGTTAAGTAGTAAGATTCACCATCAGCATGTCCAAAAGTATCATGTAATTCTATGGCTGCAAGAGAGAGATAATAAAAGGCATCTCGAACACCCGAGATTGATTCCATGGACAGACCTTTTTTGGCAGCATCGTTGAGAGCATCAGAGATCTTCATCCATCGAGTATGGGCATCGTCTTTGAATAGGCTCATATCAACATCTGTCACAGAATTACTTAGTTGTTGTAAAGCTTCTTTTGCTCCCTCAAAATTATCATTTGCCAATTCCATTTGAATATTTAAATAAGCATTGTAAACCGGTATAAGAGCTATCTGAGCTTCTTCGCAATCATCCTGGCGTTCAGCAGTTCCAAAACTATATTTTTTTGGAGCATCCATCTCTGCCATTTGGTTTGTGCCTGGTTCACCATGTTGATGTCCCGCCATTGTGGCTCCTCCCTTGGGAGACATCATACTTGGCTTTGCTTGTAACTGTAATTCGCTATCAATTTTAAAGGCACCATTTGTAACAATTTTTTCGCCTTCCTCAAGACCTTCTTTTACAACATAGTAGTCGTGAGCTCTTGGACCGAGGGTAATTTCTCGACCCTCAAATACAATACCGTCATCATCAGGAATCTCTATATATACAACAGCTCGTTTACCCGTAATAAGAGGTGATGTTGCAGGAATCAACAGTGGTGCATTGTCTGTGGCTTGTTTTCCTGAGCTGTATCCATATTTTTCTGCAGGTACAAGATCCATTCCACAAATATCACAGGTTCCCGGACCATCTTTTACAATTTCAGGATGCATAGGGCTTATCCATTTACCTGCGAATTCCGGAAATATGACATTTCCTTCACTATCAAGTTTTGATTGCACTGTCCCACTTACAAACATCTCTGGTTTTAATCTTCCATCCTTGTTGTTAACAACTGCGCGAATATCTATCGTTCGAGTTTTAGGATTAACTATTGGATTTATAAAACTTATCACAGCTTCAAAGGTCTCACCCGGAAAAGAAGGTGAGGTAAATTTCACATTTTGACCATATTTTAACCAGGGGATATCAGATTCATAAGCTTCAAGCATTACCCAAAGTTTAGTTAAATCTACAATTGTATAAATACGTGTACCTGTTTTAACATACATTCCCTCTTTAGCATCTTTGTGAATTACAACTCCACTTGATGGAGCAGAAATAGTAAGATGTTCCCATGGGTCATTGCCTTCTTCAATTTCTTCAATTTGGAGTTCTGTGAGTCCATAAAGTCGTAATTTTTCTCTGGATGATTTAAGGGTTTCGTTTGCTGTTGAAATCAATACAGCACTACTTGCTTTGCGTAAAGATTTTACTACCTTAATTGCCTGCAAAAGTTCTTCCTGAGCCGCAATCAAATCCGGTGAATACATTTGAACCATATGATCACCCTTTTTGACTTCTGCACCGGTATAGTCAATAAAGAGTCTGTCGAGTCGTCCAGGTACCCAGGCTGTGATATAAGCTACTTTGGTTTCATCATAGTCGAGCTTTCCAAGCATTCTGATTGATCGTTCGGCATATGCCCTCGTTACAGTAGAAGTCTGTATTTTTGCTAATTTGGCAGCTGTTTCAGACATGCGGATCTGATTGGGATCAAGATCTCCTCCTCCCATACCAGTTTCAACTGGGATTAGGTCCATGAAGCATAGAGGGCACTTGCCTTCTTTTGGAAGCTGAATCTGGGGATGCATAGAACAAGTCCACATTGTTGGTTCTGATGACTCCGATGTGGCAGAGTGATCGTGTCCATCATTATTATTTGATGTATTGTTTGGATCTCCACCATTTAACATGAGACCGCCGAGGGAGAATGCCACAATTGCAACAACGATCATAAAGATAATTGTTGAGCGATCTCTCGGTAAGATTTCTTTAAAGCTGGTTCTTTTTCTGTTTTCATTATTCATGACATTTTCCTTCGTGCGATCTCAAATCAAAGTCTCTTAGTGGTTATGACCACTATGGTCCATCTTTTTAGTTTCTTCTGGTTTGGTCTCGGGGGCTATATCTATTTTTTTAATATATTTTTCCGGATCATCATTGAATGTACCTTGGCACTTATTGCTACAGAAGAATACGCGTCTTCCTTCATAATCGCTATATTTAGTTTTATCTTCTAATGCTTCACCTGACACTGGGCATGTTGTTTGATTATTTTCAAAAAGAATTCCTTCTTCAGCAGCCTTTTTGAAGTATTTATCCGGATCAGCTTTGAGTTTCCCTGAACACATTGGACAGCAATGATAAACCCTCTGTCCCTGAATATCAGTAAAGACTGTTGAATCAATCTTTCCACCCATAACAGGACAATGAGTCTGGTTTTTCAGCTCTTTTGTTTCTATTGTTTTTTTCTGCTTCCTCTGCATTAGCAACTATAGTCAGTCCAAAGATGATTACTATAGTAATCAATAGGTTTTTAATTGTACGCATTTTTGTTTTTCCTTTATTAAGGTTATCTTTGTAAATAATTGTCTAAATTTTTACCACTCAGCATTTCCAGTTGAGCGCGCTTCACGCCAAACCTGGCTTTTTCTTTTGCAATTGTTAATTGAAAATTGAGTAGTTGCCGTTGGGCATCTAATACATAAAGAAAATCTGCTTCACCTGCCTGATAGGCGGCATAACTGGCATTTAATGATTGTTGTGCCTTTGGTACAAGCCCATCTCGGTATAATTTCAATTTTCTCAGAGCATCAGAATATTCAAACATTATTTTTTTTGAAATTACTCTGATTTTGTTTTCTGTATTATCAAATTTATATTCAGCAGCCAGACGACGTGCTTTTGCTTCTTTCTTACGAGCACTATTTTTACCAAACCAAATTGGAAGCGATATCTTTGCTCCAACTACCCACGGATCTTTTCCACTTTCATTCATGTCAGGATTTAGAGCTTCACCTGTCTGAATATAATCAACACCAATCGAAAAACTTGGAAGCGACTGTTTGCTTGCTAATCTTTCACCTGCTCTTTTACTCTCAATTATATTTTGTAAAGCAAGTAAATCGGGATTATTTAGTTTAATTACATTAAGAACAGAGTCTTCTATTAGTTGGGATTCATCAATTGTAATATTAGTTGGAATTGGAAGTTCTACAATTTCAGGTAAATCAAGAAGAGCAAGAAGTCGTGTTGCGGCAGGTTTTTGCTTTTCCTTAAGTGTCAGCATGTGGTCTTCAAGTTTACCCAATTCAACCTGAGCTTTAATAACATCTGGATGTTGTTTCAACCCGACTTTATATTTTGATCTGGCAACAGATTCCCAGAATTTAAGTAGTTCCAAATTTTCATAAGTAATCAATTGATCTTGCCCCAGATAATAGAAATCATAGAATGCGGATTTTACCTGGTAGAACAGTTTAAGTCTGGTTGCTTCAAATTTTTGATAAGATGCTTGTGACATTGCAAATGCAATATCTTCTTTTGCTCCTAATGTTCCAAACCATGGAAATGACTGCCGGAGGCTAAATTTTTGCTCTTGAGGACCGACTCGTGTTTCTACATTTTCGATAAAATACCCATAGCTGAACATTGGATCAGGTAATGAACCTATGTAATTTGATTTTTGTAAATCAGCAATCCACTGGTTGTAAACTGATCGTAAGTCCGGATTCCGTGACATAGCAATTTTCAGGTACTCATCGAGTGTTATCGTCGAATCGATTGATGGACGTGATTCCGTGCTCATGTTCATTATATAAGATAAGGAATCGGCAACTTTATTTGCTGTTGATTTTTCATCAGCGATAGTTGATTGGCTGAATAACACAATCAGAGAAATGATTATCACTAATTCCAACTTAAGAGAATATTTTTTTAATTTGTATTTTGTTCTCACAGTGCTAAATAAATCCTTTTTTTTCAAAACATTCATTGAAAACTACTATATCAAATTGTATGCCAAAAATTATAGTTCATTAGATGACAATAGCTTACGAAAATAACTATTAATAAATAAGAAAAATAGTGTTGAATATTCTTCAATATTGTATAATATTATTGAAGAAAATGCAATCTAATTTTAGTCATCAACAGAAGCAAGTAATAAATATTATTGTATGTTGTTGAGTATGATTAGATTATAAAATTATTTGTAGAGCCAATTCAAATTGGCACATTTGTTGCGAAGTCACTTAATATGAAGGAATTATTTATGTGGCAACCTGAAAAGAAAACTACCAAGCTCTATATTTTAGGTGGTGTTATTTCTCTGACGATGGGTATTCATTATGGATGGATAGTCGAACCGTTATTTGGGCATATTCATTGGATTCATGCAATTCATGGTCGATTTTGCTATATACCAATTGTGATAGCTGCTACCTGGTTTGGATTGAGAGGAAGTCTTTTTACAGCATTTTTGATTTCTATTTTAGTACTTCCATACATTCTTGGATCAAATTTAGCTGTTCATGAATTGGCTGACGAATTTGCTGAAATTGTTTTCTATTTAGCAATTGCTCTTTTATCCGGGGGACTTGTTGAGAAAGAGTATAAAGCTTTGCGGAAAACTGAAGATATGAAAATTCAATTGGAGAGATCACAAAAAATGTCTCTTGTTGGCCAGATAGCGGCCGGTATGGCTCATGAGATAAAAAATCCTCTGGCATCTATCAAAGGAGCTGTAGAAATTTTGTGTGATGATTCAACTGATGCAACTGAACGCGATGAATTCAAATCTATAATTTTTAAGGAAGTAAAAAGAATTAACAGTAGTGTTTGTGATTTTTTGGAATTTGCGAGGCCGACTGAAACCAAAATGGTAGATCTGAATCTTGCTGATGTGGTTAAGTCGAGTCTTAAACAAATAAAAACACAAGCAGCGAAAAGAAATATAACAATCATTGGTCATATTGAAGACCAGGTGATGGTAAATTGCGATGAAGAAAAAATCCATCAGGTGTTGTTAAATCTTCTACTTAATGCTGTAGATGCTTCAAAAGAATTTACACAAATTAAGGTCTCTCTAAAACAATTTGATAATAATGCTATTGTTTCCATTGAAGATACTGGTGATGGAATTAGTGAAACAGATTTATCCAGAATATTTGAACCTTTTTTTACAACAAAATTAACTGGAACTGGACTTGGGCTGGCAATTGCTAAGAATATTATGGATAAACATAATGGCACCTTAAGTCTTAATAATTTGTTAGATGGCGGGATTGTAGCAGAATTTACACTTCCATCATTGAATGTCGGAGTTACAGTATGAAGATTTTACTTGTTGACGACGATTCTTCGGTTCGTAGAGTTCTGCAGTTTAAATTACAGAAAAAAGGGTATGATGTCGAAACTGCAGTTGATGGTTTGAATGCATTGCAGACGCTAAAGAAAAAGTCATTTGATCTATTACTTTCAGATATTCGGATGCCAAAAATTGATGGGATTGAGTTACTAAGAAAAGCTAAATCTATACAAAAAAATATAAAGGTCATTCTTATAACTGCTCATGCTACAGTTACACAGGCTGTTGAAGCTGTAAAGCTTGGTGCCTTTGATTATATAACGAAACCATTTGAAGATGAAGAATTATTTAAAGCAATTGAGAAAGCGTTGGAATTTGAACGACTCGAGTCAGAAAATAAAAAATTACGGGGGAAACTTAAGAGAGCTGAATCTCATAAACAACTTTTAGGCGCTTCAAGACCTTTTCAACAACTAAAGTCAATGATTCATAAAATTGCTGATACTGATGCCAGCATTCTTATCACAGGCGAATCAGGTACTGGGAAAGAATTAGTTGCTCGTACCATTCATAATGAAAGTTCACGATCGGGTGAAAATTTTATAGCTGTCAATTGTGCTGCTATCCCTAAAGATCTCATTGAGTCAGAATTATTCGGACACGTTAAAGGTGCCTTTACTGGTGCTGTCAAAGATAAAAAGGGAAAATTTGAACTTGCTGATAAAGGAACACTCTTGTTAGACGAAATTAGCGAGCTGGCTACAGATTTGCAGGCAAAGCTACTTAGAGTTATTCAGGAAAATGTTGTAGAACCTGTTGGAGGTGAATCATTACAAGAGATTGATGTCCGTTTAATTGCAGCATCTAATGTTGACTTGCAAGACAGGATACATCTCAGGCAATTTCGAGAAGATTTGTATTATAGATTAAATGTTGTTCCCCTGCACGTTCCGAATTTACAAGAGCGTAAAGATGATGTCCCATTGCTAGCAAGAGTGTTTATTCAAAAACATGCAGATAAAAATGAGATAACACTTGATCCTAAATTATTGGAAGTGTTAATGGAACATACCTGGCCTGGGAATGTACGGGAACTTGAGAATTTAATGTTTCGGATGGTTATTCTTAGAAAAAAAGACAAGCTAACAGTAAAAGATTTACCTGAAGACTTTGGTAAATTTGATCCACGTGAAAAACTTAATGGTGTATCAATTAAATCCAGTATTACTTTTGAAGAAGCTGAAAAGAAACTAATTTGTGAAGCCCTGGAAAAAACTGGTTGGAATAAATCAAAAGCTGCTAAGCGACTTGACATACCTCGGCATGTTTTGATTTATCGTTTAAAAAAATATGGGATACAGGATCCAATAAGTTAATCATTTAAACAAACACTTATACGAACAAACCACTTCTCTTAACTTGCTTGTATCTGAACCAACTTGATCGAACCTGATTCAATTTATCATTATGGGATCCAGTAGACTTCAGGCGATTTATAGTCAGTCGTAAAATTAGGATTATTGCTTGGTTTTGAATCTTATCTCCTCCGCTTTTTTGTATAGCCTTTTCTCTTGCTGAAATAAATATAGTTACATCTGGAAATTATTGAATTAGTTCAGACTAAGAAGGGTTATTTTTATGGATTTGCAGGTAACAGAGTTCTCCTGAAATATATAAGATTTTCATGAATTCTAATATTATGGTTAATATCGCGTGATTTGAGACCGCTTATTATCATTAAGTGAGAAGTACTTATTTTGAACTAACGAATATTTACTTCCTCTTGATTCTTTTACTCTATGAATACCTTGGCTAAAAATCTGATAAAATCGTCTTAAAGTGCTACAGGCAGACGAGTTAAGAATTAATAATGCATGTCGATAATATAGGATAATAACTATCTATATGGTTGCTATTACTGAAGCAGTTATAGTTTCCTTATAGACTATTAGAATGTAGAGTAAAATAAGAAATGTAAAAACGAAGAATAGTATTTTTTGATAGAGATCAAGGAGAAGTCATGAGGCATTTACTAATAAGCATAATTTTTTTTGTAATAATTCTTTTATTACCAAGACAAGGTTTTTCACAAGAGTCAAATTCAATAGATATGGAAACTACATTAGAGGATTTGCTCAACATTGAAATCAACACGGCTACTAAATATAACAAGAAAGTAACAGAAGTACCAGCTTCAGTATCAATCGTTACCAGTGATGATATCGAAAGATACGGTTATGATAATCTTGCTGAGGTTTTAACTCAATTGTCTGGGTATTACACAAGTTACGATCGGAATTATACCTATCTTGGAGCAAGAGGATTCAGCCGTCCTTCGGATTTTAATAATAGAATCAAACTCCTCATTGATGGTCATAGCACCAATGAAGGTTACTATGGTTCTACAGGTATTGGTACTACATTACCTATAGACGTGGAAGCTATAGAGAGAATAGAAGTAGTACGAGGTCCTGGTTCAGCTTTATACGGAACCGGAGCTATGTTTTCTGTGATAAATATAATTACAAAAACAACAGAATCACAGGATGGACTAACTTTGACTGCTAAGTCCGGTGATTTCGGAAATAAAGGAATATCCGGTCTCTTTTGCAAAGAGCTCTCTTCGGATGTAGATATTTCATTATCAGGACAATGGACAGATATTGAAGGTCATAATATTTATTTCCCCGAATATAATCAATTAGCAACCAACTACGGCATTGCCGAAGGATTGGATTGGAGTAGATATAACAATTTCATGGGTTCATTCTCATATGAAAACCTGACAATCAGTGGCTATTACTCCAATTCTGAAAAAGGAATACCTACAGCTTCATATGAAACAGACTTTAATCATGATGAATCATTTACTACTGAGAGTTGGTCATATCTCAAAGCAAATTATAATAATAAACTCTCCTCTTCAGTATCAACAGATTTGAGTATTTACTACGATCATTACAACTATGAAGGAGTTTACCCTTATGACAATTTTATTACAACAGATGCAAATTGGGTTAGTTCAATAGGAGGAGAAATACAACTGCTATGGGATGTGTTTCCCAACGACCGCTTCATCAGCGGATTAGAGTATAAAAATTATTCGAGGGCTGAATATAAGTATTGGGGTGAAGATGGGGAGATTTACGCAGGACATAATAATCCATATAATATTATTTCATTATATGTTCAGAATGAGTTTCAGGCATATCAGAACCTTTCACTAATAGGTGGATTAAGATATGATGAATATTCTATATTCGGAGGTAAAGTATCACCCAGAGTTGCTCTTGTGTACCATCCGGCAGAATTAACATCTATTAAAATGTTATATGGGCAAGCATTCCGAATGCCAACATTGTATGAAGCATATTTTGAAGATCCTATTTCGGACTATAGAAGCAATTTAAATTTGAAACCAGAAGAAATTACTACATTTGAGTTTGTCGTTGAACAAGTAATTAACAAAAATATGACAGGAAAAGTAGCATTCTATAGTTATAGAATGAATGATCTCATTGATTATTATGAAGATCCAACTGAAGGTTATTTCCAATATAAAAATAATGGTAAAGTAACTGCAAATGGAGTGGAATTAGAAACCCGATTCCATTTGAATTATGGTTTTTCTGCTTATTCTAACTACACATATGAACATGCTCATCCATCTAACAGTCATGAAGAATTATCAAATTCTCCAACACATATGTTCAAAGCAGGTATGTCCTCTGTTTTTGCCAAACATTTTAAGGTTGGCACAGAAGCTTATTATGAAACTGAACGTATGACAGTGAACGAAACTGAAACAGAGGCTTATCTGCTCGTAAATCTGAATTTGGTTTTGGCTCCTGAACTCAGCCCTTCATCTGCAATGGCTCCGTTTTTGAACAATACTAAACTATCACTGAGGATAAAGAATCTTTTTGATCAGGAGTATGCCAATCCGGGTGGTTATGAGCATCTTCAGGATCAGATTGTACAGGATGGCAGAACATTTGTTGTAAAGTTGAGTCATCTTTTTTGATCCATAAACAGGTAAATCCGTTTGTAATAACATTATTAGCTGGGGCACAACCTTGAGGAATAGAAAATATTTAAGAATCTTCAGTAGTTTACTTTTATGTTTACTGCTACCAATATTACTATTTGGACAGACAGTTATTGTACCTATCCATATACAGTTAAAGTTGGTGTCAAAAATGATGCCGTTTGATCGAGCCTTTGATGATAGAGTAGGTGATGAAGTAACTATGGCTATTCTATATCAAAGCAAATTTCGAGAATCTACCAAAGTAAGAAAGGATTTGCTGAAGGCGATTGATATTCTGAATTTTACTACTATTAATTCCATTCCACTGAAAATAATATCCATCAATTTTACTGAATTGGAATCACTTGACAGCCTACTTGTTAACGATAGTATCAATATGCTCTTTATTACACCTGTACGCGGAATTGATTTTGATAATATGTTTTCAATTACACAAAAACGACAGGTGCTTACTTTTGCAAGCGTACCTGATTATGTAGGATCAGGAGCATCCGTCGGCTTCAGACTATTAGGTGAAAAACCTCAAATAATAATTAATCATTCTTCTTCCAAAGCGGAAGGTGCTGATTTTAACTCACATTTACTAAAATTATCAAAGGTTATAAATATAAAGAAATAAAACTATAAGTCTATATTCTATATTAAAGATCTAATAGAAATCCAGAATAAAAATTACTTCTGCGTAGGTGACTCTCAAACAGCAGTTCTAAAATAGTCCGCGATGCTCAGCCATAATATACTATCCCCATATTTAATATTTAGTTGTCTAATCAATAGCAGTAAGAATGTGACGTTTTGCCAAAAAGATGAGGTGCTATATGGCATCTTTATGTTGTTATTTTAAGATAGGTAATAAGGATTCGAAATCTTATCACCTCATTTATTTATCCCTCTCTGGATTGCTTTTTGGCAGGGTGAGTAGGTATGTCAAAAAGTAGTAATCGAGTCACCCCTTTGGCAATTTATATGGAGAGATATTCCCTCTGAATCCTTAATTAAACTTCCAGTCTTTTACAAATTATTTATTAAGAATAATTAAATAACTTCGGAATGATTAATTATCTTCGGCTTTTTTATCTTTAGCTTCTTGTTTTTTTAATGCTTTATCTTTTTTGATCATCTCAACTCTAATTTTATGAACTTCGTCATTGATTGTTACAAAATCCATTCCTTTATCACGCATTGACATTATTTCAAAAACAGAATAATCATGTAGCTTATAAATGAATCGAAGATTTACCAGATTTGTTACATCTTCATCAGTAAACTCAATTGTATCCCACTTCCTTTTAGCAACACTGTCAAATTTATTAAATATTTGAGAATAAATTGAGCTCTTGATTACACCAGAAATCATAAAGTATAAATCAGTTGGAGAAACACCACGCATCTTCATGATATCTTTCCATTGATCACCTTTTAATCGGAGTTTGTAAATTTGTTCAAGTGATGTATTGCTAAGCTGGCTAAATTGTATAGCAACCGGTATATCCAGATCCATTAAACCGCTGTCGGCCAAATTATTTACAGAATCTATCCCGATATGATAATAATTAGCTACATGTTTATAGAATTTGCTCTGTTCTGCCGACTGAGAATAACATGTACTAAACAGACCGATGATGATAAAAGCATATACAAAAGACTTTAGTTTTGCTGACATAATACCTCCTCAATAAATTAATATTTCCCTTTAAATTTAATGGTATAAATATAAACAAATATCGACATAAACTCAACAAAACAAATATAATAAAAAATGGCCTATTATACTTTGATAAAGTAAAGTCCATTATTGATAAATCAATAATATCATGTAACCAATCTCAAATTAATCTATAGTAAGAATAACTGACAAATTTTATTTATGAGTTGCTCAGAAAGCAAACAATTAAGAGTGTTTTTGTAGTTTTTCCGAACAACCCTCCCAAAGGCTATTGGCTTCAAAGTATTATTGACGATAAAAAAAGAGTTGATAGTTGAATATAATTTTTTTAATCGAAATGGTAATTATACCATTGAATATTTTTAAGGTTAATGGAGGTTAACATGCGCTATCTTTTGACAACAGTTTTTATTCTTCTTTTGGCTGTAGTCTTAATTCCAACTGGATCAATGGCTGATCAGATGGAAGACAAATACTATCAGGACGTTGCAGATTATTATAACGTTTCCTATGAAGCATTAGTAAATCTTATTGATTTAGGCATCACCGATGAAGATATGCCAGTTGTTCTATTTGTTGCAGATAGAATGAATTCTGATTTTGAGGAAGTAGCCCAAATGAGAGCTGAAGGGGAATCCTGGTCAAATGTATTGTCATTTGTCGGTCTGAAAAATGATGCTTTTTATATCATTATCAGCAGCAGAATTGAAAGCAAAACCTTTGCTCCAATTTTTGAAAAATTCAGCACTAATCCAAAATCAAAATGGAATAATATTGATTTTACTGACAATGAAATTGTGAATCTTGTTAATTTGAAATTTGTAAGTAGTCATAATGATTATTCTATTTTTGATATAATGGCTATGCGTGATTATGGTAAATCATTTGCCAGAATTAATCAGCAGGTAGGTGATATTAAAGCAGAGATGGATAAAGAACAAAGGGCACAAGCCAACGAAACAGAATAATTTATCTCAATTTATTCTTTTTCAGGAAAATAATAAAGCCACTATGATTATCAAATTATAGTGGTTTTTTTAAGATGAAAATCAGAACCAAATGGATGTCTTTGGCCAACAATTTACTTGACATATTTTTAAAAGGAGTTATTCATTCGGAGAAAAATATAATCTCTTTTGAAGGAGAGCATCGTGAGAGGTCTTCATGTTATTTGTTATTTATTCTATCAGGATAAAAATATGATTGTAAGATTACTGTTAACCTTGTCTTTGATATTACTCCCTTCGTTGGCTTACAGCACGCCAGATGCGGGTTGTATGGCTAGTGATTGCCATGATGATATGGGTAAAAAGGAATTTGTACATGGCCCTGTTGGCGCAGGAATTTGTACAATCTGCCATAATCCGGTTGAGGGTAAAGATCATGAATTCAAGTTTATGGCTGAAAAAGAAAAACTCTGTTTTGCCTGTCATGATGAGAGTCGGAACTTGATAATTGCCGAAAATGTCCATACCCCGGTTGCTGAGGGTAAATGTACCCAATGTCATGATCCGCATGAAAGTGATTATAAGTATACCCTCTTAGGTCAGGCTTCGGAACTCTGCTATCAATGTCATGATAGGGCTAAATTTACAACTGGCGAAGTTCATGGTCCGGTGGCTGGTGGTGATTGTAATGTTTGTCATAATCCTCATTCTTCTGAAAATTCACATCAATTGGAATTGCCGGTTCAAAACCTATGTGTCAGTTGTCATATGGAAAAATCTGATTTATTTGAAATGAGGCATATCCACCCGCCAGTAAAGGAAGCATGTGTCAATTGTCATGATCCCCATGCTGCTCCCAAAAAGAAAATGTTGGTAAATGATACTCCCGAACTTTGTTATGGCTGCCATGATCGTAATAATTATGAGCATACCGTCGGACATGAACCAGTAGCAAATGGTTCTTGTGATGAGTGCCATGACCCTCATGCCAGTGATAATCCAAAAATGTTTCCGGTAGCAGCTGGAAGTTTATGCTTCTCATGTCATGATGATTTACAATCTTATGTAGATACCTGCGCCTACAAACATGGCCCTGTTCAGCAAGGTGATTGCAATGCCTGTCATAATCCGCATGGAAGTGAAAACTACCGAATTCTAAGAAAGTTTTTCCCGGAGGATTTCTATATGCCGTTTAAGGCTGAGCATTATGCCGCCTGTTTTGAATGTCATAACCAGAATGTTGTTTTTGAACCCAAGACCAAAACATTGACAGATTTTAGAGATGGCGATCGGAATCTTCATTATCTTCATGTAAACAAGGATGTTAAGGGGCGTAGTTGTAAAGCCTGCCATCAGGCACATGCAACCAGCCAGCCAAAACATATCAGATTATCGGTTCCATATGGTTCCATGAACTGGGAATTACCGGTTACTTTTACGAAGTATGACGATGGTGGTAAATGTACGGTTGGATGCCATGCTCCAAAGGAATATCATAGATAATGAATTCTAAAATTGGAATTTATATTTGCACTGTCACTATAATATTTTTCATCGTAGCGGGATTTATACAGGCACAGGACGCTGATTCTATAAAGATTAATGACAAATCTTCATTTAAGGATCACTTGAGATCTGCTCACGATGAGCTGTTGAACGGCGATTATAATAAAGCATTATTATATGCGGATTCAGCATGTTTATTTGATAGCAGCAGTGTTGATGCTGCCTATTATAGGGCAAGCGCAACTGTAATGGCTGGAGATACTACCAGCGGGATAGAAATTCTTGAGGGAATCCTTGAGAAATCCCCTCATTCTACAAAAATAAAATTATTATTGATAAGAATATATTTAAAGCAGGGGATCATAGACGAAGTAATTAATTATTCCGGTCAAATTTTGGCTATTCGACCAAATGAGGGAGAAGCTCTCTATCTTAAGGGTTTAGGCTTACTCAAAACTGGTGATACCACTCAGGCTATTGAGTTGTTTGACAGGGCCATATTTAATTCGTTGGAATAATATTAGTATGATTAAAAAAGATATTTTCAATAAGATTTTCCTCTGGACTGTTGTTCTAATGCTCCAGACTTTCTGGGTAACGCCGGCTGCTGGTGCATTTAAACATTATAGAGAAGGCATGTCTGCTCCTGAAATCAGAGGAGTAGATATTAATACAAATCAGGAGATATCCTTGAAAGGGTATCTTGATAATAAGTATGTAATCGTCTTTTTTTGGGCTACCTGGTCGCCGCGTTCTTTGCTCCAGCTTGAAGAAACTAAAGACCTTATAAGCGATTATAATAAAGATTCTATTCAGGTCATTGCCGTCAATGTAGACCAGCCGGAATTATCTTCAAAAGAATTAGCGGATATTGAAGAGTTTGTAAAAGAAATGAACCTTCCTTTTCCGGTTATTATAGATAAAGGTCTTGAAATATTTTATACCTACGGCGTTATAGCTGTTCCGTCGACTGCGATTATTGATAATACCGGAATATTACGCTTTGCTCCTTCAGGTTATTCTCTTGCAACAAGGGATATCATTGTTGATTCAATAGAAACATTTCTGGGACTAACCAAAAAGGATGCTGTCGTAATAAAAAAAGGGCATACACCTGATAAAAAGGCATCAAGATATTATGGAATGGCTTTGAAGTTATACAACAAGCATATGTATAAAAGATCATTAATTGCTTTGGAATCGGCCAAATCATTAGACAGTGTTTTTGCATCGCCATATACTCTTGAGGGTGAAATAAACATCAAGATCGATAAATTTGACGAAGCAATAACTGCTTTTAATAGAGCTATTGAGCTGGATAGTAATTCAATTACCTCATGGTCAGGATTAGGTCATGCCTATTTTATGGATAATAAATTTGATTCCGCAGGGATTATATTAGGCAAAGCTATACAGCTGGATAATACTTATGTACCCGCTTTGGTTGATTATGGGATAGTCCTGGCAAATACGGGCAACCCTCAGGGAGGGCTTGATTCACTCAAATCAGCAATTGAATTAAATCCTCGAAATGTTTGGGCTTATTATTATTCGGGGCGTATATACCATACAATGGAAATGGATTCAAATGCAGTTGAAACATATTTATCTGCACTGAGAATATTGTATCCTGAAAATTAAAGGAGATTAAAATTTTGTTTTACAATCTGAAGAATAATAACTTTTCAAAATCTTTAGCTAAATTATCTAAAATGATTTTGCCTGCATTTGTTGGATTGGCTGTATGTCTTATATTGGTGTCAAATATTTCGGCTTATGAGAACTTTCATGGCAATTCTTCAATTCCTAAATTGAATTATGATTCCCTTTATAATGTCGCTGTAGATTTTGAAACTTCTGAAATGGGTAAAACTGTTCTGGAAAGTTGCCTTTCAACTTATGGTGGAGTAGACAAATTAAAGGAACTAAAATCAGTCAAATATGAATGGCTGATGAATAGTACGATGTCCAAAGATACTGTTACGATAATTAAGTCAGCAGCTGAAGGACGAAAATATTCAATTGAAAAAAGACTATCGGATCGTTTTGAAAAAAGAATGATAAATGGCGATAAAGCTTGGTTCCAGACCGGGGATACATTGATTGAACTTGATAAAAGCCGTTATAAATCGGAATTATTCAGTTGTTTGGTTTTGCAAATGCCTTACGCAGCAGTATCCGAACCATTCAGTGAAATTAAATACGGACAAAGAGAAGGTGACAGCCTTCATTATTTCTATTTCAAAAAACCGGACAGCCTGATGATTGTGATCGGTATTTCTCCAGACACATATTTTATTAAGACTGCTGAAGGAATTATAAGTCAGGATGAACAGAATTTTGTATTTATTAATAAGTTTATGGATCATAAACGAATAAATGGGTATCTGTTCCCGCATGCTTTAACAAATATATCAATGTGGTTGACTGTCGGACAGTCAGTTCTTAAAGACATTACGATCAATGAACCCTTTGAAAAGAACTATTTCTATCCTGATAAAAAAAGGGATCCTAATAAGGCACATTGATCTGGATTATAATTAGTAAGCATATATATTATACAACATGTTTAATGTCAGTTTCATAAGGTTATGGGAGGACCTGAGAAGTAAGTACGAATCTGAGAATTCGAACGATTATAAGGGTAAATTTAATTATAAGTTCGTCTCCTTAATGTTTTTCCTTGTTCTTATGGCATTGAGTAATGTTTTGGCGCAGGATGAGGAACCTTGTTTGTCCTGTCATGCAGACTATTTCGAAAAAATGACCGCTAAATATTCTCATCAACCTTTTGAAAATCAAGATTGTTATGCATGCCATAAATATCATCAATTTCGAAATGAGATGGAATTAGCCGGGACAGTAGACGACATTTGTGGAGCCTGCCATGAGGTTTTGTATCAATTAGATGAGGAAAATCTTCATTACCCCCTTCTGGAAGATGAGAGCTGTTTAAGCTGTCATAATCCGCATTCTTCCAATAATAAGAATCTTTTGAGAGGATCAGTTGAAGAACTTTGCCTCGGGTGTCATGATGCCCCCGATAGTGATGAGTCAAACCTTCATCCGCCATATAGTGAGCAAAAATGTACTACCTGTCATAATCCGCATGGCTCAGAATTTACCGGATTTCTCCATATGCCCACATATATAATTTGTGCGGATTGCCATTTCGATAAAATTGAAGATTTAGGTGATGATGAGATGCATTCTTCGGATATGGGAAAAATGACCGTATGTGAGAATTGTCATTCGGGGCATCAATCATCCCATCAAACTCTCCTTCATAATGATGTTAAGAATTTATGTTTTAGTTGTCATGAATCTATGAAGAATCAATTAGAATCTAATAATATTCATACAGCTTTGGAAGATAACGATTGTATTGCATGTCATAATCCGCATTTCCCCAAAAAATCTTCCAGTCTCTTAAGTCCTGAAAAAGAGACATGTTATAATTGTCATAGTGATGTTGAAGAAAAGACAGAACTTGAATATACTCACCTTGCTGTGGAAGAAAATGACTGTAATCTTTGTCATGATCCTCATTTAAAGGGGATTTTAGAAGATGAAGTAGATTTATGTGGCAATTGTCATGATGCGGATGAAGAATTCGTAGAGAAGCATGCTAATCTAACACCGGAAAAGTGCAGCACTTGCCATGATCCTCATGGATCTGGTAATAAAAAGCTGATTAACCAAAATTTACATGTTCCTTTTGAGGAGGGGGATTGTGAGTCATGCCATGAAGATGGGATGAGCAAATCAGAACTCACTAATGATGATTTATGTTTATCGTGTCATGATAATTCGTCTGATGATGTATCTCATGAGAAATTAAAAGTTGGTAAAAAGTCTTGTGTATCCTGTCATTCACCTCATTCCAGTAATTATGAAAATCTCCTGAGGGCGGAATAGAGGTGCTAAGTTGTTGACAGGGACGGCGTTAGTCTGTTGTTGTAGTTGGTTGATAGTGAATATATAGGGATTGATAGGTTTATGATGTTATGTTGTTGTGTTGCAATGGATAATCTGATTAAATTCAATGAAAAAACTCAGAATAATTCTAATTGTCATATAATTGTCATAAAATTCATAAAATACATAAAAATGTGTTGACATTAATTAAATTCATATTATAATTACCGAAGTTATAGATATACGTGTTTATGCACCATGTTAGTCGATATTCATTTATTGAAATGAATGAAGGAACTAAATGAGAACGACAAAAAACATTTTTTTTAACCGAGTTTGTGAAAAAAATAACAAACTAAACAACAAAGACCTTTATAGTATAGATTCTAGATTTATGAAAAGTCACATTATTTTATCCCTAAAATATTATAATTTAAGACCTTATAGCATTTAAATGGAAGTTTATGATAATGAATTTGAATAATAATATGAGAATTGTAATTTCAACAATACTATTGGTAGTAGTAACATTTGCATTATCTGCTCTCGCAGCAGATACTCCTCGCTTAACTGGTGCAATTTACATAACTGGCAAAGTAGGCCTTAAATGGCAGGCTGTTGATGGAGTGGAATCATATACAATTCACAGGAAAGCTAATAATTTAGAATTTGAAAAATTAGCGACTTCTGACAAACCACGATATTTCGATGAAAAAATTACCCCTGGAACTGTTTATACATACAAAATTAGTTGTGTTGGATCTGATGGAGTAGAAGTTTTCTCAAATGAGAAGAAGACTTCGATTCCCGGATTAAAAGAAGGGGAATTCTCACCACCTGTTTGGTCGGGTTTGAGAGTGGACCGAAACAAGATTCTCCTGCGATGGGATCCGGTTCCCGGAGCAATCGCTTATAATGTGCTAAGGTCAACTACTGCAGGAAGTGGTTATGAAGTTGTTGGTAATGCCACTTCAAATCGATATGCAGATAATGAAGGTCTGGAGCATGGTGGGACATATTATTATGTTCTAACAGCTCTCAATGAAGAATTTGATGAAACTGAAAACTCAGAAGAACGATCAATTAAATTTGGTATGAGTGCTGATGAACGAGCTGCTATTGAAGCTGAAGCTAACAAAGTTGACTTGGAAGATATAAAGCTTACTTTCCTTTTTGAAATGACAACTGCAGCTGGATTAGAGATGAACCAGCCGGCTGAATTGGATGTCAATTCTGAGGGGAATATTTTCATTACAGATGCTCTTAACTATCGCGTTAATTGCTATGATAATTCTGGTAAATATCTATTTTCATTTGGTGATGAGACTGCATCTGATGAAAAAGAAAATCCACCAACATCTACTTTTTCATATCCCTTCTCAATCTACATTGATAATAAAGATCAGGTTTATGTATCTGATGTTATAAATCATGATATTCAGGTTTTTGATTCTAAAGGTGGTTTCATTAAGCGTATTAAGGTCAAAACAAAAGATGGCCAGGAGCCATTCAGACCCAACGGCATTCATGTACTTGAAGATGGGCGTATTGTAACTTCTGATGCTGGAAATCATCGTTTTCTTATAATTGACCAGAATGGTAATATTGAACTGGAAAAAGGTTCAAGAGGTGCCGAACCTGGACAATTTGTTTTTCCTGATGGTCTTACGGTTACAAAGGATGGAATAATTTGTGTTGTAGATGCCATCAATAGTCGTGTGCAATTATTTGATATGCAGGGGAATTTTATCCGCCTCTTTGGTGAATCAGGTCAGGCCGCAGGCACATTTGGCCGTCCAAAAATTGTAACAACCGCCGACGATGGTCGTCTATGGGTTACCGATGCAATGGGCAATACTGTTCAGGTGTTTACTCCTGAAGGTGAAGTTAAAGCTGCAATAGTTGGTTTTGATGATGAGAATTTAGTGCTGATGTCGCCGCGTGGCGTGCTGGTTAAAGACGGGCGTTTTTACCTTGTAAATAGAATTCATAACCGTGTTATGGTTTTCCAAATAGGTTAATAATGTATAAAAGTATTCAAAATAGAATAATAGATAAACTTATCGTACTTAATAGACCCCGGAGGTGAATAATGAAGAGATTAGTAGTTGGGGCGATTTGCTTGATCGTTCTGGTAATGCCGTTGAAGTCTTTTGCCGGCGTATCAGGATCTGATCATGATTTAACTGGTGGTGGAGATAAGCTTTGTTTTGCTTGTCATACACCTCATAACGCCCTCGGAGCCAACTTATGGTCGCGTAATCCCAGCGGAACTTTTTCCGGTGTTCAGGATTTATGCTATACCTGTCATGATGGTTCCATTACCAGCGTTGGTGTAACAACAGCATTTAATGCAACAAAAGAACAGCATGCAGCAGTCGGGTCTGATTGTTCAGGAGCCGGTGCCTGTCATGATGTTCACAACCAGAATCCTAACGGAACTGGTAAATTTACTGTATCAGGTGTTGCTGAGACCAACGGAAGTTATTGTGAAACATGCCATGACGCCACTCCTTTTACAGGAGCGGAGGGTCTTGGTGATCACACTGCAGGTTTAACCCACTTCACAAATGGTGGAACATTTACCTGTAATCAATGCCATACAATGCATGGCGCAACTGCTCAGACAACCAATCCTGCTGGATTGACCAATCCAATTCTTTTGGATAACAACCAGCCGGGAGCATATTATGGCTCTTTCTGTATTAGCTGTCATAATGGTGTAGTTCCATCAGCTGCTATGCCTGGTACTGGTGGTGTGGCTGCAACTGATGTATTGGATTATGGTATGGCAACTAATGACGGTACTGAGACCAAGCACCCAACAATTTCAACAACAGGTGCTTTCCCAGTCGAAGGTTGTGATAAGTGTCATGATGTACACGATCCAGCCGCAACTGTTGTTAAGTACTTGCTGATGGGCGATAATGCCAACTCAGCTTATTGTTTAGCTTGCCATGATGGTGCTCAGGCTCCAGGTGTTGGCGCTAACACTCACTATGTCGGTGTTCCAACTGATGTTAACATGAATTCTGGTTTAACTCCTGCATTACCGTGGGCAAATCAGATTGATGAAGACGGAACTGCTGGTGCTGACTGGTCTGGTGCCACAGTCAATAATATGGTTTGTGAAACTTGCCATTCCGTTCATAGGCATGGTAATACTGGTCTGGAAGCTAACTACTTCCTCAGACATGAAAATGGTTCAACTAACCAGTTATGCACAGCCTGTCATACAGATAATTAGAGGCAGTTTGTAGTATAATTGAATTATATTGATGAGTTAGAGGCAGAGTCCGGGTTTTAATCTTGGTCTCTGCCTCTTTAGTTATATGAAAACACCTGGATTAGTCATAATTGTATTAATGGTTCTCTGGTCGCTATCATTTGGCAGCGATATTGAGATTCTAACACCGAATTCAGATGTCAGTATTCAGACTAACGATTTAATTATTGTTGGGAGAACATCTGCTGCTCTAGTTGAAGTTTATATCAATAATCAGCAATATTGTGATGGCAGGGTTTTTGATTCGATATTCCATGTTAATCTTAAATTTGGCTATGGGCTTAATAAAATTACAATCAAACCAATTTATAGCGGCCGAGCAGAATCTGATGTTGAAAATGCAACAATGGAAATTCTCTGCCAGCCATTTAGTTCCAGCAAACACAATAATATATACCCATTATACGATTTTCATAATTCACATAATTCTGAGAAATGTTATGATTGTCATATTATAGAGATTGATCAAACCTTCGAACATACTGAAGACTCTTTATGCTTGTCGTGTCATGTTGATTACCTTAATGATTATGATTCAATACAAGTTTCCGGACATAATAATTGTAACACTTGTCATACTCATTCGCACAGTGAAGAGGTTACGTTGAAAATAGGGAAGGGAGCTGCTGATAAATGTTTTAGTTGCCATCCCGGTAAAATAGAGAAATTTAATAAAGAATATATACATGGTCCGGTAGCAGGAGGAAGTTGTATAGTGTGTCATAATCCGCATGGTTCCAGATTTGATTATAATTTGAATAATGCTGAAGAAATACTATGCTTTTCCTGCCATGATTTTCAACAGGAATATAAAGAATGGCCGGTTCAGCATCCTCCATTTAGAGATGGGAAATGCGGAGCTTGTCATGATCCCCACGCAACGAGCAACAAATGGGTGTTGGTGAAATCATCGGAAGTTCTTTGTATAGAATGTCATGGAAAACAAAAAGATTTTTTGAAGAATCATGGCCATCCTTTTAATGTTAAACCAAAGAGAAGCATCTCTAATAACATAAAATTATCAGATGATGGTAAATTAGAATGCTTATCTTGTCATTTACCCCATGCTGGTAAATCTGCTCATCTTTTAAGGAGCGAACAAAGAAATGAATGCCTGGGTTGCCATAAAGAAATGCAATGATTAAGAGATTAAGTACATATTTATTTTTATTATCACTTTTAGTGGTATTTGTAGGGTGCGGACATAAGCCAAAACCAGCAGAGGAAATTTCCTGGCCGCCACCGCCACAAAAATCCAAGATAATCTTCGTCGAAAGTATTACCGGAAATGAGGAATTTTCAAGAGGATTCTGGGGTAGTATCAAAGATTTCTTATTTGGGAAAGCTGATGATATGGTAATTGGTAAACCATATGGATTGACTGTTGATAAAGAATCAAAAATTTATATCGCCGATACGGCCCGCAAAGGTCTGGTTGTGCTTAATTCGAAATCCGGAACAGCAAAATTTATCAACTCTTTGGGAAGAGCAGGAAAACTCGGTGAGCCGGTTTATGTTATTGTAGATACTCAAGGTTTTATATATATTTCAGATACTAAACTATCACGGGTTGTCGTACTGGATCAAAATTATAAATTCCACCGTTTTATCGGTTCTGAAGGTGAGTTGGAATCTCCTGTTGGAATGGCTTTTGATAAAAATGAAGAAAATTTATATGTAGTGGATACAAAATTGCATCAGGTAAAAGTATTCAATAAGGATGGAAGCTTTATTAAAACTATTGGACAGAGAGGCGACGACCAGGGGGAATTTCATCATCCTCTCACAATAGCATTTAGTCCAAACGGCGATACGCTTTATATAGTAGATTCTTTCCATTTTGCAGTGCAGGCTTTTGACCTGGACGGGAAATATTTGTTCAGTTTTGGTCCGACAAAAGTAGGCATGGGAACAATGGCTCGACCTCGGGATATTTCTGTTAGCAGTAATGGCCATCTTTATGTTACAGATGCTATCAGAAATAATGTACAAATTTATGACAATCAGGGTAAGTTACTTTTGAGATTTGGGAGTGGCGGTGTTGATGATGGACAATTCCGATTGCCAGCTGGAATATTTATTGATGAAAATAATAAGATTTATATAGCGGATTCAATTAACGGTAGAATCCAGATATTTCAATATGTTGATAACGGATAACTGTGAGGTATAGATTATGAAATTACAATTCTTAAGATATTTAATTGTAGCCGTTTTTGGTGGGGTTGTCATTGCGATGGCCGGTGTACAGGAAACGAAGCATAATTTTACTTCTTCAACATACAGCCCGAATGCATTTTTCTTTGGCACAACTCAGGTTTGTGTTTTTTGCCACACGACTCACAATGGGGACCAAACAATTGGTGCTCTATGGAACCATGAAAATAATCCTCCTGCTTATCAGCCCTATACATCTAATACTATAGATATGACTATTACTGCACCTCATAATGGATCACTGGTTTGTCTTTCATGTCATGATGGTACCATCGCTGTTAATTCCTTAAATAATCTTCCGGGACCGGAAGTAGCAGGGAATTATGGTACACCTGGAGGAGCGGGCCTGGATGGGAGTGGTAAATTGACTTCCAGTTCTCATGCCTTTGTAGGGCAAGATCTTTCAGATGATCATCCGGTTGGAGTGATTTATGATGCTTCGAAAGATCCTACTGGTTTTTATAGTAAAACAGGAAATCCAGCTTTGTATCCTGATAAACTGTTAGATGATGGTTTATATGTTGAATGTTCATCATGTCATAATGCTCATGATGATACTTATACTAATTTTTTGATAGAATCAAATGCCGGATCAAATTTGTGCCTGAGATGCCATAGTAAGTGAGGATAATTTGTAGTCGTGTTAAAGATCTTTGTACATATCGGTTCTCTAATTCTTTTCTCTGCATTAGTGGCAGTTGGAGTATCTGCACAGGTAGCTCTTAATGGAGAATTGGGTGTTGATTTTGAAAATTTTGGATTTGCCAGCGATCTAAAAGATACTGTCAGGTACTCTGAAAGCAGTAGAAACAGTACCAGTCATTTTTTGAATTTGTTTTCAACTGGCCCATTAGGAACTGATCGCTTTGCTGCATATTCATCAAGAGTTAAATTATCAGGCATATATTTTAAATCAACTTCCAATAATGAAAAAGAATCTGATTACATAAATCCTGAAATTTCAATTTTTAACGGTTCGACAACATTATTTCCCAAAAGATCTTATCCTCTAAAAGTTTATTATTCTCGTGATAAAAATTACCCTCTTCGATTAGAAGAAAATAATAAATCAAATCAGTCACGATTGCGTCCGACTTTGTCTGTAACAAGGCGATATGAAAATGATTTAACTTCCAGAGGTTCACAATTTCAATTTTTCCCGAATGAAAGTTGGAATATTGTTTCTGAATATAAAAATGAGCAAACTAAGGCATCACGCATTTATGATTTTAGTGAAAATAATGATATTTGGATACAATCATATCGAACTGAAGGACGCCCATGGGATTCAGTATTTAGCGTCTCATTTTTAAATGATACAAAAGACTCAATATCAATAACGGTAGTCAATCTGGACTCTTTATATGGGAATGGCAATCCATTAACTGTAATTTTTGATAATATACCTCCGTTACATAGTGTCGCTGCCTTGTTGCCACAAGGGTTGATAGAAGTAAATGTTGATTCCAGAAGATATAATCCTCATACTTTCCAGGCTGAGATAGATGGACATTTCAGTTTTGGAGTAGTTTATGAAGATCCTGAAGCACCAAATGATCTTGATCAGGAACGGACTGTATTTTCTTCAAATGCGAAATATAAAAGTAATGGCAAATTTGAAAATGAATCATATCTGGAATATAGTGATCAGAAGGAAGCCTATCAGAATCAAACTACATATTTAACAAATATGTCAAATATTGCAAACTACAAATTTTCCAAAGATTTAATTCTGGATATTTTGACTAACTACTCAAAAGACCAAACCATCATTGTCAATACATCCACTCAGAAGAATTCTTCACTTATGAATCAGACAACCTTATCATATAAAAAGCGACGTGGCATAGCGGCTAATTTTATTCATGCATATAACCGGAATAAATCAGAAGTTGAAGTTGATTCCACAACCAGTACAGCTAGTACAATGAATAATTTCCTATCCCAAATTACTATGCCTTTTAATAAATATAATTATAGAATTGATTTTAAAAATAGCGCTACATTATTGTCCGATGATAATGATTTAGTAAACAACCAATACAGTTCCGAAATTATTAATGCTATGTCAATGATGTTCAAAGGAATTGAAGTTCGCCCCAGTATGCTATTCAAGTATGTTTATACGTATCTTGAAAATCCGGATCAAACATCAACTCAGATAGAAACAAAGTTTACTCTGGATAATCATAAATATACAAAAACATTTGGTGATATTCGTTTGAAAGGTGAATACACTTACCGTACTCGCGACAAAAAGGATAAATACTTCCTGGATATGTCAGTTATCAAAAAATTTGGAAAGACATACAAACTTTCACTTCTGTCAACTCAGGAATGGGCTTCCTATGGTGGTCCTACAATTGGCGGACGAGCAACCCGGCCATCAGAGTACAAATCATCCTATAGAGTTGATATCAAATATACACCTTCTATAAATGTAAATCTTGGCAGTAATTATATGATAATTTCGCAAAAAGGTACAAAAATTCAAAAATTTGGCGCGAATCTAATTGTCATAATTCCAAAGTTGGATATGCCTGTTAAATCTTTTGTGTTAGCCGAATTTAGAGATTTGGAAGGAAGACCGCGCCAAAGTCAGTTTACTATGGAAACAAAGATAAGCTATCAGATTCGTAAGATTAGTTTAATTTTGTCACATTCATATAAATTCGAGAATCAATTGTTTGTTGATCATTCTTCACATGAAGTGATGGCCAGGATTTCGAGACAATTTAATGTGTTGTAGAGAAAAGATATGAAATTGAAACTTATAACATTGTTAATATTCTTATTTGTAAATCAGGCTCAGAGTAGTCCGGATAAACTGGTATGGCCGATATCACCTGATGAACCAAAGGTTGAATTTATCAATGAAATATTAATTTCAGAACTGGAACCACAATCTGGATTTTTTGGCAGGATAGTTAGGTTTGTTGGAGGGAAATCAGAAGATGAGAACCTAAGCTTGCCGTTTGATTTGGTCGTTTACGGTGATTCATTATTTATGATATGCCAGAATATTCCATCATTAATTTACATAAATAAAAATGATCTTACTTTTAAATTCATTAATTGTAAGGAGAACCCTTTTATATATCCGGTATCATTATGTCAAACATCTGACAATGATATTTTAATAGCCGATCCGGAAGCAGCAATAATTTATATTTATAAAAATGGAAAAGTTACACCAATCATAAAGAACAATCTGGTTCGTCCCACTGGTGTAGGAGCCATAGTTGAAGAAAATAAAATATATGTTATTGATACCGGTGATCATTCATTAAAAATATTTAATTTTCAGGGAAATCTCATAAGCATGATAACTGAGATTAAAGACAGTGAACAGAATCTTCATTTTCCTACCTTTGCTGCAATTGATAACAGGGAATTGTTAGTAAACGATGCTCTTAATTTTTCAATTCGACGGTTTGATGCGAATGGAGAACACCTGTTTTCATTTGGAAGTGAAGGGGATACTCCCGGACATTTTGGTCGACCTAAAGGCATGTCTGTAGATTCTGATGGTAATATTTATGTCGTAGATAATTTATTTGATAATATTCAGATATTTGATAAGGAAGGCAGAGTGTTATTGGTAATTGGATCAAGGGGATATGAACCAGGGGAATTCTGGTCGCCAGCAGGGATCGATATTGACCATGATACAATATATATTGCAGATACTTATAATAATAGAATTCAGATTTTACGATACATTGGCGGTACAAAATGAAATTAATTTTGCGATTTAATATAATTATGATTGTCTTGTTGTTATCCAGTCATCAGTTATTTGGACAAGTTAATTCTATAGTAATGACTGAACATAATTTGTCTACATCCGGAAGAGGTGAAATAAAATCCACTTCTGAATCCAGAGTTTGTATTTTCTGCCATATTTCTCATAATGCTTCCAGTGATGGTCCTTTATGGAGCAGAAAATCAGCACCTGCTCAGGTTTTTAAAACTTATGATCGAGCCAGTATGAAATCCAGACCTGAGCAGCCGAATGGTTCTACAAAACTTTGCTTATCGTGTCATGACGGAACTATTGCTGTTGGAGCAATTAAGGGTTTGGATCGCAACATTCCAATGAAGGGAGTGGGGCCAAACGGTGAAATTCCTGCAAGCAAGAAAAGTAATTTAAATAAAGATTTATCAGGAACACATCCTGTATCAGTAAAATATCAACAAGGGATGGCTCTTTCTGTTGATCATTTGAAATGGCCCCCTTCTGATCCCGAAGGAAAAGTAGGACCTGATGCCGATGGTTATGTGCAGTGTACATCCTGCCATGATCCCCACGATAATTCCAGATCGGAGAAATATCCATTCTGGCAAAAATCAACATTTGATGGAGTCTGTTTAACTTGTCACGAGTTTTAGAGAGATATATGAAAATTATAGCATGCATATTTGTTTTGTTTATTATGCCAATATATTCATTTGGTCATCCGGGTAGTGTACTTCTTCCTGAAGGATGCGGCTCCTGCCATGTCGGTCACGGGCTTTCAAATGAACCAATGCTGGATAAAGTGGAAGAACAATTTTGTTATCAGTGTCATGGATCATATGAACAGCAATCTGAAATGAAAACAAGAGGGAAGCTTTCTCCGGCAGCCAGATTAGATGATATTGAGCGGGAGTTCAGCAAGCCCTACAGACATCCAGTAGAGGAGAGCGGAGGACACTCTCCAACTGAACAACTCCCTATGATAAGTGGTGCACAAGTATCACATGTGGAATGTGCTGATTGTCATAATCCTCATCAACGAATTAAACCAGGTGTTAATAAGATTGATGAAGTATCCGGGTTTACTCTGTCGGGGCAATATGTCAAAAAAGCTGAACATGAATATGAAGTATGCCTAAAATGTCATGTTGACTTATTGGGTGGGCCGGATTCTGAAAAGGATATTAGTAAACAATTTAGTGTCAGCGCCAGATCAATGCATCCTGTAACCCGGCCAACAGTAGGGGTACTTTCTCCGAGTACAATGGCAACAGGCAATTTAAGTAATCAAATGACCTGCTCTGATTGCCACAGAAGTGGAGAATCGGGCGGTCCAGCCGGGCCTCATGGCTCAAGTTTTGAATTTTTATTAAGTGGTAATTACAATACTGACATCAATGCCGATGAAAGCTCGCTTGCATATCAATTCTGTTATTCCTGTCATGATCGAAGCAGCCTTCTGAATAATGAAAGTTTTCCGCTGCATAAAGAGCATATCGTAGGTGATCTCATTAAAGGTATACCGGGAACTTCCTGCTACACTTGTCATGCTTCTCACGGCTCAAAAGATAATCCGTTCCTTATAAAATTCAACAGAGAAGCAGTATCAGGTTCAGGTTTGACAAATCAAATTACCTATCAGTCATACGGAAGAAACAGGGGTCTATGTTATTTAACCTGTCATGGCCATTCGCATGACCCGGCCAGGTATTAAGGTGGTATTATGATGAATAAAAAAATATCACATATAAAGTTGCTGATAAAAATTGTTTTGCTTATAACAATTTTCAGTAGTTTGGTATTTGGTCAAAACGTTACTTTTGTCAGTTCAATAGACTCTGATCTTTACGCTCCAACTTTTCTGGAGTTATATGACGGTGGATTAGCTGTACTCGAAACATATACCAGCGAATTGAAAGAATTCAGCCCCGATGGAGTTATTTCCCAAAAAGTTCATTTCCAGAGTAAAGCTTCAGCATTAGCCCGTATAGCTGATAATCAATATCTAATATCAGTTAGTGATCAGAAAAAAATTATCCTTGTTGATTTAAATAATGGTGAACAGTCTGATTTCTTAAACGAGGACGATGGACTTAGAAACCCAATTGATTTATTAATTGTAAATGAAATAATTTATGTTCTTGATGCAGGCCACCGGTCAATATTGAAATTCAATAATAATGGCCATCCTCTTGGGAACATAAGATTAGAAGATGAATCACAACAGCCGCTTAACTCAATAACCAGTTTTGATTATAATCCTGGCCTTCACCAGTTCTATTTATTGGATCAGGTGAAATCGATGGTTCATATTATTAGTGCTGATGGAAATTATTTAGGATCATTCGGATCATTTGGCGTCGATGATGGGGAGTTTACCAGAGGCGGTGAGATTAAATTATCTCCATCAGGCCATGTTCTGGTTTCTGACAGATACCAGGGTAAGGTTGCAATCTTTGATCATACTGGTAAATATGTTGAACATATTACAGGTAATGAAAGTGATGCCAGGTCTTTATCTATACCGACTGGAATTGATGTCGATGAAAACGGAGTTGTTTATATCTCTTCGTCTATGCGTCCCGGAATAGATATTTATCATGTTAACTTCGAGGCGTTGGGTAAGAAACTTGTAGTCACCGGGCAATATTTCCCTGATGATTTAGCAGAGCTAAAATCTGATGAAATTCAATTAATTGCCTATGCCCGTGGTGAGAATATTAATAATAGTATTACCGGATTCTTTTTTGAAATATATGATGAACCGGGATTAAATACTCTTATTGATAATTCTGAGATTGTTCCTCCGGAGATAATAAATGATTCAATCCCAAATAATGAATTAGCAACTGGAACCTGGGTGCCAGATAATAATCTAACAGAAGGACAAACTTATTATTGGCGATCACGAGTTCAAATGACTGACACAATTTCAAATTGGACTGCTTCAAGATCATTTACAGTTGTTGGTATACCTGGGACTTTTCAGCTTTATCAAAATTATCCAAATCCTTTTAATCCGACGACGACTATTTCATTTACATTGCCCGAAGAGATGGATGTCAGTCTTGAGATTTTTAATATCCTCGGACAACGAATATTAATTTTAGAGAATAGAGTATTTGAAGCTGGATTACAGAAAGTAATCTGGGATGGAAAAGATGATTCCGGTGGAGAAGTTGTATCGGGAGTCTATTTCTATCGCCTTCAGGCTGAGGGGTATAGTGAAAATAAAAAAATGGTGCTTATAAAATGAGTTTAACAAAAATGAAAAATTCATTTCTCATAATAGTACTTCTATTAAGTGTTATATTTACTGTTGAAATTAATGCTATAGATGATCCTCACGGAACTGCAAATTCAATAGACTGTGCTCAGTGCCATATTGCACATAATACTCTTGGTGATATTCTGATAAATGCTACTGATTCATTAGTTGCTACGCTATGTTTATCATGCCATACTCCCGGTGGGTGGGTAGGTATGACCAAGGTAATGACACCTTCAGATATTGCCGATCCCGGTGTCTCCGGCACTTCCCATGCCTGGAATGTAGATACGGCAAATGCTGCTAGAGGAGCTACATCTCCAACCAACCAGACCTTATTGGATCATTTGACTGCTGATGGACGGATTACCTGTGCCACCTGCCATGATCCTCATTTAAATACAAATCCACCCTTTTTAAGATTAGATAATACCGCCGATGCTCTCTGTCTGGATTGTCATAGTTTACGAAATACTACATCGGTGAAAACATATACAGGGCAGGATTTGTCTCACCCTGTGGGAATAGTTTTACCATCATCAACAGAGTATCATAATCCACCGCTTGATGTTGATGGAAGTGCTCAGCCATCAGATGGAAATACGACCAACGACTTGAAATTGTTAAGCGGAGGAGTGGTAGGTTGTACTTCATGTCATGGTGTACATTATACCGATTCCGATTCGGGTACACAGGATGGACCATAAATGATTATTTTGAGAATTAACTTATTAAAAGAGTATCACAAATGATGCTGATAAATAGAAAGATGATAATAGTTATAACGCTGACAATATTGATGACAGCAATTAATATTCTGTCTGCTGATGTTATAACAAACGGTACTTTTGATACTGATCTTAATGGCTGGATGAATTCTGTAACTACAGGGAATGGTAGTCGAGCATGGGATAATACAGTATATGGTGTTGCCTCAGGATCATTCAGATATATGACTAATACTGGTAGAAGACAGGAATATCGAGCTGTTGATTCTATCTATATTCCAACTGTAATCAATCAAAATGATCCTGTTTATTTAAGTTTCTACTGGTATAAAACATCTACAACATTAGCTTCTCAACGTAATGAGATTGTTATATATGCTACCGAATCAGGTACATCCACCAGGACCGAACTCTGGTCAGATCTTTCTGAACCACTGGCAGGACAGGTTCTCGATGGTAACGTAAATGCCCTTGATGTCTCCAGCCTGTTTAGCACAACGGGAAATTATTATCTGGTAGTTTATGGTCGAATTATTAGTGGAAGAGACAATGGAGCCAACACCCAATTTAACCTTGATGATATTATTCTTGATGTTCAGGGTGCAGCAAATAGTGCTCCAACCGTAACTCCCGGAGCAACCCAGGTAAGTGTCAGTCCAATAAATCGACTGGGTGCAAATACTACTACAATATCAACTACTTTTAATGATACTGATCAGCCTGGTATAGGTGCCTTTAATGTTACTTTTAAAATCCGCGAACCAAATAATAGTACCGAGTTAACAATTGTTAATAATCAGCCTAACGGTGGTGGGGGATTAACAATTACAGATAACGGTGGTGGTTCATATACGGCCAGTTATGTCTACAACCCTGATGATGCCCAGACAACCGGATTATATGATTTATATTTTGAAGTGACTGATGGGACAGATAATGCCATTGATGACTTTGCCAATAATCTGGATGAATTAGAAATCAATGAAGTAGTTGCCAATAATGCCCCTACAGTTGTATCAGGAGCGACCCAGGTCAGTGTTAGTCCGGTCAATCGTTTCAGTACAAATACAACAACGATCTCTACTGATTTCAATGATTCCGATCAGCCTGGTATAGGTGCTTTTAATGTTACCTTTAAAATCCGCGAACCAAATAATTCTACCGAGTTAACAATTGTAAATAACCAACCCAATGGCGGTGGTGGATTAACTATTACAGACAATGGTGGTGGATCATATACGGCCAGCTATATCTATAATCCTGATGATGCCCAGACAACAGGTTTGTACGATCTCTATTTTGAAGTTACCGATGGGACAGATAATGTCATTGATGATTATGCTAACAATCTCGATGAACTTGAAATCAATGAAATATTACCTAACAACGCACCAACTGTAACACCCGGAGCAACACAAGTCAGTGTTAGTCCGGTCAATCGTTACAGTACTAATACAACTACAATCTCTACAGATTTTAACGATACTGATCAACCGGGAATTGGTGCCTTTAATGTAACTTTTAAAATTCGTGAACCAAATAATTCTACTGAGTTAACTTTAGTAAATAATCAACCCACTGGTGGCGGGGGATTAACTATTACAGATAATGGTGGTGGATCATATACGGCCAGCTATATCTATAACCCTGATGATGCCCAGACAACAGGTTTGTACGATCTCTATTTTGAAGTGACTGACGGGACTGACAATGTCATTGATGATTATAATAATAATCTGGATGAATTAGAGATTAATGAAATCCTTCCCAACAACGCACCAACTGTAACTCCCGGTGCGACCTTTGTAAGTGCCAGTCCGGTTAATAGGCTGGGTGCAAATACAACCACGATCTCTACTGATTTTAACGATACCGATCAACCGGGTATAGGTGCTTTTAATGTTACTTTTAAAATTCGTGAACCTAATAATTCTACTGAATTAACTTTGGTAAATAATCAACCCAATGGTGGTGGGGGATTAACTATTACTGATAATGGAGGAGGTTCATATACTGCCAGTTATATTTACAATCCGGATAATGCCCAGACAACAGGTTTGTACGATCTCTATTTTGAAGTGACTGATGGGACAGATAATGTCATTGATGACTATAATAATAATCTGGATGAACTTGAGATCAATGAAATAATAGCTAACTCTCCACCCACGTTATCTGCGGGTGTTACAGCTCCAAGCAAAACTCCAGTAGCCAGGTCGGGAACGGATAACACAACTATATCTGCAACATTTACAGATCTTGATGATCCCGGTCTCGGAGCGTTTACAGTCACATTCAGTGTACGACGGCCTAATAATTCAACTATTGATGATTTGGCTTTAAATGAAACTAATGGATCGGGTGGAGTTACTATTACTAATAATGGTGGTGGTTCTTATACTGCAGAATATACCTGGGATCCAATTTCCAGCCAGACGTTGGGTTTATACGATCTCTATTTTTATGTCAGTGATGGAACTGATAATGTTACTGATGATTTCGCCAATAACCTTGATGAACTTGAAGTTGTCAATCAGCCAGTTAATAATCCTCCTACGGTTGTTGCCGGTGCCACACTGGTTAGTGTAAGTCCGGTGGATCGGTTAGGTGCTAACACAACTACTATATCCACTGATTTTAATGATTCTGATCAACCGGGAATAGCGGCATTTAATGCTACCTTCAAAATTCGTGAACCTAATAACAGTACCGAACTGACTTTGGTCAATAATCAGCCTAACGGCGGTGGGGGATTGACTATTATTGATAATGGCGGCGGTTCATATACTGCCAGTTATATTTACAATCCTGATGATGCCCAGACTCTTGGTTTATATGATTTATACTTCGAAGTTACAGATGGAACAGATAATGCTATTGATGACTATAACAACAATCTTGATGAACTTCAGATTAATGAAGTTGTAATTAATAATGCTCCAACTGTGATTGCCGGGGCAACCCAGGTAGGTACCAGTCCGATTAATCGGTTTGGTTCAAATACTACAACAATATCTGCAACTTTTGAAGATTCCGATCAACCGGGAACAAACGCCTTTAATGTTATATTCAAAATACGCGAGCCAAATAATTCCACTGAATTGTTTTTAGTCAATAACCAATCTAATGGCAATGGTGGTTTATTAATAACTGATAATGGTGGAGGATCATACACCGCCAGTTATAACTACAATCCCAATGATGCACAGACTATTGGGTTATATGATTTGTATTTTGAGGTTACCGATGGTACAGATAATACTATTGATGATTTTACTGACAATACCGATGAACTTGAAATAAATGAAGTCATTACAAATAATCCTCCGATAGTATCAGCCGGGGCAACTCAGGCAGGCATAAGTCCAATAAACAGGATTGGTACAAACAGCACATTAATATCAGCTACATTTAGTGACTCGGATGATCCGGGTGTTGGAGCATTCAGTGTAACTTTCAAGATTCGTGAACCAAATAATACATCAGAGTTGACGCTTGTGAATAATCAAACAAATGGTAGTGGCGGCTTAATTATAACAGATAATGGTGGGGGATCATATACAGCCAGTTATAGTTATAATCCCAATGACAATCAGGTATTGGGTTTATATGATTTATATTTTGAAGTATCAGACGGTTCTGATAATGCCATTGATGGCTATAATAATAACCTTGATGAACTGGACATAATTGAAGTTGTTGCTAATAATTCTCCATCAATTGTTGCAGGTATAACAGGGGTAGCACCAACTTCGATAGACCGCTTTGGAGCAATTACGACAACGATTAGTGCGACATTTACTGATATAGATGAACCCGGAATCACAGCTTTTTATATTACCTTCAAGTTACGATCTCCATTTAACCAATCTGTTATTACAGTAGTTGATCTTTCTCAGAATGGACAAAATGGGTTAACAATTATTGATAATGGTGGTGGATCATATACTGCCAATGTTGATTGGGACCCACCCGATGATGCTGTTCTTGGCTACTATGATCTTTACAGTTTGGTCTATGATGGGGCTAATACCGCTATTGATGAGTTTGTTAGTAATCCTGATGAATTGTTGCTAACCAACGGCGGAGAAAATAGCCCTCCGATAGTGGCATCGGATGCTGCCTTTGCTTCACCAGGATCAATCGAAAGAATAGGAGCTATCAATACTACAATTTCTGCAACTTTTCAGGATGCGGATATTCCTGGTTTAGGAGCATTTACTGTTACCTTCAAACTTCGTTATCCTAACAATTCAACTGAAATTGTTCTGGCTGACAACCTGGGAAATGGGGCCGGAGGGGTTAGCATTACTGATGATGGTGGGGGAATTTATACGGCAAATATAAGTTGGGATCCTCCTGATGCTCAGACTACCGGATTATATGACCTCTATTTCCATGTAAGCGATGGTATTGATACATCGTATGATTTTTTCAGTAATAATCTCGATGAACTGGAAATTTATGATGCCATCTCAAATAATACTCCGACTATTGCAGCGGGAAATACATTTGTTTTGCCGGTTACTGTAAATAGAATCGGATCTGAGTTTACAATGATCAAATCAACATTTGCTGATATTGATGCACCGGCAGCCGGATCATTTACTATTACTATTCGTGTTAGAGATGCATCATCCACAGAATACGATATTGTAACATCAGCCCAGCATAATCAACAGGGACTTCGTGTAGAACATCTCACAGGAAATAACTATGAAGCAGCCGTCTTATGGGATCCTGATGTTGCCCAAACTATCGGACTGTACGATCTTTATTTTGAAGTTCAGGATGCTCAATTGGCATCTGCAATTGATAATTATACCAGCAATACTGATGAACTCGAAGTTGTCTCCGAAGCAATATTAGGTGATGGACATTTGCTGAGGCGCACCAATGATTCAACAACTTGTGGTGGACCAAATAGTGCCTGTCATAATTTACCTGAACATCAAGACCAGGGGTGTCGGGTCTGTCATACACCTCACAATACTAAAAATATTTATCTTGTAAAAGAGACTATCACAACCCCAATTTCTGGCGACAAACCAGTAATTTTTAAGACTCTTGGTATCGGTGATCCATTCAATGATCCCGATCCTGTTGCAGGTGATCCAACATCTGGCGTGATGGCTGATTCAACTGATGAAGTTTTTACCGGTGTATGTGAAGTATGCCATACGAGTACCGGGCATCATCGTAACGACGGTACACAACCACCACCTAACCATCATGATGCAGAAGACTGTACCAGCTGTCATCCTCATGCCGATGCTTTTGCAGTATCTGGCGGGGGAGAATCCAGCGGTGGGGATGGTTGCAGTTGCCACTCCGCTTTCATGACTCCGATGCAAGGGGGGACTTCATCCTACCACCATAATATGCTAAGTGATAATGCTGATTATACTGTTTCATCAAAAACATGTTTAATGTGTCATGTCAATCATGATATATTCCGACCAGACCTTAACACAGGTATCGGGCAAAGAGCTAAAAATTTAAGAGTTGATATTACTACCAGTGTAGTACAGGGGAATAGCTCTGTCCTGTCAAATACTGATTACCAATCGGGTGGAACCGGTGGTATTTGCTTGTCCTGCCATACTTCTGTTCAAAGTAAAAGTTTTACACCCCCGGATGGCAGTACCCAGACCATAGCACTTTCTAAATCAGATTATGATGCCGCTACCAGCAGTCATAATTACGAAGCCTCTTCAACTTTCTCAACTGATGGCTCAACCTTCCAGGGTAACTGTGTGAAATGTCACAACGATGCCGGATCCAAATCATATCAATCAGCTGGAAATAAATTCAGCACGCATGATAATCCTTATCGAAAAATTCTCAGTCCTTTCGGAACGGCATCACCTTCAGATCCTCTGGAAGAAAATGTATGTTTTGCCTGTCATTCAACAACCTCAAATCCCAATGCTGGTTCAAATATGGATTTCTATAATGTAAAAGCCATGACAAGTGCGGCGCTGGGGATTGAAAGTTCATTTGGTTTAACTTATACTCATCCCACTACGACCTTTAGTGACCGCCATGAACCAGGTGAAAACGCAGCTGCATTAGGTGATGGAAACCGTCATGCCGAGTGTGGTGATTGTCATGATGTTCATGCTGCTCAGCAGGGGACTCATGATGGTTCATCAAATCTGGTATCTAATGCTTTAAAGGGAACCTGGGGAGTTGAACCTACCTCATGGCCGGATGCACCAACTCCAACAGATAATGGGAACGTATTTGCTGCACCGTCGGGTTATAATGTTGTCAATCCAGCCCAGAAGGAATATCAGATCTGCCTGAAATGTCATTCAAATTATACAACCCTTCCGACAGGTGCACGTAATCTGGCTGAAGAAATTAATCCGAATTATCCCTCAACACATGGTATCACTATTGCCAACCAAAATTCATATTGTAATACCACCACAATGTTTGAGCCCTGGGGATCCTCGGGGGTAGCATGGTGCTCAGATTGTCACCGTTCCGATAATTCATCACATCCTGAAGGCCCGCATGGATCCAACCAGGAACATTTGTTGGTTGCTTCTATAGTTTCAGACGATGCGAATGGAACACCCCTTTGTGATGTCTGTCATAATCCATTCACTTATTGGGATGGAAGTGCTTCAGCAAGCCGTTATTCTCAACATCCATCAACTAAAGGAGCACATCAATTGCCCAAAGGCTGTTTCTCCTGTCATATGTGGGACTATGCCTGGCAATCAGGGTTGGGTGTTCAGACCAGTGAAGTATTTACTGATGGTCCGGTTTTTGTTCATGGCCAGAATAAAAAATGGGTTTATAAAGATGACGACGGAGCTGCAGGTACCGGTGATTCATGTGATGCTTTTGTAAACGGGTATCTTGCTGATGTGGATTTTAGTGCTCAAAGCTGTTGGTCAGACGAGGATGCCAATGACTGCAGTCATGGTCACAACGGAACTGGTTACTAAATAAGTTTGTTTTCATTATAATATATTATGAGAATAAATTTTGCATCCACAAAGTTAGCCTTTGTATTAATAGCTATATTAGTAAGCTTTATTATTCTTTCGGCAATTATTCCTCAAAGAGATATTTCATCTGGACAAATATTTGATCTTCATGAAGAACTTGGGAATTCATATAAAATTATAGAAATAATGCAGCTTGATAGAATTTATAAAGCTCCATACTTTTTTATTCTACTTGGTTTGTTAGCAGTGAATATTGCAACAGGTAATATTAGAAGATTCAAGGCCGTTTACCGCACCGAAAAAACACTTCTTAAAATCAAACATATTGGATCGATAATATTTCATCTCTCGATTATCCTGATATTAATAAGCACGATTTTTAATTATCTATTTTATTTTGAAAAAGTGTTTGCTCTAACAGAGGGGCAGAAAGCATATGATAATCAACCGGAATATCATCGTATTTTTAAAGGTCCTCTTCAATCAGAGTCTGAAAGTATGTTTCAAATTTCTTTGGATAGTTTGATGTTAAACTACCAGATACAAAACGAAGAGACAAAAGCCGCTGATATATCTGTTCATTGGCAGCGTGATGATGTAATAACAAAAGGCTCTATCTGGAAAGGGAAATCTATTGAAAACAATGGTTTTGAATTCCATTTTGGCACTCTGACTGGATATTCACCGGAATTATTAATTGTCGATACATCCGGTAATACTATATTCCGAAGTTTTATAAGGACAAGTACACGTAGAGATGGAGAAATAGAAAAACATTCTGACTTTTTGGATATTACCAATACCGATTTAACTGTATCTATTGAAGTATTGAAAAAAGTCATCCCGACAGAGCTATATAATTTTAAAATAAATGTTGAAAAGAAGACCGTTCAAGTATATAATGGGACAATAGAAATGGATGAAGAGGTTATTGCGGATGAGTATGTTTTAAAAATACCTCGTCTGCGCAATTGGTGTTACATTCATGTGATTAGTAATCCTTATTTGGGAATTATCTTCTTTGGATTTTGGTCAGCATTGGCCGGATTATTGATAACTTTTTTATCACGATTAAAAAATAGTTAGAGATTTATGAATTCTTTAGAATCAATATTTTATTGGTTAACTACATTCTTATTAGCCGGAACTTTTTTCCTGGTTTTATTATCTTTAATATTTAATAAAAGCAAACCGTTTTCTATAGGACGGTTGTTGATTGCTCTTGCTTTTACAACTATAACAGTCTTTGGAATTATCAGATGGATCAGAACCGACCACCCTCCTTTTGTAACCCTATTTGAGTCGATGATAACTTCAATATGGTTTGTTCTTCTAACATTTCAGGTAATTCAGATACGGTTTAAAAAATCAGCTATAATAATTCTCCCTGTATCTGCATTTTCTTTTCTCCTTATGGGTTGGTCATCATCGTTATCTGCTGATGCCACCCCGCTGTCAGTGACTCTTGCGAATGTATGGCTTTTTATTCATGCCTCATTTGCAACAGCCGGAGCAGCTTCATTTTTGATAGCAGCATCTTTTGCGGTGTTATATTTATTAGGGAAAGATAAGTTAGCCAGTATGAAGCATATTGAAAAATATGTGCCGGAATATAAATCACTTATGCAAACCATTTTGAACTTTCAATTATTTGGGGTAATTCTTTGGGGAGTGATGATTGTTTCCGGGGCTATCTGGGCGCATAGTGCCTGGGGAAGATACTGGGCCTGGGATCCCATAGAGTTATGGTCATTGATTAGCTGGCTTATTTATAGTTTGCTTTATCACTCCCGTCTTGCAATTAAAATACCTCCAAAAACTTTCTCATGGCTGACTATTTTAGCTGTACTATTTATTGCCTTCTCGCTTTGGGGCGTTCACTATATATATGATACCATTCACTCTTATGGATAAATTTAAGCTATTATTAATGTTAACAGTGGTTGCTGTAATTACAATTGTCAGTTGTTCTTCTGAGCCTGATAAAAGTGATGGCTATTTGCAATTACCGCAGCTTGAGCGAATTGTTACCCTGACAGACAATGGTGATACTCTCGCACCCTTCAGAATTCAAAAAGTACAGGATACTCTTTTTGTTTCTTATAATCAATCTATGCGTATTGATCGATATACTCTCGGTTTAGAACGAATTAATACTATGTTCCTTACTGATCCTGATACAGTGTTGCCCTCATCATTTTTTGTTTCGGATTCAGATTTATATATTACTGACCACAGCCAGAGAGTAATAGCAATTTATGATCGTGAAGGAAAATACAAAACTTCATTTGGAAAGATGCCTGACAATGAAAGCCAATTAATGCCCTTTGCTATTACTCATTATGGCGGCGTTTTATATGTTAGTGATTTTTCTCTTAAAAATATTTTGGCTATATCTATGACCGATGCACAGGCAATAACCCAAAGGGGAGAGCTGATTCTCACCATTCCTTCTGATAGCACAAGATCATTAGGATTGCCGACTGCTCTTTATATAACCCATGATGGCCGGATGCTAATAGGTGATTCCCGAAAAGGTAAAATCGAAGTTTATGCTTGTGATGGACGATTCATCTATGATTTTGATCCTGTTAAGGAGGAGAAAATAATTGCGCCGGTAGGGTTTGATATGGATGATATCCCTGACCCGAAAATGCAGGATGAATCATCATGGGATCCAAGCGGTTTGCGCAAGCAGGGCAGGTATCATGTTGTTGATGGCAATAATGCGAAGGTTATTATGTTTAACCCGATTGGGGAATATATTGCATCTTACCCTGATGATAACAGTTTGAAAAAACCTACAAATATTGCTATAGATAGACTGAACAACCGGATTTATATTTGTGACCCTCTTTTACGCCAGATTTTTATTTATAAATACGAAAGCAATATTGATGGATAAGATTCTTATAATAATTTGTAATTATTTTCATGATCTTGCAGTTGCAGTATTGGCAATTAATGTTATGGCTATTTATTACATTGGACGCTACCTGGATGAAAATCCTATTCGGGAAAAGATAATTCCCATGCTGTTTAAGCGTCTTAAAATTGTTACTTATTATGCTTTAGGATATATTATAGCAGGGGGATTTGTGAGAGCTATTTATTTTAAAGAAATTGAATGGCATCCTGCAATTGATAAAGGTCTTATAACAGCTTTAATAATTAAGCATATTATTCTGGTCAGTTTAACCATATTCGGCATAATCGTTCATATGAGGTACAACAAAAAGTATGGCAATTAAAAAACGTAAAATTTTATTTGTTACTCCACCTTATCATTGCGGTGTGGTTGAAGTAGCCGGGAGTTGGCCCCCATTAGGATTTTTATATTTAGGAGCACAGGCTGAAGCAGCAGGATGGGAAGCTGAAGTATACGATGCAATGACTTTCCGTCATGATTTTAAGGATATACGTAAATTTTTAGAAAAGGCTGAATATGATGTTATTGCCACATCGGCAATAACTCCTACATTTCCTGATGCTGCTAAATTATTAGCATTAGGTAAAGAGATTAATCCCGATGCTGTTACATTGATAGGTGGGGTTCATCCTACTTTTTGCTATAAAGAGATTTTTGAAGATCCCACAAATAAAATTGACTACATCATAAATAGTGAAGGTGAAACCCCGCTATATCAGTTCTTATCCAATTTTGATGATCTTGAAAATCGACATGAAACGAAAAATCTGATATTTAAAGATAAAGATGAAATTGTAACAAACCCAGTGCTGCCTCTTAATGATAATCTGGATTCCTTTCCGGTTGCCTGGCATCTGCTGGATTGGGATAAGTACAAATATTACGTTATCCCTGATTCCAGGTTAGGAGCTGTCAGTACCTCGCGCGGTTGCAATCATGGCTGTACTTTTTGCTCGCAACAAAGATTCTGGAGCAGGATGTGGCGGGGGAGAGCACCCCAAAAAGTTGTTGAAGAAATTATTCATTTGAATAAAACTTATGGTTTAAATGTAATTCTGTTTACCGATGAATATCCCACCTATGACAGAGATAGATGGGAAGAGCTTCTTGACTTAATAATTAAGAAAGATCTCAATATTTATATTCTGATTGAAACCAGAGTTGAAGACATAATTCGGGACAAGGATATTTTACATAAGTATCGCGATGCAGGAATAATTCATGTCTATGTGGGGGCTGAAGCAACCGATCAGGATACTTTGGATAAACTCAACAAAGAAATCACTGTGGGGCAGTCTCAGGAAGCAATTGCCTTAATTGATAAGTATGGGATGATATCAGAGACCTCTTTTGTCCTTGGCTTTCCGGAGGAAACAAAGGACACAATTGAGAAGACCTTTGAATTAGCCAAAGAATTTAATCCGCATTTTGCTCACTTTTTGGCGATCACACCCTGGCCTTATTCTGAATTTCACAAAGAGGTCAAAGATCATATAGAGATTTTTGATTACTCCAAATATAATTTAATTGAACCGATTATTAAACCGGAATCCATGACTCTGGATGATGTCGATTTAGCAATTATTGATTGCTATCGTCGTTTCTATATGCCAAAGATTCTCGAATTTCAGAAAGATAAAGATACTTTTCGCCGAGATTACCTTATGAAATCGGTTAAGCTGATTATGAAATCATCATTTTTAATGAAAAAGTTTGCCCGTTTGGGAATGAATCCGGCGAAAATTATGGGGAAAATGTTAAAGAAATAGTTTTGTAATAAATAATGGCATGGGTTATCTGGTTATTACTTCAACCCGGCCTTTGTCTGTATTTTCTTCCAGCCATTGCTGATAAGCTTCTCTATCAATTCTTTTTAATTCATTTTTTATTTCATTGTTGCGAGTTTTAATATCATTATTCTCGGCAGTTAACAATTCGTTTTGTATGGTTATTTGTTTTCTCTTTTTGGAAGAGAGCAGCTTGCCCAGAAGATATGAACCACCTGTTAATATCACACCCGATCCGATTAGTATATTGGCCGCCCCTTCATCATCAGCCCCAACTATTGTTTTCATGATTAAACCCTGTGATAATGGCACTATCAAAAAGAATTCCGCTAAATTCATGTATTTTTTTTTGATATTATCAGCTTTGCCAATATCAATTAAAGGATGTTCTTTTAATATGATCAATCCCAGCGATTCAGGTTCTGGTTTTGGAGGAGGGAGAGGTTTTAATAAAAAATTTAAGTTAATTTCATTAAATCCTTCATTATGGATCGTGTGAATCAAAGGTTCCCAACCTTCACTAACTACCAGGAATTCATGGAATCCGCTGTCTATTGTAGCTTGATATGGAGTCGTACTATCAATTTGTTCTCCATCAATCATTATATTTGCATTAGAGGGAACTGATCGAATTATAACTGTAATAATTGAATCAGAATATATTGCTTGATAGTTATCAGGCTGAACTGTTGGGCTTGGCTCCAAAAAATTAATATTAAGTGTTATAAGGCTATCTGTTTTTAGTACAAATACTGTATCCCGTGAAAGATAGTCAGGGTGATTGAAACTAATTGAATATGTGTCAACGGGCAGGTTCAGGATGAACCATTTATTAGCCATCAATCTGTTGCCGAAGGAATCGAATTCAAGACTATCATTATTTATCAATATTGATACATTTTCGACATCAGTCATGATTCTTACACTTGAAGTATCAGAACTATATGAGGACAACGGAAAAATGAGAAGAGTGAATATTACAATTATTACAAAATAATTTAACTTCATAAAGGGACTTTCAAAGACTGATATTATTATACACAACTACACTTAACATATTGATACATTGCGCATTAGTCAAGTATTCTCATCGCCACTCCACTTATTATTGTATTGAGCAATAGAATTTTCTAACTATTTTATATTTTGATAAATATAAACAATCGAGATTCATAAATATGTACAGGGATAACATATTTGTAACACATATGAATAATTTAAATTGACAAAAATATAGATCTTATAGTATATTATATAGATAGTAGGCGATATTATGTTCTACACTTTTCAAGAGAAGTAACACATGAGGTCTCCATACATGAACATGGATTACACTCTCTGTCATTAGTAAAATTATCGTCAACTATGATTATGTTAGTGTTGTTTTTATAACCGTCAACCTCTAATCAACAGGAGACCTCCATGAAACACTTCTTTGGATTGCTCTTAGCTGTAATCGCGTTATTGATGGCGTTTGGTTGCAGTGAAAGTCCAACAACTCAAACATCCATACAGGATGGAGTTGATCACTCAGTTGCTCTCGTCGAACGTCCGGAATTCATTGAGACCCGCCCACCAGCGGTCGTTGCGGAATTCACAATGAATAACAATGAAATTCCACAAACCGTCCTTCACAAGAAACCCCCACCGCCCCCACCTGATGATACAACATCTGGAGATCCTAATCCAAATCCTGCGAACAAGTATGCTTATATTGTTGGTATTTCAGATTATGAAGGTACTGCCAACGATCTAAATTATTGTGATGATGACGCCGTTGCCATGAAATCATGGCTCCAGGGTGAAGGATTCACATGCCGTATGGATCTTGATCTTCAGGCTACCGGAGACAATATCGTAGCCGGATTGCAGTGGCTGGTTGACAATGCCGAGCCAGGTGATGAGATTTGTTTCTCATATTCAGGTCATGGTGGAAAATCAACAGAAGGTTCTGCTATTATTTCTGCTGATCTCTACTATGTACCTCATGGTTTTGCTATGACATATTTCAATGCAGTTAGCTGTACCAAAAAACTCGTCTGTATTGATGCTTGTGTTATCGGTGATTTTCATGCGGATGTAGTAAGTGGAACTTATATGGCTACTGCCTCCAACCGCAGAAATTCCTACGATGCACCAGATCTCAATCATGGTGCCTGGACATATTACTGGCTTTATGGCACTGATGAAGAAGGCTTGATTTATGCTGAAGATGCAGCACCCTATGCCGAAGCTGGTATGAAAGCGTGGGCGGCTTTATATCGTTTAAAAGTTGATCCTAAACATACTGATTCATACATCGGAGATATGGATATGTAAGAACCAATTTTATTATTGGTATAAAAAGACCCACAAATTATGTGGGTCTTTTTTTTGATATAATATTATGTTCTCTGATGGAATCGCACAGCATAGTGTGTGAGTAAATCGGGTCTCTGGTCGACTATTGATATATTTAAATCTATCCTGTAATAACAATCGAAAAAGTTCCATAATAAATGCACTAAAAACAACATTTTTTCATCTGTAGCTTAAGGAATGATCTATTATGATTTTATCAGAGGAGGATTAATTTTTTGGCTAACCAATTCATTCCGGTTATACAACTCATTATTAAAATTTAAAAGATACTATACAACTCTAAGAGTTGAGATTGGTATATCGGGCAAGAGGTAAGGTTAAAATATCGAAAACTATTATTTATTAGAATATATTCATGAGTGTTCAATTAGCACTTTCTATTCACATTTATACTCTCACTCTGCGTTGAAATACAAACATTCGTTAAGTGATATAATTAAAGGGGGTGATATATAAATCAGGTAAATATTGATTAAATTTTTGTATTAGACCTTTCACCAACTTATCGGAGGAGAGATGAAAAGACTAACTTTAATAGTATTTATGGCAGCGATTCTAATATCCAGTGCTGTCTTTGCAGACAATGTTATGAAGATCGATCGTGAACTTGGGTCCTCATTTATAGGATATGCTCCTGACAGATGTATTATCACACTCAAAGAAGGCAAAGCGGGTAATTTTGATAATAATTCGCTTTCAGCAATCGATGAAAAATTTGAGGTTGGGTATTTTGAAAGACAATTCCCAATGGCAGGAAACACTGGTTATTGGAATTCAACTGATCTTGTTTTGGAAAGAAAATATAAAGCTCGTTTCCCTGAAGGTCAGCTCGACCAGGTAATGGAAGCTTATCGCAATTTATCTAATGTAGAGAAAGTTGAACCAGTCGGGATGTATCTGGTTTATGCAACTCCAAATGATGGATATTATGATGATCCGCCACCGGAATATCCTTATGATCAATGGCACTATTGGGATACTTATGGAATGGGTGCGAGCCTGGCCTGGGATCAGGAAACAGGTAGTTCGGATGTCGTTTGTGCTGTGATTGATGGTGGAGTAAGATATTATCATTATGATCTGGGTGGTACCAATCCTCCGGGACCAAATGACAATAGTACTAATGGAAATATATGGGTCAACAATGGAGAAATTCCAGGGAATGGCATTGACGATGACAATAACGGTTATGTTGATGATGTGATTGGTTATGATTTTGTTGATGGCGGAAACCAATGTACAGATACAGACTGTGGAACTGTCGACAATGATCCGCGCGATCATGGCGGTCATGGTACTCATGTCGCTGGTACAATTGCTGCTATCACCAATAATGATCCTACTTTTGGTGTCGCTGGTGTGGCTGGTGGCTGGAATAATGGCACAACCGACGATATCGCCAATGGTGTGAAGATTATGTGCCTTCGGGCTGGATTTTCCACTCGTCGCGGTGGCGTCATGTATATGGACATGGTTGCTGAAGCACTGTACTACATTGCGACTATGGTAGATAAAGGTGTAAATGTCGCTGCTGTTAACTGCTCCTGGGGTTCATCGGAAATGATTGGTCCGGCAATTGATGCTGTGCTTGCACGCGACGTTATGGTTATTGTAGCATGTGGTAACGCCAATAATACTACTGCTGATTATCTTGGTACGCGTGATGATTGTCTTGATGTTGGTGCTACTGATAGCGATGGTTATGCTGCCAGTTTTACCACTTACGGCACCTGGGTTGATGTTGCGGCACCTGGTGTAGGAATTCTAAGTACCTATCATAATGCGGATGATCCTGATGGAGACTATATTTCTACTATGGACGGTACATCAATGTCCTGTCCTCATGTTGTTGGTCTTGCCGGATTATTGGAATCCAAAGATCCGTCACTGACTGGTCCTGAGAAATTTGATCTCATCGTTAATAATACCAATCCGTATTATGGAACCAAGTATATTGGTACAGGAATTATAGATGCCAAGAAAGCATTGGATGCGGTTGGACCAAGTGAAAATCCACCTATTGCAGAGTTCTCTGGTACACCAACTTCGGGTTATGCACCGATGAATGTCAGCTTCACTGATCTATCTACAAACAATCCTACCAGTTGGAACTGGGATTTTGGCGATGGTGTTGGAACTTCGACTCAGCAAAATCCTACTTATATTTATAATAATGTAGGCACTTATACTGTAACTCTGACTGTTAGTAATGCTTTCGGGAATGATAGCGAGGTGAAAACTGATTATATCAATGTACAGACAGAACCACAGGATCCTCCGGTTGCTAATTTCTCTGGCACACCAACAAGTGGTTTTGAGCCATTGACAGTCAATTTCACTGATCTTTCAACTTTTGGACCAACAACTTGGAACTGGGATTTTGGTGATGGTGTTGGAACATCAACTCAACAGAATCCTTCCTATAACTATACTTCTTATGGCACCTATACAGTTTCTCTTACAGTAACGAATGCTTATGGATCTGATACTGAGACTAAGCTTGATTATATCTCTGTTCAGGAACAACAGGCAGTTACTATGCATGTGCAGGATATAACAGTATCAAGAATTCCAGCAGGACGTAATTGTACAGGTCGTGGAGTTGTTACAATATATGATGGTGCCAATGCTCCGCTTTCAGGAGCCACTGTCTACGTTTCTGTTACAGGTAATACGACACAATCACTTAGTGGAGTTACTGGTTCCGACGGAACTGTTACTTTAACAACTTTGAAAACCAAAACCTGCGATGGTGAATGGTGTTTTGAGGTAACTAATGTTGTTTTGACCAGCGGAACCTACGATTCAGGTTCAAATCTTGTGACAATGGCCTGTGAAAGCGGACCTGTTTACAATAGTCAAGTGGGCAATTATCTTTCTTTACCAACTGGATTTGCCCTGGAGCAGAATTATCCGAATCCATTCAACCCAACAACTGAAATCCAGTTTGTGATCCCCAATACCGGACAGATTATACTGGAAATTTACAATCTTGTTGGTCAACGTGTTGCTATCCTTGCTGATGGTGAATACCCAGCAGGTAGACACTCCATTACATGGGATGCTTCAAATGTTGCGAGTGGTGTGTATCTATACAGACTTAATACCGATTCGGGAGTACTATCCAAAAAGATGGTTCTTCTGAAATAATGTAAATAATAAAATACTGGTATTCCAGCAAACCAACAAGGTATGGTTTGCTGGCTGCCGAAAAAGTATCGATTATTACTACTATAGGTGATAATTGATAATACTCCTAGTGTATCTTTTTGACGTTAAGCCACCCTATTATTAGGGTGGCTTTTTTTATGATGTAGTTTAATAGTAAGCAAATAAAAAAACGGGTGCGAGGATCCTGCACCCGTGTCTGTAATAACAACGTTGGGAAAATCCAACGAGAGAGGTATAAGGTCTCACCCCAAAAAGATCTTTGCAAATCAAATTGAGGATACATGAATCAACCTTACATAACAGAGATGGCAGGGTCTGATTTAGTTCACTTTTTTATTGAAATATTATATGGAATTCTGACGATTAATTACATTCAATACAGGCATTGTCGCTGCCTTTGAATATATAATTGACTAAATTTATTAAATCTGTAACATTAATTTCCATATTACAGTCGGTATCGCCAGAACTAAATGTAGCAGGAGCTATTCCACCTTTGAAAATATAATTAACAAGGTAGGTCAAGTCTGATATATTCACCCCTCTATCTGAATTAACATCTCCACAGGGGAAGTCTAACCCGATTTCAAGAGCACCGGCAATATTTATCAGCCCGTAACCCAATTTCCCTTCCAGTCCGGGATTTAGGGAATTAATATTAATTGCAGATCGAGTGATAGCATGAATTATATTTTCGTCAGTCATTTGTGGATTGACTGAATAAAGCAATGCTGCTACACCGGTAACAAATGGTGTAGCAAAGCTGGTTCCATCCCACCAGGCATAAGAGGTATCAATAAATGGACTGTATATCTGAGTTCCGGGAGCACAAATATCCACATTGTGGCCGTAATTTGAAAAATCGGCTTTGATATTTAATGAATCCAGTGCTGCAACTGTCAAACAGGAAACTTTTTTACCTGGAAATGGGAAATCAGATTCGCTATCAGTAGAATCATTCCCCGCCGATGTAACAACAGTAACATTCATTTCCTTGGCATATTTTAGAGCATTATCAAGAGCCTCGTGATTTCCTTTCATTCCCAGACTGAGGTTAACGACTCTACAGCCGTCATCAATTGCCTGAAGCAATGCTTCCGTGATAACATAGCCATCACCTTTTCCGTCGGTATCAAGAACGCGATATACATAAATATCACAATCCGGAGCTATCAGCTTTGTAATCCCAGCTATAAAAGTACCATGGCCTGAACTGATTCCACCCGGTTCATCAAAAGCTATTGGATCATCGTCTACATAATCATAAGCAGAAATAATATCAGATTTTGAAATAAATTCGGGGTGATCGAAATTAACTCCTCCATCAATTATTGCAACCTTTACATTATCTCCGGTGGAAATTTGATGAACTTCATCGAGACTAAAATCACTAACGGCTAATTGTGACTGGTAATCCCCGATCAATTCCAGATCAATAAACGGCTGGCTTTTTTGGAGGGATTCCGGAGTATTTAGAAAATAATTGGCTCCGCAATATTGTACACCAATATGATTACTAATTATTTCAGCAAGATTTTCGATGTCCTGACCTTTATCATAAGATCTGATCAGATAACATCTTGTCTGGGGAATATATCTTTTGGTCTCTGTACCATAAGTTGTATTTATTATTTCTATATCAAAACCAGGCTGCATTTTACAGACAAGTTCTTCACTGTTATATTGATTTTCTCCGTTTCCGCTTCCGGCTTGTAGGATAAGCAAAGGAATGAAAACAATAACCAAAACCATTAAAATTGATTTTAAGTATTTTTGGTTAATTATCAACATTATCACACTCTCCTTATGAGCTGGCGCCAAAATTTGTAAATGCCGACCAGTGATAAGCCGATGGCCGGTCTTCTTTTACAATATAAGCAGCAAAACGTGTAGAGCCTAGTACATTTTTACTATTGAACAAATTTTTATAAAAGGCATTCATCCATTTTGCAGTCGTTTTATCGGATACCGGCCAGAGAGAAGCTACCACCTGGCGACTTCCCATCTCCAGCAATGAGCGCACAAATCCGGTTGATTCTTCTCCGGGGACAGCTAATTGTTCACCTGAACGGCAGGAAGCTAAAGTAACTAACCCTACTTTGCAGTTTTTGAATCTGAAATCAACCGCAAAAAGAGGTCCGTCTTCGAGAGCCAGCGATGAATAGAAGGGGTTGTCAGAACGCAGGTTAGCATGGCCGGAATAGTGCCAAAGTTTGTATTCACCCTCTGAGGGCCAATCTTTTCTTTCGCTTGGATCTCTATTGTACTGATCATAACCTGCAAGTTCTGCCAAAGAATTAAGTTCATAATCGAGATATGATAGTTTTTCGGATGCACCCCTGAAAATTTTGATCTCCTTAGAAGTAATCTTTACCTTTTCTGATGCAATAAAATGTCTGAGGCTGGGGCAAACAATAAAGTTATGTCTGTCAATTAAGGGATGCCCATTTACAATTAATGCTGACCAGGGAACGTTTGACAATTCACCTTCGGGTAGTAATAATATCTCTTTATTGTTTTCCTCTATTTCAAGGGGAGACCATAGCCATTTACCAAGTTCGGTCCATAAAGCTTTCTCAGGCTGGATGATATTTAATCTGCCAAGTCGTTCTGCCAACAGCTCACTTTCAAGAATATATCTCCATTTTCGCATCGCCAGATTAATTTTCTCACGGCCATTCTCAATAGTATGAGTTCTGGTTTTACCTTTTTCATGAATAAAGATTATAACATCATTTTCACTGACATGAAATTGAACTATCGGAATCCTTTTTGAGACAGATTTAAAATCTTGTATTAATCTATTAATTGTATCAGGAGTTGATGTTTTTTTATCTTCAAGCTCTACAAATTTATTATGTAATTGCATCCGAAGTTTACTGAGAGTTTTCCCATGGATATCAAATGACATCTTTCTTTCCCCGTAATCTCCTCCGATATGACGCGAAAGAGCAGCAACTCTACGGGCAAGCGAATCCAGGCTTTCAACAGTCTTTTTTCTAATGGAATGATTTACATAAGATTGTGAGAGTGGTGTCCAAATCCCGGCTGTTTTATACCTTTCTGACCATGCCGCCGAGACAGAAGGCTGGTTATCAAGTTCCGATTTTATTAATCTAACATGAGGTGAACTCAGATTGCGGGCGTATTTGTTTCTTAATTCTACAGGGGGTAACTCAGCTTTTACAATATCAAGTTTATCGGCAGCATTTTTCCAGTGAATTTGAGCTGATTCTATTTCTCCCTTGTTATATTTATTATCTCCTAAAATAACCTGCCAATGAGCATAAAGATGGGGGATCTGTTTTACTGCGCCATTTTTTTCAAGTCTTGTCAGAGCTGATTTTTTCCTTTTGGGATTTTCCAGTTCACGGAAATCACATAATACACTCCAAAGGGGAAGCTGTCCTTTGGAAAAACTTTTGCGAGCCTTTGATAATAGTTCTGTTTTCTTTAATTTATTTCTTACCTGTATGTCTGATTCTAACAGATAAACTGCTCCAAGAAAACCATGATTATTTTCTTTCTGAAATTCAGCCTTTGCTTTTTTTAAAGAAGTGCGAGTTTCTGATTTTAGTAATAATGAATAAGCTGCCTGCGCCCTAAAAAATGATGACTTAGCTTTTTCATATGAAAGTTTTAACTGCTTAAATTTTTTCTCTGCGATACGGCTAAGTTCTATAGAATCCGAATATAAACCCAGCCCAAGATATATTTCTGCTCTGTCCAATATGCATAGGGCTTCACTTCGCTCATCGCCTCCTTGATGATATGTTTTTTCACATTCTGTTAATTCAAGCAGGGCAATATGAAAGTCACCGGAAAGCATATGCAGCCAGGCTAATCCGTATAATGCATCATTTGCATCAATTTTATTATCTTCTGTGAGGTAGATAGATTGTGCTTTTTTATATAATCTTTCGGCTTTAGGGAAATCAAATAGCTGAACAAGGGTATTGGCTCGATTGTAACTGCATCTGGCAGCAGCAATTTTGTTATTGGCTTTAGTAAAATATTTTTCAGCTTGATGATATAATTTCTCTGCATCCTGATGGCGATCCCTGCGGTGGAGAGTATTAGCATAATTAACTCTGGTCATGGCTAGGTCCGATTCACTATTTAATTTTTCAAATGCAATTAGAGCCCTTCGGGCAGCTAAACCGGATTTTTTGTAATCACTAAGATACATATAGACATCAATCAGTGCCCTGTCTATGCGTGCTTTTAATAAAATATCCTGTCCTGCAAATTTTTTGATATTGTGGTATGCTATTTTAGCCTGAGCATAATAACCTGCCAAGTGGGTAACAGTCGCCAGAGTTTTATAAGATGCAAGCCTTAAGGATCCTTTATGCTTAGCTGCTTGTTTAACAAATTTATTTGCCAAAGGATATGATTTTTTATGCGACTTACGTGATAAGTCAATAATGAATTTGTGGCAATTTGAAGCCAGTTCATCTTCGGTGAAGCCATCATCAATTATTCCTTTATCCAGGAATTTTTGAACAGCGGTCTTTATCTTGGATTTTTCCATAATAGTTCGGGTATTTTGATGACTTTTACAGTAGTATGAATAGAGATGCTCTTGGGTGGATTTTTACTGGTCCACTGATAAAAACCATCAGGATCAATATGCAATTTCTTTTTTCCAATCTCCAGAATATTCTCAGCAGCATCAGGAGAGTCATCATTAATTTGGGCAACAAAACTCCAGCCATCTATTTGCTGTTCAGCTCTGATATCCAAAACAATATTGTCATCTTCAAATCGGACTCTTCTGCTGTTCATGCTACTTTCATCCCGTACCCCAATTGGTTTTGCTGTTGCCCATGAATCAAATGTAAGCCTGGCTATATTGATGGGAATTATTTTCTTAATCTTTTTCGATTGAATGAGGGCTTTTGCTTTTTTGATTATATCACTGGGTGCATTCGGCAAAGAATCTTTACCAATAACAAAATAGTCCTTTAACAAATAGACAAGCCTATGGCAGTCATCACAGGATTCTATGTGGCTATTTGGTAAAATTGGCTCTTGTTGAGCTATTGCAATTAATTCTTTTCTGCTTAAATGCTTATCCATCAAGTTTCTCCATTACCTTTAACCTACAGAGTCCATAATCCCTATTTTAGTTCTTCAAGAAAGCCATTTTTAATAAGAATTTTTTTTAACCTTTTCAAACAGCGATTTCTCAAGGCCCCAAGACTATTTATATCAAGATCTAAATCTTTGGCTAAATTTTTATAGGAATATTTTTCTGAAGAATAAAAAAGTAGTTTAATCAGTTTTTGACAGCGTAATTGGAGGTCTTTGATTGCAAGTTCCAGATGAGACTGGCGTTCAAGTCGAGTCAACTCTTCATCGGGAAGGATATTATTATCTACAAAATCAGTATTATCATCCAATGAAGTTTTACGATCTGCAATTCGGTACATTTTTAAAACTTCTCGTTTGGCTGTTGTTACCAACCAGGCAGACAGTCGAGAGGGATCATTTATATTATGTTTATTTTCAAGAAGTGAGATCCAGGTTTGCTGAAAACAATCTGCGGCATCAGATTTGGAAAGATTTGAGCGGGTACAAACTGCATAAACCAAAGATTGGTATTTTTCTACCAGTTCATTCCAGGCTTTATCACTATCAGCCAATATTTCAGACCATATTTCATTATCAGTCTTTGACATCCAATATAATACTTTAAGGATGATATATTGTCAATCAGGGTTACTACTGAGTATTAGCCTCCTGCTTATAACCTAAAAATATTTCAGAAGCAGAATGTTTAATTGCAATATTGAATATCTTTACTCAATATTTGCTTTGATTCTTTTCCCTTGACAATAAACGATTTAGAGTTTTATTATCGCTACGTCTAAATTCCCCCCTTAACTTAATACATTAAAGAGGATTTTTTGAACTTAGACCAACAATTACATGTTACTGCTTTTGAAGGTAATAGTAGAAGAAAAGACAAAATGACGAAACGAACAGAAAATGGATTTAATGATTTGGGTATTGCCCCAAATCTTTTGAAGGGGATCAGTCGGCTAAATTTTAAGGATCCGACTCCTATTCAAAAAGAATCAATACCAGTAGGCCTTAATGGTGATGATATTATTGCCCTTGCCAAGACTGGTTCCGGTAAGACAATTGCCTATGGAATACCAATGTTGCAGCGCTTATCAAAATTGAAAAGGTGCACCGGGCTTGTTCTGGTTCCAACTCGCGAGCTGGCAATTCAGGTAGATGACTCACTTCGATCTTTTTGCAGCCTGGCAAATATACGCTCAGTGGTGTTGATCGGGGGAGCTTCAATGTTTGTGCAGCGCAATGCCTTGAAGAAAAATCCTCGTATTATTATTGCTACTCCGGGAAGACTCATGGACCATATCAGTAGAAAAACTGTCAATCTTTCCAGTACTGAGGTTTTTATATTAGACGAAGCTGACCGGATGCTTGATATGGGATTTGTACCAGATATTAAAAAGATTATGAAGTCGCTTCCTGATAGACTCCAAACTATGTTGTTTTCAGCAACAATGCCAAAAGAAATTGAGGCAATTGCTGAGGAAATTATGGAAAATCCTACTCGAGTTGAAGTTGATCATTCCGGTACAACTCCTGCTGAGATTAGCCATGAAATGTTTTTAATCAAGAATCAGGATAAAAGCCGTCTTTTGGCGCTGCATCTTAAAAAATGTACAGGTCCGGTTCTTGTTTTCACCAGAACCAAACGTATGGCGAGTAAATTAAAGACCAAAGTAAATAAAATGGGTTTTAATGCTGCTGAAATTCATTCTGATCGAAGTTTGGCACAAAGACGTCATGCTTTGGAAGGATTTAAACGAGGGGTTCATAAGATACTCATTGCAACTGATATTGCCGCTCGTGGTATTGATGTCACCGGTATTGAACTGGTGGTTAACTATGATATGCCGGCTAACTCAGAAGATTATGTCCACCGCATCGGTCGCACTGGTCGTGCCGGGAAAACAGGCCACGCCATCTCCTTTGCAAATACTTCTCAAAAAAGTTATATAAGAAGTATTGAAAGATTTATGAAGACCAAAATGGCGATTTCTGCGCTACCGACTCTGCCTTCTGAGAAGGTTCTTCTAAGAGAAGCAGGTCAATTGAATTCCAGAAGCAAGCCGTTGAGAGATGAAACTCAATTGGAAAGAAAATCTTTCGGTGACAGTCAGCCTAAACGAAAGAACTTTAGAAGAACCGGTCCTAATAATTTCTCTAAGAGACGGAATGAATCAAAACAAAGAGATTATAAAAGAAGAGATTTGGATCAACAGGAATTAAAATCGAGAGATTTCAATAAAAAAAAATCAGACCATCAGGACACAAAACCGAGAGATTATAAAAGAAAAGAATCGGATCATCAGGATACAAAACCCAGAGATTTCAATAGAAAAAAATCAGACCATCAGGATACAAAGCCGAGAGATTATAAAAGAAAAGAATCGGATCATCAGGATTCAAAACATAAAGATTCAAAACCAAAAAAATCACAATCGGTTAAGACCAAAGATGAAAGTTCTTTCTGGTTAAACTTTAAAAAGCACCGGCCAACTAAAAAAAAGAAATCTGTAGGTCAAGGCTCCAGAAGGAAGAGACGCTCCAAGCGCAAATAAAAACTAAGTTTTAATAATTAATCTGATCTTACATATCCTTATAAATATATAAGCAGGCTGTTTCAGCCTGCTTTTTTTAATTGAACAGAGATCTGAATTTTACGTCTTTTTAATATTAATAACAGAAGTCACATTGGCGGAGGAGCATTATCAAAAAAATAATATTTGTTTTATTAGTTCTGATCTTTTGCAATTCTGTGTCTGCTGAAACCGGAATTGAATTTGGCTTATCAGCTAATTCTGGCAGATCAAACAATGAATTTCTTGAAAATCCAGATGGCTGGGGATTTTTTGTATCCAAAAGCCTTTCTGAAAATGTGACTGTTAAGTTTTCATTTGACCGTTTCACCAGAGATTATAGATATATCGGAATAGTCCAGTTTGGTTTTCCTCCACCAGATCCTGATACTACAAGTGAAATTATTTCATCTGATGCCAGAGCACATTTTTTTGCATTCTCATTACATCATGCAATTGTAAACGGCAATAAAATGAGGTTGGATATTGGAGGAGGATTTGGATCGTCAAATCCAAAACTAAATTTGCTTGGAGAGAAAACCGGAAAGACTTTTAGCAATGATGAAGGTCAAATTATGATTTCAATTTCAATTGATGTCACAATGAAAGAATTTATCTACCATCCATTAGCTCTTCGAATAGGGTATCATTTCAGAGGGGCTACTTATGGTCCCAAAGCAACTGACACTTTTTATCCTTTTGATGAATTATCATTATCGAGTATAAATCTTTGTGTGTTAGTTAGATTATAAATTTATGAATTCTACAAAGCAAAAATTATTGGATCTTCTTGGATCTTTTCCAGAAAAAGTAAGGTTAGAACCTGTAATTTTAGAATCAGTTGATTGTGGCTTATTCATCAGAGAAAAAGTTGAATATAGTGTTGAGAAAAATGAACGGGTCAAAGCATATATTCTTATTCCGAAAAGTATCACTGAAAAAACAGCCTCAATATTCTGCCATCACCAACATGCTGGTAATTTTGAATTGGGTAAAAGCGAAGTTGTCGGAATAGAAGGAGATCCAAATCAGGCTTATGCCAAAGAACTGGCTGAACAAGGATACATTACATTTGCTCCTGATGCTATAGCTTTTGAAGAACGTAATTGGAGTAAAACATCTGGCAAAGCAGAATACTTTGAGATGACCTCACGTTTGATTATAGGGAAGACATTATTGGCAAAAGTCCTTCATGATGCTTCTGTGGGAATAGATTATCTTTGTTCGAGAAAAGAGGTCGATGCGAATAGAATTGGATTTATTGGGCATTCCTATGGTGGTAGAATGGCTATTTGGACTCCTGTATTTGATGAGAGGATTAGAGTATCAGTTTCGAATTGTGGATGTATCAATTACAAAGATTCAATGACTCACAATACAGGGATTCAAGCAGAGTTCTGCGTTCCTAACATTTTGAATTGGGGTGACATAGAGGATATAGTAAAATTAGTAGAACCTTCAGCATTATTAATTTCTGCCACTGATAATGATAAATGGAGCATTGGTGCAGAAAAATTGTATAAGCAAGCAAAGTCTGCATTCAATAGGGGGGTATTACAGGTAAAGATTTTTGAGGGTGAGCACGTTTTTACAAAAGAGATGAGAGATTATGCATATAAATTTTTGAATAATGATTTATAGGAGTTTTTTTATTCCGTTCTGGTTGTCATCCTATGACAAAAAAAGACCGGCTGAAAAGCCGGTCTTTTAAATTGAATCCAAATATATTTAATATAAGAAATTTCAATTAATAGCGATTGTTGTAGCCTCCGCGACCACCACCACCACGGCGATTGTCTGTGTTGCGAGGGCGAGCTTCATTGACGTTAACCTGACGGCCTTTCATATCCTGGCCATTAAGTGCTTCAATAGCTGCTGTTGCTTCTTCTTTACTTCCCATTTCGACAAAGCCAAAACCTTTAGGGCGGCCACTGTCACGGTCAGTAATAATGTTAACGCTTACTACTTCACCAAAGCTTTCGAAAGCCTGGCGTAAATCTTCTTCAGTCGTATCATACGACATGTTACCGATGTAGATCTTCATTCTCTACACTCCACTTAAGATTGTCCCAACCCGTTTTTACAAAAAAATCAGAACAAATACATTCAAAGCGCACAATTGCGCAACGTTTCCGTTAATAAAGCTTTTCAGAGATTTGTTTATGAAAACAAAGCATAGATAAGCGCGGCGGAAACAAAATTCTAGGTAGTAATTATATCGGTATTTACATCTATTGTCAATAGGTATTATAATGTTATTTATGATATCTTATCTTAAGATTAAGTGGTGCTGTAAGTTGGAGCATTGCAGGCGGATATGATATTGTTGAAATGAGTAATACAAACAATAATGTAATTAATAAAATATTATAGAAAATCATATTGAATATTTGAAACAAATTTATTATACTCTCGTAAAGTAGTTTGTAATGCAAACTGATATGTGAAGGAAACACTTTTGGAGGTAGTATGGATCAAAATATTGACCTGAATAAAATTGAGAAAAAAGCATATATGGCTTTTCATAAAGATGGTCTTTGGGATTTATGTATAGGGCTGACATTTATATGTTTTGTAATGGGAGCATATTATGATATAGCTATGCTAACTCCAATTATCGCATCAATGGCTATCATAATTGTCCCAAGTTTGAGAAAATCAATAGTTGTTCCTCGTATGGGATATGTAAAATTTTCAGCCGAAAGGCAGGCCCGCGAAAAACACAACAAGAATAGTCTGATGATATTATTTACATTTACCACTTTTCTGGGGGCATTTGTATTTCTGATTTATACAATGGATATGCCATATTTAGATTGGGTGAAAGATCTTGGCATAATTCCGTTTGGATTTGTTTTAGCTATGGTTTCTGCAGTTGTGGGACATTTATATGATATGAAGAGATATTTGATTTATGCTGCTATCATTATGGCTGCATTTATTATTGAACATCTTTTAGGTTATAGATTGTTTTTTTCCTTTTCATTAATTGGTGGAATACTCACTATTGTAGGACTGATAATGTTAGTACGGTTTTTAGCAAACAATCCCAAGCCAACAGGAGATAAGACCAGTGTCAATCAGGGATAAAAATAAACAGAGTGAGAAATCTCTCAATGATATTGATCGTCATATCCATGAACCGGCTCGGCTATTAATTATTTCCCATTTATATGTTATCAGTGAAGCGGATTTTTTATTCCTTGAAAAGCAGACCGGACTGACACGGGGTAATCTATCATCACATTTAAGCAAACTTGAAGATGTGGGATATATTGAGATAACCAAAGAATTTGTTGAGAAGATACCACATACTATAATCAGACTAAGGAAAAAGGGAAGAAAAGCCTTTGATGCTTATCGAACCAGCATGAAGAATTTTTTGAAATGAGATATTTGATGCTCAGGTTATCTTTTTGGCCATAATAATCATCTCGGGTGATTTCTCAGAAAGGGGAGATTTATCAAGGTCGCCAAAAATTTCAATAATCCGTAATCCACAACTTGTCAGAAGATTTTCTATTTCAGCTCTAAAAAAATATCGCATGGGAAACTGATGAACGTATCGTTCAGTATTACCTTTTTTATCCGTGAGAAAATAAATCAGTTCCACATCGTTGTATTGTTCTTCAACATGAAATTCAACCACTCTGTTGCATCGCCGTAATTTGAAGCCGTTTTCAAGTTCGAATTCGGGTGTGTCCTCTGATTCTTCTTTAAATTTCGGATTATTGATTCGGCTATAATCAACATGGAAAGTATCAAAAACAAGTCTGCCATTATCAGTAAGATGATTGTGAACACATTTTAAGCAGGACTCCTGCATATCTCTGGTAATCAAATGCTGGAAAGCTCGGAATGGAATTGTAATAAGATCAAATTTTTCCTGTATATCAAAGTCAGTCATGTTGCCCTGTACTAAAGTTGCATTATTTTGAGTTTCAACATCTAACTTAGAGAGCTTCTCACGGCATACCGAAAGCATATTTTCAGATAAATCAAGTCCGGTAATTTTTAATCCCTCTTTTGCGATCGGTATCAGAATTCTGCCTGTCCCACAACCAATTTCTAATATTTGACCTTTAGTTTCCCTGCTGAGATTAAGATAGAATTCCCTGTCTGACCGTTTTTGGTACATCGGTACTAAATCGTATAGTTCTGCGAGGATAGGTAAATCGTTGTAATCACCAATATTTTTCATAGAATATACCCATTTAAGATATTATGATTTTATAATATAATAGAGTGAATTGGAAATTTACAATAAAAAACCCGGTGCTAATTACACCGGGTTTTAATAAAACAGATAATATCTGTCTGGCTACGCCAGCTACTTTACTAATACCATCTTTTTGGTTTCAGCAAAATCATTTGTCTGTAAACGATAGAAATATATACCGGATGAATACTGTGTAGCATCAAAGGTTACACTATGCGATCCGGCACCAAGTTCTCCATCTACCAACGTTTCAATTTCCTGACCCAGTAAGTTATAAACCACAAGACTTACATGAGTAGACTTAGGAAGATTGAATCCAATTTCAGTAGCAGGGTTAAACGGGTTGGGATAGTTCTGGGTAACGCTATACTCGGTTGGAATAGCTAATAGATCACCAGAGCCAACACTGTATACTACTCCACTTTCGCAAGTATAGGTAGCAGCGTTTGAACCGGAATCGTATGTAAACGTTCCATGAGTAACATTGGTTACTTCAAAACACCATTCACCTGGTGGCCTCTTTGCACCTGTTGCTGTCTGGAAACTTACTGATCCATCAGCACCAGTAACGCCATTGTATGAACCACCAGTAGGTCCTGAAGCCGTTACATAAACAGTAGCGTTAGCAACTGCTCCGCCGACGTCATCCTGAATGGTAACAGTACAGGTACCATAAGAATTTGGTCCGGATTTCGCACGGCCAACTGTCATATTGGCAACATGAATTGTTCCACTTGCCTGATCAGTTACATTGATATAACCAACTTTTGTCTCTCCATCAGAGCCATAAGCATTTGTAGCAGTCAATGTGACTGTGTATACACCAATGTTATTGTAAGTGTAGCTTGGATTCTGAGCAGTTGATGTACCAACACCATCGCCGAAATCCCAGCTCCAACTGGTGGGGCTACCGGTTGAAAGATCCGAGAAACTCACATTCAAAGGATAAGGACCTGATGTTGGAGTTCCTGAGAAATCCGCAACTGGAGGTCCGGGTGTAGATTCATATTCAATATACATTTGATCGATATAGAGATCATCAAGCGAGGTCAAATCCCATGAACGATTGCTGTCGTATGTTTTTACATAAACTGTACCACTGGTGTTAGCCGGTAGTGAATATGAATAAACCTGTTCGGTAGCTGAAGCGACTGTTACCAATGGCAACCAGGTGGAACCATCGGTAGAATATTCAAAGACAAAGTTATCACCATCACTATTATTTGAACGGTAAGCTTCAAGGAAGAAAGTTACCGTAGTACCTCCGCCAACATTGAATGTCCACTGATGTTCGGCATTACTGGTTGTTTTGCGGGGGTGGCTGGTTGATAAAGCTTCGGTTATTACTTCATAAGAATTGTCACTTGCATACGTATTAGCAAATGAGCCTGAGAATGTCCCCAATACTGATGTCTCTGATTGGGCGAAAGCACCTTCGGCAGTTGTTGGCTCAGTGACAGTGATATAATCAATCTTAGTCTCTACATCAGAACCATAAGCGTTGGTTGCTGTCAGAGAGACTGTATAAGTACCAACGTTGTTATAAATGTATGATGGATTTTGAGCAGTTGATGTTCCTACACCATCACCAAAATCCCAAGTCCAACTGGTAGGGGCATCAGTCGACAGGTCTGTGAAATTAACTGTCAGTGGGAAATCACCACTGGTTGGGCTTCCAACAAATTCAGCAGTAGGAGGAGGTGGAGGAGGAGTGGTTACGGTAATGTAATTAGTTCTGACCATCTGATCGCTACCACAGGCATTGGTTACTGTCTGGGTAACGGTAAATGTACCAGCTGAAGTATATGTATAACTTGGATTGGCTTGAGTTGATGTACCAACACCATCACCGAAATCCCAGCTATAAGAAGAGGCACCGGTTGACTGATCTGTAAAACTGACATTTAATGGGTAATCACCACTGGTTGGCGTACCAACAAATCCTGCTGTCGGAGTGACACAAGGATTAACTGTGATATAACCATTTTTGGTTTCACCATCAGAACCACCCGGACCGGTTACAGTCAGGGTGACATTGTAAGTTCCGGCTGAAGTATATTCATAAGTTGGATTCTGTGCAGAAGAAGTTCCGCCATCACCAAAAGTCCAGCTCCAGGTATCAATTGATCCGGTTGAGAGATCAGTGAAATTAACAGTCAGTGGTTCTGTACCAGTTGTGGGTGTACCTGAGAAATTTGCAACCGGTGGAGGTGGAGGACCTGTATTTACAGCATCATAAAGATTGATACGTCCGGCACCCATTTTACCAAGATATGTTGATGAAAGTTCAGAATCAATATTTTCTGCAGAGCTATAAAGCTGTGATTTTACCTGAGCCGCAGTCCATGAAGGATTCTGCGACCAGATCATTGCGCCTACGGCAGCTGCCATCGGACAGGCCATAGAAGTACCATCCATTGATGCCCAATAATCGGTATTTGGATCAGTATGATCATGAAGAGTTGAGTAAATACCTACGCCTGGAGCAGAAATGTCGACCCAGGTTCCGTATGTAGTAAAGCTGGCCGCCCCATCATTTTGATCTGTTGCAGCAACAGAAATAATATCACTACGTCCATTGAGATAGTCAGCAGTCTGTGAACCATCATTACCGGCAGCAACAAAAATCAAACCGCCAGCATTGAGGAAGTAATCAGCAGCAGCACCGATACCACCAGAGTTTGATGAACCCCAGGAACATGATGCGATTGATGCACCGTTGTCAGCAGCATAATAAAATGCTTCTGCGGCAGCGTCCATATAAACAACGCCATATTCCTGACCAAGATAATTGTAGGAGAAACCCATACGACAAGCCATGACCTTTACGCCATTTCCGTATTCCTGTTCTGATCCATTTCCCCAACCTCCGGCAACACCAGCCATACCATAGCCATTGTTAGTAATCATACCAACAATACCGGCAGTGTGGGTACCATGACCATTAAAGTCGCGAGGATCATTATCTTTTGTACCACAGTCTTCACCTGGCCAGCACTGACTTGTGGATGAGATAAAGTCATATCCAATCCAATCGTCAGTATAACCGTTACCATCATCATCAACGCCTGCAGATCCATTTAACTCGGCATCGTTGATCCACATGTTACCACGTGCAGCACCAACATTTGATGGAGAACCATTGGCACCACCAAGGTCACGGTGATAATAACGCGTTCCTGAATCAAGGATTGCTAAAATAGTTGATGAGCTACCCGTCTGGATATCCCATGCTTCAGGAGAATCAATATCATCATCATTGGTCTGGTTATGATACCATTGGTAAGGATCAAAGTAGCCATCGTTGGGGGTGGCAAACATAGAATGAATGCCGACCTTTTCCACATGATCTACTTCGGGAAGTGCTTCATAAGCTTTGACAGCATCATCCAGTTCGCCAGCATTTAATGTAACTTTATAATATTTTGACAATGCTGCTTTTGCAGGGATAGATGATTTTTCACTTCCCTGGAATTGTCTTTCAAATTTTGATACAGCAAACTCGGCGGCTACCGCATCAAGAGAAGCATTGCCTGATAATGCCAGGTCGTTGGAAGATTTGTTGAATATAACTTCAGGGGAACTATCTTTCATAACTACAATCAGTCTATCCTGAGCATAGCCTAAAAATGATGGAATATTATGATCTCTATTTACTTGTTTGATTTGATCGGAAGCAAAAAGTGAGCCTGTGATGACCAGTGTCATCAGTAGAAAGGCGGTTAATAATTTTCGCATTTCTCCTCCATAACTAAATGTATTAGTTTTTAGGGTTATCTTTCTGACTATTAAACTCTAACTCTAATTCATACCCTCCTTCCGATCCTCATTCTAAAAGACTATAAATAGATTGAATTGTCTACGATTGTTTTGAACATAAAACACCACTGGTGAAATTTTATATATTAATGCAAATTCTTAAATTTTATCATTATTTTGATAAGTTTTTTTATAACAGACAATTAGGTTCAAGATGTTAATTTCTCTAATTATACTGAAAATAAGGGATAATTTGATATTGTCAAATAAAATGAAGTTTTTTTATTGTTTTTTTAATTATAGTTATGCAAAATTATTCACACGCAAGACCAGATCCGCCCTTGAAAACATAATTTACATAATGTGTTAAATCAGCAACATTTATTTGCCCACTGCCATCAACATCACCTGATTCATAAATAGACGGTGCTGGCCCACTTTTAAAGACAAAATTAACTAAATATACAAGATCGGTAACATTTGTTTCATCATTGTTATCCACATCACCGCATAACCAGCTTACACATTTTTTTGAGATAACCCGTACATCATCTATATTCCATCCACAATATACTAATCCACCATCAGTTGGTCCCATTATCCAGGCCACATATACAGTCGATTGATTATCAGCATAAAATGAGATATCATACTCTAAATTTTGCCATTCCAGGTCTGCGATGACTGCATGATTTTGCCAGACAAGATTGAAATTATTACCATCACTACTTACTGCAATTTGGGCAAGATCATAGTCAGGTTGTTCCACACCAAGCCAGCGACAAAACCGTAGAGTTGTGTTATTAGATTCAGAACAATCTATTGTCGGACTTATTGCGAAAGTTTGCGGAAGACTATTTTCATAATCGCCACTTAGATTGTAACCCATAACATTGTTCCCATTACATCCGTAAGCAGGATCAGGAACCGGATATTGTAATTCTAATCCACCCTGTCCCTGTGGAGTTCCACGTTCCCATAAACCACCCGTAAACGTCCATTCCTGACTTGTTTCAAAGTCATCTTCAAAAACAAGAATTTCTTCGGTTACTACATTCACAGTACATGGAGAACTGGGATCGGGGTAATAATATCTTCCTGTGCTTGCTTCTTCAGCACTGATATAAAATTCCATTTGGCTGCCACAAGATAATTGAGGCAAGGCGACGGTATAAATATTACTGGTATAATCTGCGATTGCTATAACTTCCCAGGCATTGTTATCAATTTTATAATGAATCTGGCCGCTTCCATCGAGAGGAATACCTTCACCAATGCCGGTAACGGTCATCTCAAATGTAACTTCTGTGTTTGGAGGTACTTCGGTTGGTAAATTAGTACAACTTATATTTACACATTTTGGAGTTTTTATAGCAACGCTGGGATCACCAAATAAATTTATCTCATAAAAATTCCATCTGACCGTTGGAGAATTAATATGAAAAATGTGATCTACTCTACAATCAGAGATTGCTTTTCCCAATTGTGGTTTAGCTTCTTCGGTTCGATAAATTGCATCAAAGAATTCTCTGTTAAAAACATGTACTGGGTGTGCTGTTGATCGGGAGCCAAGTCCAAGGCGAGAATTGGCAATACAACCAAAGGCACCATGCTCCATCGTTGTTGTTACATATTCCGCCCAGCAATCTGTATTATCAAAACTCCCCGCACTGCAACCCTCGGCATACATAAAACAATATTTCGTGTTAGTCAAATTTGCTCTGATATAAGCAGTGTCGGTTCTCATTGCATAATCGGGACCGCTATGTCCCAAATGATCAACTATGTGGACACCAGCATTGATACGGTCTGTTAATAAACTTGGATGCCAGTTATTGTAAGGATAAGTGTCAAAATCATATAATTTGAAGATTTGGTATTCAGAAGAAGGGAATGCCATCGTGTTATAACCATGAGTGGTGGAAGCATCTACCATTTCCTCCATTGCGTACCCGCCGTATTCACCCATTCCACCAAAACGAAGCTGTTCACCGGCAAGAAAGATATCACCAAGATACGGATCATTGCTGTCGAGATAAGCAATAGTTTTATTTACCAGATTATTAACTTCATCAACAGTATTTGCAGAAATCCTTCCTACATGAACATCAGCAAAGAGGTCGACATCACCACCGCCTTCGCCATCAGTTGGTTCTCCCCAATGAGAGTCACCATCATAATTAAAAGTACCATCAAGACAGGAGAAATAAAAATCACATGGCATATTATATTCAACTATACCTCCTGAGCTTACTGTTGCAGAAACATAAAGATTAACAGCCGGGATCAAATCATCATCACCGCCAATGATAACATATTCTATACCATTATTTTGATATTCCTGGCGGATATAATCTCGAACAGACGTCGGATCATTGGAACCAATTTGATCAAGAGTATGGATTTCGGTTATAACGCCATTATTATCATGATGATTTTTCAACACTGTAAACGCATCTCTAAAAACGGATGGTGTAATTATTAACAAGTCATAACTTTTTGATCCGCTTTTTATGGCTCGGTTATAACTTCCAACTTGATCTTTATTGTCAACCCAGAATGAGATTTCCTGTTGATCAACTTCAACACTTCTCAATAATGGAACAGCTTCATCATCATCTTTTAAATTTATAATAACAGACATTTCCGAGTAATAAGAAACTTCTCCTTTGGTTGGAATATATTCTACCGGATGAAGCTGTAGGAATAAAACCTGATAACCGCGAAATATCTGCACGCCTGTATTTACAAATTTATTTTGAGGTAATGGGCTGTTCATATTATAAATTACAGGATCTGTTTGAAGAGGTCGGATATCTTCCTGATTAGATGATAGTGCGAATGGTTCTCCAACAGGCTCAACAAAGAAATCAGAGCCAAGTATATGTTTATCTCCAGTAACAATTTCTATATTATCAATTTCTTTTCCATAGGGGAGAAGGATCTTTGCACCACTTGCTGGTAAAGAGGGATGGTCTACTTCACCTGAGTTGGGAGCATTGGGCATTGAGATCCTATCATAAATAGTACCCTCAATCTCAATTTGTTCAATAGCGGGTCGTTCAAACTGATATTTTAAATTCAGAGTTTCTGATTTAACTACAGTTGAAAATATTACAACTAAAACAAACATTGGAATTGATCTGCAAAAGGATGATAAACGTAGCATTAATCCTCCAGGTCCCGAGGGACTTTTTTGACTGTCAGTCGCAGGAAAGTACAAATAGATAACAAATCGATCTATAAAGATAATATAGAAATTATTCTCAATTGGTCAAGAGAATCAGAGATTTTAAGGAAGTATCAGATAGATTATCTTAAATTAATCAATATTAATCAACCCTACGGTTTTCTCAATTTGTAATCGAGATATTCGGGCTTGATAACGGGCAGTGAATAACGCCGTTTTAGCTCGGGCAAAATTGACCTGGGCATCGCGGAACTCAAGTGAAGTAGCAACACCTAATTCATTTTTTTCCTGTTGGAGATCCAGATTCATTTTAGCTGTTTCCAAATTCTGTTCCTGGAGATTTGCAATTTTCATGCGTTGATTGAAAGTGTTATAGATTTCCCGGACTTCACCAATAATCTTATTTTTTGTATCATTTAACTCATAGGCAGAATTGTTAGCAGCGTATTTTGCGTTCTTCAAATTTATTCTGTCGCGTCCGCCATTAAAAAGATTTAATGATAAATTTATTCCAACTTGAGTTTCAGTAGATTTGGTTGTGATGTCCTGATTGGGGTATAATCCAATCTCGCTATTACGCATTTGATCACCATAACCATAATTGGCATAAAGAGACAACCTTGGTAAAAAAGGAGACTGAAGACTCCGCACACTTTTTTCAGCTGAATTTTTATTATGGCGGGCAGCAATCAAAGAACTGTTACTATGTTCTGTTTTGATGATTATATCATTGAGCGACATATTCAAGTCGGGTATAATAATCTCATCAGTAACCATAAATTCAGTTATCGGATCTCGACCCAAAATTATATTAAGCTGTTCTCGGGCGATTTTAACTTGTAGTTCCTGATTATATAAATCAGATTGATCAGAATTAAATGAAACCTGAGCATTATAATAATCTGTTCGGGATGCGCCACCCAATTCATTTCGAACACTTTCCCTTTCCAGTCTTGTTGCTGATATTTTTTTTCTTTCCAATGCGATTTTATACAGCTGTTCCTGAAGAACCACATAGTAGTATGACTGTGAAATTGCAACTACGAGATTTTCAATCTGATCACGAACCTGGTATTTTGTGAAGTCAGCCTGAGCATTGAATTTACTGCGATCATAAAACATTTTAAATCCGTCAAAGATAGTCCAGTTCAAAGTCAGGTCGGCACTCAAATTATTTATATCAGTTTGGCCGTCTGAAGGGGGGAGGTCTGTTTCCTGATCAGTATTTATTTTGTGATACCCACCTGTCAAATTAAGCGTAGGTAAAAATCCTGCTGTCGCATTGCCTTTGTTATTTTGAGCAATCTTTTCCTGATTACGTAGAATCTTAATTGAATAGTTATCTTTCAACCCGATAGAAATTGCATCTTCCAAAGTAAGAAGAGGCTGCGATTGTAATGCTGCCGCAGCCATGAAAATAACAATAAAAATTATTCTGAACATTTATATTCCCTCTTTTTTTGCATCAACTAAAGTATAGGAGAGTTCTTTTACTGCTGGCTCAACAGACTCATTAGTCACCTGTTGCCCTAACACTAACCGTGCAAATTTAACTCTGACCGAATTAAAGATCAGGAACAATGACGGTAGAAGTATCAACAAAATCATTGTTCCAAAAACCAGTCCATAAGCTACTGCCGAGGCCATAGGTATTAAAAATTGTGCCTGACGACTGGTTTCCAAAATTAATGGAGCCATACCTAATGCTGTGGTAAGGGTAGTAAGTAAAATAGGTCTGAAACGAGCGATACCGGCATTGTAAACAGCATCTTCCACTTTTTGGCCATCTCTTAAAAATCTATTAATCTGATCAACAAAGACAATACTGTCATTAATGATAATTCCTGCCAGGGCTAAGAATCCCATTAAAGAGACAAGACCAAGTTGAATTCCCTGAATACCATGCCCCCATATACCTCCCATAAATCCAAGCGGAATTAATGAAAATATAATAAGAGCCTGGGCATATGAACGGAATACAAGCATTATCAGAATAAGCATACTCAATAGAGCAACAGAAAAAGCGACTATCATAGAATTCATCATTTTTGCCTGTTCCCGCGACTGTCCCTCAAATTTTGCAGTTATACCCTGAACCTGATTAAGAACATTCGGGAGAACGTTGGCTTCAATATCTGCAAGAATGGGAGGGAGATCCTCTTTGACATCAGTCTGGTTGGCTTCGACTTTGATTTCCTGTTTACGATCAAGATGATCGATCCGGGTAATTCCTCTTTCAATAGTATAGGAAGCCATTTCACTGAAAGGATACTCCGCTCCACCGGGTGTGCGAACACGCATTTGATCGAGTTGGCTTAGCGAGGCTCTGTCTTCTTCACGATAACGAACCCAAACCCGTATCTCATCGCGTCCTCGCTGAATCCGCTGAATTTCCTGCCCAAAAAATCCCTGACGAACCTGACCAGCAACATCCTGAAGGGTTAACCCCAATGATGAAGCCAGCGGTTTAAGAGTTATGTTTATTTCCCGTCGTCCTTTTTGGTAGGTGTCAGTTATATCTCTTAAACTGGTATAGTTTTCAAGTTCACCCTTTAGAAGAACTCGTGCTTTTTCTAATTGGGTTATATCGTTGCCAAGAAGGCTTATCGATACTGCTTTGCCAAATCGTCCGCCCTCTCCAAAAGTAATTTTTTCTACATCAGGCAATGGTCCAACGGCGTTGCGGATTCGATTGGCAATAACATAACTATCCATTCTTCTTGTTTCGCCGTCAATTAATTGTACCACAAGATTTCCAGTATGGCTTCCGACCTCGCCCAGGGTACTGCTTCCGACTTCTCTTTGGATAGCAACGATAACATCAAGTCCATCCGCTCGTTCTTCTCTGAGGCTGTCATTAATTACCCAGCATATCTGTTCTATCTGAGCCAGAAGGCTATCGGTTTCTACTTCCTGACTGCCGGCAACCAGGGAAATATTTATCGGGACTTCATCACCATCAACATTTGGGAAAAATGATGTCCCAATCATTCCGCCGCCAAGAAGTCCGACCGTCATCAAGATAAAAAATATAGGTGTAGCTGTAACAACCCATTTATTGTTTAGAGCTCTTTTTAGTAATGGGCCATATAATTTATGAGTCATATAATTAATAATAGATTCCAATTTGTTGCGAATTTTGGATTCTTTGGCATCGCCGTTGAGTCCTTTGGAATGAGCAAGGTGAGAAGGAAGAATTATAAAAGCTTCCACCAATGAAAAGAGCAATGATGCAATTACAACCAGCCCCATCTGCCAGAGCATTTCACCTAACCTTCCCTGTATGAAAAAGAAAGTCATAAAAACAATTATGGTTGTCATAACCGAAGTAAAGACAGGAGCTACTACTTCTTTTGTGCCGTCGATAGCAGCTTGCAAGGCGGGTTTACCCCTCTCATAGTGGGCAAATATATTTTCCCCCACCACAATGGCATCATCCACAAGAATACCGACTACAATAATCATCCCTGCCAGAGACAAAACATTGATTGTAATTCCGGCAAAATTGGCAATGATAAACATCCCGGCAAAAGAGAAGGGAATACTTACAGCTACCCAGAATGATAAGCGCAGGTTAAGGAAAAAACTTAGACAAAGAATTACAAGGATCAATCCAATAATTCCATTTTTAATTAATAGTTCAAGACGCTGAGTTAGTGGGACAGTCATATCACGCGTAACAACAGCGTGAACATTTTCATGCTTAGCATTAAATTCATCCATTAGCTTTTTGGATACTTCAGCAATAGCTATAACATCTTCATCTTCTGTCTGGGTGATCCTCAATGATAGGGCAAAGTGACCATTGTAGTAGGTTTTGTTGGGACTGTCTTCCCATTGTTCTTTTACAGAGGCAACATCTCTGAGTAAAACCATTGTTCCTTCTGAGTTTCCCCGTACCGGAATATTCAGAAGGTCATCAGAATGATAATTTCGCCCCCAGGCTCTGATAAGAATTTCTTCATCCTCGGTCTCAAGTTTTCCTCCGGAGATATTTACATTGGCAGCAGCGACAGCACTGCGGATATCATTGAAGGTAAGATTATATCTACGCATATCGGTTTCTGAGACTTCAATGGAAAATTCAAGAGCAGGGAGGCCACCAATATCTACCTGAGAAATTAAACCTGTAGCCAGAAGTTCATCGCGGAAACTTTCAGTAATATATTTTAAATTGTATAAATCAGTTTCACCATAAATAGCTATAACCAGCGATAGCGAACTGAATCTCTGCTGATAAATAATCGGTTTTTCAGCATCAACCGGGAAAGCACTGATCCTGTCTACCGCATTTTTAACATCAGTCAGCACCTTGTCAACTTCAGAATTTAGAGATGTTTCGACTGTTATACGAGCAAAGTTTTCTCTGGATACCGAGGTAATTCTTTCTATACCCGTCAACCCATCAAGGTTTTCCTCAATTTTAAGAACCACTCCTTCTTCAATTTCTTCAGGAGAAGCTCCGGGAAAAGAGACTTCAATTAGAATATTTCGGGGTTCTCTTTCAGGGAAAAATGAGTACCTTATCTGAGTAAGTGAAATCAACCCGAAAACAATAACACTGCCCATTAAGATTGTCACCCAGATAGGGTAGCGGATGAAATACGAAATAAGTTTTTGCATCAGTCCCCCCGATTTTCTGTTTGACTTATCTTAGAAGAGGCCGGCATTCCCGGAGCAACACCCTGCATAATTTCAACAACTATAGTATCACCGTTATTGAGACCGTTACTAATAATTGCCTGATCCGTTTCCCGACGGGCAAGGGTTATAAATCGCTGTTCCAGTTTACCGTTAACAATCAGATAAACATAAGAATCTTCATATACTGCCTTGGGGTGGATTGCAAATGAATTTTCTACTTTTTTACCGGGGATATCAGCGATTAAGAAAACACCATTAAACAGAGATTTTTGATGGGAGTCATCAAGAGAAATAACAATCTCAATTGTCTGAGTAAGCTTATCTATATCACTACCAATACGTGAGATACTTCCGGTCCATTCTCCGGCAAGTTCAGAGGATGTCAATACAACCTCCTGATTTTTATCGATCCATCCGATATTGCGTGCTTCAACAGGAATAGAGACTTCCAGCTTTTCAAGATTAATAATATTACCCAATGGAGAACCTGTGCGGGCAGTAGAGCCGGTGTTTAGAGTTATCGAACTTATAGAGCCATCAAACGGAGCATGAAAGTAATGTTTCTCAAGACGTATTTCGAGATTCTGAATTTGATAGTAGAGCTTGTAAACGTTAAATCGGGACAAGTATAATTTGATCTTTTCATTCACAGCATCAGGCAACGGATCTATCTTTTTATCAAACTCGCAGGAGTTAAAATAATTCTGCCATACAGGATATTGTTCCGGAAAATCAATTTTAATTTCTGGCAATACGGTTGCCAGGGCAGTCAGGAGATCACTCTTGGCACTGTTAATATCCAGTTTAATCTGTCGATCATCAATTTTTAAAATCAGATCCCCTTTGGAAAACCTTTGAGATGCTTTAAAAGGAATATCGCCATTCTCTATCGTTCCGGTCACTTCAGCAATCAACTCTATAGGTTGAGAAGAAACAACCCGACCGTAGGCTGTGACCTTTGAGGCTACCGAATGCAAAGAAACAATTTCTGTTTCAACTACTTTGATTTGTACCTCTGGTATTTTTTTGGGGGGATCGGTACGAAGACTTATCAATCCCTTCATACTCAGAAAACCGGCCACTACAATTATTATAGGGATAGCAATCTTTGTCGGCTTTTTCATTTTATTCCTCTTAACAATATTTTGTATATCACGATTTTGACGTTCTTAAACAATAACATCAGTTTTCAGTTCTTCTTAATGGTCAATACAATTGTTACATGTTAAACCGTTGTAAGTGCAACAATATTAAATTAATTCTTCAAGGTTCTTTTTAATAATTCCTAAAATAATTTTACAGGTCTCCACATCTTTTTTATTTATACCCTCAACAGCCTCTTTTTCTGTTTTTTGCGCAACTTTTAACACTTTTGGGAATAGCTTTTTAGCATCATTTGTAAGATATATTAATTTTTTACGACGATCCTGTTTGTCTGGCACCCTGAGAACCAGGTTCTTTTTCTCTAACTGATCAATCCATCTTGTGATAGCAGTCTTATCGACAAATAAATGGAAAGTAATCTCCTGTTGGCTTAAACCTTCGTTATCATAAATGGTTTTAAGCATTATGAAATGCTCCAGACGTATATCGATCCCTGCTTCAGACAGATTTTGATCCATTCTAATTTTCCAGGCCCGGAGCGCTAATCCCATTCTTCTTCCTAACACATTTTCAATTGGATCTTTAATTGTACTTACCACATAAACCTCGTATCATTTGTAACTGTTACATATGCAACTAATACGCTATATATATAATATAGTTTCATATATAGACAAGCTTTTTTTTAAAAAACAGGGGATTATTATCCAAATTCTTTGTAGGTAATGACTTAAATTATGAAATTGATAATAAAACGGACTTGAAATTAATCTCCATCTTGCTTATTGTTCTGAAAATTACTAATACAAGGATGTTCTATGATTACTAAAATATTTCTTTTACTGACATTTGGTGTATTTCTTTTTTCGATGCCACTCGAAATCTATGCAGATCAAATTTCTCTTCCTCAAGACGTTTCCGATGCTCTCGATTCTGCTGGTACCAACCGTGGAGAATTGGAAAAAGTATTAAATCATTATCAACCCGATCCCGACACTCTAAAACTTCAGGCGGCATATTTTCTGATCGGTAATATGGAAGGCCACAGTTTTGTTAATTACAAATTGGTAGATACCACTGGTAATCTGATAAATTTTAGTGTTCTCGATTATCAGTCTTATCCGGAGTTGGAAGATTCTTTCAAAGTACTTGAAAACAGGTTAGGTCTGCTAGATTTTGAGCGGGATGATAAAATTCAGGATTTGGAAATAATAACAGCGGATTTCTTAATCAACCAGATAGATTTTGCCTTTCGAGCTTGGTATGAAAAGCCCTGGGCAAAGAAACTGAGTTTCAGTAATTTTTGTGAATATGTACTTCCCTATAGAGGGAGTAATGAACCGCTTGAAAAATGGCGGCAGACGTTATGGGAAAAATATCAGGGTATAGAAACAGAATTATCTGATCCTGATGATCCTATAAAAGCTGCTGTTGCTATAAATGATGATATCCTGACCTGGTTTACATTTGATCCCCGCTATTATTATCATCCTACTGATCAATCTCTTTCCGAAATGCAATCTTCGGGTTTGGGTCGCTGTGAAGATATGACCAATGTTACAATATATGCCATGCGTGCTAACGGCCTTGCGGTGACCAGTGACTACACTCCCTATTGGGCCAATACTGGTAACAATCATGCCTGGAATTCTATCTTGAATATTGATGGAGTAGTAACGCCGTTCATGGGAGCAGAAAGCAACCCCGGAAAATACCAACTGGCAAACAAACTGGCAAAAGCCTACCGCAAAACTTTTGGGAAACAGAAAAACAATCTGATTTTTCAGGATCATAAACAGGAAAAAGTTCCAAGATGGCTTTCGGGAAAAAACTATAAAGATGTTACTTCTGATTATGTTGATGTCAGCAATGTTGAAATAAAATTTGAACGTAAAATTCCTGATTCAATCGATATTGCCTATCTATGTGTTTTTAACAGTGGTGAGTGGAGTGCTATTCACTGGGGAAGAATTGATGATAATTTGGCAGAGTTCTCTGATATGGGTACTGATATTGCCTATCTTCCAGCACTTTATATCAATGAAAAAATTACTCCATACGGACCACCATTTATTTTAAATAAAAACAGACAAATTGAATATCTGGCAATTAATGAAGATTTGAGTATTTCAGTTGAACTGAAGTATGTTACCAATGGAATTTTTGACTATTCGACAGAATCAATCAAAGTTGTTCCTCTGACAGTGGGCAAAACCTATCAACTTTACTATTGGGATGATGGCTGGCAGCTTTCCCGGGAAGCTGAAGCAGTTGGAGAATCTCTCAAATTTGATAATATTCCTGCTGGTTGTCTATACTGGTTGAAAGATAAAGATTCCGACAAAGAAGAACGAATTTTCATTATAATAGATGGAATCCAAATCTGGTGGTGACAGGCATAGCCTGTTTATCCGCGAGGCGTTGTATCAAGTTACAGTTTTTGATGGGCGAGATATTTTAGTAATCCTGCATAAGAAAAACCTGTTTTAACGCAAAGCGCACACTTAGTGTGTCTTACCACGAGGCGTTGTATCAAGTTTCTTTTTTGATCCCTGTGATCCTGCACTGTGGGCGGCAGACGTCCTCGTCTGCCCCTTGTAAAAATTAAAAAAATATGAAACAGTTATTAAAATTGATAGGATTTCATCCTAAAAAGTGTAATTGTTTTTTGTAGGGCAGAACCATTTTCAATTTATCGGTTCTGCCTTTTTATTAAATAAAACAGGCAATGCCTGCGTCAGGAACCGTTGTGATCGTATCACCGGGAACTTATTCCATCAAATATTTGTCTTATATCGTACAACCCATTAATAGGGAAGGTGCTATGAACAAGAATAATTTGAAAATGTTATTAACATCATTGGCAGCCTTGCTGCTTATATTAATCGTTATGAATACTTATAGTTCAAAAGCTGATGATACAAAAACAGAGGACACAAAAGTGACTTACAATAAATTAACTCAAGAAGAAAAAAGAGTTATCATAAATAAAGGGACTGAGTCCCCGTTTACCGGTGAATATAATAATCACAAAGATTCAGGGACTTATATTTGCCGTCAGTGCAATGCTCCCCTTTATAATTCCACAGATAAATTTGATTCCCACTGCGGATGGCCGAGTTTTGATGATGAAATCCCCGGAGCTGTCAAAAGACTTACTGATGCTGATGGACATCGAGTAGAGATTATATGTAATAATTGCAATGGTCATCTTGGGCATGTTTTTGATGGCGAACAACTCACTGATAAGAATACCCGTCATTGCGTTAATTCAATTTCATTAGGTTTTATCCCTGCTGAAAATTCAAATGCTCAAAAAGCCTATTTTGCTGGTGGGTGTTTCTGGGGTGTGGAATATTATTTTACAAGTGTCAAAGGTGTTCTTTCTACCAGTGTCGGATATATGGGGGGAGATAAAGACCAGCCAACTTATAAAGAAGTTTGCTATGAACATACCGGTCATGCCGAAGCAATGGAAGTTGTTTTTGATCCGGAACAGGTTTCTTACGAAGAATTAGCCAAACTCTTTTTTGAAATTCATGACCCCACCCAGGTTGATAGACAGGGACCTGATATTGGTGATCAATATCGTTCTGCTATCTTTTACACTACTGATGAACAAAAAGAAATCTCAGAAAAATTAATTAATATCTTAAAAGAAAAAGGCCACAAAGTAGTCACCGAAGTTGTTGAGGCTGTTGAATACTGGATTGCCGAAGATTACCATCAGAATTATTATCAAAAACAAAAAAGTACCCCATATTGCCATATCTATGAGAAAAAATTCTAACACACATAGTGTGTTTTTCCGCAATGCGCACACATAGTGTGCTTTATCGCGAGGCGACCACAAAGTGGTTTTTACCGCGAAGCGTTTTATCGAAGATAATAATTAATTTTGGTGGCCCACCATTTATGGTGGGGATTACCATTTATTTTTATAGCGTTGTAATGTACTTTGTAATGTACTTTGTATTCTTTGTTATAAGGCGTTGTTGTGAAGTGGCTTGAAAGTTGATTAACTTATAATATTATTAAATTGCAACTCGAATAAATATTACGATTTCTGATAATAATCATTGGTTTTATTTTAAGATCGTGGTATACTCAATCGTTAATGTCTATTTGAGTTCGACTTTTTTTGAAGTTTTGTCTTTAATTACATCACTCTGTAAAAGTTTTTTCTCGAATTGATTGCGCAATCATGCGCAAATATTTTTTATCTTGAGGTACTTGATTCAAAAAGAACAGTATTCATTTCGAGATAAGTAACTTTGGAGTGTAGAATGAATATCTACGTAGGAAACATGTCGTATGACACGACAGAAGATCAATTACGCCAAGCCTTTGAAGGCTTTGGTGCTGTCGATACCGTTAAAATTATTATGGACAGAGATAGTGGCCGACCTAAAGGTTTTGGGTTTGTCGAAATGGCATCAAAAGATGAAGGTGTTGCAGCTATCGAAGGTCTTAATGGTCAGGATCTTAATGGACGTGCATTGAATGTCAATGAAGCTAAACCACGTAACGATAATCGTGGCGGCGGCGGTAGATACTAATATAGTCTTCTAAAAACTATTTAGTAAACCTCATATCAATTTTGGTATGGGACGAATTTCAAGGAGATTGGCTTTTAGTCAATCTCCTTTTTATATTCACAGCTCCCCCTAATATCCCTAGTAACAGTGACTTAGCCATTTTTTGTTTTTTTCTTAAAGTTTGGCTGCTTTGCAGCCGAATTTAGAGAAGTAATCAGCTTTTATGCCCTTAATTAGTCTATGTTTTATGTTTAGCCATTGATTATCAATGGCTTATATGTTATTGGAGGTAAAATATGTGGAAATTTATAGCGATATGCTTGATTGTGTTGGTTTTTCTGGTGGCCGCAAGTAATGCTCAAATACCTGTTAACAATACGGTCAAACCCAAAGTAGGGATGAGTGTAGCCTTTGGATCCAAGGATGGATTCGGTTCGGAATTAGCTTGTAACGTTTCTAATCTTGCGAGCGGGTTTCCGTTTGATCTCCGGTTTGGAATTGGCTACGCCTATGTTCAAGCAGGCGACCCGGCAGCAGCAAGAAGAGTTTTTATCAACGACGCCACCAATGGTGTTCCGGAAAAGAACGGACGCAAATGGGATTATAAATTGGATCTTGTCTATCCGATGAAAGGATTCCTGCTTGGAAATACTTCACTATATGGCGGGCCTCGTTATTCTCGATTTACAGCTAATTTTAGTTATGTCGGTGGGAACGAGGATTTTGATGTCCGTTCCAACCAGTGGGGATTAGGTGGAGGTTTGGAGAGCGCTTTTGCCATTACTCCAAAATTTGATTTGATGGTGACTACAGGAGTGGATTATTTGCCGTCAGCAGAGCTTAAGGGGCATGATACGTCTTACAGTCCCGATGGTGAAACCGGCAAAGAGCGCGATGATTATACCTTTACTGATGCCGATGATGCTATCGACCAACCCGAAGTAGAGTTGCGATTATTGATAGGCTTAAAATATAACTTCTAAGGGACGTTGTCCCATTTACAGCCTTGTCTTTCTACGGGATATTAAATAGCAATAGAAAACACAAGGTAAGCACACAAGGTTTGGTAGGGACAGGTCTAGACCTGTCCCTACAATAGTGTAAGGCTGGATTCAGTAGTGATCCTGCCTTTTATTTTGAACAGTTCGGTATACCGTTATTATCTGGATCGCAGGGTGGAGGACCTCCTTTGAATACATAATTGACAAGGTAAACAAGATCAGCAATATTAATTACATCATCGGCACAGTTTACATCACCACATTTAACTGGATCAGTAACCATTACTATAATATCTCTTCCTCCACAATCGTTATATGTGGGAGTAAGTACACCTCCAGGATCAGAATAATCACCAAAAACGCAGAAAAGGAATTCGGTTGATGGGCTTATGAAGACAGGTTCAATATCAACTATATGATTAATTATATCGGGAGTGTATTGAGCCCACATCGTGGCAAACAATCCACCCGACTGAGGAGTTCTAAAATCATAAGCAGAGTTCCAATAGATCTTTACTTCGTTATTGACCGGATCGACAGTGTATCCACGACCAACTTCGGTACTGGTAAATGATCCAGCAAAACTGACCGAAGTGATCTCTAAATTATGAGAATTATGGGTGAACCCAAGCGATATAGCCTGTATTGTCGTGTCGTTTGTCACATAGATTGGAATGGCAATTGAATCAGCATAAGGATCATGTAAAATTAGCGGACAGCCAAGATCCACACTGTTGCCACCTGTTGGTGTACTGCAAATAACAGATCCTTGACAGGGAGGAGGCCCTGCGACCCACATGTATTGAATCAAATAAGCTGCATCGCCAATATTGATCGATCCGCATTGATCCATATCAGCATCGCCGATAGGAGCGGGACCGTCATGGAACATATAATTAGTCAGATAATAATAATCTGTCATATTAATTGAGCCGTCATCATTGAGATCCCCGCATTCGCCTTTTACATCCTGTGCGCTAACTGCAAATAAAAGAATGCATAAAAGCAATAGAGGTGTCATGGATGTTTTAATAAATGATATGAAATTACTCATACAATTTACCCTCCTCTGAGAAAAGTATTATTGATAGAAATGTTGTTCGAAATTCAAAGATGTAATTACCCTGAATTTGTATTACTAAATATACGAAAAATCGTGGATAAATCAATGTATAATTGGTGTTTTAGTGTAGGGCAGGATCCTATAGTGATCCTGCCTTTTTATTTGATGGCGGGTCCGTGATCGGAACCGCCCTACAAGACTGACATAAAAACAGGCTTTGCTTTGTCGAAATCACAAGGTTTTCGACCTAAAAAGCTACTTTTACCAAAAAAAGATCGTTTTTGTATTAATAATCGTAGGTTTTCTTTAGGAATCCGGTATACTCAGAAGTTAATGTCTATTTGAGTTCGACCTTTTTAGTAGTTTTGTCCTAAACCACATCTCTCCAAAAAAGCTTAATCTCGAATTGATGGCGCATGATGCGCAATGTATCATTTTATCTTGAGGTACAAAATGTCTGTAGAATGCAGTCAACTTCAGGATAAGCAAATTTGGAGTAGAGAATGAAAATCTACATCGGAAACATGTCGTACGATACGACAGAAGAGAATTTACGCCAATCTTTTGGCGAATTTGGTGAAGTAGTAAGTGTTAACATTATCACTGACCGTGACAGTGGCCGCCCTAAAGGTTTTGGCTTTGTCGAAATGGGAAGTAAAGAAGAAGCAACTGCTGCTATTGAAGCTCTCAATGGTCAGGACATGAATGGCCGTCAGGTCAATGTCAACGAAGCGAAACCACGTACTGATAGTGGTAGCCGCGGTGGCGGTGGTCGTAATCGCTACTAAATCTTAGTAATTTGATTATACTCGCGTAAATTAAAACGCGTGACCGATATTATAGGAGATAGGCTTTAAGCTTGTCTCCTTTTTTTATTCCATTGGTGTGTATAGGGCAGGATCCCATAGAGATCCTGCCTTTTATTTTGATGGCGAGTCCGAGGACGGAACTGCCCTACAAGACTAATAATTAAATACCAACAATCTCAATAAACAAATTATCCGGATCGATAATGACAAAATTCTGTTCCCCCTCTTTCCATTCTTTATCAAACGAAACCCCGTGCTCTTTGAAAAACTTGTACGCCTCTGAAAGATCACTTACCAGAAGATCGAATGAAAAATCAGAATTATGGCAATAAGTTGCTTTGGGGCGAGTCTCTTTTGCGAAGGGGAGTAGCAGAAAACAAGTTGAATCATTTTTGAGTCTTACCGCACCACTATCTTCTTCTATAAAATCAAAGCCTAACATGTTTTGATAAAACTCAAGACTCTTTTTTAAATCAGTGCATACAATATTTATTTCACCCGACCTGAATTTCATAATATTCCTTCTATAAGTAATTAGTAGGTTGGGAGACCTGACTTTCGACACTAATTGTCAGATTTATTTTCAAATTCAAAGGAGTTTCAACCTACAAAGACTTAGCTTTTGATAATTTAGTAAAGTTATGGATCTACAAATTTTATAATTGTTATTGTATGTTGAGTTCTTGCTTTTATTACACTACGAGGATCATAGCCATATCCTATAATATTTTGTTCTTTTTCAAAAGTTACAGATAGATCAAACCAGTCTTCGAGTATATTATCAAAGATTGATAAATCATCAGCAGTAATAAAATGTATGCCATCATTAATAGTTGTTATTTTAAATGAAGCATTGTAATAAACATCTCTAAATTCTATTATTGCTGAATCGGTACAATTACCTTCCCATTGAACTTCAAATCCTGAAGTAAGAAGAGTCCCAAAAAGTTCTGGTTTAGTTATTGTTGGAGAACATATAGGATATTTTGATGAAACACTCAAATACGGAACTTCATATGAACTACTAACACTAAAATGAATTTTCTCATCATAATCAGTTATCCATTGATAAAGATAACAGCCAAACCATACTAAAGAATTTACTGGAATTAATTTATACAAGGATTGAACTAATATGGAAGAAGGACTAAGAGGATTTATAGGTTCTGTTGGAGAATATACAGAATCAAATCTTGCCCTGAATCTTTCACGGTGAGTATTAACTGGATACACTTCCTGAGTTGCTTCTAACACAGCATAAATTGGATATGATAATTCTGCCCTGAACTGCCAAATACCACCAAAGGCAGTGTCCCCTTTGTCATTAAATGCATTGATTTTCCAGTAGTATATTTTGTCGTATAGTAATCCACCCGGATCATAAAATTTATCAATCTGATTTGTACTCACAAGTTCCGGTTCATTTAATGTATCAAGATACACATCATATCTGAGTTGGTCGCCAAGGTTTGTTGATACTCTCCATGATAAAATTTGATCGAGTTGTACAAAACTTGCATATTCTTCAGGTACTGGTAAGTATATGAATGTGCTTTTTGGGTATGTACTAAAACTCCATATAGGGCCGCGAGTAGTATCACCTTTGTTATTATATGCATCAACTTTCCAGTAATATTTTTGGTTAAATCTTAACCAGCCGGGATTATAGCTGTTGTAAGATTGATTTATACTTACAATGCCTGGCTCAGGTAAAGTATCAAAATATACATCGAAATTTATTTCAGCAGATGGGTATGAAAACATATTCCATGATAAATTTTGCTCAAGATCTAAACGTCTGGCATTGTCTTTGGGGAGAGGATTAAAAATTAATAATGTATTTGAACGTGTATAGAAACTCCATATGGGACCAAAGGCAGAATCAGTGTCATTATATTTCACTAAAATTTGCCAATAGTACCTTTTGTCTGGAAGGAGATTATTGATTGTATATGTCGCTTCACTAATGTTTGAATCTATTTTAACAATATTTGTGTAAATATTTGAACCTAGATAAACATCAAAATTATTTTCCTTGTCACATTTCCAGGATAATATTAATTCATCACTGAAGATGGTCTCACCATTGAGGGGGAGGGGGGTATTAGGAAGATATTTTATCTCCTGTTGGATTTCAGTCGGTTTTTCTGAATCACAATGTAAAAATATTATTAGTAAAAGAAAAAATATTAGGATAGTGTAAATATTTCTATTGATGTTGAACATTCTACCTCAACTCTAGATAAATTTCCCCTGTCTATTTATAATATACAAAAATGTCCAGGAAATGTCAATTTGTGGATCACTTGTTGTTGAGATTTCCAAAGAAAAGGCCGACAAATGCTAAAACAAATTTACCAGTATATGGCTTAAGCAATAAGCGCGAACCAGACCACGATTGTCATAACCTTCTGATCTTATTGCTGCTATGTTTTGTTTAAACATCAATATACTATATGTCCCTTTATTTCCATTAATAGGACCCAAATCTTTACTGGTAAATTCATAATATCCGTCATCATCGGTTACAACGACAATCCCCGTTGAATCACCCTGCATTATAACAATTCTTACTATTCCCCCGCAGGAGTTGTACCACTCTATGAAAAAATTATTAAATGAGATGCTATCGTGAATCGAGGGTTGATCTAATTTTGGAAAACATGCAGGGAAATTTATTGAAGTATTCATATCCGGAATAAATTCATTTCCTTTAATTACAACATTATAGCTTGTTCCATAATCCAGATATGATTGTCCGGGTGTATTTGAATAATTATGTATCTCAAAAAAACTATTCCATTCCAAATTATATGATCCGTTTATAATAACTGAATCAGCAGAAAGAGGGGTGATACTTGTATCGGGTGCATATATGGAATCAAAACGTGCTCTCAAATAATCAGATGAGTTATTTCCAACATGGAGTCTTTCAATATCAATTAGGGCATATATAGAGCCGTTATTGACATCGGTATTTTCATTAGTTGGTGATTCACAATTTACAAAAATAGTACATATGAGAAATATAAGAATTAGACTTAATAACAGAATTTTCGAAAAGGACATTTAAACTCCTTATGATATTTAACTTCGTTTGTTAGAATCAATGACGTCTCAAGTTCAACAATTATCCAAGTTTTGTCAAATAATCAGATAGATATTTTTGGGTAGTTGGTAGATCTTGGTGCCCCATAGCTTGCTATGGGTATTTAATTTTGTGTAACCCACAGCAAGCTGTGGGGCACCCGGTTAAAGAGTTCTGCCCTACAAGACAGTACCTAATATACCTTGTGATTTATTTGTCATTCTCAGCTTGACTGGGAATCCATTTGTTGAATGGGGATCTATGAGGGATCCTACCATTTAATTAGATTAATGGCGGGTTCGAAGACGGATCCGCCCTATAAAACTGGTCGGCAAACAATGTGATTATTATTGCAAGTAATAATAAATAGTACGACTAATCTTCATCATCATTGCCCTTTGGCAATAAATGGCTATCGTCTTTCTTTATTTCATGCAGGTAAACGATCATTGCGGCACCTAATATAAACAGCGAGTAAAGGAAGGGAACCGTTTTCAAATGTCGTAGAGTTGTTAACCATCCATAAATCTGTGGAACCCAATATAAAGGTAAAACACCCATGACTGACAGAAGAAATGATGTGAATACCAACTGCAGAAACTTGCGTGAATCATCATGAGCAAGTATTTTGGCCTGCTTTCTGAATGTCACAACAACAAATACCGCAATCCCCAAAGTAAACATAGCAACTGTTGTAGCGTTCTTCTCCACAAATCCGTAAATACCTACTTCTATTCCATATTCTGGGATTTCGGCAAATAGAGCCAAAACAATATTAACCAAGAACGCAATAATACATCCCCAAAACGGTACGTGCATCATTCGTTCTCTCTTAAACCAATTATATCCAATTAATTTTCGCCAAACGAAGCACCAAAGTACTAACCCAATTACATAAATTCCCGCAGCGATGAAAGTAAAAGTATTTGTATTTTGCCACCATATCGATATATCCTGCATCTTATATACCTTTCTTTAACGGCTTAAAAATATTTTTAAATAAAATGGTAAAAAAGGATCACAACTGCAATGTAAAATTAAACAGTTCATGTAGGGCAGAACCATTTACCATTTTTCGGTTCTGCCTTTATTATTGTCGAAACCACAAGGATTTCGACCTACGAAACTGGCTTTGCTGGTGTCATTCCCGCGAAGGCGGGAATCCATGCTTAATTTTTTGATGGCGGGTCCGAGGACGGAACCGCCCTACAAAACTACGAAGATTATTTGTAGAGAAACCTCATTTATGGTTCTCGAATAAAAAATCCATTGTTTATATCACGTGATATAAATCTAACAAAACTGTTGTGACTGTATCCAAATGCATTAATCGGCATTTCTTTAAATGTAATAATTTTCATTTCAAAGATATCATTTCGGAAATTATTAAAATTAGATATAATTTCAGGTGTAACATAAAAATGTCCAGTGTTTTCGATAGTAGCTTCATAGCTAATGTCTTCCAGGAAGCTCGTAATAATTAACAATACTGAATCAGTACATGTATTTTCCCAGTAAACATTAAAACCGTTTGTATATACCGTATCTAATAGTTTAGGATGTGTAATTACAGGTAAACACTCTTCATATTCTACTGCGAAATCTAAGTGGTTTACATCATAATTACCTTCAACAATAAATTCTACTATATCTCCATCTTTAATCATGAATCTATGATGATCATAGTAATACCATCCATTTGGGCTTTGTAATGATAAGTTGAATAAATCAGCAATTTCAACTTTGTTGGGATTTAAAATATTTATAGCTGTATCAGGAGCATAACTTGAATCAAATCTTGCCTTTACATATTCATATTTTCTAGATGAAATTATACCATGATAAATTTCAAATAATGCAAATACAGGAATTGATGGTTCTGTTTTGAATTGCCAGACAGGTCCTGTAACTGTATCCCCCTGAGGATTAAATCCGACTACTTTCCAATAGTATATTGTGTTTTTTTGTTTTAATCCTGTATCGAAAGTAAACCCGGTGTGGTTTGCTTTAGCAATCATTGGATCAGGGAGAGTATCAAGATAAATATCAAAGTTAACGACTTCTCCAAGATTTGTAACCATCTCCCACGATAAATTTGCATCGGGAGTGACAAAACCTTGATAGTTCCGTGGTCGATTGTTATTGAATTGTAAAATCTCTGGTTGAGTTCTAAAGCTCCAGGTTTCGCTTATTGTAGAATCACCATTAATCTCTTTGCCAATCACTTTCCAAAAATATGTATTATTATATCCCAATCTACCTGGATTGTAAAATGTATTTGATTGCCCTTGACTTACTAATACAGGATCAGGTGTGGTATCAAAATAAACATCATATAGGAGACTTTTGGGTGGATTAGTCAATTTATCCCATGATATCAATTTAGTAATTTCAATATGATAACTGTTATTTGATGGATCTGGGTTTTGTATTATCGATACAGGTGATCTGGTATAAAAGCTCCATGTCTCACTTATACTCGAATCGTTCACTTTGCTTTTTGCAATTATTTTCCAATAATATCGATTATTATATTCAAGATTTACGGCATCATATTGTGTCTGGATTAAATTTGAATCTACTTTAATCAAATAAGTAATATTAAATCCAATATAAACATCAAATGTATAATCACCTTCACATTCCCAGCTTAGAGAGATGCTATCTTGATAAATAGTCTCATCCACAGAAGGTGTTGGATTACTCAGAATAATTATAGTTGGAGTAACATGTTCTGTCGGATTTTCTTTTACACAAGTTGTTAAAAGAAATAGTGGTATAAAAATCAGGATGATTACCAATACATATGATCTGATTCGATTTTTGTTCATTTGATTACCACAACAACCCATTGAATAATTGAAATTAAGATAAATAATATTGATTAAGTTGTCAATTTTTATAGATATTAAATTATCCGCAACATTCAATAAAAAACTTGACAAAACAGTAACAAACAGTAATATAAAGATAGAAAACAGTATCAAGTGAGGTTTTATGAGTAAGTCTATATTTACGTTTGAGTTTTTCCCGACTCTCAGCAACAGGGAAGAGTTTTACAAGAAAATCACCCAAAAAGAAGGCGTAACCGCCCGGATTATCAACCAGTTCCTAATGTTTATGGTTTTTTCGTTTCTCTTTGGTATCACCATGGGAGCTTATCATAGCGTCATCCAGGCATTAGTAGCTGGAGCCAAAGTCTCGTTTATGTTTATTGCAGTGCTGATTATCTGCTTCCCTGCCTTTTTTATTATCCAGTATATTCTTGGCTCCAAACTAAAACTCTACCAGATGATTTCGATTATCCTCTCAGGGTTTGTGCTGACCTCGGCGATTATGATTTCGTTTATTCCGATAATTATCATCTTCCTGTTAACTGGCAGTAACTACTACTTTCTTCAACTTCTTCATGTTGCTGTATTTATTCTTTCAGGTGTTTTCGGGATGAAAACAATTGTCGATGCGCTCAAATATTCCTGTGAAACCAAATCTGTCTATCCGCAGATTGGAGTGGTAGTATTTCGGTTCTGGGTAGTGATTCTTGCATTTGTTGGGATTCAGATAGCCTGGAATTTGCGTCCGTTTCTTGGTGACCGGGGAGAAGAGTTTGAGTTGTTCCGCGATTACGATGGGAATTTTTATACGGCCTTGATTTATTCGGCAAGACAGATAGTAGAACCCGAGCAGATGCAATCCGACACTACTGAAGTGAAAACATACAACTTTGGTGAGTGATGCGATCACGACGTTTCCTGGCGCAATAGTGAAGGGATGTTTGTTAAAAGATTATTAAGTGATGGTGGCAATACCAGTTCACAGAGGGGCAGATGAGGACATCTGCCGCCCACAAGTGATACGATCACAGCGTTTCCTGACGCTAAGGGAAGGAATGATTGAAGATTTATTAATTTATTGAAGTAGGAAAGTTGTATTTTTAATACACACAAGGTGTGTGTCATTCCCGCGAAGGCGGGAATCCATTTAAAATTTATTAAGATGGATCCCCGATCGAGTCGAGGATGACACAGGCGAAGCCTGATTTATTAAACAACTGATGTTAATGTGGAACATTTTGGAGATAATTCAATAGAAAGGTTATGACCTTTGAAGACGGATATAATGACATTGGAAGAAGTGGCCGCTTATCTCAAAGTCAAACCCCAGACAATTTATACCTGGGCGCAGGAGAAAAAAATCCCCGGGGCAAAACTGGGCAAAGAGTGGCGCTTCAAAAAATCAATTATCGATGAATGGTATCTTCAGCATATTGATAATAAGTTCAGCGATGTATTAGAAAAATTCAGATTTGATTCAGAGAAGGAGTAAGTGACCTTGTCACATTTATTTAAACCAAATAAGTATTTCTATATTGGGATAATTGCAATGATTGCAGGATTCGTTTTCCTGCGCATCCCGCCTGTTGATGGCTTTTTCACCATGAACTTAGCACCACTCTTTCTGGTAGCCGGATTTCTTGTTCTCATTCCAATGGGTCTTTGGCCAAAAATCAAAAATACTGACCACACTGATTTAAAGATTAAAATTTTTGCTGAAAAAGTTTATGTCAATTTTTTTGGTTTTGTAGTTTTTGCCACAGTATGGGTAATTTACATCAACACCATGTGGCCGGCTCCCGGATGGTGGGGGAGTGCCGAGTATATCAATGGTGCCTACAATCTTATAATACAAAGCCCGCCCGGATCGGTTATTCTCCAATTAACAGGCAGGCTATTTTCATTTCTTTGGTTTATAGAAAATCCGGCGGTCAGAATTAATTTCATGATTGCAACAATGTCAGCCTCAGCAATAACAGTAATCTATTTTATAATAATCAGAGTGCTTAAGCAACTTGTCGAAAAAAGTAATAATAAATTATTAATAATAGTACCTTCGGTACTAGCATCAATCGCTTTTGCATTAACCGAGTCAGTTTGGAACAAAGCTACATTTACCAATCCTTATGCTCTCTCATTATTGACGGCTTCGATATTGATTTATCTCGCTGTGAGATGGTGGCAGTCGGCCGACGAAGATGGCTCTGGTAATTTTTTACTTTTATCAGCTTTTATTTTCGGATTGGATTTATCTGTTCACCGAAGTAATCTAATGCTTGTACCTGCATTTTTCTTTATGGTATTAATCAGAAAACCAAAAACATTTCTCGATTATAGAATTTGGTTTGGTGGGGTCGCCTTGCTATTTTTAGGTTTTTCTCTACAACTGTTTAATATGTTCAGAGCACAACTTGACCCGTTAATCAATTTTAACATTCCGAGCAGTTGGCAGGGATTGTGGGATTATCTTTCACTCCAACAATACGGGATCAAAACATTTGGATCAGATTTATTAGAACGCAAAGGACCATTCTGGGAAACACAAATCAAGCATGAGTATTTACGCTACTTAGGGTGGAATTTTATCGGTATGGATAGTGCCGGTGAGAATATGAAATGGTCGGGGATGTTTGGGATTCCTTTGTTTGTTGGTCTTGTTGGTTTAGTGTTCAGTTTTATAAAAAAATTCAAAACTGCTTTATTCGTTTTTGGTATGTTCTTTATGGCTTCGATGGGAGCAATAATATATCTGAATGTACCAGAGAACTTTTTCCGTATTATGGATCGGCATTTCCTGCCTTCGTTTATGCTCTTCTCAATCTGGATTGCAATTGGCTGTTATGGAATTCTGTCTTTAATTAATAAATTTTTTAAAAGCAATAAAGTTGCAATTATTGTAACAACGATCCTTTTGTTATTTGCCCTTCCTATCAATCAACTCAATGCCAACTGGACCAACAACGATCAGAGTAATAATTATTCTTCACACAATTATGGGTACAACCTTCTAAATTCGTGTGACAAAAATGCTATCCTGATTTGTGCCGGAGATAATGATACTTTTATCACATGGTATTTGCAGCAGGTAGAAAAAATCCGACCGGATGTTATAACATCCAACTGGTGGTTGATGAGTACCCCCTGGTATGCTGAATCAATGAAAATAAATTATCCTGATACACCATTTGATATAGAAAATGATTCATCGTTTCTAAATGCAATGTTCTGGGAAAGTGACACAGTTACATTTGCAGGAGATAATGACACTCTATCATACTTATTAGATCCTACTTTCAATAACCAATATCTATTGCCAAACGATTTACGTTTTATCGAAGTATTAAAAAAGAATCGATGGGAACGACCGGTTTGTTTTTCAGATGGTTTTGGGAATAATGCTCCTCTGCAATTGTCTGATTATACCCAGATGTATGGTATAGATTTTCATCTCCAATCAAAACATTTCGACAGCCTCGAATATGATTTTGCCAAGCACGAATATTTGTTGGACAGTGTGTTAACTTATAAAGGATTTGGAGAAAGTAAATCGTTGGATCGAGTAGGTAAAAACATGGGAAATACCTATCTGAGAATCTTTGCCGAATTGGCAATTCATTACAAACAGACAGAAGAGACAGAAAAATTAGAAAAGCTGTTAGATAAATATGAAAAACACTGGCCGAATAGTTTTGATCGAATAAAGCAGTATGTTGATGGGTATGGGGAGGAAGATACTGGGGATTAATAAAGATATTATAATTTCAAATAAGGGTAGATGGTGACACAGGCTTAGCTTGATTAATTGCCATTCACAAGATTTCTACGTATAGCGTAAGGAACACAGATCTGCGTTCCCTACCACAGAGGACAGGTCGCGACCTGTCCCTACATCATCTCATTTTCATTTTAGATTTCTTCCATGAATCAAATTTATTTGACTTAAGTCAAACGATATCATTTACTACAATTATATATATCTAAGACATAACCAGAGGAGAAAGGAATGAGAGGAATGATTTACAAAATTAGTCTATCTGTAATTATCCTGTTGATATTTGCAGCAGGATCGATGGCACAGGATTGTGTCGAATGTCACACAAAAATTACACCTGGTGCTGTTTCTGATTGGAAAATCAGCAAGCACTTTGAGAATGAAGTTTCCTGTGATGCCTGTCACGGTGATGGACACACAACTGCTGATGATGTTCAAAATGTAACATTACCAACTGCTGAAACATGTGCAAATTGTCATGAAGAACAGTTCACCCAATTTTCAAGCGGTAAACATGCGATGGCTTGGGCAGCATTAAAAGCAATGCCAACTACTCACCAACTACCGATGGAACTGGTTGATGGCCAGAAAGGTTGTGGAGGTTGTCATAAGATCGGATTAAAATCCGAAGAGGCAATTTTGGAACTTAAGCTACAAGGCTCAATGCATGGCAACGCTTCCTGCGATGCCTGCCATACCCGCCATACCTTTTCTAAAAAAGAAGCCCAACAACCGCAAGCCTGTCAGACTTGCCACATGGGTTTTGATCATCCGCAATGGGAAATGTATTCATCCTCCAAGCATGGCGTACGCGCCCTATTAAGACAGAATGGAACCCTCCCCGAAAATACAGTTGCTCCTACCTGCCAGACCTGTCATATGCAGGATGGTAATCACGAAGTCAGAACCGCCTGGGGATTTCTTGCTGTGAGATTGCCATTACCGGAAGATCCTCAGTGGAAAGCCGATCAGATTACAATATTACAAGCGTTGGGTGTTTTGGATCCTGAAGGAAATCCGACTGCTCGTCTCGATGTTGTCAAAGCTGCCGATGTAGCCCGGTTGACTCAGGAAGATTTTGATAAAGAACGCAACAAGATGATCAAAACTTGTAATGAGTGTCATTCATCATCATTTGTTACTGAGCAGTTTAAGAATGCTGATGGTTTGATAAAAGAAGTAGATCACCTCTTGGCTGAAGGAATAAGAATTATCACATCTCTGTATGAAGATGGTACCTTGGCCAAACCGGAAAGCTATGCGTATGCTTTCCCGGATCTGCTGACTTTCCATGATGCGCCAACTCCTATTGAACAGACATTGTTTGAAATGCATTTGAAACATAGAATGAGAGCATTCCAGGGAGCCTTTCACATGAACCCGGATTATTCTCTCTGGTATGGCTGGAGCGAGATGGTTCGCGATCTTGCGGATATCAAACACATGGCTGCCCAAATGCGAGCTGAGAAAATATAAATTAATTTGATTTATATATCATAAAAAAGCTGCTGAATTTTTCAGTAGCTTTTTTGTTTAATTTTGAGGCTTGTCTTAATCCACCCTTCCGATTGACACGAGTTAACTCTCTTTATGTTGTCAGAAATTTAATATGTAATTGAATAATCTAATTATTGTGTTCATAGTTTTCTTTTGACATACGCCATGTATTCTTGTATTCATATATATAACTTAAAGATACAATTTGAGGAGAAAGGGATGAGAGGTATGATTCCAAAGATAACTCTTTCATTAGTTATATTACTGGTTTTTGCCGCCGGTTCAATGGCGCAGGATTGTGTCGAATGCCACACAAAAATTACACCTGGTGCTGTTTCCGACTGGAAAATCAGCAAGCACTTTGAGAATGACGTCTCCTGTGATGCTTGTCATGGTGATGGACACACAACCGCTGATGATGTACAGAATGTATCATTACCAACTGCTGCGACCTGTTCAAATTGCCATGAGAAACAGTTCACCCAGTTTTCAAGTGGTAAACATGCATTAGCCTGGAGAGTTACGAATCTTATGCCTATAACTCACCAGATGCCGATGGAATTGATAAATGGTCAGAAGAACTGCAACGGTTGTCATAAGATTGGTCTAAAGACCGAAGAAGATGTGCTGAAACTCAAAGCTGAAGGATCTATGCATGGCAATGCGTCATGCGATGCCTGTCATACAAGACATACTTTTTCCAAGAAAGAAGCTCAACAACCACAAGCATGTCAGACCTGTCACATGGGATATGATCATCCGCAATGGGAAATGTATTCATCTTCGAAACATGGAGTACGGTATCTGTTAAAACAGAATGGAACTCTCCCTGAGAATACTGCTGCTCCAACCTGTCAAACCTGTCACATGCAGGAAGGCAACCACGAAGTCAGAACCGCTTGGGGTTTTCTTGGAGTAAGATTACCACTTCCTGAAGATCCGCAATGGAGAGAAGATCAGATTACAATTTTGCAGGCTCTTGATGTACTTGATTCCGATGGTAACCCGACTTCGAAGATTGAAGTTTTTAAAGATGCTGATGTTGCCCGTTTGACCCAGGAAGATTTTGATAGGGAACGCAACAAAATGATCAAGACCTGTAACGAGTGCCATTCATCTTCATTTACAAATGAGCAGTTTGTAAATGCCGAAAAACTTCTAAAGGATGTCGATCATCTTTTGGCTGAAGGCATCAGAGAGATTGCAGCTCTATACGAGGATGGTATACTGGTTAAACCTAAAAGTTATTTCTATTCCTTTCCAGACCTGAAACCGATTGAACAAACATTATTTGAAATGCATCTCAAACATAGAATGAGAGCATTCCAGGGAGCCTTTCATATGAATCCGGATTATTCTCTCTGGTATGGCTGGAGCGAGATGGTTCGCGACCTTGCGGATATCAAACACATGGCTGCCCAAATGCGAGCTGAGAAAATATAATAGATTTACAGTAATTATTAAAGCTGCTGAATTTTTCAGCAGCTTTTTTTGTGTCTATATTTAAAATGCTATTCACATGCCGGCGGGGGAGAACCGCTTTTGAAAATATAATTGACCAAAAATGACAGATCATTGACAAGAATAATTCCATCAAGAGGAGAAACGCAGTCGCCTTCATTGGGGCAACCCGGAGATGGGCCACCTTTAAAAATATAATTTACCAGAAAAGTAAGATCATTGATTAAAATAATGTCATCTCTTGGTGTAACAACATCCCCTTTCATTACACAACAGCAGGCATCGCCTATACCATCACTATTGGTATCTTCCTGTCCCGGATTTTCATCATTAATGCAATTATCACAAGGATCACCAACACCATCACCGTCGGTATCTTCGGTTTGAATTGGATTATAAACAAAGGGGCAGTTATCGCATGAATCTCCGATTAAATCTTCATCAGTATCCTCCTGCAGCGGATTATAAACCAGTGAACAATTATCTGTTGCATTGGGAATGCCATCATAATCGTCATCATCACCCGATTGCTGCCATCCCGAAATTCGAGCCATCATCCACCACCACCCCTTGCCTTTAAGATAGCAGTTAAAACAATGTGAATGAGCACAACTTCCACAAGTAGGGCAGGTATGAGTACTGCACCAGTCGTAGCACCAATTGCAGGCATCGGTTTCATCAGGGTAGTAGTTGCCGTCGGGATCCCAACTTTCAATATCAGCAAAATCGAAAAGGATTTTATCATGTGAAAGGCAGTAATTTCTGATTTGATTATTACGAATATAGAGATTCCCCGCTATTCCGGTTCCATCAAGATGACCGGTCATATAGATAAAAATAACTCCCGGATAATCTGCTTCCAACTCTTCCATCTTAGCCAGATAAATATTGATACCCTCTTCGGTATTGTCTGATGCTCCACCACACCATGAAAACATGGCCATATTACATTCAGGATGCGAATTCAGATATGTTCGTGTGGCAGGAACCCAGGTTGTATCGCCATTGTGCCCGAGGTCATCACCCGGTTCATATATAGGGGGAGGAGCATACAAACTGTTTTCTGTTTCCACCATAGTAATGCCGGTCACTATTTGGCTTCCATGAGAAGTATGAACATAATAAATATTGTAACTATCATCTATGGTTTCAATTACAGAAATTGGAATTGTCTGGAATTGACTAACTGCATTATGATCCGCAATAATCGGTTGTGTATAGGATATTGTAAATTGAAACAATAATGAGACAAAAAATAAAAATACAATTTTTGAATATTTAATAATTTGCGGTAATTTCATATAGCACCTTTGAGCAAAATGAAGTATAAAACTATATTAGACAAAACAATCTTATTTGTCAACAACTCACAATGCATCGTAATTTGTTATAAGACAAAGAGATAAAATCAATCCGGCTTGTTCTATGATCATCATTCAGATATTAATTTGTTGTAAATCTTGAAATGATTGTTGACAAATTGCTAAAAAAAATTATAATAAGGTAATTAGAGTACTTAAAGAAAAGCCCCCAAGAAGCCCTGTCTGTCCCCCCCTCCCGTGTGCTCAAGCCCAACAGACAGGGTTTCCTCCATTAATGTGTTAACTTATTAAAAATTATAGAATGTTTGTGATTTGATAAATATATTTGTATTTTAAACCATGCTGAAAAATCGCTCCAAGACTATGTTAATTAAAGTAGTAATAATTATTGTGTTTTCTTTTGTTTTAATTGGTTCTGGTCAATTATCAGGTTTATCGAGCAATGCAAATTCAATTGAAATAATTAGAAGCGGATTCTTAGAATCATTTGACCAGTTTGTTGAGAATTATCATGACTATGGTATTTTTATCGCTCTATTTTTGTTATTAATTCTGATTTATATAAATAATAGAAGAATAAAAGCCGAACGAAAATTCAAACAGTTTGAAGCAAATTACAAAGCATTCATAACCATTTCGCAGGATTTAGTTTTTATATTTTCTAAAACAGGGATTATAGAACAATATTACGCTTCCAATCCCGATAAGCTTTATATGCCACCCAAAGAATTCCTTGGTAAGAATATAATAAATATACTACCTGAATCTGTGGGCAAGCAATTTAATGATGCTTTACATGAGTGCTTGAGTGAGAACAAGCTAATATCGATTAAGTATAATCTGAATGTACCTGCGGGGGATTCGTCATTTGAAGCTCGATTTGCCAGAACAGATTTTGATCATGCAATTGTAGTTATCTCTGATATAACCGATCGTAAATCAACTCATTCACAACTTCAAAAGTTACAACGTGCATTCGAACAGGCAATGGATGAAATTGCAGTGGTAAATATGGAAGGAAATATTGAATTTGCAAATAAGGCCTGGGCCAATGCCCATGGTTATTCACATAAAGAATTAGTGGGTAAAAATCTTAGTATATTTCATACAAAGGAACAATTTAAAAATCAGGTTGCTCCTTTTAATAAAATTCTGATGGAAAGAGGGTTTAATCAGGGCGAAATTGAGCATAAAAGAAAAGATGGAACGATATTTCCAACTTTTATGACTTGTGCCGCTATCAGAGATGAAAATGGGGTTGCTATCGGTTTGGTCGGGATTGCCCGGGATATTACAGAAAGAAAACAGGCCGAGTCCACAATTCAAAATAGTGAGGAGAAGTTCAGAAAGTACATTGCAAGTGCGCCTTATGGTATATTTATAGTAGATGCCGATGGGCGTTATATCGAAGTCAATAGTGCCGCCTGTGATATGACAGGTTATTTAGAGTCAGAACTAAAAAAGATGAGTATACCTGATATTATTGATCATAAAACTCATTCTGCTGAACTTGAGAGTTTTGAGGAGTTAAAAAGAACTGGCAGTGTTGAAATTGAATTCAGATTGAAACGCAAGAATGGATCGATAATTTGGGCATCATTACATGCAGTTTCTCTTTCAGGAAATCGTTTCATGGCTTTCTGTTCAGATATCACTGATCGCAAAAAGGTTGAAGAGGAGTTATATAGAAACGAAGAAAAATATCGGGGGATATTCGATGAGTCTGTTGCTACTATTTATGTTTTTGATACAAATAAGCGATTCCTGGATTCAAACCAGGCAGGTCTGGATCTCTTAGGGTATTCCAGGGAAGAATTGCTTAGTATGAGTATCGCTGATGTGGATGCTGATCCCGTTGTAACGGTTCCTAAACATAAAGAGCTTCTTTCTGGTGATAGCATTGTAAATTATGAACACCAACTTAGGCGCAAAGACGGTACGATAATCACAGTATTAAATAATTCCAAACCGCTTACTAATGAAATAGGCGAAGTTGTTGGTATGCAGAGTACACTTATAGATATTACTGAGCGTAAACAAGCTGAAGCTGACTTGATGGAGAGTGAAGAAAGATTCAGAGATTTGGCAGAGCTTTTACCACAAACTCTTTATGAAATGGATACTAAGGGAAATATTACTTACACCAACAGAATGGGTTTGGAAACATTCGGTTATGACAGCAGAGATCTTGATAAGGGCTTAAATGCTCTTAGTCTTTTTATTCCTGAGGATCATGAAAGAGTAATCAAAAATATTAAACTATCAATGGAAAGTGTAGCCCATGTAAATCATGAATACACTGCAATTACTAAAAATGGTACTCCTTTTAATGTCTTAGTTTATTCCAGTCCTATCACCCACAATGGTGAGGTAATAGGATTAAGAGGTGTTCTTTTTGATATCACTTCCTTGAAGCAAGCAGAAGAAACTATTAAGGAAAGTGAACAAAGATACAGGGAACTAGCCGATTCACTGCCACAATCTGTTTTTGAAATTGATGTTGAAGGTAACATATTATTCTTTAACCAAACCGGATGTGACAGCTTTGGGTATACCCGTGAAGAACTTGAAAAAGGGGTGAATGCTCTACAGGCTTTTGTACCTGAAGAACGAGAGCGAGTACTTAGTAATATTAAAAAAGATCTAACCGGTGGCAAAATTGAAGATCGGGAATATACTGCTCTTCATACAGATGGAACCACTTTCCAGGTATATGCTTATTCCAATCCCATAATCCGTGAAGGGAGACCTGTCGGATTAAGAGGGGTCCTTGTAGATTTAACTCCTATAAAAAGAGCGGAAAAAGCTATTGCTGAAAGTGAAGAAAAATACCGCCACCTGGTTGAAAATGTTGATGCTACCATTTGCATTCTGGACTACGATGGAAACTTCCTCTTCATGAATGGCGTGGGAGCAAAATCCCATTTGTTGGAAAAAGAAGATTTTTCAGATAAAACTATCTGGGATATTTTCCCCAAAAATATAGCAGAAAATAAGATGAAAATTGTTCGTCAGGTTATTGATTCGGGAAGTGAGCAACTGGTAGAATTGAAATCAATGATTAACGGCAAACTATGTTGGTTCTACACCATAACTCAGCCTTATGCTTTTTATATTGGTGATAAAAAGGTGGCCTTGATTATTGCCCATGACATCACCGAAAAGAAACTGGCCGAGCAGGCTGTTAAATTTAGCGAAGAGAAGTATCGACTATTGGTTAATAATGTAAGTGCTATAATTTCTCTGGTAGATTACGATGGGACATTTAATTTTGTTAATAAGTTAGCTGCTACCAGTTTGTCTAAACCAATTGTGGATATTATCGGTAATAAAATGTGGGATTTATTCCCGCAAGAGATTGCTGAACGTCAGATGAAAAGTATTAGAGAAGTTATTGATACTCGCAAGGAAATAAGGCGGGAAACCAGATCATTTGTTAATGGGGATTGGCGTTGGTATGACACTGTTATTCAACCATATGATTTTGATCTGGATAATAAAAAAATGGCAATTACTATTTCCCATGACACTACCGTGAGAAAAACTGCCGAGGATGCTTTAAAGAATTCAGAAGAAAAGTTTAGATACTTAGCGGAATATTCTGTTCAAGGTATATATATTATCCAAAATGGAAAATTTGTCTTTGTGAATCCTCGTGGGGCTGATATTGCCGGTATGAAAATAGATGAATTGTATGAAATGAAATTTGTAGATTTCATGCTACGAGGAGTTACACCTGAGTATCAAGAGATGGCATATAGGAAATATAAAGAACGTATTGAAGGTCATAATCAAGAAAATAACTACGAATTGGAATATATAACTCCTTCTGGTGAGAAAAAATGGATTGAATTGTTTACTCAAACATGTGTAATTGATAATATTGATTCCATTTATACCATTGTGCTGGATAACACAATGAAAAAACAAGCCGAAGAAGCCCTTAAGACGAGTGAGGAAAAATTTAGATATCTCGCAGAAAATTCCTTTCAGGGAATTTTTATTATCCAAGATAATAGAGTTGTTTTCACAAATCAAAGAGGGGCTGAAATCCTCGGAAGGTCACTTGAATATTTATATAAAACAAATTTTAATGATTATATACAAGAATGTCTCGTACCTGAATACAAGGAACTTGTCATAGAAAGATATCGTGCCAGAGCTGCAGGAGAGGATGTTCCTAACCACTATGAATTTGAAATATATACTCCTTCCAAAGAAATAAAGAGACTTGAGATATATACACAGAAATGTGTAATTGACGGAATAGATTCTTTTTATGCTCTCATAAATGATGTAACTGCTGCCAGACATGCTACGAAGGCTTTGAAATCAAGTGAAGAAAAATTCCGTAATTTTGCTGAACATTCTTTACAAGGTGTTTACATTGTTATTGACAATAAATTTACATTCGTAAATCGAAAAGCTTCTGAAATTACTGGTATCCCTATTAATGAATTTTTAAATATGGATATCAATGAATTTGGCAAACGGATTGCCTCTGATCAACAGGATTCAGCTTACGGTAGGTATAAAGCCAGAATGTCGGGTGACAATAGTGAAACTCATTATGAATGTGAATTTATTACTCCACAAGGTGAGTCCAAATGGCTTGAATTTTTTGGTCAAAAGACAATTATTGAAGGAAAAGATGCTCTTTATGGTATTGTTATGGATATTTCTCTCAGGAAGAAGGCTGAACAAGATATCAGAAATGCACAGCGTGAAAGATATAATACTATTAGAGAAATTGCCGGTGGAGTGTCCCATGAAATGTACAACGCTCTTTATCCGGCAATGGTGGCACTCGACAAACTTAAGAAAAATATTACAAATGATGAACTGACAGAAGAACAGAAAAAACATCTTCATGATATGACAGAAAATGCTGTTGATAGAGCAATCAGTATGACTGAGGAAGTTACCCATTACTCCAGAATTGAATCTGAGAAAAAAGTAGAAGTATTTGAAGTAAATAATCTGATCAGGGAAATTATTGAAAATCACAAATCCAGAATTGAAGAATTAGAAATTAATGTAACTTTTGATTTGAATGATAAGATTGAATGTCTTTGCCATAAAAATCATGCTTTCAGTATCTTCAATAATCTGATTATAAATTCTCTTGATGCTTTGGCTGATGTTGAGAATAGAAAATTAGAAATTAAATCCACTAAAGATAAGGGTTATGTAAAGATAAGCATCTTTGATTCCGGAATAGGAATAGAAAAAGAACATTTAGATAAAATATTTGATCCATTCTATAGTACCAAACCTCACACAGGTACCGGGCTGGGCTTGGCAATGGTTAAGAAAATTATTGATATATATGACGGGAAAATCACTGTTAATTCCAGCCTTGACAATGGAAGTGAATTTGTTATCTTTTTAAGAACACCAACCCTTTCGGAATCATAAGTTGTTGAGATACAATGGATAAACTTGGAAGAATATTAATAGTCGACGATGACCCGATGGTGCTTGAGGCAATCAAAGAGTCATTTATTGATGAATTTGAAATTATTCTGGCATCTTCGGGAGAAGAAGCAGTTTCTTTGTTAACTGATAGCCAGAATATTGACACCATTATTCTGGATATTCGTATGGCAAGAGTTGATGGATTGGTTACTGCCAGCAGATTAAAAGAGATCAGTCCCCATATTCCGATTATATTTCATACCGGATATCCTGGAGAATATAGTGAAGAGTCGATTGAAAAAGATTATCAGCCATTTGATTATGTGGGTAAAAATGAACGACCAGCCCGTTTAAGAAGAGCTGTAAGAAATGCTGTACAGTTTTATCAATTGAAAACCAGTTCATCAGATCTTATCAATATGGCTAAGGTTAATTATGAGATGGTCGGAAGTTCTGAGAAAATGCAGGAAGTATATCAGAAAATTGAAAAAATTGGTTCAACTGATTCCAAGGTTATGATTCTCGGTCAGACTGGTACTGGTAAAGAACTCGTGGCCAGAGCAATTCATAAAAGAAGCAACCGCTCAGACAAGCCGTTAGCAATTCTTAATTGCCATCATAAGGAATCAGGTTTGATAGAATCAGAACTCTTTGGACATTTGCGCGGATCATTTACAGGTGCTTTTCAAGATCAGATTGGAATGTTTGAATTTGCCCATAATGGGACATTATTTCTTGATGAAATCGGTGAACTTGATGTATCTACTCAGGCAAAAATATTGAGAGTTCTGGAGTCTGGAGAGATTAACAAGATTGGCTCACCGGAGATTGTAAAAGTGGATGCCCGATTCATTTGTGCTACTAATCTGAATCTTGAAAAAAAAGTTGCTGATGGTTCATTTCGTGAAGATCTGTTTTACAGATTGAGAGGAGTTGTGATCCATACTCCTGCTCTAAAAGATAGAAGAGAAGATATTCCCGAACTTCTTGATTTCTTTATAGAAAGATGTTGCTCCAAGAGCGGCAGCAGCCTGAAAGTTTTTGAACCCAAAGCACGTGATCTGCTTATCCAGTATGATTGGCCAGGTAATGTCAGGCAATTGATGGATACGGTTCAATCACTCATTTATCTATCGCCTTCATATTATATTACTCATAAAGAAGTTGTCGATTATCTTGAATGTTCGCCTTATTCAGGAAATAATGGCGGGAGCCTTTCGGAAACAGTTCGAGAATTCAAAAAAACTGTAATTCTACAGGCATTGGATCGCCATAACCACAATATCAGTGCGTCTGCCAGAGAGCTGAAAGTTGATCCTTCTAATCTTAGAAAATTGATTAAAGAACTAAATATAAATTGATTTTTATACTCTGTATTGAAACAATAACAAATCAATTACGTCTATAATATTAATACAAATAAGGTTGGTGTTTTTGTCCCCATCAAATATCAACCCCTTTTTACCGCCTTAAATCTGTGAAAGCAGATCAGAAAAGTAGATATTCGGATGTTTTTTAACATTATTCCTTTTGGTGTGGTTTGTCTAAGATGTTGATTGTTAGTAGGTTATTCGGAATTGTATTTTTTTTAATGAAAAGATAATGTTGACGAAATGAATAAATTATGTATATTAAAAGGGTACTATCATAGATTACTACAGGACTTTATATTTCGTAGTTTTAAGGAGGAAAATTAATGACATGATAAGGTATGCAAAAAATTAAATGTTGCGGACTTTGGAAATAAAACTAACGTCATAGAAAATAGGAGTAATAACAATGAACGTTTCTAAGTGTTTGGCAATTCTTCTTTGTCTGGGCTTATTGTTGACGGCCTCCTCAGTATTTGCAGGTGTCGCCAATGAGAAGAACCTTGTTATTGACAACGTAAAAATCACAAAACTTACTGTTTCCACCCAGAGGGTTTCTACAATGGGGGAGACAGTTTTTTTAAACGATCTTCAATCACAAAATGAACCGGAAATAATTTATACAGCTTCCGGTCGCACTGGTGGTGAAACTATTGAAGATGCTGTAGTTATTCCAGGTATGCCTTTTGTTGATACTGGAAGTACTATCGGAGCTGTTGATGATTATGCAGAACAGTGCGGTGGAGTTCAATACCATGAAAATAATGGTGATCATGTTTATTCTTACACACCAGGTGATCAGGAATTAGTTGATATTGTTCTTTGTGAATCTGATTATAAAACTTCAGTATGGGTATATGATACACTTAGTAATGTCATTGCCTGTAACCGTTTTGCTGATGAATGTGGTGCTCCACGTTCAGCCCTCTATGAAGTTTTCATGGATTCTCTGGCAACATATTATATTGTTATTGATGGTGACTATTTTCAGGATCCAAATGAAGGTGAATATATTATAGAATGTTCATCTATTCTTGCTCCTGATTTAGAGGACTCTGTAAGTTTATATCCTACCATAGCAGATAATGGCCATGATACTGTTGCATTAGGTTATATGTTTAACAATGCGGTTGATTCCTCCCAGCTCTGGTATGGAATGGATGATCTTACTTCATCAGGTGGTAGTTGGGCGCATACCGGTGGTGGCGTACCTACTTATGGTGATATGGATTATTGGGGTGACGATACTGTCTTTTATGCTACCCAGGTTGGTCCAACATCAGAAGATGGTGGTGGTCGTGTATATAAATCAGATATCAACAACCCTATCGACGGCAATACATGGAGCCAGTCGAGTTGGAACTTTAGCACTAATGGTTGGTTTGGTATGAAGATGGCGGCTATGGCCTGTGAAAATGAAGTTGAAGTATTTGGATATCCTGGCTTCTACCATTTTGGTGTAATTTCAATGGTTCATAGTACTACCTATACTAATCCTACTATGATAGATGGCCCCCATTTATTTTATCTGTCCGATGATGGTGGATATGCTAATATTAGCTGGTTTAATGGTCTTGATGGATGTAATTCAACACTGGCGGATATTGATAAAGTATCAAAGTACACTTATGCTGTTTACGACTGGTATGATGAAGCAGATCATCAGTGGAAAACATTTATTCGTCTGGACTATTTGCCAGATATGGATGAGACGGTTATTGCAGGTGGGTTCACCTATTCTCTTGATGTTGGTGAGCATTCTCAGCATCCAGCAGTTGCTGCCCACGATGGTAACGTGGTTATCCCGGTTGAAAGATATGTTGAAGGTGCTTTTGAAGACCATGATATTGTCTGTTTCTATAATCAAGAAGGAGACGGGGTCCTTGATTCATTACAGACCAGTGTTATTGTAGCTACTACTGATGATGAAAGATTCCCGAGAATCTCTCATGTTTCAGATTCAAGATTCATCTGTACTTATGTTACCAATAATCAGCTTTTCTATACATTGTCCGCTGATGGTGGAGCAACATGGGATACACCAGTAATGTTTAGTGGTGATGATCATGTTGTTTCTGAATACCGTTCAGTTGATATAAGTGAAGGTGGAAACAGAATTATCTGGGAATATATGCCAGATCTGCCGGAAGATACTACAGTTCTGATTCACTTCGATGTTACTGATTTAATTGCTGATACTGATGCTGATGGTATCCCGGATGATATTGATAATTGTCCTCTGGTAGCCAACGAGTTCCAGGAAGATGCCGATGGCGATCTTATTGGTGATGTATGTGATGAATGTACAGATACCGATGGTGATGGTTATGGTGATCCTGGTTATGCTGCCAATACCTGTGATGTAGATAACTGTCCAGATACACCAAACCCGGGACAGGAAGATTCTGATAGTGATGGTATTGGTGATGTATGTTGCTGTACTGTTCGTGGAGACGTTTTATCTCCAACCGATGGATTAGTATTGGTGAACGACCTTACTCTTCTTGTAAATTACTTGTTTAAGAGTGGGCCAGCACCAGGTTGCTTAGATGGCGGAGATAGCTTTGTACCTCTGGATGGACTTATTCTTGTAAATGATTTAACAGTACTGGTTAATTACTTATTCAAATCTGGTCCACCTCCACCTGCTTGTTACTAATACTTATTTAGTATAAAAAAAAGCCACTTCATATGAAGTGGCTTTTTTTATGTTATTTATTTTTATTACGAACTTACCAATGTTTCTTTAGTATCTATCTTCAGAGTTTCTGATTTTACGTGTTCTCTTTCTATCATCGGGAAATCTATTTTAAAAGTAGTTCCGATTCCCTGAGTAGATTCAACTTTTAGATTACCACCATGATTATCAATTATCCGCTTGCAAACCAACAAACCAAATCCGTGTCCGTTTTTTTTGGTTGTAAATTTTTGATTAAATAATTGAGGTAATAGTTCTGGTTTAATACCTGAGCCTGTGTCGCTGATGGAAAAAATAAAGTGGTTATTAATTGAGTCAATTTCTAATCCTGAAGAAATCTCTCTTTTTTCGCAGCCATTTGTGGCGTCAGCAGCATTATTAAATAAGTTGTATAGCAATTGCTGTATGTGAGTGCTGTCTGCTTCAAAATAGATTTCATTGTCTGTTGCATTAAATTCTATGGACACATCCTGAAATCTCTTTTGAGGTTTAAGATAATCAATAACTTCTGTCAGTAATGATTTAAAAGAGATAGTCTCTTTTTGGGAGGAGATAGCTGTAAGATCCATTAAATTATCAGTAAATCTCTTCATCTTATCAATATTAGTATAAATAGCTTCCGTATATTTTTCTATTTTATCATAAGCTTTCTTTTTTAATTGTAAATCAAGAAGAGAAAAATTACCAGCAACAACACCCAGGAAATTATTAAGTTCATGACCAATTTCTGCAGATATCTCACCTTTGGTTGCCATCTTTTCCAACGAAATTGTTTCATCCTGCAATTCTTTCAGGCGGGAATATGCTTTTTGTGTCTCTTCAAGCAGAAACAAATTCTCCAGTGAAAGAGCTAATTGATTTGCAGCCATTCCAAGAAGACCCAGATGAGTAACTCCGGTATTATTAATATCTTCAGAAGCTGTTGTCATTATTATTCCATAAAGAGAATCAGCTCTTTTTATTGGTACTGCTATAATTGGAGAAGTTTCATCGTACCAGTTGGGCAAGACAATATTGGTTAATTCTTGATCAGGTTCAATCATTAATAAGGGGTGTTCTTCAGGGGAAGTGATCAAGACCGGGTCATTAAAATTATTAATTTTTGAATCAGCAAGAAGTTTCGTTAGTTTTTCATTCTCAAAAGTTTGCGTGTCAATTTTCTCATCAACGATGCTAATCATTCTGAATTCAGATTTATTCCTATCCCAATACAGGATAGTGCCTTTTGATGATTTGCAATGGATCATGGCGAAACGTAATGAAACAGTGCTAAGAGAACTGTGATCGCCAACTGTAACCAGCATCTGATTTAGATTAGTAAGTTGTGCTAACTGTTGCCCCGAATTTTTTGCAAGAGATTCTTCCTGAATTTTTTTTGCAGCTTTTTCGACCGCCTGCCTGATTTCTGTTAGCTCAAATGGTTTCATTATATAATCAAAAGCACCATGCTTGATGGCATCCTTGGCACTATTGAGATTAGCATAACCAGTCATATAAATTACACCCGTCTCTGGTTTTGACTGGCGTACTTTTTTGATTAATTCGATACCATCCATTTGAGGCATCCTGATATCAGTCAGGACCAGATCGGCAGGTTCTTCTTCGATCATTTCCAGAGCTTCAAGACCGTTTCCAGCAACACGAATATTATAGTCTTCATCTTCAAGAGCATCTTGAATTAAAGACAGAACAATCTCTTCATCATCAACAACTACTATTTTTATTGTATTTCCGACGCTATTACTCATTACATACCTTATCAGGAATTTTCTCTAAAATTTCTTTAAGCTGGTAAAGATCGAAAGGTTTAGTCAGACATTGACTTGCTCCTTCGTTAATTGCCATTTCAGCTAATTCATCAGGTAGAGAATCGGTCATAATAAAATGTACATCTGGTTTAGCGCTGATTGCTTCCCTAAAAACCTGATACCCATTTTTGCGAGGCATATGGATGTCACAGAAAATAGCGGTATAATCATTAGCTAATACTTTTTCAATGCCAACCTGACCATCGACAGCCAGTTCCACTTTGTAGCCCAATTCAATAAGATATTCCATTAACAGGTTTCTGATTACTTCGGAGTCATCAATAATAAGAATTTTTTTCATAATCTACTCACTCGCTGCTATACTTCAAGTGCATTTATGACAGTCTGTTGAACCTCTTTTATCGAAAAAGGTTTGGACAAGAAAGCACAAGCACCGTTGTTTATGGATTGGCTAACAGTATGAAGACTGGAAAAACCTGATATGACTATAACCTTAGTAGTCGGCTCATTTTCACAGGCAAATTTAACTACTTCTTCGCCTGAAACATTCGGCATCATTAAATCGGTTATAATAAGGTCGAACTTATTCCCTTTTAATTTCTCAATCGCCTCATCACCATCAGAGGCAAGACTAACTTCATAGTCTTCTGAGAATACCTCATAGAGAAAATTACGGATAACTTCTTCATCATCAACTATCAGGACTGATTGTTTCAATTCGATACCCATTAATTTAAAAAATTCTATATTTAAGGTGTCAGTATCTTATCATTACTATTATCGGTTTCAGTATTAACTTTCTGAACCGGCAATATTACCGTAAAGGTTGTCCCTTTACCAACTTCAGATTCAACTCTTATCTCACCACCATGGTCTCTGATTATACCGTAACTAAGAGATAGACCCAGTCCGGTTCCTTTGCCAACTTCTTTGGTGGTGAAGAATGGTTCGAAGATTTTATTTATAACTTCATCAGCAATTCCAATACCCTGATCAATTACCTTGACTTCAACAGTACCGCCAAATTCACCAACAGAGGGACTGAAGCCGGTAGTTATTTTAATGACCGTATCAGAATTGGAGGCATGCATGGCATTTATAATCAGGTTAGTAAAGACCTGCTGCAACTGTCCGCCATTAGCTTGAATTATTGGAATATTTTCAGTTGTCTCAACCTCAAGAGTTATCTGCTTCATGTGCAGCTGATGTTCCACGAAAGTCTGAGTTTCCAACATTACACTATTTATATCTACATCCTCAACTTCAGTAGTATGGGTTGATCTGGAGAAGCGGAGTAAGTTTTGTACAATACTCTTGCATCGGCGAGCTTGATTTTCGATGTATGAGAGATAGCGCATATAACCCTCAACATCTTTGCTGGGCTTGCCGTCAGGATTGTTCTTATTCATTTTTTCCAGTGCAAACTGAGCATAACCTAATATCCCGCCTAAAGGATTATTAAGTTCATGAGCAACCCCTGCTGCTAATTGTCCAATTGCGCTCATCTTTTCTGACTGGATAAGTTGGGTTTGAGCTTCTTCCAGCGCCAGTGTTCTTTCTACGATTTTTTCTTCAAGGTTGCGATTGTAAGCTTCGATTTCATCACGGGTATCACTTAAAGATTCAATCATTTTATTGAATGTATTAGCTAGATGTCCAATCTCATCATGCTGATTAATATTTACTCTCTGAGTAAGGTCACCACGACTGACCTGGTCTGTAATATCAACTAATAACTTAACTGGTTTTGTGACTAGCTTTACGAAGAACATTAATAAGATTGTAGCCATAACTAATACAACAATTGTTATCAATATGACTGTGATAGTTGCGGAAGCAATCGATTCATTTACAGATTTTAAAGATAGAATAAGTTTTACACTACCGATTTCTTCAGTGGTCGTCTGTTTCACTTCAGACCCAAAGCCACCAGTAATTCCCAATGTTTCTCTACTTAAAGTTTCCTTTTTGGAAACAACCGAGAGATTGAATTCATAAAAATCAGTTCCATCTTCTAATTCAATAATATAATGTACAAAATTATCATCAATACTTTGATTATCTTCATACGCTTTTTGAATTTTTATATTATCAGAGTTAAATTCACCAACCTCAGAAATAATGATGCCCTCAGCATTACTTATATTTGCATAAGTAAAGGATTCAAATGACGGTAATATAGAAAGCAACTCATCAAGTTCGTAATCAGATTCAAATAGCACACCACTTTCTGCATTCATTGCCATGATTCGAATCATGGTTTCACCGCTCGTGTGCAGCTCATTACGGAAACTATCAGCCTGACGCTTAATCATATAACCACTGGTAAATACCAGGCTCATAACAAGCATGGCAATAGTAGGGACAATTAATTTTGTCCGCAAACTACAGCTTTTCATCATCTTAAGGAGGTTCATCGGTATACCTCCTTGGCAATCATCACAAGATCTTCGGGAATAGCAACACTGATATGTTTAGCGGTCTTTTCATTGTAATGAAACCATATGACATCAACAGTTGATACACGAATTTTATTTGGTGCTGTTCCTGCGAGAATTTTGCTGACCATATCACCAGCCTGAAAACCTACTGCTTTATAATCAAAATCAAGGGCAAACAAAGCTCCCGATTCAACAACATATCGCGAAAACCCCATAAATGGGATACTTTTTCTTAGAGTATTTAAAAGGATATATCTTGTGGATTGAGGATCAAAAAGATCAGGATCAGCAACCGACCATATTCCATCGACAGTTGAGGCAAGGGAGTCCAATGCTCGCGGTATATCTTTATTGTCTTTAATTTCAATTGCTTCGAGAGACATCCCCATTTGCTGTGCTACAACTTTGGCCGGTGGGATAAGGCTGTTTGTACTTTTGGTATAAAGAATCCCGATTTTTTTCATATCAGGAACAATTTGTTTAAAGTATTTAAATTGGATATTTGTTGGAATATCCAGCGAAGCACCAGTGATATTTCCCCCTGGGTTTGTAACTGATTCTACAAAGCCGGAAAGAACAGGGCTAATAACACCTGCAAATACAATAGGGTTATTTTTAAAATTATCTTTGGCAAAACTTGTCGCAGGGCTTCCTACAGTAAGAATCACTTTTGGCTTAAGTATATTTAGAGAATCTATTAATGATTGTTTTTCTAATAGATTTTGAGACAAAAGGAATGAGTGAAATACTGTATTATTATTTGAGCGGTTGATTACTTTTTTTGCACCATATATTGTTCTCTGCGTTGAGGTCAGAGTATCACTCATCAATATGGCTATAGGTGTTTCGGCCTGTATTTTTTCATTAGCAATAATAAAAAGCAACAAGCATAATATTATCCATTTTAATTGATGTCTAATCAAGATGGTCTAAATATCCTTCCTATATTACAAATAATACAAGGCTGTACAACCACATACCCAAGTATGATTATCTATGGTTACTTACAAAATTATCGACATGAGCCTAAAAAACTTGATGGACAAAAACATCATATTTTAATTAAAAATCATCTTTTTATTATTAAGGAATAATCTCACCAGTCGATAAAAAATGAAAGGTTCGTATTCTGCGAGCTGAGGAGTAAACTATCTAATTGAGTGTGATAAACAATATGAATATTGAAATAAAAGAAGCAAGGAGGGTCACTTTGCGTAAATGGGTGAATACAGTTCCGGCTGTTTACGTTATTGTGTTTCTGTTGTTAATGACATCAACATCGTTTAGTGGGGTAACCGGAAAAATTTCCGGTGCAGTTGTTGATGAAGCGACACAAAATCCCATTGAAGGGGCAAGAATAACAGTAGCTGGTACTGATTATGAAATTTACACTGATATGGATGGTGAGTATTTCATCATCAATCTACCCGGTGGGAAATATGATATACAGGTTTCCAACATGGGTTTTGAAACAGTGTTGAAAAAAGATGTCAGGGTATTGGTAGATCTGACAACCTCGATGGATTTTAATCTAAATCCAGCTCCCATTGAATTGGGAAGGGTTATTGTAACTGCCAGCAATCCTGTAATTCAAAAAGATTTGACAGGTACTAAAATTATCTTCACATCTGATAATCTTAAAAACTTGCCAAACGTAGTAAGTATTCAATCAATTCTGACTAACTATCCCGGTGTAGTTGTTGGCAATGACAACAGCCTGCATGTAAGGGGTGGCCGATCAGGACAGATTACATACTATTATGACGGATTCAATATTCAGGATCCGTTTGTATCGAATTCCGGGATGCACATTATACCTACCTCGCTGGAGGAACTCTCGCTTACATCAGGTGGGTACACAGCAGAATATGGTGAAGCTCTTTCCGGTGTTGTTAATGCCATCACCAGAGAAGGTACATCTCAGTTCCATGGCGGACTCAAGATGTACGAAGGTGCTACACATTCTTATGATGTCACCAACGGAAGTTTAAGTAGTCTGGATAGAGTTGGAAATCGATCATTTACTTTCGATTTGTCAGGTCCAATTCCAGGATTTAATCCGAAGAAATATAATTTCTTTATGACCGGGGAATATGTCAAGAATCCAACATACCTGCCAATGAATGACAGATATTCCAAAACCGGAACCGGTAAACTGACTTTCCAACCGGGAAACCGTACAAAATTGAAAACTATATTTTCATACAATAAGCAGAATGGGCACCTTTATGATCATCGCGATGTAAATGGTGTTTCATATGATTTCAATCTTGATGGATTACCTAAGTTTGAAAGAGATGCTTACCTGATTGGGTTGAGTGGTGACTATGCTTTTAATGAAAGATTTGTCGTAACCGCATCAGTGAACCAATTCTACACAAAAACTAAAACCGCTCCTGATCATCTTTTTGATAAGCACTGGTCAGAATGGCCTGGTTACAGCGAAGATGCTGAAGGCGTGTACAATGGTACAATTCATGAAAACAACTATTGGAGTAATCCGGATTTATCTGATCCGGCCCAGGTTATTGGTTTTACTGCCGGAGACGACTATGATCCGACATACAGTTACAGAGAAGCTAAATATAGCGCCTTTGCCCTGAATGTCATAAATCAGATTAACAAGTGGAACCAGATTAAGACTGGATTTGAGTATCGTATGGAAGATGCCCATTGGGATTCAAAACAATTCTATAATGATTATCCTTATGGCGAGATCTATGACAGCAAGCCTGAATATGTTTCATTATATCTTCAGGATAAGATGGAATATGATTATTTTATTATCAATCTTGGCCTGCGTTACGACTACAGGAATTCAGATCTGTCTTATAATTATGCCGCCCAGTCCAAGGATTCTCTTGTTCGTATGGAAGGTCCTCTTTATAAGAAGGCTGATTCCAAATCTCGTATTTCTCCAAGATTGGGAATTTCATTCCCAATATCCGAGAAGACGGTTATGCACTTTAACTACGGTTTCTACTATCAGACACCGCAGTACTACTATATGAATACTAATCTGGATGGTGATATTAGTTCTGGATTGCCATTAATGGGTAACCCGGATCTTGAACCCGAAGAAACAATTTCTTATGAATTGGGTCTTAATCATCTTATAGGAAATAATATTCGCCTGAGTGCAACAGCTTTCTACAAAGATATTCAGGATCTGGTAACAACCAGAGAGTCTTATAAAATAAATGGGATAAATCCGGCAACATATTTTAACAATGATGATTTTGGATTTGCCAAAGGTATAGACTTAACTATTGAAAAACTTGCAAATAATAGTAATTTCAGTGGATCAATTGCCTACAGCTATATGACTGCAAAAGGAATCGGCTCAGATGCTATGGTTCCCTATTATACTTATCTGACTTCAAGTCTTGATACTTTGTCACCGGTTACTGAGTACGCCCTGGATTTCGATCAGCGGCATACTGTAAATGCTGTAATGAGCTATAGTGCCCCATCTGACTGGCAGGCTAATCTCTTTGGAATGAGACTGCCGGGAGCCTGGGGATTTACAATGGTCGGATATTATGGCTCAGGCTTGCCATACAGTCCAACTGATGATGCTGGAAATCGCTTGGGTGATATTAATGAAGGTCGCCTTCCAGCTACATATTCTGTTGATTGTCGGTTCAAAAAGGATTTCAGTTTGAAAGCTGACAATATGCTTTTGAGCTTCTTTGTTGAAGTTGATAACCTATTTAACCGTCGAAATATAATTAATGTCTATTCCCGAACCGGATTAGCAAGTAATGATGGAATTGGCACTGGAACCGGTCTGGGGGTTAGTCAGGATGATTTGGATCATTATGATGATCTGTATGATAACGATCCGCAAAACTATTCACCTCCCCGGACAATCAGAACCGGGTTAGAATTAACCTTTTAGGGCCGGAGAGATAAGATTATGAAAACAAAAACTTATATCACTAAAATCTGTTTGTTGGCAGTGGTGATACTTTTATTGCAAATTGTATCTGCATTTGCAATGAAAGCTCCGGAGCGCACTATTGTACGTCCGTATGATGATCCGTTGAGATCACCTGAGCCAACTACAATTGACATGGTTACTCACAACGTGAGTAACTTGGTAACTACAATTGATAACTGGGGTTTAATAGGAGGATATTCTTATTATGGTTATCCTTCCGGTGAATGGCCGAGAAACTCCGGTAATTCATACATAGCTGAAATCAAATATTGGATGGGAGCCGTTACTCCGTCAGGAGATTCACTGGTAGCTAATTCATCTGATGATTTTGAAGCACTTCCTAATGAATATTTGGATGATAATCCTTATAAGATTCTCCTATCTACAGATGTAAATCGTTATTACGATTATGACGAATCAGATACTGTGGGTCTTGGGCGCGGTTATCCGGCTTACGGATGGAGAGTCTGGGATACTGAAGAATCTATTTGGGATTATAACGAAGTCTTTAACAGCCTTTCCACCAGCTATGCCCCTGGTGGACCAACCTCAAACCAGGATTCTCATTACCGTTTTGGTGATGGTGCCAGTGGCGATCCGCTAATGGGTTTGGAAATTGCACATACCATGTATTCATGGAACTATTGTTATAATGAAGATTTCATGTTTGTTGTAATGGAAATTACCAACACCTCGGCTGAAGATTATGCCAATTTTGCTTTTGGCTTATACATTGACATTGACGTGGGTGGTGATGACGGCCAGGGTGGAAACGGTCGTTTAAGAGATATGGTAGCTTTCGATTCTCTGGAAAACCTGGCCTGGACTTATGATGTTCAGGGATGGGATCCGGGCTGGGGTCGTGATGTACCAACAGGCGTTTGCGGAACCAAACTTCTGGAAACTCCTGACAACATTGGTATGACTGCTTTCAGAACCGGTTCATGGGATTTCCTTCCAACTGAAGATCCCGGTAAGCTGGAGATGATTGCATCAAACCAATTTGATGAATCTTTACCGCCGACTGATCAATACTATTTACAATGTACTAATGGTATAGATTTAACTGCTGGTAAAACAGTAAGAGTGGTTTATGCTATTATTGCTGGTGATAATGAAGATGATTTCAGAGATAACGCTCAGTTAGCTCAGAATTTATATGATAACAATTTCATTGGTCCGGAACCACCGACTACTCCAACTCTCAGAGTGAAACATGGAAATCGAAAAGCTTATTTGAGCTGGGATGATACCGCTGAAGTAAGTGTGGATCCAATGTCCGGTGAAAATGATTTTGTTGGTTATAAATTGTACCGTAGTACTAATCAGGGTAGAACCTGGGGTACAGAAGACCGTTCAAATAATAATAATTGTCTCTCTATTGAATATTATAATAAAGCTCAATATTCAATAAGTTACCCCGGTGATCCGATTCCTCATTCTTTTATTGATACCGGTCTAAATAACCATATGGAATATTGGTATGCTCTGGTTGCCTATGATGCTGGTGACTCAATAGCTGGTGTTGATGCACTTCAGACAGGATTTGGTATTGCTGGTCAAGCTAAAAACATTGTTAAAGTAACACCGCTGCCTGATCCGGCTGGTCATTATGATGCTGCCGGTACTGTTACTCATGAATATTATGGCAATGATGAACCTTCACCGGGTGAAGTTATTCCAATAATATTTAATTCTGAAGATATATTAGGTACTGATTATAAAGTTGTATTTGAAGACGCGCCTGAAAAGACATATTGGCACTTATTATACTATAACGATACAGCCTTTACATGGGATACTGCTCTGGCTTACCAGACTAATGTAAACCTTGATGATCCTGGCGAGTATGAAGTTGGTCAGGGGATAAGGGTTGTTGTTAAAGATGGTGATGTCATGCCCGCCAGCAATGGTCAGAGTACCTTTGGCGGAACGGATACAACATTCTATATGGATGTATTCTATGGGCCAACTCTGCCGAATTTAACAGGTGATCCTGGTGATGCTTTTGGATATGCACAGTATAGAAATAACTATGAAATCAGATATACTACTGATTCAACCAGAGCTACCTGGACTCTTGATGGATTCTACGGTACTGATTTTGCCATAATGGTTCCTTATGAAGCCTGGAACACAACAACGAACGAACAGGTTTCATTAGCAGTCTATGACTTCGATGAAAACTTTGTCTGGGATCGTTATGATCTTCTAACAATAGTTGATTATCCTTATGATGGAACCCAATCAGTCACAGAGTTTGCATTCCCATATCATTATGGATGGATGTTCGGATTTGATTATACTCTTCCCGATCATGCCGAAGGAGATGTTTTCACTCTCGAAGGTGCTCCTTTGAATGGACCTGACGATGAGTTTACTTTCAAAGCCGATGGAATAAACATTGCTGCTGCCCAGGCAGGATTGAAAAGAATCAAAGTCGTTCCTAATCCGTATTTTGGCCAATATTCACCTAATGTAGAGACATCAGAAGGTGATGCAGCAATCTATTTTAATAATTTACCGGATGAATGTACCCTCAGGATTTATACATTAGCCGGTGACTTGGTTCAAACTATTAATCATACCAGTGGAGACGGAGCCGTAAGGTGGAATCTGTTATCGAAAAACAGACAACAGGTAGCAGCTGGTATTTACTTATATCATGTGGAATCGACCTACGGTGAACACCTTGGTCGCTTTGCCATCATCAAATAAGGAAGGTGAGAGAATGATGAAAAAATTGACAACTCTTACTATAGTCCTGCTTCTGGTGGTCGGCAGTGTCCATGCCGAATTTGCCAAAGTAGGTTCAGCTGGTGCCCAATTCCTGAAAGTAGGAGTTGGCCCAAGGTACGAAGCCATGGGAAATGCCGCTGTAGCTATGGTCGATGACATTTATGCTGCCTATTGGAATCCAGCCGGTTTATCTGAATTTGATAATACTGCTATTGGATTTACCAATGTGGATTACGCTCTGGACATTAGCCTCAATTATGTTGCCATTGGTAACTATTTTGAGGATATAGGTACTTTTGCTCTTTCAGCAACTGTACTTTCAATGGATGATATGGAAATTACCACTTTTGAAAACCAGGATGGTACCGGAGATTTTTATACTGCAACATCATATGCTATTGGTATATCGTATGCCCGTCAGCTTACCAATCGTTTCTCATTTGGAGCTACGGCTAAGTATATTGGCGAACGCATTCATAATATTAATGCACAGGGTTTTGCTTTTGATTTTGGTACATTGCTATACACTGGTTATAGATCATTAAGAATTGGCATGTCTATCAGTAACCTTGGTTCAGAAATGAAATTCAGTGGTTCTGATTTGAATGTTGCTCATGATGAACTTGTCGGTGAAGGCGCCAATGATCCTATTGGAGCAGAATTAAAAACTTCGCCATACAATTTGCCCATGGTTTTCAGGGTCGGAATGGCTTATGATGTTCAGATGGGACCAAAATCGATGTTGACCCTATCCAGTGAACTCAAACACCCCAATGATAATGTCCAGCAGGGATCAATCGGGGCTGAGTTTGGATATTCTGAAAAGTTCTTCTTAAGAGGTGGTTATAAACTCAACTACGATGAAGAGACTTTTAGTCTTGGCGGTGGCATTAAAACCGCTGTTACAAGTACTACCAGATTGTTTATTGATTATTCATGGCAGGATTTTGGACGCCTTGATAATACTCAGAGATTTTCATTAGGATTTACATTTTAATGGGAATATAAGATAAAAAAAGCCCCCATTATTGGGGGTTTTTTTTTGGGAACTGGCTGGACAAGATGAGTATAATAAATATATATTCAGGTAATTAGAAATGAGAAGGAGATAATTAATGAGAATGTTTACCGGCATAGGTAAAACAATTACCAATTGTTTATTTTTACTAATCTTATTATTTGTTAGCAGCGGTAACTCCCAGTCAAGCGGGAAAGAAGCTACCGAAACATTATCATACTATTTTGATCTGTTAGCATCCGGGAACCTGGAATCTGCAAAAGGTCTCTGGACCGATCCTATTATTAAAAGATCATCCAGATTTGGAATAAATTATAAAGATATTCCCATGAAGCTTGATTGCTCCTCGCCAGTTGTCAGGAACCTGCCAGTTATGCGCGACTATCTTTTTAAACCTGCCCGTCAGGTGACAGTGCTTGGTGATGGAAATTATTTTAAAATGGAATATTCCGCTCTTGTAAAAGGAGAACAAATCACCCATTTCTATTATTGTTATTTTGATGGTGATTATTATTGGCTAACCCATCCCCAGGAATTTTATACCAGAGATTGGCCAGTTAAAGAGTCAAAATATTTCAGCATCCATTTTCATCCCGATAGGGAACCATTTCTGAATCCGTTAATCCTTGCTGAAGCAGATAAGTTTATCGAAACCACTGCCAAAACACTTGGAATATCAAAAGCAGATTTGAAAATAATAGAGAAAGAAAAAATAGAATATTATTACTGTCCTAATGATAAAGTTGTCGAAAATATCTCTGGTTTTAAAATTAAAGGTTATTTTGATCTTCCTACTAATGATTTGATAAGTGCCTTTTTTCCTCATTTTCATGAGATTTCGCACTTTCTGATAAATTATCGTTTGCGTGATCTACCCCTCTATACTCAGCCTGCATTGAGAGAAGGAAGTGCTGTCTATTTGGGCGGGCGTTGGGGGAAATCAATTGATGCGTTAAATTATCTTGGAAATTTCCTCTATGACCAGAAATTTATTGAGCTGGACTCTATCAAGACTATGGAGCTATTTGAAAAACATGCCACTGCTGATATGGCTTACCCTCTGGCTGGAATGTTTATCTCATATATAATCGAGAAGATTGGTATAGATGAATTTTTGGATCTCTATTTACAACTTTCAGGAGATTTTAACAGCCTCTTATCGATGAAGCCTGCTGAGGTAGAAAAGATAATTGCTGATGCATTGGGTCTGGCTGAGTGGATAATGATAAAAGAAGAATTTGGAAATTATGCCAATGAAATCGGGAATAAAAATACTCCATTCAAACCAGGTATAGATGAAAGTGGTAAAGTAGTATTAAAAAATAATCAGGTTAAAGTGACCAATAATGATGATTGGCTATCATTTAGGATTACCGGTGAAAATGATTCAATTCCTCAGGGGACTTTTCTTTTTGGCAGAGATGAAGGACTTGTTGGAGCACGATCTCTTTTGTTTGAAGAACAGCATGATGATAATTTAACTATGGATGATTTTCGTTATGGATTGGTCTTTGATATGAACGAAGCCGGACTTTATGATTACGCTACTCATCAATTGTTAGGCAAATATATTTATGGTTTGACACCCTCAGATGATTACCAGACGGCTGATAATAATACTATATCTTTTAAATTTAAAAAAAGACTGTCGGGGGGTATTTTACCATCGCCTGATAACTACAAGTTATACATAAAATAATTTGTTTAGGAATATATGCAGACACTTTTAATAACAATGATTGCAATTGTTGCTGTTTTACTGATAGCAGCAGTTGTGCTATTAATATTAATGTTGAAGCGCCAGAAACCGCCTGCCAGCGATGATCAATTATTAAGAAGCATAGAGTCAATCAAAGCCGAATTAATAAGCAAACAGATGGAAGGGTTAATCTCGCTTCGAGAATCCCTCGATACTACCGGTAAAATGGTTCATGATCGATTAGCCGAGGGAAGCAACTCAATTGATAATCGCCTCAAAGTTTTTGGGGAAATAGAGCAAAAACTGGGACAATTGGAACAACAGACTTTGTCGCTTGAAAAAATTGGCCAGAATATACAAAGCCTTTCTGAGCTTTTAAAACCACCCAAAGTAAGAGGTATTTTAGGTGAAATGCTTCTTGAAAATCTGTTAAAAGATATTCTTCCTGATAATATGTTTGATACCCAATACCAATTTCCCGATGGCAGCCGGGTTGATGTAATTATTAAAATGGGGAAGAAAATTCTACCGATCGATTCCAAATTCCCTCTTGAATCCTATCAACGATTAGTGAAAGAAGATAATGCTCAAAATCATAAAGAGTTTAAAAACGCCTTCAAAAAACAAATTGATTCTATAAAGAAAAAATATCATCGTCCGGATTTGAACACTACCGATTTTGTACTGTTGTATATTCCATCGGAAGCGGTTTATTATCAATTTATTGCCGGAAAGGATAAAGATCTTTTTGAGTATGCCTTGAATAAAAAAGTTATTCCAAGTTCACCGGGGCATTTGTATGCCTTTTTAGTGTCCATGTCGGCGGTATATGCTGAGATTTCATTGACCTCTGATCCCGCAAAATTGACCGGTATTATCAGCAATATTGTGGACTCATTAAAGAGATTGAAACAGCTTCATCAGAGAATGGAAGGATCAGGAAGAAATATCAATTCCTGTCTCTCCAAAGTGAAAGAAGAATTGGACATCACTACATTAAATTTGGATAAACTATTAATTCCGAAATCGGATAATAGTCAGGATGATGAAATCATCGATAATGATGTTGAAGCTTATTTACAGAATAACAATGAATAGAGGATTCTCTCTCCATGTCTGCTAAGAAATTTGATTTGATTGTAATTGGTTCCGGTCCTGCCGGAGAAAATGCGGCGATTGCAGCGGCGCGGATGAATAAATCATCAATTATTATCGAAAAGAGATCGGTGCAGGGGGGAGTCTGTATTCATACCGGTACTATCCCATCGAAAACTCTCAGGGAGACGGTAATCTATATCTCAGGCTTGCGGAAAAGATCGGTATACGGTCTTATGGGAGGAATTAAGGCCAATGTTACCGTAAAAGAACTCATGTATCGCAAAGGACAGGTCATCCAGCAGGAGCTTGATGTTATCCAGCAAAATATGGCTCGTCATCGAATTGAAGTAATGCAGGGGACCGGTACAATTGTAAGCAACCATATTGTATGCGTGGAAAATGATAGTGGTGGGAAAGAGAATATTGAAGGCGAAACAATAATTATTTCTACCGGAACTCACTCTTACCATCCTGAAGGAATCGAATTTGATAAGCATTTTATTTATGATGCTGAGACGATAATCAATATTGATACTCTTCCCAAATCACTTACAATAATCGGGGGAGGGGTTATCGGTTGTGAATATGCTTGTATATTTGCTCATATCGGAGTAAAAGTTACAATTATTGATAAGCGAGACAAGCTCCTGACTTTTCTCGATAATGAGATTGCCGAGGCGCTCGTTTATCTGATGAGAAAATTTCGCATCAATTTGGTTCTGGGCGATGATTTTGAGGAAATCAAAATTGAAAATGATCAGGTAGTTATAAATACTAAAGGCGGTAAAAAGATAACTTCTGATCGTGCTCTGGTGACATCGGGGAGACATGGCAATACTAAAAATTTAGGATTGGAAAAAGTTGGTATCGAAACTGATAAACGCGGCTTGATAAAAGTTAATGATCTCTATCAAACTGCAGTTCCCAATATTTTTGCAGTCGGCGATGTAATCGGATTTCCATCTCTGGCATCGGTGTCAATGGATCAGGGACGAATTGCTGCTATCCATGCCTTCCAAAAAGATGATACCTCCTGTATTAATACTTTGCTTCCATTTGGTATTTATACCATCCCGGAAATTTCCATGATTGGTGAAACCGAACAGACATTATCAGAAGCCGGACAGGATTATGAAATAGGCATTGCTCGTTATTTTGAATTGGCCAGGGGACAGATAATAAATGACCATGATGGAATGTTAAAGATTATTTTTAATCCAATATCTAAGCAATTGCTGGGGGTGCATATTATCGGTGAAAGAGCCACCGAGTTGGTTCATATCGGTCAGGCGGTAATGACGCTGGGGGGAACGATAGATTATTTTGTTGATACAGTGCTTAATTATCCGACCCTCTCAGAAGCCTACAAAGTTGCCGCAATGGACGGTTTTGCCCGCCTTAGAAACCGGGCATAACCCTATTTCTCCAATCAACTTGTTACATCCATCATTTTTATGTTCATGTAGAATGATTAATTCCACTCATATATTTGTGTTGATTTTTATGAGTAGGTCAGGAGGCCTGTCCTCCTGACTTTTTTCGTGGGCGGCAGACGTCCTCGTCTGCCCCTGATAGAACACACAAAATGTACCAGCATCCAAGTATGTCATTAGGCACAAATTATAAAGCAATCTAGTCCTTATCTGGCGGTGACCATAACACAAAAATCATTGTCGACCGGAGTGAAAACCCCATTATTAATATAGACACTCACCTCATTGGTTTGCTCAATATCAATTGAAACAATTCGCACCGAAGCCGCACTGGTGGGTGGTGTATCGATCTCCGGAGAAGCAACTATGCACATATCAAATCTCGATACTGCTGTAGCGGTCAAAGTAATAGTGTAATTGCCGGCTGAATTGCGAGTCACAGATTCAATTCCATAATCCCCATTGATAGTGCCGTCAGATTTTATCATCCCCCAGGCAACAATACCATTATCGCGATACCTTTCTCCAATAGCAGTCGCCTTGGATCCGCCAGCGTCAACAGCTATTCCAACACCACCCGAGGCTCGAATAAGAAACTGATTTGAGGCAGTCGATTCGAAATCTTCATCGGTAGTATCCGCCCAGACCCAGGAGCCATCATGACGAGCCTTCGCATTACGACCAGAAGCAAAAGAATATCGACCAGATGCAGTACAGTATCGCCCTCCCGGAATCGTCGAGCAGTAACCGTTTGCAGAATCTCTTAGTCCTCCTCCAATTGTGGCATATGCTTCGGAGGCAACATTATATGAACCACCCCCGACCACTGCTTTTCCCTTATTGGTCCAGCTATCACCAGACAGAATCGAATTGTAGATTCCACCTCCGATGAAACTGAACTCTGCCAAGGCTCTGTTACCTACTCCTCCTGCCACGGTCGTTCCTCCTTCATTGTTGTCTTCATGGCTTCTTGCAACGTTATCTCTTCCACCACTAATGGTGTTCCATTTGCCCGTGCTCCCTGAACCGATAACTCCTGTAGTACATCTATCGCCTAGATTTATATCATAATGGTTTTCCCAGCCTAACATCACACTTCCTTTTCGAGCAATACCACAATAATTGTGAGAGGTGTATAAAATATTGTCAATAAGGGTCCAGCCTGCGTCAAGAGCATAGGGGCTTGAAGTCAGCTCAGTGCGTGGTGTTATAATTTCACTGTTGACAGAAATCTCCAGCCAACGTTCTCGGATATAATGACCCCAAAACAATGAATCTTCAACAGGTACCGGTGGATCGCCCTGTCCAAGAACAACGCTAAACAAACCATTAGCAACCAACACGGACGGATGGATTTCAGACCAATGTAAGTCACCATCAGTCTCAGCATCATAAATAGAAAATATCATAGATACAGTTCCATTCATAGGTTGTCCTTGATCATCAGTTAACATACCTTGATAATTCATTTTCTTCGGTGCTGCGCTACTATAAAAAGTCGCGAAGAGTACAATTGCAAGAGTTATAAATATAATCCGAGGAATTTGTAACCTGATCATGTTATTCTCCGTTTTTATTTGTATTCATCATCATTAGTCCTGCATATAATCATAATATCGTCAAATATGGCCATTTTGCAAGGTTTTTCTTGTGTAGTGATATGTCCGAGTTAGTTAAGTAGGTAGAAAGTCTTGACTTTCGAAAATTAGCATGGATTCCCGATCAGGTCGGGAATGACACACAGGCATAGCCTGTTATTTATTATTCAATAATTCCAACAATTTATCCCTGCGTACTTTTATAATTGATGTGTCGGCATCAGAAGGTTCAAGTCGCAGAAATTTATTGTAATATGCTATTGCCTCTTTAGTATTGCCTTGCTTTTCAGTTATGAAACCTTTAATAATATAGGGGTAAGGCATTGTTGAATCTATTGCTAACAAGTAATTACTAATTGAATCTGCTTTGGTGATATTCCCTGAACGAAAATTTATTATCATATTGTCAGTTTTTATTTCAAGATCATTGGGGAAGAGGTTCAAACAGGAATCTACCTGAGTCAAGGCGTTTTTATAATCTTCAATATTGCGATAGTAACCATAAAGAAGTATCCGATAATTTTTGTTATATGGTTCCAACATGAGAGCCGTATCAATTTGTGGTTTGGCAAAGCGATTATAATCATTGTTCATCTGGACAGTAGCATATAATGCTCTCGGTGCAGGCCAGTATGGATTTTTTATGATCTGGTTGTTTAATGAGTTGATGGCATCTGCAAACATACCGTTGTCAGCGATCTCTTTGGATCCATCAAGATTCAAATAATCTGGTGATTTGACCCTATATAGACCCTCCCAATAATTTGCTTTATCCAGATCTTTATTATAAAAATAAGAATCCCTAAGCAATGGTATCCCTGAAATCCAGAAGGAATCATGTTTGTCATTATACGACTCTACATATTTTTCAGCGGTATTGATGTTTGTATATAGAGGTACATTGCTGAGAGGGAGTATCAAAGTCATCGCTGCTATTGCACCAATAATTCTCATATTGGTTTTCGATTCACTGTTTTTATAATGCTTGCTCATCTGGACAGCCAATAACAGACCAAATGGAGCCATATATGCTGAAAGTCGGGGGAGATCAAGGATGTAGCTGTTAACCGGATCGGTAATAAAAGCAATACTAAAACTGCTCCAGCATAAAAGAGTTAAACAGACTGTAAGCGAAGAAGAGAAAACAGCTTTTATATCAACAATATAAAATTTATTGAGTACCAAAATCGCCGGAAAGAGAAGAAATACAGATTGATTGATATCTGTAAAATGGCGAATAGAAAAAAGACCATAATCAGAATGCGGAGGTTTCCCGGAGAAAAAGAGGAGTTTGCTTTGTAATTCCAAATTCTCTGCTGATAAAAAGTATAGTTCGGCAATCATTATTACCCAAACAAAGAATGATAAAATTGCTGCACTGAGATTTGCTGATTTATTTTTTGCAGTAAGAGTTACATACAAAGCAACTGGGATTAAATAAATTGCTGTTATGTGAAAAAATATTCCCAAAACAACAATTCCCCATAGCGTCATAAGTAGATTTGTAGTAAACTTTTTATAGAGCAATAATGTCAGATATGAGAACCAGACAGTCAGGGCGACAATGATTGGTTCAATTCCTATAAATCCAAAGAGTAAAAGAAAATGAGGTCCGAAGAATATAATTATAAAATAAAAGAGTCTCTTAACTCTGTCTTCAGTGAGAAAGCCAGAAATTTTTGCTGATCCAATTAGAGCCAGAACAATACAGGCAAATGAAAATGTTTTCCAGGCTAAAACTCCGGCAGTATTGTAATGAATGTTAAAAAGAGAATAGAATTCATCAAATAGCCATACTATCAATAATGTGCCAAACTCGAACCAGCGCAAAATAACAAAATCAGTTTGAGCAACCTGGGCAACTCTGATATTTCCACCACCATAGAGAAAAGAATCATACTGTGATAGTAGTAATGCCAATACTGTCAGAGCCAAACCAATATAGATGCTTTTTTTTGATTGGAATAATTTACCTAAAATTTGATAATGCCTGATAAATACCAGTGCGATTACTATTGATAAGACAACCCATGAGATTAAATACCAGATAGAGATATAATGCCAATGGTCGAATGACCACCCGTTATGATAAACACCAGAACCCAAAAATTGCAAAACAGTATAGAGAAGAACGATACCAATAATTGAAAATAGAATTACTTTGTTAAGATTTGATTTTTTCATTATCGCTTTTTAGAATTCCTGACGTCCTTCCATAGCTCGTGTCAATGTTATCGAATCGGCATATTCAAGATCAGCACCTACAGGCAGACCCCGAGCGATTCTGGTAACTTTTACACCCAATGGTTTTAATAGTTGCGATAAATATATTGCGGTTGCTTCTCCCTCTACATTGGGATTGGTCGCGATGATTACTTCTTTCAACTCATCAGTAATACGATTGAGCAACTCTTTAATCTTGAGCTCATCGGGTCCGATCCCATCAAGCGGGGATAACCTTCCAGCCAGAATATGAAACCGTCCATTAAATCCTTCAGCCTTTTCCATTGCTGCGGCATCAGTCGATTCTTCAACAACACAGATTATGCTGTCATCTCGTGTAGCATCAGTACAGGTATAACATGGATCGTTTTCGGAAATATTACAACAGACAGAACAGAAGCCAACTTTTTCTTTGACCTCTTTGATTGTCTCAACCAATTCCATAGCCTCTTCTTTAGAGAGTTTCAAAATATGAAAAGCAAGCCGGGTTGCAGATTTTCGTCCGATACCAGGAAGACGGGCTAATTGCTTTGTCAATCTTTCAACTGAAGAGGCTGATTTGAACATTTAGTTCTCTCCTAAAAGGGTAGATTCATTCCTGGAATATTCATTCCACCAGTAATTCCTGACATCATTTCCGACTGCATTTCCTGGACTTTCTGGTAAGCCTGATTTATTGCGGCTGCTACCAAATCCTGAAGCATTTCGACATCTTCTTTATCAACAACTTCGGGGTCAATAGTTACAGAAAGAACTTCATTTTTGCCATTTATCATTACTTTAACCATGCCACCGCCAGCAGTGCCTTCAACTTCTTTTTCTGCCATTTCAGCTTGTGCAGCTTCCATTTTGGCCTGCATCTGCTGAACCTGCTTCATCATATTGCCCATGTTGCCTAATCCGCCTTTTCCCATAATTTAATCCTTTCGAGAAATCTACTTTTTATCAATTTGTTTAACACCGATGACTTCACCATCGATTTTATTTATTAACATTTTTATACGGGGAGAGTTCTCCACAAGTTTGTTTACATCTACTTTTGGCTTTGGTAAATGATCTCTTCCCGGGGGAACGCTTTTTTTATCAGGATCTAATTTAAAATTCAAACCAATGTTGGCTTTGTAATAATCTCTTAAAACCTGCATAATCAGATTCAGATTATCTGAACGCTGACAGACCTGCAAAGAAGTTGCGGCATTACTTCCAAAAAAGAGAACCAATTTGTTATCACTAATCTCGCGTACATCGGCCATAGAAAGCTGTGATGCCAGCATATTGCTTTTTTGTTTTAATGCTGTAATGAAACCTAACCAACCGGCTTGAATTGTCGGCATATTAATTGATTGTGAATATGATGGTTGTGGAGCTTCGTTATAGACCGGGGATGTTTCGCTTTTTTTTACGATATTTATCGATTTTACAGGGGAGTCATCTTTTTTTTTTGATGACTGCTCAAACAGATCCGATTTTGGCTGAGAAGCAATCGGGTTTTGCTTCAAATGAGCCAGGATCTCTTCAAATTGAACTGTGCTTTCCATTGAAGCCATTCTGATACCACCCATCTCAAGGACCAGCCGTTCATCAAGACCGCTTTTTAAGTCACGAATCATATCAGCCGCCATTTTTAGAAGGCGTACCAAATCACCGGTGCTGAAATAATCGGACTGCTTAACATATTCTTCGGTTTCAGTATTACTCAGATTTAAAAATTCTTTGGCTTCTTTGTCAGTGGAGAGAATCATAAGGATTCTAAAGTGATCGAGCAATTCTGATAAGAAATCTTTGGCATCTACTCCGGCCTCTTCGATTTTACGAATATGAGTCAGAATTGATTTGGCATCCCGTGCAGCGATTGACTCACAGATATTAAAAAGCATCTGCCGATCAACCAATCCCAACGCATCAACAACATCCTGTTCGGCAATTTTGTCACCGGCAAAAGCAGTTACCTGATCAAGTAGAGATAATGAATCCCTAACCGATCCATCTGCTTTGCGTGCTAATAATGCTAATGAGATTTCATCAATCTTAATCTTTTCCTTATAAGCAATATTTTTCAGATGTTTCTCAAGATCTGCAGCAGAAACTCTCTTGAAATCAAATCTTTGTGTACGGGATAAAATAGTTTCAGGGACCTTTAACGGTTCTGTTGTTGCAAATACAAAAACCACATGATCAGGGGGTTCTTCAAGTGTTTTCAGAAGGGCATCAAAAGCAGCACCGGAAAGACGATGAACTTCATCAATAATGAAAATCCGCTTTTTCCCTGATGTTGGCAGGTAGCGGACATTTTCTTTCAAAGTCCTGACATCATCAACACCTGTATTTGAGGCAGCATCAATTTCAAGGACATCAAGGGAAGATCCCTTCGCAATCTCATCACATCCTGAGCATTCCCCACAGGGAACAGGAGTAGGACCATTGACGCAATTGAGGCATTTAGCAAGCAATCTGGCAGTAGTGGTTTTACCCGTACCTCGGGGACCGCAAAATAAATAACCCGAGCCAATCCGGTCATTTTTGACAGCATTTTGAAGTGTTTTTGTAACATGCTCCTGAGCAATTACATCTTCAAACGTCTGTGGTCGATATTTTCTGGCAAAAACCTGATAAACCATAACATACGAATATAGTCAAAATCAGCTCGTCCCCCAATCATATTTTTATTTTTTTAGTATGAAATGACAATTGTGGGCGGCAGATGTCCACATCTGCCCCTTTTATTGAGCTGTCAGGAATCTTTCCTGACAGCAGCTTAGTTTTAGGTAATAGTATCGGGCAGGAAGGGATTCCTGCCTGCGCTTCAATGATCCCAACTACTCTCAAAAATTATTGTAATTTTAACTTAACAAATGACCGGTTTTGTCGTTAATATTATTAGAACCGTTAAAGAGGAATAATTGATGATTGTTAGATATGGTAAATTTATAACTATTTTATTACTAATATTTGTTTTATCCTCAACCGCTTTTTCTCAAATAGAATCCAACAAACCTATTCCCAATCAAATAAGAAACGGTGGAGTGGGATTTAAAGTTGGTATAATTAATACCGGAAAAATTACATTACAAACAGATCATGAAAGAGAATTAGATCCTGCAACATCGATAAGCTTTGGTGTCTTTTTTGAATTCAAATTAATTTCGAGGTTAATGATTTCACCTTCTTTTGATATTTATAATATACATGCCAACGATCTTAATAAATTTATGGGGGATCTTAATGTATTGTTCAAACCAATCCTCTATAAGCACCATACCGGGTTAGCAATAAAACCGAGTTTTGGTGTAGGTATTGCTCATCTTGGTCCCTGGGAAATCAAAGAATTGCAGTCAGCCACAACATATCTCTCGGTAAAAGCCAATATGGAAATTGGCTTTTTCACAATGGCCAAACATGCCTGGCTCTTGGAAGTTGGTTACTCGGCCTATCCAATCGGCGGCAACAGCCATGTTGATGCTTCGATCAAACCGTCATTGACAGTTCGGATCGGGGTTCAGTATTAGGTGCACTTTTAAATTATTCAAGATATATTACTATATTTGGTACCACACCGCTGGGTAGTCCATCCACTTGCGGTGGGTTTCTGTTCAATAATATCTACATAAAAGTTGTGTGTCGGGAGAACAGGAAACTGCCCTTTTCTCTATCTCCTTTAATAGTCCCAAAAATCTCTTGGCAAACCTGCAAGCAGGCATTATTGTATAATTCCTTAGGATTAGCCTTTGGGTACGGGGCAGTAGCTCAGTTGGGAGAGCGCAACGTTCGCAACGTTGAGGCCGTCGGTTCGATCCCGATCTGCTCCATAAAAATTGAATATCACAGGATCTGTGCTAGATGGGGAGTTAGCGGTGCCCTGTTACCCGGAATCCGCTCTACCGGGATCGAATTCCCACCTGAGGGTTTAGCCGTCGAATTATTTCGACAGGCAAGCGGTGTTGATGGTCGGGTCCTGTACAACAGAAGCCTATGAACTCCGCCAGGACCGGAAGGTAGCAACGGTAAGTAGATCCTTGTGTGTGTTGCAGGATTACCCGATCTGAGCTGGCTGTCTGAAGGGTTTTTTGATAGCGGTTCAAAGGTGGGTGCACAAAATATTAAGCCCCTCTTGAAAGAGAGGGGTTTTTTAGTTGTATATCGTTGTATAGTAAAAGTATAGCTGTATATTTTAGAGTTGAAACCCACCATGAATGGTGGGCCACCACGTGCCTCTTCAATTATCAAAGTCTAATAAACTCATTGATTAAATTCAAAAAAATATTATATTATAATTGAAGGCAAGTAGCTCAATTTAGATATTATTACTTACTTAATCTTGCCTGATCGGATGTCTGCAGTAATGAAAAAACCTTTTAAATGTGTACTACCTGCGTTTAGGGGTGAATTGCATTTAACATAAATTTGGACATAGAATTGTCTATAGATAAAAGAGAATTAACTAATAATTGATATATCAGGAGTATTAACATGCATTCAGGTGGGAATAAGGGAACATCATTCCTTTTAAGAACAACAACCTCATTAGTATTTGTGTTATTATGTAGCTTACTAATCGCCAGTGGAGTCAATGCTGAAAGAGCTACTCTCGAAGAAATGAATCAGGTATGCCAAAACTGGTTAAGCCAGAGAGTGTTTCAAAGTGGTAGCTGGGCTGGAAGTGATAATCCCAAAATACTAAGTGGTGATGAAATAACTGATGGCAATCAGGTCATTGGAATTTGTTTTAATATATCTCCTCAAGGATATGTAATAGTACCTGCTTTAAAAGAACTGCCACCGATTAAAGTTTCATCTGATGAATGTAATATAGATATCAACAAAACAGTTGGTATGGCACAATTGGCAAAAGATATTCTAAATCATAGAACTGATGCTTTTATTAATATGTATGGCAGCATGGATTTTGTGGAACCTGCTGAGGATGGAACTTTATTTGGCGGTGCCCACATGGAACAGTGGAATCAATTCACCATGAAAAGTGATGAATTTAACTCTACCTTTACAAAAACTCCCATGCTTCAGGCTGGACCGCTCCTAACTGTTTCCTGGCATCAAGGATCACCTTTTAATGATTTATGTCCCCTCGGTTCTGAAGGTTATCAAACAGTCGTTGGTTGTGTTGCTACTGCAGCAGCTCAGATTATGAAATATCATGAGTGGCCTCCTTTTGGATTTAGTGATCATACTTATGCCTGGGACGGAGACGACTCCTGTGAACCACCATATACTTCGGGAGCTTCATTATCATCTGATTTCTGGGATGATTATGATTGGGCTCATATACCTGATGAATGTACTCAGGATAGTTCTGCAATTCAACAAGCCTGTGTTGCTGAACTAAATTATGAAACAGCCGTTGCATTTGAAATGGATTTTGGTGCTTGTGGCTCAGGAATCTCAATCAGTGAAATTCCATTTGTAATGAATGCCTGGGAAGAAAAATTCAGATATCTTGATCAGATGGAAAAACATCAGCGTGGGACTTATACTTCAGGCAATTGGTTTGCTCTGATTCAGGAACAGATTGATATTAACCAGCCTATGGAATTTTTTATGACCAGCCATGCTGTTGTTTGTGATGGCTGGAGGATTGAAACATCATTTAATCAATACCATTTGAATTATGGCTGGGATGAAAACCACAATGCCTGGTACACTGTAGATAATTATTATTGCCCTGCAGAGGATGAGCTTTGTTATCAGCAGCATGAATCAGTTATTAAAAACATTCTACCTAACCGAGGTATCATGTTTGACGCGGATACCACATTTGGGTGGACCCCTTTTGATGTTAACTTTACAGGAACTTCTACTCATGCGGTTTCTTCATGGGATTGGGATTTTGGCGACAGTCAGTCAGGAAGCGGTGATACTCCTTTACATACATATACTGAAAATGGAATTTATGATATCGGCTTGGTTATTGATACCGGTGGTGATACTCTTTCAATCAACAGGATTAATTATGTCATTGCTCTGGCCGACACGATGGTGGGACCGGGTCAAAATGCTACACCAGGTTCTGATTTAGAAATTATAGTTATGGGACGTAATACATGTCCGCTTAGCGCAATCTTTATCCCCCTCGAAATAGATGGCACTATAGATATGGATTTTGATTCATTCTCTACGGCTGGTTGTCGAACCGATTATTTTGATATTCATGATATAATTTATCAGGATGACTGGACCAAACAGTATGAATTTAAATTTCTAACTTCTGCATCTGGAGCTTTGCCTGAAATGGAACCTGGTTATGGTGAAATTATTAAATTATATTTCTCTGTCCCCTGGGGAGCTAGTTCTTCACAAGCCGATACTGTTAAATTTAGCGGTTTTTCATCTCATGTGCCGAAATATATCAGCCCCTATGGAAACTATACTCCAATGATCGAAAACGCAGAGGTCACACTTGGATGTTGCGCTTTAAGGGGTGATGTCGCCGTTCCAAAAGATTATGCAGTTCTGGTCAATGATCTCGTTTTCCTTGTAAACTATGTTTTTAAAAGTGGTACTGCTCCAAGTTGTTTGGATGAAGGGGACTGTGCGATACCACTTGATGGTTTAACTCTTGTTAATGATCTGGTATTTCTAGTCAATTATGTATTTAAGAGCGGAGATTCCCCACCTCCATGTTAATTTAAATTATTTTTAAATATTATAGACCCTTCGATTTCGGAGGGTCTTTTTTTGTATTATTAGATTATTTATGAGATTGTCTTTTTGTATTTAATTATAGAAATTAGATAACTATGTTAATTAGAATTCTCATGCTAATCGCAGTCTGTTCTTGGGGCTGGTCTTTTATAGCTACCAAAGTCGGTTTGGAATATTTAACACCGGTAGAATTAATCGGTCTCAGGTATATAGTTGGTTTGCCAGTTCTGTTTATCATTATGCTAACCAAGAAGATCTCATTTAGAATTGAACAAAAAGATTTAATACCAATAGTAATAGCATCACTTGTTGTATCGCTTCATTTTTATATACAGGTTACAGGAATTAATTATACCTCAGCTACAAATACGGGTTGGATTATAGCTGTTACTCCATTGACATTAATTGTTCTCTCAGTAATATTTCTAAAGGAAAAACTAACCTCTAAAATGATTCTGGGGGTTGCTATCGCATTTATCGGTATCATATTTTTGGTATCAGAAGGTGATATTTTTGGCTTAAAGTGGATTCAGAGTACAGGTGATTGGCTGGTTTTGGCCTCTACTCTTACATGGGCTATTTACACAGTTCTTGTTAAGAGCAGCTCAAAAAAATATAATTCGCTGTTGATTACTTTTTGGGTAATCGCTCTTTCATCAATAGTGATGATTGGATGGATGGGATTTACTTCGGATATTACCAAATTGATTCATCTACCCCTTGAACCAATAATAGCGGTACTTTTTTTAGGGATAGTTTGTCTGGGTCTATCATTTTGGATCTGGCAGGAAGGGATTTCCAGGATGGGAGCTGGAAAAGCAGGGATATACTTATATTTTATTCCCTTATTCACAGTAATTTTGGCAGTTCCATATCTTGATGAACAGCTCAGCTTTTTTACTTTTTTAGGTGGAATCTTGGTATTGGCGGGTGTTTATATAGCTGAAAGAAAAGCAGCATAGCTGCCTTTATATCCATTTTCTATTTATTTTTGGTACTTTTTATTGATTTATCCCTTCTTAAATGTCCAATCAAACTTTATCAAAAAAGTGGTTTCTTAAAACTGCATTATCATATCTTGGAACACCATATATCTGGGGTGGGGATGATCCGTCTGGGTTCGACTGCTCAGGATTTGTGGTAGAATGCCTCAAAACAGCCGGTTTTTTGACAGAAAACCAAGATTATACTGCCAATGGGTTATTCCAAAAATATAGAGATTATCAAACTAAATCGCCCAGAGAAGGTGCTTTGATTTTCAGACTGAATCAGGATAATATTGCTCAACATGTGGCGATTTGCCTCGATTATCAGTACAATATAGAGTCTGTAGATGGAAATAAACAGACTACTTCGGTACCTTTGTCATGGGATGAAAATGCGTTTGTCAAAATCCGACCAATCAATTTCAACAAAAAGAGCAACAGGATTGTCTATTTACTTGAATGAGTTAATATAAGTTATAAATCTTTCTTAAGGATAAGTTGCGACTTGTCCCTACAAAAGATTTTATATACTTTTTGAAACCAATGTGGGTATAAAGATATAGTGCTGTGAATACACTGTTTTATATGTTTTTTTATTGACCGAGGTTTCTTGATCGTGTAGATTGGCGCTAATAAAATAAAGAAACAATTTATCCTTTAGGGAGGATCTGAAAGTATGAAAAAATTTGGAATTTTACTGATCTGCCTCTTGGCAATTTCATTTATTGCCATGTCATGTGGTGGTCCAAAGGACCCTGTTATTGAAGAACAGCCTGTTGTAACTGAACCAGTAGTTGAAGAACCAGTTAAAGAAGAAGAACCACCTCCGCCAGTTTTACCGCCAACAGTAGAAGATGAACAGTTTGTCACAGTCTATTTTGATTTTGACAAATACAATCTTCGTGGCGATGCCAAAGCAGCCCTCGATAACAACTATAATCTCCTGAATGAATTTGCAACAGCTGTTATCAAAATCGAAGGCCACTGCGATGAACGTGGTACGGTTGAATACAACTTATCTCTCGGTGAAAAAAGAGCCAAAGCAACTATGGATTATCTGGTTGGTTTAGGTATTGATGCAGGACGGATTTCTATTATCAGTTATGGCAAAGAACGTCCGGCAGATAATGGCCATAATGAATCGTCCTGGAATAAGAATCGTCGCTGTGAATTCCATGTAGTCACCCAGTAAAGATTGGTCAGTTATTATGATGACCTTTAAGAATTATACCAAAACCGCTATCGCTTTGATAGCGGTTTTGTATCTCGGAAATATGTTAAGCGGTTGTGCCACCTCACGAAATATTGAGGAACTCAAAATCGAAATCCAGGAAGTACAGAGACAAAACAACGTGTTGGTATCCAAGTTAGATATGGTTGATACTCTGGTTGCTTCCGGTTCTGAAAACAGCCGCAAACTCAGAGCTGATATGACGGTCACGATTGATCAGCTTGAAGATCAGATAAATACACTTCAGGAAAGCTATTCCGATCTTATCCAGAAAGTTGATGCAATCTACCGGCTGGTTTCGCAACAAAAGGGTGTTTTACGTGGCTCTCCCGGTACTCAGCAGAGTCCGAATCCACCTTCAGGACAAACTACTCCTGATGAAACAACTACCTCTGATGTAGATTGTTCTGCTGTTTATGATGATGCCTTTATTCTTGTACGACAGGGTGAATATGAAAAGGCAATTACAGATTTTAAATCCTTCCTGATCTCTTGTGAAAATCATGAGTTAGCAGAAAATGCTCATTACTGGATCGGGCAGTCGTATTATTCGATGGAGAAATATACTGATGCCATCGGTGAGTTTGAATATCTTCTTGAAAACTATAAAGGTTCGGTTAATACCAGCCGGGCTATGTTTAAACTGGGACGCTCCCAGCAGGAATTAGGCAAAAAAACGGAAGCCAAAAGGATTTACCAGCAGCTTATTGATGAGTACCCCGGTACGTTTGATGCCGAACAGGCGAAGGAGCTCCTGAAAGATCTGAAGTAAAATGTCTCTTGATTCTATTACGCTAAGAATTTCAACCCCGACCGAGCCATTGGCTCCCGGTCGGGGTTTTTATCAATTAGAAGAGGATATACTCTTTGTCCAGATTGGAAAATTCTCCAGCAAACACCGATTCTATTCTTATATTGAATCTGACAACCTCAGACTGGATATTGATAAAAGCGGACATTTGATTTTTTTAGAGTACAGAATTCCCAGGAGACAATGGACGGTAGATGAAAATTTATTAGCTCCCACAGCATTACAATCAACTGATATAAGATGGATTGATTTTCGTGAGAAAGTCAAAGACCCTGTTGTCACAACAAATAAAAAGAGAACCAAAGTTTGTTTCAGTTTCAGTAATGCCAACCCTGATTATTCTTTTTTATTAGCTGAGTCTGTCTTTTTGCAAGTTGATAAGGACAAACAATTGGTGGCAATCTGGATTGATGACATTACTGATGATATTGCCGGAAGAGAAATTGCAGCCTTTCGTAAAAAAGTACGCGGGAAAGAATCATTTTTTGAAAAACCAGCCACTCTAAAGTGAAACGATACTGGTTGACTTCAAAAGTGTACTCCTATTAATTACAATATGTCAAAACCCGATAAAAATATAATTGATGAATTAGATAAACTCAGAGAGTTAATAGAAAAACATAATCGTCTGTATTATAATGACGACAGCCCAACGATTCCTGATGCAGAGTATGACAAACTATTTGACCGACTATTAGAAATAGAAAAACAATTCCCCGAACTAATAACTTCTGAATCCCCATCCCAAAGAGTTGGTTCTACTCCTTCAAAAAGATTCGATTCGGTAAAACATAGGCTCCCCATGCTTTCCCTTCAGAAAGTAACCACCTATGATGAGTTCCTTGCTTTTGACAAACGGGTTCGTGAAGGATTGGAAATGGGTGAAGACGAAGTATCTTATATAGTCGAGCCAAAACTTGATGGGTTGGCAGTCGAGTTGATTTACCGTGATGGTCTCTTTGTCGAAGGCTCCACCAGAGGTGATGGCTCTACCGGGGAGAATATAACTCACAATCTTAAAACAATTCGAAACATTCCGCTAAAATTATCAAATGAAACTGCAAAAGAATATCCTCTTCTTGAAGTCAGGGGAGAGGTAATAATGAGGCGTTCTGCTTTTGAGCGATTGAATAAATCTCAACTTGAAAATGATCTACCACTTTTAGCTAATCCGCGTAATGGCGCAGCCGGATCGTTAAGACAGCTTGATCCTAAAGTCACCGCCAGCCGTCCATTAATATTTTATGCCTACGCCATCTCCTCCACCGACTTTGTCGGTCTTAATAATCAATTTGATTCAATTCAATTTCTTAAGAATGAAGGATTCCTGATTAATGATTTGATAAGCACGGTAAAGGGTTCTGAGAAAGTAGAAAAAGAATTTCAAAAATTAGATCAAACAAGGTCTGAACTTGATTATGATATAGACGGCATGGTTATCAAGGTTAATGATTTCAATCAGCAGATAGAACTTGGTCAAATATCACGAGCCCCAAAATGGGCCGTTGCCTGGAAATTCAAAGCAGAACAGGCAGAGACTATTCTGGAAGATATTGAATTTTCTGTTGGTCGTACAGGTGTTGTAACTCCTGTTGCAAAATTAAAACCGGTCTTTGTTGGAGGAGCGATAGTCTCTAATGCCACCCTTCACAACGAAGATGAACTTACAAAGTTAGATTTATTTATTGGAGATACGGTTGTAATACAAAGGGCTGGAGATGTAATCCCGGATGTTGTTTCAGTAATTTTAGAAAAGAGACTATCTAAGGCAAAGTCTATAAAATTTCCTGATAATTGTCCTTCATGCTGTATGCCAATATTTCGCCCGGAAGGAGAAGCGGCCTATCGTTGTCAAAATCTCGCCTGTCCGGCTCAGCTTGAAGGTCGCCTTTTTCATTTTGCATCTAAAGGTGGATTTGATATTGAAGGGTTAGGCGGTAAATTTTCCAGTCAATTAATTAATGAGGGTTTGGTCAAAGATCCAGCTGATCTTTTTTATCTGACCAAAGAACAACTAATACCTCTGGATTTAATGGCTGATAAAAGAGCGCAAAATCTAATCGATGCTATTGAGATTTCAAAAAAGATAGAACTGCCCAGAGCTGTCTATGCGCTTGGTATAATAGGTGTAGGGGAGGTCTCTGGTAAATTATTAGCAAGCGAGCTTGTTTCTTTAATGAATATAGAAAATGCTACTTTAGAAATACTTGAAAATATCGATGGTATAGGTCCGATTATAGCCAAGAACATTTTTGATTTTTTCAACAATGATGGCAATATCAAAATGTTAGTCAAGATGCGGGATGGAGGAGTGCAGTTTCCTGATTATATAACTGAAAAGACAACTGGAGTTTTGGCTGGTAAATCCTTTGTAATAACCGGAACCCTGTCTCAACAGCGCGGACATTTTAAAAAACTGGTGGAGCAAAACGGCGGAAAAGTTTCCAACTCAGTTTCCAAAAAAACAGACTTTCTGTTATGCGGTGAAGATGCCGGATCTAAATTGGAAAAAGCCAGATCCTTGAAAGTTGAAGTAATTGATGAATCCCGGTTTAATGAATTATTGATGTAATCAGATGAACTTTCAGTATTTCAGGAAATTTCTTTGGGCAGCAATGTTTTATTTGGTGATGTCCGCTATCTCAGGACTATTGAATAAAACAAATTTAATCGAAGCAGATAAATTCACTCAACAAAATTTTCAGTTTTTAGGGTTTATAGCTATGCTGATTTATGGTTTTGGTTATTATCTGATCCCAAAATTAGGAAAAAAGAAGCTTCGTTTCAAGAAGTTTGTCCCAATACATTTTTGGCTGGGTAATATTTCTTTAATCGTAATGATTATATTTCATAATCTGATTTCCGCTAACTCTGATATATGGTTTCAATATATTTTGAATATCTCTATCGCAATACAGATGGTTTTGTTCTTGATTTTTCTTATCAATCTCTGGATGACATTATCATCTACCAAAAATAAAAAAACTGCGAAGTAAAAGAACTCCGCAGTTGTGCATAGAAGTGGCAAGGCCACTTATTTTGCAGTTAGTTTCTTTTCCAGGCTTTTAACAAGTTTGGTAAGCTTATCAACTTTTGTTTCCAGTTTCTTGATGTCAGTCTGTTTGACAAGTTTGTACTGCTTGACCTCTTTGGCGAATTTGGTAATTTCTTTCTGAGCCTTGGTAACTTCGCCTGAAACTTTGTTGCGAATGTTAGCAGTAGATTTTTCGGCTTTTTCCAGAAGTTCCAAAACCGCTGTCTTGCGATCGGATTCTTCCAAATCACCTTTTTTAATCAGATCATCAATGATCTTTTCGGCTTTGGCTTTGGTCACCTGAAAAGCGCCAATTGAAGCCAGTACAGTATTTTTTAGAATAGACATTGAGTATTTACCTCCTAACTCAATTATATGCGTTAAAAAATCATTAGATTCATTTTTGTCTCCCCACTTCTCGGTCTCAACCAACAGAATTCGTCCCAGTACAATAGTTGTAATATCATTACCGGTGGAACTGTCAATTATTCGAACTTCGATTCCCTTTTTAATCATACCAGCCACATCACTCTGCTTTATAGTGCTGCTGGTCTGAGTGTCATAGAGGCGACGATTGCTGTATCTTTTAATAATTCTCATTGTACTAATAGTATTATAGTGCACTGCACAATAAATGTCAATAAAAAAAGGCCATCAATTAATGATGACCTGTAGACATAAGAACGATATTTACAATTTCAAGAAGTCTTTCACAGGAGAAAGGCTTTTTAATAAACATGTCACCGCCAGCTTTAAAAGAACGTCCCATATCATCGTTGCGGTCTTTACCAGTTAGAAAAATTACCGGGGTGGTTGCAAGATTAGGATCTTTTTTGAGAGTTTCACAAACATCATAACCATCAATATTAGGCATCATAATATCAAGCATAATTAAATTGGGCTTGAAATTTTGGGCAACTTCCACAGCATTTTGCGGTTGATTTTCAACCATAACCTGATAGCCAGCTTCAGTTAAAAAAGCATAGACGATCTCTGTGATTTCGGGTTCGTCATCAATTACTAAAACTTTTGCAGCCGACATATTAATATTATATGACATAGGTTAATTAACCTCTGAATAATAGTTTTCTAACTAACACTTCTTAATAATAATTTCGGTATAAATGGGTAAAACTTAATAGATTTCACCTATATAACTGATTAAAAAGGACACTGATCGTAGACTTTTAAGCTGTTGTTGTTGTTATGCTTATGTTCACTAAAATATTGGAAATAAAAAAAGAATCCTTTTTAATATTATGCGTATAATAATAAATGATGGAAAAGATGTTTTAATTGATAGGTTCAGAATAATAGATTAAAATAGCGTATGTCACAAAAAGAAGAAGACAGAAAATATATTGCCCGTAACCGCAAGGCGCGCCATGACTATGATATTAAGAGTTATATAGAGGCTGGGGTAGAATTACTGGGAAGTGAAGTAAAATCACTTCGAGCAGGCAAAGTAAATTTGTCTGATTCTTATGCTATAATTGAAAAAGGTGAAGTCTTTCTCAAGAAACTCCATATCTCACCATATAAGCAGGCTCAGGATTCACATGATCCGTTGCGAACCAGGCGTTTGCTTCTCCACAAAAGAGAAATCGGGAAACTGTTTATTCAGACTGAACAAAAGGGAGCTACATTAATCCCTATATCTATATATTTCAGAAATAATCTGGTTAAAATTGAACTGGCGATTGCTGTAGGGCGTAAAAAGTATGACAAGCGTCAGGCAATTGAGAAAGCGGATGCTGAAAGAAAAATCAGAAGAACGATTCGCAGGGACTATTAGATGCCTACCAGAAAATTTCTAATATTTATTTTCACCTTCCTAATCTTTATTGCTGTATCAACTACCGCAAAAACCTTTGATGTCACAATATCCGGCGGGACTGAAAAAATCAATTATTATGAAAAGAATGATATTTTATATTTTTCATTCTCTCAATTTGTAGAATTGGTCGGGGGGGTGCTTGACTGGGAGATTGTTGGACATAAGATTTCATATAAAAACGATACTACTAATTTTAGATTTCTTATTGGATCATCTTATTTTGAATATAATGATAGTCTTTTCAATTTAACATACCCGGCTGAGATGAAAGATGGGCAGTTGTATTTGCCGATTAAAACCAGCATTCCTTTTATTGACAGAATATTTCCACAAAAAATAACATGGAATAAAAAATCAAAGAACCTAAGAATTGATTCAGATTATTTTAACATCAATGATATCAGTATTTCGTCAAAAGCTAACGGCATTTTGATTGAACTATTCCTGTCAACGGCGATGGCGTATGAAGTTTTTATTACCGAAGGCAACTGGATAAATATTTCGGTTAGGGATGGAAAACTTAATCGCTCAAGAATATTGTCCCGACGGGATCGAAGATACATGTATGACCTCAAAGCACATCAGGTTGCCGGTGCAGCACAGGTTTCGATACGCTTAAAAAGAACAGTTGAAAACTGGCATCATAAAATCCAATATGATCCGACCCGTATTCAGATATCTATTGCTGATGTTGGCTTTGAGATCGAACCATCTGATACGCCAGGTAATATTGGGCCTGATGATAGAATTGATGTGATAGTGATAGATCCGGGACATGGTGGTAAGCAGTATGGAGCTGTCGGAAGGAAAGGAACCAGAGAGAAAGATGTTGCTCTTGACATAGGGAAGAAGTTAGCCAAATTAATCAGAAAAGATAAACAGTTTAAAGTAATCATGACCCGTGATAGGGACAAAACTATTACTCTTGAGGAAAGGGCAAAGATTGCCAATGAAGCCGGAGCAGATCTTTTTATCTCTATCCATGCCAACTCAAATGTTAAAAGACATGTAAGAGGTTGGAACGTATTTTATCTGGCACCCGCCAGGAATGATTCTGCCCGAGGAGTAGCACAGTTTGAAAACAGCTCCTTTTTAAGGGATCAGGGTTCATCAGAAGATAATGGAAACAATGATAGAGAGGATCTCTACAATGATCCCGTGTTATCTATCCTTAATGAAATGATTATGACAGAATTTCAGTCAGAATCACAGGATTTTGCTAAAATGGTAGATAGAGAATTCAGGCGGTCTCTGAAAATTCCGGCACGTGGAGTAGATATGGCTGGATTTTTTGTACTGAATAAAGTATTTACGCCTTCGGTTCTTGTGGAATGTGCTTTTATTTCCAATAAGACTGAAGAGAAACTACTTAAGAGTAAAAACTTTCAGCAGGATGTAGCAAAATCAATTTATAATGCTATTATGAGATTTAAAAACAAGTATGAACAATAAATTAATTTTTGGTGATTATTAAGATAATCTTTGGTAAATTATATTATGAGAATGAATTCCCCCATAGGTTTGTTTGATTCAGGTGTTGGCGGCTTGACTGTTTTTCGGGAAATAGTACGTCTCTTGCCCAACGAAGATGTTGTTTATTTTGGTGATGTCGGCCGTTATCCTTATGGTGGCCGCTCAAAAGAAATCATTACACAATTTACCCGGCAGGATATTGCTTTTTTATTGGAGCATGATGTTAAGTTTATTATTTGTGCCTGCAACTCGGCTTCTTCGGTGGCTCTGGAAGAGGTCATCAATGACTACGAAATAAAATTAATCGGCGTTATTGAACCGGGAGCGAGGGCGGCGGTAAATAAAACAAAAAACGGACGGATAGGTGTTATCGGTACTCACGCCACTATCGGATCTAATGCCTATGCCAAAGTAATCCATTCTCAGGATGCGGATTTAAAAGTATTCTCTCTGGCTTGTCCTTTGTTTGTTCCTCTGACGGAAGAAGCATATATCGATAAAGAAGCGACTTATTTGATCGCTAAAGACTACCTTCAAACAATGCATGATGTTGGAGTTGATACTCTTGTATTAGGGTGTACTCATTATCCGCTTCTGAAAAAAGTCATTTCTGAAGTTATGGGTGACTCTGTTACTCTTATTGATAGCGGCGAAGAGACTGCAAAAGAAGTAAATAAAATTCTTACCAAATCAAATTTAATTAATTCCAAATCTTCGACAAATTCTTCTTCGGGCGGTGATTATAACTTCTATGTATCTGATGTGCCGGACAAATTTTCATCAATTGCTACCCGTTTTTTGGGTCATCATCTAGAAAAAATTACCAGAGTGGATATTAGCTGCTACCCGGTAAAACTCGAATTATAGTGATAATATACGATCATATTTGAACTTCAGATCAATAATTTCCACGATCAGGCCCGCAAGTCATTGATAGGCATGTTCTTAGTGCGATTATGCTGTGTTGACAAGTATTAATTATATCTTTATCATTGAATAGATAAGTCATAGATTAGACAGGAAATCGTTTGACACATCCTTGCCTCATCAATATATTTGTTAATTATTTTTCGCTACTTGTGCGTCTAATAATTAGATAGATAAGTTGTATTTTGTCATATAAGGAGTTTGTTAAGCATGGTATCTTTAATTTGGAAAAGTCTTGCATTACTTATTATTCTAACCGCTACTGTCTTTGGACAGGGTAATTTCACACTTGAAGGATTCAAATTTGAATTTCAGGGAAGCGGTGCCAGAGCTGAAGGTATGGGAAAAGCCTTTTTTGCTGTCTCCGATGACAATACTGCGGGTAGCTGGAATCCGGCAGGGTTATATGAACTTGATCGCCCTATTCTTTCATTGAGTTATGGTTCTATGAGTCCCAAGGGCGAATCAGAAACTATAAATGAAAATCTTGTTCTTCCAGGTGTTTTTGATTCTGTAACATCACATACAGGGACTTATGGGGGAGTTAACGGAATAAGCTTTGTAGCTCCACTTCGTATAAAGGGACACCCCTTTGTTGGCTCATTCAGTTATACCAGGAATAGCGATGAGTATCAGGCATTAAATCAGTCTTTTGAAAGATTGAGAGTTGTTCCTATACCAATTTTTGGTGAACAGTTTTTCTATGATTCAACAAACTTCCAGGTTGGTCTTGAAAGTCATCTTGAAGGTGGAATGGCTTCTGTAAATTTTGGATTAGGTACTCGAATTTATCAGAACTTTTCTATAGGAGTTGCACTGAATGTTTATACTGGAAATACTATTCGCGAAACAAATCAGTATGCCTTCAGCGACTCTGTAACATTGTATCCATCACTTCAGATGGTTAACGGCGTAGAAGATGTAACGGTTATAGATACAAATAAGTTTTCAGGGTTTAACTTAACAATTGGAACAAAATATAACGGTGATAAATTAAATGCCGCGTTTGTAATTCGAACACCATTTGCGTTAAGCGTAAAAACAGGCAAGTCAATTTTTGTGGTTGGCAGTATAAATGGACTACCAATCATTGAGGGTACTGACACCACGTATTACGATGATATTTTAGTCAAATATGATGTTCCTCTTATTATTGGAGCTGGATTATCATACCAGGTAACAAACGAGTTATTAGTTGCAATGGATGCTGAATATAAAGGGTTTAACGGTTCAAAAGTAAATGTTCGTGATTCTCTCTTTCTTGACCCCGGTGGTGATAACACCGAATATTTTACAGAAATTAATCCGGACTGGAATAGTGTTCTGTCTCTAAGAATGGGTGGTGAGTATAAACTCAAAACAGATATTGGGCTTGTACCTTTAAGAGCTGGTTTTGGTTTTCTTCCAAGAGTTGCTCCTAATCAACATTTTGGTCCATTAGGTAATATTGAAACTACGACTTCGACTGAAGTAGCTGTTTCAACCGGGATTGGTATCTGGTGGGAGCAAATTCATCTGGACTGGGCCTATACTTACAGTACCTACGAATGGGAACAATTGGATAGTTACGTTCAAACAAATCAGGACCATCACTTTAACTTTACATTTACTGGGTATTTTTAGAAAATTATAATGTATTAAGCGGGCAAATATTTTATTTGCTCGCTTTTTATTTTCCCCTAATAAAGGCATATTGATTGCCGATAATGATATTGAATTAACTATTTGGGAGTAAATATGTACGACGGCAAAGTCAAATTGTCAAAAAGACAGATTAAAGAAGATAAGTTTACCACTTTTGTTTTAAGTACCAAGCAACAAGTTCAGGATAACTGGCAATTCCTGGCTATCGGGGCAGTAATTGTTGTTCTGCTGATTGTTGCCGTGGTTTACTATATGGACAGTAAAACAAGTTCAGTAAATGAATCTGCTCTGGACTATGCAAAGGCGATTGGTGAATATCGTAGTGATAATAAACTGGTGGCATCTAACATGCTTCAGCAAATTATATCTGACAATAAAAATGAGCAGATCACTGAAAAATCTACATTTATGCTTGGTAAAATTTATTATGATATGCGCAACTATACCGAAGCTATCCGATTCTGGGAACAGTATGTTGCTCAATATAAAACAAATATTTTAGATGTTTCTGCTGCTTATGCAGGTATTGCCTCAAGCTATGAAAACCAGGGGCAATATGCTCAAGGTGCTGAATTTTTTCAAAAAGCTATCAATGCTTACACTGATGGACCGCTTGAAGGAGATTATTATACAGGCTCTATGAGAAATTACCTATTAGCTGGCGATAAAGAGAATGCCAAATTACAACTGGATATGATGGAAGAGAAGTTTGATGAAACAGATCTTTACATCCGGGCAGCTCGCTATTACGGTGAAAAATTACAGGCTATAAAATAATTATATCTCCGATTCGGGGGTACTCCTGATGAATCCGGTTAAAGTTTCCATTCTGTGGCACATGCATCAGCCAAACTACCAGCAGCCCGGATCAAATAGACTGGTTCTTCCCTGGGTTAGACTACATGCTATCAAAGATTATCTGGATATGCCATTGCTGGCATCAGAATTTGATAACCTGAAAATAACCTTTAATCTGGTTCCTGCTCTTCTCGATCAATTACAACTATACATTGATGGAAGTAATGATCGCCATCTGGAACTAACTCGTATCAAAGCTGAAGAGCTGAGTGATGAACTTCGCTTGGAAATTCTAAACAGCTTTTTTATGGCTAATCCTCCTCATATGATAGATCCCTATGACCGCTATCGCGAACTGTATCAGAAAATTAATAACAACTCTGACGAGACTATTTTACCAATCCTTTTTTCATCCGAGGAAATCAGGGATCTTCAGGTATGGTCCAATCTTGCATGGGTAGATCCGCTTTTTGAAAATGAAGAACCTATTAGATCTCTTAAAGCTAAGGGTAGACATTTTACCGAAGATGAAAAACAATCCCTTTTGAAGTGGCAGATTGAACTAATTAAAAAAATAATCCCTACTTATCAAAAACTGTTCAGTGAAGATAAAATTGATATTTCTTTTACACCATATTATCATCCGATTCTACCTTTATTATGTGATACTGATTCTGCAAAAGAAGCCTTACCGGGGATAACATTACCAGAGAAAAGATTTGTTCATCCGGAAGATGCAGAAAAACAAATTGCTATGTCGATGGAAAGGTTTGAGAGTCTATTTGGACATCCTATGAAAGGGATGTGGCCATCAGAAGGATCAATATCAGAAGAAGTAGCTCAGCTTTGTATTAATAAGGGAATCAAATGGATTGCAACCGATGAAGAGATCCTTTTTAATTCATTAAAAAAATCAGGATTACCAATTGAAAATAATCCTCTGCATACTGTCTATGAATATGGTTCTGGGTTAAAATTATTCTTTAGAGATCATGCTCTGTCTGATAGGATAGGTTTTGTCTATTCATCATGGGATGCTGATAAAGCTGTTGATGATTTCCTTATGCATTTAAAAAATATAGGGAAGATGCTGCAAAAACATAATGACAATACCGTTATTCCAGTCATATTGGATGGAGAAAATGCTTGGGAATATTATCCCAATGACGGTATGGACTTCTTAAGAAAGCTCTATGGAAAATTAGCTGAAGATAAAGATATTCAAACTGTAACTATGACTGAAGCAGCAGAAAATATCACTCCCAGAAAATTACCAAAACTTTTCTCCGGCTCATGGATCAATCATAATTTCAGGATATGGATAGGTCATCCCGAAGATAATAAAGCCTGGGATTTGCTCTCCAATACAAGAGACACCCTTGAGGGTGTTCAGGAGAATAATCCTGATATAAGTTCTGAATCTATCAAAGATGCCTGGAAACAAATTTATATTGCTGAAGGATCTGACTGGTGTTGGTGGTATGGTGATGAACATCGTGGTGATTATAATGGGGAATTTGATAAGATATTCAGGCAGCATCTAATAGCTGTTTATCAATTATTAGATTTGGAAATCCCTCTTGAGCTTTACACTCCAATTTATCGCAAACAAGCGATCACTCATATTGTCCAGCCGGATGCTCTGATCAAACCCAAAATAGATGGTCGCATGACACATTTTTATGAATGGGCTGGGGCTGGTTCGTTTGATTGTGTTGAAGCTGGTAATACCATGCATCGGGCTGATCAGATTGTAAAAAAGATTCATTTTGGCTACAGCCATGACAACTTCTACATTAGGCTTGACTTTATTAATAAAAAGTCTTTAAAATCAATTAAAGATCCGATGCTTCAGATTACTTTGTTTGCACCGGAACCGGTTCATTTTGATGTTTCGTTGGAATCGGCTGCAAAAGAAATCAGCGTCAATGAAAACATCTACCGGGTTGCATTTGATGAAATACTGGAACTGGAAATCAAGCGTTCCTTTGTTTTCGATTCCGGATTTGGTGATCTGGGAATGAGCCTGTCAATATTCGATGGTGATGCCCTTCTGGAAAAATGGCCGGAGGACGAACCGTTGAAGTTTAAAATGTATGAGGTTAATGGAGAATTGTTCTGGCCTTTCTAAAGAGCCAGCAATTCCTGAATGGGGAATTTTCCCCAGGGAGATGTTATGAGTGAATCGTTTTTCAAAAACGACCCTGAAGAACAACCCCAAAAAGATATCCCGGAACTGGAACAGGATACCGGCAGCGACAAAACTGGCAGTGATAATAAAAAAGAAGGATTTACTTCTGAAGAAGGCCGGATGGCGGCTGTGTTGGCTTATATTCCGTTCCTCTGTTTTATTCCTTTATTGAATATGAAGGATAATAAAGAAGCAAGGTTCCATGCCCGTCAGGGAGTGATGCTTTTTATCATTGAACTGGTTGGGGCGCTGTTTCTGATTGATGGCATTTCTAGTTTTGTCTTTAAAGTAGTTCTTATTTTAGCTTTTGCTTTATCTGTAGCTGGGATCATTTTTGCATTGCAAGGGAAAAACTATCGCCTTCCGATTATTGGTGACCTGGCCGACAAAGCCAAGCTCTAAGTGCCACAGGCACTTTTATAGCATGTTCTATTTGTTAAACATAATCATTAATTGATAGATGGTGTAAAGCGTGGGAGATATAGAATGAATAAGAAATCATTTTCATTAATAATAAGTCTGATATTATCAGTCACAGTTTTAATCTCAGGTTGTGCTACTACTGGACCGGGGGGGAAACAGTCATTTATTATTGTTCCGGTTGAACAGGAAGTTGCCATCGGAGCTGGAATGGCTGAACAGGTAGAAGAGACTGAAATAATCCTGCCAGATCAGGAATGGCAAAATTATTTAGACAGGGTTGGACAAAAGATTGTAGCAGTTTCGGATCGTAAGGATATTAAATATCATTTTAAGGTTATCGACTCAGACCAAATCAATGCCTTTGCTGCTCCCGGAGGATATATTTATTTTTACACCGGGCTACTTCGTGAAATGGAAAATGAATCTGAGATGGCGGCAGTGATGGCGCATGAAATCTCCCATGTTGTTGCTCGTCATAGTGTCAGAAATATTCAGGCGGCTCTTGGTGTCTCTATGGCTTATGAACTTGTATTTGGAGATGATGATAATGTCGTTAGGGATCTGGCTATTGGAATTGGGATGAATCTTCTATTTGCAAAATACTCCCGCGACTATGAACGCGAAGCTGACAGTTACGGTATACAATATATGAAAAAAGCAGGATACAATCCCAATGGAGCAGTGACTATGTTCCAGAAGTTGTCTGAGTTGGGCGGATCAGGCGCTCCTGATATATTCGAAGCATTTTCAACGCATCCTGATAGTAAAGATCGAATCAACAATGCCAGATCCCAGATCTCCGGGATGCAATTATCTTCAACCTTGATCACTGGTGCTTCCAAATACAACCAGATGAAATCCCGATTACCAAAAAAGAAGTAAGAATGGGTGATGAAAAAAACAGACAAAGCCTGTGTTGAAACCGCAGGGGTTTCTATCTACTAAAAAAAATTCTACCAATTAAGGCTATTTGCCATATTGAGCAGGATACCTGAAATTTCATCGACAAATTGGATTTCACATCGTCCTAAAAATAAAAGCATGTTCTTTTCTTTTTTCACAGCAATGCAAAAAGTAGTATAGGTTAAATTCTTTTTATGTGTCCCTGATTCAAAGGTAAAAGAAGCAGTACCTAACCAGTTGATTCCAGTAATTTCATCTAATGTTATTTTCCGGATCTTGCTTGTCTTTAATCCATGAAACTCGATATTATCATCCTCAGGAATTAAATCCATATAAATATCATCTTTGATTTTTGATTTGTACGTTTCGCTTATCATCGAATCTATAAATTCAGAAGGTTTAAGAGGGCTTTCATTTATATAAATGAAAAAGGAAGGGACCATCGCATATTCCGGTGTCATCATTAGTTCATCTGGTACCTTGGGATCCTTTTGCGTTAAGAGCAATCTAAGGTTGCTTTTTTCTTTTTGAACTTTTCTTTCCCAGTTTTCCGGAAGTTCAAATTGAAAGTTGTATTTTATATCTTTGTAAATATTATCACTGATTTTACCTGCTTTAGCTTTTTTCTTTTTGGCATACCCCTGGGGTACTACAATCAGAATTGCTAAAATTATTGAAATTAAATATCTCATAACCAACCTCCACCTCTAACAATTTTATGTTTTACCCTTTAAAAATGCTAATCTTTCCTTTGCATCCTGTAGTGACTTCAGAGACTCATCAGCATCACGCCAGATATCAAGAAAGTCTTCATATTTTTGGATTGCTTTTTCAATGCGTCCTGATTTTTCATAAGCCAGTCCCAGATAATAATGCATCTCAACCATTAAAACAGGGTGATCAAGATCATCAACACTGTAGGTTGTCAGTAGTGTCTCAAAAACGCCGATTGCTTTTTCAATTTGGTTTGTTTTATAATATGCAATGCCAGATAACATCATTGTGTAACGATTAAATTCAACTGGTGATTGAGTTACTTTTATTATTGGAGAGTATTCAGAAATAGTAAAATTATCGGCAGCTTTTCTATAATTTTTTTTGAATAATTCGATAGATCCTTTGGCAAAATAATATTGCTTTTCAATATCTTGTTTTATAAGAGGAATGATTTCATCTTCCATGCAGTCTTTAATGATTTCCAACTCTTCCTCAGCTTCATCGAATTTATTATTAAGAGCAAGGTAATAACAGAGTAGGGGAGATCCGCAACTCTTCTCAAATAAATTAGTTCTTCTAACAAGATTATAAAATTTTTGAATTTCTTCTAATGCAAGATTGTTTTCCCCTTTGATTTCATATATTTGTGCAATAAGAGTATGTTTAAAAGCTTCATGAGCAAAATCTTGATTGATACTATCGTTTTTTGTTCCTTGATTAAGAATAATCAAAGCAGTATCTATTCTTCCCTGATATAATTGAACCATTGCGTTGATATTGGACATGAATGAAAGTTGTTCTGGATCATCGGTCATCATAAACCCTGCTAACGAATTTTCTACCAGTACAAATTGTCTTCTGTGAAGCAATATAGAACCCAAAACCATACGAGTTACGAGAGATGGATTTAGTCTAGCTGACTGATTAAGGTTTGGTATGGCTTTGTCAAAATTTCCAATATGGTAATATGCTAATCCTAACAGCATATAAGGGGTGCTGACATCTGGATATCGGTTTTTGTAATCCTGAATAGCGGTTTCAAGATTTCCCAGGTCATCATTATATAAATAAGCTAAACTAATATAATACAAAGCACTCTGATTCAGACTGTCATTCTCAAGAATGATTTTACAGTCGGAAATTACGCTATCATAACGGCAACACAGGTAGTTTATTATACCTCTGGTTTCGTACATATTATAATCAGATGGATTTCTTTTAATATAATCACCTAAGTAATCAAATGATTTTGCCGTATCACCTAATGATATATATGCATAAGCGACATCTTTTACTTTTAATGAGTCATAGCTAATTGCTACATCAAACAGCGTATCAAGTCCAGTAACATCGATTTTGCCCTGTCCATATCTTAGTTTTCCTGCAGCATAGGCTATTAAAGGATCAGGATCATTAGGATCAATTTCAAGGGCATGCTGATATAATTCTTCAACAGCATCCCATTCCTCAAACCTGGCTTTTGCTTTTATCAGAGTAACAATTGTTTCCATATCCAGAGGGTCAAGATTATATGCGATTTCTAGTTCTTTATGACTGTCATCTCTTCGATTCATATGCAGCAATAGTTTTGCATATCTTTTATGCGCTGGGAAATAATTGGGATTAATCTCAATTGATTTTTTGAAGTGCTCTTCAGCTTCATCAAATTTATATTGATTAAAATCATTTAAGCCCATCGATGCCTGAAGTTCGGTATTGTTGCTATCAATGATTATAGCTATTTTTTCTATTTCTAATGCTCTCTCACGATTCAATTCATAATTTGTATCATCTAATCTGTTTTGATAAATTATTATTTCGTTTTTGAGATTGAATAAGTCGATCAAACCTGAATAAGCAGGTACATAAGTTGAATCCATTTCTATAACTTGATTAAAAAATTCCTCAGCTTGATCAAGATGTTTGATATCCTTCTTTATCATATACACTCTTCCTTGTGTATACAATTGAAAGGCATCAGCATTAGAGGTGTAATCCCTGTCCTGTTGTCCATCAAATCCCAACAATTCAATCTTTAACTGATCTGCTATTGCTTGTGATATAGTATCCTGGATTGAACCTGAAAATCCAATACTGTCATCAAAATTGTATGACCATAACTCATTTCCATCTTCAACTTGCCAGAGCCTTACTTCTCCTGACACTGAGTTATCCGTTTTTCTAATTCCCCCTACAAGCAGGTGTGACACCTTTAACTCTTTACCAAATTTTTCTACATCAAGTTCTCTGTTTTTGTAACGAAGAACCGAGTTGGCTGAAGGAACTTTTAGATTCTTATAAGAGCCGAGCCGCCTGATGATTTCAAACATGATACCATCACAAAAAGCACTCTGATCCTGATTTGTGCTAAAATCATTAAAGGGTAAAACAGCAATAGAATTATCCCATTGTTCCATAATTGATTTTTGATCTTTTGGTGTAATATCAGTTTCTGTAGAAGAATTAATAACATAGATATATGAAATTATTGCAATCACTACTATCAGGGCTGAAATAATAAGTTTAAAATAATTTTTCTTCCTGGAGACAGGTTTGATTACAGTAACAGTTTCACCTGAAGGTGAAGTTAATACCAATTGAAGTGCATTTGATAATTCATTTCCACTTTGAAATCTATCTTCAGGATCTTTGCATAACAGTTTAGAAACAATGATTCTTATCTGATCAGGGACGTTATCTTTAAGGGGATCTATTTCTTTATTTAAAATTGAATGCATTACCGCTTGAGGATTTTCTCCTTTAAATGGTAATTCCCCGGATAACAACTCATAAAATAATATCCCCAATGAAAAAAGATCTGATCTGGCATCTCCCTGCTCGCCTTTAATTCGCTCAGGAGACATATATTGAGTAGTGCCCATAGTGGTGCCAATTTCTGTTAACTGTGACATTCCCTTAATGGTAGCTAATCCGAAATCGACAATTTTAGGACGATCCGACTCATCAATCAAAATATTGCTCGGTTTAATATCTCTGTGAATAATATTATTCTGGTGGGCAGTTTGAAGGCCATCAGAAATATCTATCATAATTTTGATAATCTGATTTATAGAGGGATTCTTATCTTGAGAATAATCTTTTAAAGATCTTGGCTGTACAAATTGCATTACAAAAAATGGTCGGCTTTTATATTCGCTGACCTCATGTACTGTTATGATATTGGGATGATCTAATTGGGCTATAGATTGGGCTTCGCGTTTAAATCTGGTAAGTAGATTTTCATCCTGACACATATTCGACGAAAGAAATTTTAAAGCCACTTTTCTTTTAAGCTTGGTATCTTCGGCTAAATATACATCCCCCATTCCGCCACTACCTATTTTGTCAATAATCCGATAATGATCGATTACAGTCTCATTTGTGATGACTAAATGGGTTTGAGTTTTATCATCGTTCTTATCTTCAGACAATTCTTACCTCTGCTATTATTCGAATGATTAAATAATTAAGGTTATAACTGGGAGTAAATCAACTATGAAATTGGATGATTGCGTATATTTGTAAGGTAGGAAAATGTAAGTCAGGAGCTTATTGCTCCTGACACACATTGTGTGTTATTATTTTTTGAAAAGTAAATCCACCGCAAGCGGATGGGCTACCCAGCTTCTATGATATGCTACAGGACATATCTTCACCACAGCACATTGGTGATTTGATTTTGCCATGACCATTCGGGCATTTTGATATTTGAACTTCGTTACCATCATCAAGTTTCAGGGTATCGTTTTCAAGGGGTGCATCACATTTGGCACAGGTCGCGTTTACACCCATTCCACATTTTGGACATTCATAAGTAGCCATCTAAGATCCTTTCTAATAAGATAAATTATAATTTAAATTTTGTTACAACTTCCTTAACAACAATTTTACAAAAATGTTTTATAATTTAAAAGATATTTTAAAGAAAAACACACAAAGTGTGTCGAAATTACAGGGGATTCGATCTTCTTTTCTAAATTGGTGGTAGTAATACAGGAGCAGTTAGCCAAAAGTATAGATGATATAAGAAAGAACAAAAAGCAATTACCATCATTGTTTTTATGACATAATGAAGATAGTACAAGTTCCAATAATCCTTTTTTGCAGGGCTAAATTTTGATCTTTCTTCTTCATCTCGTAATAGGCTGATTCGATATGTCATTAAACCCCTTAGTATGTTATAAAAAATAAGTACTAATGTTAGTGCCCAAAAGAGTATACCTTTGTCAACAGCAAGAAGAACTTGCCATATTGAGAATTTACGCCACCCATTTTCTTCATTTGGTAACAATTTATCTACTTCAATCAATAAGTTATTAATTTTTTGATTTGTTACATCTTGATTGTTATTTGAGTTTTGTTCAACTATCTTTGTTAAATTACTATTAAATTCTGATATTTGATGTTCTGTCTGACTTACTCCATACCACATCATAGCTTTTAAGACATATGGAGAAAAGAATGAAAGTAAGATAAGTAAATGCAGGAAGAACATTGGACCTGTGTATGCTCTTCTTAACTTAGACCATCTATCATTTGCGTTATATGAAAATCTTGTGTTTGAAATAAAATTTGAATCTAAAGCTAATCCCTTTACATGACGTAGATCTGCTTTGGTTAGATTTGCATCATTTAATATTGTATTATTTAAATTAGAATGATACAATTTTGCATTTTCTAAATTTGATCCTGCTAAATTAGCACTTTCAAAGTTTGAAACACTTAAATCAGCATTTTTCATGTTAGTATGAATCGGAAATGATTTTTTGAAATTTGAATTATTTATACAAGAATTCTCAAAATTTGCACTTTGTAGTAATGCTTTTGAGAAGTTGCAATTTAAGCAATTTGTATTGCTTATATTCATAAATTTTAGAAATGCTTCTTCAAAATTGGATTCAAGAATTATTGCATTTATTAGATCAGTTTTGCAAAGATCAGAATACTTAAGGTTTGTTCTATTTATTAAAGCTCCATCCATGTTTGCTTCAATAAGTATTGTGCCTTCCAGATTTACATCTTCAATTGAAGCCCTTTTAAAAATTGCTTCATTAAGCTCGAGATATGATAAGTCTTTTCCTTTTATTAGTACATTAGTGAAATCTGCAATTTCACCTTCTTTACCATTTGTTTCTTTCCATTTCAGATGATTTTTAATAGTTTTATTCAATTCATCATCTGAAATTTCTCGAAGGTTTCCATGTCTTAAATCACCCATCATATTAGTTTCTCCAAATTATTCCCTGCACCTCCCAAAAGCAAATACCCCCGGCAGGACTCGAACCTGCTACCCTCGGTTTAGGAAACCGATGCTCTATCCAGATGAGCTACGGGGGCAATCGCACTTTCCACATATCTATTAAATCCCAAAACAAACTTATTGTCAATCAGCAAATGGTATTATTCAGCAGCAGACGAGGACGTCTGCCAGCTACATAAATAATGTCGAAAGTCAAGACTTTCGACCTACAAGATAGATTCCCGCCTTCGCGGGAATGACACAGGCATTGCCTGTTTTTTTGAAAAGTAAACCCACTGCAAGGAAATAATCATTGCGGGCAATATCATTGCGTTGGTGGCCACCCATGGGGATGACAATCTGTGTGTAAATAAATTACTAATAAAATAAAAAAAAGACTATCCCTGCTAAATAAATACTAATATTGTCCGATTTAAATAGTAATGAAATTGTATAAAAAATGGAAATAATTTCCAGTAGGAAGAATGTTACTGGAAGATAATGGGTATGTATTGGTAATATGCAGTGAGACAACAAGATAAGCCTCTGGAAAAAGATTCCAGATAGGCTTGTTTTTTGTTGACTATAACAAAATTATTGATTACCAACAAGGAGAGAATTGTAGTGAAAACCCCTAAAATATGGGCTTTTTCCTATCAAATAAAAGGAACACTGCTTGAAAATTGAGCAATTGGCTGTAACTCGTTGAGATGAACCTTCATGTAAGGTGAATTCTGTGACTATGTGGGAAATGGTTGTTCAATTATTACGCAGACTGAGGAAAAACGGAGTTTCCTAAAAAATTATTAGAAGCTCTCGAAAATACGACGGAAAGCAAGAGACACACGGAAGCTGTTTAGAGACAGGGTGTTATGAGAAGCATTAAATGGTGAGAATTCCCTCTTATAAATATAAATTCAATACATCAGCCGGCACTCCTGTTGCCATTACTATATCGTGGAACACACTATTGTTCACACGGATGAACACACGATTAGGAAGGGACAGCTGATATGTATAGAAGATGTTTGAAAAAAATTATTATAGGATGGTTATTCTTAATTCTACTGGTAGCTTTTCTTGGAAAGATTACTGTAGCCGCACCTAAAGCTGGAGAGACTGCCGCTGATTTTCTATTGATAAATGTAGGAGCCAGGGCTGCCGGTATGGGTGGAGCATATACTGCCGTTAGTGATGGAGCCAACTCTACCTTCTGGAATCCAGCCGGATTAACTTATGTTGAAAATAAAGAAGTAGTCATAGGGCATTTCTCATGGTATCAGGATATAAAAATGAATCATGCCTCCTTCGCTCATAGCATGAACGAAAAAGTTACTTTTGCATTATCAATAAATTATCTCAATTATGGCCATATAGACGGTCGCGATATCAACGGAATTACTACTGGTGAAATATCTGCCTATGATCTTTCTGGTGCTCTTTCGATGGGTTACAGAATTCAAACTGATTTATCTCTGGGTGTGACTGCCAAATATATCAATCAGCATCTCGATGATCTCGATGGTTCAACCTTTGCATTTGATCTTGGTGCCCGTTATAGAATAGGTAAATTCAACTTAGCTGCTGTATTTACAAATCTTGGTCCGGAAATGAAATTCGATAATGTAACAGAAAAGATTCCTTCGTCATTTCGTTTGGGAATTTCTGTCACTCCATTTAATGAAAACCTCCTCACAGCAATCGAACTTGAAAAGAGATTTAATGGTGGAAATGTTATCCGTCATGGTCTTGAATATGTTTATGCCGGTCAATACTCATTAAGAGGCGGCTATAATTTCTATCCTGAAAGTGATGAAAGATCTTTTGGGACTGGATTTTCAGTAGGTGCCGGTGTAATATTTAATCAATTTGAAGTTGATTATGCTTATACCCCATCAGAACATTATTCTTCTGAAGATTTACACCGTTTTTCACTAATTTTTAAGTTTGGTGAGTAATATCACCAAACTAATGTCTATTTTTTGATCAAAGTATAGGAATAATACTACATTTTTGTACGGTTTTTGTGCACCTACTTGCATAAAATATGCCCCCAAAGGCAGACTAAAAGCTATCTATTTCAATTCAATTTACCTTAAGATAAATATCATCTAATAGCGACAATGTGATAAGCTTGTAAGGCGCTATCTTGTAGCCGGTTAGTAATCTCCAGAAGTATAGTGTACTAATTTAGTCCTCTATTTTTAATTTGGCAATGCATTTGCTTAGTAAATGCGCAAGTGGGTATTTAAATAATAGGACTTAATAAACAATGAAAAGTGAATTAAATTCACAGTCTAATGTTAGCAACGATAATGCGGCGACGCTATCCAGGACAGAATACTCTTACGGAGTAGCTTCCGGGAATCCAGCAGTTAGAGTAGGGGCAGGGAATTCGGGCTATATCAGCTTTGCAGATCAATTCAAAATTTTTTCTTGCGAATACATCTTAGGAATATTATTTGTTGCATGTTCATTACTGTTCGTGTTACTGATTCCGGCGGCAATTGCCAAACCGGAAAGGATAAAAATTGTGGTAGGTCGTCTGTATAAAAGAGCTTTCGATATTGTGGGAGCTCTGGTCGGATTGGTCCTTTCTGTTCCACTTTATCTAATTCTTCCAATTTTGATTAAATTGGACTCTCCTGGTCCGGTATTTTATACCCAGGTCAGGGTAGGTGAAAACCGTCGTAAAAAAGATCGCCGTTTTCATCAAAAGAGTGATGCTAAAGATAATAGAGTTAGAGACCGTAGAAGAGAAAATGCTATGGGACGTACTTTCAAAGTCATTAAGTTCCGTACCATGATTCAGAATGCTGAAAAAAAATGCGGTCCGGTATGGGCTACAGAAAATGACCCCCGCATAACCAAGTTGGGACGCTTTCTCCGTAAATCAAGACTCGATGAATTCCCTCAGTTTATCAATGTTCTGATAGGCGATATGTCTCTGGTAGGACCAAGACCTGAACGTCCAAACTTTGTCGCTGACCTCTCTACTAAAGTTGAAAATTACAACAAGCGTCTGGATGTTAAGCCTGGTTTAACCGGTCTGGCTCAGATTGAAAGCGGATATGATTCAGATTTAGAATCTGTGAATAAAAAGGTAAGTTTGGATCTGAAATATATCAACAACTGGTCAGCCTGGTATGATATTAAAATTCTGCTTAAAACTGTAATTGTCGTATTCACCGGCAAAGGAGCCTGTTAGGATAGTAGTTAAAAAATTGATTTTAAAAAGGCTGTGTATTGCTCACAGCCTTTTTTGTTTTAAAACTTGTCAGATATCAACTTATATGTTATTTTTGCCGACAAATCAGATAGTTAAACATGTTTAGGAATAAAAGGATTATGACGCTAAAAAGGATTTTGGCGGCAACGCTTGTTGCCATTATAATGCCTGCGGTTGCCTGGTCTCAGGGGATAACTACCGGTAATTTTACCGTTCGTTCTTTGCCTCCGGGTGCACAGGCTGTTTTAAACGGCGAGACAATTGTAACAGGAGTAACACCCGCCAACTTTACTCATCTTTTGGTAGGGGATTATGAATTATCCATAATCAAATATGGATATGAAACCTATAAAACAAGAGTTACTCTCGACCCTAACACCCCGCAAACAGTTAATGTTTCGTTAAAAAAGAAAACACGATTTAAGGCTTTTGCTCGATCGCTGTTTATTCCCGGCTGGGGTCAAAAATATACCGGTCAAAAAACCAAAAGCACTATGTTAGCTTTGCTTACTGTTGGAAGTGGAGTGGCGTACTATTTTGCTAATGATAATTTCAATGATAAAAATGACATCTATGACTTAAAATTAGCCGAATATGATTCTGTGGCTGCTGATGGTAATGTAAATCAGTTAAGAGGATTAAAGCCCGGTTTGGATCTTGCTCAGAAAGATGCCTACGATGCAGAAAATACACGGAGATTTACCGGAGGAATGTTTGTAGGAGTTTGGGCTATCAACTTAATTGATATTCTCTTTTTCTTCCCGGAAGAACGGGGGACATTTTCAGTTAAAGGGATTACATTTGAACCAAACGCAACACCCAACCAGTTCGGGTTAACATTAACCCGAAAATTTTAGGAATGGGTATATAAAATGAATAATAAAATTACATTATCAATTATTGCTATCCTGTTTCTGTTTGTTATCGGAAGCTGTGAACGTGAAATTGAATCAGGTGATCCGGTCCGGTCAATACCAGATGTTGGACCAACTATTGTAAATCTTCAGGCGGCTATTAATAATGAGTCGATTACGTTAACCTGGGATGTTGTCAATGGTACAGGTGTTTCCAAATACCGAGTGTATCAATCTAATGCTGAAGATCTGCTACCACTTTACAATATTGTAGATTCCTCTGCTACAACTTCTGTTGACATAACTAATCTACAGATTAATACAACCTATAATTTCAAAGTTGCAGCGGTAACAGCCGAAGGTTTGGAATGGGATCCATCAGAAGCTGTTGATGCAGAGTTTAACTATCTCTCTCTTTCAATTGAAAATGGCAAGGAATATACTAATAAACTATTAAATAATGTTTATATACATGCCCCGGTGTCAACATCACATGTTATGCTTTCTGAAGACATAAATTTCGAAGGAGCAAAATTTACTCCGTTTTTAGGAACCGGAACACCATTTGAAATTTCAAGTGGAGATGGCACCAAATGGGTATACTGTAAACTTCAATACCAGAATGGCTCTATGACTGGTGCTCCTCTTAGTGATTCAATTATTCTCGATACTAAAGCGGAAATACAATCTTTGACATACAACAATCCTGACAATGGTGATTATTTCGAAGCTGGAGAATTAATTAATTTTGAACTTGATGCCAACGAGACAGGCGGGACAGCCTCAGTCAGGTTTGGTAGCGGCAGTAATTTTACATCAATAGATTTATTCGATGATGGAAGTGGTTCTGATATAACTGCTGATGATGGTATTTATACCAGCGGATGGAATGTTCCGGATGTATTTAATGCCTATGGCGAGGAAGTATCAGCTCTCTTTATTGATGAAGCGGGTAATTCTGCCAATAGCATAACAGATGATGATTTAATCTATATTTATACTCCACCTGCCCCTGTGTTACTCTCAGCTCTTACTGAATCAACCCACCAGATAAGATTGTTCTGGAATTTATCTACAAGTGATAACTTTGCAGCTTTCAGGATTTTCAGAGCAACATCACCAGGTGTTTCTGATCAGTCATTACAAATCTCATTTTTTGGGTCCAATGTAGATAATGTGACAGATAACTTTCTGGACGATGATACCAGATATTATTATATTATTTATACCTATGATAAATCTGGTCTGAGTTCAGCATCGAATGTTATTAACGCAACAACTTTGATTAATACTGCTCCGGAAGCAGTTGATTTGTTTGCTGAAATAGGCACATCTACAACTACGGTAGAACTGAATTGGTCGAAAAGCGACGAAGACTATTTTGATTCATATAGAGTTTACAGAAATACAGTAGGTAATGTATCAGAAGATGATGATTTGGTAACATATATAACAAATCAAAGTTCTCTTTCAGCTTCTGTTCCTCTTGAAGCAGATATTACAAATTATTTTAAAATATATGTTGTTGATAGGCATGGATTATCTACAGGTAGTTCTCCAGAAGTATCAGTAGATGCTCCACCTTCCCCATAACTAAGGTTTTTATTATGAGTATAGCGTCGGGAATAAATAGAATAATCGGGTTGTTTATTGATACCCTTAAACAACTTGGAAAAGGTCGTATTTTACTATGGCTGTTGATATATTTTCTGATTGATCTTCTGATTCTGGAAGCACATTATTATTATACTTCCCCGATGTTTCATGGAATAATGTCTCTCTGGACAGGTATTTTCCCGGAACAACAGGTTACCGGTTTTTCTCATTACCCCGGGCATTTTATAATGCTGCCGTATTTCTTTGAATGGGGCAAGCTTGCTGTTGGCCTGATTGTAGAGGGTTTATTCCTCGGGGCTGCTGCTATTCTATTTTATGAAAGCTATGTTGATGTCAACAAAGAAGACCGATTCAATTTTAAAGATCTTCTGCCATCATGGATTCATCTGGTGCTGGCATATTTGATTATGAATGGTATCATGATAGCAGTAAGTTTTATTGTACCTGGTCTGTTATCTGATTGGTTAGCATATTCTCCGCGAAGGCTTATGTTCTATAACTGGATTCTGATGCCGGGCATTTATATAATTATAGTTAGTTTCTTTATTTACATGATACCCGCAATTGCCGTTTATCGCGACAATATCATTCAGGCACTTGGCCGGTCGTTTAAAACATTTTTCAGGAATCCGTTTACAACCCTGATTTTAGTTGGTTTTGTTTTGACCGGATCTATCGTCATATCAAATATCCTTTCTGACACTGCCAAGCTTGTTGATAATTTCAAACCGGAGATTGTCTATTGGGTTCTTGTTATCAGTCTGGTAGTAGAATTCTTCATGCACTTCATCTGGATGGGGACGACGGTTCGTTTATTAGTTGATGAAGAGGAATAACAGTTGTCACTGGTTCAACCGGTATTCTGGATTTCCGGATTAATAATTCTTCTGGAAGCATTATATTTATTACTGCGTTGTCCCAAAAGAATTGATACTGTTTCCCTGATTTTTACATTCATTAATACCTCTGTACTATTATTAGGATTCGCTTTTCTATTTTCCGGCAACTTAACCCTATCAGGAATCGGCCCTCTCATGGTTGGTGTCTCAGCACCATTGATACCTTCCTGCTGGTTATTGTTTAGTGCCTCATGGGGACGGGATCTGAGCAGTGATCCTTTAATAAAACGCAACTATGGCTGGTTTATTGTATCATTTGTTTTTTCAGCGGTAATAATTATTATCAATCTATATAATCCGATAGTAGCTTATCAACCGGGATCTTTTGTAGAAGCATATTTTCAAATGCAGGGGCAGGATTTTATTCTCTTTATTTTCTTTTTAACAATGTTTCTGTTTGGACTTTATAATATTGAAAACTGTTATCGCTCGGCAATCGGATCACAAAAACAAAGATTGACATCCGGACTAATGGCTGGGTTGTTAATTTCAGTAATTACATTTGCTTTTTCTACTCTTGGAATAATTTCGCACCGGTTGATGATCTGGGCTGTGCTGGGGCTTAGTATTATTTTACCAATCATCAATTTTATCCTGATGAAAAATCTTTGCAGCCTTGGGTCAATTTCCGGGGGAGTGGTAGTAACAAAAAGAATCACCCTTTCATCACGAGTAATTTTAACAGGGGGGATATATTATCTTATAGTGGGTGCTCTGTCTCGTTTGTTGCAATCGTATGGAGCTGCTCCAGATGTCTTAATTACTATAATTTCCGGTTTGATGGCGCTGTCATTATTATTAGCAATTTTAATTACTAATAATTTTAACAAAGGAAAAATGAGAAGACAATTTTCCATACATGATCAATCATCAATTGCAAATGTTCGAGAGTTTATTGAAGATATTTCTATAATAAAAACGGTCGATCAACTTCTTGATATATTAAGAATATTCCTGAGTAGTAATTTTGGAATTAAAGAAGGAGCCTTGATTGAAAATGTAGAAGCCAACAAATATCTTGTAAAATTCTTCAATCAAAAAGGACATCAAATTACTGCTCCCTACATGTATGAAATATCCAACTGGCTGCTGCGCTATGGACAATCAATCTGGTTTGATGATTTGATTGAGCGAACCGCAGATTCAAATCTCTCTGCAAGTGATTTGACAAATGAATTGGGTTTTAAACCTTCTCTTATGACACCAATAATAAATCGTCAGAAAATTGTCGGGATTCTTATTTTGGGAAATAAAAAAGAGATTGAGAACTCAGAGGAACTTCCTCAATTTATTGAGAGGGTAGCGTTACCTTTGGGAATGGCTATCCAGAACAGCCGTATCACAGATCAGTTGATAAAATCCCGCGAGATGGAATCATTTCATAAAATATCATCTTATGTTTTACATGATTTAAAAAATTCAGTTGGAATGCTCGATATGTTGATGAGTAATGCTCGCAAAAATATGGACAATCCCGAATTTCAACAGTCAATGCTGCGAACCATTGGTGATGCAATTAACCGCCAGAGAAAAATTATTGCTCGTCTTACCGAACCGACAAGCGAAGCTGAACTTATCATCTCAGAAGTCGATATCAATGAGGTTTTAGAACGAGTGATTGAAAAGGTTCAAATACGTCATATCGAAAGAATCAGTCTCGATGTTAAGCAGGTTGAGTTGCCCCTATTTCAGGGAAACGAATCAAAAATAAAATCTATAATAGAAAACCTGTTAGTGAATTCTATTGAGGCAATGCCGGTTAAAGGGGATTTATTTATAGAGACATTAATAAATGAAGACAAAACCGAACAGATTTCTTATATTAGTATTATTGTAAAAGATTCCGGAGTAGGCATGAGCCGTGAGTTTATTGAAAACAAACTGTTCAAACCCTTTACTTCTACAAAGAAAAAGGGACTCGGTATTGGAATGTACCAGACCTATGAAGCTGTCAAACAGATGAATGGAAAATTGTTAGTTGAATCTCGTGAAGGGGCAGGAGCCACCTTTACATTAATGCTGCCGGTGTAATATGGAAAAAGAAAAAATACTGATAGTTGATGATGAGCAGGGGATAAGAGAACAATTATATTGGGCTCTTAATGATCAGTATGAAGTTCATCAGGCAGCCGATTCAAAATCCGCAATCAAAGAAGTCGATGAATTTAAACCTGCCGTTATTACCCTTGATATTTCTCTCACCGGTGCTGAAGATGAACGGGAAGGGATAGATCTGATCGGACGGTTTCTGGATATAGATCCTTCCATCAAAATAATTATGGCTACAGCTCATGGCCAAAAAGAGAACGCTATGGAGTGTCTTAATCGAGGAGCACTTGATTTCTTTGCCAAACCGGTTGATCTGGATGAATTAAAAGTTGTTATCAACCGTGCTCTCTATTTAAGGAGACTTGAGACTGAGAACAAAAATCTTCAGTCGGAATTGTTAGCAAGTGAAAAATTTGATGATATAATTGGAACGTCTGATACCATGCAGCAGCTTTTTAGTTTTATAAAAACTGTTTCAGGAAATGATTACACTGTATTAATAACTGGTGAATCAGGCACAGGTAAAGAACTTGTTGCCAGGGCAATCCATAGGCGTAGTGCTCGAACAGAAGCACCATTCATAGCTATCAATTGCGGGGCCATTCCAGAAAACCTTTTAGAATCAGAATTATTTGGCTATGAAAAAGGTGCCTTCACCGACGCAAAATCCCAGAAGATTGGCAAGTTTGAACAGGCGCATACAGGGACAGTATTCCTTGATGAAATTGGAGAGATGACTCTCAAACTTCAGGTAAAACTTTTGCGGTTTCTTGAGGATCAACGTATTGAAAGAGTTGGCGGTACAGAATCAATTGCTCTTGATGTCAGAATTATTGCCGCTACTAATCAGGAATTGGAAGAACGGACAAAGACAGGAGCTTTTCGCGAAGACCTGTTTTACAGGCTATCTGTACTACATAAAGAGTTGCCTCCTTTAAGGGAGCGAGGCGAAGATATTATCTTTTTGGGTAATTATTTCTTAGACAAATTTGCCAAAGACAACAAACGCAAGGGACTGAAACTTTCCAGTGAAGCTATCCAGGCTATCGATTCATATAAATGGCCTGGCAATGTCAGAGAGCTTGAGAACAAAATAAAAAGAGCAGTTATCTTATCCCAGCATAAAAATATAAGTCCGCAGGATCTGGGTTTGGGTTCAAACTCCGAGGATGAACCGGATAAACCATTTGCTACTTTGCAGGAAATCCGTGAGTGTGCCGAAATGGAACATCTCAAGAAAGCCCTGGTTGTTGCTGATTGGAACATATCCAAAGTAAGCAGGCAATTAGCTACCAGCCGGACTACCTTATATGAACTTATTGAAAAATATCAGTTAAAAAAACAATAGTTCTGCATTTTTTTTATACAATTCCCCTATAAGAATTCCTAAGTCAGCCGATATAATTTATATATTACAAAGGGGTATTTGAGTAGATGAAAAACATCTTATTGGTTGACGACGACAAAGATCTTTCACTTTCACTTGCGAATCTATTTGATTCGGAGAAGTTCAACTTTCAGTTTCTGGAAGATGGTGACCAGGTTGAACAGGTAGTGAAAGATGACAATGAAATAGATTTGGTAATGCTTGATGTTAATCTGCCTACCATGTCTGGTCTTGAAGTTCTCAAGCAGATCAAAGGTGTCAGAGATGAGCTTCCGGTTATTGTCATCTCCGGATTTGTTTCAACTGATAATGCTATTGAGGCAATGCGCGAAGGCGCCTATGAATATCTTACCAAACCTTTCCAGATTGAAAAATTAATCAGTACTGTCAGTAAAGCCTGCGGATATACTTACAAAGGAAAAATAAATCCTTTACCTACCGAAAATATCGAAAATATACCTCAGGAAAATGTTGGCGAAATAATCGGCCAATCTCCTGAGATAGTTGAAATTGCCAAGATGATTGGACAGGTAGCCAAAACGGACGCTGCTGTTTTAATCTTTGGTGAATCCGGAACCGGAAAAGAATTAGTTGCCAATGCAATTCATCGTAACTCCAATCGCGGATCAAAACCATTCTTGTCAGTAAACTGTGCGGCATTGCATGAAACTCTTTTGGAATCAGAACTTTTTGGTCATGAAAAAGGTGCTTTTACGGGTGCTTATTTTAAACGCATTGGTAAATTTGAACAAGCCAACAAAGGGACTCTGTTTCTTGATGAGATCGGTGATATGTCGATGCTCACCCAATCAAAATTTTTGCGTATTCTTCAGGAGAAATGTTTTGAACGGGTTGGCGGAAATGAATCTATAGATGTTGATGTAAGAATTATTGCCGCTACAAATAAATCTCTGGTTCAGGCTATGAAAGAAGGATCTTTCCGGGTTGACCTTTTCTACCGTTTGAAAGTCTTCTCATTATTTATGCCTCCTCTCAGAGAACGTAAAGCTGATATTCCCCTTCTGGTAAATCATTTTATAAATAAATACCAGGGGCAAATGAAACAGTCCAAAAAGACTATTTCTAAAAAAGCATTACAGCTTCTTACCGGGCACTACTGGCCCGGCAATGTTCGTGAGCTTGAGAATAATATTCATACCGCTCTGGTAATGTCCAAAAGCGATACTCTTCAGCCGGAAGATTTCCCGATTGCATCTGAAGCAAATAAAGCTGAAATAAATCTCGAAGATCTTCAGGATGATTACACCGAAGCTTTCCAGGCAATTGTCGATCCGATTATGCCAAAGCTAATTGTAAATTCTCCAGGTCAGATATTCCATTTTCTGGAATCATCTTTTGAACGTTCAGTCATTTCATCATGCATGAAGCATTACAATGGCAACCAGGTAAAGACTTCCAAAGCTCTTGGAATCTCCCGCAATACATTAAGAGACAGAATCTCTCGGTATAATATCTATTAGCCACCTTGTGACTTTATAATACAAATTGTAGGGCAGGATCCCTTAGTAATCCTGCCTATTTTTTCTATATAGATATAACACTTTGTGTAAAACACACAAGGTGTGTACTTTGTGATTCCATTGTATTCATAATCTTCTTATATTCCCTCCATGAAAATATGCCATTTTGCTGATAGCCATCTTGGTGCTGGAGGGAACCATCCCCGAAGAGGGGAGAGCGGTCTTACCCTGCGACAGGAAGACATCATTAATGCCTTTATTGAGGCGGTTGATAAAATAATCGAAATCAAACCGGATCTCTGTATTCATGCCGGAGATCTTTTTGATTCTGCCCGACCTCTCAACAAAGTGATAGCAATAGCCGGGGAACAGTTGCACAAGTTAGCTGAAATAAACAACATCCCGACTATTATAATAACCGGGAATCATGATGCTCCCAAACAGCCTTTCAAAGGAGCCGCCCTTGATATTTACCGACAGATCGACAATCTGATTGTAGTATCTGGGGGAGCGTTAGAAACGCATTATTATAGTGATGTATGTATCAAAGCAGTTCCACATTGTCTGACTAATGAATCTTTCCAACAAGAGCTTGAAAAGAGTAAACCTGATGCTGAATCTAAATTTAATATAATAGTAACTCATGGCGTCGCAGCGGGGATGCCTGAGTTTGCAATGGCAGAGTTAGGAGAGCTTGAGATTCCTTTGGATATTCTCAATCGGTTTGATTACGGAGCCTTAGGACATTTCCATAACTATTCCAAAGTGGCGCCTTGCGCCTATTACTGCGGATCGACAGAACGGATGTCCCAGACAGAGAGGACACATGAAAAGGGATTTATTGAACTTGAGTTAGATCCATTTAATGTCAAATTCCACAAAGTCAAAACCCGCGAGATGGTTGATGTTCAGACTGTCAATGCTGCCGGCAAACGTGGTGATCAGTTAGCAACTATTTTACAGCAGAAGATCGAATCATTAAAAAGCGAAGATAAAATTGTACGCATCAAAGTCGAAGGTGTCACCGAAGAGACATTAAAAACAATGCCGACTGAGATAATATCACGTATGAAAGAGGAATCATTTTCACTTAATATAAATTTCCAAAAAGCCAAAACCGAAAACAACAATGATCCTCTTGGGAAGACTGCTATTGGTAAAATTGACGAATCGTTTATTGAGTTTTTGGATGTTGTCGATTTGAAAGGCTTTGACCGTGAACGATTAAAAACCGAAGCCCTAAAATATTTGAGCGATGAGGATTGACTCATTTTATGAGTTCTATTATTAAAAATTATTTGTTATGGATAAAGAAATTTGCAAATGGTAAAACGATCATTTATTTAATGATTATTACATTTGCAGTTTATGGATTCATGCTTTTTTACACTATACCTTCTGTAATGGAACACTCTGATGGAATTAAACTATTTGATATACAGCCGTTGGGGTATTCTTTTGAATATGCCAAACTGTTTCTTGAGACACTTGGCAAAGAGGGAAGAGAGATTTATCTCTTTCGTCAGTTGCCTGTAGATTTTATCTATCCGTTTCTTTTTGCTGTGAGTTTCTCACTTTTATTGATGTATTTATATCGAAAAGTGTTCAATGAAGATAGTTGGATTTATTGGACATGTTTTATACCACTTTTTGCAGGGCTGTTTGATTATTGTGAGAATATTGGGATAATAATCATGCTCACATCCTATCCCGATTTATCAACTGGATTAGTAATGATCACCAGCATTTATACTCTGACAAAATCGTTACTGACAATTGTATTTTGGATATTGTTATTGGTTAGTTTGGTGATGATAGTGATTAGGAAGCTTAAGATAAAAAAGTCAAGACCACAGGGATGCTGACCAACACAAGATGGATTCCCGATCAAGTCGGGAATGACACAGGCATTGCTTGTTTTATTTAATGATAGCCAGATGTGGACATGCGTAGCCTGTTTATTGCCCCCACGTAATCACCATTTACTTTCGCAGATTCCAAACTTTTCTCTTTCGCAATCTACAACTACAACATAATCATCATAAAACAAGGCGTTGCCAATCAGCTTCATATCTTCACTATATTTATCATAGTTTTCCATATAGGTTACTCTTGGATTTTTGACATGGATAGGTCCAAAAGTAAGATCATATTGTGAAGGGGCATTTAACAAATATACATAACTCGCCCATGATGGAACCGAATCTCTTTCAATTGAATCCTCATCTCCGCTTAGTCCGGTAGCATTTTTCCATTGGTCAGAAGGTATAATCAGCGTGAATATTGAAGCCCCGCTGTCATAGCGGACAGTGATGGTATCTTTCCCAAGGCAAATATCTACATAATACATATCATGATCTATATTCGCATCCAAATAGTAAACTTCTTCTTCCAAGAGAGCAGGTATTTTCAGGGTGTCAGACAAAACAGCATATTTGTTATTCGGGAAATCAAGAATCAGTATTTTATCAGTTATAGATTTCATGCCAACTGTCCCTACAATATTTTCATTGGGGTCATCAGATTTTAGATCCACTTCGTAGTTTTTATTCCACATGTAGTAATCGGTCGAATCCGGGGTAATGCTGTTGTCATCAAAATCGTACCATCTGAATTTTATAAACGGTTCCTTGAGACTATCAACTTCGATACCATGCTTCCGGAGAATGTGCCCATAAAAACGAGAAGACCCGGCACCAGTATCTAATTGAGCATATAATTTTTTGTCTACTCCATGTATTTTGATTGGTACTAAAATTGTAGTTTTATCATAGTCTTTGTTATTGATTACACCGGATGTCCAATGAAATTCCTGATATGTGTTTTCTTTAGAACATACATTAGATATGAGTAGTATTGATACAATTAGAATTCTAAGACTTATAAACATGACTCTTCCCCTTTATAGACTATGGTAAGTCATGGCTCTCGTCAATTATGCTTCTTTGAACAGTAAACCCACTGCAAGACAATATTATTGTGTTCAGTGGGCTACCCCATATTTATAATCATTTCGATACTACGCCTTGCGGTTAAAGCCACAAGGTGGTCAGGCTAAGCCTGTTTTAATATTCCATAAAAGGTAACAACTCTAAACCGTGTAATATAACAGCAATCAGTGCGATAGGTGTCACATAACGAAGAACGAATTTCAAAGCTTTATATAAAGGTCCATTGGAGCCAAATTCTTCAGAACGGTCTTTGTCTTTCATTACCCAGGCAATATACAAGCAAGTTAAGAATCCACCAATGGGGAGCATATAGTTTGTCGAGATGAAATCAAAAATATCAAAGAAGCTTTGGTCCTTACCTCTGAATGGAACTGTCCAGGCAGCTACTGCAGAAAGTAATCCAAATAGATAAATAAATCCGCCTAAAACAATTGTAGTTACTTTTCGCGACCATCCCCGATGATCGATAAAATATGAAACAACTACTTCCAGGAGACTGATGCCCGAAGTCAATGCTGCAAAAGACAACAATATAAAGAATGGCACAGAGATCCAGGGACCTGTTTCTGCAAATAACACAGGTAATGTTTTAAATATTAACCCAACGCTTTGTCCCGGTTCCATTCCGTAGTGGAAAACCAGAGAGAAAATAGCCACTCCAGCCATCAGAGCGATCAATGTATCCAAAAATGAAACAGTAATTGCACTTCTAAGTAAATTTCTCTCTTTTTTCATATATGAGCCATAGGTGATCATCGCTCCCATACCAAGCGACAGGGTAAAGAAAGCATGACCCAAAGCTGAGAGGATACCTTCGGCTGTCAATTTACTGAAGTCAGGTTTAAAGAGGAAATTCAGAGCGGCAGCACCCCCATTGGTAGCGAATAAACCATAGAACATCAATCCCAGCAGAATAGCAAAAAGAGCCGGCATCAATATTTTTGACCAGCGTTCAATCCCTTTCTGAATACCACCGATAACAATTCCGATACATAAAATCATGAAAATGGTATGCCACATAATGGAATCAAATGGACTAACGACAAGCTCAATAAATTGTCCCTGAATTGCTTCGGCAGTACCACTGAAACCCACGATAGCTTTGTAAATATAGGCCAGTGCCCATCCGGCGACGATACTGTAGTATGATAAAATAACAAAACCTGAGGCTACCCCTAACCATCCGACTAACTGCCAGGCACTTCCTTTTTTATGAAGCTTCTGGAAAGCTCCAACCGGATTGCACTGTGCCCTGCGACCGATAATAAGTTCGGCAATCATGAGGGGTAAACCAACCAGGACAACACACATCAGGTAAACCAGTACAAATGATCCACCGCCGTATTCACCGGTGATATATGGGAACTTCCAGATATTACCAAGACCAATTGCCGAACCGGTAGCAGCTAATATAAATCCGATACGACCGGACCATTGACCACGTTTATTTCCATTATTTTCATCCATCAAAATCTCCCTGGAGTTTTTTAGGAACTAAAATCAATGTACATTCGTACTAACATTGTAGTTTGCCAAATCAGGCAGTATTGAGATTACTTTTAAAACCTGATTTAATAAACAAGAAAAGAAGGGTGAATCTGTCAACTTAAATTGTGAAAAGTGCCTGTACTATATTGGTTTTAGTTGACGGGGGCATAGCCCCTTTTATAATTTGAATTTAATAGAAGTGAACAAGTAGAAAAGGATTTCTAATGAAAAAAAATATCTGTGTTGCCGTTTTGGTATTAGCTTTTAGTTCGTCATCAGTTTTGGGAATTGATGCAATGGGATCAGCTTTTGGAACTGCTACAACAGCAAAAACAGTAGGGGCGGAAACAGGCAGATTTGGAATGGTAGCTGGTATTGCAGATGCTAAAACATTTGCTGGAACATTCACATACGGAATGTCACAATATCTCGATGGTCGTTTGAAGCTTGGATTAATATCTGATCATGACGAGACCGAAATTACCTTTGGGGCCGATATTAAGTATCAATTATGGTCCATGAGAGATGCTTCACCAAAGCCTTTTGATATGGCTTTTGGAGGTATGTTCGAGTTTTTTAAAGATAGAAAGTATAATGTTTTTCAGATAGGGGGCTTTGTACTTGGATCTTATCCGGTACAACTTTCCAATAAAAGCTACCTTACCCCATATGCTAAAATAAATATGCGTCTTGAAGGATTTCAGGATGATGGTGGTGATTCAAAATCAGAATTAGAATTTGGTTTAAACGGTGGTGTATCATTTGACTTAAGTGACAATATCTCTGCTTTTGGTGAATTCCAGTTCGATGGCAATAATGGTATCTTCTTCGGGATGGATTTCAGAGTAATGTAGATTCTGAATGATCTCACATAATTTTCTCAGAAAGGTTTTAACCTTTGTCATATATTGATGCCATTATTTTGGGCATTATACAGGGATTAACTGAATTCCTCCCAATATCATCTTCGGGGCATCTTGTATTAACACAGGAGATTCTTGGAGTCAAACAACCGGGGGTATCATTTGAGTTAATTTTGCACCTGGGTACTTTGCTGGCTGTCCTTGTATATTTCCGAAGCAACATTGTAGCTCTTGTAAAATCTGTGTTTGATTCTACAATGAAGACCGAACGATTTATGGTCATGTTCATTATAATCGGTACAATCCCTGCTGTTATTGTTGGATTGTTTTTTAAGGATTATTTTGAACAGGCATTTGGAAGCCCTGCTTTTACTTCAGCTATGTTGATTGTAACGGGCTTGTTATTATTTTCAACCAGATTTGTCAAAAATGGTGATAAGCGAGTATCTTTAATAACTGCAATTATAATGGGTATTGGGCAGGCATTTGCAATACTACCCGGGATTTCCCGCTCAGGAAGTACCATTGCAACGGGCATGTTGTTTGGCGTTAATCCTTCAAAAGCGGCTGAGTTCTCATTTTTGTTAGCTATTCCGGCAATTTTAGGAGCAGTTGTTTTAAAAATATCTGATTTAATGGCAATTGATAAAGCAATGTTGGGTCAGTATGCTGTAGGTGCGGTATTTGCCTTTGTCTTTGGATTAGCGGCTGTTTCTATGCTCTTAGCAGTTATAAAAAAGGGGAAACTTGAATATTTTGCGTATTATTGCGTTGCTGTTGGGGCTGTCGGACTGTATTTTCTCCTTTAGTTATGAAAAAAATTCTGGTCATCCGTTTGGGATCGCTTGGTGATGTAATTCTTACATCCGCTTTGGTCCTGAATCTTAAACTTAATTTTCCAAATAGTCATATTACCTTTTTTACCAAAGAGCAATTTGCACCTGTTGTAAAAATGTTTGAAGGTGTGGATGATATTGTGACCATGTCACCCTCATCAGGATTAATTGAATTTAGAAATACTCTTGATGAACTGGATAAGAATAATTTTGATTCTATTATTGATCTCCATGGAAATATCAGATCGTTGATTACTCGTAAATTAGTAACCTCATCACAAACTGTCGTATATCCCAAACGAAGACTCGAAAGATATGATCTTGTTAAAAATAAAACCCGGCCATTTAGTTACCCGCATACGATTGATTTATATAATGATTGTATCAGTCAATTGGGCGGGACAGCTTTTGTCAATCGCCCTCAGATGATTGTCTCTCAAATTGATGATGAAAAAATAGATAACATAAAACCAACTACGTTGGTGGCGCCTGGGGCGGCACATGAAAATAAACAATGGCCGGTTGAAAGATTTGTTGAAGTTGCAATCAGGCTTTATGAAGAATCAGGTGCTTCTATTTTATGGGCGACTTCATCAAATGATAATGTTAATATATCTCCGGCTGGGAAAATACCGGACGATCATCTTTTTGAGATTAAAGATTATCCTTTAGATAAACTGTCATCAATAATTTCTCAATGCAAACTGACAATTGCCAATGATTCGGGGATAACTCATTTGTCATCAGCAGTTGGGACTCCAACCATTTCTGTTTTTGGTTCGACTCATCCGGCTCTTGGTTTTTCTCCTCATGGTCTTTTTGACAAGGTGATAGAAATCGATGAGTGGTGTCGTCCCTGTTCGTTGCATGGCAAAACGCCATGTTTTCGAAAAGAACGATTTTGTTTTAATAAAGTCACAACTGATATGGTATATGATGTTGCTGGCGATTTACTAAATTCAGAGATAAATAGTACTCCAGCCCTGCTGGTTGATCGGGATGGAACTTTGATTGTTGACAAAGATTATCTTTCTGATCCCGATAAAATTGAATTTATTGACGGCAGTGTCGCCGCTCTAAAGAAAGCAAAATTGCATGGCTTCAAAATAGTAATAGTCTCAAATCAATCTGGTGTTGCCAGAGGGTATTTTAGTATTGAAGATGTAGAAAAAGTAAATAGAAGAATGCTTGAAATGTTAGCAAAAGAGGGTGTTAGCATTGATGGAATTTATTATTGCCCTCATCACAAATTTGGCAAAGTAATTAGCTACTCAAAAAAATGTTCCTGCCGGAAACCATTATACGGAATGCCAGAGCAAGCGGCAAAGGATCTGGGAATTAATTTGAGGGAATCCTGGGTTATCGGTGATAAATTTGATGATGTCAAATTAGGTATTGTCATGGGAGGTAAATCCATTCTCGTCAGAACCGGTTATGGCAGGGAAGAGGAACATCAGCTTAGAAACAATTGTTTCGATAACAGAGTCTCAGTTACTGACAATCTTCTGGGAGCAGTTGATAAAATTATATCTCTGGAGTGAAATGATAAAGGCAGCAGCATATTTTGAAAAAGTTGGGGTTGAAAAAGTAAAATGCAATCTATGCCCGGCGGAATGTCTGCTTGAGTTTGGTCAACGGGGAATCTGTCAGTCGCGATTTAATCAAGATGGTAAACTTGTTACTGATAACTATGGTGAACTAGTTACTCTGGCAATTGATCCTATCGAAAAAAAACCACTCTATCATTTTTATCCTGCCTCTGAAATTCTTTCAACCGGTCCCAATGGCTGTAATCTGAAATGTATCAATTGTCAGAACTGGACCATTTCTCAAACTAAAATCAGAACGAATTTTCTCACTCCTGAGGGATTAATGGAAGAAACCAAAAAAACAAATTCAATAGGCATTGCTTTTACATATACCGAACCGGTAATCTGGTATGAGTACATCATGGACTGTGCTCCACTTTTAAAAAAAGCAGGTTTAAAAACGGTATTGGTTTCCAATGGATATATAAATCCTGAACCTCTTGATGACATGCTTGAATACATTGATGCTATCAATATTGATTTAAAAGGCATCTGCCCGGAGTTTTATAAAAAAGTATGCAAAGGAAAACTTGATCCGGTATTAGATACAATAAAAAGAGTAGCCGATTCAAAATCTCATCTTGAAATTACCAATCTTATTATTCCAACTCTTAATGATTCCGAAAATGACATGATCAAACTTTTTGATTTTATTGCATCACTATCGGATATGATCCCATTGCATTTGTCTGCCTATCATCCTGATCATAAATTGAATATCCCCCGAACACCTGTCGAGACGCTGCTTAGAGCTCGAAACTTAGCACAGGAAAGACTCAAATATGTCTTTATTGGGAATGCGAATATAGCTGATGCCAGTGACAGTTTCTGTCCCAATTGTAATAATAAATTGATTGAAAGAACTGGTTTTTCTACCAATATCATTGGCTTAAATGATACTATATGCAGTGATTGTAATACCGAGAGCGGGATTATACGTTAGATATAATAGTTTTTGCCGATAATATAATGATAAATATGATTATCGTTTTAAAAGTAAACTAATGGGAATCTTAAAGCGTCTATGAATTGACAATGTTTAAAATTGCTGTATGTGAGTAAATAACTTTATTTGATATATGACTATAAATAAAAACTACAAATATATTTCTATATTATCTCTTCTGGTTTTATTTTTGCTATTTCTGACTACGTCAGTTAATGCTCAGTATTACTTTGGTAAAAACAAAGTGCAATATACCAAGTTTAACTGGCAGGTCATGACAACCGACCATTTTAATATTTATTTTTATGATCTCGAAGAAGAAGTGGGCGGGATTGCCGCAAAATCTGCCGAAGATTCTTATCGTTATCTGGCGGCTAAATTTAATCACGAAGTAAAAGATAAAATTCCACTTGTTATTTATTCTTCCCCCAACTATTTCGTTCAAACAAATATTATCTCTGGGATGCTTCCGGAATCTGTGGCTGGATTTACCGAGTTTATGAAGGGGAGAGTAGTACTCCCGTTTCATGGATCGTATCACGATTTTGATCATGTCATTCGCCATGAACTGGTGCATGTCTTCACCTATGATAAATTAGAAAGCGTTCTTAAAAAAAGAAGCCGCATCCGAACAAGCGGTCCACCGCTTTGGTTTACCGAAGGTCTTGCGGAATTCTGGTCAAAAGAGTGGGATACTGATGCTGATATGTTTGTCAAGGATATGGTGATCAACAATCGAATGTTTTCTTTGCCAAATATGTATCAGATATCAGGTACTTACTTTATGTATAAATTAGGGGAGTCGGTATGCCAATTTATTGATACTGCCTACGGCCCCGACAAACTTACTTCAATTATTGAAAACTGGTATAAGGGACGGACATTTGATGAAATTCTCCAAGTCACGCTTGGTGATAATCTTAAAGAACTTTCCCGTAAATGGGAGTACTCGCTAAAAAAGAAATACTTCCCGGAAATTGGTGATCTTGGATTACCAAGTATGGAATCACAACGAATCTCTCGTGACGGTTATTCTGTCAAGGGCGTTCCCTTTATGTGGGACGATGGCGATGGCTTACAGGAATGGATAATTTATAAAGCCAATCGTCTTGGATATTCAGGGATTTACATGACTCCAGTTGAAGGGCCGCACAAAAGAAAAATAAAGACATTGCTTAAAGGAGAAAGATCATCTGATTTTGAATCATTATATCTTCTTCGTTCGGGAATTGATGTCACTGATTCTGGTCTTGTGGTTTTCTCATCAAAATCAAAAGAGATTGATGTTATATATGTTTATGATTTGCATAAAGAGCAGGTCATAATCCGTTTTGAACTTCATGATTTGGCGGCAGCAAGGTCACCACGATTTTCATCAGATGGAAGTAAGATTACATTCACGGGAATTAGGAAATCCGGTTTTTCCGATATATTTATTCTTGATATGAAAACGGGCGATTATAAATCTCTGACAGATGATATCTACTATGATATAGATCCTTCATTTTCTCCCGATGGAACAAAAATTGTTTTCGCTTCTGATAGGAACAATGATGGGTTTTCGGGTTCAACAAATTTGTATGAGATTGATCTGATTACATCAAAAATAACTCAGTTAACATCCGGTCCATACGAAGATCAAACGCCAGACTATACAGAACAGGGAATATATTTTACCTCAAATAGAAGCGGTGCCTATAATATATATCTGCTGGATGACAAAAATGAACTAACTCTTCAATCTACTTTTGTGACGGGAGCATTTGATCCCCGCCTTTCATCAGATGGGACCCATCTCATATACACCGGATATCAAAGCATGGGTTTTCAAATCTATCAGATGGAATTAAAAACTGAACCTGAAATTTTGATGCAGCCATCATTGGCTCTTAATTCCAAATGGAAACCAAAGAAGATATCCAAAGAATACAGTAATACATCAATAAAATATAATGCTGATTATTCTCTTGATATTGCCCAATCAGCAATTGGTTATGATCCAGTTTATGGTTCTCTGGGGGGATTCCAGATAGCTATTTCAGATGTCCTGGGAAATCAAGCCTATTATCTGCTGCTGACAAACACTGCTGATACGAAAGATGAATTCTTTGAATCATTTAATTTTGGTGTTACTTATATCAATCGTGAAAAGAGATTGAATTGGGGTGTTGGCGCTTATCATATATATGATGAATATTTTAATGACTTTGAAGGGTTTTACAAAGAACGCGAAGTAGGAATAATTAATCTATTGAGTTATCCCTTTTCTAAGTTTCATAGAGTTGAATTGACTTCAATAGCTGCTTATAATAAACGTTCTCGTAATTATAATTTGAAAGACCGCGATGTAGTAATTGCAACAAATTATTTAAGCTGGGTTTTTGATAATTCATTATGGGATATTTCCGGACCTATCGAAGGACGTCGTTATAATATCACTTTTGGCGTTACAACCGATCTTGATAAACTCAGGAATTTTAACAGGATTGCCTTAGCAGATATCAGACACTATTTCCGCCTTGGAAGATATTCTGCTATTGCCAATCGACTCTTCGCCTATTCATCATCAGGAATTGAACCTCAACGAATTTATTTTGGTGGAAGCTGGTCATTCAGGGGTTATAATCGCCAGCAATATTACACTCGAAATGTCCTTTTTGCTTCAAATGAACTTCGTTTTCCATTGGTTGATAATCTGTACATTGGTTTCCCATTTGGAGGGTTTGGATTCAGAAGTATCAGGGGTGCTCTGTTTTTTGATACCGGTTCTGCCTGGGATGATGAGTTTGATGGTTTTCTGGGATCGTTTGGTGCCGGATTCAGAGTTGCTCTTGGATATTTAGTTTTATTACGTTTTGATTTTGCAAGGACAACAGATTTTCATACGGTAAGCAACAATACTGATTTCGATTTCTTTTTTGGATGGAATTTCTAATGAAAGTATCAAAGATACATTTATTTCTTTTACTTGTAATTACTGTTATTTTAGTAGTTTCAGGCTGCTCTGGTAATTTCAAAATACCAATAGAAGAACAACTAACATCTGGTCCCTGGTCTTATCATCATGGTGATAAATCTTCTCAGGGAGTAATTTCTCAGGGTAGTTTTTCAGGGCAGATAGATATAATCTGGAAAAGAAAATTCAGTGGAAAACCGGCAGGTCCGCTGACCATGTATGATGATCTGATTATTTATCCCTCAGCTAAAAAGAGAATCAGGATAGTTGATAAATTCAGTGGAAAGAAAATTGGAAAAATAAAAACCAAGGGGTACCCTCAGACTGGTATGATTATTGGAAACAATTTTGGCTACTGGTCCATATCCCCCAAAAAGAACAGAATTTATTGTTATAATCTCCATAAAGGCAAAATTGCCTGGAAACGCCGTATTAAGGATGCCCCCGGCAGTCCGATATTAGTAGATAAGCATTTATTTGTATTCTCCGGAGATGGGATTGTTGAATCCTGCGATCCGGAAACAGGCCTGGTTGAATGGTCTTTTGAAGCAGATGAACGCTTTATAGCACCTGCTGCTTTCGGACATAACCTTGTTTTTCAGGGTGGTGATTTTGGGACGCTTTATGCAATATCTCCCGAAGATGGTTCGGAAAAATTCCGAGCCAAAACCAATGATCCGATTACAGGTGTCGCTGTTGATGATGTTATCATTATTGTGACAGGTGTGACTGGAAATGTTACCGGAGTTAATCCGGAAAATGGTGAAATTATTTGGGAGACTGATCTTAATGGTCCTATTTGGTCTTCACCGGCGATAGATGGAAACAGAATCTTTATATCGCTGAGCAGCGGGCAGGTAGTATCGTTAGAAAAGATGACTGGAAAGTTACTCTGGAAATTTGAAGCGGTTGAAGTTGTGAAAGCACCTCCGATTGTTGTTGGTGAATATGTTATTGCAGGCACGCTTGGCGGGATGTTATTTGTGCTTGATGCTTCCAACGGCAAATTACTAAGCCAAAGAGAACTCGACGGTCCTATTTCAGTCTCTCCTATAAGCGATGGCAACTTTATTTATGTTGCCACCGAATCAGCAAAATTGGTTTGCTTAGGAGATATAAATGGTACAACCCACAAAAAAAATTGACGAATCTGCATTAAATGTTAATCTGAATAAACTGGCTCATAATCTTATTCGTGAGTTGTCGATGGCTTGTCGTAAAGTAAGTATCTACGGCTCCAACCACACTATGTCAGATAAGGCTTTAGCAAAACCCTACTCTGAATTTACCACGCTTTTTTCATTTAAAAAGAAAATAAATATCAATATAGAACAGGGTCATCTGTTTACTCTAAATATCCGTTTGAAAGAATCTCCTTTTACTGAAGAGATAATACGATTTATGCAGGCCAAAGAAATAAATACTATTGTATTTGATAGCACTCTGCTAATATCTGACTTTTCCGGGTTTATGGATTGGTTTGTGATAAATAAAGAACAACCTGATAAATCAATTCCTATAGAAGATCAACTTGAGAACAAGAATATTAGAGGGATTGATATCAATTCACAATCAGCGTTTGATCTTTTTGAAAATGGCCGTCATTATCGTGGGGATATTGATGGAGATTATTCTGTAAAAACTTTGGCTGCAAATCAGATTGGCGATCAGTTAAATACGCTTGTTGATATATTCGACAAGAAATATGAAGAATTGGAAGTTAAGGGAATTGATTTTAATTCAGAATTTCTTTTGTATTTACTTCCTGAAATTGTAGCATCGATGCATGAAGATGTTTTTAAAATGGCTTTGGCCTCATCTGCCCATGAGATAAATAACACAGAGAATGATGAAAAAGAAAATCAAATTCTTATTAGCAAGTTTGAATCATTATGGAAAATTATCGATTATCATCCTGAGTGTGAATCCATTAGATCTGAGGCGGAGGTTGCTTTTAAGGATCTGAAAAAGATGGCAGATATTGTGAAGAATTTGGGGGATCCCTCTAAAGCAATAAAACCTGAAACTAAAGACTCTATCGATAAAGTATTTGCAGCCTGTCTTGAAGCAGACCAGGATTCTTATACCCCGGATTCATTTCTTAATGCCTTCTTAAGATTGCTTAAGACCGGTCAGCAACAAAAGGCAATCGAAGTTGTCGATGACTTATTGAAGTATCTTGGGTCTTCTGAAAACATGCATCGGGGTAGAGCACTTGATATGTCTATAAAAGTTTTGGATGAGCTGGATTTTGAAAATGAATCCGATATACTTGAAAATTTGAAGTTGCGGATAATTGATGTCCTTAAAACCAAACAGGAGTCCTTTGAATATTCGGAATTTATCTGGAGATTGATGGAGAAACATTTTATAGAGCGTCAATATTTTCAAATGTCACGCCTGGCTATTGCAATAGGAGACAGAAAACATATCAATGATGGTGTGACTGTCTATGATTCGGTAGCGATTAAAAAAATTGTAGAAAGCCTTAATCAAAAAGATATATTAGCGGCTATAATTCATGATATGATCGAAGGTGATCACATGACTACTGACTATCTAAAAGAGGTTTTGATAAATATCGGCGGGGGAGCAGTCGCAATTGAACTTTCGAAAATTATCTCGCATCCCGATAGATTTACCCGGCAGTTAGCATTGAAAATATTAGCTAAACTGGGGAAAAACACCCTCAGTGTCTTTTCTGAAATTCTTATGGATGACATCATGTTTGAACGGGATGAAGGACGAAGAGAATTATCGGATGAAAAATGGTATGTTATCAGAAATTCCATTTATATTCTTGGACAAATAAAAGATCATGATGGTATTGCCCCGCTTAGGCTGCGTATTAATGATCCCGATATCAGAGTTCGAAGAGAAATAATTACGAGTTTAGAAAAAATCGGCGGTGATGATGCCTGTGATTTATTATCTCTTATGTCTGAAGACCCTGATCAGGAAATCTGTGAACAAGCAATTCTAACTTTAGGTTTAATAGGATCCAGAGACCTTACCCCTCTTATAATTAATCTTATTGAAAATAATACCGGATTAATTCTTAATGGCGTTAAGGCCCTTGGTAAAATGGGAGGGGATGAGGCAAAAGAATATTTATCTAAAGTCCTTAATAATGAAGAATATTTATCTGAGCTTACAAATGGAAAAATATCAAGACAGGATACTCGCCTAACTGCGGTCAATGCTTTAGGAGAGATTGGTGATGAAATAGCGATGGATAAATTACAGGAATTTCAAGACAAGTTATCCACCAAAGAAAAGCTATTGCTAAATATTTCTCCAGTTAATAAAGCAGTCAAAGATATTTTAGCCCGCCAGGCTTAACAGGTATCGCCTGTTTTCTTATATCTAACAATATCAAAATCTCAAGAGGTGTCATTATGGCACCTCTTCTGCCATTAATGCAATAATGATATGACGTAATGGCGTACGATTATGCCATTGTGGCTGTTAGTTTTCTTCCTTAAATCCTCACTAAAACCTAACTCTCTGTATAAAACTGACTTACGCCAGTTGGCATGGGAATTGTTATGTATTTGAGCAGATGATGAAAACAAGAAAACATAAAAGGAGAACTAAGATGAGAAACCTAGTACTTAACACAAACAGAATAACACCCGATTTTGATGCCATTATGAACAGCTTTTTCAACGTTCCGAAACATAAATGTGATAGCGGGTCATGCTACATGCCTAAGGTCAATATCGAAGAGACCAAAGATGATGTCACTTTGACTTTTGAAATCCCGGGTATGGAAAAAGATAATATCAAAGTAATGGTCAAAGATGATATCCTGACGGTTTCCGGTGATAGAAAAGTTGAGATGAGTGAAGATGAAAAGAAGACTGATGGTGAATATTTCATTCGCAGAGAAATCCGATCCGGTCAGTTCGAACGTTCTTTCACTATGCCGGATACTGTAAACAAGGAATCAGTAAATGCTGATTACAAAAATGGGTTATTGATCGTAAAGCTTCAGAAAAAAGAAGAAGTAAAACCAAAAGAAATCGAAGTTAAGATCGCTTAAAAAACTATTGTCGGGCCGGTGCAATACAACTAGGCAACCGGCTTATTTGTCCACAAGAGCCGGTCTTAACAGATCGGCTTTTTTAAAGAAGAAAATAAGGAGCTATATAAATGAACAAAATTATTGGAATCGACCTCGGGACTACCAACAGCGTGGTAGCAGTGGTTGAAGGAAACGATCCGGAGGTAATCACCAACTCCGAAGGGGGACGTACTACACCCTCGGTTGTAGCTATTGACAAAAATGGTGAGCGACTTGTAGGGACAGTCGCTAAACGTCAGGCAGTAAGCAATCCCATGAATACTGTTTTTTCTGTGAAGCGTTTGATTGGCCGTAAATTTGATGAAGTAAAAGAAGAGATCAAAAACTTCCCCTACAAAGTAACTGCCAACGGCAACGGTGAGCCGGTTATTGAAATGGATGGCAATCAATATGCCCCGGCACAGATTTCAGCAATGATTTTAGCCAAGATGAAAAAGACAGCTGAGGAATACCTTGGGCATTCTGTTAAAGAAGCTGTAATAACAGTGCCTGCTTATTTTAATGACAGCCAGCGTCAGGCAACCAAAGATGCCGGTAAGATTGCTGGACTGGAAGTAAAACGAATTATCAATGAACCAACCGCCGCAGCTCTGGCTTATGGTCTTGATAAAAAGAAAAAAGGTAAAGTTGCAGTCTACGATCTTGGTGGCGGTACTTTTGATATTTCCATTCTTGAGCTAAGTGATGGCGTATTCGAAGTTCTTTCTACCAATGGCGACACCCATCTGGGTGGTGATGATTTTGACAAGCGAATCATTGATTGGCTTGTTGATGAGTTCCAAAAATCAGATGGCATAGATCTTTCCAATGATCCTATGGCTATACAGCGTCTCAGAGAAGCTGCAGAAAAAGCCAAGATAGAACTGAGTTCAACAATACAGACCCAGATTAATCTACCGTTTGTTACGGCTGATCAGTCCGGTCCAAAACATATGAACCTAACTCTTACCAGAGCCAAGTTTGAACAGCTTGTTGATGATCTTCTGGAACGTTCAATGACTCCTGTTCAGAAAGCTCTTGATGATGCCAAATTGAAAATCAACCAGATTGATGATGTTCTTATGGTAGGCGGGATGACCCGTATGCCCAGAGTGCAGGAGTTAGTAAAGAAATTCTTTGGCACTGAACCTGATAAATCTGTAAATCCGGATGAAGTAGTTGCTATTGGTGCCGCTACTCAGGGTGGTGTTCTTTCCGGTGATGTAAAAGATGTTCTTCTTCTTGATGTAACCCCTCTTTCACTTGGTATAGAAACCCTTGGCAGTGTTTCAACAAAATTGATCGAACGAAACAGTACTATTCCTACTAAGAAATCCCAGATTTTCTCTACTGCCTCGGACAATCAACCCCAAGTTGATATTCATGTTCTTCAGGGTGAACGCGAGATGTCTGTCGATAACAAAACAATTGGTCGTTTTGTTCTTGATGGAATCCCGCCGGCTCCAAGAGGAATGCCTCAAATCGAAGTTTCATTTGATATTGATGCCAATGGTATCCTAAATGTCACCGCCAAAGATATGGCTACCGGCAAGGAACAGCATATCAAAATTGAGGCGTCTTCCGGATTGAACAAAAATGAAATTGATCGTATGGTAGATGATGCTAAAATTCATGAAGCTGATGACAAAGAGAAAAAACAGAAAATCGAAACTCGCAATCAAGCAGATGCGGCTGTATTCCAATCTGAAAAACAGATGAATGAATATGGCGACAAGTTGACACCTGAAACAAAATCAAAACTTGAAGTTGCAACTGGAAGAGTAAAAGAAGCTCTCAAGAATGAAAACCTTGATGAAATGAAGTCATCGACTGAAGCATTAAACCAAACCTGGCAAACCGCCTCGTCTGAAATGTATCAACAGGCTCAACCGGAAAATGGTAACGGAAACCAGCAGCAGGCTGATCCGGAACCATCGCAGGATGAGAATGTAGTCGACGCAGATTTCGAAGAAGTCACACGCTAAGCGTGTTTTTTCCGCGAGGCGTTGTATCGAAGTTTCTTAGGTGGTCGAAACACTTGTGGCTTCAGCAATACAACAAACAATGTTTGTGACCGGCAGATGAAACAGGCAAGGCCTGCCCTCGTCTGCCGGTTTACAAAACGGTTGACATATACTAAAATAAAGGCAACAATGTTGCTATGAGTAAGAACTACTACGACATATTAGGTGTAGGCGAAACTGCTTCGGATGAAGAGATCAAAAAGAAATTTAGATCACTCGCCAAGAAATATCACCCTGACAAAAATAGGGGCGACAAGGTCGCCGAGACGAAATTCAAAGAGATCTCCGAAGCTTACGATACACTCTCCGACAAGAAGAAACGCCAGGAGTATGATACAATTCGTAAATATGGTGGATCTTTTGCAGGAGCCAGACCGGGTGGAGGAGGTGGATTCCCCGGTGGCTTTGATTTCTCAGATTTCATGAGTCAGGGACAAGGTGGACAAGGCGGTTTCCAGTCATTCCGATCCGGTGGAGGTAGTATCAATGGTATGGAAGATTTATTATCTCAGCTATTCGGCGGATCACAGTCACAGGGTGGTTTCGGTAGAAGGAGACAACAAATACCAAAAGCCCAGGATCTAACAGCGACACTTAGCGTGTCGTTTATGGAAGCAGCAAAGGGATCCAATAAAAAAATACATATCAACCAGAACAACAAAGTATTGAATGTCAAAATACCGGCAGGGATTGAGAATTGGGGAAAGATAAGATTGACCGGGCAGGGGATGCCGGGTTATCGTGGACAGAAGAACGGTGATTTAATTATAACGGTGCAGGTTATGTCTGATAAAAATTTCGAACGCAAGGGCAACGATGTTTATACCAAAGTTAATATTTCTTTCAAGGATGCTATCCTTGGCACAAAGACCAAAGTCAAAACACTGACCAAAACGATTATGCTGGCAATTCCTCCTGGTACTCAACCCGGAACACAGATGCGACTCAAAGGCCAGGGCTTATCAGTAGCCGATAAGCAGGGTGACTTGTTTGTAAAAATATTGATCGAAATCCCTACAACCATCACCGACGAGCAGAAAAAGATCCTGGAGGAATGGGGGGAGTGATACGATCACAACGCTTCCTGTCGCAAAGGTGAAATAATTCATTTGGTTTCGACACACACCTGAAGATGGATTCCCGCCTTCGCGGGAATGACACAACTACACCTTCATAGACTGGCGTTTCCAGTAGGTCAAACTCCGCCAGAGCCATTCGGCGGGACCGAATTTATAGCGACTTAACCACCATGGACTCAATAACAATTGCAAAATCCAGATAGGGAAAACAAACCAGATCAATTCAAACCGACTGAATTTGTTAAACAAGCCCAATCCGAATCCATAAAAGATAAAAGTACAGATAATACTTGTCAGAAGATAATTGGTCAGCGCCATTCTTCCTACACAAGAGAGGCTGTGTCTCAGCCATTTAAACAGGCCTGCTTTATAAATCAACATGACAACCGAGATGTGTCCAAAGAGAATCAAAAGGAAACTGAAATATTTAATAGGGTCATAGATCATAAACTGATAAACAATATCAAAGTTGGTTTCTATCATTCCATTGGATGCATACAGGCTCAAGGGTATGCCTATTACATATCCAATAGCACCAAGAATAACATAAAACCTATTTGATCTAAGTGCTGATAGCACTCCCATCTTGAGAAATGCCATCCCAAGCAACATTAAACCCATTGCTCGCCAGAACATCAAAAACCAAAGTGCCTGAGTATGCATCATTATTGTTTGAGGAATACGGATTGATAAATTATCCAGAAATCCACCACGATAACCTTTAACTTCATTTTCAATATCACTTTCAGATACGCTAAATTCAGATCCTATATCATTCCATGCTTCTGCCATTTGATACTTGTACGGCTCAACCTGTTCACCGGTGGCTTCAGCTTGAGCCACTTCATCGGCAGCTCCACTTAACATTTGGAATTGAAATCCTGAACCAGCCATGAGGATAATTCCAATTAAGAAAAAGACTGCTGAAAAGATTATTAAGAATCTTGGTGATTTTCTTCGGAATACAAATAACAGTAATCCACTAATAGCATAGACAACCAGAATGTCTCCATACCAAATCAGGTAGCTGTGAATTAAACCAAATATGAGTAGCCACATAATCCTTCGGTAATGAATCCCACCAAGTTTTAGTCCTTTAGCTTCGAAGCGTTCATACATCAGAACCAAGCCGGCTCCAAAAAGCATGGAGAATATCCCCATCATTTTGGACAGGAAAAGGGTTGATGTAAATTTCCAGGTAAGGAGATCTAAGCCTTCAAATCCTCCAACAATAGAAGGATTAAAAAAGATAGCTTCCGGAAGAGCAAAAAATTCGATATTGATTATTAGTATTCCCAGTAGTGCCACTCCACGAAGGACATCGACCGAATTGACTCTATCCTGTAATTGTACGGGAGCTTTGGAAATTAGATTATTCATTTTGACTCATAAGTTTTTTCGTTAATATAAACAACATTTACGTTAATGATAATCTAAGGTTTTGGATAATAAAATAAAACAAATATTTGTATAATAAGTCTTTGTAGGTCGAAACCCTTGTGGTTTCGACAATAGCATGGATCCCCGATCAAGTCGGGGATGACACACACAGCTAGTGTGATAAATAGAACAGGCGATGCCTGTAATTATTTCTTGAATGATACTATGCAATAACGTATTATTCACAATGTCGCGTTTATCATTAACAGCAATTCTCCTCACAATTATATTATTTGTAATTGCGCTGTTAACATCCACTACCTATGTCTGGGGATTGAATCATTTACATTTTCTATCTAACATCTGGATTACCATCTGTTCAATATTATTCGCGGTGGCTCTATATCTTAGTATAAGACCTATCTCTGAATCATTATTGGAAACTATTTATAAAAGAATTGATAATTCCATCTGGGGGAACCGATTTATCGGAAGGGCAATTATTGCCATTGCACTGTTAATCCTCTTCTACATTTTCAAAGTTGAAGTTCATTTTCTGGGGGATGGTTACACATGGTTATCTGAGTTTAGCCGACCTGAAGGATTCATTCATAAATGGGCACAGCCATTGTCGCCATATTTGATCAGGTTTATACAATCCATCATAGGTGAATATAGTGAAGCGTCAGCATTAACTGCATTTCGAATAATTTCATATATCTCTGGTCTGATTTTTACTCTCAATATTGTTAGCATTATTGGGTATTTATGTAAACGAAGTGATGTCCGCATTGCCGGTCTGGTTACTTTTATTTTCAGTGGTATGACTCTTTTGTTTTTTGGATATGTAGAATTCTATTCCATTTTGTGGGCATTTGTTTCATTATTCATTAATTTTCTAATACGTGCGATAAATGATAAAAAATTTATTTGGTTAATGATAATTTCCTACTTGTTGGTTCTGGCAGTGCACGTTCAGGGGATAATATTTCTACCGGCAGTTGGGTATATTTTTATTTCACTATTCAATAATAACAAATTAATAAAAGCAGCTAAGCTACTCTATGGAGTTATTGCAGTAGCAGGAATCATATTTATTGTCTGGCTATATAACAACCGCATTGATATTGAAATATTAATCCTGCCACTCATAAACGGAAGATACCCGGCCAACGACTACACCCTATTCTGTTTCAAACATATTAAAGACCTGATCAATTTATTGTTCTTAATGTTCCCCGGAATATTAGTTCTGTTATCCTGGACCATAAACAACCGTACTGTTATTAAACGTGATAAGGTAACTATGTTACTGTTCTTGGCATCTCTCGGTTCCGTACTATTTTTGATTATTTATGCGGCGGCTCCTACAATGGCTCGCGACTGGGATGTTTTCTCAATAACATTATTCGCTCCAATACTATTTATGATTTATCAAATCGATCACAAGCCATCGCGTAAAAAACAAAGGGTGTTACCGTATTTATTCCCTTATATAATTATGATTTCAATCATATCAATATCTTCTATTGCAGTGACAAGTAACGCCAAGGCAGGTGAAAAGAGATTTACAGAAATTTTAGATAATTACAATTTGAATGGATGGGTGACCTTAGCAGAATACTATCGGCGCAATGATGATATAAGTATGAATCAAAAAATCAAGAATGAAATAAATATCCGTTTTCCTGATCATAGATTATACAATGAAGGAATTTCCAAATTAGATCGCGGCGATGTTACCAGAGCAGAGCAAATTGTACAATCAATATTACATAGAAATATGTATAACCCAAATGTTCTCTATTTGGCTGGTCGGGTGGCAATGATGAGAAATCAACCTGACAAAACAATAGAGTATCTAAATCGAGTTTTACAACTTCGGCCTCATCAGTTTTCATCATTGAATGAGTTAGGACGAGCATATTATGTTACAAATCAAACTGACAAGGCTATTGAAGTCTTAAAAAAAGCTAGAAAAATAAATCCTCTAGAATTGACAGTTCTTGAAAATCTTGCCTGGGTTGCATTTTATCAGGGGGACTATAAATCAGCTTCTGCGATGGCTGATACTATCAATAATGTTAATACCGCTTTTGCTTCAGGATATTTGATTAATTATCTGGTGGCTGATAAGTTAAAAGATAGAAATAAAGCATTAAAAAATATTAAGTCTTTTCTAAAGCATGGAAAAGGCCACCCCCGTTATGATTCTTTGAGTGCTTTGTATCCTGATCTGAGATAATTTTGTGATGAAACTCAGTGTTATCATACTATAAAAATCCCTTTGCATTATTAATTAATTTATTTAAACTTATAGACCCGCTCTACTGGAGTGGGTTTGTTATTATAAATAGAATGACATCGTTGGAGGAAAACTGATGGTTCAGAAGCTTATATATCTTTCCCTTGCCGGCGCACTCGGAACTCTTGCCCGTTATGGATTATCCGGTTTATTTAGCAAAATTAATGGTGACTCATTCCCTTATGGTACCTTAGCAGTTAATATAGTTGGATGTCTTTTAGCCGGATTACTCTGGACTCTCTTTGAAAACCGTTGGCCTGTCTCTGCTGAAATCCGTTTATTGGTCTTAGTAGGATTCATGGGAGCTTTCACAACTTTCTCAGCCTTTATTTTGGAATCAGGCCAATTAGTTAACACTGCTGGGTGGTTCTCTGCTGCTACCAATATCACTCTACAAAATGTTTTGGGATTTGCTGCTTTGTATGTTGGCGTATCATTGGGAAAATTAGCATAAAATATATTTCTTAATTAGAATCAGATGGATAACCTCCAAAATTTGATCCGGCAAAATCTTTCCTGACTGGATGAAAGACATCTACTACTTTGCAAGCTTTTATACACTTACCGGAATGTACTATATTAGGTTCAAGAACCATTACATTCCCCGGCATTAAATTGTAATTTTTTCCTTCAACTGTCAGCTCCAATTCTCCTTCGATAACATTAACAACCTGTTCATTGTGATGCGAGTGTTCTGGCAATAAAGCCCCTTCTTCAATTGTTACATGAAGCACAGTTACCGTATCAGCAGTCACAGCATGAGCCTTAATTCCCTTAGCGATTTCCAGGTGTGGTAAATCTTTGAGTTCTACAAATGGCATGGTATTCCTCCTTTAAAATTTTATTGATATTTACTTTAATAATACGAGGAAAAAATAATAATGTTTACAGTCAAGTATTGCTTAATTTCAGTATCCCGAATATTCAATAATTATGTAATGTTTGGGTAAATCACGAAATACTATAAAATTTAAACATAATAACATCTATTTATCTTAAGAGGTCAATTCTATGTTCAATTTAGTGAATCTTGAAGAAGTAAGAAATTATATGTTAGAAGAGATAGAATCTGACATTGAATCAGGTAAACTTTATATCTCATCACGACTTAATACTAAGGGTAAGCATAAATATCCGATAGCATTAAAGAAAGCTGCAAAAGACGGAAATATAGAATCCTTTAGTAACAACTTTGGAATGAATAATTTTAATTCACATGAAACACGTGATAAAGATGGGAAAGTTATTCGTGTAAAAGTTCCTCAAAGTGCAAATATCACATTATGTGAAGATGAATTCAATCGTTATTATATTCGAGCTGTTTGTTTAAAAGCACTTGAGAGAGAAGATAATTTTGTTATTGTATATAGAGCCAGGCTGTCGATTAATTCTAGACCAGAATCAATTGCAATTGATAATACTCAAATTGATGCAAAAAAACTTCTTAATGATTTAAGAACAAAAATCGGAGTTGATACTGCTCTTGGACTACCACCTGGACCAAATTCAGGTATGAGTATAAAATTGATTGGAAGTTAATTTTTAACAAGATTATCAGTCAAGCTGGGAGTGACAAAATTAAAAAAAGGAGGGTCCGTAAGCGGAACCGCCCTACACACCTTGAGTGATTTATATATTCATTATCCAGCAGACGAGGACGTCTGCCAGGCACATAATTAAAAAAGGGTACGGCATGCCGTACCCCTACAGAAATTATAATAAATGTATAAGTTACTTCTTGGCAACCTCAGCTAAAATATCTCTTGCGATAACGAGACGTTGAATCTCTGATGTCCCTTCGCCAATTTCACAAAGTTTGACATCGCGCCAGATACGCTCAGCCGGATAAGGGCCGGTGTAATATCCTATTCCACCGAGAATTTCCATAGCAGTATGAGCTGCCCTACGGCCAACTTCAGAAGCATACAGTTTGCACATAGCTGAGTATTTGCTGAATCGTTCTCCGGAATCTTTTCGTTCGGAACAATCATAGATCATCAACCGAGCCGCTTCGATTTCAGTCGCCATAGTTGCCAGTTTGAATTGAATAGCCTGATTGGCTGCAATAGGTTTACCAAACTGTTTGCGATCGGCTGCATATTTCAAAGCACAATCAAGAGCACCCTGTCCCAGTCCCAGTGCCATCGCTCCAATAGAAATACGACCTCCATCGAGAGTGATAAGCATCTGCTTAAAACCTTCTCCGACTTTTCCCAAAAGATAATCATCGTTAAATTTGACATCATCAAAATGCAACGAGGCAGTATCAGAACCACGCAAGCCTAGCTTGTTTTCTTTTTTACCGACTGCATAACCTTCCATATCCTTATCGAGAATAAAAGTAGTTATGTCCTTTGCTTTGGGATCATCAGAGGTTTTCGCAGTGGAGATAGTTGCCATTGCATAAGTAGCCGAGGTAATAAAGCATTTGGTTCCGTTGAAGATCCAATTGTCGCCATCTTTTTTTGCATAAGACTGTGTACCTCCGGCATCGGAACCGGCTTCCGGTTCAGTCAAACCAAAGGCGAGCAGTTCACCTTTTGCTGCACGTGGAAGATATTTCTCACGTTGCTGATCATTTCCAAATTTTAGAACAGGAAATGTACCAAGAGAATTATGAGCAGCGATTGTAATACCTGTTGATCCGCAAACACGAGAGAGTTCTTCAACAGCAATCGAGTAGCTCACTGTATCAACGGGATGACCGCCGAATTTCTCAGGGATCAACATACTCATCAATCCCATTTCAGCGAGAGGTTTCAGTTGCTCAACAGGGAAACGCTGTTCCTTATCAAGCGTAGCTGCCAAAGGTTCTATTTTTTCAAGTGCGAAGGCTCGGATCTTCTCACGAAATTCATGATGTTTCTTTTGTAACAATGTCTAATCCTTTAATATATCCTTTGAAATTACCAGACGCTGTGCTTCCGAAGTTCCTTCGTAGATTTCAGTAACGCGGGCATCACGGAAATAACGCTCAACCGCATATTCTTTCATGTAGCCATATCCGCCATGAATTTGTACGGCTTCATTTACAACAAAGTTGGCTGTTGTAGAGCAAAACAGTTTTGACATTGAGGCTTCCCGATGGCACGGTTTACCGGCATCTTTTAATGCCGCCGCACGATAAGCCATCAAACGACCAGCATCAATGCGGGTAGCCATATCAGCCATCTTAAATTGCAGAGCCTGAAAAGCGGCCAATGGTTTACCGAACTGTTTACGTTCTTTGGAATATTTGATTGCTTCATTCAAAGCAGAACGGGCAATACCCAACGCCTGGAAAGAGACGCCAATGCGTCCTGAATTAAGAATTGTTACAGCCATTTTAAAGCCGTTGCCTAATTCACCAAGCTGGTTTTCTTTTGGGATTTTAACATCGCTAAAATTAACTTCACGGGTGTCGGAGGCTTTGATGCCGCATTTCTTTTCCGGCTTGCCAATTGAAACACCCTCAAGATCGCTATCGACTACAAAACAACTTAAACCTTTATAACCAGCATCCGGGTCAGTTTTGGCAAAGACAATAAAGAGTCCGGCAAAACCGCCATTGGTGACAAATGTTTTGGTTCCGTTGATCAGATAATGATCCCCTTTATCTTCGGCATTGGTTGAGATCGATGAAATATCAGTACCGGCATCAGGTTCAGTAACGCAATAGGCGCCGATTTTTTCTCCGGTAGCCATCAGGGGGAGATATTTCTTTTTGAGTTCTTCGGTTCCGAACAATTTGATAATCTCAGCACAGAGAGAGCAATGGACCGAGAGTGTGATTCCAAATCCGGCTGATGCGGCGCAGAATTCTTCAAGTACGCCCATGAAAGAGGTGCTGTTGAAGCCCATACCACCGTACTCTTCGGGAATAGTAAATCCGAAATAACCTAACTCACCACATTCATCGAGGAGTTCTTTGGGAGTTTCGGCTTTATCATCCATTTCCTCAGCGATAGGGTAGAGCCTCTTTTCAGCGAACTCCTGAGCCATCTGCTTGAGTTCCAGTTCTTCTTCGGATAAATTAAAATCCATATATCGTCTCCTTACTTTTTGCTGTAATCATAAAAGCCGCGACCGGTTTTGCGACCGAGATAACCGGCTTGAACCATCTTTACCAATAACGGACAGGGACGATATTTGGAGTCGCCTAATCCTTCATGCAGGACTTCCATAACAGCCAGACAGACATCCAGGCCGATAAAGTCGGCCAGAGCGAATGGACCCATCGGATGCGCCATGCCAAGTTTCATCACGGAGTCAATAGCTTCTATGGTTCCAACACCTTCCATGTGCGTATAAATGGCTTCGTTAATCATTGGAATAAGAATACGGTTGGCAATAAAGCCGGGGTAGTCGTTTGCTTCAATAGGGGTCTTGCCGAGTTTTTTAGCTAACTCAATAATTAGTGCCAAAGTTTCATCGGATGTGGCGATACCTTTGATAATTTCGATCAGCTTCATCATCGGAACCGGATTCATAAAGTGCATCCCGATAAATTGTGCCGGACGACTGGTGGCAGCAGCTATCAGGGTAATTGGCAGGGAGGATGTATTGGAAGCAAAGATAACTTCCGGTGGACAGACTTCGTCCAGTTTTTTGAAAATATCAAGTTTGACATCAAGGTTTTCTGTGACCGCTTCAATCACAAGCTGTGCATCTTTGGCAGCCCCAAGATCCGTGCTGGTAGAGATGCGTGCAAGGGTAGCCTTTTTGTCATCTTCGGTGATCTTTTCTTTTTTGATCAGACGATCCATGCTTCCTGACAGGGTCGCAAGAGCTTTGTCTAAGAATTCCTGTTTGATGTCAATAAGGATAACATCGAAACCTTTCATGGCAGCTACCTGGGTAATACCGTTGCCCATTGTTCCGCAGCCAACCACAACTATTTTTTTAATATCATCTAATTTCATGATTCATCTCCAATTTTGTTAACAAAGTTCAATAGCGCAGGCAACAGCGTTACCACCGCCGAGACATAATGTCGCCATACCGGTTTTCAATCCGCGATCTTTCAGGGCATAAATAAGGGTTGTTAAAACACGAGTTCCGGAAGCACCAATCGGATGGCCCAGAGCAACCGCACCGCCATGAACATTCACTTTATCCCAATCCCAGCCCAATTCTTTTCCATCAGCAAGTGCCTGAACCGAGAAGGCTTCATTGGCTTCAATAAGATCCCAATGGTTGATATCGACTTTCATCTTTTTCATCAGTTTTTGAACAGCATAGATCGGGGCAAAGAAGAGATCTTCCGGTTTGGTTCCGGCTACAGCATAGCTAACAACTTTTGCTATTGGTTTGAGTTTCTTTTCTTTGAGGTATTTTCCGGATACAATCACTACTGCCGAGCATCCGTCATTGAGTCCAGGAGCATTACCGGCTGTGACAGTTCCATCTTTTTCAAAAGCAGGGCGAAGTTTGGCCAGACCTTCCAAAGACATTTTTGGACGAGGACCTTCATCTTTTTTAAATACAATCGGGTCGCCTTTGCGCTGTTTGATTTCAATAGGGAAAATCTCATCATCAAATTTACCCGCTTTTTGAGCAGCGATTGCTTTTTGATGTGAATTGAATGCAAACTCATCCTGTTCTTCACGAGTGATTTTAGTAATTTTCTGAGTCAGTTCGGCGGCGTTTCCCATGTGGAAGTTATTAAAAGAATCCCAGAGACCGTCGGTAATCATTATATCCATAAGTTTCTGGTGGCCAAATTTAACTCCGCGCTTTGCTTTGGCAGAGAGTACCAGAGGTGTGTTGGACATAGATTCCATCCCACCGGAAACAATAACATCCTGATCACCAGCTTTGATAGATTGAGCCGCAAGCATAACTGCTTTTAACCCTGAACCGCAAACTTTATTGATCGTCAATGCGGCTGCTTCGGGAGTCACTCCACCATGAATAGCAGCCTGACGGGCAGGAGCCTGATTGGAACCACCCTGGACAACCTGTCCCATGATGACTTCTTCTACATCGTTGGGATCAACTTTAGCTCTTTTGAGAGCTTCTTTAATTGCCAAAGCACCTAATTGCGGGGCGGTAAAAGATGCTAAGCCACTATGTAACACACCGATAGCACTGCGACATGCTGATACGATGTAAACTTCATTCTGTTCAGACATTTTCGGTTTCCTCCATAGTCTAATAACTAAATTACTGATAGTCGTCTTATATAATTAAAATCCGGCAATAAATCAAGTGAACTATTTCACAAAAAAGTGGTAAAGCTTCCCTTATTTGTTCTCTATTAATATCATATATAAGCATTATGTTAATGTGAATTAAAGTTGACAATATGGTGTATTATAAGTTTGATTATTGGATAAATATTTATTTAGAATATAGTATTTAAGACAATTAATTAAACCATTGTTGATACAGGAGGGAAAAATGAAAAAGGTTATTATTAGCCTACTAATCTTATTGTTTTCGATGAGTGCATATGCTGCAGACGGTCCCATTGATCAAGGCAGTATGATAATTGAAGGTGGTGGTTATTTACAAGTAAGTGGTGGAGATCGTTATAAAATTGGAGAAGATAATCAACTTACTATGTTATTTATGCCATCAATAGGATATTTTGTTGTTCCAGGGTTGATGATAGGTGCTCAATTTCAACTCGAGATATTCTCTGCTGGTGACTACAGCGCCACAACTATTGGTTTTGGACCAACATTGGCTTATTTTTTCAACATGGATTCGGATAGCAAAAAAATAAAAGGAGCCTTGTATCCATACATGAAAGCGTTCTTTTTATATAGTCAATATAGTTGGGATTATCCTTATGGAGATGGAACAAATAAATTGCTCACTATTGGAGGACAAAGCGGTTTTATGTATATGATTTCCAAATCTGTGGCAGCTGATTTAAATGTGCTTTTTAAAATTGATACTTTTGATGACGAAGGCGACTCTATTACAGAAAGTGGAACTGTTTTTCAAATTGGATTTGGTTTTACTGCTTTTGTTTGGAATTGATCCTTAATTTTAACATAATTCGAATCCCATCTGTTAAGATGGGATTTTTTTTATTAATAAGCACTGTTGTTTAAGGAGATAGTAGTTGAAATATATCTGGCCGGGCCAGTGTTTTATCTTGATCTTATTTTGTGAAATTATTTTAAATAATATAGCAGTAAGAATGTAAGTATTGAAATATAAAGGAGAAGCTGTTATGAACAAAATTCTATTAACAATAGTTTTCCTGCTATTGTTATCTATTAGTGCCTTTTCTCAGGTACCAAGTAAGCCTTTTAATATCTATGGCAATATTGGCGTATCATTACCTCAATCACCAGACTCTTTAAATGATTTATATAAGATGGGATTTCATGGTAATATTGGTTTAGGTCTGCCCATAGCACCAACAATGCAAATAGTTGGTAAACTAGGTTATCATTATTTCGGCCCTGACAAAGATGGAATGGGTGATGGCAGTCTTGAAGGTGGAACTTTTACAGCGATAACTTATGGAGTGGATTTGAGAATTGCTCTGGGTGTTCCCGTTTCTCCAATTAAACCATTCGGATTTGCTGGAATAGGGATGTCGAGTTTAACCAGAGGAGAAATTACATCAAGTGTAATTCCCGATGACAATCCGTTTAGTGATGAAAAGTCAGAATCAAAGTTCTATTTTAATGTTGGCGGGGGAATAGAATTTAAGTCCGGTCCTTTGATGAGTTTCTTTATCCAGGCATCATATACAGGAATTTCAGTTGATGATACATTCAATGAAAGAGTGGTAATGATCCCTGTTTCATTGGGGATAAAATTCTGATTTAGATGATTGTAATATGACTTAGTAGGGGCGAAGCATTTCTATTTAGAGTTTTTATTGATATGTAAATAGAATAAAAATGCTTCGCCCTTACAAAAAAATTGGGTAGCCCACCGAAAGCAATGATATTGCCTTGTGGTGGGTTTACTTTTTATAGAAACAAATTAGGGGCACAGCATGCTGTGCCCTTACGATCCAATTAAAATCATTATTATATTTAGGAAAGGTAGTAACCTTTCCTGATTAGGACAACCACAGGGGGTTGTCCCTACAAATTTTTCTACTCTTCGATTTCCAATTCAATTATTGGGCTGTCGGTGTCAACCTGATCGCCGTTGGCAAAGTTAATAGCCTTTACTTTTCCATTAGCTTTGCATAAAACCGGGTTTTCCATTTTCATGGCTTCCACAATAACCATCTGCTGTTTCTCTTTTACTTCATCTCCGACCTTGACCAGCAGTTTGACAATTTTACCCGGCATAGGAGCGTAAATTTTATCCTTTTCACCGCCGGCATCTCCGTCTCCACCTCCAAAAGTATTCTCGGAAGGTTCTTTTAATTCTATTAATACAGAATCAATGTCAATAAAAGTTGTGCCGTCTTTGTCACGGGCAGCAGCAATAACTTTTCTTTCTCCATTTATAAATGCAGAAAAAAGATTTTGTCCGACCGGTTGTAATTCTATGTTTATGTCACCAACTGTAGCTAAAAAAGATTCACCCTTTTTTTCGATCGTTGTAGTGACATCGTCGCCGTCAAAAATAAATTCGTAGTTACTCATTGATGGAATCTCCTATCTGCCAGGCGCCAATAATCTCCCAGGTCGAAGCAGCAGTGGCTGAGCCACTTTCACTTATCACACCATTCCCATTGTTAGTATTCATTGATGCTACTCCGGCGGCAGCAACCGCCAATTCTTTGTATGGTTCTAAATCCTGTACCCGATCAGACATGTGGTTTTCAATAAAATTAGTGTAGGTTCGTCCTTCTTTGAATTCTTTATGCAGCATACAATCGATCATAAATTTCTTTGATGTTTTTACACCCAGAATCTTATATTCATTAAGAGCTCTGACCATTTTATCAATTGCTAACTCCCTCGTTGGGGCATGGACAATGAGCTTGGCCATTATCGGATCATAATCGATCCCGATTTCCATACCGGCATCTATACCGGAATCGACTCTTACACCCGGTCCGGTAGGTTCGGAATAATGCAGTATCTTTCCGGTCGAAGGCATAAAATTGTTATCTCCATCTTCGGCGTATAAACGGCATTCGATTGCATGACCCCGTTGGGATAAATTTTTCACCTGATCGGATAGTTCATGCCCGGCGGCAATGCGAATTTGTTCGACTACCAGATCAACCCCGGCGACCATTTCTGTTATCGGATGTTCCACCTGAATACGGGTATTCATTTCAAGGAAATAATATCCACCGTTTTTATCGAGCAGAAATTCAACCGTTCCGGCGTTAGTGTAATCGGCTGTCTGAGCAACTTTACAGGCATCGGCTCCCATTCTTTTCCGAAGATCATCATTAACAGCGACCGACGGCGTCTCTTCTATAATCTTTTGATGTCGTCTTTGAATTGAACATTCTCTTTCAAAAACATGAATGGTATTGCCATGCGAATCGGCCATAACCTGAAATTCGATATGGCGGGGATTGACGATATATTTTTCAAGAAAAACAGTGTCATCATTAAAAGCATTTTTGGCTTCACGGCGGGCTGCTTCAAAAGCATCTTCAATTTCATCGGGGGAGTTAACGACCCGCATCCCTTTTCCACCGCCACCGGCCGCCGCTTTAATAATCACCGGATAACCGGCTTCCTCAGCAGTTTTCTTGTACAGTTCAAGGTCAGATGATGAATCTTTCATACCCGGAATAAGAGGAATCCCGGCATCAGCCATCTTAATTCTGGATTCAACTTTATTTCCCAGCAGATTTATTGCATCTGCCGATGGGCCAATAAAAATTATTTTTTCTTCTTCGCACCTTTTTGCCAATACAGGATTCTCAGCAAGGAAACCATAACCGGGATGGATCGCATCACATTCGGTATCTTTGGCTGCTTTGATTATTTTTTCAATATCAAGATATGATTCCCGCGGGGGAGGGGCTCCGATATGAACTGCTTCATCGGCATAATATCTGTGCTTGCTTTTCTTATCAGCTTCGGAATAAACCGCCACGCAGGGAATTTTCAGAGTCCGACAGGCATTCATAACCCTGATTGCAATTTCGGATCTGTTGGCGACAAGTATTTTATTAAACAACTTTTCCATTGTAGTATAATTACCTCGTAATCTGATTACCTTAACAACTATTTATTTTTATTAACCCAGTTTGGCTGGCGCTTATTTAGAAATGCGTCCATCCCTTCCTGGCCTTCATTGGAAATTCGAAGTTTGGCTATCATCTCGGCGGTGTAGGGTTTGAATTCATCTGGGGGCATTCCGGGAACAGTGCTAATCAATTTTTTAGCCATAGCTACCGCTTCGGGTCCCGATGAAAGAATTGATTTCACCAATTTATCAACTTCATCATCCAGTTTTTCTGCCTCAACAACCCGATTTACCAAGCCGACTTCATAGGCGCGGTCGCCGTTCATTCTTTCGCCGGTAATAAACAGTTCGCGGGTTTTTCCTTCGCCCATTTTTTTTATAACATAAGGTCCGATACAGGCCGGAACGACACCAATCTTAACTTCCGAGAATGAAAATACAGCCGAACGAGCAGCGATAGCTATATCGCACACTGCTACAAATCCTGTTCCGCCACCAATAGCAGCGCCATTGATACGGCCAATAACAGGACGGGTGCAGGAGTAAATATCATAAAAAAGATCGGCCAAAGCTTTTGATTCGGCCAGGTTCTCTTCAAAAGTCTGTTTGATAACACCTCGCATCCAATTGAGATCTGCACCGGCGCAGAATGATTTTCCTTCACCGGTCATCAAAACAACCCTGATCTCTTTATCAGATTTAATCTGTTTAAAAATATCTGACATCTCGGTAATGACCGTGCTGTTGAAAGCATTGTGAATTTCCGGGCGATTAAAAGTTACTCGGGCAATCTGATTTTCTTTTTCGTATTTTACAGTTTCATAACTCATACAATATCTATCCTTAAATAGTGGTAACGCCACCAATAAGAGTGGCAAGGCCACCTACATGCGGAATACTCCGTAGTTTTGGTCAGGAATCTCAGCGTTAAGCGATGAAGAAATTCCCAATGCCAATGCTTGTCTTGTTTCAGTAAACCCGATCATCCCGTCATCCCAAAGTCTGGCACCGGAATAGAAGGGGGTGGATTCTGATTCGTATTTTTCAATAATTGGTTTACGGATTTTATCGATCTCTTCCTGAGTTAGTTTTTTACCCTCTTTTTCAAGCTTTCTGATTTGAACAGAAGCCAGAACATCGGCTGATTGTTCACCACCCATAACGCAAATTTTGGAGTTGGGCCACATCCACATCATGCGGGGGAAATATCCTCGACCGCACATAGCATAGTTACCGGCTCCATAAGACCCGCCGATCACAACTGTAAATTTAGGGACATCGGCATTAGCAACGGCATGAACAAGTTTGGCTCCGTCACGAGCGATACCGCCGGCTTCGTACTGGCGGCCAACAATAAATCCGGAAATATTCTGCATGAACAACAACGGGATTTTACGTTCGGTGCATAGTTCTATGAAATGGGCACCTTTAAGAGATGATTCTGAGAAGAGGATGCCGTTGTTAGCCAAAATGCCTACCGGGTAACCCATAATATGGGCAAAGCCGGTTACCAGTGTAGAACCATAGAGTTCTTTAAACTCATGGAAACGCGATCCATCGGCAATACGAGCGATCACTTCTCTGGCATCAAATGGTTTTCTTATATCATTGGAAACGACCCCATAAAGTTCTTCGGGATCATAATAGGGATCTTCGATAGCAGCCCGTTCGATAGGGAATTTATCTTTGCGGTTCAAATTTTCAATAACGTTTCTGCAAATTTGAAGTGAGTGCTCATCGTTCTGGGCATAATGATCCGATACGCCTGAAGTCCGACAGTGGACATCGGCACCGCCCAGATCTTCTGCCGAGACAACTTCACCTGTGGCAGCTTTTACAAGCGGAGGGCCACCAATAAAAATAGTTCCCTGTTTGCGAACCATAATTGTTTCATCAGACATTGCCGGAAGATATGCTCCACCGGCCGTACAGGAACCCATTACAACCGAGATTTGAGTCAAACCCTTAGCAGACATGCGAGCTTGATTATAAAAAATACGTCCAAAATGATCTTTATCAGGGAATGTACCGGACTGCAAAGGCAAAAAGATTCCCCCGGAATCTACAAGATAAACACAAGGGAGATTATTCTCTTCGGCTACTCGCTGTGCCCGGGCGTGCTTTAAAATCGTCATAGGGTAATAAGTTCCCCCTTTGACAGTAGCGTCATTGGCAATAATCATCACTTCGCGGCCATGCACCGATCCTATTCCGGTAATAATTCCGGCTGCCGGCGCATCATTGTTATACATATCATAAGCAGCAAATGGCGAGAGTTCCAGGAATGGCGTATTTTTATCGAGGAGCCGCATTACTCTGTCGCGGGGAAGGAGTTTTTTGCGGTCTATATGACGCTGGCGGTATTTTTCCGGTCCGCCCAGTTTGACCTGTTCGAGCCTCTCTTTAAATTCGAGATGCTGTTTTTTATTAAGATCAAAATTTAGTTTGTAGTCATCTGAAGCTGTGCTGATTTTCGATTCTATTCGAAACATGGCCGGCGTTTCCTTTTGTTTATAATCGCGTAGAGGCGGGCTTTATGTCCGCCGTGTATATGTGGGAGACATCTTCTGCCGATGACAAGCCCTCACACTACGCGGGATTTGTTAAACTGTTAGAAAATGAATATAGCCGAGCAGGGAGACTTTGTCAAAGTTATTCGGAAAGTGAATATGATTGGTCAAATTGATATGTGTTTATACATTGTTAATAAGAAATTACAGCAGACGAGGGCGTCTGCCAGCCACAAAATATTATCCATGAATAGATTATTAAAGAAGAGGGGCACAGCATGCTGTGCCCCTACAAAGAAAATTAAAACTTTATTCAACGCCTCTCGCGGTAAAGGTCACTTGGTGACTTTTTTGAAGCTAAATTTTATGGCATCAAACTCACAGGATTTCAAACACTCGCCACAAGAAGTACAATCGGGAACAGCTTTAGTATCCCTATCCAATAATTTCTTAATAGTTGGACAGGGGCTGGCCTCGACACATTCATCACATTCGGTGCAGGCATCAAAATCAATTCTGATTCTCCCGGGAGCAATTTTTTCCACTAACCATGTCAAAGCACCTATCGGACAAATCAGATAACAGAAAGGACGGTACAACATAAGACTGGCAATAATCAGAATAGCCATCATGAAAATCCACATACCATCAACACGCCAGTGGAGAAGTTCGAACATATTGATTGGTTCATAAATACTATATGATGAAAATGCATTCCACATTTGTCCGGAGGCATCATTCTCAGTATATTCAGCTAACATGGCAATATGATCCTTGATCCAGAAAAAACTCAAAATAAACATCGCCAGCAAGGCCATGCGGATTGAATTAAAAGTAGTAAAATTAAACTGCTTAAATCTCGGCTTAAAAGGAATCTTATTTACCAGATCCTGCAATGCTCCCAAAGGACAGACCCATCCACAGAAAAGTTTACGCCCGATAAGACTGGGGATAAACATAGCCAGGAACAAGGCTAAAAATCCAGCCATAAAAGTACCCATTGTAAATTTAAACATAAACAGTTTTGTTAAACCACACATAGGGCTGGGATGCATAGGGTAGAAGTAATCCAATCCAAACAAAATGAAAACAAGAATCATAAATGCAATTCTAACCCATTTATTAACCCATTTACCCATCAACAGAATCAGCCCAATTATAGAAAGAACCATAAATAGTAAATAATGAGGAGCAAATAAGTAATCCCACACATTTGGAATTTCTTTTGATGTCTCAATTTCGGCAGGTGACATTTCGTGTTCAACGTCTTCCTTTGCTTGGTTGGCCTGCACCTCTCTGGCTTCTTTTTCTTTTAAGGCATTGGCAATCGAGGCGGAGTCATGATCATGTTCACACTCAGAATGATCATGTACAATTTCATCGTTTTGTGTCTGAGGTGTTACCTCGTTTGTTTGATCCTGTGCATTAACACTAAGTGTCAAAACTAACAGGACAAACAACCCTGATAAAATAAGTTTAAATTTTGTCATGGGTGGAGTATATAATCTATTTAAATAAATGTCAAATAATGTAAGTTGAATTCAATAAAAGTGGCTTCGCCACTATTTGTTGGATAACTCGCCATGCTTAAGAACTTTGAAAAGACCTAATGACTCATCGAATATTTCTTCGGCTTTAAAGCGGGGATACATATCACTAATACTAAGATCAATTATTACCATTTCATCTCCAGCATCATAATATGAAATCATAACAATCGGTACAAACTTGTCCGAGTGATTAAAATAATATGTAGGAACAATCTCGCCGTTAAAATTAAATATTGAATCTACCGGCCAGATAGCCATTTTTGAACCATATTGTTTATGGATACTCGAAGTATCATCAGTTAATATTTGTTTATATGAGAACCGTTCTTTATATGAGGCAAGATTATATATAGTTACACCTATAACAACATTAGCAGAATCATAGCTTTCATCTTCAGGAATAAAAGCAAATGAATAACCATCCGCCAATACATCCTTATCCTCCATTTTGAACCCATTGGGAGGACTAAAGACATAATTCATACTTTCGCCTCTGTAAAAGGCGGTACTTGAATCGGTTACATTACCAGCACTACCGTTGTCAATAAAATTGCCCACAAAACCCAGCGCCAGAAACAGAACTGCATTAAGAAAAAATACCATAGAATTTATATCGGCAGTTTCTTACGAACTATTAAGGGTATATAGTGAGGCAAGATATAAGCCTGTAAAGGTAAAAAATCTACCTAAAAGCGACTGAATCGCTTGTGCTTGCATCGTTCTGGTCGTATAATCTCTGAACAATTAAATTGGAATTTAATAATTCTAAGATTACTTAATTTATATTTATGAGGTTAAATTATGGCAGGAATTGTAGGATATGGTTGTCACCTGCCCCGACACCGCATTAAGGTAGAGGAAATCGCCAAAGTGTGGGGCGCAGATGCACCCAGTTACAAACGAGGCTTGATGCTTCGTGAAAAATCTGTTCCACCACCGGACATGGATACGATTACTCTTTCAGTAGAATCGGCTCGTCGGGCATTAATCAGGGCTCAGAATGTTGATCCAAAGGATATTGGAGCTATTTACATTGGTTCGGAATCTCATCCGTATGCTGTGAAACCATCAGGTACAACAGTAGCGGAAGCTCTGGGAGCAACCCCGGATATTCACTGTGCTGATTTTGAATTTGCCTGTAAAGCTGGTTCAGAAGCTATGTTTGTGGCACTCAGCCACATAGATTCCGGATATATGAAATATGCTTTGGCTATTGGTGGGGATACCTCCCAGGGTGCGCCCTCCGATGCTCTGGAATTTTCAGCCGCAGCCGGTGCTGCCGCTTTTATAATGGGTAAAGAAAATCTTGTAGCAGAATGTCTTCATACGCATTCATTTATGACTGATACCCCTGATTTCTGGCGCAGAGAACATGAATTTTATCCTCAGCATGCCGGTCGTTATACTGGCGAGGAAGCTTTTTTTGCTCATACCGAAGGGGCTACTAAGGCTATCCTGAAAAAATCAGGTATGAAACCTGAGGATTTTAAATATGCTGTTTTCCACCAGCCAAACGGAAAATTCCCCCAAAGAGCAGCTCTGTCTATGGGTTTCACCCAGGAACAGATTGATCCGGGCTGGTTGGCTCCAAGATTAGGTAACACCTATTCTGGTGCTTCCCCAATTGGCTTGACTGGAATCCTTGATGTTGCTGATCCCGGCGATATGATTCTGATGTGTTCCTATGGTTCCGGTTCCGGTTCTGATTCCTTTATCTGGAAAGCAACCGACCGTCTTAAAGAAGTACAGGATTTGACTGTCAAAACAGCCAAACTCCTTGATGAAAATTTAACCTATATCGAATACGGAGCCTATGCCAAGTTCCGCCGCAAAATTCGCAAGAACGCTTAGGAGGTTTTGAGAATGAGAACAGTTTGTGTTGTCGGCGCTGGCATGAGTACATGGGGAGAGGTTTGGCGAAAATCATTCCGCCAACTCTTTGTCGATGCTGCGCTTGAAGCAATAGAAAAATCCGGAGTTGATCACCTCGATTCGTTATATATCGGATGTATGTCCGGTGGACTTTTTGTTCATCAGGAACATCTTGGATCACTTATGGCTGACTATCTCGGCATGCCGGGAATTCCTGCTACACGCGTGGAATCTGCCTGCGCCTCTGGTGGTTTGGCTATCCGTTCTGCTTATATCGAAGTAGCCTCAGGAATGTCAGACATCGTTATGGCCTCTGGTGTTGAAAAAATGACCGACTGTCATGGTGACGATGCCACTGATGCCTTAGCAACTGCCGCCGATCAGGAATATGAAGTATTCCACGGTGCAACTTTCCCCGGCTTGTATGCTATGATGGCTCATGCCCATATGGAAAAATACGGAACCACTCGTCAGATGCTCACTGCTATTTCAGTGAAAAATCATTTCAATGGTTCCATGAATCCGGTTGCTCAGTATCCTTTCAAGTTAAAACCGGAAACAGTTGAAAACTCGGTTATGATTGCCGATCCTCTTCATATTCTTGACTGCTCGCCTATCACTGATGGTGCCGCTGCAGTAATTATGACTACTGAAGAGATCGCCAAAAAACTGGGTAAGCCATACATCAAGATAACTGGTAGCGGAGCCGCTACGGATACAATCCAGTTAGCCCAGCGTGCCGATATGACCACAATCAAAGCTGCAACTTTGGCGGCTGATCGTGCATTGAAGATGGCTGGAAAAACTATCAAAGATATTAATTTTGCTGAAGTTCACGATTGTTTTACAATTGCTGAACTTATAATTTTAGAATCAATCGGTCTGTATGCTCCAGGCAAAGCCGGTGATGCTATCATAGCTGGTGAGACTGCCTTAGACGGCAAGTTCCCGATCAATACTTCCGGTGGTTTGAAATCAAAGGGACATCCTGTTGGAGCTACTGGTGTAGCTCAGGTTGTTGAAGTTTACAAACAATTAACCGGACAGGCTGAAGGTGGTCGTCAGTTGAAGAGCAGTCCGAAAATCGGAATGACTCAGAATATGGGTGGTTCCGGCGGTTCATCGGTTGTTCATATATTGGAGGTGGTATAATGTCTCAATTTAGTTCACGCAGTTGGAGAGAATATCCACAGCGTTATCGGGGCGAAGCCTCTAAATTTACCAAGAGTGGAAAAACTTATTATCCACCCAGAACAATTGATCCGGAAACCGGTGACAAAGATCAGACAATGGTAAAACTGCCCGATACCGGAAAAGTTTTAACTTATACTGTTATTCGTGTTGCTCCTGCCCAATGGGGAGATAATGCACCGTATGGATTAGCTGTTGTTGAATTAACTGATGGTACCCGTTTGATGGGACAGATGGCTGATGTGAATGTCGATGAAATTAAAATTGGAATGGAAATACGGGTTGAATTCCGTCGCATCCAAACCGAAGGACACTCTGGCATTTTAAGCTACGGCCACAAATTCACCCCCAAATGGTGGTAGGTGGACCGTCCACAGCGATACCTGACGTAAGACTGAAATAGTTTTAGTTAATAATGTTGGGTATCATTTAGGTGAATAGTTTTGTAGGGCAGGATCCCTTTTGCGATCCTGCCTTTTTTAATTCCTCTTTTGATTTATTGAGAAAATTGTCTATATTGATAATTACAATACATAATGAAATTTTACAATATGAAAACCAATTCCTTAAATAGATTCTTATTAATACTGATTCTTGTAACTGTCGTATTTTTTTATTTAATGTCTGTAAATTGTGGTAAAGATCCTGTTTCTGATGGTAATAAAGATACTATCTATGAACTATCTCTTGTAGGCATTTCAGATACATTTTTTGGTATTAAAGATATTTCTATCTCTGGTGATTATGCCTATTTAGGGGGGATTTTAACACCTTCGGGCCCTGTTAAAGATTTTCAAGTTTTAGATATCAGTGATCCAACAAAGCCTATTCAAACTGGAGTAGTTTCCACTTATAGAGTCAATGGAATAGATATCTCTGGAAACTTTGCTTATTTGGCTAACGATTACACCGATTTAAAAATTATTGATATATCCGATCCTAATAACCCTATACTAACAGGTAGCTGTTACACATTTGGAAGATCAAATGATGTTTTCATATCTGATACTCTTGCATATGTTACAAATATAGAACAAGGACTTCAGATTATAAATATTGCTGACTCATCCAATCCAGTATATATAAGCAGTTTTGATTCTCTAAATGTTGCTTGGGAAGTATTTGTGTCGGATGACTATGCTTATGTCACTGACATGAATAAACTACTCATCTTGGATATAACAGATATCTATAACATAAAGTATGTGAGTAGTTATATTTCCCGTAATGCTGCATCAATCTATGTTTTGGATGATTATGCTTATTTGGTTGATTATTGTGATGGACTAAAGATTCTAAATATCTGTGATCCTGTTAATCCATTGTTAATTGGCAGCTATGATATTGAAAATGCATTTGGAATAACAGTCTATGGTGATTATGCTTATGTGAATTATCAGGATGGATATCCCTTAAATTCTGGTGGTTTTCAAGTAATTGATATCTCGAATCCTTTAGAACCAGAGTTTGTTCTAAGTCATGAATCACCTCATGCAACGAGGAAAATAGTAGCTACTGATAAATACATCTATGTTTCAGATTATGATGTTTTTATAATATTTGAATTGATTACACGATTAGAATAATGCACACGTATATAGGGCAGGATCCCAAAGCGATCCTGCCTTTTTTATTGAATAGTAAATCCACTGCAAGCAGAGGCTACAAATTGCAAAAAATATGATACAACGCCTTGCGGTAAAATACACAAGGTGTGTAATTTTCATTGAATTCCCCCCTCAATTCCATTATAATCCATAAGATTTGATAGTGAAAAATTTAGCAATATAGGAGGACTTCATGGCAATGACGCCAACAAAATATATTTGGATGAACGGCGAATTCGTAAAATGGCAAGATGCCACTATTCATATCTGCTCACATGTTATCCATTACGGCTCATCGGTGTTCGAAGGTATGCGCATTTATAAAACTAAGAACGGTCCTGCTGCTTTTCGTTTAGAAGACCACTCCAAAAGATTACAAAACTCAGCTAAAATTTATCGAATGGAAATTCCCTACTCTGAAAAAGAAATCAGTCAGGCTTGTATTGACATTGTAGGAATCAATAATATGGATGCATGCTATGTTCGTCCGGTTGTTTATCGTGGTTATAATTCTCTTGGGGTTGACCCTGCTCCGTGTCCGGTTGATGTTGCCATAGCCGTTTGGCCCTGGGGTCAGTATCTTGGCCCGGAAGCTTTGGAGGAAGGCGTATCGGTTTGTGTTTCATCGTGGCGTCGTTTGGCTCCTGATACAATGCCGGCGATGGCTAAGGCCGGTGCGAATTATATGAACAGCCAGTTGATTAAAATGGAAGCGATCAGTCATGGATATGTCGAGGGTATTTCTCTTGATGTCTGGGGGAATGTCTCTGAAGGTTCCGCCGAAAATATTTTTCTGATTCGCAATGGCGTATTGATTACTCCAACCTTTGCAGCATCGATTCTACCAGGCATAACCCGCAGTTCGGTTATTAGAATTGCCAAGGATATGGGCATCAAAGTTATCGAACAGAATGTCCCGCGTGAAGCTTTGTATCTCGCTGATGAAGTCTTCTTTACCGGTTCGGCGGCAGAAATTTCTCCGATCTCAAGTATTGATAATATTAAAATTGGCTGTGGAAAACGGGGTCCAATTACCGAGAAGCTGCAAAAAGCATTCTTTGAAATTGTAAATGGCAAAGCCGAAGATAAATATAACTGGTTGACTCCTGTTCCGGAATACAAAGGAGTACCGGTAGAATGAAAATAGCTGTCGGATGCGACCATGCCGGATTGGAATACAAAGAGAGAGTAAAAGAAATTCTTATTTCTCTGGGACACAATGTGACTGATTGCGGAACTAACTCCAAAGATTCTGTTGACTATCCTGATTTTGGATTAAAAGTAGCCCGCGCAGTTGCCAACGGTGATGTCGACCGTGGCGTGACTATCTGCTGGACGGGAAACGGCATGAATATGGCCGCCAATAAAGTCAAAGGGATCCGAGCCGGGATGGCATTAAATGCAGAAATGGCAATGTTGACCCGTTCTCATAATGATGCCAATGTTTTAACCCTTGCTCAGAAATATACTCCGGAAGACAAAATCGAAGAGATCCTGAAGAATTTTTTGGAGACTCCCTTTGAGGGTGGCCGGCATATAAATCGCGTAAATAAGATCATGTCTACAGAAGAGGGGTAACATCTTTACTAATATCTAATCATACTTAATTTACGATTATAAAACACACAAGGTGTGTGTAGGAAATTTGTAGGGCGGTTCCGCTTTACGGACCCGCCATTTTTTAGAGAAACCCACCATAAATGGTGTGCCACCAGAATTAATAATTACCATGATACAACGCTTCGCGGAAAACACACAAGGTGTGCGCTTTGCGGAAATACACACAAGGTGTGCGCTTTGCGGAAAAACACATAGTGTGTGTTGACCTACTTGTTGGTTTTATGTACATTCCTCATAATATATTGTTATTAATGATGGAGAAAAATATGTCCTACCTGAAAGAGACTGATCCCGAAATATATGCGGCGATGACCGATGAAAACAATCGCCAATCCACCAAGCTGGAACTAATCGCCTCGGAGAACTTTACTTCAAAGTCTGTTATGGAAGCCTGTGGGGGAGTAATGACCAACAAATATGCTGAGGGTTATCCGGGAAAAAGATATTACGGCGGTTGTGAGTTTGTTGATGTTGCCGAAGACCTTGCTCGTGAAAGATTGAAAAAATTATTCGGTGCCGAACATGCCAATGTCCAACCTCATTCCGGTTCTCAAGCAAACATGGCTGTCTATTTTACGGTTCTTAAACCAGGTGATAAGGTTATGGGTTTGGATCTATCGCATGGCGGACACTTGACTCACGGCCATCCGATTAATTTCTCCGGGATGCTCTATGACTTTCATGGCTACGGAGTCGATAAAGAGACCGAAGTAATTGACTATGATGCTTTACTTGAAAAGGCAAAAGAAGTCAAACCAAAGATGATCGTAGCTGGCGCGTCGGCTTATCCTCGGTTCTGGGATTTTGAGAAGATCCGTGAAGCCTGTGATGAAGTAGGAGCAATGATGATGGTTGATATTGCTCATATTGCTGGCTTGATTGCCGCCGGACATCACCCTTCACCGGTGCCATTAGCTGATTTTGTAACATCGACTACACATAAAACTCTTCGTGGTCCACGAGGTGGTATTGTTATGTGCAAGGAACAATACGCTGCTGATCTTGACCGTACTGTTATGCCCGGCATTCAGGGCGGCCCCTTGATGCACATCATCGCCGCCAAAGCAGTAGCTTTCAAAGAAGCCATGACTGATGAATTCAAAGTCTACCAGAAACGGGTCATTGATAATGCAGCAACATTGTCGGGTGCATTGGCAGAAAAAGGACACCGGATAGTTTCAGGTGGAACCGACACACATTTATTTTTGATGTCGTTTATTGATATTCCCAAAGTGACCGGTAAGAAAGTTGAAAGGGCGCTTGATGCTGCTGGGATTACAGTAAATAAAAATACGGTTCCTTTTGATCCGGAAAAACCGTTTGTAACTTCTGGGATACGTGTTGGGACTCCGGCAGTCACCACGCGCGGCATGGGAACCGAAGAAATGAAACAGATTGCTGATTTTATTGATAGAGGCATCAAAAACCGTCTCAAAAAAGATTTGTTGCCAGAGATCGCAAACGAAGTAGCGGAATTCTGTAAAAAGTTCCCATTACCACATGAGGTTGATTAGATCTGTGCGATAAAACAGGCAATGCCTGTGTCATTCCTGCGAAGGCAGGAATCCATTTTTGTAGGTCGACCCCCCTGTGGTTTCGACATAGGCAAAGTGTGAATTACGTGGGCGGCAGATGTCCTCATCTGCCCCTTAAACCCACCATAAATACAATATTATTGTATAGGTGGGCCACCCATAAACGGAGGCAAGGATGCTTTTTCAAATTACCATGTTTCCCAGCAGTAAAAAAAGTTCATCCTCTTCGGAAGATGTTGCCAAAGTAATAAATATTATCGACAAATCCGGCCTGTCTTATAAGCTGACTGCAATGTGTACTATTATCGAAGGGGAATGGGACAAGGTAATGCCGGTAATTAACAAAGCCCGCAAGATGCTCCGCCGAAGAGGGCACGAGCGAATTTATATAAATATCACTATCGATGACCGCAAAGGAGCCCGCAACAGATTGACAGGCAAAATCGCCTCGGTAGAAAAACGTTTAGGCCGTGAGGTGAAAAAATGACCGAGGATATTATTGTTGTATATATATCTCTCCCGCAGGATGAGGTAAACAGGATTTCGCAGGGGTTGATGGAAAAGCGGCTCGCTGCATGTATCAATATCGTTCCTCGTATTGAATCCTACTACTGGTGGAACGACAAAGTTGAACGTGATGTTGAGGCATTGTTAATTATAAAAACTACCAAAGACAAATTCAAGTCGCTAAGCGACTGGGTGGTGGAGAACCATCCTTATGACCTCCCCGAAATCATCGCCGTCCCTCTTGCCGACGGTCACTCCGATTACATTACATGGATCAAGAAGGAAACCGAAGGTTAAATGGAAACGAAAACAAACATGAATAAACCGAAAATAAAAGCAACGAGGTTGGATTGAAATGCCCTGAGTGTGGACATGAAGAAGATAAGGTGGTTGACAGTCGGCCATCACAGGATGGACAGGCCGTAAGACGCCGGCGTGAATGCCTAAAATGCCAGAATCGCTACACCACGTATGAATATATAGAGCACCGCCAACTCACTGTGCTCAAATCCGGCAATCGTCGCGAACCATTCGACCGCAGTAAAATTGAACAGGGAATCAAACTGGCCTGTAACAAACTTCCGGTATCAAGAGAGCAGATTAAATCGGCAGTCGATGAAATCGAAGCTGAACTTAGTAAAATTGGCAAAAACGAAATCAAGAGCCATGATATTGGTGAATTGGTAATGAAACAACTAAGGGGATTGGATGATATAGCTTATGTCCGGTTTGCCTCGGTCTATCGCAAGTTCCAGGACACCGCCGAGTTTTTGGAAGAAGTCAAAAAGCTTCTCGACAAATAACCATAAGATTGGGTGGCCCACCCTTTAGGGTGGGTTTACTATTCCTTAAAACAGGTAATACCTATGGCAAGATCACAATGGGATCCTGCCCTACAAGAGAAAGTATTTATAAATGATAATTGATCATATTGGGATTGTTGTTAAAGACATTGAAAAAGGGATTGAGCACTGGGAAAATGTCTTTGGTTACAAACAAATGACGGAAGTTGTATTGAATACTCGTCAAAAAGTAAAAGTCTCTTTTTTGTCCAAAGAAAATTCACTCCCTGTAAAACTGATCCAACCCGCCGATGAAACCTCTCCGATTTTTAACTTCGCCAGAAAAGGGGGAGGGCTACATCATTTATGTTTTAAATGCGATGATCTAAATAGTCAATTGGATGAATTTGCAGAGAAGGGTCTACGAATTCTTGCCCAGCCACAACCTGGGGAGGCATTTGATAATGAGAACATTGCTTTTGTATATGCTCAGCAGGGTTTAAATGTCGAATTGATTGATACAGATAAGAAGGCAAAGAAGCTTCCGTAAATAATCCAAAAACTAAGAAAGAAGTCAGGAGCACAGACCATCCTTGATGATGAGGTTCCTGACCTACTCAAGAAAATAAAAATTCATGTAGGGGCACGGCATGCCGTGCCCTGCAAGCAGTGGGTCACCCAATTTATTTATTACTTAATACAACGCTTCGCGGTAAAAGGCACAAAGTGCCTACTTAATAATTTTTATCACCTGTTTGAATTCATCACCTTTGGCTACCTGAAGCATTTCAAATACAGCCATCTCAAGTGATGTTATATTCACACCATTTTTCTGCATTGTTCCCAGAGCAATATGCTTGTTCTCCAATGATCTAGAAGAGACTGCATCTGCAACAAGGTGCACATCAAAATCTTTATTCAACAGATCAACAGCAGTTTGATAGACACAGACATGGGTTTCCATACCGACAAGTATAACCTGATCCTTTCCTGTTTCTTTCAACTTGCTCATAAAGTCAGGATTGCCACAACAACTGAAGGTATCTTTTTCCAATGGATTCTTGTCAGTTAAGACTTCCTTAATTTCATCAATAGTTGCCCCAAGCTTGTCGGGGAGTTGTTCGTTCCAGATTATGGGGATATCCATAGCCTGACAGCATTTGATAGTTTTGACAACTTTATCAAAAAAGGCATCTTTTTCATGCATCAGGGTGGCGAGTTTTCCCTGCACATCGACAATTACTAATACGGCACTATTTTTATTAAGCATCACGATCTCCTTATCATATTTATATCATTCAGGGGCAGATGAGGACATCTGCCGCCCACAAAATATATTACACAGTTAACAGATAGGACAGGGATTTGTTCAGCATCCTTGATGCTTTTATTAAGTTACTATTCATTAATTTTGGGCTCCTACAATTTAAGAAGGGGTACAGATGACTTGACTTTCTCTTTACTTAAAGATAGTTTGTCAGAAATAATTAATCCTACAAGGTAGGTAGACGCGAGCGTAATTCAGTGGTAGAATGCAAGCTTCCCAAGCTTGACGTCGGGAGTTCGAACCTCCTCGCTCGCTTTTTTTATGATTTGGATCAGAGGATTTAAGAAATAGTAATTTCGTTTCGTATATCCTGAAATGAAATTACTCTAAGAATTAAAAGGTCATAACATGACTCTGAAAATATTAAGCGTTGATCCCAATTCCCCTCTTGCAGATGACATCAAAGAGGGATACTCAGTTATATCGGTAAATGGCAAGCCGGTCAGCGATGGATTGGATTTTCAATTCAAAACCTCTGATGAGAAAGTGAAGATTATATTCTCCGATGAAAACGATCTTCATGTTGTTTACGAATTCGATTCATTTGAAGCAATGGATCTGGGTTTGACATTTGATGAAGGCCGAGTCAAAACCTGCAAATGCAATTGTGTTTTTTGTTTTGTGGCTCAACAGCCCAAAGGGATGCGCCGTTCGTTGTATATTAAAGATGAAGATTATTTGCTTTCGTTCACTCATGGCAACTTTGTTACTTTTTCAAATACTACCGATGAAGAGATTGAGCGTATAATTGAACAACGAATGTCGCCCATTTATGTTTCGGTGCATGCCACCGATGAGGAACTTCGCCAAAATTTAATACGCAGTAGAAGGCCTCGCCAGATTATGCCACTGCTCAAACATCTTGGTGATAATGGGATAACTCTGCATACCCAGGTTGTATTGGTTCCGGGATTAAACGACGGACCTTATCTGGAAAAATCAATAAATGATCTGGCGGCCTTACATCCTATGATTCAGACGCTGGCCGTTGTTCCGGTGGGACTGACAAAATACCGTGACAGATTAACCCAGCTAAGAAATTATACTAAAGAAGAATCTATTGAAATAATCGATTATCTCGAGGGTAGACAAAAAGAATTTCTTAAAGAAAAAGGTACTCGGTTCCTTTGGCCGGCTGATGAATTTTATGTTAATGCGGGCCGTGAGTTTCCCGGACAGTCGGAATATGAGGAGATGGATCAAATTGAAAATGGAATTGGTCTTGCACGAGAACTAATTACGCAATTCAATAGAAAGAAAAGATTCCTGAAAGGATTATCATCTGAGAAGCGGGTTTTATTTATGACCGGACAATCCTCAATTGATTTTCTTAACAAGCATATTGGAAGATATGCAAGAGAAAATTTAAATCTCAAACTTGACATAGAGTTGGTTGTTAACCGATTTTGGGGAGAGTCGGTCACAGTATCAGGATTATTAACAGGTAAGGATATGCTGGAATTTGTACATAAAAATTTTGAAGATTATGATACTTTTGTAATTCCTCCGGATTGTCTGAATAGCGATGCCCTCTTTTTGGATAATATGTCATATGATGACTTTTGTGAGCAGGCCAAAAAAGAAGTTTTGATTGGTGATTATGATGTCGCCCAGACGATAAAGGAAGCCTTTGCATGAGTATGCCCACCGTTGCCATAGTTGGACGACCGAATGTCGGGAAATCATCCCTTTTTAATCGGTTTATCCAAAAAAAATTAGCTGTCGTGGATTCACAGCCGGGAGTCACTCGGGATCGTAACTACGCCATCTGTGATTGGGCCGGGGTAGATTTTCGTCTTATAGATACCGGAGGATTAGTCCCTGATGCCGACCAGTTAATGGATCAATTTATTTACGACCAGACCGAATTTGCAATGGGGGAAGCTGATCTTATTCTCCTCCTGGTAGATACCAAAACAGGTGTTGATGATGTTGATAAAATCATCGCCAAACGATTTAATGAATCCAATCAAAAATGCATCCTTGTGGCCAACAAAGCTGACAGCGATTGGGAAGAATCAGAAATCTTTGAATTTCTCTCATTGGGTTTAGGGGAGGCATTTCCGGTATCAGCAACTCTCGGAAGAGGTATCGGGGATCTTCTTGATAAGATAATCAGTTGTTTCCCGGAACAGCAAGAGGATCATCTGAACATTGATGATGCTATCAGAGTGGCGGTTGTTGGACGTCCAAATGTAGGAAAGTCATCATTTATTAATAAGCTTACCGGGCAGGAGAGATTGATTGTAACTCCAATCGCCGGAACTACCAGAGATGCGGTCGACACTTTTTTTGAATTTGAAGATCAGCAATATGTATTAGTAGATACTGCCGGACTTCGCCGTAAATACAAAGTACACGAAAATATTGAATTTTATACTACCTTACGAACCAGTCGAGCTATTGAAAATTGTGATGTAGCTGTTATATTGATTGATGCAGAGGAAAAAGTAACTGCTCAGGATCAACGGATTCTGGAAGAAGTAATGAGAACCCGACGTGCTACAGTTTTGGTTGTTAATAAATGGGACCTGATCGAAAAAGATTCTAAAACTGCTGATGAATTTACTAAATCAATTAATGACGTTCTGGCGATGTATTCATTTATACCTATTATGTATATCTCCGCTCTTTCCGGTCAGAGAGTCTCAAAAGTTTTATCAATTGTAAAAAGCGTTCATTCGGAGAACCACAAAAGAATCCCCACTCCGGAATTGAATGAATTTATGCAGAAGATTGTCAAGCGCAATGCTCCTCCTGCTCGACAGGGAAAATATATTAAGTTCAATTATGCCACTCAATCCGAAGTCGCTCCGCCAACCTTTATCTTCTTTTCCAACCACCCCACGTATATAGACAAATCCTATATCCGATATATTGGAAATCAAATTCGTCAGCAGTTTGGTTTTCTTGGCGTCCCATTTCGCCTCAAATTCAAAAAAAAGTAAGCGACTTTGTCGCTTTTATTTTTCTTAAAGTAATCTTTTCAAATCAAAATTATCCTTATAACTCAACTAATTTCCTGCATTGACGATAAGATTGATATGTCAGTATCAGTTAATATGCAGGATAAAATTGAACAGCTTGAAACCAGGCTGGAATTCCAAAAAGCAGAGCTCCGGGATTTGGCTACAATGGGAGCTGTCATTACATCTATTCAGGATATCAATTCTATCCTTTCAGTTGTAATTGACATGGGGATTCGGTTAGCTGGGGCTGAAGTTGGCATGATTATGCTTGAAGAGCAGGATGAGTTAAAGCTAAAAATTTCCTGGGGCTTAAATGAAGAGATTATAAGAAGACTAAAATATAATGAAGAGGATGATATCCCGTCATACTGCTTCAAAAATCAAAAACCTGTAATCCTTAATAATTTGAATGTAAAGGATATTACCGGAATTCTTATTGACTCTGTCATCTGCCTGCCAATTCAAACCTCTGGCACCTGTTATGGTATAATGCTCCTGATTAATAAAAGCGATAGTGGAATATACTCGATTGAGGACAAAGAGAGTTTAGAGATGCTTCTCAATTTTGTCGCAGTTTCGATTGATAATTCACATCTGGTTCAGGAAAAACTTAAACGCCAAAAAGTGGAACAGGAAATGGCTATTGCCCGTCAGATTCAGGAGACTATTCTACCTCAGAATTTGGATAGTATCACCGGTTCGCGGATTGGGGCTATTTATCAGCCAGCGCAGGAAGTAGGTGGCGATTTTTATCAGACACATCTTATAGACCATTCTAAGTTTTTAGTAATACTGGGAGATGTTTCCAACAAAGGGGTTCCGGCAGCTTTGGTCATGTCGGCAGCTTCAGGAATTATCAAATCTATTATAACCTCACAACCTGATATACCTGTCAATGAATTAGCGGCCAAATTAAATGATCTATTGTCAAATGAGATTATCAAAGATAGAGAGATGTTTGTAACGCTCTTTTTTGCCAAGTTTGATCTTGAGCAACACAGGCTTACTTATTGTAATGGAGGTCATATCCCGGGTCTGTTCTGGGATAGTAAAATAAAATCAGTTTGTGAACTGTCTGCAGGCGGGCCGATTGTAGGTCAATTTCCAGGAGTTCAGTTTCAAAAAGGGGAAAGAACTCTCCAAAAAGGTGATAAATTATTTCTATTTACTGATGGTTTGACTGAAGCTGAAGATGCAGAAGGCAATTTATTGGGAAGAAATACCGTTGAACGGGTATTTTTTGAAGAAATTGATAGTGATCCGCAGGACTTTTGTGTCAATGTTAAAAAATGGGTTGATGAATATACCGAAGGATCATCAGAAGAGTCTCATGATGATTTTACAATCCTTCAGGTGGGAATATAATAATGACGACTTATTCTTTATCATATTATTCAGTTCCGGAATCTGAAGATAAGATGCTTGACGATATCGAGGAAATTCTTCGTAAACACAATATTAACAATGACTTGAGTCATGCAGTAAGATTGTCTGTCTCAGAGGGATTTACTAATGCAATGGTTCATGGGAACGTTAGAACTCCACAAAAGAAAGTAATCATTGAAGTGGAGATCAACAGAGATAATTTTCGGGTCGATATAATTGATGAAGGAATAAAGGGAATAGAGAAAATTAAAAATCGCAGAAATCCTGATCTATTGGCTGAAGATGGAAGAGGGATTAACCTGATACAATATTACGCTCCAAAAGTCTTTTTTGAAGAAATGGAGTCGGGGGGGCTTAAAGTTACAATGATATTTGACCGAAATAAGGAAAAGAAAGAAAAGTTACTTAGATAGATTTTGGAGGATAAGATGGAAATCACCACTCGTGAAAATGGAAATATTTGTATTTTCAATTTGGAAGGCAGACTTGATTTGGCCAGTGGAACGGCTTTGAAGGACAGAGTAAAACATATGTTTAATGAAAACAAAAACTCTATCCATTTGAATTTGGAAAAAGTAGAGTTCATTAACAGTTCTGGTCTTGGTGCCTTGGTTTCATTGATGAAGGAAGCAAGAATTCGCAAAGGTCGGCTGACTCTCTCAAATCTCGCCAGCTATGTTCAGGAGATTTTTGAAATTACTCAGCTTTCTCATATTTTTGAACTGTTCCCGACTGAAGAAGAAGCGCTGAATTCTTATGATTCAGTGAGTGTTTCTTAATATTAGTTCTTCATCTTGAAGTGAATTTGTAAACACTGTCCGATTTTACAAAATGGCAGTATAAGGAGTAGAGATGCCTGAAAATTCAATTCTTATAGTCGATGACGAACTTCTGATTCGTGATTTACTTTATGATTTCTTTGTCAGTCAGGGTTGGCAGCCTTCAATGGCTGATAATGGCCAGAAAGCACTTGATATTCTTGCTGAAAAGGATATTGATTTAGTATTAACCGATATCAGAATGCCGGAATTAGATGGACTTGAGCTTACTACGGAAATGAAAGAACACTACCCCAATATCCCGGTTATTATAATGACAGCCTATCCATCTGTTGATTCTGCCGTACAGGCTTTGAGGAACAAAGTAGCTGATTATATCACCAAACCATTTAATATCAATCAGCTTTTTAAATCTGTTATGAGTCAAATAGAATCAAAGAAGCAGGATCAGAAAGTCTAAAATTTATTAAATATCAGAGATCGGGATAACCGCCAGGTTAAGAGATTAACTCTCGATCTCTGATATTCTCAAGAAAAAATCAAACATACTACTCGTTTTTAACTAAAAGCTGTTCACATATTTAAATATTATTATCTAATTTTTTTGTTGAAATAAGAATCGGCTCGTTCTATTGTTTTTTATTGTAAGGAAGAAGTATGTCATGGATGATGGAAAAAGTATAATTATGGATCCGATTACTGATACAGACGAAGTCTCAAAATTTGCAGATTCATATGAATCATTTACTCGAGTAATAAATGCTCTCCAGAGAAAATATATTGCACTGGAAGAGGAATTTTCTGCCCAGAATAAAAAATTATCAAATGCCAATGACAAACTTGTTGAATTAGCAGAAAAAAATCTTAATGCCACAGAATTTTTAAACGGCATTCTCAGTTCCACATCTGCCGGTGTTATTGCTGTAAATAAAAAAGGATTTGTTACCCATTTTAATAATGCCGCTGCCGGTATACTCAGCCTGCCTTCTGAAAAAGTTTTTGGTCAGCACTATGGCAGGTTAATACCAACTGGAAGACCAAAAAATGCTAACGCACTTAGTTCTCTTGAGAAAAACAGAACAGTTGATTCTATTGAGAGAAAACTGGAAATGCATGATGGCACCACCAGAAGTGTCTCCGTTTCGACAGCTATATTACGGAATAATGAGGGCACGGCAGTCGGAGCAGTGGAAGTATTTCAGGATTTGACTCAGATTAAAAAGATGGAACAGGAGTTTGCCCGCTTAAATACCCTGGCAATGCTGGGGGAGATGGCAGCTACTGTCGCACACGAAGTTCGTAATCCTCTTTCAGGTATAGCGGGGTTTGCTTCTTTACTTCAGAAAGAGTTAGGAGAATCTGATCCTAAATACAAATTGGTTGAGAATATAATACGAGGGGTTGATACCCTGAATGAGACTGTAACCACTCTGCTAAATTATTCTCGATCTGAAGAGTTGAACAAAACCAACACTGATCTTGATAAATTTATTGTCTCAATTATTGGGCAATTTAAGAACGAGTGTTCAAATTTGGTAGCCAAATCCGGAATTAATTATAAATCAATTTACAAACAATATGGCAAATCGGTTAATCTATATGCTGATCTGGTTTTGTTCAGACAGGTTATGTATAATTTATTTGCTAACGCTATTAATTCTTTCAAAGGAAACGGCAAGCTTACTATCTCTGCAAAGGTTATTGCCCGGGAAGATCTAAAGGCTGCTCTGGCTGATCGTATATTGTTGAGTATTGATGAAACAGTGCTCGAAATAGCTGTAACTGATAATGGTCCGGGAATACCCGAAGAAAATATAGAAAAGATTTTTACACCATTTTTTACTACGAGAAACAACGGTAATGGTCTGGGGCTGGCTGTTGCATGGAAAATATTAAAGGCTCACGGGGGAGACATAATAGCGGAGAACAATATGGAAAGGGGAGCAACTTTTCGTATGTTTTTACCTGTTAAACTTGATGCCATATCTACGGAGCGTAAAGGATGAAATATTCGGTTTTAGTTGTTGATGACGATCATCTTGTAAATGAAATGATGGTAGAAACCATTAAACGATTGGACTATAATGTCAAATCTGTCTTTTCCGGAGAAGAAGCATTAGCTGCTTTTAATGAGAAGACATATGATATTGTATTAACTGATCTGAAAATGAATGAGATGAGCGGGATTGATTTACTAAAGCAGATTAAAAGGCTTAGTTCTGAAACTGTTGTAGTTTTAATGACTGCCTTCGGTACCGTGGAAATTGCTGTAAAAGCTATCAAATTTGGAGCTTATGATTTCCTTATCAAACCGGTTATCCCTGCTACGGTAGAACATATTCTTGAAAGAGTTACTGAGATTTTAAGTTTACGTTTGCAGAATCGGTTAATGAAATCTGATCTGGAACACAAGTTCCAGAATATTATCGGTAAATCCAAAGTGATGAAGGAAGTTTTTGAACTTATCCAGTCCGTTGCCAAAGCTCGTTCTACGGTTATGGTTACCGGAGGATCCGGTACTGGTAAAGAATTGGTTGCAAGAGCTATTCATTATAGTTCTGATCGCAAAGAAATGCCCTTTGTTACTCTTAATTGTGCCGCGCTGCCGGAAAATCTGGTTGAGACAGAACTTTTTGGTCATGAAAAAGGTGCTTTTACTGATGCCAAAAAGACGCACCGTGGCAAATTTGAATTAGCTGATGGCGGAACGCTTTTGTTAGATGAAATATCAGAAATGCCCTACAATCTTCAGTCAAAACTTTTGCGGGTTATTCAGGAAAGAGAATTTGAACGCATTGGTTCGGGGACTCCGATTTCAGTTGATGTCAGAATTATTGCAACATCCAACCGTAATCTCAAAGAATTTATTGCCAAAGGGAAATTCCGCGAAGATTTATTTTATCGCTTGAATGTAATTCCCATTCATATAACTCCGCTTGAAGATCGCAAAGAAGATATCAAACTGCTTGTGGATCATTTTATTCAAAAATTCAATCTCGAAAACAACCGCAAAGTAGTTGGCATAGATCAATCAGCTTTTAATCTGTTGCTTGGTTATCATTGGCCCGGCAATGTCCGCGAATTGGAAAATGTCATAGAAAGAGCTGTTGTTACGGGCAGTTCTGATACTTTGACAGAAGATGATTTCCCGGTTGAACTAGCTTTGGGCAGAGTAGCAGAAGATGTCCCCAGCCTGAAAATTCCGATGAAACTTGAAGAGGGTTCTAAGTATCTTATCCTTAAAACTCTTGAGAAATTCAATGGAAATAAGACCAGAGCCGCCGAAGCTCTGGGTGTCTCTGCCCGGACAATACGGAATAAATTGATGGAATATGGTCTGGCTGGAAAAACATAGGGGATTCTTCCTATACATTTCTATAATAATGCCGATAACATAATTGATATTTAGTTTAGGATACAATTGTTTTAAACATCAATTATGTAGTGCATTAGCTTATGGATTTAGCAACATTACTTGGCCTTTTAATAGCAGTTGGCGCAGTTGGCGGTTCATATTTTCTTGAAGGTGGAAATTTTGAAGCTATCTTTCTGACCGCTCCGATTATGATTGTTGTTGGCGGTACTCTCGGTGCTACAACAATAACTACCTCGATGGAAACTGTTCTTCAGATCCCGCATTTTCTGAAAGTTGCCGCTAAGCATAAAAGTTATCCCCTTACAACTACAATTGATTATCTGGTTAGACTTGCTGAAAAATCACGCAAGGATGGGATCTTAAGTTTAGAGGATGAACATAAGAAAATCCAGCATCCATTTTTTAAAAAAGCAGTTCGCCTATTAATTGATGGTACGGATTATGATAATCTCAAAGACATTTTGGAATCCGAAATGGTTTCTGCTGAAGAACGCCATAAACGCGGGATTACATTTTTCAGAAAAGCTGGTGGGTTTGCTCCTACTATGGGTATTTTGGGAACAGTTCTGGGCTTGATCCATACTCTGGGTAATACTGCCGATGCTTCCAAGATGGCTGGTCATATTGCTGCTGCATTTATTGCAACCTTATGGGGAGTTGGGTTAGCCAATTTATTCCTACTGCCCATTTCAGATAAACTTTATATGCGCCATGAAGAAGAAATGGTTCATCTGGAATTGATGACCGAAGGGATTTTGGCTTTACAAGCAGGTGAAAATCCGCGCTATATCCGTACAAGACTTCTGTCATTTATCGCCCCGCATCACCGTCGTAATGAGGAATAAACGGTGCGCCGTAATCGTAAAAAAGAAGAAGACCATGAAAACATGGAACGGTGGCTGTTAACTTACGCCGACCTTATCACTCTATTATTAGCTTTTTTTATTGTTATGTATTCCATGTCTCAAATTGATGCCAAACGGTTTGGTGAAATGACTGAGTCATTGCATGGCATTCTTTCTGGGGGAGATAATGTGTTAAATCCTGATGGTGAAATTAAGAAGACCGATGGACATGGTGTCTTAAAACTTGGTAATCTGCGCATGCTTCAAAAAGCTATTGAAGGAAAATCTGAAGAACGAAAAAAATTAGAGGATGTCCAGACGGAATTAACAGAACGTGGTCTTGTTATTCATATTGTGGAGCGAGCTTTGTTTAAGCAGGGATCTGCAAATTTACAAGGAAATTCATGGGAAGTACTTGATCTTATTTATGATGAGATTGATAGTATCCCTAATCATATCCGCGTTGAAGGGCACACTGATGACCGCTCAATTAATACTGAAAGATTCCCCAGCAATTGGGAATTATCTTCAGCTCGTGCAACCGAAGTTGTCCGTTATTTTGTAAATGAATATGGCTTTTCGCCTAATAGAATTTCAGCACTGGGATATGGCAAGTATCGTCCCATCCAACCCAACAATTCAATTGAAAATAGGGCTCAAAACAGAAGAGTTGATATAGTAATTCTTACTATGGAGCTTTCGTTACAGGAACCTTCCTCACAACTATTAGCTCAGGAAGAGATTGAATAAAATTTTCCCAGTTCAATCGGAAACATTTTCCTGAATTAGAAATGAAACAGTCGTGTTTCATTTTGCATCACATCGCATCGCATTGTCTTACAACGCATTAAAGATTCAAAAAACTTCTGGCACGCTCATTGCTTAAATATCCTATGTAAAATTATAAGTGAGTGTGATGTATGGATAACAAAATTGCTAATTTTCTGTTTACAAAAGTCGGGATGCCGAAGTTTGAGAATTTTCTAAATCTCTCATCTTTAAGGCATAAGTTGACATCAGGAAATATTGCCAATGTTTCAACCCCGGGATATGAGAGTCAAAATATTGACTTCAATTCTGAACTTACGAAGGCATCCGAAAATACCCAGCGTATTGCAGGTACAATTACTAACGCATCACATATTCCATTAGGCCATCATGTTAATAAATCTCCTGACATAAATCAGGCCTCTATTAATGAGGGTGATATTAATTCAGTTGATATTGATAATGAGATTGCCGAGATGGCACAAAACGAACTGGAATTTACTATCGCAGCAAAATTACTGCAAAAGAAATTCCAGGGTCTTAGAAAAGCGATAACAAGTAGATAGTGAGTGAATTATGGCTGGTATATTAAGTGCAATAAAGATTTCCTCTCAGGGTTTGTCGGTACAGCGGGCAAAGATGAATGCCACGGCAGAAAATATTGCCAACGCTGAAACAACCAAAACCAAAGAGGGCGGTCCTTATCAAAGAAAAAGAGTTATAGTTGAAGAGACTAAAGAACCTACCAGTTTCAGATCAGCAATGAAAAGAGCCGGACAAAAGTTACATAGAACAAATAACAAGCATATTAGCGGGCATTCAATAAAGATGAAAAACAGCATTGATATTCCCAATGTCTCCAATGAAGAGATTGTTGACCCCGCTTCTAATTATCGTTTGGTCCATGACCCGTCGCATCCTGATGCTGACGATCAGGGTTATGTAAAAATGCCGGATGTTGAAATAGTAAATGAGATGGTAGATATGATGGCCGCTTCAAGAGCTTATGAAGCAAATACGGTTGCCATATCAACCGCTAAACAGATGGCCCAGGATGCCCTCGAAATATAGGAAGGTTAGAGGTTAGAAATGAAAATTAACCCGATTGGCATTCAATCTTATCAGCAGTTGAACAACCGCCAAAATCAAGTGAATGAACAGGCGGAGAAAAGTCAAAAGACTGATGATATTTTAAATATCAAACCCAAAGAGATTACCGAACAATCAGAAATCTCCGTTCGGGCTCCGGAAGGTACTTATGCAGAGTTTTTAAGCACTGAAGAAAAGAGTGCTCTGGATTTATTGTTTAATAAATATCAGGATTCCGATCGTTTTGGTTCTGCTTTTAACAGAGCGAACTCTCAGAGTGCAAATAAGACTCTGGGTAAAGTTATAGATGTGAAGATATAATAATGTCTGATATAATGAACATTAACCGTTTAGTACCGGGATTAATTGAACAGGTAGGAACTAAGCCTTCGTTGTCCCCCAAATTGGAATCGGGGAATAAAGAAGATTTTCCCAACGTGTTCTCAAATCTTATCAATTCAGTTAATGATCTGCAACAAGATTCGGCTGAAATTCAACAATCATTTTTGGCAGGAGAACCTGTAGAGCTTCACCAGGTGATGATAAAAGCGGAAGAAGCCGGAGTAGCAATGGATTTGCTGCTTGAGGTCCGTAATAAGCTGGTGGATGCTTACAATGATATAATTAAAATGCCGGTTTAAAGCTCTTAAGTGGCTATGGATGGCCATAAACTACATAGGATGAATTAATGGAGCAATTTAGTATATTTTTTAAAAACATAAGCGCTTGGGTAGGTCGAATGACTTCCAGCCAGGTTATGATGCTTCTTGGGGTAATCGCCGGGTCTATTGTGGGGATTGTTCTGGTTGTTGGTTGGCTTAACAGCGCTACTTATTCCACATTATACTCAAATCTGGATGAAGGTGAAGCCGGGGAGATTGTCTCTTATTTGAATGACAATAAAATCCCTTTCCAATTATCTGAAGGTGGACGGACAATCTCTGTCCCATCGAGCAATGTGTATCAAGCTCGTATTTCTCTGGCTTCGGACGGACTCCCCAGCAAAGGGAGTGTTGGCTATTCCCTCTTTGATAAAAACAATCTGGGGATGACTGACTTCCTGCAAAATCTTAATTTCAGGCGTGCTTTGGAAGGAGAATTGACTCGGACGATTATGCAGTTATCCGAAGTCAAAGCTGCCCGGGTTCATATTGTGATGCCCAAAGAAAGATTATTTAAGGAAGACAAAAAAGAAACAACAGCGTCTATTTTGCTTAAATTATCAGGCAAAGGACTTTCCAAACACCAGATCAATGGAATATCTCATTTAGTGGCATCATCAGTCGAAGGCTTACATCCTGCTAATATTTCAATTGTCGATTATGATGGCAACCTTCTTTCCAATGGACAAAAATCCGATGCTATTGCCGGTCTGACTTCTTCTCAACTGGATGTTCGGAAGCAGGTAGAAATATATCTTGAGGAAAAAGCTCAGTCTATGCTGAATGATGTGCTTGGAACCGGGAAATCAGTTGTACGCCTTACAGCAGATCTTAATTTTAGGCAATTAGAAAAAACATCAGAATTTTATGATCCAAATACTCCCTCTGTTCGCAGTGAAGAACGGACTACTTCAACCAGCTCCACTTCAGATAAAGCCGAAGAGACCAGTGAAAGCACTGAGGATGGCAAAAACGAAACAACAATTACAAATTATGAACTCAATAGAACCAATGAACACTTGATTGAGGCCGTTGGCTCAATTGATCGACTCTCCTTAGCTGTAATGATTGATGGAATTTATGAGCCAGTTGAAAATGCTGATGGTGAAACTACTATGGTTTATCAACCGCGACCGCAGGATGAGCTGGATCGATTGGCTGCAATTGTCAAGAATGCAGTCGGTTTTAATCAGGAACGTAATGATCAGATTGAAATGGTAAATATTGCTTTTGATCGTCAAAATCTCCAGGTTGAACAGGATGCTCTTGATGCTATATATACTCGGGACTTCTATCTCGATATTGCCAAAAAAGTTGGCTACTTCCTGTTGTTGGCATTCCTCTTCCTCTATGCCATGAAAAAAGCTAAAAAGTTGATGGCGGCACTGGGGAAATTAATGCCTGACGCAGGTAAAAGAACAGTGACTAACAAGGTTATTCCATCCGGAGCAACAATTGATGGTGAGGAACCTACTGATGAGGGTTCAAGAATAGAATTAGAACAGCAACGACCAAAGTTGATTGATGAAATGCAGGAAACTGCAAAGGGGAAACCTGATGAAATCGCTAAAGTTATTAAAACTATGATGGTAGAGTAGAATAGTGGTTACAAAAACTTTTACATTCGATGATATGAGGCCGATGCAGAAAGCGGCGGTAGCCCTGGTTGCTTTTGGTCCGGAAGTATCTGCACTTGTACTCAAGGGATTATCAGAAGTGGATCTGGAAGCGATTACTCTTGAGATTGCGAATCTCAGGGATGTTCCCTCTGAAGTGGAAGAACAAGTTATTGAAGAATGCTATCAGATCTTTGTTGCTCGCCAGTATATCTCGCAGGGTGGTATTGATTTTGCCCACCAGGTTTTAGAAAAAGCTGTCGGAGGCAGTAAAGCAAAAGAAATTATGGCTCGCCTGGAATCTTCACTTGTTTCAACCGGGTTTTCACTTCTTAAAGATATTGATACGAAACAATTAACCAGTTTCCTTCAGAATGAGCATCCTCAGACTATTTCTTTAATACTGACACAGTTATCTGCTCAGCAGGCTGCCTCGGCATTAGCTGAGTTAACTCCGGAATTACAAGCTGAAGTCTCGCTTCGAATTGCTACTATGGAAAAAATTGCACCGGAAATTTTAAGGGAAATTGAAACAACTCTAACTGGTCATTTTGATCAATCAGCAGCAGCAGCTATGTCTACTTCCGGTGGAGCTAAAGTAATTGCTGAGATTCTAAATCTGGTTGACTCTTCTGCAGAGAAAAATATTCTTCAATCCCTTGAAGCGGATGATCCCGATCTGTCAGCAGAAATTAAAAATATGATGTTTGTCTTTGATGATCTTATTCTTCTTGATGATCGTTCAATACAGCGTCTGCTTAAGGAAATTGAAACCAAAGATCTGGCGGTATCTCTTAAAGCTGCCAGTGATGATGTAACTAATAAATTATTCACAAATGTTTCCGAGCGTGTGGCGGTTATGATTCGTGAAGAGATAGAATATATGGGGCCTACTCGTTTATCTGATGTCGAAGCAGCTCAGGGTCGAATCGTTGAAGCTGTCCGTCGACTCGAAGAAGAAGGCCAAATTATTATATCAGGCAGAGGCGGTAAAGAGGATGTCATTGTCTAATATAATTCGCCAGGCAAAAGATGCTCCTAGTGTATATGTGGGGGAGAAGCATCTTGACTTCAAGAGGGAAAGCATGGCTCTTGATAAATTGGGCAGACTTTTCCCTGTAGTTATGATAACTACTGATGCTGATGGTGCCAAGTTTATTCCTATAGAGGAAGTTTTTGCTATAGAAAAGCTTCATCAGCAAGCTTGTCATAATTCTTTTGAAGAAGGTAAAAAAGAAGGTTTGGAATCGGGATTGACGCAAGGTTTGGTTAAGGCTGAGGTTGTTGTTAAAAAATTTGAAAAGGCAATTAAAAATGCTATTGAGCAGCGGCATCAATTGTTAGAGGAAAGTAAGCAGGAAATACTTGAATTGGTTTTACAGATAAGTAGAAAAGTGACTTTTGATGCTATTGAAGTTGATCCTGAATCTACTCTCAAAATGATCTCAGGTGTAATTGATTCTTTGCTGGATCGGTCAAAAATTAAGATTCTGGTTAACCCGGATCATTTGCCTATAATTGAGCAGAATATTGATACTTATCTTAAAGGTTCAACTATTATTAAAGAACTTACGGTAGTAGCGGACGCACGAATTCGTTATGGCGGTTGTTTTATTGAAACTCCAAATGGCGACATTGATGCCCGTTTGGAATCTCAATTCGATGTCCTTGAGGATACTCTTCAAACAAATGAGGTTGGGTCATGAGCAGTTTTGCTTATGATGTCTATTCGGAACGTATCAATCAGGCAAATACAATAAAACATTTCGGCAAAGTGACTCAGGTCGTGGGGCTTGTTATTGAGTCAGCTGGACCAGCAGTTTCTATTGGCCGTTTATGTACTATAGAAAATCGTGATGATGGTTCCAAAATTAAAGCTGAGGTAGTTGGATTTCGTGATGATCGAATTTTATTGATGCCCCTTGGCCAGATTAATGGTATTACTCCGGGCGCTATTGTTACATCGACTTCCGAACAACTTCGCATACCGGTAGGGAATGAACTTATCGGAAGAGTTATTGGCGGATTGGGCGAACCGATAGATGACAAGAAACCTCTCTTAACAAAAAATTATAGATCAATCATTGGTGATCCTATTCCTGCTCTTAAAAGAAGAAGAATTACCGAACCTTTGCGAACAGGCATCAAAGCCGTAGATTTGGCCAGTACAATTGGAAAAGGTCAACGACTGGGTATTTTTGCAGGATCTGGCGTAGGAAAATCTGTACTCATGGGAATGATGTCCCGGGGAACATCAGCTGATGTTAATGTTGTCGCTCTCGTTGGAGAACGTGGTCGAGAGGTCAGAGAATTTATTGAATCTGATCTTGGACCGGAAGGAATGAAAAAAACTGTTGTTGTAGCGGTTACATCCGACCAACCCCCATTGATCAGAATCAAAGGGGCACTAATTGCTACTACTATAGCTGAATATTTCAGGGATCAGGGGAAAGATGTATTACTTATGATGGATTCGCTTACACGGATCGCAATGGCTCAACGTGAAATTGGAATTGCTATTGGTGAACCGCCAACTACAAAAGGATATACTCCCTCGGTATTTGCTCTTCTTCCGAGGCTTTTGGAAAGAGCAGGAAATTCAGATATAGGTTCAGTTACCGGATTATATTCAGTTCTTGTTGAAGGTGATGATTTTAATGAACCGGTTTCTGATGCTGTCAGATCAATACTCGATGGCCATGTTGCCCTCTCTCGTAAACTGGCTTCGAGGAATCAATATCCGGCTATTGATATTCTTGACTCGATCAGTCGTTTAATGAAAGAAGTATGTACTGATGAGGAATTGAAAACAATCGGCGAAGTTCGCGAGTTAATTTCAATTTACAGGGAAGCGGAAGATTTAATAAATATTGGTGCTTACGTTAAAGGCTCCAATCCCAAGATTGACAGAGCCATTTCAAAGATTGATAGATTTAACAAATTCTTTCAACAGGGCATAAATGAAATTGCAAATCATGGATCATCTCTGAAAGAACTTCAGGAGATTTTAGTTACTGATGAGGAGCAGGGTAATGAAAAAGTTTAAATACCGCCTTGAAACTTTTTTGAAAGTAAAAGAAAATATTGAAAAACAAAAGCAGAGAGAATTAGCTGCAGCTTCTCAAAAAGTAATGAACCAAAAGAATGTTTTAAGAGAAATCAACGATCAAAACTCAACAACTCTTGATAAAAAGAGAAAAATAAGCAGTGGTAAAATTTCGGTTTCAGAGATGCTGATTTATTCCAGGTATATTCTCAAGTTGAAAAAAGATAATGTGACCGGAGTGGAATTGCTGCGAGCATTAAACAAAACTCAGGATGAAAAACGTTTGGATCTTCTGGAAGCGTCAAAAGCTAAAAAAATCTATGAAAAATTAAAAGAGAATGATCAGGATACATTTAATAAAGAGATCAAAGAGTTACTACAGAAAGAATCAGATGAAATCGGTATCAACGGCTTCCGATATAAAAAGAATAAATTAAATAAAAAAACCGCTATCAAATAAATGATAACGGCTTCATAAAATCTTATTGTTGTTCAACTGTACAGGGTAGGGGATCAGGTCCGCCTTTAAAAACAAAATTAACCATATAAACAAGATCAGAAATATTTGTTCCCGGACCATCTTCATCGTTTACATCGGCTTCCATAGGACAGTCAGGATCAGGGCCGCCCTTAAACACATGATTTACCAGAAAAACAAGATCAGAAACATTGGGAGTCTGGTCGGGACTGTTATCAGCATTTCCTCGTATCCCAATACAACATCCAAAGCCCTGTTGTATATCCAAATATCCCATTTCAAAATCAGGTGTAAAAATTATTTTGGATGGTTCCAAGAAGCGGGTTGTATATTCGATATCAGGCGGAATAATAGTTGTAATTGTATCAATTGTCAGAACCTGTGGTGTTATATCAAGACTATATGAAAGATACAAATGACCTAAAAGTCCAGTTCCCGGATCTATAAATGGTTCGCCTGAGAAAGGGAAAGAATAGATGGAGATAGTATCTCCAAAAACAAGACCACCCTTCAATGCAGTATACTCTACACGACCTCCGGAAAATGAAAATGAGTCAATTTGAACCTCTGGCGAACTCTGCCAGATGGTAAGCTCAACCCCACCTAGAGTAACATCATTGGTGAAATTTATTGGGACTTTTCCAATCGTATTGGTGTGGGTGAGTACTGAATCGATTGATATGATATTTTCAGCTTCAGTACTGACTGATAAGAATAAAATTACAATAAAAATAAAACTAATCCACGTGCGCATATTTTGTTCCTTTTCTTATTATGCTTATATAAGCAAATTTAATGCTACGTGAACGATATACTATTCAGTACCCTTTAAGATTTTTAATTGTGTCCGTCAAAGACAATGTAAGTACTTGTCCGTAAATCTTTTAATCATTTCAAGATAGTAAACAAGGATCGATTTGGCAATAGTTTTTTTTGGATAATTTGTAGATTCTATAATAATTATTGCATATAAATGTGAGAAAATAGTTGCTAACTGACTATATGTTAGTGTCTTGAATCTACAACTCAATATTTGTCTGTTTCCACCGATATTAAGGATATGAACGATTCGAGTGCATCTAAAATAGCTGAAAGATGCTTATATATCAGAGCATGTTATCTTGCGGAAGGATTAAAATGTTTTGGCTATAAAAGTGATTGCTCTCTTTATCAAAAATCCAACGGAAAATACTGTGACGAAAAGCGGTTTGATAAGGCAATGAATGAACTGATTGATAAAACCCGCGCGAAGTATGAAAACTTACCAGTATAATTTAAAATTCCTATAAAACGGAAATATTTTCCTGTTTTTTTGTCGTTTACTTCCATTAACAGCAATCGATGAAATCCTTCACATTTCTAAGTATATACAAATCAAGCAAATACGGACTATGTCCGTCTGGCATGGGTTATGCTTTACATGAAAGTGGAGGATTGTATGATAAAAGGATTGTATAAATCAGCATCAGGTATGCTGCCAAGTTTGAAGAAACAGGAACTGACTGCAAATAACGTTTCTAATGTCAGTACTCCCGGTTTTAAGAAAGATGCCATGTTTACCAAGGAGCTTTCCAAAGCTGAGAGTAAATTATCTATCAAAAAATCTGACTGGCAACAGCCAATCTCAGCAGAGACGTATGTCGATTTTCAATCGGGAGCTTTTGACCGTACCGGTAACGCTCTTGATCTGGCTATTGATGGGGATGGCTTTTTCACTGTTCAACTCGAAGATGGTTCTACTGCAATCACTCGCAATGGTTCATTCACATTAAATAGAGATGGTCTTCTTTCAGTTCCGGGTGGAGGAATTGTTATGGCTGAAAGCGGAGCAATTGAAATAGGAAATGGCCAGGTGACTGTAACAGCAAGTGGTGGAATCGAAGTTGATGGCGCCAATGTTGGGACAATAACACCGGTCACAGTCAATGATCTTCAGAGTTTAGATAAAATTGGAAGATCAATGTTTCTTGTCCCGCAGGATGAACAAATGATACCAGTTACCCATGCAACCATTCGGCAGGGATATTTAGAAGCATCAAATGTGGATATAGTAAGCGAGATGGTCAACATGATTATCGCTTACCGTAATTATGAAGCCAACGCCAAAGCTCTTCAGACTCAGGACACATCACTCGGAAGTCTCTTCAGCAGAGTTGGCGGCAGAGGATAAAAAGATGAGAATTTTACATAGGAGGTTAAGATGATTAAGGCGATGAGAACTGCGGCCAGTGGTATGATTGCGCAGCAGATGAATGTGGATAATATCGCCAATAACCTGGCTAACGTAAACACTACCGGTTTTAAAAAGAGTAGTGTCGAGTTCCAGGATGTGCTTTATCAAAATTACCGCAGAGCGGGAACAGCTTCGGCGATTGGAACTGAAGTTCCTACCGGTTTGGCTATTGGATATGGAACGAGAGCTTCGGCAACCACCCGTCAATTTACATCAGGTAACTTAATGGCAACCGGGAATCCTCTTGATCTGGCTATCAACGGTGATGGCTTTTTCCAGATCCAGCATCCGGATGGAACCACAGCTTATACAAGAGATGGTTCATTTCATATTTCCGGTGATGGTAGAATCGTAAACAGTGATGGATTTTTCTTAGATCCAAATATTTCTGTTCCGCAGGATGCTTCGGCTGTTTCAGTCGGAACCGATGGGACTGTTGAAGTACTGATTTCCGGTCAGCCTGAACCTTCACAAGTTGGTCAGATCGAATTAGCCAGATTTGTCAATCCGGCAGGTATGGAAGCAATCGGACGCAATCTGCTCATTCCGACAAGAGCCTCGGGTGATCCTATTACTGATGTTCCTACTCAGAATGGTTTAGGGGCAATTGATCAGGGTTATCTGGAAATGTCGAATGTGAAAGTTGTCGATGAAATGGTAAACATGATTGTTGCTCAGCGGTCATACGAAATGAATTCAAAAGCCATTCAGACAGCTGATGATATGGCCAGTGTTGCCAACAACCTCAAGAGGTAATAAGTGAATAAGATTTATAAAATATTTTTGATATTAATCTTCTTCCTTATGTCTGGCTCAGTCTTTTCTGCAGTTGAGGATAATTCACAAATCATCTTTGATGAGCTTGTAAATATGTATGAACTCAACTCTGATAACTATAAGTTTGAAATTCTCAATAGTTACATTGATCTGAACAAACTTACCTCTGGAAATTTTACTATTAAACCTATTACTCAAAAAGATCCTATCGGGATATTCTCAATTATTGTAGAAATCTATAAAAGTGGCAAGGCCACCGAATCGGGACAGGTTCGTTTAAAAATTAGAAAATATCAGGATGTATTAATTGCGTCTGATAAAATAAAGAGGCAAAGCCTCTTTGATGATAATAATGTTGTTCTTAGCCGTACCGAAGTAACATCACTAAATGAAAAATCATTGATCGATCTTTCATTGTTGGTTGGTTACCGGGCAAAATATAATCTCAGAAAAGGAACTATTCTGACCATGTCTACTATGGAACTTATTCCGGATGTGGAATCAGGCAAGGAAGTATCAATTGTATACAATGCCGGATTATGCAGGATTTCCGCACAAGGCGTGGTGCTTCAGAAGGGTATGGCCGGGGATTATATCAAAGTTAAAAACAAATCATCAGGTAAAATAGTCCTGGCAAGAGTAGTCGATAATACTGCTGTTGCTGTTGATCCTTAAAATGGAGTTGAAGGAATCATGAATTTTAAAAGGATTTTTGTTATACTGCTGGTTCTATTGCTGCTTCCCTTTACAATTAAGTTAAGGGGGGAAGAGTCAAGGCAGATGGAATCATTATTTACGGATATCAAAGCTAACAGAGTAGGTGATATTCTGACAGTAATGATTTACGAACAAAGCAAAGCTTCTCAGAAATCAGAAACCAAAACACAAAAAAATACAAAAGTTGGTGCCTCTGGCGGTCCCGGAATTGGATCACTGGATTTTATTCCTCTTTTTGGTATGGATACCGAAAACAGCAATACTTTCAATGGTAAGGGCGAAAATATCCGCAATGGGACCTTAACGGCTCGCATGTCGGTAACTGTTACAAGTGTTCTCCCCAATGGAGATCTTGTTATCGAAGGTTCTCGCACAGTCGGAATCTCAGGAGACCGGGAAACACTGGCTCTAACCGGTATTGTCCGCCAAAAAGATATTTCACCAGATAATACGATAGATTCATATTTAATAGCCGATGCTGAAATTCATTATTCAGGCAAAGGAAATGCCAACACCGGAAGTCGCCCGGGATTTATTTCTCGCTTCTTCGGGTGGTTGTTCTAAGGAGGAACTATGCATTCAGCAGTATCAAAAATTATTTCAACCCCAATTGGGTTAATTCTCCTGGCAACCCTGCTTTTTACTTTATCAGGAGTGGCGGAAGCTGGCAAGGTCCGTATAAAAGACATTTGCAGTTTCCAAAATGATCATCAGGAAGATCTGATCGGTTATGGATTGATCATCGGTCTTGATGGCTCCGGTGATGGAGCAGGAACCCAATTTACAACCCAGTCATTGGTTAACATGATGGAACGACTGGGGCTTACAGTAGATCAAAGAAAAGTAAAAGTAAAAAATGTTGCAGCAGTGATGGTAACTGCCAAAATATCTAGCCATCAGGCTAACGGAACTTATTTTGATATCACCGTCTCATCGGTCGGCGATGCTTCATCTTTGCAGGGTGGAACTCTTTTGATGACTCCACTCTCAAGTATGGATGGTGTCCAGCGAGCTGTAGCTCAGGGTCCGGTATCAATTGGTGGATTTAATGTTCAGGTTGATGACGGGAATAAAATTGTAAATAACTATACTTTAGTTGGACGCGTCCCCAATGGGGGCAAGGTTGTTGAATCCTTGAAAGCACCACATAATAACGAAACCAGAGAAATTATTCTGTCACTTCGTGACCCGGATTTTACTACGGCCCATAGGGTAGCAGAGAGAATAAATATCAAATATGGTCTTTTGGCTTATCCGGTCGATGCTGGAACTATCAAACTGGTTATCCCTGATTCGCTTTCTCATCCTAATAGTAAAATTGAATTTGTCTCCAATGTAGGGTTGCTTCAGGTTGTACCGGATAATCCGGCTCGTGTTGTAATTAATGAAAAAACAGGTACAATTGTAGCTGGCGAACATGTGACGATTGAACCGGTAGCTATTGCTCACGGAACAATAACAGTCAGCATCCAATCAACTCCAATCATTTCTCAACCGGGAGCATTCAGCCAGGGTGAAACAGTAGTTACTCAGGAATCACGGATCAATGTACAGGATGAAAACGCCCGTGTTGTTCATTTGGCTCGGTCGGTCTATCTGTCCGATGTTGCCAGTGCTTTAAATAAAATCGGTGCAACACCAAGAGATATAATAGCAATATTTCAGGCTCTCAAACAGGCAGGTGCCTTAAGGTCGGAGTTAATAATATTGTAATGTCAGACTTAAGCTCCATATCCAATCTGGCATCGCCAGTTCAAACAGAGATAAAAAGCTCTGATGATATAAAAACCGGAGATCTTGAGAAGGAGAAGTTACGTCTCCGAAAGGCATCAAAAGATTTCGAATCTCTATTCATTTATCAGATGTTAAAAGCGATGCGAAAAACGGTTGGGGAAAATCCACTTTCGAAAAACACTCCCTTTTCAGGCGATTACGGAAAAGATGCTTACATGGATATGTTTGACCAGCACCTGGCTCTAAAAATGGCTGGAGGGCAGAGGTCAATCGCTGATGCTCTCTATAATTCAATGGTTAAAACATTGGATGGAACTGCTAATCCAATTGATAATATTGAAATCAAACCGTTAAATACTGAAACTGATAAATCAAACACAGTTCCATTGGAACCATTCAAAGTATTTCCTGAAAAAAATACTACTAAACCAAATTTTAAAATCGAAAAAGTAGGCAAACTCAGTAGTGGAGATATGCCGCGAATTCAAATTGATAGAATTATCAGGGATTACGGTCATCTTGTTGATAAAGCAGCTCAAGCGAATCAGGTTGATTCTGCTTTAGTTTATGCTGTCATCAAAGAGGAATCCGGTGGAAATCACAAAGCTGTATCAGAAGCTGGCGCAAAAGGTCTAATGCAGTTAATGGACAGCACTGCCAAAGAAATGGGCACGCAAAGCGTGTTTAATCCAAAAGATAATATAGAATCGGGGACGAAATATCTAAAACAGATGTTAGACAGATTTGGGGACACAAAATTAGCTCTGGCCGCATACAATGCTGGCCCGGGAAATGTAGAAAAATACCAGGGGATGCCGCCATTTGCTGAAACCCAGAGCTATGTTGATAAAGTTATGGATTCATTCGCATTTTATAAGGATAAAACGTCGCTTGAGAGTGCTAAAGGTATTTCGCACTCAAGTCGATAATTATAGTGAGCCCGTCACGGGAAAGAAATAGGATATGATAAATAGTTTAATAGACATATTAGGCAGGGAGGCCGCTCTCTTCGAATCTTTTCTCCGATTACTTGAACAACAGCAGACAGCATTGGTAGAAAATGATGCTGACGAACTCAATCGGGTTACTGAGCTTCAAAGGGAAAAGATGATCGAAAGCAATCTCCTGGGCAAGCAGCGTGATGATATGCTTGAAGAAATCAGGCAGCATAATGCTATTGAGGGAGATCTTACTGTTTCTCGCTTGCTTGAAATGGTAGATCAAAATCAAGCTGATCATCTCTCAATGCTGCGCAATTCGATATTGCTTCTAAATGATAAGATTTTAAAAACACGAAATCAAAACGCACTGCTTTTGAATAAATCGCGCCAATATATCCAACGGATGATGGAAATGCTCTCTAAAGTTGGAACTACCAATGAGGGTTATTCAGCTTCCGGTGCAGAAAATAATTCAAGTATGAATGTTGCTTTGGACAGGAGGGTCTGATGGGAGGCTTATTCCAGGGATTGGAAGCAGGCAAGAGCGCTTTATTGGCGCATCAGTTATACCTCCAGACAATAGGTAATAATATTGCCAATGTTAATACGCCGGGTTATGCCCGTCAGCGAGTAAATATCTCTTCCAACTATGCAATTGAAACAGCAGCAGGATTTGTTGGAACTGGGCTCAGGGTAACTGATATTATTCAGATAAAAGATCATTTCTTAGGTGAACAGCTCCGCCGTAGTAATAAATCATTAGGTCAATGGAGTTACAAAGAAAAAGTATTAACCCAGGTTGAAACTCTTTTTAACGAACCGGCTGATAATACTCTCTCTGATCATATAAATGATTTATGGAATTCTTTTGATTCATTATCACAAAACCCAGAGTCAACTACCAATCGTCAGGCTGTTCTAAGTTCTACCAACAAAATGGTTAATTCTTTTCATGAATTGTCAGAACAACTCTGGCGGCTTCATGATTCAATCAATAAAGATCTTTCCTCTATATCAGAAAATATTAATGAATATTCTGCTGAGATTGCTCATCTGAACGAGCAAATCAGACTTCGTGAAGTTGGAGGATCTAATGCTAATACTCTCAGAGATGCACGTAATCTGTTAGTAGATAAATTATCCGAATACATTGATGTCAATACTATTGAATCCTCCAATGGTGAGCTAAGAGTTATGGTTGGAGCTATGGAGATTGTAAACGGTTCAGAGGTAAATAGACTCAGTTCCAATGTTATCAATGAAAAAGGACGGATGTCTCATGAGTTGGTTTGGGAAGGGACTGATGTCCAAATTAGAAATTTAAATGGTCAGTTGAAAGGCCTGGTAGAGACCAGGGATGAAACAATCCCTCGTTACATTCAGGAACTTGATACATTGGCCATATCAATTATAGAAGAAGTTAATAGCCTGCATCAAACCGGTTATGGGTTGGATGGAACTACCGGATTGGAGTTCTTTGATACCAATTATATGACGGCTGGTACGATAAAACTAAATAGTACCCTGGAAGTTTCTCCGGATAAGATTGCTGCTTCCGGTTCAGGTGAAAGGGGTGATGGAACTATCGCCCTGGCTATCCAGAATATCAGAAATGAAAGAGTAATGCTCAACGGTTCATCAACAATCAATGATTTCTACAACAGTATTGTTGGTAATCTTGGAGTAGAGACCAGTGAAGCAATCTCATTTTCTGAAAATTTTGCACTAATGGTTCAACAGGTTGAGAATTCAAAAGAATCGATAGAAGGGGTCTCTCTTGATGAAGAGATGGCCAATATGATAAAATTTCAACATGCCTATGATGCCGCTGCCAGAGTCATAACGACTATGGACGAGGCTTTGGAAGTAGTGATCTCCAGGATGGGGATCGTAGGACGATAGGCAGGATGCCGAACATAAAACTGTAAGCACCACGGAGGGTCACTTGCTTATTTTAACAAGGAGGTTGGGCGAATCTATTACTATCGGTGATAGTATCAAAGTCAGCGTACTGGGAATACACGGACGCCAGGTACGAATTGGAATTGATGCTCCATCAGATGTAGTCGTCCACCGCGAAGAAATTTATGTGAAGATTCAGGAAGAAAACCGGAAAGCATCCAAATCGATTAAAGAGGATCTTTTCAGCGTGGTCAACCTGTTGAAAAACAAAATTAAAGGTAAAGATGATGACAAGGGGAACGGCAAGTCGGCAAAAGTCGAATATAAAAACGGTCGTTCAACCAAAAGGCGTTCCGGTCCGAGACCGGGCACCGACCCTAACCAGAGATAAACTGGATGTGATTTATGCGCGTAACAAATAATATGATCGCCAACAATACGGTCTTTAATATGCAAAGATCGATAAGCCGCCTGCTTGAACTTCAAGTTCAATTGTCAAGCGGTCGTCAAATTAATAAACCATCGGATGACCCGATTGGTATTCAGCGCGATCTTAATTACAGGACAGAACTTACAAAAAACGCACAGTATCAGAATAATAACCAGCAGGCATTAACCTGGATGCAAAATTATGATTCATCTTTAGGCGATCTCAAAGATCTCTATTCCAGCGCCAAGGAAATTGCTATTGCAATGGCAAATGGTACTTATGATGAAATAACCCGTAGAGGTTCTGCCGAAGAAATTTCCTCTATTCTGGATCAAATGCTTCAATTAGCTAATACTGAGCAAGAAGGAAGATACGTATTTTCTGGTTATCGCACCGATCAAAAAGCATTAGTTAATTCGACTAATGGAGTTGTTTATCGAGGCGATCAGGGACAAATCGATTACCAAATCGAATCAAAATCACGAATGACTGTTAACCTTGCCGGTTCAGATGTTTTTCTTAAACCTCTATCAGTAATTGGAGAGAATGCTGATCTAAATGTACAAGTTACAAACAGTACTCTTCTGGCTGATCTTCATGGAGGAAATGGAATTGATCTGACAGCCGGAACCTTTACAATCTCAAATGAAAATCTCGGTATCAATGCAACAATTGATATATCAGGAGCAACAACTGTTGGTGATCTTTTTGATCCTGCAACTGGTATCAATGCTCAGTTGGCTGCTGCCGGCATTACCAATATGGAAGTCAAGTTAGGTGAAGAGGGCAACAACCTGCTGGTGGATACTACCAAAAGCGGTTTGATTTCAAATGTCACTCGTATTGACAAACTCAATGATGGTAATGGTATTGATATGGCTAACGGCAAATTTGTCGTTTCTGATGGTGGTTCTGTATATGTTGAAATAGATATTAACGGTTCTGCCAATGTTGATGATATTATTACAAATTTTAATTCTCAAATGACAGCAGCAGGACATCCCGCTGTCACCATGAGTCTCAATGCTGCCGGGACAGGGCTGCAAATTGATGATGGCAGTGGTATTCCCGGATTAAGAATTGAAGATATTTCAAATTTAAGTTCCACTGCACTGGATCTGGGAATAGTCGGCATGATCGGAACCGGATTGACCGGAAAAGATCTTGATCCGATGGAAAATTTTATGATCGATGAAACCACCGGAACAACTGCCGCTGATCTGGGTATCAGAGGTGCCCTTTCTACCGATAAATCAGGTGAGGATCTTAATCCTATTTTATTGGCAACTTCCAATTTATCAGAATTGAAAAATGGATTGGGATTTGATCTGGGAAGAATAATGATTCATCATGGCGATAACACTGTTTCATTTGATTTATCATCACCGACAATTGTAACAATACAGGATGTTATTGATACTATCAATGGCTCCGGTTTGGATATAACCGCTTCCATAAATGCTTCATCAACCGGTATTCAAATTGAAAATAATGATCCGACAGTCTCTCTAATTATTGAAGATGAAGCCAATAGTGTTCTTGCTAAGGATCTCGGCATTTGGGGATCAACAGATATAATGGGTTCAATAATCCTCCTGCAAAAATCACTGGAAAATAATGATCAGGATGGGACCGGAAGATTGCTTGAAAATTTAGATTTAGGCATTCAACATTTTTTGAATCATCGTGCATCTGTAGGCTCTAAAGCAATTAGGTTAGAATCTACAGCGAGCCATTTAATAGACATGAAATTAAGTTTTACAAAGCTCCTTAGTGAAACTGAGGATGCAGATATTACCGAACTGGCTACTGCTTTGGCGAGTCAGGAAAGCAATTATCAGGCTTCACTGGCAGCCACCGCCAGGATTATTCAACCCAGTTTACTGGATTTTCTTAGATAGGAGTAACTAAGGATATATTATGCTGATAAATAGTAAAAGATTTGGAAGTCTTGAAATTTTAGAAGACAAAATTATTAGAATGCAAAAACCTATTCTGGGTTTTGAAGGGCATGACTCATACTGTTTGGTAGAGCAGAAGGAATTTCTTCCATTCATGTGGTTGCAGTCGATTAATGATCCTGAAATTGCATTTATCGTTGTTAATCCGGTTTTGTTTTTCTCCGATTACAAGATCAGAATTCATTCCAAAGAAGTAGCTGATCTTGGGGTTGAATCACCTGAGGATGTAGAGACCTATGTAATTGTAACAATTCCAAAAAATCCAAAAGATATGTCGGTCAATCTTCAGGGTCCTATTCTGATTAATACAGAGAACAACCGGGCCAAACAATTAGTATTGGTGAACTCTGAATGGCAGGTACATCATCCACTCTTTGTCTCAGATGATATTACCGAAGAAGCTCCAGTCAACCGGATTGAAGAGCCTGTTGGCGTTTGATTTTATTGATAATAAAATTTGAAAAATAATAGCAGCGATACTGCTATATGGGAAATGGATTTCCTTTTATGACAACCACAAATAAAAGCACACAAGGTACAGCCCAAAACCCTACCATTGATGAGCTGAGAAAAGCAGCCAATATATTTCTTGAGAAAAATGATCTCAAAAATGCCTATCTGAATATTTCTTTCTTAGTAGAAAAAAATTATGGCGATGCTCAATTCCAGATCAATGCCGGTTTGGTTGCATTGGCATTAAATAAAAATACTGAAGCAGAAAAGCATTTTAATGATTGTCTTAAATTAAATCCTGAAAATACCACTGCCAGTTATAATCTTGGCTTACTCTATATCAAAGAAAATTATTTTGTAAAAGCCAAAGAGATTTTTGAAAAGCTGCTTAAAAAAGATCCTGACAATGCCAGTCTTAATAATGACATGGGTGTAATTTATCACGGCCTTGGAAATATCAAAGAGGCACAATCTTCGTTTGAAAAAGCCCTTGAAATTGATCCAAATTTCAAACAGGCAAAAAGCAACATCAACGAACTGATAAAGAATTCTAATAAACAGAAATTAAGAGAGGTTGCAGGAAAGAAAATTGCCTTTTTTGCCAGCCATACTTCATTTCTGGATGATATTATTAATAATCTTTCACAAAAAAATGAGACTCGTCTTTTTGATGGAGAATCTACCGACCAGATGATAGAGCTTATGGAATGGGCTGATCTGGCCTGGTTTGAGTGGTGTGATAATCTTGTTATTGAAGCTTCAAATCTCTCCAAAAAATGCAATATCATTTGCCGGATACATAGCTATGAAGTTTTCACTGATTTACCCTCGAAAGTTAACTGGGCCAATGTTGATCATATCATGTTTGTAAATGAATCGGTGAAAGAACTATTTGAGCGTCAGGTAGAGTGTAAAACTCCACGAAGTGTAATTCACAATGGTGTTGATACCGGCAAGTTTCATATCCCTTCAGGGAAAAAATACGGTAAAAAAATTGCCTCGGTAGGATTCATTAATGATAAGAAAAATCCAACTCTGCTCTTATATTGCTTCAAAAAAATTCATCAATATGATCCTGAATATAGTTTGCATATTGCCGGGGAATTCCAGGATTCCCGTTTACAATTATATTTTGAAAATTTCCTTCAGAAAAATGATTTGCCAATTCACTATGATGGCTGGGTGGATGATATGCCTTTATGGTATGAAGACAAAGATTTTGTAATATCAACATCATTGTTTGAATCCTTTCATTATTCAATTGCCGAAGGAATGTCCGCCGGGTTGATGCCTCTGATTCATGATTGGCGTGGTGCTGATAAAATTTATCCTCAGGATTATTTGTTCAACGATCCTGATGAATGTTTGAATCTTTTAAAGCAGTATGAATCTGGAAATCCAAACAGGCGGGCTATAGATAACCGCCAATTTATTTGCGACAATTATATGGCTAATGCTAAACTTGCTGAGGTATCAAATCTTCTGGCGCAGTTAACGGCAGTAGGAGATATCTGGCAAAATCGAAAGCAAGGGAAATAAAAATGGCTTCATCCCATAAGAAAAAAAGTAAAACAAAATCAGTTAAGAAAAATAAAATAACTAAGACTATTCTTGGGAAATTGATTGATGAATTGCAATCTAATACTGGGAACTTAAGTGCTATAAAGTGTGAAGAGGCTGAGAAGGTTGTGTTGCAATGGATTCCTGAAAGAGGCGAATCCTTTGAAACTTCATATATACAGTGTTTTATTCACCTCTCGCTTAAAGAATTTGACAGAGCTGAAAAAGCCGGATTAAAGTGCCTTGATTTGTCTGGAAGAGATACTTCATGTTCAAAAAAGAGAATATCGCAGATCAACAATTTTATGGGTTCTATTAATGTAGGATTTCATAACACAAGCAAAGCCATAAAATATTTTGAGGATTCTATTAAGGCTGATAAGAAATTCAATTTGCCATATCTTAATCTTGCCAATCTTTATGCAAATACAAATGAGAAAAACAAAGCTCAAAAGACTATAAAGCAGGGTCTTAAACACTGTTTAGAGGTGCAGGAACTTCGCTTGTTGGATAGTTCATTAAATACAACACCAACAATTTCAGCCTGTATGATAGTCAAAAATGAGGAAGAGTTACTTCCTGACTGTCTGGAATCAATTCGGGATTGGGTTGATGAAATAATTATTGTCGATACCGGCTCAACAGATAAAACAATTGAAATTGCTCAGTCATACGGAGCAAAAATATATCATCAGAAATGGGAAGGTAATTTTTCCAAGCATCGCAATTATTCAATTGAAAAAGCAACTTCGGACTGGATCTTCATCATTGATGCCGATGAACGCTTTATTAATGAAGATATAAAAATAATCAAAAAGCCTGTTAATGAATCAGATTATGGCATTATTGCCCTCAATGTATATAATGTAAGCGGGAAATTTGAAGAAAAAGTAACTTCGCTGGCATCAGTCAGATTGTTTAAACAAGATTTAGATCTTCGATATACAGGTATTGTCCATAACCAGCTCTCGATAGATCCTTCTTTTCCAATTCTTCGTACCAAAGCAAGGATTAAGCATCTTGGCTATGGTTTAGCACAAGATAAAATGGATGCCAAAGCTAATAGAACAATCCAACTATTAGAAAAGCAGATAAAAGAAAAACCCAATTTTGCATTTGCTTATTTTAATTATGCTCAGGTTTTATTAGGTCAGGATCTCTCGGTTCATATTGAAAATCCATCAAAGATTATAGAAGCTGCTACAAGAGCAGTTGAGCTTACCGGTTCTGATCTGTCTGACCGAAGCAAGCGGGATATTCATCTGATGTCCCTTGAACAATTGGCTATGATTTATTTTATCACCGGACAAAATGATAAATCTGAAGAAAAGGCACTGCGTGCCCTTGAAATAAAGGATGACTATCTTGACCCGATTCTATTATTGGGTAATATCTATTTACGCAACAAAGATTTTCTCAAAGCTGAGGGTTTTTATAATCGATATTTAACAGCTCAGAAAAAATATGAACAATCAGTAGGGGTGGATGAGCTATTAATGATGCATCCCAAAAGTTTCCATCATGCCTATTATGGGTTAGGGATGGTTTGTGAATTCAAGAATGACTGGGAACAGGCAATAAAATATTATAATGATGTTTTGAAGACTCATCAGGAATTTCTGGATACACCATCAAGGCTTGGAAAGATTTATCTTAGTCAGGGTGAAAATGAAAAAGCAGATGAACTTTTCCGGAAACAATTAGATTGTGATCCCAAATCTCATCTGGCGGCAGTCGGATTAGCTTGTACCAATTTTCTATTTAATAATTATGATGAAGCTTATCATTGGGCTATAAAAGGATTAGAACTGGTTCCTGATGATTGTCCTGATTTAGCTGAATACGCTCGTGTTATTAGTGCTGCCGGACAAAAAGATATTGCTATTAAGTTTCTTGAAAAAGCCACTCAGGGTGGTGCATTTGAAGAAAATATTATTAGAAATTTGGCAAAGCAATGTTTTGATCTTGAACAATATAAACAATCTATACACTTCTACAAATTCTTGGTTAAGAATACCGAATCCAATCCTGAATGGTTAAATGATATTGGAGGATGCTATTACAAGCTTGAAAAATATGATGAAGCTGAAAAATATTACCAGAAAGCTCTTGAACAGGAAGGATTCCCCGCAGTCTCCTACAGAAATGTCGGATTGACCAGACTAAAATTAGGGAAAATTCAAGAATCTGTTATTGTATTGGAAAAATATATTGAATTAGAACCCGATCAATATGAAATAATCGCATTGTTAGGCGATTTACAAAGAAATTTAAATGAATTTGGAAAAGCTATAACTTATTACGAAAGATATCTCAAAGTATATCCAACTGAGACAAGAATACTTTTTAGCTTGTCAGAGTGCTATCTCGTTATGGGGCATAGCGATTCTGCTATTTTGGGTTATAATAGAATTCTCCAGCTTGATGCTGATTTTAAACCAGCTCTTCTGAAATTGGCTGAATTAGAGCAACATGCTGAAAAGTTATAAAATATGTGAATATTTTTATTATTATTTATCAAATTTAATCACTTAGCTCTTAAGTCTTTGATCATTCTGCCGATTTAAATTCTATGAAACTGGATATAGTTATATTTCAAGTAATTAATAATGTTGAGAATAAGGTGACCGGATTATGGGATCATTTCCGGTGGAAAGACATGGAAGTTACTCCTAATGAAGACAAACTAACTTTATAAATCGGGTAGGGATACCCTATCAAGTTTCAAGGAGGATGACTCATGTCATTACGTATTAATCACAATCTGGCGGCTTTGAATGCCCATCGCAATCTGTTGAACACAACAGGGGATCTGTCGTCATCGATGCAGAAGTTATCATCTGGTTTTCGTATTAACCAGGGTGCTGATGATCCGGCTGGTCTGGTAATTTCAGAACAGTTCAGAGCTCAGGTCGCTGGTTTAAACCAGGCGATTGATAACTCTGAAGGTTCAATCAGTATGATTCAGACTGCTGAAGGTGCTCTTAACGAAATCAACAATCTGTTGGTCTCTATGAGAGAACTGGCCATTCATGCAGCTAACGAAGGCTTCAACGATGCTGATCAGCTGGCTGCTGACCAGGCTGAAATTGAGAACGCCATCGCTACTATCGACCGTATTGCTGTTAACACACAGTTCGGTACCAAAAAGCTTCTTGATGGCTCCAAAGCCAACACCGCTACAATCACCAGTGCCAACAGCTCTGACATGAGTGTTGTCAAATCAAATCTGTCAAGTGGTGTCCATTCAGTAACAGCTACCAAGACTGCTGATGCTTCAGCTACTCTTAACACCACCTCACTTGGTTTTTCATTAACCAATACCGATGGTGATCCAAGTGGTCTGTCTGAATCTGTACATAATGTTGATGTCATTCAGGCTTCTGATGTTGCCAAGAAGACTTCTGATGTTGTTACTCTGGCTGATTCTTTTGGTAATGACTTTACTATCGCCGCTGCTGCTACAGTAGCTATTCTTGATTCAGCTGCTGTTTTAGGAACTGCTTTAGCCGCAAATGCTGGTACCTATACATTTACAATTCAGTCATGGGATGTAAACGAAGGTACTACTGCTCTGCATTCAATTAGTGTTGCTGCAGTTACTGGTGATACCACAGCTACTATGGCTGCCAAAGTCAGAGATCAAATTAATCTTAATTCTGACTTGGCTGGTAAAGTTACCGCTACAGGTACTGCCGGTGGTGACCTTCATATTAAAGCAACTAATCTTGGTGCCAATTATGCGTTGAAGACTACTTCAACAACTACAACTGCTGGAACACAGTGGTTTGATTTTGGTGCAAGTGATAGCCGTGGCGTTTCTGATAACCAGTTAGCCTTAACTGCTACCACAGTTGCAAATGCTGCTGCTAGTAAAACATTGACCCTTACTGCTGGTGCATATACCTCAGTACAGTCTATTGTTGATGAATTAAATGTCGCACTCACAGCTTCATTTGGTGCTGCTGATGGTTCAACTGATTCAGATCTTGTTGCTACAGTCAGTGATAATAATCGCATTCAGATTGCCACCAGAGATGAAGGTTCCTCTTATAACCTGAATTTTGGTACAATGGGAACCGGCGTTGAAAATATTGAACACTATCTAGGATTGACGGAGGATTCTACTGCTATAACAGGTATGGATGCTCAGATCAGTTTTGATGGTTATACTAATACTGTTGATAGTGTTAAATATGGTTCAACAACTGATGTCACTATTGGTGATGCAGCTGCCGGTGAATCCGGACGCGGAACTATTAATTTAACTCTTTCAGAAGGTTCTGTTGGTGTTAATCTTGGAAGTACCCTGCTTGATGTAACTGCTGCCAAGTTTGATGTTCGTTTAGATGGTGGTCCAGCAACCAATATTTCTGCTGGTGTAGATAACACAATATATAATGCTGATCGCAGTCAATCTTTAGTACTCAATTATGACCTGGCTTCAATTGGTGGAACAGAAACTATCAACAATGTTGATCGTTCACTGGTCTTCCAGATTGGCGCTAATGTTGGTCAGACTACTTCCATAGGTCTTGGAAGCATGAGTACAACTATGCTGAGTAAGAATTTGACTGGAAATATGTTCGCTAGTCTGTCACAGATTGATGTCACCACAGTACAGGGTGCTCAGGATTCACAGGCTGCTATTGATTCTGCAATTAACGAAGTCTCCACAAGTCGTGGTACTCTTGGTAGCTTCCAGAAAAATACTCTGGAATCCAACCTGAGAAACCTTCGTATTGCCGCTCAGAATTTAACCGCTGCTGAATCTCAGATTAGAGATACTGATATGGCGGCTGAAATGTCTGAGTTCACTAAGAACCAGATCCTGTTACAGGCCGGTACAGCTATGCTTGCCCAGGCCAACCAGGTTCCGCAGATCGTTCTTTCACTCTTCGGTTAAGAATTTGTGAAGGATTGATGATATAATATTGGGGGAGACGAAAGTCTCCCCTGATGATAAAGCTCAAACGATGGATAAACATTGAAGTTTTGGAATTACAGGAGTTAAACTAAATGCCCGGCGCGAATTCTATTGATGGTCTGATCTCAGGATTTAATACTACCGAGATTGTTAATTCCATAATCGAATATGAACGTATTGATGCCGTCATGATGGAAAATGACCAGGCATTAAAGACGAATATCGTTTCTGCTTTCAAAGCACTACAGGCAAAAGTTCTTGCTCTTAATGCTTCAATTAGAAAATTAACTTACCGCTCGACTTTTAATGCCAATGAAATCTCTGTCTCTGATGAAACGATTTTGTCGGCAACTTCATATGGAAAAGCAGCTACCGGATCATACGAAATTCAAGTGCAGGAAATAGCCCGCAATCATCAAATCGCCAGTCAGGGAATCTCTGATGATTCTATCGCTCTGATGGGAACCGGGGATATTTCAATCAAAGTTGGTGACGGAACAGAACATACTGTAACTATTGATGCCAACAGTAATTCATTAGTAGGGATAAAACAGGCAATCAATGACGCCCACATAGGCGTAACAGCTACAATTATTAATGACGGCTCCTCTAACAATTCTTTCCGCCTAATGATTACTGCCGATAAAACCGGACAAGTTAATAAAATTGATATTAGTTCCAACCTTTCCGGAGGGACGAATCTCAATTTTAATACTTCGATGTTCGATTCACCGGAAATTATATCTTTTGATATAGATTCCGACGCTCAGGTATCATTGGATTCGATGTCATCATATACCGGTAGTACCAATAAAATTTATACTTTCACTGTTGAGGGTGATACTCCTCAAACTGTTGGTTCAGATACAATCAATTTAAACTGGACCGATGGAATCAATTCAGGAACAATCACAGTTACTCAGGCTGATACTGAAGTTGAACTGGTTGGAGATGGTGCCGACGGATTAAAACTTAATTTTTCAACTGGAACGCTGAATGCCGGTGACACATTTCAAGTACAGGCTTTTTCACCAATAGTACAAAATGCTTCAGATGCAAAAATATCTTTTGGAGCCAGCAGTGGCTTGGGTTCACCAATTGTCGTTACCTCTGAGACCAATACATTTAATGAAGTAATTACTGGAATTAAATTCGATGTTCACAAAATAACCGCCCCAGGTGAATCGGTTATTATTTCTTCCTCTATCGGGACCGAAGAGATTAAAAGTTCAATTGATGATTTTATTAAGCGGTACAATGAAGTTATCGATTTTATTGACACTCAGAATGAATATAATCAGGATACAGAAGAATCCGGAATTTTATTTGGCGACTCTACCCTGTGGCTGCTGCGTCAGACATTAAGTTATTCAATGGGAGCCAAAATAGATGGACTCAATCCTGATTTTAACCAGCTCTATTCAATAGGTATTAGATCCAAGATGGATGGGAAATTGGGGATTACGGATTCTTCCAGGTTAGAGAATGCTCTCCAAAATAATTTGGAAGATGTAATTAAATTGTTTGCTGACGGGGGAACATCATCTCATTCAGGGATTGATTATGTTTCAGCTACAGAAGATACTACAATTGGTGATGGCTATGAAGTTGATATAACTTCTGCTGCAACACATGGTACCATGACAGCTGACACTATTATTGATCCTTCTACTAATCCATTAGTTATAACAGACAGTAATAACTCATTTAAATTGAAAATAAACGGTGTTGAATCCGACTTGATGAAGCTGACCTCTCGTACATACACCAATACAGCTTCATTAGTAAGTGAAATACAGAATAAAATTGACAGTGACAGTAAAATCGGAACCAGAGGCTTAACTGTTGAGTGGGTTGATGAGGGTGCCAACGGTTATTTGAAATTTTCCAGTTCCACCTATGGTGAATCATCAAAAGTAGAACGAGTAACATCAATTTCCAATTCAATCTATGGAGAGATTGGCCTTTTGAGCCCGGACTCAGTTAATGGCACAGATGTTGCCGGAACAATCAACGGTGAAGAAGCCGAAGGAACGGGCCAGCTTTTAAAAGGTCTTAAAGATAACGAGACTACAACCGGCCTGGTTTTACGAATTACTCTTGATGAGACGCAGGTAAGTACTGGAGTTGAAGGAACTGTAGATATAACTAAGGGTATTGCCGCCCGTCTGAGAGACAAAATCAACAGTTACGTTCTGGAAGGCGATGGACTTCTGGATCGTAAAGTTATGAGTTATGAAAATCAAATTAGTGATATAACAGAGCAGGTCCATAAAATAGATGAACGTCTTGAATTAAGACGCGAGTCATTATATAAACAATATTATGCAATGGAAGCTTCGCTGTCAGAATTTCAAGTAACAAGTCAGTTTCTGGATTCTCAATTAGCTGGACTGAATGCTAATTGGAGTTACATGAAAAATTCAGGTAAATAATAAAGAAATGAGGAAACCATGGACGGAAAACTTAACACTTACCAGCAGGTAGAAACCTCTACAAAAACCCAGCTCGATCTTATCCTAAAAGTCTATGATGGAGCAATCAATTCTTTCAAGGATGCTTCTGAGCATTATAAAAAAGAAGAATTTAACGAAGGATATGAACAGCTGGAAAAATCCCGCAAATTCCTGACCCATTTATATACTACTCTTGATATGGATAAAGGCGGGGAAGTGGCTCAAAATCTTGGTCAAATGTATGTTTACATAATCAATCAGATAAATGTTGCTGAAGCTACTAAAGATTTAAAGATAATCGATGATAATATCAGCATGTTAAATAATATTCGTTCTGGGTGGAAAGATCTTAAAGATAACGAAGCTCAGTTAAAATTGGACCAAACAAAGACTGAAGGCGGAGTGAATCCGGGTCAGTTTACTCAAACGGTTTAAAATAAAATGGAAGATATGGATTACCAGGCATTAAAAAGTATTGAGCGAGAATTGACTGCTGCATTAAAAGAAGAATATTCTTTTTACCAGCAGTTATACATCACTCTTGATAAGCAGCGCGATCTGATCAAATTTGATCGTGATGCTCATCTGTTGGAATTGTTCTCTGAAGTTGAAAGATACCGGGCGCGGATTAAAACTTCTGAAGCCAGGATCAGTAAATTAAAACAAAAAAATCCACAGGCTTTTCGGATGGTGTCGGTTCTTCCCGATGTAAAAAAACTTATTAACAGTATTACCACTCTGATTAAGAAAAATAAAGATATTGTAAAAGAGTGTGAAGGATACTGTGAGGGAAGATACAACCGGATTAAGGAAGAATTGGGCGAACTCAAGAACAGCAGCAAAATTATGCAGTATATGAGTGATGGAGACCCAACCCCGCAATTTATAGACGGGAAAAAATAGGAAATAAATAAACCACACAATAGGATTGGTGGAAGCATGGAAATAGGACCCTTGCAAAACAACAATACAAGTAAACCGGAAAATAATTCGGTTGAACGAAAATTGGAAAGTTCACTGGAAGTGAAGGAGAAAAAAGATACCGTCTTCATTTCTGAAAATAGCCGTGAAAAACTTGCCAAGCTGGCAGATGCTGCCTTAAAAAAATTTGGTGTAGGAGAGATGCCGTCAACAAAGACGGAAAATTATGACTCTGAAATTAGGATTGATAAAATTAAACTGGCAAAAGAGAGAATTGCAACAGGCTACTATTCGCAAAATAATATTATGGAACTGATTGCTGATAAACTGGCTGATGTAATAAATAGGTCCATTGAAAAAGATATGAATCGGGATTAAAATAGATGACAACAGCAACATTAGATAATAAAGTCCGGCAGGTTGTTTCCAATATTCAGAATCTCCCAACCCCGCCGATTGTTTTCCAACAGATCCAAAAGGTTATTAACGATGAGAACTGCTCAGCCGCTATGGTTGCTGCTATCTTAGCCGAAGATCCGGCTATGTCTGTCAAAGTTTTGAAACTGACTAATTCTGCATTTTATGGTTTGTCACGCGAAGTCAACTCGGTCAAGCAGGCCGTTGTAATTGTAGGCTTGCAAGCAATCAAAAATCTGGTACTGTCAGCTAGTGTTCTGGATATGTTTAAAGGGAAGAATATTGATCAGGAAGCTCAGGAAAAGTTTTGGCGTCACTCTCTGGCGACAGGATTTTGTTGTAGAATTTTATCCAGGGATCTTCAGTCTCGAGGTATAGTTGATCAGGATACAGCTTTTTCAGCTGGTCTCCTGCATGATTTAGGTAAAGTAGTATTTTCTTGTTTTCTGGAAAAAGAGTATATTCAGATTCAGGATGCACTTAAAGAGAATCCCGAATCCACGGAATTTGAATTGGAGAATAAATTACTGGGCTACAACCATGCTCAAATCGGTGGGTTTTTATCAGTCTTATGGAAATTACCCCAAAAACTGGGTGAGGCAATCTCGTATCATCATAATCCCGAAGAACTTAAAGATGAAAATCTACTTGTGTATTTGGTTCATATTTCTAATTATATTGCCAAAAAAACCTTCTATAGCTTGGATGAACAGGGATTAATTGGCACAATTGATCCTCAAATCCTCGAAAAATTGGATATTTCTGAGGAAAAAATGGAAGAATTCAGCGAGCTTCTGAAAGAGGAATATTTGAAATCTGAAACCTTTATGCAAATGGTTGGAGTTACCTAAACCACTTTGTGACATCTTTTAAATATTTCATTTTTAATGTAATTTCTTGTCAGGATAACCTGTTCCCCCTCAACGTTTTTTTATTGATTTGACTAAATATTTCGTCTTGACATCCGAGAAAATATCCTATATTATGCAATTCTGTCCGGGCGGATAATTTTGTCCGGGATAGTTTTTATTATGGGCGATTAGCTCAGATGGTTAGAGTACTTGCTTGACATGCAAGGGGTCACTGGTTCAATTCCAGTATCGCCCACCATAATTCAAGCGGGTTAGTATGAAAAAATCCGCTGTTATTATAATTGGTGTAACTGATGAGTGAAATACAGATAACATTCCCTGATGGATCGGTGAAGGAATTCTCTTCCGGAACCACCGGCTATGATGTAGCCAGATCTATCTCGCCAAAATTAGCCAAGGTTGCAATTGCAGTCAAGGTAAATGGTGTGGTGCGTAATATGTCTGATGAAATTCCATCTAATGCACCGATAGAGATTTTTACTTTTGATCATGATGAAGGCAAGGAAGTCTTCTGGCATTCATCATCACATATAATGGCCCAGGCAGTTCAGGAACTATTTCCAGGTGTGAAGCTTGCTATCGGGCCTGCTATTGATGAAGGCTGGTATTATGATTTTGATGTTGAGAAACCATTCCTGCCGGAGGATCTTGAAAAGATTGAAAAACGGATGCAGGAGATCATAAGTGAAAAAGCAACTTTCTCCTGTGAAGAAAAATCAAAAGAACAGGCAATAGAAGAATACAAAGCCAGTGGTGAACAATATAAAGTTGAGCTTATAGAAGGCTTTGAAGACGACACAGTAACTTTTTATTCCCACTCTCGGTTCTTTGATCTCTGTCGCGGCCCGCATATTCCCAATACTGGAATTATAAAAGCTTTCAAGTTGACGGCTACTTCGGGAGCATATTGGCGTGGTGATGAAAAACGCCAGATGCTTCAGAGGATTTATGGCGTTTCATACCCGAAAAAAGCAATGCTTGAAGACTACATTTACAGAATGGAAGAAGCCAAAAAACGCGATCATCGAGTGTTGGGTAAACAGTTAGAGCTATTCTCTATCAATGATGAAGTAGGCGCCGGTCTGGTATTGTGGCATCCCAAAGGGGCTCGGATAAGAAATGAAATTGAAAATTACTGGCGGGAAGAACATTTCAAGAATGATTATGAATTAGTCTATTCACCGCATATTGCTTTACGCCAACTCTGGGATAAAAGCGGGCATACTGATTTTTATGATGATTCCATGCTTAAACCGGTTGAAGTGGAAAATAGGCTGTATCAGTTGAAACCAATGAATTGTCCTTTCCATATTCATATGTACAAAGCTCGCATGTGGTCATACCGTGATCTTCCGTTGCGATGGGCAGAACTTGGGACTGTTTATCGTTTTGAAGGAAGTGGTGTTTTACATGGCCTGATGAGAGTTCGAGGATTTACTCAGGATGATGCTCATCATTTTGTGACTCAGGAAAATATGCTCGATGAAGTTATATGGGTACTGGACTTCTGTTTACATATCCTGAAGGCATTTGGTTTTTCTGATTATGATATTTACCTTTCCACTAAGCCAGTTGAAAAGGCGATTGGAGAGGATGTTGATTGGGAAAGAGCAGAAGGAAGCCTCAAAAATGCACTTGAGAAAGCAGACCTCGAATATCAGGTAGACGAAGGCGGCGGTGCTTTTTACGGGCCTAAAATAGATATTAAGATTAAAGATGCGTTGAACCGCAGCTGGCAATGTTCTACGATTCAGTTCGATTTTTCCTTGCCGGAACGGTTCGATCTTACGTATATTGATAATGACGGCAAGCAAAAGCGGCCGTATATGATACATCGTGCTCTGTTAGGGTCAATTGAACGGTTCTTTGGTGTGCTCATTGAGCATTACGCAGGAAATTTCCCGCTCTGGCTCGCTCCGGTACAGGTAAAGGTATTACCTATTACTGATAATTTTATTGAGTACGGCAAAAAAATAATGAAGGCTTTGAAGGAACAGAATATTCGGGTTGAGATCGATGACCGTTCTGAAAAAGTCGGTGCAAAAATACGTGATGCGGAAATTAATAAAGTACCGTATATGTGTATTGTTGGTGCCAAAGAATTAGAATCAAATTCCATATCTCTTCGCAAACATGGAAAAGGAGATATTGGTTCGATGAGTTTTGATCAGCTTATCGAACTATTGAAAAAGGAAATTGAAAGCAAAGGTTTAGATTGATAGTATTTATTTACATAGGAGGAATTCATAAGTAAACAGGAGCTTCGTATAAATCAGAGAATCAGGGTTACCCCGATTCGTTTGATCGGCCCCGAAGGTGAGCAAGTTGGTATTATCCCTACCAGTGAAGCACTCGAGAGGGCTATGGAATTGAAACTGGATTTGGTAGAAGTGTCTCCAACCAGCCGACCACCCGTATGTCGGATCCTTGATTACGGTAAGTATAAATACGAACTGACAAAAAAGGATAAACTGGCCAAAAAGAAACAACACTCTTTCCAGTTGAAAGAAATGCGTTTTAGACCTAAAATCGATGAACATGATTTTAAGTTTAAAACCAAGCATGTAAGAAGTTTTGTTGAAGCAGGAAGCAAGGTAAAGATTTTTGTTATGTTCCGCGGAAGGGAGATGGCTCATACTGAGTATGGCCGCAAAGTTCTCGACCGTGTTATAGCGGAACTAAAAGATATTGCCAATGTTGAAGTAGCACCAAAACTTGATGGCCGGCGAATGAATATGGTGATTGCTCCAAAACCTGATTTACATAAGAAGAAAAAACAGGATTCTGAGACAAAAAAGCCGGATCAAAAGAAAAATAATGTACCTGAAGATAAAAAAGAAAATCAACCGGCAGAAAAAGCCGAGACTGATTAGAATTTTTGATTTAATGACAAGAAGGTAAATAATGCCGAAGATGAAAACACTCAGAGGCGCTGCCAAGCGATTTAGAAAGACAGCGACTGGTAAAATTAAAAGACATAAAGCGTTCAAGACTCATATCTTGACAAAAATGTCTCCAAAACGCACACGTCAGTTGCGTAAATCCACCCTGATTTCAAAAGCTGACCATAAAAGAGTAAGCAGAATGATCCCCAATGCCTAATTGGGTTTATTTTATAGGAGATTAGATAATGCCTCGTGCAAAAAATAATGTAGCGGCTCACAAACGCCATAAAAAGGTCCTGGACAGGGCTAAAGGTAATTTTGGTGGGCGCAGCAAGCTGTACCGCACAGCTCTTGAGACGGTTAACAAAGGCCTCAAATATGCCTATCGCGATCGTCGTAACAAAAAGAGAGAATTCCGCCGCCTCTGGATTACTCGTATTTCAGCCGCCGCCAAAATGTGTGATACCAATTATTCAACATTTATTTCTGGTCTGAAAAAGGCAGGAGTTAATCTGGATCGCAAAATGTTAGCTGATATCGCTGCCCGTGATATGGTTACTTTTGCATCATTGGCCAAAATGGCTACCGGCAAATAGAACCCTCAGGGTTATTATATGTCGGTGATTGATGATTTAAAAAATCTGGAATCAGAAGCTTTAGAGCGAATCAGTAATGCTGGTTCGCTTGATGCGCTTAATGAGGTTCGGGTTCAATACCTTGGTAAAAAAGGTAGTATTACTGCTGTCCTTAAAACGCTGGGGAAATTACCTGTTGATGAACGTAAGTTGATTGGTGCTGCTGCTAATACTGCCAGAACTAACATTGAAGAAAATATTAAATCTGCCCAGGAAAAATTATCATCCGGTGATTCCGGATTAGACTTTGATCACACTCTTCCCGGAACAGCTCAACCTATTGGAACAGTTCATATCCTTAATCAGGTTATGGATGACATCTGCCGTACTTTTTATGGTATGGGATTTGAAACGGCCAAAGGTCCTGATGTTGAAACCGATTATTATAATTTTGAAGCACTCAATTTTCCTCCTGATCATCCCGCTCGCGATATGCAGGATACTCTTTTTGTTGAGCATGACAGATTATTGCGGACTCATACAACTCCGGTACAGGCGCGATTTTTAGAAACTCATAAACCCCCAATTAAAATTATTACTCCGGGCAAGACTTTCCGCAATGAAGCAATCTCTACCAGAGCGCATGTTGCTTTTCATCAGGTTGATGGTTTCCTTGTCGATGAAGGGGTTTCTATTGCCGATCTTAAAGGAGCATTGGTTGCTTTTTGTAAAGCCTTTTTTGGTGAAGAAGTTAAGCTGAATTTCCGTCCTTCGTTTTTTCCGTTCACGGAACCATCGGCTGAAGTTGATGTCACCTGTATACTCTGTAATGGGAAAGGGTGCCAACTCTGCAAATATACCGGATGGCTTGAGATTCTTGGCTGTGGAATGATTGATCCCAATGTTCTGGATAATGCCGGAATCGATAGTGAAAAATATACCGGCTATGCCTTTGGTTTGGGTGTTGAGCGGATTGCTATGCTCAAATATAAAGTTAATGACATAAGACTATTTTTTAATAATGATATTAGATTCTTAAGACAATTTATATAATATGAAGACTTCTTATAATTGGTTAATTGAATTAACCGGCTTAGACTGGTCTGTTGAGGACATGTCAAGTCGACTCACCAATTGTGGTACGGCATTGGAAGACTCCGAAGCTACAGATCAATATATGGATAAAGTTGTGGTAGGTGAAGTTATTGATCTGAAACCTATCGAAGGAGCTGATAAAATCAGATTGGCAACTGTCAATATTGGTTCGGATACAATGGATCTGGTTTGCGGTGCCCCCAATGTTGCCAAAGGTCAAAAAGTTTCAGTGGCTCTTTTAGGAGCCAAACTTGTTGGTGGGATGAAGATTAAAAAAGCAAAGATTCGTGGAGTCGAATCTTGCGGAATGATCTGCTCTGAAAGAGAACTGGGAATGTCTGAGGATCATGCCGGGATTATTGTTCTACCGGAAGATGCCCCTGTTGGACAACCCCTGGCTGAATATTTAGATTATCAGGATACCCAATTAACATTTGAATTAACTCCCAATCGTCCCGATTCGATGTCAGCAATCGGACTTGCCCGTGATGCTGCCGCACTGGCATCGGTTAAAGTAAAGAAGCCTGAAATAAATTTAACAGAATCTTCTGAAGAGGCTTCAGATTATATAAACGTAAAAATTGATGATCCTGATGCTTGTCCCAGATATGCCGCTCGTGTAATCAAAAATGTAAAAATTACTGAATCACCATGGTGGGTAAAAAAGAAATTACTGGTATGCGGTATAAGGCCGATTAATAACATTGTTGATATTACAAATCTGGTTTTGCTTGAATCAGGGCATCCACTTCATGCTTTTGATTATGATCGTTTTGGTTCCAAAGAAGTTGTGGTACGCAGAGCAGCAGATAAAGAAAAATTTACTACTCTTGATGAGAACGAGCATACCTGCACCAATGATGTCCTTTTGATTACCAACGGTAAAGTTGGTGTTGCTGCCGGTGGAGTTATGGGTGGCCTTAATTCTGAAGTTGAAGATAATACTACCAATATTTTATTGGAAGCAGCCTATTTTAATCCTTCGGTTATCCGTAAAAGCAGAAAGCATCTTGGTTTTGTTACTGAATCATCTACCCGTTTTGAAAAGGGTGCTGATCCAAACGAAAATCTGATTTTTGCTCTTAATAGAGCTACGGCTTTGATGGCTGAAATATGCGGCGGTGAAGTTCTAAAAGGGATTGTGGATTGCTACCCGAATAAAATTGAGCCCAAAGAAATAAATTTACGCCTTAATCGCTGTCATGCTTTGATCGGCAAAGAGCTTTCCAAAGAGAGAATTACACAGATACTGACAGATTTGGAACTGGTTGTTGAAGATAAAGGTGACAGTTTAAATGTTATTGCTCCTACTTTCCGACCCGATCTTGAGCGTGAGATTGATCTGATTGAAGAAGTTGCCCGCATGGAAGGCTGGGGGAATATTCCTGATGCGATAACAAATATCGGTCCTCTTTTCACGCCCCTTTATGAGGATGATAAATTTGCTGAAGAATCACGGCGGGTACTCACATCGGCTGGGTTCGATGAGATGGTCTGTCACGGATTAGTAGACAGCAAATTTGCAAATAAGATTGACCCCGAATCCAAATTAGTAAAATTAGTCAATACATCTTCCTCGGATTTGAATGCCATGCGCAATAATTTAGTTATGAGTGCCTTGCCAGTTGTTGGTCATAATATATCGCACCGCAATATGGATCTGAAATTGTTTGAGTTAGGCAAAGCATATTTTCCTCCTGACAAAAATGGTGAATGGATTGAAGATAACCGAATTATCATAGTAGTAACAGGGCAGAGCCACAATAGCTGGCGTGAAAACCCAAGAGCTTTGGATTTTTATGATCTGACCGGAGCTATAAATTCTTTATCAGACCACTTCCACTGGCCAGAACTTGAGATTACACCTGAGAAGATAGTCTATTTGGAAGATAAACTTTCGTATAAAATAATGCTAAATGGAACAGTTATAGGTAATATCGGCCAGGTTAAAGCTTCTCTTGCAAAAGCAGCGGATATCAAACAGCCCTTGTTTTTGGCCGAACTTTCTACTAAATTACTAATTGAGAATAGCAATCGAGTGGCAAAATTTAAACCACTTCCCCAATTCCCTGCAGCTCCACGAGATTTAGCCATAGTTGTTGAATTCGGAGTCCCTGCAGGAGATTTATTAGCAAGTGTAAAAAAAGCCGCTGGTAATTTGGCTGAAAAAGTTGAGATCTTTGATCTATATACTGGAAAACAGATCGAAAAAGGGAAAAAATCAATTGCTATATCAATTTCTTACCGACACTCGGAAAGAAGTCTCTCCGGTGAAGAAATTGATGAACGACAGGAAAAAGTTATTAGTACTCTTAAAGAAAAATATAATGCAGAGATTAGGGATAAATAGATGGCTGAATATAAAATAACTCAACTGATTGATAAAATGAATAAAGCGGTTGATTATATTGAGGAACTTCAGGGTGAAAATGCAGCTCTCAAAGCTGAGAATTCTGAGATAAGATCTCAATTAAGCCGCCTTCAAAATGAAACTAAGAAAATAACTCTAATGAGTTCTGATCAATCGCAGGTAGTAAAAGCCAAACTGGCCGGAGTGCTGGAAAGGCTTGATGAGTTGGAGCAGATTGGCCAGTAGTTTTTTACTTGACAAGTTATATCTTATTTGATATAAATGGTTGATAGATAGTAGGATAAGAGATTTGAATCGGTAAGCTTTTAACAACAATGGCTGACGAAATGGCAGAAAACAAAGTTGTCGTAAACATATATGGTGAGGATTATCCCCTTGCGGGAGTTGAAGATCCTTCAAAAGTATCCAAAATAGCAGATTTTGTAGATTCCAGAATGAAGGAAATTGCTGAAAATAGTCGCATTAAGGCTCGTGATAAAGTGGCTATTCTTTCGGTTATGTCTATTGCATCCGAGCTAATGGATAAAAATGAAGAGATTAAAACATATAAGGTCAGTATTGATGACCAGTTTGAGAGTTTACTCACTCGTTTGGACAATGTGTTGCCTGCTGAGAAGATGATTCCCTGATTATTAGGAATCTCTGATCAAATCTTTAATCCACAACATTTTCACATAGATTGAACCTCCGGTGTTTTTTCGGAGGGGAGGCGCTACTAATGAACGACACAATCATTATTGTCGCTGTGGCAATTCTGGCATCTGTGGCTGGTTTTTTTCTTTCGTGGTTCGTGGCAAAGCGGATTACACGAGACAGAGTAACCGATGCAACCGCAGAAGCCAAACGGATAGTTGCAGAAGCTAAAAAAGAATCAGAAATCAAAATAAAAGAAGCCAGATTAGAATCCAAAGAAGAATGGCTTAAACGAAAAAGTGATTTTGACAAAGAAGCAGGAACAAAAAGAAAAGAACTTGATGCCACTGAAAGACAATTGAGTGAAAAGGTTTCTGCTCTTCAGAAGAAAATTGATATCATTGAAGATCGCGATGCCGATCTAAACAAAAGAGAAAAAGGAATTCATACCAGGGAAAAAGGGATTGAGCTTCGTGAAACTGAGCTTGAAGATATTATCAATAAACAGAATAATCAGCTTCAGATTATTGCCAATATGACTCCTGAAGAAGCCAAAAAACTGTTAATGGATAATATGATCAGTACAGCCAAAGTAGAAGCTGCTCAGCACATCAAAGATATCAAGGAAAAAGCTGAACAGGAAGCCAACAAAGAAGCCAAAGAGATAATTCTTTCGGCTATTTATCGTTGTGCTGCTGAGCATACTGTAGAGACAACAGTATCGGTTGTCATTCTCCCCAATGATGAAATGAAAGGTCGCATTATCGGCCGTGAGGGAAGAAATATTCGCTCTTTTGAAACAGCCACAGGTATTGATGTCATTGTCGATGACACTCCTGAAGCTGTTATTCTTTCCGGCTATGATCCGGTAAGAAGAGAGATTGCCCGTATGGCTCTGGAAAAACTTATCACCGATGGTCGTATTCATCCTACACGCATTGAAGAAGTTGTGGAAAAATCCCAAAAAGAGATGGAAGTCATCGTCCGTGAAGCTGGTGAACAGGCCTGTTTTGAATTAGGCATTCATGGTCTTCATCCGGAAGTTGTCAGCCTTATGGGTAAATTGAATTTCAGGACTTCTTATGGACAAAATGTTCTGGCTCACTCAAAAGAGGTTGCCATGCTTTGTGGTCTTATGGCTGCCGAATTGGAACTTGATGCCGCTTTAGCCAAACGCTGCGGCTTTTTGCATGATATTGGTAAAGCGATTGACCGTGAAACCGAAGGGACGCATACACAAATTGGTGCCGATTTTATGAGAAGGTATCATGAAGTGGAAGAAATTGTTAATGCGATTGAATCTCATCACGGCGATGTTCCTATGATCGGTCCCTATCCTGTACTGGTACAGGCGGCTGATGCTGTTTCCGGTGCCCGTCCGGGAGCAAGAAGAGAACCACTGGAAGCCTATATCAAACGTCTCCAACAGCTCGAAGAGTTGGCTGATAGTTTCAAAGGTGTTTCCAAAGCTTATGCTATTCAGGCAGGCCGCGAGATTCGTGTAATTGTTGAACATGAGACACTTGATGATCTAGCTAGTTCAATATTAGCCAGTGATATTGCCGGTAAAATTGAAAGTGAAATGCAATATCCCGGCCAGATTAAAGTTACAGTTGTTCGGGAAATCAGATCAACGGAGTTTGCAAAATAGACTGAAAATAAGCATTATTACAATAATTGCTTGATTATAAGGCGGAGTGGTTGTAAACTCCGCCTTAGTTATATATAATTCGCAGGCAGAGCCTGAATAGTGTTAATGGTTACATGTTTTAATAATTTAGAAAGATTTATTGATGTCCGTTTTTACAATATTGTTTGTTTCTGATTTGTGCGGAAAAGCTGGCCGCCAGGCAGCATCCCACATGATTAAGCCTATTAGAGAAAAATACAATGTCGATTATGTAGTTTGCAATGTTGAAAATGCAGCAGGCGGATTTGGCATTACTCCAGAGATGTCCCGTAAAGCCTATTCCTATGGAATTGATATGCAAACTTCCGGTAATCATATCTGGGATCGGTATGACATAGTTCATTATCTTAAAACCAATCCTAAACTATTACGTCCGGCTAATTACCCAAAAGGAGTTCCTGGATTTGGGTATTATCTCGATGAAGTAAATGGTGTGAAGATTGCTACAATAAATCTGATGGGGCGTACATATATGAAAGATATTGACTGCCCCTTTATTGCTGCTGACAAAATTATTGCTCATGTCCGCGAAGAGACCAATATTATCTTTGTTGATATGCATGCTGAAGCAACCTCAGAAAAACAGGCAATGCTCTATTATCTTGATGGTGATGTATCTGCAATTGTGGGCACCCATACTCACATTCAAACAGCAGATGAACATGTATCACCGCATGGTACGGCCTATATTTCTGATGTTGGCATGACCGGACCTTATGATTCTATTATCGGAATGGAAAAAGAACCGTCGCTTCAAAGATTCATCACCGGGATGCCCAAAAGATTTACAACAGCTACCGGAGATGTCCGCTTAGCTGGGGTAATAATTAAGTTAGATCAGGAAAGCGGCAAAGCAGTCAGTATCGAGAGACTCATGTTAAATTTTGATATTGATACCTTCAAACCGGAAGATATTACCGGAATAAAAAAAGAAGAGATTACAACCGAAGAAGTTTCTGGTGAAGTAGAACAAAATTCAACGGATGATGTTGAAAAAGAACAAAATTCAACGGATGTGACTGAAGAAGAATAAAGGGGAAGTGTATATATGTCTGCTCAACTTATTGACGGCAAGGAAGTAGCTGCCAGTATTATTTCGGATCTGGGAGACAGGATTAAAGCTCTTGCAGAAAAGGGTGTTGTGCCGGGTTTGGCGGCTGTGCTTGTTGGTGATGATCCCGCCTCTGCAACCTATGTAAGATCCAAAGCCAAAAAATGTAAAAAACTTAATATGTATTCTGAAGTTATCAATGAACCGGATACTCTCAAGCAGGAAGAACTGGAAACAATTGTCAGGCGTTTAAATGATGATCCAAAAATTCATGGTATTCTGGTTCAATCTCCTCTTCCAAAACATATGGACGAACTCTCCGTAACATTGATTATCAATCCTGCCAAAGATGTCGATGGTTTTCATCCTCATAATGTTGGTATGTTGTCGATTGGGCGACCCGGTCTGCTTCCGTGTACCCCGCATGGAATAGTTAAATTACTTTCTTATTATAAAATTGATCCTTCAGGCAAAGAAGTGGTAGTAGTGGGACGCTCCAATATTGTTGGAAAACCGATTGCTTCTATGCTGGCGCAGAAAGCAGAAATGGCTAATGCGACAGTCACCCTGGCTCATTCTCGAACAAAGGATTTACCTGAAGTTACCCGCCGAGCAGATATATTGATCGCTGCTATAGGTTTCCCTGAATTTATCAAAGGTGATATGGTAAAAGAAGGGGCTGTTGTTATTGATGTCGGCATTAACCGTGTTGATGATCCCTCTGCCAAAAAAGGATACCGCCTTACCGGTGATGTGGAGTTTAGCACTGCTGTTGAAAAGGCATCATATATTACTCCAGTGCCGGGTGGTGTGGGACCAATGACAATTGCAATGCTGATGTCAAACACGGTTACAGCTGCTGAGAATTTAAACTCGTAATGTAGATAGAATGACAATTCTATTGCAAAAAAGGCTCTTTTTACTGCAAAAAGTTACATAATGTTAATATGTGGATAACATTATTCCACTAATACATTGAAGATATTAGATTTACTCATTTTTTTATGTTTTTGTACTTACTTATAAGTTATTAAAATTGAACTTCTTAGGACTTTTCATTGATGCTATTCTTGATTGATGAAATTACTCATAATATTTTGCCGGACAATAAGATAAGAGGCATACGGTTTGCTTCGGTTTTGTATACTTAGGCGTTTTAAACATTGGATGTTTCGGTTACATGAAAGCTCGGTCATTTTTACTTATATTCTTGCTAATTCTCTTGCAGGTTTTTCCTGTTGCCGCGGATAATTCTGCCTCACAATCCTTAGATGTATTATCCGATTTTACCGCTGTTCCAGATAACTTTGTAGCTGCAAATACTACTGTATATACTTTATCATTTAAAATTGATAAAAATGATTTCCTTGAAATTGAATTTGGTGGATTTGAAATTACTTTCCCTGATGGATTTGATGTTTCTAATTCTCAGGCAGAATCTATATTGCATACATCGGTTGTTTCAGATTACGAAATAAATTCAACCCTGATTGATGGCAAAAGCGTTAAAATCACTTTGAACAGAACATTCTATTCTCCCAATGAAGTAGATGACAGTTTGATTGCTGTTACACTATCTCTATCAGGGGTAGTCAATCCGGTTGTGTCTGGCAAATATCAATTAGTCGGGATTGCCTTTGGTGAAGGGGGAGTGATATTAGCCGGTCCATCTTTTTCACAGGAGTTTGGAATTACCCAGGGTCCATTGGTAGCCCTTGAGGTTGTACCATCTGAAAAAATGGAACTGGATGCTGGCGACATCGTTATTTTTTCTGCGGTTGGGCGCGATCAGTATGGCAATGAAGTTACAAATCTGGTTGTCGATTGGAATATTGCTGATGGATCTGATATTATTGGTGAATTTGTTGGGTCATCTTTCAGAGCTATGTATGTTGGGCAGGGAAGAGTTGAAGCTGTGTTGGATTCTATATCCGGTCTTTCAGGTCTGATTACAGTAACACCGGGACAATTAGCCAGAATGGATTTGGAAATTAGCAATGAACAAATTGTTGGCCAGCCAATATTCGCTCCATCATTTCTTAAGTTGTTTGATGAATATGATAATCCAAAAACAGATTATGATTTAGTTGCTAGCCCTATTCGCTTAATCATTGAAACAGGATACTTAGATAACAGCTTTATCAACGAACAGGAATTACTAAATAATGGTATAATTGATTTGTCTCAGGCTGATGTTACTTATGAAGGTTCTTCTTCTGTTACTAATATTTATGCTTCCTCACAAAATGGAATTAATTCACCAACAGAGAGTGTTGCATTCAGTGGCTATGATATAATAGGTATTCTTGATGCGAACGATAATCCGATTACTGCTGTATATACCGATCTTGCTACGGAAATAAATGTAGTAGTAGTAAATAATGGAGCCATTATTCCTTCGACAGAGCCAAATATTGATTTATCATTTGAAAATGGTACAGGATTTGTGAGCGAAAGTTTTCCTCCATCAGCAAATGGTAAAATTGATACTGTCCAGTTGATTCTCCCTTCGGCTGAATCGACACTTGAGAATGATATTATTAAAGTAGAGCTAAATTCAGAATTTTTCTTAGCGTCACAACTATATCATACCAAAGATACTGCCAGCACTGAAGTAGAAATTCAGAGACCGGCAGAAACTATAATAATTCCGGGATCTTTTACTCCTGACACTGTTTATCCAGGTGATCCTTTTGCAATCTCTTTTCAGATTCAAACGAATGGACTTGTCCTTCTTGGTGATGTAGCAGATTTAAAGATTGCTTTACATTCAGAGGTGCACCCCGACGAAGTAGTGTTTCAGGATAAAGTCAAACCGGTTACTATTTCCGGAGATGTGATTACTTATAGAAATATTACCGGCGAAGTCAATCCAGCAGCTGGATTAACGCCCGGTTGGTATCAAATTGATTTGCACTATTTTATGCTCACCAATGAAAATGTATTGGTTTTAAATGAAATAATTGATTCGGTCTTGCTTCTTGGGGAAGTAGAATTATCCTATGCGACCAATTCACTTGGTCCAGGATCTGTTTATGCGGCAGGTCCGGCTTCATTTGGCTATACTGTTAATCTTAATGGCGACTATTCGGTACCTGTGGAAATTAATAATTCAAAGATCACTGTTATGGGAGATAATTTTACTGCCACTGCTGATCTTAAAATTGGAAGCCATCAATTTAAACCTGGTGCTAATCTGGTAGAGACTGATCCTATTGATATTCCGGAAGACCAAATTGGTGTAGAATTAACATTTAGCACTAATTTCTCATTCATGATTCCGGGTACCGGGACTGTTATTACTTACGAAGATGATTTCAATGGAGAGACAATTCAGGTTTCAGAGCCACCCGATGCTCAAATTATTGATCTTGTGATTGTATCCCCTAATGCGCCATCAGTAAATACGAGTCAAAATTTTCAGGCTCTCTGCTACCTCGCTAATTTAACAGGAAATACAATTGGCCCAATGAATTTAAAATTTGGTAGTGATGGCGAATCTATTTTTGATTCGACAATGTTAGTGGATCCTATTGATCCGTTTGATACTGCTGAAATATATTTTGATATTACGGCATCATCAATTGCTACCGATCGTGAAATTTTTAATGTTGTTATCAGCTCGCCTCATATAATTGTTAAACCTCCGGAAAATAATCTTGCTCTGGTTACTATTGAATCTCCGGCATCACTTAATTTTACTCATTCACTGGTAGGAGTTGATCAGGGAATAATCGATCAAAACCAGGCTTTCTCGTTAGTTGTTGAGCTTGTAAATTTGGGAGAATCCAAAATATCCGATGGCAACTATCTTTTGACAACCGGAGGAGTTGATTTTGGTTATGATGACAGCTTGACAGGAACGATTAGCACCGGACAACTTCTTGAATTTAATTTTGTGTCGCCTCTTTTTGATACAAATGTGACATTTGATTTCTTCTTAACAACAACTCCCACTGATTTAAATATTGATGCTCCAGCCGAGATTGGAGATACATCATTCTCATTTGATTTAACTGTGGAAAATATCGAAGCTGAGATCATTGTCTCTGCCTCTTTGGTAGGGTCCAACCTGGTGCAACCTGGAGGTGATAAAGAACTTTACCGAATGATTATCACCAATACGGGAACTTCAACAGCTTCAGTAGTTGGTATTACTGAATTTTCATTGGCTCTGCGCAACGGTGATGTGACTCTAAATCCAGCAGAAATATTCAATTTGAGCCAGTCATATTTTACCCTTAATGGATCTTACTTAGCATCTGATTTATCCGGTGGCAATCGACTGACCGCTGTTTTTGATAATTTCACTATTGACTCTCAGAAAACCTGTACTCTTCTTTTTGTTACAGAAATTTCGCCACATCTTTCACATCCTTTTACTCTTGTTCTTGAGAGTGATGATATTTTTGCAGAGTATATCAGCGGCCCCAATGAAGGGGTATCGGTTCCGGTGTCGAGTACAACAGGGGGACAGCTCCTGCTATCTCAAACATTTGTAACCAAAGGAATCGGTTTCCAAAACTCATTTGTGATCCGTGATAATCCTGTTGATCCTGAATTAGGAGCAGAATTTTCATATGAGCTAAGTGAAGACTCGCCTGTTGAATTCAGAGTGTTTACTCTTACAGGTGAAGAAGTGTACACCCGTGATATTTCATTAGGTGAGCCTGGATCTTCTAAAGGTGAATATGATGATCTTTTCTGGGGATGTAATAATAACGAAGGCTATAAGGTTTTAAATGGTGTTTATATTGTTTTTATTACTGCTGTAAATACCGGTGAACAGGCGCGGTTGAAAGTAGCGGTTATAAAATGAGAATATCTATTATAACCATTCTTCTGATTTTTGCTCTTGCTGGCTTACTTCAAGCTGGTGATGCTGGCCGGGAATCCCAATTTTCTGTTGGTGTTGGTGCTCGTGCTCTTGGTATGGGTGGCGGCTTTACTGCTCTTAGCGATGATGCTTCAGCAACATTTTACAATCCCTCTGCTTTACCGGAACTTTCCTATCAGGAAGTATCTTTTATGCACATGACGCTGATAGAAGGTACAATATTTGATTATGCCGCCTGGGTATTTCCATCAAAATCGATGGGCGGGGTTGGTATTTCATTTATGAGAATTGGTACTGAGGATATTGTCAGGCGTGAAGATTATCAGGATAATGGTTTCTTTGGTTATTCTTATTCTCAATTTGTTCTTTCTTATGGACGTAATTTGCATCATGGTTTAGCTCTTGGTGCCAGTCTTAAGATTGTAAATCAATCCCTTGATACTGATTCCGATTATGGCTTTGGTTTTGATTTTGGCATGACTGCCCGCCTTAATTCTTATATGTCTCTCGGAATCATGGCCAGAGATATTGTTCCTCCTACCCTTGAACTAATAACTACCGAAGAATCGGTTCCGGTCACTCTGGTGGCAGGTATTGCTATCAAAAAATTAAATTTTGGAGATAAATTTGCAATCTCTGCTGGTCTTGATTTAGAAAAAGCTGAAGATCGATCTGTTAAAGTTCATAGTGGTGCTGAAATTCTCTTTGAAGGCTTATACGCAATCCGAGGTGGATATGATCGTGATGATCTGTCATTTGGTGCCGGATTAAGATACGGACAGTTTGAAATTGATTATGCGTACAAAATTATGGATTACTTTGAGGACAGTCATCGTTTTTCAATTACTTATCTAATAGGAAAATCGGTTGAAGAAAAAGCTCATCAGGAACAGATAGATGAGCAGCGCCATAGTAGTGACCTGATTGAGGGAGAACGCCAGCGCCAGTTTATCTTCTATCAGGAGAAAGCAAGTGTGTTCTATGATAAGCACGAACTTGATTCGGCTCTTTCATATTACCAGCGTGCCCTGGCATTTGATCAATCAAACCGACAAATTATTAATACGATTTCTGATATCGAGAAGGAAAAAGAAGCAGAATTAGCAAAAGTGCAGGCGGAGCGAGAGACTGTATTAGAACAAAATAAATATATCGAGACTTATTACACTCAGGCTCAGAATTTCTATATCAGGAAATATTATCCTGCTGCCCTGGATATGCTTGAGTTAATTTTAGATGTAGAACCGGAGCATAAGCAGGCCTACGCCCTGAAAAATATAATCATGGGTACAATCCTTAATGAAGTTTCGGAGAGTATGGATATTGCTCATGAAGCTCGTCAGAATGGTGAACTTGTAAGAGCTATTGAGTTATATACCAGAATTTTATATTTGGACCCTGGCAACACCAAAGCTCAAAGAGAATTAGAAGTTGTTGCTCCCAGAATGGATCTTGCCGGACAGCTTAATAGTGGCATGGAGCTATTCAAACAGGGCAAATTCAATGAAGCCCGCAAAGTATTTAAGGCTGTGCTTGCCGCAAACCCCGATGAGCCGGTTGCCAGAGAATATTTAAGCCGTTTGGATGCGGATGTTGAAAGTTCATCAACTCTGGAAATGGTTCAACAGGATAGAAGAATTTGGCCGCTATATCTTGATGGTCTTCGCTTTATGCGTAACAAAGAATATGCCAATGCAATTGAAGCCTGGGAAAAAGTTCTTGAAGCATATCCTAATAACGAAAACACCCTTAGAAATATCGAACAGGCTCGCTTACGTCTGGAGTCAGAGCCGGAAAAATAAGCACTCAGTCAGTTTTTTTAGTGGGTTTTAAATACAAACCTGAGTAGTTTCTACTATGTTTCGACGCCCCATAAAAGAGATCACAGCAGAATTTTTGGCTGAAGAGAAGTATTTGGACAGCATTCAGCGAACTGTGCGAGATACCTGTATCTCCGCCGGTTTCTCCCGGAAAGATACCAATGCCGTTCTTCTGGCTATGGAAGAAGGGGCTACAAATATTATCCGTCATGCTTATCTTTATGAAAAAGGTACTATCAGGCTTCGCATAGTTATTTTTAAAAAGCAGGTTGTCTTTTCTCTTATAGACACCGGCAGATCATTCCAACCTGACGGCAGCGGGACTCTTGATCTTAAACGACTGGTTAACTCCGGACGTAAAGGGGGATTGGGTTTTTATATGATCAGCAAGATCATGGATTCGGTCGAGTATATCTCTTCGGCCGGATATAATGAGCTTCGCATGATCAAGAGAATTCATCAATCATCAACAGGAAGTGTCCCCCTCCTAAGAAGAATGTTTTCCCTGAGAGTGAAATTTTCGGTTTGGACCATCTTTATCGTATCAATTATTGTTGGAGGATCTTATTACTATATTGATCGTCAAACCACTCAACAACTGCGCTCTAACCTTGATGAAACAGTGTCATCCCTTGCCAACACCATAGCAGCTCAGGCAAGTTTATATATAATCAATCGCCGTTCAGATGCTGAGTTTGATGAGTTGATTGTAAGTTATCTGCAGTCCAATAGCGACTACCTGCGTCTTATTGTTCTGACTGACAGTAATAATGTTATTATGGCGCACTCTGATGACATCCATAACATCAGGAAACAATATAGTCTTCCTTCATCAATAAATTCAAATATAATTGAAACGCCCCAGGTGATTGATGCCGAAGAAAATATTCTGAAGTTTCTTATTATCCCCATAAAAACCGGCGAGACAGAATTGGGTCGGGTGAATATGCTCTATAGTGCATCCCAGTTGCAGGGGCGGTTGGATGATGCTCGTCAGAATACTGCTTTGTTAACATTGGTATTGTTGATATTTGGAATTCTTGGGGTCTACCTGCTCTCCAGTTATTTTGTAGACCCAATTGTAAAAATAACCAGACGTGTAAGAAAGTTTGCATCAGGGGATCTTAAGTCGGAACTCCCATTGGAAGGGGCCGAAGAATTTTTTGAAATCTCAAGAGCATTTAATGAATTAATGACCAGAGTTAGTCAGGATAGAGAAAATATTATTGCTCGTGAAAAGATGGCCAAAGAGATTGAGGTAGCATCGCATATCCAAAAAACACTCCTGCCGAGAGAACTCCCTGATCTGCCCGGCTTGGAGTTGGAAGCGTTTTATAGAGCCGCAGAAGTTGTCGGGGGAGACTTGTATGATGTTTTCCGCATTGATCCGGAAAGATTCTGTTTGGTGGTAGCCGATGTTTCGGGCAAGGGTGTGCCGGCATCGCTGGTGATGTCTATGCTTCGTACGGTAATACAAATTTACTCGACTAATAAAACCTCCTCGAAGGAAACCCTGATCAAGGTAAATGAATATTTGAAAAATAATATTCCTCCGGGAATGTTTATCACCATAATGCTGGCGATATATCATGAAACCAGCAAAGAACTAAACTTTGTATCTGCTGGTCATAATCCCATGCTGTATTACAAAAACTCCACTAAAAAAATAGAAAAATTAAATCCGAATGGAATGCCTATGGGCATGCCGGCTACTCTGGACACCACTTTTGAAAACAGGCTTGAGGAGGTTACACTCAAACTTGAAGAAGGCGATACCTTTTTTATGTTTACTGATGGTATTACCGAGGCAGCCAATCGCGATGGAGATCAGTTTGGTCTTGATCGTTTAGAAAATACTCTTGAGAAACAGTTGTCAAATGAAACTACTACTGATACAACTGTTTTGAGAAAAAATCTTGTTGCTGAAATAGATGACTTTTCGGGATTTATCAAACCAAGTGATGATATTACATTTGTTCTTGCCCGTTCAATGCTTATCAAAAATGATCAATCAACAGAAACCAGAACGATTGAGGAATGATTTTTATCATTTATATCTAAAAAATAGCTATAAAATAAACATTTTCCTTGTCATAAGATCATTTTTCAGTTTTCTTGTAATACATTTTTAATTTGGGATAATAGATGGGAACAATGGAAAACATTTCCATATCACTTTCAGAAAGTGAGCAAAATAAGGTATCAGAAGTCAGGATTGATGGTGTTATTGACACTACCACTGCCAGCGAACTGGAGAAGGTGATAGAGTCTCTTTTGAAGCGCCAGCGTTATCTAATTGTTCTTGATTTGGCGGGTGTGGACTATATCTCATCTGCTGGTTGGGGTATTTTTATTTCCCGAATAAAAGATGTTCGCAATAATCGAGGGGATATCAAATTGGCTAATATGATTCCCAACGTCTATGAGATTTATGAACTGCTTGAATTTGACAAAGTCCTCAGATCTTATCCAACAGTTAATAAAGCCTACGGTGATTTTGAAGATATCAGCGAGACTGAGACCAGTAAAAAAAAAGTGTAAAAGTTACAGGGCTAACCGTAATTGATGAAATCTCCTCAATAACAACTCCTCACAAATCTTCTCCAAAATCAACCCATAACGAATTTGATCTTTTAAGCGGAAATGATCTGGAAACAATTGTTTTCAGAATAGTAAAAGATGATCCCTTTAATACTATCGGGGAAATTAAACAGCAATTGCAGGGGCATGTTCTTTTTGATGATATTGGCTGGTGGAAAATTTTCTTTCTGCTCAAAAGAAAAGGATTGCTCTCCAAACGTGCACGCTTTCGTTATGCTCGCGGACGAATCTGATCCTTATTGTAGTTGACATAATTCTGGTTGTATTTATATTTTATTGAAAGCAATATTATGTTATACCAAGACTACCTGATAGGTTTATTAATCATACTCGTGGTCATTCTGTCAATTCTCCTGATTCGAAGAATTATTAATGAAAAAAGACAGATGGCTGCAATAAAAAATATGAGTATTTCCGAATTCTCGGAATTTCTCCTGAGTAATAGTATTGCCGGTGTTATAGGTGAAGTTGCCCATAAGGTCTCGGAACTTCTTAAAAATTCTTTTGGTTGTGAAAAAGTTGTATTCCTGAGAAAAAGAAAAGATTTTCTGGAGATGAATTATCAGCATGGCATGCAGGACTATAATCGCAATCTATTTAAGTTTAAAACTTCGGTAAAATTAGCTAATACTCTTGGAACCGATTTTGTCCCACGTTCGGTTGAAGTTCTGGATAAGATTCTTCCCGGCAACTTTTTTACTCAACTGAAAAAACATAATTTGGATCTGTTTTTTCCGATTTTTTGGAGAAAAAATCTTTATGGCGTTTATTTTATCTCAAGCAACATTGAAACCGATTCGCCTTCATTCAAATTATTAGTGGCAAGTCTGGCTCAATCATTATCTGCTGCATATCATGTTAAATGGCATGAATCAAAAAGTGAAAGACTTCAAAAGAAGTTAGAAAATGCTAATAACAAACCATTGAAGTCGCAGGTCAATAGCCAGAGCAGCATGTTGAAACTTATTCTTCACCGCAATCCTGAGACTATAGTGCCAAAATTAATTGATTCAATCTCTGATGATCTCGGGATGAAACGAGTAGCTTTTTTATATAATAAAAAAAATGAGGATGAAAATGTTGTTAGTCTGATCCAGAGCGGCAATGGGAAGAAAATAAAATTACCAAATGATAATGATCTCGAATATATTCTTGAAGTCCTTGATGATCTGGGACCGCAATCTGTAAAAAATATAAAGATGAACAATTCCGATATCGGATCCTGGATGAAAAATTTAAACTCAAATGGTTTTGATTATATTATGCCATTCTCGCCATCAAGTGAATATCCGGGAGTATTAACCTGGAGTTACACTGCCGCTGATGATAAACCACAGAAGAATATTAAAACCGTTCTAAAGCATGCCGTCGATTTATTGGATAATGCAAGGGACTTTGAAAGAGTTGAAGAATTATCTTATACCGATAATCTTACAGGACTTGCCAATCAGCGTTATTTTAAGCGTCGCCTCAGCGAAGAAATACAGCGTGCAGAACGCTATAAAAGAAAAATGGCTTTGATAATTTTTGATCTGGATGAATTAAAAAGCATAAATGACAATTACGGACATCTGGCTGGAGATAGAATTCTTAAACAAATGGGCAGTATCCTGAGAGGCACTATCAGAGCAATTGATATTATTGCTCGTTATGGTGGGGATGAATTCTGCATTATCATGCCGGAAGCTGATGAGTTGACCTGTACAAAGTTTATGAAACGATTGAAAGAAGAAGTGGCGCAATCATCTTTTGAAATTCAGGGTTCAGAGAACTCAGTAAATTGTACCATTTCACTGGGAGGAGCAATCTTTCCGGATCACTCCAGTTCATCAAATGGGTTGATTCATTCAGCAGACATGGCCTTGTTGCAGGCAAAAGAGACCGGGCGGAATAAATTTATTCTATATAAATCCTCAATTAATTGAGTTATTTTTAATTTAAATTGTTAAATGTTTAAAGTTTACACGCCGATTGGCGTTGTCTATATTTTTTATACTTAATGAATTGGCGGGATATGCCGATTTTAATATAAACCGTTTTACGGTCAACACTTACGCTATACAGGTGCACGGAATGAATAAAATGTATTTGATTTTGAGTATTGTCTTGATAATTCTTGCTGTCGGGAGCCTTGCTGCTGACGAATACAAGGTTGGTCCGGGCGATGTTCTTGAGATAAAATTCTGGCAGGACCCGACTCTTAATTCGGTTGTTCGTGTTAGTCAGGAAGGGAAAATCTCTTTAGATATTGCCGGGGAAATTGAAATTTCTGGTAAAACTACTTCACAACTTGAAATGGATATTGTAAGACGAATTTCTCGACTGAATAAAAATATTTCTCAGGCTGTTGTAAGGGTAACATCGTATAATTTTCAATATGTTTTTGTTTCCGGACAGGCAAGGCAACCCGGGAAATATGCGTTTGAAAAAATTCCGGGACTCTGGAAAATTATCAGTGAAGCAGGTGGAACAAGTGAGTTTGGAGATTTAAGTCGCGTTACTATTATTCGCGGTGGCGACAAAGCCGGCGAGGTTGAAATTGTGAATGTTTCCCAGGCTATTGCAGACGGAGACTTGAGCAGACTGCCAGAAATTTATAGAGAAGATACAATTGAGATTCCACGCAGTCCAGCCGGTTTGCCATCGGCAGAACTGGGACAGAATCTGGAACAAAAAAATGTTATATATGTTATGGGTGCTGTAAACGCTCCCGGACCAATTGCCTACGAGGAAAACATAGATGTTCTGGAGGCCATTGCATTAGCTGGAGGTATAGATGGAAGTGCTAATTGGAAAAAGGCTAAAATAATTAGCAAAGATGGATACTATGGACAGTCTATGCAGATAAACCTTGAAAAATATTCAAAAACTGGTGCTATTGCCAGATATACATTGCGCAAAGAAGATGTAGTAGTCGTGCCGACAAAAAGAGGTTTTTTTGGAGCTGCTGGATTTAACCTCATGACAATTAGTGCCATTGCAGGAGTTATAACATCCAGTGTTCTTATATATGATCAGATTACTCGAGAGAGATAAAGGACAATAGAGAAAGAAGATTATGCCCAAAACTCGAGAAAAAACAGTTAATATCAGAGACGTTGTCTCAATTGCAATGAAGCGTAAATGGTTATTGATCCTGCCACTAATTATTGTTACTGCTCTGTCTTATGGGACTACTTATTTGTTAAGTCCAAAATATGAATCATCAGCAATTATCTGGATAGATACGCCATCCAATGTTTCACGGGAGTTGGTCAGCATATTAGGGCGCGAACAACTCGTACGTGAGAGTGGTGATGAAAGAAGACGCAAGCTTCAGGCGATGCAGAACGAATTGACTTCACAAACGTATCTCCGTCAGTTGATACGCAAATTGGAGCTTGATCAGGATCCTGAGATTACCAAAGAAGCTGCAAAAATGCGTGATGATAATCCTACTTTTTCTCTTGATGAATTAAAGCAAAATTTAATAATTAACCAGCTTCGAACTCAAATATCTGTCTCCTCTGTCGGGACCAATCAGATTAGGTTGAGAGTAGAGTCGGGTGATCCTGTCAGAGCCAGAGATATGGTGATGTCTCTAACTGAAATATTAGAACAGGAAAAAACAAAATACGAAATGGAAAAGATTCTGGATAACCAGTCTTTTGCAGATATCCAGTTGGAAAAAATTGAGTTTAATTACCAGCAGATGATTGATTCTTTGACTGCCGCCCAATCCAGAATAACCCAGCTCAGCCTGCCGGAAAATATTGCATCAGAATCAAACCGGCGAGAAATCCTTTCAGATATTGATAACACCAAGCTTGAAATAGATGATCTCACTGATGAACGCCAAAGACTTCTGGATGAATTAAAAACGCTCGATCTTGACCGCCTGAGACTTAAATATGATGATACCATTGTAAATGTTCGATCTGAAATTGATGAGTTAGTTATCCGTTATACCAAGCTTATGGAAAAATATGCCTGGAACGAACAGAATGTTGTAAATGTAAATATTCGTCTTAACGATAATTTGAGATTATTGGATGTTATAATTCGTGAAGCAGTAAACAGACAGTTTGCTTCCTATCCTGAAAACCAGCGCGATATTTTAAGAAAATATTTCAGTACGGTAGAGCAGCTCGATGTATTCCGATCAAGAAGAACAAAATTAGAACAATCACTGGCTAAAATTGATCGACGTATTAATCAAATACCAAGACTGATGGCTGAAATTACAGAACTGGATCGTAAAGTTGCAGAATCCAGAAAGTATCGCGATGCTTTCCGGTCGGAAGAAACGACAGTCTCTATTCTACAGGAAAGAGCCAAAGAACGAACTAAGTATAAAATTATTGAAGCGGCAAGAGTGCCTTTGGAGCCATCATGGCCGGTTAAGAGTAAAATATTGGCTCTTGGTGTTATGCTGGGATTGATCCTCGGAGCTGCAGCAGTATTTCTGGTTGAAATGTATGATAATTCGTTTAAAAGAGTTGAAGATATAGAAGAGTTACTACAACTTCCGGTGCTGGCAACGATACCAAAAATTGAACGTTTAAAAAGTATTAGGCAGTAAAATGGAAACTTACCAATTAAAAAGTAAACTGGTGGAAAGTAATCGCGAGTATTTGATAAGGACATCAAATGATGCTACCGTCAGTGCGATTTCATCTGAAGTTTTTGTTAATGGAGAATTGGCTGAATCTATAAAGCATTTACATCCTGAGGAGTTTACCGAGGATGATGTTATTGCTCTGTTGAAACAGTCTCATAAAGAGAAGAAAAAAGAGATTGAAAATCTGATGGCTGCCTTTCAGGCCGCAATGAAAGATAATAATCCCGAATCATTGGTCCAATTGGGAATAACATTTTATTGTATGCAGTATCTTCCTGAAGCCGAAGAATTGTTCAGGAACGCCCTGAAAAGCAAGCCAGAATATGACAAAGCACAGTATTATCTATCAAAAACATATATTGACTGGGGTTATTCAGAAAAGGCAGTATCATATGCCAGGATGGCTGTGGAAAAATGCCCGACCTATGCTGATTACCACAACAATTTGGGCACAGCTCTTCTGTTGTTAAAAGAAAATACAAAGGCAATTGCCGAATTTGAAGAAGCTATTAAACTTAATCTTTACTATGGTGAAGCTTATTATAACATGGGGATTGCCTGGATAAATAAAGTAGTGACAGGCAGCAATTCAAATACTGCCATGGAAGCCATTCCTCAAATTTTAGATTACTTTAACAAAGCGATGCTTGTTATTTCGGAAATAGACAAGCCTCTATTTGATAAGGGGCTGACGATTCTTGAGAGCGGTGCATTAGTTGATGCCAAAGATATTTTCTTGAAAATACAAAAAACGATCGATAAAGATAATCGTAAAAATTTATCACGCTTAAATATGAAATATATTCTGGATTCGGGTCTGATTTCTATTAGGGTTCTTGAAGATCAAATTTCTTTTCTGGAACATCAGGTTCTAAAAAATCCATCATATGTTGATGTCTCGGCTGATTTGTCTCAATATTATCTTGAGATGGCCGGACTATATTGGAAGAAAGGGTTTGATCAGTTTATTCAGACAAGGAAGCTGAATCCCCAACTGGAGAAGGTAATTATAGGTTCGCTGCATGCTGAAAAAATTTATAAAGATATAAGCATCACCCTGAAAACACTGTCAGAGAAAGGCTGAGTCAATGGCTCGACGCCCACTTTCCATACTTGATTTTTATTCTGCGGAACTTCCTTTTACAACTGAATTCCGAAGGCTGCTACATCAAATTAGAAAATCCAGCAATGAACCAGCTATTAAATCCCTGCTGATTACTTCAGCTATGTTATCAGAGGGGAAATCGACTATTAGTTCATTTCTTGCTGTTACTGCTTCCCGCCAAAAAGAATTGAAAACACTTTTGATTGATACTGATTTACGAAGACCGTCAATTCATAAATTTTTTGCAATGGAAAGAGAGAATGGCTTATCGGAGATTCTATCTGATAATTCTAATCCGGTGGATATGATCAAACATACCGAGATGGAAAATCTGCATATCCTTACTGCTGGAAAAAGAGTTCCTTTTCCTTCAGATGTGTTTGATGCTGAAGCTATCGGCCGGTTAGTTGATGAAATGAAGTTTTACTATGATTTAGTATTAGTAGATTGTGCTCCGGTACTCCCTGTCTCCGATCCTATGCTTCTGGCATCCAAGCTCGATGGCATTGTATTGGTTGTTAAGGCTGGCTCAACTCAAAAAGAGATTGTAGAAAGAGCTGTTGAAATCTTAAACTCCAATAATCACAAAGTACTGGGTGTTGTACTGAACAATGTGAATAACAGCCTTCCGTATTATTATGACTACAATTACTACTATTATGAAGAGTCGACTAAGAAGAAAAAATCAAAACAAAAATCAGGACGCCCTGCCAGGAATGCCCGATCTCGTAGTCGCCGTGCTCCAATTAAAAAGAATAAAGAACAAGATACTTCTCTCAGGTAACTCTAAGTTTTTGGATATATAATATGCCTTTTACTACCAATTTACTTACTGTTGATCTTGAGGAATGGTTTGTGGTTGAAACTCTCTCAGGACGAATAGTACAGGCTGACTGGGATAATCTTGAAACCACTGTAATAAAAAACACTCATCGACTTTTACACCTTTTCAATAATAAAAATGTCATGGCTACTTTTTTTGTACTCGGCTGGGTAGCGAAAAAATTTCCAGGCCTCATCAATGAGATCTCTCAGGAAGGACATGAAATTGCATGCCACAGCTATAGCCATATCCGGGTTAACAGTATGGGGCAGGAGGCATTTAGAAAAGATACCGAGCTGGCTCTGGATGCAATTATCAAAGCTACGAATAAACAGCCTTTAGGTTATCGTGCTCCCAGTTGGTCCATTGATGATTCGACTCCCTGGGCATTTGATATTTTGTGTGAGCTTGGTTTTGAGTATGATAGTTCTATCTATCCGATCAAGCATGATATATACGGCATTCCCGATGGTCCCAGGCATACTTTTAAAATGAACCTTGAGAGTGGACGAACTATTTTTGAGATACCTGCTTCAACTTACAGATTTATGGGGCATAATTTCCCTGTTGCCGGAGGTGGGTTTTTGCGAAATTCTCCCTATTGGTATACAAAGTGGATTATTAATAAACTCAATAAGAATAGTTTTCCGGCTGTTGTCTATCTGCATCCCTGGGAAATAGATTCCAATGCTCCACGTTTGGAAGGCCTCACAATGATGCAGAAATTCCGTACCTATGGATCAACATCTGTTTTTTACTATAAGCTTGATAAGCTTCTTGGTGACTTTGAGTTTATAACAATCAGTGATTATTTAAAAAGCTTCAGGAAAAAGAGACAAATTGGATTTCATGTCGATTAGTGCGAGACTATTTGGTGTGGCGTAAGTCGCTGTTGTTATGAGGCTTATGGTTTTTTATAATATTTGTTTACATTCTCGATTTTTTATGTTTTTTCAATATTAGGAGAAATTGGATTGTATAAGGGTTAAGCCCGTTAAGGATGCGAACCCATGAGGAGGTAACATGTTAGTGTTGAAACGGTTGATTATTCTTTTAGTGGTTGTCTGCGTGTGTATGCCATCAATATATGCTAAGAAAAAGAAACCGAAATCCGGTAAAATCAAAGATGGTGTATTTACTGACAGCAAACACGATTTCCAGCTAACGATCCCTGAAAATTGGAGCGGCAAAACTCAAAAAGATAAAAGCAGCTACCGATTGATATTAGTCCAAAAGAATTATCAAATTCCAACCATATTTATGGATGCTCCCGATTATACTTATATCCCGAGGATTTCCGTTTTTGTTGGTGAATCTAATTATAGCCCTTTTCAACTTTTGGATTCTCTTATAAATGATGATTATTCATCGGAAATGAAAAAAGAGATATTCAAAGAATTTGAAATTCTGAATTATCGTTCTGTTGGTGATGGCACTACTCGGAAAAAAACAACAACAAGGTCACGAGGAACTCTGAATTTTAATGACTTTAAAGGCGCGTCCTGGTATGGATTATCAAGTTATACTAAAAATGTAACACAATCAGCATCCTCAGCTGCCGGTAAAAGGGTAAGCGGAAAATTTATGGGCGGTCTTGGAATAATTAAAATCGATAAAAATAAATTAGTATTATTCCATGTTATGTGTGAAAGTGATTACTTTAAAACTGTCTGGGCAGAAACAGAAAGTATTATAAGATCATTAATATTAGTAGAATAATTTGAAAGGCCGGCTTAGCCGGCCTTTTTTTATTGACCCTTCTGGGTCTCTTTGGTATTATAGTATCTTAAGGAAAGACCTTATAATATCTTAATTTTTTTAAGGGAGGTCATATGTGGGCGCTACGGGCAATACTCGTGGCAATTATCGTAATTGCGATAGTCGCTTTTGCGTTATATAATGTCGGTCTTGATCAAAGAGTTGATGTCAATCTGATATGGCAATCGTTTAATCAGGTAGCTCTGATTGAAGTGATCTTTTGGTCTTTTGTCTCAGGGTTGGTACTCTCACTATTAATATTTATTTCAGTTTACATTCGTATGGCTGTAAATCTGAGGACAATTAAAAAACAGCTAAGAGCTCTTGAGAGCGAAGTAACTGTTTTACGCAACAGGCCAATTGAAGAATCCGTGGAGCTTCTTCAAAATGAAATTTCAAAGGATAGAAAAGGATAATTCTTTTCTGATATGAGTTAAATAATGGCTAACTATTTTCTTACATTTTTTATTCTACTGGCGGTGGCTATAGCATTTTTTTGGGTTTATAAGCAGTTCCTTAAAAAACCCAAACAACCAGTGTCACAGCTATATGTCGAGGCTCTTATAGATCTTCTGAACAATGACCAGATACAAGCCTTCACCAAGCTCAGGCAGGTTGTTTCCGAAGACTCTCAGAATATTGAAGCCTATCTAAGATTGGGAAAAATTCTAAGAGAAAATAAAAAACCTGATCGAGCCCTTCAGGTTCATAAAGACCTGACTCTAAGAACCAATTTGACTAATGAAGAAAAATCAGGCGTACTTCTTCATCTCGCTGAAGATTACATTGCTCTTAAAGATTTTGATACGGCTGAAGCTGCCCTTAAAGAATTGACACGGCTCAAATCTCAGGACCGCTGGGCATATGAAGAACTGTTAAAAATTCAGGAAAAGGCAAATAAGTGGGAAGAAGCCTATGAGACTGTTACACAAATCCTGAAAATTGAAAGCAATAAAAGCAAAAAGCCATTAGCAGTGTATAAGTATCGTATGGGAGAAGATTTTTATAATAAGAAAGACTACCACAAAGCGCGGGTATTATTTAAGGAAGCGCTGGGGTTGGATCCTCATTATGTGCCTGCTTTCCTTTGTGTAGGCGATTCTTATTGTGAAGAAAATCGATTTGAAGATGCTATAAATTTCTGGAAAAAACTGATTTCGACAGTTCCTGATCAGGGGCACAGAGTCATTAACCGACTGAAAAAGACACTTTTTGATCTGGGGCGCTATGGGGAATTATCACAAATATGCCATAGTATTTTGGAACATGATCCTGAAAATCTTGATGCCCGATTGACATTGGCAGAATTTTCCGAGAAAAAAGGTGATTTGGAAACAGCTCGCGAGATTTTAGAAAAAATTATCGATGATCACCCCGAAAATCTCAGTTCGATTCTGGAGTTGATACGAATTTATCTTGAAAAAGATGACGCCAAAAAACTTAAAGCTCTTGTTCGCAATTTAACCAGACGCCATGACAAAGCTGACTCTGCTGATAGCAAAAATAAATCTGATACTTCTTTATTGAGCGCATCATAAAATCTGACTGACGGAAGTTTTTATATGAAGGTTTGGATAATTTTATTAATATTTTGCCTATTGTGTTTTTCTTCAGTTTCAGCGGAATCTATCTATGAAATGATTTCCAAAGGGAAGCTCGAGAAGGCTTCTAAGGCTCTGTCTGAATTATCAACTGCTTCGGTTCGCAATGGCGATATCCTTTTTTACCAGGCTCTTCTTGAACCTGATGCAGGTAAGTCGATTCAACTTTTAAATGCTTCGCTGGATGCTTCGGTAGATATTCAGTATCGTGAAGAGATCTATTTCAAATTAGCACAATACTATCTCATGATTGAAAATTATTCTAAACTACAGATTATTATTACTGATTATAGATCCAATTGGGGTAATGGGAAATATGCTGATCAAATGATCAGATATTCGATACTAATAGATCAGAATAATAAAAAATATGAAACCGCATTACGTCAAACTGACCGATATCTTCTTGATTTTACTGACGATGAACGACAGCAATGGGGAAAGATTGACAAAGCCCGCATCCTGAATTATAACAGTAAAAACATTGGTGCGGATCGATTGCTGCAGAAATTATCTCGGTCTCGTTCAGGTATTTGCGTGCCACAGGCTTTGTATCTTCTGACCTTGAGAGCTGTACAAAAACAGAATATTGATGATGCCGTATTTTATTATAATCTACTACGTGAGGGGTACCCCTCGGCGGTAGGATTTGATGCGCTTGTGGATAAACTTCTGGGGTTAACTTCTAATGAAAAAAGTGATAGCGAAGCCGACCGTTTAACCGGTACCTTTTACTCCATACAGGTTGGTGTATTCTCTAACAAGGGTAATGCCAAAAAACAGGCTGATCGTTTTAAAAAGTTTGGTCACAAAGTGGATATAAAAGATAAGACAATTTCGGCTATCAAATATAATGTTGTATATGTTGGACGGTTTAGCAGTTACGATAAAGCTTCAGATTTAAAATTACAACTGGAAGCAGAAAATCATGAGGCGTTCCAGGTTGTGGCTCGATGACTCCGGTAGATAAAAATAATTCAAAACTAACTCCGCTGATGCGGCAATATCATGACATCAAGGAACAGCATCCGGATAAAATCCTCTTTTTCCGAATGGGTGATTTTTATGAGATGTTTGGTGATGATGCCGTTTATGCTGCTCCTATTTTAGGTATTGCCTTGACCTCCCGGTCGCATGGTGCTGAAGACCGCATTCCTCTGGCAGGCGTACCACACCATAGTGCAGAAAAATATTTGGCAAAACTAATAGCCGCCGGAGAAAAAGTTGTAATTGTCGAGCAGGTCGAAGATCCCAAAACAGCCAAAGGGTTGGTCAAAAGGGATATTGTTGAAATTATGACACCCGGTACAGCAACTATCGAGGGGGTCGATAGTGATCAAAAACCAATATGGCTTTCGGCTCTTTGCCATAATAATAAATTCAAAGAATGCGGACTGGCAGCATTGGATCTTTCAACCGGTTCATTTATGGTTGATGAAGGCAGTGCTGATGAAATACTGGAGCGGATCAGAGTTCTTGATCCCAAAGAGATTATTTATCCCATAGCATCCAAAGATGACACCGAAACAGTTTCTAATCTGGGATTAACCAATGGACAAACTCAGCTAACCGGTTTTGAAGATTGGAACTTTGATCTTAAATCAGCCCGAAGAGAACTAAATCGTCAGTTTGGAACAAGCACTCTTGATGGTTTTGGGGTGGGAAACAGCAAGCTGGCTATAACTGCGGCTGGAGCAATATTACGTTACCTGAAAGAAAATCATCAGGATCAATTAAGTCATATAAATAGCCTTACAAAATTTGATAACGATGAATTCATGGTTCTTGATTACAGCACTGTTCGCAATCTTGAGCTGGTAACCAGTATTGCCCACTCAACCGAGCAACACACCCTTTTTTCAGTGATTAACAAATGCAATACTTCTTCCGGCTCCAGAAGATTGCGTAATGCTATTCTCAGGCCTTTTAAAAATAAAGTCAGAATTGAACGACGATTATCGGGAGTGGCAGAACTAACAAGGGATCGTGATCTCGCTTTCAAAATAAGTGAGTTGACCAAAAAGCTACCTGACCTTGAAAAACTTGCCGGACGATTAGGAATTGGAAAATTATCACCCCGTCAGATGGCCGCAATCAAAGATGGTCTCATTATAAGTCGTGAGAGTAAGTCAATTCTTGAGAAGGCTCATAGCCCCTTGTTGACAGGTATTGCCGGGAGTATTCCAAATGGCGATGACCTGATAGATATTATTAAGAATGCCCTGGTAGATGAACCGCCTTTGTCCGCAATAAAAGGTGATATTATCAAACGAGGTTTTTCTGAAAAACTTGATGAGTTAAATGACTCAATCAAAGATGCCCGCAGCTATATCGGGTCGTTAGCCAAAATTGAAAGAGAACGGACCGGAATTAGCAAACTGAAAGTTGGCTTTAATAAAGTATTCGGTTACTTTATTGAAATTACAAAATCGCATCTTGATTCGGTTCCGGAAGATTATATCCGCAAACAAACCCTTGTCAATGCCGAACGATATATCACACCGGAATTAAAAGAAAAAGAAAGTCTGATTTTAAATGCCGAAGAGAAAATTTTCAAAATCGAAGAAGAACTCTATTTTGAATTAGTTGAAAAATTAAATTGTCGCATCGCTGATATAATTTCAACTGCTGATCTAATTGCTGAAGTTGATTTAGTGTCTGGATTAGCTGAGGTAGCTGTTGAAAATCACTTCACTCGTCCTGAGATTTACGAAAACACTCTTTTGAATATTGAAGAGGGTCGTCATCCCGTTATTGAAACAGTCATTCCGGATGGCTCGTTTGTTTCAAATGATGTAACATTATCTTCAGAAAAAGATCGTATCCAAATTCTTACCGGTCCGAATATGTCTGGTAAATCGACATATCTACGTCAGGTTGGTCTGATTGTGATCATGGCTCAGATTGGATCTTTTGTTCCGGCAAAAAAAGCTGAGATCGGTTTGGTTGATAGGGTATTTACCAGAGTAGGTGCAGTTGATAATCTTGCTCGGGGACAATCGACATTTTTGGTAGAGATGGTGGAAACTGCAAATATTTTAAACAATGGAACTAAGAATTCATTGGTACTGCTGGATGAAGTCGGACGGGGAACATCCACCTTTGATGGCCTTTCAGTTGCCTGGGCAGTTGTGGAATATATCAATGAGCATGTTTTGGCACGGACAATATTTGCAACACATTACCATGAACTGACTGGGATGGCTGAAATATATCCAGAGGTAACTAATTTTCAGGTCTCCGTAAAAAAATGGGAAGACAAGGTTATCTTTTTGCATAAGATTATTCCGGGTGGCTGTGATGATTCTTATGGTATCGAAGTTGCAAAATTAGCCGGACTTCCGGGTAAGCCAATAAGGCGTGCCAGACAAATTTTAAAACTTTTGGAATCAGGGAAATTCACTCAAAGCGAATTAGGAAAAGGGATCTACAAAGAAAAAATACAATCATCACTGTTTGATCAGAAGCCTTCGATAGTTGAAGAAAAAATAAAAGAGGCTGATCTGGACAATCTTACGCCAATGGAAGCCCTTGAATTATTACATGAACTCCGTAAAGAAATAAAATGAATCGACAACAGACAGAAAAACAAAAACCTCGCTTTATAAGACCTCTGCCGGTACAGGTAGTAAATAAAATTGCTGCCGGTGAAGTAATTGAACGGCCTTCAGCAGTGGTCAAAGAATTAGTAGAAAATGCTATTGATGCCGGAGCTACTCAGATTGATATTGTTATTGAGAAATCCGGAGCAAAGCTAATCAAGATTGTCGATAATGGCTGCGGTATCCCCGAAGAACAATTGGAAATTGCTTTTTCACGCCATGCCACTTCTAAAATTTCAGTCTTTGATGATCTCAATACTCTTTACACTTATGGCTTCCGTGGTGAAGCGCTGCCTTCGATTGCTTCCGTTTCAAGAATGCGCATGGTTACAAGGGATAACAATGCTACGACAGGTTTTGAAATTATTTATGAAGGCGGAGTATTGCAATCCAAAGAACCAATGGCCAATCCTGCCGGTACAACTGTTGAAGTCGAGAATATATTTTTTAACACTCCCGCCAGACGTAAGTTTTTGAAATCAGAAGCAACCGAAACCAGACATATTTCCAGAACGGCAATGGCTCTGGCTATTGGCCGATATGATATTGGATTTTCATATACCAATAATGGCAGGAAAATATTTTCAGTGCCTGCTGGTACTTCTCTTGGAGATAGAGTTGCGAATTTGCTTAAGAAAGATGGTAAATTTATCCCTGTTGAGTTTAAAGGTGACTATGTTGATATTATTGGCTGTATAGGTCTGCCTGATATGGCTCAGCATAATCGTTTTGGACAGTTTATTTTTGTTAACGATCGTTATATACAGTCACCGGTAATATCTCATGCCTTTCTTGCCGGCTATGGTGAGTTGATTCATGGAGGGATGTTTCCCATTGGTGCTTTGTTGCTGACAGTAAAAACCAGTGATGTCGATGTGAATGTACACCCCGGTAAAACCGAAGTCCGTCTTTCATTCGAAAGGGAAATTCACCGTGAGATAAGACATATTGTTGCAGACTCTCTTAGGCAGGATGGAATAATACCTATATTCAGGGGCAGTGCTCCAACCAATTCCTCATCTATTTCTTCTTCTCAAAGTAATAATTCATTTTCATCTGGAGGAAAGCATTCTAACACAAATCAGAATTTTATCCCTGGAATAAACAACTCTCAACCAATAAGCCCCAAAGATCTCGACAGACTATATAATCAACAGGGTATTGATTCCTCCAAAATGCAGTCACCACCAGTTAATATTGATAGAGAGACCGGCGAAGTCTTGGATGTGAATAATCCTGAAAATAAAATAGAGGGGTCTCCAACCCCGTTGGATGGTTTTAGTTTGGTGGGACGATTTGCCAATCTGTATCTTTTAATACAATCAGGAGATAATCTTTATATAGTTGATCAACACACAGCTCATGAACGTGTCCTCTATGAAGAGACCCTTGATAAAATTGAGAACCAGTCTATTCATGGTCAGAATTTGCTTTTTCCGGTGCAGGTAGAACTCTCACCGGAGCAGTTGGCTGTGTTTGATGAGTCTCTTGAGATGTTAAACAAATCCGGGTTTACTGTCTCTGAGTTTGGCGGGCGTACAATAAATATCGAAGCGGTTCCGGTAGTAATGGCAAAAAAATCCCCTGAAAGAATGATTTTAAAAATAATTGATGATATTGCATCTTTAAGAAAAGCTGGGTATGATCTTACCAAAGCAATGGCACAATCGATTGCCTGTAGGTCAGCAGTAATGTCCGGTGATAGATTAAACGATCAGGAAGCGACCCATTTGATAAAGTCATTACTAAATTGCCGGGATAAATACTCATGCCCGCATGGTCGTCCGACCTTTATTAAAATCAGCAAAAATGATCTTGATAAACAGTTCGGTCGGGGGTGATTGCATCACTTCTATCCCAATAATTTGCGGACCTACCGGATCGGGTAAAACCGGAGTAGCAGTAAAACTTGCTTCAGATTTTCCAGTCGAAATAGTTTCTGCTGACTCTCGCCAGATAATAAAATTTCTTGATATTGGTACTGCCAAGCCAACTCCCGAAGAATGTAAAGCTGTTAATTTTCATCTGGTGGATGTGATAGATCCGGGTGAACGCTTCTCAGCATTTAAATTCATTGATAGTGCTGACCAAGCAATCTCTGATATTCTCTCAAAAGATAAAATCCCAATTATTGTAGGAGGGACAGGATTATATCTAAAAGCTTTGACTGAGGGTGTAGTTGAAATTGAAGAGGAAGATATGGCTATCAGAGAAAAGCTGGAATCAGAAATGGAACAGCATGGTCCTGAAGTTATGTATGACAAATTGATGCAGATTGATCCTCTGGAAGCAGTTAAGTTTCATCCAAATAATAAGCTCAGAGTGATTAGAACCCTTGAGATTTTTTATCTAACCGGTAAAACCAAATCTGAAATTGTAACTACTGGTAAATATTTTAAGAGTAAATATACGTACAAATATTATTGCCTTGCTCAGGAACGTGAAGTTCTCTATGAAAGAATTAATGCCAGAGTTGATCAAATGCTTGAAATGGGCTGGATTGATGAGGTTAAAGAGTTGATAAATAAAGGGATGGGCGATGTAATCAGACGAGCCAATGTAATAGGTTATGCTGAAATATTGGATTATCTGGATGATAAATATACACTAAAAGAGGCGGTTTTGCTGATTAAACAGAATACTCGAAGATACGCTAAACGCCAAATGACCTGGTTTCGCCATCAAACAGATTCTCAATTTTACGAATCAGCCGATATGCTCGTCAATGATATAGAAGATTTTCTAAAAAATCAGAAAAAAGAGCCATAAAATGACCTTTGGATTGAAAAAACTTGACACTTTCTAACCCTTTGGGCAGTATATAAGTTATAAGAGTTTCGCATTGTAAAGATTAGATGTTGTGAAGCCGATAATAAGAAGAAACACCAAATTTGGGATGGACTATGATTAGCACTAATAATTCGCTTTTAAAAACAAGATATTTTATCTGCTTCATTTTAACTCTAACCCTGATAATAATAGGTTGTGGCGGAAAATCAGGGATGGCCTCTCCAAAAAGGTTTGGGGCTACATCAGAGGAAAATCCAAACAAGGATATTAAAGATAATACCGAACAGAAAAATACAATTACCAAAAAAGACTCTGAAAAGGATGCTCAAACTGCTGTTCCGGTAGTTGACAATAAAACTAAAAATGATTCTACTGAAACTAAAGAAAAAACAAAACCTTCCATAAAAGAATCATTACGGCAGAATTATAGCCCGTCAGAAACATGGGATTATCATGCCCATATTGATATTGATGATTCAGCCTCAGCGGTTGATGATGAAATCTGGCGACAGTTGGATCTGGCCCAGGAATACCATGCTATGGGAGTTATTGCCAACCGCGAGGGAAGCTGGGAAGAGGCTCAATATTATTTCGAAAAAGGGGTAAAAGTTTTAGCGGCATTAGATATTGAAAGTGATTCTCTGGAGACTCCGGAATCAGTTCAATATACAATTATCCTTGATGATATAGTTTCTGATTATAGGGTAACGCTCAGATCGCTTGGGCATCTCGAAGATGATGTCTCGGCATCAATCATAATTGAACGATTTGGTGATATTGAAAATAATCTTGGTCAGGATACTATTCAGGTTTACAGCAAGAAGGAAGTAGAAATTACTTATGACCTTCCTATTGTAATGAATGACCGTGTAAAAAAATCGATTATTTATTATCAAACTGTCGCTCATGAAGCCTTCAAAAAGTTCTTAGTCCGCTCCAAAAGATATAAAAATATGATGATAGAGATTATTGACAGTTATGGGTTGCCGCATGATTTGGTATATCTTTCAATGGTCGAATCCGGATACAATCCCAGAGCATATTCCTGGGCAAGAGCTTCCGGCCTATGGCAGTTTATCTCGTCCACAGGACGGACATATAAGCTCGATAGAAGCTGGTGGTACGATGAACGCCGTGATCCAATCAAATCTACCCATGCCGCCTGTCAATTCCTGAAGGATCTTTATGATAAGTTTGGTGATTGGGAACTGGCGATGGCTGCCTACAATGGCGGTCCGGGACGGGTTAGCAGGACAATTAAAAAACAAAAGACTAAAGATTTCTGGAAGATGAATTTAAAACGCCAGACAATGGATTATGTCCCGCTTATTATGGCAGCAACAATTATTGGCAAAGATCCGGCTAAATATGGTTTTGATGATATTGATTTTGAACCAGAAATAACCTGGGATCTTATTGAGATTGGTAAATGCCTTGAACTTTCGGTGATAGCCAAATCAGTAGGTTGTAAGGTTAAAGTAATCAAGGATCTCAATCCGGAGCTTCTTCGTAAATATACTCCACCGAATACAAAAAGCTATATGCTGAAAATCCCCAAAGGCACAAAGGAAAAGTTCTTCGCTGCCTATGATGATTTGCCATCTCCCAAAGAAACCAGCTGGGTCAGGCATGATATCCGGCGCGGTGAGACCATTAGTACAATCGCTTCCCGTTATGGTGTTTCTCAATATGCTATATTGGAAGCCAATAATCTCAGTCGCAGATCTACAATTTATGCTGGTAAGCAGTTAATTGTTCCAGTCCCAATGGATCGAAGCTATAGTGGATCGAGCAAAAGTTCACGGGAATATACTGCTAAAAAATCGATTTATTCTGTTAGATCCGGTGATACTATGTGGGATATTGCCAGAGCTTTTGGTACTTCAGTGCAAGCTATAAGAAGAATCAATTATATTGAAAGAGGTTCTCGTATTTATGTTGGTCAAAAACTAAAAATACCATCTGATGCCAAAAATCTTGAAAGCAGCAGTTATGCTTCAAAATCTTCGAATAAAACTATTTCACCTTCAGGTTCGACAAATGGTCATAAAGTTCGCAAAGGGGATACTCTCTGGGATATCGCTCGTATGTATGGGACGACTACATCAGCCATTCGCAAACTTAACGGTTTGGGCCGTTCCAGCAGAATTTATCCCGGACAGGTTCTGAATGTAAACTCAAATAAAAGCGGATCAAATTATGTAATTCATAAGGTAAAACGGGGTGAATCTCTCGGGTCGATTGCCAAAAAATACAGAACAACAATAAATAGTATTAAAAACTCTAATAACATTTCCAATCCTGACAGGCTTCAGATTGGGGATAAAATTAAGATTTATAGAAATTAAGGATCGATGGGAATATGGCCAAAAAAAGGGATATAATTGTAGCAGTCATTATCGGTGGCTTCTTTCTAATAGCATTAGGTTTGTTTGCTTTGATTTTTATTGGGGTTATGTCATCGGAAGGTGATATCGGGTTTGCCGGTTTGGGTGATAAGATTGGCATTGTCGAAATGTATGGCGTCATAAATGAAGAGTCAGGCCGACCGGTTATTAAACAAATTGAGAAATGGACTGATAACAGTTCTGTACAAGCTCTAGTCATACATATCAATTCCCCTGGTGGCGGCGTAGCAATATCTCAGGAAATATATGATGCTGTCAGAAGAGCCAGCGAAGAAAAACCGGTTGTGGCAGCAATGGCCTCGGTTGCGGCTTCAGGTGGATATTACATTGCATGTGCTGCTGACAGAATAATTGCTAATCCGGGAACCATTACAGGTTCAATTGGCGTGATTTTCCAATTTCATACTGCCGAAGGACTTCTGGATAAAATTGGCGTAGGGACCGAAACGGTAAAATCCGGCGAATTAAAAGATGTTGGCAGTTATTCCCGTTCCATGACCAAAAAAGAGGAATTAATGCTCAGATCAGTGGTTATGGATAGCTATGAGCAATTTGTTGGGACAGTGGCCGAAGGGAGAGGTATGATCCCTGATGATGTTTATCCTTTGGCTGATGGTTCAATCTATACTGGGTTGCAAGCCTTTAACTTAGGGCTGGTTGACACTCTTGGAGGACTAAAGGAGGCAGTTGATTTAGCGGCGGATTTGGCCAATATGGAAGGTGAACCGGATATAATCCGTCCAAGACCGGAAAAAAGCGTGGGAATTTTTGATTTATTGGGTGGAATTGCCAAAACTGTCAAGAGTGCAGTAGGTGAAGATCAACTGGGAGCTCAGTTGTTATATCAATACAAATGAGTCACTTCTATAAAAAAATAAAATTAATAGCTTGACTTTCTTTTTTGTTTCCCTTTTCTCTATATTGTTGTATCTTTACTTGTTACAAGGGCTTAAGGCTCAAAAAGAAGCTGCTCTTGAGGAATGGTAAAATAAGATAAATTTGAAGAAGAAATAAAGAATGTTGATTAATATAACTGTAGAGGGAGGATGTAGTGACAAAGGCTGATTTGGTCGAAAAGGTGGCTGAGAGAACTGGCCTCACAAGGACAGATGTAGCTGTTGTTGTCGATTCATTCCTCGACACTGTGAAGAAGTCGTTGGAGAGTGGACACAATATTGAAATCAGAGGATTCGGAACTTTTAAGGTGAAGTTGCGCAAAGCTCGCAAAGCACGCAACCCTCGCACTGGCGAAGTTGTCCCGGTACCTGATCGTAAAGTGCCGGTATTCAAACCGTCCAATGAATTCAAGAACATGATCACTAAACTGGAAATCTAAAACGTAAGTAAATACCAAACGGAGGTTTAATGCCCAGCGGTAAAAAACGCAAACGATTGAAAATTAAGACCCATAAAAGGAAAAAGCGCAGACGCGCCAATCGTCATAAAAAGAAAAAAGTCTGATCTTAGTCTCTGGTGTTAACCGCTGGTTTCGGAAGTAACACTTGTTAGAAAATTGATAAAGACCTCTGTTGTTAAAAACAGATTTGAATGGTTTCTCAATAAGAAACCATGTTATATAATTTTATAAAGCCCACAGCAATGTGGGCTTTTTTTGAGAGATAATCAATTAATTATTTGAAGGTCAAGCTCCTCGGTACACCCTACTAATCCTTCACACAGCGAACCGAATGTCCACGTCCTTTATCGAATTTATCACGATAGAAGTCTGAATTACTGAAACCCAGGAGTCGGTACCATGCACCAACAACATAGTACTCAGAAGAAGACCAAAAATATGTATAATCATTTATACTGGCGAAGTGACCACGACCAGTTCTTGAACCGCTGGGAAGTGCGGCAAAACCACTCTCGTTAGTTGCACCTACATTAGGACTGCTCCAGTGAGTTGTACCCGTATCCTTAAGCTTACCGCCCACATCAGTGCCACGATATCCAACAGAATCGGCTTCGACTTGACTCATTCCAAGATACATTCCCAATTGCTTCCATTCTTCATCGGTCGCTACATGCCAACCATCGGGGGCAATGCTCCGACTGTCTGTTAATGCATACCAATTATATAAGCATCCATAAGCGGTAAAATTGTTTATGTCGTTATTGTAATTGCAATAAGCCCCGGTTGTAAGATCTCTCCATATAGCACTATCAGTGACATTAGGGATGACATCACCATTGCGATAATGAGTTACTTTAAGATTCTCTGACATCCACACCTGGGAACCAATTGTCACAATATGATAAACATTTCCGTCAATGTCTGTTACTGTAGAGCTTGAACTTTGATTGACTGTGCCATTATCACCACAACTGATTGATAGAATAATAATAGTTACTAGCAAAAACGGCAGATTATAAATTTTGATCTTAAACATAAAATTTCCATTTCTTTCATTAGTCTTTGTTCAATATCACTCACTAACCACCAACACGCAAGGTAATTTGATAGCATACTCCACGATCAGTATATAACAATACCATTACACATAGGAAATAAGTTGTAATTTTTCGTATTCACACAAGCTATGCGCTTCGCGGTAAAACAGGCTTCGCCTGTGTTCAAGTTTCGCACAGTATGGCCGATAAGTTTAGTATAGGACACGGTACTTTAAACAGCTTATAGGAATGAGCCATGCGCACACTAAGTGTGAGATATATTATATCACTTATCTTTCTTTTTCCGATATTATCATTTTCTGTTCCTGTTGACAGGGAAGATTTTAAAGTCAATTCCGATAACGGCAACTATGAACAGACTGACCCCCGCATTGCAGTCGCTCCTGATGGTAGTTTTGTCATCATCTGGAAAGATAAACGCGAAGGGGAGAGTAATGTCTATTTACAACGATATAATAGTGATGGTCTCGAAGATGGCGGTAACGTAAAGATAAATGATGACATAAATACTGCATGGCAGGCACAACCGGCTCTCGATGCCGGGATGTCGGGTCAATATGGAATAGTATGGCAGGATTTCCGCACCGATGGTTACCCTTCCAATCCTGATATTTTTTACCAACCATTAGACAGTATAGCTGTTCCAATAGATAGCAATCTTAATGTTACACCTGGATACCAAAACTGGATGAGAGAGAACCCGGATATAGCACTATCGGCCTGGGGTGCAGGAGTAGTGGTTTGGGCTGATTATCTGAGCGGTGATTGGGATATCTATGGACAATTAATCGGTCCTGATGGAAGCCTTATCGGAAGCAGTTTCAAAGTCAACGATGATATAGGTACTAGCCAGCAGCATTATCCAAAAGTAGCAACGTCTGCCGAAGGATGGTTTATTGTAACCTGGTATGATAATCGTTCCGGTAATGATGATATTTTTGTCCAGCGATTTGATAACGACGGCTCGCCTATTGGAGTTAACATAAAAGTAAATAACGACGGCACTACTAAACGCCAGACCTTTCCGGATATAACAACCGATGGAGCAGGAAACTTTACCGTTGTATGGGTTGACTATCGCAATGGAAGCTATCCTGATAATCCGGATATATTTGCCGCAAAATATCATAAGGATATGACTCCGTTAACAGGCAATCTTAAACTTAATTCCGATGGTACAAACAGGTCGCAGAAATATCCAGCTATCTCCGCTGACAGGATGGGGAATGTTGGTTTAATCTGGGCAGACTCAACATCATTAGCTTGGGATATTGTCGGGCAGATGATTGATGTTGATGGTGTGGTTAGAGAAGTTGACTTTACAGCCAACTCATCCGGCGACAGCACCAAGATAAAACCCCAGATAGCCCTTTCCGGTACACACAGGTATGTAGCCTGGGTTGATCGAAGAAACGGCAATTATGATATTTATGCTTCAATAACAAAATATAATGATCCCAAACTGGTAATCTCACCTTCATCCTTAACATTTATGATGGAACAAGGGGGAGGAGTACCTGAGAATCAATATGTTACCGTTGAGGATTTGGGATATAACAGACTTGGATACAAAGTATTTTCTTATAATAATTGGATAAGTTGTAATCCGATGGCAGGAGAAACACCGGATTCATTTGCGGTAACTATTGCATCGGATACTTTATCTTATGGCACTTACACCGGAGCTATTATAGTCATTGATACGGTCAACCAGGACTCTACAGGTATTATTGCGGTACGCCTTGATGTCGAATCAGCCGAACTAAATGTATCCCCGGATACCATTGAAATTGTTGCACTCTATGGTTTAGATTCTACTCAGTATAAAACAATCAGCGTGACCAACACAGGAGCAGGTGATTTGATATGCAATGCTTCTTCAAATGCAGCATGGATCAATATCCCCAATAGTCCTGTAACTACACCGGATGATTTCATTCTTGAGATAAATGCAATTACATTACCAGCAGGTGATCATGAAGCAATAGTTATTATTGAAGCAGATAATGCTCTTAATTCTCCTGATACAGTTTATATTAAATTAAATGTAAGAGATGACATCCCAATTCTATCAGTTAACCCTGAAAGTATTATAACCGCATCGAATATTCCTTCGGAGATTGATACTTTTATTACTGTACAAAATGTTGGTGGAGGAGTTACAAATTGGACCGCTGTATCTTCTGATTTATGGCTTTTGATTGATCGCACAAGTGGCATTGATAACGATACCATTAGAATCTCAATTGATGAATCACAAATATCTCATGGTTTATGGTACAGTAGTATTGAAATTACTGATTCGAGTGCAATTAATATAAGTATAAACAGTACTTTCCAATTTGAATATATTGAAGATTTTGTGGATACAGTAAGGATTGATCCGGTTAATCTATTTCCCGGAGCAGAAGGCGTGACAGCAATTACAATTGATCTGTCATCAATAGTAGAAGAAATATCATTGCCTCTCAAATATGATACTAATGCGATAACTATAGATTCGGTACAGTTTGGGCCGGATATCCCACTCTTTATGAACAAGTTTTCACAAATAAATAATACACAGGCACAGTTAATTTTAGAATTATCATCTCTTGCTCCGGGAATGTATATGGATAGTGGTAATTATCTATTAGGCGACCTGTTTTTCACCAGTAAAAATACAAATATAACTACTACTCTTGATACTCTAAATACAGACAGTTTGCATCCATATATTCTATCATCTACCGGTACTATTAAAACCCCAATTATGAATTCCGGTGAAATAATAATAGGAGAACCGACTCCGGTAGAGGATTATATCCCTGGATTTTTACCTGATAAAGTAAAATTGCATACTAATTACCCTAATCCTTTTAACTCGGGTACAAATATACAATTCGAATTACCAAAAAAGTCCAATATCAGGCTTGATATTTTCAATATTCTAGGCCAAAAGATAAATACCCTTATAAACAGCCAATATTCAGCGGGTCTACATACTGTAAACTGGGATGGGACTACCAGCGATAATTGGTCAGCTCCATCAGGGATTTATTTCTATCGATTGTCCGGTCACGATTTCTCAATTGTGAAAAAAATGGTATTATTGCAGTAAAATCAGTTTATTTCACAATAAAAATCAATCAAAAAACGAACCTTTTTATTTTACTACCGTACATCTCTATAGTGAAAATATTTAAATCACCGGAGGTTAATCTGAATGGTTAAGCTAATTGGACTTCTAAGTTTATTAATGATCTTTATCGCAGGAACAGTAGTGGCTGAAAATGAAGGCCGAATTTATGGAAAAATTACTACTAACGATGGAGATGTTCTGGAAGGATTAATTCGTTGGGATAAGAACGAAGGAAGCTGGGTTGATGTTCTCAATGGCACAAAAGATCTTTCGAATAAGCATAAGAAAAAACAATCTAAAACTGATCGCAGGAAACGCAACAGGGAAACATCGATTGAAATTTTTGGAATCACACTTGGTAAAACAAGTTCCTCCAGTTGGAATATCTTTAATTCTGCTCAATCAGGAATTAGATTTGGTCATATTAAAATTTTAGAACCGATTGATGATGACCGCGTGCTGCTGACTTTGAAGTCAGGTGAGGATATTGAATTATATAACGGTTCTACAGATATCGGAAATGGGATTAGAGAAATCGTAATAGAGGACGAAGGCGAGGGAGATGTCGAGCTGTTATGGGATGACATTGAGATGATTGAATTTGAGGCTGCCGATTATGATGACGAATCCTATTTTGGTGAAAGATTGTATGGCACCCTGACTACTCGCCGTGGTGATGAGTTTACCGGATATGTCTGCTGGGATGTTGATGAGTTATTTACCGGGGATATTTTAGACGGTGATGAAAAGGGAAGAAGCAGGAAAATAAAATTCGGTAAGATTGAATCTATTGAACGGTATTCATCCAGTGGTGCTACAGTTACATTGACTAATGGCGATGAGAAACTCCTAAAGAATTCAAATGATATTGATGATGGCAATCGTGGTATAACAATTTCTGATCCAGGATTTGGCCAGGTTGTTGTTGAATGGGATGATTTTGATAGAATTGAATTCACCGATGCTCCTCGACAAGTAGAATATAATGATTTTGATGGCGGTCATCCCCTATCAGGAACAGTTTATACCGAGGATGGCGACAGCTATACCGGACAGATTCGCTGGGATGATGATGAAGAATATTCCTGGGAGATTCTTGATGGTGAATATCATGATATCGAATTTGATGTTGAATTTGGGTTGATTGATAAAATTGAAAAGAAATCTCACCGGACATCAATAGTCACCATGCTTGATGGCAGATCATTCAGGCTGCGGGGATCGAATGATGTCGATGGCGATAATAAAGGGATATTTATTAAAACAGATATTGATGATGAAGTTGAATTAGATTGGGATGAATTCAGCTACGTTGAATTTAAGAACTAAATTTCTCCTCCTCATTCTACCAAAAAAATCCCGGCGTTTTTAAAACACCGGGATTTTTATCTATTCAATTAGACTGATATTTATTACTACTGCATTCCGGTAGTCTCTTTAGCCTCTTTTAACAATTTTACAGTCTCTTCAGCAGTAGCCATCATCTGCTTGGGAACCCTGGCATTGTTTTTGGCAATTTTGATAAATTTATTCCAGGCGGTAATGTTGGAATCATAATCTTCAGGATTTTTTGACTGAACAGCTATGGCATAGTTATAAGCAGCGTTATAGTTCTTAGGTTTAATATTTAAAACTTTTTTGAAAGCTCCGGCTGCACTAGTAAATTTTTCCTGACTCAGATAGATACTTCCCAGAACTGAATGGGCTTGATAGTAGTTAGCTTTTATTTCGATTGATTTTTTAAGAGCAGTGATAGCTTCATTTGTTTTGCTTACTTTTTTGTATGCTGTACCAAGGAGGTAATATGAATAGTTATCACCATTCCCTTGTTTATGGTACTCTTCTAAAATGGAAACAGCTTCAGCATATTTTCTCTGTCGTGAATATACTTTACCCAGGTCCTTACAAAGTTCATTATCCGATTTATCCATTTCAAATGCTTTTTTGAGGGCAGCTTCAGCTTCGGTATAATGTTTCAGGGCATATTCTACTCTTCCAAGATTAGCAAATGCTTCTGTCCTGGTTGCATCCCTTTCGGTTGCTTTCTTAAACATACTCAAAGCTTCATCGTAATTTTTCTGTTCAAAATAGATTGCGCCAAGATTAATACAGGGATCAGCATAAGTATCGTCTTCAGTTATTGCAGCATTATAAAACGTAATAGCTTCATCAATATTACCTGCCTGTTTGGCTTTGATAGCATTATTATAATGCTCCTTTGCCAGTTCCGGGTCAGCAAATACACCACTTGCTAATAGGATCACCATAGCCAGTATAGTTAAAGAAAATGTTTTAATTTGGTGCATTCTAATCATAAAATCTCCCTTCAATATTTATATATTCTACAATATAACTCTTATTCAGGTTCAAATGTTTATAAGTTTTTACGGAATTCCTCTAAATTAGCTTTAATTTCAGGGTATTTAAGAGCTAAAATTCTACCTGCAAGAATAGCGGAATTTTTAGCGCCTGGACTGCCAACTGCAACTGTCGCAACAGGTATGCCCGGAGGCATTTGTACAATAGCCAATAAAGAATCGATACCACCCATTGCTGCAGGAAGGGGAACCCCAATAACCGGAAGATTTGAATGAGCTGCCGCTACACCCGGTAAAGCTGCCGCTAAGCCAGCCATAGCAATAATGGCATCATATCCTTCAGATTCAGCAGACGATGCCAGCTTACCTGTTTTTTCAGGATGCCGGTGTGCTGAAGATATTTCCAAATGTGATTCTATTCCTAACTTTTGTAACTGTTTTTCACATTTTTCGGCATATTCCGAATCAGATTTTGAACCGATTAGAATCAATACTTTTGGCATAATATTACCTGACACTTGTTTTTGGTTTAATTGCTTTAGAGCCAATATCCCGACGATACATAACTCCTTCAAATCTTATTTTATTAACTCCCTGGTAAGCTTTATTAAGAGCTTGTCGGAGAGTTTTATCTATTCCCACAACTCCGAGAACTCTACCTCCGGTAGTAACAAACTGGTTTCCTTTAAGTTCTGTACCAGCATGAAATACTTGCTGCGAAGTGTTGTTTACATTTTGAAGTCCGGATATTTTTAGTCCGGTGCGATATTTCCCCGGATAACCTTTTGAAGCCATCACCACACATGCAGCAGATTCATTGCGCCAGTCCAATTTTTTGTAACCAGCTAATTTTTGATTCACTGCCGCTAACATTAATTCCAGCAGATCAGTCTTTAGCAAGGGTAATACCGCTTGAGTTTCAGGATCACCAAAGCGACAGTTGTATTCCAGAACTTTAGGACCGGATTCTGTTATCATCAGCCCGGCATACAGTATCCCCTTATAAGTAATTCCTTCCTGTCTGAGACCGGTCATTGTAGGCATCAGGATATATTCCATAACCTGTTCATATAGGTCATTATTCATAATAGATGTTGGACAATATGCTCCCATCCCACCAGTATTTGGTCCCCGGTCGCCATCAAATGCCTTTTTATGATCCTGACTGGATAAAAGAGGGACAATAGTTTTGCCGTCGGTAAACGCCATTACTGAGATTTCAGAACCTTTAAGAAAAGATTCAATTACTATTCTTTTGCCAGCATTACCGAAAATTTTCTTTACCATTATATCTTCGATTGTGGAGACTGCCTGGTCAAAATTATTGACAAGAATAACACCTTTGCCAGCAGCAAGGCCATCCGCTTTTATTACTACCGGAAACTCAACCGATTTACAAAAACCGATAGCTTCGGCTGCGATAGAAAAAACCTTGAATGCAGCTGTAGGGATATGATATTTTCTCATAAATTCTTTTGTAAATACTTTGCTGCCCTCAATTTGAGCCGCATTTTGATCCGGGCCAAATATTTTCAAGCGTCTTTTTTGGAATTCATTAACTATCCCTTTAGTCAATGGACCTTCAGGACCAACCACAGTTAATCCAATTTTGTTTCGAGTAGCAAAATCTCCAAGAGCTTTAATATTGTCAGCTTTAATATTTACGCATTTTGCAACCCTGCTAATGCCACCATTTCCCGGAGCACAAAAAACTTTATCAACTTTCCTGGAATTACTTAATTTCCAGGCTAAAACATGTTCTCTTCCGCCGGAACCAACTACTAATACTTTCATTCTAACCCTATATGTTTAATGCCTGTAGCAAAAGACATTAAATAAGCACAATTTGCCTGAATTTCAAGCTGTTTTTTTTATCATTTTCTTTAAATACCTATAAAAAAAGACCAGTCAAAAGACTGGCCTTTTATACTTAATGTATTGCAAATCAACCCTCAGGAACGGCAAATGCGTCTGCGGGAAGTTCGGCATTGATAAAATATTCTGATATTTTCTCTTCTGAAACTTTTTGTCCATCCATATTGCTTAGAATGTTAAATGGTATTTTAACACCACTAACATCACGATAGTCAGAAATGGTCTCTATAACTGTTCCTTCACCACCAGCTGTTTGTCCCCAAAACGATTTGATGAAGGGCATGCTATTGGATTTATCAAATCCAAAGGTACATATCTTTTCATTGTTTTCATCAAGGATTGCTACCAGATCCACTTCTACACCCTTGGTTAGATCTGATCCGGCAAAAACAGCTTTATAATAAGGATCATCAGTAGCCATAAAAATACGAAGAGTATTGCGTTTTTTATCTTTATCATTTTCCATTAATTGTTCTTCAGTCATTGGATCAAGCTGCTGGGTAGCCATATTAGTTTGCCAGCCAGCATTACCGTCTCTGATAAAGTACATTGTCATACCCATAATACTAACGATAGATTTTGACTTGTCAGGGAACTCTACATAAGAATCCTGCTGCATAGCCATTTCCTGGCCACCCATTGAAATGGTAAGGGTGGTTTTTTTCTTAACATTTTTAATTTTGTTAAAGGCATCAACACCACCCATTGCTGTAATAGCTTTGTTTAGAATTTCACTGCCTTTAGCTATAGTTTCATCATTGATATCCAGGTCTGATTCTTCTTCTCCGGTGGGAATCTCTATGTCAACATCAGTGACATTTCCCAAGCCAAGTTGATTGAGCGGCATTTCAAAATCTTCACCTTTACCCACTACTACAATATTCAGAGCATCGGGTCTAAGGTTATTTTTTGCAGCTGTGATTACATCCTCAGGAGTAACCTTCTCAACTTTTTCTTTTTCCAGAAAAAGGAAATCATCCGGGAGACCGTAGAAATCATAAGACATTAACCGATTAACAACTTCACGTTTGGAATCAAAATTAAAGACAAATGAATTCAGATAGCCGTCTTTTCCAGATTTCATTTCATCTTCAGTGGGGGGATTGGTTTGCATATCTTTAATGACATAGATGATTTCTTTGATAGCTTTTGCGGTTGTTTCTGATTTGGTTGATGCAAAGGCATAGAAAACACCCGGATAAGAAATATTGGCTGTGTAAACACCAAAGGTAGCATAAGCCAATCCTTCTTTGGAACGAACATGGTTAAACATTCTGGAACCAAAGGAACCGCCGAAAATATTGTTCATGACGATACGGGCGGGGTAATCTTCATCGGTTGTACGTCCGCCGATATGTCCCATAAGTATATTTGATTGGTTGACATCACCTTTATTTACATAAAAGACTTCGTTATTGAATTTATAATCAACTTCCGGAAGAGGAGGAACCGGATCCCCATCGCTGACCCAGTCGCCAAAATAATTATTAATCTTTTCAACTAATGCGTCTTTATCAAAATCACCCCAGAAGGCCAACTGGACGTTTTGAGGTTTATAATATTTGGCATGGAAAACAACCAGGTCATCTCGTTCAATGGCATTGATTGTTTTATACTCTGTATGACGAGCAAACGGAGATTCTGCACCATAAATAACTTTGCGATATTCACGGAGAGCAATCTGCATCGGATCATCATTTCTGCGAGAGATACCAGATTTTTCCTGAACTTTGGCCAGGTCGATTTTATCCTGATCAAATACCGGACGGCGAAGTATTTCGGCTAATACTTCAAGTCCCAGATCGGTATAATCACTTAAGACATTAACGTTGGCTCCACCAGAGGTGTTACTGATATATGTTTCAACTGATCCGCCAATAGCTTCCAGTTCTTCATCAATTTCATCACCGGTCCATTTTGATGTACCGCCGGTACGAAGGACAGTACCACAAACTGAAGCCAGTCCAACTTTATCAAGAGGTTCAAGATAGGCGCCGCAGTTTATTCTGGCTGATCCATAAAAGACAGGCAGGCTTTTATCGGCTAGTAAATAAATGCGCATTCCATTATCCAGAGTGATTTTTTCTACTTCTGGAATTTCCAGTTTATTAAGATCCGGGTATTTCAGCTTGTCAACATCCTGAGCCAAACCGCTGCTAACGGTTAAGCCGAATACGAATGTCAACGCTACGAACAAAAACATAAATTTGCGTATCATAGTATTAAACTCCCCATTACTTTTCTTCAGTAACAATCATTGCTACATTACGGTTTTTCTCAGTCATATATTCATTAGCAACCCGCTGGATATCTTCAGCTGTGACTTTGTTGATTCTATCCAATTCACGGAACATCTCACGCCAGTTGCCCCATCTTGTTTGATAAGCAGCCAATTGGAAAGCGATACCATTATTGTCATCCAACTGATTAATAAAGCCGGCTTTTGCGCGAGCTTTAATTTTTTCAACTTCTTCGGCAGGGATAAGTTCTGTGCGGAGCTTTTCAACTTCAGCAAAGATTTCGTTTTCTAATTCATCATTGCCATGTTCAGCAGCAGCCATAGCATATACAGCGATCATTGTCTGGTATTTTCCACCTGGGAATCCAGCAAATGCGCCTATATTCATAGCAGCTTTTTTCTCTTTAATCAGATTCTTATAAAGCAGTGAAGTTCTTCCCTGACCCAGATAATCACACAACGCATCAAGCGCCGGGCGATCAGGATGGGTATCATCGGGTACATGCCATCCTACAATATAGAAAGGCTGGGCTGGATCTTTTAAAACCAGGCGGCGTTCAGTGTTCTGCTCAGGTTCTATTGTAGCAATACGATCCGGGGCCGGACGGTAGTCAATACGTCCCCAATATTCTTCAGCTTTTTTGATAACATCTTTTGTTTTTACATCACCAACAATTGCGATCACAAGATTTGATGGCGGGTAGTATTTATCAAAGAATAATTCTGCTTCTTTGCGTGAGTAATATTGAATGTCGGACATATGGCCGATACCTGGTACACCATACGGATGAGCTTTAAAAGACATGCACAGGAATTCTTCAATAAGTTTTCCAATTGGATTGGATTCGGTTCTCATGCGGCGCTCTTCAGCAACCACATCTCGTTCCTTGTACATTTCTCTTAGAACCGGATTAAGAAATCTTTCCGATTCAAGCGCCATCCAGAGTTCCATCTTATTTGATGGAAGACTGAAGAAATAGACTGTTTCATCAGAAGATGTAAAAGCATTGAGTCCAACTCCGCCTTCGCGTTCGATAACATTTCCGAATTTGTTTGGTTCAACGAGTTCATAAGATGCTTCACGGGCAGCTTCATAGGCTTCGGTAAGGCTCTGAAGTTTCAGAGTATCAGCAAAACGACCTTTATTGCGCTCAGCTCTTAACTCCATAAAAATGGAATCTTCAACGGCAATAAGTTCTAATTCTTTGTCAATATCTTTTGATCCAAGGCTTTTAGTACCTTTAAATGCCATATGTTCAAACATATGAGCCAGACCGGTATAACCTTTGGGATCATCACAGGAGCCTACATTTGCATAAGTTACAAACGAAACTACCGGTGCGTCATGGCGTTCCATCACCAGGACTTTGAGACCATTTTTCAAAGTATGCTCGGTGACAGCATTTTCCAGCTTTGAAAAATCAAAAGCTGAAACAGTTACAGTCATTCCCAGCATCAGACAGACCAGCAGCATTACCAGCCTGGAGCTTGCTTTGTTCATGTTTTCCTCCAATTAACTTTAAATAAGTAGTTATCAGTATAATTGCGAATTAACATGCTAAGCAAAGGCATGTCAAGTCCTTAGTCTTATAGGTATCATAGATACTATTCAATTAACTTTGTTTTATAAGTATTAATTTAATCCACATTCTATTATTACCAACTTATATAGCTATTATTCATTTTGTTACGAAAGTGAATGGGAAAGGTTTTGTTTATTGTGATTAGGTATCTGATATTGATCATGTGAATGGAATGTTTTCAAGAGATGAGTGGGGTTGATGATTAAAATATAGAAAAAATCAGGATCGCTACAGGATCCTGCCCTACACACATATAATTTGAGTATTATTTCTCTTAGGGGCAGATGAGGACATTTGCCGCCCACAAAATAAGGACAGGTCGCGACCTGTCCCTACAATAGAATCTATTCGCTTAAATGATACCCATCATAATTAACTGAAACTGTCACAGTCTTACGTCAGGTAACGATGTGATCGTATCACAAGTGACTACGTCACCTACCACCAGGAGATTAGTTTTGGTTTAAAAGTGTGTGGCATATTGACGTTTTTTGGGATTACTCTGGCGGCAATGCCAAATCTTCCCGATTCGATACATGTGACTTCACTGGCAAAAGTATAAACGCCGTTTCTGTTTTCATTGTTTTCAATCAATGTGGCTGGAGTTGCAGAGTTGTCCTGAATTTGTTCCTGTGAATTCAAATGACCGGAGATCATTTCAACCTGTACATCCTCAGGGGTTATCTCACCCAGATTGACAGTAATTTTAATTGGGAATTTCTGGCCGACATAAACGGTGTTGTCCATTTCCGGCATATCCAGATTTTCGATAGCTATCTTGTTCCAACTATTGGTCATTCTTTCCAGCCATGATGTAATCTCACGGGCAATTGCAAAATCACTTTCAATTAATTTTTCTCCGAACGATATTGCCGGAATGTAGAATTGATTCGTGTAATTCATCAGCATGTGCTGGGCTGAGAATTTTTGACCAGACATTTTGATTGCCGCTTTCATCATTTTCAACCATTGCACCGGTACACCGGATTCATCTCGGTCGTAAAAGAGAGGAATTATTTCCCGTTCAAGCGTATTATACAGCATTTCTGATTCAAGCTTGTCCTGGATGTCTACATTATCATAATCTTCGCCATTGCCGATTTTGAACCCGACTTCGTCTGAATATCCTTCTGCCCACCAGCCATCAAGAACGGAAAAATGCAAAACGCCGTTAAAGGTTGCTTTCATCCCGGAGGTCCCCGAAGCTTCCTGAGGACGGCGAGGAGTGTTGAGCCAGACATCGGCTCCCTGTACCATGTAGCGGGCAACATTTATGTCATAATCCTCAAGGAATATAACCCTGTTGTAAAAACGTTCTTCACCAATGAGTTTAATAATATCTTTTATTATTTCTTTTCCGGGATTATCTAGGGGATGAGCTTTCCCGGCTAAGATAATTTGTAATGGCCGTTGTTTATCATTTATCAGTCTGGCCAGCAGTTCCGGATCAGAAAATATCAGGCTGCCTCGTTTATAAGTTGAAAACCTTCGGGCAAAGGCAATTGTCAAAGCTCTTGGATCAAGAATCTGATCCGCCGCTTTAATAACCAATTGTGAAGCACCCATGCGGTTCAGTTGTTTGTTGAGCCGTTTTCTGGCAAAGAAGACCAATCTCTCACGGCGTTTATTATGAATTCGCCAGAGTTCTGTATTGGGTATTTTGTCAACTTTTTCCCAATGTTTGGGATCACCCGGTTTTTCTCGATATTTGGGTCCGAAGTATGACTCATAAAGTTCGTTCAAATCATGAGAAATCCATGAAGAGGGATGAACCCCGTTTGTAACATGTTTTATCGGTACTTCTTCACGGGGAAGATTGGGCCAGATATTGTGCCACATATCCCGAGAGACATGACCATGAAGTTCTGAGACTCCATTGGCAAATGCTGATGTTTTCAATGCAGCTACGGTCATCCCAAATGATTCTGAATCATCATCAGGAATAATTCTACCTAAAGAGAGGAATTCCTTCCATGATATTCCAAGTTCTGAAACCAAATTAGCCAAATAACGATGCAGCAATACCGTATCAAATCTTTCATTTCCGGCAGGAACAGGTGTATGAGTTGTAAAGACCGTAGTGGACCAGACATACTGGCGGGCTTCGCTAAAACTGAGGCCTTTATCATGCATCAGATTACGGATTCTCTCCAGAGTTAAAAACCAGGCATGGCCTTCGTTCATGTGATAAATATTCGGTTCAATTCCCATTGCTCTTAAAGCGCGAACACCACCGATACCAAGAATAATTTCCTGACGGATTCGCATATCTTTGTCGCCACCATAAAGCACCGAAGTGATTTCACGGCACTTAAGCGAATTTTCAGGAATGTTGGCATCGAGAAGATATAGTGGAATAAGTCCTACTTTTACTTTCCATATTTGCAGATGTACCGGGGTATCTCCAAGAGAAACAGTGACTCTTATCGGATCACCATTTTCATCTTTTACGGGCTGTACCGGCATATGATACCAATCATTTTCTTCGTATCTTTCCTGTTGCCAGCCATCGCTGGAGAGGAATTGGCGGAAATATCCATAACGGTATAGCAAGCCGGTGGCTACCATAGGCAGGCCAATGTCCGAGGCTGATTTCAGAGTATCTCCAGAGAGAACTCCCAGACCTCCGGAATAAACCGGCAATCCGGTATCAAGACCATATTCGAGTGAGAAATAAGAAATCGTTTTATTCATATCTTCAGGATAATTTGATTCAAACCATCTTTTGCGAGAGAGATAATCCTGATATTTCTGATATACGCGATCAAGACTGGCAACAAAACCGTCATCATCCGCTGCTTTTTGCAGGGTTTCCTGTGATAGTTTGGAGAGCATTTCGACCGGATTCTGGTAGCATTTTTCCCACATCTCCGAATCAAGACGGATAAAAAGTTTAACCAGATCCCAGTTCCAGGAATACCAGACATTCTGAGCTAATTCCTGAAGAGCAATAATTCTTTCCGGTAGTTTTGGCAGTACGAGGAATTGTTTTACGCGCATATAACTTCCCTGTTTATTCGTTCACGGCAACCAGATATTTCCCTATATCTTAATTATCGCCTTAACCATCATATTTTTTATCTCTTAATGGTAATATATTATAATTAAAATTGAAATATATTTATTCTTCCCAATAGATGATAAATAGATATAGAAAAATGTCGAAAAATAGAAGATGTAGCAGATTCACTCTAAATTAAAAGGGTTGATTTTAGTTAACTATTGTCTAACATTATGCTTATGAAAAAAATAAAAAGAATCGGCGTTTTAACCGGCGGTGGTGATTGCCCTGGATTAAATGCTGTTATCAGAGCGGTTGTAAAAACAGCCGACAATGACTACGATGTAAATGTAATCGGTTTTAAGGATGGCTATGAAGGTCTTATTGAAAACCGTTATATGGAACTAAGCACCAAAGATGTGTCCGGTATTCTTACGCATGGAGGGACAATTTTAGGAACCTCAAACAAAGCCGATCCTTTTCATTTTCCAGTTTTAGAAGGTGAAGATTATATTTATCTCGATAGATCAAGTCAGGCGATCAGGAATTTTGAAGCGTTGGGTCTGGATGCTCTGCTGGCAATCGGCGGTGACGGGACTATGGCTGCTTCGGCTCGGATGATGGAAAAAGGACTTCCAATTGTAGGTCTTCCCAAAACTATCGATAATGACCTTTGGGGAACAGATGTGACATTTGGATATGATTCCGCTGTTACTACTGCCACTGATGCGGTTGATAAAATACACACTACCGCTCAATCTCATCATCGGGTTATGATTATCGAAGTGATGGGTCGCTATGCCGGATGGTTAGCTTTGGCTTCTGGTTTGGCTGGTGGCGGCGATATTATTTTAATGCCGGAATTTCCCTATGATATTGAAGCAGTTTGTAATAAAGTAAAATCCAGAAATGCTGCTGGTAAAAGATTCTCAATCGTTGTTGTCGGTGAAGGGGCAAGAGCGATGGGGGGAGAGATGGTTGTTGACCACAAAGTTGAAACTTCTCCCGATGCCGTCAGGCTTGGCGGTGTTTCCCGTCGGGTTGCTGCTCAGATTACCGGCCTGACAAATATTGAAAGCCGAGTTACCATTCTTGGCCATTTATTACGAGGTGGTTCGCCCACACCTTATGATCGCCTGTTGGCTACTCTTTTTGGAACATCAGCCGTACATATGGTTATGGATGGACAGATTGGTCAAATGGTGGCTATGAAAAATGGGTCGATCGGTTCTACCCCTATTGCCGAAGTAGCCGGTAAATTAAGGATTGTTACCCCTGAAACTCCATATGTTAAAGCTGCTCTCTCTTTGGGGATCTGTCTTGGGACTCCACACGGGGTTAACATCAATGAATATTTAGAACAGGAAACGATGGTATAAATGGAATTAAAAAATCAAATCGGAATTGATTATAAAGTAAAAAGATATCTTTCAGTCAAAAATAAAAGGGGTAATACCCCTTGATTTCTATAACTTTTCACGGTGCCGCAGGAACAGTTACCGGATCAAAATATCTTGTCAAAGTAAACGATTGCCAGGTTCTGGTCGATTGCGGAATGTTCCAGGGTCGGAGAAAATATCGCAAGAAAAACTGGGAGCCGGTACAATTTGATATTGATAAAATATCAGCAGTAATATTAACCCATGCTCATATTGATCATATCGGTTATCTGCCGAGGCTCTCGAGTCTTGGATATAACAATCCGGTTTATGCCACTCCGCCTACAATAGATATTGTAAAAATGTCTCTGATTGATTCCGCCCATATTCAGGAAGAGGATGCTGAGTATCGAAATAAGAAAAAAGTATCTCGCCATGAAGTGGCGTTACCTCTTTTTACTAAAGAAGATGTCCAGGATCTCCTTGACCAGTATCGCCCCACTCAGTTTGATAAGTGGATAAAAATTGGTGATGAGATTAAATTTCGATTTAATATCGTTGGTCATATTCTGGGGGCAGCTTCGGTTGAAATGGTTTTGAATGATGGGAACAAAAAAGTTTCGATTCTATTTTCCGGTGATGTCGGTCGCTATGGCAATCCTCTCGTTCATAATCCGTCCGAACCTCCCCAAACTGATTATCTTGTTTGTGAATCGACCTACGGGGGAAGGATGCACAAGCCGGATGATCCCTATTATATCTTTACCGAAGTAATTAATGACATAATTAAACGCAAAAGTATTCTCCTGATTCCGGCTTTCTCAATTGGACGAACCCAGCAGATTGCCCTTCTGATTCATAATCTGATTAAGAATAAACGAATTCCACCTATAAAGATTCATGTTGATTCTCCAATGGCGATTAAAGCTACTGATATTTATGTAAAGTATGCCGATTATCACAAAGTTGAAATCTGTAATCTCAAAGGAAAAAAATGTGTTCTTAATGGGGAGCATGTTGAGCTTCATCGTAAAAGGAAATCATCAAAACTTCTCAATAAATTAAGAGGTCCCGGCATAATTATGTCTGCCAGTGGAATGCTGACCGGAGGACGAATTATGCACCATTTGATAAATCGCCTTCCCGATCCCAAAACGACTCTTTTGATTCCGGGATTTATGGCTGAAGGAACACCGGGCCGGAAACTTATCGAAGGTGCCGAAGTAATTTATATACATAAACAACCGATTGAAGTTAAAGCCAAAATTGTAAAAATACACGGTCTGTCAGGTCATGCCGATTATCATGAAATCTTACACTGGCTGGAACCGTTAAAAATTCCACCAAAAAAAGTATTTATAACTCATGGTGAGGATTCGCAAAGAGCCGCAATGGCCGAGCATTTGAAAACTGAAAAAAATTGGGATTGTCATATTCCCGAATTGTATGAAACCGTAGAATTATAATTATCACAGGATAAAAAATGTCAGAAAAAAAATTGAGCAAAAAAGAAATGATAAATAGATTAAAAAGATCATCAGCCTATAAAATTGCATATAAAGATTTTAATTTTCTTGATTCCGCTGATGCCCGTCCTGCACGACTGCAATTGGAACTGCTCAAGCCGGAAATGATTCTCCAAAAGGAAAAGATTGAATCTACAATTGTCTGTTTTGGCGGAACGAGAATAATTGAGCCGAAAATGGCTCTAAGTGATGTAAATAGAATCAAGACAAAATTGAAAAGAAAACCGGGAGATCGCGAACTCAATAAAGAATTGCGGATTGCCAAATCGGTTTTAGCCAAATCTCATTATTATGATGAGGCGCGTGAGTTTGCCAGATTAGTTTCAATGGAGAGTCAGGGTGACAACTCAGCTCATTACGTAATCGTTACAGGCGGCGGACCGGGTATTATGGAAGCAGCCAACAGAGGAGCATTTGATGTTGGTGCAAAATCTATTGGACTGAATATTACTCTGCCAATGGAACAGGAACCAAATCCATATATCACACCGGAATTATGTTTGCAGTTTCACTATTTTGCCATTCGTAAAATGCATTTTCTTCTTCGGGCCAAGGCTCTTGTTGCCTTCCCGGGCGGATTTGGAACATTGGATGAGTTGTTTGAAGCTCTGACATTGATGCAGACAAAAAAAGTTAAGCCTATGCCGATAATTCTTTTTGGTGAAAAATATTGGAAAGGATTAATAGATTTTGATTTCTTTGTGAAAGAAGGAACTGTTAATCCTGAAGATGTTGAGCTGTTTGTATATGCTGACAAGGCTGTTGATGCCTGGGAATATATTAAGTATTTCTATAAGTGTGAGGAATAGTATTATTTTTTAAGAAATCCCCGGCTTTGCAAAAAAGTTAATATTTGAGGTCTTGATGCAGTTGGATTGCCATCAGCCATTCTTCGGGCAGAATGCTCCGACCATGAATAATTTCCATCATAATCAGGATATTTTTCAGGAGTAATAGGATTGTTTTTTAAATATCCGATTGCATCGATAGTAGCGTCATATTCTTCTATGAATTCATCGACCTTGCTATCATCATATTTCTCTTTTTGATAAATCGCATCCTTATGTAAACGTGGTTTTATTTTTGGTGTATCAATCGGTTCACCAAGTGACATTCCCATTAAAGGATAAGTCAATTCGGGGAGGTTTAACAGGTCTGCGACCTCTTCGATTTTATTTCTGATACCGCCAACCATTACACCGCCATATCCTAATGCCTGGGCAGCCATCAATGCACGATCAGCAACGAGGGCAGCATCGACTGTGGCTACAATAAAGAGTTCAGTATAATCGCCAGTATATGAGTAGCCTTTGCCTTTATTGATTTTAGCCAACCTATGAAGATCCGCACAGAATACTAAAAAGAGGGAGGACTGTTCCACATGTTTTTGATTTCCACATAGTTTTGACAGTTTGGTCTTTTTAAAGTCATCTCTTACACCAATAATGGAATAAGCCTGGAGGTTGGATGAAGTAGGAGAACGTTGGGCAGTATAGATTATGATGTTCTCTTCATCTTCGGTGATTTCTTTTTCAGTAAACTGTCTTACCGAGGCATGAGAATTGAGAAATTTAATTATTTCATTCATAAGATCCCCTATTTCTCTTATTACACTGTCAGGATTTCTTTCTGACAGTTGCTTTGTCTACTTATCAGGCAGGAAAGGATTCCTGCCTGCTCAATTTGGATAACTAATTATTAAGTTCAAATATGAAAATATCAAAATAAAAAAAGGCGGGATAGATTCCCGCCTTTTGATTTATAGTCTGATCATGAAATTATCTTCCTGAGTAATTTCTTTTGGCTCCTTTAGCAGCTTCAATCTGACGCAGTACTTCTTTGTAATGAGCAATTGACATGCTGTTAGCTGATGTCGAACCCAATCCATTTTTAAGAGCACTCTCAATGACATTCAAATCATTGGCTGCCAGAGTACGGGCATCGGAGGGGAATACAACTGAATCGCTAAGATAAATTGCAATGAGGCGTTTCAAATGGAGCAGTTGCAACTGACGACGGAAACTGTTTACATTGGTAACCTCAACAATTTCACTCCAGATCGAACGACGAACCTCGGTGAACATATCATACATGGTATAGATATCATCACCAGCTTTAAACCGATTGACGTTATTTAATAAACGATTCAGAACAAGAGGATTGTATAGATTGTTAATCGTAATATTTTGAATATTGAGAGCGCGGTTATGAATTGGGTAATCGATTTGCGGCATTCTCCAGGCAGATCCCATGAAGTCTGAAAACCGTTCCGGTTGCAGTTTATTAAGCAAGTCTGAAGATAGATTAAAAGCATTGGCGGCAAATACATTGTCACGCAGGAACTGAACGGCACGACGCTGTTCGGATGCTTTTACCGGAGTAAAAGGAAGAACGCCATCGGCATCACCTACATGAAGACGATTGTGATGAATTCCGCCGACAAACCTTACTGCAAATCTGGCAGATTCATAATAGGCACGCCATCCACGTACAAAAGTTCTGAGGATTTCCTGATAACCTTCGCCAGGTTTTTCGAATTTTTTGTATGCATTTGACCATAGTTCATTAGTCAAATTGATTTTGTGCTGACAGTAGCCAATTGGATCTTTACCCTGATCGAATTGGAAACAGAGGGGGTCGATACCCTTGACGCCTGATCCAAAAGCATCTTCATCGGTTCCATAAACCAACATCGGATCAGAAGCTTTATCGGCAATAGCTTTTAATTGCGGCAGCTCTTCTTCTGGCGTTTTTGCACCAAAATCAGAGTAGGCATATTCAATTACCCAATCATCGTAAGGACCTGGAACTGAAGGATAAAACTCACCCTGTTTTTCACCTATTGCAGCAATATTCGGAGGACTGTAATCCATCACTGTTCCACCCATGCTGTTTTTGGTAGTGAAGTCTCTATCCTGAAGTTGTTCGAGCGTATAGATTGAAGAGGCTTTGAAGTTATGTCTGAACCCGAGAGTATGACCGACTTCATGGGCAATCAATTCAACTAAATAAGAATGAATGTATTCTTTTGTAAGAGAATCTTTATCAACAAAATCACCAACAGAACCGAGTAGATAGGTTAAACCGAAAGCGGCTTCTTTAGCTGATTCTGAACCATAGTTGCAAAGAATTTCTCCGGGTTGGTCAGTATTTATCATGTCATGGTTATGATCATGTCCTTCTTCACCCATAGCCAAAGGTTCGATAAAATATTCCATGTTGGCGAACATGTATCTTACAAAATCAGCAACAACACGAACATCAGCATCATAGATCTGACCTGTGAACGGATTGGCACGGCTTGGGCCTACGGCATAACTGGCACCTGGCACAATAATCCATCGGATTGTATTGTAACGCACATCAGCCGGATCCCAGTCTGCAGTATCGGGCATCTGTTTGGCAACGATTGCATTTCTGAAACCAATTTTTTCAAATGAACCATTCCAGAATTCAATCCCTTCGGCAACAGCATCGCGGTATTCTTCCGGGACTGTATTTTCTACCCAGAAGACAATCGGTTCCACCGGTTCAGAAATACGAGCTTCAGGGTTTTTCTTTTTCAGGTTCCAGCGATCGACATAACGGACATAGGGGGAACGTTCCGCGAGACTTGAATAGTCTTGATAAATAGTCAGGAAATGACCAACACGGTCATCAGCTATACGAGGAACAAAATCTGTCTCCGGTAATGATGAGAGGGAATAATGGAAAGTATGAAACATACTGTATGGGTTCTGCATAGAGGCAGCATTCAAAGGTTTGGATGCTTTATAATGCAGCTTAATGTCAATTTCTGTATTTTCCGGGAATGATTTTACTTTATCAAAATAACTGTTCTTCTTATCGAAGCTGACACCCATTTTGGCTTGCGACATAAAATATCCAAGATGCTGGGCGTCTCTGATAAACAGATCAGAGGGATCGATCAAAATGGTTTTGGTTGAATCTTCAGATGTGGCTTTTATCTTGGTTGAAGCAAAGAGATGATCAGAAATACCTCGGTCGATAGCTTTGGCTAAGGCTGCGGTTGAATCTGCTCGGACGCGGAGATTCTTTTCAAGAATCATAATATTTTTTCCAACTTGCTTGAAATAGAATGGGAAAGAACGTCCCATTGAGCCATTGTCAAAAAAGGCGCCTTCAGATCCCGATCTGGTCTCACCACAAAGGAATATAGTATTAAACTGATCAGCTTTCACAGCCATCAGCATGCTGTTGTCAGTCGTATCGTGATAAAAATCAAAAAGTCCTTTAATTTTTACTTTATCTTTAATCAGTTCATCAAATGATTTTTCACCATTTTTTGAAGATTTTTTAGCAGGGGTTTCAGTACTGCCGGCACTCTTGCCATATGTACGGCGGCCAGCATCAACATTGGCAACTGTTACAAACAGGAAGCAAAGCGTGAACAGTGAGAGAATGATTAATTTAGAACGCATGTAAAACCTCGGAAAGTAAGAAGTTAATAAAATAATTCAATTTTATGTTAAACGTAAGAAAGTGGCTCTTTGTTTCTTTGGCAAACGAATTAGTAAAAAATAATTTATTATTTCTTTTTGAACAGATTGAATGTCCCAAACGAGGTGTCAGGATAATATTGTTCTTTGATAATTGGCCTTAATGGTAAAGCTGGATCGTATTTAACCACTATAAAGTCTGGCTCTAATTCTATAATGTCATCTCTTATGTCATTATCGAGAGCCAAGTTATAATTTCTGCTCTCTTTAATTGTCAGTGGCAATGGGAATTCAAATCCCAAAAATTCCAATCCTTCAAGATTGGAAACTTTTGCAAGCAATGGAATAGCCGGCCATTCAGACATTATCAGCTTTTTCTCTGACTGTTCATGAATATATGAACACATTTGATTCATATTATTTAAATTATTCGAGCCGTCCTGCTCTCTGACACTAAAAACAAATATGACGATGTATGGTAAGATACCTAAAATATAAATAAGAGCTAAAACTTTAGTTATAGATAACCTTGATAATTTCCAGAATTTCATTTTGGATTCAGAGAAAAAATATTCAAGCCCTTTGGTTGATGCGATTAGAACAAATGGAATTGTCTGAAGAAAATACTGCTGTAATATCGGTTTGGGGAGAAGATAAATCATTGTTATGATAACAGCAAATATTCCTGCATATTTTGTCGGTGATTGATACCATGACAATTTGATTATTTTTTTGATATTCCGAGCATGTCGATATAGTATTAATAGAACAACCTGGATTACAATTATCTGTGGTGTAATTAAAAGCTTTGCGAATGTTTTAATCCTGTCAATCATCCCATCACTAAAGCTGACCCAGTCATTGCGCATCAAGTGAAACCCAATATTATCATAGATAAAATGATCTGGGCTGAGGTAAAAAAGATATAGAGTTGGAATTGAGACAAATAAAATAGTGAGAAAATAAATTGATATATTTTTAAATTTTGATTTTGCAGAATTCATAAATATTACTACAGCATAACATGCTATAATTGGAGCAAATACCGATCGGAAATTTACAGCCAGACCTACAGCAATGGCCATAGCGATTATCATATTGATTGATCTTGTTTTTAGAAAATAAAGAAAACTCAGGAATGAAAATAATAGGAAAAAATCAGTAAACATATAGGTTTTGGCAAGAGGATGCCATGTGATAATCAATGCATTAAGGGCATATAAAAATAACAGTGAAGTTCTTACAGCATTGTTAACAGTAATTTTGCATACAATTCGGGTGAATAAAATTACCGTAAGTAGAGATGCAAAACAACCCAGGACTCTGGCGATAAATAAAGTTGTAAAACCATGCCCTGATATTGGAGAGAAAAAATATGGGAGATATGGCATCTGGGGGAAAAAGAAATCTGTATATAAAAAACGACCATTCCAGACTTCCTGAGCAGCGATTAAATAGAAACCCTCGTCAGCATCGACAAGCCTTGTAAAAGCAAAAACCAATACCATAACAAAATGTGAGAGAATGATAACTATGGTAGATTTTTTGCGGAAGAAATTTTGATTATCAGAATTATTCATCGCATTATTTACTTTTGGTATAGAAATCAAGATAGTTGTTTCCTTTATCGGTCAAGTCATAATAGGTATGGTTGCGATGTTTGATCCATTTATTATCAACGATGCCTTTTCGATACTGAATTATAAGAGGTTTAACTCTTTCTAACAAATTCATATCGCGAAGTTTTTTATGGCAATTAAAAGCTGTCTGTTTGGGAATATATAATTTACGAGCTACTAACAACGAGTAATCGACTCCGTATTTACGGTGATGCAATAATACCCGCCAATCATTTTCATCAATGGTATTGTAATCATCGTCTGGTTCAAATTGAGGTGATGATTCAACAATTTCATCCCATTCTAATGTAACCAATCGTTCCTGTTCAGCTTTATTCAGATTAGGACAATCCTTTTTGTGAACTTTGAGAACATTATTGTAACTATAATAACCTATTATGGGATCGCTCCGGCCGGGCCGGCAGCAGTTGGCTAGGGTGTATTCTTTTTTGAGTTTAATCTCTTCTGCCATTTAAAAAATATACACACACTGGGTGTGCCGCACAAGGGGTTCTGATTAGAAATTATTGCATAAACAGTTTTTAGCGCTGTCAGGATTCCTATCCTGACAGTTTAACTGACTTGTTATATATCATAAATCTACAGGCAGGAAGGGATTCCTGCCTGCTCTTCAAATAATATGTGTTGAATTAACTGTTGTTTGAATTTGTTTTTTTATTGAGCAGTTATTACATTGGGCCAATAACTCAGGAGGACATTGGATGCATGATACTATGATTTCTTCACCGGCCGGGATTCTCGCAGCACTGGCAGCAGTGACTTCGTTTTTCTTCTTTATCGAAAAAAAGACCAAATGGAAATTATTCAATTATTTACCCCCGTTGATATTTATTTATCTCGTTCCGGTTCTGCTTTCTAACAGTGGTGTTATTCCCAACAAATCAGGTGTTTATGATTTTATGGGTGATAATGTTCTGCCTATGTTTCTGGTTATCATGCTTCTGGAAGTTGATATTCTAGCGACTATCAGAGTGATGGGCAAGGGTATTTTTGTGATGTTGCTCGGAACGCTTGGGGTTGTGGTTGGCGCTCCGATTGGGTTGATGATTGTTAAGCATGGGTTAGGACCAGAAGTATGGAAAGGGTTTGGCGCATTAGCCGGCAGTTGGATAGGGGGAACAGCAAATATGCTGGCGGTTGGCGATGGCATTGGTTTGGATGAAAGCTCACTTGATTTTGGTTATGCGGTCATCGCTGATAATGCGGTATATCTGATATGGCTTCCAATTATGCTTGGTTCAAAAAATTTAGCAGGATGGTTTAATAAATTTACAAAGATGCCTCAATCAAGAGTAGAGACTCTCAAAAAAGCTGCGGCAGAATTGATTACCGATAAAGGCAAGCCGGAGATGAGGCATTTTTTATATTTGATATTGATTGGCTTTGCTGCAACTACTGTGGCAACATACCTGGCTGGATTTATAAAACCAATGCCACCCGTTTTCTCTACCGGAACATACAAGGTTTTGATAGTAACTGTGATTGGATTGGTTTTATCATTTACCAAAGCGAGTAAAATCCCCAGTTCTCATGCTTTTGCGATGGCTTTAGTTTATATGTTTGTCGCCCGTATGGGAGCCAAAGCGGATCTGTCAAATTTAGATTCATCAGTCTTCTGGTTTTTACTTGGGGCTTATATCTGGATATTTATTCATGGCGGATTTTTGGTAGCGGCTGCTCGTATTTTCAAAGTCGATGTCCACACAGCGGCTATTGCATCAGCGGCAAATATCGGTGGGGCGGCTTCAGCACCTATTGTAGCGGCGCATCATAATCCGGTTTTGGTTCCGGTTTCTATTTTGATGGCTTTGATGGGTTATGCTATTGGTACTCCGGCAGCATTTCTGGCGGCATGGTTATGTGAGAAAGTTATGTGATCAACTGTTATATTTATGTAAGAGTGATTGTTTTTTGAATTAATATCAGAGGAGGGTGCGACTATGTTACGAATAATAATTGTTCTATCAATTTTATTATTAACTTTTTCATGTTCACTTTTCGCAGATGAATATTTTGATAAGCCGAAATGGGGAAAAATTGCTAATTGGGAATGGGAATATCAACCACCGGAAGAATATGTAAATGCTGAAGCTGTTGTTCTTTTTGATATGGGACGTGTAGAAGTAGAGCTTCGAGGAACACAGTTTAAACGATATCTCAGGATGAAAATCTTCAAACCTGAAAATCTTATAAAAATCACAACTCATTTCTATAGGAAAAAAGATTTCAGGGATATTTATATTTCTTATTATCTCAGCCCTGAATCGACATATACTCCAAAAGAACAAACATTTGATGAAAATAAAAGTTATCAGTGGTGTTTTGCTGAGAAAACTATCGAGAAGGTACAGGAACAGGGATTTATTTTAGAGCTTGAATATATAATTGATTATGATTCTACTTATCTACCGGAATGGTATTTTGATAACAAATGGTTTACTTTAAATTCAACATATCAGGTGAGTATTGGGGGAAGTTATAATTATTCTTATTGGTCGGAGAATCTACCTGGAGATAATTTTGATCCAATTAGATCATCCGGTGGGGGACTAGTAGGATCATTTTACAGCGTTTTAAATTGGCGATTAAACAATATACAACCATTTGATTTTGGAAATACAGAGTTAGTCCGTCGTGAGATTTCACCTATTGTCTATTTCAAATTACGTTTTCATGGCAACACCACTATGTCTAATCAGGAAACATATACAGTTATTGATAATGCTGAAATTGCGGCCGAGATTGTATATCATATGGAGGATTACTTAAAAAAATCAAATGGGGCTAAAACATTAGCGAATAAAGCAATTGCAGGAATTGAAAATAAATATGATAAAGCAGCAGCTATCTATAATAGTGTTTGCGTGAATATAGAAACTTTACCATCGTTAAAAATCGAAGAGTATAGCAAGATTCATTTGAAAAAAATGATAGAATCCGGTAAAGGGACAGTTTTGGAAAAATCATATTTATTGATTAAAATGTTAGATAAAATCGATATTGAAGCCTGGCCGGTTTTGATTGCAACAACAGATTATGGAACATATAATATCCAGAATCCTGATCCCCGCCAGTTTAATCATATATTAGTGAGAGCTGAAATTAATCAGGGTGAATTTGTCTTTTGCGATATAAGCCAGAGTGGAATAGCTTTTGGAGAATTACCTGAGAGATCAAAAGTTTCGGGTGGTCTGCTTATTCATGATAAAAAACCAAGTCCGGTTAGGGTGCAATAAATTTGCATAACAGATTAAAATATGTCATAGCAATTCTAATCGGTGTTCTTCCACTCTATATCTGGATGATATGGTATCGGCTTACTCATGACCCCGTATTTGAAACATATGAGTTATTAGCCTATCCCTTGATATTTGGTGGTGGGAATATCATTCTTATATTACTTCTCAACAAACATTTCCTAAAACAGGCACCTCGTGCCTTTAATTCGGGCAAAGGTAGTATTGCCACTGATATATTTACTGGCATAGTCTTAACAGTAGTTTATTTTGTTCTATTCTTTATAGATAGAGTAACAATTGCCAACTGGCTCCCGCAAGGACCACCGCCATCAACCGAGCTAATTGATTTAATGGTTAGCTTATCTCAAAACCCTGTTTTACTGGCAATCTGGTTAGGACCGGTGGTATGGATTGGGGTGGCTTTATTTGAGGAAATATCGCGAACATTCTTTTTATTATGTTTATGGAAGCTCTCGGATAAAAAACAATGGATTTATACTGCTATTTTAATAGTAGCTGTTGTTTTAGGAGTGGTGCATCTTTATCAGGGTTTATTTGGGATAGTATCAATAGGAATCAAAGGTTTAGTAATGGGCTTTTATTACTATAAATACAGGCGAATCTTGCCTTTAGTTATTTCTCATGCTCTATATGATAGTATTCAGGTAATATTTTTTATCAATCAATTTAGTAACTAACGGTGTTTACAAAAAAGCGATTATAAGCCGCAGTAATATTGGGATTTTTGATTATCATCAGGCTTAAAAAGAATCTTCGATATGGCGCCCACTTGCAGTTTTGCTGGCATTCAATCCGATCATTAAGATTATTACAATGTTTCTCACACTCAGGGAGATCAGCCCTGATAATTTGAGGTATGGCCTCATCTATCATTGAAGTAAAAGTATTAGCAGGAATGGCAAAAGTGGTGTTACATTTTTCCTTAACATGATTAAATACAAAAAGGCTTTGGATATTTGTTTCACCCAATGAAAAACCTATTGGTTTAACTTCAGGATTATAGATTAGATCATGCATGGTGAGTTGAGCTTTACACTTTGGGCAAATCTTGATTGGAATATCGTTGAGATTAACAAAACACATGAAGTCTACCCTTATTATTTGTAATCGAATATAGTGTATATTTATATATATACCAGTAAAAAGAAAGATGTTATGTGGTCACATGCTAATTCAACAACTTATTAAGCAAAAAATATAATAAATGCCACAAGGTGGCTTTTTGCTTGACTTGAGTATTTTTGCTCGGTAGATTTGAAACTGTTCCGAGATGATAATTTTTTGTTGTTTTGGAATAAATTTTTGTGGACATATAAGTTAGTTGTTGCGTCTTTATTTGGTCTGTTAGAGAAACTGTCAGTAGAGGAATATAGTTTGAAACGGCACCGGAATATTTCTGTTAACCATACTTCACTTATCTTAATTATTATATTTTCTCTATTATTATCTACTTCTTTAATGGCCCAAAATGAACAGACTGAGCCTGTTTCTTCAGATTTATCACCGCTTAAACCGCCTTCAGATATTAAAGTCAAAGACACCCCTAACGATGATGGTGGTTCGATTACTGTCAAATGGACAGAACCAATTGCTCCTGAAGGGGTGATTATTGGTGGTTATCGGGTACTTCGCTCTCTATCTGTTGAAGGTCAACCGGGTCAATTTTCTCAGGTTGGCGAGGCCACAGCTGGAGCATCGGAATTTCAGGATGGAAGAGTTGAAGATAAAAACGATTATTTCTACCGTGTTGCGGTTGTATATAATGCCACCGGTATTGATGGCCTAACTGTTGAAGCACTCGCAGAATCTGGTCCCAGTGCTCCGGTAAAATCTTCGGCGCAATGGTTCCATCTGCAGCGCATAAATGTCTTTGTGGGCGTTATTATCCTTTGTGGCTTTATCCTTTATTATATTGGACAGGCTAAAGCTGGTAAGAAATTGTTTATCAGGAAGATAGCCGGGTTGGATGCGGTTGATGAAGCTGTTGGCAGGGCAACGGAAATGGGGAAAAAGATTTATTTTATTCCCGGTACGCAGGATATGGATAATGTTCAGACAATTGCCGGGGTTACTATTTTGGGACGTGTGGCTGAAGTTGCCGCTACTTACGATACCTGGCTTGAAGTTCCGGTTTCAAGGTCACTGGTTTTAGTAACAGCCAAAGAGATTGTTAAAGAGGCTTATTCAAAAGTTGGACGTCCGGATGCATTCCAGGAAGATCAGGTTCACTATTTAACTGATGACCAGTTTGGTTATGCCGCTGGTATTGATGGCATGGTTGTTCGTGAAAAACCGGCAACGATTTTCTTCATGGGAGCTTTCTACGCTGAGTCACTGATTCTGGCTGAAACAGGCAACTCTATAGGAGCCATTCAAATAGCAGGCACGGCGATGCCCTCCCAGCTGCCATTTTTCGTTGCAGCATGCGATTATACATTAATAGGTGAAGAATTATTTGCCGCTTCTGCCTATCTGGCTAAAGAACCGAAATTGCTCGGAAGTCTCAAAGGTCAGGATATGGGGAAAGCGGTTATTTTAATAGCATTGATAATTGGTACTATTTTGGAAACATTTAATATTTGGCAATTCTCAACCCTCTTTAAGGTAATAGGTGACTGAGTATGCGTAGAGAAGTGCCTTTGATGATAACCGGTATTGTCGGGATAGCCTTTGTCCTTCAGTACTTTATACCCCATTGGCCGTTTAGCCAGCTTAATACCTGGTTCTCTGACTGGTTTTCTATTGTGGCAGCCTTCGCTATCTGGTTAGGTGCGCTCAATCTGATGAAAATCTCCTTCCAGAAAATTGCCAGAAAAAAAACTGACTGGATTTATTCTGTTGTTATTGTCGCGTCATTTCTGGTGATTACTGTGATTGGTTTTTATGAAGGTGCCGCATTTCGTGAAGCAGGCACCAAATTTTCATGGTTATATGAATTTGTATATACTCCTTTATCCGCTACTATGTTTGCTATTCTGGCATTCTTTGTTGCATCTGCTTCTTACAGAGCATTCCGAGCCAGGAATCTTGAAGCTACATTATTGTTAGCAGCAGGATTTTTAGTGATGATTGGTCGTGTTCCTGTAGGTGACAGCCTTACCTTTTTCCTACCGGAAAGTATGCAGTTGTCGCAGGTTGCCAGTTGGATTATGACATTCCCGCAAACTGCCGGACAAAGAGCTATTATGATAGGAATTGCCCTTGGATTGGTTTCAACGTCATTACGTATTATTCTGGGCATCGAACGCTCGCATCTTGGAGGTGGAGACTAAGATATGAGTACTCGTGTCAAAGAAATTCTAACGATTGGAATAATCCTTATTTTCAGTATCATAGTATACGCTGGTAAAGTATTGGGCTGGTTTGGTGCTTTACAATTCTCATCAACAGTCTCTATGATAGTAATTGCTGTAATATTCCTGGCACTACTATTCGTCTTATTCAGAACCATTCAGGGCAAGCTGATTGACAGGCGTACCGTATTTGTATTTGTCGCTATTGCAGTCATTTTACCATTCTTTATGAGTATCAGCCAGAGTATCCGTATATCTCCTGAAGTTCAGCAGGTTTATGATGCAATGAGCACACTTCAGCCGGGATCAAAAGTATTAATTTCTTTTGATTATGATCCTCCTTCAGCACCGGAATTACAACCGATGGCTGAATCCTTTATAACTTACTGTTTATCCCATGACATTAGTGTCATTATTATAGGTTTATGGCCTCAAGGTCCCCAACAAGCTAATCTTGCTATTGAAGTAGCTTTGGAAAATGAGGATGTGAAAGCTAAAAATCCTGAATACGGGGTGGATTATGTCAATCTTGGTTTCCAGACAGGAAACGAGTTTGTTGTTCAGAGGATGGGGACTGATTTCAGGTCTATGTTCCAGACAGATTACTCCGGAAGACCATATGATGATATTCCGTTGGTTAAGAATGTTAAGAATTTCTCTAATATAGATTATTCCTTTAATCTTTCAGCTGGCTATCCCGGTACTCAGGAATGGGTACAGGTTGCTGTTGACCGTTATGGTCTTTGGATGGGTGCCGGCAACACTGCTGTTCAGGCTCCGATGATGTACACTTACCTCAATGCCGGACAATTAGAAGGCCTATTGGGGGGTATGAACGGTGCTGCTGAATTTGAAAAGGTGTGTGGAGTCACAGGCAAGGGAACACAATTTATGCTTTCACAATCATTTGCTCATATGGTGGTGATTGCTTTTATTATTATTGGTAATGTCGCTTTCTTTATAGGCGGCCGAAAAAAGAAACTGGATGTATAACCGGTAAATTATGGAACATGTAGCTCTCTGGATAGGCGCTTTTCTTACGTTGGGGATCGTATCCTTTTTATACAAGGATAATCCCTGGTATAAACTGTGTGAAGCTATATTTGTAGGCATTTCTGCTGGATATTGGTTTGTTGTTCTGTTTTGGGATAATATCTACGGTAAGTTCTGGGTAGGAGTATTTCCGAGTGAAGAGAGTGGAAATGAGCCAGATTATTGGTTAATAGTTGGAGCAATTTTGGGTGTTCTGATGTTGTTGCGTCTGGTTCCTAAAATTGGTTGGATTTCCAGATGGCCGTTGGCTTTTATTGTTGGATGTACATCCGGATTATATCTTATAAATTATTTTTCCTCAAATATGATGCGCCAGGTGCAGGGAACAATTATGCCTCTGCTTGGCTCTGGTTTCGACCTTCCTCTTTATAATATAATTGGGAATCTGGTAATTGTTATTGGTACATTTACCGGTCTGGTCTATTTCTTCTTTTCCAAAGAACATAAAGGAGCGTTTGGAGCCACAGCTAAAGTCGGAATATGGGTTATTATGATTACCTTTGGAGCTTCATTTGGTTACACAGTTATGAGCCGTATGTCACTATTGATTGGCCGTATAGACTTCCTGTTTGGTGAATGGCTGGGGTTAATTAAATAGTGTGTCCTATTAGAGTCACATCTTCGATCTCTAAAAATATCATTTTCACAATTTTTCTAATTATTTTAGTGTGTACATCAACTCTCTTTGCTCAGGTAGAAGAGATTATTGATAGCAGCATTGCTGTCTCTGATTCGGAATTAGTAAGAGTTGCTCCAATAACTTCATTACTGGTCGAAGATTTCAAATATGATGATGGCGAAAGATTGGTGCTTTCGTGGGTTCCTTCAATTGATGATCAGCTCGTTGATGGCAAAGTTTTGGGTTATCGCTTGTATCGCTCTGTCAATGATGGAGACCCGGAAGTCATAGTGGATTTATTACCACAAGCGAACTCACATACCGATGAAAATCTTGAACGACATAATAAGTATAGCTATTTTATTGAAGCTTTTTCCAAAAATCATACTGCTCAATCAACAATAAGTGCTGCTGTATCGCCACAGAGAGAGTGGATCAATTTCGATCTACTGTTTTTGTTTTTGATGGCTGTAGGTATTGGTGGAGCGGTAATTATTTATATTGAATTAGCTCGTCGAGGGAAAAAGCTGTTTGTACGCAAAATTGCCGGACTTGAAGCTGTTGAAGATGCTATTGGAAGAGCAACTGAAATGGGACGTCCAATTTTGTTTATCCCTGGTATTCTCGACATGGATGATGTCCAGACTTTGGCTGGAATAACTATTTTAGGTCATGTGTCCCGACAGATTGCAGATTATGATACGGAGATAAGGATGCCTGTCTCTCGTTCTTTGGTGATGACGGCAGCTCGTGAAACAATCAAGACATCTTATCAGACAGCAGGTCGTCCGGATAAATATAATGATGATATGGTGCAGTATGTCACTGATGAGCAGTTCGGTTATGTAGCCGCTGTTGACGGAATCATGGTTCGAGAAAAACCGGCCACAGTATTTTTATTGGGAGCCTTTTTTGCCGAATCATTGATTTTAGCTGAGACTGGAAATTCGGTGGGAGCTATTCAAATTGCCGGAACAGCCCGCCCGGCTCAGTTGCCATTTTTTATCGCAGCTTGTGATTTTACATTGATAGGCGAAGAACTTTTTGCTGCATCGGCTTATCTATCCGGCGAACCAAAACAATTGGGCTCACTCAAAGGTCAGGATATCGGTAAAGCACTTGCTATGACGGCAATTATAATTGGCGTTATTTCAGCGACAATTGCAAGTGCCTGGGATGTTGAATTGTTTGGTGATATTCTATATTACCTGACAAAGTTGTTCACAGCGTAACAGGAATAATATGAGAAGAGAAATACCATTATTAATCACTTTTGGAATCGGCACTCTGCTTATTCTCTCTGTATTTATTCCGCCAATGGAGACATTGGGTGAAGACTTTACCGTGTTTTTTGATATTATTGCTGTTTTTGCCTTCTTTTTAGGGGGTGGGAATCTTCTTCGCGTTCATATAATGAAATTACAAAGACGCAAAGTTGACTGGGAATTTTCTATTGTCACACTTTTCGGTTTTACTGTTATGCTGGTAATCGGTATTTTTAAACTCGGTAATCCTGGTGGAATCGCCGCTTCTCCTACTGCCGCCGGATCACTATTCCAGGAAATTTTTGATTTTGTTCTGATTCCATTAGGTGCCACCATGTATTCTCTGCTGGCCTTTTTTGTAGCGTCAGCTTCTTATAGAGCATTCCGTGCTAAAAATAAAGAAGCAACTATTCTTTTAATTGCTGCTTTTATAATATTATTGGGAAGAACTCCATTTGGGATGTACCTGACCGCATGGGTACCGGAATCATTTGATATTCTTCAAATCCCCAATATGGCTATTTGGATTATGAACTCACCAAACCTGGCTGGCCAAAGAGCAATTCTAATCGGCATCGGCTTGGGAGTAGTCTCAATGTCTCTTCGTATTATTCTTGGTGTTGAACGGACTTATTTGGGAGGGGATGATTGATGACTGATCTGTTTGTTCCCATTCCACTTTTGAGTCTTTATGTAGAAAGTATTGGCCGAATTGTCTCACTGATTGTTATTGGTGGTGGCTTACTATGGTTGTTTATCAATGCTTACCGAGGTAATGAAGTTGATCGCAGGATTATATTTTTATTTATTTTAATCTCTGTGGCAGCACCAATTCTTTTTCCAATTGAGTTCAAAGAAAAAGCTACCCCGGTTGTTAAAGCTGTTTATGATAGGGTGGAATCTTTACCTCCGGGTTCAAAGGTATTAATATCTTTTGATTTTGATCCGGCTATGGCTCCCGAAGTTCAACCGATGGCCAATGCTATCACCAGGCATTCTTTGGCACGAGGCCATAAAGTTATTTTTATGTCCCTCTTTGCTACCGGACAGGCGTTGTTAACCCAGAGTCTTGATAAGGTTGTCGGGCAGGAATTTCCTCATCTGGAAGAACAAAGAGATTTTGTCAACCTTGGGTACAAAGCTGGTAACGAAGGTGTGCTCAATGTTATCATAACCGATTTTAAAAAGATGTTTCCTACCGATGTAAACAATACTCCTTATGAAGAAATCTCGGTTCTTGAAGGAATAAATTCCTGTAAGGATCTGGATTTAGTCGTCTCAATTGGTGGTGGTAAGCCCGGTGTAAAGGAATGGGTACTTTTCGTAGGTGATCCGGGTGGAATCCCCATTGCCGCCGGTGTGGCAGCGGTTGTTGCTCCTCAGATGTATCCTTATTATCCCAAACAGTTGATCGGAATATTAGGTGGTGTTAAGGGTGCTGCCGAATATGAATCTGAACTGGTTTCGAATTATAAACAATTTGAAGATATGCCAACTCCCGGACTAAAAATGATGGGACCACAAACATTGGCGCATATGGTAATTCTTGCTTTTATTCTCATTGGTAATTTCTCCTTCTTTATTTTGAGATCCCGGAGGAGGAAAGAATGAAAAAAGCCCCGATTATTACCCTCGCTGCTGTAATTGTTCTATTTATTATAAGCTGGATTTTTAAATCCGGGTCTGTGTCAGGTGTTGAAGAAAGTTATATCCTTTATGGATTGAAATATACCTTTGCGGCTTTTCTAACCCTGGCAATTTTTTCATTCCTTTATCAGGACAATCCCTATTATAAATTTGCAGAGCATCTTTTTGTTGGTGTATCTGCTGCATTCTGGATGACTATGGGATTTTGGACAACGATTGTAGGAAATCTTGTTCCGCGTATATCGGAATCGTTATCAAATTTCTTTGAAGTGCCCTATAATACGGATAATCAGAATTTCTTTTATTTTATTCCGGTTGTTTTGGGTATTCTTTTATTATTACGGTTAACAAAAAAATATGGGTGGATATCACGCTGGCCGTTGGCATTTATTGTCGGTACTACAGCCGGTCTTAATTTTATCCGCTATTTGAGATCTGATTTTATAAATCAGGTTAAAGCTACATTTATTCCCTTGTTGATAAACTGGAATGGGTTCGGAGATTTTTTCACTAACTTCTCCTTGTCGTCATCCGGACAATTTGTGATGATGATGGCTAATTGGATTATCTTTTTGGGTGTTTTCTGCGGCCTTATATATTTTTACTTCTCCAAAGAGCACAAAGGTGCATTTGGTTTTGCCTCAAAAATTGGAATTTGGATTCTGATGGTTACCTTTGGTGCGTCTTTTGGATATACTGTTATGGGGCGTATCTCATTACTGGTTGGTCGTCTTACATTCCTGTTCCGCGATTGGTTAGGATTAATTAATTAACAGTTCTCTAAATAATGTGGGAGAACAGTATGAACTATAAACTGTTACTTTTCTTATTTGTTTTACTGATTTTCGCTGTGGCTGGGAATGCCCAGGAAGAAGTTGCTCTGGATTCAACGGCAGCGGCTGATTCCACTGCCATACCTCCGCCTGCCCCTGTATCTTTGTTGGAAGCGGTCGATGCTCCCGATGATCATGGTCATGCGGTTGTGCTCTCATGGGAAACATCAGCGGATGATGGTGGCGGACAGAATTCAGTGTTAACCTATGAAATTTTCCGTTGGAAACCATTTCTGGTTGATACTCTGACGATAATGCGTCAACAGATTGACAGCTTATTGGAAGCTGCTGAAACCGTTGCTGATCCTAATGTTAATTACAAGGATCTTGTCAAGGACCTCAGAGTTAAATATGATGGATTTGCAAATCGTCTTCTGGATGCTCATAACAATTATCCCGACGGTGGTGAATGGCTTTTTGTGAAAGGCGTTCCAAATGGAACCTCAGAATTAGCCAATGCCGGTACGAAATCAGTAATGTCACAGGATTATATCCCTGATTATGCAGATTTATACTATTACGTAGATGCTGTAACAATAGATCCGGAAATCAGAACCAGTTCAAAAATTGTCGGACCGGTTCAAAGTTCCGGTCAGTGGTTCAATATGGGGAGAATCCCGGTATTGATTGCAGTTATAATCTTTTGTACTTTAACTCTTGTTTTTGTTAATATAGCAAAAAAAGGAGCTGACCTTTATATTCGGCCAATCGGTGGTATCGAAGCGGTTGATGATGCTATCGGACGTGCCACGGAAATGGGGCGACCGATCCTTTATGTTCTTGGATTAGGAACGGCAGCTGATGTTGCCACGATTGCGTCGTTTACAATTCTTAGTCGTGTTGCTAAAAGAGTTGCGGAATACCAGACTGAATTGATCGTTCCTACTTATGATCCTATTGTGATGTCAGTTGCCCAGGAAGTGGTTAAGTCGGCTTATATGGATGCCGGAAGAGCTGATAATTATAATGATGATATAGTTTTCTTTGTTACTCAGTCACAGTTTGCTTATGTGGCGGCGGTAAATGGGATAATGCTTCGCCAGTACCCTGCTACTAATGTCTACATGGGCATGTTCCATGCTGAATCACTTTTATTGGCAGAAACTGGAACTGAAGCCGGATCGATTCAGATTGCCGGTACTGATCAGATAGCGCAGTTGCCGTTCTTTATTGTAGCCTGCGATTATACATTGATAGGTGAAGAACTGTACGCAGCTTCAGCATATTTGGGCAAAGAACCGGTTTTATTGGGTTCACTCAAAGCTCAGGATTATGCTAAAGCAGCAATTCTGATTCTTGCCTGCCTCGGTGTATTGGCAACTAATTTTGGTTATGATGGTTTCGTTGAACTTTTTCATGTGATGGATTAAGAGGAGTATAATATGAAAAGACAAATTCCATTTGCCCTGGTTTTCATATTCGGGCTTTTCATGATTGTACAGTATTTTGTACCACATGAAAAATCAGAGTGGATTTATGAGTTCCTTTTGGATTGGATTTACATTATCGGGACTTTTGCTTTGGCGCTGGGTCTCTGGTCATTATTCCGAGTCTCAGTGAGCAGAATTCAATCTAAAAAAGAAGGATGGCAGTATTCTTATGTAACGCTGGGCGGACTCTTTTTGATGATCGCTTTTGGTTTTACGCAGAGAACTGGCGATTCATGGGGGTGGTATTTTATATGGATTATGCTTTCACTGGCTTGTCTCGGTTCAATTATGCAAGCCAGAGCGACAACATTATCTAATCAAAAGAAATTGTATTCAATAGTTGCATTGGTGACTTTAGTACTCTCAGTTTTAGTAATAATTTTTGATAATGCCTGGAACTTCTATTTCTATACTGCCGAAGGTTTGGAAAACAGTATGTTTCGAACTTTTTTTGATTACGTTATGATGCCTATTCTGGCGACTATGTTTTCTCTATTAGCATTTTTTATAGCTTCGGCAGCCTATCGAGCTTTCCGTGCTCGTAATGTTCTGGCATCGCTATTACTGGTTGCGGCATTGTTAGTTATGATGCGATTTAATCCCTGGATTCCAGGAGCTGACTATGTTGCTGCGGCATCAAGTTGGCTGATGAATGTACCCAATCTGGCAGCTCAGCGTGCAATTGTTATTGGTGTCGGTTTAGGAATGGTAGCTACGGCCTTGAAAGTAGTACTTGGAATTGAACGCAGCTATATGGGGAAAGGATAAGGAGGACAAACTATGGGCGTATTTGAAAAACTTATGAAGTTGGATCGTCGATGGGTCTTCCTGTTTTTGATTATAGTGTGTGTTGTTACATACTATATCGATTACGATGTACCCATTTTACCTGAAGATGAATCTCGAAAGATCTATGATTTTATAGATAGTCTTCCACCAGGCGATATTGTTTTTGTAGCAATTGACTATGATCCGAACTCAATGGCTGAGTTACATCCAATGACTTATGCCATTGTTGAAGACTGCTGGCGCAGGAATCTGAAAGTAATAATTACAGCTCTTTCACAGAATGGTCCCGGTATGGCTGATCAGGTCATACGTGATATTAGTGATTCTATGGCTATTGACAGAACCTACAATGGGGTTGAGTATAAAGCGAGAGAGATTGTTAATGGAGTAGATTATGCTTTCCTCGGTTATAAGCCATATTATGCTTTGGTTATTTTAGGAATGGGACAGGATTTTCGCCTTCCATTCCCAACCGACTACTATGGAACTCCAATTGATTCCCTTCCTATGATGCAGGGGGTTATCAACTATGATAATATTGCTTGTGTAATATCTCTTTCCAGTGGAACAATATCTGATGGCTGGATTTCTTATGGGCAGGGTCGGTTTGGATTCCCAATGTTTTTTGGTCTCACAGGAGTGATGACTGCTCAATATTACCCCTACTATGGCTCTGGCCAACTCAGAGGTCTCATGGGAGGAATGTTGGGAGCAGCGCAGTATGAATCGTATTCTGATAATCCGGGACGTGCGATGGATGCAATGAAAGTGCAGCTACCGGCCCATCTTGTAATTATCTTTTTTATTATAATGGGTAATATCGGTTTCTTTGCAAGTAAGTCTAAGAAATTCGAGGAGGTGAGCTGATGGATTTTACTACTTTCTTATGGGCAACATTCGGTGTCTTTGTGACCCTCGCGACTTTCTCGTTTCTTTACAAGGATAATCCGTTATACAAATTCGCTGAACATCTTGTTGTCGGAGTGTCAGCCGGTTACTTTGTAATTATTTTATGGCATAATAGTCTGAAGCCAAATCTGTTTGCCCGTTTAGCCGATGGCGACTGGTACTTTTTCTGGCTGAATTCAACTCAGCCCTGGTACTTGATTCCGGCAATAATCGGGGCTATGATGTGGACTCGTTTCTCCAAGGATTATGCTTGGGTCTCTCGCTATCCTATGGCTTTGTATATCGGTATAGCAACCGGTATGGCCATTCCACTTGAGATGGCTAACAGAATCAACAAACAGCTATATGCTACAATGCAATTAGTTGATATTGATACTAATGACTTTTGGGGATATTTATGGGGTAACGGATTGCTTGATATTTCAAATGGTATATCAAACATAATTGTATTTATTGGTGTGCTAACAGCTTTGATTTATTTCTTCTTTTCCAAAGCCCATACCGGATGGTTTGGAAAAGTGGCCAAAATTGGTATTTGGACTCTGATGATTGGTTTTGGAGCATCGTTTGGCTTTACTGTCATGGCTCGTATATCTCTGTTCATTCAGCGTATTCAGGATGTTGACAGTTGGGGGCGGGTTGCTTTGAATACTGGAGTAACGTCCAATCCAAACTACAATAACTGGTATCTATTTGTGTTCTGGGCCTTGATTGCATTCGTTTTTGGATATATTGTTAAAGAAATAGTTGCTGCTATAAATACAAAGAAGGCTAAAGCACAAACCTAATAATTGAAATAAAATTTATTTATATAGAATCCCATTAAATTTTAATTTAGTGGGATTTTTTAGTTGATTTAATATTTAACAATTTCGTAATATATATGGGGAAGTTTACTTACTGCAATAGTTTACTCTCTGGAGATAAAGTATGAATTTACATAGAGTTTATTATAGAAGTATTGAAAAAGAAAATAAATATGGTGTATGTAGCACAATATGTAGTAATGGCGTTAATGGTTGTGTCTCAGTCACTTACGAGGATGTATTAATGCATGCGCAAGTATTTGATTTACAGGAGGTTGTAGAATAAGAAAATATCGACCGTGGTAAGTTATTATCTGTTCGATGATTAAATGATATTTATTTTCGATGAAATGCAAATAATACTTGACATACGGCAAAAATTTCCTATCATTTTCTCTGGAGGAACCAATACGGACTATTTTTTTAAGTACCGTCTGCTTCGTAGGCAAAAGGGTAGAAACATTACGTAGCACAGGGAAAGTGAGGTAGGACCATGGCTCGGCCCAGGAAGACCGATATAACCAAGTCCACCAATGATACTGCATCTAAGTCGGGGAATAAGGGGATAAAAAAGGGTAAGCTGTCAAATGCAGAAGCCCGCAGAGAGTACCAGCGAAGGTATTATCAGATGCATAAGGAAAAAGCAAAAGAATACCAGCGCCAGTACAATTTAACGCATAAGAAAAAATCGCGTGGTGGTAGGGGAAGATCCAATTTTTCGTGTCCGCGAGAAGTAGTGAGATCGACTTTTAACTCTACCGATATTATGCATGCACCGGTAGAAAAGACACTCCAGATGTTGGAAAAGATCATTAATGGAGAACGCTTTTTTACAATGTAACTGGTATCAGTTGATTTAATAAATAATATATTTCGATGATCAACTTTTATTGTTGCTCTGGAATAGCCTTTAATATACATTCTTTTCATGTTTGAGAATAATTTAAAAAACTGAGGGGAATGGTATGCCTACTAAGAAAACCAGCTCCACTAAAAAGACAAAGACGAAAAAAAAGACTGGCACAACAAAAAAAGCTGTGGCCAGTAAAAAAACGCCAAAGCCTAAAAAGTCAACAGCTGTTAAAGCTAAAGCCTCTACCAAAAAAACAACCTCCAAAAAGACAACTGTGAAAACCAAAACTAAAACAGCAACATCCGTTAAAAAAACGGTTGATAAAAAAACACCTGTGAAAACTAAGAGGATTACTGTGGCAAAAGGAAAGTACTACTATTACTTCGGTGACAAGCAAGCCGATGGCAAGGGTACCATGAAAGACTTGCTGGGAGGAAAAGGAGCTGGTTTGGCTGAGATGAGCCGTGCTGGAATTCCTGTTCCACCTGGATTTACAATTACGACTGATGTTTGTCATCTCTACTATGAAAACGATATGGAAATTCCCCAAAAAATTGACCAGGATCTTGAAAAATATATTGAAAAGATTGAGAACTCAGTTGGTAAGAAATTTGGTGATGCTTCTGATCCATTGTTAGTGTCGGTTCGTTCCGGTGCAAAATTCTCCATGCCGGGGATGATGGATACGGTATTGAATCTGGGATTAAATCCGGAGTCTGTTGATGGTCTTGCAAAAATGACAGGAAACACTCGGTTTGCTCTGGATAATTATCGTCGTTTTATCTCAATGTTTGGAAATGTAGTTCTTGGAATTGACAAAGAACTTTTTGAGAAAGTTATTCTAAAGAAAAAAGCTGACAAGCGGATTAAGCAGGACAGTTCTCTTCAGAAGAATGACCTGATGGATATTGTAAAAAAATTCAAAAGTATTTGTAAGCGTAATTCCGGCGAAGCCTTCCCGGATGATCCCTACGTGCAGCTCAGAATGTCTCGTGATGCTGTTTTCCGCAGTTGGAATAATCCCCGGGCAATATCTTATCGGCGGATGCATAATATCGACTCAAGTCTGGGGACAGCTGTAAATATTCAAGCTATGGTATATGGCAATATGGGTAATACCAGTGCTACCGGTGTTGGGTTTACTCGTAATCCCGCTACCGGCGACAAGGAATTTTATGGCGAATATCTGGTAAATGCTCAGGGTGAAGATGTTGTTGCAGGTATCAGAACTCCGCAACCGATTGCCAAACTTAAACAGGAATTGCCAGATGCTTTCAAACAGTTAAAAGCTATTACAACTCGCCTTGAAAAACATTATCGTGATGTTCAGGATTTTGAATTTACTATCCAGGAAAAAACTTTGTATATGCTTCAGACCAGAAGCGGTAAGCGTACTGTTCAGGCGGCAATTAAAATTGCAGTCGATATGGTAAAAGAAAAGCTAATAACCAAGGAAGAAGCTCTGGAAAGAGTAGATCCTCAACAACTGGATCATTTACTTCATCCCAGACTGGATCCAAAAGCTAAGTATAATATTTTGGCTAAAGGTCTTCCGGCTTCTCCCGGAGCTGCCTCAGGCAAGGTTTATTTTACTGCTGAGGAAGTTGTAAAACATAGCGGAAAACAACAGACAATTCTTGTGCGTGAAGAGACTAACCCTGATGATATCGAAGGCATGAATGCTGCCCTTGGTATTCTTACTGCAAGAGGTGGGATGACATCGCATGCTGCAGTTGTTGCTCGCGGAATGGGTAAATGTTGTGTTTCCGGTGCCGAAGCTATCCGAGTTTATCCTCGCAAAAAACAATTCCAGGTTGGAAAATTGATCATTAAAGAGGGTGAGGTCATTACTCTCAATGGTACAACTGGTGATATCATAATAGGTAAAGTTCCAACTATCGAGCCAGAATTATCCGGTGAATTTTCTAAATATATGAGTTGGGCTGATGAAAATAGAACTCTCAAAGTAAGAACCAATGCTGATACCCCTCGTGATTGTCAGCAGGCTATAAAATTCGGTGCTGAAGGAATTGGTCTTTGTCGTACTGAACATATGTTTTTTGCTGAAGATCGCATTCCCATTGTACAGGATATGATTTTGGCTGATTCTCCCGAAGAACGTCAGGAAGCACTTGATAAACTTCTTAAGTTCCAGAAAAAGGACTTCAAAGAAATCTTTACAGCTATGCAGGGGAAGCCAGTTACAATTCGTACTTTGGATCCTCCTTTGCATGAGTTTTTACCACGCCTTGAAGAGGTCATGGAAAAAATAGAAAACCTCGACAAAGTTGATGATGACTATGAAGAAAAGCTGGAGAGACTTCAGAAGGTTATTAAGCGAATAGATGAACTTCATGAACTTAATCCGATGCTGGGTCATCGTGGCTGCCGCTTGGGGATTGTCTATCCTGAGATCACTGAGATGCAGGCAAGAGCTATTATTGAAGCAGCCTGTGAACTAACCAAAGTTAAAAAATTGACGGTTCTTCCGGAAATAATGATTCCTTTGGTTGGTCATATCAATGAATTCAAAAATCAGAAGGAAGTAGTCCAGCGTGTAGCAAACGAGGTCATTGCTAAATATAAGGTTAAAACTCTAAAATATATGATTGGCACTATGATTGAAATTCCTCGTGCCGCTCTAACTGCTGACGAAATTGCCGAAGAAGCAGAATTTTTCAGTTTTGGAACCAATGATCTGACCCAGATGACAATGGGTTTCTCGCGTGATGATGCTGGTAAATTCCTGAACTATTATGTCGAAAATGGAATACTACCCAGCGATCCTTTTATTTCTTTAGATCAAATTGGAGTCGGTCAATTAGTAAGTATGGGTAAAGAAAAAGGACGTTCAGTAAGAAAAGATCTCAAAGTTGGTATTTGTGGTGAGCACGGTGGTGATCCTGCTTCTATCGAATTCTGCAACGGTGTTGGTCTTGATTATGTCTCCTGCTCTCCTTTCAGAGTCCCAATAGCTCGGTTGTCAGCCGCCCAGGCTAATCTTCGAGTAAAGAAAGGGACCGGTAAGGGACGGACTGGCACTGAATAAGTACTAATTTATCCCGGTTTATAGAAGCGCAATAGATTCCTATTGCGCTTTCTTTTTTTTATCAATATTCTACCGATAACTATTGGGTAAAACTGATGGATTAAGATAGATGATTGATATTTTGATATTTAGTATTTTTTGACAAACAAGAATGGAATTTAGAATATAATGAAACATTCACTCGATGGAATTTTTAAACCGAAATCTGTTGCGGTAATTGGTGCTTCAAGTAGAAAAGGTAGTATTGGACGCGAAACCCTTCACAATATTCTCATTGCGGAATATAACGGCAAGGTTTTCCCTGTTAATCCTAAAGCTTCGGTCATTCACTCCATCAAAGCTTACTCAACAATTCTTGATGTTCCTGATGCGGTAGATCTGGCGATCATTATTGTTCCCAAACAAGGTGTTAAAGAGGTAGTTCGCCAGTGCGGTGAAAAAGGTGTAAAAGGGATTGTTGTTATCTCCGCTGGATTCTCAGAAGTCGGTCCTGAAGGAAAGAAAAGAGAGCAGGAAGTTCTTCAGGTTGTCCAGGAATATGGTATGAGGATGATTGGTCCCAATTGTTTTGGCATTGTAAATACTGATCCTGGTGTAAAGCTGAATGCAACTTTTGGCAAAGTATATCCTCGTGAGGGACGAATCGGATTTATCACACAGTCCGGGGCGATGGGTGAAGCGATTATGAATACAGCCAATCTACTGGGTATTGGTTTTTCAGTAGTCGCCTCGATTGGCAACAAAGCTGATATTTCTTCCAATGACATTTTAGAATATCTGAAAAATGATCCCAATACAGATATGATTTTATTATATCTGGAGAATTTTGGTAATCCCCGCAACTTCACAAAAATTGCACGAGAAGTATCTCGAATAAAACCAATTGTAGCAGTAAAATCAGGCCGTACTACATTGGGAGCCAAAGCGGCATCTTCTCATACCGGTGCTCTGGCTGGTCTTGATGTTGGGGTTGATGCCCTTTTTGATCAGGCTGGCGTTATGCGGGTTGATACAGTTGAGGAACTCTTTGATGTTGCCAAAGCATTGTCAATGCAGCCTGTTCCCAAGGGGAACAAGGTTGTGGTTGTCACCAATGCCGGTGGCCCTGGAATTCTGGCTACTGATGCATTGATAAATAACGGTATGGAAATGCCTGCTCTTTCTGCTCAGACGGTCAAAAAATTAAAAACATTTATTTCTGCTGACGCTTCATTTTCTAATCCGATGGATATGGTGGCTGGTGCCGGTCCTAAAGAATTCAAGAAGACTCTTGATGCTGTTAAAAATGATAAGCGATATGATACGATTATTCCTATCTTTGTACCTCCGGTTACAATTAATGAACTTGAAGTAGCCAAGCATATTTATGAATCAGTAGCTGATACCAAAAAAACAGTATTGGCATGTTTTATGGGAGCCGGATTTAATTCTGATGGAATCGAATATTTGAAAGAACATAAAATCCCGGTATATATTTTTCCTGAAGCAATTGCTAAAACTTTACAAACCATTGAACATTACCGTCAGCGAATTTCAGCATCCAAAGGGAAAATCAAAACATTTAAAGTCGATTCTGAAAAGGTTCAGGAAATTATTGATAAGGCTCATGCAGAAAATAGAAATGCAATTGTCAGTGAAGATGCTATTGATATTCTAAGTGCTTATGGTATCCAGGCCGCTGGTTATAAATATGCTTCTTCTGCCAAAGAAGCTGTTGAAGTAGCTGAAAATATTGGTTATCCGGTTGTAATGAAAATCAATACTCCACCAATTCTCCATAAGACGGAAAAGGGTGGAGTCATGGTGGATTTACGAACTGATAAAGAAATTAAGTCAGCCTATGCAAGTCTTAAAGAGCGAGTGGAAGAAGAGCTTAAAACCGGTGAAAAATTCAGTGTTGCCATGCAGAAGCTCGTATCCGGAGGGATTGAAACTGTTATGGGGATGGTAGTTGATCCCTCTTTTGGACCGTTAATCATGTTTGGTCTGGGGGGAATTTATGTTGAGGTTATGAAAGATGTCTCTTTCCGGATTAATCCTCTCTCAAATAGTCATGCTCGTGAAATGGTGCAGTCATTAAAATCTTATCCTCTTTTAAAAGGATATCGGGGAGCTCCACCTGTGGATTTAGCTACTGTTGAGGAGACATTGCTCAGGCTCTCGCAATTGGTTAAAGATTTTGACTGTTTTGAAGAGATTGACATCAATCCGTTTATAGCTTCACCTGATAAATCCCATTGTATGGCGGTTGATGCCCGATTCCTGATTAAGAAATCATAATTTAGTAATAATCCCTTGAATTTTTATACCAAGTTGCTATCTTCTTTCAATTGAAAGAAGATAGTCTGTTAATAGGTGATATATGAAATTGGAAATTAAATCAATAGGTATCTGGAGTCTGATAAAGGTTTCGGTATTTATCAATATGATAATTGGATTCATATTTGGTTTTTTTTATGCCATTATGATTTCCTTTATGTCTTCAGCCGGATTGTTACCACTTGATATAATTGGAAATGAAGAAATTCCATTATTGGCTATGCTAATAGTAGTTCCCATTATGTTTTCAATTGGTGCGGCAGTATTCGGTACTATGTGGGCTGTAATTTGTATCTTCATTTATAATCTATTATCCAGAATTATTGGTGGTGTTGAAATAAATGTTGATGATATTTCTGTTAAAGAGAATATTTCTCAACCACAACATGTGGTTTTACAACCCCCGGTACCACAAGTTTTTCCGAAAACAGATAACGTGAGTAACTCTCCTTCAAGTATAGATGAAAAGAAAAATGACCAGGGTCCTGACACAAATTATGAGATTTAAGTTATGAATGATAAACCAGTAAGAGTTCGCATTGCTCCATCACCTACCGGATATTTGCATGTAGGTGTAGGCAGAACCGCAGTATTTAATTGGCTTTTTGCAAGAAATTTGGGTGGGAAATTTCTGATAAGAATTGAAGATACTGATCTTGAGAGAAACCAGCTTGAATTGGTGCAGCCTATTCTTGATGCTCTCAAATGGATGGGGATGGAATCGGATGAAGAAGTGGTTCATCAGTCTTCACATATGGATAATTTTAAAGAGCATGCAAAGAAGATTCTTGAGAGTGGCAAAGGGTATCGTTGTTTCTGTACTCCCGATGAATTAAAAGCAGCTCGCGAAAAGGCTGTTAAGGAAAAAGGTTCACAAATTTACAGCCGGAAATGTCTGAAACTATCACCCGAAGAAATCCAAACAAAACTTGATGCCGGTGAAAAATATGCTATCAGAATACAGATTCCTGAAGGGGAAACAAAATTTCATGATTTAGTGTGTGGTGACCTTACAAAACAAAATGTAGATTTGGAAGATTTTATCATAGCCCGTTCCGATAGTACTGCTACTTATAATCTGGCTGTAGTTGTAGATGATCATGATATGGAAATTTCACATGTTATTCGCGGAAATGACCATATTACCAATACTTTTAAACAGATTATTATTTATAGAGCCTTAGGTTTTGAAATCCCTGAGTTTGGACATATTCCTCTGATTCTCAGACCTGATAAGAAAAAGGTATCAAAGCGTCTTGGTGATAAGGATGTTAATGAATACAGCACTGAAGGTATAATTCCTGATGCCCTTTTTAATTATCTTTGTACTTTAGGGTGGTCTTCAAAAAATGATCGTGAAATCTATACTGTAGATGAATTAGTAAATGTATTTACAGTCAAAAATTTTAACAGCTCTAATGCTATTTTTGATCCTGAGAAAATGTTGTCATTTAATAAAGAGCACATTAAAATAAGAAGCAATCATGATCTTGCGGCTGAAGTAGCTCCCTTGTTAATCGATGCCGGACTCACCTCTAAATACTGGTTGGAAACGAGATGGGAGTATCTTCGCGATGTGGTTGGTGTGTTAAAGGATCGTGTGAAAAGAGTATCTGATTTTGTGGAAATGAGTTCCTACTTTTTTGAATTTGATTATAAATATGAAGAAAAAGCTGTAGAGAAAAATTTCAAACTGGAAGCAGCAGACAGGCTTCAGGAGTTAGTTGAAAAATTTGAGTCACTTAGTGACTTTTCTCATGACAGTGTTGAGCAGGCATTGTCTGCATTATCTGAAGAGAAAGAAATTAAAAAGAAAAAATATATTCATCCGACTCGATTGGCAGTCAGTGGTACCTCGGTGGGGCCCGGTCTTTATGATCTTCTCGTCGTATTGTCACAACCTGTCGTAATTGAGCGTATGAAAAAAGCTATAGACTATATTAAGAGTATTAACAATTAGATGTTATCAGTAGAGGCAAAATGAGTAATTCAAAAGAACAAATTGCAGAGACTTTACGTCGCGCTATCAAAGGCGAAGAAGACGGATATTATTTTTATGATTTGGTATCCAAAAAAGTTACGCATCCGGACGCCAAATTAAAACTCGAAGGTCTTCGTGACGACGAAATCCAGCATAAAAAAGTATTGGTAGATTTATTCCATAAGCATATTGGTCCTGAAGTAGGCGAGTTACCTGAAAAGGGATTAAGTGTTCTGACTGAAGTGTTCAAAAAGGGACATATAAATGATCTGAAGTCTGAGATGGAATTTATAAATCTGGCTATTGAAGCCGAACTGGCCGCTACCAAATATTATCAGGATGAACGTGATCTGATTGATGATGAAGATTTCAAAAAAATCTTTGATCAACTGGCTGAGGAAGAACACCATCATTATGAATTGCTTCAGGCTGAGCGCGAGGCTATATCAGGAAATTATTTCTGGTTCAGTATGGATGATAGCTCACCACTGGAACATTAATAACCAGGGGGTTTTTATTGACTGAATTGAACAGTTCACAAACTGAAACTTTGAAGGTCGGTGATCATGCACCGGATTTTACTCTGCCCACACATAACGAAGGGGAGTTAAATCTGGCTTGGTATCAGGGAAGGAAAAATGTTGTATTAGCATTTTATCCGGCTGACTGGACGCCTGTTTGTGCTACTCAAGTTCCCAGTTATCAGGATATTTACGACAAGTTTGAAAAATATGATGTCCAGTTGCTTTGTATTTCTGTTGATTCTGTCCCCTGTCATATGGCCTGGGCAAAAACTATGGGTGGATTATCATTTCCGTTGATGTCAGACTTTTATCCTCATGGCGAGGTTGCTCAGAAATATGGTATTTTTACCAGTAAAGGATATTCTGGTCGGGCTGTTTTCCTGATTGATAAAAAAGGAACAATCCGATTTATTCAGCAAGTGCATCCGGCCAAACTTCCTGATAATGATGTTTTGTTAAAAGAACTGGCCAAACTCGAATAAATTGGGAACGTCACAATATTGATTCTGTTCTATTAATAACGATAGAAAAACTTGTTATTGAAGGACCTTGTTGAGTGTATTTTTCACTTCCAAAAGAATACCGGGAAGCAAAACCGGATGAAATCAAAGCTCGTATCATCGAAGCCAAAAAGAAGTTAGGCAAAAAACTTCTTATCCTCACACATCATTACCAACGGATAGAGGTGGTGGAGTTTGGTGATCATTTGGGCGACAGCTATGGTCTATCAAAAATTGCCGCTGCTCAAAAAGAGGTTGAGATAATTGCCTTTTGCGGTGTTCACTTTATGGCTGAGTCGGCTGATATTCTGACTTCGGATCGGCAGAAAGTATTTCTTCCCAATCCTCTTGCCGGATGCCCGATGGCAGATATGGCTGAGATGGCCGATGTCATGACAGCCTGGAAGTATCTTGATGAAATAAGCGGCACTGAGAATATAATGCCAATTTCTTATATGAATACAGCAGCAGGTTTAAAAGCCTTTACCGGACGAAACGGCGGACTAATCTGTACATCATCAAATGCTGATGCTGCTCTTAAATGGGCATTTGGACAAAGAGAAAAAGTCTTTTTCTTTCCTGATCAGCATCTGGGATATAATACAGCAATCAAAATGGGAATCAGTTCTGATGAAATTGTAATCTGGGATTTTTCTCGTGATGATGGCGGCTTGACCAAAGAGCAGGTTGATAAAGCCAAAGTAATCCTCTGGAAAGGCCACTGCCATGTTCATACAAATTTCAAAGAAGAACATGTCCACGAAGTTCGGGAAAAATATCCTGATGTCAAAGTTATAGTTCATCCGGAAACACCTCATGAAGTGGTAAAATTAGCTGATGGGAGCGGATCGACGGCCTATATTGTCAAATATTGCCAGGAAGCTCCACCCGGATCGATTATTGCAATAGGGACTGAGATAAACCTGATAAATAGGATGGCAATTGAGCATCCTGATAAGACTATCTTTGAACTGTCAGGGCAGACTTGTCCGGTCTGTGCCAATATGTATCGTACCACAATGAATGATTTGCTGTATACTCTTGAGAATCATACTGATATCAAACCGATTTCGGTTTCAGAACCAACCCGCTCGGAAGCATTGTTAGCCCTTGAAAAAATGCTTCAAATATCCTGATTAAATATTTTACAAGCAAGCTTGATTTAATGATTTAAAATTCATATATATATTGTAAACATGGACAAATTAGAGCGAAATAATCCAACAGTGGTAAATAGCGTTTTTTTTGTCGATTTTCAACTAAGAAGATAGAATTTGAAACAAATTGGTGCAAACTTGGTTATGGAATATGATCGAAATTGAGATAACTTGAAACCAATAGATTTGAGTTGCTGTCAGAGTTTATTGAAACACAAACAGGAAGTTACACATACTGACAGAACTTATGGAGTAGGTTAAATGGAATATAAGGGAAAAGTAGCTTTTGTCTCCGGTGGAACTCGGGGCATCGGATTATCAATAGCTGAAAAATTAGCCGAAAAAGGTGTTAATATTTTCATGACTTATTTTCGAAGTCGTGAAGATGCTAAAGCTGCTGAAGAAAAAATTAAGAGCTATGGTGTTGAATGTGTCGCTCATCGGGCAAATATGGGTAATGCTGAACAAGTGACGCTGATTTTTGATAAAATCAAAGAAGACTTTGGCAAATTGGATATTATGGTATCAAATGCAGCTCTTGGAGTTTATTCTGACATGATGAACATTGATCGCAAAGCCTGGGAATTATCGATGCATACCAATGCTCGTGCCTTTTTGCAATGCGTCCAGCTTGGTGTTCCAATGATGGGAGAGGACAGTCGCATTGTGGCATTATCTTCATTGGGTTCTATGCGTTATATCCCCGGATATGCAGCTATTGGTGTTTCCAAAGCGGCAGTTGAAAATATGGTTAGATACACAGCTATTGAAATGGCCCCCAGGAAAATCAGTGTCAATTGTGTATCGGGTGGATTCATTGATACCAAAGCATTGACAGTATTCCCTAATTTTGAAGAAATGAAAAAACGAGTAACCGAACGTACTCCCTATAAGAGAATTGGCAAGCCGGAAGAGATCGCTGATGTAGTTGTCTTTTTATGCGGTAAAGGAGCCAGTTGGATAACCGGCCAGACAATCATTGTTGATGGTGGCTACTCCCTAGCCTAACAAGCAGGCATAGCCTGTTTTATTAATATCAATATTTGTTAAATAACATGAGGTGATGAAATTGTGAAATTCCATCACCTCTATTTATTTGAGAAGATTCAATTTATAATGATTTACCAGATGCCTAAAACATCTTTGGCATAATCGGAAGCCATTGTTTCCGGTTCCCAGGGTGGATCCCAGACAAGGACCACTTCCATATCAGTGACTCCATCCATAGCAGCCACCTCTTTATGAACCTCAGTTACAAGCATCTCGCCATAGGGGCAGGCGGGAGTGGTTAATGTCATCTTAACTTTGACAGCCCCATCATCGCTTACTTCGGCATCATATATCAAACCAAGATCTACAATTCCTAATCTGATTTCTGGATCCTGGACATTAACGAGAACATCCATAATTTGTTCTTTAGTCGGTACAGGCATATCTATATTTCACTTTCCATTTACTCGACAGAAGTAGGAGTAGTTTCGCTGCTGCCGCTTTCGTAATTTTCCAAACCTTCCATAAAAGTGACCCATGCCAATAGTGCGCATTTAATTCTGACCGGGAACTGTTTTACTCCTTCGAGAGAATCAATATCACCTAAATCATCGGGTATTTCAACATCCTCCCCTTTGAGCATTCCCCTGACAACGGTTGCAATTTTTCTTGCTTCTTCTACAGTTTTTCCAACCAATACTTCAGCCAGCATAGAACCTGAAGCGGTTGAAATAGCACATCCCTTGCAATCGATATAAATATCTTTAACTATATCTTCATCGATTTTAACAGCCAGTTTCAATTCATCACCACATGACGGATTATGACCGTTGGTGGCGAAATCAGCCATAGGCAATGGTGTGCTTCCTCTTGGTGATCGATAATGATCGAGGATTATGTCGCGATACATATCATCTAATGACCCACTCATAGACCGAAATATCTCCTCATTCCCTTTAGTGCGTTTACCAATGCGTCAACATCAGCTTCGTTATTGTAAATGTACAAAGATGCTCTTGCAGTTGCAATTTTTCCTAAAACAGACATCAACGGCTGGGCACAATGATGACCGGCTCTGATAGCGATGCCTTTTGAATCAAGATAGGTGCTAATATCATGCGGGTGGAGGTCGTTATCCGTAAAAGAAATTGCTCCTCCGCGTTGTTCCATTTCCTGTGGTCCCTGAATTTCCAAACCTGGAATTGCAGAGAGATGTTCTATGGCATATTTAGTAAGATCCATTTCATGCTGGCGAAGATTATCCATCCCGATCTCTTCGAGATAATGCAGGGCGGCATCAAAAGCAACTACGTCTGCAATATTAGGTGTCCCACCTTCGAATTTATTGGGAAGCTCCGCCCAGGTGACATGATCAAACGTTACTTCGCGGATCATTTCACCACCCATATTAAATGGCGGCATAGCTTCTAAAAGTTCTTTTTTGCCATAGAGAATACCAACTCCGGTTGGTCCCAGCATTTTGTGAGAAGAGAAGGCATAGAAATCAACTCCCAGGCTTTTTACATCCACTTTGAGATGAGGGACTGACTGGGCTCCATCAGCAAGAACGATAGCGCCATGCTTATGTGCGATTTCTGCGATTTCTGCAATGGGATTTATTGTTCCCAAAACATTGGACATATGGGTTAGGGCAACAAGTTTAGTTTTGGGTGTAATTAATTCTTCTATATGGCTTAGATCCAGATGACCGCAAAAAGTAATCGGAATTCTTTTTATGATAGCTTTTTTCTTTTTAGCAAGTTGCACCCAGGGAACGAGATTAGCATGGTGTTCCATTTCAGTAATGACAATTTCATCACCCTCTTTGATATTTTCTTCACCCCAGGTGTAAGCCACAAGATTGATAGATTCGGTAGTTCCCCGTGTAAAAATAACTTCTTTGGGATCGACACCACCAATGAAATCAGCTACATGTATCCTTGTGTGTTCGTACATCTCAGTAGCTTTTTCAGCGAGGTAGTGAAGTCCCCGATGGATATTGGCATTGTATTTACGGTAGTATTCTATTATGGCATTAATCACTACTCTTGGTTTTTGCGTAGTGGCCGCATTATCAAGATAGACCAGAGGATTGCCGTCGATGGTCTGATCAAGAATTGGAAAATCGGCTCGTATACGCTCTAAATCAATAGGCAATAAACCAACTCTTGGTGATTTATGCTTGTTGTTAATTCTTTGCTCCATTTTACCTTCCGAAGACTCTTTTAATCTATTTTTACAAAAATATTATCATTCTCAATCTTTACTTCATAAGTATCGATTGGGACTACTGCAGGTGGTGCTTTTACTGAGCCATCAATCACGCTAAAACGAGCCCGATGGCGAGCACACATAATTACATCTTCATCCAATAATCCGGTACTGATAGGAGCAGAATCATGCGAGCATTCATCGGCTACGGCAAAGAACTTTCCATTAACATTACAAACCAGCACCTGTACATTATTTACTCTAAAAGATTTCATTGATTTCGGCTCAATATCAGTAACGGCAGCAACCTGCGTAAAGCCATCCATCTTAAATACCCTCCAACTGATTATCAACGATGTTCGTAATTCGTTCCTTAAGGTCTTCGGGAATCTCTTTTAATGTTGATGAAACAAAACCTGATACGATCATGCGCGTCGCTTGTTTTTTATCAATCCCGCGACATGTAAGATAATAAATCATTTCAGGATCAATTGGCCCGAGGGTTGCTCCATGCGAACATTTTACTTCTTCGTTTAAAATCTCAAGTTCAGGAATTGTTTCGGCTTTGGTTCCCCGATTGAGCATCAGATTGCGGTTGACCTGATAGGCTTCGCATACCCGTGCTTGCTTATCAATACGAATCAATCCTGTGTAGGCCGATAAAGCCTTATCACGAAGAACAACTTTAAAATCAATATCTGAATTTGAGTTACCTACTTCATGATGATGCAGAGTGTGATTATCAGAATGTTGGTAATCGGTCCCAAACACCATTCCATAGATGTCACTTTCAGCTCCCTGACCAGCCATGTGAATTCCAAAATTGTGTTTTGAAATTTTCCCTCCAAAAATTAGAGGGACAGTGAGCATAGTTCCGTTTTGTTCAACCTTTGCTCTATGGGCCAGATAGATATGTGATTCTTTTGTCTGATGCTGGAGCGGTACATAACGGCATTTACTATCCTGACCGCATAAAATTTCAACAGCACTATTTGTCTGTGAAATATTTTCGGTTGATTTTGAGCCGCCGATATATTCATCAATAACAGTAACATCAGAATTTTTTCCGGTTACTACCAAAAGTCTTGAGAAGCAAACGGAGTTTGTTGTACCGGATGCATGGATTAAGTGAATAGGCAAATTGACAGTGGTATTATCCGGGACATATATAAATATCCCATCATTCCAAAGGGCAGTATTGAGTGCTTCAAATTTTCCGGTTTCATGATTAACTGTTTTGGTTAGATATTTTTTAACAATATCTTCATGATTCCCTAATGCATCAGATAATGAACTTATTACAATATTGGATTTCTTGATAACATCTGAAGCATTAATATTTATTTCTGATCCGCCCTTATCAAAAATAAGAGCAGCCAGTTGCCCATTCTCAAGATGATCTTTCTCCAACTTTAAAATATCAACATGTCCATTAGTTTCAACTTTTTGTGTGATCTTGTTATAATCAATAACAAAATCAGCCGGATCAGTATATCTCCACAAAGCCAATCCCCGACGAGGGAGAGGGTTGTTATTATATGACTCTTTGGCATTATTTCTGATCTCTTTGAGCCAGTCCGGTCCCTGATTGAGTTGAGTGAGATTATCAGGAATCAAAGAATCATTTTCAGGTTTTGTCATCGTAGTTGTATTCATTTTATCCTATAGATCCTTCCATCTCCAGTTCAATCAATCGGTTCAATTCAACTGCGTATTCCAACGGGAGTTCTTTGGTAAAGGGTTCCATAAAGCCGTTAACAATTAACAAGCGGGCATCGTCTTCAGATAAGCCTCTGCTGGTTAAATAAAACAGTTGTTCTTCGGCAACCTTTGAAACTCGAGCTTCATGTTCAACTCTAACATTATCGTTGTCAATTTCCATGGTCGGGTAAGTATCACTGCGGGCTTCTTCACCAATTAAGAGAGCATCGCATTCCACTGACACTTTTACATTCTCAGCATTTTTATGAACTTTTATCAAGCCCCTGTAAGAAGCTCTGCCATTGTCCTTGGAAATTGATTTCGATGTAATCCTTGAAGAAGTATTAGGAGCGGCATGAATCATTTTTGCTCCGGCATCCTGATGTTGGTCAATACCAGAAAAAGCAACCGAGAGGACTTCCCCTTTGGCTCCTTCTTCTAACAATTGAATACAAGGATATTTCATAGTTAAACGGGAGCCGATATTTCCATCAACCCATTCGACCGTTGCGTTTTTAAATGCTGAAGCACGCTTGGTGACCAGGTTGTAAATATTACGAGACCAGTTTTGAATTGTTGTATAGCGAATGTAGGAGTCTTCAAGGGCGATAATTTCCACTACTGCCGAGTGAAGCGAGTTGGTAGAATAAATCGGAGCGGTACAGCCTTCAATATAATGAATGCGGGAGCCTTTATCGGCAATAATCAGGGTTCTTTCAAATTGTCCCATATTTTCAGCATTGATACGGAAATAGGCTTGTAGGGGAACCTTTACATCCAATCCGGGGGGAACATAAATAAATGATCCACCTGACCAGACAGCTGTGTTGAGGGCCGAAAATTTATTATCTGCTGTTGGTATGACACTACCGAAATATTTTTTTACAAGATCGGGATACTCGCGCAATCCGCCGTCCATATCAAGAAAAACCACTCCCTGCTTTTTGAGGTCATCGCGCATCGAGTGATAAACAACTTCCGATTCGTATTGGGCGGAAACACCTCCGAGGAATTTCTTCTCGGCTTCTGGTATTCCAAGTTTATCAAAGGTCTTTTTGATATAATCAGGGACATCGTCCCAACTGTTCTGTTGTTCTTCGATTGGTTTCATGAAATAATAAATATTGTCATAATCAATTTCACTTATACGATGGGTATTCCCCCAACCGGGATTTGGTTTGGAGAGGAAAGTATCCAAAGCGTCATGACGAATTTTATTCATCCATGCCGGTTCTTTTTTCATCTTGGAGATCATTTCAATTACTTCGTGGTTGATCCCTCTGGCCCCTTTATGAAAATAATCGACCGGGTCCTTAAAGCCGTATTTAGTTGCATAATCGTCATTAAGATTCGCTATATTGTTATTTCTACCTGTATTTGGCATAGTTACACCTCGGATGTTTGCTGGGTTTTGTTTTCTATCCAGTCGTAACCTTGATCCTCTAATTTTAGAGCAAGTTCCGGTCCACCGGATGTTACAAATCTCCCCTTAGACATAACATGAACGTACTGAGGTTTCACATAGTTAAGCAATCGTTGATAATGAGTTACAAGTAGTATCCCATTATTTTTGTCGTGGTATCGGTTAATTCCCTCTGATACCAGTTTCAAAGCGTCGATATCAAGTCCGGAATCAGTTTCATCCAGAAGAGCCATCTTTGGATTGAGCATCGACATTTGAAGAATCTCTATGCGCTTCTTTTCGCCACCAGAGAAACCATCATTGAGGTAACGGGTAGCAAAAGTTTTATCAATAGAGAGTTCTTTCATTTTTGCTAAAAACAGTTTACGAAAATCACTCATGCTGGCATCTTTACCACGATGAGATTGTAATGCTGCCCGCATGAAATTGGCTACTGTTACACCCGGAATAGCGAGTGGATATTGGAAAGCAAGAAATAATCCAGCACGGGATCTTTCATCAGGTTCCATCTCAAGCAGATTCTTGCCGTCAAGCATGGCCGTCCCTTTGGTAATTTTGTAGGAAGGATGACCCATCAGAGCATTAGATAAAGATGATTTCCCGGAACCGTTGGGTCCCATAATAGCGTGAACTTCACCTTTTTTAATTTTAAGGGAAACGCCGCTGACAACTTCCTTATCTTCCACTTTGACATGTATATCATTGAATTCAAAAATTATTTCTGACATCTATATATTCCTATAATTAATTAGGTTTGTTCTCTTGTTGATCGATTTCTGATTTAAACAAAGAATCGGGAGTTATTATTTTTTCAGATTGAATTGCCTGCTCCCGATCAAAAATATCCTGGAGTGTAGTTTTACTGAGCATGTCTTCCATAAATCCTGCCAGACTGTCAAACAGATTATGGACGCTGCAATCTTCAATATGAACGCATTCATCTTCATTACCGCTAAATCGATTGCAATGGTCAGGGTCAAGCATAGGCCCGCCAAGAGCAGTAATAACATCCAATAAAGTAATTTCTGCAGCCGGTCGGCTTATACAAAATCCACCCCCACGACCACGAACTGCTGTTACCAGTTTTTCTTTTCTTAAAATTGAAAGTAGTTTGGATGCGTAAGGAACTGAGAGTCCTTCGGATTTGGCAATCTCCGGAATGGATAATTGTTCATCCAGACCTTTGCGAGCCAATGCCATCATGCATCTTAAACCATATTCTTCAAGCGACGAAATTCTCATTTTTTTCTTCCTATATACGCTACTTTTTTTGTCCTTTTAAGTAGCCGGTGGCTACTATAATAAAAGAATACTAAATTGTAAAGTTATTTATATAACAATCGTTATTTTTTTTTAGTTCCTTAATATTTGGGGAAAATAACAATTATTATAAATTTCAATAAACCATTCGCATGAAAATGTTATATTATTGTGTGATAAGGGTATGTGGTTATGGTGGATATTCGATTATTGACAAAAACAATAATCTGCTTATTATGTACATATCATATGTTCTTGCTTAAGATTTTAAGACGGAGGAAATACATGTTTTTGAAGAGATGCGGAATTATTCTATTAATTATATTCACTTTTTGTGGTAGTCTCTTTTCATCAGAAAAAGGGAATGAGCTACTCTTTCTTACATTTCAAATCACAGGTGACCAGGTCACTGGTAATGAGGTCACTCTTGTTGATTCTCGGATTACATCAGGAACTTTAAAAGAGAGAAGAACAGAAACAAAAATATCTGAAATTAATTTTGAAGTTTTTTCCAAAAATGAAAATATTATTCAAAGTGGTGGATTGGATGATCCACGAATTGAGATTCTTGAATATGAAGATCCTGGTAGCCCTGCTACATTAAAACAAGTCGAAGTTATTAAAGATACAGCCAATTTTATTGTTAGAGTTCAGACAAATGAAGAACTCAGTTATATAAATTTCTACCGATTTGATATTACTGAAAATAAAGATGGAAGTATTAATAGGATAAGAGTTGATCTTGGTAATATTGATCTCTCTTCGAATGGGGGAGACCAATGATAATGTGCGACATTAAACGATTTATAATATCTTTAATAATATTACTCCCTATAACACTTCAAGCAGAAGGGACATTTAAAACTATTGTAGAAAACGGACCGACTGATAAACGAATTAATATTGTTTTTTTTGGTGATGGTTATACTTCTACACAAGAAGCAAAATTTGATACTGATATGTTGAATATGCTAAATTATATGCTGACTGTTCCTCCCTTCGATGGCTACCAGTCATACTATAATGCTTATTCCATATTTGTGCCATCGGTTGACTCAGGAGCGGATCATCCCCCGGATTTGATTTTCAAAAATACTTATTTTAACGGCACTTATGATAGTTATAACATTCAGAGATTGACTACTATTCCACCCAACGACTACGATGGCGACTGGAATAATGGCTATGGGAAAGTTTATGCATTGCTTGCTGAACATTTCCCTGAATATGATATGATTGTTCTCATGTTTAATGATCCGATTTATGGCGGTTCGGGTGGAACAATTTCTATTTCTTCGACACATTCTTCCGCACCAGAAATTGTTGTACATGAGGTAGGTCATTCATTTGGCAATCTTGCAGATGAATATGATTACGGTAAGAAGAGCGCTGGAATAAGATTAAACCAACCTAATATCACACAGCAGACTGTGCTTGCCAATATTCCCTGGAATTACTGGATAGAACCCGGAACACCTATACCAACACCAGAGAACAGTGGTTATGCCAACGTAGTTGGATTGTTCGAAGGGGCGTATTATGAACCGACAGGGTGGTATCGTCCGAGGTTGGATTGTAAGATGAAAGCTCTGGGGTATGAGTTCTGTGAGATATGTGCTGAGAATATTATTATTGAAGAATATACTCTTTTATCTCCAGTTGAAGATTTCTCACCAGTATCACCAATAGTTCTTAATGATCCGGGTGAATCTCAATTGCTGGAAGTATTTGCCTTATTACCAGACTACTACGAAATGGAATTCAAATGGTATCTAAATGACAGTTTGATTCCGGGTGAAGATAGATACGATTTCTTAGTTCAGGGATCAATTGGTATGGGAACTCATAATATCAAAGTGGTTGTGCATGATACTACATCACTGGTTCGCAGTGATCCGACTTCGCTTTTAAAAGACTCTGTTGTTTGGAGCGTTGAAGTAACCGCTTGTTGTGAAGGAATCAGAGGGAATGCTGATGGAGTTGATATTGTGAATGTAGCTGATTTAACATTTCTGGTTAATTATATATTTAAAGGCGGAGTAGAACCTGCATGTATTGATGAAGGAAATGTTGATGGTCTGATACAGGGAGGTATTCCTGTCGATATAGCTGATCTGGTCTATCTTGTGAATTACATTTTCAAAAGTGGTATAGCTCCGGTTGATTGTTGATTAGAATTTATAATGTGACTGGGTGGCCCATAGATTGCTATGGAGTATCACTGAATTAAAAACCCACAGCAAGACTGTGGGGTACAAAGTCGAAACCACAAGGGTTTCGACCTACAAAGAAATAACTTATTTAACTAAATTCTTAATCAGAATTTCCGGCTGCCGCGTTGAGTGATCTCTTCACCTTTGGCGCATAGAGGGCATTCATCAGGTGTCCATGAATCAGCAGAGACAGTTGTAAGAGCTTCCATCGGGTAATCAAATTTAACTTTACCACCGGAACGATCCAGCATAAGAATAATCTTCACAATTTTAGCATCATAAGATTCAACTAATTCGATTACTTCCCTGATAGAAGTACCGGTTGTTAAAATGTCATCTACAATGGCAATCTTCTGTCCCTTTTCCAATGAGAATCCACGTTTGAATATTCTTCCGGTTTCTCCCGGTTCAGCATAGATAGATTCGATTCCCATATATCGGGCAACATCATAAGCTAATATTATCCCACCAGTGGTTGGTCCAACAACAGTAGTAATTCCACTATCTTTGAGCATGATGGCCATCTGTTCACAGAGTTTGGTGCAGAGAGTAGGTTGTTTAAGGAGAGTGAATTTTTCGTAATAGACATCGGAATGGCGGCCGGAGGTAAGTTTGAAATGTCCGGTTAATAAAGCATTGGAATCTTTGAATAATTGAATGATCTCTTCCTGTTTCATCAGTCCTCCGATATAACCACCATCGCGGCGGCATAATTTTTTTCATGAGTAATGCTTAGTAGCACTTTAACATTACCCATCTTTTGTTGTATTTCAGTGTTGAGTTCAAAATATGGCTGACCGGTGTTGTCGTTCAGAACTTCAAGTTCATTATAGGGAGGGCGGTCTTTTAAAAATTTACCAAGGGCTTTTATAATCGCTTCTTTGGCGGCAAATCTTCCGGCCAAAAACAGATCTTTATCAAATCGCTTATCAAAAGACTCTAATTCCTTTGAACTAAGAATGCGGTTGATAAATTTGTCACCGTATTGATCAATATCTTTTCTTATCCGTTCGACTTCGACTATGTCCAGACCGATTGAATGAACCACGTAAAACCTCCAGCCTTTATTCCTGACGAAAATACTCAAAAAACCACCTCATGGCAAGACATCTTATAGTGTATGGGTAGCCCACCCCTTGGGGTGGGTTTACTTTTCTCAGAAAAAGTAAGAAGTAGCCTTGCTACAAAAGTAACCTAGTTACTAAAGTGATTTTATCACAAAAAATATGTTGTAAAAATCGTCAACATTACGTATTTTTTATATATAAGAACGGAGAAAGAGGTGCCTTTTTAAAAACTCTAACAGTAAGCTCATATAGGTTGTCTCTTGAACGTTGCGTAAACGCCGTGACCCACCTAGTGGTAACGCCACAATGTGGCAGCGAATACAAAATACGAAAAGTGGCTGTAAAAACCCTTTACCGTAAGGTATGAGAGCTTTTAAAAACTGCAAATCTTTCTCCTAAATTTTACAACCCGCCCGAAACGGCGGGTTGATTTATGTAGGGGAATTCATTATTGAACATTACTTACAAAGAAAATTATTATCAGGATGAAGTCCTGAAAAAGGAACTCAATCGTTTTCTAAAACAAATCCACAATCTTGATCTTTGTCTATGGAATGAATCCGGTTTCTGGGACAAAAAATATCGACCGTTTTCATTCTTCGATGGCGACAGGATGGTTGCCAATGCCTGTTTGTACTCGATGGACATGATGGTGGATGGCATCAAGACCAGGGTAGCTCAAATTTCCGGGGTAGGGACTGATCCTGAATTCCGTAGAAAAGGGTTGAGTTTTGAATTGAACATGAAAGCTATTGAATGGGCAAAAGCTGATCATGATTTCTATTACCTCTTTGCAGATTTGGAAGCATATCCTCTTTATAATAAATGTGGTTTCAGGCAAGTTGATGAGTACTCATATTATTATCCTATTCATGGGATGGCGCCAAAAGAAGGTAAACAAAAATTAGATATTAATAACAAAGAACACTTGAGTCTGATTTATCAAATTGCAAATGAGCGGGATACTGTTTCAGATAAACTTGGTGCTTATAACGAAAAACTGTTTATGTTCTGGTGTCTTTATTTTCTCAAAGAAAATATTTACTACATAAATGATTTGGATGTCCTGGTGTTATATGAGAGAAAGAACGAGAAATTAATTATTTATGATATTGTTGGTAAAAGAATTCCCCAATTTTCAGAAATATATCCATACATCTCTGACAAGAGCGACCAGGTCGCTAGGTTCCAATTTATGACTGATAAAATGAATCTTGATGGGGGAGAGTATAATAAATTAATACCCGCCAATGGAACACATTTGATGGGGAATTTCCCATTAGAGAATCAGAAATTTATACTTCCCATAACCTGTCATGCTTAATGCTATTAATATGGAGCTAAATAAAAACTTACTAATTCAGTCTTTGTTTTTAAATATGGCCATATAATATTAAGACCGTATTCTTCCGCTTTGATAATTCCAATGTTCGGGGCACACCAGAATTTTGCTATTGTACCGATGATAGGAACATTAGCTTCATAATAATAACAGGAAAAAGTTCCGGCAGGGACTGTAACAGAAGCATTGGTTGACACTACCGTTATCGTTGCTTCATAAAAAGGGTAATTCTCACCAGCTGTTGCCGGATATTTTAGAGCGAGGGCTTCCGGAGGTGACAGAGTATCCGACCAATACCAGACTCCATTATCACGATTAACTGCATACTGATGGCTCGATGATGATGCATCCTCCAGAACCATCCAGGTAGAATCTCCTATTAGCGTGTCTGAATAAATTGTTGTTATAGTTTCGTAGGCATTGATAATTCCGCCACTGGTGTTATATTCGACAACATCAGTCACAAACCAGGTGGGGATATTTAAGTTTATCAAAACATCAGGAACAACATCGGGTGGGCACTCTTCGGGGGCAGGTCCACTTTTGAAAATATAGTTAACCATATAGACCAGATCAGTAACATTGATTTCACCATTGGCATCAACATCGGCTTCGTCTGCACAAAGGGGAGGAGGACCGCCTTTAAAAACGTAATTGACAAAATAGGTGAGGTCGGCAACATTGATCTCGCCAATACCGTTAATATTTCCCCGATCACCAATACAGCAAGATTCGGAACTAACATTGTTAGGAATAAAAAGAATAAGTAATGCTATTATAAGAACATACTTAGTATGTTTCATGTATTTTACCTCTCTGATATTATCTTTATGCAGTAAGAACTGGATACTCAGAAAGATAACAGATTTTAGAAAAGTGTCAAGCCGTACAATTTTTTTACTTACCTATTAAAATTGCCCTCCTCAAAATCCAATTCGAGACCGCCCATCCAATTTGCTACCAGGTTATATAACCATGCTCCGATACCACCGGTAATAAATCCCATAAAACCATAGAAAATTGGCATCAAAATTATTGCACCTATACCAAATATAGCCCCAAACATACCAGCATCTGAACCTCCACCAAGAGCTGCTCCAAGCATTGAAAATAATGATGCGAATCCGCCTACGATAAGCCCCATCAATGCACCAAGTACACCATTAATTTTGGCACATGAAAATGGCTCAATTCTTTTGAGTCTCATATTAATCTCCTGTTGAAAAGTTTTTTATTGAATTGGTTTCTAATAAAATACCAAATGAACTATTTAGAATTCTACTAAAAAATATTATTTTTTGTGTTTGTGGCTGGCAGATTCGGCTCATATAGGGCAGAACTCTTTAGTAGTTCTGCCATTTAGAATAGTTATTCCCACCATAAATGGTGGGCCACCCAAATTAAAAATTAAATAGTATTATTATTACAAATTAGTGGGCGGCAGATGTCCTCATCTGCCCCTTAATGGATAAAAATAGAGCTAACAATTATTAATACCTGTTGGTGAATTGCTTACCGGCATAGATGCCAAGACCAGTACCGATCATGCTTAGGATGAAAGCGGTCATGAAATTGAACTGATACCCCAACCACCATCCGAGCCAGCTACAAATAATAGTTGTAGATATGATAATAATCTTCTTCATATTTAAATGGTCGGAATTATAATGTAAGATCTTGAATTAAATTAAATCTGCATCTCAAAAATATATATCAGAGTATAATACACTCCTACAGCAAGGAAGATAAGGCCTGTTACTCGACGGGCCCATTTTTCTATAGTTGTAAGTTTGCTGAAAAGCGTCCCTACAAACTTTGTTCCCATTGCTATCAAAATAGCAAAAGCAAAAACCGGCAATGAAGTCCCCAGTCCATAAACAGAAGGAATTAAAACTGTCGATTCATGTTGAACGGCAATAGGAATCAAACTTCCAAAAAACAGAGCTGCCGAAACCGGACAAAATGACAAGGCAAACAATATCCCCAACAATCCGGCTCCCCAGATACCAAATTTATTAACACGGTTTTGCATCGACTCACTAATACCAGTACCGGAAAAACTAAATTTGAAAAGGCCTATAAGAAACAATCCGACAACTATCAGAATAGGTCCTAAAAATATGTTAATATACTTTTGAAGGAAATTGGCAAGGTCAGGGATAGACATCATACTGACTACAATTAAGTAACCGAGAACAAAATAAGTTAGCACTCTACCTAAGGTATATAACAATCCAGATAGAAGAACTTTTTTTGGAATCTCAACCCGTTTGCCAATGTAAGAAATTGCAGCAATATTAGTAGCCATAGGGCAGGGGCTGATAGAAGTCAAAATCCCTAACCAAAATGCAGAACCTGCTGCAATAAGAAGAGGGTCCATCTATTCTTTTTTCTCAGTAGGTGTCATGAATGCTTTTGATTCGGCCTGAACGTATGCCATATAATTGTCTTTATCACCAACCAGATCCCAAATCTTTTTCAAGTTTGTCCACTCGGTCTCTTTGTCATCAACCATATGAGAGACGATCACCGACTGGCTAAAAATCCCATAATCCTTTTTGACATGTTCATTGGCGTCTTCGTCATAGTTCAATGTCTGCCAGGTGACAATGCCACTCTTCATTTCATCGGTGAATCCGTCTTTGACAGCTTCGGTTGCATAAGCTTCAAGTTTCTCACAGGTCATACAGCGACGATTACCATGATAATATGTTATAACATATCTGTCTGGCAGCGTAGCTACTTCTTTTAGAGAATCAGATTTTTCTATTACAGGTTCTGGTGCTGTCTGCTTTATTGTATCTTCCTGGGCGATTGTCACTAATGGAAGTAATAAAATTATAAAACTAATTAAGCACACCCGGTGTTTCATGGGACCTCTCCTTCTTATGATAGCATTTCTAATATTTCTTCAGATGATGGTACTTTCCCGAACACTTTGATTTCACCATCGACTATAAGAGCCGGAGTCATCATTACTCCGTATTCGGTGATTTTCATAATGTCGGTTATTTTTTCGACATCGCATTCTATACTATTTTTCTCAACGACCTGTTTTACTTCAGCAAGAAGCTTCTCGCATTTTGGACAACCTGGTCCGAGAACTTTTACCTGTTTCATAATACCTCAAATTTAAAATAACATTCCATATAGCATACCTGTAATTGTAGCCATGACAATTACTAACAAAACAAAAACTACTGTTTTCTTTATACCCATAACTGAGCCAATAACCAGCATATTAGGTAAAGATAAGGCTGGACCGGCCAGTAGTAAAGCCAATGCCGGACCTTTTCCCATACCATTTCCAATAAGGGCTTGAAGTATCGGAATTTCAGTAAGGGTAGCAAAATACATAAAAGCACCAACTACCGAGGCAAACAATACTGATCCAAATGAATTTCCACCAACCCAGTTACTGATCCACTCAGAAGGAATCAAGCCTTCATGTCCGGGACGACCGAGCAACAATCCCGCAACCAGTACACCGCCCAAAAGTAATGGCATAATCTGTTTAGTATATCCCCAGGTTTGCTCGAACCATTCGCCCCCTTCGTTTTTATCTTTGGCAGTTACAATAGAAACTCCGAAAATTGCTACAGAAAAAGCAAGCAATGGATGATTTGGCCAAATTATAGCTACAATTGAAGTGATAATTCCAGTTAGAATAATTAGCCACTTGTTCAGTTTAAACCAAACCACAAGAACTATCCCCAATAGTATGGCTATCATAGCGGTAATAATCCATTTATAAGAATAAAGATTATACCAAAAGCCGGAGTCAGTATCAGGATGACTCAGATTTGCAAAGACAAGAATCAGTATCATTGATCCGAAGTAAATTGTATTTTGCCAAAGTGGACGAGCATCCTCGGACTCAGGAAGAGTGGCTGCAGTTTTAAGTTTTTCTGTTTCTTCCTTTAAAAAAAAGAAGTGCATCAACAAACCTATAACAATACTAAATAAAATCGCTCCCACAGCACGGGCAATTCCAAGTTCAATTCCCAAAACTTTTGATGTTAAAATTATAGCCAGAACATTAATTGCCGGACCGGCATATAAAAAAGCAGTAGCTGGACCCAAGCCAGCACCCATGCGGTAGATCCCTGCAAAAAGGGGAAGGACAGTACAGGAACAAACTGCAAGAACCGAGCCGGAGATAGAAGCTACACCATAGGACAGGATTTTATTGGTTTTAACTCCAAGATATTTCATCACTGAAGCCTGACTAATAAAAACCCCAATAGCACCGGCGATAAAAAAGGCAGGAATCAGACATAAAATAACATGTTCCTGGGCATACCATTTCGCGAGATAAAATGCTTCAAGAATGGCGTTGTCAAATCTGGATAATCCAATTGGTAAATAGAAGAAGACAACAAAGATACCAGCAATCCATGCCAGAGGTTTCCATTCTGATTTCCAGTTTAATGACATATATTATCAATCCTACTTTTTAGAAACCAGTTTGATCTGTTGGGTAGCATTTGATTTTATTACTGATTCAACGCATCCAAAGAAATTCATTACGCAGGGAGTTTTCAAACGATACCAAACATGCAAGCCTTGCTTGTTGTCCTCGATAATTCCGTTGTCTCTTAGGATAGAAAGATGTTTTGAGACGGTAGAAATATCAGCCCCAATTAGTTTGGTAAGATCCTGAACGCATTTTTCATTTTTAGAGAGAGTTTCGACAATAAACAGTCGTGTTGGGTGGGCGAGAGCTTTGATTATTTTAGCACGGGCTTCAAAAAGTATTTTAGTTTTTTTATTCACACACACTCCTGGTATTTTCTTATTTGGCAATATAGCCAATTAGTGTTGTTTGTCAATAATAAAGTAAAAGATTTAATAGATTAAAATAATCCCCGACAGGACTCGAACAACGACATGGTTTGTCCTGTTAGACTCTGCTTAGAAGGCAGGTATGCATATTAGATTATTCTATCTGCTAGCTACAAAACTGATAGTATAGCCATAAAAAAATACCCCCGACAGGACTCGAACCTGTTACCCTCTGCTTAGAAGGCAGATGCTCTATCCAGATGAGCTACGGGGGCAAGCAAAGCTTGTTTTACCCTGGCGGTAATATCCAAGCGATTATAAAAAGTGAAAATACAACCCATTTGTCAAGCTAACAAAGTTAGTTTTTCCCTGACGGCAATATTCAAGAATTTATTTGAAATCATGTTAATTATCTTAATAACACTAACAAAGTTAGTTTTTCAAACCTTGTTTGCTTAACCATTACGGTAAAATTCCAGAATATATTTGAAATTAAGTTATTTATGGCGGGATCTGCGCGTTTTTGATTTTTTATAGGATGGCTTATAAGTCAGAATATCTTTTTGCTTCTTCTTGCGGTTTATATCTTTTTCGACAAAAATGCGTTTGCCAGTGAATGGGTCCTGTTCGGTATAGTACATCAGGGCGGAATATGTAGAGGGGAGAGGAGTAAATATTTGAACCTGTTCTGGGTTTATGCGAAGATTTTTTGAGCTGTATGACTTTAATTGCTTCATTTCCTCTTCAGTGCATCCCGGATGGGCGGCTATCAAATAATAAGTCAAATACTGATCTTTAGTGCTGTGAGAAACAGCATCAGAGAACATGGTATTAAATTGTGCAAGTACTTCAGCATCCGGTTTCCCCATTAGTTTCATAACTTTATTGTCAGTATGTTCAGGAGCAACTTTCAATTGCCCTGAAGTATGCTTATTCACTAATTGATTAAGATATTTGCGGCCAAATTTCTTATCTTCAATAATCAAATCATATCTGATACCACTTGCGATGAATACTTTTTTAATTCCATCAATTGCTGATAGTTTTTTTAACAGACTCATCTGCTGGCTGTGATCTGGTTTCATCGTACGACATAGTTCCGGACTAAGACAGCGTTTGTCATCACAACAACCTTTTTTAAGTTTTTTGCTGCATTCAAAGCCGTACATATTAGCAGTAGGTCCGCCGGCATCACTAATGATACCCTTGAATTTTGTATGTTTTTTTAATTTCTTCGCTTCATTTACAACTGACTGCTCAGACCGCCATCTTACTGTTTGTCCCTGATGGACGGCAATTGCGCAAAAATTACATTCGCCGTAACAGCCCCGGTGCGTGGCTAACGAAAACCTGATTGTATCAAGAGCTTTTACACTACCTATTTTCTGGTAAAAAGGATGTTGATCAAGAGCAAAATCAATTTCATAGACTTCGTCCATTTCATCCTGAGAGAGATATTTTTCTGGTGGATTTTGGATAAGATACCTGGTGTCACTTTTCTGATATAATCCTTTGGCAGTAATCGGATCGTTATTTTCATAAAAGGTATGAAACATTTCTGTAAATTTAGATTTGGATTTTTTGACTTCGTCAAACGATGGAAGCTCAAGGTAATTATTCGGAGGATCGTTTGAAATATAGCATATTGATTTTATCTTATGCCAGTCTTTTTGTTGTTTGAAAGCATTGGCTAACTGAAGAATTGTTTTCTCGCCCATGCCATAAACCAGTGCATCAGCTTTGGCATCAAACAGAATTGATTTTCGTATCTTATTTGACCAATAATCATAATGAGCTACTCTTCGAAGGCTGGCTTCAATACCCCCTAAAACAATTGGCTTGGTATTTTTGAAATACTTGCGAATGAGATTACTATAAACAATCACGGCTCGATCCGGACGACGATTATTGATTCCGCCCGGTGTAAAATCATCCGAATTTCGTTTTTTCTTTGAGGCGGTATAATTGGCAACCATCGAATCAACCGATCCGCCACTGATACCCCAGAACAGTTTTGGTTCGCCAAGTCGCATAATATCTTGATCAGACGCCAAATCCGGTTGGGCAATTATCCCGACTCGATAGCCCTTGTTGATGAGATACTTTCCAATAACGGCAATCCCAATATAAGGGGAGTCAATATAACTATCACCTGAGACGAGAATTATATCAAGCTGATCCCATCCGAGTTTTTTCAGCTCAGCTTTTGTAGTCGGTAAAAATTTCATAACAGTTCAATGTATATCATTAGTATAAAATGACAAAGGAATTATAAGTTTCGGATTATTCTATGTGTAATTGAAAATGACTATTGTTTGGGTATGTTTTGGGTAATATGTAAAGAGTAAAAATAAGAAGTGGTAGATACTAAATATCTACCACTATTATATTTTAAATACGATTCAATATTCTAATTTCTATATCGATCCAAGCGCCTTCTGGATTTGTTCTCCGAGTTTTTCACCTCTAAGATCATCCCCTTTTGCAATCAAGTTACCATTTGGCCCTACTAAAAATGTTGCTGGAATGCTCGAAACAAAATACTTTTTAACAAGGGGGGTATTCCATCCTTCACCGTCATAAGTATGGCGCCATGTCATCTTATGTTCAGCTATCCATTCACGATATTCCGGGAGAGGCTTACGGTCTTTGTAGTCTGCTGAAATAGAAACAATTTCAAATCCCTGATCATGGTATTTTTCATAATTTTCAACAACGTTTGGTAGTTCAGCTCGGCAGGGTCCACACCATGTTGCCCAGAAATCAATCAATAATACTTTGCCTTTATAATCATCTAATTTGACTAACTTACCTTCAATATCTTCAAAATCTATAGGTATTGGCCACAGCATATCAACAGCACCGGGACCATACTGAGTGGAAATGAGACGATAAATAATTTTGTCATCAGGATAATTGTTAAGTAGTGTTTTAAATTCTGATTTTAATTTATCTGTGTCAGAATTTGGCAGTCTCAAATTATTGATCACTGTAAGAGCCTGAGCAGGACCGTAGAATTCGGATTCTTCGCTAACTTTTGCAAGATGTGTATTTGAGTTGGCATAAGCTGTAATTCGATTATCATCTTCATTGGTAAATTTCATTGCATTCGCTAAGCCAGCCAAATAATATGCTTCATTCATCGCAACATCAGAGGTAGAGGTTGATAAGAAGTCAGTTACTTCTGATTCAACCGCATCAGTCATTGCACCCCAGGGTTCATACATGTTGAATATAGATGCTGTCGCTCGAACCCGTTCAAGACCATGAACGTATTCGGAATCATCAGCTTTGAGTATCTTGTGTGCAGCCAGTTTTTGAGCTGCTAATTCTAATTTTGCAACAGTTCCGTTAATTGTTGTCCATGCCATTCTATTTTTACGAAGCTTTGTGTTCTGCTCTTTATACCAGGAATCGAATTCCTCAAGATTGGCAAATTTTTCTGTAGGGGCATCAACGTCAGGCAACCCTTTGCGGATAGCATCACTGCCTGCCAGAAGGTTAGAATTCGCCTTTTGAACTATCTGCTCAAACCGAGGATCACTTTTGAGGGACTCAAGATCAGTATCATACTCTAAGTTGTTTGGAGTATCATAACCGGCATCTACCAGTTTTTGAAGATAATTAATCCCATTATCAACATTACCTGAACGTCCCCATGCACAAGCTGCATGATAGTTGCCGATCAATCCGCTGGGAACCAGTTCATTTATGCTTGTAAAAGTAACAACGGCACTATCTACTAAATTACTGTCAAGTAGAGTATAACCATCATTGATTAGGTTTCTGGCGTTATCCAGAACTTCATCAGTGTAGTAAACAAGAGGAGTCTCTGAAGTAGTTTGCTGATTAGAGCAACCAATAGTAGTTAGAATCAAACCTATCAGAACGAATAGGATTAACATTTTTCTTAAGCTGGTAACTGTCATTTAAGACCTCCGAAAGTTGTTATTAAATACTGCCGAAAATTGTTAGTATCATAAGAAATATCGTAAGATTAGATTAACTAACAGTCAAGCTAATTGTTACTTTATAGCTATTGGGGAGTTGATATTACATTAGAATAATTTATTTTATCATGAAAATAAAAATATGAGTCCTTTATCAATCCAGTCCTCAAAATCTTTTGGGTATTCATGTCCCATTCCCTTTATTTCGTGAAATTCATAAGGAAATTCGGTTTCATCGAATATTTTCATCATATTATTTTGTCGTTCTCTGTAAAAATCTGTCTCACCAGCTACAATATATCCTTTCAATTTCAATTCTTTCATTTTATTGGCAATTTCAACATTAAATCCTTTGGGTTCTGCTGGACATATTCCTAAAAATCCTGCTATAGGAATAATATTATTACTGGCAATATCAATAGCCATTACACCACCAGCAGATATTCCACCAATTATCACTTTTGCTGTGTCAATATTATATTCTGTGGTTGTCTCATTAAAGAGAGCTTTTATATCATTATGTGCTCTTTCGTCACCACTACGCCAGCCGAATTTTTTCAAATTGTAGTGACGGTATGATTGAACAAACATGATAATAAACTCATTATTTAATTTTTCTGAATGCCAATTTCTTATGGATCTTTCGATTGTACTTCTGCCTCCATGCAGTACAATTAGTAACGGATATTTATTTTTTGAGTCATAGTTATTTGGGAGAACAATTTCCTTTAAAGTTTTTGATTTTTGCAGGGCTTTATTACGAAGCTGGAGATCTTTTTCAGATAACTTTTTAAATTGATCTGCTTCGGCAATCTCTTTATAAGGGGGGAGTTGAGGATGAAGCAGGTAAAAATAACTCATTCCATGACCACTTTCCCATATACTATAAGCCTTATCAAATTGCTTTTTTGACAGATAAGCATTGGCATACCAATCTGAAATCTCAAAACCGTTTTCAGGATAATCCGCTTTTATGGAATCAAGTAACGAGATTATTTCATCATATAGTTTGTTTTCTTCCAGCTCCCATAGCTGATCTTCAATGACACCAAAGTCAGGTTTTTCAACCCCAATTGAAATGTTAGTTAAGAATCCTGATAAGATAATAGAAAGTAACAATGATTTGATAGACATGACAACTCCCACTGATAGACTTTATTCATTATAGTTATCAATATCTACGATATGTATACTGAATATGTTTCTCAAATTATTAAAAGTTGTATTATGTACTCTTACATTTTTAGATATAAATCATTTATTCTAAAAAAAGTATAATATTGCGTCAGGAAAGAAGTAATTATATTACTCGGGGTGAGAGGATTTGAACCTCCGACATCCTGCTCCCAAAGCATAGGCGATCATGCGGAGTCCATTTACAGTCCTGAGGTTTATTCAAATAGAATAAGTTCTCCATTCTTAAAATAATTGATTTCCTGAATTTCTCCATATTGATTCAACTTGATCCACTTGCCGTCTCTCTGGTTATCAATCTTCTGACCAATATCAAACCAAAGATAATTTTCCTTCCAATCTACACAATTATGAGTACCCCATTCAATCCAAATCCCAAGCTCTTCATTGAAGTAAGAATTTTGTTTATGTACTGTAGTGAGATTAGTTTGCTCAAGTTCAACAACCAATGTGTCATCAAGGTAGAATTGTACTGAATCTATATACATAAACCAGTTGTTCATATCACCACCTGACTGTCGATATGTCCAAAGACCATGCTTCCTGTCCTCTTTATAATTACCAAAAGTCTTGATGTTGCCATCATCATGCCATTGAATAAACAATCCATGTCGTTTGTTTTTCACTAAGATTGATTCCTCTATTCTCTTACCTTCCTCTGACCACTTAATCCATGATCCGATCCCTGAGTTTTGGTCAAAATACTTATCCTCTTTCAAATGGCCATTCTCGTGCCATATACTATGTTGCCCATGTGGTTGGAATCCATTTTCGTTACCAGTAAACCAATAGCGAGTAGTGAATTCCTTCAGATTATAACTGGTCCACACCGTTTTGATGGTATCATATCGTGTTTCATACCATGCATATGATATTGTTGATGATAAAATTATAAGAAATAAACAAATAAGTATTTTTTTCAAGAATCGTCCTCCCCTTTTTAATGTTATTATTTATACAATATTAAATACTTTATGATTCAATATGTCGTATATAATGATAAGAATGTACACTCCACTATAATTATATACCCTTGGGATAATCAATGTATAGATATTAGGAAATAATCATGATATTTTAGAATAATCTTTGTAAATAGTCAGGGAAGGTTTAAGAAACTTGTTAGTATAAATGATAAAACATGTTTTCAGTGGATTAGTTTAGATTTTACGTCAGGAAAGAAGTAATAATATTACTCGGGGTGAGAGGATTTGAACCTCCGACATCCTGCTCCCAAAGCAGGCGCGCTGACCAAGCTGCGCTACACCCCGAATTAGGGCAACGAGTTACACGAATAATAGAAGGAGTGTAACCATGAAAAGACAACCTGCTACTGATGTTTTCGATCTTTTGAACTTCTTTATTACAGATTGTGAATTGCGCAATCTAACACCCAAAACAATAAGTGTACACAAAGAAAGATTGAAGTATTTCTATCGCTATTTACAGGAAGTGAATAAATCAATTGAGGAGATAGGTAAATTTGAGGTGATGGAATATATACTATCAATTAGAAGCAAGGTTTCGGGAGAAACAGTCAATGGACGTATAAGAGTTTTAAAAACATTTTTCAAGTGTCTTATTGAAAACGATCTCTGGAAAACTTCTAACCCAATGGAAAATATAAAGTACTTAAAAACTGAGAAGAAGGTGAAGCCAGTGATAAGGATCAATCAGGTACAGAAAATAATAAATTCACTCAATAAAAAGACGTTTGAAGGATTTAGAAATATTTTAATGATTCTACTTTTTTGGGATGCATTACCAAGAAGAGGTGAGATAATAAATATTAAGCTTGATGATGTTAATATTGAAAGCAGAATTATTAAAGTATTTGGTAAGGGTCGTAAGGAACGGTATATCCCGATGGGTGTGAAAACCACGAAATTTTTATCTCTATATTTAATTAAATGGCGAAAGAATATTGAAGGCGATTTTCTCTTATGCGACCGCCAAGGAAATAAGTTGAAGGAAGGTCATTGTTATCGAATCGTAAGGAGAATTGGTAAGAAAAATGGGATAAATCTTTATCCTCATTTAATCCGCCATTCAGGAGCTACGTTTTTTATTCAACAGGGGGGTAGCATTGCAATTTTACAAAGAATAATGGGACATGTTGATATTTCGACAACTGAGGGATATTTACATTTAAGTAGTAAGGATGCTGTGAATAGCTATGAAGATTTTGGGCCGTCTAATGGATTGAGGATATAGTATTTGGAAATTACTTCTTACTTTTTTTCCTTTTGACTCTTTTTTCTGCCTCTTTCCGTATCCACCCCCCATATTCAAGTCCTATTTTTATCTCAAACTCTATCAATTCATCATAATCGAATATGTCATACAGTTTAATAATATTCCCATTTTTATCAATTTCTTCAATTTTTTTTGTAAATTCAGTGGAAAGTGGTCCTGTAATGTTAAATGGATAGGCATCAAGTGCTGTGGCCAAGTCTCTAATTTCCCAAAGCTTATAAGTTTCAGCTTCACCCCTCTGAAGCTTTAATATTCTGGACGCATTTATACCACTTTTTTTTGAAAGCTCTAAAATGGTTAGATCGCAGAAATTTCTTAGGAACCCAATTGCCCCACCAATATGTATATTAGTTGGTAGAGGTTCATCACCTACTAATTCAGTAGTTTTAACATCAAGGACTTCAGCTACTTCTTTGAGGAATTTAGGAGAGGGTTTTACTTCACCACGCAAATATTTTGATATTATTGATAAAGATACTCCAGAAATATCGGCGAGTTCTTTTTGGGTTATACCCTTCACATTTAATATAACACGTAGGTTTTTTACAAAATCGCCCATGAATCATCCTATCTAAGAACCAGTTTCATTCAATTATACTGAAAAATAACAAAATAGCAAGGAAAAATAATATACTATACAAAGTAAAAATTAGATATTATAATAGTATTATTTTTACTTGACAAATGGTAATTTTATTACGTATTATGTGATATGAACAACAAACTAAACAAAGTCCACGCATATACAGACGGCGGTTTTCGTGGCAATCCGGGATTATCAGCCTGTACTATAGAAACCGGTGCAAAATTACCAGAAAGGTTTGCTTATGAATATTAGAACAATACAGGGGTTAAGTTACCAAAAACACACTAACACAAGAGGTGTATCATGTCGCAAGTAGATGTAAGAATAGCGCAAATTACAAAGAAGTTGGAATTAAAAACTAATGGGAAGGATTAATTAAAATGAAAGAAAAGCAAAGAATGTTACAGGCACTTATGGACAGTGATAAGTTACCAAACTATTACTTTCCGACAAACTTGAGAATTTTACAATACAATCGCTGTATTAAACAACTTCGTGAAGCTGGATTTGAAATCCCTACCCCTGAAAAGGATAAAGATCAAGAAGGTGTATTTTGGTATAGCCTTAAGACACCATTTAATGAAATAGATTTCGGTAATTGTTGTCGCATAGAAAGGAATAACTCAAAATGAAAGGGAATAATACAGAAAAATGGCATGAAGAGAGAATCAAGAAATTTATGTGTGACAGTTACAAACCTATGATTAAGCAGATGAATTTTATAGATCAAGCACATTTGATGTCTGAACTATATGAGGAATTAGAAGCAGATGCAAAAACCATTTTAGCAGAAAGAATAAATAATAGGGTGAGCAGTATTTACAGAACAGTGGGTTGCTCCAACAAGATTGATGCAAATAAAGATAGAGCATTGAGTAGAGAATGTTATCAGATTAAACACCACCAATTTTAATAACAAATTAACAAGGAAGCTTCATGGAAGGTCTGAAAAAAGGCTATAAATACAAAGCTGTAACAACTCAAAGGATAACAAACACCAAGGCAACTACAAAACCAATTCGCATAAATATCGATGGTCTGGCAAACAACCCCCAAATTTTCAATTCAACAAATCCGTTATTCCATGAAGAACGAATGGAAGATGGAAGGATTGATGACTACTTCAATGATATTGAGTTCAGGGTTCATACAACCCTTGGTCATTTACCCCCTAAACTACATGTTGTTGCATGTTTATTGGCAATGGGATACACCAAAGCTGAAGCAAGTAGGGAATTAGGGATTGCAAAGTCAACTATGAGCTACAGAGTGAACCAAATTAGAGAGATGTATTGCAAAAAGGGAAAATACTTTCGAACGAAATCGACCTAAAATGGATAGATTAATAATATAAGAGAGAAAAAAAGTAATTAAAAAAAATTACTTTTTCTTTTAATAATTTCTTTTTCGGAGGTTAAAACATTCTATGTCCACAAACGAACAAAAGGGATGAATGAACAAAATCGATTACAAATCTTTACTTTCACCCACTCAATTTAAGGAATATCGGAAGATAACCCGGGATTTTGCCCATAATCTAAGGCGTTGGCGGAGGTTAATTAAGTTCACTACCTCGACTCAAGTTCTTGAGAATCTTGTGGTTAGCAACTCGCATGACGGTAAGGTCATAACACGGGATTTTGATGATGTCAGTGGTAGTGGTAGTCTCCCACTAAAACAAATGTGGATAGAGCATAAAGAGCATAAAATTATGTCTAATTCATTGCGTCACATACCTATTGCTGAATATGAAGCGGAGTTGCAATGCAATGCATATCCATCGGAAAAATCCAGGGATTATTCCAGGAATAATTCAGGGATTTCTCCACGGAGCACAATGAGTGACAATGATTACTCTGTACAACGTTGGTGTACTGAATGTTTGACACCTACTATTGTGAAGAAAGAATCAATATATTTATGTGTTCAGTGCAATAAATCGTGGGGTAATCCAATAAGTAATAAACCTAAACCAAAAATTGACAACATTGGGGGAGATGCTTTTGCAACAGCTTGCTAACAATGTTGGACTAAGAAGAAAATCAGATTCTAATCCATGGTGGTATGTAAAGAAATATTTAACTCCCTCAAATTATAAAGAATTTCAAAGAACCGCTAATCGTTGGACGGCAAGCCAAGAACGCTGGAGAAGGCTTTTTGGAGGTAATTCATCTGCTGAGTCAATCGACTCTGTTATTACTAATGATATCAATCGTGCTTTTGGGAAGAAAGTAGTCACTTCACAATATGATGATGTTCGTGGTTCAGGAAGATGTAGAATGGTGATTACTGGTAAACGAAGTTTCCATTCAAAAGAAAAACTTCTGATGTGTCAATCTCTCAAGCATATCCCTATTCATAAATATAACGGCAAAGCAGAGACAGTACATACGGATGGTACTTGGAAGGGTAAGTGGTCGATGTCACCACGAAGCAAAGGTTGGATTTGGATTCAATGTGATCCCAATTCAGATAAATATTATGGTAATAAATGGTGTCCTGAATGCCTAACTCAGTCGGTTGAACTTGAAAACGGTAGACGGTTATGCAAGAACGTAAAGAAGAAGAGAAGATATAAGAAGATGATTTTAGTTCCCTGTCGAAAATCATGGGGTCGATCGGCATCACAGAATGAAATTGAAGTCAATATCATTGAGAATAATGAAGATGATTTGACAACTGAAAAAGTTAATATAGTCTCAGGATTGAATCCAGATTTTCACCTTGATAATGATATCGCTGTTGATAAAGCGATAAGCGAAGAAGCTATTATCACTATTGATGAGGGACATAACGCTTAGTGTCAATCAGTGTTTGTGACATCATCACTGGTGACATTGATAGTGATATTGAAAACCATGTTAAGGATGTGGAGTTTAGTGTATTCAAGATGTTCGGAAGATTAACACCAACCCTGCACAAAGTCGCTTGTTGGACTGCTATGGGATACACACAGGAGGAAATAGCTAATGCACTGGGAATAAGTAATCCTCGAGTATGGCAATTGAAGAAGAAGTTAAGGCAGATAGGAGAAGAAAGAAATAAAATTCATTAAAACGGAAGGGGGGGTACACCTCGAATAGGAGTCCCGTCATATATATATTAGGAGTCCCACGGATCTTTCAAGGCTACAAAATTTTGAAATTTAAATTTTATAAATAAGGAAACGATATGGAAAGTCGAGACAAACCACCAATTAACCTGAAAGAGCAGTATGGATCAGAATATGAAACTTCACTTGATTGTGCTTGTGAAGCATATCCTGAGTTAAGTGATGACCCCTGGTATTTTCAGATACCATGTAAGTATGGTCACATCTATCCCCACTCCAGTGATAAGATGGGATATTACTGTGAAGGTGGAAAGATCAGAGCTAAACTCAAGAAGGAACATCCTGAACTCGATATTGCTCAGTGGGCAGAAGATGTTGAAGCTGTATTCCTGTTCACCCCAGATCAGTTTGAAATAATTGCGTTATTTGCACAACCACTCAAAAAACGGCGATCTCTGGTGAAGTCAGAGTTAGTCTCAAATGTGAAAATCACCCCAAATGCCCTTATTGGGGCACAATGACTTACGGGGATGAGTTGTAAGGAGAGATTTCACTGAGGAGAGTTAACATGAAGTTTGGGAAATCCTATATATTTCAAAAATTAGCTTGTTATTGGTCCTTAACACAACGAATTGAAATTCCAGCATTTTTTCTTATAGGGTAACGATGAATGGATGATGATTTGTAATAGATATCTCTTCTAAAAATACTATCACTATTGATTTCTGAACTTGCCCAATAGAGAGCATATATTGATAGATGAGCATAACTATCAATCCCTCCAGTATAATTATAATCGTATCTGAAACCACTCGGGATTGCAGTAAATCCAGTTGTATTTGTTGCACCTGTATTAGGGCTTGACCAATGTTCTGTTCCTGCTTCCTTTAATTTACCCCCTTCATTAGTTCCCCTCCAACTAATACTATCAACTTCATCTTGGTTCATTCCAAGGTACGTTTCCAGTTGTTTCCAGTCTTCATCTGTTGATACATGCCAACCCTCGGGAGCTATGTTTCGGTTATCATTTATAACATACCAATTATATAACCTTCCATATATATTAGCATTATCTTCACTATTTCTATAATTACAGTAGGCACCAGTGTTGAGTACAATCCAGTCCATAATATCTGTAACATTAGGAATTGGATTACCATTGCGATAATGAGTAACTTTCAGATTTTCTGCCATCCACCATTGATTACCTATTTTTACAGTCTTGTAAATATTGCCATCAATATCTGTTACAGTGCTTGTTAAAATAGAATTATCTGACCCGGTAGAATTGTCATCATTGCTACATCCAAGGAGGATTGAAAAAAATATAAGTACTAAAGCTAATATTAAACTGAAAAGATATCTTCTCATCATAATTATCCATCCCACTAATTTTTTAAATAAAAACATCTCTTTGCAAAAAATTTACATTTAAATATATGTTCTGTCAATTTAGTATAAGAAATTTACTCCAAAGTAGAAATCTTGTAGTTATTGAAATTTTGAAGACATACTGTTTACCTGATTATAGTGGAATTTTAATTAACAAGGCGGTGGAACTGGTCCTCCCTTGAAAACATAATTAACTAAATAGACAAGATCGTTTACAAGAATGAGTCCGTTGTCATTTAAGGCATCACCCTCTTCAGAGCATATTGGGGGTGGACCACCTTTGAATACGTAATTAACTAAGTAAACAAGATCATTAACAAGAATTAGTCCATTGTCATGCAAGGCATCACCACGGAGTTGACAACAACCATCACAAACATCACCAATCCCATCACCATCGGTGTCGAGTTGGTCAGAATTATGTTCTTCAGGACAGTTATCACAAATATCTCCAACAGTATCGCTGTCAATATCTGATTGATTAGTATTTACTGAGTCTGGACAATTATCACAATCGTCTCCCACACTATCAAGATCACTATCTGTTTGTTCTGTATTGACATCATTTGGACAGTTATCACAAACATCACCTATACCATCTGAATCAAAATCCACCTGGTCAGTATTGGGCAGAAGTTGGCAATTATCGCAAACATCCCCAATCATATCACTATCTTCATCGAGTTGATCTAAATTTGGATCACTTGGACAATTATCACATCCATCGGGTATATCATCAGTGTCTGAATCAATATTATCATCATGACCAATACAGATATCACATTCATCACCAACAGTATCATTGTCAGAGTCAACCTGATTTTCGTTATCAATAGATGGACAGTTATCACAAACATCGCCAATAGAATCAGTATCTCCATTGGATTGATCGGTATTAGCTAAATCAGGGCAATTATCACATGAATCAGGAATAGTATCGATATCAAAGTCTGCATTATCGTCAAATCCTGGACATTCATCACACCCATCTGGTACACCATCCCCATCAGTATCATCATTATCATCAAATCCAGGACACAGATCGCATAAATCACCGACTCCGTCAAGATCACTATCAAGTTGTTCTGTATTATATTCGAAAGGACAGTTGTCAATGTCACCACATATACCGTCAGAGTCGATGTCATTTAAGGAATCATATGGGCAATCATCGCATACGTTTCCAATTCCGTCTTTATCAGTATCAGTTTGAGACAAATTGTACAACTGTGGGCAATTATCACACAAATCACCAAAGCTATCTGTGTCAGTGTCCACTTGATTAGGGTTGTTGACATCAGGACAGTTGTCACAAAGGTCACCGACAGAATCGGTATCAGTATCACTTTGATCCTCATTTGTAACATTTGGGCAATTGTCACAGGCATCAGCAAAACCATCACCATCGGAATTTTCCTGACCGGGGTTATAATCATCAGGGCAATTATCACACACATCACCTATAGTATCAGTATCAGCATCTGATTGGTCAGCGTTTTCTGTTGTAGGGCAGTTATCGCAAGCATCACCATAGGTGTCAGAATCACTATTTGTCTGAGTGGTGTTAGCATCAGCAGGGCAGTTGTCACAGACATCACCAATATTGTCACTATCATAATCTAACTGATTTTCATTATGGTCATTTGGACAATTGTCGCAGACATCACCAATATTGTCACTATCATTATCAAACTGATCTTCGTTATCGTCATTTGGACAATTATCACATATATCACCTATAGTATCACTATCTTCGTCAGATTGATCTAAATTGTCTAATTCAGGACAATTATCACATTCATTTCCGACTCCATCAAGATCATTGTCTATTTGTGTAACATTATATATATAAGGACAGTTATCGATATCACTGCAAATGCCATCAGAATCAATATCATTTAAGGAATCAAAAGGACAATCGTCACATTCATTCCCAATGCCATCTAAATCAAAGTCTGCTTGTGATGGGTTATAATCTTGTGGGCAATTATCACAACTATCTCCAATATCATCGTTATCAATATCCTCCTGATTTGTATTTGCAACATCAGGACAATTGTCACATTCATCTCCGATATTGTCAGAATCAGCGTCTGATTGAGTTGGATTAAATAAACTTGGACAGTTATCACAACTATCAGCAACATTATCTACATCAATATCGGCGAAGTCATCATATCCTGGACACTGATCACATTCGTCTCCTATTGAATCACCATCATTGTCATCTTGAGATGGATTATAAACTCCCAGGCAATTATCACAACTATCTGAAACAGAATCAGTATCTTCATCTATTAAATCATCGTATCCAGGACATTTATCACATGCATCGCCAACTGTATCACCGTCACTGTCAATTTGATTTGGATTATAGTCATCAGGGCAGTTATCATTCTCAGCACAAAAACCATCGCTATCTGAATCATTTAAAGGGTCGTAAATGCAGATATCGCAACTATCACCAATCCCATCACTGTCACTATCTTCTTGGAGTGGATTATGTATCAATTGGCAGTTATCATTATCACCTACGATACAATCACCATCGGGATCAGAATCAATTGTTAGAATGATTTCAACATGTACTGGAGAATTTGTAGCACTATCTGAAATTACTGTAATAGTGTCAACATATAGTCCTGCTGATAGACCTGTAATATCAATAGCACAATCAACATTTACTGGTGTTACGGAACTATTTGGTGTAGCTGTCAACCAAGTTTCTGTATTTGCAATTGAAATTGATAATGGATCTTTGTTTGAATCAATCGAAAAATTTTGTGTAATTGGGTTAATACAATTTTCAGTAGCACTATAAGATAAAACACTCGGATATACTTGTATTTCAGTTGGAGTATTCCACGCTGTATCTTTTATTTCAAGAGCACCAGCCCAGATTGGATAAATGTTAGTTGCACCTGAGAATAACCATGTTGAAGAAGCATCAAAGGTCAAGGAATCAATATTGATAACACTTTCTATAGTCCAATCGGAGGCAGTAAAGAAATAACTATACCATAAGCTCCTCATACCTGAGACATCTATGAAACCCGCTCCAAAATCCAGTCCACCAAACACGAATCTTTGGTTTGCATTTGATATTGCAATATCCCAATCCTCATAAAATTGTGTGAGTGTAAAACCACCGACAGTAAGAGGGTTTGCTGTTGCTGAATCAAGCACTAAATTAAGATTGTCCCATGAAAATCCAGAAGAAAAACCGGAAATTAGTTCGTCAGAGTAAACATATATATCTAAACGTAATTGATCTGTTCCTGGATGTACAGATGGAACTACTGATGGACAAATAATCACTGTATCTCGGATTCCAGGATCTTGTGAATAAACTGGAGATAAACAAATCGCTAATAATATTATTGTTAAGATAAATGATCTGATTGTCATAAATTCCCCTTCTGCTCTGAGGTGATTGTGGTATGTATAGTACAATTTAAAATATAAGAAATAAAACAAATTAGTCAATGAGATTTAAGTGTATATTCTGTCTCAATAGAATGAGATATGATCGATACATGAAAACAAAATTATCAAAACTGGATCAATACGACTACATATTTGACAAACCTGCCCATTATTGTTACCTTGTACTCATAAAGAGTAACATTTGCAGGGAGATAATATGCGGGTAATCGTGCTTCTTGGGCTGCTGTTGATTTTGTCAACTTCTATTAATTCTACAACAATTAACGTTCCATCTGAACAACCAACTATCCAGGCAGGCATGGATGCCGCGAGTAATGGGAGTAATTTACAGGTCACAAAAAATCTAACTTCAATGCCATTGGCATTTACTGAGAATCAAGGGCAGTGGGATGAACAGGTTCTTTACCGTGCCAATGCTGGTGGAGCAACGATGTGGTTTACTAAAGACGGTGCTGTTTATCAATTCACACGAACAATTGAATCAGAAGATAATCCTCTCTCTGTCATAGATAAACGATATGGTATGAAACCAGATGATATTATAGATAGACAACCGGATAGCATTGAATCAATTGCTATCAAGGCTAATTTTATTGGTGCAAACCCCAATCCTCGGATGGTTGGCCTTGAGGAGATGGAATACAAGTGTAATTATTTTATTGGCAATGATCCCAACGAATGGCACACAGATGTACCAAATTACCAAGCTATTATTTATGATGAAATCTATGAAGGTATTGATTTGAAGTATTACGGCAATGGCACTCAGATGGAATACGATTTCATTGTATCTCCTGGTGCTGATTTTTCGCAGATCAAGATAGATTATGAGGGTGCAGAATCTATTACCGTAAATGCTGATGGAGAGTTGGTAGTTGAAACAATGTGGGGTGAAGTTGTTGAACAACGTCCAGTAATTTACCAAATAGAAAATAACAATCGTGTAGCGGTAGAAGGCGTTTATAGATTACATGGTGATAATTCCTTTGGATTTGAAATTAGTGCTTATAATTTGGACACACCTTTGATAATTGACCCGGTATTATCTTTTAGCACATATTTAGGGGGAACTGGTCAAGCGTATTCATTTGGTATAGTGATAGATTCATTAGGTAATTCTTATGTGTCGGGCATGGTATTTTATTTTGATTTTCCAACAGAGGGTGAATATCAATCATATCAAGGTTCAGTTGATGTTTTTGTGACCAAATTTAGTAGTTCTGGTAGCAGCTTAGTTTACAGTACTTATTTAGGGGGAAGTACGGAAGAACGTGCTCAAGGTATGGCAATAGATAATTTGTGTAATATTTATGTCACAGGATTTACTAACTCAGAAGACTTCCCTATTGAGGGAGCTTACCAAACTACTTTTCAAGGAGGTTCATATGATGTATTTGTAACAAAACTTAATAGTTTAGGTAATGCTTTGGATTATAGTACTTTTCTTGGAGGGAGTGACACTGAAGAAGGTTGGGATATCACAGTTGATGGTTTATATAATGCTTATATTTCTGGCAATACCTACTCTTCTGATTTTCCAACTGAAATGGCATACCAATCCACCTTTCAAGGAGGTTCAGAAGATGCTTTTGTAACTAAGCTAAATAGCGCTGGTAATGCCCTTGTTTATAGTTCTTTTTTAGGTGGAAGTTCATATGAAGCTGCAAGGAGTATCACTGTAGATGATTTGGGAAATACATACATTTCTGGTCGAACAAGTTCTTCAGATTTCCCAATTGAGGGTGAATACCAAATTCATCAAGGGTCTACTGATATATTTGTTACGAAACTAAATAGTTCAGGAACTGGTTTGATATTCAGTACGTATTTAGGTGGAAGTTTATATGATGCAAGTTGGGATATCGATGTTGATAATTTTGGTAGTGTATATGTTACAGGTTATACTAATTCATCTGATTTCCCTATTGAGGGGGGATTTCAAAATACACTCAATGGAAGTGAATCCGATGCATTTGTCATCAAATTGAATAGTTCTGGTGATGCAATAGTTTATAGTACATTTCTTGGAGGAAGTGGTGTTGATGAAGCTTTAGGTATCTCAGTTGATGGTTTGAGCAATGCTTATATTTCTGGCTATACCTACTCTTCTGATTTCCCAACTGAGTTGGCATACCAAACTACTTTTCAAGGTGGCCCTCAAGATGCCTTCGTAACAAAATTAAATAGCTCTGGCAATTCACTGGTTTATAGTACTTACTTAGGTGGAAGTGATAATGAGAGGGCACAAGATATTGTGGTGGATGATTCTGGTAATACTTATATCACCGGTTATACTTCCTCATCAGATTTCCCAATCGAAGGAGAATATCAAACTCAACAAGGTGCAACAAATGCTTTTGTATCTAAATTTAACTGGGTGAGTAATCCACCTCAAATTATAAGTATTGCTCCATCACAGAATGAACTTAATGTATCTGCATCATCAGACATAACCGTATCTTTTGATGTTGATATGGATGCATCTTCATTTAATGACTCTACATTTGTTATTCTAGCACAATCGACTGGGTTACATCAAGGACTTTACACCTATGATAGCCTTGCCAAGACCGCTACTTTTGATCCAAATGTAGACTTTAGAGTTGGGGATAATGTAATGGTAACATTAACAACAGGTGTTCGTTCTATATTCGGTCATAATATAGTGGCTTGTCATGTTTGGAATTTTAATATAATTGCTAATGAAGGAGTAGGTATCTACTCGATTCACTCCGAATTATATTCCGGTTCTGCACCAGGATCTATAGTATCAGGAGATTTTAATAATGATAATCATTTAGATATTGCAGTAGTAAATAGAAATAATGATAATATGTCAGTATTTTTAAATAATGGACATGGTAATTTTGAAACTCATACAAGCTATTATATTGGCGACGATCCTTGGCCAATTAACGCAGTCGATATTAACAATGATGGTTATCTGGATTTAATCGCAACAGCATGGGATAGAGATAGCAGTAGTTATTTCCTATGTCTATTTAATAATTTAGGTGATGGAACTTTTGATTTTCTTTCAAAATATCAAACAAGTCTTTTTCCAATTTCAATTAGCGCAGCAGATTTTAACGGTGATGGATATATTGATATTGCAGTAGCAAATCAAGATGGGGTTAATGTAGCATTCCTATTAAATAATGGAGATAATACTTTCTCTAATGCAATATATTATTCTTTAATAAGTGAACCACGTTCTATTTGCTCAGCAGACTTAGACAACGATGATGATGTAGATGTGGCTATATGTGGGGGAGATAGTGTTACTATTCTTTGGAATGATGGTGAGGGAGGATTCGGTTCTTCCTCAAATTTTGAAATAACGGGATTATTGGATTGTTTAATAGCTTCTGATTTTGATGGTGATGGTGATATTGATATTGCGCTTGCAAGTCATGGTACGGAAGCTATAAATATATTAAGAAATGATGGTAATTCAGATTTTTCGTTTGGTGATGATTTTACAGTAGGCGAAAATCCAACGTCAATATATGCTTCTGATTTTGATAGTGATGGTGATTTGGACATAGTCTCGTCAAATCAATCCGATGGAAGCATATCAATATTAAAAAATGTGGGCAACTGTAATTTTATTTATGATTCAACTTATATTTTAAGTGGCAATAATCCTCAGGGATTATGCACTGGTGATTTTGATAATGATGATGATATTGACATCATGGTTACTGTTCGTAACCCTGACAATGTTACACTTTTTGCCAATTTGGAATGCTTTCCCCCAATTGTAGAAGATCTATTCATAGATGGACAATCAACTAATTATAATATCGTTGACAACGTACCCTTGATTGAATGGAGTTATTATGATTCTACAGATTATGAGCAAGTACAATTTGAGATAGCTGTAGGAATTGACAATGATTGGACTGTAGCCGAGATGTGGAATCCCACTCCTTATGAAACCACTGATACTTTTATTTTATATGCTGGAGAACCTTTAATTGACGGAGAAGTGTATTATCTCAGTCTGAGAGTCAATAATGGGTATGTCTGGTCAAATTGGTATGAAACACCATTCTTGATGAACTCGATCCCTTCAATACCTATACCATTACAACCCATTAACGATGCCTTCACAAATGCAACTCCTACACTCTTGATTGAAAACTCCACTGATGCTGAAGGCGATCCTCTAACTTATGATTTCTTCTGTGTCGTTGATACAACTTATGGGGAACCTGATCCAATTAACGGTTATGATGTACCTGAAGGAACTGATTCGACAGGTTGGCAGGTCACAGAACTACTTGATGAAAACAAAAGATACTTTTGGAATGTCAGAGCTTATGATAGCTATGAGTATTCCGAGTGGACAGATCTATTCTCATCAACATTCTTTGTAAACGAGACTCCAGAACCCCCTACTGAATTTTTAGCTCAGTTTCCACCTGATACAGGTGGAATGCCAGTATGGGATATGCTAACATATTTCTATTGGAATCCTGCTTATGATCCAGATCCGTTTGATATAGTAAGATATAAACTTGAAGTTGCCAGTGATTCTAATTTCACATTTGTGAATACAATCGATTCAATTGATAACACTCCATATACACTAACCGATTCATTACAATTTGGCACACATTACTGGTGGAAAGTAACAGCATTCGATAAAGATGGCTTATCAACCCAATCAACAAATATTCCCGATTTCTGGACTTGGAAGCTTGGTGATATCAACCATGACCATAATGTGAATGTAGCAGATCTAACATATATGGTAAACTACGTTTTCAAGGGTGGGACAGCTATCTATCCTGAGTTTGTAGGTGATGTAGATCACTCATGTACACTTAATGTCACAGACCTTGTGTATATGGTCAATTACGTATTCAAAGGTGGTCCTGATCCGTTGGTGGGGTGTGAGTAAGGAAATTTTATTTAAGGGGTATAAGGTGGATCGTATCAACTCAATCATAATTGTACTATTGGCACTAATTTTAATTTTTCTTAATATTAGTTGTGGGGGGAGTGGCGTTAAAGAATATGATGGATGGTTGAAATCAATTATTGAGCAAGGTAGTAACAGAGGGAAATTAGTAGTATTCTTTGTTTACGAAGGATTAGATTATGAATTGGTGGGTAGTGATAGCTTAATGAGGGCTGAATTATTCCCTGCAATTCATTATGGTTATAAATATAAGTATAAAGTGCGAGGGATGTTGCATCCAATTAAAGAAAAGAAATTTAGGGGATATGGTGGTACATTAGATGTTATTGATATAGAGTATATGGGTGTAAATGAAAATTGGAGTCCACCCCAAAATAAAGTCAATGAAGACTTTGATATTGATAGCTTCTTTTCAAGGGATTCAAGTTGATTAAAACCAAACATATTAAATTTTAATTTAATATTTGTTTGTTTTTGTATATACTATTGCTTATATTGTCGATATGTAAAACAGGAGTATATTCAATTGGCTGAAAAAACTACCCAATATTATTTTAGATTATCACCGGATGAACTCAAGTTGGTAAGAAAAGCAGCTGAACTTGATAGTAGGTCAGTATCTAATTTTATCAGAGTAGCTGTTGTAGATAGAGCAAAGAAATTTATCAATGCAGATAAGAAAAGAAAGGTGTAAAAAGACCACCTGCTAAATACGAGAAAACAATTGAAATGAAAATTGTAACTTGTTGTGAAAAAACAAAATCGGGGTGAGAGGATTTGAACCTCCGACATCCTGCTCCCAAAGCAGGCGCGCTGACCAAGCTGCGCTACACCCCGAATTAGGGATCAATAATACTCTAACAATCCCCTCCTGTCAAGGGTTATAGTTACAATAAAAGTATGATTCTATATCCTATAAGTTGGTTAGAAATATGTTCTTAGTTGTATAATGTTTTATAAACTGATTGTAAATAAAAGTGGCTCCGCCACAATTCGGGCTTGCCATTTTGGTCTGATAGATTAGATTTACAAATATGCAAAAGATAAACCTACTCGGATACACACAACCCCAATTGGAAAAGCTTATGCTCTCCATGGGACAAAAAGCATATAAAGGACGCCAGGTTTATGCCTGGATCTATAAAGTTCGTCAGCATGATTTCACTATGATGACCGATCTGACCAAAGATATTCGTCAGAAACTTGATGAAGAATATACTTTTGAATTATTTGAATGTATCAAGGAATTGGAGTCAACTGATGGAACCCGCAAGTTCATGTTTCGTCTGGCTGATGGCTCACTTATTGAAACTGTAATGATTCCGGATGCAGACAGGACTACTATTTGTATTTCATCACAGGTAGGATGTGCCCTGGGATGCAAGTTTTGTGCTACCGGAACGATGGGATTAAAGCGGAATCTTGAACCAGGCGAGATTGTTGGCCAGCTCCTTTATATAAAAAATAAATATGGCAGTGATTCCTTTAGCAATATTGTCCTGATGGGTATGGGGGAGCCGCTCAGTAATTATGATAATGTCATGGCTGCTCTTGGGATTATTTCAGATAATGACGGACTGGGTGTATCTGCCAAAAAAATAACGATATCTACCTCTGGGATCACACCTAAGATTGTTGAACTGGCAAACAGACCAACAAAATATCGTCTGGCTCTTTCCCTCCATGCTGCTATGCAGGAAAAGCGGGAAAAGATTGTACCTATTGGCAAAACATTTGTACTTGGTGAATTGATGGAAGCTATCCGTTATTATACTAAAACAACAAAGTCGCAAGTTTCAATTGAATATATTATATTAAAAGGTTTTAATCATAGTAATCAGGATGCCAATGCCCTGGTTAAACTCTTGCACGGGATACCATGTAAGGTTAATTTACTGGCATATAATCCTGTTGATGGATTAGATTTTGGAAGACCTTCTGAAGATGAAGTAAATGAATTTGCGAAGTTATTGTATCCCCGATTACCGGCTGTTACCGTCAGGAAAAGTCGTGGTCCGGATATCAGTGCTGCCTGTGGTCAATTAGTTACTGAAGAAAATAAAAGGAGTGATGGGAATGGTTAAGAAAATAAGTACTATATCAATTTTATTGATTTGTTTAACAATTGGCTTTATACAGACAGCTAATAGTAAAGATCTGGCCATTGGTGAAGTTGAATTCCCATCATTGCGATGGGGTGATCAGAAATTGAATATGGAAGCAACTAATAATGGTGCCTTAACCAAATTCATTGCAGTTGAAATAGAGATTAAATTTACAGGTGAATATTTAAATCCAATTCGTATTGCCAGGTCAAATTTTATTCTATCTCCCGGGGAATCTGCTGTTTTAAATCCTTCTATTACTGTCCCTGGTAATTTTGGACGCTCCGAGGTGTCATTAAGAGTATATGATGTAGTTGATACACTTGATGATATTTTACCCGGCTTCCTTTCTTTTGAACAACCGTTTTTTATCAATTTTAATATTCCAGATGCGATGTTCCCTTATTTGCAGAGCAAGATTATATACCCTCCTCGAGTTGGTGATGATATTGATTTTGATACCGAATTTGCCCGGCTGTTACCATTGCTTATTAGTGAAGGGAATACTCCTGGTGATATAGCCGAAATGGCGATGTGTGATACTTCCTTTGTTGAGAAGGCTATTGAAGGATTTATGGAAAGAGGATATGCCAAGAAAAATGATAATGGTAACTATCAAATCAATTTCCCTGTTATATCAACAGAAGAAGCGGATGAAGGAAGAGCTTTGGCAGTTCAGGTTGCTGACGATCTGTCAAATATCATAAGCGGCAATATGGGTGATTACACGAAAGTTTTGGACAGCATGAAATTAGCAGGAAAGCTTCCGAAAGATTCAGTTTCATTTTTAGATGGCGGAGCAATACTCTATTTCCCATATCCAACTGTCAGTTGTTTGGCTTTGTGGTGGGATCTTGCCGAAGATTTTATAGTACCAGGTGCACCTCCGTTGTTACTCTATTCTGATGCAAATCCATGTAAAGTAAATATTCCTCTTTTTATGTATGCTTTAAATGGAGGGGAAATTAATAACGGGACACACTATTTCTCATCAATGAGTACTCGGTCTGCGGTGATAATGCAGTATGGTGATGTAGTTCCTGAATATGAGTGTGAGAGAGATATGACCAGGAAGTATAGTAGGCGTCGTTATTCTGGTTGGTCGCTTCCTGAGGAATTTGCACCGAGGGGATTTATGATTGATACCAGTACTGTAAGGCCGGCAGTTGATGCTCTTGTTCGTGATGCTGATCCGCTTATAAAAGAGACCTATAACAAAGTGACAAAACTTGGCCTGAGCTATAATCGCGAGGTCGTAACAAGGGGATATTATTTTTGGTTCTGGAATCTGGTAGCTACTCATACTCTGAATAATTTGATTGAAAAAGGTACGGTAGAAAGAATGGGTAACGGCCAGTTTAAATTTGAAAGCATGCCGGGATAAAGTTAAGTATGAAAATTATGAGATTATCAATTTTAGTAATTTTGTTATTAGCTTTAGTTAGCTGTGGTAAGAAAAAAACGCCCTCAAGGGACCATATCCCTGAAATCAAAGAACGGGTATATTTACTACAGGAAGCAATTAAAGATCAGAACCGAGCTGCGATTGATTCTTTATTATCTACAGATATTCTGGATGCCGGACAGAATTCTGATTCATTGATTTCATTTTGTTTTGGTTCTGACGGCAGTTTTGGATTTGAGCGATTGGGCAATTGTGTCATTGCTTATACAAATAAAAATGCTGAAGCCCGCGGCTTTGTAATGGACAGCACCGAAGCTGAAGAACGCCCGGTCAGATTGATGTGGGTTTACCAGCATGATATGTGGTTGTTGAGCCATTTCGAAATGGGTGACTCAACCACGAATAGTTTTTAGTGGTACGACCACAACGGTTACTAAAGTATTATTGATTGATATTTGTTATTTTCTGTGGGCGGCAGATGTCCTCATCTGCCCCTATGTAAAATAGTTTGGAATTTGTCAGGTGTCAGGAGGGCAGGCCTCCTGACCTACTCAAGACTGTATTTCCGATCAAGTCGGGAATGACATAAGAATATGATAAAAAAAGCACCGTGATTAAACGGTGCTTTTTTATTATCTCTAGATGTTTTATTAAATCATCAATTAAGCTCTGCTTTTTTCTGGCCCTGTTTGATCATGTTGGAATATTCTCCAGAACCTAAAATCTCAACAGCTTTCAGGACACCCGGATCGATTTTCATAACGATCTCTTCATAAACTCCCCGTTCACCGGAGATAGCTGCGACAACTTCGCGCTTGATCGTTTTGGCGATATAATCTTTGGAGAGGTCAAAATCTTTTTCTTTTTCATTGTCCGCAACAACTCTAAGGCTGTCTAACATTCCGGCAAAGAGATCATATTTTTCTTCTTTATTGATTGTCTTTTCGAGTCTTTCAATTGATGCTTCCAACGATGAAGTATAGTCGAATTCTTTTTCCTTAATGAAAGTTTTGAATTGAGCTACAATTTCATCAGTTACTTCAAAAGTAGGTTTTACACTTGGATTTTTAGAAACAAAATCTACTGCAAAATTAAAGAACATTGATTTACGATATAGATTAATCTCAATAGGCTCCCATGTTTCGGCTGGGACTTCGATATCAGGAATAATACCACCGCCGCCATATACAACACGTCCGCCATTGGTATAAAAAATTTCTTTTTCTTCGGCTACTTCCATACTATCAGCTTCGTCTGTAACAGCTACTGATCCGGGATGGCTTTTTCCCTGCTTTTCCGGTTTCTGGATACATCGTCCAGAAGGGACATAGTATTTTGCAGTAGTAAGTTTCAGATTCATGGAACCATCAGCAGAGATAGGGAAGACCTGCTGAACCAAGCCTTTACCATAGGTAGTGCTTCCGACAATCAAACCACGATCCCAATCCTGAATTGCTCCAGCGACAATTTCTGAAGCCGAAGCGGTTCCTTCATCGACAAGAACGATTACCGGTTTATCAGGGAACAGAGGCGGACGCTGCGACTGATAATGTCGCTCACTGTTTTCATATTTTCCTCTGGTATAAACAATTTCATTACCTTGTTGCAGGAACAGTTCTGAGGTTTCGATTGCCTGATCCAGAAGACCACCGCCGTTGTTGCGTAGATCAAAAATTATTGCTGATGCATTTTGTTCGTTTAGCTTGCTTATTGCATCTCTTAACTCATGGCTGGTCTCTTCTGCAAAACGAGAAAGTCGAACATATCCAATATCCGTTTCGGGAACTATTCCATAATAGTTCACAGATTTTAATTCTATTATAGCTCTTTCGATTTCAAACTCGATCAGGTTTTCAATACCAGCCCGTTTAATAGACATAAGAATTGAAGTACCCGCTTTTCCTCGCATAAGTTTTGAGGCATCAGAAGCAGTCATTCCTTCAGTAGAAGTGCCTTCAATTTCCCAGACAACATCACCGGCTCTTAATCCTTTGCGATAAGCAGGGGTTCCTTCTATAGGGCTGATGATTCTGATTCTTTCTTCGCGGGAATCAATCTGCATTCCAAGTCCTTCGTATTTTCCATGAGTTGATTCCATTAGGGCGTCATATGAGGATCTTTCAAGCAGGTTGGAATAACGGTCGAGATCTGAGAGCATGCCTTTGATACCGGATTTGATAATCTCTTCAGTATCGACCTCTTCCATATATTTATTTCGAATTTCAAAAGCAGTCTGAGTTAGCTTTTTGACATCCCGGAGGAATGTTTCTCTTTTTTCACGGGGAGAAACTTCGTTGATGGTGGAGTCATTCTTTTCATCAAGGTCGATATGGAATGTATCAGCTAAATAAATAGGCTCGGCTTCTGAAGCATCTACTCCCTGATAGGCTTCACCAGAACCAGCAAACCAAATGAGAGCCATTGCAAAAATTGTCAAGCTGAACAGTTGCACGCTATAACGGACCATTAAGGCCTCCAATACATGATGTTAATCTGTTTACAATCTATTAACAAACTGCATAAAGTCAAGTTTAGCAATAGAGTGATAGTAAATCTATCCTTATGGATATTATACGGTTATAGTACAGTTTCGTTGCCAGAGAAAAACAATAAATCTCTTAAAACTCAACTAACTGCTTGTTATTTTTATAGTTACTCCGTTTATTAGAAACTGACAGATCACAAATATCGGGCTGTCTTAATAAGAGTATTCGTCTCATTTCCATAAGCTGTTAGAAATTATCGGCTTGGGGAGTCTTTGACAAAGCTGATGGAGAAAGAATGTATTGTTTCTGAACATAACTTATGAAGACAAAACTACTTAAAAACCCAAAATCCAAATTCCTTATTTTTTTTATGCATCTGTTAGTTCCTGGTTTGGGACACATTTATGTCAAAGAATACCTTTTCGGCATTTTTATATTTCTTATAACACTCACGGCTTCGGTTCTGTTCACTGTTTCTTTGTTTATCTCAATACCACTACTTGGTCGAATCCTGATGTATGGCCTGCCTCTGTTATTTTATTTTTTTTCATTTATTGATCTCAACCGAACGATTGATACGAATTCAAAAAAGAAAATACCATCAAAAAATAAGTTGATAACATTTTTTGTTATTGGGTTAATTTTCCAACTGTTCTGGCCATTATCACCTGCTAATTTTGGAGTAAAAAATTGTCCGGATGTTTTTATCCTTAAGAACAACAGTCTTGAGCCATTTTTTGCTAAAGAAGATTTATTAAAAGCGAGCCGGCTCGAATATTTTCTGGATATCTGGTTTATTAAACAACCTATTTTGCATTCTCTCCCTGATCGATTTGAAATTATTAGATTTAAGACTGAAGACCAAAAAGAAATTTGTGGTTTTGTACTGGGATTGCCGAGTGAAGATGTGGTGATGGTGGATGGAGTATTAGTTGTTAATAACAGCCCTGTCTTTTTACCGAATTCACTAAACTTATATGGCGATGTCCCTCTGATAACTGTGGAAGCTTATTCGGTTCTGGTTATAACTGTCCATCTGGGGAATATTGATCAGGTTTATGATGTCCCTATAACACAAATGATTGGTAAAGTGGAGAAACTATTTTGAGCAAGATCAGGAATATCATATTTGATTTGGACGGGACATTAATAGATTCATCCGATGGGGTAGTAGAAGCTGTTAATTATTCATTGGCTAAAATGGGAGAACCTGCACAACCTCCTGAAGTTATCAAACCATATATTGGATTTCCTCTCAGCACAATGTATCCCAATTTTACCGATGCTCCCTTGAAAGAGCTATATCAGCACTTTCAGGTCAAAGCAGCCGAGACGGTCGTTTCTTCTACGGTGGTTTTACCAGGAGTTTTAGAGATTCTTGATCAATTAGAGAAGCAGAGCTTCAATCTGGCGATTGCCTCTACAAAAATTAGACCGCATATCAAAGGTATAATTAATAAATTCCAATGGCAGAATATATTTAAGATTTATTCTGGTGGAGATGAAGTAAAAAGGGTCAAGCCGGATCCATCAATTTTTAGAATGACTCTTGAAAGAATGAATGCAGATATTGAAGATTCAATAATTGTTGGAGATACTATAAACGATGTTTTAGCTGCCCAGGCAGTTCCAATGACTGTGGTTGCTGTGAAATCTCCTTATGGTGAAAGTGATGAATTGCAACAGACAAAACCTGATTATTATATTGATAGCATTTCCAAACTACCCGGCTTGCTAAATGGGATTAAATAGTAGGAAAAGTTATGAAAGTTTATATACATTCATTTGATACTGTAGTTGGAAAAATAAATACAGCCGCTACTGAAAAGGGCCTAGCCCTGCTTACACTTCCAAATGAATCTGAGAGAAACTTTAGAAAGAGACTAAAACAATTATTTCAAGGTTATGAGATTATTGAAGGTGGGAAAATAAATAAACAGACTGAAAAAGAAATCAAGGCATACTTGTCAGGTAAGCTCATAAAATTCACCGTTAAGCTTGATCTCATTGGAACTCTGTTCCAGAAAAAAGTACTTAAAGAAGTATCTCGAATTTCCTATGGAAAAACAAAAACGTATGGGCAGATCGCCAGGTTAGTATATAATCCCAAAGCATCCAGAGCGGTCGGGACTGCTAATGCTCAAAATAAAATACCGATTATAATTCCCTGTCATAGGGTAGTCGCCTCAAATGGATTGGGTGGCTATGGCGGCGGGCTGACTCTAAAAAAGAAACTTTTAAATCTGGAAATGAAACTTGAGAAATAATATCCGTAGATTATATTTAAAGAGAGATAGAAATTAACGATAGTGTATAATATTACTTGGGAGACTTAACAGGATGGATCAAAGAATTGAAAAACTAGCACAGCTACTTGTTCATTATTCAATTAAGTTACGAAAAGGGGAAATGCTCAGAATTCAAGGTGAGGTTTGTTCTTTACCACTGATTAAGGCAGTTTATAAAGAGGCTGTTTTAGCTGGCGGCAACCCATATACTCGGATTTTGGTCCCTGATAATGAAGAGAATTTTTTGAAATATGCCAAAGATGATCAGATGAAATTTATATCTCCAATGGAAAAGTTTGAAGTAGGTAAAATGGAGACTTTTATTACTATCTGGGGTAGCGAAAATACACGTTATCTTTCAGGGATAGATCCCAAACGTCAAGCCTTCATGCGCAGTTCCAGAGTATCACTGATTAAAAAGATGTTCAAGCGGATGGGTGACAATTCACTTAGATGGTGCGGAACACTATATCCTGCCCTTGCCGATGCCCAGGAAGCAGAAATGTCTTTGACTGACTGGACTGATTTTGTATTCAAAGCTGGTCATTTAGATGCTGCTGATCCCTCAAAACACTGGAAGAAAGTATCCAAAGAACAGCAGCGTTTAGTTAAGATTCTGAATCGGGTTGATCGTATCCATTTCCAATCGGAAGGGACTGATTTGAAAATGAGAGTCAAAGGACGCAAATGGATTGACTGTTCCGGTCGAGTCAATTTCCCCGATGGTGAGATTTTTACCGGACCAATCGAAGATACTGTAGAAGGCCAAATTCATTTTAGTTACCCGGCTGTTTATATGGGGCGAGTTGTCGAAAATGTTAAACTGGAGTTTAAGAAGGGTAAAGTGGTTACCGAATCTGCCGGAAAAAACCAGGAATTTCTTACCAGCATGTTGAACATGGATAAGGGTGCTCGATTTGTCGGAGAAATTGCAATCGGTACTAATTATGATATTAAACACTTCTCCAAAAACATTCTATTTGATGAAAAAATCGGTGGAACCTGCCATCTTGCAGTGGGTAAATCAATTGATGAATCAGGCGGTAAAAACAAAAGTGCTTTACATTGGGACATGATCTGTAATATGAAAAAAGGTCAAATTACTGCCGATGGTAAAGTGATTTATCGTAATGGGAAATTCGTAATTTAAGCTAATGCTGAATAATTAATTTACAGGTATATAAAAAAGGCTGATCAATGATCAGCCTTTTTTTGTATTCATATTTTAATCTTATGGTGTTGCCGGGGGAGGTCCGCCCTTGAATATGTAATCAACCATAAATGTTAAATCTGACACTAAAATTATTAAATCACTGGTTGCATCACCTGATTGAATTGTCACTGGGTGTGGTCCTGATTTAAAAACATAATTTACAAGAAATACTAAATCAGAAACATTAATTTCCTGAGTATAATTAGCATCGCCTCTTAATATTGGATTCATAACAATATTACCATCATAAAATCTTGGCTCGTATGTCATGTATTCTGATCTCAAGGATAATTGATAACTGGAATTTGTAGTATCAACAAAATCACCTACACCACCCAGAGCATAAGCATCAGTAGAAAAATATATCCTCATAACTTCACCATAACCGGTGTCAAGGGGAGGTGTTGATCCTTGTAGATCATTTGATAATTGAACAGTGTATCTTCTTATATAGGAATCCTGATGAACATATTTGATTTCATCAAAATAAGATGTCCGGTCACCAAAGGCGATTGAATCAAAGTCGATTAATCCAGATCCTCCATAAGTGAAGGGGATTGTTATTCTATCTAATGGTTGAGAATTCTTTAAGTTTACTGAAATATATGCATCGTCACCGGCAAAAACAGTATCAGTTGTAAATGTAAGAGTATCACCTAATAATATTATAAATGCCTGTTCCTGTCTGGATATAACTCCGTATTCAGTATCGATAGTCAGCGAGACATCGTATAGGCCTGCTTCATCATAATAATGAGTCGGGTTTTCATCGTACGATACTTCGCCATCACCAAATGACCAGGAATAAGTATCTGAAGCCAGTGAAGATGTATTGGTAAACTGGACTGTCTGAGGAGCATCACCAAAAACTATGTCAGCATCAAAGTTGGCTCCCCAACCAAGAGATCCTTCGGTATTTACAATTCCCCAACCATAATTATTATCCGGATTATCAGCATGATCGCCAAAATCTTTCAAAGATTGAATAATCATCTGAGGAGTAAATGTCGGATGAGCTTGAACTAATAGGCAAACAGCTCCGGCTACTAATGGTGTGGAAAGAGAAGTACCGTTAGCAGTTGTATAAGAATAATCTCCACTTGAAGAAGCACATGAAGTACTCACTCCTCGAGCTCCAACTTCCGGCTTCATACGTCCGTCATAAGTTGGTCCACGTGAAGAGAATCCTGCAATATTTCCATTAGCATCCATAGCGGCACACGATAAAATATCATGTGCATCAGCAGGAGCAGTAAGAGTTCCGGCTCCGGGACCACCATTGCCCATTGAGTTACAAAGAACAATTCCAAGGCCGGCAGCTGTGTTTGCAGCAATGGTTGTAATAGCTGTTGCACCATCAAAATCAGAGTAAGTATACCAATCAGAGTAACCAAGGGAGGTAGTAACGACATCAGTACCCTGCGGTTCTACCCATTCCAGTGCAGCAACCCAGTTATCTTCTTCAACTGATGTCTCAGAGCGGACATCCTCGGTTTTACATAAAATGAAATTTGCTTTAAATGCCGGACCATAAAGTGTACCATCTTTAAGTCCGCCGGCTGTTGACCAAATCAATGTGCCGTGATTCCATTGGCTGTTATCATCAACAAGTTCATTAGCAGTATTACCGTCATTAAATATAAAATCCCATTCTGCCAGAACTCGTCCTTCAGCATAATGCTGGGCAAAGGCTTCATGAGTTTTACGAAATCCGGTATCTAAAATAGCCAGTGTTACACCGGAACCATCATATCCCATATCATGAACAGGCGGGACATGGATCTGCTCTAATTGATCCTGAGCTAAGCCATAGTTTAAAACATCAGGCGATAATGCTTTATTATCAATGTCATCAATTCGAATTTCCTGAACTTTAGTTTGATCCTGACGTTTGAATTTTGCTAAAGGTCTTACTTCCGCAACAAATGGAATAGACTCTAATGCTTCTATATTGGCAATAGGGATATCAAAACTGGCAGCATTTAGCCACCTTGAAACACGCCTGAGTTTACCGCCATTATTAATAATATTATCAACATATTCCTGAACAACCGGCAGATCGACAAACAGGACTTTGTCCTTTTTAACTTTTGCTCTTCTATTAATAGATTTATCGTTTAATGATAAAGAGGATGCTTTATTGTCGAACTCTTCTTTGGTAAAGACACCTTTGTCTGTAAAAAAGACCCATATACTAATATTTTCATTATTTTGAGAAGAAAAATAATCCCAGGCTGACTGTTTAATAATATCCTTTGATTTTGGAACAACGACAGGTCCTTCGATCAGAGATTCATGCCCCGGAATTGTTGCCTGTGAAATAGTAGGGGATATAATCAAAGCAGTTATTATCAGAAGAGATAAAATAATCAGAGATGTATCTTTTTTCATTTAGAAAATCCTCTTATATGGTTTATAGCAAAAAGCTAAAGTAAGACCTATTATATTCAAAATTACGATATATTCATATTTTGTCAACATTTATAAGTAGAACTAACCCTATAACTATAGGCTCTTTCCTATATATTCTAATGCAATTATTATCACTATTGTTCCTTCGGCTGATTATATAAGTAGTTTAGACCCCGCAATCCGTTAAATGATATATAGATCAGTAATATAAGACAAATACGTGATAATAATCTGAAACAGGCATATAACCTGCTAATATCATAAGCAGATAATTGTAATAAAGTTTATAGTTTAACTTTATGGAGATAATATAAAATGATAAGCAAATTGAAATCACAAAAAGGTTTAACTCTAATAGAGCTTATGACAACTGTAGTCCTGATTGGGATTGTTGCAGCGATGGCGGTTCCTCGATTTGAAGGTGGATTTGAAAGGCTCAACTTTAGGAGTGCAAATAGAGATATTGTTTCAACAATGAAATTGGCAAGATCAAAAGCAATCTCTAATAAAGCACAATATGGTGTTTATTTTGATCATGCTAATACTTCTATAGTTCTATATAAAGATGTAATTAACCCCGATTTGTTTGAATTTAATGATGGTGATGAAATTGTACGGGCTGATACACTTACCAGAGATATGGAATATCTTAATACCAATCTGGATAATAGCACAATTATATTTATGCCTAATGGATCAGCTCGATTTGTTACGGGGAGCACTAATGGAGCAGAAATTTATACCATGAAATATTCTGAATTGATGATAGGTACACAAGTTCATAATATTTTGGCGGCAACAGGCCGGATCAAATCTACAGCAAATTATTATTAAAAACTTACTCCTTCTTCTCCTTTTTGGAAAACCCCTCCTTTATGGAGGGGTTTTTTATTGATTTAACAGGCTTTTTTCAATCGTTTATTAATGATTAATAGATGTTAAGAACCTGGCAGGGTTAACCGATAAATTCGGTACAATGATAGATTATGGGCTATAAAGATTTTTAATTGTTTTTTGGATAGATCCATAAAACGAATTAAAAACATGCCGATAAGAATTTTATAAAAGAACTTGAAAGCTTTAACTACAGAGTAACCTATGTTGTTTTCGCAAAAAAGTAAAAGTACGGTAGGACTTGATATTGGTTCAAGTTCTATAAAGCTGGTAAAGCTTGATCACACAAATGACGGCTATTCCGTGGCAGCCATTGGTGTAAGAGAGCTTCCGCCGGATGCTATTGTAGCAGATGAGATAAGAGATCGTGAAGCTGTTATTTTTAACGTTCAATCTCTTATTGATCAAACAGATCCCAAGATCAAGGATGTTGTTATTTCAATATCCGGTCACGGGGTTATGACTGATCGGTTTACTATTGATCACAAAACCGGCAGTGAAGCTGAACAGGCTATCCTGTTTGAAACCGAACAAAGAGCGCCATTTGATGTTGATGATGTCTCGCTTGACTATCACATCATCAATGTGGATGAAGATGAAAAGAAGATGGACGTCCTTTTAGTGGCGGCCCGCAAAGAACATCTCCATATGCAGTTAGAACTTTTGGCCGATTGCGGCTTAAGGCCAGTTGTTATCGATGATGATGCCCTGGCTATTTATAATGCATATGAAAACAACTATGATATTGATCCTACAAGGATCACAGCTCTTTTGAATATCGGTCATGATGTCACCAATATCACCTACATGCTTGACGGCAAATACCACTCAACCCGCGATGTCTCCTCAGGAACAAGAGAAATTTATAATGCCATACAGAAGGAATTCCGCCTCAATCCGGAATTGACTTCAAAAGCTATAAAAGGTGAGATGGACGAATCAATCGACCAGGATATGCTCAAAGCTACTATTATGTCAGCAACAGATGAACTGTTATCGGGTGTAGAACTGGCTTTTTCATATTTTAAATCACAAAGTAAAGTTGATAGTATAGACTGGATTGTATTGTCTGGCGGCGGATCATTGATCCCTTATATGCCGGAGCTTTTGCAGTCTAAGTTGAATATTCCGCTTGAGATCGCTAATCCGCTTCGCAAAGTGGATTATGATCCGGATTTATTCCAATATTTACAGCCTGAAAAAATTGCTCCATTACTGACAGTCTCTGTTGGTTTGGCAATGAGGAAGGCGAGGTAACAGACTAATGATAGAAATAAATTTACTTCCCAAGCAATATCACAAAAAAGCAGTCAATCTGTCTTTTGGCAAAGCCGGGTTTTATGTACTTGGTGGTGTGGTTGGTATCGTTATCATGCTGGCCTTTGTTTCCTTTTATCAGGCTCATCAGATCAGTAAGCTTGATGAAAATATTGGTAAAGCCAAACAGCGTGCCGCTATGCTTCAGAAAGACATCAGACTTGTTGATGCTCTTATTGATGTCAAAAAGAAGATTGGCGAACGGATGAGTGCAGTTGAAAGACTGGACAGCCACAGGACGGCATGGGTCAGAGTTCTTGAGAATGTTTCCCGCAATGTTCCTGAGTTTATCTGGTTGGCACGACTTTCAGAAAATGATGCCCCTGCACCTAAAGTTGCTGATACATCTCAGCAAAACCAGGCTGTTGCTGCAACTGACTCTCAGCGTAGAGTACATGAAGCCGAAATTGAAGGGTATGCCTTTACTTTAAATGCCCTGGCTTCATTTATGATAAATATGATGCGTTCTGATTACTTTGATAATGTGGAACTTACAACTACTTCAGAAAAAGTCTTTGGAGATCAGAAGGCTTATAATTTTGTCTTCTCTTGTAATGTTCACTATTTATCAGATGAAGAACTTCAAAACCTGATTGCTCTGGCTAATGGATCTGTAAAAGATAACAAAAAAGCCAGTCATAAGAGCCTAAACTGAGGATGCTGAAATGGACCTAAAAGATCCCAAAACACAGAAGATTTTATTGGGTGTAATGGCCCTCTTTATAGTAGGCTATTTCTGGTACACTCGTCTTTATGTTAACTACGATAATCAAATTGCGATTAAGAGCCAGGAATTTGAGTCAATTACGACAAACCTTCGCAATGTTGAGATGAAAGCCAAATCATTAGATGCTCTTAAATTAGAGTATACTGATTTGATTGATCGTTATCATGAAATCGAGGCATTACTCCCTGAAGTCAAACAGATTCCATCATTGTTGGTACAGCTGCATACTGCTTCTTCTATAACCGGTACTCGCATAACCCAGCTGAACCCGTTATCGATTGAATCTCAGGAATTCTATAATATTGCTTCATTTGAAATAGAAATGACAGGTACATATCATGATTTCGGGAAATTTGTCAGCTATGTGGCTAATTTCCCATTTATTGCCAACCTGACTAATATGGAGCTGGTTTCTCAAAAACTGGCCATATCTGAAAATGAATCTCAGGATGATGATGCAAATCATGAAAGCTTAACGGCTAAATTTGTACTTTCGACATACTTCGTTAAGGAAGATGAACAGCTCACAGAGCTTGCTCTTTAGGAGGTTTGGTAGAAATGAAAAAGGCTTTTGCCCTACTAATAATAATTAGCGTATTTTTAACTGTCGGTGGCGCCTTTGCCTCCCAGGTGACAAATGTTGAGCTAAACTCAAGTAATGGAACGGTTCAGGCTCGGATTGATGTCAAGGGAACGGTAAGGTTTTCTCACCAGACTGAAGTCGCTAAAGATGGTAAACCATTTCGGGTTATCCTGGATGTACTGTCGGCAACCCACGAACTCGGTGCAAAAAATTTCTGGGCTCTGCCCAATTGCCCGATCAAAGGGATGCGCACAAGTCAGTATTCAGTAAAACCGGAAAAGGTTGTCAGGCTTGTTTTTGACATGAAAAAGGAATCTTTTTATCAGGTTACTTCTGATGAAAAATCAATAACGATTTCTTTCCCTGACAAAAATGCAAAATCTTTCCCAGTCTGGACAACTTCATATGTTGTTTCCGAACTGAAGAAGTCACAGAAGAAGGATATAAAAGTCGCTGTCAAAAAGACTGAACCTGCTCCTGTCAAACAGACTTCTAAAAAGGATAAGACCTGGGCTGAGAAGAATTCTTCAATGGATCAGGACCGTCAGTTGAGTTTACAGGGAACTGAACAGAAAACAATGAAAACATCTGTTTCTGAACCTAAAGTTTCTAAACCAGCAGACATTAATAAAGATGTTCCCAAACAACCATTGTTTGACCAGAACAATCTTCCTCCAATGGTTCAGAATCAAGCTCTCAGTTTGAATTCTTCTTCTGAAGATAAGAAACAGGCTCCTATTAATGATAAGCCAGTAGTGAAAAAAGAAGAAAAGACAACAGTTGTTAAAGCAGAGCCTAAAAAGACTGTAAAACCAACTCAGACTAAATCACACAAACCTGCACCTGTTGTTGCTAAAACCGAACCGGCAAAAACAAAATCAACTAAGCCTGCAACTACCGTTGCCAAGGTTCAACCAGTTGTCGAGCATAACAATATTCCTTTGATGAAAAAGGAAGAGACTCAATCTTCTGTTAAAGTGACTAAAACAACTACGAATAAAAATACAAAACCGACACAGTATGCTTCAAATACAGAAGTTAAACCTCAAACTAAACCTCAGGTGAAAACAGAACCCAAACCAGCGGTAAAGAAAACCGAGCCGAAAAAAGAAGCTACCAATAGTAAAGAGGTTAAAGAAGAGAAACCAGCAGCTAAAGAAGAAAAGAAAGTTGATAAGAAATCAACATCACGCTTCCGCCGCTCACCATCCAGTCCTACCAAAATTAAAGGTACTCTGGTTGCTGAATTCCCACAGCGTCTGGTTATTAAGTACCGTTCCTATGGCAGGGACCCATTTGAAACGTTGATCAATGAATCACGAACCAATGACAATCCGATTGAGCAGAGAATTGCTAATGTTGAAGGATTGCGTCTGGTTGGTGTCATTGAATCTGATGATAAAAGTAATAGTGCACTTTTTGAGGACAAAGACGGCTATGGTTATATCCTGAAAGAAGGAGACAAAGTCCGCAAAGGTTATGTACTAAGAATTGAACCCGAAAAAGTATATTTTCAAATATTTGAGTATGGCTGGAGTCGTACTCTATCTCTGAAAATGGAAAATCAGTAAGGAAAGGTAGGTAACGATAATGTCTTGGAAATTACCTAAAAGTTTAAATTTTGTAGCCATACTGTTATTAGCAGTATCATTGGTGATGCCGGCTACAGCAGGTGAAGGTCAGGATCCTGAAGAGCCTATCAAGAACTTACAGTTCCAGTCTGCTGAAGTACGTTCGGTCATAACATTTTTGGCTGATTACGGCAATGTAAATGTTGTAGTTGCTCCCGATGTTCAGGGTACAGTAACAATTAAGCTTCGGGATGTCCAATGGCGCACTGCCCTGGATATTATTGGCCGGACATATAATTTGTCTATTGTTGATGAATCTGATGGTTATATCAGAGTCTTGAGGTCGGATGACTATCGCAAAGAAGTCAAAGAGTATACAAAACATTTGGCGGAAACTCAGCAGTTAGTTGAGCTTAATACTCAAATAATTAGTATTTCAAATTCAACATCTGATGATATTGTGGAAGCAGTAAAATCTCTGATGACTGAACGTGGAAAAGCCACCAGTGATCCAAGATCTAACTCCATAATTATTCAGGAAGTTCCCAGCAATATGGATAAAGTGATTTCTTATATTGAAGCCCTTGACCAGCCAGCCAAGCAGATTAGAATATCTGCTCAATTGGTAGAAATCTATAGTGAAGATCTTCAGGAACTGGGTATAGATTGGGCTGTCGAAGGAAGTTATACTTCTGAAACAGGAAGAAGCTATAAGCAAACCGGTCATGTTAATGCCGACCGAAGTCCAGATGTTGTTGGTAGTTATTCAGTAACTGCTTTGCAGCATGGCTGGGATGTTACCGCAGTTGTTCAAGCTATTGTTAACAGCGACAAAGGAAAAATTATTGCTCATCCGGAAATTACAACCATTGATAATAAAGAAGCAAAAATCCAGATGGGTCAGAAAATTCCGGTTAAGCAATTCGATCAATCCGGTAATGTTGTTATCAAATTTGAAGAAGTAGGTACTATATTAACGGTTACTCCGCATATTACTGCAGAGAACCAGATATTGATGCATCTTAAACCTGAACGTTCAACCTATCAGTTTGATCCGAATGGTGTAATCATCAATACTAATAACGCAGAGACTCATGTTATTGTCAGCAATGGGCAGACTTCGGTAATTGGTGGACTTACCACTGAAGATGAAGTCGAGACCGAAATTGGTGTACCGATATTAAAAGATATTCCGCTATTAGGTAATCTTTTTAAATATACCAACAAGCGTTCAGAAGTCCGTGATCTGGTAATCTTTGTAACTCCTACAATAGTCGAGCAAGATTTGGCTATGGGGAAATAAGTTCTGATGAAGAAATCTGTTAAAGACCCCAACGTAATATGTTGGGGTCTTTTCATAAAATATGCGATAAAAATATTAAATGAAAAAAGAGAAATTTGAGTTGATAGGAGTCGTTATGAAGACCAGAAATTCACTGATTTTTAACTGTATTGCCATACTGTTAATGACATCAGTTGTATTACTTACAGGGTGTGATTCAAAAAGTTCAAGTAGTTCTACTACTGACCAGGGTGATATCGATGTTGCTGTTACAGCAACACCATCCCAGGTTGATATATACACCAATGTTGTTGTTGAAGCACAGGTTTTGGATGGAACTACCCCGGTTGCAAATCAAGAGGTTAGATTTACAGTCTCTCCTTCAGTTGCCGGTTGGTTTAGTGAAGATACTGTAATGACCGATGAAAATGGTTTGGCTGCAACAATCTTTAATCCTTCAGTTGAAGGAGATATGACCATTACAGCTAATACTGATGCCGGTCTGTCAACGTCTAATGCCAGTACTGATATTAGAGTTACTTCTGGTGGTGGACCTGGTATTGGAACCAGTGGCATTATAAATTCAATATTCCTTTCAGCCGATTCAATGAACCTGGTAGTGAAACATACCGGTGGTATTGAATCAGCTACATTGAGAGCTGTTGGTCTGGATATCGAGGGAAACACTGTTCCTGAAGGTACTCAAATTAGTTTCTACATTACCGATGGTCCCGGAGGGGAAGAACATCTTGACACATTGGGCTATGGTCCTGTTACCGTAGAGACCGATGGCTTTGGCATGGCCACAGTAGTTCTGCATTCAGGTGAACGTTCAGGTACTGTCAGAATTCGTGCAATGGCTAACGATACTGTTCTTTCGAATGCTACTCAGATTATGGTTTCTGCTGGCCCTCCTAAATATATCGTATTAGCAGCTGATGGCTGTAATTTGCCATTATGGGGTACTGTAGGTGTATTTGTCGGTGTCGTAGCAGTTGTCTCAGATACTTTCCATAATCCTGTAAATGATTCAACACTTGTATATTTCACTACTGATGAAGGTACAATGGTTTCTCACAGGGAAAGAACCCACGATCTGGAGGGAGTAGTTCACACAGCTTGGATTTCTGGATATGCTGATAATTCAATTCCCACCCCTGATGGTGACGTCTGGATTTATGCCGAGACAGCCGGTGGAACAGTTTTAGATTCAACAATGTTTTATAATAGTGGACCTTTAACAACCATTACCTATAGTCCAATTTTCCCAGTACCGGATTCAATGTGGGCTGATGGAGTATCGGAAGCATCAGTACAAATTTATGGTTGGGATGGAAATGATAATCCTGTTGTTGATGGTTACCAGGTTGAAGGTGATGCATATAAACTTACCGTACCTAATGTAACATTAGAATATGTTTGTGGAAGTGCCGCATCGTTTGCAAATCTTGACATTAAATCTGCAACATTAACTCAGGATCATTCAACGACCGGTGGTAATGATGATGGTATCGGTTATATTGATTTTGTCTCTTTTGAGTCAATTTTCTACCAGGCAGTAGTACTTAAAACCGGTATGGCATATAAGAAAAGTTGTGAAATTTTTGCAACAACTTCCATTAGAGTTGGTGAAACTGCAACAATAGATGTAGTCATTAAGGACCGTTGGAGTAACCCTCTTGGTGATCATACTATGGTTGCAAATTATCCCGCTGGTGGAGCACCAGGACCTGGCACGATAGAAACTAATCCATACGGTGAAGCTAATGATTTTAGCTGGACACCAAGTCCTGCTGATACAGGAGATTTCTTGATTACAATTACGGATATGGATCCCAGAGGTAGTCTTAGTCTCTCCACTACTATCTCAGTTGCTCCATAGAATTATCTAATATGATTTTATTAAAGCCGCCGGTTTCCCGGCGGTTTTTTTTATGCCGATAGCATTATGATTTTTCACTTTATTATTTGTCTTATATTTTCTAAATTAGTTATGTGGAATTAAATGAAATAAAAAATATTTATAAAGAACAATTCATCCATACTGCTTTTTTCAAATCAGCAGAGTTATACAGTGACAAGATTATGTTTATTGAAAAGGGGGGAAAGGGTAAGCAATACACCTATGCCGAAACATCACTTTTAGTCTCAGATCTTTCAAGTGGATTGGTGAAAAAATTTAGCTATGATATGGCTGGAATAGGGATAATCTCAGAGAACAGGCCAGAGTGGAGTATTGCCTATCTGGCTATACTTGCATCAGGTAGAACTGTTATTCCGATTGATGCCAATCTGACTCCATCAGAAATCAAGTTCATCATTGAAAGTTCTCAATTATCAATTATATTTGCATCGGAAAAATATGAATCAATCTTAAAGGAATTATCTTCTGAGTTAAAGGTAATATCACTTGAAAAAGATTCCCCTGATAGCTGGAAAAAATTGTTAACCAGTGAGAATCAGGAACTAAGTTTAAATCTTAATGAAACAGCAGTTTTGATCTACACTTCAGGGACTACCGGCACACCCAAAGCAGTCGAGCTTACCCACAGAAATCTTTTGGCTAATTTAAAAGCGATAAGAGAAGTAATTTATTTTGACTATAATGATACGTTTTTATCTCTACTCCCCCTTCACCATACCTTTGAAGCCACCTGTGGCTTTCTTACGCCTATATTGAGTGGTGCTAAAATTGTATATGCTCGTTCTTATAAATCAAATGAGATCAGGGAGGATCTTGAGAATAATAAAGTAACAGTTATGACCGGTGTTCCACTTCTTTATGAAAAACTCTGTCATACTATCCAGAAGAAAATTGCAAAAGCGTCAACTTCAAAAAAGATATTATTCAACATCCTGTATTTTATCTCATCTACTCTATGGAAATTTAATATTAAAGCTGGTTCTGTTTTATTCAGGAGCATGCGTGATAAAGGAGGGTTGGGAACAATCAGAATGTTTGTATCCGGGGGAGCGGCAATCCCGCCTTCTATTGTGAAATTTTTTAATATCATAGGCCTTAACTTTCTTCAAGGTTACGGGATGACTGAAGCATCACCGGTAATATCTGTCAACTGCCTGGAAAATCTGAAGTTTGGTTCGGTCGGTCCTCCCCTTAATGGGGTAGATGTAAAAATTGAAAATAAAGATGAATCCGGAATAGGTGAAATATTTGTCAAAGGTGATAATATTACACCCGGCTATAGAAACAATCCCGAAGCAACGGCAGAGATATTTTCTGGTGATTGGATGAAGACCGGAGATCTTGGATGTTTAAAAGACGGCCATCTCTGGATTACAGGTAGAAGTAAAAGTTTGATTGTATCATCTGCTGGAAAAAATATTTATCCCGAAGAACTTGAAGAGAAACTGATCGAAGATATTCATGTACTGGAAGTAGTTGTTTTTGGTCGTAAAAAAGAGGGAAAACAGGGAGAAGAAGTTAGAGCTTTGATTGTCCCGGATATTGATCAGTTGGAAGATGAATTATTGACAACCGAGAATAAACCGAATATTGAAAAGATAAAAGCAGTAGTCATGAAAATCGTTGAAAATGTTAACTCAAAGATAGCCGCCTACAAACGTATCAGTGCTTTTGACGTACAATTGGATGAACTAGAAAAAACGTCAACGAAAAAGATAAAAAGATTTTTGTATAAGTAATTATTCGAAATGGAATAATAAGATGGTTCATACCGAACAGATTGAAGTAGATGTTGATGGCTATTGTGATATTGTAGATATTACCGCAAGCATGAATGAAGCAGTTATGAATTCTGGATTCATCAGTGGCACCATTACTGCCTTTTGTCCCGGATCTACAGGAGCGATTACTACAATAGAATATGAACCCGGTTTATTGAAAGACTTGCCGGAGTTTTTTGAGAAACTGATACCTTCAGATAAGAATTATCATCATGATGACACATGGCATGACGGCAACGGCTTTTCACATTTGAGAGCTGCTTTGATGAAACCAGATATTACGGTTCCGTTTATTGCTGGAAAATTAACACTGGGGACATGGCAGCAGGTTGTCTTTTTGAATTTTGACAATAAGTCCCGCAGGCGTAGTCTGATTTTACAAGTAATGGGAGAATAACAACGATGAATTTTAACACAATTGAGCGGATTGAAAATAAAATCAGGATGATAGCTCAGACAAAAATCCCAAATGAAATAACTTATCTCAAAATTGATAATTATCCTGAAATAATCGGAGCGATAAAAAGACTTGATGTTCGAGGTGCACCGGCTATCGGTATAGCTGCGGCTTATGGATTAGCCTTAGCCGTTAATCATGCTCAGGTTTGCAGTAAGGAGTTTATTACTAAAGTTGCTGACGAAATTAAAAACGCTCGCCCAACTGCTGTCAATTTAGTCTGGGCAGTAGATAGAGTATTATCACGTCTTGAGTCTGAAATTCCGGAAGGAATAAAACAGACTATGTCTGTGTTGTGGGATGAGGCTGGAAAGATTCACGAAGAGGATAAGATCCTTTGTGATAATATAGGGAAAAACGGGGCTGCATTATTCAAGGACGGTGATTCGGTTTTAACTCATTGTAATGCCGGAGCACTTGCAACTGGGGGAATAGGAACCGCATTGGGTGTTATTTATACTTGCCGTGATATGGGAAAGAATCTTAAAGTCTTCGCTGATGAAACACGTCCATTGTTACAGGGTGCCCGATTGACGACCTGGGAATTGATGCAGGAAAATATCGACGTTACTTTGATCTGTGATAATATGGCCGCCATGTTGATGAAGCAGGGTAAGATTGATCATGTAATTGTCGGAGCTGACAGAGTTGCTAAGAATGGAGATTTTGCAAACAAGATTGGAACCTATTCGGTAGCGGTAAATGCCGAAAAGCACGGTGTTCCATTTTATATCGCCGCCCCTTATTCAACATTTGATACTGTCCTTGAAACAGGTGATGATATTCCTATCGAGGAAAGAGATCCATTAGAAATAACAGAAGGGTTTGGAAACAGAACTGCTCCTGAAAATGTTAAAGTTTATTCACCTGCTTTTGATATTACGCCGTACGAATTGGTTTCTTATTATATTACTGATAAAGAAGTCAAACCGGGAGGACGTGGGAAATAGTTTTGTCTTACAGGGACAGATCTTTGTGCCTGTTCGGAATAATTAACAACCACAGAGGGTTGTTGATACACTTTTGATTATGTGGCTGGCAGACGTTCTCGTCTGCTGCAGATATGTTTATACAATTTAAGGGGCACTCGAGGGCGTGAGCCCCTCACATTAATAAAAGATCAGTTAGGTTTTTTCAGTAGATTTTGATTTAATCAATTTCAATTTATAACGTTTATCAAAACGTTTACCTTTGGAACATTTCCCACACGAAGCCATGACCAATCTTTTCTGGCGGGGGTATTCCATCTTGCAATTTGGGCAAATATAAATAAAGCGGGGAGCACGTCTGAGTGATGGGTGCGGTTTGGCTTTAATTGATGCACCAATCTTTTTGGCGAAATCTTTGAAGGCTTTATTATGTTTGAAATGAACAATATGGATCATCTCATGCTTGAGAGTATCTCCAATATCTTCAGGAAATATATGATGATATTTTCGTCCGATTTTAATGATTTTATATCTTGGCGTATATGATCCGGCAGAGGTCATCCGGTTGGAATATTCGATAGTTACTCTTGGTAATTTACCTTCAAAATAAACCTGGTTAAACCGATCAAACAATTGGTAGAGTTCTAAAACAGTGGGGAGCTTAGTTTGAGATTTAATTTTTACTTCTGCTGCAGCTCTTGCCAGATATTCTTCAGTTGCCTGTCTTATTTTATGATCAATTGTAGCTGGAGCGGGTGGAGAAATATTCTCTGTTTTAAAAAGATCATAGTTAAGCCCTTTGAGAGCTTTTTTCAGCTTTTTAACAATACTCATAATATCTCTCACAAATCATACCCATAATATAATTATCGACCGATAAAATTTCAACTATAACAAACATCGTTTGATAATAATAACGGTAACTGTCATAAAATTGTTAGAAATAATATGATTAGAATTAGTAGGGCATGGATCCCAAAGCGATCCTCCCACAGGCCTAGCCTGTAATAATTAATTGGTAGGGGCACAGCTTGCTGTGACCTTACAAACCTTGTCAGCCGAATAGCACCCCCCCCCAGCCTCTCATTGACAAAAATGGCTATTATATTATATTAGTACAATAGAAATAACGCAGGAGGGCATGTGAAATTATTTTTATTTGTTTTAATAATACTATTATTCAATGTAGTCGTAAAGGCTACTACAATTAATATTTCATCAAAGCAACCAATAATCCTGATTGACACGATTGGTGATGCTTATATGCGATTAGCTGTACCTAGTTCCTGTATCTCTGAACCTGATGATAGTTTTCAAGTAATGCATTCAACTCCTCTTTATGTCTCAAGTGGGTATATAAATAATCCTTCTTTGTGGTTGGTAGGGACACCACTGATAGATGGAAGTAGCCTTTGTGAAGATCCCTGTATCTATGTGATGGATGATACACTTAATTTAATAGATAATATATATGATATTGATACTTGGCATGAATTAATAGATACAGCAGGTATTTCTATTCAAAACCCTGTATCTTCGGCTTCTTTTTTTGATGATCCAGATGGTAATTGTTATTCATGGGCAACAAGTTCATATGGAACATATATGTCAGATCCTGTTTTATTACTTGATCGTGAAAGCAAACCTGTACTGATAACCAGAGTTACTCGTATAGTTTGGTATGACGAGGGGAAACATAGCAACAGCGTTTCAATCAGTTATATATATGCTCATAAATTCAATGGTGTAAATTGGAATGATACAACTTTATTAATAGATGGGCATATCAATAATGGGTCTGATCTGAATCCTCAGCATGCCAGTATGGGATTAATGGCTCCTTCGGTTTGGATTGATAATGATAAATTTATAATGATAGTAAATGAAGACACCTCGGCAAATATGACTACTCTTGCAGCGTGGGAGGGATTAAGTTTAGATACTGCTTTTAATCCGGTAAGTACATTTGAAAATACTATATTAGAGGGGAATAATAATGTTGATGGTCATTATGAGATTGGAATATTGAATTGGGAATTGCCTGGATCTAATATTCATAGACATACTCAAATTACAAAATTATCAGACAGTTTTTATATTGGTTTTGCAACATCAATGACATGCAAAGATACAAGTTGGTTTGGTTACAGCTATGATTTTGAAAACTGGATTAATCTCAATGAGCCAATCCTGTCAGGATCTGGCTGGCTGGATCAGTGGATCTATACTGTCCATCCATATGTTATTGAGGAGACAGATTACTGGCAATTATATTTGTTTGCTTCCGGTATGGGTAGAAATATGAACCAAGGTGATTCTACAGGATGGTATACATCTTGTGTTGATATGAAGATAATAAAGCAAGATACACAACTCCTCCCGGGCGATGTAAATCATGATTTTGATGTTAACATCGCTGATCTAACTTATATGGTGAATTATGTATTTAAGGGTGGAACGGTTATCTACCCTGAGTATGTTGGTGATGTAGATCATTCTTGCTTAATCAATGTGACTGATCTTGTTTATATGGTAAATTTCATTTTCAAAGGCGGTGCTGATCCTTTGATAGGGTGTGAGTAGGATTCATTAAATTACTGTGTCGACGATCTCATCTACCATCCACATATATTCATTATATTTTATCTTAATCAAATTTATATGTAACAAAAGGGATAGTTAATTGTCTTTATTGCAGAATATGGAAAAACAAGATACTAAAGACTGGATTAACTTCCAGAAAGGTAATCAGAAAGCATTTGATCTGATTTACCAAAGGCATAAAGATAAAATGTACAATTATTGTCTATATATAAGTGGTCAAAAAGAATTAAGCGAGGATGTTGTTCACGATGTTTTTATTAAACTTGCAGATCAGAAATCTAAAACTGACAAAATAAATTCGATAAAAAACTGGCTGTTTATCGCTACTCGTAATCATTTATTTAATTGCCTCAAGAAAATTACAAAAGAAGTTTATGAACCTATTGAGCAAGTTGATCCAAGTCTCTCTATTGAGCAGAAAGTATTTATCAAAAAGATATTAGAAAAACTAAAGCCTGATGAAAGAGAAATTATTCTACTTCGGGAATATCATCAATTCTCAATAAATGAGATATCCGGAATACTGGAAATATCTGAAGAAGCTGTAAGAGTGAGATTATTCCGGGTTAGAAAAAAGATGCAAATAATAGGCAAAGGATAAATTGTGAAAAATTGTGAACACTATCAAAAGTTATTATCTGATTATCATGATGATAACCGGGAATATTCAGATGATTTAAACAGGCATGTTAAAGAATGCCGTGACTGTCAATCATTTGCTGAAACTATCAAAAACAATTCAGCCCTTATCAGTGATCTTACTATTCAATCAATGCCCAACAGATCAAAAGCTTATGAAGAAAAAGGGATTATTAGTTCAATAAAATCAATTTATAAAAGAAGAATCTCTATTCCGGTTCCGGTTGCAGCTGTTATTGCAATTATAATGTTTGGATGGATTGTGACAGATACCTTTGTTGATGAGCCAGTCCAAAAAAATAAGCCATCACATGAAATTAAATATTATGAAAAAATTGAATTTGTAAAATTTATTCCCGTATCAGCGGTTGAGTTAAAAAATAATTAATCATGGGAGGTTTTATGTTAAAGATTATTTTTATTACTGTGACTATTCTGGCCTGGACTTTCATACCGGTAAGCAGCCAACAGATTAGCGAATGTTATATCACTATCAATCTGGTTGAGAAGACAGAATCCGGCTGGGAATATGCCGGTGCAACCAGCCGAGATTTATGTTCTGCAAACAAAACTATATATGGAATATTCTATATTGGAGAAAATCAATTTGGATGTGGTGGAGGGATAGTCAACAATGAGAAAGAAGTGTTATTTGAAATTCCTTACAGCTTCAATGTAATAGAATATCCCAATGAAATAATTCTCAATGGAGTTATCTTCTCGATGAATTATTCAGATGGGAATACTATAGAATCGGGAAATAAGAAATTGGTAAATAAATCAATTGAGCCTGATAAAGAGATTTATATTCCTGCGGGAAAGATGAAGAATAACAGGTTGTATGGATTGGGGATTTTGATTTCTGATGATAAACCTAAAATAGAAGAATATGATTCACCCGTTTCAGTTACATCATCAATGTACTACAAAGGTGTCAATAAGGGAGTTGCCAGGAATGCAAAATGGTCTCTTGATCAAATAACAGAATTTCAAACGGGAACAGGATTTGTAAATGATCAGGGATATCCCGGTTCAATGAAATATAAAATTATAATTTCACTATCTGATACGCCAACTGAAAAATATGATAAATTAAAAACATCGTTAACTATCAAGCGTAGTTATGCTATCGATACTCTCTATAACAAAAACGAAAAATTTACTGATGATCTGTTTTTTGAATCAAAATATTCAAAAGATATAATTCTTGAACATGGCAAAATATTTATGTTGGTGATTCCTCCTGATACTCCTCCTGTGCATGGGTTTTCTGTCGAAGATACTCTGGTGTTCAGACCATAAGCTCAAAATACTTATCAAAAAATATAACCCTCATTAAAACAGGTGCTTCAGGCACCTGTTTTTATATTCTGCATGATCCTATTTGACAAAGCAATTATTAATTACTATCATTTGCCGAGAGGAGAATGCAGTTTAGATTTGATGTATATATTATACTCTTTTATCATTATAATAATTTTTGCTAGTTCCACTTCGGCAATTAATCAACAGTATTCCTCTGAGTTTACAAATGGCTTTAATAAATTTGATTCCCTCGATACAAATGAAGTTCCCTTTCATTATTTTTTTACTAACAGCTCTATCAGATTATATCAGAAATTGATAAGCCCTTCTAAAGGGAATGAATGTATCATGCACCCTCACTGTTCTCTATATGGGAGAATGGCTTTTAAAAAATATAATCCAATTAAGGCTTTTATTATGACCTCTGACAGGCTTCATCGATGTGGTCATGATCTTCAAAACTATGATATTGTTGAAGTCGATAGTAAATACAGGTTTTATGATCCATTGGAAATCAATTTTTCAACTGAAAGTGATAACTCCGAGATTATTTTTGCAGATATAACCATTCCGGATTTAAAACCAAGCCCTGATGAAAAGGAAACAATTGGTCACAAAGAAGATCTTTTATACGAATTTGCCTTTTCACTACAGTCTGATGGATTATTTAATGATGCTATAAAGGAGTACAAAAGATTTCTTTCTTATTATCCAAAAGCGGAATTAAAGCAAAAGGCTTGTCTGAATCTTTTTGATTGTTATTACTTAAAGGATGATTTTATTGCAGCTCTCAGTTGGGGAGGGTATCTGCTGGAAAATGATGATGAAATTGATAAGAATGATCAGCTGATGTATAATATGTGTCTGGCGAGTTTAAACTTGTCAAATTATCCCAAAGCAAGATATTACTCAAATATGATTTCATCCACCTTTAATAACTATGATCAAAAAGCCAAAATGATAACTGGTCTGTCATATGTATATCAGCAGAATTGGGTTGAAGCTGCAAATGAGTTCAATAAAGTTGATTCTGCATCTCCTTATCATGCCAATGCTTTAGAATGTTCAAAATTATCATGGCAAGGTGAAAAATTAAGTTATAAAAATCCATCGCTTGCTGGTATCATGGCAATCATTCCGGGACTTGGATATTTATATGATGGGTATCCTAAGACCGCCTTCTCATCGTTGTTGATAAACAGCCTGTTTTTATGGGGAACTTATGCTGCTTTTGATGATGAAAATTATGGACTTGGGGCAGTGCTTGGTATCTTTTCTTTTGGCTGGTATACTGGCAATATATATGGTTCAATTGTCTCGGCCAAAAGAATGAACTTGAAAATTGTAAATGATCATTTTATGAAATTTGAAATAGGATTTAACTTTAAATAGTTCTGATTAACAAATCAGATATTTTTGGGAGGTTTGTAATGGAGAGATTTTTAAGAAGACTAAAGTATTGCCGTCCATTGATATTTTTAATTCTGTTTAGTTATCTATGGGTTATGGTCAGTTTTGATGTAGTATCTGCCCAAACAAATGTTTCAATTCCTGCTGGTACAACAGTCAATCTGGAAATAACTCAAATGCTTTCGCCAGACTATACATATGTGAGTGACAAAGTCAATCTAAGAGTGACCAGTGATGTAATTGTCAATGATGTTGTTGTTATAAAAACGGGTGCCATGGCTAAAGCTGTTGTTATGGAGGCGGAATCAAGAGGTATGATTGGCAAAGCTGCTAAAATTACTATTTCATTGCAGAAAGTTGAAGCGGTAGATGGTACTATGATTCCAATTCAGGGAATGAAATATGCATATGGTGCTGACAAAATGGTGCAATCAGTATTAATTACTGTTATTTGTTGTGTTCTCGGATTGTTGATAAAGGGAGGAGATGCCGTAATACCAGCTGGTACTCCCATTCATGCAGAAACAAAAGGTACTGTCGAAGTAACAATAAATTAGATTTCATTTACTTATATTATTAATATAAAAAACCCACTATTCAAAGTGGGTTTTTTAAGTTTATTAAGCAGAATACTATTTAATGATTTTTTTGACAAACTGCGGAAGGGCGAATGATGCTTTGTGGATTTCGTTATTGTAATATTGAGTTTCAAGATTTAAATTTTTATAACGATTACTATCGAAATCTTTTATTGGATCATATTTTTTGCTGCAAAAAGCAAAGGACCAGTAACTCGAAGGATATATCGGCATAAAGCAGGTGTACATTTTTGCAATAGGGAAAATATCATTGAAATTATTATAAAGAGCTTTAACTGTATTTTTATTATAAAATGGTGATTCTGACTGAGCTACCATGATGCCATCATCGTTTAAACAATCATAAACTTTCTGATGGAATTCTTTTTGGAAAAGATCGGCTGCCGGCCCAATAGGGTCAGACAGATCAAGAAGGATTATGTCAAATTTCTCTTTGGATTCTTCGATAAACTTCTTGCCATCATCAAAAATAAGATTAGCACGGGGATCTTCGATACCTTTGGTAAGATACGGGAAATGTTTTTGGGAAACATCAACTACCATTTTATCAATCTCGCACATGGTGCATGATTCAACTTCAGGATGTTTCATTATCTCAGTTAGAGTTCCACAGTCTCCTCCGCCAATGATTAAAACCTTTTTAGGCGAGGGATGCGAGAAAAGAGGGATATGAGCCAGCATTTCATTATAAGAATTATTGTCATTGTCGCAGACCATAAGGGAACCATACAATACCAGCATCTTACCGAAATCTTTGGTCTGGATAACATCAATCCGCTGGAATTCTGATTCTATCGATTCAATAACTTTTTCGATTTTGATAGTCAACCCGGATTGACCTTCGTGAAGTTCACTGTACCAAACATTCCAGAGATCGTTCATTCCCTCTTCTTTTATATACATCTTTTCTTTATCCCCTTTAGGCATTCTATCATTTACTCCACTACTAAATAATCAGGCCGACGAATAGAATTAAAATTAGATCCTGACACCGAGCAATATGCTCCCATCGAAATAAAGGCAATACGATCACCAACATTATGCTCAGGAAGTAAAATGCCATCGTACATGACATCAAAAGAATCACAGGTCGGGCCAGCCAATACGCTCAATTTGTTTTTCCCCTGCTTATTGCTTATAACGGGATACTGGCAATGATCAAAGACAATCCCTGAGAAAGTAGAATAGAGTCCGTCATCAAGATAGTACCAGATTTTTCCATCCCGATAGGCTTTGCCTATGATAGTGGTAATCAAAGTTACAGGTGTAGCAGAAATAAATCTGCCTGGTTCACATACAATCTTGATTCCAGGACGGATATGTTTATCAAGAGCTTGGTTAATTGGTTTGCAGAATTCTTCGATTTCAGGAACCGGCTCTATATATTCAACCGGGAATCCGCCACCTATATCAAGCATTCTAATATCAAACCCGGCAAGATCCAGTTCATTTATCAATGAATGGGCAACTTCAATGGCCGTAACATAATTTTCACTGTGAATACATTGTGATCCAATATGAAAACAGAGACCATAAAATTCGTGACCGGCATCTTTTATAGCTTTAGCCAGAGGAAGCACATCGCTTTCAACACATCCAAATTTATACTGAAGATTTACTACCGCATTATTATTAATATGACAACGGAATCGAATCAGGATTTTAAGTTTCTTGTTTGTGTACCTGCTGAGTTTTCTAACTTCTTCAATATTGTCTACAACAAATGTCTCAAGTCCATTTCCAACTGCATAGTCGAATTCTTCAATAGATTTAATAGGATGAGAGTGTATCAATGATGTCGGATTGATTTTTGTATTTTTAACAAGATCAATTTCTCCTGAGGAACAGACATCAAAATTGCCACCGGCATTAAATATCTCTTTGATAAATACAGAATGATTATTGGGTTTGATAGCATAGTGGATATCAACGCGGGGGAGAGCCAGATTGAGCCGTTTGTAGTTTCGAGAAATCCCTGATCTAGAGAGAATCTGCATCGGTGTTATAAGGGAGTTGTCCTCGAATATATCTCTGAGTTGGTCAATGTTCATTCCCTGATGAGACTTTTTCCCCTCAAGGATTTTAAAATCAACGCATGGAGTCATTTTATTATCCTCTTATATAACTTTTTGTAAAGGAATTTCAGTCGGTTTATGACTTATTATCTCATCTTTTGCTGAGGGGATGCCCCGCTTGAGTTCCGTTACCTGAATATCCTCAGCTTCTAATGCTTCTTTAATATAGTCAAGTCCGAGATAAGGATCTACCGATTCACCGCAAGTAAAGTAATCAATAGCCACATAACCATATTCCGGCCAGGTGTGAAGCGAGCAATGTGATTCGGCAATAACAACAACTCCGGAAACACCCTGGGGATTATACCTATGAAAAACCGATTTAACTTTTGTTGCGCCAGAAAGCTGTACCGACTTATCCATACACTTTTCGAGGAATTCCAGATTATTTAATTTGTTCTTATCGCAATTTGACAGTTCTACCACGAGATGGCGACCAAGTATTTTCATTTTTCACTCCTTCCCAGGATTATATAAAATCTTACATGTGCGGTGGTGATGTTATCCATAAAAGTTCAGCAGTTTTGTCACTCTTGTTTAGAATTTGATTGTGCATATTTGATTCAAAGTAAAAACAGTTCCTGCTGGGGATTTCTCTCACCTTGTTATTTATTTTTAATGATATAGTTCCTTTTAAAACATATCCGAATTGTTCACCAGGCATTGGTTCCATTTTTTTTAATTTCTCACCTGGCTTAATTTTTAACAATGTTGGATTCATTACGTTATTTGTAGAACCGGGGACAAGAATTTCAAATTTACTGATCCCTTCCCCTTCAACTGCAATTCTCTCAGAAGGTTTATAAACAATATGAGGTGACGCATTCTCCGAAAAGAATTCAGTCAGGGTTGTTCCGAGAGCCTCAAGAATATCAGCCAGTGAATCCAGATTGATAGAACTTTGATCGTTCTCAATCTGAGAAATGAATCCCCTGGTCAAACGAGCCCTGTTTGCAAGTTCTTCCTGGGTCAAATCTGAAGCTAATCTCAAAACCTTTATTTTCTCACCAATCTGTTGTTTCATTCAATTCCATTATTTCCGATGTACAGTTAAAGCTACATCAATGTTTAATTAAGCGAACAGATAATACGTTCATTATAATAAATGTCAAGTTATTTTTGGAGGATTATATAGGCTATAATAGTAACCACTTTTGATAAAAACATAACATATCTGTTGCCATTATTACCCTATTATGTTATATAATTTCAAGTGGGTTATCTTTTTATTAGAAGATATGCAAGTGACATCGTATGGATTGTAACATGTTTATAACTAATCTTTTATAAGTTTGGAGGGTAGTGTGAAAAATACTCTTATTCTAATTTTACTGATCTGTTTGATCGTGCCTGCTGTCAATGCAGGAAGCATCAAATGGGGACTTGGTCTTTCCGGAGGTATGGAGATACCATATGTCCAGCAGGATCAGGGTCAGGGTACGGTTTTTGGTTTTAAAGCAAAGCTTGGGTTATTGCCTGCTCTTGCAGTAGAACCAAACATGTATTTTATCAAATATGGAGATCCTGAAATTGAAGAATTGACAAACTCAGGTCTTGAAGGTGCAAAATTTAATGCCTTTGGTATTGATGCCATTCTTGGCGGTGGCTTTGGCACTAAAGGTGTTAAACCTTATGGACTACTGGGTGTAGGATTCTATAAGTTCAAACATGATCAATCAAATGTTGACGAAACAAATTTTGGATGGTCTGTTGGGTTTGGTATTGAGATAGGGGTGACTCCGAAAGTAGGACTTGATCTACGAGGCAGAACAATTGTTGTTTCTACCGAAGGTGGTGGATCAAGAAAATCTGCAGGTGTTACCGGTGGCATTAACTTTTATCCGGGTATATAAGGAGGTACTACATGAAACATCTAATGAATAAAATCGGTTTGTTTGGCACTTTTGCAATTCTCCTGGTTGTTGCTTGCAGCTTTGTTAGTGGTACCTGGGTCTTGACTTACAAATTAGTTGAGGATGAAGATCTTGTTTGGAATGATGATTTTTATTACGGATCTGTGGATTTAACAACAGATAAAGATTGGAAAGATAATGTTGAACATTTAAAAGATATCAACATGATTGGCCTTGAAGTATGGGCTAGAAACAATACAGATACTGATCAGAAATATTGGGTTTTTGTAGCAGATAAGAATTCAACTCTAAGTGCTGCATCTACTAGAAGTGAAGTCGATGACAAGGCAGTAAGAATTATTGATCAGCTTCCTATTAAAAAAGGTGGTAAGACTTTCATTCCTTATGATCAATCTTTGAAATATGTAATGAATGTTGATAAACTAAAGAAAGTATTAGAGACTGGTGAAATGAAGTTTTTTGCTTATTCTCTACTTAATACTAATACTGATTTACATATAGACTCAGTAAATGTAGTTATTACGTTTACAGCTGGTTTAAAATAAATAGTAATTATTGATTTTATGGCCGATCCTTTTTGAGGATCGGCTTTTTTTTGCAAGAATGCCACTGATATTATATTCAAGATATTTGAAATTTACATTCCACATTCAATAGTACTATAAAATTTGTCATAACGCAGTATATGCTCTATATACAGTATATTCTTAACAATGATCACAATTTGTGCTAATGCAGTTGTTGCGACAGCTAAGGCGTAGCAATATAGGCGGTTATGAAAAGAGGATGGTTGTATGGGCAGGGTTTTGGCGCATAATCTGCGAAGTTGAGATATTGCTGTTAAAATTCAGGAAACGATCAAAGGTTTTTATGTTGCTGTGTAACAATGGGTTGCGTGGCGCAGGATGTGATTGTTTGCTGATTGGCACAACTATTGATACTATATACTCTTGTACATAGACATATATAAATGGCGGTGAATGGTATTTTCACTAGGTGGGGATTAAAGGAGTCATCCAAAAGGATGGCTCCTTAATTCGTTTAGCTATCTTATAGCTTCTTTTTAAAGAAATATGTTTTTATTAATTCTTGTTCAGTTTCATCCAGATAAATAGCAACTTCAGTTTGATTTATCTTATCAATCAGTGGAGCAGGAACAAAAGGGGTTATTAATTCAAAGATTTTGCCTGATGGTAGAACTTTGACAGCTTTTAGAACTTCGCCTACCGGATGCTCACCCCTTTCAATCAATGGACGGGCATCTAATGATTGAATTACATTTTCTGTAATAAACCACTCGGGTTTTTTAATTGAATAACCGGCTTCTTCTTCTGAAATATCCATTTTATTTAATCCTGCTTCTGTTCGAAGTCTGTTTATAATTTCAGGCAAGCTTACTTTACCAACTTGAGCCGCTTGTCTCAGGGTTGTAACTTTGGCAACTGTTTTTAGTAAGAGAGGATTGCTTAATTTTTTAAAAGCAGGGGAAATATCAAAGAGAACTTCTTTTAGATCAGGGTATTCCTTTAGAAGATGTCCAACTTTGGTATCGGGAGTAATATTGAGTTTTTCAGTTTTATCAGACATCAAATTTATCCTTATCGGTTTCATAAGCGAGAATTCTCTGCTCGCCGGTCAATTCTCTTTTTTTAGTGAGATTCTGGCTGACTTCCAATGTCCCAAGATAGCCGCCTTCTTTATCCCTCAGAGCATAGTATTCGATATGAATAAACTGACCACCCATATTAATCCAGAATGGGGCATGATCCTGAAGGCCGGCATGGAAATCTTCAAGGATTTGATTTACAATATGAACACTTGAGGGGGGATGGCATAACTGGACTTTTCTTCCAATAATCGCCCGGGTGCGGGCAAAGATTCTTTCCCGTCCATGTGAAAAATATTTTACAGTATCATCCTTGTCTACAAAAGTAATATCAAATGGAATAGTGTTCATTACCGCTTCCAGTTCTTCGGGTGTAAAGCTTCCGGTAGGAAGTTGAATGCGCTCATCACTCTTTTGCGATTCAGTTTTACTCTGTGTTATATTTTCTGGTTTCCATTCATCGGTTGGATCATAAAGGCAAAATCCAATCTCCAGGCTCTGATTATAAACACTGTACCATTCTTCATCTGTCAAAGTATCCATACACATCGGGAAAAGAATTTCAGTCTCTTTATAAATCATTTCATCGATACTTGTCGAGGCAGGCTTGATGACAAGGTCTATCAAAGACTGAGCTTCTTCTGCGGTCGTATCATCTCCGGCATTCTGAAGAGTCTCTAATCCTGCTTTCAACATTTCGCGGGTTTGATCATGTTTGCCCCACATAACAGTTGGTGGACCGGTGATATCATGTTTTTCTAAAAAGGGAAAGAGGAGATTTTCTTTTCTTGAGTAATGCTTTTCTACATCAAATAGGGCATTAAACCTGACTCTAATCTGATCAAGTGTGTCTTTAACACTTTCATCTTTAGATGTATTGTTAATTTGCTCATAAAGTTTGTTCAATGACTCAGTTTCAAAATGTAGAGCTTCGTTTTCTTTGGCAAAGGTATGAACCGGATGTCCGGGCGGTGGAGTTTTAGCCCCTTTTAAAGTAATGTTTCCTTTTAATACCTGTGAATGAATATCACACAGTTTGAGAACTTCTTCCTGAGGTAAACCTTCAGCAATCAATTCCTGTTCTACTTTAACAACATCATCATAAGGAACCTCGCCCATAATTCGGGCTATTTGTGATTTGATTGCTTCTGGTGCTTCTCCTTTATGAAGTTGGAGAATCATATGTTTTAACAGATCCAGACGTTTCCTGGCATTGTCTATTAGTTCGCTCATTTTATACCTTTATTATTTTTTAGTATTTGAATCTTTTGTTTTTTCGTTTAAATCTTCTATATCATTAGTACTTGTCGGATGACCTAAGAAGTTAATGTTTTCCTGATGGAAGAGATATGTTTCAACGGGAACATTATTTTTCCAATTGCCGGTCAACATAGCCAATCCCGTAACAGCCATAAAGATTCCAACAACTCCAACGGCTACCCATCGTGGGGAAATTGCTTTTTTTGATGAGATAACTTTTAATTCAAGAGTATTTGATACCGGACAGGTATCGACACAGTTCATACAGGAGGTGCATTCATCGGAAACTACAGTTGTAATCTTATCCACTTTAATAAACGATGGACAGACTTTGGCACACCGAGCACAACTAATGCAGGTATCTTCGTTTCTTTTAATTTTATTTGGGCTGATTAAGGAAGTTATTCCAAGTAACGCTCCATAAGGACACAGATACCGACACCAGAAATTCCTGATGGGAATTGAGAGCAGGAGAAGAATACCGATTACAATTATTGAAAAGCGGGAGACATGGGCAAAGAAATAATACATTTTGACATCAGAAACAAGATTATATGGAGTGTTTAGAAATTTTTCAAGAGCCGCTTCACTCATCAGGAAAAATATGGAGTAGACAAAAAAGAGTAGTATAAGATACTTCAAACTTCTCAAGGGATAGTCTAACCATCGGGGGATTTTTAATTTTCTACCAAAGATCTTTTCACCAAGATCTCCAAGAGCTTCTGAAATAAATCCAACCGGACACAACCAGGAACAGAACGCTTTTCCAAATACTAATGACAGCAGAATAATAGCAGAAAGGATAAAGAGACCAGCCGGATGGTAAGGATGAATATTGCCAGTAAGGAGATATTGGTAAAGACTCATCAGAGAGCTGATAGGAAGAAATCCCTCTACTCCGGGGGGACGCTCTATAAGAGTAGACTGACCGTTAGTTTCTAAATATTTAATAAAGAAATAAAATTCAACTCCAATCCAGATACACAGCATGACAAAAGCCGATTGAACTGTCATGCGGATCTTCTGAATTGTTTTTGCCGGATTCTCCGGTGCATTTTTACTGACTGGTCTGGTAAATGTTCTCATTTTCCATCACCTTGTTATATTTCTTCCTCCCCGGGATTATTGTCTATCCTAATGTATTTTCCAAAATTCCCCCGCGTACTCCGATTGTATGAACTTCAATCGGTACTGAAGGGCAGGACTCCTTATGAGCCATCAATGATACCTGAGCAATTCCATTGCAGCAGGGGACTTCCATTTTTAAAACAGTTATCCGAGCTGGCTTTGCTTCTTTGAAAATTTCTTTTAACTTCTCAAGGTAATGTTGGAGATCGTCGAGCTTGGGACAACCAACTAAAACAGCACGATTAGTCAGATAGCGGGTATGGAAATCCGGAACTGTAAAAGGAACACAATCAGCACATATAAGTAAATCAGCACCTTTAAGGAATGGAGCATGTGGGGGAACAAGCATAAGTTGAATAGGCCAGTGGTTTAACTGGGATGGTAATCCGCCTGGTATTCCTTCGGTTTGTGTATCACTAGAAGGACCAAACTTGCGGGCCATTGATCCGGGGCAGGATGGTGCCGGTTCAATCTGTTGAGGATCTTGTTTTGTATCGTTTATATTTGTCAGATGTTTTGAGACAGCTATCTCATCAAATTCATCGGCTTCTCTCTCTTCGATAGTAATTGCTCCGAGGGGGCAGTCACCAAGACAAGCTCCCATGCCATCGCACAAATTATCGCCAACAAGTTTAGCTTTACCGTCAATAATCTGAATGGCGCCTTCGGCGCAGGAGGGGACGCAATCTCCACAACCATCACAAACATCTTCATCTATCAGAACAACTTTTCTTAAGGCCATATTCGGGTCCTTTACATTTATATTTTCTGATAGAAATATCGGAAACTGGCCTATATTAGTCTTTGATGTAAGTCAAGATTTTCAGATTTTTTTTCCGTTAGCAATAGCCTCCAGGCTATCAAGGTCAAGGATATCAATCCTTTTGCCTTCCACGATAATGATTTTTGCATCTCTCATCTTACGAAGGGTACGAGAGAGGGTTTCGCTAATAGTCCCTATCTGACTGGCTAACTGAGTCTTACTTATCGATAAATCAAAACTTTTACTGTCAGATTTTTCAACTTCAGTAAGTAGATATGAAGCTAATCTGGCCGGGACTTCTTTGAGTGAAAGTTCTTCGATTGTTCTACTAAAGTCTCGTAACCATGAAGATAAGGTACCGATAATTTTAAGAGCAATATGGGGCGAGGTTGTCAGCAGCTGGATAAATTCATTTTTTGGAAAAAAAGCCACCACTGAATCTTCCAGAGCAACACAATTGGCAGGGAACCCTTTTCCTTTAAAAATCGCCGCTTCAGCAAAAATATTCCCGGGATGAATAATATGAAGAGTATATTCTTTTCCATCTGGGGATGATTTATAAATCCTCATTCTTCCGGATAACAATAAGAAGAATCCGGTTGCCGGATCTCCTTCCCAAAATAGAACTGATTTTTTTTTAGTATTACGAATCTGGGTAATATTGGTAAGGTCCGTGATTTCAGTATTGTCTAATTCTGAAAACAGATTACATTTGCTTAATACATCTTTAGTACTCATTTCCTATTAATAATAACATTAATTAATTTTAACAAGTAATCTATGATTTAATGTCATAATAATTATTTTTCACATAGCCTGTGTATTTATAACTGCTTGACCAATATTGTAAAAGTCATATATTATTAAATAGTAACTACGCTTAATGTCTGCAAATAGATTATGCAATATCAGAACGCATAATTTTTTATAGTTTTCTATCAGTTGGAGGTTTCATGAGTCAACTACACCGAATCCGTTTCGTTTTAGTATGCATTATTACCCTGTTTTTGGTAATATCTTCAATTAGCGCCCAACCCCCCAGTTCTTATGATTTGAGAAATGTTGGGGGACAAAATTATGTAACTACTGTCAAAAATCAAGATGGCGGTACTTGCTGGACACATGGTGCTTTTGCAGCAATGGAAGGCAACATGCTGATGACCGGCACCTGGGTCGCTGCTGGTGAAGATGGTGAACCGGCTTTAGCCGAATATCATCTTGACTGGTGGAATGGATTCAATGAACACAATAATGATGATGCTTTTCCACCAAGCGGTAGTGGTCTTGTTGTCCATGAAGGTGGTGACTACATGGTTACGGCAGCCTATTTATCTCGTGGAGAGGGAGCAGTACGTGAAATAGATGGTCAGTCTTTTGATGATCCACCGGAACGCCATTTGGATAGTTATCATTATTACTATGCCAAGAATATCGAATGGTTTGTTGCCGAGTCTAATCTCAGCAATATTAATACAATTAAAGAAAAAATAATGTCTGATGGTGTCATTGGTACTTGTTTGTGTTCAAGTGGTGAATTTATGGATGGTTATTATAATCATTACCAACCTCCATCAAGCTACTACGATCCCAACCATGCTGTCGCTATTGTTGGCTGGGATGACAACAGAAGTACACAGGCTCCTCAAAATGGTGCCTGGCTTGTTAAAAATAGCTGGGGAGCTGGATGGGGATACGGCGGATATTTTTGGATTTCATATTATGATAAACATAGCTGTCAACATCCTGAGATGGGTGCTATCTCTTTTCAGGACGTAGGGCCGATGCCTTATGAACATGTCTATTACCATGACTATCATGGCTGGAGAAATACCAAAACAGATGTAAGTGAGGCATTTAATGTTTTTATTGGCGAAGGCGGGCAGAAAATGCAGGCGGTCAGTTTTTACACTGCCGATGACAATGTTTCTTACATTTTAATTATTTATGATAAATTTGATAATGGCGAATTGTCTGAACCATTGACAATGATGACAGGAACAATTGAATATACCGGATTTCATACTATTGATCTTGATAGTCCCTACAATATTGTTCAGGGTGATACTTTTTATGTTTATGTAAGTTTATCACAGGGTGGTCATCCCTACGATTGTACTTCCGATGTTCCTGTTTTGTTGGGAGCAAAATACCGTACTGAAGTAGTTTCGAATTCAAATCCCGGACAGAGTTTTTATTCTCAGGGTGGTGAATGGCACGATCTGTACAATTTTAATAATACTGCCAATTTCTGTATAAAAGCACTGGCTATGGTTGGGGTTGAGTTTGAAGCTGATAATACATTTGGGTGGACTCCGGTTGATATAGATTTCTCAGCTACATCAAAGTTAAATCCTGACACCTGGACATGGGATTTTGGAGATGGTGATTCTGCAACTATCCAAAACCCCTCACATACTTTTGATGAGCGCGGTCTGTATGATGTAAAGTTGGAAATTGATGCTGCAGGTGATGTCCTTGCATTAACAAAACACAGTTATATCGCTTCGATAGGGGATACTCTGATTGGTGATTCATCATTCTGTACCGGCGGATCAAAAGTTTGTGTAACAATTTCCGGTTATAATACCTGTCCTGCCAGATACATTAAAATACCTTTAGAGTATAGCGGTCCTTTTGATCTTGATCTTGATTCAGTTTCTATTATTGGTTGTAGAACAGAATATTTTAATGAAATTGATTTGGTTCATGATGATTCCTGGGTGAAACGGAGAACATATGCTTTGATCAGCTCAAGCGATGGGAGTCAACCTGAGTTGCCAAATGGCTACGGACCGTTGTTGAAAGCATACTTTACGGTAGATTATGGCATTCCTCTAAATGATACTAATTTTATTTTGACTGATGGATACGATTCTCATATGCCTACATATAGCGGGGAGATGCTCAGTTATGAAATAGAATCTCTCCCGGGTGTATTACAATCAAGTGGATGTTGTCAGAATCGTGGAAATGCTGATGGAGTTATTGGTCCTGGTGGTCCGATAGATGTTGCCGATCTGGTGTTTCTTGTAAATTATGTATTCAAAAGTGGAACAGCTCCTGATTGTCTTGAAGAAGGAGACTGTAGTGTTCCTTTGGATGGATTGATTCTTGTTAATGATTTGACGTATATGGTTAATTACATTTTCAAGAGTGGTCCGGCTCCACCGCCATGTTGATGACTATTGAATTTTAACAATAAAAAAAGCCAGGTTTAATCACCTGGCTTTTTGTTTTAGTCTTTGAATCTATTTTGTACCACCTACATCAATTGTAAATGGAGCATCGGAATCATCGAAAGCATTCCCCCCCCAGATTCTCATCATAACTTCAGTAGGTCCAATATCAGGAGCTGTCCATGATCCTTCCAAATAGTAAACATCGCCATATCCGACATGTGTAGAATCATTTCTGAAATTATCAGTTGAAATATATATATCAATAACTTCAAAGCCGTATTGATCTCTGGTGTCGAAAGTCATAAGGTGTGTTCCTCCGCCATCAAATATTTCACCACCATTTGGATAGATTAGTTTCACTCCTACTATTGTAAGATTGTTCAATTGTTCTCCAATAGTATTTAAGTTATGTGCATCACGGAACCGGATTGACATATCGTCTGATGATTCGTAGGCAGGAACGTTCCAGGTATAAGATCCATCATTTGGTGTCGTGGCAATATGTTTCCATGTATCCCCTTTGTCGGTAGTGTATTGTAAGGTGATGTTATTGTCGGAAAAACCAAAATAACTCCATTGAATTATTTCCTGTCCTCCTGCATAAAGCCATGATCCTGGTTCAGGTACAATAGGATACAAGGTATCATGTGAGACATAAATACCATAAGTGTCATGATCAAATATTGTTTCTGGTCGATTGTCTGCATCCGCATCGGTAACTGATAAATAGCAGCTATAGCTTGTACCTCTGTTTGGCAGATACAGATCATACGATGTATTGGAAACAGTATCCATTGCAATCCAGCTATCCCCATAGTCAATTGAATACCAGATAATAAAATCGTCAATTCCTACTGAACTCCATGACATTGGAATTAGGGTGGAATCCGTATTCCCTCGATCAAAAATTAGTTCATAATTATAAATATCACTCGATGTTGGGTGAAGTAATTTGATGCCATTAATTTGAAAAGGCTCACTCCACCAGATAGTTCGGCTTCCCTGATTTTTTAAACCTATCAATGCGTTATCCGTCATCAAACTATCATTCAATAAATAAGGTTTTACCAGATCAGTATCAAAAGCAAAATTGCTAATTACTTCGTATGATGTTAATCCTCCATCAAGTGATAAATGAAAATCAAGATTATTGGAATAATAAGTACCTTGAGGTTTGGCGAAGGTCCATGTTATAAATTCCATGGGAGCTTCAAATTCAGTTGAGTTTGAATTTGGATAAGTAATAGTAATATTTGGCAGAAGAATTGTTGTATCACTATAAGCGTTGCCAGAATTATCCTGAATTGTAACAATCATCAAATCTCCGGCACCACATTCACCAATTGGAACTGTTACCGTAGCAGTATCCTCTTTTCTACCTTCCAAATCCCACGTCCAGTTGACTGAAGCAGGTGAAAGGGTATAATTCCTATCACCACCATTCTCAATAAAAGTAAAAGTAGGATTGCCGGATTTTTCACAATATTCCAATTGTCTGTCTAAACTTATTGTGAAATCAAACGGGAACTCTCCATTGGAATTATCTGCATCGCCAGAAGTCTGTTCAATTACAAAAACCGGTGGGTTTTCATCGGAAATTGATACCGGTACATCACCAAAATCTCCCTGTCCGAGGGTACTGATATACGCCCGAAGATTAAACTCAATAATTGTTCCATTGGAAAATGGCGATTGCAATCCATCCCCTACATGACTGTCAAACTGTGAAGGTAATGTAATTGTTCCAGTTTGTAATGATGCAAAATCCTGATAGAGAACATCTCCAACTTCTACATAGTCCGTATTAGATTTATTATCTCTGGCATAAATTTTAAAACCATCAGGTGTTCCGATTCCGGTAATATCCCATGTAAAAGAGATAATTCTTGTATTCCAATCGGCTTTCCAGTTTAAACCCAAAGCATCATAATCAATTTCAAAACCAACAGGTATTACAGTAAATCCACTGGATAAAAATATAGAATCGATGTTGGATATTAGGGAAATGTTTCCGTCATCATCAGTTGTCTTTAATCCAAAATAATACCAGTTTTCCAGAGCCAAATTGTTGATTGTTACTGTTTCGGCACTGCCTGCTGTTTGTGGTGTTGGTTCGCCAATAATCTGAAAGGCATTATTCCAATTATTTTCAGTAAGACTGTTAAATGAATATCGAATATCATAATTGGTCGCTGTCCCTGAGTTGCCATTATCTCCGGTTGCTGTCCAGGTTAGTGTTACAGATGTTCCTGCTGTGTCAGATATTTGTAAATCGCTAACAGCAGAGGGAGGGGTGTTGTCAAGAGTTGTGAAGCTCCATGTCTCCGACCAATCTGAAATCCCTGCTTCATTGAGTGACTGAACCTGCCAGAAATAAGTTGTGTTGTCCATCAATTGGGGAGGTTGATATGAATTACCATCAATATATTGAGGTGTCACAAATACATCATTAAAAGATACGTCAGTTGCCAAAACCAGATTATAAAGTTGAGTATGATTGGCAGCATTCCATTGTAAAGTTGGATTGAGAACCACATCAACAGCGTTATCTGCCGGAGAGAGCAAGGAAGGAATTTCAGGAAGAGTATCACCTTCTATAATTATGTTATTAACAATTTTTACCAGACTGCTGTCTATCATAAGAGGGGGATCAATTATTGGCGGGAATCCAGTAGGATCCAACATTGATGTATAATCAAGACTTAAATAAGTTGATTCGACAGGGATAGATATATCCAAACATCGAAATACGAAATTGATCAATTTACCATTTCCATTTTCATCAACAATAGGAATATTGTTTGTTCCTTCCAAATGTATATCCAGATATGATGGTTCCATTGTTACCGGATGAACAACCTCTACTGATAATGATGTGGTGGCATCATTTAATGAAGGATCAATTGATGCACTGATAAACTCGAGTAGATGTGATCTGAAATAAACTTTAAGAAATATCTCATAGAGTTCTTCAATATTAAATACTTCATAAGTTAAATTTAAAAGAGAACCAACCATTTTGTGGCTAAATCGGGGGTTTAGTTTCATCAGGGAGACTTGCGGTTCAAGATAAACAGTCAATGGTAAATTGATTCCTGCTGAAACATCAGATGTATCTACGCCCATATATAGGGAGACTCCGTTATCATCAAGAACTTCGACCATAAAAATTCGATTTAAACCAGGGGGGACCTCGATTGCTGCACTATAAATATAACCGTCTTCTTCGGATAAGGGAATAGTGACTTCAATAGTATCCATATCATCAGCGGAAATTACAATATGAAGCTGGCTTACCAATTGTAATAATGCCGAGGTGGTAAGTTTCAGATCCATTCCTACATTTCCCGATTCCTGATTGTTAGTGCTTTTATCAGCGCATTGAGATAAAATTAAAAGTGAAATACATAGGATTAATAATAAAGAATAAAAAAGAAATTTTTTCTTTAGCATGATATGTCTTCCTGAGTTTATATGTCTTTATCCATGACTATAATAACTCAAAGTTATACGATCCAAAGTCCCGTTGCAAGTAGTTTTTAAATGGGGATGTTAAGTATAAAATTGAAGATGAATTGATAACTGTGAAATTAATTCTTCCGGCAGACCAACACACCTTTGCCAATAGGAACAACTAATGCATCAACACGAGTGTCTTCCAATGCATGATCAACAAACTGCTGGAGTTCTTCTTTGTGGCTGATGACATTATCAGCCGTGAATATTCCGCCCTTAACTAACTTGGGTATGACAAGATTGTAACATTCTTGATAAACTTCTTTTTCAGCATCAAGAAAACAAAGGGCGATGTCATTATACTTCTGCAAATGATTCAAAGCATCACCTTCAATTAGATTGACAATGTTATTAACACCCGCTAACTCAAATGTCTCTTTGGCTAATTTGATTTTTTCAGGAAGTAGTTCAAAAGTATCTAATTTGATGTTTCGTTCTTTGCAAACGAGAGACAAATGCAAAGAAGAATACCCTGCACTTGTTCCGATTTCAATAAACTGCCCTTTAGGAGAATTGGCAGCAAGTAGAGCCAGAAATTGCCCTGTTTCAGGGGGGATTTGACGAAGCCTTTGCATACGAGAGGTGCCATCGACTCTGTCCTGAGAATCGATGGCTTCCAGTCGTTTCATTTGCTCAAGAATCTTTTTATCTACATCATGAAACATCTAAAAAAGTGACAAGGTCACCTATGCCGGGAACTCAACTTTGGCGAACCACTCGATTTCAATGCCGTCGAACAGCCGATCGCGTTCCTTGCAGTCAGCGAAAAATTGCCATTCGCCATCATTGATTTTTTCACCTTTGATTTTCTTCTCGGCAATCTGAGCAATCCGTTTGAAATCTTCGTAATGCTCGGTCAAACGAAGCTCTGCATAATCACGAGCTGCAAACGTTGAGATCAAAAATTGCCAATCCGAAGCAGACATCAGCATTAGTTCTCTCGCCAATTGTTTGAGCAAATCTTCCAGTTCATGATCCTGCTTGTCAGGATTGTCTGCCCAGTAGCGAGCCAGTTCACACATCTTGTCTTCGGATTCGTAAATGTGTTTCCAGGTCCAATCGTTATTTTTGTTCAGCCAGATATAATGATGATTCCCCTGTCCCCAGCTTCCTTCGGGGATAGAGATTATTTTATCAGGCTGGGTGCGGGCCATATGTTCAGAGAGAAACGTTGCTTCAATATTCTTATTCTTTTCGATATTAATCAATGTCTCTTTTAGAAATTCCGGTCCTTCAAACCACCAATGACCAAACAATTCGGCATCATAAGGGGCTACTAATATTCCATTATCATTTGCAGATTTACTGTATTCAGATAATATTTTGTCGATCTCCGAAACATAATGTCCGGCATTTTCCGGAATACGGCTCAAAGCTGTTTTACGATTATATTCTCCTTTATCAGCCAGATCGGCTTTTGGCGAGGTCACTGCCCAGTAGCGATGTCCACCGGGGAATCGTTTTTTGTGAAAATCAAGATAGTTGCCATCGCCGGGATAGCCATGCTCACCCGACCAGACCAGAAGACCGGTTTCCGGGTCGCGACTAAAAATAGCCGTTGGCTTTTTGCCTTCAGGTGCTGAAGAGACCAAATAAACTTCACGCGGGGTTTTATCTTTTTCTTCTTCACGCGGAGAATACTGTTTTTCGAATTGTCCCCACAGTAATTTTAAGGCATCAAAACGATCAATATATACTCCAACCGATTTACCACCTTTGAGCAGAACCGAATCAATTATAAAATAATCAATTCCATTTTCAGTAAGAAATTCATCAGAGCCTTTGCGAAGATAGCTATCGGTTTTTCCTTTAATAGGAACTGGCGGGGTCCATTCGTAGCGAGGACGAAAAGCACATTCCGGCAGCCATTGCCCTTTGGGATCTTTATTGAAATGTTTTTTATAATTTTTGACAGCCATCTTTGTCTGAACCTGAAGAGATTCATCACGGGAGAGAAGAGGGTAATATCCATGAGTTGCGCCACAGGTAATAATTTCCAAATAACCCTTGTCCTGAAGTTTTTTAAATTCATTCAGAATGTCGCGGTCGCAGGCATTAAACATATCTAATGTTTTAGAATAGTATTCCTGCCAGAAATATGAATTTTGGAGCATCCCTTTTTGATCGTATTTTGTAAACTCTTCCGTGTCAACTTTGGCTGCTTCTATTTTCTGGTTCAGGTATTCAACAAACTCATCTTTGAATGAATCATCGGCAAGCTGTTCACATAATACTGGTGAAAGTCCCATTGTCAATTTTGGTTTGTAGCCTTCATTTACAAGGTCATTAATGACCTTGATAATCGGAAGATATGTTTCCGCTGAGGCTTCGCTTAACCAGTCGGTTCCATGCGGCCATTTACCGTGAGAAAGAACGTAGGGGAGATGTCCGTGCAGAACAAAAGCAAAATATCCTTTGCTCATTTTTCCTCCTCGTTACGGACAGTGCTGGATTCAAAACCTATGTTTTTGCTCGACTGGTTTGGATCAACATGGAGCTTTATTTCACCAAATTTATCTTCATATTTTTTGATATTTTCAGTAAGAGCTTTAAGCAGAGCTTTGGCATTCATAGGAGCCATAATTACACGTGACAAAACTTTTGCTTTTTGCATGGCTGGCATCATACGGGCAAAATCAAGAATAAATTCATTTGGTGAAAATAATAACATAGCCAGATTAGCATAGACGCCCTCTTTTGCATTATCATCAATTTCAACGCCTATTTGTTGTCTCTGAGGCATTTGCTGCATTTTATAATACTCCTTTACATTCACTTAAATAACTTGTGATAAACAAAGTAATGTAATATATTCGTTTTTCAAACAAAAGAATAAGGGTGAAGTTCGCCTTTTTTGAGATAATTTTGCTATGAGGCAATTGTGCAGTTAAAATCGGATAGAATCGAAACAATTTTAAAGAGTATCGGCAGTGCAAAAGTGTTGATATTGGGCGATATAATGCTCGATGAATACCTTTTGGGATCGGTAAATCGTATTTCACCTGAGGCTCCTGTACCTGTCGTGGAGATAACATCCAGTCGGATTTTATTAGGTGGATCTGCTAATGTTGCCGCCAATATCAAAGCTCTCGGAGATGAGCCAATATTATTAGGAACTGTTGGCGAAGATGATGCTTCTATTAAATTATCTCAATTATTAAAACAAAAAGGGATTTCCAGCGATTTTTGCATGCATGATACTTCTCGTCAGACAACAATTAAGACTCGTATTCTGGCGCATAACCAACAGGTAGTCCGGGCAGATCGGGAAAATTGCCACGAGTTAAGTGATGAAATTGAAGGCATGGTATATAAAAGATTTCTATCTGTTGCAGATGAAATCAGAGCAGTCATAATTTCTGATTATGGCAAAGGGGTTGTTACATCTTCTCTGCTGAAAAAAGTTATAAAAATTTGTGAAGAGAAAAATATCTTTATCGGTGTAGATCCCAATGAATCGCGTTTTTCCAACTATCGTAAAGTTTCTCTGATTACACCTAACCATCATGAAGCCGGATTTGCTTATGGACGCAGGATTATTACCGAAGATGACTTGTACAAAGTTGGAAATGGACTCCTTAAACAATTGAATGCCAAATCAATTTTGATTACGCGCGGTAAAGATGGCATGTCGTTATTCCAAACCGGCGAAGAGGCTACCCATATTCCCACTTTTGCCCGACAGGTGTTTGATGTTACTGGTGCTGGTGATACAGTAATAGCTACATTTGTATCGGCGATTTGTGCTGGTGCCAATCTTGCCGAAGCAGCTCTTGTTTCTAATGCCGGAGCCGGATTAATTGTTGGTGAAGTTGGAACCGCATCTGTAACCATGAACCAGCTTAGGAAAGAGTTGATGCGTAATATTAAAAACGGGAATGTGATTACAGCGGCTATAAGTTCTTAATAATTTTATTCAAAATTGGTTTTTAAATTAAATGTTTCTCAATAAAATTCTCAAAAGATCTCAAATATCATCCATACTAAAAAAGCATAGAAAAAATAAACAGACAATTGTTTTTACTAACGGTGTTTTTGATATTCTCCATCGGGGACATGTTGAATATTTAGCCAAAACAAAAAAGCTTGGTGATATTTTAATTGTGGGGTTGAATTCTGATGCATCCGTAAAACGATTAAAAGGGGAGGGGCGCCCTCTTCAAAAACAAAATGATCGAGCTGTGATTCTGCTGGCCCTTGAATCTGTTGATTATGTTATCTTTTTCGGAGAGGATACTCCCGACAAACTTTTAAAACAGGTTAAACCGGATATTCTTGCTAAAGGGGCCGACTACAAGATCTCAGAGATAGTCGGGGCTGAGTTTGTGAAATCCTATGGCGGGAAAGTCAAACGAATCACTCTTACCAAAGGGAGATCCAGCAGTCGCATAATTATCAATTCCCGCAAGACTAATTAATAAAATAATAATCTCGTGTGCCCCATAAACGTGGGTGTCAGATGTCCACATCTGACCCTTAAAGAAATCAATCACACCCAATCAACGGATCATGACCACCTTTGAAGATGTAGTTCACCATGTACACAAGGTCAGTGACGTTGAGAGAACATGAGTGATCAATATCACCTACAAACTCAGGATAAATTGCCGTTCCACCCTTAAAAACATAATTAACCATATAAACAAGGTCTGCAACATTCACATCGTGGTCATGGTTGACATCCCCCAGCATCCAAGTCCAGAAGTCTGGTATGTTTGTAGATTGGGTAGTGAAACCATCATTATCAAACGCTGTCACTTTCCACCAGTAGTGAGTTCCAAATTGTAGCGAATCCAATAAAGTGAATTGATTATTCACAATAGAATCCATAGAGAAAACAAAATTGAAGAGGGAATCTATTGCTACATCTAAATTATACTTTACAGTATCTAACGGATCACCATCATAGGACTGATCCCATGTAAAGTTTGTTAACATATCAAAAACAGGCATGTTACCTGTATCAGGGGGGAACTGAGCTTGAAACGCTGTAGGTGGTTCTGGGGTGCCGTCTATATAGATCCTTTGTGTTGTTGACCAATCAGAGTATTCATAACCATCATATGATCTTGCTTTCCACCAGTAGATACAGTTTTCGCCTAAAGGATCAATAATTTGCCCGCCTGTTGAATCTGATCCTTCTGCTATTCCTTGAAGATCAATTACAGACCCAAAAACACAATCGGTATCATGAAACCCGGTGAAATCGTAAGTCAGCGAATCACCCTCAGGATCAAACGAATTCTCAATCCAAAGCATAGGAGTGTTATTCGTTACTTCATCCTCAACAGGATATAAAGATATTGGTATCGATGGTGTAGAGTTCATTCTAAATGTAATGTTATACCAATCAGACCATGCAGTACCATTGTGAACTCTAAGTCTAAGATAATATGTATTCCCATCCTCAAATATAGAACCTGAATATGTTATGAATGTATCAGCACTAACAAATGTGGCAGGGTTCCATATTTCAGCAAATGCCCAATCATCATCAGTACCAATTGCGATTTCAAATTGCGTTTGATTATACTCACCTGTTGGATCAATATAATGCCAATTAAGATTAGGGTAGTTATTTACAATATTGTTATAAGTGTTATTGTTATCAATTAATATCAAATCGATTATTGGCTCCATAGAAGTATCAAAAAATACATATGTATACCCTGTTTGCCATCCTGTACCTGTACCACCAATGGGAACTCCATTCGCTGAAGCAGAATAATAAAGCCCTAATACATTTCTTTGAATATTATTAATCCAATAACCAGAGGATCTATAAATGTTGTTTCCATCCCATGCAGTAGTATCCTCTGAAGATGAAAGGATAACATTTGTATTTCTTATCCACGTATCTCCTTCATTGTTACTACATGCTAAAGTTAGGACAGCAGATCCTCCAAAATTCAGACCCAGATTTGGAGATTCTGCTACTAATGCTAATAGTTGATTATTATCTTCAACTATATCCAAATGCCATAACTTCATAGTATCATTGGTTGAATATAATTGAATTGTATCATAAGAGAGAATACTGAAATCAGTAAGTGACAGATTATATCTAACTACTCTTGAAGTATCAATATATGTTAACCCATTGGCTCTTGGTTCTACTACATAAACAGAAAGGTTAGACTCAGGACTAAAAATAAGCGAAGGTGATATAAAAGTAGAAATATTATCTTGGTTCAATATACCATCCGATAGTAGTGCAATAGGTGGGGACCAATCATAACCATTTTCAGTGACGGTGATAAAAACAACGTGAGAATCCTTACCTGGAAGCGACCATGAAGCTCTGAATGCCAATAACATTTTAGTACTACTAATTGGACATAGATCAGGGTCTGATAAATGAGTAGCATTGAAATAATTCAGATCAAAAAGTGGATTAAATAATGTGTCATTTCCAACTACATATTCACTCCAATCGATCCCATCATTGCTAACAGCAATATGAGGATTTTCATCAGATTCAGAAATACAAAAAGGTGTATAAGCAACCCAATACTTATAACCCCATAATTTATTTGGGAAATATTCTATAGAAGGGTGTAAAGCATGTGAAGAATCTATACATTCAAGACTGTCATCAAAATCCCATCCATAATAAAATGAAGGGAATATTTGATAATCAGACGAATGATCTGCATGTGCATTTTGAATATCAAAGTCACGAACTTTATTTTTTGAATTATTAGAACTTGAAGTTACAGCATAATTAGAAGTATGTAAAACTACAATAAAAATAAATATTAGGTATAAATATAGATTTATTTTTTTCATAGACCCATCAACTGATATGTACCTTTATTGATTTAATATAATAAAATAGCCAATTTTGTCAATGAGAGGTGCGGTATCGTAAACCAGCAGACGGGGCAGGCATTGCCTGTAATATTGCCAGGCACAGAATTAGGGTGACACAAGGCCGCCTTCAATGCGAATGATAATAAATTTTTCATCATTTGGTTACTTGCTTGCGTTTTCCATAAACAGAAGCTAATTTGGTACTTATGTTTGATCTTGTAGAAAACGAAGAAATTTCACTGGCCGAAATTCTGAGTAATCAGGGTTACTGGCCTGCTCAGGCAGAGAAGTTTTTAAGCGATGGGAAATATTCCCGTACGGTTGAAATTTGCAAGCAACATCTTACTGAGGATGTTTTTCTGGTTTCAGGGTGGACAGTTTATGCCCGGGCATTGTTTATGGCCGGTCAGTTAGAATTGGCTGAAGATAGTTTTTACCGTGTACTATCTTATGATCCTGATAATCTTGTCAGTTTAAAATCTTTAGGTGATATAAAATTCAGCCAGGGTGACGAAGTTTCGGCAATGTCTTATTATCATCGGGTACTTGAAATTGCCCCATATTGCCGAGGTATAAAATCACCTGTCAAACGTATAACAGAGACAGCTACAAGAACTGTAATATTGAAACATAAAGCTGAAAAAAGTACGATTAAAAAAGAAACTAATCTGAGAGAAATACCGTTCTATACGGAAACAATCGGAGATATTTATCTTGCTCAGGGCCATACCCGATTAGCGGCTCAGGTTTATAAGGCTCTTAATGAAAAAGATAGTCATCCCCGATTATCTGATAAATTGGAAAAATTAGAAAAAGAGATTAATAAAAAGGATTGATTAATGTCATCAAAAAGAATTGAACAGGTCAGGGCAAATCTAAAAGCCCAGAATTTAGACGGCCTGATTATTACGAATTATGACTGGATGGACAAAAGAGCCAGTCTTTTGCGTTATCTGGCAGGATTCAGCGGTTCTACCGGATTATTGATTATTGGCCCAAAGCGTGCAGATTTCTTTACTGATTTCCGTTATACCAGTCAGGCATCAAAAGAGGTCAAAGGAGCAAAAGTCAATATTGTTCCCGGCGATACAATGGATGCCCTCAAAGATTATAAGCATTTGATTAAGAAAAATTGGCGTTTTGGATATGACTCCACTCATTTTACTATGGCAAATCAGAGCAAGATGCGTCATGTTTGGCCGGAGGTTTTATTAGTTAAAGCTGATGATGCTATCTCGGAAGTAGGCTGGGTAAAAGAAAAAGATGAACTTAAAGAACTCCAAAAAGCTGCAGATATATCTGATCGTGCATTTGAACTGGTTCTACCTTTAATAAAACCAGGAATCAGAGAAAATGAATTGGCTGCCGAATTGGAATACCAGATGATCATGTTGGGTTCGGAAGTGCCAGCTTTTGATACTATTTGTGCCTCAGGTTATCGCTCCGCTCTTCCGCATGGAGCAGCCAGCCCCAAAAAAGTTAAAAAAGGTGATTTCATCACTTTTGATTTTGGTGCCACAATTAACGGCTCAGTGTCTGATATTACCCGCACAGTTGTCGTTGGTAAAGCTACATCTCGCCAGAAAAAAATCTATAACACTGTTCTAAAAGCTCAGAAAGCCGGAGTTAAAAAAGTTAAAGCGGGCGTTTCGGGCAAAGCGGTTGATGATGTATGCCGCAATATAATCACCAAAGCCGGTTATGGAAAACAATTTGGTCATGGTACCGGTCATGGAATCGGTTATTTTGTGCATATTGGACCGAGATTGTCGCCATTGTCGAAAGATATTCTAAAAGCTAACCAGGTTGTAACAGTTGAACCGGGAATTTATATCCCCAAATGGGGTGGCGTTCGTATAGAAGATGATGTAATTGTGACCAATAAAGGGTGCAAAGTATTAAATAAAGCCCCAAAAAACTTGTTGGAACTGTAATACTAAAATAATATATTTTTATTATTAGAATTGTTGCCGGTTGTAAATCAACCGGCAGATCACCTGTTTAATTGAGGTGTAATAGATGAAAGATACCTATATTCAGAAATTAATAAAATTGGTGGAAGATTCAGGAATTGAATCTTTGGAGGTTTCCAGTTGGGGGCGTAAGGTCAGAATTGTACAGCGACTTAGTGCATCTTCAAATGGCCATAGTCCCGAACATACCATTGTACATGAAATAACTCCACAGGCTCAGCCAGTGGCTGCACCAATTAGCCAACCCACATCCCCGGCGCCAGCTCCTGAAGCAGAGGACACTGGGAAGCTGATACCAATTAAATCTCCAATGGTTGGTACTTTCTACTCAGCTTCTGCACCTGATGCCGATCCCTATGTTGCCTTGAATCAAAAAATTAATGTGGGACAGGTTGTCTGTATTGTGGAAGCGATGAAACTGATGAACGAAATAGAATCTGAGGCCAGTGGCAGGATTGCCAAAGTTATGGTAGAAAATGCCGAACCTGTTGAATTCGGCCAGACACTATTTCTGATAGAACCCGAGTAATATTTTTAAATATAAACCGGAAAGGGATTTCCAATGAATCTCAAACAGATGCTGGTGGAGATGCTCAACAGAAAAGCATCCGATTTGCATATCAGGGTTGGAGTACTTCCACATATTAGGGTAAATGGAAAGCTGGAAAAAATTACAACTGATCCGATGACAATGGACGTGATGGATCAAATAGTAAACCAGATTCTCAATGATAAGCAAAAAGAGAGATTTTTCAAAAAAAATGAGATGGATCTGGCTCTTTCGGTCGCTAAGCTCGGACGTTTTCGTATCAATCTTTTCCGACAGAGAGGCACTATAGGTATCGCTATTCGTGCGGTTAATACCAATGTTCCCTCTTTTGAAGAATTAAGTCTTCCTCCTGTAATAAAAAAACTATCTCAATCAAGGCGTGGATTGATTGTCCTGACAGGTACTACCGGTTCGGGTAAATCTACTTCACTGGCTGCTATGATTGAAGAGATGAATGAGTCAAGGACTGAAAATATTCTTACGGTTGAAGATCCAATTGAGTATATATATCGAGATAAAAATTCGATTATTTCCCAGCGTGAAGTGGGCGGGGATACAGAAACTTTTTCTTCTGCATTACGGCACGCTTTCCGCCAGGATCCTGATATTATACTGATAGGTGAAATTAGAGATCTGGAAACAATGTCGATTGCCCTGACAGCAGCCGATACTGGCCATCTGGTTTTAACTACCCTGCATACTATGGATGCTCTCGAAACAATCAGTCGCATTGTCTCGTTCTTCCCACCCCATCAGCACCAGCAGATAAGGCTTCTTCTTGCTGGAACATTGGAAGCAATTGTCTGCCAGCGTTTGCTACCCCGCACCGATATGCCTGGTCGTATCCCAGCTGTGGAAGTTATGCTTAGCACTGCCGCTATCAGGGAGTGTATTATGGATCCAGAAAAATGGACTGATATTGTCGAACTAATTGAAGGTGGAGCAGTTCAATATGGGATGCAGACATTTGATCAGGCCATAATGAAATTATATAAACAGGGTATGATCTCATATGAAATGGCACTTTCCAATGCTTCTAACCCTGATGATTTTGATCTACGTGTGAAAGGAATCACTGGAACATCGGATCGTTGGGAAGATGATATTTCCAAAGCAGATAGTCCTGAATCATCCGACTCAGATACTGGTTTTCAGAAATTCTAATTAAAAAAGTATTAATTCATATAATCTCCCTAAGTAATAACTTAGGGAGATTTTCTTTTTAGGTAGTAATTCATTGTGGTGCAATGTGTTGCAGCTTTTTTGATTCATTTTCATTTAGGTTTGTATAATTGATCTACTTCAATTTGTGTTGGCACTTTTGGATATTTATAGTATATTAATAGCTTATGTCGGAACCGTTTTATTTATGAAACGGTTTCTTATTTAAAAGGATGGTATGTTGTTTGATAAAGTATTAATTGCCAATCGTGGCGAGATTGCTCTTAGAATAATAAGAGCCTGCCGTGAGTTAGGTCTTAAGACAGTTGCTGTTTACAGCGAAGCTGATGAAGATGCACTTCATGTTCGTTTTGCCGATGAAGATGTCTGTATTGGTCCAGCGCCTGCAAATCAATCTTATCTTGATTACAAGCGCATTATTGCTGCAGCCGAAGTTACCAATGCCGGTGCGATTCATCCGGGGTATGGTTTCCTTGCAGAAAATGCTGACTTTGCAGAAATCTGCGAATCATGCGGTTTAACTTTTATTGGTCCAACACCGGATCAGATCAGAAATCTTGGTGATAAAATTCAAGCCAAGAATTTAATGGAAAAAGCAGGTGTCCCTGTTATTCCCGGATCTGAAGGGATTGTCGGAACCTTTCAGGAAGCTGCAAAACTGTCAAAGGGTATCGGTTACCCGGTTATCGTGAAAGCTGTCGCAGGCGGCGGTGGTAAAGGAATGCGTTACTGCAACAATGAAGCCGAACTTGAAAGAGGGTTTCATCTTGCCTCGGCAGAAGCAGGTAATTCATTTGGTAATCCTGATCTCTATCTTGAAAAGGTTGTTCTCAACCCACATCATGTGGAAATCCAGTTAATTGGGGATCAGCATGGTAACTTTTTCCATTTTGGTGAAAGAGACTGTTCGATACAGCGACGCCATCAAAAATTGATTGAAGAGACTCCGTCTCCATTGATGACTGAAGAACTCCGTCAGAGAATGGGTGAAGCAGCAGTTAATGGTGCCAAAAGGGTTAATTATCGTGGCGTGGGAACCATTGAATTTTTGGTAGATAGTGATCTCAATTTCTACTTTATGGAAATGAATACCCGCATTCAGGTAGAACACCCGATAACAGAAGAGTCTTACGAAGTAGATCTGGTGAAAGATCAAATTCGCGTAGCTATGGGTGAAAAACTGACGTACAAACAGGAAGATCTCAAACCAAAATGGGCTTCGATCGAATGCCGTATTAATGCTGAAGATGTCGAACATGATTTCCGGCCTACTCCGGGAAAAATAACTGCTCTACATATTCCGGGCGGTCCCGGTGTTCGTGTTGATCGGGCGGTTTATACTTCTTATGTGATTCCGCAGTATTATGATTCCATGATCGCCAAGTTGATTGTCAAGGCCCGTACCCGTGAAGAAGCTTTGATAAAAATGCGTCATTGCCTTGATGAATTTATTGTGGAGGGAGTCCCGACTACAATTCCATTCCATCAGGATATTTTCAGACATCCGGAGTTTATTAATGGCAACTATGACAATACCTTTCTTGAATCCAAATTTGATGAGATTCATGAACTAAGAATGAAAGAACAAGTTCAGTTAACTTTAAAAAGAGCTGCTGAAGGAAATGAGACAAAAAAAGAAGTTGTCTCTGTCGGTAGTGAAGATAAAGATAAATAATATTGGAGGGACAGGTGAAAGTACCTGATGGATTAAAATATACCGAGGAACATGAATGGGTAAGGGTTGAAGGAAATATCGGAATCATAGGGATTACTGATTATGCCCAGTCGGAACTCGGCGACTTAACATATGTTGAATTACCAAAGGTTGGAGATGAATTCGCCAGTGGTGATACTGTTGGCGGTGTTGAATCTATGAAAGCCTATCAGGATCTTTACACGCCATTAACTGGAAAAATTGTTGAGGTTAATGAAATCTTTCTAAATGAAGACGCCGATGAAAAAGACAACCCGTTTGATAAAGTAAAGAATGATCCATACGGCGAGGGATGGATGTTAAAAGTAGAATTATCTGATCCTTCTGAATTAGATAGTTTGATGGATGCGGAAACATATAAAGGAATTATATAGTTTTATTGCAATCCGTTATTAACGTTTAATAGAAGTAAAAATATCAATGTCATATATTCCCAATACAGATGATGACCGCAGGGAAATGCTCAAAAGAATCGGGGTTAAGAGTATTGAAGAACTTCTGGATACAATTCCGGAAGAATTACGCTTAAAAAAACCTCTCAATATTCCAAAATTATCCGAGTTGGAATTGCTGAGGGAAATTGATGAACTGGCTCATCAGAATAAAGAAGATTTAATATGTTTTGCTGGCGGTGGTGTTTATGATCATTATGTTCCATCAGCGATTGGAACGATTTTATCCCGCCCCGAATTTGCAACAGCCTATACACCCTATCAACCGGAAGTGTCTCAGGGTACTCTTCAGGTTATTTATGAATTTCAGACTCATATTTGCCGGTTGACCGGAATGGCTGTGGCTAATGCTTCGATGTATGATGGTGCTTCGGCAGCAGCAGAAGCTATTGCTCTGGCAGTCAAATCGACTCGTAGAAACAAAGTGGTAATATCCGAAACAGTCAGTCCTATGGTAAGAGAGGTTATCAATACCTATCTTAGCGGAACAGATATTGAACAGGTTTTCCTTCCTATGAAAAACGGGATGGTTGATCCGGATAAACTTGCTGCTCTTGATAATACTGTTGCCTGTGTTTTAATTGCCCAGCCGAATTTCTTTGGATGTCTTGAAGAGATAGAATCAATCGAAGAAAAGATTCATAGTGTAGGCGGGTTGTTGATAATGTCAGTTGACCCCATTGCTCAGGCTTTGTTGAAAACTCCGGGTGAATATAACGCTGATATTGTTGTTGGTGAAGGTCAGCCATTGGGGATACCGTTATCATATGGCGGACCGCTTCTTGGCTTTTTTGCTACAAGTTCCAAACTAATGCGAAATCTTCCGGGACGTATTGCCGGCCGTACCAAAGATATTGAAGGACAAACTGGTTATACCCTAATTCTTCAGACTCGCGAACAACATATTAGAAGAGAAAAAGCGACTTCGAATATTTGTACCAACCAGGCTCTTTGCGCAACAACAGCCACAGTTTATATGACTCTTATGGGCAAAGCAGGATTGAGAAAAGCAGCTTTATTATCTGCTGAAAAAGCACAACAGGCAGCTGAAAAAATAAATGAAATAGATGGTTTCAATCTTTATTTTGATCATCCGTTTGTAAGAGAATTTGCAATCAAAACTCCCAAACCAGCTTCACATATTATAGCAAGCCTTTTAGAACATCAAATCCTTCCGGGTATTAATGCCGGTCGCTGGTATAAAGGTTGTGATGATTGCCTTATAATAGCTTTTACTGAAAAGAGATCAATTGAAGATATTGAATATTTAATTAAAGGTCTTAAGGAGTTATCCAAAAGTGGTGTTTTGTCCCGAATGTAAAACGGAGTTGGAAGGCAACCCGCCCCATTGCTATCTTTGCGGTCATCTTTTAATGGAGGATGAAGGCCAGGATGAATGGAATATTATCGGGACTGTCGAGAATAAAATTATGGCTGATTTTGTAAAAGAAACTTTGAAATCCGAAAAAATTCCTGCAGTGGTTATATCACGATCAGGTTTTTTTGGGAATGCCGGATTACCATTAAATCCGATTTACTCTACAGGAGAAGCTTCGTTTGAAATTTCTGTTCCGGATAGTTTTAGTTCTAAAGCAATTGATTTACTAGATATGACACTAGGGGAGAAGTGGCATAAGAAGGAAGGCGAATGATGTCGTTTTGTCCTGAATGTCGTTATGAATATGAAACTGGTGTAATAAAGTGCCCGGATTGTAAAATTGAACTGGTTGATCATCTGCCAACCCCTGTTGTTTCGGCAGCGATGGCTCCTGATGAAAGCTGGATCCCGGCCGGGGTGGTTAATTCTCAAATAAAATCTGATATTGCCAAGGGTGCTTTGGATTCAAATAATATTCCTTCGGTTATAATCTCTTCGGTTTTTAATGCCTATGGAAAAGGGCTGGATTTTGGTGGTAGTCTTTCTCTTTCGTCCAGCGAAGGAAATATTGTCCTGGTTCCAAAAGAATTTAAAGAAGAAGCCTTAATAATATTGGAAGCTGTTTTGGGTGATGATCTTCAACAACAAGGGAATTAATATTTTATCAAGGAAGACAATATGAAAAAGATCATGTTAACTATTGGTATTTTACTACTACTAATTACATCATCAGCATTTGCACAGGATGAGAGTGCCGAAGCTACAGAAGCTATTGAAAAACCGTTTGCTCCACATTTTACATCTTTGGATGAAGCCTTTGCAGCCAGTACCGATGATCGTAATTACTTGATAGATTTTTATACTGACTGGTGTGTCTATTGTAAAATGCTTGATACTCTTGTATTTAACCAGCCTGATATAATGGAATACTTTACTAACGACATGACCCTGGTAAAAGTCAATGCCGAAGTGGATACCCTTCTTGCTCAGAAATATCATGTCTCCGGATATCCAACCGCAGTTATAATTCGTAAAGATGGATCAGAAATTGATCGTATTGTTGGGTATGCAGAGAAAGATGAATATGTACAAATGATAAAAGATTATCAGCTTGGGATTGGTACACTTGATGATCTTTTAAAAAAGATAGATGAAAAATTTGATCGTGAAATGGCATTTGAAATCGCTGATAAATATAAATATCGCGGTGGAAAAGATGAAGCCAAAGTATGGTTTGCAAAAGTAATTGAAGCTGGCGAGCCAACTGATTCATTAACTGCTGAATCCAGAATGTCGCTGGCTGATATGTCCCGTAGAGCCAAAGAATATGATGATGCTCTTAAAGGATTTTCAGAAATAGCTACGGATTTTAAAGGCAAACCAATGGGTGAATTAGCCGAAATTTACAGAGCCATTGTATTCAGACAACAGGGTGATACCCTTCAGGCAATAGGTGCCTTTGAACAATTTGTTGTGGATCATCCGGAATCAGAAGATATCGAATATGCTCAAAAACAGATAAAGAAATTAAAAGGTGAAGAAGAACCTCCCAAAGATAAGAAGTAAACTTCTTTTTTTGGATATTAAATATGATAGATAACAAGAACATTTATGAAAAATCTGTATCGGGAAGAAAAGGATTTACTCTTCCGGAACTGCAGAAATCTGATAATGAAATATTAGCTGAAATACCGGATAAATTTCTTCGTAATGATCCGGCTCCTCTTCCGGAAGTATCCGAAGGGGAAGCGATGCGTCATTTTGTTGGCCTTTCGATAAAGAACCATCATATTGATAAAGGCTTTTATCCTCTTGGTTCCTGCACTATGAAATACAATCCGAAACTCAATGATGTGGCGGCTTCTTTGCCCGGCTTTACTCAACAGCATCCACTTACCCCCAATACTTTTTCAACAGGCATATTATCTTTGCTCTGGGATCTTAAACAATATCTCGGTGAAGTTTCCGGGTTTCCATCGATTTCATTACAGCCTTCGGCTGGTGCTCAGGGTGAGTTTGCCGGACTGTTGATAATGCGTGCCTACCATCTTGAAAAAGGGCATAAACGCTCTAAGATAATTATTCCTGATTCTGCACATGGTACCAATCCTGCGTCGGTTTCTTCAGTTGGTTATAAGCCTGTTATGGTAAAGTCAAACTCTAAGGGAGTGATTGAACCTGAGGCTGTAGCTGAAGTTATGGATGATGATGTAGCCGGGATGATGATGACCAATCCCAATACTCTGGGTATCTTTGAGACTCATATTAAAGAGATTTCTGAAATTGTACATAAGCATGATGGCCTGATGTATATGGATGGCGCCAATCTTAATGCCCATATGGGCATTTTCCGTCCCGGTGATGTTGGCTTTGATATTATGCATTTTAACCTACATAAAACATTTTCAACTCCGCATGGTGGTGGTGGACCTGGAGCCGGTGCCATTGGTGTAAACGAAAATCTGGATCAATTTCTGCCAAGTCCGGTGCTGATCAAAAATAGTAATGGTATTCTTGATTTTGATTATGATCGCAAAAAATCAATCGGACGGCTTCATAATTTCTACGGTAATGTCGGAATTTGTATTCGAGCTTATGCCTACATCAAAACATTAGGCGGTGATGGACTACGAGATGTTAGTGAGAATGCAGTATTAAATGCCAACTATCTTAAAGAGCTTGTTCGGGGTGAATTTGAACTTCCCTATGATGTCCACTGTATGCATGAATTTGTAGTTTCCGGGAATCGTCAGAAAGAATTAGGGGTAAGAACCGCAAGTGTTTCAAAGAGGCTTTTGGATTTTGGGGTGCATTCTCCTACTAATTATTTCCCCCTGATTGTTCCCGAAGCTCTGATGATTGAACCAACTGAAACCGAAAGCAAAGAGACTCTTGATTATTTTGCATCAATATTAAACCGGATAGCCGGTGAAGTTAGAGATAATCCTGAAATTGTTACCAGTGCTCCGCATAATACACCTGTTAAACGGCTGGATGAAATCACTGCTACCAGAAAACCGGATATTTGTTTTACAGAATAAGACAAACTTCTTGTAATTTGAAGCCGATGTCCCTTTTTTGGGACATCGGTTTTTTGTTATGATAAAATTTAGTAATGTGACATATCGGTACAGCGAAAATCAGATACCGGCAATTGATGATGTAACTCTGGTTATTGACAAGGGTGAGTCGGTTTGTTTGATGGGAGCCAACGGTTCTGGTAAAACCACACTGGCACGTTTGATTGCCGGATTGATTGAGCCATTTCGCGGAAGAATTGATGTTGGTCATAATGGCAATTCAAAAGTAGGTATCCTATTTCAAAATCCTGATAATCAGATGGTTGCTGTTACTGTGGAAAAAGAGATTGCTTTTGCCCTGGAAAACCAGAATATCCCACTGGGTGAAATGGAAATTAGAATTACACAAACCCTCGAAAGATTTTCCATAACGCATCTAAGAAGAAAACTGAACTCGGAATTATCAGGCGGTGAAAAACAGAGAGTAGCATTAGCATCGGTGATGATCGCTGAACCATCAATTTTGCTTTTAGATGAACCGGATTCTTTTTTAGATCAGGAGGGAAGGGGAGTTTTAAAATCTGAACTTAACAAACTAAGAAAATCTGACCCTGATATGATACAGGTTCATATTACTCAATATCCTTCTACATCTTTGAATTATGAGCGTCTTCTGGTAATACATCAGGGTGAAATTATTGCTGATGATACTCCTGAAGTTATTTTGAGGAATAAGCAAATATGTAATCAGGCAAACCTATTATATAATCCGGAAATCAGTAGTATTGTTAAATTCCCTGATTTCTATAACCAAAAATCAAACAATAATAATTATTATATCAGAAAAATTGAATTGAGGAATATTAATTATTCATATCCGGATGAGCCTTCATCAATTATAAAAGATCTTGATGTATCAATATTATCCGGGCAGGTGTTGGGGGTGGCTGGATATTCCGGGACTGGAAAAAGTACTCTTGGGTTGATGCTATGCGGACTGATCAACCCAACCAAAGGTGAGATTGCATATTACAACCAGAATAATGAACTTATCCCTATGGATGAAATAGCGGGTAAAGTGTCAGCAGTATTACAACAGCCGGAGAGACAGTTCTTTTTGTCAACTTGTGCTGAAGAAATAGAGTTTGGTCCGGCTAATTTTTCTCATCCTTTGAGCACAGTTGAAGTATTATCGCTTCTGGATATGGTAGGATTAGATCCGGATATATTCAAAGAGAGAGATCCCTTTCAATTATCAGGTGGAGAAAAGCGTCGTCTGGCTTTTGCCTCAATATTATCATTGATTCCGGGTATTATTGTATTTGATGAACCTACCTGCGGTCTTGATCAGGAAGGGGTGGGGAGATTTGTTGCTCTGGCTAAGAATCTTAAGAAGCAGGGGACAGGGATTGTGATAATCTCGCATGATGGTGACATTCTCAGGATGTTATCAGACACAATCTTATTAATGGAAAAAGAATCATCACCAAAGGTAATGGCCTCAAACCAGTTTTTTAAAGATGATAATTTATCTTCGATTGTCTCTCCGTTGACCTGGTCATCAGATTATTTCAATTAAATATCAACTTTTTTTGTGCACCTCCTTGACTCTGTAGATTAATCATTTATACTCAGTCTCAAGCTCCAATAGGGGTATAGACTAAACCGCAATTCCTTTTAAAGTGATCCGGAGAGGTCCTAAAGGGTACCAGAATGAAATGCAATCATACGACTCAGTCGTTTATTTCCAATATTTTACGGGCTTCTGATAAGTTCAATACAGATAGTATTATATTAAATAATAAGGGAGGATTACTTGCCAGTTAATAAGGATATGATGCTTGATGCCAAAAAAATAAAACGAGCTCTGACGCGAATTGCTCATGAAATTTTAGAGCATAATTCAGGGGCAGAAACTCTTGTTATAATCGGGATTGTAACCCGTGGTGTCTTTTTGGCGCAAAGGATTGCGAAGATTATTGAAGATCTCGAAGATGTAAAAGTACCCGTAGGACTAATGGACATCAGCCTTTACCGAGATGATGTTCACTCCAAACTTGACCAGCCTGTTGTTCAGAGAACGGAAATTCTCTTTGATATTAAAGATCGCAATGTGATTCTTGTTGATGATGTTCTTTATACCGGCCGGACAATACGAGCGGCTTTAAACCAGATCAATGATTTTGGCCGCCCTCGTACGATTCAGTTGGCAGCATTGGTAGATCGCGGACATAGAGAACTCCCTATAAAAGCAGATTATGTAGGGATAAATATTCCTACTGCAAACACAGATAAAGTAGTACTTGAGGTGTCAGAGAAAGAGGAAGCTGATTTAGTATATGTTGTCAGGGATGGCGACCAACCTGCTAAGAAATCAAAAAAAGCATCCAAACCTGAAAAGAAAGAGGGGACAAAATGAGTCGATTGAGTTCTCAACACTTATTGGGTTTGGAAAATACACCTCGTGAAGATATTACCACAATACTCGATACAGCCGATACATTCCGCGAAGTTTTGGAAAGAACTATTAAAAAAGTACCTACCCTTCGCGGGATAACTGTTCTCAATCTTTTTTACGAACCTTCAACCAGAACACGAATTTCATTTGAATTGGCCGAGAAACGATTATCGGCCGATACGATCAGCTTCTCACCATCAACATCTTCGGTTAAAAAAGGGGAGTCACTTCGGGATACTCTTCAGAATATCGAAGCAATGAAAATTGATATGGTCGTTGTCCGGCATAGTTCGCCCGGCGTTCCTTATTTCCTGACACAATTCTCCGAAGCAAATATCATAAATGCAGGTGATGGCTCTCATGAACATCCAACTCAGGCACTATTGGACATGTACACGATCCGAAAAAAATATGGCAAGCTTGATGGTCTCAGAGTTGTTTTGATAGGTGATATAAAACATTCACGTGTTATCCGTTCAAATATTTGGGGTCTAAAAACAATGGGAGCTTCGGTGGCATTATGCGGACCGGCTACTTTGATGCCTTATAATGTTAATGAATTTGGTTGTGATGTTTATACTAATCTTGATGAAGCACTTGAGGGAGCAGATGTTGTTAATGTCATGCGCATACAATTAGAACGCCAGCAGGCAGGACTTTTACCATCGCAGCGTGAATATACCAAGTTATTTGGAATCAACCGAGATCGACTAAAAAGGCTAAAAAGGAATTATACAATTATGCATCCCGGACCAATGAATAGAGGAGTTGAAATTACCAGTGCTGTTGCTGACAGCAATAAATCTGTCATTCTCGATCAGGTTACTAATGGACAGGCGGTCAGGATGGCTGTGCTCTATCTCTTAAGAGGCGAAGAAGAGGAAGGGGGCCTTTCATGACCAGCAAAAAATACGATCTGGTAATAAAAAATGGTCGCATTATTGATTCTGCTCTTGGGTTTGGACGCGATGGCCATATTTTTGTAAAAGATGGAAAGATTGCCAAAGTTGAAACAGATTCTGCTCCTGTCAGACAAGAGTTAAAGAATTTTGATAAAGATCAGATAATTGATGCCGCCGGTAAACTGGTTGTGCCGGGATTGATTGATATTCATGTTCACCTTCGCGAACCGGGAAGAGAAGATGAAGAGACAGTTGAAACCGGATGTAATGCTGCTGCTGCCGGAGGGTTTACTTCTATCTGTTGCATGCCCAATACTCAACCCCGCATAGACAATCAGGAAACAGTCAAGTTCGTACAGGACCGGGCAAAAAATGCCAATGCCAGAGTGTATGTTGTTGGAGCAATTACCAAGCATACCGAAGGAAAAGAACTGGCCGAGATTGGTGATCTTATTGAAGTTGGAGCTGTCGGTATTACCGATGATGGCTGTTATGTCCAGAATGCTGAGATGATGCGCAGAGCATTGGAATACGCCAACATGTTTAACATTCCCGTGATGCAGCATGCCGAGGATCAGCAATTGTGCGGGGAAGGATTTATGAATGAATCCTACGAATCAACCCGACTTGGTCTGAAAGGTGCTCCTGCAGTTGCAGAGGAGGTTGCTGTTTTACGAGATATAGCATTGTGCCGTTTAACAGGTGCTCGACTCCATATCCAGCATATTACGACCAAAAGAGCCGTTGATGCTGTCAGACAAGCCAAAAAAGAGGGCGTACAAGTTACCTGTGAGGTTACCCCTCAGCATATGGTTTTATCGGATATGGATATAGGCAAGGAATTCAATACCAACCTGAGAGTCAATCCTCCGCTAAGAACCGAAGAAGACCGTCTTGGAGTTATTGAGGGATTGGTCGATGGAACCATTGATTGTATTGCTTCTGATCATGCTCCGCATTCTGAAGAAGAGAAAGACTGCGAATTTGATAAAGCTCCTCCAGGAATGATTGGTCTGGAAACTACATTGGGATTAGTTAAAACCTATCTTATTGATAAAGGCTATTTGAGCTGGGCTGATGCTATCCGCAAGATGACTGTCAATCCTGCCAGAATATTAAATCTTCCGGGTGGTACTTTGGAACCAGGTAGTAATGCGGATATTACTATTATCGATCCTGAGAAGAGATGGACAGTTAATGCCAAAAATTTCAAATCGCTGTCCCACAACTCTCCGTTTATCGGTTTGAAACTTCGCGGTCAGGTTAAAATGACCATCTTAGGTGGAAAGGTTGTCTTTGAGAAGTAGAGAATAATATTCAATATATTAAAAAAGCGGGATTTAATAGTCCCGCTTTTTTTTTAGATCAGCAGCCCCCTGCCTGACCTATTTGTATTCTTAATACTTTTCTTTCTCTACAACGACTTTAATACGCTTATAACTTCAGATGGTTCCGCTCGTTTTTTGTAATCGACATCGAAATAAGCATATTTAATAACCTGATCCGTATCGATAATATATGTAATTGACAATGGTAATTGATTGGACTTGTCGTTGTTGTAAGCGGACAGATCAATAAATTGTTCGAAAATTACAACCAAATTCGAAGGCAAAGTGTATACCACACCGTATTCCTTAGCAACAATATTACCTACATCTGAGAGCACTTCAAACCCGAGGTTATTCTTTTCCTTGGTTGATAATGAACTGTCCGGTATTTCAGGACTGATTGCTACCAATTGACCGTTTGCTTCTTTAAACTGATCCAAAACTTCGTTATAGGCATTTAATTGAATATTGCAATAGGGACACCATCCACCTCGGTACCAGGTCAAAACAACCGGTCCATCTTTGAGTAAAGTACTTAGTTTTATCATTTCCCCTTTTGCATTGGGCAGTTTAAAATCTGGTGCTTGCTGTTCTTTTTTCAAGGCGGATTCGATAACACCTGATGCTTCGATTTGATTCTGGGCATCAACAAACACAGCCAGAATACTATCAGGAAAATGATCTGCACTCTCAGCAGCTTTAGTATCAAGTTTTTCCTGCAATGAAGGGATTAGGGCTACTGCTTTAACTTCCTGAAGAGTTTCGGCTTCTTCGGATTTGCTGCATCCTGCTACAATAATCAGGGATAATAATAAAATTGAAAAACAACTTGTTAATATTCTGGTCATTTTAATCCTTTTGGTTACTAAATTTGCTACCCTGAGATAACGGCAATTATCAATATTTGTTCCCCTGGATATTATTTGATACGTACACTGTATATTTAATCCTGAACATTTTTATAATTTTCACGTCTAAATATTGTAGTGGTGTTGTTTATACAATAATATATTAGTTGAAATATTGAGAATAAATATATTAAACTACCATTACATATATATTAATGAAGAGGAGTAAATAATGAAAAACGGGAATAAAATAGTACTATTATTATTGTTAATATTATCTTTTACCATATTGAGCAACAACGTATTAGCTCAAAACATTGCTGGTAAAATACCCATTACTACATCCTCTAATACTGCCCTTGAAAACTATCTCATGGGGCGGGATCTCAATGAAAAGCTTAGGTTTCAGGACTCACGGGAATTCTTTGTCAGAGCGGTAGCAGAAGATCCTGAATTTGCATTAGGACATCTTATTCTGGCATCTGTTCAGCCGACAACAGCAGCTTTTTTTGACAGTTTTAATAAAGCAAAATCATTGATTGATAAGGTCTCCGACGGGGAAAAATTGATGATTCTTGGTGTCGAAGCAGGTGGAGTTGAGGCCGATCCGATAAAACAGCAGGGTATTTATAAAGAGTTAGTGAAAGCATATCCCAAAGATGAACGGGCTCATAATCTTATGGCACAAAGTTATTTTAGCCAGCATGATTATGAAAATGCAATAGCTGAGTATGAAATGGTAATTAAAATCAATCCTGATTTTAACCAGGCTTATAATCAATTGGGTTATGCTTACAGATTTCTTGAAAATTATTCGGCTGCAGAAAAGAGTTTCAAAATATATATTTCCCTTTTGCCCTATGATCCCAATCCCTATGATTCGTATGCCGAGCTTCTAATGAAGATGGGCAAATTTGATAAATCGATTGCGAATTATCAAAAGGCTTTAGATATTAATCCGTCATTTACTGCTTCGTATTTAGGAATTGCATCTAATTTTGTTTTAAAAGGCGAACATGAACCAGCCCGGGCAAATCTACATGAATTCTACACTTTGTCATTTGATGACAATCAGCGCAGAGACGCTTTGTTTGCAACGGCTCTTACTTATATCGATGAAAGAAATTTTGATAAAGCTCTTGAGACATTAGATAAGAGAATGGATTACTCTGAAGCAATAAATGATACCGCCGCAATAGCCACAGATCTTAATATTATTGGAAATGTTCTATTGGAAAAGGGTAAAGTCGGTGAAGCTCTAAATCATTTTGAAAAATCATTAAAACTTGTTAATGGTTCATCATTGGCTCAGTCGATCAAAGATCTCAATGAAGTAATTTTTTATTTTAATGCATCAAGGCTTTATGCTGTAATTGGTGATTACGATAAAGCTAAATCTTTTGCAGATAAATATAACCAAAATGCAAATAACACCCAAAGCCCAACTCAAATTAGATATACTCATGAGTTGTATGGGATTATTGCTCTTAACAAAAATGATTTTTCAACGGCTCTGACTGAGTTTAATCAGGCGAATCTTCAAAACCCATATAATTTATATCGTCTGGGATTGGCTTATGAAGGATTGGGAAATATTGAACAGGCAAAACAATATTATGATCAAGCTGCTAATTTTAATATTAGCAATAGTATGGCCTATGCCTTTATCAGAAATAAAGCATTACAAAAAGCCTCTGTGCTTTAAATATAATTATTTCCACAAATTCAAAGCGGGATTAATACCCACTTTTTTTGTTCACTAAACTCAAAGTTAACTGAAGAAGTAATAACAATCTTGACATAAAGGGTATTCTCCTCTATCCTTATGGCTTATAAAGGAATAGAAATGAAAATACCATACCTCGATTTACAGGCTCAGTATCAATCAATCAAGAGCGAAATTGATACAGCTATTTCCAAAGTTCTGGATAGTTCGTCCTATGTACTTGGACCGTCAGTAAAAGAATTTGAAGAAGACTATGCTTCTTATTGTGGAGTCCAACATTGTGCCGGTGTTAACAATGGAACCAATGCTCTTTTGTTAGCCTTAAAAGCACTCGATGTCGGACCAAACGATGAAGTGATAACAACCGCTAATACATTTATAGCAACTGTTGCCGCTATACATCACTCTGGGGCAAAGCCAGTGTTGGTCGATGTTGATCCGGTCAGCAGAAATATGGATGCTAATCTGTTGTCAATGGCACTATCCAATAAAACAAAAGTAATAATTCCCGTTCATCTTTATGGGCGAGTAGCAAACATGGATCCGATATTGAAACTTGCAAAAAAGTATAATATTCATGTTTTGGAAGATGCTGCTCAAGCACAGGGTGCCATTTATAAGGGTAAAAGATCTGGCTCAATTGGGGAGATAGCCGCTTTTTCATTTTATCCCGGTAAAAATCTTGGGGCGTTTGGTGAAGCCGGAGCTGTCACCACCAATGATCCTAAATTGGATAAGGCTGTCAAAATGCTAAGGGATCATGGCTCGGAGAAGAAATATCATCATGAGTTCCCTGGTTACAACGCCCGTATGGATGGAATTCAGGGTGCAGTTTTAAATGTTAAACTAAAACACCTTGATAAATGGAATAAATCGCGCAACGAAGTTGCCGGATGGTATGATGAAGCTCTTAAAGGGCTTCCAATAACTTTGCCTTCACAGACTACTGAGGATGAAAAACAGGTTTACCATGTCTATGTGATCGAAACCGATCAAAGAGACAAGCTTCAGAAATATTTAGCAAAACACGAGATTCCGACTATCATTCATTATCCCATCCCGGTTCATCGGCAAAATGCTTTCGATGATCTCTGTTACAAAAAAGGTGATTTCCCGGTTACTGAAAAACTGGCTGATGAAATTTTATCTTTGCCAATATTTCCTGAATTGAGACAAGAGCAGGTTGAGTTTGTTTGTGAAAAGATCAGGGCTTTTTTTAATGGAAAATAATTTTGATCCTAAGTAAAAAAACAGAATTGATAATCCTTCTCCTGATTTTTTCAGTATTAATGTTTCTCAGATTGTATCATCTTGATGCTGATCCTCCTCTGAAAGTTTCCATTTCAACCGATGTCTATACCGATCCTCCACAATATACAATGTTTGCACGTAATTATGTACAGACTGGTGATTTTGATCCTATTGATGATCCCCGGCGGATTGTCTTTTTAAAATCTATGATTACAGTATTAAGTGTCATTGTATTTAAAACATGTGGTGCTACCACTTGGACATCGAATTTTGTAGGTTTTCTATATGCCTTTGGTTCGTTGTTTTTATTTTTTATGTTCATAAGGAAAATATCAGGTGTTATTCCCGGCTTGATTTTTCTTATATTGGCCGGGTTAAATTATAACCTTATTTTTTATGGCCGCCTTTCATTCCTTGAACATAGCCTGACCTTTTTTGCTTTTTTATCATTGGTTTTAATTACTCATTTTAAAAATCATATCAGTTGGGTTTTGGCTGGTGTGTCGTTGGCGGTTGGAATATTTTTTGGCAAGGTTATAGGAGTTATATTTCTTGTACCATTTGCAGTTTACTTTTTATATTTAATATCAAGCTCTGATAATAAGAAAAAAGTCGTATTACGACCTCTATTATTTATTAGCGGATTTCTTGCGGTATTAGTATTCTGGTATTTCTTTACTTATAGTCCCATGCAGTCACAAGTGAGTGGATATTATGACGAACAAGCTATCTCGTTATATGGATCGCCTGAGGGATTGAAATCTTTTGATAGTTTTGTTGAGAAGATGGTCGATTTTGGAAACGATTCCAAACTTTTCCCTCGGATGCAGACAGGAGCTGTTCTATCAGTAATATTTTTAGGCTTTATGTTTTTTCGATTCTCCCGACTGAAATCATGGAAAGAAAAATTTAATAATTCCAGTGGGGGGCTTCTTTTTATTGCTGTATTGATAGTTGCGTTTTATCTCATTTTAATGATCTGGAATTATCGCCCTCTTCGATATCAACTTCCAATGATATACGCTATCTATGGAGCGGCTGCAATTGTTTTGAATATGATGTGGCAAAAATGGAAAGAGAGAGAAGTTGATAAAATTCCAGTTCTATTTTACCTCTTATGTTTTCCGATAGTTGTAGTTCCTATTTATCAAATTTGGAATGGAATCGCTGATAAAAATGGCTGGGAGTTTTACTATGATTCTAATAAACATTGGGTAGCGATAATATCTATTATTGTTGTTTTTATAATCAGTGTTATTATGCGTAAGAATTTCCTAAAAAAAATAAAATTTATTCCTGCGATAACAAAAGGATTAGCCGGTCTAATTATATTTGCAAATATTGTGTTTGGGATATTAAGCTATTATTCCTGGGCTGATCTTCCAACATTTACTATTCGCGATAACAGCCGTGACTTAGGGATGATGCTGAGTGAAGATGCTGTTGTTTCCGGACCTCTGGCTCCTACTCTTATTCAGGAAAACAAGCTTGGTTGTGTTATTCATATGTTTGGGGTCTCCGATGCCGATCCTGATTTATTCAAGAGGTTTCCAATTACTCATTTGCTTTTAGATGAAAGTAATGAAAAAAGAGCCAAAGCGGATTATCCCGTATTGATGGAAGAAGCAAAACATGTCCTTACTTATCATGTTGGCATAAAAAAGGTGAGGCTTTTCAGAATTGCTGAGATTAGCGGAAATAGAATTGCAGAAAATTATAAGCTATCATCAATGGAAAAAGCGATAAACCTGTACCATAACAATGAAGTCGGACAGGCAAATCTTTTGGCAGGAGCACATATTAAAGAGAATCCGAAAAATTTATCGGGTTATTTAACGGTAGCAACAGTTGCCGAAAATGAAGAACTTTTTCAGCTGGCTGAAGATTATTTAAAAAAAGCAATTGAATTCTCGCCAACAAACTATCATCTTAGGTCTAAGTTAGCTGAGTTTTATAAAAAAATGTACATCGATACTGCCGATGATAAGTATAAAAGGGAAGGATTGAAGTACTTCGAAGAGGCTGTAGAATTAGCTCCAAGTTCTTCAAAGCTTAAAATCTCCTACAGGGAATTAAGGGAAATGTCGTTATGACAAATGAGAAAAAATATAATTTTGTTGTCTCAACCATTGTTCCGGCTATGAATGAAGAGGGTAATATTGATGAATTTTGCCGTCTTTATTCTGAGATGCTTAGTACTGCTCCTTTTGATGGAGAATTAGTTTATATAGATGATGGCTCCACTGATAAAACGCTGGAGAAAATTAAAGAAGCCGCAAAAAAATATGATTTTATCCGCTTTGCTTCTCATCAGCATAACCGGGGATTGACCGATGCTCTCCAGACCGGATTTGCTATTGCACAGGGAGATGTATTTGTTTTTTATCCGGCTGATTTGCAGTTTCTTCCCGAAGATATTCCGGCATTGGTAAAGCCGATTGCCGAGGGTGCTGATATGTCCGCCGGATGGAAACAGGGGAAATACAAAAAGAAATTCGTATCATCGATATATAATTATCTCTCTCGTAAAATATTCGGACTCAAAGTTCATGATCTAAATTCCTGCAAGGCTTTTCGCAGGGGAGTGGTAGAGAGAATTTATATGCGAAAAGACTGGCACCGCTATTTGGTGGTGTTGGCTGCCAGTGAAGGCTATGTAATTGATGAAGTGAAAATTCCATTGTATGACCGTTCCTGGGGAGAATCAAAATTCCAATCGATTTGGAGAATCCCGATTGGAGTATTGGATATGTTGGCGGTTCAATTTCAAGTCAGGTTCCTTAAAAAACCTTTAATGTTTTTTGGATCACTCGGAACAATATTTTTTATTATTGGTTTCTTCGTCGGTTTATGGGCTGTCTATCTGAAATACTGGCAAAACGAAACTCAACTTCCTTTATTATATCTGGTTGTTCTATTGGCCGGTTTGGGTTTTGGCCTGTTTCTCATGGGCTTTATGGCTGAAGGACAAACAGCAATCAAAGAAGAAGTTTCCGATATGCGTCGTAAATTACAAAAATTCACTGACCAGAAGGATAAGGGTAATTTCTAAAATCAGAATACCCAAAAGTATGGATCAGGTAATTGTAAAATCAAAAAAACCGTCTCTTAAGCAATTTTTAATACAATCTGCCAAAATTGTTATTATTGGTATCCTGTTATATTTCTTATATCGACAGATTAGTAATCATTGGGAAGATATCAAACAATATCAATGGGAAATAGATTATCAGTATTTGATATTCTCTATAATTGCAGGGCTAATCACTTTTTCCATCATGGCTACTGTTTGGAAAAAAGTAATAGGAACTTTTGGATATAACCTCAGAATCAGAGATGCATTCAGAATTGTCTATTTGTCTGATCTGGGTCGTTATATCCCCGGCAAGATCTGGCAATTGTTTGGGGTTTTATATCTGGCTAAACAAAAAGGGATTCCCCCTGAACAAGCTGGGGCATCATTTGCATTAGTTCAGATGTTTGCAATTCCAGCTTCATTTTTGGTATTTGTCATTTGTGCTCAAATAGAACCAGCCTTGTTGATAGATCATATAGGATTATTAGGTGAAAAGGCTTCATATTTTATAACTGGATCTATGATAGTAGTATGTCTGATTTTAATTTTCTGGCCGAGTAAGATTTTGAAAATCGGCAATTGGATACTACGCCGTTTAAAGCGTCCCGAAGTGGAATTCCGGCTGGATAAAAAAGTTGCTATGATCATCTTTCTGGGTTATTGTATCGGTTGGACATGTTACGGGACTGCTTTCTGGCTGTTTATTAAAGCAGTCACAGTAGAGAGTGATATTAGTCCTGTTGTTTGTATTGGTTTGTTCAACGCTGCCTACCAGATTGGCTATTTAACACTGGTAGCGCCGGGTGGGTTCGGGCCGCGTGAATTGGTTATGGGAACGATGCTGACTCCGTTTGTCGGTCCAATTGGACCTGCAATTGCAATAGCCGCCCGTTTGTGGGCAATTGTAATTGAGGCGATGGCAGCATTAATTGCCCTGATTATTAGAAAATAAAGATATTTGGAGTTATTTTGGCCAAAAAGAAGACTAAAACACCTCAAAAAGAAACAGTTCGGAAAAGTAGTTTTGACTTTGAACGGTCGCCATATTTTATCCCTATTGCTTTTCTGCTAATTTTTATTTCGTTGGTCTTTTTGTTTAGTGATTTTCTTTTTTCAGATAAAATGCTTTATGGCTCCGATCAGATTCAGGCAGGTATTTTCTTCCGTCAATTGATGGTTGACTATGTTGCTGACAATGGTTCTGTTCCTCAATGGAATCCTTATATCTTTGGAGGGATGCCATATGTCGAAGCCTTCCACGGGGATATTTTTTATCCCCTATCATTCTTGAAATATATGGGGCCATTGCATCGCATGCTGGGATATATATTATTCTTACATATTTTCTTAGCCGGAATATTTATGTATTTAGCAGCCAGACAATTTAAGTTATCAAAAGTTGCTTCTCTGATTTCAGCATCATGCTATATGTTTGCTGCTTATTTAATATCACTGGTTGCGCCAGGTCATGACGGTAAAATATTTGTTACTACTCTTTTCCCATTGGTAATGTTATTTCTGGATCGGGGTTTTGAGAAGAAGCCATTCTTTAATTTTACAGTATTGGGTTTAGTAATTGGTGTAATAATTTTATCTCCCCATCCCCAGATGTCCTATTTTACACTATGGGTGGTAGGATTATATTCAATTTATATGTTGATCTCTCTATGGAAAGAAGACGGTAAATTCGGTCTACTGATAAAGCCAGGTGTCCTTATTGTATATGCTGTAGTAATCGGGTTGCTATTGTCAGCGATACAATTTTACCCCGGCTATTTATATACCAGTGAATATTCTCCGAGAGCTGATTCAAAAAAAGGATGGGATTGGGCTACTTCATGGTCGATGCATGAAGAAGAGGCAATGTCATTAATTGTTCCTGAATTTCCCGGTACTAATGCTCAGGGAGCAAAAACTATTTACTGGGGAAAGAATATGTTTAAGGACAATTCTGAAGCTGTAGGCGGGGTGACATTTTTCCTTGCCTTGTTAGCTTTGGTTTTTGTTCGCAGGAAGATTGTTTATTTCTTTGGTGGTATTGCAATTCTGGCCTTGCTGTATGCTCTTGGGGGGACAACTCCGGTTTTTAAACTCTTTTATTATTTAATTCCCAAGGTTAGTTCTCTTCGAGCACCATCTATGATTATGTTTTTATTTTCATTCTCTGCTGCAATTCTGGCAGGGATTGGCATTCAGAAATTAATAGATACCAACAAAGACAAAGAAGGGCTAAACTCCAAATATGATTATCTTCTTTTTGGAATGCCGGGCTTTTTACTTTTGATGGGATTGCTTTTTTCTGCTGCCGGGGAGAGCATGTTAAAAATGTGGAGTTCAATTTTCTATAGTGAAGCTTCATCCACAATGATCCAACAGGGCTTTACCAAACTTGATGCTGCCTACCGAAATCTTCCTTCAATAACGTCTGGAATCTGGATGGCTTTTCTATTTGTGACTTTAGCTTCACTTTGTATCTGGCTATTTAAAACCAAAAAGATGGGAACTGGAATATTGGTAGCTCTGGCATTTGTTCCGGTAATAGATGGAGTCAGGTTCAATAGCCGCTTTATCAGTACATATGATCAGGATCAAGCCTGGAAACCAAATGCTCTCACAGAATATTTTACATCAAAGACAGATCATTTCAGGGTGTTTAATTTTCAGGTTCTACCAGCAGATCTGCTTCCTTATCACAAAGTACCGGTTGTAGTCGGGTATCATGGCAACCAGTTGCGCTGGTATGATGATCTCCTCGGTGGTCCTCAACTGAAAAATTATAGAAATCCAAGATTTCTTAATTTAGTTGGCGCAAAATACATTATTATTCCGGCAAACCAGAATGTATCTGCAAATGTTGTATTCTCAATAGGTGGAGTCCAAGTTATTCAAAATGATGATGCTTTTCCAAGGGCATTTATTGTTGATGAATTCAAAGTATTTAATGACCGGCAGGATATTTATCCACAAGTAATGAAGGGCACTGACAGTCTTAGGAATATTGTCTATCTTGAAGAAGAACCTGGATTAGAAATTTCATCTGATACTTTAAACTCTGATTCCGCCTGGATTGCTCATTATGCTGAAGATACTGTAATTGTTGATGTAAATATTACCGGTAATAAAATATTGGTTCTAACTGATAATTATTATGATGCCTGGCAAGTAACGGTTGATGGACATGATGCAAAAATACTAAGGGCCTATGGTTCATTCCGGGCTGTTGTTTTGCCCGATGGAGCCAAAGAGGTATCATTTGTGTATAAATCTCAAAGATATCGGACAGGTAAATTAGTGACATGGTTGACAGCCTTGTATTTGTTAGGTATTTTTGGTTTTTATGGTTTTAAAAGAATTAGAGATCGAAAAAAATTGAAAGAGATTTCCTGATGCCGCACACACAACGTGCCCTGATAATTTTTCCTACTTATAATGAGAAGGAAAATATTGAAAAGATAGTTCATGCCGTATTACCTCTTGATCCTCGGATACATGTGCTGATTGTTGATGATAATTCTCCCGATGGAACCGGTCAGATTGCAGATAAATTATCTGATCAATTAAACAAAGTAGAGGTATTGCATCGTCCTAATAAAGAGGGTCTTGGTCAGGCGTATATTGCCGGATTCAAATGGGCCATCGAAAGACAGTATGATTATATTTTTGAGATGGATGCTGATTTCTCTCATGGACCGGAATATATCAAAAACTTTCTAAAAGAAATTCAGCATTATGATGTTGTCATAGGATCACGATATATAACTGGTGTGAATGTGATAAACTGGCCGATGTCGCGGCTTCTATTATCATATTTTGCAAATTCTTACACCAGAATTGTGACCGGATTGCCTCTTCGCGATGCTACCGGAGGATTTAAATGTTTTCGCCGCAAAGTCTTAGAGACAATTAACCTTGATGATGTCGAGTCGTCCGGATACTCATTTCAGATTGAAATGTCAATGAGGGTATGGAAAAGAGGCTTTACAATAAAGGAAATTCCTATAATTTTTGTTGATCGTACCGCCGGAGTCTCCAAAATGTCTAAAAAGATAGTACGTGAAGCAATTTATATGGTTTGGTGGTTGAGATTAAAATCGATTTTTGGAAAGCTGAAGTAGAATTTAGTTATGAGCCATGATTACAGTTCAGTTTCAATTGTTATAATAACTTATAACTCCATGCCCCCGCTTGAGAATTGCCTCAAAAGTATTCAATCCAATACCAATGGCACCCCCCTTGAAATTATTAATGTCGATAACTGCTCCTCGGATAATTCAGCCGATGTTATTAAAGACTATTTCCCCAGTGCAAAAATCATTAGAAATACTGAAAATCTTGGTTTTGGAGTGGCTTGTAATATTGCTGCCGAAAATGCTACCGGTGATTATTTATTATTTTTAAATCCTGATGTAAGTATTGATAAGGACTCTATTGAAAATCTTCAGGATGCTATCCGTTCCCGACAAAAAGTTGGGACTGCCGTTGGAAGAATGCGTTTCCCTGATGGTTCCTTTCAATCCACCTGTCGCAAATTACCCAACTATGAAAATATGGTTTTTTCTAGAGGTTCCGCATTTTCGAAATATCTGGGGAATGGCAATAGATATACACTTCCTGATTATGATTCAATAACTCCGATACCTGCGGCTGCCGGAACAATGATGATGATCCGTCGTGATCTGTTCAAGAAAATTGGAGGATTTGATCATCGGTTCTTTATGTTTATGGAAGATGTGGATCTATGTAATCGGCTCAGTGAATCAGGCTACACCAATTACTATGTACCGGAAGCAGGGGGAGTGCATTTGTGGGGCAAGGGAAGCAAGGCCGGTAAATTCAAACGTAATCTTTATCATCACTATACAGTATGGAAATATTTCACCAAATATCAGCCGGGGATAGTATCCTATTGTCTTTTACCGCTGATACTTATATTGAATCTTATGCTTATCTCAATTTTGCCCGTCCCTCAGCCTATTAACCGCAAGTAAGTGGCACAGCCACTTCTATATAATCTTAAAAACCATGATTTTTAAAATATGTATTTAAAGGTTGTTATTATAAACCTATTTTATATCTTATTTGATTAATGGAGGATTTACCTCCAAATGAGATGGTTTGATTTTGGAAAAACTTTGTTTAGGATATTGGTATGAGTGATCGTCCGTTTCTCGAATTTGAGAAGCCAATAATTGAGTTAGAGAAAAAAATCTCCGATATGAAAGATTTTGCTGTGGGAGAGGATCTTGAGCTTAATAACGAGATAGAATCTCTTGAGAAAAAATTAAATAAGCTGCGAGATAAAACTTATTCAAACCTCACCCGATGGCAAAGAGTACAGATTTCCCGCCACCCTAAAAGACCTTATACTCTCGATTATATTAAAAATATGTCAACCAACTTTATCGAACTTCATGGCGACCGTTGTTTTGCTGATGATAAAGCTATGGTTGGAGGATTCGGGTATCTTGATGATAAACCGGTATTGTTTATCGGCCAGCAAAAGGGAAGAGATACCAAGCAGAAGGTTATTAGGAATTTTGGAATGGCTCATCCCGAAGGTTATCGCAAAGCGATGCGTCTGTTTGAACTGGCTGAAAAATTTAGTGTCCCGATTGTTGTCCTTATCGATACTCCGGGAGCTTTCCCTGGAATTGGTGCCGAGGAAAGAGGACAAGCCGAAGCAATCGCATATAATATTCGACAGATGTTTCGACTCAAAGTGCCAATTGTAATTGTCATTATTGGTGAAGGGGCATCGGGCGGTGCTCTTGGAATCGGAGTTGGTGATGCAGTTATGATGCTGGAATATGCCTGGTACTCTGTTATCTCACCAGAGGGATGCGCCGCTATCCTATGGCGTGATGCTGTTAAAGCACCTGAAGCTGCCGAAGCTCTAAAAGTAACGTCTGCTGATAATGCAGAACTTAGAGTAGTCGATTCGATTATTCGGGAACCGGAATGTGGTGCCCACACTGATCCGATAGCTGCTGCTGAAAATGTTAAAAAAGCAATTATGGATGCTTTAGCAAAATGTGAAAAAATGTCAACCGATGAACTCTTACTTAGAAGATTGAATAAGTACAGAGCAATGGGAGTTTTTGAGGAGTAATATATGACTTTATCTGATAAGCTATTAAGCAAACTGGTATGTCCCCAGTGTAAAGAAAAAATACATTTAAGTGATGATCAGGAAAGTTTGGTCTGTAAAAAGTGCCAGGTCAAATACAGGATTGTAGATAATGTTCCAGTACTCCTGATGGATGAAGCAGAAAAGCTATAAAGAAGGATTATAATGAAACTATCCAAGTTTTGCGATGAAACATTGATCAGGTTTGATCTTGATGCATCAAACAAAGAAGATGTTATTAAAGAGTTAGTGGAGCTGATATCTGCATCCACAATGGTAAAAGATTCCGAGAAGCTTCTAAAGGACGTTCAGGATAGAGAGAATCTTGTCACCACTGGAGTAGGTTACGGAGTAGCTTTTCCTCATGCTAAAACAAAATCTGTAAAAGGAATTGTGATTGCATTTGGTCGTAGTGAAGAGGGTGTGGACTTTGATGCGATGGATCATAAAAAAGTTCACCTGTTTTTCCTGATTGCTGCCCCTGAAGATGCTATCGGAGCACACTTAAATGTTATGGCCAGATTATCTTATCTGATGAAATCCGAGGAAAACCGCCAAAAACTGTTACAGATATCATCACCTGGAGACGTTCTGGCACTTATTGATGACGTGGAATAAATCTTAAAGGCAGGGATGCCGTTTCTTTATGAACTGGATTTCAACACAGTTTTCCAGGCACGGGCGATATATAAATGTGACCGTTGTCCTGATACTTTGCCTACTGTTTATCTTTGGCCCTTCTGATATTAATAAATCTATTGATCAGACTGTACTGACTGGGCTTTATTACCCCTTTTACAAAGTAGAGAATTTCATTGAAATGATGATTTCTCATTCTGATGCCAATGACCAATTGCGGGAATCTCTTATGAGAGTTTCTCTACAGGTTTCGGAATATGAAGAAATTCTTCGCGAGAATATTAGATTAAGATCAGCTTTAGCATTTAATCCTCTTCCAGGGTATCATCTTCTGCCGGCGGTGGTGATTTCTGTTTCAGGTTATAATAAGCCAATGTCTGCAATTATAAATCTGGGTATCAATGATTCTGTATTAAACGACAATCCAATTATTAATCAGGATGGTCTTGTAGGCAGAATATCATCAACTACACCTGAGTTTGCAACTGTACAATTATTGACTGACCCGTCGAATCGCGTGGCAGCACGAGTGGCATCAAGCAGAGAGATGGGAATTGTAAAATATAAAATGGCAGGAGAGATGATTCTTGATAATTTTCCTCTGCATGGTTCCATCGCCGTCGGTGATACGGTTATTTCCTCCGGTCTTGGCGGAATTTATCCCTCTGGTTTGATAGTCGGATATATTACTGAAGTTGAAAGAGATGAAACCGAGCCGTTTTGTCATATAAAACTAACCCCGGCAGTTAATTTCCATTCTGTTGAAGAAGTCTTTGTGTTAAAAACTGAAAGTGAATTATGAAAATTTTTCCATACATAATTTATCTTCTGATAATAGCTCTGTTCAAAGTAATCCTTCAGGATCTGACAACAATCTATGGCGTTAGTATTAATATTACAGCATTGTTAGTAATGACAGTGGCCATTTATAAATCCGAGATGATTTCATTGTGGTTTGGAGCTGCCGCAGGTCTTGTTTTATCAGCAGGAACACCTCAATTGTTTGGAGGTTATGTCTTTATAACTGCCGCTCTTGGGATTTCAATTTATCATATCAGAGAGAGATTAAATCTGGAATCATTATATTCTCGATTGCTGCTTATCTTCATAGGGGTAATTCCCTATAGCGTGTTAATACTTCTTATCAACAGTATCGATGGATTTGGGTATTTGCTTATTACCAATATTCTCCCCGGGGCAATTTATACAACTGCAATAGGTTGGATTTTCTTTCTTATAAAAGAAGACCGGTTAACAATATTTAAGATAAAATCGCTTTTTTAATATCATGAAACATTTAATTCTTTCCATAGATCAGCGTGAAAAAGTAGCTTTGCTGGTAGTTGCTCTTGTATTTGCTTTTTTGTTAGGCGGATTGTTTAAGCTTCAAATTATAAACCATGAAACATTGGCCGCTCAGTCAGAAAATAATCGCCTGAGAGTTATCCCTCTGACACCAAAGAGGGGAATAGTTTTTGACCGAGAGGGACGGCGAATTATTGATAGTCGTACTTCTTATACTGTATCAGTTGTACCTACTGAAATGGTAAAAGGCGTGACTCTAGTAAATTTATCAGAACTATTGGAACTCGATACCCTTCAAATACGAAAAAGAATAATCAGAAACACTGTAAACTATTATCAGCCGGCACCAGTAATGCGAGATGTCTCTTTTGATAAAATTGCCATTCTGGAAGAGCAAAATGCAAATTTCCCCGGGGTAATTTATCAAATTGAACAGGTCCGTCGTTATCCAATAGGTTTGGGATCAGAAGTTTTTACCGGTTATGTCGGCGAAGTATCACAAAATGATTTGCGATCCGAAGATAAAAAAAATCTTCGATTGGGTAGTATGATTGGCAAAGATGGAATTGAGAGACACTATGATCAGGAGTTGAGGGGGTACGAAGGTACCGAATATATCGAAGTCTCAGCAATGGGACAGATTCTTGGGACTTACGAAGAAAAAGCAGAGATCCAGCCGACACCGGGGAGTGATATAACTTTAACCATTGATCTTGATCTACAACAAGCATGCAGTGATGTCCTTGATACTTTTTGCTGCGGTGCAATTGTCGCTGCTGATCCACGAACTGGTGAGATTCTTGCTATGACCTCTTTCCCAAGTTATGATGCTAATATATTTTCATCCGTTATACCCGAAAGCCTTTGGCAGGCAATATCCAGCGACTCATCTCATCCATTATTAAAGAGACCGTTAAAAGGATTATATCCTCCCGGTTCAACAGTAAAATTTGTAACTGTAGGAGCCGCATTAGAAGAGGGTTTGATAAACGAATATTCGACACTGCAACCATGTCTCGGCGGTTATCAATTTGGCAATCGTGTTTTTCACTGCTGGGATCTGGGAGGTCATGGTTCGCTAAATGCTGCTCATTCATTAGAACGCTCCTGTGATATTTATATGTATCAACTGGGCTTAAAAATGGGTGTCGATTTGCTTTATAAATACTATGATCTTTGTGGTTTTGGCAGGAAGACGGGTATTGATTTGCCCAGTGAAGCACCCGGGTTGAATCCAAATTCTGATTATTACAACAACCGTTATGGCGTAAAGAAATGGACCAAGGGTCTGGTGCTTAATCTTTCAATCGGACAGGGTGAACTTTTGGTGACGCCATTGCATCTTGTCCAGTTTTTTTGCGGATTAGCAAATAATGGTATTGTACACCGTCCATTTATGATAAAACATATAACAAATGCAGATGGAACGATATTCAACATAAATCCAGAGCCAACTTTTACTCTGCCATTTTCTAATAAAACTATGAAAGTTTTATTGGAGGGAATGAGATTGGTTGTCCATGGTGAACATGGAACAGCTAAAGGCCTCAAAACAAATAAATATACTCAGGGTGGAAAAACCGGGACAGCGCAGAATCCGCATGGTGAAAATCATTCATTGTATGTTGGGGTTGCTCCTATGGAGAATCCGGAAATTGTAGTTTTTGCTATCATAGAAAATGCTGGGCATGGTTCCGATGTGGCAGCACCGATTGTGGGTGAAATAATCAAAAGGTACATGGCTAAAAAACATGGAGAAGATAATATCGCTGTAGTTGATTTGGGAGATGAAAAGTAATGCTGAACTATAGCTCACTGGATTGGAAGCTGATAGGAGCAACAATTCTCTTGTCATTGATAGGGATATTATTGATAATGTCTGCCCAATATCACGCTGATTCTGAGTTTGCCAGAGACTATTTTCAACGGCAGTTAATCTGGTTAGGAATTGCTTTTCTTGTTTTTCTTGTGATGATCCATCTTCCACTTCGGCTCTTTGATGCTTCCGCCTATGTATTATATATTATCACACTACTTTTGTTAGTTGGTGTTTTATTTTTTGGGTCAACAAGGATGGGGGCATCGCGTTGGTTCTCTTTTGGACCAATTAATTTTGCTCCCTCAGATTTAGCCAAATTAACATTAATATTTGGATTGTCCCGATTCTTTTCCTATACAAAATTAGGAGTAGCCTCAAAAAGAAAATTGGGATTATCTCTTCTCCTGACTGCAATACCAATGGCACTTATTTTGAAGCAACCTGATCTGGGAACATCACTGGTTTTCCCGGTTGTCTTATTTGCTTTGTGGTTCTGGTCGGGATTGTCTCCTCTATATTTGTTTCTGATTGTATCTCCGATTATATCTTTGGTGGCTGCCAGTCATTGGTTGGCCTGGGCAATATATTTTGCATTGCTTCTTGGGATTTTGTTTATGTCCCGTCCCGGTATGTTTTTTGGCATCACAACAGTCGTTGCCAATTTAGCTTTCGGAATGGTGACGCCCTTTTTATGGAATCGAATGGCCGATTATCAGAAACTGAGAATCCTGTCCTTTCTTGATCCGGGAAATGATCCGCGAGGGGCTGGGTATCAAATTATACAATCAAAAATTGCTATCGGGTCAGGGGGTGTATGGGGCAATGGCCTCCTTTCTGGATCTCAAACAAGACTCGATTTTCTACCGGAGAGACATACGGATTTTATTTTTTCTGTTCTCGGAGAGGAACTTGGATTATGGGGGGCATTGATTGTAATTTTCCTCTTTGGATATATTTTATTCAGGGCTGTACGTATTGCCGGAAGATGCCGTTCACGATTTGTTTCATTTGTAGTTTTTGGAGCTGCTTCAATTATCCTATTTCAATTACTCGTTAATATCGGAATGACTTTAGGAGTTATGCCTGTTACCGGTTTGGCGTTGCCGTTTGTAAGCTATGGGGGTACATCGCTCGTCCTCTCATGGACACTGATTGCTTTGTTAGTATTAGCCGATTACCACTGGCAAGAATATTAGTGCCGAAGGTGTCGGGGACACTTCTCTATTTTAGAAATGAATTAAAATGTAAATGTTAATTAATTAGTAGGTAATTCCTACTCTTCTGAATATCATCATTAAATGACTGGATCATCTCAAACAACTGACATAAAAAATCTGCTAACACTGGCATTTGGTGCAGTTTGTATCAGCTTCGCTCCAGTTTTTGTGAAATACCTTTATCAACAGGATATGGGACCGGTAACGATTGCTTTCTGGAGAACTTTTTTAGGGGCCATTATTTTGTTTGGTTGGGGATGGATTACCCGAAGACAAATGAAACTGTCCTGGGTGGTTTTAAAGTGGGCAATTGTAGGGGGATTCTTATTCTATCTTGATCTTTTTGCCTGGCATTATTCGATTATTTATATCGGTGCCGGGATGGCTACCATTTTGGGCAACACTCAGGTTTTTGCAACAGCTATTCTTGGGTACCTGTTATTCAAAGAAAAGCTCAGCCTCAAATTTTTTATTGCAGCAATAACAGCGATTTTTGGAGTAACATTATTGGTTGGGATTGGAAGTGAGATCGAATTTACATCTGACTATACAAAAGGAATAATATTCGGATTACTAACCGGTTTATTTTATGCTCATTATATAATTACTCTAAAACATGCCGGGCAAAAAAAAGAATGCCCCGGATTTGTTTGCCTGATGGCCTGGGCATCTCTGTCGACAGCTTTTTTCTTTTGCATTTCAATGTTCACTTTTGAGACGGTTTACCTGCCTTCAGGATATCAAGCCTGGATGTTAGCAATAGGTTTGGGGCTTACGTCACAGGCGGTAGGATGGCGGGCGATTTCCAAAGCACTTCCTAATCTTCCGGTTTCACATAGCGGATTGATTTTGTTATTACAACCTGTTTTGGCAACTCTATGGGGGTATTTATTGTTTGATGAGTTTCTGGTTTTGTTACAACTCGTCGGAGCAATGATTACTCTTACGGCAATATATGTTGGTACGATAAGCAAAAAAAAAGCGGCTGAGTGACAACCGCTTTTCTTGAATATATAAGCAAATCTTATTTAACTAAAACAGATTCTAGTCTTTCAGCAATATAGTCAGCTTCGGATTCAGTTAATACCAGAGGGGGAGAGATACGGATAGTGTGACCATGACTATCATTCGCCATCAGACCCAGGTCCAATAACTCACGACAATATTTCATAGCATCGCCGTCTTTAACTTCGACACCAATAAACAAGCCACGATTTCGAACCTCTTTGACAACATCGGAATGTTTGGCAATCTCTCTGATTTTATCAGCCAGATATGATCCGACATTGTGAGAATTCTCTACCAGTTTTTCATCAACAATGACATCAAGAGCAGCATTACCGGCTACGCAGGCTAACGGATATCCACCATAAGTAGAACCATCTTTTCCGGGTTGGAAAGTTAGATCCATAAGGTGTGAGTTGGTTACCATGCATGAAAGAGGAACCAAACCACCGGAAAGAGCTTTACCTAAAACAGTGGCATCGGGAATTACATTCTCATGTTCAAAACAGAACATCTTACCCGTGCGTCCAAGGCCAACCTGAATTTCATCAAAGAGAAGAAGCAGATCATTGTCATCAGCAATGTCGCGAAGACCTTTAAGGAATCCATCCGGAGGAATATACATGCCGCCTTCACCCTGCATCGGTTCGACCAAAATACCACAAGTGTTTTTATTAACTGCTTTTTTTACAGCCTCAAGATCACCATAACCAACGGAAACAAATCCTGGTGTTAAGGGACCAAAGCCTTCTTTGTATTTATGGGAAGTGGAGAAAGAGACTACCGTAATCATGCGACCATGAAAGTTGTTATCAAATACGATAATTTCCTGTTGGCCATCGGGAATACCTTTTTCTTTGAAACCATAATATCGAGCCAGTTTAATCGCTGTCTCAACAGATTCCACACCTCCGCATTTAGGAAGAACTTTGTTTCCTTTATCACCAAAACGGGTGGCTAATTGAGGAGAAAGAGTTGCCAGTTTTTTCAGGAAGATTGCCAATGAATCGGTATAAACCACATTAGAAATAACAGATCCAAAACTGCTCTGCAAAGCATCCGTAAGAGCCTTTACAATTTTTGGATGATGATGACCCTGATTGGCTGCGGAATAGGCCGCCAGGCAATCAAGATATTTTTTACCATCCTGACTATGCAGCCAGATACCTTCGGCTTTACGAACAACTAATTGCTGGCGACTATAATGATGTGCCCCAAAAGTAGATTCATAGTTCAGTATAGTGTCATCGGGAAGATTTGAGAACCCGATTTCAGGATTGGATTTTGTTTTAACATCGGCCATAGGGCACCTCACAAAAAACAGGTTATTTATATATATGTCAGCTACAAAATATATGTAAGATTATCCCTAAATACAAGCCTAGTGAAACCATTTTGAAAAGTATTTTATGCTTAATAATTGTGTTAGGTTTTGATATTCACATAAATTGATTGCCGGATTAGCTACCCATGTAATAAATTATACAAATTTGTAAACTATAACTGCTTCAAATTGTGAAAAAAGAAACTAAATAGTTCAGAAAGGTCTTGATTTTAAGGCTCTGAATACTATAATTGTCCAGATTTTGATAATTTGGAGGTAGTATGCCTAAAGTAGTTGATAATAGACAAATGGGTCCGATGGTTTGGAAAATGCTGGTGGAAGTACCCCGGCTGGTAGCCAAAGCCAAAGCGGGTCAGTTCGTTATTTTGAGAGTAAATGATGTTGGGGAGAGAGTCCCTATGTCAATAGCGGGCCTTGATAAAGAGAAAGGTTTGTTGACCATTGTTTATCAGGTTGTTGGAAAAACATCTGCATTGATGACAACTATTGAAGCTGGTGGTGAAATCTCTGATTGCGTGGGACCTCTGGGATTGCCGTCGCATGTAGAGAACTGGGGAACGGCATGTGTTGTCGGTGGCGGAATTGGTATTGCACCGGTCTTTCCCATTGCACAGGCATATAAAGAAGCCGGCAATAAAGTTATCTCAATAGTTGGAGCGCGCAATAAAGATCTTCTTTTCTATGAAGAAGAGCACAAGTCTGTTGCTGATAATTATTACCCCTGTACCGATGATGGCTCTTACGGGCATCATGGTTTTGTATCCGATGTTTTAAAGAAGCTTCTTGATGATGGTGAAAAGATCGGAATGATTATGGCTATTGGTCCTGTTCCGATGATGAAGGTTGTCGCAAATCTGACTAAAGATTATAACACCCCTACCTGGGTCTCTTTGAATCCACTCATGATTGATGGAACCGGGATGTGCGGCGGATGCCGGGTTGCGGTTGGAGATAAGACTAAGTTTGCATGTGTTGACGGACCTGATTTTGATGGACATTTAGTAGATTTTGATTTGTTAACATCACGTCTTGGGGCATACAAAAACCAGGAACGCAAAGCTATGAAAAAATTGCTTGAGGATCCTAAGTGCAGACTGACAAAAGCTGTCAAAGATTTTAAATATCCTGATGAGATGACTAAATAAGGCAGGAAGGTACATCAAAGATGAGTGAAGAAAAGAAAAAAGCCAAAGCCAAAAAACCTAAAAGACCTAAGGGACCCAATGAGCTAAAGGCTAAAGACAGGATGAAAATTCCTCGCCAGGGCATGTCAGCTCAAAAGCCGGAAGTCAGAGCTCATAATTTTGATGAAGTCCCTTTTGGATTAACTGAAGAACAAGCCTTAAAAGAAGCGGCTCGCTGTTTGGAATGTCCGAAAGAACCTTGTATAAAAGGTTGCCCTGTAGAAGTTGATATTCCTGAATTTATCCGTCTGATTATGGCAAAAGATTATGCTGCTGCCGCGAGAAAAATCAAAGAAACAAATGCTTTACCGGCGGTTTGCGGTCGCGTTTGCCCGCAGGAAGAGCAATGCGAAGCTGTCTGTATTACCGGCAAAAAAGGCGACTCTGTTGCTATTGGATATCTGGAAAGATTTGTTGCTGACTATGAAAGAGATAATAATCTGGTACAGTTGCCTGAGATTGCTCCTCCTACCGGAAGAAAAGTTGCTATTGTCGGATCGGGTCCATCAGGATTAACAGTAGCTGGTGATCTGATCAAGCTTGGTCATTCGGTGACTATTTTTGAAGCTCTGCACAAACCTGGTGGAGTGCTGGTTTATGGTATTCCGGAATTCCGTCTTCCGAAATCTATCGTTCAGGCGGAATGTGATTTCCTGGCTGATATGGGAGTTGAATTCAAAAACTCTACGGTTGTCGGAAAGATGGACACTATCGATGAACTTTTCGAGATGGGTTATGATTCTGTATTTATCGGAACCGGTGCCGGACTGCCAAACTTTATGGGTATCCCGGGTGAAAACCTGATCGGAATATATTCGGCCAATGAATACCTGACCCGTTCCAACCTGATGCGCGCTTTTGATCCCGAGGATTATGACACGCCGATTATTCAGGGCAAGAATATTGCTGTTCTTGGTGGTGGTAATACCGCTATGGATGCTGTCCGTACCGGGTTGCGTCTTGGTGCAGAAAATGCCCACATTGTTTATCGCAGAAGCCGCAAAGAAATGCCTGCTCGTATAGAAGAAGTACATCATGCTGAAGAAGAAGGAATCCAGTTCCATTTACTCTGTAATCCAATCAGATTTATTGATGATGGCAAAGGCTGGGTAAAAGGGATGGAATGTCTTAGGATGGAACTTGGCGAGCCGGATTCATCAGGTCGTCGCCGTCCCGTTCCAATCGAAGGTTCCAATTTCACTCTTGATGTTGACCTGGTTGTAGTGGCTATTGGTAATTCATCCAACCCGCTTATTCCACAAACCACACCTGGTTTGGATTGCAGTAAATGGGGTAATATTATAGCGGATGATGATACCATGCTTACCTCCCGTAAAGGCGTCTATGCCGGTGGTGATATTGTTACCGGTGGTGCTACCGTAATTTTGGCTGCAGGGGCTGGTAAAAAAGCCGCCCGCGCCATGCACAAATATATGATGGAAGAAATAAAGAAGTAAGTGGCAGAGCCACTTCTATAAAGATATACTTTTATATCACGTTATAAGGCGGACTAACAATCCGCCTTTTTTATTTCTATTTTATACTTAACTGTTATAATAGAATATGCTCAATTCTGATCTTGTCAAAAAGCTCTCATTCATCTGCGGATTTGATATGGGTGGAATTACTACCCCTGTTATTTTGGAAAACGATAAAAAGCGACTTCGTAGCTGGGTGGAGAAGGGGTATCATGGGGAGATGAAATGGATTGAAGATAGTTACGAAAAAAGAACCGATCCATCCAAAGTTCTCAATAATGTAAAATCAATTATTATGCTGGGGGTTAATTATTACCAGCCAAACTCAAAAAAAATTTCCGATGGAAAGGGTTTAGTTTCAAGATATGCTCGGGGAAGAGATTATCACAAAGTCATTGCAAGAAAAACCAAGCATCTTATCACAAAGCTAAAAGAAAATATGGGTAGCAATACCTCGCATGAGTTTTACTGGTATGTTGATTATGGTCCCATGATGGAAAAAGCTTATGCCGCCAAATCGGGATTAGGATATATTGGCAAAAACAGTATGTTGATAAATCGAACCTTTGGATCATGGTTTTTTCTCTCAGAAATATTGACAACGGTGGAGCTGGAACCAGATGAACCATATTCTGGTAATCATGGAAGATGTGGTAAATGTACATTGTGCATCGATGCTTGTCCTACTGATGCCATACTTCCGGAACGAACGATCGATTCCAACAAATGTATTTCTTATCTGACCATTGAGCATCAAAATGAAGTTAACAGTGGTTTCTCAAAAAAAATGAGCAATATGCTCTTTGGGTGTGATATCTGTCAGGAAGTTTGCCCTCATAATGGTAGAGCCGTTATTACGCGACAAAAAGAATTATTACCAGAAAAAGGCGTTGGGGAGTATTTAGAGCTAGATGCTATTCTAAAGATGAAAACAGATGATGAGTTTTATGACCTTACTGCCGGAACCCCATTGACTCGTCCCAAATTATCCGGACTGCAAAGAAATGCAAAAATTGTATTAACGAATAGCTCTTGTAAGAAATAATTTGTGCAGTTATTTTAGTGAATTTCAAATAAAAACCTTTAAATCAGTTGCCATTGGAGAGGAAAGTTAATAAATTCTCGCGTGGCTAAAATAGCTCCGTCAGTACTGGGTGCGAATTTCGCACATTTGGAAAAGGATATCCGGATGGCTGAAAAGGTTGGAGTGGATATGCTTCATCTGGATATTATGGACGGGCATTTTGTACCCAATATTTCGTTTGGCCCTGCAATAGTCAAAACCATCAATAAAATGACGGATCTCTTTTTGGATGTTCATCTGATGCTTTCCGAACCGGAAAAATATTTTGATGATTTTATTAAAGCAGGTGCTGATATTATTACTTTCCATTATGAAGCTCGCCCTGATCCTGTACCATTGGCAAAGGAACTAAATTCAAAAGGATGCCAGGCTGGACTTTCAATAAATCCTGATGGAGATGTAGAAAAAATTCTGCCTTTCCTCAAAGATTTTGATATGTTTTTGATGATGTCAGTATTCCCCGGATTTGGCGGTCAGAAATTTATTGAATCGGTATTGCCTAAAATAAAAAGAGTAAGAGAATATAGTACAGAAAATAACCTGAATACAACTATCCAGATTGATGGTGGTGTTGATGGTAATAACGCAGAAAAAGTTGTTTCTGTTGGTGCTGAGATTCTTGTAATGGGAACTGCATTTTTTAGCAGTGATAATCAAACTGCCCTGACAGAAAAAGTAAAAGCTTTATAACAGGGGAGACCAATGAACCATAGTTATATCTATCTGTCCTCTGGTCGAGTTCATAAAGAGTATGAACTGGCTGTAAAGAGATCCTCCCGAAATAATGTAGCCGAAAGATTGATGACCTGCGATGCTGGCTTGTTTTCTCGGCAGGCAAAAATAAAAGCACTTATTGCAAATCGTTTGGGATGGGTGGATATTGCCGGAAAGATGAAACGACAGCTTCCGCAAATTGAGAAGTTCGGAAAAGAGGTATTCAGAAGTCGTATTAAGCATGTTATTATTTCCGGAATGGGTGGTTCATCATTATGTCCTGATCTGTTCAAGCTGATTTATAAAAAACATCCCCGGCTTAATTCATTTGATGTATTAGATTCAACCGACCCGACTGCTGTTATAAATGTAACTAAAAAAGTTGATCTCAAAAGAACCCTGTTTATAATTGCTTCTAAATCCGGTTCAACAATTGAAACCTATTCCCACATGATATATTTCATGGATTTGCTTGAGAAAAATAGAGTTAAAAATATTGGGGATCATTTTACTGCCATCACTGATAAGGGCAGCGCATTAGAAAAATTCGGACGTAAAAATAAATTCCGTAAAATATTTGTTAATTCTTCAAATATAGGCGGCCGTTATTCAGCTCTTTCATTTTTTGGACTTGTTCCCGGATATTTTGCCGGTGTTGATCTTAAGGCTCTAATTGATAGTGCGATTGCAATGGGGAAAGTCATCAAGGAACGACAGGGAGAAACCAATCCTGCAATTGTACTTGGATCATTGATAGCCGCAGCATCTTTAAAGGGTATTGATAAACTTACTTTCTTATCTAATAAAAAGATTGCACCTCTAATCCCATGGATTGAACAGCTTGTTGCAGAGTCTACCGGCAAGAAGGGTAAAGGGGTGATAACTATTGAAGCTGAACCGGTTGGCAATGTAAAGGATTATAATAAGGATAGGTTTTTTGTGTTTTTGAGATTGTCGAATAAGAAGGTCGATGAATTCATTAACATTAAAGCTCAATTAGTGAAAAGTAAATTTCCGGTTGTACAGTTAAACTTGAATTCATCGGATGATCTTGGTGCACAATTTATTCTTTGGGAAGCAGCGACTGCAATTGCCGGTTATCATTTAAAGATAAATCCGTTTGATGAGCCAAATGTTTCTGAAAGTAAAGCTAACACCAATGCAATTCTGAATGCCTTTCAGGAATCAGGATGTTTTAATGATAATCCTCCAACTGCATCATTTAAGAATCTCAGTCTGATTGGAAACAGTGGTATTAGATATTCATCTGCTAATATTAAAAATATGAGAAAAGTTCTGAAACAGTTTTTTGGTGGTTTAAGAAAACCAAAATATTGTACAATACTGAATTATTTTAATGCAAATGCAAAGAGTGAAAAGATATTATCTGAAATACGAGAGAAAATCAGAAAACAAAAAAAAGTGGCAACCCTCAGAGGTTACGGTCCCCGATATCTTCATTCAGTCGGACAACTTTATAAAGGCGGTCCCCCTACGGGCTGTTTTATCATATTTGTAAAAGATAGTTATAAGCAGTTAGATATACCTGGAAAATTTTATGATTTCGGACAATTAATTTCGGCTCAGGCAGTTGGTGATGCCAGAGCCATAGCATCTCGAAATCTTCCCATGTTGGTTTTTTCAATCAAAGGTAGTCCATCAGAGGGACTGAAGGAGTTTTCAAAATTAATAAATCCAGCGCTAAAATAGAGAGGAATCCCCAGATGACATTCGACTCCTGGCGAGGCTTCAGTGAAAGTGCACTTTCAAAAGAGTGGCATGATAAACTTACCGAAATGGCCCGTGTGGCTCGTGGAAATATTCTGAAAATGACATCAATTGCTGCATCCGGTCATCCGGGTGGTTCTATGTCATCAATAGATTTATATATGACACTTTATCATATGGCTAATATTGATCCAAAAAATCCAAAACGAAATGATCGGGATCGGATCATTGTCTCTCATGGCCATACCTCTCCTGGAGTATACACTGCTCTGGCTTCGAGCGGCTTTTTTGATATAAATGACTGCCTTTATGGATTCCGTAAAGCCGGCTCCCCCTATGAAGGACATGTTGAACAGACTGTGCCAGGTGTGGAATGGGATACAGGAAATCTTGGCCAGGGATTGTCAGTTGGCGTAGGCAAGGCAATTTACTCAAAATTGTCGGGATTAAATTTTAAGACATTTGTGGTTATGGGTGATGGCGAACAACAAAAAGGACAACTTTCTGAAGCTCGTCGTATGGCAGCAAAATATCGCTTAACTAATTTGATAGCTCTTGTTGATTATAACCGTTTACAGATATCGGGTATGCTTCGTGATGTTATGCCACAGGATATAACCCGTGACTGGACTTCCGATGGCTGGCAGGTGGTGGAAATTGACGGCCATGATTTTAATCAGATTTATGAAGCCTTATATCGGGCATCCAATGCCAATGGTGAGCCGGTAATGATTCTGGCTAAAACCACAATGGGTAAAGGTGTCTCCTTCATGGAAAATAAAGAAGGTTTTCATGGAGCACCGGTTAAAATGGATATGCTTAATGAGGCTCTTTCTCAACTCGATGTATCCAATAGTGATATTGAATTAATTAAAGAAAAAAGAGAAGGTGATCCACCGGTTTTACCAAAAGTTGAGAGAGCGTCATTCCCACTGGTACATCCGGGGAATACTTTGACTTATGGTGTTGATGAAAAAGTTGCTAATCGAAATGCCTGGGGAAAAGCTTTGCTCTCTGTAGCTGATGCGAATATGAAACTTGATGATTTTGTCATGGGTGTATTTGATTGTGATCTGGCCGGATCGGTTAAGACAACTGGCTTTGCTGAGAAATACCCTGATAACTTTTTCCAATGTGGTATTGCTGAGCATCATGTTGCCACCTGTGCCGGAGCATTAGGGGGTGAAACCGCCCTTTCTATTTGGGCTGATTTTGCTGCTTTTGGAATTGATGAAACCTATAACCAGGCTCGTCTAAACGATATTAATCATTCCAATATAAAACTGATCTGTACCCATTCAGGTGTGCAGGTAGGCGAAGATGGCAAGACTCATCAGTGTATAGATTATTTTGGCCTGTTAAATTCAACTTTTGGCTGGAAACTTATTACTCCGGCTGATGCTAACCATACTGATCGTATCTCTCGTTATATCCTGAGTCATCCGGGTAATTTTGCTCTTATAATGGGGCGTTCAGGTGTTCCGGTTATTACAGACAATGACAGCAAGCCATTTTATGGTGATGATTATAATTATGTTTATGGCAGGATGGATCAAATTCGTACTGGTGAAAAACTGGCTCTTGTTGCAGCCGGTAATATGGCTCCGATAGCTATGGAAGCCTGGAACAAATTACACAAAGAAGGTTGTACCGTTTCTTTGATTTGTGTTTCGGATTGGTCCGATTTTCATCCTGATGATATCCAGATGCTGGCATCTCATGATAGTATTGTAACCCTTGAAGATCACAATGTTAAAACTGGTCTTGGATCAGCGTTGGCGGTAGAGCTTTATGAATCCGGTGCAAAAACGACTATGACCAGAATGGGTGTAACTGAATATGCTTCATCAGGCAAACCTGCGGATCTGTTTAAAATGTTGGGTATAGACACCGATGCGGTGGTGGAGAAGATTTCGAAGATTTTATTATAGACCTGATGTTGAATTATTAGTCTGGTTACCGATTAGGTTTGTATAATCGTAAGATGAACTATAACATTGGTATATTATGATTGCCGGACACATAACAACTGATTTTACTCATTTAGCAAGAGTCACTAATCACAATGGTGAACTCCGGTTTCATAATGAAGAACAGATAATTAATGAACCAAGAGTAAATCTCGAAACACTGCTTCGTCTTTATCTTAGAAACCATGATGAACCTCCCAAAGCGGCTTATTTTGCTGTGCGTAGTCAAGTGCAGGATAATGTCGCCAGAGGGATTTTGCTTCCATGGCCGATTGACAGTAATAAAATTTCGAGTAAACTGTCCTTATCAAATGTACAATTAGTTAATGAATATCATGCTACAGCCAAAGGATTGCTGGGCCTTAAACCTGAATTTTTATTTACAATCAACAAGGGGAAACCGGATCCAAAAGGGATTAAAGGATTGATTGTTATTGATGATCAATTTGGCGAGACTTTTATAGTTAATGAAGGGGGAGAGTTCAGTTCTTATATAACTGAAGCAGGTCATTCTGGTTTTTCTCCTGCCAGTGAAATTGAATCTCAGCTATGGCACTACCTTTATGCCGAAAATAGGTTTGTTGAGATAGGTCATATTTTAAGTAGAACAGGATTACCAAGAATTTATGAATTCTTAACAGATAATTCGGGTATTCCTCGAGCACAGTGGTATACTGAATCAGAGTATGCTTGCAGCAGTATTATGGAAATGGCTCTTTCCGAAAAAGATGAAATTGCGGTAGAGGCTCTTGATATCTTTATTGATTGTATGGCATCAGAAGCAGCTAATCTTGCATTACGGGGGATGACAACTGGGGGGATCTATCTGGCTGGGAATATCTCAACCGAATTGACAACTGCTCTTGATAGGGGATTTTTTATGGAACGATTTGCTCACCGGGGAGAGGTTGAAGATATTCTTATGGATATTCCGGTCCATGTGGTGATGGAAAGTCAAACAACTCTGCTTGGGGCAGCAAGCTTTGCCTTTGGGTTATAATCAGGTGAATGATTTTATTTTATTTCTTAACGGAACTTACAAAACAAAAGACCTTCCCTTTTATAAAAAACTCTGCTCAGGTAAAATTACAATTGCAGTTGACCGGGGATATAAATGTTTCCAAAAAACAAAAACATTTCCTGATATTCTCTTAGGAGATTTTGATTCACTTGGTTCGATCCCCAAAAAACTTCCGCCAAAAACTACTTTATTAGAATATCCTGAAAACAAAAACCTTACTGATGGCCATATCGCCTTAAAATATTGTCTTAAAAAGAGAGCAAAAAATATTGATATAGTTCAGCCGGATGTCGGAGAGGTTGATCATTTTCTTGGTAATTTCTTTCTGTTAACTTTAAATGAAATTACAGCTATAAAATCTTATAAACCATGCATTAGAATCATTAACATTGACTACGAAGTTCTTCTGGTATATAACAATACAACAAGATTTAACGGCTGCCAAAATGATACAATTTCAATAATTCCACTCTCATCTAGAGTTGTTTTGTCATGCAAAGGGTTGGCGTATAATACTGATAAACTTACAATTAAACGGGGAGACAGTCGATCTCTTCGCAATCAGATAATATCTAAAAAAGCTGTTATTAAAATTCAGGGCAAGGGGCTAATTTACCATAAATTTTAGTATTAAATCATTCGTACAACATTATTACAATCTCTTGACAACTGTTCAGGAATTTCTATATTTGCGGGTGTAGTTTAAGAAAAGTTAAGCTACTGTTATTGATGCCGATTTATGTTTTATACTGGGATATAGTCCAATGGTAGGGCACACGGCTCTGGACCGTGGAATCGGGGTTCGAATCCCTGTATCCCAGCTTTTTTATTTTCACCCCACCGCAACTTAATACTTGACAATAAGTTAACTTTTCGATATTGTGTCTGAAATGAATTTCTGCCGGATTTCTGCCGGATTTCTGCCAAATTTAGAGAGTGTATATGGCGCGTATATATAACTATAAAAATAAAAATGGTAAGTTTACTTGGTTGCATTAAAAAAAGGCTGGGTACCCAATGTTCTCAACTATATTGTCACTTGTGATTGTACAACAGTGGTTTGTCTGAAAATATAATTCAGCTTTAATATCTTTTTTTCTATATTGATTACTTTTCTCTTATTCATGAGACTTCATAACCCCTGTGACTCCTGATTGATAGATCCGTGACCCCTAGCTTGGGTGTACCCCCCCCCTTCGGAGTTGACAAATCATTGATTCTTAAGTATATATTCCCCAATAGAGTATTGTAGATAATACACTTTCGCAGGAGGAGTAACGCATGAAGTATCGAAATTCTTATTTCATAATAACTATTAACAAGATTTTCTTTTTGGCAATGGCGAGGTGATCCGAATCATCCCCCCCATGCTTATCATCATAAACCCAATATGGAGACAACATGCCGAATGACCCGATACTAATGGAAGCAATCGAAAAGGGGCAGATCGATAAAGTCGATCAACTGACGCGTGCTGGTAGATTCCTGTTATTCAAAACAGCCCCGATGATTGATTTGAAAGCTCCCGGCAACAACCGAGACGAATACTTGATCCTCGCCTCAGAAAAAGGGAAGCGTGAGATAGTCGAACTCCTACTTGACCGTGGAGCGAACCCCAACTCCGTCATAAGGACTGGTTGGACACCGCTATCAAGTGCTTCGAAAGGTGGACACCGGGAGGTAGTGGAATTGCTCCTAACCCGCGGTGCAGACGTGAACTTACGAAGTCCATACGATATGACAGCTCTTCACCATGCCGCAGCGCGCCACCATGACGATATTATCGAGATCCTCCTGGATGAAGGGGCCTACATTAACGCGAAGAATGATGAAGGAGAGACGCCCTTACGTTGGATGTCGAAGTATGGCAGTAATACGAAGACCTGTGCGCTGCTCGTCTCACGGGGCGCCGATGTGAACTGGGAGGATAACCACGGCCTCACGCCCCTGATCCTCGCGGCCGGCCAGGACGGGCGAGATAGGGCGGCAATTTACTTGACCAACGGCGCCGATGTGAACAAACCCAACCGCAAAGGCGAAACTCCGCTGAGCGTGGCTACTAAGTACAATCGAACGGAGATGGCTGAGCTGCTGCGGGCGCACGGTGCTGAGTAGCATAACTTGATCTCTGATGACGGCCCTGACTTCGCTGAACTGGGATAGATCCTGAATTCATGGATGCGTGATATATATTAAATTGAAGAGGCTGTTAAAAATTAGTGGACAAAGTAATTGAAGAGTGATGCCTGTCGGCATGAGGAGAAAACAATGATGAAGTACACAATCGGACAAATCGTGGCAGCAAATGAGATCTTGGTCTCTGATGTTGCACAGCAGGGAATAGGGCTCGCCAAGGGGATATCCATGGAAGAGGTTGGAAAGTGCATCAACATTTTTCGAGATATACCGTTTGAGTCTCGGCGTTCCGTATGCTCGTGGGTCATCGCGCACGGAGATTGGAGCAGCTCCAAGAATTGTCACCTCGAGGGATTGATGTACGCTCAGAGCTTGGACGTGCTCCGTCCGGGAACCAAGTGGCCAGATCCAGTCGGAAGAATGCTCGCGCAGAGCTTTCACGATAACCAGGGTCACTATCATTTGGAAGTAAGTTTCCAAGAATCCTCATAGGATTCCGCAGCGAGTCACAATCAACAGTCTGGCCAATTGATCTGGTTCGTTTGGCTCACGATGGGCTAAGCCATGTGTGGCGGTTCAGTTGGAATGTCACATTTTGATGACGAGATTAAGGACCCTCGTCTAGTCATTTGCTGTACGCGCAATCCTAAGCCCTTGAAACTCAAACCGTCGATATGGCTCTCGACCATCGCGAGCTGCACTTCGGCAACATTCTGCTGAACTAGAGAAATGTCCGCCACGGGATATGCGATCACCATCGCCGTTCTGCCATGCGCTTCCGTTGCATGGTGCCCCCGTATAATTGTCGTGCCACTCGTCCGCGCACTTTTCGCCAGATTTTTATCTTGGACACTGCATAACTCCCTGGTGGATTATCGGAGTTCATTGACTACACGTTCAAACTCCATAGGGTTTACCTTAGCTCATGAAGAACTTAAATTCCCCGGCGAACTCGTCAGGAAGACCTCGTTGAACCAATGTATGGTCTGCATCCCAACGAGCGAAAAAATCAATGACTTCTTCAAGCGATGCGTTTTTTTTGAGCGAGCCAACCATAGCAATGTTACAATCGGGATCAGCCGGGAATTTCGCTGCAATAGCTAAGTTGTTGAGCTGCTGAATAAAATGGTGGAATCGCGGTCTATTCGCCATTTCTTTCGCGTTAGTTCCTGTGAAGTAGCCTGACATAAAAATGATCTCATCGTTTCCCTCAATTATCACAACTTGGGGCTGTTTTCCGGAGGGATCCGAAGCAACCTTACTCGTAGGACCGTTCGGTGTTATCTTGTAGTCTTGCCGCTCGAGAAGCGCTAGTATTTGCGCTATGGTCGAATCACTATCGAACAGTTTGTCGGCATCCTTTCGCTGGCATTGAGGGTCCGGTTCGTTTCCTAGTTGTTGCGCGTTCCACCATTCCAGCCAGGTGTTTGCTTCCCAGTATACGATCACATCGGCGCTGGTGAGATCCTTGAGAAGGTTTCCGTATGCGTGGCAAGATGCCAGACTCTCTGCGTTGGTAGCCATCTGATGTATAACTTCCTCAAGTCCAGCTTGGGAATCGAGATACAGAAGTGCCTGAGCGGTAGCCTTGAGATATGCAGATGGCCTATTCGTCCCATAAAGATGCTTAGGCTGAGTTACATGCTGTTTCAAAAGATCAAGCAGTGCCTTGACGGCACTAGCCCCTCCCAAGTTTCTCAGAGCTTCGATAGCTCTCATGCTTATGCTTTCGTCGTTGCTAGTCAGTTTTGCCGCGATTGGTGCGACTGAATCCGTATCTTGAATTGAGGAAAGATACTGCATCGCCACGATCTGCTGAATCTTGGTTCCATTGTTCAGTGCGTTCCTAAGAGGCTCTATCGCCCGGCCAGGGAATTCCTTAAACATTTGATATATCCGTGATTCTGCTTCTAAGCTGCTGTCGGCTGCTGCGTCTAGCAGGGTTTCGATAACCCCCTCACCAAGAGATAGGAGAGCTATCTTCGCTTCATTAACCGTTTTATCCTTATTGTTCTCCGTATAAATTTTGGCTAACTTGTTAACATCGCCCTTCTCCAGTAATTTTTGGACATTAAGCTTCCCAAACAACCCCATAGAAATTCCTTTCTGATAAAATCTCGGTGCTTGTATTATAAATTAAATTAGACCTCTCAATCCTATTTGTCAAGTTGGTAGGAGGTTGCTAAACATCGGAAGCCGGTGGACTATATCCAAGTGAACTGTACGAACACTATTTAGTTAGTATGCTGTTACATGTCATCTTTACTTTAATTAAGCAGAGATTTTATATTTTTAGCGTTTTTTAAACTTATGTTTAGTCATTTGCCGTACGCGCAATCCTAAGTCCAACAAACTCAAATCGTCGATACGGTTCCCGACCATCACGATTAGCACTTCGGCAACTTTCTGCTGAGCTCGTAAAATGACCACCTCTGACTATACGATCACCGTCACCATTTTGCCACGCACTACCATCTTGTGGTGCTCCTTCATAATTGTCGTGCCATTCGTCTGCACACCATTCGCCAACATTACCATGCATGTCATGAAGACCCCATGCATTCGGCTTTTTCGTTCCAATAGGATAAGTAGCATCTTTAACAAGCTCGTCGAACCAAGCATATTCCTTAAGCATTGCTTCTTCATCTCCAAAACAATAATGTCCTGTGTTGCCAGCTCTGCAAGCATACTCCCATTCAGCCTCAGTAGGAAATCGAAACTTTTCCTCTAAGGAATACAAACGCTTGTTAAGTGCATCAAGAAAAGCTTGGGCTTCCTCCCAAGTCAAATTCTCAACAGGAAGGTCATCACCACCATATTTTGAAGGAGATGATCCTGTCACGGCTCTATATTGTGCCTGAGTCACAGGATATTTGCCTAGCCAGAATCCTTGTCTGAAGGAAACCTTGTGTGCTGGAAGCTGTTCGCTGGGACTATACTTAATCTTTCCACCCATCACGAAATCACCGATTGGAATCTTTATAATTGTAAGTGATACGGTATCTCCAAGATCAACGATCTGTTCTATTGGTTCATATTTTTGAAGTGGTTGTGATTCTTTTTTTTGAATCTCACCTTTGGCTTTAGATCTTCCGCTAATGAGATAAACAATTATATGCAGAGGAAGGGCTAATAATGACAATACGACCCCTAGCTTAATATCACCCTTTAATGGACCAAATATGCGTTTGATTTTTCCCCAAAGGATTCTCCATGGTGTTTCCATCCATTTATGTCCGCAGTCCGAGTGTTTGTGCCAACCAAGAAAAAGCCACTTGAAGTAACAGGTTTCATAACAATTTGGGCACGTCAGTAGCTCGAAATTCTCCTCATAGAGAAATTTGTGAAAAACAGCTATAGAAACCCCTGGGTCCTCGATGTTAGACAGGGACTTGTATGTATTTTCAATGATGTTATAATCTTCTTCAGAGAAGTGTTCAGCATATGAGACCATATGATAAGTGCTCATATATATGTCATTGGGATCGATATCGATCTTTTTGCTCATTATTATCTCCTTAATTTATGTAGATGTAAGGTTCGAATTGTTCGTCGAGGCCGAAGGGATTGCTGTCGAAACTACTAGTCATAATGATCGCCTTCTATAGGTGGTGGGTGTTTCATGTTCGATTCCAGGGTTTGGGATTATCTCCCAAAATGAATCGTCCTATCACAAAAAGAACAATGATGAAATATCCAAACAATGATGTACTCCCTAGATCAAAAAATGCGATTGCAAAAATGAACGAGAGCATTCCAAGCACAGGCCGTAAAAAGAGTGGAAGAATTATCAGAAAAACACAAAACCCACCAAGATATACTGTTGCCAGCATTTGATCCTGTACTATGCGAGTGATGCCGGCGTAAAAAGATACAAGTGCTGCGACCTCTAACATGGTGACACCTGGAGTTTGATTCACATCTTTACGATTTGCTGAGTTGAAAGCTCCACCGAGTAGGAATTTCCATCCAAAATACATAACAGCAAGGATGGCGCCTATTTTTATCAAAGCAACCACCATCTCTGCATTCATAATTTGTCTCTTTTGTTAGTCATTTTCAACTTCAAGGAAGGTTTTAATATCCTCTAAAGTGATTTCCTCTAAAGCAGCACTACTCAAACCGGATCGATGCATCAGTCGAACTGCTTGTGCCTTGCAGATACCCGCCAATAGATTTGTCACAAATCGACCATTGCCAAACACACTACCTCCTTTATTGAACTCTATCTCGAAGTGTTTCATCAAGGATTGTGCCCCTTCTTGAGAGATGCGATATCCTCTCTTGTGGCAGAGTCGGTTGAAGATTTCCATGAGTTCGTCGGACTCATAATTTTTGAAGTGAAATCGATTGGAGAATCTAGATTTGAGCCCAGGATTTGAAGCAATGAACTGTTGCATCTCGTCTTCGTATCCGGCGACGATGACGCAAAGTCTGTCTTTCTCATCCTCCATTCGTTTCAGCAGAGTTTCAATTGCTTCATGACCAAAATCATTACCGTTTCCTAACAGAGAATAAGCCTCATCAATGAAGAGTACACCATTAAGTGCTGAGTCAATGACTTTGTTCGTCTTTATCGCAGTTTTGCCCACGTGTTCCCCAACCAGGTCCGCTCGTGCGACTTCTATAAGATGTCCTCGACTCAGAATTCCCAGTTTTTTATAGATCTCGCCCATTAGGCGTGCTACCGTAGTTTTACCTGTACCAGGAGAGCCAGTGAAGATTGCGTGGGTCGACAGCGACGGAGTTGGAAGTCCATGCTCTTCCCGAAGGCGTCCAACCTTGATCACACCCATCAAAGCACAACAGTCGTTTTTTACGTTTTCAAGTCCCACGAGTTGGTTCAACTTCGAGAGAATGTCATCAAGGGTTTCGTGTTCGTCGACCTCGTCGTAGCTCCCATTGATGGACGTATCGACATCTTCCAGAGTGATGGTCTTCATTAGATCTCTCCGCGAGGTTCTATCGTCCTGTAGGTCTATCTGGTCGCAAATACGACGAGCTTGTTGGGTCCGAAGGCTCTGCAATAAGGATCGTACAAATCGTCCGTTTCCAAAGTGATGGTCACGTGTTTCGAAAGAGAATGTCAGATATTTCCTGATCTTTTTTTCGGCATCAGAGGTGAAGACATAGTCGTGATTACTGGCGAACATTTCGCATAGCAGGAATAATTCATCAGGCTGATAGTCCGGGAAAACAAATTCTCTGTTGAAGCGCGACGATAACCCCGGATTCGATTCAATGAATTTGGTCATCTCGTCCGGATACCCGGCAACGACTACACAGAGCCGGTCACGGTGATCTTCCATATATTTTAGAACTATTTGAATGACTTCATCTCCAAAGTCATTACCCGGCCGGTTAAGGGAATAGGCCTCATCGATGAACAAAATTCCGTCTAGCGACTTTTCGAGAACTTTGGTCGTTTTGGCTGCAGTTCCGCCGACATGTTCTGCTACAAGAGCCGCGCGGTCGACTTCCACGACGTGTCCCTTTTTCAGTAATCCAAGTGAGCAAAAAATGCGTCCTAAAAGTCGAGCCACAGTAGTTTTGCCCGTTCCAGGCGGACCTTTGAACACAGAATGCAAAACAATAGGCGAGGAGTTGAAATTTTCTTCTTGCCTTCGCGACTCTACCTTCAGGAATGAAATTAACTGAGCGATGTCATCTTTGATCGAATTCAGACCTATCATCTGGTTCAGTTCATTCATTACGTTACTCAACGGATGAGTTGCAGTTTCGGAGATGTCGCTGTTATCTGGTACCGTATCAATTTTCGAGGTCTCGGGCTGGAGTTTCGACTCGGGGGGTGGCTTGGGAATGGCGGGGAGCCCTTCAATAGCTTCCCGGGAAAGATCGTTTTTCGGATTAGCTGCTATGGATCGACGATACATGTCGCGGGCGGTGAAAAGGTCTTTCTTCATCTCCTGATAGTAGATACCGATAAAATACAGTGTTTCGGAGGCGACTTTTGTTTCGGCCGCTGCAAGAAGATCGTCAGCAAATGCAATGGCTAACTCAGGATGATGATTCTCCAGGATGAGTTGTAGCATATTGAGACGTCGCTGTACATCGGATGGATCAAGCCAAATACACTTGATTGTAATCTCGGTAAAACGATTTAAGTGCATGAAATCTTGAGTAAGCTTGAATAGTTTGCGATGCCCCTCAGCCAATAAAATTAGTGACTGTAGAGTCATTCCACTCGCATGGTCGGAGCTCAGTTGGTTCTCGAGTATCGCAACGGACTCGTGGTAACGACCATTACCGAGCATGCATGACGCCCGGCAGGCCTCAACAGCAGGGTCGCCCGGAGCTATCGACTCTGCAGAGGACAGCAACGCTAACCCCTGCTCCGTTTTCCCTGCATGGACTAAGGCTGGTGCAATGCGAAGCTGAACGACCAATTTGCCTGCACCACCATCTGCTGCTTGCTCATATTGATGGACGGCGCCCAGGAAATCTCCATTGCGAAAAAGCTCATCACCAGAGCGAATGAAGCTATCGGTACGTTCTGAATTTTTTTTGTGATCTGACGGATACAATTGACCTCCTGCTGGTTGTGATCGGGAGCCCGGGGCTCATCCGGGCGAGATCATATCACGTGTTTTAGTTGGTGTTTCCAAAATAGCACCGCTTTGCGTAGTTTGCGAGTTGGCTCACTTCATCGAGGGCTTTATATAGCTCTATAATTTCCAGAAACTCGAGGGGATATCGATAGATTTGAACCAGATCGTCGTCAAAGAGCGCCAACCGTGAATAGTTTCCATCCATATTCTCGGCCAACAAACTCTTTAATGTCTCTGCATCCCGGGGACATAGACCTATTGGGGAATAGGCCATGACAAATGTTTCGTCGACAAGCGTTACAAACACCTCTTGCGTCAATGTCTTTTCTTGAGTGTTTACATATAGCTCATAGGCATAGTTTGTCGGGGAGAGCTCCTTGAATGATTTGACCATCTCCAATTCCGTAAGCGTTGTCAATGAGATACAGTAGTCTTCATGACTCAGCATGATATTTGTCCTTCGTTTGAGGTGCTGTACGTATTAGTAACGGCGAGTCACTTTGTCATGGCACTTGGTGGGAATCGGGCGGTCGGGGTGGAAACCTTCTTCGTTATAGAGTTGACATGTGGCTTTCTTTGGGTCTGTGGACCATGCTTTGCACTTACTACAGTCTGCACAACGGTCGCCGCTTTTGACGTTGGACATGTGGTATTCTCCTTGCGTTTATGTCGTTAAACAAAGTGGATATCTTGTTGTTAAAATATAAATTACAGATTCTTGGTTCGCAACTGATTTCCATTATGATTTTGCTCAATAGCCTTATGATACTATTTGACGGCTTCTAAATCATCAGATTGAGCGCCTACACCCTGACGATACTTCAACACTATTTTGAACTGAGCTTCGGCATTTCCCTGTATAGCCTCAACAAAGACCTTATCGAAGTCTTGTCCGTCACTCATTGCTATTTCCTTTCTTTCTATTCTACTCGAAATGTGAAATGGAATAGTACCATCTTGAGCTTCGGCATTCAGCCGTTCAGAACAGACCACTAAATTATAGTAGACTATAGCTCCGAATCCAACTCAGTTCTTAATTTAACAATTCGTTTGACTCCTTTAGCCTTGAGCATCTCAGCAATATCCTTATGACCCTTAACTACTGCCAAATCAAGCACTGTAAAATGCAAGTCTGATACTATATTCAGATCTGCTCCCTTTTCAATAAGCAACCTGGCTATTTCCGTTTGACCTGACATTAATGCCATATGAAGTGCTGTGTTGCCTCCTTTGCCGACTTGATCCAAATCGGCTCCATTGAGTATGAGTAATTTGGCAATCTCCGAATGGCCTAAGGAGGTTGCTATGAAAAGCGCTGTAAGACCATCCTGATCTGTATGATTCAAAGTTGCGCCATTTGCAATAAGCAACTCGACAATCTGCTTGTGGCCATTTTGTGTTGCATAGTGGATTGGCAAATTCCCACTATTGTCTGCGATGTTTGGATCTCCTCTGTTCTCAATAAACAACTTTACAAGATCTTGATCGCCTAGATTCGATGCCATATGAAGTCCGGTGCAACCTTTTCCGGTTTTGTCGTTCACATCTACTCCTTTTTCAAGGAGTAGTTCAACTAACTCCATTTGAGTTGACGCCAAAGCCAAACTAAGCACCGTGCTACCATCATTATCCCCTATATTTAAGTCGGCACCAGCTTCTATTAGAAATTTAGAGATGTCTAAATGGCTATGCTGAGTTGAAACAAGAAGTGGCGTGTTACCGTCCTTATCCTGAACATTCACGTTTGCCCCGCCCGCTACCAGAAGCTCGGTGATTTCAGTATGTCCTTTCCTCGATGCGAAGTGAAGCGCTGCCGCGTTATTGGCCATTACTGCATTTACGTCTGCTCCATTGGCCACGAGCATCGCGGCTATCTCGTTGTAACCGCCCTCAGCTACCCAATGAAGCGCTGTGGAGTCATCGTCCGCCTTGGCGTTCACATCCACGCCCCTGCTGATGAGCAGCTCAGCAACTTCCTTATGACCATCATTCACCGACCAGCGAAGCGCAGTCCATCCATCTTTTTCCTTTGCATCCGGATTTGCTCCATTAGCAATAAGACACTCGACAATCTCCTGGTAGCCTTTCATTGAGGCGAGGTGAAGCGCTGTAGCAGATAATTTGTTTTCTTTTACTTCCAGGTCGGCTCCCTTAGCAATAAGTAATTTGGCAATTTCCTTGTGACCTGATAATGATGCCCAATGAAGTGCGGTAGAACCATTCTCATCCTTAGCGTCAACATCTGCTGAGGATTTGAATTTCCAGAATCCTGATGGTGTTAATAATTTCTTGACTTCTTCTAACTGGTTCTTCTTACATGCCTCTATAAATTTGCGATTGATTTCTTCCATTATGACCTCCTTAGACTGCTCAAGTATATTCGACTAAATTGTGTCTTTCAAAAAAACTCACTCCTAAAACACTCCAGTATTTGTAGCGTATACAGGTCCTATCATTCGAATATCAACACAATATATTTGTAGTAATTCATATCAGAGACTGGTCAGGCTGAATAGAGTGTTGTTCTAATTTCAGATAGACATTCATTACATGACACCCAACTAGTATTTTCTCCCGACTTTATCTATGCATTTTACCGGTACCTGTCTGTCTGGGTGAAAACCTTGATCGCTGGTGTACAATGTACAACTTGCCTTGTCGTTACTAGCTGACCATGATTTGCAATGTTTGCAATCTGCACAACGATCACCTGATTTGATCTTCGCCATTTCATTCTCCTTACTTATTGGTGCCGGTTGTTATTTCCCACATTTCAATTATGCGATGTTATAAAATATCCAATTTTTATTACATAGTCAATACGAGAAGCATATAGAGGTAATGTTAGTCCATGATGCATGGAAGACAGCAACTTGTGAACTGCCCCCGATATATTGATCCAGTTTAAAAGATAGTATATTATCTTGGATTGAGGAAGGAGGAAGATCTACCTGGTAAATCACGTCTTTAAAAGTGGTCTGATTCCACCTCCTTGTTAATATATAAATTCCGCTACAATCAGGGAAGCAGCATTCAAATTCAGTGACGGTTTGCTGCTTCCCTTTTTATTTATCACTATATGACTTACGGGAAAATAGTGCTTTCCGTCATCTTAATGCAGACATGTAACACTTGACATTAAGAGAGTAATACTATTTCTCTAATAGAAAATATCCGCAACATAATTTCTGCCAGATTTCTGCCAAATCTAGATCAAAAACAATCAAAAACAATCAAAGTAGATCAAACTGTATCAAAAACCTAAATCAATGCGATCAAATAGGATGGGCGGTATTGCGTTGTGTCGTAAGAGCTTGTAAAATCCACTCGCTCGAATCCCTGTATCCCAGATAAAATAATATTTTATAATTAAGATATTATATTTCAAATTACATACTAAAATCACCTTCGAACTTGAGAGTAAAAACAGACGGCATCTGATTACATGTCATGTACCCTTTTATTAGATTACAATTATTGCATTACAATGAGTTAGATAGAGTTCATTCTTTCAATATTTCAACAATCAGATGCCCTTTTCATTTAATTCTTAAGTCTATCAAAGCACTCTCACTAATCTTGACATTTCAGATAAATATAGTATACTTAATTATACATAATAGTAGGGCTTCAACAAGAATTACATTTACATTTGCTCGACTCAAACTCGCTCTTCAAGGAGTATCCTATGAGTATTCACAGATGTAACATTATCTTTATTTTATCTTTAACATTATTATTTTTCATTTTCCCAAGATATAATTTAGCAGACCATCCAGATGACCAATATTGGAATGACTTTCCGCTTCCATCTGAAACCCAGGTATGGGGAGGCGTGACTGCACTCGCTGAGCATGATGGAAAATTATGGATGGCGATAGTTAATTGTTGGGGTTTCGAATGGTGTGAATGGTATTACTACGAAATTTTTACCTGGGATTCAGCTGGCTGGGCTGCAACAATAGCTTTTCCGATTGGTCTTGATGGGGAAGTCGAGGATATGATTAGCTACAATGGTGACTTGATTATATGTGGCAGTTTTTCAAATATTGATAATGATAGCATAAGTTATATTGCACGATGGGATGGTGATAGATGGTATACTCTGGGTGATGGTGTTGATTCTTCAATTTCAGATCTTACTATATACAATGGTGATCTCATTGTTGGTGGAAGATTTACAACAGCAGGTAGTTCCGATGCCAGGGGAATAGCTCGTTGGGATGGGTCTGCATGGCATACACTTGATCTTGGAATAAATGGTATCATTAATGATATGACAGAATACGGGGGTGAATTAGTTGTAGGTGGACTTTTTGATACTGCCGGTGGCATTCCTGTAAGTAACATAGCTTCATGGAATGGTTCAAACTGGTCAAATTTTGTTGGAGGTGGAGTTAATAATACTATTAATGCTCTTGAAGTTTACAATTCTGAACTATATTTAGGAGGATTATTTCAGAATCCTGGAACATATTTTATAAAATGGAACGGTTATGAATGGTGGTCTTTAGAATTTGGATATGCACCAACTGATCAAATAAATGATTTATTGGTTTTTGATAACAAACTGATTATAGCCGGGGAGTTTCATTCAATCGGCGGAGAAAGCATTTCAAGAATAGCATCATGGAACGGTTCAATATTTTCGTCAATGGAAACTACTATAGCCCCAGAATATCCTAACATTTTAATTGAATTTGAAAACAAACTCGTGTGTGGAGCTTTGGATTACGGTATGCACGGTCCATCCGGATGTATTATGTATTGGACTGGTACAGAATGGAGATTCCTCCGGACAAACATCGAAGGCAGCTTTGCTACCATCACAGAATACAATAATGAAATGATTGTTGGTGGTAATTTTTACATGGAGTACTTCTATAAACCCGAAATTTATAAAATTGCCCGCTGGGATGGATTAGAATGGAACCAAATGGGTTATCTAAACGATGATGTATTAGTTTTAACAATTTATAACGGTGAATTGTTAGCCGGGGGTGATTTCTTTATGCCCAGTGATAGCGCAGGTGGGTTAGCCCGATTTAATGGAACTGACTGGGAACTGTTTGAAGGTGGAGTAAGCCGTAATTATTACTCAACATATATTTCTGTAGATGCGATTACAGAATATAATGGTGATATGGTTATTGGAGGTAATTTCCAAAAAGCAGGTGATGTTGAGGCTAATAGTATAGCTCGTTGGGATGGTTACAATTGGAACCCGCTTGGTACTGGAGTTTTGGGACGGGTTTATACACTGGCTGTTTACGATGGCGATCTTTATGTGGGAGGTAATTTTAATGAAGCGGGTGAAATTGCCGTACCTGGATTAGCTCGTTGGGATGGTTCAGAGTGGCATAAATTAGAAGGATTTATATCTTCATTAGATCATTATGTTTATGATTTGCTCGTTTATAATGGTGAATTGCATATCGGGGGATGGTTCAGGTATACTATTCCTTCTAAAGCAACCCTATGTAACGATCTTGCACGATGGGATGGTGCTAACCTTAATCCGGTTGAGCCAACTCTGATCCCCAGTGAAGATCAATATTCTCAGGTAAGAGATCTTGAAATTTATAACAATGAACTATATGTCGGAGGTAATTTCAATTTCTCCGGTGACCGTATCGCAAGATATAATGGTATGTACTGGCGAACACTTGGCTCAGGATTTGGTGGTTCCAGCAGCGTTTATGGAATGAGCGTTTTAGATGATGAGCTGATAGTTGGTGGATACAAAAAAATTGCCAGTTGGAGCAAACCAATTTCCTGTTGTGTCCTCCGTGGTGATGCGCTACATGACAACCAACTTATTCTTGTAAATGATCTTGTTTATCTGGTTAATTATGTGTTTAAAGGTGGCCCACCACCAATATGCCCTGAAGAAGGTGATGCCTTAGCAGACAATGGACTTATTCTTGTAAACGATCTTGTCTTTTTGGTTAATTATGTCTTTAAGGGAGGGGATGCTCCTCCACTATGTTGATATAAAATTATTTTGAACTTAATATACAGCCACTTTCTTATTTGAATTGTGGCTGTTTTAATTCATGCAGCAGTTCTAAGATAATGTACTATAGCCAGCAAGTTTATAAGTAGTTCATATTCATTAAGTTAAATTTATACCCTTACATCAACTTAGAACTTTATGTTTACAACAGCAGAATAAATCCATATTTTTATCTATATTAAAGATTGAGACAGAGGTAAGTGGTGTCAGAAGATCAAAACGATGACAAGACACAATCCTTCATAGCTCTGACCGCAGGCACCAAGGTAAAGCATTATATAATCATAGAAAAGATCGGTTCAGGAGGGATGGGCGAAGTTTACCTTGCTGAGGATAATCAGTTGGATCGCAAGGTAGCTCTAAAGTTTTTACCATCATATTTATGCCAGGATGAAGATTTTCGAGCCAGATTTACTCGAGAAGCTAAAGCTGCAGCGAAGTTGGATCATCCAAATATTGTTCCTGTATATGAAGTTGGTGACTTTAAAGAACGACCCTTCTTTGCCATGGGATATATTGAGGGGAAATCTCTCAAAGAAGTAATCAAAGAAGACAAACTCTCAATAAATGATGCCATCCAAATCACAATGCAAATTTGTGAAGGATTGCAGCAAGCCCATGAAGGAGGAATAACTCATCGTGATATTAAACCCGGGAATATCATTATAGATAAAGAGAATCGTCCTCGCATACTTGATTTTGGCTTAGCTACTGTATCTGGCGAAGAGAAACTGACCAAAACCGGCTCGACTTTGGGCACCGTTGGTTATATGGCCCCCGAGCAGATCGAGGGTAAGACGGTTGACCGTCGGGCCGATCTTTTCTCGCTCGGAGTGATTCTGTACGAGATGTTGACAAGTCGTAAACCGTTTGAAGGTGATAACGATGCTGCAATAGTCAAGGCAATCACCGATACCAATCCCGAACCGGTTGCTCGATTCAAATCAGGAGTGACAGGAGAACTTCAACAAATAATAGACAAAGCTCTGACCAAAGATCCTACCCTCCGCTACCAGCACGCCGATGGTATGATGGCCGATCTGAAAAGACTTAAAGTAGAGACAGCGCCAAGCAAAAAAAGTAAATTTGCCCCTATCTTGATCTCATCATTAGTAGTTATTTTAATTATTGCAGCTCTTGTTTTGAAACCATGGAGATTCGAAATATCATCAACTGATGAAGCTGTTGCCTCTTCAAATCTATTAGCTATTATGTATTTTGATAATATGGTGGATCCTTCAGATTCGCTCAGACTTGGTGAGATTACTACAAATCTCCTGATAACAGATTTGAGTGATGCCGAACCATTGAAAGTCGTCTCCAATCAACGACTGTATGACATATTGAATCTTCTTGGTAAAAAAGGTGAAAAACGAATCGATCAGGAGATCGCCACCCAGGTAGCTAAAAAGGCAAAAGCGAAATGGATGCTCCAAGGTAGCATCCTAAGAACAGAACCAAACATAATTCTGACAACTCAACTGGTTGAAGTCAACTCAGGCACTTCGATTTCTTCACAAAAAATTGAAGGTCATCCAGATGATGATATCTTTTCTTTGGTTGACAAATTATCATCAGAAATTAAAAATAATTTATTACTTCCTGAAATGTCTGAGAGTACAACTGACAGATCAATCTCTGAAATAACAACCAATTCTATACAAGCTTATCGTCATTATATTAAAGGTTGGAATTATCTTTCAAATTATGAATATAGAAACGCAGAAATTCATTTTTTAAAAGCAATAGAATATGATTCCACTTTTGCTATGGCTTACTACTGCTTAAGTCTTGGAGGAATGATGGAACGAGATCCTAAAGAGATGACTGAAAAAGCAGTAACATATTCTGATAATGTTACAAAATTGGAAAAACTAATCATCAAAAGCCGAGAAGTTATGTATCAAGAAGATGATCCAAATGTACATTATAAAGAATTAGCAAGCCTGAAAAAAATTATCGAATATGATTCTACTTATAAAGAAGCTTATTTGAGATTGGCTAACTTGGATGAAAAAGCTAAAGATTGGGGTAAAGCTATTGGATATTATGAAAAAGTTATAGAGTTAGATCCTATGTATACAAAAGTTTATAATGAGTTGGCTTATGCTTATCTTGGTAATGGTGATAAAGAAAAATCTTTATGGGCAGTAAATAAGTATATTGAGCTGGCTCCCAACGAAGCCAATCCCTATGATACAAAAGGAGAAATAGCTGGATTCAATGGCCAATTGGATTTAGCTTTTGAATCTTACAAAAAAGCGCTAGAGATAAATCCTGAATTTCCTTCAAAAATAAGTTTGGGACACATGTATCTATTTAAAGGGGAATATGAAAAAGCCGATAGCTGTTATAGAGTCATTGCTTCAAGTGGTAACAAAAATTATAGATCCTACGCTCGAACTTGTCTTAGCTTTTCCAGCGTGTTCAAGGGTAAGTTTGAAGAAGCAATAAAAATATTGGATGATGGTCTCGCCGCAGATAAACTTCAACAGTACGATCGAACACATGATTTGTATAAGCACGAAACAAAGGCATTTATTTATCTTGAGATGGGTGATTGTGAAAAAGCACTTGCATCAATAAGATATATGTTTGATCGTAATGCGGCAATTTGTACCTATGTACTGACAAAATGTGGTGAAATTGGTGAAGCTGATTCTCTAATGGAAGATAGAAAACAATACATCGAAGAAGTTGGGGCTGGCCATATTGATTTTTATTGGCGAGGCAAAGGATTTGCTTTTGTAGGGGAGCAAAAAGGTGATTCTGCAGTTTATTATATAGAAAAACAGATCAATTACAGAAAATGTAGTTATCGTGAGTTTGCCTTGAATTTTATGTTAGCATATGCTTACTTGCTGGATGATAAACTGCCCGAAGCTATTGCTGAATTTGAAAAAACTCAAACGACATATAGTTATTCACCATTGTATTATCCAACATTATATATTAAGGGCTTCTATTATCTCGGGCAGGCTTATGAGAAATCCAACTGGAATGATAAAGCAATCGAACAATATGAAAAATTTGTAGATATTTGGAAAGATGCACAACCGCCAGTACCAGAAGTTGAGGATGCAAAAACACGTCTTGCAAATTTAAAAACTCAGCTACAATAATTGTAATTAAAAATATAATGATTTAAGCCGCAGTTCTAAGATAGTGTACTATGGCCATCAAATTTAATATTTAAGTGTTCAAATATTATATAATTTCATATTGTTTAAATTTTAATATTATTTAATTACTTTAGATCATATAAAGTTGTGTTAACGTAAGGGAGTTGAACTCTATGTTCGCATTTTGGCACAAGGGCTTACACCCTATTGTGACCATATTGTGATTGTGTTTTGGTCCTATAATCAACTCTTACATTCCGTGTTCCTCCTACTCCTTGAAAGTAGTTGCCATTGGGATGAGTCTGTGCTTAGTTTATGAAGCCTGTTGAACTACTTCGGTAAGCAGAATCAAGCAGATTCGTTTTGATGAAACGACAATAGGAAGAGGGTATATCATGGCTGCAACTATGAAGGCAGCGCGCATTCATAAATTCGGTGAAGAGCTCATCTTGGAAAGAGTCCCAATTCCCAATGTTAAAGAAGGACAAATTTTAATAGCCATCATCGCCAGCGGCGTCTGTCATACAGATCTTCATGCAACAGCCGGCGATATGCCTGGCAATCCTTCACTGCCGTTTATCCCCGGCCATGAAATAGTGGGTAGAGTGTCAGCAATTGGTAAATCGGTAAATGGCTATCGGGAAGGTGACTTGGTTGGTTTGCCATCACTGAACTGGACGTGCGGCGAATGTGAGTACTGTCAATCTGGCTGGGAGACGCTCTGTCATCGACAATTGGCAACCGGTTATTCGGTTGATGGAGGGTTTGCCGAATATGTTGCTGCCCCTGCCAACTTTGCTGTCCGTATCCCTGATAGTGTTGATCCGTTTGAGATTGCTCCAATTCTGTGTGCTGGTGTTACGACCTATAAGGGACTCAAACAGACTCAGGCACGAAAGGGCGACTGGGTTATCATTTCTGGTGTGGGTGGTTTGGGTCATGTGGCAGTACAGTATGCCCTACAACTTGGATTCAAAGTTGGAGCAGTTGATGTCGATGATGAGAAACTAAACCTGGCCAAAAAACTGGGGGCAGAATTAACTGTTAATGCTGTCAAAGAAGATGCGGTCGTCAAAGTTCAGGAGCAGATAGGAGGTACTCATGCTGTGCTGGTGACAGCAGCTTCGGCTTCAGCCTTTCGCTCAGCAATCGGGATGCTTCGTCGGGGAGGGCGATGTGTAATGAATGGTATGCCACCAGGAGATTTCCCGTTGCCTATTTGCGATGTCGTTTTGGCTGGACAGACAATACATGGCTCAATTATTGGAACCCGCCGCGATATGAATGAAGCACTGGAGCTTGCCATCAGAGCAAATATTCATTGTACTATTGAGAAACAACCGCTTGAAAATATAAATGAGGTTTTCACTCGCTTAAAGCAGGGAAAAGTAATCGGACGGATTGTGCTGGAAATTGGATAGCAGTAATAAATTCCGCAACTGTTCACTGCTTCCCTTATTTTTGTCTTAATCATTGTTTATCAACAGATAAAGCCGTGATTTACATCATGCAACTTCAATCAAATAATTTCGAAGATCATCAATGAAGGCCAGCTTTTTTTATGTCTAATTTTCTCTCCTTCAAGTAGTTGCCAGAAGTTGTGTTTGTTAGTTTTATGTTTGTAGCTTTATTTTAAACTTGATAAATCAGGTTAAATATAGTATACTATATTATACATATTTGTAGATTATTTTAACGCTGGGAACATCTATATATGCTCTGACCGACAACACAGGTTAATATTATTTCCATTCCCATTATCAGGAGGAGGAATCATGAGGTCATCTGTAAAGGTCTATTCAATTTTATTTATAACTTTTTTTGCTCTAAGTGCATCTATCTTTGGACAGGTATTTGATGAATATGTTGATCAAGATGTTCAAAATGCTAATGCTCTAAATTACATTGATGTGGATAAGGATGGTTATAATGATATAATATACAGTAAAGATCTCTTTGATGATGGAAGTTTTCTTTTGATGAATAAAGGTGATATGACTTTTGAAGATCCAATTTATTTTACATCCAGTTTTGCAGATGTTATAATTACTGCTGATTTTAACAATGATAATAACATAGATATAGTTATGGCTAATAAAAATGTATGGGTGAATTCTCATTTATGGATAATTATAAATAATGGTAATGGAACTTTTCAAGATGCTGTCGAATATACTGCAATGGTTCAAATAGAAGGTATTAGTACATCTGATTTAGATGGCGATGGATATGAAGATTTGGTTGCTGTTGGAAACCTTGCTGCTCCAGGGACTTACAGGGTACAGGTATTTATTAATAAAGGTAATAGTAATGGTGAATTTTATGATGAAGATAATTATAATGTTAGTGGTTTACCGCAATGTGTTACTATAGATAATTTTAACGATGATCAATATAGAGATATTGCAGTAGGGTTATACAGGGATGAAGTACAAATTTTATTAAATGACGGTGACGGGACGTTTTCAACAGGTACTAACTTTGCTGTAAATTTTCCATTAGCAATTGTTTCTGGTGATTTTAATAATGATTATGCTGCTGATATAGCTGTATCAACAGACGATTATGATGTTGAAATACATCTTAATAATGGTAATGGAACTTTTACAAAAAACAGTGAATATCTAATAAACGGTGGGCGTACCTTTTGTATTATTTGTGCTGATTTTGATGATGATGGTAACAAGGATCTAGGGGTAGGCAGTTATAATGACTACGTCTCTATATTAATGGGATTTGGTAATGGTACATTCTCTCAGATAGGATTATCAGTAGGTGACAACCACTACCCTACACAATTGATAGCTGTTGATCTAGATCATGGAGATGACTTAGATTTGGTTGTAGCGAATACTGAAGATAATTTATTAACATTTGAAAATATTCTGAATGATGGACGTTGTTGTATTGGAGATCCATTATCTCCTGAGTGCGAAACAATGTCAAATATTGCATGTCAGTTTAGAGATGATAAGCTCAACTGGACAGAGGAATACGATTGCTCTGAACCATGTGAAATTGCTGGAAGATGCTGTTTTGGTGATATGGCAGATCCTCAGTGTAGGTTGACATTAGGTGAAGATTATTGTATTGAAATTGCTGGAAATGAATTTCTTGGATATACCGAAGGGATAGATTGCACAACTCCCTGTGAGCCATACGGTCGCTGTTGTTATGGTTATTCAATTTATCCAAGTTGTTCCTTTGAAACTCAAGCAGAATGTTATGCTCGAAACGACTGGACCGGTTGGGATGGTGTTTATAATTGTGATATTCCTTGTGAGCCTGCTGGTCGTTGCTGCTATGGTGATATACTCAATCCAAGTTGTGAAGTTGAATACCAATCTGAATGTGAAGATCGAATTGATGATATCGGCTGGGCTGAGGGTGAAAGTTGTGTTTCTCCCTGTGAACGAATGGGACGCTGCTGTTTTGGAGACGCATCCAGTCCGAGTTGTATGACGGAGTCACAGGACGATTGTGAAAGCCGTGGTGATTACATCAGCTGGAATAGTTGTATTGATTGTACAACTCCATGTGAACCATTTGTATCTATGTTCCATCCCCCTGTTAATAATTCAGTAGGAAATGATCCCTCATCCATGGTATCTGCTGACTTTGATGGTGATAACATATCTGATCTTGCTGTTACTCTTGAATATTTTGGTAAAGTAGAAATACTAATAAATGATGGTAATGGTGGATTCTTACCTGGTATGGAGTATGGTACCGGTGACAGGCCATCATCTGTAACATCGGCTGATTTTAACAATGATAATGATATGGATTTGGCAATTGCAAATAAAGGTGATAACAACATTAGGGTATTATCAAATGGTGGTGATGGTACCTTTTCCTTATTGGGGAGTTATGGAACAGTTGGATCACCACTTTCTGTTATTTCAGCTGATTTTGATAATGATAATGATATAGATCTAGCTGCTGCAACTAATAGTGGTGTGTCAATTTTGATGAATAGTGGAAATGGAATGATGCAATCTCCGATCAATTATGATTCTGATGATGGACCTGTTTCTGTTTACGCTATTGATTTTAACAGTGATACCTATGTAGATTTGGCCGTAGCAAATGAACAATCAAACAATGTGTCTATACTCTTGAATAATAACGATGGAACTTTTCTAACTGCTGTTAATTATGATGTTGGACTTAGTCCTGCATCTGTTTACTCTGCTGATCTGGATGGAGATAATAATAATGATGTAGTAATTGCTAATAATGGTTCAGATGATATATCTGTTCTCATGAACAACGGAAACGGCACATTTCAGACTGCAGTTGAATATTGTGTTAGTCGTTTCCCAAGTTCGGTATCTATATCAAATATTGACGGAGTTAATGGTAATGATCTAATCATTGCTAATTCCATCTCCAATACTGTATCACTACTATTAAATAATGGTAACGGTACTTTTAAACCTGCAATTGATTATGCAGTAGGTGATGGTCCAACTTCAGTTATATCTGCTGATTTAACAGGGAATAATGATTATGATTTAGCAACAGCTAATGCATATGATAATAGTGTGACGGTTTTAATAAATAACATCAATCAGCCCTTTCCCTTTGATCCTGCTGTGAATTATGCAGTAGGTAATGATCCAGTGTCAGTATTTTCGTCAGATTTTAATGGTGATTGTTATAATGATCTTGTTGTAGCAGATGTTCCTACTGATAATGTATATGTATTCTTGAATAATGGTGATAATACATTTCAAAGTGGGGTAAGTTATTCTGCAGGAAATGGACCAATAGCAGTTTATGCGATTGATATCGACAATGATGACGATGATGATCTTGCGGTAGCCTGTGGTATTACTGATGCTGTTTCAATACTAATCAACAATGATGATGGAACATTTCAAGCTCCTGTTTCATACGCTGTTGGAGATTATCCTTCTGCTATTTTTGCAATAAATTTAAATACTGATAGTTATATGGATTTAGCTGTTGCAAACGGTAGCTCAGGAAATATATCCGTTTTAATCAATAATGGAGATGGGACATTTTTATCAGATGTTAAATATGATGCTGGAACAGGACCAAATTCTATTTTTGCTTTTGATTTTGATAACGATAATAACTATGATTTAGCTGTAGCAAATAATTCATCATATGATGTTTCAGTTTTCATTAACAATGGCGATGGTACATTTCAAACTGCAGTAAATTATACAGCTGGTTACAGACCGTCATCTGTTTTTGCAGCAAACCTAGATGATGATGACTATGGTGATATTGTTGTAACTAATACACCAGATGATAAAGTTACTGTATTTTACAATGAAGGAGATGGCACATTTTCGTCAGGGACTACCTTTAAAACAGGTAATGGACCTTGGTCAGTGTTTGCAGCAGACCTAGATGGTGATAATGATATAGACTTAGCTGTAGCAAATTATTATCCAGATACTTTAACTGATTTTTGTTATGTATCCTTATTGGAAAATGATGGATCTGGAGCTTTTGAGATACCTTTTGATATTGTTGTTGGAGATGGGCCATATGCTGTAATTGCAAGCGATCTTGATAATGATTACGTTCATGACATTGTTGTTGTCAATAACCTCGATGATAATATGTCTGTTCTTTTCAACCAGAATATAATTGATGGTAAATGTTGTTTTGGTGAACTATGTAATCCAGGTTGTGACTTAGAGACTCAGGAATCATGTGAAAGCAGAGGAGATTATATAAGTTGGATCGGTGGATTAGATTGTTATACACCATGTGCACTTCCTGATACATTTATGTTTGATGATGCGGTAGATTTTGGAGCCGGTCAATTGGCATGGTCAATTGCCTCTTCAGATTTAGACGGTGATAATGATAAAGATTTAGCTGTTGCAAATAATGGGGATAATAATGTTTCGATTTTATTAAATAATGGAAATGGTACTTTCCAAACAGCAGTCAATTATGTTGCAGGAACTGGTCCACATGCAGTATTTGCTTCCGATTTAGATGGTGACTATGATATGGATCTTGCAGTAGCAAATGTAAGTACAGATGATGTTTCCATTTTATTAAATGATGGGAATGGGATTTATCAAACTGCAGTAAATTACTCAGTTGGTAATACACCTACATCAGTGTTTGCAATAGATTTGGATGGTGATAATGATGAAGATCTTGCAGTAACAAATTTTTACTCAGATGATATATCAATTCTAAAGAATAATGGTGATGGAACCTTTCAAACTGCTGTGAATTATAATACTGGAACCTGGCCATATTTTGTTTATTCAGCCGATTTTGATAGTGACAATGACAATGATCTTGTCACAGCTAATAGCAGTTCCGATGATGTTTCTGTGCTTCTTAATAATGGTAATGGTACTTTTCAGACGGCGGTCAGTTATCCTTCCGGAAATAATTCATCATCTGTATGTGTAACTGATCTAAACGATGATATGAACCTTGATTTGGCTGTTACAAACTTTTTTGATGATAATATATCGATCCTTCTTGGAAATGGTGATGGCACATTTGAGCCGGCTGTTAATTATGATGCAATTGATGGTGCCTGGTCAATAATTGCTGAAGATTTAGATGGAGATGAGGATGAAGATCTGGCCGTCACTAACTGGGAAGCTGATTCAGTATCTTTATTTCAAAACAATGGTGATGGGACATTTCAACCAGCAGTAAATTATGTTGTTGGTGATGGTCCTCGTGCTATAATTGCTGCAGATTTTGATGGTGATTACATTGACGATTTAGCAATCGCAAATCAAGATGATTACAACGTTTCTATTCTTTTCAATCTTGGGTGTCCATTCCCTGTTGATGGTAAATGTTGCTTTGGTGAGTTATGTGATCCAAGCTGTGTAGTTGAGAAGCAAAATACCTGTGAAGCAAGAGGAGATTATATTGGATGGACCCCTGGTATTGATTGTAGTGTACCATGTCAAATACTTAATGAATTGTATCTTGAACCTGCAGTAAACTATGATGCTGGAAGCGCACCGTCTTCAGTATGTGCTGCAGATTTTGATGGTGATAATTATAAAGATTTAGCAGTTGCAAATAATATTTATAATGGAGGTGGACTAAATATCCTTATAAATAATGGTGATGGATCATATAGTCCTGGTGATCATTATGGGGGAGCATTTTCATCATCAGTTGTATCAGATGATCTTAACGGTGATAATTACAATGATCTTGTAACAGCAAATTGGAGTGCAAATTATATATCTGTTTACCTTAATAATAATGACGGTACCTTTGCAACAGCCTTACAATATAATGCCAATGGTAGTTATTTAGAGTGTGTTGTTGCTGCAGATCTTGATGGTGATAGCGACATTGATTTGGCAACAGCAAATAGAGATTCTGATAATATCTCAGTATTTATTAATAATAGTGATGGTACTTTTCAAACTGCAGTCTTATATGATGTTGGTCAGAATCCATATTCACTATATGCTGCAAAACTAAATGCTGATAATTATTATGACCTTGCTGTAGCTAATAGATTTGATAATAACGTTTCAATACTGATAAATAATAACGATGGTACCTTCTTACCAGCAGTTAATTATGATGTTGTGAATCAAAGTTGGTCTGTTTATTCTGCGGACTTTGATGGAGATGATGATAATGATCTTGTCGTCACAAATCCATTTGAAGATATGATTTCAGTTTTGATGAATAATAATGATGGGACTTTTCAATCTGCAATAACGTATGATGTAGGATATTATCCATATTCAGTATTTTCAGCAGATATTGATAATGACAACGATTATGATATTATTACTGCTAACGAGAGATCAGATAATGTATCAATATTACTAAACAATGGAACTGGCACATTTGAGGATGCAATAGAATATGATGCTGGTGATGGACCTATGTCAGTATATATAGCCGATTTGAATGGCGATATTATTAATGATCTAGTTGTTGCAAATTCGTTATCTCAGGATGTTTCTGTATTATTAAATTTAATGTGCTTAACTGGCGGCAGATGTTGTTATGGCAATTTGCTTAATCCAAGTTGTATTACTGAAGAACAGGTAGATTGTGAAGCTCGAACTGACTATATAAGCTGGACGGATGAAATTGATTGTATTACTCCATGTACTCCTATAGGACGTTGTTGTTATGGAGATCCCTTAAATCTGAGTTGTGCAACTGAATCTCAATCAGATTGTGAAGCAAGAGCTGATGATTATGGATGGACAAATGATATTGATTGTTCTACTCCTTGTGAATCAGAAGGTAGGTGTTGTTTTGGTGAGGATTATGACCCATATTGTTCGAATGAATCCCAGGGAAATTGTCAGGATAGAACAGATTATTTAAGTTGGTCAGGAGAAATGGATTGTGTGACATTATGTGAACCGGTAGGAGATCCTTATGATCCTCCAGTTGAATATGATGCTGGTGATGTACCAAATGCTATATTTGCAATTGATTTAAATGGCGATAATCATAGTGATATGGTTGTTGCGAATATTTCTTCAGATGATGTATCAGTACTGCTAAACACTGGATTTGGTATATTCTTACCAGCTGTAAGTTATCCAGTTGGTGATGCTCCTTATTCAGTATTTTCAGCTGATCTTAATGGTGATAATTACAATGATCTGGTAACAGCCAATGGAAATTCAGATAATGTATCGGTACTTTTTAATAATGGTAATGGGACTTTTCAGATTGCTGTAAACTATAATGTAGGTGATTGGCCCAGATCCGTTTTTGCTGCTGACATAGATGGTGACAATGATAATGATTTGGTTGTCGCAAATACTGCTGAAGATGAGGTATCAATTTTATTGAATGATGGTTATGGTGTATTTGTTTTCTCAGGTGATTATACCGTTGGTGATTATCCTCTCTCAGTCTTCGCAGCTGATCTTGATAATGATTCTGATAACGATCTGGCTGTTGCAAATTCATGGTCAAATGATGTCTCTATCCTTATAAACAATGATGATGGTACATTTGAATCAGCAATAAATTATTCTGTTGGACTTGAACCAAATTCAGTTTATGCATTTGATGTGGATGGTGACAATGATTTGGATCTGGCTATAGCTAATACTGGCTCTGATAACATATCTGTTCTCTATAACAATGGTAATGGAACATTTGATGTTACAAAATCATTAGTATTAGGGGTAAATTATGGTGTAGGGGAAGATCCTCGTTCTATAATATCTGCTGATTTAGATAGTGATAACGATTTTGATCTAGCTGTAGCAAATACAGCATCAGATAATGTGTCAGTGCTATATAATAATGGAAATAGTACTTTTGGTAATGCAGTAAATTATGATGTTGGAAATGGACCTCGTTCAATCTTTGCAGAAGATATCGATGATAATGGGGGTTATGATTTAATAGTTGCAAACAGTAGTTCTAATGATGTTTCTATTCTCATCAATAAAACTGGTAGTTGCCATCTTATTGGAACATCCCCAGCTCAGTATGAACTTAACATATCTCAAAGTGGTACTATATCAGCAACATTTAATGTTGAAATAAATGAATCTACTGTGGACTCCTCAACATTTGTAGTAAATGGAAAATGTACAGGTCTTCATCAGGGTGTATTTAACTACAATAATCCCACACGGACAATGTCGTTTACTCCATATATCAACTTCGCTGCAGGAGAAGAAATATCTGTTACTATTACTACTGATGTTGAATCGGCAAGTGGTCTTCAGTTATCACAAGGTTATGTCTGGTCATTTATGACAGAAACTAATGGTGGTACAGGTACATTTGATGCTGGTGTATCATATGCTGTTGGTGATTGGGTGTATAAAGCAATCGCTGCAAAACTTGATAACGATGATTTCCTTGATTTAGTTGCAATTAATGATGCTGATAAGACATTATCAGTACTAATTAACAACGGAGATGGTACTTTTGCATCACAGGTAGTGTATGGATCTACAGATGGAATAACAATAGTTTCCGTTGATATTGAAAATGATGGTGATATGGATATAATAACTGATAGTGATAGTAATTATATCTCAATATATTTGAATAATGGTACAGGTATACTTGCTCCACGTGTAAATTATATCGTAGGGTCTCATCCAGTATCAATTGTTGCGTCAGACCTTAATGGAGATGGTTATACAGATCTGGCTACTGGTAATTTTCATAGTAATGATGTCTCTGTTCTTATCAACAATGGAGATGGAAGTTTTTCATCACAGTTGTTGTTTCCTGTAGGAGAAGGTCCGTCAAGCGATGGACTCACAGCAGCTGATTTTGATAATGATGGAGATTTGGATTTAGCTGTTGGTAATAGATTAACTTCACCATCTATCACAATATTAAAGAATGATGGTTATGGAATGTTCTCCATTCAAGATATTCATTCTTTGGATTCTTATAATTATCCATGGCCTCTTTGTTCTGGTGATTTAAACTCTGATGGGTATGTAGATCTTGTAGTGGGATCATCATCGTATGGAAGTATTGCTGTATTGTTAAATAATAATGGATTGAATTTAAATTCACCTGTTTCATATTCAATGGATGATATTGTTCCATCGCTAACAGTAGGTGATTTAGATAGTGATAATGATCTAGATTTGATCTCAGTATCTCAGTATGGACCTTTACTTAATAATGGAAATGGTACATTTATTCTTGGTTTGCCTTACATAGATACAGCGAGCGTTTATGGTGGGCAGTCTGTCTTTGCTGCTGATCTTGATAATGATGGAGACTTGGATCTTGTAAATGCAATTATATTTGAGGATCTAGTTAAAGTATTTCTAAATCAGAACTCATCATGTTGTTATATGCGTGGTGATGCTTTACATGACAATGGACTTATACTTGTAAACGATCTTGTATATTTGGTTAATCATGTCTTTAAGGGTGGCCCAGCACCTATATGCCCTGAAGAAGGCGATGCACTAGGTGATAATGGTCTAATTCTTGTCAATGATTTAGTATATTTAGTTAATTACGTTTTCAAAGGAGGTCCGATTCCGCCAGCATGTTAAACAGCTTGGTAAATGATGATATGGATGAATCAATAATTTTATAAAAAATCTTGCACCACCCCATTTTTGCCGCTATATTCAGAGTGACAATATGTGACGGTTTGTGACATTTTTAGTCATGAACATAAAAATATTAACAGGTAGCTCTTGGAGTAGGAGAGAGACTAAACAAAACATAAAACTAACAAACACAACAAACTACACCCCGCCCCTTCTTTTTAAATAGTTTGTTTATTTTCTTTGTTTTTGTTCGTTTTGTCTCCCTGTATCCCAGCAAGTTTATAAGTAGTTCATATTCATTGAGTTAAATTTATACCCTTACATCAACTTAGAACTTTTCATCAAAATATATTATATCATTGAACCCAATTCGGGGTGTACCCTCATTTACAAACAAGATAATTACTGTACATATTGCATAAATTAGCAAAATTATGTATATTACCCTCTACAATAGCAGGGTTTTAACATCAGTGGTATTTTAACGTCAGGGATTGAAAAATGCAGGTAATACAAATACGATTTATATAATCTATCAGAAGGAGTAACTCGTGAAGCATCTGTTTTTAACTATCACAATCATAGTTATGCTTGCATCAATGAGCATAGCCGAAGTCCCCACAACAATGAACTATCAAGGGAAGTTAAATGACGGTACTGGTCCGGTAACCGGCACTGTTGCTATGACATTTACAATTTATGATGCACTGACAAGCGGTAACTCGAAATGGACAGAGACACATTCATCTGTCTCAGTTACTGACGGCTTGTTCAATGTTGTACTCGGTAATGGTACTCCACCAGTACCGATTTTAGACACGGTCATTTCCGGTGCAGATCGTTGGATAGAAATTACTACAGTTGGTGAGATAATAACTCCTCGTACAAAGATGGTATCTCTACCATATTCTTTTCGAGTTGCTACAGTTGATGGTGCTTCAGGTGGTGATATCTCTGGCAAAGTCACTATCGGTCCAGGACATTCAAACACAGGTGTCGATGCCTTCGTGGCTGGAAATAGTAATACAGCCAACAATAGTTATAGTGTGGTAACCGGAGGTTCCGGAAATACTGCCGGAAATCTCTGGGCAACGGTCAGCGGTGGGCAGAATAATGAAGCTGCCGGCCAGCATGGCGCGATTGGCGGAGGATCCACAAACACAGCTTCGAATCGGCAAACTACCGTCGCAGGCGGAATTATGAATCAAGCGTCAGGAGAAGTGGCCACTATCAGCGGAGGACAAGGTTGTCTCGCAGATGGGAATTATAGTGTAGTCCCCGGTGGATGGGAAAACCATGCTGGAGGAAGCAACTCCTTTGCTGCCGGAGTCAGAGCGAAAGCATTACATGATTATTCTTTCGTCTGGAACGCCGACTGGAGCATCGATTCCCTTTTCACTACTGGCACCCAGCAATTTCTTATCGAAGCCCCAGGCGGTGTGGGGATCAATACCAATACTCCTGGTTATGCCCTTCATGTTGAAGGTAATGTTGATGCCGATGGGTACTCTATAAACGGAGTACCAGTAGGTTCATCATCAGATTCCTATTGGTCTCAAAGTGCAAGTAATATCTATTATAATACTGGAAATGTTGGTATTGGAACATCTAACCCATCAGAGAAATTTCAAGTAAACGGAAATATCAAAGCATATGGTGAGTTAACGCTCAATAGTGTAATAAACAGTGAAGTAGACACAGCATTCGCTGAAATCGTCATGCATGGTCTCTGGGGCGATTCCACGAAAACCGGCCCTGACGGTTCCACTTTTTGGGTCGGAATGGATGATTTGAGTTCATATGGACCTGATGGTATGATACTCACCCACTCAGACGATGGTGGCATTACTTATGATTCGCTCATGCTCGGGAGAGATGGTCTCGCGTGGTTTGATTTTGAAGCAAAGGCAAGCTATGGACCAGATGGTCTTTCATACGTTAGAGATGATGATACTTTATTAAAAGTTGACTTATCAGATATAACCATACAAAGTCCAACCAGTAGTAGTAGGTTTCAAGCAGATACCAGTGGCATTACTGTTTCGAGGGTTTTCGATTCAAGTTTATTTCGTGCCGATGGATTTCAGCTCACCAACTCAGACGACGGTGGTATTACTTGGGATGGGTCCTGGCTCTTGATAGATGGTCTCGCGTTTTATGACGGTGATGATCCAGGTGATCCAAAAGCAAATTACGGACCTGACGGTCTTTCAGTCATATGGCCCAGAACGCTGGTAAGTGACTCTACTGTGATAACTGCAGATGGTCTTTCGTTCTACGATGGTGATGATCCAGGTGATCCGAAGGCGACTTACGGACCGAACGATATCACTTTTTGGGACGCAGGAGATTATGGTGGATCATATGGACCTAATGGTATGATTCTTACCAACGCGACCGGTGATACTACTGCTCAATATACAGGTGATGGAATAGTAGATTATGATTTAACTAATATGATGAAGTATAAAGCTAATGCCAATGGAATGTTCCTCATTGATAATATGACCGGAGATACAACTGTCCAAGTGACACCAGATGGAGTGAATCTATGGGACCCTAATGTTTGGAGGTCCGTTTCAGTAACTTCCTCTGACATCATATTCCGAAATGGATCTGGATTTAGCGATAAGTCTATTGAATTGATAGGTGGCTCAAATGCCCGTCTCGTCTCCTACTCCGGTGGTGAAGAAATGATGCGCATCAGTAATCAGGGAATTGTGTTCGATACTACAGATAGTCCTAATCCATTACAGATGACTGCCCCGGGTGGAACGACAATTTACTCCAACACTTCTCAATCGTTAGGTGTTACTCTCTCATCTGGCGGTGGGTCGTGGGAATCAGTTTCTGATCGCAACCTGAAAGAGAATTTTAGAAGCATTGATAAGCAGGATTTTCTTGAAAAAGTAGGTATGCTTGATATATCAAATTGGAATTATAAATCACAGGATGAAACTATCCGCCACATTGGTCCTATGGCTCAAGATTTATATGCCGCCTTTGGCTTGGGTGACGATGAGAAACGAATTAATACAATCGATGCCGATGGAGTAGCTCTTGCAGCTATTCAAGGGCTTTTGGAACGTGTGAAACAACTCGAAAGCGAAAATAATAACATCAAGGAACAAATGGCACAACTTACTACACTTGTTGAAACAGTTCTGGCAAATCAACGAGAAGCCAAATCAAATGATTCTGACAAACTGGCCAGCACCAGATAAAAGGAGTTATCATGAAACTGAAAATACTTAAATGGTTATTGATACTTCCACTCCTTTTTTTTCTTGTAAGCAGTGGTTTATCTGATGATAAAGCCGGTGAAGAAATAAACTGGCAGGTGATATCTTCTGGTGGTACCGTAGGCTCTTCAACAAACTATACTCTTAATGGTACAGCAGGACAGACTGCAATAGGATATGGTACTTCGGCTACTTATGGATTAAGTCATGGTTTTTGGCAGACATCCGGTGGAAGTCCAACCTGCTGTGTTGTTCGTGGTGACGCCTTGCATGACAATGGCCTAATTCTTGTAAACGATCTTGTTTATCTGGTTAATCATGTGTTTAAAGGTGGCCCGCCACCAATTTGTCCTGAAGAAGGAGATGCTCTGGCAGACAATGGCCTAATTCTTGTAAACGATCTTGTTTATTTAGTAAATCATGTATTTAAAGGTGGTCCTGTTCCTCCTCCATGTTAATAAAGATTCCGCTACAATCAGGGAAGCAGTATTTATCATACCTTGGCGGTTCGCTGCTTCCCTTTTCTTTTTTGATACAAAAATACTGACATACGCTTTGTTAACAATTTTATGATTAGTAGCCATATTTGTTATAATAATTAGGCTGTTTTATTTATGCCGCAGTTCTAAGACAATGTACTATGGCCAGCTTTTTTATGTAAGTCATTGTGATACCTGGTGCTACGGAATAGGTTGGAGGTTTTTTACCTGGATTTCTAATGCAACGAAATGCAACGAAATGCAATGAAGCAACTACTCTCTCAATAGAAGTCTCAGAAGATCCATATTTTTGGATTTGATTGAATGAATATTAACTCTGTAGTATTATGTAAAAAAGTAGTAAGAATGGACGGGAGTTTGAATTCCCCCTTCGGCAATTAATGTATTGTATGGTAGTGTGTTACGTGGAGGGATTCGATTCTGAATTAACTCCAAAACAGCAACTCCAGCAGTTTTCGACACAGATATTACATTGAACACTTTAATTCTCATTATTATAATAATTCTTCACTTAAACATGTCGATAATATATATTACTCTCTCAATATTGGTATCTTAGGAAATGGAACTTATAAGTGTATTAGGTGTTCAACAAGTGATGTCCAAAAAAGATTACAAAAAAGTTTTACTTCAGTTTGCTTCAGTATTGACTCTTGTCATGATGTTGGCTGTACTGATTTTACCTACAGTAATTAGCGCTCAGGGATCTGGTTGCAAAGAAGAATGTAATGATGATTGTAAGGATCATGGTGAAACAGTTTGTGGTTGTATTGGTTGCCTTCCAACTACAACAGGATATGTAACAAATATTTTTGAGGACAGCTATTCTTTGGAAATCCTAATATGTTCGATATTTGATCCTTATATAGATATCGAATACGAGTTCCTAACTCGAGTGGATCGACCTCCCCAGACTCTTCTCAGTTAATATCTTTAAACGACTAGATCACTTTTCTAGTCGAAAACTTCCAAAAACAATAATTGGACTCGTTCTGGAGTCTAAGATATTTTTGAAACTCATAATTGCATTTAAGCAATGGTGAGACTTACGAAATTTAGAGGAGTCAAAATGATGAACAAACGCCTATGGATAATCACTATACTTTTTGTGGTTACAGGCATTATTGTAACATCCGTATTCCTGTTAGACAATAAGGAATCAAGGGAAGCTCAGATTGATAAAGAAGATAATCCTGATATAGAATTTTCATTAGGAAATGTTTCACAAGATTGGTGCGCTGAGCATTCTGTCCCCGAATCGGAATGTACACAGTGCAATCCCTCTCTGATTGATAATTTTAAAGCATCAGGTGATTGGTGCGGGGGGCATAGTATACCAGAATCACATTGTCGTCTTTGTAATCCTGAAATTGTCTTCCCCCAAGAGAAGAACTTAGCTCAAGAAAATGTAGTTACTGATTGGTGTGTGGAACATTCAGTTCCCGAATCAGAATGTACACAGTGCAACCCCTCTCTGATTAATAATTTTAAAACAACAGGCGATTGGTGTGGTGGGCATGGCATTCCCGAATCACATTGTCGTCTCTGTAATCCGGAAATTATTTTTCCTCAGGAAGAGATACTAAAAACACTTAGTTTAGAAACTGCAAAAAATGAGGTTGAAGTATCATTGTTTTTCAGACCAAACCAGGATATTTGTGCAACAAATGATGCCCTTATTCAATTTGCATCATCTAAAACTGCTGACAGAACAGGCATCACTATATTTCGAGCCATAGAAACACCTTACGAAACTGAATTTAATGCACCTGCAGAGGTTGTTTTTGACGAGAATAGTACTACGGTAGTTGCATCGTCTGTTAAGGCGCTTGTATCAAGATGGCGAATCTCACCTGGTGAAGTTGTCTTGAAAGATGATCCGATAGCCATCCTGCAATCTTCTGAAATGGCAGAATTACAGGCACGATTTTTGTCAGTTTTCGCAGAATACGAAGTCCAGAAAAAGGAACTTGAACGCAATGAAGCACTTGCAAGAAAAGAACTCATTAGTAAAAGCGACTATGAGCGCAAATTAGCCATCAATAAAAAGGCACAGGCAGATTACATTAGTGTACGGGGCTTATTGTTAACAAGCGGTATGAGTGATCATGATATAGACGAATTACTTAAAAGCAATATTGTATCGAGTGAGTTTGTCTTGAGGGCGCCCAGATCAGGATTAATCGCAAAGCGTATTGCCCAACTTGGTGAATTATTGGAAGATGGTCAAGCCCTCGCATTAATGACAGACCCTAAATCTCTGTGGATCGAAGCTCACTTAACAGAAGATCAAATGAAACAGGCTAGCATAGATCAAAATCTCTACTTCACAACCGATGACGGTGTCTTAAATAATATCAAGGGCAGAGTAATATGGGTATCGCCATTTCTTGACTCCCACACACGAACAGGAATTGTCCGAGCTCAGATAGTTAACAATGACCAGAATCTCCGTGCAGGAGCATTTGGCCGGGTCACTATCTCTGAAACTCATAATACTGAGTCTATCCTGATACCAAAGGATGCGGTCCAATGGGAAGGGTGTTGCAATGTTGTATTCGTCAGAGAATCTGTCATTCGTTATCGCCCTCGTAAAGTACAAATTGCCGACGGTCCCGGATCTTACTACCAAGTAACTCAAGGTCTATCTCATGGAGAAGAAATTGTTGTTAAAGGATCTTTCCTTCTCAAAACCGAATTGAAAAAAACAAGTATCGGTGCCGGTTGTTGCGGCATTGAACCTGTAGGTTAAAGGGGGATACATGTTAAGGATTTTAGTCGAATTTACATTAAAATACAGAATTGTTGTTCTCGCTTTAGCTGGTATCTTTTGCATATTCGGTGTTGTTGCACTTTGGAATTTACCTTTTGATGCATTTCCTGATACAACACCTACACTTGTTCAAGTGAATGTATCTGCTCCGGGATGGGCACCTGAGGATCTTGAAAGGTTGGTAACTTTTCCAATAGAACAGGCATTAACCGGTCTAACCGGATTGGATGAAGTTCGATCTGTGACTAAATATGGACTTTGCCAGGTGACTACTATATTTACTGATGGCACTGAACTATATTTAGCCCGCCAACAAGTAAGCGAACGATTATTAACAGCAGAATTACCTGATGGTGTTGGTGTACCTCAACTCGGACCAGTATCAACAGGTCTTGGCGAGGTATTCCACTATTTAGTTTTAGGTAAAACTGTCGATCAGACTGAGTCACGCACAGCTCAAGATTGGATCCTAAAGCCACAACTTCAAGCAGTTCCTGGTGTAGCAGAAGTGAACAGTTGGGGTGGATTTAAGAAACAGTATATGATACTTTTTAGTCCTACTAAGATGATCCAATATGACATTTTGGTTGACGATGCTGTAATGACTATCAGAGATGATTTAGGCAATGTACCTGGCGGCCAAATTGTTCGTGGTGGTGAAATGACTCTGATTCGCGGTATTGGAGTTGTTGAATCCATTGAAGAGATCAAAAACATTGTTGTAGATAGTCGTGAAGGAATTCCTATCCTTGTTCAGGACATTGCTGAAGTTGTCATTGGCCATGAAACACGACGAGGTGCAACTACATACAACGGGCAGGGTGAGGTCGTCCTGGGTTTAGGATTTATGATAACGGGCGAGAATCCTCCTGCTGTGACTAAGCAGTTAGCTGAACAACTTGCTGAAGCTTCAGATGGATTGCCTGACAATGTCAATGTAATTTCTGTGTATGAACGAACTGATCTTGTTGATGAAGTTTTGTCTACCGTAGAAGACAATCTTTTCTTCGGGGCACTTCTGGTTGTGATAATTTTATTTATGTTCCTGGGTAATCTCCGGGCTGGATTGATTGTGGCTTCTGCAATCCCTTTATCAATGCTATTTGCATTCGATTTAATGTCCAGAGTAGGAATAGCTGGCAGCCTTATGAGTCTTGGTGCTATAGACTTTGGATTGGCGGTGGATAATGCTGTAATTCAGGTAGAAAATTCTGTCCGAAGACTATCTGAATCAGGTCATTCGGCAAATCGTCTGCAAGTGATCCGTAATGCAATTCTTGAAGTCAGAAAACCTACTCTTTTTGGTGAATTGATACTCATTATTGTATACCTACCCATATTGACACTTCAAGGAGTTGAAGGCAAACTGTTCCAGCCAATGGCTCTGACGGTGGTATTTGTTCTCACAGGTTCTCTCATACTTTCATTTACAGTAATTCCTGCCTTAATAGGAACATTCCTGTCTAAGAAAGTTAAAGAAAAAGAACCTAAATTTGTCAATTGGATTCGTCGCATCTATGAACCTGTTTTGGATTGGGCTCTACGGTCTAGGAGAATTGTTCTTATTGCTGCATTAGTTCTAATTGCAGGAGGAGCTCTTCTTTTCAGTAGACTTGGATCAGAGTTCGTCCCACGGTTAAGTGAAGGGACAATTGTAATTAATTTTGTCAGGTTGGCTGGTATCTCTCTTGATCAATCGGTTGATTACAATACTCAAATTGAAAAAAACTTACTTGATGCCTTCCCTGATGAAATAGCTCACATTTGGACACGAACCGGTACAGCCGAACTGTCGACTGATCCAATGGGATTAGAATTATCTGATATGTTTATCTCTTTGAAACCAAGAGATCAATGGACAAAGGCTGGTAATCAGCAAGAATTAGTTGCTGCTATGGATCTAAAACTAACGGATCTTCCCGGTCAGAACCGAATTTTCACCCAGCCAATTGAGATGCGTGTAAATGAAATGATCGCGGGAATAAGGTCCGATATAGGCATCAAATTATTTGGAGATGATCTACCAACTTTGGTTAATAAAGGGGAGGAAATTGCCTCAATAGTTAAGCTAATCTCAGGAGCTGCGGATGTCTCAGTTGAACAGATAACAGGACAACCTCAACTTCGACTTGAAGTAGATAGGCAAAAACTAGCCCGCTACGGTCTATCAGCCAGAGAAGTACTTACTACTATTGAGAGCATTGGGGGAGTATCTGTTGGTGATGTCTTTGAAGGTCAGAAACGCTTTGAGTTAGTTGTCCGTGTGGATACTACAAAGATCAAAGGACCTGAAGATATAACACAAGTACTTCTTTCCTCCAGCACAGGCAGTCTTATTGGCCTTGATCAAGTGACTAAAGCAAAACTTGATGAAGGTCCCTCGACGATTACCAGAGAATGGAGTAAACGTCGTGTTGTAGTACAATGTAATGTACGCGATCGTGATATGGGGTCGTTTGTTAACGAACTTCGTGATCGACTTGACTCCGACATATCACTCCCGTCTGGTTATTTTATCAAGCTTGGAGGACAGTTTGAGAATCTGGAACGTGCACGTCTTAGACTTGCGATAGTTGTACCGGTAGCCCTGTTTTTGATCTTCGGATTATTATTCTGGACATACAAATCAGCTAGAGATGCTATTCTTATTTTTTCTGGAGTTCCACTTGCTGCCATTGGTGGTGTTGTAACTCTCGCTCTTAGAGGTATGCCTTTTTCTATCTCAGCTGGAGTTGGTTTTATAGCACTATCCGGAATCGCTGTACTAAATGGTCTCGTATTAGTATCGTCAATCAAACATCTTCGTTCTGAAGGTAAAGATATTTTAAGTGCAGTGAAGCAAAGTGCATTAACCCGACTTAGGCCAGTATTCATGACTGCCCTTGTTGCAGCGTTTGGTTTCATACCAATGGCTATCTCCACAAGTATTGGAGCAGAGGTACAACGCCCCTTAGCGACAGTCGTGGTCGGTGGTGTTCTTACTTCAACTGTTCTTACTTTGATTGTTTTACCTGTACTTTACTTGAGTTTCGGAAGAAAGACTGAGTCAGAAGTGTAAGTGATGGAATCCGGAGTTTAGATGCTTCGGATTCAATTTCTTTGATAAATAGTTTTTGGTCGCGGATTTTATATTTGTGACATACACTTTTTCTAACAATTTTCTAACAATCTACTTCGTTTTACTTGCTTGTACTTGAACCAACTTGGCTGAACTTGACTCTACTTAACATATTGGATGTCAGTAGAATGAGCGTATATCTCAGACTCTCAAGAAGTTAGGGAAAATGCAGGGTTGCGAATCCCTGTATCCCAGCTTTAATAAACGCCTATCGCGCAACGCCTTACGCTACAAAATATTATGTTTTTCTTGTTGTGTTTTATCCCAATTTCTGCCAAATATCTGCCAGTTTATATTCCTACACATAATATATTAACTCTAAGATGATTTGTGAAAATGATATTATTAGTTGCGTGCTCAATGTTCGAAGCCAGATTGACTAATTGATTTAAGCAACTAATAAAATCTGAAAAGTACCTCTTCTTTTAACTATGATCAGTACAGCAGATTTTAATATGAAACAATAGGTAGATGAAAAGGTGACATAATACAGGTCAGATGACGAATAATTATATAATATAAAAGCCTGGTGATATATTCAATCACCAGGCTTACATTACTAAGAGATTATCTTACTAATTATCCCCCCTTAATGTTATTTCAGCAGTATCATCTTCTTTGTATCAACAAACTCATTAGTTGTTAACTTATAAAAGTAGATACCGCTTGATACCGAGTGACCGTTGTTATCTCTGCTGTCCCAAGCCACTGAGTGGCTACCAGATTCTAACGAGCCATTTATAAGGGTCTTTACCTTTTGACCCATTACGTTATAGATTTCAAGTTTCACAACCCCTGCGTTGGGCAGATCAAACATTATTTCTGTTAAAGGATTAAATGGGTTAGGGTAATTTTGATACAAAACAAAATCATCAGGTAAAATATCCAGTTCGTCTCTCAATCGATATGCAATTTGGATTACGTCAGCCGGGATCATATCTTCAGGAACAGATATACCCATATTACATTTAACCAAAATGAAACTAGCTCTGATGTATCGAACCCATTCACTGCCACACCCGGGACCGCCATCGTCTGGAGGATCAATCTCGTCATTAACCAGCATATCGCAATAAGTAATTGCCTGACTGATAGTTCTCCTGTCGGGTGAAATCTCGTGAGTTTGGCTAACCTTGCCTGATACGACATTTAGCATCAAAGATATTAGTTGAGAGTTAGCTAAACGTTTCAGGAATGGAGAACCATCTCCTGTTCTACGCATATGTAGAAGTTTTTTGAGGACTTCCAAACTATCATTTTGATTGGCAGGTTGAGGAACGTTATAGAAATCAACCGGATTGATCTCATTGTTATTGAAGTGAATGTTTATCAAACTGCAGAATCCAGAGAAATCATCAAGAGTGTAGTCTTTTGGTTTATTCTGTAGAGCTTTGTGTAACTGATGTGCCCAGTAGCCACGTGAACGTTGTTGAGGAGTGATTACGAGTTGGGTTAGATCAAAATTAACTTCATGTGGTAAACCTCTGACAACAATTTCCTGGGTTTCATCATCGGCTTGATAGCCAAGCGGGGTAGAGATAGTAACTGAGTAGAAGCCATTGTCGAGAGTAGGGAATTGATAATACCCTGAATCATCAGATACAATAGAGGCTATGATAATACCTGTAGAATCATAGAGATCAACCGGTACCCCAAGAAGCCCAACAGAATCAGATGTCACATAACCATTAATAGAACCAGTGTCAAGGGTAGAATAAGTGTAACCAGTGGGAGGGATGTCTTGAATTGGTTCATTATATGCCAATTTAATTAATAATGTGTCATGTAAAACTTCAATAGAATAAGTGTCATCAGTATTAGCATAAGGTTTTGGTGTGATAATTATTTGATACTTACCTTTTATAGAATATGGTATTTCTATAGTTTTAGCTGTATCTCCTGGTTCTATTTCATACTCTGTATAAATTGCTCTAGGTATCTCACTATTATCACGATTAATCATCCTTCCTAGTGGATCAATAATTGTTACAGAAACAGGGCAAGCGATAATATATTTCTGTAATTTTTTGTAATAATCATTTTCCTCCCCATCAATGACGAAATGAATATCATCTACCCACACTTTTGAGTCGATATCACTTGATTCACTATTTGTAATTTCATAAGTGATAGAATGAACAGATCCTCTAAAATTTTTATCAATGTCAATTGTTCTATATATCCAATTTTCATCACTTTCATCGAGTAGTCTGGAGAATGATGTTGGAATATGGCCTGCATGATTATCTAAGTAAACTCTAAAATAATCTCGAGCAAATAAATAATCTTCATCTACCACCTTATACCAGAATGCTAGTTGTGTTGCATTCTGAGGTATATATAATAAATTGTGTTTTGCAACGGCATAATCATTCCTGAGATTTAAATAGCCGTTATCAATATCGATTCTCTTGAAGATCAGGTCACCATCATTGTCAAAAGTGTCATTACCATGATGAAGTGACCACCCTGGATCATCATTGATATCCTCCTCGAGTAGATTAGTGCTCATACGCCAATAATTATAATTGAAATCTCCATTAAATATTGTGTATAAATTTAGATGATCATCTGGTTGAACTTCGACTCTGTTGTCACCTGTCCTGATCGATTCAGTGTCAGGATTGTTAAGGAATCTCTTAGAGAGATTATATCCAACTCTCATTCTGTTAAAATTTTCATACCAATCAGGGTTTATGCTCCGTTTACCATCAGAGCAATCACCTGATGCTATATCACAGTTTCTTAAAATAGTTCCATGGTACCATACATGAACCGCGTTATGCTCCGACTTCCATTCCCAGAATTTATCTAAAGCATCATTTAGTTCAATGCTCTTAACTATTCCTGGATATTGCGATAGGCCGTCCAACGAGGCCAAGACATCCATTTCCCAATCACAAGTGCCCTGCCAATAATTGTCAGAGTATGCGACGTTATCCCAGACAATGACACTCTTGCCATCCATATCCTGGATAGATTCAATGCCATCGTTTACATGATCATCTCGAGCCGTACCTGCTTGTGTAAGGCACTCATCTCCACCAGATTCCCATGGGTGCGCGTCCAAGGTTGTAAACTGTATGTTATTGTCTATGTTTATTCCGATTGGTAGTGTCGAAGGCGATTTTCTAAACAGTCCGAGTCTTTGAATTACTTCACTAAGCACCACAGTTCCCCGACTGTGGCCTATGAAGTGGAGATCATCCAACCCCCAATTTTCTTCTAGAGCACCTTTCATCAGCGTTGCAAATAACGCATCTGCAGCCGCCTCTGCGTATCCTTCACCCGCTCTGTCAGATTCGGGAATCCAACTGAATACAATAACCTTTTCTCCCGTTTTTGCCAGTTCTACATCGTCCGCAGGATAATAAACTGGTTCCGATGAGATGACTCCGTATTCTATTCTATAGATAACTCCTTTACCAAGGCGATTCAGAATCTCTTTGGCCATGGAGGGTACCCAACTGGCATCGCTATCGAAACGGTTAGGCTCGTAATCTGCTGACTCAGGTTCATAGAAAACACTGCCTGTAAGTCCATGGGTAATTACTGTTGTGCCATAGTTGACAGCCAGTTCCGGAGCTATATCTAACTCAACATCATTAGGGCCAATTTCAACTATATCACCATTTCCATCAAAACTAATTTTCCTGGACCAACCATTCTTAAAAGCATTTGTAATTACAAACTTTGTCCCATCATCCATTTCCCATGGGTCACCATTAATATTATAAGATGAATTATTATTGGTATGAGTATGCCCACATAGTACTAAATCGATATCATAGTCTTCACAATACCGGAGAAAATCTTCATCATTTGTAAAGTGCCCAGTCCCTGGAAGATCTTTGATAGGATGGTGCATTATGACAATCTTAGTCTTCTCGGAATTATCTTGATTATCAAGCACACCATCAAGTAAATCTAAATCTCGTTCGAAAATTTCTACCATGTTGTCATATAGTCCATCACTTTCAGGTAATTCTAATCCTTGAAAACAAATATCCTTTCCACTATTCAAACTAAAAATCACTATATCAGAGTGGTCTTCATACATACCATAATTTGAAGCTACTTTATTATAATATGTGACAAAATCTCTATCACACCTGAAAGTATGATCAAGTAAATAATATTCATTATATGCATCGTGGTTACCTGGACAGAAATAAATAGGTATTTCTTGTACCTGATCTATATATCTTTGTTGTCTGTCACCTCCCTTTGGATAAAGAGGTTGTAAAAGTGCATCATAGTTAGATTCTCCATTATAACCCCAATCAACCAAATCTCCTGTAGCAACTACAAAGGCAGGCTTTGGATTTAAATTGGCAATTTTAGATACTTTTGCAGGCCAATCATGATCATTTTCTGCTGTAATATGTAAATCTGTAATATGAACGAAATATCCTGGTTCTTCTATCACACCCTCATCTTCGAATTCCCGTACCACATTGGATATGCGTACTTCATCTATCAGGCCATTGAACTGATGGATTGAAGTCGTTGATTGTGTGTGGTCGCCTATCATTAGGGGAAAGTCAGATGAAGGGTATAGATCATCTGAGAAAGCTCTTGTGTCTTTAAGTTCGCCATCTACATATAAACGTAATTCATTATTCTCAGCATCACGTACACCAGCAATATGGTGCCAGGTATTGTCCCATACAAATGTTGGATCCAATAATTCCTGAACGTAGGCGTTATCCTGTCTTGAGACGAAAAACTTCAACACTGAACTGCCATTCGTACAAAGAGTGTACTGACAATTATCGGTACCGGGGTAGTTGCATCTTTTACCAACAATGTATCTATACCCACCTGGGTTGTTCGCCTTTACCCAACACTCAATAGTAAATGAACCAGATACAAAATCAAGATCAGTAGTAGAAGGTGACTCGATGTTTGCTGGATAACTTGAGAAGGCTGATCCAAAGCCGGGGTTTGGAAAAGTAGGATCAGTCTCCCATGAATCTATTGAAAGTGTACCTGCATGACCATTACCGGAAGCATCATTTGCTGTCAATCCTGCATTTTCATCAAAGTGCCAAAGTCCTATTGTACATTCGTCTGTATTGTAGGGCTGAGAGAAATAAGAAGATCCATCACATACCGCAGGTTGCACGGAATTATTAGGATTCCAGCGAATGTAATCCCATAATCCCTCTCCAATACCGGCAAAGTGAAGTGATCCCCATATAATATAAGATCTACTTTCAGCATAGCCTTGAGTTACCGTTACAAGAGAACCATCCAGATAAACGCTGAACTCACCATTGTCTTTTATAACTTTTACATTATGAAAGCTGGTAGAGAAATCCGCCGCTGCTTCAGCAGGACAGTCGTTACCAGCTGAAACATCTACCACATATAAATGGGTAGGGGTGAAGTCCAAAGTAATTCCCCTAGTTCCATCGAATATCTGTGCTCTGGTTGAAGCACCTACACCACTTGTTGTGCAATGATCTCCATCTGGATAAGAGTCAGGACACTTAACACGAAATTCAATAGTGTACTCATTACCAAAGTTTTCATCATATTTCCATGAACCAGCTCCGGTGCCATTAGCAGTAGATTGATCTATAATGTGATAGGCTCCGTTATCTACATAACCCTGAACGTCTGTAAAAGAATTTTCAATTGTCCATGAAGGTATTGCATTATCAGGATCTACAGAGCCATCATATTCTTTTGTCCACCATGTTGAACCTGGATCAGGATCAACAACAGTAATTGTCCAGGCTATAGGATCGCTATAGTTGCCTTCGAAATCAAAGCCCTGAGCTTCGATATAGTATGTTCCTTCATTATTAAAAGTGTAAGACCAGTTGTCACTTCCATCACATAGCTCAAGATCGAAGTGCTGATCTTGAAGATTCCCATCCATATACCAATCAGCACCTCTGAAATCACAGTCCTGATCAAAAGTATTTACAACAAACTCAAGATTTGCTCCAACATTGATCTCAATATTTGCACTAGGAGGTAAGAATCTTGAGAGAATAGGGGTTTCTGATGTTCCGCCTATAGTAATAATGCCATTAGCATAGTCTCTTCGCTCTTCATGATTATTATCTGTAATCGTTGCGACAACACGATATACTCCATCAGCTATACCAGTTGTATTCCACTGGACAGATCCATCCTCCGGTCGATTGAAAGCAATTACTCCTAGTTTTCCGTCTGAGAAATAATCATTGTCATCATAATATATATTTACATAGGTTTGGTCATTATCAACATCCTCGCCATCCCAAGTAATAGTAACTTCATCTCCAGAATTTATTACTATATCTGAGTTTGGTGCTGTCGTTGTAATTGTCGGTGGCTGATTAGGAGCTACTACAGTAATGTACCAGATAGCATCAGGATTACTTGTATTACCTTCCTGATCTTCAGCTTCGACTCTGATTTCATAACTTCCCGCATTCGGGAAAGCAAAACTCCTTTGAGTGCCATCATTGCTACCATAAACTTCATTATAATATAAATATTCATCGTCTACGTACCACTTAACCTGGAATAAATCACCATCATCATCATGGACATCAACATATAGATATATTAATTCTCCTGTCATTATATCTTGGTTCTGTGAGGGATGATCAATGGCAATTGTAGGCGGTGTCATAGCTGGTTGAACATTAATGTTTATCGACTTAGAATCAAGCCTCTCAGCTTCCGGCCACCCGTTTTGCATAGCATATATAGTATAAATTTCAGCTTGTATTGAATAAATGGCGGCATTTGCAAAATTATAATTTCTTGTAAATGATCTGGTTTGATAAAGAGAGAAGGCTTCATCATCAATTTCAAAAGACTCAACTTCATTTCCCTGATAAAATACAAGAATACGAATATCAAAAGTCCCTTCACCTTCATCTGGATTGTTAGGATCTGACAGGTTAATATAGTCAGTATAAATATTTCCTGTTTCTCCTGCAGTTATGGGTGACGGTGTTACCTGAATTTCCCCCACATTAGCATCATAATCTTGTGCAACAACCATCGAGGTTGACATTACAATTAACGCTGCAATCAAAAGCATTACCAATTTTCGCATAAAATCTCTCCTGAAGATGTTTAACGTTTTTTTTACAAATCATTCTATTGCAATGTTTGTGCCAAATGCGAAGAGAATGCGAAAGCTATAATTTTCAACAAGTTATACTGACAGGATTAAAATGTGTGAGGTAGGATTGCATCAGGACAGGAGTGTGAGTGGAGTAATATTTACTCCATATCAATATTATGATCAATAATCATCTTTCGCAGGTTGGCTCTGTCAACCTGTAATAATCTAGATGCAGCACTGACATTGTTATTCGACTTTCGTAGTGCCTGAATGATAATTGCACGGCGAAATTTCATAACTCTTTTTGTTAACGAAAATGCGTCATCAGCATTATTGTCTTTTATTAAACCTAGATAATTCTCAACATCTTCTTTTATAATGATATCTGAATCAGTCGTAATAATCAGAGATTCCACTGTATCCATGAGTTGCCTGATGTTACCAGGCCAGTGATAGCATAACATAGTATCAATTGCATTTTGATCAAAATATTTTGGGAAGAGTTTATTATTAGAAATAAATTTATCAGAAAATTTTTCAATAAGTAATGGAATATCTTCCATTCTTTCCCGGAGAGGGGGGAGTTCAATTTTTACGCCTTTAAGGCGATAATAAAGGTCCTCTCTGAAACGATCTTCTTTTATCATATGCTCAAGATTTCTGTGAGTTGCACACAAAATCCTTACATCAGTATTTTTAATTTCCGGGGAACCAATGACCTGATATTCTCCGGTTTCAAGCACGCGTAATAATTTTGCCTGAGTTGTTATATCAAGATCCCCAATTTCATCTAAAAAGACTGTCCCTTTATCGGCATACTCAAAGAGTCCGGTTCGATCATTGACTGCTCCAGTAAATGCTCCTTTAGTATGTCCATATAACTCTGATTCAATTAAATCCGGTGCTTTATGATTACAATTAAGAATTGCTAACCGATTATTACTTCGGTTACTTCCAAGATGTATTGCTCGTGCTATCAACTCCTTACCTGTTCCGGTTTCACCAGTAATCATTACTTTGGAATCACTGTGTGAAATTTTGTGTATGAGAATCAAAATTTTTTGTATAGTTTCAGATTGACCAATTATGCCATAATTCTCTTCAGCCTGTGAAAGAAGGTTTTTTACATTTTTTTTAATTTGGTAAGTATCAACCGCATTTCGAATTGAACGAGTGAGTTTGCTAATTGGTCCTGCTTTTTGAATATAATCAAATGGTTTCTCTGATTCATCAATATCATCCTCGTCATAATTACCCGGGAAACCAGTGTGAAATATAATTAAAGTTGATGGTGCGATATTTCTAATTTCTCTGGCTGCTTCAATACCACTAATTCCGGGCATCTTAATATCCATTACTACTACAGCTATATCCTCATGTTTTTTTGCGATTACAATAGCATCATTACCTGATGATGCTTGTAAGATAAGGTAATAATCAGATAACAATCCTTCTAATGCCATCAGGACTGATTGATCATCATCTACAAGTAGAATTTGCGGTTTCATTATGGGAAATTCCCAGTTGTTGTTATTATAGATTACTCGTTAATTACTTCTGTTGACTTTAGCTTTACAGTGAATGTTGTCCCTTGTCCCACTTTACTAGTGACACTTATCGATCCATCATAATTTTCTAATATCTTTTTTGACATTGACAATCCCAGTCCGGTTCCATGAGGAGGTTTTGTTGAAAAAAATGGATCGAATATATTTTTTAAATTTTCGTCGGGTATCCCACATCCATTATCATTAAAAATAATGGTTATAAAATTATCATTTTCTTTGTAACTGATTGATATAATACCATCTATCTTAGAATCTGTCAAGGCATCCAGGCTGTTAATCATGAGGTTGTTAAATACAATACAAAGTTGGTCAATGTTAGCTATTGCTTTCGAGGTGAGATGTCCAGATGTTTTTAGATGAATATTCATTTCATTTATTCTAGGCATATTTGCTTCTATTGTTGTATTGAAAATTGATTCGATATCCACTTCTTCAATATTCCTCTCAGCTTCTAATTTAGTATATTGGGAAATTGAATTAGTAATACTTATAGCTCGTGTTACAGCTTGGTCAGTATATTTGATCTGATCTTTCTGAGAATCGTTTTCAGCGGTCTTCTTAAGTTTACTTAACCAACTTTTTGCAGGAAAAAGAGCATTTCTGATTTCATGGGCAAATCCACCGGCAATGTCTTTAGCTTGTGCATATTTTTCGGCAGCTATTAATTTGTCTTGTGTATCTTTTAATATCTCATGAGTTACTTCCAGTTCATTTTTCTGTTTTGCAATCTGATTTAGATTTGATTTTGTCCTTCTCTGGTAGAAGAAGCTGGTGAATAATCCTACCAAAAGTGATATGCCAATAATCAATATTTGGTTTTTGTATCTCAGGTACATCTCTTTGGTCCAGGGAGTGCTTTTAAGATAAAACATGCTGGTTCCACTAGTATCGGCAAATAGAAATGCAGAACCATAATCATTACTATTTGTGATGTATGGATCACCCTGAACATTGAGCAGTGCTATTGGATTAAATTTTGAAGTGAATAAGATATGGCTTCCATCACTTGAGCGGCATAATAATTGTTTTTCATTATTGTTCAGGAAGGAACCAATTTTTTCAATCCTTAATGATTTTGAATACCTGTACTTATGAATCAAATTTAATTGATCATCCAGCAACCATACCGTGTTATCCTGAATAGTGACTACAACTTCATTCTTTCCGTCACTATCAAGGTCGATTATTTTGTAGGATTCGATAATTCCTTCAAAAGTAACAGAATCCAATGCCTTTCCATCTTGATTGAAAACTACCAATCCTTCTGCAGGTGTATTATCTTCTTTTATGCGATAATAGTCTGCCAGAATATCAATTTCATCATTTTTAGAATAATCAAACAACTCAACCCGTGCCCTCGATAATGAACCACCAGTCTCTTTAAACCATCTTCTGTCACCATTGCTATCAATGCTTACTAAATATGTATGAGCATCGTCCATGTCTTCCCAGACCGCTCCATTTCCAGGGGAGATACATCCAAAAAATAATAATAAGCTGTCAGGTGTATAAATTGTTTTTGCTGATCCAGCACCACCAGCTACATCAAATCTCCATAATAAAGTATCATTATGCCAATCCAGGGCACATAAAGCTCTAGGGTAGAGATCATAACCAGTATAAATGGTAATAAGAATTTCTTTATAAGTATCCCCATTAATATCATACTCTCCGCTAAATCCCCCAATGCCATCCCATCGACCATTTCCGTTATTATCTTTTCCAGTGACAATTGTCTTTTTATAAAAACTACCTTGAGTAGGATCGATAATCTCAAATACTAAATCTTGATAGTTTCGATATAAGATAATGAGATTTTGTTTTACTTCTTTATCAAAACTTACTGATCGATAGTCAATTATTTCTCTTGTTTTTATATTTTCCTGATTTATTGCTACACCCTGATCCGATGAAAAATCACGAAAGACAATTGCTGTAAGAGTATCAATAGGGACCCAGTTATTTTGAATTGTATAGGTACCTACTCGACCGGTATTATCTAATATGATCGGGCATGTTAAGTCATTATTAGAACGAAATTCAATAAATTGAAATGGTAATAACTGAGGATTCTCTTCAGGATCAATAAGAACAAATCCATTACGATCAATTTGATTTGAACAGGATAAAATAAAAGATATAGAAATAATTAAAAAGACTAATCGGATGAAGTTCATATAATGTACTATAATACCCTTGTTAAAAACCAAAACGCATAATAATTCAATATAGTATTTAGGAAAATTATGGCAATACATATAATATTTCTATAAACTCTGTTTATTTTTAATAGGATCAAGCGCTCCCTCAATTTCTGTTACAACCCAGGCACCTTGTGCTAATGTACAAAGACCAGTTCTTATAACACCTATCCCGCATTCCTTGCGTGATGACGTTATACTCATTTTTTGTAATTACTGATCTCAATTTCTGCCAGATTTCTGCCAAATCTAGATCAAAAACAATCAAAAACCTTCAAAGTAGATCAAACTGTATCAAAAACCTAAATCAATGAGATCAAATGAGATGAGTCGTATTGCGTTGTGCTATAAGAGCTTGTAAAATACACTCGCTCGTCTCCCTGTATCCCAGCAAATTTATAAGCGACATGTTCACAACATCTTATATCTCTACCCAAAGATCACCTTAGAACTTTTAATTCTACTATATTCTGTAAATTAACTTTAAATGATAAAGTGTATCTCTTCTATTTGTATTTCAAGATTACAATATGTTTTGAGGATGTAGAGGTTAATCCTGTTAGGATATTGTGTGTATGATGAGTATGTCATAGGTTTGATTCAAAAATAAAATCCCGAATTGATCCGGGGTTTTAAGATTCTTATCATATTTGAACCTGATATTATTTCATACCGTAAGTTGATTCATTATCATTTAACTTACTTGCAAGTTGATTAACTAATTCTTTTAACGCATCAAGTTCTGATAGTTTTGATTCTAACATTTCAATCTTGATTTGCTGTTCCTTGATCGCTTCGACGAGCACCGGAGTTAGTTTAACATAGTCAATCGTCAAATAGCCTTTACCATCATCACTGACTAATTCAGGCAAAAGTTTTTCGATCTCCTGTGCGATAAAACCTAATTGTCTTTTCTCCGAAAAATTACGATCAGCAAAATCTTCGAGTCGCCAATCATACCTAATCCCTTCAAGTTTCAACACCAGACCAAGGGCATTGTGTAAGGGTGTGATATTCTTTTTTAAGCGGGCATCAGAACATGTTCCAAGGGTTCCGGTATAGCAAAGATCGCCATCAAAGTAACCTGCCGGTCCGACATACGCGAAACCATAAACAGCACTTCCGTCACTGCCTAATTGTCCTATGTTACCATTGGCGTTCATCCCCTGAGCCCCAAATCCAGGTCCACCCAATTTACCATAGTTACCGCTTGAGACATGTTTTCCAAAAGCACCTTCGGCATTTGAACCCAGTTTCCCTTCGTTGCCAGTAGCTATATGGACTCCATGAACCCCAAGCTGTTCCGTGCCTAAATTCGCGTATGTAGTATTATTTACACTTACTGCTCTTAAAGATGTGCCGGGAAGAAGGTTTATATCAGTGCTGTTTATTCCAAGGCCACCACTGGCTCGTACAAGGAACTGGTTTCCTCCGGTGGAACTAAAGTCGGCATCAGTCGTGTCAGCCCAAACAAAAGTACCATCATGCATAGCCTTAGCCCGCCTTCCGGTAGCAAATGAAAACCGTCCATCTGCCGAATTGCTACGTCCACCTGGAACAATAGCATTGTAACCACTGGCCGTATTATAAACTCCACCTGCTACTGTTGCATAGAATCCACTTGCGGTACTATTTCCCCCTCCTCCGACTGTAGCACCATATTTACTGGCTGTATTTAATTCACCGCCGGCCACGGTGGCATTATCATCACTGGCAGTGTTATAGGTACCACCTGATACCAAAGAATAATTCCCATTGGTTGTGTTATTATAACCCGCTATAAAAGCATAATCGCCAGAAATATTATTATTATCACCAACATTCAGCCTGCCAGTTATATTGCCTCCTGCCGCCCCATCAATTGTTGAAACTCTCATAGAATACGGAACCGTTACTATGGCAATGCGGGGAGTAAGTTCGGGATCGGTGCCAATCCTGATCCCCAGGTAGCGAGTTTGGCCGTCAAAGACCGTATCAAGAAGAGGGTTGACCGAACCCAGCAGGATTGAAAACAAGCCACCGGTGGTGGTCACAGATCGAGTTTCAGTCCATTTACTCTCACCTGAGATGGCGGCATCATAGATGGTAAACAACACAGAATAACTGCTATCGGTAACCGGAACATCATCGATATCGGTCAACAGGCTCTGGTAGTTAATGACCGTTGGTGTGTTCTGGGCGACTGAAACTGAAGCAAGGATCAGCAGAAACCAGATGATGAATAGAACTGTAGTTTTGGCAAAGATGGGCACGTTACCCTCCAATAGTTTTGTTATTACTTAATATTGTCTTTATTTATTAACTTAATTTTGCGTAATATCGTATCAGCATGTTGCTATCTCATGCTAACTTAGATAATAATACAAAAAACATCTTCTTTTGTCAATTCTTAGATATTTTCAAGTTCTTTAGTAAATCTTCAATGAGAAATTGTTTTTTATACTACATTTTCAATCACCCAGATGCGGAACTCGTCTCGTAGAGTCCGTATAAATTGATAAATCTCATGCAGCAGTTCTAAGATAGTATACTATGGCCAGCTTTATAATATTTTAAGTCTTAAATATTATATTCTTTAAAACATTGATGTGACATCCAATAAGTATTTCAAAACCAGACTAAATTACTCCCAAATTTGACAAATCGTTACTATTATTGTATAATTCATGTTATAAGATTCTTTATTTCCGCATAAGCAGGAGGAGCAAAATTGAATACTAATAAATCCTTATTTTTAAAAATTTTTCAAGTCCTGAATAAGAACACCAAAGTTATTCCTTTGGATCGCATGTTAAGCTTCTTTTTTATTCTAATAATTGTAATATTTTCTTCAACATGCAATTTACAAGCTGGTCCGGTGGGTTCAATATCAATTGATACAGTTATAGGACAAATGGGTGTTGATACAATTGCAGTTGGGTTAACAACATTTAAATTTAGAGTCTCTGTTTCAGGCTCATCTGAAAATGTATTAGGGTTTACTTCTGGATTTCGAATATTCTCACCAGATGGTGCTACATGGGGAACTCCACAAGGTGATACAATTAGTGGCCTTCAGACATATTTTGATTTGTTGTTAGGAATAAATTATTTTTCGGGTGATGGCTCAGGAGCAGATACAATTGCATTTGCAGGAGCATCTATGATAAATGGAGGATGGCCTTCAGGCTACGATACTATACCTTTTTTTATAACTATTCACACAGACAATAATGATATCGAAAAAACTATTTGCATTGATAGCTCTTGGTTTCCCCCATCGAACACATGGTTGTGGACGGGTAGTAGTGGATCTGGCTATCCAACTTGGAGTGGGGAGAAATGTTACATAGTAGGTGCTACTGATGATACTGACGGTGATGGTATTGGTGATTTTGTAGATAATTGCATTTCAGTTTACAATCCTGATCAGGAAGATGCAGACTTAGACATGATTGGTGATAGCTGTGATCTATGTTCTGATTCTGATAATGATGGATATGGTAATCCCGGATATCCAGCTAATACTTGTCCTGATGATATTTGTCCAAATGATTATAACCCTGATCAGGATGACAGTGACAGTGATGATACGGGTGATAGCTGTGACAATTGCATCTTTGTTTATAATCCTAATCAAGATGATATTGATATCGATGGCAAAGGAGACTTGTGCGATGTCGGTGAAGTTCTTTTTACAGCTTCACAAAAATCGGGACCCGCTCCACTCAGTGTAACATTTACCGACCAATCAATTGCATTTAATACAATCACAGAATGGTTTTGGGATTTTGGTGATTCTGAAACTAGTACAGAAACAAATCCCATTCATATATACAATGACACCGGAACATATGATGTAATGCTCATAATCTCAGATAATAGTTTGTATGATACGCTTATCATGAATAGTTTTATCCATGTCATGGATAGTTCTCAGTGGACTGGTTATAACATCTCAAAAACCTATTTTGCTGATATGAATTATCTAACCACTGGAGATCTTAACCATGATAACGAACTTGACTTAATTTACTCTGGATGGAATGATGGTACTTATGTTGTTTATGGAGATGGTAGTGGATCTTTTGATCCTCCTATACTACTTGGTCCCTGGTCATACAGTAAACCTAAGTTAGATTTTATCAACACTGACAGCCTGATTGACTTAGTAGTAGCTTCATCTAATGAAGTAAACATTTTTATAAGTAATGGAGATGGAACTTTTAATATCAGCTCATGGAGTATTAATGGTTCTTCACTGCCTATGTTGGAAACCGGACATTTTAATGATGATAGCTTTATGGATTTAATAGTTAGCCCTAATAAGCTCTTTTTTGGTGATGGTACAGGTGCTTTTCCCAGTAGTACTACACTTCCAGTCGATGTAGTAGTTTCTGCAGATCAAAGTGATTTTAACTTAGATGGAAAATTTGATTTGATAGCAGTAGGAGGTGATTCAGCATGGATATTGATCAATGACGGAGATGGTAATTTCTTAATTGAAACAACTATACTTCTCAGTAATAGTTCTATCTCGGTATCTACAGGTAATGCACTGGCTGACTTTAATCGTGACGGTAATCCAGACTTTGTACTTACTGATCCTCTTATGGGTATTGATGAATGTGAAGATGGTTGGAGAACTGTTATAACTATTGGACTTGGCAATGGAGATGGAGGATTAAGCAGTATTGACACATTCAGTGTATGTGGAACATCTTACAACATGGTTTTAGCTGATGTCAATCGTGATTATGACTTAGATCTAATTATAGCTAATGGATCAAAAAAGAGTTTAGAGATTTTTTACGGAGATGGTTCGGGAACGTTTGGTAATAAAAAAATTATACCATTAGAAACTGATTATATTACTTTTGTTTTGGCTACAGGTGATATTGATAGAGATGGAAATCCTGATTTTATTTCTGGTGGTGGATTGCTTAGTGGTGATAGTATTATTCTTGCCATAAATCAATTACCCGATGCACCAGTTCTTGCTGATGAGATGGCAGTTACTGGCTACGGTACTATAACAGTTACAGTTACTAATCCTATGGGATATGTTCTCTCCCGTAATTACCAGACCATTGCAGGTGGTGATGCTTGGGTGGTTGATGCTGATATAGATGGCATTCTCGATAAACAGGTAGTTGATTATAATCTTATGTATGGTGAATATATAATTGATTTTGAACTGGAGCCCTGGGTTGATCCGAATTCCGAGCCAATTTTCTCTGCTGGGATTCGTTTGAACGGGACTGCCTATCTGACAATATTTGCTGATTTAGTATATGATGTTGGGTTAAAATCTGAAGATGACAAAGCTAACAACAAGATATCTTTCTATTACCCTCATGAGGAGGTAAGCTCAGTTTATCCTCCGACAGGTTATGAATCAGAAACAACCATACCTGGTTTTTGGTGGGGATATTTGGAAGGATTTGCAGGAGCTGAGAAGTATCATTTTCAATTGGATAATTATTATGACTTTAGATCTCCTCGTTATGATAATGATAATATATCCCAAATTTACTACATACCAGATGAAGAATTAGGAACAGATACTGTATATTATTGGCGAGTTAGTTATTATGACGGAGTTGAGTGGTCGCCGTTCTCCAGAACTTATGCAGTATATGTCACGGGTACAGATTGTTGTGTTGGCTTACGCGGTGATGTTACCGGTGATAATCTGACACTTGTAAATGATTTAGTGTTTCTGGTTAATTATGTCTTTAAATCCGGTTCTGCACCATCATGCGAAAAAGAAGGCGATGCTAATGGTGATGGCAATATCCTTGTAAATGATTTGGTAAGCTTGGTCAATTATATCTTTAAAGGAGGTCTAGCCCCGGTTGGATGCTGGTAGATTTATTATATCTTATTTAACCAATCACCTCAGTGATAATAAAAATTTCGCTACAATCAGGGAAGCAGTATTAAATTCCGCAACGGTTCACTGCTTCCCTTATTTTTGTCTAAATCACTGTTTATCAACAGATAAAGCCGTGATTTACATCATGCAACTTCAGTCAAATAATTTCGAAGATCATCAATGAAGGCCAGCAAATTTATAAGTGATTTATATACAACATCTTATATCTCTTCACCCAACTGTCACTTTAGAACTTTTCATTTTTAAGTGAGTGATATTATAATCATTTCACATCGATTTTTTACCCAATTTGACATATTTTTGATCTTTGTGTATACTGTATCTATTAGGTATTGTTTCAAAAATCTTGCATCAGGAGTAACGCATGAAGGTTCGCTATTTTTATCTCGTAATAATTGTACTACTTAGTATTGCAATTTCATCCAATGCTAATGAAAAATCAATTTCAGTTACAAGAAATCTAACATCTATGCCCTTGGCTTTTACTGAGAATCTTGGTCAATGGGATGAGGAGGTTCTATATCGTGCAAATGCAGGTGGAGCCATAATGTGGTTCACAAAAGATGGTGCAGTTTACCAGTTCACAAGAACAATTGAATCAGATGATAATCAAATCTCAGTAATAGATAAACGATATGGTTTGCCACAGGATGGTGGGCGACAGATGTCCACATCTGCCCCTTTCGATGATAGCAAACCTGACAGCATCGAATCAATCGCTATCAAAGCCAACTTTATTGGTTCTAATCCCAACCCCCAGATGGTTGGTCTTGAGGAGATGGAGTACAAATGTAATTACTTTATCGGCAATGACCCAAATGAATGGCATACTGATGTTTCAAATTATCAAGTTATTACTTATGAAGAAATCTATGACGGTATTGACCTGAAATATTATGGTAATGGAACACATATGGAATATGATTTTATTGTCTCTCCAGGTGCTGATTTTTCTCAAATCAATATTCAATACGAAGGAGCAAAATCAATTGCTGTCAATGAACATGGAGAATTGGTTGTAACAACTATATGGGGCGAGGTAGTTGAGCAACGTCCTGTGGTTTATCAAGTAGAGAATAATAACCGGATTTCAGTAGAAGGAATATATAAGATACAAGCAGATAACTCATTTTCATTCGAACTTAATGACTACAACACTACTTTACCTTTAGTCATCGATCCAGTTTTGGAGTACAGCACTTATTTAGGTGGAAGTTTATCTGATTGGGGCTGGGGTATTGCAGTAGATTCTTTTGGATCAGCGTATGTGACGGGACATACAGGATCCATTGACTTTCCAAAACTCTACCCTTATCAAGAAACACTTCAGGGTAATATTTCTGTTTTTGTCACGAAGTTCAGTAGTTCAGGAGACAGCTTGATTTACAGCACTTACTTAGGAGGTACTGATGGTGGTAATATTGGCTATGCCATTGCAGTACATGCTTCTGGGTCAGCGTATGTGACTGGAAAAACATATTCCACTGACTTTCCAACACAAAATCCGTATCAAGGAAATCAAGATTCTGTAGATGTTTTTGTCACCAAGTTAAGTAGTTTAGGAGACAGTTTGATTTATAGCACTTATTTAGGGGGAAATGGCTCCGATGTTGGCTGGGGCATTGCAGTAGATTCTTTTGGATCAGCGTATGTGACAGGATATACATATTCCAGTTACTTTCCAACACTCAACCCGTATCAAGGAACACTTCAGGGGAATGCTTCTGCTTTTGTAACCAAGTTCAGTAATTCAGGAGACAACTTGATTTACAGTACTTACTTAGGTGGATTTTCTCTTGGCAATGGAATTGCAGTAGATGCTTCTGGATCAGCGTATGTGACGGGATCTACAGCTTCTGTTAACTTTCCAATACAGAACCCGTATCAGGAAACACGTAAGGGAGGCTACGATGCTTTTGTCACCAAGTTTAGTGATTCAGGTGACAGCTTGATTTACAGCACTTACTTAGGTGGTACTGATGCTGATTTTAGCTATGGCATTGCAGTAGATGCTTCTGGATCAGCGTATGTGACGGGAAGAACAGAATCCACTGACTTTCCTATAGAAAAACCGTATCAAGGAACATATCAGGGTGGTTACGATGATGCTTTTGTTACCAAGTTAAGTATTTCTGGAGACAGTTTGATTTACAGCACTTACTTAGGAAGTACTGATTCTGATTTTAGCAATGGTATTGCAGTAGATTCTTTTGGATTAGCATTTGTGACGGGATATACAGCTTCCTATAACTTTCCTATAGAAAGCCCGTATCAAGGAACATTCCAGGGTGGTTATAGTGATGCTTTTGTTACCAAGTTTAGTAATTCAGGAGACAGCTTGATTTACAGCACTTACTTAGGTGGAAGTGATAGTGAACAGGGCATAGGCATTACAGTAGATGCTTCTGGATCAGCGTATGTAACGGGAGAAACAAATTCCAATGATTTCCTGACCACTCCTAATGCTTACGATACCAGTTATAACCATGGTGGTGATGCTTTTGTCACTAAGTTCAGTCAAGAATCTTGTTGTAATCTCCGTGGTGATGTTTTACATGACAATGGACTTATTCTAATAAATGATCTTGTATTTCTGGTAAATCATGTATTTAAAGGCGGTCCGCCCCCAATATGTCCTGAAGAGGGTGACATAACACCCATTGATGGGGAAATATTGATTAACGACCTTGTCTATTTAGTTAATGCAGTCTTCAAGGGGGGGCCACAACCACCACCTTGTTGATATAAAATTTTATGGACTAATAAACAGCCACTTTCTTTATTGAATTGTGGCTGTTTTTTTATGCTGCAGTTCTAAGATAATGTACTATGGCCAGCTTTTTTATAAATTACTTATCCAAAACAACTTAGGCTTATACTCCAACTTAACTTAAGAACATCTCATTACATTTTTATTAATATTAATTAATAACCTAATAAATATTAAAAGTTACTTTGTAAAATAAAACTCCCTGAGTTGCGGAACAAACAATCAATCTTGACTTTTAATAATTATCAGGAGAAATTAGTTAATTATATGAAACAATCAGATAAAGAAATTTGGATTTCAATTTTACAGGATGATCAAGCTGCCTGGAAGCAATTGGTAAGAAGGTATCAATCTTTGGTATATACCGTTGCATTAAGAGCAGGTCTTTCAATGACTGATGCTTCGGATTGTTTCCAACAAACCTGGATAGCATTATATCAATATCGAAAAAAAATTAAAGAACCTGATAGATTATCGGCCTGGTTGGTTACAACTGCTAAACGAGAAGCAATTAGACTTTCGAAACAATCAAAAACTTATGTAGAAAATGATGATTTTTCAGAAAAGAAAGATGAATCACTTCTTCCCGATGAAGAATTAGAACAGATTGAGCAGCAATCACAATTGATAAAAGCAATTTCTCTTCTTGATAATCGCTGTCAGAAGTTAGTAAACCTAATGTTCTTTGCTGCTGAAGATGAATCATATGAACAGATTGCCAAAAAACTAAATGTCGCTTTTAACAGTTTAGGACCAATTAGGAGAAGATGCTTAACTCGATTAAAAAAAATAATTAAAGAACTTGGTTATTGGGATGTACGAGGAAATGATTCAACTCCTCTGTTATAGTAGATATTTGATAATAAGAAATCAGGAGTTTTAAATGCCCCGAAAATATAGCCGACAAGAATTGATTAACCTGATAAAAGATGGCAAGTTATCGAAACAGTTTTTCTCTGAGTTAACTAAAGAAGATCAGTCTTTTGCTGAGATACTGAAAAGATTCCCTAATAATGATGAAATCCAATTATTTGATGCGCCAGAAGCCATCATCCAAAAAGCTGAAGCTATATCAACTGAAAATGAAAAGTATTCGATTAAGAGTTGGGTTGTCAATTTGATTCTGGATTCCTGGAAGACCTCTCAGGTTGCTGGTGTTAGGGGAGTGTCTACAACAAGCGACAGAAGGCTCAGATTTGAGATTGGATCATGCTTGTTAGATTTACGAGCTGAGAAGCAGGATAAAAAATGGTATTTTGTTGCTGAACTAACAGGTCATGAATGTGATGAGGAAGTAGTTATCAAAGCAGATAAGATTGAAATCTCGGCAAATGAATCAGGTTACTTTGAATGGACATCATCAAATACCCCAAAAGATGTTAAGATACAAATTGGGAACAATGAATCAGTATCTTTACCAGAATTATCATGGAAAACAAAAAAATAAAAATCAAAGATACAGTTAATCTATTTTTCAGGACTGGAGTTATCAAAGGGATTGATGTGTCTGAACTTGCATCTGAATGTAATAAGAAAATCAATTTTGAATCTCAAAAATCATTAAAAAATGGTTTATCACTTGCAAGGAAATTTCTGAAACATTCAGAAGGTAAAGATCGCATTCTTAAATTGACAGCTATCAGAACATTTGCAAGAATGAATCACATGAATAGCAACCACGCAGATGCTGAAAAGGCATATTTGAAAGCTAGACAGCTTCTAAATAAAGATATGATTTCTAAAGGCAGAATTGATAGGGCCTTAATTGATGTTTACATGTATCTTGGTGACTTAAAAAAATCTCGAAGAAGATATAGTTCAGCTATTAAAATCTTCGAAAAATTAAAATCTGAAAATGATATTGCAATGGCAAAAGTAAATTTTGCAAACCTATTGCATCGCCAGGATAAACATAAAACTGCAGAAGATCTTTATGCTGATGCATCAATATATTTTGAAAGAAAAGGTAATAATCTGGCAGTAGCACGATGTGATTATAATCGAGCGAATACACTGGTTCAGCTTTTTAATATTCCGGATGCAGAGATTCTTTATACTAAGGCAGCCAAAATATATGATGATGCTGGTTTTGATATTGATGCAACCGATGCCCGTTATGGTTTGGCATGGGCACATATGCTTCAAGGCAAGTTTCATATTGCTCTAAAAGAATTATCAGTTTGTGAAAGGGATTACCGGAAAGTAAAACAAATGAGGGGCGTGTCGTTGTGTGAACTTGATCGAGCCGAGGTATATTTGGGTTTAAATCTTCACGATGATGCAATTATATCGGCACGAAAAGCAGAAAAATGGTTTGTTAAAAGGGGATTCAGATATGAATCATCAAAGGCTGCTTTTTTCAGAGCGATAATTGCTATTTCTCTCGGTAGAAAGAAGGAAGCTACCGAAGCTATAACAAGGGCAGAAAGTGGTTTTTCAAATGATAAAAACTCCGGATTCCTTGGTGCTGTAAAATTACAAATGGCTCAACTAAGTAATAGTAAAACTGAGAGAATGAATCTAATTCGCAAGGCAAATTCCTATTATCGAAAAGCTCAGTTACCTCTTTGGCAGGCAATTTGTGATCTGGAATTGGTCTCTAATTTTAAATCACAATCTGAATCAATTGAGAGATTAGAGAATAATCCGGCTGTTAAAAGTGTACCACATATTTATGCTCACTGGCAAACATTAAAAGGCGATTTTGCTGCACAAAATAATGATATTCCAAGAGCTCGCAAACACTGGAAATTGGCAGCAGAAAGACTTGATGTTGTTAGAGCACAATTACCTCCTCTGGAATTACGATCAGCTTATAGTAAAAGAAATTTAAACCCACACTTACGACTTATTGAATCTAATATTAAAGAAAATCCAGAACGGGCTGCGGCATGGGTAGAAAGATTTAAGACTTCTGGATTATGGGCTCCTGTTTCAGAAGCTCTTGGCAATGATAAGCAACGAAACAAAGTCCATAAATCACTGGCTGCTTTAGCTGAACAAGTTGCAGTTTTATCATCCCGAATTGATGATTCAACAGGTGAAAGAGGATTAACAATAAGGTCTAAATCTCGAATACTGGAAGTACTACATCGCAATGTAAGGAATGAGTTGGCTTTTATTGAAAATGATCAAAAGGGTGAAGTAGATCAGATTGAGATATTAAGTGATGACATTAAAAAATTATCTTACAAGCATCCAATAATACAGTTCTTTTTTAACAATGAAGACTTGTATGCGTTTACTCATTTTAAAGGAAATGTAAATACTCATTATTGGCCGAATGGCCGATCTTATGTGGGAACATTGATGCGCCGATGGCGGTTTCAATTGGAAAAGGCATTGCTTATTTCTCAGGAAGAGACTCATCACAATATTGATCATGAAAGAAAATTATTTGATAATATTGGTGAGTGGTTGTGGCAACCACTGAAGATTCCTGAAAGTTGCGAGAAGGTATTGATAACTCCCGATGGTGACCTTTCTAATCTGCCATGGAATGCTATCAGAGTAGACGGAAAGAACTTAATTGAGAAATTTCATCTTGTATTGTCACCAAGTATTCGTCACCATTTCAGGGCATGTAAAGTTATAAGCAAGTCAAACAAAGTAACTGTTTATGTTGGAAAAAATGATGATTTGCCTGAAGTGACAAACGAATTGAAAGTATTTAAAATGTCCTCAGTTGATAATCTCAAAATTCATGATCGAGCACTCAGAGAAGATTGGCCTGAAAAAGATTCTGCCAAAGTATGGCACTTTGCTGGTCATTCTGTATTAAGAGAGGATAATCCATTTTATTCTTATCTTCAGATGATTGATGGTCCATTTTTCGCAGCCGATTTTCGGTTAAGGAATGCCCGGATTAATTTAGTAACTTTAGCTGCCTGTCGTTCCGGTGAACAGGTTACTTTGCCCGGAGAAGAATCTACTGGATTAGTACGTTCATTGCTCGAAATGGGAGCCAGAAATGTAATCGGGGCGCATTGGCCGGTTTCAGATAAAACCACAGCTTTGTGGATGTCACAATTTTATAAACGATATCTGACAGGTGATTCAATTATAAATTCTTTTAGATATGCCCTTAAGAGTGTATCCAAAAAATACCCATCAGCATACCATTGGGCTGCATTTTCGGTTTTTGGTGCAGGTAACTAAGGAGTAAATTATGTTAATTAAGAAAATATTCCTATTTTGTGCGTTGATAATGGTCAACATAGGTCTAAATAGTACTAATAGTCTTATTGCCAAGGAAGCTGGTGAATTTGTTCCAGATGAGTTAGTCTGTCAATTTATTGCACCACTTACAATTGATTCACTTAACAATCAATTCGGTACCTCTACTGGAAAGTATTTGTCACAGCTTGATAGTTATCTTTTGGAAACTGATCCTGGAGTTAATATTGATTCACTTGTTGATGAAATCCTTGCATTACCTGAAGTAGTATATTGTGAACCTAACTTCTTATTGGATGCTCCGGAGCCAGTTCAGTCCAGCCAACCATTTCTTGATCAGGAAGCAGTAGGAACATTTGAAGATCAATTCTCAGCATTAACCTTAAATATACCTGATGCTAATATACTATCAACCGGCAGTTCTGTCGGGGTTGCTGTTATTGATGCTGGGATTAATATGACCCATCCAGCCTTAAGTAGCACAACTGTCTCTGGATTTGATTATGTTGATAATGATCCAATAGCTGAAGATGTTACCGGTACTCCTGCAACAGGTCATGGAACATTTGTTTCCGGTGTAATTAAATTAGTAGCTCCAGGCGCAATATCAAAATCTTATCGCGTACTTGATACTGCTGGAAGCGGCAATGGATATACTATTGCGGAAGCAGTTTTGCAAGCTATCGAAGATAGTTGTAAGGTCATCAACCTTAGTATAGTTATGAATGGTAAACATCCTACTTTGGATGATGCTGTTGAGTTTGCTCGGAATAACAATGTCATAGTAGTTGCTGCCGCAGGGAATGATGGAGATGAAACAGAAAAATTCCCAGCCAGTGATTCTTATACTCTATCTGTGGCTGGTCTTGATACAACAAATCATAAAGCAGATTTTTCAAATTATAATAATAAAGTAGATGTTTGTGCACCCTCGACTGCTATTTATGCTCCATATATTGACAGTTCTTATGCCTGGTGGGATGGCACCAGTTTCGCAGCTCCGTTTGTAGCAGGATTAGCGGCATTGTTATTTGAGGTAAATCCTGATGCTACCTGGAACGACATTGTTGATGTTATTACTCAAACAGCAATTGACATCGATAGTCTTAATCCGGCCTTTGAAGGCTTATTAGGTTACGGATTGATTGATCCGGTTGCAGCACTTGAAATGTTTGGTGCCTTCAAATGTGGAGATGTTGATAATGATAGTGAAGGGCCGTATATTTCAGATTTGACCTACTTTGTTAATTATATCTTTAAGGGCGGTCTGCCTCCTGTTCATTTAGAATCAGCAAATGTTGATGGTATTGGTGATATGCCAAACATTACAGATTTAGTATATCTTGTTAATTATATTTTCAAAGGCGGGCCGGATCCCGTTTGCAGCCAATAGTTTAAACAAGCAAGTATTAACCCCCATTATTTATGAATAATGGGGGTTTTTTTGATTTATATGTACGAAAGATTAATTGATGTCCTCTGTTGTAATATAGGAGATAAAGAATCCATAAAGACCATAATAAATAAACAGGAGGACAAGATGTTTAGAGAAGTTTCAAAGAGATTTGGATTTGGAGTATTAGCTATAATGATGCTGGTACTGGTAATTGGATGTTCATCGGAGAATCCGATGTCATCAATCACTAACAATATCAATGAATCGGATGAGAATGCAGTACAGCTATCATCAACTTCGGGAAACGTAGAATTATTTGGTCGTATAGCCAGCGTAGATACAACTACTCGCCAAATTATGTTAGTTGATGATCCCACCGTGATTGTTGTTTCCGAAACTGCTGAAGTTGTTTTAAGAGGGATTGGAGATGATATCCCTATAACCCTTGCAGAAATCAATCCCGGAGATTCTGCTGAAGTCCGTGGAGATTACCAGGGTGACGGTAGTCTTTTAGCTGATCGTGTTAGAATCAAAACTGAAGATAACCAAAACGAATTGGAAACAGGTGGAAGAGTTGAGACAATTGACCCGGATGCTCGTACGATGACTTTTGTTGGGAATCCGATGCTTATCAATGTCGCACTTTATGCAGAAATTGTTCAAAAGAATGGTGGCGCAGAAGTTCATATTGAACTTTCAGAAATATCACCTGGTGATTCGGTTGATGTTCGTGGCGGCTTGCAGGGTGATGGAAGCTTGCTGGTTGATAGGGTAAGACTTCGCAATGGTTTTGATGATGATTTTATGGCGGATCATGAATTTACCAGCGTAATTAATACAATTGATTATACAAATCTGGAATTTACTGTTGATAGTAGAACTGAGACAATTCTTGTTGATGAAAACACATTTATATTCATGAAAGAAGATCGAAGTAGTAATACAGATTTCTCTTCCAGTGAGGGTGATGACGATGATGACGATGATGATGATTTACGTCAGCGACTGGAAATCCTTTTCACAGATCTCGTAATTGGTGATACTGTTGAAGTATATGCTAATCAAGTTGATCCGAATACGTTATTGGCAGTGGTTGTTGAACTCGAAGATGGTGCTTTTGAAAATGGTATGCAAGTTGAATTCAAGGATCTTTTAGCAAGTGTTGACTCTGAAACTGGTACTGTAACATTTCTAAACGAAACCTGGATTGGTGTTCTTGCAGAGAATGCAGAATTGTTTGGATTGAACGGTGAAGTTCTTACATTGAGTGATTTTTTAACAGGAGAATTAGTCGAAGTCAAAGGTTTTGCCACTTCTGGTGATACAATTTCAATTGTTCACATGCACAAGGATAATAACTTTGTAGCGGATTATAATTCAAATCCTTCTATATTTAAGAACTCTGGAGAATCTATTACTCAAAGAAGATACTCATATAACAATACCGGAACCATACTTAAGATAGATAAAGATTTATCATACATTGCCTTCGAAAAGGATGAACAAGTCATTACAGTATCAAAATCTGCTAAAATGATCTTACTTCCAAGCAGAGAAGAGATAGCATTTGATTATCGATATTTAAGAGTTGGTGATGAAATTATAGTTCATGGTGATGAAGATCGCGGTGAAATAATTGGTGAAGTTTTTGAAGTGAAAGATTTAATAATCGTATCAACTACGAATAATAAAGCAAAATAATATACCTCTCTCAATCTCCATCGAAGGTGCTTCTCCTGGACCGGTAAAGCACAGGAGATATAGACAAGGCAGTTAACAGCTGCCTTGTCTTTTTTAATTCTCCTATAATGTTACATGACTTTTTGTGTTTCTGTTTAAGTTTACAATTGGGTGTAAAAGTCTTGTATAATTTCCAGTTAAATTAAAAATTGATACAGAGGTATGTGGTCTTGGCAGATAATCAAGAGATCGCTGAGTTTAATGGTATACCTTTTTTGTGATTAAAAACTGATAATTCTGTCTTCATGCTTTTAATATTTATTTCTCAATTTCTTTATCCCAGTTTTTCACTAAGACAACTTTTGACTTTGAAACCGCCTGCAATATTTGATTAACTAATAAATGTTGTCCGTCTTTCGAAACATTGTAGACATTCCCCGGTCGGGAACCATTTATTTCAAACAGTTTATCAACTTTTCCAATCTTAAAGGTAACACCTGTTCCGTTAACTTCAGCAACATTTATATGTTCAGTATTATCTAAATAAAACAATTCTTTTCCATCTTGAGACCATTGAGGTCGGTCACCTTCATTAGTTGAGATTTGCCACTTACTACCAGGGCCAGGAAATGGTGTCACATACACTTGCTCTTTTCCTGTTTCATTCGATGTATAGGCAAGCCATTTTCCATCAGGAGAAATAGCTGGATCCCACTCATCATAATTGGTAGAAATAAAAACGTAAGGCTCTTTATTTTGTTCAAAAGGAATCACCCAGATATCAGCTTTTCTATCAATAGTATTATTCATAAAGAATAAATTTTTGCCATCTTCTGCCCAGCTAATCGGCCATATTTCATTTTCTGACTCGAATAAAAGTTTAATTTCTCCAAGACCAGAAATATTTTTGAGATATATACCTTGTTTATTATTTCGATCAGAACGAAATGCTATTTGAGTGCCATCTGGAGACCAGACAGGAGAGGCATCCATTGTTGAATCAAAGGTAAACCGAGTTTTAATATTTCGATTGATATCATAAATCCAAATATCATTGTTAGAATTAGATTGATCAAATATGGATTGAGCTAAAAACTGTTCATCAGGAGAAAATAATGCTGTGTGCTGTACAACTTGTTCACCCAATGAATCAATTATATTTCCTTGGCGGTCAAACAGCAAAAGTTGTGAACCTGAACTTACCTTGCCAGATCGATAGACAAGTGTTCCATTATCAGAGACTGTAAATATAGAACGGCTCCAACCATTTATATATGAGACATTTTCCGCAATCGGAAATGCATCCCCTGTCAATTTGAGATTATCAGGGTCAAATGGATGTGCCATGAGTGATGATTCTCTTTGATACAAAATATATCCATTGGCATAATCTACCGTTGAACTTGCTGAAATAATTCGTTCAATTCTGTCCGAATCTAATGAACCAAGACAGATAGCATCACTCTCACTACCTGCCCCGGAACCGGTTCTTACGTAAAAGAGAAAATGATTTCCGTCAGGCAGAAACCGAACCCAACGATGAGTTAGATCATTTTTAGTTGTGTCCAGGGTTGTCATTGGAGATGCTTCACCACCAGCAGCAGAAACTTTGTGAAGTGCACCATCAAAGCTTGGTGTAAACAGAATTACATCGTCTTTATTCCAATCGCCGCTACGTCCATTTGGTGCATCGCAAATTGTTTGAGGCGGACCGCCAGCTGCTAAAACTTTTTTCAATTTCCCATCAGTAAAATAAGCTATATATCTATTGTCGTATGACCAAAAGGGAAGAAAAGCATTTTCGGTATTCGGTAGTGGAATTGCTTGAAGAGAATTGAGTGGCCGTACCCAAAGTTGTTTCTTATTTGTAAGAGTATCAACGGCTATATAAGCAAGTTTTTCACCATTAGGAGAAATAGCAAATGAGCCACCAGCATCTTTGTCATATTCGGTATCTTCAGGTGCAAGAATATGAGATTTTATAACTTGTTTAGGTTCTGAAATATTTTGCCAATAAAAATAACTAATCGCAACTGTTGCTAAGAAAAAACAGATCATACCGACCATAGTAATTGTTTCTCGAGTAGAGCGATTCTGAGGAATCAAACTATGTGTGCTTGAACCGACTTTACCATCGGCAATCCATTGCAGTGAACGTTTCAGGTCACCGACTGATTGCCAGCGCTGGTCTGGGTCTTTGTCGATACATTGTGAAATCGTCTGTTCAAGTAAAGGTGGAAGTTGAGGTGAGACTTCTGAAACTGAACGTGGCTCATCTTTTAAAATTGATGCGATAAGTGTTGCCTGTGAACCGCCATCAAAGGCTCTCATGCCTGTTGCCATTTCATACATAACAGCACCAAACGAAAATATATCAGAGCGAGTGTCTGCTTCATTGCCTTCAAGCTGCTCAGGTGCCATATACTGCATAGTTCCGAGAAGAGTTCCAACACCGGTAAGAGGAGTTGTTTGTGTAATGCTTTGAACACCGGGAGCAGAATTCTCAAGCTGTATTTTTGCCAAACCAAAATCTAAGAGTTTGGCTCCTGATTTGGTCAGCATAATATTACCAGGTTTTAAATCACGATGAATCAGACCTTGACGATGAGCTTTATCAAGGGCATCAGCTACTTGAATTGAAATATCCAGAAACTCTTTCATTGGTATCGGACCTTTTTTAATTTTGTCCGATAGAGTTTCACCCTCGATAAATTCCATCACCAGATATTGAATATTGTCTTGTTGACCGACATCGTAAAGGGTACAGATGTTTGGATGATTTAATGATGAAATAGTTTTTGCTTCCCGCTCAAAACGTTGCTTGATATCATCGTTTAAAGCAAATGTAGTGGGAAGAACTTTTATAGCGACAATGCGGTCAAGACGGGTGTCTTTGGCTTTGTAAACTTCGCCCATGCCACCAGCACCGGCTTGTTCTATAATTTCGTATGGACCGAGTGTTTTCCCAGAATCAATAGCCACAGTAACTCCTATTTATATCATAGCCTTTGGATTAAGTAGACAATATAGGCTAAAACAGTCTTTAATGCAAGTCTTGTTAGCATCTCAAATACTTCAATATTTTATAAAACTCTTGTACCCAAATTGTATCCACAGTTGTTGTTTGTTATTGGTGGATATTCCCCTGAGCAGATGGACCAAAGTGCCTGTGTTTCAGATACTTATTTCCGTTGTCAATGATTTAAAGGAAAATAAAATTGGTGGAGGAAGGGGTGAATCCCAGTCCGAAAAATGGAAGATGCATTGTTATAACTGTCATAATTATATTATGATTTGCACTATAAAAATTATATTGAATTATACCATGGCATCTTCTGTTAAAATTTCTAAAATCATCAATGAAGAATATACTATACAATTATGCAGCAGTTTTATGATAGTGTACTATGGCCAGCTATTTATTATAAATGAGTAATCCATAACTAGTTTAAAGCCTACCCAAAAATTATTATAACTATTCATTATCGTTGTTAGCAATCAGCAGGATCAGGTCCACCCTTAAAAATATAATTAACAAGTAGCGTCAGGTCATTTACAAAAATATTCCCATCGCCATTCGCATCGCCCTCTTCTAAACAATCCGGTGCGACACCACCTTTGAAAATATAGTTCACAAGGAATACTAAATCATTAACCAGTATATTGTCATCACCTGTTACATCACCACGTATTTCAAAGCAACAACCAGGTGGAGGAGGGTCGAAAATGGTCAACCCTTCATTGATTAAGCGAGTATGGCTAAAAATAGAGTTATCATTTTCTGGAAGGTTAATAGGGGTTATCACACTTACAAGATTGGTGTCTGAATATTGTGGCCTTGCCCAGCTCTCAAAGATAAGATGATCTGGCTGACCGATCGCTGAATTGACTTCATTAATCCAATCAATCGCACCCTCGTAATAGACTTCATCGGTGTATTCCCCAAACTGGAAGAGTTGGGTTGTGAACGAAAGGTCGATCAAGATAGGAGCAAAGGATATATTATGGGCATGAAGGAAAGTTTCCAGTTCCAGTAGATCTGCCTTTAGCTGGGCAAGGGTTACTCTACCATAGATTGGTCCCGCATAGTCTATAATCCTGAGTCCATGCACATCCAGATGTATGAATGGGAGATTAATACCCAGGTTTTCCAACTCTACCACATATGTCTTAATCCCTTCAACATCCACTTCGGGATAGAGAATGATTTGCCCAACAATGATGGAAGGGGCAGCATTATTCATCTGGGTGATAAAGTCCGCAACCATTGCGGCAATCTCAGCTAAACTTTCAGTTTTACATTCAGGGCCACCTGAAGGAGGGTAGATGGGGGAATACCATCTTCTGATTGGTTCATCAATAGCTACGTAGCGGACTGTTCCACCATTATCTTGCACATTTATAATTGCATCTACTGTCCAGTTGAAAGCATTTTGTGCGGCGACTTGCATCTCCAAACTACAATCCACAGGCGTTCCATATGGTGTTTGCGGCAAGATGCCTGCTCCCTCAATACAAATATCAATTCCCCACTCATCTAATTTGGTGAACGCCTGAACCTGGGCAAAATTGGTAAGGGTGTTTGAGTTGCACAGGTCACCCATGCAAGGCCATGAGTTAACATGGTGAGTGAGAAACTGAAATACATCAATTTTTGATCTGGAGGAATCCCATTGGGTTGTGTCAGTGAATAACTGCAGCATGTCTGCGCTTCCAAGGCTTGGTCCGAACCATACTTTGCTGCTATCTGCAGGTTGGCTATGGGTAGTGGGGCACGCAATAGTGGATACAAATAGACACAATAAGACTGTAAGTAATAATGTTGTTTTCATCTTTTTAAACTCCATCTATGTGCCAGTTGCCTCACTCTTTAGGTGGGTACTCTCATGTCACTAAGATACAATATTTCGATTGATTTACAAGAGAGTAAATTTTATGCAATTAAAATCCTAAGCAATTGAGTCTTAAGGATCAAATTTACATGTTGAGGGAATGAACAATCCTCTGTTATAAATATGATAAATCTATCTTTATAAGTATTGGTATTAATTTAATTTTGTAATATATGAGATGGTTGATTATTATTAAGCAACTTCTGTTTAAAAATTTAGAGGATCATCATCATGGATCATGGATAATTTTACGCAGCAGTTCTAAAATAATGTACTATAGCCAGTTTACTTGTAAGCATCTAAACTGTAATAATTTAAAGTCTTTCCTCAAACGCGTAAACTTTTCAAATAAATTATTAAAAATTATTGAATTTAATTTTATGTTAGATTAATGAATATTATTGGAATACAAAATAGCATTTCATAAAATATGTTCAGTTATTTCACTTGACAAACTGGATATATTTAGTACATTTATGTTGTTGAACCGCACTAATTTAATTTGCATCAGATTTGGATAAATAAACCAATAAACTAAGTTTGTAGCAAAGGAGATTTAGGTAATTATTGAGTGTCTATAACTGATTGCTAACGAGAGGATTAACAGTCCTCAGATACTTCTTTTCTAAATTTCAGTTTTTTATCAGGGCTTGGGAATTGTATGTTCCCTTCATTGTCTCAATATAGTTGATAATTTATAAATAGTATTCTTATACTAAATAATGGGGTTATGATGTTAGGTATAATTTCGATATTGGGTGATAATAGACAAATTAGAGCCATGAAGCTTATAATAAAAGGCATTTTTATATGTTTTTTACTGATTAATGTTTCTGCAAATGCCGCTGAAGTTTTTACTGATACAACTGAATATCTACCAGGCAGTACTGCTTTAATTGAAGGTTATACCTTTAGCTCTAATGAAGATGTAACTGTAGTGGTTACATATCTTGATGGAACTAGTATTGATGGTATTGGAGGTGATCCCTGGATTATAAATTCTGACAATCTGGGTGATTTTCAAACAAGCTGGTCTATACCATTTAATACACTGTCAGATTCATTATTAGTTACGGCTGAAGGAGTAAATTCCGGATTGATAGCTACTACCAGTTTTGTTTTAGCTATTGGTACCAATCTTGATCAATTACAAAACGGTACCACTACTTCATCTCCGGAATGGTCAAATGGTAGTATTAATAGTAATAATTCATGTTATACTGAAGGTGATGATGTTCCTTTCCGTTATTTTATAACTAAAGCAGACAGCGGTACCAGCCATTTCTTTACTATCCAAACAGAATGGTCCAAAGCCGGTATTCACGCTTATGATTACCTTGGTAGTTATGATCTTACTGAAGGAGATCCTTTGGATTCAGCTGGGGGACCTTGTGGCAGTATTAGTACTTCACCTCCGAGTGATTGTGCAGCTCTTCCGTTTTCCGATTCTCTTCTATTCCCGGTGCCAACTGATCTGAATAACTATGTAGATACTGTCCTTGATTTTTTCCCGGGTGGATTCGTATATGACACTGACCGTTACTTAAAAGGTTATAATTGTATTATTGATTCAATTGGCGGGAATGATTCTACTTATTGGTTTACTGGCTCCTCAAGTGACCGTGAATTAAATGTAAAAGTATATTTCACAACAGCAGGTCCTACTGATTCTGTTCATAGCGTTGGACTATATTGGGGTGGTCATATTGCTCAGGGTACTGAAGATACCTGGGGTATAGGATTTGGTGCTGCTTCTGTTACTGGAGCTCCTTACCATATGAGAGCTTTGGATCTTGATGATGGTGGTGGAGCTAACCAGGATCGCAGTATATCTACAGGAGTAATTTGTATACCTCCAAATCCTTCTATCATCTGTCAAACTGATACTATATGTTCAGATACAAATCTAACTTTTGTATGTAGAGATACATCAAATGCTAATGACTGGTACTGGACAATCACGAATGGTTCGATCATTGGTGATAATACTCTTGATTCGGTTGTCTTTAGTGTTGATTCCGGAGTAGGAAGTGTTACGATCAGTCTAATGGCTTGTGACAGTACCGGGGGTTGCCCTGGTGATTTCTGTTGTGGTGAAGAGACCCTTGTTCTTCCGGTTGTTGCCTCACCTGTAGCGTCCTGTCCGGGTGATTTGTCAATGTTTGTTTGTGATCTGAGTGAAATCTGCCTTCCGGGCTTCTCCTGTGAAAATGCTGATTCCTCAAAAGTTTATCTTGGTGGTTCACTTTTTACAAGTGGTACACTTACTAGTGATACAATTTGTTTTACCCCGATAGCTGGTGTTAATATAATTACTCTGATCTGCTATAATGAATGTGGAGCTGATACTTGTCAGACCAATGTTACTGTTACTCTTAATAATGCACCCGAAGCTTCATGTCCAACTCCTGATACGGTTTTTGTCTGTGATTTAGTTACTGATGTTTGTATTGATGGATTAAGTTGTTTCGATTCTGATGGTAATTATGAATCTTCTACTATAAATGGAAGTCCTTATGCTGGTGGTCAATATTGTTTCACTCCAGTAGAAGGTTTAAATACACTCACTCTGGTTTGTGTTGATTCCTGTGGTGTTGCTGATACGTGTGAAACCTTTGTACAGGTTGTACTGAACTCTCCGCCGGAAGCATCCTGCCCAACTCCTGATACAATGTTTGTTTGTGATTTAAGTGAGATTTGTATCGAATCTGGTTTTGGTTGTTATGATGCTGATGGCAACTATGAATACTCAACAATAAATGGGGCAGCATATGATGGAGGTCAGTATTGTTTCACTCCTGTAGAAGGTCTAAATACACTTACTCTGATCTGTGTTGATTCTTGTGGTGCTGTAGATACCTGTGAAACCTTTGTACAGGTAGAACTCAACACTCCGCCGGAAGCATCCTGCCCAACTCCTGATACAATGTTTGTTTGTGATTTAAGTGATATTTGTATAGAATCTGGTTTTAGTTGTTTTGATGCTGATGGCAACTATGAATACTCCACAATAAATGGAGCAGCATATGGCGGAGGTCAATATTGTTTCACTCCCGTAGAAGGCGTGAACAATCTTACGCTGATTTGTATTGATTCCTGTGGTGTTGCTGATACTTGTGAAACCTTTGTTCAGGTTGAACTCAACACTCCACCGGAAGCTTCCTGTCCAACTCCTGATACAATGTTTGT